>Ga0209273_10000005_pt1 | contig 1034469 bp, 941 predicted proteins | sample tdAd471_FD_187126 | JGI IMG/M metagenome (GOLD analysis project Ga0209273, IMG submission 187126) | Marine sediment microbial communities from the Atlantic coast under amendment with organic carbon and nitrate - tdAd47.1 (SPAdes)... | ecosystem: Environmental > Aquatic > Marine > Coastal >...
AAGGTAACTTCGCAAATGGTAATGTTGGATCTTCTAGATTCTTGGATTTAGATCCAAATAATATTGCTAGTGTAAACGTACTTAAAGGTCTTGCTGCTGCAACACTATATGGTACTGCTGGTAGAAATGGTGTAATCGTAATTACTACTAAGTCTTCTGGAGGTCCTAGTACTGGTGGAAATTATTCTAGAGCACCTAAAAAGAAAAAGAGATATCTATATAGAGGTAGTCTAAGATTAAAAAAGCAAAAACTTAATACTGCTTATTTAAGGCAATTATCAGAAGCTAAAAGCGCTAAAGAGGCTTATCACATTTACTTAAAGCAAAGAGAAGAATACAAAAGTTTACCTGCATATTTTATTGATGTATATGATTTCTTTCAAAAGTTCAAAAGAGAGACATATGGTGAAATGATACTTTCAAATATTGCAGAAATAGACTTTGATAATTATGAACTATTGAGAGTTTATGCATATAAGCTAGAAGAGATTGAAGATTATGGCTTGGCTTCATATATATATAGCAAAGTTTTAGAATTAAGGCCTGAAGACGTTCAATCATATAGAGATTTGGCCTTAGCATATCAGCATATTGGAATGAGTCAAGAATCATTCGAATTATTAAATAGTATAATTTCAGAAGAAGTATATAATAAGCAAGGACGTCGAAAATTTGATGGGCTAAAAGCAATTACTAAAAATGAAATAAATAATTTAATGCAAAACAATGATGATTTAAATTCTACGAAGCTTGACAATACAATGAGAATTAAAACACAATATGATTTGAGAGTAGTTATAGATTGGAATCATAACGATACAGATATTGATTTGCATGTCATAGATCCTTTTTTAGAAGAATGTTCTTATAAAAATAGGTCTACTATCATTGGAGGAGAACTGACTAAAGATATGACTGCAGGCTTTGGACCAGAAGAGTTCACTTTGAGGAATGCCAAAAAAGGAGAATATTTTGTTAAAGTAAATTATTATGGTGATAGGTATCAAAAAATTGAAAACCCAACATTCATGAAAGTGACAATATTTAAGAATTTTGGAAAACCTAATGAAACTAAAGAAGTCCAAGTTGTAAGGTTAACCAAAAGGAGAGATAATCTTATGGTTTCTAAAATTGTGTTTTAAAAAAAACTCAAAGCCAAGCCCAAAGTTGGTTGGTTAATTTTTTCATAGGCAAGCTTGGTTTTATTAAAGAGCATCTTTAGGGATGCTCTTTTTTTGTTCATTATAAAAGCATATTTTTATAAAATAAATTCAAAAACATGAAAAAACTAACCATTCTTTTACTTCTTCTAACTTTACAAATTAATGCACAACGAATACTTCCAGAAAAGGAACGTGCTCGAGTAGTAGATGAAATTCTTGCAGACAGATTCAACAACTTGCTCCCTAAATTAATGGATAGAGCAGATATCGATATGTGGATTTTGATTTCAAGAGAATACAACGAAGACCCAGTTTTAAAAACCATGTTACCTGCAACATGGCTCAATGCCAGACGAAGAACAATTATTCTGTTTTATCGTGACAAAGCAAAAAACACGATTGAGAAATTAGCTGTAGCGAGATATAATTTTGGAGAAAATATAATATCTGCTTGGGATAAAGAAAAAGAGCCAATTCAGTGGAAACGTTTAATGCAACTTATTGATGAACGAAATCCAAAAACCATCGGATTGAATTTCTCTAAGTACTTCAATATTGCTGATGGATTAGATAAAACCGATTACGATGAGTTTATGCAGCACCTTCCAGCAAAACATAAGTCTAAAGTAGTTTCTGCACAAAAGCTTGCGACAGGTTGGATTGAAACCAGAACAGAACGCGAAATGGTTATTTATAATCAATTGGTAGATATTACACATGATATTATTGCCGAAGCATTTTCTGAAAATGTAATTACAGCTGGTATTACAACAACAACAGACGTAGAGTGGTGGATGAGAGATAAAGTAACAGAGTTAGGTTTGGAAACCTGGTTTCATCCTTCAGTAGATGTGCAGAGGTCCTCCGAGAATATGGGAAATCATTTATATTCATTTTCCAACAGACCAGATAACATGGTTATTTTGCCAGGAGATTTGTTGCATTGCGATTTTGGTATCACATACTTAAGGTTAAATACAGATTGTCAGGAGTTGGCTTATGTGCTAAAACCAAATGAAACTGAACCGCCAAAATTTTTAGTAGATGCATTTAAAAAAGGAAATCAAGTTCAAGATTTTTTAACAGATAATTTTGTGGCTGGAAAATCTGGTAACGAAATTCTTTTAAAAGCACTTAGTGAAGCTAAAGCAGCTGGTTTAAGGCCTTCAATTTATACACATCCTTTAGGAAGTTATGGTCATTCTTCTGGTCCAACCATCGGAATGTGGGACGCTCAAGGAGGTGTTCCAGGAACTGGTGACTATCATCTATATCCAAATACGGTTTATGCTATTGAATTAAACACAACAGTAAATATACCAGAATGGAAAAGAGATATCAGAATCATGTTTGAAGAAGCTGGTTTCTTTGGTGAAGATGGATTTAGGTACGTAAACGGAAGACAAACAGAATTGCTCACAGTACCAAGAGTTAAAAAACATCAAGGAAATTAAAATATAAAGACCTTTTCTTTAAAAATTCGTAAATTGCGGCATAAAATTTGACAGACTATTTCTATAATTTAAGAATGATGAAAAAAATAGTATTTCTAGTGGTTTTAGCAGGAATTATGCAGATTGGATTTGCCCAACAAGCAGATCAGATACAAAGAGGTCAACGTGGTTATGCGCCTCCTTTAATACTTAATGAAGAAACTTTTATCGAATTGGTTGATCCTTATGACGAGGTCGATAAAATGATGCCAAAGTGTATAGCAGAACTTGGACTTGATGCTTTTGAGCAAGAAATAATTAAAGGTATGTTGATTAAAAAATTTGAAAAGCAAAACTCTATCCTTGAAGATGAGGCAAATACTAGAGCAGATAGGAAGAAAAAAATTGACCTATTAGAAAAGGAATTCCTTAAAGAATTAGGGACTATTTTGAAAACTGAAGAAATTGAAAAATACAAGACTATTGATTTTACAGAATCTAATAAGGAAAAGAAAAAAAGAAGGAAGAAAAAAAATAGAAATTAAAGATTAAAGGAAGGTTTTGCCTTCCTTTTTTTATTGTTAATATTTCACATGCCATAGTTTTGAAAATCTTTAATAGTTTTTTCGTAAATTTAATGAAACGAAATTTTCAATGCTATGAAGAATTTTATATTAATTATTGCCACTTGTTTTGTTGTTCAACTCACCACAGCTCAACGAAACGTAGATTTATATTGGGATGCATCTTATTCCATGAAAGATAGGAATCTGCAAAATGAATTATTCTATTTGAGTAATTATTTTAAAAAGTATCCAGAAACTAATGTTACCCTTGTTATGTTTAGTAATGAGGTTATTTTACAGGAAAAATTTTCAGTTAAAGAAGGTAATTGGTCGAAGCTAAAAAATGAATTGGAAAATACAATTTATGATGGAGCTACCAACTATGATATTATATCAAATAATGAGGTTGATGAAATATTGTTGTTTACTGATGGCAATGAAAATCTGAATGAATTGAGTTCTCCATCAAGTATTCCAATAAAAATTGTTTCGACCTCAGTTTATACGAATACGACAAAACTAAAACTTGTTTCGGATTTAGCTTCTGGTTCATTCGTTTATTTAAATACTGATTTATCCAGCGGAGCTTTAAAAGAAAGAACAGAACAACTCACAAGCGATGTTGATGAAGGTTTTGTCATTGGTAATATTACAGGAATTGAAGGAGCATTAGGTAATGTTGGCGTTTTTAATAAGAATAGTAATCAAGGTGCAACCACACGATCAAATGGTGATTACAGAATAAAAGCTGATGAAGGCGACCTTTTGGTTTATACGTTTCTAGGTAAAAAAACCATAAATGTTAGAGTGACTAAGGCCAATGTTATTAATGTATTTATGCCTGATGTAGAGCAAAACCTTGATGAAGTAGTTGTTACTAGTAAGGTAGAAGATGAAGAAGTAGAAATGGTTAACCTAGGTAACACTAAAGTTGATAAAAAGACCTTAGGTTATAGTGTTGAAAGTATAACAGAAGATGATATTTCTGATCTTGACACAAATGTGCTTACCGCTGTAAAGGGACAGTTTTCTAATTTAGATATACCAAATGAAACCTATGAAAAGGTAGATATTAGTCAATTTTTGGGTAGAGGAAAAAACATGACTATACAGTTAAATCAATATGGATTAGTTGTGCTTGACGGAATGCCTTTAGGTCAATCCAATTCTGGAACCTTTGGAGGTATTCAATATTCTCAAGACGACATAATAAACCCAGATTTAATTGAAAGCATTACCTATTTAAAAGGATTAGCGGCTACGAACAGATTTGGAACTTTAGGAAGAAATGGCGTGCTATTAATCACTACCAAAAGCGCAACAGCTGGAGTTAACAATACTAAAAAAGATGTTGTTTTAGGAACTACATTATCATATTCTGGTAAGGCTGAAATGATAAGCGAATTGCCTAACACACCATATATTAATGCACTTAAGTTATCAAAATCAATTGATGAGGCATTTAATCAATATTTGGTTCAGCGCAAAAAGTATGGAAATGAAGCATCTTTCTTTTTAGATGCGTATGACTATTTTAAAGGCTGGAACAATGAAATAGTTTCAAATAGAATACTATCCAATGTTTATGAAGTTGCTTACGATAATGATGTTATTTTAAAAGCACTTTATTATAAGCAACATGCAAATGGTGATTATGCTGCAGCAGTGAAAACCTTAGAGCGTATTGTGAAGTTAAAACCTAAAGATTCTCAGTCATATAGAAATTTAGCGCTTGCATATAATTATAATGGTCAATATAAAAAGGCTCTTAAAATGTATGATAATATTGATAAAAACATTGGAGTTAGTAATATAAATACGCTCGGATTAAATAAAACCATTACCAATGAGGCAAAAAACTTAATCGCTTTACATGGCAACAAATTAAATACCAATGGCATTAATCCTAAATATTTAAGACCAATTAACTATAAGTCGAGAATCGTTTTTGAATGGAATGACCTTGATGCCGAATTCGATTTAAATATTATTAACCCTCAGAACAGATTTTTTACTTGGTCTCATACAAGAGCTGAAAACTCACAACGAATAGCACAACAAAAGGAATTAGGTTATGGACTTGAAGAGTTTTATTTAACTTCGTCTGATGTTGGTGAGTGGATATTTAATATGAAATACTATGGTACAAATGCCAAAGAAAAATTGCCAACCTATATAAAAATAACAGTTTATAAAAACTTTGGTTCGCCTAATCAAACTAAAAAAATCAGTGTGGTAAGGCTTGAAAAAACCAACGTAGAAGAAACAGTTTCTAAGCTGGTGGTTAATTGATTATATGATTTAATTAATAATTTTTTATTTAGCAAATAAATTAAATCAATATTCATTCTATGAAAAAAACCTTTGTAATTTTAATGCTATTTTTTGTTAGTATTAGTTACGCACAACTCTATCGCTCTGAAATCATTCTTAGAAGAGGAGATACCATAAATGCAATTGGTAGAATAGCAGGTAACAAATTTAAATATCGATTAAATGCAGATTCAAAGAGTGAGAAAATACATTTTCATGATATAGATAAAGCCACAATATGGTACTCAGATGATGTAGTCGCTTCTTATAAATATGTAAATGTCAAAGAAGTAAATGGGTTTAGTTTTTATGTTTTAAGAGTTATTCAATCAGGAAAAGTGGATTTATATGCATATGCTTTTCCACATAATAAATATACTGCTGTAGAAAAATATGGGCCCTACTATGTAAAAAGAGAAAACTCTCATTATGCAACACTTATGAGACCTAAAGGAGGATTCAATGCAGACTATATTAAAGTAGCTTTACCATACTTAAACGATTGTAAAATTTTTGTTGACAATGTTTTTAAGGGTAAATTCGAAAAAAAGGATCTTTCCGGAATGATTAAATTTTACAATGAAAACTGTCAATGACTCTATTATACCTGAATCACTCCTAAATTAAAAGGTTTCTCAATAGGAGCGTGGTTAGCAGCTTCAATTCCCAAGCTAATCCATGTTCTGGTATCTAATGGGTCTATAATACCATCTGTCCATAATCGTGCTGCTGCATAATAAGGAGATACTTGGTTGTCGTATCTATCCTTAATTTTATTGAAGAGCTCTGCTTCTTTTTCTGGTGTGATTTTTTCACCTTTTTTCTTTAATGAAGCAGTTTCAATTTGCAATAAGACTTTAGCTGCGCTATTTCCGCTCATTACAGCTAATTCAGCACTTGGCCATGCCGCAATCAATCTTGGGTCGTAGGCTTTTCCACACATGGCATAATTTCCTGCGCCATAACTGTTACCAATTATAATAGTGAATTTTGGCACGACGCTATTACTTACTGCATTCACCATTTTTGCACCATCTTTTATAATGCCTCCATGTTCACTTTTACTGCCTACCATAAACCCAGTCACATCTTGTAAAAATACTAACGGAATTTTCTTTTGGTTACAATTGGCAATAAATCGCGTGGCCTTATCGGCACTATCATTATAAATCACACCACCAAACTGCATTTCGCTAGGCTTGGTTTTGGCTTTTGTAGTTTTTACTAATTTACGTTGGTTGGCAACGATTCCTACTGCCCAACCATCAATTCTAGCATAACACGTAATGATTGTTTTGCCATAGCCAGCTTTGTATTCGTCGTATTCTGAATTATCAACCAAACGTTTTATAATGTCATACATGTCGTATTGGTCTGCACGACTTTTAGGCAGAATGCCATAAATATCTTCTTGTTTTTCTTTTGGTAACTCAACTTTAGCTCTGTTAAAACCAGCTTTGTCGTAATCACCAATTTTATCAATTAAATTTTTAATGGTATCTAACGCATCTTTATCATCTTTAGCTTTATAATCGGTAACACCACTTACTTCGCAATGCGTGGTTGCACCACCAAGCGTTTCATTGTCTATTGTTTCACCAATAGCAGCTTTTACTAAATAGCTTCCAGCAAGAAATATGCTTCCAGTTTTATCGACTATTAAGGCTTCATCACTCATAATTGGTAAGTAAGCGCCACCAGCAACACAACTTCCCATAACAGCTGCGATTTGTGTAATTCCCATACTGCTCATTACAGCGTTGTTTCTAAAGATGCGTCCGAAATGTTCTTTATCAGGGAAAATTTCATCTTGCATTGGTAAATACACACCAGCTGAATCTACGAGATAAATTATTGGCAATTTATTTTCAATAGCAATTTCTTGAGCTCTTAAATTCTTTTTTCCGGTAATTGGAAACCAAGCGCCAGCTTTAACTGTAGCGTCATTGGCAACCACAATGCACTGCTTTCCTTTTACATAACCAATTTTAATTACTACACCTCCAGAAGGACAACCACCATGCTCTTTATACATATCTTCTCCTGCAAAAGCTCCAATTTCAATGCTGTCAGATTTAGCATCAAGTAAATAGTCAATACGTTCACGAGCAGTCATTTTGCCTTTAGCATGATGCTTTTCAATACGTGCTTTACCGCCTCCAAGTTTGACTTTTGCTAATCTTTTGGTTAAATCGGATACTAAAAGTTTATTATGATCTTCGTTTTTATTGAAGTTAATGTCCATTAATTCTTTTTGTTTGATGCTAAAGTACGAAAGAACTATAAGCTAAAAAAGATTGATTTTGTATTTATATTTTACATGGAAATATATTCCATGGTATATATTAATTTATTTTTGTATATTTGCATCGAACTAAACAAAATATAAAATGAAAAGAGATAAGCTTATTTATTTCATAACTACAGGATTGTTAACTGCATTAATGCTATTTTCAGTCAGTCAGTATTTTTTTAATCATAATGAAATAACTACTATGTTCGAAGGTTTTGGATATCCAGCATACATTATTTATCCATATGGTATAGCAAAATTATTAGGACTTTTTGCTATTTGGAATCCTAATTTTAAAACAATTAAGGAATGGGCATATGCAGGTTTCTTTTTTGCTTTCATACTTGCATTTTTTGCTCACTTTATGATTGGTGATGGAGAACAAGGAGGCGCTTTAGTTGCAATGATTTTGCTTGTACTTTCTTATATTTTTAACAAAAGAATAAATAAATAAAACTATGAAGAAAGTTATTGCATTTGCTGGAAGTAACAGCAAGAATTCAATAAATAAACAATTAGCAACGTATACTGCTAATAGAATAAGTAATGTTGAGGTTGAAGTTTTAGATTTAAATGATTTTGAATTGCCTCTTTATGGTATTGATTTAGAGAACGAGCATGGAATACCAGATAATGCCCACGCATTTCTTGACAAAATAAAATCATCAAATGGTATCGTATTGTCATTAGCTGAGCATAATGGAGCATATGCAACTGTATTTAAGAATCTTTTGGATTGGATGTCACGAATTGAAGGTAAAACGTTTTTTGGCAAGCCAATGTTGCTTATGGCTACTTCACCAGGAGGTAGAGGAGGTCAATCTGTTTTAGAAATAGCTAACAATAGATTTCCAAGACATGATGCTAACATTGTTGGTGTATTTTCATTGCCTTCATTTGGTCAAAATTTTTCTGACCAAGGAATAACAGATTCAGAATTAGCTAAACAATTAGTTGAGGTTTTGATTAAATTTGAAGAAACCCTATAAATGTAAATTCTAAAATTATGAATACTGATAAAGAAATTGTAAAAGAATACACTAATGGTGAGCTTACAGTTATTTGGAAACCTAAAAAATGTATCCATGCAGCAGAATGTGTAAAGCGTTTACCTAATGTATATAACCCAAATGAAAAACCTTGGATAAAAGCTGAAAATGCTACAATCAAAGAATTAAAAGAGCAAATTGATGCTTGTCCTTCTGGTGCTTTAACCTATGATTCGCAAGGCTCTGGCAATAATGATGCACAGAATGAAATTGAAGTCCAAGTACTTGAAAATGGGCCTTTATTGGTTTCAGGCGATTTAAATGTTATAAAGGCTGATGGTAGCAATGAGGTAAAGAGCAAATCTACTGCTTTTTGTAGGTGTGGAGCATCAAAGAATAAACCTTATTGTGATGGGAATCACAAAAGTATAAACTTTGAAGGATAAGATGGAATTTGCTCAAGAAGACGATAACAAAAAAGGACGTTATTATCTTAAAGAAGATCTTTCAGGTAATACAGAAATAACTTATGTCTATGCTGGTCCGAATAAAATTATTATCAGTCATACAGGAGTTTCAGAGGTGTATAAAGGTCAAAGTGTAGGAAAGCAATTAGTGAATATAGTTGCAGATTTTGCCAGAACCAATAATATTAAGATTATACCTTTATGTCCTTTTGCTAAAGCAATTATGTCTAGAGATGTAACTTATAACGATGTATTGAGTTAAATAAATGGGAGATATTTCTAAAGATATAAATTCTACGTTTCCAAATAATAAGGTGAAGGCTCTATTAAACATTATTTATACGAGTAATTGGATTAACAGCCATCAAAACACTTTTTTTAAACCATTTGGAATTTCGCCGCAACAGTTTAATATTTTACGAATTTTACGAGGTGCTGGAGAACCGTTAAAAGTGCAAACCATTAAAGAACGTATGATAGAGCGTGCACCCAATGCTACCAGATTAATGGATAAATTATGCGCTAAACAATTGATAGAGCGTGTACCATGTCCAGACGATAGAAGAGTTGTGCATATAAATATTACAGATGAAGGCTTGAATTTACTTGACGATATTTCTAAAAAAATGAATTTTGATTTATTAGAAAATTTAAATGAAAAAGAAGCAGGACTATTAAGCGACTTGCTAGATAAAATTCGCTAAAAAAATTTATCAAAATAGTTTCCATGGAGACTAAAAAAACTTAAAGAGAAAATGAAAACAATAATTCATAAAGCAGATAGTAGAGGATTTGCCAATCATGGTTGGTTGCAAGCTAATCATTCATTTAGCTTTGCTAATTGGTACAATCCTGAAAAAGTTCATTTTGGCGCATTAAGAGTTTTAAATGACGACGTAATTGCTCCTAAAATGGGTTTTGGTACACATCCACATGATAATATGGAAATCATTACCATTCCATTAGGAGGTGAGTTGAAACATCGTGATTCAATGCACAATGAGTGGCAATCGGTTCTTCCAGGAGAAGTACAAATAATGTCAGCTGGAACAGGAGTTCAGCATTCTGAAATTAATGGCTCTGTAGATAAACACTTGAGTCTATTTCAAATTTGGATTATTCCTAACAAGCAGAATGTAGAACCACGTTATGACCAGAAGGCTTTTGAAGAAGGTAATAGGAAAAACAAGTTGCAAACTCTAGTAACATCAATTGATGACAAACATGAAGGGAGTTTAAAAATTCACCAAGATGCTGTATTATCTCGAATAGATTTAGATAACGACAAAAACTTTAACTACCAATTAAAGAGCAGTAATCATGGTGTGTATGTAATGACTATTCACGGAAATGTTATTATAAATAATAATACTCTGGACACAAGAGATGCTGTTGCAATTTCTGAAACTGAAGAGTTTAATGTGCAATCTACAGAAAACTCGCAACTACTTTTTATTGAAGTGCCAATGCTTAAGTTGTAACAAATTGCTAAAGTACTTAAAAGCATCCTAAGAAAGGATGCTTTTTTTATATAAAAAATACGATATTTGTGTTTCGACTAACTATCAAAACTAAGATTTAATATGGCAATGAATAAAAATACTGTGTTGGCTTGGGCTACCACAATAATGATTATAGTAGGATTAGGGCTAATTGCTTTAGGCGCATTTAGATATGATGAAGTAGCAGGCTGGGGATTTGCAGCTGTAGGTATTGGTTTTTTCGCTATTGCTTGGGTGTTTAATGCTTTAAAAGGTAGAGTATAATGAGTGACGATAAAAAAATAATATTTTCAATGTCTGGTGTTACCAAGACATTTCAGAGTGCAAACACACCAGTTTTAAAGAATATCTATTTAAGTTTCTTCTATGGTGCTAAAATTGGAATACTAGGTTTGAATGGTTCTGGTAAGTCCACTTTGTTAAAAATAATAGCAGGCGTTGATAAAAACTACCAAGGCGACGTGGTGTTTTCACAGGATTATTCTGTTGGTTATTTAGAGCAAGAACCGAAGCTAGATGATAATAAAACAGTAATGGAAGTGGTTCGTGAAGGTGCAGCTGAAACCGTTGCCATACTTGATGAATACAATAAAATAAACGACCAATTTGGACTAGAAGAGGTGTATAGTGACCCAGATAAAATGGAAAAGTTGATGAATCGTCAAGCTGAGCTTCAAGATCAAATTGATGCTGCCAATGCTTGGGAACTGGATACGAAACTAGAAATAGCTATGGATGCCTTACGTACGCCTGATGGTGATAAGAAAATAGGTGTATTGTCTGGAGGTGAGCGTCGTCGAGTAGCTCTATGTCGCTTATTATTGCAAGAACCAGATGTCTTATTATTAGATGAGCCAACTAACCACTTAGACGCCGAATCTGTACATTGGTTGGAGCATCATTTGGCACAATATAAAGGAACTGTAATAGCTGTAACTCACGATAGATACTTCTTGGACAACGTTGCTGGTTGGATTTTAGAACTCGATAGAGGTGAAGGTATTCCTTGGAAAGGAAACTATTCATCTTGGTTAGACCAAAAATCTAAACGTATGGCTCAGGAAAGCAAAACAGCTTCTAAACGTCAAAAAACGTTAGAAAGAGAGCTTGAATGGGTTCGTCAAGGAGCAAAAGGCCGTCAAACTAAACAAAAAGCACGTTTGAAGAACTACGATAAATTAATGAGTCAAGACCAGAAACAGCTTGATGAAAAACTGGAAATCTATATTCCAAATGGACCACGTTTAGGAACTAATGTAATTGAAGCAGTTGGTGTTAGTAAGGGATATGATGATAAACTGTTATATGAAGATTTAAACTTTAATTTACCACAAGCAGGAATTGTAGGTGTTATTGGTCCTAATGGTGCTGGTAAAACCACTATTTTTAGAATGATAATGGGAGAAGAAACACCTGATAAAGGAGAGTTTAAAGTTGGTGAAACTGCTAAAATAGCCTACGTCGACCAAAAGCACTCAAATATTGACCCAGATAAAACAATTTGGCAGAATTTTAGTGATGAGCAAGAACTTGTTATGATGGGAGGAAAGCAAGTTAATTCTCGTGCTTATTTAAGTCGATTTAATTTTTCAGGAAGTGAACAAAACAAAAAAGTGAATCTGCTTTCTGGTGGTGAACGTAACCGTTTGCACTTAGCAATGACCCTTAAAGAAGAAGGTAATGTATTACTTTTAGATGAGCCTACTAATGATCTTGATGTCAATACATTAAGAGCATTAGAAGAAGGGTTAGAAAACTTCGCAGGTTGTGCTGTAGTCATTTCTCACGATAGATGGTTTTTAGATAGAATTTGCACTCACATTTTGGCATTTGAAGGAGATAGCCAAGTGTATTTCTTTGAAGGTAGCTTTAGCGATTATGAAGAAAATAAAAAGAAACGCTTAGGTGGCGACTTGATGCCTAAGCGTATTAAGTATAAAAAGTTAGTGAGATGATCTATATGTAAACAAAAAGCCAGCACTTGCTGGCTTTTTGTTATTATGATTTGTTTTGAGATTTCAATTGTGAAATTTGTTTTTCTAGCTTTTGAACTTTAAATAAACTCCAGCAAAGTAGAGCAAAAAATGTAATTGAAGCTATAGATAAAATTGAAATAAGTCGACTCAAACTTTCAGTATTGTCTTGTAATAGGATTATAATGTTTAGCATAATTATTTGGTTTAAACTATTATTAATCAATATAAATGCCCTTCAGTAAAATCCTCATAGTCTTTTTCCACATCTGAGTTAGAAGATTTTTTACTCAGTCTTTCATTTTCAGCCTTAAGTTTATATGATTTTCTAACACCAAGGATTAACAGAACTAGAAAGACACATACAGTAATAATTAACATAGTTACAATGTTAACCTGCTCAATTAAGAAAAAACTTGAGATTTTTGAAGTTAGGGATTTCAATATCATAATGTGCTCGATTTGGGTTAAAGCAATTCAAATATAATGCAAAAAAATTATTAATCAACTAAAAATGAATAAATTATCATTCCTTATACCAATTAAGTAGGTTCACTTTAATCTTCTCATTACCAGAGTTTACTATAGTTTTAAAGTCTTCAACATCACTCAATCCTTCTGTGCCACGATAGTGATAAGGATATACTTCTTTAGGTTTAAATTCAAGTACTGCATCTGCTGCACTTTCAATCGTCATTGTCCAAGGCAAATTCATACATACAAAGGCTTTGTCAATATTTTGCAATGCTCTCATTTCAGGTATGTCCTCAGTATCTCCAGAAATATAAATTCGCTCTTTCCCTAAAGTAATCACATAACCATTTCCTCTTCCTTTTTCATGAAATTTAAGTGCTTCTTCGCGTAGGTTATACATTGGAATAGCTTCAACATGAATATCGTTAACAGTAGTCTTTTCAAGATTGTTTAAAACAATTCGTTTTCCTTTTATTGTTTCATTTAATCTATCATTTACAGCCTTAGGCACTATGAGCGTAGCTGTACTGTCGCTAACATTTTGTAAGGTTTCCGAATTTAAATGATCGCCATGAATATCTGTAATAAGTACAATTGTTGGACTTTTTAAATCCTTAAAAGTTTCACTACTTCCAACAGGATCAATATAAATGGTTTCATCACCATATTCTATAATTAAACTTCCATGAGAAATTGGATTGATAATAATTTTGTTGTTGTTTGATTCCGATGAACAAGAAATCACTAATAGGGTAAGAATAATTAAGGAATAAAAATGCTTCATAGTTTTTTTTGCCAAATATAGGTTTAATATTAAAATTTAGTGTGTAACAAATTTATATAATCTGATACTTATATTTTAAGCAATATAAATTTCAAAATTGATATTTTTTAACGAAATTGCTTGTCTTAACAAAAAATTGTTCACTTAAAAAATATACTATGTCTGATGATTTTGATTTATTAGAAACCAACTCCAACGAAAAAACTGAAAAAGTTGATGTTAATTGGGGAAAAGCAATAGATACAATGAAATCTAAACTTGCTCAAGAAGACGACCCAGAAATGCGTCAGAAAATCTTGAATGCTACGTTAGACGATGTTGTTACAATGGCTGAAAAGGATAGAACTACGCTTCTTGATGCTATAAAAGACTTAACCGATTATCAAGATGAAGTAGGAATTATTTTCGAAGATTTTTCAAGCTTAAATGCTGATGAACAAAAAATCATAGATAATGCGATTAAGCGTTTGGAGCGTGCAAAAGTTGAATTGGAAGATGCTGAGAACAAACCAGATACTTGGTGGAACAATCTTTGGGGACGAAAAAGCAAAATCAGAAAAGCACAAGATGAGCTAAAAGAAGCTCAAAAATCAAGAGATGAAGCTGATAATAAGGCTAAGGCGTTATTTCAGCAACGCATCGAATCTGCTGATGTTCAGACATTATTAAATGAGCTTTCATTTAAAAGTCAGGCTGCTGTTAAACGATTAAAAGATCGTGAAGTTGAAATAAAAGAAGTAGAAGATAAATTACAAGATGCCATTGTTGAGGCTACAAAAAACCATACAAAGGCTCTAGAGAAGAAAAAAGAAGTTGAAGGACTTCTCGAAGAAAACTATGCGCTACTAAAGCAAGCACGACAAGAATTAGAGGAAATTGTTGACAAACAATCTGCTGAATATGCTGAAGCAGTTGGTAAAGTAACAACGCTTGAACAAAAAGTTGAAGAATTAGAAGGTCTTAAAAACGCTTATACTACACTTGCAGCTTCTAAAGACAGTTTTGTACACAAACATAATTTAACTATTAAAGTATTGACTTCACTAAGAAGCAATCTTCAAACTCATAGAGCTAAGTTAAAATCTGATACTGAAGAGCGTTTAAAATATTATGATGGCTATGTAGTTGCATTAAAAGCTAGAACTGATCAAGAATTTGCAGCTATTTTAGAGCATTTAGGTGTTAAAACCGACGAGCATATAGGTGAAACCTTAGCTTCAATGCATACTGCAAGTGCTAAAGCACGTCAAGAAATGATGGATAATATTCCTGTTCACGAAAAGGTTATGCAAGGTGTTTACAGTAGTTATGCTGAAGCTTTACAAGAAATCAGAACCAAAGATGCCGAAATTCAAAAGAATTTTGCTGAGCGCTACGGAATTGATATGAAAGAAATCTTTGAAGAATATTACAATTCTGAAAACACAACTCCAGAAGGTGAAGGTGATGAAAGTCCGAAACCTGAAGGCGAAGACGATTTATTGTCATAATACAATTGTGCTTCTTTCGAGAGGCACAATTTTTCTAATTCAATTTTCACTAACCATTTTCAATAAGTAATGTCTATTAATCACATAGTTACTCCATTAGATTCTGCTGAACTCGATTCAAAGGATCACTATGTGTTTTATCATAAGATGGTTGATTTCTGCTTGAAAGAACTTATTGTCAATGTTCAGCATCAACAACTTTGTAACAAAAGAGAAATAGTTTTTTTTAAACAGTATTGTGACTTGTTGTTGTACTCCATTGAGGCTATGCGTGTAAAATACATGTATGACGATGAAGACAATATGAAAATTGATTTAACGGATTCTGGATTCCCTAATTATTTAGAATTCAGGTATTTGTTTAACGATTTATCATTGCGTGACAATTATTTGAACAAACTAACTAGTCCAATAATTTTAAAAGAAGAATTTTTGGACACTTTGATGCGTAAAAAAGAACCAATAAAAAAGAACAGATTGTTTCAAGCTGCATCAATTGTTTATTATACATCTGTTCAGCAAAAATTTATTTTCAACAGATTTATTCAAGGCAAAATAGTTGAAGCTCCTAAAGACTCACAAGGTGAGCTCATGGTAAGTTGGAGTTTTTACGATGTTGCGTTAAATAGACCTTTTATGTGCTTTATGTACTTCAATTATGATGGACATAATATCTTAAAGAAAAAGGACGAAATATATGAAGTGTTAAAAGCCACAGCAGACAGAAAAATGAATTTAGATACAATGGCATACGCAATAGATAGAAAACTTCCAGATATTTTTCCAAAGCATTTAAAACGTATAGATTTAGGACCTTTGCATAATGTCTTTGCTAAAGATGAAAATGAGATTACTCATGCAATTCTTGATGGCATTGGTAAAAAAGAAGTTCCTTTAGAATCCTATGCTATTTCTTTAAAAATGGATGAAGTTTTTTCAGGAAGTGAGTTTAAAGAAGGAAGTTTTTTTAGTAAGCAAACACTGCAAAACTGGAGTGATATTGTAAAGCAAAAGTATGTGTTTGCTCCGCATCGTATCATACAAATGCTCTATAATAAAACACCTGATATCATGAACAAACTGGCTAAGCCACCAATCCAGATGTCAGATTTAAAAATTGATAAAGTTTAATCAAATACATGGAACACAACTCAACATTTCCTATTAAACAAAATGAACTCGATATGCTTCGTGATGAAGCTACTTCGTATTTAAAATCTGTGCAATGGGAACAAGGTCAACGTGCAAAGAATAAAGAGAATAATGGAAAAGATGATTCCATATTGTTGTACTTATCTAGAGCAAATAATGGTAGTAATGCCATTGAAGTAACTTCGGTATCTAAAACTATTTTAGCACTTAAGAAACGTCTTTTGCCAGATTCAGTGGCTATTCCGTTGCATTTAAATCAAACGTTATATGCAGTTCAAGAAGGATTAGCACTTGGTATTTGGGTTAAAGACAGTTATTACGATGCTTCAGGTTTATCTAGTTTAAATGAACGAAAATCAACATTAGATAATTCTGGAAAGAGAGAGTTTGAAAGCAAGATGCATACAGCAACTGCATTCATGTTATTTTCAACTGCATATAATATTTTGCATAACCTCCAGAATCATGCTTCGGATGATTTAAGTGTGATGAAAAACAAGTTTGCTGGGATTCCAGAAGTATCATTAATGTCGCCTCTTAAAGGTATTGCATGCAGTTTGTTTTATTATGACAAATATTTGAGCCATCCAGATATTATTAAGACTGACCAGGATGTTATTGACTTTACGGTTGTTTATTTTGATGCTCTTATAGATGAAATTCAGATTCGTAAAAGCTCTCTTGAATACACAGAAACAATTACAGATAGGACTTATAAGTTGGAAAACTCAGACTTTGCTGTTTCAGGTTGGGACAATGTTTTTGCTGGTGCTGCTAAGAGTGTTGAGTTTAATAAAATACAGTTTGAGCAAATTGTTGGGAACAGAGATGCAAAGCATTTTGCGCGTCGTTTAACAGAACGAATGCTGAGTTACGATTTCGAAGCTAAGAAAAATCCATTTCAAGAGCTTGGAGGTTTTATGCCTGTTTTTATGGGTTATGGTATTCCTGGAACAGGAAAAAGTATGCTTATTGCAGCCATAGCCACACGATTAAAAGAACATTGTGATAATTTAGATATTCCGTTTTTGTTTCATCCAATGCCTGATACTTTAATTAGTACGTTTCAAGGTGGTTCTGCAGAAAAAATGGTAGAGTGGATGAAACCTTTGCAAGATCCATCTAAATTAATTTTTGCTCCAATTGACGATGCCGAAAATAATTTGCAAGAACGAACAACTCAAGGAGTTTCAGCTGGAGTAAAAGAAGTTATTGGTGTTTTCTTAAGATATACAGAAGGCGCTTATGCTGTTAATTATGGTAATAGTAGCATTGGTTTATTTACCAACTTACCTGAAATGCTTGATAAGGCTGTGATTTCTAGAGTGCAAGGTCGATTCAAAATTGATGGAGCACGAAATGAAATGGATTTTGTAGATCAGGACTATTTGTGGTGGAGAAAATTTGAAAATACAATGCCTGATTTTGTCAATATGAGTGATCCAAATGATTATAAATATTTGGATGCACAACAGGTTGCCAAAAATTTAGGTGAAATTTTAGACAAGGTTGAGAAGCCTTCAGAAGAGCGCGTCTTTGAAACTTTTGATAAAGTTGAAAAGAAATACAAAGATGAAGAGCATATGTTCTATGCACATTTATACACTGAAATCCAGAAAATTTTCCCATTCTTTTCTTCACGTGATGTAAGAAACATTCAATCTGCAATATCATTGCGTCTTACAGATTTTGATTTGGAATCAGATTGGTTCTCTAATCCTGAAATTTATTTTAAGCAAGATTATGATACTAAATTCGGAATGCTTCAAGAGCTTATGAAGGCAAACATGAAAGGGTTAAATTTCTCTGATATTCGACGTCAAGAAGTAGTTCGCTATTTAGATAATGTAGCAACTATAGCAGATACTGATTTCAAGCGAAAAGTAGATAAACGTATTGCTCAAATGAATATAGAAGTAGAAGCAAGGGAGCAATTTGATAAACTTCAATAAATCATTCTATGGAAGAAATAACAGATTCAATCACCAAAAAAGATTCTGAATTAGGTATACAAGACTATTTATCTATTGGTTACGTGTTTTTGCTGATTTTAGGTGTGTTGCATCAAACCATTTATTATAGTTTTTTGGGAGTAAACATTTTTGAATACTCTTCAATTTTAGATGTATTAATTAGTCCAGTGTCTGTAATTGCTGGTGACTTAAAATTATTGGTTGGTATAATTATATGTATTGTATTGGCTGTTGGTTATGCTAAATTATTGCCTAGATACTATACTTGGTTAAGTAAGAAGAAGAAATATCAAACTGGAAAGAAAAAGAAAAAGCTTGACAAGGCATTAAAAATGTTCAAAACTGGCTCTAAGCAACTATTAGTTTTTATGATAGCATTATATATCATTGGTGCATTCATTGGATTTGGTGTTGGAAGAGGAGGAAAAATGAAAAAGAGAATTGAGAATGGTGATATTAAAATGACACATCAATTAATTTTCAATGATGGTGAAAGTCATGAGGTAAATCTGTTAGGTAAAAACAGTTTAAATGCTATCTATGTCATCGAGGGACAAAAAGATGTGCTAGTTTCACCAATTGAAGGAAATATTAAAACAATTAGAAAGATTTCTAAGTAGTGCAAAAACTAAAAGAAGCAAATTTATACCGAAGTGAGCTCATTCCAGTAAGTGGAAAATTGGTAGAGCGTTACAATCAGTGTCTTTTAAAATTAGGTTTTGATAAAACAAAACTTAAATCATTTTCAATTGATGGTTTGGGCTGGAGTCCAGAAATTGCAGAAGAAAAAGAGAATTTGCATTATCTCGATCATGGAGAAGCCAATCCTCATGGCATTATTATTTCTCCACTGCAAAAGGGAAAACCTGTATATGTTCCTACGCATACGTTCGATAGAGATATCATGCAGTTTATATTTAAAACCTATGGAACTCAAATAAGTGATATTACAAGAGACTGTGCAATTTGTCTGGATTTTGACCAAGATATTGATGCGTTTTTCGACCCATTAGATATTTTAAAATACGATACAGTTACTATCAGTTTTAAGCTTATTAATGATTTAGATAAAATTCAAGAAGAACAATTACAACTTGTCAATACCTTTAATATTGGAAATAACTTCATTGATGAAAACATACACAGTCAACTCCTTGAATCGGCCAAAAAACATGGTGACCTAAGAAACCGACAGTTAAGTTTAGAGCCAATTGTTTTTAAAACAGATTCCTTTTTTACAAAAGCCTTTGGAGGTATTTATTTGTTGAGAGATTTTATAAAACCAATCATTGTATTTGAAGATAAGGAGGCTCACAGTGAAGCAATAAAAGACACAAATCATGATGTCTTAATATATCATATTTCGCAGCCTGAGCTCATGGAAAAGCTTAGGAGTCATCTTATTATAGAAAGTAGTTTAGATGAAGTCGTAAAAACTTCACGATACGAACGCATAAAAAAGGTGATGTTTTATAATGAGCTAAAGGAAACCAAACACCCAATTAAGGATATTCTTGAAGATAAAGTGTTATTCAGACGATATTTAAATACCATTGATGCCAAAGCACTCAAACGAGTTAATGGTGTAGAAATTTATTTAGAACGACTTGAGCGAAGCAATGCTTTTAAGATTCATGATTTAGTAGATGAAAAGTTTTACTTTTCCTTACATGAACCGCATTCAGCATTAGAAGTAAAGCATATAGATTTAATTTGGAGGTTGTTAGTCAATATTGCACCAAAGGATGTATTGTTCTTGTATTGGTACGACAAAGAACAGTTTTACAACACATATAAAAACTGGGATGAATCCTTTCAAGATTGGGTAATTGAAACCATTAGTAACAATATTTAAAAATTATAGACTAACTTTATAAAGGGTATTAACTAAAAGTAAGCATTATGACCATTGAACTCATTGTATTTATCGTAGCCATTTTGTTTGGTGTTTTGTTGTATTGGAGAGAATCCAATGGAAATGGCTTATATCGTTTTGTAAACAAAATGGTAAATTCTAAAGAACTTCAAATGAAAGAAGGTGACAGAACCGGATTTGTATTTCAACAAAAATTCTTGCTACGTATTGTTTATGTAACGTTTCTATTTATTCTTGTTTCATTAGTATTACAGTTCTTTACACCTTTTAAGCCTTTTGGTAGTTATAACGGTGTCTCAACATTTGCTTCAAGTATTGTAGGAACAGTTTTAGGAACTTACCTAGCAAATTTTGTATTGAAGTCTGGAAAAATTGTTGATGAAAAAAGCGAGTCTTTAACAGATTTAGTTAGTGAAACAGTCGAGAAGAGCAAAGAGTTTTTAGATGATATTACTTCAAAAGATGATGTTGAAGAAATCGTTGAAGAACCTGAAACTCCAGAACCACCAAAGCAAGAAAAAAGCGCAAGAGAACGCTTAAAGGATAAGGGTTTAATGTAATCAAAAAAATAGATGATTAAAAACTATTGGAATAAAGGGAAAAAGCAAAAGGTAATAACAGTAATACTTAGTATTGTTGTGTTGTTTCTATTATTCATTCTTCGTGACGAATATCAACCATTTTTACTATTCCTAAGAAAGTTCATATTTGTCATTTTGTTATGCGGAATTATTGCGTTCCTTTTACTTAAAAATTTCAGAAAAACACCAAGTTCTGGTAAACGTTTAGGTATCCTAGCTTTATTAGCAGTAATTTTTGGAATTATATACGTAGTAGGTTGGCACTTTAAAATGTACGATTATATGAAAACATATAATGTTTTCAATGATTTAAATAAAGTCGAAATACACGAATTGCCACTAACTCAGAATGAGCGTATACAACCATTGCGTAATATTTTTTCAATGGCAAACGAATCAGTTGGAGAAACTAAGGATGTGTCTTTGCCACATTTAGTACGTGTAGATGGCAATAATCAATGGACAATGGCTATTCAACCAACTGAAAAATATATTTGGCAACGTATCAGTGATAATACTGAAGAAGTGTTCTCTGTTTCTAGTACAACACCTTTTCCAAGGTTTTCAAATGAAAACAGAATTCCTGTTACCTTTTCTATTGGTGAATCCTTAAAGTTTAGTCGTAATACCTACAATGCAGTTGTGCAACGTTTCGGAATAGCGAAGCTATTCTCTACAGAACCAGGTGACGTGTTCTACATGAAGAATGATTCTGGTAAATGGGTTCAAGTTGTGAGTTTAATCAATTGGAAAGGTTTCTTTTTTCCTTATCCAACGTTTGGAGGAGTTGTTATTATTGATAATGGAGCACATGACTTTAATGATTATGTCGAGCGTGTGCTAATTGGAAAGGGAACTTTTGTAAGTCCAGACGATATGAAAAACTATCCTTTTTTAACCAAACAAAATACATTATCAGAAAAAGTATCTCGTTTGCAAGCTGAGTCCTTAAAGTTTTTGGGTGGATTTAGTGACCCTTTACCTTGGAATATGGAAACAGCAGTAAAAATTCCAGATTTACCAGACGACCAAAACCAACAACCCTTTGTAACCGATTTTGATTTTGAAGGCACAGATTCTGATGCTTATAGTGGATTATATCATTGGTTTGGTTTGGAGCCAATAGGCATTAAGCGAACAAGTTTAACTTTTAGTGTGTTCATCCCAGCAGATGGAACAGATAAAGTTTACTACTACGACCATGCTGCAAAAAAGCAAGGTTATGCAGGTGTTTCTGCCATGCCATTAAAAGTGATAGAATCTCGTAAAGAGTTTGATTGGTCTGTAAACAAACCTGTTGAGTTCAGGCCTTATATAAAAGATATAGCTGGAAGAAAACGAATGTTTTTCTTAGGGACTGTTTCTGCTGTAAAAGAAGAGACTGGTAACTTTGATGGTTCAGCAACACCAGATTTAGCATTGATTGATAGTGAATATCGAGATGTGGTTTGGATTGATGTAAAACACCCTAGTCAATGGGACAAAACAGTTTATGAGCAATTAGGTGAAGCTTGGAGAGCAAGCGAAGGTATTGGTTATTATTTTGTTGAAGAAACCAAGAACATTGATATTGTACAGCGAGAATTGGACTCACTAAATATTATTCCAAAGGTTGATAAAAACCAAGAGCAAATTGATGAACTGCAGCGACAGATTGATTCGCTAAAGTCAATAGAGAATTAGGCTTAATGGGAATAACGGAAGCACTAATACTTGATTTGGAAGGAGAATATTTTAGTGAAGGCTTAAAAAAAGCAACCACACATTATGGCTCATTTATTAGTCAAAATAGTTTTGGAATTGTAAACAAGGAAGAATACGCCATTAAGATTTACTGTTTTGATAACAAAGGCACGAGAGTTTCTGGAGCATATGATGGTTCTCCGTTTAAAGTTTCTCTAATATTGCCTTTTGAGCTAAATCAAAAAGCTTCAATTAATCCAAAATCTTTTTTTAGCGGCATTTTAATGCCTTTTATTTTCCCAAGTCTTATCAATAATGAGAACAAGAATTTTTCAAAGCAATATAAAATTAGTGGAAGCAAAGGATTTAAAAACTATTTTTTAAAAAACCATTATTTGCAAAAAATGATATCTGCTCATAATATTTATATTAGTTCCAGAATTGAGGGAGGGTTTTCTATAATCAGTTTAAGACCGAATGAATCTGTTGTGACTAAAGAAGAACTAAAAGAGCTTTACGATATAATGGATGAACTAGGGAAGTTAATAAGTTCCAATAAACAAGTCCTTAAAATCAAAAATTAAGTTCCATCTTAATATCACTTCTTACATAAGGACTGTTAGGCTCTAAAGGCACTTCAACGAAACCATATTTTTATAAATATATATGGCGTTTTCAAGTTTTGTATTGGAGTAGAGCATAAGCCCTTTAAAATTATTGCTTTTGGCAAAATCTATACAATGCTGCATTAACTGTTGCCCAATTTTATAACCTCGATAATTTGGAGAAACAGCCATTTTTGTGAGTTCAAAAATATTATTCTTTTGAGTAGGCATTAAAGCCACAGTACCAACAATAGTATCGTTGAGCTTTGTAAAAAAGATAAAACCACCTTTGTTAATAATGTAAATCTCAGGTTTACTTAACACTTCTTCATCAAAAGGCTCTACATAAAAATACGTTTTAAGCCATTCAATATTTAACTCATAGAAGTCGCTAGCATAGTCGTTTTTAAAAGGAATTATTTTAAGTCTTTTAGAATCCATTTGTTTAGTTTAAGCGATATAAATGTATGTTTTGTCTTTTAATTTTTACTTCAATACTCACGAATTAACAAAATTTTAATTGCTTAATTAAATGTCTCAAAAGCCTTATACTTGCTGATATAAGCAAAGCATTGGACTATGATTTTATTGTTTCAATATTACTTAATACATCCAAATTTAACAGTAAATCGTATATAAAACTGAATGCCAAGCATAATAGTTGATAACTAGCTTAATAAATTAAAATGTTATTGATAATATGCATAAAATAAAAAACGATTTTTGCGGTTATAAACTGCAATAGCGTATTGGCAAACTAAACTTAAACAAATAAAATTAGTAGTTAACAAAACAAGATTTACTATTATGGAAAACAAGTCGGAAAGTAAGAACACAGGATTAAAAGTTATTTTAGGAATTGCAGTGGTTCTATTATTGGGAACAGCGTTTTACACGTTTAACCTTTACAACGATAGTGCTGAAACACAACAACAATTAACAGAAGAAAAAGCTTTAGTACTTAAAGATTTAAACAACATGGCACAGCAATATGATGCTGCTATTGGTGATAATGAAGTTGCAAACCAAAAATTGGTTGAAGCTAGAGAGCGTATTGAAGGATTAATGGATTCTTTAAAAACTTCTGAAAATAGTGTGAGAAGCTTATGGAGGTATAAGAAAAAGTTCTTAGCTCTTGAAGATGAAATGGATGATTTATTAGCAGAGAACGATTCGTTGAAAGTTGAAAACTCTTTATTGGCTGTATCATTGGATAGCACTAAAATTCAGCTGGAAGAACGAATTGTATTTAATGATTCTTTACTAGCTCAAAATACAGAACTTGCTACAATAGTCGAAGATGCTGCAGTTTTAGGAGCTGTAGGCTTAAAAGGATTTGGAGTTATCGTTAGAAGTTCAGGAAAATTAATTCCGACAGAACGTGCTAGAAGAGCAGATAAAATTAGAGTGTGCTATACTGTTTCAAAAAACAAATTGGTAGCACCTGGAGATAAAGAGTTTTTTGTTCAAGTATTGGATCCTAATGACAATGTATTAGGACTGAATGAGCAAATTCAGTTTGACGAAAATGTGTTAAACTATAGCTTAATTAGCAAGTTTAATTATGAAAGTAATAACCTAGATATTTGCGAGTTCGTTGAAGCAAGAGGTGATGATTTTGAAAAAGGACGCTATTTAGTTAATGTTTTTGATCAGAATAATTTAGTATCATCTTCTCAATTTGAACTTAAATAATATTGGTTTTTGATTGGTTGGTTAAAAAGCCTCAAGTGTTAAACTTGAGGCTTTTTTTATATCATTTTTCCATTAATCATTACTGAATCAATATGATTATCTCCGAACGCATATGGCAAGTAATTGTAGCTTGGCACTTCTTTAGTAATAATTAGACTTGCTTTCTTTCCTTTGGTAATACTTCCATGAGTGTTACTTATTCCCATTGCATAAGCTCCATTTATTGTTGCAGCATTAATGGCTTCTTCTGGAGTCATTTTCATTTTTATACAAGCAGTACTTACTACGAAATTCATATTGCCACTTGGTGTGCTTCCAGGATTATAGTCAGTTGCTAAAGCTAATGGCAATCCAGCATCAATGAGTTTTCTCGCAGGAGTATAAGGAATACTCAAAAAGTAGGAGCAAGATGGTAAGGCTACAGGAATTGTGTTACTGCCTTGTAAAGTTTTAATGTCATCATCATTTAGTTCCTCAAGGTGGTCAACAGATAAAGCATTATGTTTTACGCTTAAGGCTACACCACCAAAAGCATTAAATTGATTGACGTGAATTTTTGCTTGAAGATTATACTCTTTTCCAGCTTTGATAATTCGTTCTGTATCATCAAGAGAGAAATATCCTTTTTCACAGAAGACATCAATATATTTTGCTAATTTTTGCTTTGCCACTTTTGGTAGCATTTCATTGATTATTAAATTTATATAATCTTCTTTATTATTCTTATAAATGCTTGGTAGTGCGTGAGCTCCTAAAAACGTTGCTCTTACCTTTATTGGAAAATTCTCCTTAATTCGTTTTATAACCCTTAGCATTTTTAATTCTGCATCTATTGTTAATCCATATCCAGATTTAATTTCCAACGCTCCAGTACCAAGTTTCATTACTTCCTTAACTCGCTTTATGGATTGCTTGTATAAATCTGACTCTGAAGTTGCTTGTAATTTTTCAGCAGAGTTAAGTATTCCACCACCACGATTGGCAATTTCTTCATAACTCATTCCATTGATTCGGTCAACAAATTCTTGTTCTCTATGTCCTGCATAAACAATATGTGTATGACTGTCACACCAAGTAGGCAAAACGATTTTGTTGGATGCATCTATAACTTCATCTGCACTAAAACCACTGCACTCATCCATTGGACCATAATCCGCGATTGTGTCTTCTTCAATTAAAACATATGCATTTTCAAGTTTAGGGAGTGTATTCATTTCTTTTCCAGAAACTTTTAAAACATTTGGTTCTCTTAATTGGAGTAGTTCTTTTATGTTCGTTATAAGTATGGACATACAAAAATTTGTAAAGTATAATTAAAGCTATAAATTTAGAACAAAAATATAACGTTTAATGCAAACCATTGGATTAATTGGTGGAATAACACCACAATCAACTATTATGTATTATGAACTGCTAAATCAGTTAGCAGCTGATAAATTTGGACCAAAACATTCATGTAAAGTCATTATAAATTCTTTGGACTTTGGAGAAGTTTCTAAACTGCAATCTGAAGGTCGTTGGGATTTGTTAGATGATATTATGATAGAAGCAGCTCAAGGTTTAAAGAATGCTGGAGCAAGCATCGTAGTCATTTGTGCAAATACAATGCACTTATGTGTTGATGCCATTAAAAAAAGAGTAAGCATCCCGATTGTTCATATTGCAGAAGCTACAGTCAAACAAATCCAAAATAAAGGTATTGAAAAAGTAGCGCTTTTGGGAACAAAGTATACCATGGAAAAACCTTTTTTTAAGGATATATTGAATGAAAATGGTATTGACGTTATTATTCCCGATGAAAGTGAGCGACAAATAATTCATGACGTTATTTATGATGAGTTGTCAAAAGGATTATTACTTGAAAGTTCCAAACAAACATACTTAAAAATTATTGAATCTTTGACTCAAAAAGGAGCTAAAGGAATTATTCTTGGTTGTACAGAAATACCTCTTTTAATTAATCAAAAAGATGTTAATGTTTCTGTATTTGACACGACTACTATTCATACAAAAGCGGCATTTGATATGGTAACTAATATTTTGATGAAGGATGAATGTTAACTTAGAGTATCTTAAGAAGATTGGTGGTATTTCTGAAGAATCTTTTAAAGAATTGGCCGAAATAGCAGAGTACAGAAAAGTTCCTGCAAATACAATTTTGTGTGAACCTGGAGCAGTCCCAACTCATGTTTATATGTTGGTTTCTGGAGTAATCAATGCCTTTGTGACTTCTGAATCTGGAAAATATTTTAATAAGCGTTTGTTTACACCGATTTCTTTTGCTGGTGGTTTAACAGCTATACTTAAGAATGAGCCATCTGAAGTGACTTATATGACATTAACTGAATGTAAGTTCTACGAAATGAATTTTGAAGACTTTAGAGCCTTATGCAGAAAGAATTTTGAAATTGGAAGACTATATGTAAAAGTATTAGAGAGAGCGTTTATAGCATATGAGGAGCGTAGCATAGATTTAATGCGCCTTGATGCTACTAATAGATATCTGAAATTGAGAAAGCAAATTCCGAACATTGATAATTTAATTCCTCAGTATCAAATTGCTTCTTATTTAAATATTACTCCTGTTCAATTGAGTAGAATAAGAAAAAAGCTGAATTTGACTTAGTCTGTTAACATAGGTTAATAGAATTAAAATATATATATTATACTTTTGGGTAATATCGATAAAGATTATCCTAATAAGAATTAATAGCTAACTAAATTAAGAAGGCAGATAACTAAATGTTACCTGCCTTTTTTAATATTCGAACACTTACTCCTTAATAAGTTTATAAGTAGAATTATTGTTACCAAGTTTTAAAAAATATACACCAGATTTTAATTCTGAAATATTTAATGATGAATTAGTAGTTTTTGATGTTTCAAGAATTTTTTTACCCAAAATATCATAAATTGCTACAAGAAAATTCTCGGAAGAAGTTCCTTTAAAAAAGATTCTATCAGAAGAAGGATTTGGAAATATTGATATTGTCTCTTTCAAATAATCATTAATTGATAAAGTTATTTTCTGATTATTAAACACATTTACTGCATCATCATTATATGCAACTGAAGCTATATCTAAATCGCCATCATTTTCAAAGTCTGTAAATGTAAATGTATAGGCTTGACTTTGTGTGTCGTCAATAACCACTTCAGGCTCAAATCCGCCTGCGCCATTATTTTTGTACCATACAATGTCATTACCAGCTCCAGAAGTAGCGCTTGAGAGCACGAAATCATCCAAAGAATCATTGTCTAAGTCTCTTAAATCCAAACAAGCAGGGTTTGCAATACTTGTTGTTAATACAGTTTCGGCATATGTAGCTGTTCCAGGAGCTATTTGCGTTCTTTTAAACCAAGAAGGGCTTCCAGTTAAATCTGTGACTAAAATATCTAAACTGTTATCACCATCGACATCTTCAGCCATGATGCTAAAAATATAGTCTTTGGTATTTACTGAAACCGGATTTGTATCTGCAGTAAAAACACCATTGCCATCATTATAAAAAACTTCAATCCTACAATCATTTGGGACACCATAAGCTACAGAATTTGCAATCACTGCATCAATATCTCCATCAAAATCAATATCCTTTACTGCATAAGCTCCAGGGCTTGGTATTGTATTATCTATTGTGTTTTTTGCACCGAAATTGCCAGAACCATCATTTGCAAACCAAACAACTTCGTTTCCAGTATATGATGAGACTGTTACATCTAATGTTGAGTTATTATCTATTGTTCTTATATAAACTTGACTAGGTCCACTAACAGCAGTTGAAATTATCTGCTCAGAGCCAAAGTTTCCAGAACCATCATTAGCAAACCAAACTAATTTGTTATCATTATAGGAAGTTGTAGCAACATCGTTAAAGCCATCGCCATTTAAGTCAGCTATGGCAACACCACCAGCACTGTTTAATGTTGTACTAATCTCTGGACTTTGAAGTGTGAATACACCATTACCATCATTTTTGAGCCAATAAACGGAATTACCAATGGTAGTAGAAACCACAATGTCTGGAAATGCATCATTGTCAATTAAACCTGAAGCAATATTGTAAGGAGCATCACCACCTACAGCTGGTAAAGTGATTGATTGTGTTTTAGTAAAAGTAGTTTGAGAGTAAATAAAAGTGCTTAGAAAAAGCACCAATAAGCTAGTTAAGATTTCTTTTTTCATAGTTATTTTAATAATAGTAAATATAAAAAAAGCAAGTGATTTTCACTTGCTTTTTTTGCCTATTTAATTCATTATTATTCTTTTACGAATTTCAAAATGGAATCATGATCTTTGAATTTTAATATGTAAATCCCACTTTTTAATTCTGAAATATCAAGAGATTTAGTCGATCCAACTGAAGCAGTTAGTACATTTTTTCCTAAAATATCGTAAACTGTAATATCTAAATTATCAGTAAAAGGAACTTTAAAGTTTAACGTATTTTTTGTTGGGTTAGGGTATATGCTGAATTTCTGCAAATTTGTATCATCAATCGATAAGTTAATTTTTTCGTTATCAAATATATTGATATCATCATCATTATATGCCGCAGAAGCTATGTCCATGTCACCATCACTATCAAAATCTCCAAAAGCTATTGCATAAGCTTGACTTTGTGTGTTATCGATTACATCTTCAGAGGCAAAAGAACCAGCTCCATTGTTTTTAAACCAAACGATATCACTACCAGCACCTGAAGTACCACTACTTAAAACGACATCTTTTAGAGCGTCATTATCTAAGTCAATAAAGCCAATCGTAGCAGGATTACCAACACTTGTTGTAAAAGATGTCTCTGAATAAGTTGCAGTACCTGGAGAAGTTTGGGTTCTATTGTACCATGAAGCATTTGCATATAAGTCTGCTGATAAAATATCCATATCAGTATCTCCATCAACATCAGCTATTAAAATACTCCAAACATAGTCTTTAGTATTATTAGCAACTGGATTGGTGTCAGCGGTAAACACACCTGTTCCATCGTTATAGAATGTTTCAATTCTACTATCTATAGTTCCAGGTGTAAAGCTAATCGCATTACTGATTACTGCGTCGATATCTCCATCTCCATCAATATCTGCCATGTCAAAAGCAGCAGGATTGGTAATTGTATTATCTATTGTTTTTTTAGCTCCAAAATTTCCAGAACCATCATTGTCAAACCAAACCACTTCATTACCATCATAAGCAGAAACTGCTACATCTAGAGTTGCTCCAGCATCAATTGTTCTAACTAAAACAGGACCAGATCCACTTACAGTTCCAATTGTTTGAACAGGATCAAAACCTCCGGCTTGATCGTTTGGATACCAAATAACGCTTGTATAGGTGCTTAAAATAACATCGTTGTAAGTATCATTATTTAAATCTGCAATGGCAACACCATTTGGAAAAGAGTGTCCGCCAGCTCCAATAGCAACTGGAGCAGCAAAATTTCCTGTTCCATCATTTTCCAACCAGCTAAAAGTGCCATTTCCAGATGATGCATATAATATATCGTCATGACCATCTTTGTCTATATCACCTACTGCCACAGCGTAAGGGTCATCTGTTCCTGTGAGTGCTAATGTTTGTTTTAAATTAAATGTTGTTTGTGAATTAACACCAAAAACTAAAGCAATAAGTGTTAGACAAGTAAGTAATTTTTTTTTCATAGTGTTGAGATTAAGTTTAATATTCGGATTCGTTGTTAATGTTTTACTTTAAATTCCCTACCATATCTTCAGGTTTAACCCATGCATCATATTCTTCTTGAGTCACATAGCCTAGATTAATAGCTTCTTCTTTTAGAGTTGTACCATTTTTATGCGCTGTATTTGCAATTTCAGCAGCTTTGTAATAGCCAATTTTTGTGTTTAAAGCTGTTACTAACATTAAAGAATTATTTAATAATTCTTTAATAACTAAATAGTTAGGTTCAATTCCTGTAGCACAATTTACATTAAAACTTTGACATGCATCACCAAGAAGTTGAGCAGATTGTAAAACATTTGCTGCCATCATAGGTTTAAAAACGTTTAGCTCATAATGTCCTTGAGTACCACCAATAGTTATGGCAACATCATTTCCCATAACTTGAGCACAAACCATAGTAAGCGCTTCACATTGAGTTGGATTTACTTTTCCAGGCATGATACTACTTCCTGGTTCATTTGCAGGAATTATTATTTCACCAATTCCAGAACGTGGACCAGAAGCTAACATTCTAATATCATTGGCAATTTTGTTAAGCGAAACAGCTAATTGTTTTAATGCACCATGCGTTTCTACCAATGCATCGTGAGCAGCTAAAGCTTCAAATTTGTTATTTGCAGTAATAAATGGTAATCCTGAAAATTCAGCAATATACTTTGCAACTAAAACATCATAACCCTTCGGTGTATTTAGACCTGTTCCAACTGCAGTTCCGCCAAGAGCCAACTCACTAAGGTGAGGCAAAGTGTTTTTTAAAGCTTTTAGACCATGATTAAGTTGTGAAACATAACCTGAAAATTCTTGACCTAATGTTAAAGGTGTGGCATCCATTAGATGCGTTCTACCAATTTTAACTACATTGTTGTATTCTATTGATTTTTGTTCAAGAGTGTTTTTTAATGCTTCTATTCCAGGAATTGTAGTTTCTACAATTTTTTTGTAGGCTGCAATATGCATTCCTGTGGGAAAAGTGTCATTAGAAGATTGTGATTTGTTGACATCGTCGTTTGGTTGTATAGTTTTATCTCCTTCTCCAATTGTTTTACCTGCCAATTGATGAGCTCTATTGGCAATGACCTCATTAACATTCATATTGCTTTGAGTTCCTGAGCCAGTTTGCCAAATTACTAATGGAAATTGATCATCATGTTTTCCTTCCAAAATTTCGTCACATACCTTAGCAATTAAATCCCGCTTTTCAGTTTCGAGAACACCAAGTTCACAATTTGTGTAAGCTGCAGCTTTTTTTAAATAAGCAAAACCATAAATAATTTCTAAGGGCATAGAAGCTGGAGCTCCAATTTTAAAATTATTTCTTGAGCGTTCAGTTTGTGCTCCCCATAATTTATTCATGGGTACATTAACATTGCCCATTGTGTCTTTTTCAATTCTAAATTTCATTATATTAAGGCATTTATGGCTACAAAATTACAATTAATTGTGGTTTTATTTTCGCTTTATTTGTTTATTTGTTAGTAGCTTATTGTTAATAAAAAATTGATTTTCGCCTGTTTTGTATAAACAATAATCTTGTCAAGTTATAAGTAGTTTAATTGTAAATATCATGAATGTAGATATTCAAGAAAGTTGGAAAAATGTTTTGAAATCTGAATTTGAAAAGCCTTATTTTAGATCGCTTGCAAATTTTGTGAAGCAAGAGTATAAATATCATCAATGCTTTCCACATGGAAAAAATATTTTTAATGCTTTTGAGCGTTGTAAGTTTGACGATCTAAAGGTGGTCATTATTGGTCAAGATCCATATCATGGATTCAATCAAGCCAATGGTTTGTGTTTCTCAGTTAATGATGGTGTAGCTCATCCACCTTCGTTAATCAATATTTTTAAAGAAATTGAATCCGATTTAAATATACCATATCCAAAGAGTGGGAATTTGGAGCGTTGGGCAAGCCAAGGTGTTTTATTGCTAAATGCAACACTTACAGTTAGAGCTCATCAAGCAGGAAGCCACCAGAATAAAGGTTGGGAACAATTTACAGATGCAGTTATTTCTACCATTTCAGAAAAAAAGGAAGGTATTATTTTTTTGCTTTGGGGAGGATTCGCAAAGAAGAAAATAAAATTAATTGACTCTAAAAGCCACCACATATTAACATCTGGACATCCTTCTCCATTAAGTGCTAATAGAGGTTATTGGTTTGGTAATAAGCATTTTAGTAAAACTAACTTCCTGTTGCAGCAAGCTGGCGAGACAGCTGTGGACTGGTAGTAATTTTAGGAGTAATCTGCGTTTTAATAACGTGAGGTCTTTGAGATTTTTTACTTTTAACAGTCTTATTACAACTGTACTTTAAAAGTAGAAAATTTATGCCTACTAATACTGAAAGAATAATAGTAATTGTATAAATCATATTTGGATCTGGGTTTGATTTCTTATGTAAAACTACTAATATTTTGTTAATAAACAAAACATACTGTTTATTTTTTAATTTATAATCATATAATTATCAATCAATTACCATTTATTTTAGTCAGATATTTTCAATAATTTGATTATAGTCTAAGGTATTGGAAATGATGTTTAAGTTCAATAATTCATTTTGAACTTTATTAACTGTAGCTTCAGTAATTTGATTTTGAGACCATTCAGTAATTGACAGCCATTGCTGAACATCTTCTAGTTTTTGTTCATAGCGATTTGCTATTGTTTTGTCTATACTTGGTATGTTTTTAAAATCTATGGTTGTGCCATTAATTATACCTAATATCGTTTTAAGAGCTTCTGCTTCATTATCTATAAACTCTTGTCTTACTGCAATAACAAAGCATGGCCAAGGAGTTGGACATTCGTCAACAAGCCTGAAAGTTCCATTGTCTACCAATGGTTTTGTTGTGAATTTTTCCCACATAAAATAATCTGCTTTGCCACTTGTAAGACCTTCAACTGCACCATCAAGATTTTTGATAACTTCAAAGTTTAAATCTTCCTTTAAATCCCAATTATTGTTTTCGGCATTTATATATGCCATTAAATGAGAACCTGATCCATATCTGCTTATAGCTGCTTTTTTGCCTTTAATATCTTCAATGGATTGGTAAGAAGAATTATTTGCTACATGTATTCCCCAAATCAGAGGCGACTTCACAAAAATCTGCACAATTTTACAGTCATTTCCAGCAATAATATCTTTTATGATGCCTTCTGTTAAAATAACAGCAATATCTATTTCTTTTTCACGAAGTGCTTTACACATTTGTCCTGTGCCACCAAAATAGTCTTTCCATCTTAAATTAATTCCTTGCTCTTTGTAGGCACCATCTTTTAGAGTAAGATACCAAGAAAGGTTAAAATGCTCTGGAACACCACCAATGTTTACTTTCTTCATATATTATTGAACAAGTTTGTTAAGTGTGAATTCTATGAGTTTTTCAACCGTCAATCCTGGATTTTCACTAAAAGTTCCTTTGGCTCGATTTGCAATAATTGCATTTAGAGATAAGGCATGATGGCCAAGAAGTTTTGCCATTCCATAAATTACTGCAGTTTCCATTTCAAAATTTGTAATTCTAATTCCGTTGAAATCAAAATTATCCATTTTACTGTTTAAGTTGTCATCTTCTAGAGGTAAACGCAAAACACGCCCTTGTGGACCATAAAACCCTCCAGCTGTAGCTGTTAACCCTTTGTGTAATTTCTCGTCTTGAAACAAATCCTCTAAGAGTTTACTGTTTTTAAAAACAATTGGTCTAGCTTTATTATTATTCCAGGACGTGTACTTTACAAAAGCTTCTTCAATGTCTGGATTAGTATGACCTTTCACTTTATAAAAATGTAGCATTCCATTAAGATCCAATCCTTGAGTACTCATTACAAAACTATCAACAGGAACATCACTCTGTAGTGAACCAGAAGTTCCGACTCGAACTATCTTAAGTGATTTTAAGTTTTCCTTAGGCTTTCTCGTTTTAAGGTTAATATTGATTAGAGCATCAAGCTCATTCATTACAATGTCAATATTATCAGGTCCAATACCAGTTGAAAGCACTGTGAGTCGTTTACCTTTATAAGTTCCAGTATGAGTTTTGAATTCACGTTTTTGCGTTTCAAACTCTATGGTGTCAAAATGTTTAGAAATTTTTTGAACACGATCTTGGTCGCCAACAAATATGATGGTATCTGCAATGTGTTCTGGTTTTAAATTAAGATGATAAACACTTCCATCTGGATTAAGAATGAGTTCAGATTTTTTAATGGGCATTATATACTGTTTTAATAAGTTTGTTCTGTTTTTTATTGAATTGATATTTAAGTCGTTTAGCGCCTCCAAACTGTATGTCGTTATCAATTTCATTTGAAAAATTATGTTGCCCAACTAAAACTTCATGGCCTTTTCTATTAAGCTCTAATCCATTTTCACCTTCGTATAAAAACATATCCAGGTTTTCTATCATTCTTTTAATTTGTAAATCTCCATAACCATAGTATCCTTGATAATTTAAGATATAACCCAATAAGTGATGTTTAGATTTAATGTAATTGTTTTTTACAATTTCCAAGGTGTGTTTTTCAAGTCTAGAAAGTCCATTTTTTGAATCTGGAAAACGCTTCATGTGAGCTTTTAAGCAACTACTCAAGTATTTGTAAGAGGAACTTTTTAAAATATAAGGCTTAAGTAGATTATGATTATCGCTACAGTAAATACTCCATAACGAGCAAGCTAAATCTATATCACTTTCGGTAAGCTCAACTTTGTTTTTGTAATGGTTAATTAGTTGACTTTCGTTTAGTTCGCAAAGACCTTTAAAATCTGACTTGCCTTTAATTCTTCCACTACAAACTAAGTATAAAGGGAGTTTTACTTTTTTTTGTTGAAGTAAACTTATTACTGCTATTAAGTTAATGTGGCAAAATAAGTCGTACTCAAACCAAAGCACAATTTCAGAATATGCTTCAATATCATCGAAAATTTCAAGCTCTTTATGAAATGCATACTCATCAATATCTATATCATAATATTTGTTGAGAAAACCTTTTCTGACCTTAACAAACTCGCTCGTGTCAATTTGTTCAACAGTTGGTCCTTCGCATAACATTTCGTGCCAAGTCATAAACTTGCCCTTGATATTTAAATCATTTAAATAACTTGTAAGGCTAGAGCCATTAGTAATATGTAGTATTTCTTTTGGCAATTTCATCCACCAACACGCTTAACATTAAAACCTCTGTTCTTAAGGAAAGACATAATCTTATCACGATAATCTCCTTGAATAATAATCTTATCATCTTTAAAACTCCCTCCAACACTAAGCATAGTTTTTAACTCTTTTGCTAAAGCTTTAAAATCGCTGGTAGCACCATTATAGCCTTCAAGAATTGTCACTGGTTTACCTTTGCGCTTTTCGTATTTGCAAATTATAGGCTCATCCTGAAGCCAAATATCACTCTTAGAATCCTTCTTTTTTTCAGGCTCTGTTGGAACATGATCAGGAAAAAGATTTTTTAATTGATCTTGTAAGTCCATTATTTTTTAATCAAACCTAATTCTACTAAGCGCTCGTTTAAAAAATCGCCAGCTGTGATATCATCAAACTGTTTAGGGTTTTCATCATCAATACAACTATCCAATACATCTAGTTTCATTTCACTAATTGGATGCATAAAAAATGGAATTGAATAACGCGAAGTTCCCCAAAGTTCTCTTGGTGGATTAATAACGCGATGGATTGTAGATTTTAATTTGTTATTTGTGTGTCTTGATAACATATCACCAACATTTATCATAAGTTCATCAGGTTCAGCAATGGCATCCAGCCATTCGCCTGCATGATTCTGCACTTGTAAACCACGTCCTTGAGCTCCCATTAATAATGTAATTAAGTTAATGTCGCCATGAGCTGCAGCACGCACTGCATTTTTAGGTTCTTCAACAATAGGAGGATAGTGAATAGGTCTTAAAATACTATTTCCATTATGAATATAATTATCAAAATAATTTTCTTCTAAATCAAGATGTAGTGCCAAAGCACGAAGAACATACTTAGCTGTTTTTTCGAGCATCCTGTAAGTTTCCTTTCCGACTTTATTAAATTCAGGCAATTCTTTTACTTCAACATTTTTTGGATATTCCTTAGCACGTTCAGGATCGTCGTCAACATACTGTCCAAAGTGCCAGAACTCTTTTAAATCACCTTCTTTTTTACCCTTAGCGCTTTCTTTTCCAAAAGACACATAACCACGTTGTCCTCCAATTCCAGGAATTTCATAGCTACGTTTGGTTTCAACAGGTAATGAAAAAAACTTCTTTATTTCACCATATAATTTATCAACGAGTTCGTCATCTAGAAAATGCCCCTTTAAGGCAACAAATCCTATTTCTTCATAGGCCTTTCCTATTTCATCTATAAATTTCTGTTTTCTATTTGGGTCTTCCGATAAAAAATCTTTAAGATTTACACTGGGAATTCTATCCATTATTCAAATATTTTGTGTTAAGCAGAACTACAAATATAACGAAATTTGACACCATTTATGTATGCTTAATCTATAATATGCCAAAAACTATTTAGTCTATAACTTAAATTTGCTACTTTTGATATACCAAAGAGAAAACATGAGCACGAAGAGCAAATCAAAACCCGAAATAACCTACGATAAGAAGAACTTGAGCAAATCTGTATTGCTTGATTTGTATAGGAACATGCTTAAGCCTCGTATGATTGAGGAAAAAATGCTGATTCTTTTGAGGCAAGGAAAACTTTCAAAATGGTTTTCTGGTATTGGACAAGAAGCGATTTCGGTTGGTGTAACAATGGCACTCGACAAAGATGAATATATACTACCAATGCACAGAAATCTTGGAGTTTTTACAACAAGAGAGATACCATTATTTAGATTGTTTTGTCAGTGGCAAGGAAAAGCTTCAGGATTTACAAAAGGTAGAGATCGTTCGTTTCATTTTGGTACTCAAGATTATAATATTGTTGGGATGATTTCTCACTTGGGACCACAATTGGGTGTGGCAGATGGTATAGCTCTAGCAAATTTGCTTAAAAGCAACAATAAGGTAACTGCTGTATTTACTGGTGAAGGAGGAACAAGCGAAGGTGATTTTCATGAGGCGCTTAATGTTGCTTCAGTTTGGAAGCTTCCTGTGATTTTTTGCGTAGAGAACAATGGTTATGGACTTTCTACACCAACTTCTGAACAATACAATTGTAAACATATAGCAGATAGAGGTAAAGGTTATGGTATGGAGTCATTTATTATAGATGGCAATAATGTGATTGATGTTTATGATAAAGTCTCAAAGCTTGCAGCAAGTATAAGAAAGCGTCCACGTCCAATTTTAATAGAATTCAAGACATTTAGGATGCGTGGACATGAAGAAGCCAGTGGAACAAAATACGTGCCTCAGGATTTAATGGATGATTGGGCAAAAAAAGATCCTGTGGTGAATTATCAAGCTTATTTAAAGGACTTAGGCATAATAAATGAAAAACTAGAAGTAAAAATAAAAGAAGAAATTGTTCATGATATCAATGAAAGTTTAGATAAAGCTTATGCAGAAGAAGAGATTGCTCCTAATTTAACTAATGAATTAAGTGATGTTTACCAAGAGTTTAAATATCAAGAATTTAAATCAAAAGGTAAAACAAAAGAAATACGATATGTTGATGCCATTTCTGAAGGGTTAAAACAATCGATGCAAAAGCACAAAGATCTTGTAATAATGGGACAAGATGTTGCCGATTATGGAGGTGTTTTCAAGATTACTGAAGGTTTTGTCAAGGCATTTGGGAAAGAGCGAGTTCGTAATACACCAATTTGTGAATCAGCAATTGTTGAAGCTGGAATGGGATTATCAATTGCAGGAATTAAAAGTGTTGTTGAAATGCAATTTGCCGATTTTGTGACTTCTGGTTTTAATCCAGTTGTCAATTATTTGGCAAAATCACATTACAGATGGAATCAAAATGCAGATGTAGTTTTAAGAATGCCATGTGGAGCAGGAGTTGCTGCTGGACCATTTCATTCGCAAACTAATGAAGCTTGGTTTACTAAAACACCAGGATTGAAGGTTGTGTATCCTGCTTTTCCTGTAGATGCAAAAGGATTATTGACAACAGCTATAAACGACCCAAATCCAGTTTTGTTCTTTGAGCATAAGGCATTGTATAGAAGTATCAGACAGGAAGTACCTATAGATTATTACACTATTCCTTTTGGAAAAGCTTCTTTAATTAAAGAGGGAAATGATATTACAATTGTTTCTTATGGTGCAGCTGTGCATTGGGCTTTAGAAGCATTAGATAAGCATTCAGATATCAATGCGGATTTACTAGATTTAAGAACGCTTTGTCCTTTGGATAAAGAATCAATTCTAAATTCAGTTAAAAAGACAGGAAAGGTTATCATTTTACAAGAAGATTCACTATTTGGAGGCATTGCTTCAGATATTTCTGCCATGATTATGGAGGAGTGTTTTGAATGTTTAGACGCTCCAGTGAAGCGCGTAGCAAGTCTGGAAACTCCAATTCCTTTTATTGGTCAGTTAGAAGATCAGTATTTAGCAAAAAGTAGATTTGAAGATGAACTTGTAAAACTTCACAAGTATTAATAATACAACTCAATCATCTTATTATAAGTAGATTAACTGATATTTTGTCAGTTATAATGAAATTTTTTCAGTTTTTTTAGTTGGTATTTTTTTTGTTGAATATTAAGTAAATTAATGTTTAACTTAAAATTTAATATTATGAGTGGTTTAATTCCAAAAACAAAAAATGGTGACACCAAAGCTACTTCGTTAGGTTTTAATATGTTACCAACGTTTCCGTCTTGGATAGACGAAGTATTCAATAAGAATATGAGAACTGAATTCATGTCAAATTTCAATACTGGTATTACTTTGCCAGCAGTTAACGTACTTGATACAGCTAATGATTATTTAGTTGAAATGGCTGTTCCAGGACTAAAAAAGTCAGACTTTGATATTAATGTCGACAATAAATTATTATCAATCTCAGCTGAGGTAAAATCAGAATATGAGGATGTAGATAATGAAAATTATACTAGAAGAGAATTTGGCTATTCATCTTTTAAACGAACATTTACACTTCCAGAAACTGTTGAAACTGATGAAATTTCAGCTAAATACAATGATGGAATTTTAGTAGTTACTCTTCCAAAACGTGAAGAAGCAAAGAAGAAACCATTAAAAAGCATCAAAGTCTCTTAAAAAGAAAAGCCAGCAATTTGCTGGCTTTTTTGTTTCTATAACTGATAATATTATTCAGCTTGCAACCTCTTTGCAACGTCTTGAACTTCATCAAGAACTCTTAATAAATTACCACTCCAAAGTAAACTAATTTCTTCTTCGGTGTAACCACGTTTTACAAGTTCTAAAGTCACATTAAAAGTTTCTGAAGCGTCATTCCAACCTTCAACTCCACCACCTCCATCAAAATCACTACTTATTCCTACATGTTTCAATCCAATTTTATCAACCATATAGTCTATATGATCCACAAAATCCGAAACGTCAACAGAAGGAGGGAAGTCTTCTATGGAGTTAGCTTTAGCGTCAGCCATATCCATAACTTTCTTTCGGTTTGCAATGAACTCCATTTGAGCAGCTTCATCTAATTGTCCAAAAGATGTCCAATCGTGCCAAGTAATTCCAAGTGAATCTACAATAGCTTCCCTAATTTCTTTTATTTTGTCATTCCTTAAATTTTGCTTCTCCTGATTTACATAAGTTTTAAAAGCAACTGTTTGCACAACACCTCCATTTTCTTTCATCCATTCCAATTGTTCGTCATCAAGGTTTCTACTGTGGTCACAAAGTGCTCTTGCAGACGAATGCGATGCAATAATTGGAGCTTCAGAAAGCTCAATCATTTGTTTTATGGCTTCTTTTGAGGGATGAGAAACATCAATCATCATTCCCCATTTATTCATTTCTTTAATAACCTCTTTCCCAAAATCACTTAATCCATTATGCAACCAAACATCATCTCTTTCACCTGTGTTACTATCAGATAGTTGACTATGTCCATTATGGGCTAAAGACATGTAGCGTCCACCTAAATCGTAAAACTTTTTCACATTATTGATGTCCATCCCAACAGGATATCCATTTTCAATACCAATCATAGCTACTTTTTTACCTTTAGCATCAATGCGTCTTACATCATCTGATGTTAGAGCTAATTCAATTTCATCTGGAGCGATGTCATTAACTAGTTTGTGTATGGCATCAAATTTTGACATGGCATTATCATAAGCCTTAGCAAAACCTGCATCAGTAAGAGTATCTTGTCCTGTATAAACAATAAACCAAGCAACATCCAATCCTCCTTTTTTCATCTTAGGAAGATTAACTTGATTATCTAATTCCTGAGTATAATTTATAGAATCAGTAAAATTATTGACATTAATATCACAGTGAGTGTCAAGTGTAATGACACGTTCATGGATTTCTTTGGCTTTAGCCATGAGTTCTTCTTCTGTCATTGGTTTTTCTTCTTCAGTTTTACAGGATACAAATGCCAAAATTAGGCATAAAAAAACAAGCTTAAACAAATTTGAATTGATGTAAGCTTGTTTGAATTTAGTGTTTGATTTCATTTTTATATTTGATTAGTCAGTTGAAGAATCAAATATAATAAAATACCAAGACTAATTTGTGGTTGCTTCTGAAACTATAAAAGGATATGCATCTCGTACAATTTTAAGTTCTTCAGGTGATAGTTCATTTGGAGATTTATTAAAATGCTTTTTTGCATACGTTGACCTTAATTGATAATATGCTTTTGTTAGTTCATCTTGAACTTTAATGAACATATTATATTGAGTAGCATCATCTACTTGAAGGGAAATAACCGCCTTTTTTGGATTGTCTGAAGAATCTGGCAATTCTTCACCATTGCAATAGTCACAACTTTTATCTCCATTATTATCTAAAAAAGCGATTGAGATGTCTTTAATTTGATTTATTGCTGCCAATTCATCTTCAATCATTAATTCTTGCTTTGCATTAAGGGCAATTCTCAGAATATTCTTTTCTTTTATATCTACGCGGCAATCTTCACCTTGAGGGCAAATTCTGGGCAACTTTCTGTTAATTCCTTGGTCATTAGGTATCACTGCTGTTACCAAGAAAAAGATTAATAATAAAAATGCAATGTCAGCCATTGAACCTGCATTTACTGATGGAGCACGTCTTGAATGTTTCATAATTAATTGAATTTAAAATGTTAATGCATTGTTAATCTCAAAAACGATACCAAAAAGTGCTCAAGATTTTGAGTCATTTTTCGTAATTTTAAAACCTGCTCTACATTTTTATAGAATTTGACCAATTAATCAACTAAAACCAACCAAAAATGAAACTTATTTTCAAGTTTGCTATGCTTTGCGCTTTCGCATTTTGCATAACGTTTAATTTAAATGCACAAAAGAAATCTCAAAACCACTTTAATGGATTAAAATTTAGAAATATTGGGCCAGCAATGACTTCCGGTAGAATTGCTGATATTGCCATTCATCCAGAAAATGAAAACATTTGGTATGTTGCAGTAGGCTCTGGAGGTGTTTGGAAAACTGAGAATTCTGGCACTACATGGAAGCCAATATTTGATAGTCAAAAAGTATATTCAATAGGATGTGTAACTATCGATCCTAATAATCCTCATACCATTTGGGTAGGAACTGGTGAAAATGTAGGTGGACGTCATGTAGGATTTGGTGATGGTATCTATGTGAGCCATAATGATGGAAAATCTTGGAAAAATATGGGACTTGAAAATTCCGAGCATTTATCAAAAATTATTGTCCATCCAGAAAACTCAAATGTTGTTTGGGTAGCATCTCAAGGACCACTTTGGAGTAAGGGAGGTGATCGAGGTGTTTATAAAACTACAGATGGTGGAAAAACCTGGAAGCGTACTTTAGGTGATGCTGAATGGGTTGGTGCTACAGATATGTTAATCGATCCTAATAATCCAGATGTATTATATGCTGCTACTTGGCAAAGACATAGAACTGTAGCTGGTTATTTGGGTGGAGGCCCTGGATCTGGACTTCACAAAAGTACAGATGGTGGTGAAACATGGAGAGCACTTAAAAATGGACTACCTGGATCTAATCTAGGAAAAACAGGATTAGCAATGTCTCCTTTTAATTCTGATGTGATTTATGCAGCTTTAGAGCTCGATAGAACCAAAGGTGGTTTTTATATATCAGCTAATGGTGGAGAGTCTTGGAGTAAACAATCTGATGCTGTATCAGGAGGAACAGGACCTCATTATTATCAAGAAATAATTGCATCGCCTCATCATGAAGGAACAATTTACTTCATGAATAATAGTGCTTTAGAATCTAAAGATCATGGAAAAACATTTAATAGGATGAGTAGATCTAATCAGCATAGCGATAGTCATGCTTTGGTGTTTAAAAAATCTGACCCAAATTACTTATTAATTGGTACTGATGGAGGATTATATGAAAGCTTTGACAACACAAATAGTTGGAAATACGTAAGGAATTTACCAATCACTCAATACTTCAAAATCGCTGTTGATGATGCTGAACCATTTTATAATGTTTATGGAGGTACACAAGATAATGGCTCACATGGTGGTCCATCTCAAACTATTAGCTCAGATGGTATTGCTAGCGCAGATTGGTGGAAAACACTTGGAGCTGATGGTGCACAGACAGCTACAGAGCCAGGAAACCCAAACATTACTTATGGAGAGTTTCAACAAGGAGCTCTTTGGAGAATAGATAGCAAAACTCGTGAAACTGTTTTCATTCAACCACAAGCAAGGGAAGGAGATCCTTTTGAACGCTTTAATTGGGATGCACCAATTGTGGTGAGTACTCATAATCCAAAAAGATTATATTTCGCTTCACAACGTGTTTGGAAATCTGAAAATAGAGGAGATGGCTGGGAACCTATTTCTGGCGACTTGACACTGAATCAAGAACGAATGAATTTTCCTTATTACGGAAAACCTCAAAGTTGGGATAACGCTTGGGATATAGGAGCAATGTCTAATTATAATACAATTACTTCCCTGGCTGAATCTCCAAAACAAGAAGGTTTAATTTATGCAGGAACTGACGATGGTCTTATTCAAGTGACTGAAGATGGAGGTGCAAATTGGAAAAAAATCACATTGAATTCAATTAAAGGACTACCTTCAACACCTTTTGTAAATGATGTTCGCGCAGATTTATTTGACGCTAATGTTGTATATGCAGCTTTAGATAATCATAAATATGGAGATTATAAGCCATACATTATCAAGAGTAGTGATAAAGGAAATACATGGACACTAATTAATGGTGATTTGCCAAATAAATTATTAATTTGGAGATTAGTCCAAGATCATGTGAAGAAAGATTTATTGTTCGCTGCAACTGAATTTGGAGTTTACTTTACTAATAATGGAGGAAAAAATTGGATTGAATTGAAAGGTGGAATGCCAACAATACCAATTAGAGATATAACCATCCAGCGTAGAGAAAATGATTTAGTTGCTGGATCATTCGGTAGAGGAATCTTTATTTTAGATGATATCACTCCGATTAGAAATTTTAATAGTGCTATTGCAAATGCAGAAGCAACATTATTCCCAATAAAAGATGCTAATTGGTATAGACAATACAACAGAGTTGGAAGTCAAGGAGATGCGGAATGGATTGCAAAAAACCCTCCTTATGGTGCTAACTTCACTTATTTTATGGCAGATAAGATTAAATCTAAAAAGGATTTAAGAAAAGAAAAAGAAAGAAAAGGTGATGTGAAATTTCCTGGTTGGGAAGCTCTTGAAGAAGAAAACAGGCAAGATGGACCTTCAGTTTTGCTAATTATAAAGGATTCCGATGGCAATGTTGTAAATACAGTAAATGGGACAAACAGAAAAGGTTTCAACAGAGTCAATTGGAGATTAAACTATCCAAATAAAAGTGGTGAAAGATTACAAGCACCAGGAGGTCGAAGAGGATTTAGAGGAGGTGGAGTAATGGTAACTCCAGGAACTTATTCAGTTACTTTGGTTAAACGTGTTGATGGCGTGAATACTGTGTTACAAGGACCAAAATCTTTTAATGTTAAACCTTTATATGAAGGTACTTTACCTAGAAAATCATTTAAGGAAATGAATGACTTTAGAGAAGCTGCATTTGCGTTTCAACAGGATTTAACTGCAACTAATATTGCTTTATCAAAAAGTCAGCAAAAAGTTGATGCCATGTTAAGAGCTTTAAACAAGGCAACATCACCTTCAGATGATTTGTTTACAAAATTAAACGATGCAAAAAATGCATTGCTAGATATTGACAAAGAGCTTCATGGAGATAGTATAAAAGATGAAATCGGCGAACGTTCAAATCCAACTGCTAGTGAAGGAAATTCACTAGGCTGGAGAGCATTAGGTAACACCTATGGTCCAACAGACGAGCACAAAGCTCTTTTAAGTCGTGTACAAAGTCAGCTTAAGAAAGTAAAAGCTAAGCTTTTGCCAATTGTTAATTCAACACTTCCAGGGTTGGAAAGTGATTTAAAGAAAACAGGAGCACCTTGGATTGAAGGGCAAGGGATGATAAAAAACTAAACACTAAAAACAATTTGAATAAAGAAAGCCTGAACAATACGTTCAGGCTTTTTACTTTAAATAATTTTTGTTTTATGAAATAACTCCTTTTGCTTTTTGAGTTTTTGAGTACCATAAAATAAATGCACAAAAAACTATCACTAGTATTGGCATTAAATATGGCATTTGTTCACTAAATACTTCAACAGCATCTGTCCCAAAGAGCCAATATAATTGCATTACTGTAGCTGTAATAAATGATAGAAAAAATAAAGAAACAGCCATTTTCTTTCGCATCAATAGCAAGATAGTTCCTATTAAACCTGAAAATACAGCAATTGCAAATAAGGCAGTATTCCAACTTGGCATGCTTTCCATTAATGCTAATTGAGCTTCATTTACACTAGATGTAAAAGCTTCAGTTTGGTAGGCTTGTATCAAATAATTATAAACTCCCATTGCATTCCAGATAAGAGAAATGATTCCAATGATCCAAAAACCAACTCCTGGCTTATTTGTGTTTGTCATAATTTTGCGTTTTAAATTAAATAGTTATTATGAAATTATACCATTCGCTCTCTGAGCCTTAGAATACCATAAAAGGAAAAAGCAAACAATTACAATTGCAATAGGACCTATCATTCTCACACCATCCATTTCAACATAATCCTGAATGAAGAAATTATACACTTGTTGAGCAAGTACTCCTATTATAGATAAAGTAAATAATAGCACTGCTATTTTTTTGCGCATTAAAAGAGCTATACACCCTAATAGACCAGCAAAGACCCCAACTGCAAACGCTGCTGTTGTCCAAGCAGGATAATTAGTGTAAAAATCTTGTTCAGACTGTGTTAATAAAGCCATGGCATCTTCAGTCATATAAGCTTGAGCTAAATATGCTCCAACGCCTAAAATGTTCCAAATTAGAGCAATAACTCCAATGACCCAAAAGACTGCATTCGGTTTGTTTGTGTTTGACATTTTGATTAGATTTTAGTTAGTAAAAATTGCAAAATACACCGACTTTGCTTACACAATGTAAATACAAACTTTATGAAAAACAAATTATTTGCCTTATTGAAGTGGTGGTTATTGCTATTACCAACTAAATTTTAACATCAATTTTCAGCAATTTTGAGTAACTTATAAACCTCATAAATTAAAATTGTATGAAATCGTTTTTAAAATTCAATCTACTATTAATGCTCCTTATTTCATTTTTTTATAGTTGTTCATCATCTGATGATTCTGAACCTGAAACTATGGAACCTACCTTGGAAGAAAGATTGCAAGCTATTATTGATACTCGGATTGGTGGTGATACACAATTGAAAGGTGTTTCTGTGTCTATTAGAGCTGGTAATGATGAATTGTATAGTTTGGTTGGTGGAGTTTCAGAAGATGATGTTCCTATGACTAGTGAAATGCGTTTTGGCATTGCAAGTATCACAAAAACGGCAGTTGCTGCAACTATTTTGAAATTAGAAGAAGAAGGACTATTAAGCTTGGATGATACTATTGCTGATCACTTGGATTTGGATTCACCAAATGTAGATGATTCAATTACCATTTATCAGTTATTAAATCATCTTACAGGTTTGAAGGGCTATTTTCAGCACCCAGATATTTGGCCAACTGTTGAAGGAAATTTAGATACAGCAATACCTTATGAAGATTTAGTCGATTTTATAGGCGAACCACTTTTTGAACCTGGTGCTCAGTATACATATTCAAACTCCAATTATTTGATTCTTGGATTAATTATTAGAGCAGCCTCTGGACAAGAAGTAGGCGAGGTAATGAGAAGTAGATTTTGGAGTCCCTTAAACTTAAATACTACTTATTTTGGAAGTGATGAAACCGTTGTTGGACCAATTGCTTCTCCTTGGCGAGATAATGATGGCAATGGAACCTTGGAGAATATTGCTCCAGATTTTAGAGCAGCTTACCACAGCGTATTTTTTACTGCAGCTGATGTTTTCACTACAGCATCAGATTTGTCAAAATGGTCACAACTTTTATACAATGGAAATGCTCTTACTGAAACATCCAAAACCAAAATGTTAGATTTTTTAGATATTGATTCTGGAGATCCTTATTGGAGTGGTTATGGTCTTGGAGTAAGAAGATTTCATTTTCATGGTCGCGAACTTTGGGGACATACAGGAGGAATGAGAGGTTATGGAACTTTTATGCTTTATGACCCAATTAGTGATTTAACTATTGTTTTGCTCAATAACCAAAGCCGTTCGCAGAATGGACCACTTTATAGATTCTTGATAGTTGATGAAATGCTTCAAATCCTTTTTGACGAGCTCTAATTTTTTAAGTGTACTTTTACTTAAAATTTAGCTTAACATTTTTATGTCCAAAAGTGAAACCAAACTTGGTTTAAAAGAGAATTGGAAACAATTCGCCTTATTACTTGTTATAAATGCCTTTGTTGGTGGAATGGTTGGGTTGGAAAGAACCATTTTGCCAAAGCTTGCCGAAGAAGAATTTCAAATAGTTGTTCCATCACTTATCCTTTCTTTTATTATCGTTTTTGGTTTTGTAAAGGCCATAGCAAATTACTTCACAGGAAGGTTTGCAGATCGAATTGGTAGGAAGAATTTACTGATAATAGGTTGGCTTTTTGCAGTTCCTATTCCGTTTATTCTCATTTATGCCAATCATTGGAACTGGGTGATTTTTGCTAATGTCTTATTGGGAATAAATCAAGGACTGACATGGTCTAGTACAGTTGTGATGAAAATAGATTTAGTTGGCAAGCACCAAAGAGGTTTGGCAATGGGACTCAATGAATCTTTTGGATATTTTTCAATTGCATTAGTAGCTTTTTCAACAGGTTGGATTGCTGCTGAATATGATGTAAGGCCTTATCCTTTTTATCAAGGTATAGCATTTGTATTGTTAGGATTGCTGTTGAGTATTTTCTTTGTCAAGGATACAGTCCATCATGTAAATGTTGAAGAACAATCCAGTTCTATCAAACTATTAAAAAATATCTTTTGGGATACTACATGGAAGGACAATAACTTAGGCTCTATTTCTCAAGCTGGATTTGTGAACAATTTAAATGATGGAATGATATGGGGAGTTTTACCAATAGTGCTTTCAAATAGATTATTCTCGATAAAAGATATTGCGATAATAGTTGCCGTTTATCCTGCAGTTTGGGGAATTGGTCAATTGGTAACAGGTAAACTCTCTGATCATTATAACAAAAAGAAAATGCTTGCTTTAGGTATGTTGTTTCAAGCTATTGCTTTAATCATAATGTTTTACGTGAATTCTTTTGTGTGGTATGTTTGCTTGGCTTTCTTATTGGGACTTGGGACTGCTATTGTATATCCAACGTTTCTTTCAGCTATGGCAGATTATACAAATCCGTCGCAACGTGCTCAAAGTATAGGAATATTCAGATTTTGGCGAGATTCAGGTTATGCTTTTGGAGCAATTCTTTCTATTGCAATCGCGAGTTTTTTTGAAATTGAATTATCGTTAATTGTCATTGGATTGTTTACTCTTCTTTCTGCAATTATTATCAAAATAAGAATGGATTAACTACATTTTTTCAAATTGTAAATAACTCGTTAATATTTATATTGTAATTCCATTAAAAAACTAACAAAAGGATGTATTTTTGCATGTCGAAATTAATTGTACATGTCTTTAAAAACCCAAGATTTAGAAGAAAAAGCAACTGGAAAAAGCCTATATAGTTACCAAAAAGGTGCTATTGACAAAATTTTTAAGGCCTTTGATGATGCTCCTGATGATTATCACTTACTATACCAACTGCCTACTGGAGGAGGAAAGACTGTAATTTTCTCTGAGATTGTTAGACAATTTTTAAAGCATCATAACTCTCGTGTTTTGGTACTGACACATCGTATCGAACTTTGTAAGCAAACCTCAAATATGCTTACTGAATTTGGAGTAGTAAACAAAGTCATAAACAGTAAGGCTAAACTTGATGACCAAGATGACTACAGTTGTTTTGTGGCGATGGTTGAAACGCTAAACAACAGACTTAATGACAACGTTCTTGATATTTCTGATATTGGATTAGTTATTATTGATGAAGCGCATTATAATTCGTTTACAAAGCTATTTAAATTTTTTAGTAAGTCTTTTATTCTTGGAGTAACAGCGACGCCTTTAAGTTCGAATATTGAGTTGCCAATGACTGATAATTACGACGAACTTATTGTTGGTGAATCTATTGAATCATTAATAGAAAATAAATTCTTAGCTCGTGCTGAAACTTTTGTCTACAATGTTGGATTAACATCTTTGGTTGTTGGAGCTAATGGTGATTATACTGTAAAATCTTCTGAAGATTTGTATACAGACCATGACATGTTGGGTAAGTTAGTTACATCTTATGAGGAACATTCCAAAGGTAAAAAAACACTGATTTTTAATAATGGTATTAATACTTCATTGTATGTTTATGACGTGTTTAGGTCAGCAGGATATCCTATAGCTCACTTGGACAATACACATTCTAAAAAAGAACGTGCTGCTATACTAAAATGGTTTAAGGAAACTCCAGATGCCATCTTAACATCAGTAAGTATATTGACTACAGGTTTTGATGAACCAACAGTTCAATCCATTATATTAAATCGTGCAACAAAATCATTGACTTTGTATTATCAAATGATTGGTAGAGGTTCACGTATTTTAAAAGATAAAGACACTTTTACGGTTATTGATTTAGGAAATAACTTTCATCGTTTTGGACCTTGGGGAGATAATTTGGATTGGCAGCGTATTTTTAAATCGCCAAGTTATTATCTAGATGGCATTTTAAGTGATGAAGAATTAGAGAGTAATTTCCGTTATGAAATGCCTGATGAGTTAAGAGAAGAATTTTCAAACTCAGACGATGTCTTTTTTGACATTAATGAAACCTATGTGAGTAGTATTAGAAATGGAGAGTCTTCAAAAGTGGTATTGGAACGCTCGATACAGCAACATGCAAAAATTTGCATAGAAAACAGTGAAGATGTTTACGATGCCATTGACCTTGCTAAAAAATTAGGTGAAGATATTGACTTTAGGATACATCGTTATACCAAGTGTATATGTAAAAGCACCTTCAACTTTGTAGAATGGCTTAAAGAAGATTATCGCAAAAAACTACGTTCGTATTTAAGGCAAAATTTTGATGAGCTCTACCTTGAAATTCATGGGAAGCCTGCGGAGTAGAGAATTGTTCTTCAGTTAATTTTCTTTATTTTTATATCGTTCCGATTACTGTCATATTCCATAACTAAATGTTTATTCCAGTTTAAGAACTCATCACAAGTAAACTCCATAATATTGTTTTGCCAACCATTAAATTTAATAAAGTCCATTTGAATAGGGCTAATTATTAGCTCTTTTTTGTTTATATCATTTCCTATTTTCTCAATTTGAAAAGAGTCTGAAATAATAAAATCACCATTTGGAGAAACAGATAAATTATAATATTGTGGTTGATCTTCAAATTTCATCAAATTTCCAGTTAATAGATTCAATTGAAACAAATAGTCAGATGTTAAAACCAGGCAAATATTGTGTTTTTCTGAAACAGAAACTTGCCTTGGAAATCCACGGAATTGACCACACCATTCAGAATAATTATTTTCTGTAAATTTAACACAAGTCCAATTATTAGAATTCCATGGACTATTATTGTCATAAATTCTTTCGGGAAATTCTCCAGAATTGGGCTGGCTTATTATTTCTCCTTTAATAATCATATTTAAAAGCTAGTTTTACTTTCTAGCAATAAAACATTATCATTAATCAATCACCAAATGCTCAATAAAAAACTCCATCATTCTATCTCTGTTCATGGCTGTATGACCTCTGTCTGGTCCAACTTGTACTTCAAAGCTTTTACCAGCATCTTGTAAGGCTTTAATCAACTGCAATGAGTTAGAAGGATGCACATTGTTGTCACTGGTTCCAAAATAAATCATGAGTTCGCCTTGAAGATCTTTGGCATAGTTCATTAAGTTAGCCGCATCATAACCTTCCTTGTTATTGGTAATAAGGTTCATAAAGCGTTCTGTGTAAATGGTATCATAATTTCTCCAGTCTGTCACTGCTGAATTTGCCACAGCTGCATGATACACATCTGGAAAACGCATTAAACTTGTAGCTGCTGTTGTTCCACCATAAGAGGTTCCATATACACCAACATTATCTTTATCAAAATAAGGACGATTATAAAGCGACTTGATGCCTTCAGCAAAATCATCCATCTCTACAATACTTAAGTTTCCATACAATTGGTCTAATAACTTTTTACCACGACCTCTTACATTTCTACCATCAATATTGGCAATTAAAAATCCGTATTCCGTTAATGAGCTAGGCAATGTAAATGTTTCCCTAAATGCATTGGTCGCTGGACCTCCATAATTAGCAAGTATCAAAGGGTATTTTTTATTTGGGTCAAAATTAGATGGAAAATGAAGCATACCATGAAGTTGGGTAACACCATCAGCAGAAGTAAAGGTAAATACTTCAACATTTTTTAAACCTAATTTATCAAATTCGCTTGTATCGCTTTTAGCAATGTCTGCAACTTTTTTCCCTTTTGCATTTACTAAGGTTGTAAAAGGTGCTATCTTATGTGTTTGGGCAACATCAACAAAGTACTTTCCATCTGGAGAAATAGTTACACTATGATTGTAAGTTGGGTCAGTTAGTCGAACATCTTTTGTTCCATCAAAATTCACACGATGCAATTGCATTTTCATGTGATTGTCTCCACTTCTTGCTTCGTAGTAGAGTTGTTTCTTTTTCTCATCGACTTTTAAAATTCTGTTGACTTCAAAATTATGGCTAGTAATAGCATTTACCATTGTACCATCCCAGTTATATAAGTAATAGTTATTAAAACCACTGCGCTCTGAAGCCCAAATAAAATGCTTACCATCTTCTAACACTCTCATTTCTGGAGTGTTTTTTGTAAAGCTTGGCAGCCATTCTTCTCGCACAATGGTTCTAGTTTTTCCAGTACTTGGGTCAGCAGCCTTATATTCCATAATGTCCTGCTTTCTGTTTGTTGTATGGAACAGAAACTCTTTGCCATCTGGTGTCCAATCCATACCATATAAATACGTTCCTAAAGCTCCATCATTAAAAGGCTTCCCGTTTCTGGTATCTAGTAGTGTTGTTTTTTTAGTTTCTAAATCATACACCATCACATCTACAGGAAGGTTGTCAGCACCAACCTTTGGATAGGCTTCTATTTCAACTGAATCTTGAATTTTAACTTGATCGTAAAGCACATAATACATTTCGGCATCTTTTTCTTCAAATCTGTAGAATGCTACCTTTTTGCTGTCAGGTGACCACCACATTGCTGTAATTTGTCCTAATTCTTCTCCGTAAACCCAAGTTGCAATTCCATATTTTTTTTGAGTTTCTTCATTTCCGTCTGTTGTAATTGCAATTTCATTACTGCCATCAGGATTACTTATGTACATGTTTCTGTCTTTTGTGTAAGCCTTAAGTTTTCCGTCTGGAGAATCAGCTGAAGCATATTGACGACCTCTTTGTGGTCTGTTACCAAAACGTCTTCTATTGTTTGTTTGTACAACGTCTTCAACCTCAGAGGTTTTACCAGATTTTACATCATGCTTTAAACGTTTACCATCGTGGTTGTATTCAAACGCAGTGCTTTCTTCGTTCCAAGTATAGGTCCTAGGGACTGTTTTTACTGACCTACGGATTTTAGGAGCTATTTCAGAATAGCGCTCATATCCAGGCATTTTTTTGAGTTTGTCTTGTGCAAATGAGATGTTTACACTAAGTGCTAAAACAAGTAAAGTAAGAAGCTTGATTGAAGTTTTTAATCTTGAAATTGTATTCATTGTGATGGATTTTTATAGAAGTCATAAAACTACATTTTTAATATGAGTTCATCAAGTTTTGATCTCATTTGTGCAAAAAGAGTCCATGAATTGTTAAAAATTAAAACAAAGTTTAATCTCTAAGTTCATTTCCATACCTTTAAGTCAATTATTTAACCAACCATATTTTTATAATGAAAAAGCGAGCGACTACACTTTTTACAGCTCTTGCTTGTTTCTTTGTGAGCATTTTTGCTTTACAGGCACAAGAAGAAATTTTTGAAAAACTTAATGAAATTGCCATTGTTGACCAAAAGATCATGATGCCTATGCGTGATGGTATTAGATTGGCGACTGATATTTACAGACCTAAAGCTGATGGGAAATACCCTATTATTTTCTCGAGAACACCTTATAATTTTAATTCTTGGGGAGATGGTGAGCAACGAACACGAAATGCAGAACGAGCTTATGAATACATAAAGAAAGGTTATGCATACGTAGTTCAAAATGAGCGTGGACGTTATTATTCTGAAGGTGAATGGGACATTCTTGGTGTGCCATTAACAGATGGTTACGATGCTTTTGAATGGATGAAAAATCAACCATGGTCAAATGGCAAGATTGGTACGCTTGGCTGTTCTTCGACAGCAGAATGGCAAATGGCAGTTTCTGCATTGGATCATCCTTCGCATGCAGCTATGGTGCCTCAAGGTTATGGAGCAGGAGTAGGAAGAGTTGGAGATGTAAATGAACAGGGAAATTGGTATCGTGGAGGTGCTGAGCAAATGTTGTTCTTTTCATGGCTTTATGGCGTTGAGCATGATAAATTCAAACCAAGAATACCCAAAGGAGCTACTCAAGAAGATTTAATTAGAATTTCCAGATTTTATGATTTAGCTCCAGAAAATCCAAGAGTAGATATGTCAGAGGCATTAAAGCACTTGCCAATTCAGGATATATTGAAGAATATTAATGGAAAGCACGAAATTTTTGATAAAATGATTCGTCGTAAGCCAAACGATCCAGATTGGTTTAAAGGTGGCATTTATCATGATGATAAGGATATTGGAACACCAAGTTTTTGGTTTGCGTCATGGTATGATGTTTCAATTACACCAAACCTTAAGCTTTTCAATCATGCTAGAAACAATTCAAAAGATCCTTTTATTAGAGATAATCAGTATTTGGTAATAGCACCAACATTGCATTGTGCTTATACAAGAGCAACAGAAAACACCATTGTTGGAGAACGAAGTGTAGGTGATGCAAGGTTAAATTATGATGAACAAATTACAAAATGGTTTGACCTTTGGCTAAAAGAAGAACAAAATGATTTTAAAGACACGACTCCAAGAGTTCAATATTATACCATGGGAAGTAATGAATGGCAATCTTCTGAACAATGGCCTCCTGAAAACACAGAAATGGTAACCTATTATTTAAATAGTGGAGGAAAGGCAAATAGTCGTTTTGGAAATGGAAAACTATCGACCACAAAACCTGGAAAAGACAATCCAGATAGTTTTACTTACGATCCAATGGCTCCTGTACCTTCGCATGGAGGAAATGTTTGCTGTACAGGCAACGCTGTTAGAGGAGGCTCTAGGAATCAAATAAACATGGAAGCAAGACACGATATTTTAGTGTATACAACTGATGTTTTAAAAGAAGATACCGAAGTGTCAGGGTTTATTGAGTCTAAGCTTTATGTGTCTTCAGATGTAAAAGACACAGATTTCACCATTAAATTGATTGATGTATATCCAGATGGTTCAGCTTATAATTTGGATGAAACGATACAACGTGTTCGTTATCGTGAAGGTTATGATAAGGAAGTATTTATGGAAAAAGGAAACGTTTACGAAGTAAACTTAACACCAATGTCTACAAGTAATTTATTTAAAAAAGGACATCGCATTCGTGTCGAAATTTCAAGCAGTAATTTCCCTCGCTTTGCACGTAACTTAAATACTGGAGGAAACAATTATGATGAAAAAGTAGGTGTAGTAGCTCATAATAATGTGCATCATTCATCAGAACACCCTTCTCAAATTCGAATTCCAATAGCTAAAAATTAAAAAATAGATTTATGAAACAAGCGCTTTACATTATTCTTTTATTTATAGGAGTTAACTCATACGCTCAAAAAAAAGTTTTAGATCATCCTGATTTTGATATATGGAACACCATCAAAGGACAAAGTATTTCACCAAATGGAGATTACGTTATGTATTCTTTGGAAAAAGGTGAAAAAGACAACCATCTCAAAATCAAAGATGCTAATGCCAATTTAGTATTCGACCATGAACGCTCCCAAAGTGGCAAATTTACTTACGATTCAAATTTTGCAATCTTTACGATTAAGGCATGGAAAGACAGTATAACTGAAATGAAACGTCGAAAAGTGAAGAAAGATAAAATGCCAAAGGATACAGTTGGTATTTATAATCTAAATAGTAAATCACTTCAAAAAATTGCTAATGTAAAATCACATAAACTTCCGCAGAAATGGTCAGGATTTATGGCTTATTCTTATGATGATGCCAAAAAGAATGTTCCTAAAAAAGTAAAAGTTGAAAAAGACTCTGTTTCAAATGACACCACTAAAGCAAAAAAGAAAAAGCCAAAAGCAAAAAAGGCTAGTGCTAAAAACGGTTATCCTTTAGTGATTAGAAATCTACAAACAGCGAAAGAAGATACTATTTACTTTGTTACAAGTTATGTGTTTGCAAAAGAAGGCAAGAAGCTAGCATACATTACAACTGGTATTAAAGACAAAACTGAAGCTGGAGTGTATGTGGTTGATTTAGATAAAAACACGACAAAGCAAGTATTCAGTTCTCATGAAAAAACAAAATACTTCAAACTTAATTTTAGCAATTCTGGCAAAAATTTAGGGTTTGTAGTTGATGCTGATACGACGAAGGCATTTGTGAGGCCAAATCAATTATATACTTGGAATGAAACAAAAGCAATGACAGAATTAGTAGTTGATAATTCAAGAGCTCCAGAAGGTTATCGAGTTTCATCTGATGGAGACGTAAGTTTTTCGAAAGATGAATCAAAATTATATTTTGGTTTAGCATTACCTCCAATAGTTCAAGATACAACATTATTGAAAGATGAGATCGTGAATGTTGAAGTTTGGACTTATGACGAACCTCGTTTATATACAGTTCAAGAACTACAAGTAAAAAATGACAAAAAGAAATCATTTCAAACAGTTTATCACTTAAGGAATAAAAATATTGTTCAAATTGCCACAAAGGATTTCCCAAATGCTAGATTATCAGATGAAGGAAACGGAACACATGCATTAGTAAGCACGAATATGCCATACATGTTGGAAAGCCAATGGACAGGAAGAAGAGCAAGCGATGTTTCAGTAGTAAATATCAATACAGGAACTGTAAAATCAGCTATGAAGAAACTCCTTGGTACAGCGCAAATGAGTCCAAAAGGAAAGTATGCATTTGGGTATCAACCTGCAGATAGTACTTGGTTTACTTATAATATAGCAACTGGAAAATATACTGAATTAACTAAAGGCAAAGGGTTCTATAATGAGCTGAATGACTCTCCAAATTATCCTAGGTCTTATGGTTCTGCTGGTTGGACAAAAGATGATAAGTCGATTATGATTTATGATCGTTATGATATTTGGGAATTTAATCCAGATAATGGAACTAGCACGAGATTGACCAAAGGAAGAGAGAGTAAAGTCACTTACAGAGGTGTAAGATTAAATCCTGAGCAGCGATTTATTGATACTTCAAAAAACTTGTTGCTAACTACATTTAATGAAACAACTAAAAATTCAGGATATTACGAATATAGTTACAAAACTAAATCAGGAAAACAATTAGTTGATGGTCCTTATAGGTATTCAACACCTCGCAAAGCTAGTCAAAGTGATGCAGTAATCTTTACCAGACAGTCATTTACCGATTTCCCAAATATTAGAATTTCTGATTTGAGTTTTGAAAAACAAGTGGTTTTAAGTGATGCCAATCCTCAGCAAAAAGATTACAATTGGGGAACAGCAGAGTTGGTACATTGGACTTCTCTTGATGGTATGCCTTTAACAGGAATGCTGATTAAGCCTGAAAATTTTGATCCTAAAAAGAAGTATCCAATGATTGTGAATTTCTATGAGAAGAGCTCTAATGGACTGCATTCACATAAAGCACCTTCTCCAGGACGTTCAACTATTAGTTACAGCTTTTATGCAAGTAGAGGTTATGTAATTTTTAATCCAGATGTGTATTATCGCGTTGGTTATCCTGGCGAAAGCGCATTTAATTGTGTAATTCCAGGTGTAACATCACTTATTGAAAAAGGCTTTATTGATAAAGATAATATTGGGACTCAAGGTCATAGTTGGGGAGGATATCAAATCGCTTACTTGGTCACTAAAACAGATATTTTTAAAGCTGCTGAATCTGGTGCTCCAGTGCCTAATATGATTAGTGCTTATGGTGGAATAAGATGGTGGACTGGATTAAGCAGACAATTTCAATATGAACATACTCAAAGTAGGATAGGAGGAACACCTTGGGAATATCCTCAACGTTATGTTGAAAATTCTCCAATCTTCAATATAGACAAAATTAATACACCTTTATTGATTATGCATAATGATGCTGATGGTCACGTGCCATGGTACCAAGGGATTGAATTTTTTGTAAGCTTACGTCGATTAGGAAAACCATCATGGTTTTTAAATTATAATGATGAACCTCATTGGCCATTAAAAATGCAAAACCGAAAGGATTTTAATATTAGAATGCAGCAGTTTTTTGACCATTACTTACAAGGTGCTCCAAAACCAGTTTGGATGGAACGTGGAGTTCCTGCGATAGAGAAGGGAATTAATCAAGGATTGGAATTAATAAAGAATTAATGTCATTAAATTCCTTATTGAATATTGCACTTGCATTTTTATGTATTATTTCTGGAGTAGCTTTGATATACTTTTATGAAGTAAAAATTAAAGATGAAGAGTCAAAAGGAAGCTGGGATTTCAAAATAAGAACTGGTGGAATAGGGCTAGTAATGATAGGAATAGCATTAATATTGAGAGAGTTTGATATTTGTTGTTAATTTTTAGAAAAAATAATTATGATAAAAAAAATAAATTGGGACGATGTTCCTGTTGAGCAAGTTACTGACAAAATGCAACGCAAAATGATTTATGGTGACAAAGTTATGGTTGCCAGAATGAAATTTAAAGATGGTTTTTTGGTGCCATTACACGAGCATCATAATGAGCAAGTCACACAAGTTATTTCTGGAACGATTAGGTTTTGGTTTGGTGCTAATAAAGAACAAACCATGGACTTAGGTCCTGGAGATTCTGTGGTGATTCCTGCTCATTTGCCTCACGAAGCCTTGATGATTGGTGATGTTGAAGAAGTTGATACATGGTCACCAATACGTGAAGATTGGTTAGACGGAACTGACGATTATTTAAGAAAGTGATCCATGGATTTAGGCTTAAAAGATAAAATTGCTTTTGTAGCTGCATCTAGCGATGGATTGGGAAAAGCTGTTGCCTTAGAGTTGGCTAGGGAAGGCGCTACTATTATCATTAATGGAAGAAATAAGGACAAGTTAGAACAAACAAGACAAGAGATTGAGAAGCAATGTAACACCAATGTTTTAGCTATTGCTGGTGACTTGGCAAATGAAAATGAAAGAGCTACAGTTTTAAAAGCCATTTTCAATCATCATATTAAAGTAGATATTTTAGTTACTAATACTGGAGGACCTCCTTCTGGAAAGTTTGAGGACTTATTAATGGAAGATTGGGATAACACTTATAAACTGCTTCTTGCAAGTACAGTTTCGTTAATCAAATCTATTCTTCCAGGAATGAAGCAGCAACAATGGGGAAGAATTATTGCAATAACTTCTCAAGCAGTAAAACAACCTGTAGATAATTTAATTTTATCAAACTCCGTTCGTGCTTCTGTAGCTGGATTGATGAAAACTTTAGCAAGTGAATTGGGCGAACATAACATTACAGTAAACAATGTCATGCCTGGTTACACAAAGACCAACAGGTTGTTGTCTTTAATTGATAGCAACCCTTCTTTTAAATCTGCCATTAATGAAATTCCTCTAAAGCGCTTTGGCAATCCTGAAGAATTTGCAGCTGCAGTTACTTTTTTAGCAAGTGAACGCGCAAGTTATATTACTGGAACTTCATTAGCTGTAGATGGTGGCTGGATTAAACACATTTTATAATGACACACATTGACTTAAAAAATCAAAATATACTCATCACTGGAGCTTCCAAAGGCATTGGTCAAGGCATTGCTGATTATGCCATGAAAATGGGAGCTAAGGTGGCTGTACATTATAATTCTGATAAAACATCTGCTGAATCTTTAGTAAGTAAACATCCTGAAACTCAATCGAAAGTTTTTCATGCCGATTTGAGTAATACTGATGATGTTGTTAATTTATTTGAAAATGTTGTTAACGAATTTGGTAGTATTGATACAATTATTTTAAATGCTGGAGTGTTTATGCAACATTCTACTAAAGATAATCTTGAAGATTGGTTAAGTGTTTGGAAATCGACCATAGCAATCAACTTAGATTCCGTTGGTATTTTGACAAAATTAGGCATTGACCATTTTAGAAAGAACAATGGAGGACGTTTTATTTACATTGGAAGCAGAGCAGTGTTTAGAGGTGAGACTGAAGAATATTTGGCCTATGCAGCTTCTAAAGGTGGATTGACTTCCTTAGCTCGAAGTGTAGCACGTTCTTTTGGTAAAGAAAATATAAAATCGTTTGTCATTGCTCCTGGATTTACCAGAACACAAATGGCTGAGTCTTTTATTGAAACTCATGGAGAAGCACGTGTTCTTAACGAGATTGCTCTAAATGAGTTGACTAAGCCTAGTGATATTGCACCTTTAGTAGCTTTAATGTGCAGTGGTCAAATGGACCATGCCACAGGAGCAACCATAGATGTGAATGCTGGAAGTCATATTAGATAATTACTTATCCTTCAAAAAATGAAAAAAAAATTTACGCTAGTATTGTTGGTTTATTCCGCTTTAATTTTTTGTCAAGAGGGAGAAACTGCTAGAGATAGGTATATTAAGGAAAACACAATAAAAAGAGAAGCCTTTATCAATAAAGTAAGTGATAGTTTAAATCAGATAGAGGCAAAAGAAATTGACAGCTTACCTTATTTTTTTACTGATTATTTATATGATAGAAAATTTGCAAATCATACTAATTATCCAAACAGTCTTTATTCGGTAAGAAAACTAATTCTTGACAATGTTACTAACTTAGAACTTCTACATTTCGTATTGAAAAAAAATGATTTTAGAACAAAGCAAGCCTATGAGTCGAATTACAAAGGAAATTATTACTTTGATAAACCCTTTGAAAGGATAAGCACTTATGAACTAGTCAAATTTCGTGTAATGGAAATCGATAATTTATTGGCTATTGGAAAATGTTACATTGATAAAAAAATGTCTAAAATTATTTGTGGTAACTAGGATGGTTTTCATTTAAACAGTTTTTATATTCATTAAACTGTAACTTTTTTCAAAAAAAAGCATCTTACTAGTAACTAATTCAATCAAAAATCAATCAAAATGAAAAAAGTATTATTTTTCATCGCCTTACTTATGGTGATGATTTCGTATGCCCAAAACAATTTAACAGCCAATCAATGGCAAGAGGACTTGAAGTTTTTAAGTGAAACTGTACATAAGGATTATCCGTTCTTATTCAAGAAAACCACTGCAAAAGACTTCGATGCAGCTGTAGAAAAATTAAACTCAGAAATCCCAAATTTAAAAGACCATGAAGTTATTGTTGGTCTAGCTCGTATCGTATCTATGTTCAAGTATGGTCATACAGATATAAGTTTTAGACAAGATCCTTTTACCTTTAGTCAATTGCCATTTAACCTCTATCACTTTAATGATGGTGTATATATACAAGGAACTCATAAAGATTACCAAAATGCTCTAGGAGCTAAAGTAATAGCAATAGAATCTATGCCAATTAAAGATGCGTTGAAAGCGATTTATTCAGTTGTTCCTGTGGAAAATGAACAATATTTTAAAGCTTTTGGGTTAAATTATTTAAAATTCCCAGAAGTCCTTCATGCTCAAAAAATTACTTCTTCACTGAAATCTTCAATTGAATTGACTTTGAAAAAAGATGGTAAAACATTCAAGCAAAGTTTTAATGCTTTGCCAAAAGGAGAGCGTATTCCAGTTTCATATAGTTTGGTAAAACAAGATGGTGATTGGTTGGAAGCTCGTAATCAGGATAAGACACCAAACTATTTAAAGAACTTGGATAAGATATACTATTACGAGTATTTGCCAGAAGATAAAACAGTTTATGTAAGACATAGTCAAATTCAAGATGACCCTTCTGAAACGATACCAGAATTTTACAACAGAGTGTTTGATTTTGTTGATAAGAATGACGTTGAAAAATTAATTATTGATGTGAGATTAAATGGAGGTGGAAACAACTACAAAAACAAACCAATCATAACAGGAATTGTTGAAACAACAAAAATAAATAAGGTAGGCAAATTGTTTGTGATTACTGGTCGACGAACATTTTCAGCGTGCCAAAATCTTGTCAACGAAATGAGTAATTACACTAATGCAATATTTGTTGGTGAGCCAACTGCTGAGAATGTCAATTTTTATGGAGATAATCGTACAGTAACATTGCAGAATAGTAAAATTCCTGTGTTTTTATCATTTGCTTGGTGGCAAGATAAACCTCAATGGGAAAATGCAGATTGGTTAGCACCACATATAGCAGTCGATATGAGTTTTGAAGACTATAAAACTAATAAAGATCCAGTGTTGCAAGCTGCTCTAGATTTTTCAAGTGATAACTATGTATTGAATCCAATGCAGTATATGACTGAATTATTTACAACTGGTCAAGTTGAAAAACTAAAAAGTGAAGCTGCTCGAATGGTTAAAGATCCAAAATATAAATTCTTTGATTTTGAAGATCAATTTAATAAAGCAGGATATAATGTATTGAATAGTGGACAGATTAAAGAAGCAATTTTTGTTTTTCAGATGGTTGCTGATTTATTTCCAGATTCGCCAAATGCTTGGGATAGCTTAGCTGAAGGATATCTAAAAGCTGGAGATAAAACAAAGGCCTTAGAACTTTACAATAAGGCTTTAAAAATGGATCCTAATGGAGCAACTGGAGAAAATGCTAAGAATATGATTAAGCAAATTAATGAGCAGCATTAATTTCCACCAAACCAATTTTTAAAATTAGAGACACGATCTCTACTCACTATAATGTCATTGTCTGTTGAAACATTGAGGATTAACTTTAATCTACTGTTTGAATAGACAATGACATCTTTTATGGCGTCCATATTTACAATAAAAGTTCTGTTAACTCGCATAAATACTGATATGTCTAGTATTTTGTTCAAATCCTCCAATTTATAATCAAGAACAAATTTCTTACCTTCATTAGTTACTAAAAATACCGTTCGTCCTTCAGCATAGAACAACGCTATTTCTTCTGTTTTAATAGAATGAATATGGTTTCCTAAACGTACCAAAAACCTATTTTTAAATGACTTATTGTTAAAAGTTTCGGAAGCATTTTGAATCATATCGTTGGATAGAAACGATTTAAAATTTTTGAGTTTTGTGAGCGCTTTTGAAACTTCAGTGAATGTTATTGGTTTTAAAATATAATCGATGCTATTAAGTTTGAAAGCATCAACTGCAAATTCATCAAAGGCAGTAGTAAATATAATGGGCTTTTGAATTTCAACTTGGTTAAATATTTCAAAACTCAAACCATCAGAGAGCTGAATATCTACAAAAAGAACATCAATTTTATCTTTATTCTCTTTAAGCCACTTTACTGAAGATTCAATGCTAGTAAGCTTTGACACCACTGCGATATCACTATTGAACTTTTGTATATAGCGCTCTAGCTTTTCAGAAGCAGGTAATTCATCTTCTATTATTGCAACTTTCATGAATTGGTTTTTTTATCAGTTTCGGAATGTTAATGATACGTTTACTGTTAAAATCTTGAACAGTTACATGTTCATTACTATAAATGGCATAACGTTCATCAATATCATTAAGTGACTCAGTTCTGAATCCTGAAATAATTTTATCATTCTTAGCATAACTCAGTCTAAAGTGACTATCAGTTTCGTCAATTTGAATATTTAAAGGAACTGCAGAATTATTAATGGAACTTCTAATTATATTTTCTACGATAGAAAGCAAACTACCAGGAACTACCAAGAAACTAGTTTCAATTTTCTTATCAATACTTAAATTTGTAAATGGCAGATAATTAAATAGTTGAGCTAATTCATCTAAAGCATTTATTTCTTCATTAATCAACACTAATTGCTTGCTTTTTCTGGATAAAATATAACGGTAAACCATAGCCATATTATCAATTAAGTCATCTACATGTTCAGATTTTTTCCTGATTAAAACGATAATGGCTTCAAAACATTCAAAGAGTAAATTAGGGTTAATTCCTTTTTTAAATTGCATGAAATCATCTTCTACTATTTGTCTTTTTATATACTCGTTATTTAGTTTTTTGCTATTTACCTTGTATAAATATTGGTGACTGATATGCAGAAGCACATATATTAATGTGATGCAACAAAAAATACCATTGAAAAGCCATAACTCACCAGAACTTGGAGAAAAGCCAAGAATATTTTTGTAATACAATGAGATTGAAAGTGTAACCAAGAAAGCACATAAAATCATTGAGGCCATGATTTGTATAAACAAACTTGCTATAACTGAAAGTTTTAGAGATAATTTATTGAAAACCCAAAGTAATAGCCTTGAAAATTCTTGAATTATAAATGATAAACCAATACAAACATATAACTCTTCGCCTAAAAACTGCTCTTGAAGCTGCTCTACATTATTGTTGATTAGCAAAATCAATAAATAGACAATGATTCCACTAAAAACAGGGCTGAATAGTCTAAACAACGGATTATGTATGAAGAGTCTATTCATTATCAATAATTATTGGAATTTTTACCGTGAAGTCTTCATTCTTCTGTATTGAGATGTCCTTGTTGTAAATAAGCTTAAATCTTGATTTTATGTTATTCAACCCAATATTAAAAGAGCTTATTTTATTTGGAACCTCTGTGATATTATTTTTTATAATTAAGTGGTCTTTCTCTTCATAGACTGATATTTGTAAAGGACTGGAATCAGAAATTTTATTATGTTTTATTACATTTTCAATTAACATTTGAAGTGTAAGAGGAGGAATTTTATGCTTTAAACTTAATTCTGAAATATCAATGGAATAACTGAGTACATCACTAAACCTAGTGCTTAAAATCATTAAATAATCTTTTACAACAGTCACTTCCTCTTTGATGGTTACCAATTTTGCGTGATAGCTATTAAGTGTGTAATTATAAATTTTTCCTAATCCTCTGATATAGTTTTCAGCTTGCTCACCATCTTTAAAGGCTAAAGAAGATATTGTATTGAGATTATTAAATAAAAAATGAGAACTTAATTGAGATTTCAGTGCTTTGAGTTGCAACTCATATTGTTTTCGTTCAAATTTGACTTCTTCAATTTGAAGCTTTGAATAGGAATAGTAGGAGTAAAGCGCAAAATAGATTATGTTATAAATAAGTATCAGAATAAACAAAATGATGCCTAGTTTTATCAAGTTGTTCAGGTATAAATTTTCATCTAGTAAAGTTTGATTGATAGCTTTATTATAGACGAAAACTACGCCATAAATAAATATAAAGCTTAGAGAAAAGAGTAAAATGATTCCGCTTACAAACCTATTAGCCAATTGAGTTTTCCAAGGGAGTAACTTATCAAGTTTGAGAGAGATAAGATAAACAATGTAGGCAAGCAAAACTCCACCAATCATACTTAAACTCAGCTCAAGGATATTAAATCCATTTTCTTCAACATTAATGCTTGTATCAAAATAATTGTACAGTATTAAACCAAAGAAAAGGCCTAAAGCAATAATGAGCAAATGCTTTCTCACTTGTGGATTGTTTAGTTGGTTAGTAGTAATCATAGAACCAAGGTAATCAATCTATGTTTAAGTTTAAAACCAACAAGATTGATTGCCTTGGAGCTTAGTGGTTAATCTATTGCTTTTACTGCACGACCATAGTAATGATCAGAGCCAATGGATTTTGCAGCAGTTCGATATGCAGATTTTACACGTTCTGAAGAATTCTTTACTTTATCTGCAAATGATAATAAAGTCTGAGACATATAATGATCAGATTGTATATTGCTTAATGAGTTAAGCACAGCTATTAATTGATCTTCTGTAAGGTTTTGATCTCCCATTCTCTTGTAAATTGTTGTAGCATAGTGATCTGATTGCACGCTGTTTTTTACAAGGTCTAGCAAATTATTTAGTGAACCAGTACTAGCATCTAGCTTTTTGTCCATAAGTGTTCTGATAACATCAGAAATATAATGATCAGAATTAACGTCGCTTAAAGTTGCTAGAAAAGCATCATAGGCATTACTTGGTAAACCATTGTCATTAATTACTTTTTTTAGAACTTGAGTTTTATAATGATCGGATTGAATATCTTTTGATAACGAGATAATTTTTGAAATATTTTGAGAATTTAATTCTCTGTTATCCATTACTTCACTTAAAATCTGAGTCACATAATGATCTGAGTTTACACTTTTTGAAAGCTCAAGTAAACTTTCCATTTGACTATCATTAATAGACTTGTCATTAATAACCTTTTTAAGAACGCTAGTCATATAATGATCAGAATTCAAACTTTTAGCTGCATCCAAATAAGCTGAAACAGTTTGACTGTTTGATAAGAATGCTTTTTGATTACTTTTCAAGATGCTAGATAAATAGTGATCTGATTCTACCTCTTTTCCAGCAGTTTTAATAGTATTGACCAAGTCACTATTACTAAGGTTTTTCTCTAGAAGCAATTCAAAGTATTTAGATTTCACATAATCGCTTTCAATTTGTCCAATCTCTCCAAGAACAGCATTGGCTCCTCCTTTTCCATAAAACCTATCAACACGTGCTTCAGCAGCTATTGTAGTTGTTCTAACTATTTCTTGAAGTACTTCAGCTAGCCATTCTTTGCCGTCAGGATTAAAGTTTTGTTCTTTTCTACCTTCATAATACTTTCGTATTAGGTTTCCACTTCTGTCAGATTCTATAACGATACGTCTGCGATTTCCAAACGATGATTTCTCAATTTCAATGAAACCACCTCTTGAAATGGCTACAATATCTTTATCGTCATCTGATAAAGTAATGTCGCCTTCATATTCAATTTTAAAATCTTTTCCGTTACTACTAATTTTGATTTTTCCTTTTCCATCATTGCTAATAGAATAATTTGTTTTGTTCTTAGATTTTTGAGCATCTACATTTGCTGGAAGTGTGATTAAAAATGCAAGCAAGACAATGCTAAGGATTCTTTTTGGGTTGATGAGTAATTTTGTCATAACTGTTCGTTTATTTGATTGTTGAAACAAATGTATATGACATAGCTACCTTAAAAAAATAGGATGTAGTGAATTACATTATTTTTGTAGTGAATTGTAATTATTTACTAGAACTTGCTTTTCTATTTATTTTCTAGAGTAAAAAAGTCATAAATACTTTTTGATATTTGAGCAAGCTGATCTGTGCCTTTATCAAAATCCTTAAGATTTTTTGATAGTAACACAAGCACATATGCTTTTCCATTTGGCAAATATACAATTGCAGCATCATGATGAACACCAGTAATAGAGCCAGTTTTATGAGCTACTTCTATATTTTCTGGAAGGTATTTTGGAATCATGTCATTCCATTGCTGATTTTTAAGAATGGACAGCATACTTTCACAATCAGCTTTTGTTCCAGCTTTACCATCTGCAATAGCTTTCATAATCATTAATAAATCTCTTGCAGTAGTTGAGTTGCTTAAACCCAAATCATATGCTTTTTGGTCTTCAACACCTCTTAAAACCTCAATGTTTTCAGCTCCCAATTCTCGCATTGTTTGTGTTGTCTTTTTTGCATCAACAATTTCAATTAATACATTGGTTGCAAGATTACTGCTTACGGTTATCATCGGAACCATAAGGTCATATAAGGTTTGCTTAGTTCCTATTTTGTTATAAATAACGTCGTCACTATCATCACCAATATCCATACTGTAAAGGCTGCCATCTACAATACTTTTAAATTCATTGACCAAAACAATAGAATCCTTTAAGTTCAATAAGCCTTCATTTTGTTGTTTATAAAGCTCGATCATTACAGGAACTTTCATAGTACTTGCTGCATGAAATTTCTCATCAACATTAATTAGAATCGAATTTTCTTCATTTGAAAGGTCTAGTAGAGCTACAGCGATGTCTCCATCAATATCTGCAATTTGCTTTTCAATTTCAGATTTAATATTGCTTTCTTTTTCTTTTGTCTCTGTCTTGCAAGAAATAAGCAATGCAACACAAATAATTACTGATAAGACTGTTGAAGAATTAGACATAATTTTATTATTTGATGAAGCACTAATTTAACGATAAATAAATTTAATTATGAAATTGCTTTCATAAAAATTAGATGCTTAACTTTGAAATCAAACCAACCAAATTTTAGTTTTATGAATTCTAGATTGTTTTTAGCAAAAATTTCACTGTTTTTATTATTTACAAGCTCAATGCTTGCTCAAGACTTTAAAGCTTTAAAGTACCGAACTGTAGGTCCAGAAAGAGGAGGTCGAGTTACAACTGTCACAGGTACGCCAATGCTACCAGGTACTTTTTATTTAGGAGCTTCAGGTGGAGGAGTTTGGAAATCTGACGATTATGGAACAACTTGGAACAATGTATCTGATGGCTTTTTCGACACTCCATCTATTGGTGCCATTGAGGTTGCAATAAATGATCCTAATATTGTCTATGTAGGAACAGGTTCTGATGGATTGCGTAGCAATGTGATTAGTGGTAAAGGAATGTATAAATCCATTGATGCTGGCAAAACTTGGGAGCATATTGGACTCAGGGAAGCAGGACAAATTGGAGCTGTTGAAATAGATCCTACAAATAACAACATCGTTTGGGTAGCTGCAATAGGAAATGCCTTTAAAGCAAATAATGAAAGAGGAATATATAAGACCATAGATGGTGGCAAAAATTGGGAGAAAGTATTTTATATATCTGATAAAGTTGGATTTGCAGACTTAGAATTACTTCCAGGAAATCCAAACATTGTATATGCAGCTGCATGGAAAGCTGAGAGGAAACCTTGGTCAATTATTTCTGGTGGAAATAATGATGAAGGTGGAATTTATAAATCTATTAATGGAGGTAAAGACTGGATTAAACTTGAAAATGGTTTGCCTAAAGGATTAATTGGAAAAATCGATTTAGCAGTATCACCAGTGAACTCCAGTATTTTATATGCAGTTATTGAAGCTCCAGGAAAAGAAGGTGGTTTATATAAATCTGTAAACCAAGGAAAATCTTTTAAGCAAGTTTCGAGTAATATTGGTTTAGTAAACAGACCTTTTTATTACACAAATATTGAATTAGATCCAACAAATCCAGATATTATCTACTCCAATGCAAACCCTCTTTTAAAATCTATTGATGGAGGAAAAAAGTGGAAGCGAATGAGTGTACCACATGGAGATAATCATGATATTTGGCTTAATCCTAATAATCCTGATTTATTGATTCAAGCTAATGATGGAGGAGCTAACGTTTCACATAATGGTGGAAAAACTTGGTCAACCCAATTCAATCAACCAACAGCTGAATTATATCAAGTAGAAGTTGACGATCAGTATCCTTATTGGTTATATGCTGGACAGCAAGACAACTCGTCTACTATTGCTGTGCCGAGTTATCCTCCGAGTGCGATTCAAAAAGCTGGAATAGGTTGGGTAATAAATACTGGAGGTTGTGAAACTGGACCTGCAGTACCAAAACCTGGAAACCATAATACAGTTTATGCGAATTGTAAGGGAAGATTTGGAGTGTTTAATAAAATTACAGGAATTGAAAAAGGCTATTATGTTGGTGCTTCAAATATTTATGGACATAATCCAAAAGATTTAAAATACAGATTCCAACGTGTTGCTCCAATACATGTATCACCACATAATCCAAATGTAGTTTATCATGGTTCTCAATACTTACACAAAACAGTAACTGATGGCCTGGTTTGGGAGACTATTTCTCCTGACCTCACTGCTTTTGAAGATGATAAACAAGTTATCTCTGGTAGCCCAATTACAAGAGATATTACTGGAGAAGAATATTATAGTACATTATATTCTATACGTGAATCTAAATTGGTTGAAGGCCTTATTTGGACAGGCTCCAATGATGGTGTAGTTTCATTGACTAAAGATGGTGGAAAGACCTGGGCAAATGTCACACCAAAAAATTTGCCAAAAGGAGGAAGGGTTGAATCAGTTGAGCCATCTCAGTTTAATCCAGCAAAGGCCTACATTGCAGTTGATAGGCACTTGCTAGGTGATGCAAAACCATATATTTATAAAACAGATAATTATGGTCAGAGTTGGCAATTACTAACTACATCATCCAACGGAATACCATCAGATTTTAATGCTCGTGTTTTGAGGGAAGACCCAGTTCGTGAAGGGTTGTTATATGCTGGAACTGAATATGGTATGTTTGTGTCTTTCAATAATGGTAACACTTGGAAAAAATTTCAGCAAAACCTACCTGTAACACCTATTACTGACCTCAAGATTTTTAGAGGGGATTTGGTTATCAGTACTATGGGAAGAGGTTTTTGGATTTTGGATAATATTACTTCTTTAAGACAAACTGAAATTAATAGTTTAGTAACTGAACCTCATCTGTTTAAGCCAGATAATACTATTCGTTACAGATATCCAAATGCTCGAAGTTCATTTCCAAAATATCCTCGAACTAGTGTTATTATTGATTATTTTATTCCTGAAGGAAATAAGGAAAAAATATCTCTTGAAATTGTCAATGCTTATCAAGAATCTGTTGCTATGATTTTGAGCGATAGTACACAATTAAAATCTACTGTTAAAGAAGTTGAAGACATGAACCTTAGTCAAATACTAAGATATGTGGATAAAAAGCTTGTTGGTAAGTCAGGTTTTCATCGCTTTGAATGGGACTTAAGACAAAAAGGAGCGTGGAATAAAAATAAAAACAGAAGTTATAAAAATGGTCCTATGGTTGCACCTGGAATGTATAAAGCCATTTTAAAAGTAGGAGATAAGACTATTGAGCAAAATTTTGAAGTATTAATAGATCCAAGAGTTAAAGAAGGTGGAATTACTGAAGAAGATATTGTTACTCAACTTAACATGCAAAACAAAATCATTAATCTGTTATCTGAAGCTAGAAAACTAGTGGCAAATCTTGAAAAAGAGGCGAAGTCCTTAAAAAAGAAAAAAACCAAAGTTAAGGTCGATAGATTAAGTAAGATTAATGCTGTTTTAAAGCAGTTAAGTAATGATAAAGGTGCTTATCCACAACAAATGATGCTATCTCAAATATCCTATGTATTGAATATGATAAGCAGGGCAGACCAATTGCCTGGAGAAGAAGCCAAAAACAGATATGAAGAGTTGGTTGTTAAATTTGATAAGTTAAAACAAGAAGCAGCAAAATAAATGAGTAAATCTCATAATACACTATTAATAGTATTAGCATTCTTTTCTATCTATGTAATTTGGGGTTCTACATACTTGTTCAATAAAATTGCAGTAGGAGAACTACCTCCTTTTATGTTGGCTTCAGTTAGGTTTGTTACTGCAGGAGTTCTTATCTTTATTATTGCAAAAATCATGGGAATATCCATAAAAATTAATAAGCGACAGCTTATTAATTCTGCAATAGCTGGATTTTTATTTCTAACCTTCGGTAATGGAATTGTGGTTTGGGCTCTCAAGTATGTTGATAGTGGCTTTGCAGCGCTTGAGATATCTGCACAACCTCTTGTTATTCTTCTATTGATGAGAATTCATCAGGGTAAGAAGATTAAAATGATGTCGTTTATAGGAGTCATACTCGGCTTTATTGGTATCTATCTTTTAGTTAGTCAAAAGCAAATTATCAGTCAAGAAAACTCAGTTATTGGGATGCTTATGATTTTTGCTTGCATGTTGAGTTGGGCTTACGGAAGTCTTTTTGTAGCTAAAGCAGAACTGCCATCGAATTACTTCATAAATACTGGATATCAAATGTTCACAGGTGGAATCATGTTGCTCATAGTTAGCTTAATATTTGGTGAAACTTGGACGTTACCAACTGAATGGAGTGGTGATGTTCAGCTTTCAATTTTACTTTTGATTTTGCTAGGCAGCATCGTTGCATTTACATCGTTTAATTATTTATTAAAAATTGTATCACCAGAAAAAGTTGCTACATCAACTTACGTTAATCCCATTGTAGCACTAATTTTAGGCTGGTATTTTTTGGATGAACAAATTACGCTTCAATCTGTTATAGCTGCTATTGTTTTGCTTACAGGTGTTTACTTCATTAATACTAAAAAGAAATTAGCAGTTTTCTTTAGGTTTAGGAGATAACAATCAAACTATTATATTTGCGCCATGAAAAAAATTCCTCATAAGTTTAGAATGGTCGTGTTTGTTTTTTTTATGACTGTTTTTATTGGCTTGGCGTTATCAGGACTTCTATTGTTTAGGGAACAAGGACTAGTTGAAGGTTTCTTTGGTATTTGGATGGATAGATTTGTGACCATGTGGCTCACAGTTGTTCCAGTTGTCGTTGTTGTGATTCCTTTGGTTAATTTTGTAACCAACAAGGTAGTAGCAACAAAATAGATTGACAGCCACTCTTTTAGTCTATATAAAGCTTTTGCCCAATTCTTAAAAGAGAAGTGCTTCTAATATTATTGGCAATGCAAATTGACCTTATGGAAACATTATTACGTTGAGAGATACGAGATAATGTATCTCCTTTTTTAACAACATAAATCTTCTTTTCTCTCTCTAAACTTGCCAAAGCTTCATCTTTACTTAAGAGCAATTCAAGTTTTGTGGTTTTTCTTGGACTATGTAAGTACGGTTTTGTCCATTTTTTCGTTACCCAAATTTCTTTTGATCTTATATTATTGGTTTTATCAAACCCAAATAAATATTCTGGGTTAATCGCAATGCCTTTATAACTTGTGATTAAATGCAAATGACTTCCTCTAGCGTTGCCTGTTGCACCACCTTTGCCTAAAATTTCGCCACCAAATACAGTATCATTGGCCTTTACTCTTATTGAGGATAAATGCGCATAAGCAGTTTCTAGACCATTGTAGTGCCTAACAATGACTAATTTGCCATGACCAGAATTGTATTTAGCAAAGCGGACAACACCATCGAGCATAGAAACCACATCATCACCTTTTATTAAATCGATATCAATGCCTTTATGTGCTCTTCTCCAACGCCAGCCATATCTTGAAGTAACAACTTTATCCTTGATAATAGGTCCAGAATAAACACTATCAGAAAATGTTACTTGAAATGGATAATCAATACGTTCATCTTTGTAAGGGTTAAAAACGTTATTGTCCCAATGAGTAGCAGTAATATCGTCAAATACATTAGCTTCAGTATTTTCTTGATTAAGCAGCTCGTTTACTGAATTGTTAATATGAATAAAAGTAGAATTTATCTGGCCAAATGAAGCACATGAAAAGGTAAATAATAAAACAAATAAAACGGGAAATTTCATCAATCTAATATCAAGTTTATAGATTGTTCAAGCGGATTAATGGGATGACAAATTTAAAAAAAAACATCAAAATATATAATTTATTAACATCTATGATAATAGATGTCTATGGTTCAGTGGTTTAAATATTTTATTCAAATAAATAACGTCCCAGATTACTATTTGTTTTATTGTATAATGTTAAAATAGTATCTTCAAGCACCTAACTAAACTAACTACCCATTATGATTTTTTCTTCAATAACATTATTTAATAATTTTCAAGATCCTGCTGCTAATTTAGGAAATAGGTTTGCCATCGTATTAATAGGAGTTGCCATAGCATATATTTCACGATATATTTTATTGAGATATATGAATAAGTGGATGATGACTAAATCAAAAAAAGTTAATTATGATAATGTTGAGGAAGAGGTTACTGAAGTACAAAATGAAAAACAAATAACATTCAATATTTTGGATATAAACTCAAATCTAGATGAAACAATTTCTCAAAGAGCAATTCTAGTTAAAAGAGCAAAGCAGAGTATGAACGAGCAACTCATATCAGATTTATTTGTAATTGCTGTTTATATTTTAATTGGATTTTATCTGGAGAGCAGGCTTTATGATAATTCAGATGTACTTAGTTATTTCTTGTATGTAGGATTATTTTTAATTTGGACAGTAATGCGTTATGTTGGCTACAGACATCAATTTAAAGCATATCAAGAAGGGCTTTTTAAGTTTATAGCTCCAATTTGGAAATTTATATTTGCTGTGTTTCAATCTAAATGGTATATGTTATTGGCTGTGGTAGTCCTACTATCAACGTTTATTAAAGGATTTTTTCCTCTCATAGTTGGTTCAGTAGGAGAAGGCTTAATAATCTTATCAGCAGTAGCTTTTCATTTAATCATGATCTTTAGAAACAGAAATAAATCAAAACAGCGTCCTAATCTTAAACTTATAATATTACGTGTGTTTTTAATAAGCAAAACATCAATGTTCACTTTTTCTAAAATGGCAAAATTTTGGAAGCATTTTGGCACTTATTTTACCGTTGCAGATCCATCGTTTTATCGCGTGTTTTGGAAAAATAATTTTAAGCAGAAGTTTCCGGTTATTATCGTTTTAATCTTCTTGATTTATACTCAAATGGAAAACATGGATGGACCTTCTCCTTTTGGACCATTTATTTTTCTTATGATAATAGCTGCAATAATTTTTATAGCCCTTGGAATTAGAAAAATGAAAAAAAACTTTGTAAGCCATGAAGAAGCCTTGGAACGAGACTTGCAAAAATTAAAGAGACATCCAGTAAAACTGGATAAAACATTTAAAGAAAAGCCTGTATCATGCTATGATAATACGTGGAAATTTACTGTTGAAAAATTAGTAGAATATGCTGATGTTGCTCTTATGGATCTTCGTGGTTTTTCAGAAAAAAATAAAGGTTGTGAGTATGAAGTAAACTTATTGCTGAACAAGGTTAGCATTTCTAAAATCCTGTTCATTGGCTATTCTGATGCCATACCATTAATTAATAATGTTATAAAGGAAAAATTTAAAACCCTAGAAAAAGCTTCTCCTAATTATAATGTTGAAAAGCCTATAGCTACTGTATTTAATGTTGATAAAGAAAATGACAAAGAAATCCAGCAAATAATGGATTTGCTTATTCATAAAGCCTTAATTAACAATTAAGTGTCTTTTATCGATTTATCGATAAAAAATGAATTTCATGGCTATGAATATCCATTCATCGCAAAAATTTTACGTTTATACGATTTCTATTAGAATAAAGACTTAGTTGGTTAGTTTTGAGGGATTAATAAGCGTAAATCCCATGAAATATCTACTTACTTTAATATTAATGACAGTTTCTTTAAATATGATTTCTGCGCAAGAAACTGTTAATGACTACCAAAGTCGAAGTCCTATTTATGACTATTCTGAAAACAATTTAAATAGTACTGATACCATTCCTGGATATCAAACTAAAACTAATAAACTTAAAATCACTGGGACTATTTACCAAAGTGATGGAATTACTCCTGCAAAAGATGTGATTTTGTTTATTGAGCAAGCTGATGACGAAGGCGATTATCAGATTAAAGAAAAAAACAACAAACGATATATGCACCATAGAGCTTGGGTAAAAACTGATGCTAATGGCAATTATACTTTTTATACGTTTGTCCCAGGAGCTGCAACAGATCCTATTACATTTCCTCGTAGAAAAGGTTTAAAAAAGATTTATCCTATTTTGAAAGAAACTGACAAACCAGAATACAATATGGATGCTATGCTTTTTGATGATGACCCTTTACTTACTAAAGCATGTCGTAAGCGTTTAAAGCGCAAAGGTATTGATAGCATTATGAAACCTGAAAAACAAGGGGATTTGTTAGTGGTAACTAAGGATATTGTACTAGAAGAAGATACTGCAGCCTTTAAATAAACAAGTTAATAGTTCCTTATTGCTTAAAAACATATTTATTCTATTTATTAATTCATAAAAGAAAATGTGCTACATTGTTCTTTTGTAATTAATTTATGGTATATATAAATATTATAGGAATAGCTATTCTGAGTGTATTTGTTTTATTTGTTATTACTAAAAAGAATAAAATACTTAGTGATTATTTATTACTATTAAATATCATTCTTTTTTCTGGAATCCTAATCACTGGAATTTTATTAGAATATAAAACTTCTTTAATAAATTATATACTTTTTCTTTTTTTCAATTCTTTCATTTTTCCTGGCTTAACGATTTATGGTTTAGTCCTTATGGAAAAAGGTCATAAATTTAAATTTAAATGGCTATGGACAGCCATTTATGCATTTTTATTTATTGCGTTCATAGTGATAGACACCTTGGTGTTGAATCACATTGAAACTCAAGCTGAAATGGATAAACTAATAACACAACCATCCTTGGTGTATAACATTCTCTATAAAGGCCAGTATGTATTTATAATTGCAACATTACTCTGGCTTATCTTGAGGTTAAAGAATTATCAGAGTAATATTAAAAATTTCTTCTCATCAATTGAGTCCATACATTTAAATTGGTTCAAGAACTTTACCTATATCTATTTATGGATAAATATTGTGAGCTTATGCTTATTTATAATTCTTGATTTAAAGCTAGTTGAAGATATATTTGTTCCCTTGCTTATTGAGCATTCAATACTTGTAATGTCGCTATTCTATTTATGTTTTCATGGAATTAAGCAGTATAATTTGGTAAATATTCATATTTCTCAAAATAATAGTAATGTAGAGGTGAATTCTGAAAAATATGCTACGTCTTCGTTAAGCCACAATGAAATGAATGTCATCTTTGCACAGATTGAAGATCTCTTTAAAAATCACAAGATTTATCTTGAATCAGAATTAAAAATTGAAACTATTGCAAAGGAGTTGGAGCTCAGCAATCATAAAATTTCTCAAACTATAAATACAATTGCGAAGCAACCATTTTATGATTATGTAAATACCTTCAGAGTAAATTATTTAAAGAATTTATTAGTTAAGCCTAGCAACAGAAAATTTACAATCTTAGCTTTAGGTATTGAAAGTGGTTTCAATTCTAAATCTTCTTTAAACCGAATTTTCAAGAGTCAAGTTGGTGTTTCTCCTAAAACATATCAAAAGACTCATATTATCAAATAGGTCATTTTTATTTGCCTTTATTAGTCCCAAATGCTTATTTGAGGCATTTAATCTATGAATAATTTTCACTTTTGCTTTAAATAGTAAATAGTTGAACTAATATCGATTCGATATGATTAGAGAATATAAAACAAATGATTTAGAGTATGTAATGAATACATGGTATAAAGCTCAATTAATTGCACATCCATTTTTAAGTAATCAATTTGTAGAAAAGGTGCAGGTAATGATGAAAGATATTTTTATTCCAAACTCTAAAACTTGGGTTTACGAAAAAGAGGGGGAATTAGTTGGCTTCATTGCTATGATGGATAACGAAATAGGAGGATTGTTTGTAAATCCAGACCAACAATCAAATGGTATTGGTTCTAGTTTACTAAAACATATTGTAAAGAATTATGATACCATTGAAGTTGAAGTTTTCGCTAAAAACAAAATTGGACTGCCATTTTATTATAAGCATGACTTCAGAATAGCAAAAGAATATGTGCATAAAGAGACTCAAGAAAAAGTACTAAGAATGCGCAAAAATTAATATAAAGTCAATGAAAACAATAACTCTGTTCTTTACCATAATTGGCATTATTACAATTGTATATACAATTATTGGGCTGGTAATAGACATTTCTAGCTTCGACCAGACCAAAGGTGGTTATAACTATCCTTATGAAGGTTGGACAGGCAAACCTGTAAATTGGGATAGTATGGACATTACAAAAATTGGTTTAGTAAAAAGAGGCTATGTTATGGATGTACACATTAATGGAACCACAGGTATGATTAGTTTTAGTGCTTTTGGAATAAAGTACAATTGGCAAACTTTTTCAGATAGAGCATTAAAAGTACATCAACCAAAAGAAGCATTAGTTAGAAAAGGTTTTAAACCACAGTTTTAATTCAAAAAACGAACAACATATAAATACAATTATCATGAATACATTAAAAACATACTTAAGAATAAACAGTGCTTTTTCTCTTATTAGTGGAGTGGCTTTGGCTCATTATTCTGATGAATTATTCGATTTTTTTGGAGTATTGAATAATAACTTCTCATTAGATATAATTGGTTTGAGCTTATTCGTATTTGCACTGTTCGTGTGGTACGTTTCCGCAAAGCAATTACATAATATTATGTTAGTGAAACTTATTAGTTTCTTAGATGTTTTATGGGTATTTGGCAGTATTGTTATAGTTGTTTTCCAACTTTTTAATCTCTCAACTAAAGGGTACTATCTAATAAGTTTAGTTGCCTTTTGGGTTGGTTTCTTAGCCTACAAGCAACTAGTGAACAACAAATAAATCATTTAATTAAACTAAAAATTTAATATGAGAGCTTTGCATTTTGTTTTAATTATAATACTTTCAATGTCTTGTCAGGACAAAGAAAAAGGTATAAATAAGCAAAGCAAAAGTGGTCGTTATTTTGGGAATTTTAGTTATGGGAATTTTTCAGATTATATTCAATTTGACATTGAGCAGGATGCGGATGGTTATAAGGTATTCTTCACTAGCCTTAAGCAAAATGCATTCAGAATTCCTTTTCAAAGTGTAGTAGCAAAAGAAGATTCTATCAGTTTCGAATTAAAGAGCGATAATTATTTATACACGTTTAAAAATAAGTGGACTAACAATAACACAAAATTGGAATGCATACTTAATGTAGATTCAGTAAATGCTAGCTTTGAATTAGAGAAAGGGGAATTAAATAATATTGACATAGTAAGACAAGAAGATGTTCATTTTTTTTCTAATAGTTTGAAATTAAATGGAACAATATGGTATCCCAGTTCTAAAAATGGCAAAGGTATTGTATTGATTAGCTCTTCTGGAAATGAAAACAGAAGTTCAAGCAGTGCAGAAGCCATTTGGTTGGCTAAAATTGGATACACTGTTTTTCATTATGACAAAAGAGGTACGGGAAATTCTCAAGGCAAATGGAAAACCGCTACAATGGAAGAAATATTAAAAGATGATGTAAACGCTATAAAATATTTTTCCAAAATAAGTAGGCTATCAATGTCAAATATTGGTATAAAAGGTAGTAGCCAAGGTGCAACAAAAGTGCCATATATTTTAAATAAAATAGATGATTTGAAATTTGGAATCGTGGTAAGCTGCCCAGCATCTACCTTACTTGATAGCGATTTAAATTATTGGAAAAATAGAAATTCAAAATTATTTGGAGCAAATTTAGAAGAAGCATTAAAAGTCCAAAAAACAGTATTTGAGCATATAGCAGGTTTGGTTTCAATAAAAGAACTTGAATTATTGCTCCAATCAAAAAGCCAAAAACCATGGTTTAAAAATATTTGGATTCCAAATCTTGATGAGATTAAAACAGACACAAAATTACTATATAGTCCAATGCCATATTTTAAATTAGTGAATCAACCAATATTAATAATTCAAGGTGGTTTAGATGAAGTAATTCCTACAAATAGTCACAAATTAATAGAAAACTCGTTCTCAGTTTCAAAAAATAATAATCGTGAAGTTATGTTATTAAAAAGTGCGTCTCATTCAATGCATCATATTGTTGAAAGTGATTTTCCATATTGGTCACAAATACATCCTGGTTATTATGAAGGCATTGAAAAATGGCTTAAAGAATATGAATAAAATAAATAGGATAAGTTTTGCCAAAAACATGTATATCAAATTAACTTCATTAAAAACGATTTATGGTTAATTACTTAAAATATGATTATCTTGTTAGTGATTATAAATAGTACTAACATGTTGTTCAAAAATTCACAAACTAGAGTATTTAAGGCGTTTTTAGTTCTAATTGTACTTGTAATATCAAGTTGTTCAAATGTTGATTCAGATGATAATCAACAAATCGAGGATATTCTAACACGAATAAATGCAATCGAAGGAGTTACAGCTACCGAAATTGAGACTGTAGATCATTTTACCAGATTATTTGAGGTTAGAATTTTGCAGCCAATTGACCATAACAATCCAACAGGAGACAAATTTTATCAAAAAATTTATATTGGTCACGTTGATGAAAATTTACCTGTGGCATTTGAAATCGAAGGGTATTCAAGAAGCTCACACAGAACAAGGGAAATATCAGGATTATTATCAATCAATCAAATTGCTGTTGAACATCGCTTTAATGGCGAATCTGTACCTGATAATATCGATTGGCAATACTTAACTGTTTGGCAAGCTGCTAATGACCATCATCGTATAGTCACTCTGTTTAAAGAAATATATGACAAAGCTTGGGTTTCAAGTGGAACAAGCAAAGGAGGAGATACAGCAATATTTCATAGGCGGTTTTTTCCAGGCGATGTTGAAGCAACAGTTGCTTACGTTGCGCCAATTTTATTTGAAGAATATGATACACGTTTTTTAACTTATTATGACACTCAAGGAGATGAGGCATGCAGGCAAAGAATGAAGGATTTTCAGCGAAATATGCTAATCAATATAGATTCTTTTTCTCCGTTATTTGAAAACTATGTAGATGAAGTCAATGAGATTTATGGAACAAATATTACCTTTTCACTGCCATACGAAGCCATAGTTTATTTCGCAACAAGAGAAGATTACCCATTTGAATTTTGGAGTTCAGAAATTGAAAACTGTAATACCATCCCTGAAAATGATGCTACGGTTGAAGAGTTGTTTAATCATTTTGTAAATGTCTTTGATATTTTCTTATTTTTCTCTGATTATGGTGCAGATTTTTGGACACCTTGGTATTATCAGTCTAAAACTGAAATAGGTAGTTACGCTTTTGATGTATCTCATTTAGAGGATTTAGAAATGGCTTTTGATCCTTTGGTAGATTTGGGTGTAACTACAACCTTTAATCCTGCTACAATGACAGATATTGCAAATTGGTTCAGTACATCAGCATCAAATACAATATTAATTTATGGCGAAGATGATCCATGGACAGTTGCCTCGTTTGACTATCAAGGACCAAATGATGTGGTGAAGATTATTAATCCTGGAACAAAGCATGGTACAAGAATCAGTAGTCTTTCTGCTGGCGACCAAGCTTTAGTTTTAGATAAATTGAACTTATGGTTAGAGATAAATCAGTAGAATGAGATACTTCTAATTACTTATAAAGTTTAAAACCTGAATTAAATCTTCCTCTTTGTTAATAGATAGTTTGTTTTCTTTAATATGATTTAAAATAGCTTCTTGACTTATTTTATCTGTTTGCAGGAGTTTGGAAAAGGCCTTCTTTGTCATTTTCATCAAACTTAAATTGCCATCACGATATAGGTAATACTTTGACTTTTTAATAAACTTATTGGTTTTTCTACTTAGCATTGGATTTGCTGATCCTTCAGCATATATCACACTATAATACCTATATATTGAAAAATCACCTTTAAAAAATTGCTCTAATATTTTTGGTTCTTTATTAATCTCAAAAATCCTAAAAACTTTAGCGTTAATAACTATTTTAAGTAGGTTGTCGCTATTAAATGTAAACACAGAGTTATCATCATAAATAGCTTCAAGAGTATTGTCATACAAGTTAACATTTACTTTTTTTATTTTTACTCTTCCTTTATCTTTTATGTAAATCGTCCCTTCTGTGTTCCAATCATCAAAATAATAAGCAGAGCCTTCAGTCATACGCTTTGCATTAACAAAACCTAAAGACATATCCATCCCTTCATGCCATCCAAATCCTTGTCTTGTTACTTTAATTGGATTTTCTTGACCTAATGACGGTAAAATGAACACTATTTGAATTAATAAGAAAACTAACTTTTTCATAAATTTTAGATTTAAGGCTTTTGAATTGAATAATTCTGATTATAAATGTAGTTAATCATCGTCGCACAAAAAAATCATGTAATGACTATTAGTCAGTTTTTATTGGAATATGTAAAAGAGTACTAAGCCAAAATACTCTCATGTCCAGAATCGCGCACAAACAAACAACTACTATTTGTTTTATCAGACATGCTTTTAATAAAGTCATAAGGCAAAGTGTCTTGCATACCGAAGATATTTAAATCTGCAGATGACGCTTGCTTAACATGTGTATTAAACTGACCAACATGAACTTCAGTAAGGGTTTTAGGCAAACGTGCTAAACTTTTTAGAGAACTCAAGAAGTTTTTAGCTTTAACTTCATCTTCAGCATTACTAACTACTGTGATTAATCTTATTTGGGCATTCCAGTTCATTTTTAATTTATATGCAACTAAAATGGATAAGTCTAAATTACCAATCTCAAGACCCTCTAATTGCCAATTTCCTCTTCTATCACTAATCCAAACATTAATCATGTTTCGTTGTCCTAATAGAGCAGTAGTATGCAAATTAAAAAGTAAAATCCCTATTTCAAGACGCATCGACTCTTTCATTACTGGCTTTAACTCATTATCATAATCATCATGGTCTTGTAGGTTTAAAAACATAATGTTTGGCCTAAAGAAAGCGCCTTGTAATGCTTGACTTCCATAGTTTATGCCATTAGCAAACTCACTAGTATGAATGACAGTTGATGATGAAAACACACCTTTATTTCTGAATGATGCAGAAATATACTCTAATTGCTCAGGTAATTTACTATACTCAGTAAAAGGCTCGATGCCTAAAAGTTTGATTGAACCTTTTGGGTTTGCGATATTTCTTAAAAACTCAAAGCTTCCCTTTAAACCATTTACATCTCTTACTGGAACCATGAGATTTGCTTTCCAAGCTCTTTGTTGCATTTTTTTCATTCCCCAAGTGTGCTTGGCAGCCCATTCAGCAAAAGACACAAAAAGCCCTGAGCGTACATCTTCAAATGGCGTTTCTAAATTTTGACGAGATAAATACCAATACACCATTAACACTATAGCAATCGATATTAAGCTAACAGTAGGATTAATAATAAACATAGCAAATATGGACGAAGTCAATCCAAACCAAGGTACCCATTTATGAATCTTAAATATTGGACGATAACTAATAAGTCCCAAACGTTGCTCAATAATCACTACGATATTAATCATAGCATAAGTAATCAAGAAAAACAGAGTTACCAGAGGTGCTACAGCATTAAGATTTCTTAAGAGTAAGGTAAAGAAAATTAATATTCCTGTGACCAACATCGCATTTCTTGGTTGTCCATTTTTGCTTGTTCCAGATAAAATATTAGAGTAGGGAAGTACCTTGTGTTCTCCCATGGCGTATAATATTCTTGACGAACCAACAATAGAAGCTAGAGCTGAAGAAAACGTGGCTCCCAAAATGCCTGCAATAATCAATGGACCAATATATGCTTTATCGACCATGACATAATAATTGGTAACTAGTTCTTGTTCAGTCGCACTTCTAGAAATCCAAAAAGCAAGTGACATATAAATTACAAAGCTCACACCAATTGCCCAAAGTGTTCCTGTTGGAATACTGCGTTTTGGATCTTTTAGTTCTCCAGACATATTGGCTCCAGCCATAATTCCTGTAGCTGCTGGGAAAAATACAGCAAAGACAATCCAAAAACTACTACCACTAAAACCATTTTCCAATGATCCTTCAAAAGAGCCCCAACTTAAAGATTCACTCATTGGCTGTACCATAGAACCATTATAAGCAGCCATAACTATGGAAACTAATGATAATACGATTACTCCCATAATTATAAACTGTGTCTTAATAGCCAAGTTTGCACTTATATAGGCAATTGTAAATAGTGACGCAAATACGACAAGATCCACTAAAAAGGCATTATGTTCTGGAAAAATACCTAGCCAACCTTCTCTAAAACCAAAAATATACATAGTTACAGCCAATCCTTGTGAAATATATCTAGGAATTCCTAAACTACCACCAACCTCCAAGCCTAAAGCTTGAGACACTATGGCATAAGCTCCACCAGCACCAATACGAATGTTTGTGGTAATTGCAGACATTGATAAGGCTGTGCATAAGGTTATTAAAAAAGAAATTAAAATAATAAGCCATGCACCTAATAAGCCTGCATTACCCACAACCCAACCAAGTCTAAGGTACATGATAACACCTAAAATGGTTAAAAGGGTTGGAGTGAAGACACCTCCAAAAGTTCCAAATTTTTTAATAGATTGTTGTTGGTTATTCATTCAAGTAATAGCACTAGGCTTTTTGAGGTTTTAAAATACTAATTATTATATAATTTAGATGAGAATTAAACAAAAAAATAAGCAAGTTAAAGTCTTCCTAATTTATTAGTAAACATCTAATAAATTTGGATATTTACATTTTAAACCTTCTCTTATAGTAACAATTTAATAAAGTTATATACTATGAATAGAACATATCTAACAATACTCATAACTGGAATAGTGGCATTGCAATCTTGTAATTCAAAAAAACATGAAACACAAGAAAATAACAAGCCAACTTTTGAAAACCCATATCTAGGGCAAAATCCACCAGGTTTGACGCCAATTCCTTTTGCACCTGGAATAGTTTCTACAGAAATTTATGAATACGATGGTGCTTTTGCAAAAGATTTGAAAGCGTTTTATTTTATTAGAAGAGGAGAAGAAAATAAAACATCAGCTTTTTATGAATACAAATACAATGAAACTACTACGAAATGGGAAAAATCAGAAATCGCATCGCCATGGATTGGACGACCAGTAATATCTCCAGATGGTGAAACCATGCATTTAGGCGACAGATATTTAAAAAGAACAGAATCTGGATGGTCTGAATTGCAAAATCTTGAACCTCCAACTGTAAGTAATGATTCTATGTATATTATGAGGCTTTCATCTTCAGCTAATGGTACGTATTATTTTGACACTTATAAAGAGAACGATTCAATGTTTCCAATTCGTTATTCACGTTTAAAAAATGGAAAGCATGAAGAACCTAAAGCCTTACCCAAAGCAATAAACACTGGAACTTTTTTAAGTCATCCTTTTATAGCTGCTGACGAATCTTATTTATTATTTGATGCCGAAAGAGAAGATGGTTATGGATCATCTGATATTCATATCAGTTTTAAACAAAAAGATGGTACTTGGGGTAATGGCATTAATTTAGGAGATAAAATAAACACAAGCGCTTGGGAAGCTTCTGCAAGTATAACACCAGATGGTAAATATCTCTTCTTTAGTCGAAATGTAGGATCTGATGATTTTGAAAATGTAGATATTTTTTGGGTAGATGCAAAAATTATTGAAACCTTAAGACCTAAGCAATAAATCAACTGTGTTTGCAATGAAAATTAAATTTTCACCCTTTACCTTTTTTAACTTGTTCACGTTCCCAGACTGTAGGGCTACCAAAAAGTATTTTCCAGCTCATCGAAGGACGTTTCCAAATATCTTTGAATAAGTCACCCCAAGCATGAAACACTAAGTACACAGGATTAAATGAATTCACTGGTTTAGTGATGCCATAAATGGCTTGCTCTTTTTCTTCTTGAAATGATCCAAACATACGATCCCAAATAATTAAAGTCGAACCATAATTTTTATCAATATAATCCTCATTTACTGCATGATGTACGCGATGATGAGATGGTGTTACGAAAATATACTCAATAGGTTTTGGTAGTTTACCTATCAATTCAGTATGAATCCAAAACTGGTAAAGTATCTCAAGTTGGTGTACAATAATAAAAACTACAGGATCAAAACTCAATAAAATAACAGGAACAAAGAATACAAGTTTCAGGTTTTGTACCCATGACAATCGAAATGACGTTGAGAAATTATAATATTCTGAGCTATGATGCACAACATGAGTCGACCACCAAAAACGTTGTTCATGCGAAATTTTATGAGACCAATACCTTACAAAATCAAGGCTGATAAAGCATAGAATATAAGACCACCACGTATGAGGAATGCTCCAAGGTGTTAAATTATAAAAGATAACAACGATATAAAAGATTCCCACTTTGGTAAGCGCATTAACAAATAAATTTCCAAAACCAATGATAGAAGAGGCTATAAAGTCCTTATTGTGGTATAGTTTTCTGTTCTTTTTTATGGAAAGGTAATACTCTAATGCCACTAGTGTAAACATAAGAGGTGCAGCAACCCAAATAATCGTATTAAAATCTAATTGTAAAAGAGATTCGAGTGTAAGCTTTTTGTTTTCGATGGGATTATTATGTTCTGCATGAACCTAACATAATAAACATATATTTTATCGGACTCTGCTATTAAACGGAAAAATGATTGTTAATATAACGGAAAAAAGAGCAACTTCTTATAATTTATTTAGTTAATGTGTTTTTGTTTTATAATGTTCCATGTTAAGTACTCTGAGAATCGCTTAAAAAATATAATCTTGATATTTGTACTATAATGTTCTGCGTTATGTAACTTGAGCTTTGGTTAAAAGCGAAAGTTGTTACTACAGTTTCTTTAAAAAATTTATTATAAAAAGTTTCTTCTACAATGTTAATGGAACACTTTTTATGCGACGACGTAGGAGGGAAGCGTAATGTGTGTGGAATGAAAACAACAGTTAACATGCTTAATATCAGTACGTTAAAATCTTTATTTTTACTATTATTTGACTTTGAATTTTCTTAACTTTGGTAGTTGCGAGCTTAACAAATTTATGAACAAACAAAAACTAACTTACATTGATTTATTTTCAGGAGCAGGTGGACTCTCTGAAGGCTTTATAAATGCGGGTTTTAAACCAATTGCTCATGTAGAAATAGATGAACATGCATGTAAAACTTTAGAAACAAGATTAGTTTATCATAAACTAAAAGAAGAAAATAAATTAGGTCACTACCATGATTATCTTCTAGAAAAAACATTAAGAAGTGATTTCATTTTAAAACATGGAGATAAAAAATTATCTGAATCAGTTTTAAATATAGGAATTGGTGGTAAAAATAATGATACTATTTTTAGAAAAATTGACGAGTTAGCTGGAGATAATGATATCGATTTGGTTGTTGGTGGACCACCTTGTCAGGCGTATTCATTAGTTGGAAGAGCAAGAGATAAAAAAGGAATGAAAGATGACCCTAGAAATTTCCTTTATAAAGAATATGCAAAATTCTTAAAAAATTATAATCCAAAAGTCTTTGTTTTCGAAAATGTTATGGGTCTTATCACTGCTGATAATGGAAGATATTTTACAAACATGAAAGCCTATTTTAAAAGGATAGGTTATGAGTTAGATTTTACAATACCTAATTCAGCGGATTTTGGAGTTTTACAAAAGCGCAAACGTATTATTTTAATTGGATGGAGAAAGAATAGTGATTTTAATTACCCAGAATTTACGAAGGTTAAGAAATCTTGGAAAATTCAAGACTTACTTTTAGATTTAAAAAAATTAAAACCAGGAGAACAGAACAACATTACTAAATATAAAAAGGATGGTTCTGAATATCTCAACAAATTTAATTTAAGGAATGGAGTTGAATTCGTTACTCAACATGTTGCCAGACCTCATAATAATAGAGATTTAGAAATTTATAAAATCGCTATTAATAAATGGTTAAAAGATTCCGAAAGGTTGAAATATCCTGATTTACCTAATAGATTAAAGACACACAAAAATGAAAAATCATTTGTTGATAGATTTAAAGTAGTTGACCCAAATGGTTATTCGCATACAATGGTTGCACATATTGCTAAAGATGGACATCATTATATATATCCTGATGCTAAACAAGTTCGCTCATTATCTGTTCGTGAGGCTGCAAGAATACAATCATTTTCAGACGACTTCTTTTTTGAAGGAGGAAGAAGTGCAGCATTTAGACAAATTGGTAATGCTGTCCCTCCATTAATGGCATATGAAATTGCTAATAAAATATCTGAAAAAATAATATGAGTATAGAAGTATCTGCATTTAAGGCTAAAAGTCATATTTTAAGTTTACTTGGTGATGAACTAATTGGTAGTGATAGTTTAGCAATATTTGAATTGGTTAAAAATTCATACGATGCTGATTCTGAAGAAGTAAAAATAATTTTCAATGATTTAAATACGCCTAATCAATCAATCGTAATCGAAGATGATGGTTATGGAATGACATTGAAAACAATTAAAGATGTTTGGCTAGAAATAGGCACAGATTTTAAGAGAGGTAAAAGGCGTAAGCCAAGCCCTAAATTTGGAAGAATATCTTTAGGAGAAAAAGGTGTTGGAAGACTTGCAGTACATAAATTAGGAAAGAGTTTTACTCTAGAAACTCAACGAGAAGGAGATATGTTTTCGAGTAGAATTCATATAGATTGGAAAAAACTTATTTCATCAGGAGAATATATTCAAGATTTAAAAGTAGAAATAGAAACAGTATCTGAAAGTTTATTTGAAAAAGGAAAAGGAACAAGAATCCATATATCTGATTTAAAAAAGAAAACTTGGAGTAAAAAGGAAGTTAAAGATTTAGTAAGAAAAATAAATACTATAAAAAATCCATTTGTAGATGATATAATTAGTTCTCCCAAATCTGTAAAAGACATAGAAAAAAAACTTGAACAATTTGATGTTGAAATTTATGCCAATGATGATAGGCACAACAATTGGATTAAAGAAGTGAAAAATGTAAATGAAATTCTCTCCGATTCACTTTATTATTTTGATTTTTATATCAATGAAGATGCTCAAATAAGCACTTATTATTCTTTTAATCCTCCAAAAATATTCAAAGATTTAAAGTCCCGAACTGTTGAAACTCAATTTAAACCAACCAGAATTATTGAAGATAAGCAAGGTGATGTTTTTGCTAAAGACCAAAAAATATTAAAAACTGCTGATTTAGATGGTATTGGTGCATTTGGTGGAAGATTTTACGTTTACAATTTAGACCCTTATATATTAAATTCTGTTGGACAATCTGCTGCCATTAGAGCTTTTGTAAGAGAGAATAATGGAATAAAAATTTTTAGAGATGGAATAAGAGTTTATAATTATGGAGAACCAAATGATGATTGGTTAGGTATGATTTTAAGAAGACTTCAAAGAGTTGGTGATAAATTTAGTAAGAACACTGTAATTGGTGCTATAGAACTTTCTTTAGAAGATAGTCATGAAGGATTGGTAGAAAAGACAAATAGGGAAGGGTTTGATGATAATAATATTTATAGAAAGTATTTAGGTGTTTGTATCAGTGTTTTAGATTCATTTGAAAGAATTGCAAAACCAGATAGAGACAATTTAAAATCATTCATTGAAGATATTAAACCTGTTAGAAAAGTTGGTTTATCTGAAACCATAGAAGACTTAAAAGCAAAACTTAAACAGAAAAACATAGAAAAAGAATTATCTCCATTAATCAAAAGAGTTGAAAATGATTACAATGAAATGAGAGATGTGATGGTTAATTCTGGAATGTCAGGATTAAATTTAAGTTTAGTTTTTCATGAAGTAGAGCGAGAAATGAAGTTTTTGAATGTAGACATTAATAAAAACCATGATGTAAAAACAGTTAAAAAACGTGTAAAACATATATTAGAACTTCTAGAAAACTTTTCCCCAATATTAAAACAACAAAAAAATGTAATTTTACATGCAAGTAAATTAATTGAGACTGCTGTTAATATTAATAAAAGTAGATTTAAATATCACAACATTGTTTTTTCTAGTCCTCTGATGTCAAAAGAAAGTCAAGATTTTCAAATAAAAGGTCCTGGAAATTTACTTACAAGCTCTATTTCAAATTTAATTGATAATGCCATTTATTGGGTAAGTGCAAAAAAGGAAATATCTAATAATAATAATATTGATTTTACGCCAAGAATTTGGATTTCGTCCAATACAAAAGATTATAAAGGACCAGCAATTATAATCGCGGATAATGGTGAAGGCTTTAACATGGCTTCTGAAGATTTGATTCAACCTTTTAGAACAACAAAGCCTGGAGGAATGGGTCTAGGTCTTTACTTTGTTAATATAGTTATGGAAATGTTAGGAGGTAAGCTTATTATTCCTGAAACTGAAGATTTAGATTTACCAAATGGCATTAATGGCGCTTCTATTGTTTTAGTGTTTCCTAAAGAATAAATATTATGTTAAACACTAGAAATAAAATTATTCTTGTAGATAATAGAGAAGACCATTTAAATACTTTAAGTGAGGTGTTTTTCAATGAAAATATTGGATGTTTGCCCATTTTATATGAAAGCACATATGACAATCCGTTAGAAGGAGTTAGGCTAGCATTTTTTGATATTAATTTGCTAGATTCAGGGAATGAATCTCAAATAATAGCTACAGTAGTGGATGCTATACCGAAATACATTAGCACCAATAATGGTCCTTACGCCTTAATTTTTTGGACAGATAGAAAAGCATTAATACCAAAAATTAAGAAGTATATAAATAATCGCAATATTGATGTTCCAAAACCTATTGTAGTAGATTGCATTGATAAAGATGTATTTTATGATGATGCAACTGAATTATTAAATAAATTAAAGCAAATTTTTGCTGATAAAACTTTAAATGTTTTAGTGGATTTTGAAAATGTTGTTACAAATGCTGCAACAAAAACGGTTAATCAATTCTTTGAAATAATTCCCTCAAATGACAAATGGGGAACGAGTAAAGATTATGTTAATAATTTTGAAAAGATATTTTCTAGTCTAGCTGTTTCCTCTTCTGGATTTCACAACGCTAAAGCGAATCCTGATAAAGCAGTTTACTCTACATTAAATGAAACTTTAAAGTTTCACATTGAAAATTCAACTAATAGTAATAGTTGGAAAAATATATTAACTTCATTAAACAATGCTAAATTACCTAAAAACATTAGTAAAGTAACTAGGTTTAATTACTTTCAACTGAATAATTTAATTCATATAGACAGTGAAACTTCTGATTTAAATAAAGGTGATAGAGGAGTAGTTATTGAAATAGATAAGAGTTATTTAAGAAATCATGATATTACATATAGAAAGCTATATGATTCAATGATAAGATTTAAAAAACGGATTCCAAAGGCTACAAAAATACTGCGCTTAATACACTCAAGTAAATTAGTACTAATTGAAATTAGTGCTTCTTGTGATTATTCACAGAGAAATCAAAGAATAAACAAGTATGTTTTTGGGATTATTACTAGGAAAATGAAATCGAAGGATTATGAGATTGATAATAACGCAATTCCAGCGAATAGCGCTTTTGTTTTGAATTTTCTAGAAGATAATCAAGAGAAACAATTATGGATTAATTATAACTATGTTGTTGGTTTAGATGCTAATGATAAAAATTTAGGAGACATACTTTTTAGGTTAAAGAGTGAAATAATCAATCAAATTGGTAATAGATATGCAAATCATGTTTCCAGAATTGGTATTACAAGCTTTAGATAAATATATTATGTAAAATAGAATCTCGATGTTAACTTTGGCCTCATAAAATTTTGGTAAAACAATAAGGTGAAGTGAGCGTGCATATTTTAGGGGTTTAGTAATACAGTTTCTTAAGAGTTTCTATTATACAAGGGATTTCAAAGGAATATTAAGCAGTTACAATGTTTCCTAAAATATAGCGAATGAGCCGTTAATTGTTTCCAAAATTATATGCAGCCTTGAATTTTGTTTCTTTTGTTTCAAGACAAAAGATAATGAAGAAAGAAAAAAAGAATTAATTGGAGTTCTACATATAACAAGTGCATAGAATTTTATTTTTCTTAAAATTTATGCTCTTGTGGCAAGCTCACGAGAATCGTCTAAAATTTTTTATTACGTACATTTTATCGAATACGCGAATTTTCAAACAGAGTAAAAAGGTTAGCTTTTATTTTGGCGCTGGCAAGCGATGGATAATTGTGTTATAAATAAATTGCAATAAGCAATTTGATATTATAAAAGCAATCGAGCGTTTGGCAGTGGCTATTTTACATAGCGTCTAATTATAGATACATAATGTTTTAAATAACTCTGCGAAGCAAACCGCTTAATAGTTTAATGACCCAAGTTCCAATTATTCTTATGAAAACGAATGCTTCTGGGATATTTTACATAATACTACATTATAGCTATCAAATGGAAACAATGAGCTAAACAACATAATGAACATTTGTACTATAATTTATATTATGTCAAATAGAATAATTAAAGCCATACTCTATCAAGACTGTATTATAAACCTTTTAAATAATTAAGCATTTGGAATCGTTCCTTATTATTTGGTAATTTCCCATAGCCTGCTTTCATATTATCCTCTGCATGTTTTGCTTTAGACGTTCCAGGAATCACACAATTGACTGCCTCATGAGAAATAATATATTTTAAGAAATATTGTCCCCAAGAATTAATATCTAAATCTTTGCACCAATCTGGTAATTCTTTTCCTTTTACGCTTCTAAATAAATTTCCGCCATCATATGGTCTGTTTATAATAACTGCTGTGCCATTGTCTTTGGCTATATTCAATAATTGCCGTTCTGCATTTCGTTCGTTTATAGAATAATTAAACTGTATAAAATCTGGTTGTTCTTGTTTAATTAGTTTTGCTAAAGTCTCGTGCGAACTATTTGTATAATGCGTAAATCCGAAATATCTAATTTTTCCTTCTTCTTTCCAGTCTCGCAAAGTTTTAATGTGTGTTTGCCAATCTACCAAATTATGAATTTGCATTAAATCCATGGTTTTGCGTTGCATTTTGTTAAATGACGCATCCATTTGAGAAATCCCTTTGTTTTTGCCTTCTGTCCACACTTTTGTGGCGTAAAAAAAGGAATTCTCAATACCTAATTTTTGTGTAAGATCTCCAACGACTTTCTCAGATGAAGCGTACATTGGCGAACTATCGATCATGGCTCCTCCTAAGCGCTTCATGGTCTTCAATACATCTAAAAGTGGCTCTCTCTTTTCTTGGTTGTTACCAACATCAAAGGTTTGCCAAGTGCCTAATCCAATAACAGGTAATTGTTCACCAGAACTAGGAATTATTCTTTTCATAATCGAATTTGAGTTTGTCGCATAAAGAGATGGTGTAATTAAAGTTGTGGCAGCTGCACAGCCAATGAGCTTAATGGCTTCTCTCCTTTTAATATTGTATTTCATTGCATTTATAATCTATTTTTCTTTTATAGCTACAAGCATCCACATGACCTTATCAGGATCATTCTCCCAATTTCCCATATCATTATTAGTGTGTATGATTTCAAATCCAGATTTCTCAAGTTCTTGTTTCACATATTTAGGACTTAAACTATGTGCATCAGTCTGCCTATCTCTTGATTTACCCTTAATTCTGGATTTTAATTTTTCAACAATTGTAATTTTGCCTCCAGGTTTTAAGGATTTATATACATGCTCCAAAATTTCCATATAGTCAGTCATTTCATGGTAAGTATCCATAATAATAACAGCATCTAGCTTATTTTCTGGTAATTTAGGATTATCATAATCACCTAGAATAACATCTACGTTGTTTAATTCTCTTTCCTTTAAGTTATCTCTTAAGGTGTTTAACCTATCATTTCTGACATCTACAGCAAAAACACGACCATTGTCACCTACTTTATTGGCTAAACGAATACTTAAATAGCCCTCATGACAGCCAATATCTGCCACAAAACTTCCTTTATCAATGCCTATTGCTTTATAAATAGACTCAGTATCCATCCAAGTATCTCGTTCTTCCCAGTCGTATTCAGAGTATTGCGAATAACCAAAAATCGGTAAAAATAATACTGCAATTAGTGCAATTAAGTTGTTTTTCATATGAACAAGTTATTAATATTAAATTTTATTAAGCTTAAAATTTTCTTAAATGTAATTTGTTGTTTTCAGGCTATAAACAGGCAAGCCTCCCTCCTTTTGGATAAATAAAATAGCATTGTTAATAAAATATTTTGCAGTTCATCATCCATAATTTGTTTTTCATCGTACTTAAAATAAATCTAAAAACTAAATTCATGAAAAAACTAGTATTGGTATTGGTTGCATCAGCAACAATTGTGTCTTGTGTTTCAAAGAAGAAATATTTAGCACTTGAAACCGAAAATGGACAGATTAAAAGCGAACTTCAAAAAACTCAAGTTGAAAAAGAAGACTTGGAAGCTAAATTTGCTAAAATTCAAAATCGAGTTGATGACTATAACACAAAAATCAGCTCACTTACAGAGGATAATGTAAACTTAAAGTTAGAGAACGACATTAAGTTTGAAACTGTTGGTGATGCAGCTGTTATTTCTAACGAAACGAAGAAAGCAATGCGTAAAACCTTGGCAAACGTTGACCAAGAGAAATTAGCTCAAGCTTCTACCCTAAAGGATTCAATGAATTTGGCAGTGGCTTATAACCTTCAAAAAACTTTGGACAATAGTACTATTATTGAAGATGAAGATATTGCTATTAATATTGATGAAACTGTTGTGATGATTTCTATTTCTGATAAAATGTTATTTAACACGGGAAGCTATATAATAAGCAACAAAGCCAATGATATCTTACAAAAATTAGCTGATGTTATTAATTCTGAACCAAGCCTTGAAGTCATGGTTGAAGGACATACAGATGCTCGTTCAATAAACACGGAAAAAATTAAGGATAATTGGGATTTAAGTGTTTTACGTGCTACATCTGTAGTTAGAAAATTACAAAATAAATATGCTGTATCTCCTGAAAAGCTAATTGCAGCTGGTCGCAGTAGTTATAGTCCAATTGCTGATAACGATACACGTGAAAACCGCGCAAAAAACAGAAGAACTCGAGTTGTTATTTTGCCAAATATCAACAAGTTTTTCGCTTTGATGGGGAACGAAGATGAAGTATCATCTATTGATTAAAGGAACGATTTTATAAATTAAAAAAGGGTTACTATTTAAGGTTACCCTTTTTTTGTGTCGTATATTTAGTAAAATTTAGAGTGAATATTGCATTTCACGTAATAAAAGTTATGTTTCATCTTAAAAATTTGTGATAAATTTGAAGCAGGCTTAAGTTTACTGCGCAACCAAATTTATTATAAATGAAAAAAATTACTCTTCTATTAGTTTTAATAGGCTTTTCTTTTTCAAGTATTTATGCCCAACATTCCGTAGCTCGTGACTGGAATGAGGAATTACTTGATGCAATCCGTATAGATTTTGCAAGGCCTACAGTACATGCTAGAAATTTGTTTCATACATCTATGGCTATGTACGATGCATGGGCAATTTTTGATAGTCAAGCTGAACCTGTTTTTTTAGGTACAGAATTTCAAGGATACAATTGCGTATTTAATGGCATTGCAACACCATCAGATGTTGATGCTGCAAGACATGAAATGATTAGCTATGCCATGTATACGTTATTAAGTCACAGATTTGCTAGTTCTCCTGGTTCAGCAACATCGCTACCAGCTTTTAAAACATTACTTAATTCTTATGGCTATGATCATACATTTACGTCAACAGATTACAGTACAGGATCTTATGCTGCTTTAGGAAATTATTTGGCAAGTCAAATTATTGCATTTGGGAATCAAGATGGAGCTAATGAACAAAATGGATATGAGAATCAATACTATGCTCCTGTTAATGATCCAGTCATATTAGACCTTTATGAAGATAACGATTTAAATGATCCAAACCGTTGGCAACCACTTGCCTTTGATTATTTTGTTGATCAATCAGGAAATCCTTTTCCACAAGCAACTCCAGCATTTTTGAGCCCTGAATGGGGAGAAGTGAAACCATTTTGTTTACTTCCAGAAGATTTGCAGATTCTAAATAGCGGATTTAATTGTTATGTATATAATGATCCAGGACCACCCGTTTATATTCAAAACTCAAATAGCGAAGATGGAATTGATGACCCATATAAATGGCACTTTGCTTTAGTTGCATCATGGTCTGCACATTTAGATCCAAATGATAATACTCTGATTGATATTTCTCCAGGAGCACTAGGAAATGTTGATCTGGCAGATTATCCAGAAACTTTTGAAGAATATAAGGCGTTTTACGATTTTACAAATGGAGGAGATTCAGGAACAGGTCATTTACTAAATCCTGCAACCAACGCACCTTATGTACCTCAAATGGTAAAGCGTTCTGATTATGCTCGTGTTCTAGCAGAATTTTGGGCAGATGGTCCTGATTCAGAAACACCACCAGGACATTGGTTTACAATTCTTAATTATGTAAGTGACCATGTAGATACAGTTAAAAAACTTGGTGGACAAGGTGACGTTCTTTCGGATTTAGAATGGGACGTTAAATGTTATTTGTCCTTAGGTGGTGCTATGCATGATTCAGCAGTTAATACTTGGGGAATAAAAGGATATTATGATTATATAAGACCAATTTCTGCAATACGATATATGGCTACAAAAGGACAAAGTACTGATAATACAACTCCTGAAGGTATTGCAAGTTACGATCCACATGGTATTCCACTTATTCCTGGTTATATTGAAATTATTCAAACTGGTGATGCGTTAGCTGGAAGTGGCGATGAAAATGTAGGTAAAATCAAAATTAAAGCTTGGAAAGGACCAGACTTTATTTCTGATCCAGATACAGATGTAGCTGGAGTAGATTGGATTTTGGGCACACATTGGTGGCCTTATCAACGAGGAACTTTTGTAACGCCTCCATTTGCTGGCTATTTATCTGGACACTCAACATTTTCAAGGGCTGCAGCCGAAGTTATGACACTTCTTACAGGTGATGCTTTTTTCCCAGGTGGAATGGGAACTTTTGATATCATCCAAAATGACTTTTTAGTTTTTGAAGAAGGCCCTACCCAGAGTTTTACATTGCAATGGGCTACTTATCAAGACGCATCTGACCAAACTAGTTTATCAAGAATTTGGGGAGGTATTCACCCTCCAATTGATGATATTAGAGGTAGGATTATTGGCCATAAAATTGGTATTGACGCTTTTAATTTGGCATTACAGTACTTTAACGGAACCTTATCAAACGATGATGCAGTGATGATTGATAATGAGCCACTACTCTATCCTGTTCCATTTACTGACGAATTAAATATTCTTACTAAAAACAATCAGATTTATAGTTTGGAACTTTATAGTTTGGATGGTAAATTAATTTTGGAAAGCCCTTTGACTAATAATAAAACAACTATAAAAGCTTCAGAGTTAGCTACTGGTCTTTATTTTGCTAAAATTATTGACAGAAATAATTCTGTTATAACTACAAAAAAAATAGTTAAAAACTAACATTATAAATAAACCTAACTTACTTTTGCACTTTCAAAGTAAGTTAGGTTTTATGTTTTCACTTATCAATATATTCAGAGTTACTGCCTTTTTGGAAGGTGTATCTTATATTTTACTGCTTTTTATAGCAACTCCAATTAAGTACTTTGGCGATGATCCGCAATATGTAAAAATGTTAGGAATGCCACATGGTATTTTATTTATGCTTTATGTAATACTCGCTTTTATGCTTAAAGCTGAAAATGAATGGTTTAAAATGAATTTTAAGAAGGTAATACTCGCTTCAATTATTCCTTTTGGGACTTTTTATTTGGATTATATTTATTCAAAAGAAAATAAATAATGAGAGAAATACAATGCTTTTTCTATGATTTGTTTATTGCTTCAGGAATGTCTGTTTCTGCAGCAAAGTATTTAAATATGCTTTGCTTATTTATAATTCTAGCTGTAATTATTTTTATAACAGACACAATTACGCGAAAGGTATTGCGTACTGGGTTTAGTAAACTAGCACATAAGTCAAAGACAAATTTTGATAATCTCTTAATAAGTCATAGAGCTCCAAGGAATATTGCACATTTAGTTCCTCTCATTTTAACTATAGAATTATTTCCTGTCGTTTTTTATGACTTTCCACAATTTGAAAAGTACATTATAATCATACTAAAAGTCTATGCCATCATTCTGACGGTTTGGATAATTCGGAGTATATTAAAGACATTTGAATCGTATTTTAAAACTTTACCAAGGCTTAAAGACAAGCCAATTGATAGCTATATACAAGTGGTGATGCTTTTTGTCTGGATTATCGCAATAGCTTCATGTTTTGCTGTAGTTATTAATCTTTCATTCTTAAAATTCTTTACAACACTTGGCGCTGCTTCAGCTATTTTACTTTTGATTTTTAAGGATACAATTTTAGGGTTTGTGGCAAGTATACAAGTTGCTATTAATGATACTGTTAGAATTGGTGATTGGATTACTATGGATAAATATGGTGCAGATGGTGATGTTATAGAAATCAATTTGTCAACGATTCAAATCCAGAATTTTGATATGACTATCACCAACATACCAACGTATGCTTTGATATCAGATTCATTTAAAAACTGGAGAGGCATGCAAGCTTCAGGAGGAAGACGTATTAAGCGTTCTATATTGTTGAAAGCAAAAAGTATTCATTATCTTACAGATAACAAGATTGAAAATCTTAAAAAAATTGAGCTTATTTCTAAGTACTTAAACACAAAGCAAGCTGATTTAAAAAAATATCATGAATCAAAAAACACTGATAAGTCATTGCTTATAAACGGATTAAACCTTACAAATATTGGTGTTTATAGAAAATACTTGCAATCCTATATCGAGAGTCATTCAGCTATCAATAAGGAAATGTTTATCATGGTTAGACAATTGGCACCAACACCTCAGGGTTTACCGTTGGAAATATACTGCTTTAGTAGTGATAAACGCTGGGAGAACTATGAGTACATTATGTCTGATATTTTTGACCACGCTTTAGCTGCAGTCACCTATTTTGATTTAGAAGTATATGAATTGAATACTGGGATTATAGAAGCTTAGTAATTATTTCAATCTATCTTTTACAAACTCCACCTCTGTTTTTCCATGAGGCTTTGGCTTGCCATCATCTCCTAAATTGACCATGATGATATTATCGACCGTTAAAATGGTTTCTCTTGTCATTTTATTTCTGGCTTCACATTTAAGTGTTAAAGACGATTTACCGAATTTGGTAACTTCAATTCCTAATTCGACAATATCTCCTTGTCTTGCAGAACTCATAAAGTTGATTTCAGAAATGTATTTAGTAACAATTTTTGAATTCTCAAGTTGAATGATTGTATATAAAGCAGCTTCTTCATCAATCCATTCTAATAAGCGTCCACCAAATAAAGTTCCATTTGGGTTTAAATCTTCTGGTTTTACCCATTTACGTGAATGAAATCTCATCATATCTTATCATCAATTAAAGCAATCATTTTGTTTTCTGTGGCTATGGCTTTGTCAAATATTGATTTGGCTTTGTTCAATAGCTCTTCTGCAGTATCTCTATTCTTAATATCTTTCGCATTTATGCGAACATTAAAATAAGCTCCATAAACTGCAGTTCTTGCGCATAGAGCTCCTACTCCTGCATCAGATAGAGAGTTCTGCAAACCATTTTTAGCCATTGTCATCATCACTTCCATAGAATCACAAGCTGTTTCCATGACCAATAGTGGTACTTCGGTTGCATAAATTGTTGCCGCTTCAATCGCCTCTCTTCTAGCTTTCATTTCTTCGTCTGTACCTTTTGGCATTCTAAAACCTTCTATAATCTTATTGAATGCATTGGTGTCTTCATCCACCAAAGCCAATAGTTTGTTTTTGTATGCTTGTCCTTTTTCAGCCCAAGTTGAAAATTCTTCCCAGCGGTCGTCCCAACCTGGTTTATGAGCCGACAAGTTAGCAACCATCGTTCCTAATGATACTCCTAATGCACCAACATAAGCAGAAATAGAACCACCTCCTGGTGCCATGGATTCTCCAGCAGTTTCATCGGCAAAGTCATTTAAAGTTAGATCAACAAGCTGCTTAACTCCTTTATCTTTTAAAACATATTCTATAATTTTTTCTTCAGGGTTGAAAGGTTTTAAATCATCTAAACCTAAAGACTTAACTGCGATTTTAATTTTTTCAGCTTCTGATATTCCTAAAGAACGTTCCTGTTTCTTTAAAAAGTAGTCTCCAGCGTCTAACATTGCCTTTAAAGGAATTAATCCAATAAGCTCTGAACCAGTGACACGTAAACCTCGTTCATTAGCTGCTTTACAGGTTTCATCAAAGGCTTCGTGCATTGATGTAATACTAATATTAGTAAGATTATAGGAAATTTGAGCAATACCATATTCGTCTATAAACCAACCAATACCTTTTACAGCCTTTAACTTTCCAGGAATACGAACTGGTTCGCCATTGGCATCCAAAACCTTTTTACCTGTTATTGGATTCCCTTCTCGCTTTACACGACCACCTTCACGAATATCAAATGCAATAGCATTAGCACGACGTGTGGACGTAGTATTTAAGTTTACATTATAAGCTACTAAAAAGTCTCTAGCAGAAATTGCAGTAGCACCAGTTAAGGCTACTTTAGTATTAAATTCTGCAGGTCCAAAATCTGGTTTCCAGTTTGGGTCTGATAATTTTTTAGGTAAACCTTCATACTCACCAGATCTACAGTTTGCTAAGTTTACTCGCTTTTCTTCTTGCGCAGCTTTTTCATACAAATACACAGGAATATCCAGCTCCTCTCCTACGCGCTTCCCAAGCTTTTGAGCATATTTTGCTGTATCTTCTAGAGTAATCCCAGAAATAGGTACTAAAGGACACACATCAGTCGCTCCAAAACGAGGATGCTCGCCACTATGCTTACTCATATCAATAAGCTCAGATGCCTTTTTTATTAAAACAAAGGCTGCTTCAATAACTTGTTCTGGTTCTCCTACGAACGTAATTACAGTTCGGTTCGTAGCTGCTCCAGGATCAACATCCAAAAGTTTAACACCATCAACAGTTTCTACAATATTTGCTATCGTATTTATTTTATCTAAATCGCGTCCTTCACTAATATTTGGTACGCATTCAATGAGTTGTTTTTGCATTATGATAGTTGAATTAATATGAAATTATGAAGAATAAATGTTTTGTATTTATGTATCAAATATACATATTCATGAGTATCGAGCTACTCAAAATTGATAAAAAAAATAGTTATTTCTCAGTGTATTTCGAAATTCAGTATTTTAATTTCAGAATTGTCATCAATAGCTTGGTCAGTTAAATCTTTATCAAAAAGACGGTTCAAATTATTTCCAGCTAAATCCTCTAGTCTTGATTCTATAACAATGGAATAATGACCAGATGCAAACACAACATTTGGTGTGAATTTCAAAGAATGTCCATTGTTCATAAACAGATAATCACCAAATATTATGTCATTATTAGAGTCTTTTACTAATATTGCATCTTCAGCTAATACAATATCAAGGGCTTCATCAAAATCCATTATTAAATGATCAGAAGAGATTGTTAGTTCCCAATCATCAACCGATGGTCTATCTTTATCACGCTCAAGAACATTAAAGTTTCTTTGATAGCTAGAATCTAGTTTATAACCATTTGCATCCTTCCAACTACTATCAATAAAAAGTGTATACTGCTTTCCATTTTCAATAGGTAAACCACTTTCTATATTAGGAATTAAGTCTCTTTTAATTCTACCAGGATCTAACCATAGTGTTAAAAGTGTATGTTCACTATTCCACAATTCAGTTTGTAAAGGCAGAAAGATTTCTACTTCTTCGTTTGTTTTTGTATCAATTACTTTAATAAAATCTAATGAAGAACCAACCTCCATCATTGGGTTAGAAAATAAAACATACATTTTAAGAAGGTTTTCAGGAATTGAATCTGTACTAGGATAAACAGCTTGGACCTCTGTTGGGTTGTAATTTTTCCTTTCTTTTATAGAAAATTTAGAAATAAACTTCTTGTCAAAATAGACATTATACGTTTTGCCGCTTGAAAATGGAATGATTGGTTGAAAATTGACTATTTGCCCAAAAGTAGTGGAGGATCCAAAAACTGGAATTTTTGAATTATCCTCAAGAAATACCTGTAAATTATTAGCCCATTTCGAATCTAACGAAATACTAACAGCATTGTTATTTTCATAATTGACCGTAACTAAACTGACTTTGCTTTCTTTTTTACAAGAATAAATAATGGTCAAAAATGAAAAAAAAATCAATAAAGTCTTGATCTTTTTAATATGGCATTTTAAATTCATTCTAATCTACCAGTAGAACCACTTCTAATAATGAGTTTACCATTTGAGCTCCTCTGTGTATATACAACATTTTCAGCATCTAGATTATCCAGTTGCAATACATTAACCATTGGTAAAGAAACATATGGAACTCCTGTTGAGCCATAACCTTCTTGTGGTGAATTCAAGGATTTCTTGAAATCTAATATTTCATTATACTTAAACAGCATTACTGGACGATTCGTATTAGACATTAGAAAGTACGGTTTTCCGTTTTTTTCAAAACTAATCATATCTAAAGGAGAATTACCTGCACCAAGTTCTGCAACTGTTCTTCCTTTAACATGCTTACCAGCTTTTAAATCATCAATAGGAAACAACACCAAAGGTGTACATGTATAACTAGCCATGAGATAGTCCTTATTTTCTATTGTAATAACATTGAAAGCTTTAATTGGTGATTTGGTTTCATATTGACCGTGAGCCACATGATAAATTTCTAAGGAAGCCTGATCTTGTGTATCATTAAATGGAAATGGAATGCTTCTAAAAGTCGAACCAAATTCTTTATTTGATAACCCAGTAACCATAACTTTACCCTTGTGATATTTCATATCTGAAATCGCCCAAACACGTTGTGAACGTCCTCTTCTATCCTTTGCGTCTTCAGAAATAGGATTATCTAAACTTGTTTTAGAATAACTCACATCCTTTAATGAAATATTTTCTATTTCTTGCCCATTTAATTTTAATAAAACTGGTGTGCCATCTCCAACATTTACAGAGAAGAAAATATTTTTAGAACTTGGATTTACTGCCATATCTGTAATCTTGATATTATCAACTGATGTCCCAAGAGAAGATGCAATTAATACATCAAAATCCTCAATAAAAACACGCTCTTTATTCTCATTTGGTTCAACATCTTTTGTGTCCAAAGCAAAGATTGCAGCGCTTTTGGAGTCTCCAACAAATAATATACCATTTGGTCCAAAACTCATGGCATTAATGGATTTTACTTCAGGATTTCCTTTAATAAAATCTACTGTCAAATTATCTTCATCATTACCAATCATGGCAACAGTTAAAAATGCGATACCAACTAAAGTGATACCTAAAAATAGTTTTTTCATTTTGGTCTTTTTAATGGTTATACTAAATAAGTCAATGGTATTACATAAAAATAGAATTTATTAATTTCGGCTCTTAATTTTCTCGAGATAATTAACTATTATTTAACACCTCAAAGTAATTATTAATACACTGATGAACTCTGGTGTTACCTTTAATAAAGGAATAAATTTTCATGTAAAAAAGTGAGATATTACATTATTAGGTTTGAGCATATTAAATTGACAACCTAAAACAAAGTATCTGGTTCTTTTCCCATTTCAGGAATATTAAGATTAGTTCCTAATGTTTTATTAGCATTCTTAATAAAATGAGCAGATAATAATGGTGAGGCTTTTTCTATATTTTGATGTACAAAAAAGTCTACTTCTCCAACGCCTTGATCTTTCCATGTTGCAATACGTTCCACCCAATCATTTAATCGGTCATAATCACTTTTATGATTTGCACCAACATAGCGAATAAAAGCATTGTTATTTGTTAAGCGCATATGCATTAAATCTCGTCGTCCAGCAGTATCCACAATAACATTGGAGATATTGTTCTCTTCAAGGAGTTGGTATAAATCTTCAGCTACTGTCTTATCATTATACCAATTGGTATGTCTAAATTCAATAGCCAACGGGATTTCTTTTGGCCAACTTTCAACAAAATTAACAACACGATCAAAATCCTTTGGAGCAAAATTACTATGCATCTGCAAAAAGATAGTTCCTAACTTTTCTTGCAGATTTGAAGCATTATACAAGTAGTTTTCTACAACAGGTTTTACTTCATCATTCAATCGTTTCCAATGACTAATTTCTTGGTTTAGCTTTGGAAAGAATTTAAACCCTTCTGGTGTTTTATTATACCACTTCTCAAAAGTATCTGGAGGAAAAATTCTATAAAACGTAGCATTCAACTCAATAGAGTTAAACTGTGTAGAATAATACTCTAATTCATCTTTTGTACCTCTAGGATAAAACCCTTTTAAATCTGCTCTGTTCCATTTTGCACAACCAACATACAAACTAAACTCAGACCTTTCTTTAAACTTGTTTAATACACGCTTAGTATCTGGATGATCAGGAGGCAATGTGAAATCGATATTTCCAGGGTCATCTACACTTCCAAATTTCATTAGCTTCAATTTTTTAAAGACGCTTGGAAATCAACTTTTTAAAAGCAAAATACTAAGCATCAGTTGGTAAAAGCATAAAGTTATCTATTAACATTAAAAAAACCTATCTAATACTGTAACAATTTATTAAATTCGCAGACATACAATGAAAGTTTGGGCAACTAACTGGTTAAGTTCAAATTTGGAATGGTTATTGAAAAACAAATAAAAAAATTATAACACAAAACAACAACATGAAAACTATTAAATTATTATTGGTTGCTTTATTGGTAACATCATTTACTCAAGTACAAGCTCAAACTGCAGAGGAAATTATTGCAAATTATTATGAAAATACTGGAGGTTTAGAAAATTGGCAAAAATTGGAAGGTGTAAGAATGAGTGCAAAAGTTAATCAAGGTGGTATGGAAATTCCACTTGAAATCACTCAACTTAAAAATGGAAAGCAAATGACAGTGATTAATTTTCAAGGATTAGAACTTAAGCAGAACGTTTTTGATGGCGAAGTTTTATGGAGCACTAATTTTCAAACTCAAAAAGCTGAAAAAAGTGATCAAGAAACCACTGACATGATGAAATTGCAATCTGCAAATTTTCCAGATGAGTTTATGGGTTATAAGGAAAAGGGTTATACTTTAGAATTATTAGGAAAAGAAACCATTGATGGTGCTGAAACGTTTAAATTAAAATTAACTAAAAAGCCTTTCATGATTGAAGGTAAAGAAGTTGAAAATTCTAGCACATACTATTTCGATGCTGAAAATTTTGTTCCGATAGTAGTTCATTCAGAAGTCCCTTCTGGTCCAGGAAAAGGTATGATATCTGAAACTAAGATGAGCGACTATCAAGAAGTTGAAGGATTATACTTCCCTTTTTCGATTTCGCAAGGTGTTAAAGATGGACAGAGCCAACCTATTACTTTAGATAAAATTGAGTTAAACCCTCAAGTGGATGATTCAGAATTTAAATTTCCTGAAGAAATAGCTACAGAAGAAAAGAAAAACTAAAACATATTTAAAACCTAAAACCTCAATAATTTTTTATTGGGGTTTTTTATTTATCAACTACAAACCATACAAAAACAAATGAAAAAACTATTATTCCTTGTTTTGAGTATTGCATTATTGCCATGGCAAATGCAAGCTCAGGACGAAAATTCTATTGATATAAAAGATTTATTTGGTGATTTAAGAGCAAGACATATTGGTCCAGCTTTAATGAGTGGAAGGATAAACGATATGGAGGCTCATCCTACCAACCCAAGAGTAATTTATGCTGGAACAGCTGGTGGTGGTGTGTGGAAATCAAATGATGCTGGTACTACTTTCAATTCTATTTTTGATGATTATTGTCAATCTATAGGTGCTGTTGAAGTAGACCCAAATGATCCAGACAATGTTGTATATGTTGGAACTGGTGAGACCTGGACTAGAAATAGCGTTTCCTATGGAGATGGTTTATATAAATCTACTGATGGAGGAACATCGTGGAAAAAAATCGGCTTTGAAAAATCTGAACGTATAGCTAATATTATTGTTAACCCAAAAAACTCAAATGAGATTTATGTAGCTGTTTTAGGAGCTTTATGGTCAGATTCTGAGGTACGTGGTGTTTATAAGTCAAATGATGCAGGAGAAACATGGGAAAAGATACTTTATGTAAATGAACGAACTGGAGCAGCTGATATGACGATGGATCCAAATGATTCTAACACCTTGTATGTATCAATGTGGGAATTTAGAAGAACTGGATGGTCTTTTGAATCTGGTGGAGAAAGTAGCGCATTATATAAATCAACAGACGCTGGTAAAACGTGGAATAAAATTCATAATGGATTTCCTGAAGGCAAATTAGGTCGATTGGCTATTGCTGTAGCGCCATCAGATTCAAATATTTTATATACAGTAATTGAAGCTGAAGATCCAAAACGTAAAGGGCTTTACAGAAGTGATGATGCTGGACAAAGTTGGGAGCAGCTTAATAATGATTTTGGCATTACAGTGAGACCTTTTTATTTTTCAAGAATAACTGTAGATCCAAGAAACCCAGATGTTGTAGTTAAAGGAGGTTTGACAGGTTCAATTTCAAGAGATGGAGGGAAAACTTTCAAGGCTTTAGGAAACATGCATAGTGATATTCACGATATTATTTTTGATATTAATGACTCTGATAGAATTTACGCAGGAACAGATGGTGGAGTTTATCGTTCTTGGAATGGTGGAACTACAATGGAAATTGTTGAGAATTTGCCATTATCACAGTTTTATCAAATTAGTGTAGATGATGCTGAACCATACAATGTTTATGGAGGCTTGCAAGATAATGGTTCTTGGTATGGACCATCGTCATCAAGTGGAGGCGTTAATGCAGGAGATTGGAACTCTATTGGTGGTGGAGATGGATTTAGAGTACTGAAGCATCCAACTAAAAATATCATCTATTCTGAGATGCAAGGCGCAGAGAATGTTTGGAGATATGATGTAGATAGAAAATTGGTAAAAACTATTCAACCACTTGCACAAGAAGGTCATGATAAATTAAGATATAATTGGAATGCTCCAATGGCAATTAGTGCACATCAACCAGATCGTTTTTATATGGGAAGTCAGTACTTGCATAAATCTGAAGATATGGGAGACACATGGACAATTATATCGCCAGATTTAACAACTAATGATCCATTAAAGCAGCAACAAGCAGATTCAGGTGGACTATCAATGGATAATTCTGGAGCTGAAAATCATACGACGATTTTCACTATAGCTGAATCACCTTTGGATGAAAATATCATTTGGGTTGGTACAGATGATGGTAACGTGCAAGTGACTCAAGATGGAGGAAAGACTTGGACTAACACAGTTGGAAATATTCAAGGATTACCAAAGAATACTTGGACATATCATATTGAAGCAAGCGTTCATGGAAAAGGAATTGCTTATGCAGTTTTTGATGGCCATACAAGTGGAGATATGAATCCTTATACATATAAAACAACAGATTTTGGAAAAACATGGACTAACATTATTTCGGATAGTATAGTTGGAACAACAAGAAACATTCAAGAAGATTATGAGAATGAAAACTTATTGTTTCTGGGTACAGAGTTTGGTTTGTATATTACTGTTGATGGAGGGAAATCATGGAGCAAGTTTACTAAAAACATGCCTTCTGTAGCTGTTCATTTTATTGATTTGCAAAAAAGAACCAATGACTTGGTTATGGGAACTCATGGTAGAGGTGTTATTATCATTGACGATATTTCTCCTTTAAGGGAAATTACTCCTGAAGTCTTATCGGCAAAGGTGCATTTCTTTGATTCTGAACCAATGGTGCTTTCTGATGAAAGTGGATTTTCTGGAAGTTTTGGAGCTGAAACTCAGTTTGTTGGTCAAAACGCTTCAACTTCTCCTAAGATAAAATACTTGCTACCTAAGAGACATACATTTGGAAAAATGATTATGGAAATTAAGGACATGGAAGGCAATGTTGTTTCAACAATAACTCCTGGAAAATCTAAAGGAATAAATATCGTGAATTGGCAAGGTAGAATGAAAAACCCAAAAGTTGCAAAAGGTAAAACATTCAGTTTTGGCGGATTCACTTCGCCTAGGGTTCCTGCAGGAACATATAAAGCAGTTATAACAAAAGGAAAAGACATCTTTGAGCAAGATTTCGAGGTTGTTTATGACGACAGAACAGGATTATCTGCTAGTGAAAGAAAATTAAAGCATGATACTACAATGAAGCTGTACAATATGACTCAGGAATTAGCATATTTGGTGTATAAACTTGATGCTATTCTTGAATCGCCATCTGTTAAAGACAAAGTAAAGACTGCATTAAATAGTTTGAAAGAAACACTAGTTGTAACAACTGGAGATAATTATGTTGGAACTGCAGAACCACAACTTAGAGAAAAAATGGCAGACTTATATAGTAAAGTCGCCACGAGTTATGATAAGCCTTCAAACAATGAATTGGAGAATTTAAAAACAATTCAAAAACGATTTGATAATGCTAAAGCTGATTTCGCAAAACTTGAAGCGAAAGTAAAAGAAGTTGAATTTAAAACATTTGAAGAATTTCTTGAAGAGTAACCATAAAATCAACTAACCAATTAATCTTAAAAGCCGATTCTTTATGAATCGGCTTTTTTTATGTTGATAACATCGTTAACAATGAATTTGCTTAGCAGATTAAATTAGCAATTAGATTCTTTACTTTTATTCAAAATCTTTGCCTTATGATTGATAGAGACCTTGACCTAAAGCGCATTCGTCCTGATTTTATGACTACAACCATCAACGACGACATGTCAACTGAAGAACGTTTTCAAAACCTTGTTTTACGTCCAATTATTAAACTTCAAAGCGATTTATTTATTGAAGTATTTAAAAATTATGTTGCCAAGCATAAAAATGTATTTTATGATTTATCAGTTGAAAAACGTATAGATTATATTGGCAACACTATCCATAAAGACATGAAGTTTAGAAACAGTGTAAAAGGGATGGTTATTGGTATGTTTACAGTTGAAGAATACAAATTATACATTCAAAATTCTTCGGCACTAAACAAACGTATGATGAATATTGCTAAAGAACGCTTAATCGATAATGTTCAAGCAATTTCTGATACTACGAAGCTCGCTGCTGTCTAAATAAGTGATTCTCCATTAAGGTTGGTTGTGAGCACATCACTCATATAATTAAAGAATGGTCTAATAGCTTTAAAAGATTTGTCAACTGTGTCTAAAAATACTTGAGAAGACACTTCTTTATCTGTAAATTTTCTTGTAAAAATGTACATTTTCTTTCTTATTAAGTCAATGTTTTCATGTTCTTTATCAAAACCTTTTGGAGCCGTTTTTAACTCATCACCCACTAAATCTCCCCAAACAGATTTGAACTTCTTATTGCTCATGATTTTTCGCATTTCAGAGGCATCCATTTCAAATTCTTTTCTTATTCTAAATAAATCATCCTTATGTGGCTCCCAAAAACCAGTGGCAATGAAACTTTCATCATTAGGCTGAATATGTAAATAGTAACCGCCTCTTAACTCAGGTTTTTTACGGTGTAGACTTCCACCAAAGTGCGTTTTATACGGTGTTTTATCTTTTGAGAAACGAACATCTCGATATATTCTGAATATCTTTATTTTATCAACTTCATCATGTACATTAATCCGTTCGAACAGTTGATTATAAAATTGTTTTACTTCTTTCTCTAATTCTTTAAATTCAGGTTTGTTTTCGTTAAACCAATCGCGATTATTGTTTTTATCTAGACGTTTAAAAAAAGAGAAGACTTCTCTAGGTATTGTTTCGTTCATTTTAAATATTTTGTTCAAAATACAAAAAGTAAACTACTCTTCAAATTCGATTCTGTTAAGTATTAACCCTGAGGCTGGAGCAATATATTCAATCACAGTAGTGCTTTCTGGCATTAGGCTTTTACGAATATCATCAAGTGTCATGTCTCCACGACCTAAATTAATGAGCGCTCCCATCATTAATCTTATTTGATTTCTTCCAAAACCCTTACCTATTACTCGAAGTATATATGACTTTTCAGGAAAAAAGTTGGCAGTAAATAATGTGTTTTCAATAAGCTCACAGCATTCAATTTCACGTATAAATATACCATGTTCTGAAGGCTTATAACAATACGCTTTGAAATTGTGTTCTCCTTGAAATAATTTCGCACCTTTTTGCATGATATCTATATCTAAAGAATCTAAAATTGTAGTAATCATTGGAGCACAAAACGGATGATTTTTTTTGCCTTCAGTAAACAGATATAAATATTCCTTAGTTTTTGAACTCTGAATTATATTGAACTTTTCATCTACTTCTTTGATTGTCAATGCGCGAATATCTTGAGGCAAGTTTTTGTTGAATAGGGTTAAAAACTCTTCTTCATTTTCAATTTTATGATGCAGAAATAGCTCAAAAGCAGCTTCATTAGCTGAAACTTTAGCATCTGTACGTCCAGCTGCTAAAATCCTGAATGCTTGTTCATTAAGAATAAATTTTAAAGTACGCTCTATCATTAGTTGTACCGTTTTTATTTTTGGCTGTTTTTGCCAACCATGAAAACGATACCCTAAATATTGAATTTTTATTAAATAGTAATACTTCTTATTGAACATATGTGCAAGAACGATATTTAATAAAGTAGTTCAAAATTTTAAAGTACAAAAGAATTAGAAAATAGATTTGTATTTTCGAACTTAGTATGATATTATCAACAAAACTAATTCAGCTACATTTTGATGGATTTTTGAAAACACCATGTTTGTGGAAAAATAGGGGTGTTTTTGATTTGCAACAGTTTGAAATTCAGCAAAAATCTGAATCAATAAACTTCCTAATTAACTCAAAATTGCGGTTAGGGAAATATATTGAACGTTTTGTGTCGTTTCAATTGCAACAAGAAAAATCTATACAACTACTAGCAGAAAATGTTCAAATTCAGCGAGATAAAATTACGTTAGGTGAATTGGATTGCTTACTAGTTAAAGATGATAAACCTATTCATTTAGAGATTATTTATAAGTTTTACTTGTACGATGCTTCAGTTGGGAAGACGGAAATAGAGCATTTTATAGGACCAAATCGAAAAGATTCGTTAGTAGAAAAACTTAATAAATTAAAACAGAAACAACTACCTCTGCTCTACTCTAATGAATGCAAATTGTATTTAAAAGCTATTAATTTAAACGCTGAAAATTTTGAGCAGCAAGTGTATTTTAAAGCACAATTATTTGTTCCATATGTAAAAAAAGAAATGCAACTGGAAACTTTAAATCAAAATTGCATCAACGGATTTTACATCTATCAACATCAAATACAGCAATTTTCAGATTGCAAATTTTACATACCAACAAAAAAGGATTGGTTAATTATTCCGCATACAAATGTTGATTGGCTTAGCTTTAATGTGTTTAAAACAGAAATGAACACTTCTTTAGAGCGCCAATTCTCACCATTAATTTGGGTAAAACATCCTTCTGGTAACATTGAAAAAATGTTTATTGTTTGGTGGAACACACAGCGTATTTAAGTATGATTAATCTTTGTGTCGTTCTTCAAGTACTTTCACTATATCTTTTAGCTTAAATCCTTTTGCCTGTAGTAACATCAAATAGTGAAATAGCAAATCGGCACTTTCATTTAAAAACAGATTATCGTTATTATCCTTAGCTTCAATTACCACTTCTACTGCCTCCTCTCCTACTTTTTGAGCTACTTTATTAATCCCTTTTTTAAATAACGACGCGACATACGATTTTTTAGAATCGGCATTTTTTATTCGGTCTTCAATGGTCTCTTCTAATTTTGAAATAAATCCAAAACTCTGATTGTTTTCTTCACTCCAACAAGTGTCAGTTCCTTTATGGCATGTTGGTCCTTGAGGATTCACTTTTATCAAAAGAGTGTCATTGTCACAATCGTTACTAATTGAAACTAGGTTTAAAACGTTACCACTTTCTTCTCCCTTCATCCATAAGCGTTGTTTACTTCTGCTATAAAAGGTTACTTTTTTAGTTTGTTGTGTTTGCTCTAATGCATCAGCATTCATGTATCCAAGCATTAGCACAATTTTTGTTTGTGCATCTTGAATGATTGCTGGGGTGAGTCCTTCTGAATTATATTTTATTTCCATTATAATCGTACTTCTAAATTATTATTTTTTAATTCTTCTTTTAATTCACTAATTGGAATTTCTCCAAAGTGAAAAACACTTGCAGCCAAGGCTGCATCAGCTTTACCATCAATAAAAGCATCTACAAAATGTTGCTTAGTTCCTGCACCACCTGAGGCAATAATTGGAATACTTACCAAGTTTGAAAGCTTTGCTAGAGCTTCATTAGCAAATCCATTTTTGGTACCATCGTGATTCATTGAGGTGAATAAAATTTCGCCTGCACCACGTTGTTCAACTTCTTGGACCCAATCAAACAACTTGATATCAGTTGGAATGGTTCCTCCAGCTAAATGTACATACCACTCACCTTCTACTTTTTTCGCATCTATGGCAACCACAATGCATTGACTCCCAAATTTTTTAGATAATTGATTAATTAAATCAGGATTTTTAACTGCTGACGAATTTATCGATATTTTATCTGCACCATGTTTTAGCAATGCATCTACATCTTCAATAGTTGAAATACCACCTCCAACAGTAAACGGAATATTTACTTGTTCTGCGACACGTAAAACCATATCCAAAGTTGTAGAACGCGCTTCAAGCGTTGCAGAAATATCAAGAAAAACTAATTCATCAGCGCCTTCAACGGCATATTGCTTTGCCAATTCAACTGGATCTCCAGCGTCAATTAGATTTACGAAATTAACACCTTTAACGGTTCTTCCGTTTTTAATATCTAAACATGGTATGATTCGTTTTGCTAGCATGTTAATTGTTTAATATAAATTGTTCTAATTGTTTTAGACTGATTCGGTTTTCATATATTGCTTTCCCTATGATGACCCCTTCACAACCTAGTTCTAAAAGTTTTGGTAATTCATCAAAGGTTGAAATGCCTCCAGAGGCTATAAGTTTAAGAGATTTTTCGCTTTGCTCAGAATGACATGCACTTAATATTCGTTTATATAAATTAAATGAAGGTCCTTCAAGCATACCATCCTTAGAAATATCAGTACAAATGACATATTTAATGCCTTTTGACAAATACGCTTTTATAAATGGGATTACTTCTAAGTCACTCTCTTCCTGCCAACCAGACACAGCAATTTTTTCCTTATTACAATCTGCACCAAGAATTATTTTATCAGAACCATAAGCTTCAATCCAAGTTGCAAATACTTCTGGATTTTTAACAGCTATACTTCCTCCTGTTATTTGATTTACTCCAGAATTAAAAGCGATTTCTAAATCTTTATCCGACTTTAAACCGCCGCCAAAATCTATCTTTAAATTTGTTCTAGTTGCAATTTGCTCCAAGATATTATAATTAACAATATGACTCGCTTTTGCGCCATCGAGATCCACTACATGTAAATATTCAATTCCTGAATCTTCAAATAGTTTAGCTACTTCTAAAGGATTTTCATTATATACTTTCTTTGTGTTATAATCTCCCTTAGTGAGTCTTACACATTTTCCGTCGATGATATCTATTGCTGGTATTATTCTCATATTATAACTCTAAAAAATTCTTTAGTATTTGCTCTCCAGCACTGCTACTTTTCTCTGGATGAAATTGTACACCATAAAAGTTATCTTTTTGCAGTGCTGAAGCGTAATCAATTTCATATTGTGTTGTAGCAATGGCTTCTTCACATTGTTCTGCATAATAGCTATGCACTAAATACATATAGTCCTCTTCTGAAATACCTTTAAACAAGTCAGATTTTAAACTTGTAATTGTATTCCAACCCATTTGTGGCACCTTAACTGCTTTCGAAAACTTTTTTACATCAACATTAAAAATCCCTAAACCATTCGTATCACTTTCTTCTGTATGATTGCACATAAGTTGCATTCCTAAACAAATACCTAAAACAGGTTGCTTTAAAGTTGGTATTATCTTGTCTAATCCAGATGCTTTAAGCATTAGCATTGCGTGACTTGCTTCTCCTACACCAGGAAAAACAACCTTATCTGCTTGCATTATAGTTTGTGTATCACTGGTAAGTATCGCGTCAAATCCAAGGCGTTTAAAAGCAAACTGAATGCTTTTAATGTTGCCTGCTCCATAATCAATTATTACAATCTTCATTACAGCATTCCTTTTGTACTAGGTAAAAACATATTGTTTGCATCACGCTTTACAGCCATTTTCATAGCTTTTGCAAAGGCCTTAAAAATACCTTCGATTTTGTGATGTTCGTTTGTGCCTTCAGCTTTGATATTTAAATTGCATTTTGCTCCATCGGTAAATGATTTGAACAAATGAAAAAACATTTCTGTTGGCATATCACCAATTTTTTCTCTTTTAAACTCGGCATCCCATTCTAGCCAATTTCTTCCACCAAAATCAACTGCAACTTGCGCTAAACAATCGTCCATAGGCAAGCAGAATCCGTAACGTTCAATGCCTAATTTACTACCTAGTGCTTTGCTGAATAATTCTCCCAAAGCAATCATGGTATCTTCAATAGTGTGGTGCTCATCAACCTCTAAATCGCCAGAAACTTTTATGGTTAAATCCATAGCGCCATGGCGTCCAATTTGGTCTAACATATGGTCAAAAAACTTTAAGCCTGTATCAATATCATTACTGCCTGAACCATCTAAATTTAGTTTGATGTAAATCTGAGTTTCGTTAGTGTTTCTAGTAATTTCAGCAACTCTGTCTTTCAATTTTAGAAACTCATAAATGATTTTCCAATCTGTGCTTGTTAGCGCGATTGAATTTAAAATTTCTTGCTTAGAAGTTTCAATTTCACCTGCTCCCAATTCAGGATTTTCAGATAAATAAATACCTTTTGCGCCGAGGTTTTTGGCAAGTTCCATATCGGTAATTCTATCACCCAAAACAAAGGAGTTTTCCAAGTCATATTCTGAAGAAAAATATTTAGTTAGAAGCCCTGTTCTTGGCTTACGTGTTGGCGCATTTTCCTCTGGAAAAGTTTTATCTATTAAAATTTCTGAAAATTCAACACCTTCTTTTTTAAAAGCGTCTATAATTTTGTTTTGCGCTGGCCAAAAGGTGTCTTCTGGAAAAGAATCGGTTCCTAAGCCATCTTGATTGGTAATCATCACTAATTCAAAATCTAATTCAGAAGCGATTTTAGCCATGTATTGAAATACTTTTGGGTAAAACTCTAACTTCTCTAAACTATCTAATTGATAATCAACTGGTGGTTCTAAAACCAAAGTTCCGTCTCTGTCTATAAATAATACTTTTTTCATTTTATATCTCTCTTAAAGCACTTAGAAGTTTATCGTTTTCAATTTGCGTCCCAACTGTAAAACGCAAACAATTTTCACACAAAGGTTGTGTCGTTCTATTTCTAACAACGATACCTTTATTTACAAGCTGATTGTACCTTTTGTTGGCATCATCAACTTTTGCGAGGACAAAGTTAGCATCTGATGCATAAGCTTTCTTAATAAAAGCGATTGTTTTTAAAGCTGTATTTAATTTTTTGCGTTCCTCTAAAATTCTGTCTACCTCTTGTTGAATAGCCTTAGGATTAGTTAAACGTTCAAGTGCTTTGTATTGTGTTAAGCTATTCACATTATATGGAGGCTTTATTTTATTTAAAATTGAAATAATTTCTCTGGAAGCATAACATATACCTAATCGTATTCCAGCCATTCCAAAGGCTTTTGATAAGGTTTGAGTTACAATTAAATTGGGGAACTCTTCTAGCCTTTTTAACCAGCTTTCCTGTTCTGAAAAATCAATATATGCTTCATCTATTACAACAATACCGTTGAATTTATTTAGTAATGTTTCAACATCTTTAGGGTTAAAACTATTACCACTAGGATTGTTAGGCGAACATAGAAATAGAATTTTCGAATTCTGATTTGCAGAACTCAGTATTTCATCAACCTTAGGTTGAAATGATTCTAATAGATTCACTTTAATAATGTCTACAGCATTAACATTGGCTAACACTTCATACATACCATACGTTGGAGGCAACGTAATAACATTATCCCTATTAGGCTCACAAAAGGCTCTAAAAATTAGGTCTAAAACTTCATCGCTTCCATTTCCTAACAAAATGTTTTCTTTTGAAACTCCTTTTTGCTGTGCTAAAATACCTTTGACGCTTGTTTGCTGAGGATCAGGGTAACGATTAACACCATTATTAAAAGGGTTTTCATTGGCATCTAAAAACACCATACTTTCGGAAGCATCTTTATACTCGTCTCTTGCGGATGAATATGGCTTTAATGCTTTTATGTTGTCTCTAACAAGATTGTTTATGTTTAATGTTTTCATTTTTGAAAAACCTCTCGACTGCGCTCGAGGTGACATTTTAGTTTTTTAAATCTTTTAATCTGATTGAAACTGCATTTTTGTGAGCTTGTAATCCTTCAGCTTCTGCCATTAATTCAATCGTTTCTCCAATATTATATAAGCCTTCTTTTGAAATTTTCTGAAATGTTATGCTTTTAGAAAAGCTATCTAAATTCACTCCTGAATAGGCCTTTGAAAATCCATTGGTTGGTAAGGTGTGATTCGTGCCTGAAGCATAATCACCTGCACTTTCAGGTGTATAATTACCTATAAATACTGAACCAGCATTTACAATATTGTCAACAAAAAAGGCATTATTTTTAGTAGAAACAATTAAGTGCTCTGGACCATAATCATTAATTAATTCCAAAGCTTCATTAACGTCTTCTATTAAAAATGCTTTAGAATTTTGTAATGCTTTTTGAGCAATCTCTTTTCTTGGTAACACTTCGAGTTGAATTTGTATTTCACTTGAAACACTATCAATTAATTGCTTAGAATCTGAAACTAATATTACTTGACTATCTGCTCCATGCTCTGCTTGACTTAATAAATCTGAGGCGACATAAGCAGCATTTGCTGAATCACCTGCAACTACTAGCAATTCACTTGGTCCAGCAGGCATGTCTATGGCTATTCCGTACTTAGTAGACAATTGCTTTGCGACAGTTACAAACTGGTTCCCAGGTCCGAATATTTTATACACCTTAGGAATTGAGTCTGTTCCAAAGGTTAATCCAGCAATAGCTTGAATGCCTCCTACTTTCACAATTTTGGTTACACCACATAATTCCGCAGCATATAAAATTTCTTTAGCAATTTCTCCTTCCTTATTTGGTGGTGAACACAATACAATGTCTCTACAACCTACAATTTTTGCAGGAATTGCAAGCATTAATACTGTTGAAAATAAAGGCGCTGTTCCTCCAGGAATATATAGGCCTATCTTTTCAATTGGTCGTTTTTCTTGCCAACATAAAACACCTCTAGCTGTTTCAACTTCTACTTTGGCTGTTTTTTGAGCTTTATGGAACGTTTCAATATTTTGTTTTGCTTTTTGAATGGCACTTTTTAATTCATTTGAAATACTATTTGATGCCTTATTTATTTCCTCCTCTGAAACAATACAATCATCAAATTCAACGCCATCAAATATTGATGTGTATTTTGCAACTGCAAAATCGCCATTTAGCTGAACGTCTTGAAATATCTGGTTGACTGTGTCTTCAATATCTTCAATAGATTGTGTTGGTCTTTGCAATAATGCTGACCAATCTTTTCTTTTTGGATTTTCTATTAATTTCATAGTTATATAACCATTTTTTCAATTGGACAAACTAAAATCCCTTGAGCACCTTTTAATTTTAACTCATCAATAATTTCCCAAAATTGATTTTTATTGATGACAGTGTGCACTGAGCTCCATCCTTCTTCTGCCAATGGCAATACGGTTGGGCTTTTCATTCCTGGTAATACTTTGATGATATTCTCTAGCTTATCATTTGGTGCATTTAATAATACATATTTTGATGCTCTACCTTTTAAGACAGATTGAATTCTAAACTGAATTTTATTTAGTATGTCTTGATTTTCAGAAGAAATTAAAGGAGACACAGCTAAAACTGCTTCAGATTTCAATATTACCTCCTCCTCCTTCAGGTTATTTTTGAAAAGCGTGCTACCACTTGAAACAATATCTACAACAGCGTCAGCCAACCCAATATTTGGAGCAATTTCAACAGAACCATTAATGATGTGCAAGTCTGCATTTACATTATTTTTTTTAAGGAATTGATTGACTGTATTTGGATACGAGGTAGCAATACGTTTGCCTTCTAAGTCTTCTATATTATTGTATTTGTCAGATTTAGGAACAGCAATGCTCACACGACATTTTGAAAAACCAAGTTTTTCTACAAACTCAATGTCATTGCCTTTTTCGATTAGTACGTTTTCTCCAATAATGGCAATGTCTACAACGCCATCTCTTAAATATTGTGGAATATCTCCATTACGCAAATAAAAGACTTCTAAAGGGAAGTTATTGGCCGAAGCTTTTAGTTGGTCTTTTCCATTATCGATAGAAATACCAATATCTTTAAGAAGCTTCATTGAGTCTTCGTTAAGTCTTCCTGATTTTTGGACTGCAATTTTTAATTTACTCATTTTTGTTTTTCTATGTGTTTGAGTAAATCTTTTTGGTAGAATTTCAATTTTGTTGAAATAAAAAACCGTTTGATTTACTCAAACGGTTTTAAAAATATCTTGGTTTTATTCAATACATCTTCACCTCGCTTGAGTGCAAATATGAAAATGATGATGATGTAATTGAATAAAATTCATGTTCTTGTTTTGTGAGTACAAATATTGTGAATTAATATTTATAATTCCAAACATTTTTAATTATTTCCTAAAATTAAAGGTAATCCATCTTTTCCGGAACCTATAACTACTACTTTACTGTTAGGAGATTCTGCCAACATCATAGTTGCTTCGATACCCTTGTCTTGAAGGATTTTATCTGTAAGTGATGCACTTAAAATACGATTGGCATCAGCTTTACCTTGTGCTTCAATACGTACCTTTTGAGCTTCTTTGTCTGCAGTAACCAATCTAAATTCGTATTCCAAAGATTCTTGTTCTTGCTTTAATTTACGCTCAATTGCTTCCTTAATCGTTGGAGGCAGTGTTACATCTCTAATTAAAACTTCGTTTAACTGAATGTATTGATCATCGACAATTTTTTTAGTTTCTTCAAATATTTCAACTTGAATAGCATCACGCTTACTAGAATATAATTGCTCAGGAGTATAACGACCAACTACACTTCTTGCTGCCGAACGAATTGCTGGCAACAAAATACGTTCTTTATACATCTCACTTTTTTCTTGATGCAATTTTCCTAAGCTTTCAATTTCTGGCTGAAACCATACAGATGCATCTAATTTAATATCCAATCCGTTTGATGATAGCACATCCATTTTTTCGAATGCTTCTTGTTGTCTTACTTCGTAAATGTGAACTTTGTTCCAAGGCATTACAAGATGAAATCCTTCGCCTAATGGTGGCTCGTCAGTTACAACTCCTCCTCCAAAGGTTTTGTATAATACTCCAGCTTCACCTGAGCCAACTGTTATTGCCGATTTTGATATTAGTATAATTAATACGATTAAAGTAAAAATGATTGGTATGCCAATCTTTGGTAATTTTTCCATTTTATTTTGTTGTTAATGTTATTAAATTAGTCCGTTGTATTTTCTTAAAAACCACTCCGAAGCTAGACTTAACGCTATAAGTATGAGTAGATATTTAAAGTCTATCAAAGGTACGACATTTTTAGTACTCTTTTGTATTGTTGCGTATCGTGAATCGTTCATTAAATCTGTTATAAGATTGCTTGTATTTGCAATAAAGTAACTTGAACCATTGCTATTTGTTGCAACTTGCTGTAGTTTTGTTGCGTTTGCATTTAGGAATTGCTGCTCGACATTATAATCAAGGATTTGAAATGTTCCTGATTGAGATAGTTCGCCATTATTTGCTCTTACATTGAAACTATACTCTCCAGGAGAAAAGCCACTTAAGTCGACCTGATAGCTATTGTTTTTTAGCACAAAGGGCAAAATAGTTTCAACTTCTGTTTCGGTGTTTTTTGCTATGATATTTATACTAGCTTTAGAATCGAACTCGTAATTTTTATTAAAGTACTGGGCAGATATTATGATATTGCCATTTCCATTGTAAAATGACTCATACTCCACATTTAGTCTGTTGCGCTTCTTGTTACTAGATAAGTATTGTACCAATTTGCCAATGAAATTATCAAATTGCTCAAAAGAATTATTGTTTAAATAGCTTTGAGATCTCCATTTCCAAATATTTTCACCTAATAAAATAGCCTCTCGCTTGTTATCGTTTTCAAAAGTTACCATTAATGGTAAATCAGTAAGCGTGTTGTTTACCTTTTTGTAGAGCATAGTCTCAGTTGGAATATAAAACGTAATATCTCCAAACTCTGATTGTAAAGGTGGAAATGAATTAAAATCTAAATCATCAATTAAAAAGGTAGTGAAATTAGGATTTAAAGTTGCCTGGTAATCTTCGTATTGCATAGTAATATCCAGCTCAAAATTATCCTGTATCTGATTTAAAAATGTCCATTGTGTCTGTGTTCCTGTAATTATGAACTTATTTAAACTATTTGATTCTATGAGATCAAACACTTGTCTGAACTTAGAATTTGGCTGAAATAAAATTGCTAATTGAAAATCATCAGAAGCATTTATGAACTCATTTGGAGTGACTATTGAAATAGATCGTTGTTCATTGCTTTCAATGGATTTTTTTAACATGCCAATTTCTGGATGAACAATATCAGTTATTAATGCAACATTGGTTTTTTGATCAATTACTTCGACTGCAAAAGGCTTATTGTTATTAATTATGTTTCGTTCATTCTCCAATGGCTCTAATCTAGCGCTATATGCATTTACTCCGACTCTACTAGCTGGCAATGTAAAATTAACAGTAATAGCGTTTTTATTTTTTGAAAAACGAAGCTGTTGTCTATGCACAATTGAATTTCCTGAACTCACAATAAGTTGTGTGTTTGCATTACTGTTACCATTGTATGTTGCGATGATTTCAATTGGGAAATTATTCTTTAAGTAGGCATAACGATTGACATTTAACTGTTGAATTTTTAAATCTGAATATGTAGTTGTATCTCCAAGAATAACTGGGTAAATTGGTTGGTTATAGGATTGTAAATCATGTTCATAGTCGTAGCCATAGGTTTGATTTCCATCAGATATCAAAATGGTAGGAGAAATATCCTCATTATAAATTTGATCTAATTCATTAAATACTTTTGAAATATTTGTTTGAGTTCTTTCAAAAGACAATGAATCATGGCTTGTTGCATTAATATCATTTCCAAATTCATAGAAACTTAGATTAAACTTATTGCTTAATTCTTCGCTTTCAAATAATTGTTTTGTTAAACTAGTAGTGTTTTTAGATTGATTTAAGTGATTCACAGATTGAGAGTTATCAACTGCTACAACTAAATTTGGTTTAACATCAAACAGAGTTTCTTTTTCGAACTTAGGATTGATTATTAAAAGAAGAATTGCAAAAATCGTAATGAAACGGAGAGCAGTAAAAACATACTTTAGTCTTTGGTGCTTTACTTTATAAGCATATTGAAACAGCGCTATTAAAAGCGCTGAAATTGCTGCGAGAACAATAAAAATTAAAGTTTGTGTTTGCAATTAGTCTATTCGTTTATTTATACTTTCTTTTTTTTGAAAAAACAAAATGAGGTAAACAAACCCTAGAAGAAACATAAAAACACTAATAGAGTAACGTTCTTCCATAAAGTATGTATAAGCTCCTCCAAACCCAAAGACTGTCCAAAGTAAATTGGCAATATTTTTTAGTTTAAGCATTTATTTAATTAGGTTAGCATTCCTCCATCAACATTAAGAGTTTGCCCAGTAACATAAGCAGATAAGTCGCTTGCTAAGAAAACACAAGCATTAGCAATATCTTCAGGCGTACCACCTCGTTTTAAAGGAATGGCAGCTCGCCAACCTTTTACAGTTTCTTCATCAAGTTTTGCTGTCATTTCAGTTTCAATAAAACCAGGAGCAATTACATTGCTTCTAATATTTCTTGAACCCAACTCAAGAGCAACAGATTTAGAAAAACCAATAATTCCTGCCTTTGAAGCTGCATAGTTTGTTTGCCCTGCATTTCCTTTGACTCCAACAACAGAACTCATATTAATAATTGAGCCTTTACGTTGTTTTAGCATTGTTCGCTGAACTGCTTTTGTCATATTAAAAACAGACTTAAGGTTTACTTCGATGACTTTATCGAAATCTTCTTCACCCATTCTCATTAATAAGTTATCTTTAGTTATTCCAGCATTATTTACCAAAATATCAATACTTCCAAACTCAGTTTGAACATTTTCAGCTAAAGTTTGTGCTTCTTCATAACTAGCGGCATTACTTTGATATCCTTTAGCTTTAATGCCTAAACCATTCAATTCGTTTTCAAGTTCATTAGCTGCTTCAACAGATGAACTATATGTAAATGCAACATTCGCTCCTTGTTCAGCAAATACTTTGGCTATACCTTTACCTATACCTCTACTTGCTCCAGTGATTATTGCAGTTTTGCCTTCTAATAATTTCATTTTAGTAATTAATTTTATTCAATTAGTTGTCTTTCAAAGATAGCAATTACAAGTTGCATCAAATAAAAAAACCTCACAAAATCTTATGAGGTTTTTAACACTATATAATTATATTCAAAGAATACTTACCCTAAAACTTCAGCTACTTTTTTACCAATTTCAGCAGGAGAATCAACGACATGTATTCCACAATCTTTCATGATTCTTTTCTTTGCCTGTGCAGTATCATCAGATCCACCAACTATGGCTCCAGCATGTCCCATAGTACGACCAGCAGGTGCAGTTTCGCCAGCAATAAAACCAACTACTGGTTTTTTACTGCCACTCTCTTTATACCATTGAGCTGCATCGCCTTCTAATTGGCCACCAATTTCACCTATCATTACTACACATTCTGTATCAGAATCATTAATTAATAATTCAACAGCTTCTTTAGTAGTTGTTCCTATAATTGGGTCACCACCAATTCCTATCGCTGTAGTAATTCCAAGACCTTGTTTCACAACTTGATCAGCAGCTTCATAAGTTAGTGTTCCAGATTTTGAAACAATTCCAACTTTACCTTTTTTGAAAACAAATCCAGGCATGATACCAACTTTGGCTTCTTCAGGAGTGATAACTCCAGGGCAATTAGGACCAACCAATCTGCAATCTTTATCTTTTATATAATCTGAAGCTTTAATCATATCAGCGACTGGGATTCCTTCAGTAATTGTAATAATGACTTTTATTCCAGCATCGGCAGATTCCATGATTGCATCAGCTGCAAATGCAGGCGGAACAAAAATAATTGTAGTATCAGCTCCAACTTTTTCAACAGCTTCTTGTACAGTATTAAAAACTGGCTTGTCCAAATGTGTTTGACCTCCTTTTCCTGGAGTTACTCCTCCAACAACATTAGTACCATATTCTATCATTTGAGTAGCATGAAAAGTACCTTCACTACCTGTAAAGCCTTGCACTATTATCTTTGAATCTTTATTAACTAATACGCTCATTTAAGTATGTTTTATCTGTTTTTTAAGAATTGCACAAAAGTAAATTATTGAAATTTATTTTTAAACAATTTCTAAGTTTATTTATGAAAATGAATTCAAACTTTCAGAACTGTTGTCTGCTAATTGACTCATTTGATGCCCTTCAATTATTTTACCATTTGAAACCTTCCAAATTGCAAAAAAATGTGCTAGAGCTTGTTCTTCATTTGGGTTTTCGATAGTGGTTACATAAGAAGTATATCTAACTACTACTCTATTTCCGTCTTGCAAAAAATGACTTATTTCGAATCTTAATGTCTGATAAGCTCTTTTTATTTCTTCAAAAAGTGCTTTGAATCCATCATAATTTATAGTACTAAACCCATTACTTCCATGCCAATGAATTTTACAGTTTCGACTAAAACATAGATCAATTACTTCAGTGCTATTTGCTAAATCAGATTCGTAAAAGGCTTTTACTACTTCAGTTGCATTCATTATAGTTCTTTTAGTTTCTCGAGTATTTCTGGTATTTTTCTAATAGCAGCAATCTCTTTGTATTTTGATCTGAAATCATCAGCAGGTATTCCAAAATAACTTTTATTTCCTTCCAAAGATTTACTCACTCCAGCCTTGGCCGAAATGACTGCTTTAGTTCCAATAGTCACACCACTTGTGATGCCTACTTGTCCCCAAATAGTGACTTCATCTTCTATGATTGTACAACCAGCTATACCTACTTGCGATGCGATTAAGCATTTTTTTCCAACAACTGTGTCATGACCTATTTGTACCAAATTGTCAATTTTGGTTCCTTCTTTTATAGTTGTTGATGCTGTAACTCCTTTATCAATGGTACAAGAAGCGCCTATATCAACATTATTTTCAATAACCACGTTTCCTCCAGATAATAATTGATCAAACCCTTCTGGTCTATTCTTGTAGTAAAATGCACTAGCTCCTAAAACAGTATTAGCGTGGATGATAACATTATCACCTATTATAGTATCATCATAGATGCTAACATTAGAGTGTATTGTACAATTATTACCAATTACAACATTGTTTCCAATAAAACAATTTGGCTGAATAATCGTTCCTTGACCAATTTTTGCGCTTGCAGAAATATTTGTATTTGAAGCAGCAAAGGGCTTAAAATGGTTGGTTAGTTTGTTAAAGTCTCTGAATGGATCATCAGAAATTAATAACGCTTTTCCTTCTGGGCAATCAACTTCCTTATTAATCAACACAATAGTTGCTGCGGATTCTAAAGCCTTGTCGTAATATTTTGGATGGTCAACAAAGACAATATCTCCAGGATTGACTACATGAATCTCATTCATTCCCAAAACAGGAAAATCACTATTCCCAATATATTTGGTATCAATGATTTTCGCGATTTCTTCTAAGGTATGTTCTCTTGGAAATTTCAATGATTATTCTTTTATACGTTCTTTATAAGTTCCTTTGTCAGTTTCAATTTTTATTTTATCACCTTCATTAATAAACAAAGGTACGTTTACAGTTGCACCAGTTTCAACAGTTGCAGGTTTTGTTGCATTTGTCGCAGTATTACCTTTGACACCTGGTTCAGTAGCTGTAACTTCTAAAATAACACTTGCTGGCATATCTACTGATAATGGAAGATTATCTTCTGTATTGATTAAAACTGTCACCACTTCACCTTCTTTCATTAAATCTGGACGATCTAAAGCAGCATCTAATAAACGTATCTGTGTATAGTCCTCTGTATTCATAAAATGGTAGAACTCACCATCATGATATAAAAATTGAAATTTATGTGTTTCAACTCTTACGTCCTCGATTTTGTGTCCAGCAGAAAAGGTATTGTCAAGAACTTTTCCAGTTGTCACGCTCTTAAGTTTAGTTCTTACAAACGCTGGACCTTTTCCTGGCTTCACATGTAAAAACTCAATAATTTTATAAATGTCATGGTTGTATCGAATACACAATCCGTTTCTTATATCTGAAGTACTTGCCATTTTATGATTTTTTAATTAATTTGATTTAAAGTAGCCTTTCATGATTCCTCGATGTGAATTCTTTATAAATTGAAGAATTTCATCTCGCTCAGGAGTAGCTTCCATTTCAGCTTCAATAATTTCCGAAGCCTGAGTATTATTATAATTTTTTTGGTAGAGCAGTCTATATATATTTTGAATCTCTCTAATTTTATCTGAATCAAATCCTCTTCTCCTTAATCCTACAGAATTTATGCCAACGTATGATAAAGGTTCTCTTGCTGCTTTAACAAATGGTGGAACATCTTTTCTTACCAATGATCCTCCAGTTACAAAAGCATGATTTCCTATAGAACAAAATTGATGCACTGCAGTCATTCCAGCCAAAACAACATAATCACCTACGTTGATATGTCCTGCAAGTGTACTATTGTTTGAAAAAATACAATTATTACCAACAAAGCAATCGTGAGCAATATGGCAATAAGCCATTATCAAGCAATTGTCTCCAATTACAGTTTTCATTTTGTCTGTTGTTCCTCTATTAATTGTGACACACTCACGAATGGTAACGTTATTACCAATCTCTACAGTTGTATCTTCATCATTATATTTTAAATCCTGAGGAATTGCAGAGATCACTGAGCCTGGAAAAATATTACAGTTTTTTCCAATACGAGCACCTTCCATAATGGTAACATTAGAGCCAATCCATGTTCCTTCTCCAATAATTACATTATTGTGTATAGTTGTAAAAGGCTCGATTACAACATTTTTTGCGATTTTTGCTCCAGGATGAACGTAAGCTAGAGGTTGATTCATTTTATTTTACTTTAATTATTTGAGCCATGATTTCGGCTTCAGAAACTAATTTCCCGTTTGCATAAGCTCTACCTTGCATCTGACAAATACCTCTTCTTATTGGTTGCATTAAATCTAATTTAAAAATCAGTGTATCTCCAGGAACTACTTGGTGTTTATAACGAACATTATCAATCTTTAATAAATAAGTTAAATAATTTTCAGGATCTGGAACAGTACTTAATACTAAAATACCTCCTGTTTGTGCCATGGCTTCTATTTGTAAAACTCCAGGCATTACAGGTGCTCCAGGAAAATGGCCAACAAAAAACGGTTCGTTCATTGTGACATTTTTAATACCAATTACATGCACATCTGATAGCTCCAAAATTTTATCAACTAATAAAAAAGGAGGTCTGTGTGGAAGCATTTCCATGATTTGATTAACATCCTTAACTGGAGTTGCATGCAAATCTACATCTGGAACGTAATTTCTCTTTTCGTTTTTTATGATTTTGTGCAATTTTTTTGCAAACTGTGTATTTACAAAATGTCCAGGTTTATTGGCAATAACCTTACCTTTAAGTCTCGTGCCAATAAGAGCTAAATCTCCTATGACGTCGAGTAACTTGTGTCTTGCAGCCTCATTTGGATGATGCAAAGTTAGGTTGTCTAAAATTCCATTTGGTTTTACAGAAATATTATCTTTTTTAAAGGCATCTTGCAAACGAGTCATCGTTGCTTCAGATAATTCTTTGTCAACATAAACAATGGCATTGTTTAAATCTCCTCCTTTAATCAAGCCATGCTCAAGTAGCATTTCTATTTCGTGCAAGAAACTAAAGGTTCTAGAATCTGCTATTTCAGTTTTAAAATCTGATAAATGCTGCAATGTAGCATTTTGTGTGCCTAAAACTTTTGTGCCAAAATCCACCATTGTAGTTACTTGGTACTCATCGGCTGGAATGATGGTTATTTCACTTCCAGTATCTTCATCTACATAAGAAATAACCTCTTTAACAATGTATTCTTCACGTTTAGCATCTAGTTCAACTACTCCAGCTTTCTCTAAGGCTTCAACAAAAAACTTAGATGAGCCATCCATAATTGGAGGTTCAGACGCGTTCAATTCTATATATACATTATCGATTTCCAATCCAACTAAAGCAGCCAAAACGTGTTCACAGGTTTGTATAGTCACTCCGTTTTTTTCTAAACAAGTACCTCGTTGGGTATTTGTGACATAATTTACGTCTGCTTCAATTATTGGTTCTCCTTCTAAATCAACTCTACTAAAAGCGTAGCCATTGTTGGCTTCTGCTGGTTTGAATGTCAAAGTCACATCTTTCCCTGTGTGCAAACCTACACCCTTTAAGGAAACTTCTTTTGCAATTGTAGTTTGGCTAAATTCTTTACTAATCATTGCTTTTTACTTTTTTATCTAATTCGTCAAGTTGCTTGACGATTTTTGGTAAATTTTTAAAATATACATACGACTTATTGTAGTCACCATAAGTTAGTGCTGGCGAACCTTGCAAAACTTCATTATCTTTTACATTCCTTCCAATTCCAGACTGTGCTTGAACTTTTACATTGTTACCAATATTAATATGCCCAACGATTCCTACTTGGCCACCAATTTGACAGTTTTCACCGATTTTTGTAGAGCCAGCAATTCCTGTTTGAGCAGCAATTACAGTATTTTTTCCAATCTCAACGTTATGCGCAATTTGTATTTGGTTATCTAACTTAACACCTTTTCGAATAACTGTAGAACCCAATGTAGCTCTATCTATTGTTGTCCCAGCTCCAATATCTACATTATCCTCTAAAATAACATTTCCTGTTTGAGGCACTTTATTATATTCTCCTTTTTCATTTGGTGTGAACCCAAAACCATCTGCACCAATAATTGCTCCTGAATTAATGACACAGTTATTTCCAATTACACAATCCGAATATATTTTTGCTCCAGAAAAAATAACAACATTATTTCCTATCTGAACATTGTCACCAATATAAGAGTTTGGATAAACTTTTACATTGTCGCCTATTTGTACATTATCTCCTAGATAAGAAAATGCTCCTAAGTAGAGATTTTCTCCATAAGTAGCAGATTCTGAAATAACACTAGGTTGCTCAATACCAACCTTGTTCATCTTCACTTGGTTGTAATAATGTAGTAAAGTAGAAAAAGCTTTGTATGCATCCTCAACTTTAATAAGAGTAGTTGAAATGCTGTTTTCAGGTTCAAAATCATTATTAACAATTGTAATTGATGATTTTGTGCTATATATATATGGTGTGTATTTCGGATTAGCTAAGAAGGTTAAAGTGCCTTCTGTGCCTTCTTCAATTTTTGCAAGCTTAGAAACTTCAACATCAGGATTACCAACGATGTCACCTTCTAATATTCCTGCTATTTGAGTTGCGGTAAATTTCACTCGTTTTTATTTGTTTTTTGATAACTAAACTTTGTCTTAAAAACTATCAGACTTGAATTTAGTTTGACTTGACGCAAAAGTATAAAAAATGTACTAAAGTTTTGCTTTAGGATAACATATATAATACTTGGTCACAGGTTTTGACAAAACCTTTAAGTTTAATTGGTCTGATGCCTTAATAATATCTTTAACCTTTCCGGTTTTTAAAAGGATGTTTATTTTTTGCTCTTTTGACTGATATGCTTGGTTTGTGACTTCACCGCCAAAAACAAAATAAGCAGCTTCTTCATCAGTTATTTTATATTTAATTTTTAAATCATCAATGTGTTTTTCAAAACTTGATGGCTTCACTTTCTTAGCTTTAAACTTAATTCTCAATAACTCACGCTCCATAATCATCTGACTCAAATTACGAAGCACAAAATCGTCGTGGTATTGCCATGATTTCATTGCAGATAAAATATCAATATCATCAAGCATTGCGAATGTATTAAGAACTTCTTCATTAAACTCTGTTTTTGTAACAGTATTGCTTAAAAAGAAAGAAAGCGCTTTGCTTGCTTCTAGTTTTTCTCCTTTTAGAGTCAATTCCTTAGCTCTTTTTAATAATCGTATTAGTAATTGCTCTGCAACTAACCCTGTTTTGTGCAAATAGACTTGCCAATACATTAATCGTCTAGCAGTTAAAAACTTTTCTACTGAATAAATGCCTTTTTCCTCAATAACCAATTCATCATTTACAACGTTTAGCATGGTAATCAAACGCTCACTATTTATATTACCTTCTGCAACTCCAGTATAAAAACTATCGCGTTTTAAATAATCTGCTCTATCCATATCTAACTGACTGGAAATGAGTTGATGCATAAATTTTCTGTGATAATCTCCTTTGAAAATGGTTATAGCCAGAGATAACTTGCCGTTAAACTTTTTGTTTAGTTCTTCCATAAAGAATAATGAAAGTTCTTCATGAGTAATACCATCTACTATGCTATGTTCCATGGCATGACTAAAAGGTCCATGTCCAATATCATGAAGCAAAATTGCTATAAGTAAAGCAGTCTCTTCTTCTTCAGAAATCGCTATTCCTTTAAATTTAAGAATACCTATAGCCTTCTGCATTAAGTACATAGAGCCTAATGCGTGATGAAACCTTGTGTGATGAGCTCCAGGATAAACCAAGTAGGATAAACCCATTTGTGTAATGCGCCTTAATCGCTGAAAATACTTATGCTCGATTAAGTCAAAAATTAAAGCATTAGGAATAGTAATAAAACCGTAAATTGGGTCGTTAAATATCTTAAGTTTGTTCTTTGTATTCAAACTATAACAATTAAATTTTTACAAATATAATTATATGAACAACATAAACGTCCTTTGGGTAGATGATGAAATAGATTTACTTAAACCGCACATTTTATTTTTAGAGAAAAAAAACTATCAAGTAACAACTTGCAAAAGCGGAACAGAAGCTTTGGAAGTTATTGAGGACAAGAAATTTGATATTGTCTTCCTTGATGAAAATATGCCTGGCTTAACTGGACTTGAAACGTTGTCTGAGATAAAAGAAAAAAATGCTAACCTTCCTGTAGTGATGATTACAAAGAGTGAAGAGGAATATATTATGGAAGAAGCTATTGGTAGTAAAATTGCGGATTACCTTATAAAGCCTGTAAACCCAAATCAAATATTATTAAGTCTTAAGAAAAACCTTGATCATACACGTCTGGTATCTGAAAAAACCACTTCAGATTACCAACAGGAATTCAGGAAAATTGCTATGGACATGTCTATGGTAAATAGTTATGAAGAATGGGTTGAGCTTTACCAAAAGCTTATTTATTGGGAAATTCAGCTGGAAGATATTGAGGACCCTGCGATGTTTGAGATATTAGAATCTCAAAAAAATGAAGCCAATCACCAGTTTGGAAAGTTTATAGATAAGAATTATGCCAATTGGTTTCAACCTAATGTTGATGCGCCTACCATGTCACATAATTTATTCAAGGATAAAGTTGTTCCTCACATTTCCAGTGCACAACCAACATTGTTTGTGGTTATTGACAATTTAAGATATGATCAATGGAAAGTTTTGCAACCTATTATAAATAACAATTATAAAGTAGACGAAGAATCTGCTTATTTCAGTATTTTACCAACAGCAACACAATATGCTAGGAATTCTATTTTTTCTGGATTGATGCCAAGTGATATGGAAAAAATGCATCCTGATTGGTGGCTTAACGATACTGACGAAGGAGGAAAAAACCAATATGAAGGACAATTTCTTGAAGCTCAATTAAAACGATTGGGATTATCACATCTTAAACATGAGTATCACAAAATCACTAATTTAAGGTCAGGAAAGAAACTAGTTGAAAGTTTCAAATCAAAAAAAGATAATGACCTTACTGTAGTTGTTTACAATTTTGTAGACATGCTCTCCCACTCCAAAACAGAAATGGAAGTAATAAAGGAATTAGCATCTAACGACAAGGCCTATAGATCATTAACTGAGAGCTGGTTTAAAAACTCTCCATTGTTTGAAATTATTCAACAAGCACAACAATTAGGTTTCAAACTTATATTGACTACAGATCATGGAACGATTAATGTAAAGCATCCTTCTAAAGTTATAGGTGATCGTGATACTAGCTTAAACTTACGTTATAAAACTGGTCGAAGTCTTACTTATGAAGATAAAGAAGTTCTTGCAGCTAAGGATCCAAAAAGTATTCACTTACCCTCTATAACCATGAGTAGCTCCTTTATTTTCGCAAAGAGTGATTTGTTTTTTGCTTATCCGAACAACTACAATCATTATGTTAGCTATTACAGGAATACATACCAACATGGTGGTGTCTCACTAGAAGAAATTATCATCCCTTTTGTAGTATTGAATCCACGCTAAATATCTATTAAATGCAAAAAACATCGATAAAATGCATTTTTTTATTGTTTTTTTCATACTTTTGTCCTATTATTGTAATTGAATAATGACTATAGAATTAAGTTTTGACCTTAACTCAATAGAAGAAGTTGCCGAAATCCTCTTAAAAAAGGTAAATACTAAAACGGTTTTGTTTTATGGCGACATGGGAGTTGGAAAGACCACATTAATACAAGCTTTAGTTAAACAACTAGGTGGAAACAATGTCACCAGCCCAACATTTTCTATTGTAAATGAATATGAAGTTAATAATGATATAGTATATCATTTTGACTTTTATAGAATAGATAGTGAAGATGAAGCTTATGATATTGGAATTGAAGATTATTTTTATTCAGGACATTGGGTTTTTATTGAATGGCCTGAAAAAATCAAAGGAATTCTGCCGAACGAGACAGATATTTCTTACATAATATTGAAACGAAACGGTTCTAGAACGCTAAAATTAGATGTTTTTGGAACTGGAGATGAAAAAAAATAAAAAAAAAGTAGAAAAATAACCTAAACAAACCCCAAATAAAAATCGACAATCTACGGAAAAACCGTAGCTCGCAAGCCCCGTAAACAAAGGATTTTAACATTTTATTAACAGTATTTTGATACTCTTGAAAGTATCTTTGTAATAGTTAATTAATTAATTAAATCCCTTGAATTATGAAAACTAAAAAAATGATCCTTGCAATTGCGATTTTTGGAGGAGTTTTGTTTACAGCGCAAGCTGCAGACTTAATAGATCTAAATGAGCAACTTACAACAAAGATTGACAAGAAAAAAGTCAAGATACCAGGTCAAAGGTAGTAAGAACGAGTTAATAGTAGGGAGTGTTATAGCTACTTTTATTGCTATTACTCCTTACCTATTTACACTATGGGAAGGTGTTCCAGATACAAAATCTTGGGACACCTTTTTAGGTTTATACACAAGTAATTATTATGAAAGTGTTCAAATTCTTGTTTGGACCTTATTAGGAAAAGTTATTCCTCTCCTACTCTTATTTGTTTGGATGTTTACATGCCGTCATTGGTGGTATCATGCACTTATTGTTCCAATTGCAATGTATACTTATCAAATTATTGAAGTAATTAATGATGATGTAGAGTTTGCTGAGCAAAATCAAATTTTATACTTACTTCCAGTAATGGCTATAATCATACCATCAATTTATTTAATCAGAGCACAGATGTTTAATAAAATAAATGATGCAGATAAAACAATGGAAGAACTTGAAGAGGAATTTAAAATTAAGCCAAAGAGTTTTATGGAGAAACTAGGAGATTATTTTTAGAAGCCATACTATCTTCTGTACTTTTATTTATTAGATGTTTTCAAATTTATTCGTAATTTGGTTTTTCAATACAACCAATATGAGTAAATCACGTTCTCCTTTTACCAAAGCCCAACTATTACCGCAAGAAGAAACCCTTGAAGTACTCAAACAAAAAGGCGATTTATTTATTGGTATTCCCAAGGAAACAGCATTTCAAGAAAAGCGAGTGTGCTTGGCTCCAGATGCTGTATCAGCATTAGTAAGTAATGGACATCGTGTATTATTGGAGTCTGGTGCTGGAAAAGGTGCTAACTTTAAAGACAAGGATTACAGCGAAGCTGGTGCTGAAATAACCAAAGATACTGCAAAAGTATTTTCCTGCCCTATTATTCTTAAAGTTGAACCACCATCCTTGGATGAAATTAAACTTATTAATCCGCAAGCGATATTAATTTCTGCTTTACAATTAAAAACACAACACAAAACTTACTTTGAAGCCCTGGCATCAAAACGAATTACTGCATTGGCCTTTGAGTTTATTCGTGACGAAGATGGTGCTTATCCAGCAGTAAGGCAACTAAGTGAAATAGCTGGTACTGCATCAATTCTTATTGCAGCAGAATTACTATCTAACGTAAATAATGGTAATGGACTTATGTTTGGTAACATTAGTGGTGTACCACCAACAGAAGTTGTTATTATTGGAGCAGGAACCGTAGGTGAATTTGCAACACGCTCTGCATTAGGTATTGGAGCCAATGTTCGCGTGTTTGATAATTCGATAACAAAGCTGAGAACGATTCAAGCAAATTTGGGACGTACTGTATATACTTCAACCATGCAACCCAAGAATTTGCTAAAAGCCTTAAAACGTTGTGATGTTGCTATTGGTGCTGTTCGAGGCAAAAACCGCTCACCTATTTTGGTCAATGAAGCTATGGTAGAAAGTATGAAACCTGGTTCTGTTATTATAGATGTTAGTATTGATATGGGAGGATGTTTTGAAACCAGTGAAATTACTACACATAATCACCCAACTTTTGAAAAACACGGAGTTATTCATTATTGCGTGCCTAATATTCCTGCTAGATACTCCAGAACAGCCTCAGTTTCAATAAGTAATATCTTCACTCCTTATCTTTTGGAAATTGGTGAAAATGGTGGTTTAGAAAATGCGTTAAGATTTGATCGTGGTTTAAAAAATGGATTGTATTTTTACCACGGAATTTTAACGAACAAATCTGTAGCAAATTGGTTTGATTTAGACTACAGTGATGTCAATCTTTTGATTTTTTAACGAAATAAATGAAACTCATACAACGCGTTGGCTACTATCTAGGTGGTTTTTCTATTGGTCTTGTAATATTAGCTTTTTTTTTAAGTGGGAAAAGAGTATCCTGCGATTATGGTCCAGATGCAAGGGTTAAAAAAAACATAGGCTTGAAAAAACTTCAATATTCTGATGATGTTGAACGGTTGATTGATTCAGAATCGATAGACTCTACAACAATTGCTATGATTATGAAGCAAGGGGATGTTAATTTTTCTAAGAGTAATACTAAGCTGGAAACCTGTAAACTTTATGTTTTAGAGCAAGAGGTTGATGATAAGGACATTGCTCTTATTATTGAAAACTGTGAAGAAATAGCCACTATCAAATCTGTTTTAATTGAATAAAAAAACGCTCAGCAAAAGCCAAGCGTTCTTTTCTAACTAACTAACCAATAATCTTTATCGAAAGACTATTCTCTTTGTTCTCATAACTCCTAATTCTTTAAGTGTTATGAAGTACACACCTTGATTATAAATAGATGTGTTAAGTTTTATTATAAATTGTTGTCCATTGTTGCTATCAAAACTTCTGCTATGAATAAGCCTTCCATCCACATTGTGGATATATAAATCTGATGGATTTAATAATCCTTGAATTTTAACATTTATTATACTTGGATTACCACGATCAGCATAAATTTGCATAGCGTAATCTTCTGGTTCAATAATTTCTTCTTCCTCACAAGCGTCAACAGATACATAAACTTCGGCTGTATCCTCATCCAAACTATTTGAAACTACAACAGAATAGATTGTGTCTTCATTAGGACTAACATCAATACTTTGTGTGGTCTCACCATTACTCCATAAATAGTCCTCTCCACCACTTGCTAAAAGCGTTACTGATTCTCCTAAACATATTGAAACATCTTCACCAGCATAAGCAACAACTTGCTGAACAACGCTCACCATAACTTCTTTTTCATCATAGCAGTCATTTATATATCCTTTCACTAAATATAGTGTAGTTTCACTTGGATTGACAGCAATATTAGGTTGTGTTGCTCCATTAGACCATTCATATGAATTTGCACCTGAAGCAGATAATGTGATATAATCGCCTTGCAAAATGGTAACATCGTCACTTACTGTTATACTTGGTAATGGGTTTACATAAACCGTAACTTCATCTGTGTCTGAGCTTGATCCTTCACTAACAACCACTGAATATGTTGCAGTCGCATTTGGTGTTACAGTAATGCTTTGGGTTGTTTCTCCTGTACTCCATAAATAATCAGCTCCTCCAGAAGCTGTTAATGTAGTACTATCTCCTTCGCAAATGGTCTGGTCTTCTCCTGCATTTGCTGTTACAGTTGTTGAATTAACCGATACGATGACATCATCAGAATCTTCACAACCATTTAGTGTGACAACTATAGTATATGTAGTTGTAGTTGTTGGACTTACTGTGATACTCGCTGTGGTTTCTCCAGTATTCCATAGATACGTTCCTCCTCCAGAAGCAGTAAGTGTTGTACTTTCTCCTTCATTTATTGTTACATCAGTTCCAGCATCTGCAATTGGTAAAGGGTTTACTATGACTTGAACATCATCAGTGTCTTCGCATCCATTTTGAGTTACCACTACAGAATAATTAGTTGTAGCAGTTGGACTCACTGTGATACTCGCTGTGGTTTCTCCAGTACTCCATAAATAATCTGTTCCTCCAGAAGCTGTTAATGTTGTGCTATCTCCTTCACAAATAGTCTGGTCTTCACCAGCATTAGCTGTTGGTAATGGGTTTACAAAAACAGTAACATCATCTGTATCTGAATTTGCTCCATCAGTAACAGTTACAGAATAGGTTGTGGTCGTCGTTGGATTTACTGTTATACTAGCATTTGTTTCTCCTGTATTCCATAAATAATCTGTTCCTCCAGAAGCTGTTAATGTTGTGCTATCTCCTTCACAAATGGTCTGGTCTTCTCCTGCATTTGCTGTTACAGTTGTTGAATTAACCGATACGATGACATCATCAGAATCTTCACAACCATTTAGTGTGACAACTATAGTATATGTAGTTGTAGTTGTTGGACTTACTGTGATACTCGCTGTGGTTTCTCCAGTATTCCATAGATACGTTCCTCCTCCAGAAGCAGTAAGTGTTGTACTTTCTCCTTCATTTATTGTTACATCTGTTCCAGCATCTGCAATTGGTAAAGGGTTTATTATGACTTGAACATCATCAGTGTCTTCGCATCCATTTTGAGTTACCACTACAGAATAATTAGTTGTAGCAGTTGGACTCACTGTGATACTCGCTGTGGTTTCTCCAGTACTCCATACATATGAATCTCCTCCTGAAGCAGTAAGTGTTACACTTTCTCCTTCACATATAGTTTGATCTATTCCAGCGTTTGCTATTGGTAATGGATTTACAAAAACAGTAACATCATCTGTATCTGAATTTGCTCCATCAGAAACAGTTACTGAATATGTTGTGGTCGTGGTAGGGCTAACAGTTATACTAGCAGTTGTTTCTCCTGTATTCCATAAATAATCTGTTCCTCCAGTAGCTATTAATGTTGTGCTATCTCCTTCACAAATAGTTTGATCTTCTCCAGCATCAGCGATTATATCATCCGTAACAGTTACAATAACTTCATCAGTTGATTGACATCCAACTTGGGTCACAATAACCGAATATGTTGTTGTAGAAGTTGGGCTGACAGTTATACTTGCAGTAGTTTCTCCAGTATTCCATAAATAAGTTCCTCCTCCAGTTGCAGTTAATGTCGTATTTTGACCACTAGTAATTGTCGTATCAGGTCCAGCATCAGCTATTGGCAATGGGTTTACTAAAACCAATACACTATCAGAATCTGAACATCCATTTTGGGTAACCGTTACTGTATATGTAGTTGTAGAAGTTGGGCTAACAGTTATGCTAGCAGTAGTCTCTCCTGTGTTCCATACATAAGAATCTCCTCCAGATGCAGTAAGCGTTGTACTTTCACCTTCACAAATAGCTACATTATCTCCAGCCTCAGCAGTAGGTTTTGGATTTACAAAAACAGTAACTGAGTCAGAAGCTGCATTGTTGTTATTATCTAATCCAGTAACAGTATAAGTTGTAGTAACAGTTAGATTTACTGTAATACTTGCGGTAGTTTCTCCAGTATTCCATGAATAGTTAGAACCACCTGAAGCAGTCAAAATTGTACTGTCACCTTCACAAATAGTAATATCTGAACCTGCACTAAAAGAAATAGTGAATCCATTTAGATATAATTCTAGATTAGTGTAACCATCACCATTCAAAAAATTTCTATCTGCAGGATCGTTTATGTCTAACCCGTTAGCGGTTTCCCAAGTATCAGGCATTCCATCACCATCTGTATCAGTTAAGGCACTTGTTGAATTTAATGTAGGATAACCTCCTACTTCCTCTTGCGTATCAATAATTGTAGATGAAGTAGTATTATATCCATTTATTATTCTGTTATCAACAGCATCTCTAATTGGAAGTGTTGCTCCAGAATTATCTAATATATCAGTAATTGCGTCGTTAACTGTATCTGGGTTTATCCCAGAATCAACTGTTGGTGTTGGTTGTTCAAAAGGTAAAAAAGCACCATCCAATTCAGTTAACCCTGAATAATCAGCAATATTTCCAGAAGCATAAGCTTCTGTTTGCACTGCAGGATATCCTGGAGCTGTATAATAATCTGCCATATATTCTGCAAAAATGAATGGCTCTCCTGCTTTAAAAAAACTATTAATTAGAGCAAAGTGATTTGCTGAACCTATTGCTGTGGTATAACGGAAATTATATACAACATTATTAATCATTTCAAAAGAACCACCTCCTTCGGAACGTATGTTATGTTCCCAATTACTTGAGAATAAATTTTTATAAAGAGTTACATTGCCTGTATTCTCACTCATTTTAAACCCTTCTGAGTTTGTTCCATCAGTATGATGACTATCAAATAATGCTTCAGAAAAAATACAATATTGAAAAGTAACATCGTTTACTCCATCTGCAGCATTAGTACTTCCATATATTTCTACTATTTCATCAATTGACCAACTCATTGAGCAATGGTCAAATATAACATCGTTGGTACCTCCTGGTTTCCCAAGAATTCTTACAACATCTTTATCTGCACTATCGCTTCCAATAACAGTACCACTAGCATTCTTGTAACCATTATCACCTAAACGAAACCTTAAATGTCTAACCATTACATTTGAAGCCTGAACTACAAAACTTGCATCTTTAATGCAAATACCATCACCTGGAGCAGTTTGTCCAGCAATAGTTAAATCTCCATTTGTGACAATTAAATCTGAATTCAAATTTATATTTCCACTAACATCAAATACAATAGTTCTTGGGCCAGAAGCACTACATGCTTCGCGGAAACTTCCAGGTCCGCTATCATTAAGGTTTGTAACTTTATATACATCTCCTCCTCTACCTCCTGAAGTATATTTTCCAAAACCTTCTGCTCCTGGAAAAGCCGGAGTTTGTGCATGAATTTGTAAGCAAAAACATATAATGAATGAGAATAATGTAGTAATCAGTAGTGGTTTAAAATCAGTACGAAATCTGATTTTACTATATAAATGTAAATATTTCATTACTAGTAGTTTTGTGGCGATACTATAATAGGTTTATTTCCTGCACAAACTAAACATTTCGAGGGTTTTGAAGTACAATTAAGCACCTCTTTTCGATGAATAACTTATTAATTGTAGGAAATAACTGTAAAATAATAGTATTTTATAGAATATATTTACTTTTTAACGATTAGACATAAAGTTGTGCAAGATAAGTATAAAGCAAAGCTTTACTCATATTTAGCTGAGCACTTATTAAAAAGTAATTAACAAATTGGAATGAATGTCTTAGCGAATCACTAAGTTTTTAGAGAGTATATTCCCTCGTTCCACAACTTTAATGACATATATACCATCACTTATTTGTGAAGTATTGATGGTTCTGTTAATCTCTTGCCCATCATTTCCGGTAAACTTATCAGTATGAATAAGTTTACCAGCTATATCAAAAAGATACAAATCACATTGTCCTTTAATTCCAAAAAGCTTGATATTTAGAACATTATGTGAAACTCTTGAATCAATATAAACTTGAAACGAAAATTCTTCGTCTTCAGGTATAATTTCCTCTTCTTCACAAGCATTGACCATCACCATTACTTCATCTGCATCAGAATCTAGCGAATTAGAAGCCATGACTGTATACATAGTATCTTCTTCAGGACTAACTGTTATGCTTTGAGTAGTTTCACCTGTATTCCAAAGAAAATCTTCAGCTCCAGAACCGCTGGCTGTAAGAGTTATATTATTCCCTAGACAAATGGCTGTATCTTCTCCAGCATCAACTACTACCTGCTCCACAACACTTACTGTCACATCATTAACATCAAAACAGTTATTAATATATCCAGTAACTACATAAGTCGTTGTTACGCTGGGACTAACTGCAATATTAGGCTCAGTTGCACCATTGGACCATTCATAATTATTAGCTCCAGAAGCAGATAAGGTTATATAATTGCCTTCTAAAATTGTAGCATCTTCTGAAATTGTAACCTCAGGATTTGGATTCACAATTACAGTCACATCGTCTGTATCACTTGAAGTATCATTTGAAACTATTACAGTATAATTCGTTGTGGCACTAGGACTTACAGTAATACTTTGTGTTGTTTCACCAGTACTCCATAGATAATTCGTTCCTCCAGATGCAGTTAATGTTACTTCATAACCTTCGCAAATATCTACGTCTGCTCCTGCATTCGCTATAACATCTTCAGTGTTAACAGTGACTATTACATCATCGGAGTCCTCACAGCCGTTCAATATGGCGATTACAGTATATGTTGTAGTTGAATTAGGACTAACAGTAATACTTTCTGTTGTTTCGCCAGTATTCCACAAATAAGAATTTCCACCAGAGGCAGTTAAAGTAGTGCTTTCTCCTTCAGATATTGTAACATCTGTTCCAGCATTGGCAGTTGGATTTGGGTTTACATTTACTATTACTTCATCTGTATCAGAGCTTATTGAATTAGAAACTGTTACAGAATATGTTGTTGTTGAGTTTGGACTTACTGTTATGCTTTGGGTTGTGGCTCCAGTATTCCATAAGTAATCTGTACCGCCAGAAGCTGTCAATGTTGTCAATGAGTCTTCACAAATAGTGACATCTTCTCCAGCATCTGCTATAACTTGCGTTTCAACAGTGACTATGACATCGTCTGCATCTTCACAACCATTAATGTATGCAATAACAGTATATGTTGTAGAAGTTATTGGACTGACTGAAATGCTCTCAGTTGTTTCTCCTGTACTCCACAAATAAGTGTCTCCTCCAGAAGCTGTTAAAGTTGTGTTTTCACCTTCAAGAATTGTAACATTATTTCCAGCATTTGCACTAGGATTAGGATTCACTGTTATAGTAATATCATCCGAATCATTGCAATTATTTTCTGTTACTGTAACTGAATAGGTAGTCGTGTCGTTTGGAGATACATCAATTGATTGGGTTGTTGCTCCTGTATTCCACAAATAGGAACCTCCTCCACTTGCTGTTAATGTAATTGTTTCGCCTTCGCAAATAGTTTCATCTGTTCCTGCATCAACGATTGGAATTGGATTAACATTTACAACTACATCATCTGAATCAGATTCAGAGCCAACAAAAGCAGTAACTGTATATGTTGTCGTTGAATTAGGAGTTACAGCAATTGATTGTGTGGTTTCACCTGTACTCCATAAATAGGTATCTCCACCTGAAGCTGTTAAAGTTGCAGACTGTCCTTCACAAATATTTTGGTCTTGTCCTGCGTTTGCATTAACACCTGTTGAATTTTGTGGAGCTTCTACAACCCAAGCAAAGGGATAAGATTGCTGCATTACTGATGAGACTTCCATATTACTTGCAAATAATACTTTTGTACCATCTGGACTTGCAACAGCTTGTGGTTGATGATTATATCCTATTCCAGCATAACCGTAAGATTTTGAAAATCTATTAACCGTTACAATACCACTAGGTTTTTCATCAAGTTTGACTGCAAACACTTCTCTAAAAGATTCATAATCTCCAGAATTAGATGATGTACCATGGTCATTAACGTATGCCCAACCTGGTCTATTAATATTTCTACAAGAAACGTGACCACCTGATACATTTACATATAAAATTTCGCTACCAACTCCATCTAACCTATTCGTTTTTATATAACCACTAGAATTTGAAACGAGCACTTCATTTCCGTTGATATCATATCCTAAATCCCCATGTGAAGTTCTATTAGTAATATGAGATATTAAATTCATGTTTTTATCGAAAGATTTTGTTCCTTGATTTGAGCCAGAGCCATCAGAATTAAATAAGATAACAACATAATCTCCTGATTGGGACATTGATACCCAATCAATACTAGAAAGCGATACACCCATGTTGGTTTCAGAATAAATAATATCTGACTCAATGTCATATACAACTACCCAACAATCTGAACCTGTTGAAGCCTTAGTGCCATATAATGCAATATACTTATCATCTGCTGATACATTAGATTCACTTGAATGATGAGATAACACATTGTAATCGGTAAAGTCTCTTCTAAAAATAGTCTCTGAAGCGTAAGTGCTTGGATTCATTAAGCGTTTTATAAAATAATGGTCAGAATCCGATGTATGAAAACTTAATAAAGGGTTTGTATTACTAAAACCCATATTGCCAAAATCATTAGCTGTTCCTAAAAATTCAAAAGTCGTTCCATCCAATATCTTTGGGTTCCATCCAGCTAAAACAATAAAACTTCCGTCAGAGTTCCATACTTGTCTTTTTGCATAGCCATGTCTTAGCCTTATATTGTCTCCTCCAAAATTTGCCAAATTAGATACTCTGGTAACATTGTTACCAAAGTTTTCTTCCTCGAAGGTCTCAAGATATCCAGGAAGAGAATTCGGTGGATTATAGGATACCATGCTCATGTTTGAGTCTTGAGGATAAACTTGAGCAGATACATTATTAATTGTAAATAAAAGAATTAATAAATATAGATTAAGCTTGGAGATAAAGCTCCATGCTTTAACGTAGGTTAAGTAGGTCATCATTTAGCTTTTATTGAGAAGTTTTGGGGTGTCCTCAATTATTTTCTGATACAATTATATGTAAAATATGTTTAACTGTTTAAAATATTCGTTGAAATGCATAAAATTGAAAGAATTAACTTTCAAAAATTTAAACTAAAATCTATTATCAGAGATTTATTTTGTATATACGTTATAAATTATCGGTTGGATTAGAAGAAGCAAAAAAAATTCATTAAACAAATAATAATGTAATTTGACAATTTATTAAGAGTATAATAAACTTTAAATATATATTTAGGCCCACAAAGGCTATTAGTGTTTTAATGAATAAGATATACTTCTATATTAATAAGTTCAAAATTTATATAACAAACTCAGCATGGGTTTTGTTAGGACTAATTATTAGAACTTTAATTGTGATTTTTATTGTGTCAAAAATTGCAAATCATATAGGGTTGTCAGATTTTGGATGGTATAATTTAGGCATATCGGTATTTACAATTTTGTATGCTGTGTCTGCCCTTGGGTTTGGAGATACTTTTATAATTAAGTATTTTGTAAATGGTAATTTTAGCCCTGAAGAAATTTTAGGAACTACATTTATAAGCAGGATTATCAGTTCTATAATAATTCTTTTGCTTTTAACTCTTTGGGCTTCTAATTTTAGTATTAGTAATAATTCATGGGTAATCGTTATTGCTAGTTTAGCTATGATATTTCAATCCTCAGAAGTATTTAAAGCCTATTTTCAATGGAAATTAAAAGCCAAAATATATGTACCAGTTGATTTATTTTCTCTAATTATTGTTGCTATTTTATTAATTTATGGGCTTTTTAAAGGTTATGGTTTATTTTATTTTATTTCTGTCTATGCCTTAGAAAGGCTTATTATTTTATTAGGTTTATTATATTGTATTAATAAAGATATTAGACTTAATCGTTTCATTTTCAATCTTAAGCTTCTTAAAGTATTACTTATTCAAGCATGGCCATTATTATTGGGAGCTATATTGACAGCATTATATGCTCGTTTTGATCAGGTACTCATAAAATATTTTTTGACCGCCGAAGATTTAGGGCTTTATGGTACTGGAATTGTTCTTTGCCAGATGTGGCTAATCATTCCAAGTTTGATAATTCCAATAGTTTTCCCAAAAATAGCTGAGTTTAAAAACCTTTCAAATAAAATTAAATACAGAGATACTCTTTACATGCTTTATGGCGTGCTAAATTATTTAGCAATTCTTATTATAATTTTTATTTTTATTTTTGGTGAATTAATAATTAAATACCTCTATGGAATTGAATATTTGGATAGTGTATACATACTAAAAATTTTGATTTTGAATTTAATAATCCAATTTCAGAGTCATTTAACTTCTAGTGTATTGATTATTGAAAATGAAGAAAATTATTTATTTAAAATTAAATTAGTAAGTGTTGTTGCAAATGTATTATTAAACATATTTTTACTATCTGTATTTGGAGTTAGATTTGCAGCTTATTCTCTATTAATATCATCTATTATATCATGGGTAATATTAGCTTATTTTAATAAAAACATGCTAAAATTAATGAAGCTAAACATGAAATCTTTCTTGCTGCCATTGCATATTAAAAAATTGCTAAAATGAAATATTTACTATTTGTTTTATTGGTTATTTTTGCTACGAGCTTAGATAGATATCTTTTCAATGCAGGCCTGTTTCCATTAAAGCCTTCTCAGTTTTTTATTCCTCTGTTTTTATTTACTAGTGTTTTAGTTTATAAGTTTGATTTGTATTTACGTGTTATTAAGACACATACTTTTAGATTCTTTCTTATCTTTTTTTTCTTTTCAGTTGTTTTTTCAATTAATAGTGAATCTACTTATGAAGTCATTATTACTGATATAGTAAACAAGATCATTACTTTATTACTTTATGCAATGGCAATGTGTTTTTTTTATAAATATGACGAAAAATACGTTAAAACTTTCTTAGTTGTTTCAATAATTGTTTTAGGGTTAAGTATATGGTATGATATTTTTTACGGCCTTAATCATATCATAATTAATTTACGAAAAGGAGGATTTTCCGGGAACCCAAACATTGGAGCTTCAGCACTAAAATTTTTAGGTTTCTGCTTAGTTATCTGTTTAAAAAACAGTAAAGTCCGATTGGCTTTATTGCTGTTCTTAGCTAGTACAATATTTATTACTTTCTCAAGAAGTGGACTATTGTCACTAATCATAATGATTGTATTATTGTTAATTAATCAATGGAGTCCTAAGTTTAATATTAATGGTTGGAAAATACTGTCATCATTCTTTAAAATCGTTGCAATTTTATCAGTCTCATATATCTTATTATATAATATAGCAGACTTTATTCAAGAGCAAATTCCTGAATTTTCAGAAGGAACTGCTGCTAAGCGTATAGATTTTATATTAGGTAGAAGTAATGCCAACGATATTTTGTTTTTAGATCAAGGTGAAGCAGGTAGAGAAACAGTTGCATTAAATTTTATTAACTTATTTAAAGAAAATCCTTTTGGATATGGAGCAGGTTATGCAGGTGATGATCAAATTTATACTACAAGTCCACACAATTATTTTTTAACTGCTGCAGTTGACTTTGGTATTATTGGGTTATTAGTTCTCATTTGGTTTATTTTTATTGGTTTTAAATCTGCCATAAAATTTAATTACTATTATTACCTCATATTCACTGTTTTGCTCTTTTTTGAATGCTTCATTTCTCATGACTTATTCACTGAAAGAGCTATTATAATTTCCTTAGCATTTATAGATTATAAGTTAAATTTAGTAAAAGACGAAACTGTTTAAATATGTGTGGAATATACGGAACAACCTTAAAGTATGACGAATCACAAGTCAAAGACAAACTGAAGCGTACAGCGTTTAGAGGTCCAGATAAAATGGGATGGCAATTCTATGAGAAAAACAATCATCATATTATATTTGGTCATAATAGATTGTCTATTATTGACTTAGATCCAAGATCTGACCAGCCATTCACATACAACGAACATATTCATATCGTTTTTAATGGCGAAGTTTATAACTTCAAATCTATAAAAGAAACACTTATTAAATTAGGCTATAAATTTAATACTACAAGTGATACTGAGGTATTATGTGCAGCCTATTTAGAATATGGCCAAGATTGTGTAAAACATTTTATTGGTATGTTCGCTTTTGTTATTTATGATGAAAAAAAACAACAGTTTTTTGGAGCTAGAGATCGTTTAGGTCAAAAACCGTTTTACTATTTTCATAATGGAAAAGATTTTGAATTTGCAAGCCAGATTTCGTCCATACAAATGCACATGGAAGATTTTACAATTTCCAAATGTGCTATTTCATATTATTTGTCTTGGGGAAATATTCCTGATCCACAATCAATTTTTAATGAAGTAAAAAAATTAAGGGCTGGATATAAATTCACATTTGATTTAAATACGAAAAAGTTTGACACAGAACCATATTGGGATATAGATTATAAAAATAGTAACCCATTTAAAGGGACATACGAAGAAGCTAAGCAAGAACTCAATGAAATTTTAAAAGAGGCAGTTTCTACAAGACTATTTGCTGATGTACCTGTTGGTGTCTTTCTTTCAGGAGGAGTAGATTCTTCATTAATTGCAGCTAAAGCAACAGAAACATCTACTTCAAAAGTTAAGACCTTTTCAGTTAAGTTTAATGAAAAAGGCTTTGATGAAAGCAAATATGCACAACAAGTAGCAGATCATTTGCAAACCAATCATCATGTTATCGAATGTAATTATAAGGAAGGTATTGATCTCATAGAAAATTTTAGTTATTATTATGACGAACCATTTGCTGATTCCTCTGCTATTCCATCCATGTTGTTATCTAAATACACACGGCAACAAGTAACTGTAGCACTCTCTGGTGATGCAGGTGATGAGGGTTTTATTGGTTATGGAAGATATAATTCGGCCAAAAAGAAAAGCCAAATTTACATGCTTCCTAAATCCTTAAGAAAACTATCAGCAGTTGGTCTAAATTTAATCCCAAATTATAAGCTTAATGTTATAGCCAAGGCCATTCAACTTAAAGATTCAAACGAAGCCTATTTGAGAGCCATGACTGGAGTTGACCAATCGTATATTAAAACAGACTATAACTACCATGATGTTGAAGAACTTAAATATTTAATGCATAATGATAAAAGTTTAATAGAACGTATTTCAGATTTCGACACTAAAACTTATCTCAATTGGGATATTAATACAAAAGTAGACAGAGCATCAATGGCATTCTCCTTAGAAGCTCGTTCTCCTCTTATTGATCATCGTGTAATTGATTTTGCTAATTCGTTACCGACCAATTTTAAGTTTATGAAAGGAAATACAAAGCGCATTTTAAAGGATATACTTTACGAATCGGTTCCTGAGCATATTTTTGATAGACCCAAAGCTGGTTTTACAATGCCCTTTAAAGAGTGGTTTAAAAATGATTTAAAAGAATTAGTTTTAGATGAATTAAGTGATGATGCTTTAAAGACTATCCCTTGCATTGATGTTGAAAAAGTAAAGTTTATGATTAATCAACACATGGATGGAAGCTGGAATAGATATCCAATCATATGGAAATTGTTAGTTCTAAAGCAATGGCTTAACAATAACGGAAAAGGGCTTGTTATTTCTTAAGGTTTGATGGCAAAAAAAATTAAAATATTATTCATTTTACCATCACTGAAAGCTGGAGGCGCAGAACGTGTAATTTCATTTATAGCAGCTCACTTAGATAAGAAAAAATTTGAAAGCATACTTATTGTCATTGGCAAGTCAGAAGATGCAGTATATGCAACAAATGACATTGAAGTACGTTTCTTAAATAAAAAAAGAGTCTTAACTGCAATACCAAATTTGTTTATAAGCATTCTTAATACAAAACCTCAAATAGTTTTTGGTTCAATAACTCATGTTAATAGGGTAATAGCTTTTTTTTCTTTTCTTTTTCCTAAAATAAAGTTTATTGGTAGAGAAACAAATGTTTCAAGTGTAAGGGAAAAATTTAAAATATCTGAACGTAAGCTAAGTAATTTAATCTTTAAAAAATATCATAAGCATCTTGATGCAGTTATTTGCCAATCCAATGATATGCTAAATGACATAAAAAAACATAATGTTATTAAAGAATCTAAACTTATAGTTATTAATAATCCCATAACGGATGATTTCAAACTTAAAAATAAATATTTTAAAAATGACATCATAAATTATGTTACTGTTGGTACTTTACATAAAAGAAAAGGTCATATTAGACTTTTGAATTTGTTGAGTAAAGTTGATCACAGTTTTAATTATACAATTATTGGCAGTGGTGATGAATTACAGAATATTAATGATTGTATTAAAGAGTCAAATCTTCACAACAAGGTGAAACATATACCCTTCACTAACAGAGTATCAGATTATTTAAAAGAGAGTAACCTTTTTTTAAACGGTTCTTTTGTTGAAGGATTCCCAAATGTGTTATTAGAAAGTTGTGCCGTAGGAACACCAGTTATTGCCTTTGATGCTCCTGGCGGTATTAATGAAATAATATTAGAGGGAGTAAATGGATATATCGTGGATTCTGAAAACGAGTATATTCAGAAATTAAATGCCATTAACAATGCATATAATTTCGATCCAAAAACCGTCAGCGAATCAGTAACTTCGAGGTATAGTAAAGAATTTATACTCTCAAAATACGAAGAGCTGTTTACTAACCTTACTAATAAATGATGCAAAAAAAAGAAACAATAGATTGGCTTTTTGTACTTCCTGCAGATTTAATTGGTGGAGGTGCACAACAAGTATTATTTACAATCATCAATTTTTTCATTGCCCAAGGAAAAGCATGCACAGTCATTTTTTTGATAAAAAAGAAACATCATGGCTGGGAATCCATTGAAGACAAATGCACTATTGTTTATCTCGATAACACTTCAGTTTACAAGGGCTTTTTTAGTGCAGCAAGATATATCAGAACGTTAAAAAAATCATATCAGATAGAGCATGCAATTAGCTCACAATCGTTAATTAATGGGCTCCTTGGTTTTCTAAAATTTACCAAAATTCTAAAAAACACGACATTGGTGTTGAGGGAATCTACATCAATCTTTTTGCGTTTTAAAGGCTTTAAGCTCCTACTCTACAAAACCGCTTATGTAATGGGCTACAAACAAGCAGACCTTATTATTTGTCAAACAGATTTAATGAAACAGCAATTATTGGAAGCACTGCCTTGGTTAAAGAAAAAAAATAAAATAGCTGTGATACCAAATCCTGTGGATCTTGATGAAATAAAGATAAAAGCTAATGAAATCATAAACTTTGAAATAGACAATTTTATAGTTTCAGCTGGACGTTTGATTCCTGAAAAAGGTTTTGATATACTTATTGAGGCCTTTAGTCAATTAGAAAACAAAGAATTAAAACTCGTGATTCTTGGTGTTGGTGAAGAGGAAGAACATCAAAAACTAGTAAATCAAATTCAAGCTCTTCGTTTGGAAAATAGAGTAATTTTATATGGATATGTAAAGAATGTGTATCCAATATTCAATAAAGCTAAATTATGTGTCGTTTCCTCCAGAATTGAAGGGTTTCCAAATGTATTACTGCAAATGATGTCACAAAACAATAATGTTGCAAGTACTGAATGCGCTGGTGAAATTTCAAATATCAAAGGCATTTATACCTGTGAGACCCATAATGTAGAGGCTTTAAAATCTACTATGGAAAAAGGGCTTTCAAATATTATTGATAATAGAGAATTATACTTTAATAAGTATATAAAATCAAGATCCATCAATAAATTCGTTGAAACAATGCAAAAACAAATTAACCAATAAATATTTTTATTTTGGAAAAATCAATCTCAAATCTTGGGTTAAGTAAAGAAACACTAGGTACAATGCGCTTTTATGATAAAAACCTCAGTACAAAAGAAGTTACCAAAATCATTGAAAACTGCTATGAAATTGGAATAGATACACACCATTCCTCGCATGAATATAATTCTTATAATCTTTATCTTAAGGCATTAAAAAATAGTGTTTGCAAAAAACAAATTAAGCACATAGTCAAACTATCATCCCCTCATTTTGAAGATGATCCCTTGCTTTTTTCGGCAAAGAATTTAGAAACTAGAATTGATGCAGAGTTAAAGAATCTAAATATTGATCAAATCGATGTTCTTCAATGGCTAGTTCGATCAAAACCAATAAACGATAAAGATAGACTTAACATTCTTTCACTTCAAACCAATGAAATTGAAGAGTGCTTGGCGAATTTAAAGCAAAAAGGAAAAATCAAAACTGCCTTTAGCTTCCCATACTCTGTCCCTTTTGCAAAAGAAGTCATAAAGTTGAAGCAAATAGATGGCATAATTTCCTACTTAAACATACAAGAAGAAGATTATAGCGAATTTGCAAATTCAGCACCTTTTATAGCTATAAGACCATTTTTTCGCGGCGCACTATTACAAAATGGAGATAAAGACCAAAAAATTAAAGAATGCCTAAATTACATTGATTCCCATAAAAATGTACTATCAAAAGTTATAAGCATAAACTCCAAAGAACAAATAAATTCTTTTAGAAAATAAAACTTTTAATAATTTTTTTATTTAGTTTGTGGTCTTGATTCAAATAAGATAGAGTAAAACCATAACTGTGACTGAGTTTAATTACATACTTATTAGTCAACAGTTTATTCAAATATTTCGAAGTTATAAATACATAAAATAACGCTGTTCTACATCTGAAATGTTATTTAATCTAAATTAATTATTATTTCATCGAATTCAAAAGAAATAATTGTAAACAATTATCAACATAACTATATTTGAAACAACAATTTATATGCAAAATATGCAATAAATATTGCTAATCAAACCCAAAAAAATAAACTTATGAAATTCTACAAAAATTTAAAATTACGCACCAATGACCCTATTGATGCTGGAAAACAAATAAGAGAAGCTCTTAAAGAATATAAAGTCGTAACACTTACTCCTGAATGGTATATTAATGATTTAAGAGAATTTTATGACATTGTAACTGAACAAATTGGAGAGGTAAATAAAATTAGAGAGGACTTCAAAAAAGGTGGAGTTGATACTGGTGAAAAGTGGATGGAAATTCAATATGATCATGATATACCTGATATGGCAGCCTTTCGTCATAGTAAGAATGCTCAACCATTACATACAGATGAGGCCTACAGATTTACTGGTGGCGTTAGGTTCTTTTATTGTGTAAACGTAGCTGAAGAAGGTGGAGAAACGACCTTTGTTGATGGCCCAGTTTTAGTTGATTATTTAAAAAGTTATGATGAAGAATTTTTCAATGAATTAACAACAGAGCGTATAAAATATTCTAAGGCCGATAAATCTCGAACAGAAAAAATCATCGATATAAACTCAGATGGTGACATCAAATTTAACTTCAACTACTTTTGTATTGATAAAGATGAAACAGAAGAGCACAAAAAGCTTAATCAACGTTTTCATGACTTTTTGCAAAATCAAGTTGCAAATTCTTATATGATGAAAAAAATTCTATTAAAACCAGGCGAAGGATTAGCTTGGTGGGATAGGCCAGTATTACACGGAAGGAACTCTTATAAAGCCAGTAAAACAAATGATAGGCTAATTTGGAAAACAGGTGTAAAGTGGAGTGAATCATGAAAAAAAAGAAGCTCATTAGAATAACTACGGTTTCTATGGCACTCACTACATTACTAAAAGGTCAATTGAGGTTTATGGACCAATATTTTGACGTTTTAGCTGTGTCCTCTGGTGGAGGTACGTTTGATGATGTGGCCAAAAATGAAGGCGTTAAGACCCATCCGCTAACTATGTCGCGTACCATAACACCTTTTAAAGACTTAAAATCATTATATCTACTTTACAAACTCTTTAAAAAAGAAAAACCGTTTATTGTTCACACACATACACCTAAGGCTGGCACTTTAGGTATGATTGCTGCAAAACTTGCAGGTGTGCCTCATCGCATGCATACTATTGCTGGTTTACCATTACTCATAACTTCAGGGCCTAAAAGGGTATTACTAAACACTGTGGAAAAAATAACGTATGCCTGTGCCACAAAAATTTACCCAAACTCCTTTGCCATGAAAGATATAATATTGCAGAATGGGTTTACCAAGGAATCAAAATTAAAGGTTATTGAAAAAGGGAGTACAAACGGAGTTGATACTAATCATTTCGATCCAAGTTTATTTGATGAAACATCTAAAGCCAATTTAAAAAATGAATTGGGTATAAACACAAAAGATACAGTATTTGTTTTTATTGGTAGAATAGTGAAAGACAAAGGTATGAACGAGCTGATGCATACATTTGCCAAACTAAATTCAGATTGTCCAAATACAAAACTGTTGTTAGTTGGTCCTTATGAAGATCATTTAAATCCTTTATTACCTGAGACTTATGATTTAATCAAAAATCATGAATCTATAACGCATGTAGGCTATCAAAAAGATGTTAGGCCATACTTTGCTATTTCAGATATACTTGCTTTTCCAAGTTACAGAGAAGGTTTTCCTAATGTTGTAATGCAAGCTGGAGCAATGGGCTTGGCAAGCATAGTTACAGACATAAATGGATGTAATGAAATTATTGAGAGTGGTATGAATGGTATAATTATTCCACCAAAAAACGAAGAGGCACTTTTGGATGCTATGAAATTTATGCTGAACAATCCCGAAGAAAGAATTAACATGGCCAATTCATCAAGATCAAAGATTGAAAACAATTATCAGCAAAAAATTGTTTGGAATGCCTTATTAAAAGAATATCAAAACTTAAATTAGTATGTATTTAAAATATTTAAAAAGACCTTTGGATATTATTGCGTCATTAATTGGTGTTTTGTTACTAACGCCAATCATATTGGTAATTGCATTGATTTTATTGTTACAAAATAAAAGCAACCCTTTTTTTCTACAACCGCGTGGAGGTTTTAAAAATTCTGTGTTTAACATCATAAAATTTAAGACCATGAACGATAAAAAAGATGATAAAGGAAATTTATTATCTGATGACAAACGTGTTACAAAATTTGGTAAAAAATTAAGAAAATATTCAATAGATGAATTACCACAGCTCATAAATGTATTAAAAGGCGATATGAGTTTAATTGGTCCAAGGCCATTTCATGCTAGATACATAGAGTTATATTCAGACAGACAAAAACAAAGACACAATGTAAGACCTGGATTGACTGGTTGGGCGCAAATTAATGGAAGAAATAATATTTCCTGGAAAGAAAAATTTGAACTAGACCTGTATTATGTAGATAATCAAAGTTTTAAACTTGACGTTTCTATAATAGTCAAAACAATTTTAAAAGTGCTAAAGCCTACTGACGTAAAGATTTCCAAAAACACTGTACTAACATCATTTAACGGAAATAATTAATAAACTAAAAATAGATGAATGGTCATTTCGTATTATCTCTTGATTTTGAAAAACATTGGGGAGTTTTTGATAAGCGTTCAATAGAAAGTTATAAAATAAATTTAGAAAATGTAGATACTGTTATTACAAAATTGCTTGAACTTGCAGATAACTATGATGTAAAGTTAACATTTGCGACAGTCGGTTTTTTATTTGCCAAAAATAAAGATGAGCTAATAAAATTTTCACCAAAAAATAAGCCTAATTACCTTAATAAAAAAAGATCTCCCTATCCTCTGATAGATTCAATTAAAAATAATGATCAAGACGACCCATTCCATTATGCCTTAAAATCTATTGAAGAGATTAAGTCAAATGGTAATCATGAAATTAGTACTCACACCTTTTGTCATTACTATTGCCATGAGAGCGGACAGACCATCCAACAGTTTGAAGATGATCTAAAATCCTCAATTAAAATTGCAAAATCAAAAGATATCAATATAGAAAGCATTGTTTTTCCAAGAAATATGATTAGATCTAATAAGGAAGCAGATAAACCTTATTTAGATATTTGTTACAAACATCATATAAAATCATTTAGAGGTAAAGAAAAAGCCTTTTTTCAAAATATTCATACAGCTAAGTTTTATAAAAATTGGTATCTATTTAAAATATTGCGATTAATTGACAGCTATTTCAATATAACTAGCTATAACACTTATAAAGTTGAATTGTTTTATAAAAAAGACTCACCTCTTAATTTACCATCTAGCAGATTTCTTAGGCCTTATAGTAAGACCTTGAATTTTTTAGAAACTTTAAAAATACGTCGAATAAATAAGGCTATGACATATGCAGCAAAGCATAATGAGATGTTTCATTTGTGGTTTCACCCTCACAATTTTGGTACAAATAAAAAAGAAAATTTTTCAAATTTAGAAAAGGTATTTAAACAATATAAAGTATTAAACTCAAAGTACAATTTTGAAAGTGAAACAATGTCTGGTCTAACTAAAAAGATTTCTAACAGTCTGAAATAATGATAATTATATCATATTCACTAAATTTAGTATCGTGTAGATGTGTTTTTTATCGTTTATATTTTGAGTGTATAGACTTCTTATTAGATATTTAACTAATGAAACCCGTAAAATCATGAATTCAAAGAATAATTTCAAGTATAGTGTTTTGTCAATTGTAAGTGTGCTATCTATTGCATTAGTTTGGTTTGGTGACAAGTCAAGTGTATTGCAATTAACTGAAGAAGATGGCGTTATAGAAAGCATTACAGCCGTATTTTACTTATTTGGTTTTATAATTGGGTTGATAACCATCTTCAAGCGAAAACGTCTTTTCTTTCCTATTATTTGGACCATTCTCTGTTTTCTATTTCTTGGAGAAGAAACGAGTTGGTTTCAAAGAATTTTAAATTACTCTGTTCCTGCTGTGGAAAATGTTAGCGAACAGAATGAATTTAATTTACATAATTTAAATGTGTTTGAAGGAGAAAGCTTATTTGTAGATGGCAAATTAAACAAAAACGGTTTAATAGGTTTTTTTATGTCCAGTCAAAATATGTTTAGACTAGGCTTCTTTGGTTATTTTCTAATTCTACCTGTTTTATTATTTATGTCTAGATTTAATAAATTCATGAAAAAAATTGGATATGTGAAAACCGATTATAAATTCATTCTAATATTATGTGTCGTTTTTGGGTTGTCGTTTATTTTAGCAATATACTCTCCTGTTGATACAAAAATGGCATTTGCAGAAGTCAGAGAAATGTTGTATGCATTTTTTATTTTCATGTATATATGTGTATATATTTGGCCTCATTACAAGTTTAACTATTCAATGGCTAAAATTGAGAAAGGCATAATGCATTGAATTAAAAAGTGCTAAAATGTCTAGCCTCAAAAAAGGGAACAAATAAGTTGAAAGACCAATAACTACAAAGGTATTAAAAGAAATAATATCGTATAAATATGTTTTTTATCGTTTATATTTTGCGCTTATAGTGTTATTAATGCATATTTAACCAATAAATTAAAAGAATAGTTAATAGCAATTCTTTAGTATTGTACAATGATTCGATACAATTTAAAGAATAGTGACGCCTATTTTTATGTTCCAAATCCCTCAATAGACATAAAAATTGTGGTAATTTTATTACTAAACAATTTAACCTATGAACCCTAAAATTTGGCTTTCATCTCCGCACATGAGCGGTAAAGAGCAAGACTTTGTCAATGATGCCTTTACTACTAATTGGATTGCTCCCTTAGGTCCAAATGTGTCTGGATTTGAAAAAGATCTAGAATCATACCTTGATGAAGATGTTAATGTAGCCGCACTTAGTTCAGGTACTGCTGCAATTCATTTAGCATTAGTTCTATTGGGTGTTGAACTTGGTGATGAAGTAATTTGTCAGAGTCTTACCTTTTCAGCATCAGCAAACCCTATTGTTTATCAAGGAGCAACTCCAATTTTTGTAGATAGTGAAAAAGATACTTGGAACATTTGTCCTGAACAATTAGAAATTGCTATTAAGGATAGAATACTTAATGGCAAAAAGCCCAAGGCAATAATTGCGGTTCATTTATATGGTATGCCATATAATGTAGACAGAATAAACGAAATTGCTAAAAATTATGAGATTCCAGTCGTAGAAGATAGTGCCGAAGCCTTAGGAAGCAGATATAACAATATCAAATGCGGAACCTTTGGAGATATTTCGGTTTTGTCTTTCAATGGAAATAAGATAATTACAACTTCAGGTGGAGGTGCCTTAATTTCAAAAAATAAAAACATAAAAAATAAAGCTGTTTTTTTAGCTACACAAGCCCGTGATAATGATGTTTCTTATTTACACTCTAATATTGGATATAACTATAGAATGTCTAATGTAGTTGCAGGTATTGGCAGAGGCCAAATGACAATTTTAGATAGCCATGTAGCAAAAAGAAGATATAATTTTAATTATTATAAAGCACAACTAGATTCTATTGATGAGATAGAATTTTTAAACGAACCAAAAGATTATTTTTCTAACAGATGGTTGAGCTGTATACTAACTCCCAATTTTGAAACAAGAGAAGCTTTAAGAGTATTGCTTGAAAAAGATAATATAGAAACAAGACCTTTATGGAAACCTATGCACCAACAACCAATATTCAAAAAAGTTCCAAGTTATTTAAATGGTGTTTCTGACGATCTTTTTGAACGTGGATTGTGCTTGCCAAGCGGATCAAATTTAACTGAAACTGAGCTAAATAGAACAGTTTCGATAATAAAATCTTATTTTTAAGACATGATAAGTAATCTACTAACCAAAATATCACATAAATATGCATCAAAATGGCTTGTCCTTTTATTTGATGTTGTAATTGTGCTTTTCACCTTGGTAGTTTCTTATTTTATTCGTCACAACTTTAAATTTGATTTTGATTTATTGGACGTAATAAAACAAATGCCTTATGTGGCTTTAGTTGCCATGATCAGTTTTATGCTTGTTGGTTCTCACCGAGGAGTTGTTAGATATACAGGGTTTAGAGATGTTGTTAATATAGTTATTGGAGCAAATATTTTAGCCACAATTTTACTAGTTACAGTTTTTTTAGGTAGAAAATTTGAAATAGCTAGTGCTTTAGAATTTTCAGGCTCTATTATATACATTCATTTGCTTTTAAACATTCTATTCTTAATCGGTGCAAAATTCTTTATTAAATCTGTCTATCATAGTATTATCCAAGACAGTCAGAACATTAAAAATGTACTTATTTACGGTGCTGGAACTTCAGGCCTTATTACTTATGATGCCTTAACAAATGATAAAAAGACAAATAACCATGTTGTAGGTTTTATTGATGATAACACTAATAAAATTGGTAAAAAAATCAATCTATTACCCGTTTATAGTCTAGAGGACATAATAAAAAATACTCTTGAAAAATATGAAATCGATGAGGTCATCATTTCCATGCAGAGCATAGAACCTGAGCGTTTACTGGAAATCACAACATATTTGTTTAGTCTTAATTTGAAAGTAAAAATTGTACCACCAGTACAAAATTGGATTGATGGCGATTTAAGTGTTGGGCAGATCAAGGATGTAAAAATTGAAGATTTACTTGGTAGAGCTCCAATACAAATATTAAATCCTGAGCTTGAGCATGAGTATGAAAACAAAACTATACTTATAACTGGTGCAGCAGGCTCAATAGGAAGTGAAATAGCAAGAAAACTAACTAACTATAAGTATAAGAAATTAATTTTTGTTGATATTGCTGAATCACCGCTATATGACTTACAACAAGAATTTGTTCTTAAAGGTCATGATAATTTCTTGCCTATTGTTGCTGATATTAAGGACAAAAATAGATTAGATAAAATATTTGAAGAACAAAAACCATCAATTGTTTTTCATGCAGCAGCTTACAAACATGTACCCTTAATGGAAAGTAATCCTTATGAAGCAGTTAGAGTAAATGTTTGTGGTACAAAAAACGTAGCTAACTTATCTGTAGTTCATGGTGTCAATAAATTTGTTTTAATTTCTACAGACAAAGCTGTTAACCCAACCAATGTGATGGGAGCTTCAAAACGTATTGCAGAACTTTATGTTAGTTGTCTAAAAGGAAAGGGGAAAACAAAATTTATTACTACAAGATTTGGAAATGTGCTTGGATCCAATGGTTCTGTAATTCCTTTATTCAAAAATCAGATAGAACGTGGTGGTCCATTAACAGTTACACACAAAGACATTACTAGGTACTTTATGACAATTCCTGAAGCATGTCAATTAGTGCTAGAAGCTGCAACAATGGGTAACGGTGGAGAAATTTTTGTTTTTGATATGGGTAAATCCGTTAAAATATTCGACCTAGCAAAAAACATGATTGTCCTTTCAGGCTTGAGATATCCAGATGATATTGACATAAAAATAACTGGATTACGTCCAGGAGAAAAGATATATGAAGAGTTATTGGCAGATGGCGAAAATACCATTAACACTTATAATGAAAAAATTATGATTGCTAGAACCAAACCTTTTCCTATTGAAAAAATAAAATCAAGCATTATTAATTTATGTAAAATAAGTACCGAAACATCAAATTTAGAAATAGTATCAATAATTAAAGAACTTGTTCCTGAATACATTTCAAAAAATTCTAAATTTGAGGTTTTAGATACATTAAAAAATAATTAACTCAAACAAATCATGAAAGCAATATCTACAATTAATAAATTTAAAGAAGCTTTATTATTATTTTCAATAATACTTATAAGTTCTTGTGCTAGTAGACAAGAAATTGTTTATTTTCAAGATGAACCGCTATCAAACGAAATGGCATCCACAAACAATTATGAAATTAAGTTTAAACCAGCAGACATGTTAACGATTGATATTTCAGCACAAGACCCAGAAGCTGTTGCACCTTTTTTATTAACACCTGTTGCTCAAAATATTAATAATTCATTAAACATTAATAATAACTTAAGAATTCAAACTTATTTAATAGATATAAATGGTAATATTGAGTTTCCTGTTCTTGGTACTTTAAAAATGCAAGGTTTATCTAGAGTTGAAGCAACAGATATGCTGAAAGTGAAGCTTTCTGAATACATAAAAGACCCTATTGTGAATGTTCGTTTAATCAACTTTAACATAACTGTATTGGGTGAGGTCAAATCACCAGGAACTTTTACGGTTCAAAATGAGAGAATCTCTCTAAGTGATGCTTTAGGCCTTGCAGGAGATTTAACTATTTACGGCAAAAGAGATAATGTTTTATTGATAAGGGAAGTAGACGGAGAAAAGCGCTATGCAAAATTTGATTTAAACTCAGTTAATGTTTTAAATTCACCTAACTACTATCTAACACAAAATGATGTTATCTATGTGGAACCTAATAATGCAAGGGTCAGACAATCTTCATACAATCAAAATAATGGAATTATTATTTCAGCTGTAGCTACATTAGCTACAATTGCTGCTATTTTAATTAAGTAAATTCAAACCTAGAGGCAATTTATCATGCAAAAGTCTATATACAGCAATAATAACCAGATAATTAACACTTTAGATTTATATGTTTCAAAGTGGAAATACATTCTTTTATTTTTAATAATATCACTTGGTTGTGCTTATTTATATTTAAGATATGCAACTTATGAGTATAGTACAACTGCTTCAATTAAAATTCAGGAAGACAAAAAAACCAATCCAATGAGTGAGATTTCAGCATTTCAAAGTGTTGGATTGTTTTCCTCAGATTTTGGCAAAATTGAAGACGAAGCACAAATATTAAAATCTAGAACATTAATCGAGCAGGTTGTTAAAGACTTAAAGCTAAATATGTCATTTTTTGTAAAAGGAAAAATTAAGGACAAAGAAGTTTATTTAAACCCTCCTATTAATATTAATTTTTTTGAAAATGATTCTTTAATACATCAAGTAGATACAACTTTATATGTAAAATTTGTTTCAGAAAACAAGTTTACTTTGTCAGGTTTCAACACTAACGAATTGATAGAGTTAAATAGTGATCAAGGTATTTCTGAGCATTCCTTTGGAGATAAAATTAGTACGGGTTTTGGCGACATAATTATTACACCAAATTTGGGTAATTATGGTGCCCAAAATGGGAGATATATTAAAATTAAGCTAACTCCTATTAATGAAGTTATAGAATCTTATATAGAAAAAATAAAAATTCAAACTACTGTAAACTCTAGAATAATCAAATTTACTCTTAATGAGAGTTCGGTTAACAAAGCAGAGTTTATAATCAATAAACTTATAGAAAAGTACAATGAAGATGTTGTTAATGACAAAGAAGAAATAGTTAAAATAACTTCAGACTTTATAAGTAGCAGACTGGAAGTTGTTGCACAGGAACTCGAACAAGTTGATCTTACTGCTGAAAATATGAAACAAACCAATAGGTTATCAGACTTAGGTGCTCAATCTAGTATATTTCTTCAAAGTGAAAAAGAAAACGAAGCAAAACTAGTGGCTACAACAAATCAAATTCAGATTGTTGATTATATGACAGGCTACCTAGACGAAAATAATAGCGCTGGAGATTTATTGCCAGCTAATGTTGGTATTGCTGACAATGGTGTAAATCAATTAACAAAAAGCCATAATGATCTTGTACTGCAACGCAATAGAATATTAAAAAACTCTAGTGAAAAAAATCCAACAGTTATAAATTTGAACAATCAAATTAGAGATTTAAAAGATAACCTAAATAAAAGTTTAGAAAACATAAAGTCTGCCAATGAAATTACGCTTCAAACTCTAAATAGAGAAGATGCACGTATTAATTCTCAGATTTATTCTGCTCCAAAAAAAGAACGTCAGTTTAGAGATATAAGCAGACAGCAAAGTATCAAAGAATCGTTATATCTCTATTTGCTTCAAAAACGTGAAGAAACTGCCATAAGTCTTGGTATGTCTTCACCAAATGCTAAAATTATTGATTATGCTTTTTCTACATCTTTACCTGTAAGTCCAAAAAAAGCAATTACATATTTAGCTGCTTTATTGCTTGGATTAGTTATACCAATATCTTTCATATATTTTCTAGATTTAATAGATACTAAAGTGCATACTAAAGCAGATGTTGAAAAAATTGTGAGTGCTCCATTTATAGGAGACATTCCACAGTCTAGCTCTAAAAAGAAAAGTAGACTTATTTCAAAAGTTGACTACTCGCCTAAAGCAGAGGCTTTTAGAATGCTCAGAACCAATATTAGCTTTATTCTCAAAGATAAAAACGATAAGTTAGCCAATACCATATTTGTTACCTCTACAACAAGTCAAGAAGGAAAATCTCATACTTCTATTAATTTGGCCAATTCACTGTCTTTCTCAAATTTAAAAGTGCTAATTGTAGAAACAGATATTAGAGTTCCAAAGGTTGAAGATTACATGGATGTAAAAGGGAAGAAAGGAATTACAGATTTTATTAGCGATGACAACTTATCAATTGATGATGTGACCTTTACAGTAAAAAACAATGAGTTTTTAGATGTAATACCTTCAGGTACAATACCTCCAAATCCTTCAGAATTACTAATGAGTCATCGTGTGAAGTCCCTTTTTGAGCATGTTAAAAAGAAATACGACTATATTATTGTAGATACAGCTGCAGTAGGTCTTGTTACTGACACCTTGCTAATTAGTCAGTTTGCAGATATGTTCATTTATGTAGTGAGTGCAAATAGCCTTGACAAACGTCAACTACATGTGGCTCAAACCATGTATGAAGAAAACCGATTACCGAATATGACTATTTTGCTTAATGGTACAAAAAAGAGAAGCGGTTATGGCTATGGTTATGGTTATGGTGCAAATCCAATTAAAAAGAAATGGTATAAGTTTGGTTAGACTAGAGTGTGTGCAGTGAAATTATACTTTCCTGCGCTTCTTTTCTGTTTTAAGTAAATTGAGTTCTCTATTGGTTTGTCCAGCAACAGAGGTGTTTTCCTCAGCTCTTCTAATTAAATACGGCATAACGTCCTTAACTGGACCAAATGGTACATATTTAGCTACGTTGTAGCCGTTTTTGGCAAGATTGAAGCTAATATGATCACTCATTCCATATAGCTGACCAAACCACACTCTATTATCATTTTTTGATATATTAAGCGATTTCATTAAATCCATGGCTAGATAAGAACTTTCTTCATTATGTGTTCCTATAAAAAGAGAAATATCTTCGAGATGTTCTAAAATGTAAGAGAGCGTGGCGTTAAAATTTTTATCTGTTGCAGCTTTATTTATACATATTGGAGATGTGTACCCTTTCTCTTCTGCCCTATCTCTTTCTTTTTCCATGTATGCACCTCTTACAATCTTAAATCCTAATTTAAAATTAGATTTTTGTGCTCTCTCGTGAATTTGCCTTAAATAATTGAGTCTATCCCAACGATATGTCTGCAACGTATTATAAACTATTGGTACATCTGTATTATAACGTTTCATCATCAACTCGACCAATTCATCAGCCGCATTTTGCATCCAACTCTCTTCTGCATCAATGAGTATCTCAACATCTCGTTCTTTACCTAGATTGCATACTTTATCAAATCGATCAACTACTCTATCCCATTCTTGTTTTTCTTCTTCTGTTATTCGACCTCCCTTGCCAATTTTTTCATACAAATAAAAACGACCGAAACCTGTTGGTTTAAAAACAGCAATTGGCATAGACTCCTGTTTGTGAGCAAACTCAATTAACTCGCAAGTTTTTTCCATTGCTGAATCAAACTCTTTTTCATCTTCTTTGCCTTCAACTGAAAAATCTAATACGCTAGAAACTCCCTTTTGGTACATGTTTTCAACCACAGATAAACAGTCTTTTTCATTAACACCACCACAAAAATGATCAAAAACTGTTGATCGTATTAAGCCTTCAACTGGCAAATTCGCTTTTAAAGCAAAGTTGGTAGCTGCTGTTCCAATGCGTACAAGAGGTTGATTAGATATCATTTTAAACAAAAAGTAAGCACGCTCTAATTCTGAGTCACTCTTTAACTGAAAAGCAACTTCAGTATTCTCAAATATTCTTTTTGAAGACATTCACTTATATTAAAATATTACAAACAAATATAATTTATTAGTAAGATACTTTTTTAATAAAATTCTACTTATTTTCACAGCGAAAATTCATTTCATTTTTGCATGCAATCTATTAGCGCTGGAACATATAAAATACATTTTAACAATAACTGTTATGATGAGCTTAATTCTTATCTAACAAGCTCAAATTTTTCTAAACTGTTCATTTTAGTTGACAGGAATACGCATGAATTTTGCTTGCCAAAGCTCATGAGTGAACTTGAAACTGATTTAGAGACCGAAATTATAGAAATTGAAAATGGTGAAGTGTATAAAACAATCGATACTTGTGTTGGTGTCTGGAATGCATTATCTGAATTGAATGCAGATAGAAAATCAATAATGATTAATCTTGGTGGAGGTGTTGTAACAGATTTAGGTGCTTTTGTAGCTTCAACATTTAAGAGAGGTATACAATATATTAATGTACCTACTTCATTGCTCTCTATGGTTGATGCATCAGTTGGAGGAAAAACTGGAGTAGATTTAGGTTCACTAAAAAACCAAGTTGGAGTTATTAATACTGGAGCAATGGTCCTTATTGACACATCATTTTTAGAAACCTTACCTGGAAATGAATTGCGCTCTGGTTATGCCGAAATGTTAAAACATGGTTTAATTCAAGACGAAGGATATTGGAATGAATTGTTAGATACTTCAACTCTTTCGATTGATGACTTAGATGACTTAATCTATAAGTCTGTAATTATAAAAAATGATATAGTTGCGGAAGACCCTAATGAAGATGGCAAAAGAAAAACGCTTAATTATGGACATACCATTGGTCATGCTATAGAAAGTTTGTTTTTGGAAGATCAAGATAAAACTACTTTGCTTCATGGTGAAGCAATAGCTGTCGGAATGGTTTTAGCTACATATATCTCATATAAGATGCTTGAATTTCCAGTAGAAAAGCTTGAAACTGTGAAAGACACAATGTCCAATTTATATGGCAAAGTTGTATTTGAGAAACAAGATTATGAGCAAATAATTAGCCTGTTAAAGTTTGACAAAAAGAACTCACATGGCAATGTGAATTTTGTACTGCTTAATGATATCGGAAATCCTATAATCGATTGCAAAGTGGATAATGAGTTAATTTACGAGGCCTTTGATTACTACAATTCGTAAATCTTTGAAAGAAGAATTAAACTATAGGTAACGTTCCCTTAATATATTGCAATGATGAGTTTCATGACCAGCAATTACAAAACCCAATGCTCTTACTGACATTTGATTACCACTTGCAACTCCTATTGATAGCAACATTTCATCTGTAAAATTAGTAAACAACTGCAATGTTGATGCTCTCTGAGCATTATACTCCTCCAATAAAGAAGCCTTACTCCTATTTATTGCATTTGATACGTCTACATAATCATTATGGTCAAATCCTGGTAAATTGGTTTTATCTTGTCTTGCAAAACGCAAAGCTCTGTAAGCAAAAACACGCTCAGCATCAATTATATGAAGAAGCATTTCTTTGATACTCCACTTATCTTCTGCATATTTATAATTCATTTTATCTTCAGAAATACCATCAAACAATTGATTTAATGCTCTTGAACTTTCTTGCACAGCCTCTAGAAGTTCATTGTCTCCTGATTGATTTATATAATGCTCGTAATACGAAGTGTAGTCATTGGATTTTAAATCAGATGCTTTCATGCTATAGTTCATTAAATATTGAATGCATTAATCTTTTTTTATCATTAATGCTTTCTTCAAGTGATATCATAGTTTCTGTTCTATAAACACCCTCGATATCATCTAATTGAAAAATAATCTCCTTTGCATGAGTCGTATCACGTGCCCTAATCTTACAAAAAATATTGAATTTACCTGTAGTAATATGAGCAACAGTAATATTAGGTATTTCATTGATTCTTTCTAATACAAATTGAGTTTGCGATGTGTTTTGCAAAAACACACCAACATAGGCAATAAAAGAAAAACCTAGCTTTTGGTAATCAAGTGTTAATGAAGAACCTTTAATGATTCCTGCATCTTCCATTTTTTTTACGCGAACATGAACAGTCCCTGCCGAGATAAGTAGTTTTTTTGCAATATCTGTGAATGGTATTCTTGTATTATCAATTAACATATCAAGAATTTGGTGATCAATTTCGTCTAGTTTTATCTTTTGCATTATTTCGTTTTTATTAAATAAAAAACAAAAATAATACATTATCAGTAATAATTATGCATTTATACTAATGAAATTGTAGATTTTAATGAGAATAATTCATTATTTAGCAAAACGAAATCGTTTTCGTAACCCTCAAAAAGCATTTCATTTTTTCTTGTTAGAACCTCCTTTCCATCAGCATCAATTTCTGTATGTCCAAAATATTCACCTAAATGGCCTATTTCTTCTATTACTGGAATGAAATGAATCTCATTGTCTTTCAAAACTTCTTTAAATTGAATTGCGACATCCTGATTACCATTGTTTTCAACTAATTTAGCATTACGGATGATAATATCAAAAAACAGTTTTTCGTTTTTAGGAATCGTATGATAGTCCATAAAGGCTTCACCACTAATTTCAGTATTAGCAATATATTTCAGTGATGTTAGCAATGCCAAACTAATGTATTCCCTAACTTTTTCTCTTGGATAATCATCTTTACAGTGTCCAGCTTCAAATAAAATTGTTGGCACACCTTTGCTTTGGAAAGTATCTCCAACACAATTAATGTTAAAGCTATCATCATAAATACCAACTTGCTTAGGAATAATAGGCTGTAAAGCCTCATTCATTTTTACAATGATTTCCATGGCTTGCATCCTATTTTTTGTAATAGTCGTTTTTTCATCTTGAGCTGGAGCAAGAAAGCTTACCGTTGCAGGTTTATTGCACTTTCCAGCACTAAAAATAGTTCTTTGTCCATGCAAATTATAACAGAAGTTAGGTTTAAAATCATTAAATACACCAAGTAGAACATTACTTTCTGGCTGAGACAAGTTTTGCGCATCTCTATTTAAATCAATATCATTTGCATTTGCCCTAGTGTACAAATAAGCGCCATCTGGATTTAAAATGGGAATAATTTTAAGTGTGCAATTTGCAAGTAAGTCGTTGGAAATATCGTTTTTATCACTTAAAATGTTCAGTAAATCAAATAAAGCCTTAGTTGTGGTACTTTCGTTCCCATGCATTTGCGACCAAATCAAAACTTTTTTTGGTCCATTACCAACTGTGACAGAATAAATCTGTCTTTCCTCAACAGAAATTCCAATTTTATTAACCAAGAAAACCTTGCTCAAATTATTAAGCAAAGGCTCAATATCATCATTAGTAATGTAACGATGATAAAGACTTTTTTGTCTTTTGGTTTCTAGTAATTTTGTTAACTCTTCCATCTTCATAAACGTAATAAAAAGCAAAGGTAACTATTTGATAATTTACATTTGTAAACATATTATTTCTGATAAAATTTATTATTGTAAACAAGATGAAATAGAATTTTTAAAAATATCTAAATAAATAATTAAATACTTTGAATTATTTTATTATCAGTTTTTTAAACCCTTTTATATAAAGTATAATTGTAGTAATTTAGAAACTATATGGAGACAGATTGCAATAAAATAGAAACAAATAGGTTAACTTTGTAAGGGACTTCGAACAATTAAGTGTTTACAATGGTAAATAAGGAAGAATTCATATTAAGGCTTAAAGAAATAATGAAATATTACAATGAATCTGCCGCGTCATTTTCTGAAAAAATTGGTGTTCAACGCTCAAGTATTTCACACATACTATCTGGTAGAAACAAACCTAGTTTGGAGTTTATTATGAAAATTCTTTCCTCCTACCAAGAAGTCGATTTATATTGGCTTTTAAATGGAAAAGGAGCATTTCCGAAAGCAGGTGTAAATAAAAGCACTGAACAAAACAGAGATATTCAGGATAATTCTCCAACCACTATTGGAAATGAAATCGAACGCATCGTTATTTTTTATAAGGATGGAAGTTTTAAAAACTTTCAAAATTAGATATATAGTTAGTAACTTTGTTGCAAACTTCATTTATGAGACTTTTTTATTACGTGCTATTTTTATTTTTATTCTCAGCTTGCTATCAAATAGAACGTGATTGCACTGATTTTCAAACTGGAGCTTTTGAAAGCACTGTAGTTATTGATGGAGTTGATTATATATCTACTTTCACTAGAACTGATAAATTGCAAATAGAGACTTTTGAAGGTAAAACAGATTCGTCATCTGTTAGGTGGATTAATGATTGTGAAGTTATTTTCAAAACTATAAATCCAAAGCGAATGTCAGAACGTAAAGATATTCACTTAAAAATATTAGAAACAACTGATTCAACTTATACATTTGAATATTCGTATGTTGGTGAAGCAATAAAACAGCAAGGCACAGCAAAAACTTTACGCTAAATGTTAGATTTTCTTCTTACTAGTGACGCCATAATGGCCTTATTGACACTCACCTTTCTTGAGATTATATTGGGTATTGATAATATTGTGTTTATCTCAATTGCTGCTAATAAACTTCCTGAACATCAAAGAAGTAAGGCAACTAATATTGGATTAATATTTGCGATGTTGCAGAGAATTATATTATTGTTTTTTGTTTCTTTTTTAATTTCTCTACAAGAGCCTTTTTATACACTTAAAAACTCCTGGTTAACATTGGCCTTGAGTTGGCAAAGTATTATACTCTTTGCTGGTGGCATGTTTTTAATATATAAAAGCACATCCGAAATTCGTGAAAAGGTTGAAACCCCTCAGCATGATGCCAATGCAGTAAAGGGTAAAAAAATAAGCACTTTATCGCAAGCAATTGTGCAAATACTATTGATTGACTTTATTTTTTCTATAGATTCAATTTTAACAGCAGTTGGGATGACAAATGGCTTGTCACCCAATCATAATTATAACTTGGTACTTATGATTATTGCTGTTGTCATCTCAATAATAATAATGATAGCCTTTGCTAATCCTATTCGTAAGTTTATTGATGCTCATCCAAGTATTCAAATGCTTGGACTAGCTTTTTTAATACTTATAGGTTTTATGTTAATAACAGAAGCGGCTCATTTATCTGACACATCTTTATTTGGCAATAAAGTTGGTGCAATACCTAAAGGGTATCTTTATTTTGCAATAGCATTCTCTTTGTTTGTAGAATTTTTAAATTACAGAATTTCAAAAAATAAAAACAGTAGTAAATGATAACTACTTAATAAATAAAAGAATGGGACTCACAAACAATGACATTTTCAAAAAACTTCGAGTAGCACATAAATTGCGTGATGACGATATTGTAAAAATATGTGCTCTGAAAGATTTTAAAGTCACAAAAAGTGAAATTGGAGCTATATTTAGAAATGAAAATCATCCAAAATACATGGAATGTGGTGACCAATTCTTACGTAACTTTTTGGATGGACTCATAATTCATCTTCGTGGACCAATGCCTCCAAAGAAAGAATCTAAGCTTTGAGGTGGTTATCCCAACCATTCTTTAAAGTCTTTTACACGCTCTCTTGCTACAATGACGTCCTGCTCATTATAATTGTTCAGTTTTATTTGTAAACGCGAATTGGTGTAGCTGACCATATCTTTTATGGCATTTATGTTCACAAAGAATTTTCGGTTTATTCTGAAAAACGTATGTGGCTCCAATTCGTTTTCTAACTGTTCAAGTGTAGTATCCAAAAGATAGTTTCTTCCTTCTGAAGTATACACATAAGTTCCTTTATTTTCACTAAACACACACTCTATATCATCAACATTGATAAGTTTTATATGCTGACCAACTTTAATAGAAAATCGTTTTTTGTATTCACGTTCAATTGGATTAATCAATAGGTTTTTTATATCATCAAAATCCAAAGTTACTGCTTGTTGTTTAGGCAAACGTTCTTTAAACTTAGATACAGATTTTTTTAAATCATCCTCATCAATTGGTTTTAACAAATAATCTATACTGTTTAGCTTAAAGGCTTGTAGAGCATATTCATCATAAGCAGTAGTAAAAATCACAGCAGATTGTATATCTATGTTTTCAAAAATTTCAAAAGATAATCCATCACTCAGCTGAATATCTAAAAAGATAAGATCTGGATGTTCATTATTTTGAAACCAGTCAATAGACTCTTCAACCGAATGCAGCATCACTTCAGCATTAATATCTAAATTGTTCAGCATACGCTGTAAACGTCTTGCTGATGGCTTTTCGTCTTCAATAATAATTACTTGCATTTATTTTAAATTTAGCTTTTTTGCATTCTTATTAATAATTCTCGCTCCTATAACAATAGTTATAAATGTAGCCAACGCTACTATCCACCAAAATTCTTTCATATTTGTTGTAAATCGCGTTCCGATTTCTGACCAAAGCGCTGCATATAAACCAACTACAGACCAACTCATAAAATAGTAATGTGCAGCTAACCAATTTTTATGTCTTTTCCATGCTGCTCGCATTCCACCTAGCACAGTCAATAAACTAACTATGGCAAAGAAATGAAACAAACTAAAACCTCCAAAATTGATTATAAAAAAAGAACTTAAATTTAAGGTTAACATTGCTATTACATATACATAGCCTACTCGCTTGTGAAATAATGTTCCTTTAACATTTAAAACTACAACTGTGCCAGTAACTAAGGCTAGAACTGCAGTAATAAAATGAAACCAGCCAATATTGCTATGTATAATATCATTTAGCATATTTATTGATTTTGCTCGTCCTTTATAAACTCTTCAATTTTTCGATCTTTAAAGGCCTTACTAAAAATAATTCTTCCATCAAAAACACACCAAGCATGTACAATAATCCCAATACTCCAGGTTATCATTATATTTAAAACTACCCAAACAAAAAAGTTCAAACTTTCATCTTTCTCCAACATTATAAGCTTAAATAACAATGCTATATTAACAATTAAAAAAAGAAACAGGTGAATGTAAAACCTTCGTAATGCAACAACTTTTTTTCTAGCTTCTAGATACTTCTTGTTCATAACTCTTATTGAAAACGCTGGTATTCTTCTTTGTCTTTATCCATATATTCCTTAATCTTTTTTTCTTCCCAGTTCTTCCCAAACATAAAATCTGGACCAAAAACACCTATGAAATGAAAAAACAATCCTATTCCCCAAAATAAAGGGGTTGCAAACGCTCCAAAGTGCCAAAATCCATCTCCAGAATTCACACCAATGAGGATAAATAAAAATAAGTTTACAACTATATATACTGCTAAGTGCCAGTAAAACCCAACTAACTTATCTAGTTTCTTTTTTGCTCTTAAATAAGCATCTTCTTTTTTAAAGTCATACGTTGATTGATTATCATCGTACGGTTCTATATCGTATTTTTTCATCTTTAGTTTAATTAAAATTGTTCTTTTTCTCTTCTTCCATAAATTGCTTAATTTTCTCTTCCTCCCAATTATGTCCTATAAATAGAGGCAATACAAAAACTGCAACTGCATGTATGGTTAAACCTATTCCCCAAAGTAACCAGATTCCTGAAAAACTCAAATCAAAAATTGCTTCTTGTAATGATTCTCCATTTCTTAGGTTTCTTATAATTTTGAATGTCGAAATAGCTATATTAACAACTAAATAAACACCTAAATGATTATAGAATTTTCTTAGCTTTTCTACTCGTCGTTTTGCATTTAAAAATGCTCTATCTTTATCTGAATAATTCATAATAATAACTTAGTTCCAACGATTATTTTTTTCTTCTTCTCGCATGAATTCCTCAATTTTTTTGCGCTCCCAATTGCGTCCAAAAACGCCATCGTTCACATAGACTTTGTAAGCATGGAACATTAAGCCTATTCCCCAACCTAACATTGGCCACCAAAACCACTGATAATCCCAAAATGTCCAATAATTAATAAATGCTAAAAAGGGAATTACGATAACATATGATATGAGACTGTAATAAAATTCTTTTACTTCTTCAACATGTTTACGCGCTCTTACGTAACTGTCGTCAAATTGTTCTTTTGTTCTAGTTTTCATGACTGATATTTGTTTTGTAAGCAATGGTATTGCAACTGCAAAACTTTTTGCTTGTTGATTGATGTTTACTTTTTTATCTGTTAATAGATTGTAGCGTTGTCTAATATTATCTAAACCTACACCACTACTCTTTTTTACTATTTGTTTAGGCTGCAAATTATTTTCTACTACTAAAACACCATTGGACTCATATATTTTAATATGCAAAGGCTTACTGCTTGTAACCATATTGTGCTTTACTGCGTTCTCCAATAATAATTGCAAAGATAATGGCACTACCTTTGCTTCTGGATTTGATGCTTGTTCAGGCATTTCAAAAATTATGCTATCTTCAAATCGCATTTTTAAAAGAGACATATAGGTTTTAGCAAACTCTAATTCTTCATCAACGGTTACTAAAGCCTTACCTTTTTGCTCTAACACATAACGATATACTTTTGATAATGACGTTGTAAACTTCTGTGCACTATCTGGGTTTTCATCAATTAAACTCGTTAATACATTTAAACTATTGAATAAAAAATGAGGATCTAATTGATTCTTTAAAGCATCAAACTTTGCACTAGCAGTTCCAGCTATTACCTTTTGTTCCTTAATTTTTCGCTTCTGCAACTCTTGATAAAAATAAAAAGCATGAAAGAACATGGATACAGCGATCGTTATTATTAAAGCTGTGTAATAAAATGTCATTCGTTCAGTATCCAAAAAGGTTTCATAACTAACACCATCTAATACAACTCTATGGAATATTCTAATCAAGAACAATGTTCCCATTGTCAAAATTACTGAGCCAAAAAAACCAATTGCTAATCTGTATTTTTTGTGCCTGTTCCATACTACACGTTGGTTCAGATAATCGAAATACGAAGAGTTTACCAATGTCAAAGGGAAACTATACATTACATAGAAACCAAATACCTTAACAAGTTGTAGGTTGAATACTACTTCTCTATTTGATGCATAATCAAATATGATATCAACTACAAATAATACAAATGCAATTAAGATACTTACTGACACTAATTTTATAAACTCTTTCATTATTAAATCTTATTTTTTACAACTATTTAATACTTGTTCAGCTCTTTCTTTTCCCCAATTTGGATGAAAAGAAGTTTCTGGTTTAAAGTTAGCAAAAAGTTCCAAAGCTCTTTCTATATCTTTGCAAAATGGAGCTGTGTCCTGACCAAAAAATTGAGCTGCTCCCATATTCCATTCAGCTTTACTCAGTATAACCCTTGGATTATTTGGGTCAATACTTATAGCTTGTTCATATAGCGCAGCTATTTTAGGTGATAATTGCATGCCATATGCTGCACCATCATAAGCTACCCAAACAGTATGTAATAAAGCTTGTAAGATTATTATATCTGGATTATCCTTTGAAATCATTGTAGCATCATTAATTAAGTTCTGTGCTTTTTTTAACTGCGAATCCAGCTTGTCTTTATCTTTTTGATTAAAACCATCCAAGACTAATACTTGAGCTGCATAATAAGGTGGTAACCAATTATCTTTTTCAGCTGTTGCTATACGTTCAAATAAGTTAGAGGCTTCAGTTGGGTTAGTTCCCCAAAGTTCAAAGGCTTTTTGCATGCCTTTTTCATAGTTTGATTGTGCAGATACAATTCCTGAAATCAAAAGTGCAATTAATAGTGCTATTTTTTGCATAATAGTTCGTTTTTTAATTATGAAGCAAATATCCTTCAAGATTTCAGTTATTTAAAAACTGAATTACCGAACTGTAATAATTAAATGACGAATTGTAGGTTTTTGAAATTTAGCTACATGTATATATAAATGCTGGAGGCAAATTTATTGGTGTAAAGCCAAGTTTAACTGTGTTAAAAACAGTTTTTAAGAACTTATATTTATTAAGACTGTATTGATATTGAACAAAACTCCCATTATTAACTAAGTAATTGGGTATTTTTTTGAATAGAACATCCAAATCTGATTTTGGTAAAATGGCCAATGGCAAACTCGAAATCAAATAATCAACTTTTTCTATTTCCAATTTCTGTAAAAGAGAATCAAAATCTATAGCTGAATGATTGTGAATTTCAAAATTGTTATAAACTTTAAATTTATCCTCGCAATGTTTCAAAAAAGGGTCATTTATTTCCAATGAAATTAACCTCGAACTAGATGGCATTTGTTTGAGCAATCTTTTAGTAATTGCTCCATTGCCGCAACCAAATTCTAATATTATCTGGTTATCCTCGAAATTAATTTGCTTAATAATATCCTTTGCCAAAAACTTCGAACTTGGTGCAATAGCACCAATGTTTTTAATAGAATTTGCTACTTCTTTTACAAATAATTTCATCTATAAATAATAAGATATTCTTTTAACTAATAATAATATGACGATTTACTTTGCTTAAAGTTACGAATATGAGCAATATTTTAGCTAAATCAAATAAATTGCACTCTTTAAAGCAAAATTATTTAACTTTCAGAATCAAACATTTAGTAATGAAGTATTTAAGATTATTAGCACTTGTCGTCCTATTTTTTGGATGCAAAAATGAAAAAAACAAGTTTGAAGTTGACAATGTTTATATAGCAGAGATTGATTCTTTCTTTAAATCTAAAATGAAAGAACGACAAGGAGATTATTTGCAATTAATTGCATTACATAAACTAGATTCTGGAAACAATAGCCTAGGCAAAAATGCAATTAACAATCTAACGTTGGATATTAAAGGGTTACCTGAAACAATTGGGAACATCTTAATGAAAGACAATTCAATTAGTTTTATAGCTGATAAAAATGCAATCATAACAACTAACAAAGATTCCATTATTACTAATACAACTTTGGTTCTAAACGAATATGGTAGCTCACAAAAGCTTTACTGCGATAGACTCAATTGGCAAATCATTACAAGGTCAGATCAACAATATTTACGTGTTTGGGATGTCATGAACCCTAAAATTAAATCCTTTAAAGGTTTCGAAAGATTTCCTTTAAATAGCAACTACATTTTAGAAGGTAACTTTACATATTATGAACAAGAAAAATCTGAAGTTGTTAAGGCAAAAGTTGATGGACAGCGCAAAGTTAGTTTTATTGGCAAAGCAACTTTCGAGTTTCAAGGTAAATCTTTTTCATTAGAAGTAGGTTCAAATGGATTTACTATGGTTGGTGATAGTACAAATGGAGATTCAACTTATGGTGGCGGAAGGTACTTTTACTTAGACTTACTAAAAGAAAACGGATTAGTAAAGATTGACTTTAACAAACTTTATAATCCGCCTTGTGCCTTTTCTGAATTTACAACATGTTTATATCCTCCGAGGCAAAACCAATTGCATTTCGCAATTAATGCTGGTGAAAAGATAATTCTAAAACAGTAACTGTTAATCCTTCAAATATTCAAAAAAGATAGGAACGCTGTATGGCACATTTACAGACTTACCACGCTGTTTACCTGGCTCCATTTTAGGTAACAGGCTAATGATACGCTCAGCTTCTTTTTCCAATAATTTATCAGGACCACGAGAGCGAATTTTAGAAATCCCTCCTTTAGAATCAACTACAAACAGCACAAATACTCGTCCACTTATTCCCAATTCTAGTGCAGTTTCGGGATATTTAAAGTTCTTTTTGATATGTTCAGTTACCATATCTTGAAAACACTTTTTTAACTCTGCATTGTTCTTACCCTTACATCCAGGATAAACAGGTACATTTTCAATTACTGCAAAAGGAACTTCAACATCTTCTTCTAGTTCTTCAACCTCTACATCATCAACAAACACTTCTCGTTCTTCAATACCTTCATCTTGATCCATTTCAGTACTTTCAATTACAGTTTCTTCAATCTCATCAACATCTTCAACTACAACAATCACTTCTGGAGCAGCTGTTGGTGGTGGAGGTGGAGGAGGTGGTGTATCAACATTCAACAAAGGAACGTCGTCTTCAATTTCTTCATTGATTTCCAAAATCTGAGCTATTTTATCATCTTTTTCATAGGTCTTGAAATTCAACAAACTATAGGTCACAAATAGCATTAAGCATAATCCAATAGAAAAATACAAACTACTATTATTATTGAGGTCTAAATCGGGGTTTTTTTTAGCTTCCATGACTATAATGATTTAGTGATACTTAATATACCCATGAAGTTACAGGATATCATGCTAAATAAATATGACTTTTGTCAGTTCTTGAAAACTCAAACCCTGTGCACTAATTCCGAAAAAAATAACTAACTTGTCATTTCTTTATTTGTAACTAAACCAACCGCTTTATGAATAGTAATTTATACTTATCAAAGCGCCTCAAATCATTTAAAGTCCTACTAATTTTTTCTGCTGTTTTTATTTTTGGCTGTGATTCTGAAATTGAAGATGGAGTCATGAAAAGTGATCTCAAAAAAGATATAGAAATGGTCACCAATTATGGAACTATCATAATGAGATTGTCAGATGAAACACCAAAGCATCGAAACAATTTTATTAAACTAGTGAATCAAAAATTTTATGACAGTCTATCATTTCATCGTGTGATTGAAAATTTTATAATACAAACTGGTGATCCTGAAACGAAAAACCTTAATTCAGATAAAGCACATGGAGCTTCAGATTTGCCTTATCGCGTTCCTAAAGAAATCAATAACAACTTATTTCATAAACGAGGTGCTTTAAATGCAGCTAGAGAGGGAGACGACACTAATCCTGAACAAGCCTCAAGCAGCACGCAATTTACGATTGTTCAAGGTCGAGTTTATAATGATAGTACTTTAGATTATCAATTGTCAAGGTTAAACAAATGGTTGGCATATAATAAGGTCGTTAATAAACCTGCGCATAAAAGCAAGTTAGATGATATGAATGAACTCTTTAAAAATTGGGATTCAACTAAAATTGATTCTTATAATGCTATCAAAAAAGAACTGGATTCATTTACAGATATAGAGTTAACAATCATGACAAAATACGAATATCCAAATAAACATCGTGAAGTTTATAAAACTCTTGGTGGAGCTGCTCACCTTGATCGAAACTATACTGTTTTTGGCGAAGTTGTAAAGGGAATGAACGTTGTAGACAGTATCGCTGCTGTTGAAAAAGAAGGATCAAAACCAATAAAAGATGTAAGAATCATTACAGCAAGATTAATAAAACGAAAAGAATACTAACCAAAATAATCAACTAGAATGAAAAAATTATTACTACTCCTACTACTTACTCTGAGCTTTACATTTAACGCTCAAGAAACAGACAAACAAGATATTGTAGATGTCATTAAAAAACATGGACTGGAAAACAGCAAAGTTATGGACATTGCCAGTTGGATGACTGATGTATATGGTCAACGATTAACTGCTTCAACTGGATTGGCTAAAGCCGAAGAATGGGCGAAAAATGAATTGACTAAAATGGGTTTAAAAAATGCTCGTTTAGAAGAATGGAAAGATTTTGGTCGTGGTTGGGACATGACACATTTTGAAATGCATGCAGAAGCACCAACCTATTGGCCAATTATTGCATATCCAAAAGCTTGGTCGTCGTCAACAAAAGGAACTGGAGAAGTTATTTATCTCAATGTTGAATCAATAGGTGACTTAGAAAAATATAAAGGCAAACTCTCTGGAAAATTCGTACTTATGGAGGATATAAGAGAAGTCAAAGAGGCTTTTGAGGCGACTGCAAAACGTCATGATTCCGAGAGTTTATTAAATCTTGCTAATGCCACACAACCTGTTCCAAGAGAACGACGCAGAGGAAATGGAATTAGTACTGCTGCAGAATTACGTAAAGCAACTTGGGAGCTACTAGAAGCTGAAAAGCCAATTGGAGTTTTAGACAGAAGTCGTAAAGGTGATTTGGGAACTGTATTTGTATCAGGAGCAAGAACTGCAGAAGGAGGTGCAAGAGAAAATGATAAATATGTTGTACCACAAATGACATTGGCGATTGAGCACTACAATAGAATTTTTAGAATGCTAGATAAAGGCGTTCCTGTAACTTTAAGTGTAGATTCACAATCCAATTACACCAATCCAGAAGGAAATGAACATAATGTCATTGCTGAAATTCCTGGAACTGACTTAAAAGATGAAGTTGTCATGTTTGGCGCTCACTTTGATTCTTGGCATGCTGGAACTGGAGCTACAGATAATGGTTCAGGATCATCAGTTATGATGGAAGCTGCACGAATATTAATAGAAACAATTAAGGAAACAGGAATCCAACCAAGAAGAACTTTACGTATTGCACTTTGGACTGGCGAAGAACAAGGCCTTTTTGGATCAAGAAAATACGTAGGAGAGCATTATGCCAATGTTGAAGGGTTTAGTGTTTCATCATTAAAACAAGATCAGAAAAAAGTGTCGGCATATTATAATATGGATAATGGCACAGGAAAACTCAGAGGAGTTTATTTACAAGGCAATCAAGCTGTATCTCCAATTTTTAGAGAGTGGTTAAAGCCCTTTCATGAAATGGGTGCAGAAACACTTAGTTTGAGTAATACAGGTGGAACTGATCATTTAGCTTTTGATATGGCTGGAATTCCAGGATTTCAATTTATCCAAGAGCCTATTTCCTACTCTACTAAAACACATCACTCTAATATGGATAACTATGATCACTTAGTTGCCGATGATTTAAAACAAGCCGCAACTATGATTGCCTATTTTATATGGCAAACGTCTCAACGTGATGAAAAATTACCAAGAAAATCAATTGACAAAAAATATGAATAAAATAAACTATCTAATGGTGCTACTAATCTGTAGCACCATTTCTTTTGGTCAAGAAAAAAAGAAAGAAGCTGATAAACCAATTCCAAAAGCTCAATCGTTCGTTACATCACATCAAGGTGTGTTTGGCGGTAAAACTATTAGATATAAAGCTACAGCTAGTGAAACTTATTTAAAAGACAATGATGGTAATCCTGTTGCTTCTATATGGTCCACAACTTATTCAAAAGATAATGTAGCAGATACATCAAAACGTCCTGTTATGTTTGTATTTAATGGTGGACCAGGTTCAGCGTCTGTTTGGTTGCATATGGGACTTTTTGGACCTCAACTTGTAAAAGTAGATTCTGATGCAACAGAGGATGATGGCGCAGCTCCCTTTGAGCTTGTAACAAATAATTATGGCATTCTAGATCTTACAGACCTCGTATTTATAGATCCTGTCGGAACTGGATACTCAAGAGTTGTTGGTAAAGGAAAAAATGAAGATTATTGGGGACTTAACGAAGATGCAAGATCAGTAGCAAAATTTATGCGTCAATGGATTACAGAACATAAACGTTGGAATTCTCCAAAATACATCGCTGGAGAAAGCTATGGTACGACTAGAGCTGCAGCTGTGGCTAATGTGTTAGAAGGTGGAGGTCAAAATATGGCACTAAATGGATTGATTTTGATATCACAAGCCTTGGATTATGCTGGTTCAACATCAATGCATAATAATATTACTTCATATTTAACTTATTTGCCAAGTATGGCAGCTACAGCATGGTATCATAAAAAAGCTGGACAAGGAAAATCCTTAGAAGCTTTTGTTGAAGAATCTCGTGTCTTTACATATAACACTTATGCTCCAGCATTATATAAAGGCTCTTTACTTTCACAATCTGAAGAAAACAGTATTGCTGAAAAATTATCTTATTTCACTGGTTTGGATAAAGCTTATATTTTAAGATCTAACAATCGCATTTTAATGCATCGCTTTCAGAAAAACTTGTTAGCCGATCAAGGTCTAGCCATTGGTAGATTGGATGGACGCTTTATGGGAGACGAAGCTGATGACGTTTCTGAAGGTCCTAATTTAGGTGATCCTGCATCTTATCAAATTGGTGCTGCATATACTGCTGGTTTAAATCATTATTTCGCTGAAACACTAAAAGTTGAAATGGATAGACCTTATAAGACAAGTGGCGGATTTGGTGGAAAATGGAGATGGCGAACTGTTCCTGATGGACAATATTGGGAACCAATGCCAGTAAACACAGCACCACAATTAGGTAAAGTGATGCGCAGGAATACCGAAATGAAAGTACTTGTTGCAAGTGGCTATTACGACTTAATCACACCATTTTTTGATGCTGAGTATACTTTCGCAAGACATGGCATTGTGAGAGAACGTCTAACAATGACTTACTATGAAGCTGGGCATATGATGTATACTCATCAACCAGATTTGGTAAAAGTAGCACAAGATATTAGAGAATTTTTGACACAAAATTAAATGGTTTTAAGACTTTATGATTTCACTAAGACATTTCTATTACTCTGTCTAATATTATGTTATAGTTGTGATTCTGAAATAGAAGATGGAGTTATGACAAGTGATCTCTCAAAAGATGCTGAGATGGTTACTGACTTTGGTACAATCATTTTACGTCTTTCAAATGAAACTCCGTTGCATCGCAATAATTTTATAAAACTCGTTAACAATAAATACTATGATAGCATTGCCTTTCATAGGGTTATAGAAAATTTCATGATTCAAGCAGGTAATCCAACAACAAGACCAGGTGAAAAGTATAGTGGTTCTGGAGACCCTGAAATAGGATATACTATTGAGGCAGAAATTAGAGCCAACTTATTTCATAAACGAGGTGCTTTAGGAGCTGCAAGAATACCTGGTGATGCAAATCCACATCGTAACTCTAGTGGATTGCAGTTCTATATTGTACAAAGAGGTGCTTATGTTGATAGTATTTTAGATATTGATTTAGAACGATTAAATAAAAATATTGCACATAATAATGTAATTAACGACCCAAGGCATAAGGAAGTTTTTAATAATTATATGGAATTGATAAAAAAATTGAGACCATTAGAGGAAGAAGAAGTATCTCCAGAAGATATGGCCTTATATAAAAATTTAAAACATCAATTGGACTCTTTGGATAAAGCTGAACTTGAATCAATGGATAAATACAACTATCCAGAAGCTCATCGAGACATTTATAAAACTGCTGGAGGTGCAGCTCATTTAGACCAAAACTTTACGGTTTTTGGTGAGGTTGTTCAAGGCATGCAGGTTGTTGATAGTATCGCTAAAGTTGAAACTGGGAAAGCTGCAAAACCCATTAATGATATTAGAATTATTTCAGCAAGAATGATAAAACGCAAATCTTATAAATGAAAGTAAAAGTAGCAGTAGTGCAAGATGCGCCTGAGTTTTTTAATAAAGAAGCAACACTACGAAAAGTTGAAAACATTACTAAGCAATATGCAAAGGAAGGTTGCCAGCTAATTGTATTTCCAGAATCGTTTGTTCCTGGTTATCCTCGTGGGTTTTCGTTTGGAGCAACTATTGGCAGTAGGTCAGATCAAGGTAGACAACATTATGCAGATTATTATAATAATAGTTTTGACCTTGAAAGTAATGATTTAAAGCAATTGGAAACCTTATCAAAAGAGCAAAATATTTATATTGTTATTGGAGTTACTGAAAAACAACAAACCAATGGCAGTTTATATTGCTCAATGTTGTACCTCTCTCCTACTAATGGTTTACTTGGTGTACACCGAAAAATTAAACCAACAGGAACAGAACGTTTGGTTTGGGCTGAAGCTGGAGTAGAATCGTTAGTAACCTTCGATACTAATATTGGCAAATTGGGAGGACTCATTTGCTGGGAAAACTATATGCCATTAGCAAGAATGAGCATGTATTTAAAAGGAGTAGAAATATACATTGCACCAACCGCAGACTCTCGCGAACAATGGACAGCCACTATGCAGCAGGTAGCTTTAGAAGGGCGTTGTTTTGTGTTAGGCTGCAATCAATACATGACAACCTCAATGTATCCAGAAAAGTATGAAGATGAAGTAAAAGACCAACCAGAAAACTTTTGCCCTGGAGGTTCTGTTATTGTATCACCATTAGGGAAAATCATTGAAGGGCCTTTGTTTAATAAAGCTGGAGTTTTAGTTGCTGAATTAGATCTAGAAGATATTAAACGTAGCAAACTAGATTTTGATGTTATTGGCCATTATGCTCGTAATGATATTTTTGAATTTAATGTTAAAGAGCAACCTGAAACGAAAAAGGAATAAGCAATGATTAAATTCTTTAGATTATCGAAACAATATTTTGCAAAGCAAAATCAAAGGTCTGGTAGACCTTTGGTTGAGATAGCTGCTTGCGGAAAAAATAGAACCCTGAAATATGATTAAGTTTTTTAGACGAATCAGATACGACCTTATGGAGAAAAACAAAACAGGTAAATACTTAAAATATGCCATTGGTGAAATTATTCTAGTAATGGTTGGTATCCTTCTGGCCTTACAAGTTAATAATTGGAACCAAAAACGGCTTGCTGAAAAACAAATTTATAGTTACTTGGTGAGTTTAACAGAGGACTTAAAAACAGACATTATGTTATACAATAGTAATATTAATGGTTATCAGATTGACAAGGCCAATAACAGCCAGGTTTTAATAAATGATGACTATAAAACACTAGATGTAGATTCAATTACTGCTCTAGTTAGTGGTTTTTGGAATTTAAATAGAACATCAGATCAAACATATCAAAAAATAAAGAGTGCTGGACTTTTAGAAATGTTAGGTACACAAGAAATAAACAAGGCTGTGAATGATTATTACAATATTTATATTTCACACTATAATTATCTCATTGAATGGGATCGCGAATTATCAGAAAAAGATGGGGCTTTTTGGTTTTATAACAATAGTTTTGAAACTAATGTCCTTCGTGGACTTGAATCATCTACTTTACCGTTTCGCGATAATCCAGACAAGAGAAAACAAGATCTTATTGATCTTACAGAATCCATAATTGGTAGAAATTACCTTCGAAATGCAATTGCAAGAGATGAATATGGAATTGGAATCGTAAATAATGCTAAATCTGAAGCTGAACGTATTCTAGAATTAATAGAAAATGAAATTAAAAAAAGATAGCTTAGACAATGCTCAAATTCTTTCGAAAAATACGTTGCAATCTTATGGAAACAGGAAAAACAGGCAAATACCTTAAATACGCTATTGGTGAAATTATTCTTGTAGTTATTGGGATTTTAATTGCATTAAGTATTAATAATTGGAACGAGAACCGTATTTCAAGAATTAAAGAATTAAAATATTTTGAAGGAATAAAGTCAGATTTACTAAAAGATATCATTTCTTTAGATCAACATTTAAAATCTAGAGCCAATAAAATAGAATCCGCCAGAGATATCATTGAGCATATTGAAGGAAAACCTATCGAAGATTATATAGAATTAAATAACAAAATATTTGATATAGTTGCATCTGGTCATTTTAAAGAAACTAATATAACCTTTGATGAATTAAAAAGTTCGGGGAATCTAAATATCATTTCTAATGATTCCATTAAAAATACACTTCTTGAATTGCAATCTCTATATGAATCTAACGATGCCTCAAGAGCGCATGAATTATACGATTACAATAATTATGTTTCCAAACCTTATTTTAATACGGTTGATTTACACCCATCTTTATTATTAAATGAAAATTCGCAAAAAAAGGGTAATATTAAAAAAGAGCAAATAGACGAGTTATTAAAAAGTGTCGCATTTAAAAATGGTTGTGTGGTTACAATTTGGATGAGTCAAGGCTATTTGGCTAATTTTCCAATAATAAAGGAAAAATCACTATCAATAATTAATCTAATAGAAAAGGATTTAAACAAATGATTAAATTCTTCAGACATATTAGACGAAATCTTATGAACGAGAACAAAACAGGCAAATACTTTAAATACGCTATTGGAGAGATTGTGCTAGTAATGATTGGAATCCTTTTAGCCTTACAAGTCAATAATTGGAATGAGCAAAGAAAGGATAGAATAAAAGAGCAAGTTGTACTCAAACAACTGCAAGAAGATTATCAAGCCAATCTCATGCAATTAGAAGAAAAAATGACAACTAGAGATAAGTTGATTCAATCGGCAATTAATTTATTAAGGGCTTTTGACCAACCTGTTGGAGTTATTCGTGACAGTCTTGTCAAAGATATTGCTAACGCTTTCAATGATCCAACATACGATCCTATTCAAAATGACTTAACGAGTTCAGGCAATTTAATTCTAATTCGCAACAATAGGTTAAAACGCTTGCTATCAAATTGGTCGTCAGATGTAGTAGGTGTGCGAGAAATTGAAGTGATATGGTCTAAGCAAGTATATGAGCAATTTAGTCTAGTTTTATCAGAATTAGGTTTGGGAAGAGATATCTATAATAGCTTTATGAATGATTCCAAACATCTTTGGTTATTAGATAATAACGAGGAATCGTATAAAATAGAAATTGGAACCTCAAAGCTAGGTGCTCCCTTGGATGAGATATTAACCAGTAGAAAGTTGGAAGCAATTCTTGGACTTGCTGTAACTTTAAATAAAGGTGCGAATCTGCAATCAGAGGCTTTACACAGAAGAATCCGAGAAATATTAGATTTAATAGAAGTCGAAATTAAAGATTATTAATGATAAAATTCTTTCGAAAAATCAGATACAACCTTATGAGTGAAAACAAAACAGGCAAATACCTTAAGTATGCTATTGGTGAAATACTTCTTGTGGTATTAGGTATCCTAATTGCATTGCAAATCAATAACTGGAATGAAAACCGAAAAGCGTATGCTAAGTCAAAAACTTACTTAACTGAAATCATTAAAGATTTAGAGAGTGATATAAGTGAATTTAATAGACAAATTAGTGGTATAAATAAAGATATTCAACTCGAAGAATGGGCATTAAATCAAATGAATTATAATGCAAGTCAAGTGGATAGTTTATGGCTAAGTTTTGGAGGATGGTATTATAACTATAAAGTAAATGACAGAACGTTTCAAAAAATACAAAATGCTGCTGAATCCAACCTAGTTGGATTTGATTCAGTTTACCAAAAAATCATTGATTATTATTCTGTTCGTAAGGAATATGTGGATCGTCATGCAGACTGGGATGAAAAAGAAGTTTCAGAGCGCCAAACGTATATGAAAGATTTAGAAACTGAAATTGAAATGAGTAATAAGCGTTTGCATGATTTAGGATTAGGTCAAGTAGCTAAAAGGTTTCCCATGCGACAAGATTCAATGAAGCAAGCAGAGTTGGTTATTGCATTTGCAAATTCAACAAGAGGGAGAAATCACTATAAGAACAACTACCTTAGGCATTTAAGAATAAAAAATAAATACCAAGAAGTTATAGAAGAAGCAAATAACCTCAAAGCCGAGATTCAGCAAGAACTTGAAATTGCAAATAACTAATTAAAACAAAGTAATCTGCCCTTCATCATCGATCTCAAGATCTGGAGGAGCTTCTCCATTTGAGTCCTTTTTTATCTCTTTTTGCTCTTGATTTTTATCAGACTGTGTTTCTTCAGAAACGTTGGTTTCGTCAACCACTTCAATCTCTTCAGCAGGAACTTCCTGTGGAGCTTCATACGGAATTGGATCCAGTAAATTAACTTGATTTATCTTTTCCTTAGTTAACTGATTTCCAAGTGCGTTAATCCCTTTTATTGCAATAAATTCTTCAAGATTAACTTCAAGATTATCCTTTCGGTCTTTACCACGTTCTTTTGTAAATTCAATTTCGGCAACTGGTTTCCAATCTGTTGAAACAATTTCTAAATGTGACTTCTCATGGTCCGAAATAAAACACTCCTCCTTACTTTCGTTTTCAACCAGAAAGCGTTTAACATAATAACGCTCTTTATCTCCATCAAAGTAAATCGCAGAAATAGGTTTTTTTGGCACCCATTTTTCCATTACAATCATATCGTTGTCAAAACGTGCTGTAATTTCTGGGATGATAGTTTTAACAATTCCAGCCTGAGTAATAATAAGAATTCTATCTTCACCTCTAAACTCACCAACCAATTCTCCTCTTTCGTCAACATTTAAACGCTGTACAGTGTCATCAAACCAAATCTTGCGTGGCTTTAATGTACTTACACCTTTTTCCTTAAGCTCAACACGTTTTACTGAGTATTTGGTTACCAAATTACCTTTTGATGCTCTACCTTTAATTATAATATCGGCAAAGTCTAAATCCCATTTTAACTTTTTAATGCTGCCTGATTGACGCAACATTACTGTAACGATTTCTGCTTCACCATTTGGATTTGCAGAAAAATAATGTACAACTGATGCTTTGCTGCCATTGGTCATATCATATTCACGATCTCTAGTAACAGACGTTACAGCAAATCGCTTTACATAAGAAGGACCTCCTTTGCCATCACGATAAATCATATTGTAAATGGTACGCTTGTCCTTTTTCTTGAACACAGCCACATGAATAATGTTCTTACCAATAAAGGTCTTGGAATCCACTTTGGTTACCATCATTATGCCTTCTTTGGTAAATACAATGATATCGTCTATATCGCTACAATCACAAACATATTCGTCTCTTCGTAACGATGTACCAATAAAGCCTTCTTCCCTATTTACATAGAGTTTTGTGTTTCTTATAACCACTTTTGTAGCATCGACATCTTCGAATATTCGAATTTCTGTTTTACGCTCTCTTCCTTCTCCATATTCCTTTTTAAGCCTTTGAAAATACGCAATGGCATAATCTATTAGATTGGCTAAATGATGCTTTACTTCTGCAATTTGTTCTTCAAGCGCATCTATTTTCTGTTGAGCTTTATCAATATCAAATTTTGAGATACGCTTGATTCTGATTTCTGTCAGCCTAGCAATATCCTCGTCAGTAACTGCTCTTTTTAAATGCTTAATATGTGGCTGAAGTCCTTTATCTATTGCTCTAATTACACCTTCCCAAGTTTCTTCATCTTCGATGTCACGATAGATTCTGTTCTCAATAAAAATACGCTCAAGACTTGCAAAATGCCATTGTTCTTCAAACTCTCCAAGTCTAATTTCGAGTTCTTGCTTTAATAACTGAACTGTATTATCTGTTGAACGACGTAGCATCTCAGTTACTCCAACGAAGAGAGGTTTATTATCTTCAATGACACAACCTAATGGGGAAATAGAAGTTTCACAATTAGTAAATGCATATAAGGCATCAATGGTTTTATCTGGAGATATTCCTGAAGGCAAATGCACTAATATCTCAACATCAGCAGCAGTGTTATCTTCAATTTTTTTGATTTTGATTTTGCCCTTATCATTAGCCTTTAAAATGGAATCTATCAAAGACGATGTGTTCGTACCAAAAGGAATTTCAGTAATCACCAACGTGTTTTTGTCGTACTGCGAAATTTTTGCCCTTACACGAACCTTGCCTCCTCTTAAACCATCATTGTAATTGGTGAAATCAGCAATTCCAGCTGTTGGAAAATCTGGTAAAATGGTAAATCTTTTTCCTTGTAAGTGCTTTACCGAAGCATCTATTAACTCAATGAAGTTATGTGGTAATATTTTAGTTGATAATCCAACTGCAATACCTTCACCTCCTTGTGCCAAAAGCAACGGAAACATCACTGGAAGATTCACTGGTTCTTTTCGACGACCATCGTAAGATGCTTGCCACTCAGTAATTTTTGGATTATAAACAACGTCTAAACCAAACTTAGATATTCGAGCTTCAATATAACGTGATGCAGCAGCACTATCTCCTGTTAGAATATTTCCCCAGTTTCCTTGTGTATCAATCAACAAATCTTTCTGACCAATTTGAACCATAGCATCAGCAATACTTGCATCACCATGAGGATGATACTGCATTGTGTGACCAACAATGTTTGCTACCTTATTGTAACGACCATCATCCAAATCCTTCATAGAATGCATGATTCTACGCTGAACAGGTTTAAAACCATCTTCAATAGCTGGAACAGCACGCTCTAATATTACATACGATGCATAATCAAGAAACCAATCCTTGTACATTCCAGTAACCTTGGTAATGGTCTCTTCATTGTCATTGGCTTCGTTTATCAAATCGTCATTATCTTCAATCATTAATCTGCTTCTTTAAATTTCTGTTGTGTTTTATTATTTTACTAAGTGATTGCCTTATGTACTTTCTTTTTTTTCTGCTAACAAGAGTTACATTAAACTCTTCTCTCTTCTTATGATTATGTCTACTCTTAACATACAACACTAAGTTTTTATAAACCAAGTAATTATTAAATTTATAACCAACCAAATTTTCTTTTTCAAATTCTAATTTATGTTCTCTATAATTAAAATAATCAGACAGCAACAAACCTCTATTAATTACTACAACTTGTACACCATCACTATCATATTCAAAATACTTAGATACTTTATGAGCTAAAAAAAACAACAACACAAATACTCCAATAACAGAAAAGAATGTTAATGTTGGGCTATTAGTCAAATCCGAGAATGCACTAAACAAAGTTGCCAAAAGTATTGCCAATACTATGAGAATAAAGTACATTGAAATAATAACGTTTTTTACTTTGCTGTTATTTGTTCGCATCCTCTACTAAATCTAGCTCTACCTTTAAATTATTAATAATAAATTCTTGTCTTGTTGGTGTATTTTTTCCCATATAAAAAGACAATAATTCTTCAATAGACATGTCCTTATCTAACATCACAGGATCTAATCGAATGTCTTCACCAATAAAATGAACAAATTCATCAGGAGATATTTCACCAAGTCCTTTAAATCGAGTTATTTCTGGTTTCGGTTTTAGTTTTTCAATAGCATCAACACGTTCTTCCTCAGAGTAGCAATAAATAGTTTCCTTTTTATTACGCACTCTAAACAGTGGTGTTTGAAGAATATATAAATGACCTTCTTTTATCACTTCCGGAAAAAATTGCAAAAAGAAAGTAATTAGCAATAACCTAATATGCATACCATCAACATCAGCATCTGTAGCAATCACCACATTGTTATAGCGCAAATCTTCTAAAGATTCTTCTATATTAAGTGCAGCTTGCAAAAGATTGAATTCTTCATTTTCATATACAATTTTTTTACTCAAGCCATAGCAGTTTAAAGGTTTTCCTTTTAAACTAAACACTGCTTGTGTGTTGACATCACGCGATTTTGTGATACTACCAGAAGCCGAGTCTCCCTCAGTGATAAACAAAGTTGTTTCCAAATTTCGTTCATTTTTAGTGTCACCAAAGTGAACACGACAATCACGCAGTTTTTTATTATGCAGACTTGCCTTTTTAGCTCTGTCCTTGGCTAGCTTTCGTATACCAGATAATTCTTTACGCTCACGTTCTGCTTGTAAAATTTTACGTTGAATTTTTTCAGCAGTATCTGGGTTTTTATGAAGAAAATTATCAAGCTGTGTCTTCACAAAATCATTGATATAAGTCCTAACTGTTGGAAGCTTTCCTCCCATATCTGTTGACCCTAATTTTGTTTTGGTCTGACTCTCAAAAACAGGCTCCATCACTTTTATGGAAACAGCTGAAACTACAGATTTTCGTATATCTGATGCCTCATAGCTTTTACCATAAAATTCCCTTATGGTTTTTACTAAGGCTTCCCTGAATGCAGATAAATGTGTTCCACCTTGAGTGGTATTCTGGCCATTAACAAAAGAGTGATACTCTTCGCTATATTGTGTTTTACTATGTGTTAAAGCAACTTCAATATCATCACCACGTAAATGGATGATTGGATATAATCTATCTGTTTCATTAATGTTTTCGCTCAATAAATCTTTCAGACCATTTTCGCTATAATACTTTTCGCCATTAAAAACGATGGTCAATCCTGGATTGAGATACACATAGTTTTTAAGAAGCTTCGCTACATATTCGTTCCTGAACTTATAATTCTTAAAAATACTCTCATCTGGAACAAAAGAAACTTTAGTTCCTTTACGCCTTGAAGTATCATCAAGTAATTCTTCATTGGTAAGATTACCTTGTTCAAATTCTGCTGATGCCGATTTACCCTCACGTGTAGATTCTACCCTAAAATAGGTTGATAAAGCATTTACTGCTTTGGTACCAACTCCATTAAGCCCAACAGATTTCTTAAATGCTTTGGAGTCATATTTTCCTCCTGTATTCATTTTGGAAACTACATCCACAACTTTTCCAAGAGGAATACCACGACCATAATCACGCACAATCACTTTATTTCCTTGGATGGATATCTCAATAGTTTTTCCTGCTCCCATGACATACTCGTCAATGGAGTTATCCAAAACTTCTTTCACTAAAATATAAATACCATCATCTGGCGAAGAACCATCACCAAGCTTACCAATATACATTCCAGGACGCATTCTGATGTGTTCCTTCCAGTCGAGCGAGCGTATATTATCTTCGGTATATTTGGTTTCTTGAGACATAAAAACGTAAAAAATTAAGATAGGTTGCTAATATACCACAACACTATAAAAAATGAAACACTGAAATTACAAAGTAATTAACAAAAAATAGCCAATATTGTTGAGAAATCTAATTACTTATTTTCGGCCTTTTTCTTTAGAAAGCTATTTCTAGTTTTTAATAAGTTTTTCACGTAGCTCTTTAGAAAAATAAAATTGGCTAAATGACCGAAAACTCCATAAGGAGTTTGAAAATAAAACTTATCAATCATTATGGTTTTATCAAGTTCCTTTTTGAAAATATGCTCGTGCTTAAAACTTTTGAAAGCACCAGAAACTTGTTCGTCAACAAAATAATTAGGTGAATCAAATTCTGTGATTTTTGATGTCAATTGCTGCTTAATTCCAAAATGCTTGGCTTCCCATGTTACCCATTCTCCCAAACTAATTAGCCCTTTCGTTTTACCTGCTATTGCCTTTTCGTTAGAGTGCTTTAAAGATTCCTTGTGAAAATCAATATCGCGTGATAAATTGAAACAAGTTTCAAGGTCAGCATTTATTAAAGTATGTAGTTCTATTAAAGGCATTACACATTAAACAAAAAGTGCATCACATCGCCATCTTTTACAATGTAGGTCTTCCCTTCTACTCTCATTTTTCCAGCTTCTTTAACCTTAGCTTCACTTCCATAACTCAAGTAATCATCATAACTAATGACTTCAGCTCTAATAAAGCCTTTCTCAAAGTCAGTATGAATAACTCCAGCTGCTTGTGGTGCAGTAGAGCCAATGGTCACTGTCCAAGCTCTTACTTCTTTTACTCCAGCTGTAAAGTAAGTTTGCTGGTTCAATAATTTGTAAGCAGAACGAATCAATTTAGATGAACCTGGTTCGTCTAATCCAATATCTTCCAAAAACATTTGGCGTTCTTCATAATCATCCAACTCATTAATGTCTGCTTCAGTTCCGACTGCTAACACTAACACTTCGGCACTTTCATCTTTTACTGCTTCTTTAACCTGATTAACATAATTATTACCAGAAACAGCAGAGCCTTCATCTACGTTACATACGTACATTACAGGTTTATCTGTAATAAATTGCAAAGGCTTTACGTAAGCTGCATAATCTTCCTCAGAAAATTCTAATGCTCTAATTGAAGTTCCAGACTCCAATCCTTCCTTAATTTTTAATAGAACAGCTTCTTCCTTTTGTGCTTCCTTATTTCCTGTCTTAGCAGCACGTTTTACTTTATCCAACTTCTTTTCAGCAGTTTCTAAATCTTTTAACTGCAATTCAATATCTATTGTTTCCTTGTCTCTTATTGGATTAATGTTACCATCAACATGAACAATATTATCATTATCAAAGCAACGCAACACATGCAAAATAGCATCTGTTTCACGAATATTAGCCAAAAACTGATTTCCCAATCCTTCTCCTTTACTTGCGCCTTTAACTAATCCAGCAATATCAACAATCTCAACTGTTGCAGGAATAACACGTTCAGGATTTACCAATTCTTCTAACTTTTTAAGTCTTGGATCTGGAACATTTACCACACCAATATTAGGCTCAATGGTACAAAACGGAAAGTTGGCGCTTTGCGCCTTTGCGTTTGACAAACAATTAAACAATGTTGATTTTCCAACATTTGGTAATCCTACAATCCCAGCTTTCATAAGTGTATAATTTGCGAGTGCAAATGTAATAAAAAGCTTAGATTGATATCTATTTTACTTTGCATATTTATTTATGAAAATATACGCATAATTGCGTATTGATTTTAAAATTAATAGTTTAGATATTGTCTTCTAATTTATGTACTATGAAATATTACTGCCTTTATCTACTTGTTTTAATTGGAATGTCTTCTTTTGGGCAACACGTTAAAACTCAAAAAGAAATCTTAGCACTACCAAATACAGATTTAGAAAAAGACTTTAATTTAAAAACAGGTAATGGAAATAGTGTTCCCGAAATCGTTTCAACGTCTACATTTACAGATAATGGCTTTGCTTATGTAGGTCATTCTTTTAGATATTTGAAAGATAATTATTCTATTGAAGTCAATAAATTTAAACAAAGAAAACTTGTTGAATCGACCACAAAATATAATTATGGCAATTTTATGACACCAAAAGAATTTGCTTTTTATTATTCGTTCTCGACCAACGGAAATTTAAAGCAAAGATTAAGCAGAGCCTCTGGAAGTGAATTTGTAGATAAATCGTTGTACACCTATAATTCTGACAATTCCATTTTAAAAGTTGAAGAGTCTGGTACATATACAGATGGCGTTAAATATAACAAAGTATTAAACTATAAATACGATGGTAATACCATCTCTTACAATTTCGATAATGGTACAAAAACCTACGACATAGAAAATGATCTTATTACAAAAGCTACGACGTTTAATAAAAGTGAAAACAGAGACTATATTTATAGTTATAAATATGATAAACAAGGCCTTCTTATTGAAACTAATCGAAATTCAAGTATCACCAGTTACGTTTTAAATGAGCACAATTTAATAGCGAAACAAAAAGAAGATTACTTTACAAAAACCTTTAAGTACGAATATGATAAATATGGAAACTGGATTATTGCTTACCCTTTAGCGGTTTACAATAAACGTCTCTATGGCACTTCATTTACTTTCTATTTAAGAGAAATTAAATATAGTAATGGAGACATTACTGGCTCGATAGACCCAGAACATAGTGCAACCAGATCACAAATATTAAATTTTAGAAATGATCTCTATCGAGAATTAGTAGAAGATAGAGCCACGTTTACAAAATACGAAGGTGGTAAATTTTCTTTTGAAATTAACGACGTCAATGAGTCCCAAAATATTTCCAACAGTTATATGAATAAGGACTTGTTAGTGTTTCACAATAAAACAAAACAATTATTTATTATAGAAGATTTTGAAAATCGAGAACAAAAGAAAAAATTTGATGCCATAAAGCCTTCAATCGATGTTAGCCATGGTTATTATTTTAAAAGCAAAGAAAATGCTATGCATATTTTTTCAAAAGACGGAAAAAGTATTAAGCAAGTTGAATTCTCTAAATATGCACCTAATGGCATAGATCTTATCTTTAAAGAGACAGATGTACCAAATCCTATGGTACTTAAAAACTTTAAGAATGCCGAAGAGTTCGTTGTTCTTCCTGTAATTCTTTATAGTGATTATACAGTTGGTCAAAGCATTGCAGATAATTCTGCTAAAATGAGCGTTAATAAATCTCCCGAAAAGGCGCCTGAAAAAATAAACGCAACCTTTAAACGAAGCCCAGATGGAGGTAGTTTTTGGCTTTATTTAAATGGGCAAGTGTCGCAGAACCTAAAACCCTTCTGGATGCATAACGATTTAGTCGTGTTTAATCCTAATAACAATAAAACCTATCAATTACAAGATTATAAAAATAGTGAGCTAGATATAGAATTGCCAGCAGTTGAGCTAGATAACTCTACCTATACTTTTTGGTTTAGATTACCTGAAAATAAATTTAGGGTTTATCATCAAGGTGTTGTATATGAAATGGGTAAAAATGCTTGGTCTGCAACTAACGAAAACGACTTGATTATTTATGATAAGGCTGGTTTTAAAAAATATCTCTTAAAGGATTATAAGAATACACCTATTCATCAAGTAAATGCAGCAACTCCTCTAAATTATAAAACTCTTACAACTGAAGAAAAAAATTACCCTTTAGGTTGTACAGGGAACTGTGCCGACGGTTTTGGAGTATACAAATTTGACACTGGCTCAATTTACAAAGGAGATTTTTATAATAACACATATCATGGAAATGGCACTTTTAAATACAACAATGGTAGTGTTTATGTTGGGCAATGGACAAATGGAACAAGCACAGGAAAAGGAACCTACACTTTTGGCGAATTTACTGATTACTATAAAGATGTTTACATAGGGAATTATGTAAATGGTAATCGTCATGGTTATGGCAAATATACCTTTTCAAATGGTATGACATATAAGGGTCAATGGAAAGATGGTAGTTACAATGGTAAAGGAGTTCATACTTGGCCTGAAGGACTAAAACATGTTGGCTATTATAAAAATGGAAAACGTGAAGGTCCAGGTACAGAATACTATGGAAATGGTCGAATAAAACAAAACGGCATTTGGGAAAACGATTATTTTAAAACAGCTAATGAACAAAAACCATTGACTGAAAAAGAATTACTAATTGAGTTTAATTAAACTGAAGTCTTTTATGGATAATATTTTTTGATGATAATTTGTAACAAACTTTATGCTCTTTCGTCGTTAAGCTATAAACCATCATCAAAAAATGAAAACCTTTCTATCACTTTTTGCATTCCTAATTACAAGCTCAATATTTGGTCAAAGCCTTACAGCAAAGGTTGTAGATACCAACAACAACCCAATTCCTTTTGCAACAGTACAAACTGATGAAAACTCAGGTGTTATCACCAATGAAGAAGGTTATTTTACGATTAGCTTAGAAGATGCTCCATCAAACGAGTTAACCTTTAGCTGCTTAGGTTTCGCCTCACGTTCTATTGCAATAGAAGATGTTAAGAATAACAGCAACACTGTAGTTCTGGAAGAATACATTGACGAATTAGGCAAAGTGTTTTTGAGTACATCTACACCAAATGCAGACGAGATTATCCAAAAGGTAAACAGAAACCTTTCCAAAAACTATCAGCACGATAATCAAAACCTTCAGTTTTTTCATCGTAATACAGCTTACGCAGATTTCGACCGTTTTGAAACGAAAGTCACCAAGGCATCAGGAATGCGTAAAAAACAACATGAAGGTGTTAACAAAAGCTTGGATTCCTTAACTAGTACTATTGTAAACAGCAATACAGTTTACTTTCAGGATTACTTAGGCGATTTAATGATTAAGGACAGAAAGCAAGCCAAACTCAACGTAAAAAAAGCTACTAGCCTTGTGGACAAGAAAAAGAATTTCTCTTTGGATAATGTACAAACCAAAGCACAAGATTTAATTTTAAAGTATCTGGACACCACGATTACCTATAAACTTAAAACAGGATTGATTAAGATTGAGGATTCCATGTCTTTAAAATCTAATAACGATAATAAAAAAGACAACGAAGCGATTTACGATGTAAAAAACCTAAAAGGTGAAACACATGGCTTATTGCACGATGCTCAAACCTATGACGATTCGTTTATGAAAAAAATTATAAATCCTGAGTTGTATAAATATGAGTTTGTTGACGTCACAGGTTTTAATGGTGAGTTGGTTTACATTATTAGTTTTAGACCAAGAAAAGCAAAATCAAAATACGCTGGAAAGCTCTATATCACAGACGAACGTTTTGCAGTAATTAAACTGGATTACGATTTTGCCAAAGGCAAACGAGGTGAGAAATTTAACCTTAGATTGTTACTTGGTATTAAGTATATTGAAAACATTAACAAAGGCACCATTATCTTTCAGAGAAATGCAGACAGCACATATAGCCCAAAATACATTAATCAGGAAGAAGGACGCTATTTTTACGTAAACAGACCTATTAAGTTTATTGAAAACAGCAGAGCTAAAAACAAAGTTGGTTTTAACTTTTTAATTGAAGGTAGTGCAAAAAACAAACAGGAACTTTTTATCATTAATAAAACGGCTTTAAACGAAAGCACCTTTACAGCGTTTACTGAACCTGAGGATGTGCCTTACCAAAAGCTAAACAGTTACGACCCTTCCATCTGGAAAGCCTATAATGCAATTGAACCTTTAGAGGAAATGAAACGTTTTAAGGGTAGTGAGGAGAATCCTTAAAGATTTAATCTTTTATTTGACAGAGTAATATGTATTACAAACAATTAATTTTTACTCATAAAGTCGAATTGATATTCTTTTGCCATTACGTGCAACATCATCAAACTTAAAATCAAAATCTTGCAATATTAAAGCCGAATCAAGTACAAAATCAACGAGGAACTCACAATTTTGTTCGGTCCATTTTTTTTCTTCGCCATTGGATATTATTTGATATTCTCCATTAGTTGATTTATAAAATTCTGGAGTTAAAATATTAAACTTTATAAATTTTTTATAATCGATACCTAACGATATTACCTGTAGTGTTGTTTCTATTTTTTTGAAATTTTCATTTACAGTTTTGAAAGTATCTTTAAGTTTATTATCAATTGGTGTTCTGTCTTCTCTACTCCAAGACCGATTATTAAAAGAAACAGTCTCAATTATATCAAAAGGGGTTCTATAAGAATAATCAGCACTTTTACTTTTTTTATATTCTAACAACAATTCGTTGAATGCTTTTGTAGCATCAATTACGCATTCTTTAAAGTTTTTGCTGTTTAAATGACTATTTGCACTCACCAATAATTCTTTAGTTCGTTCATATTTAATTAGCTCGAATAAGCTCACATCTTTAAATTCTATTCCAAAATATGTTTTAGTGTTTTGCTCAAAAAATGAAGTAGTGTTTACTCTAGAAGTTTCTATATCCAATTTAGAAGGTGTAATTCCCTTATGCTTTAAATTTACTCTGCTAGAATTTAGATTTCTAATAGATTCTTTTAAAGTCAATTCAGGAAGCATTTCCCAATATTGCATAAAATTTTTGCAGTCTTTCTTATTTTTAGTTTCTGCCGCAAGCTTCAAGAACATTTCTATACTGTCGTGAAACGAGAGAATAGAAAAGAAAGAAGTCATTTCTCCTTTATATGATTGTTCAACTCCTATTTTGTAAAGGAGTTTCAAAATCGATAAACGTTTTAAAATAATTTCTTGTGTCATTATAATAGTTTTGCCTGTTCTTTTTATGTGCATGAAGTCTTTTTAGTGTTTTACACACAACACTATACGAAGTTAATTCTAAATCCCTAAAAATCAAGGCATATTATTTACGAGTTATAAACAGTTTTAAATATAAAAACCCCAAGCCAAAGCTCAGGATTTTGTAATATAAAAAGTGTTTTTCAATTATTCTTTATGCTCTTCTGTTTCTTTCTTATGAGTTCCTGCTGTACCAAAAGCAGCTCCCATAGCAATACCAACACTTAGCCAAAGTCCAATATTATCAGTAGCCACTCCTACTGCTGTACCAATTGCAACTCCTATTGCTATACCTTTTGCCAAACGATTCTTCCTGTTGTTTTTCATGATGAAAGTTTTATTTACTTATTAGTATAATGTAACAACAAACTGTTACAAATTTATTGTATAAAAAATCCCAAGCAAAAGCTCAGGATTTCTAAAGTATTAAAATAACCTATTGTTTAGTCTTCAGGATGCATAAAGCGTTGTTTACCTAATAACACTTCTTCGGTTTCAACATTATCTTCATCAGGCACACAACAATCTACAGGACATACAGCTGCACATTGAGGTTCTTCATGAAACCCTTGGCACTCTGTACATTTATCTGGAACAATGTAATAAATCTCGTCACTTACTGGCTCTTGAGCTTCATCTGCATCAACTTCTTTACCATTTGGCAACACAACATTACCCTTTAAACTTGTACCATCATTATACCTCCAATCGTCTGCTCCTTCGTATATGGCAGTATTTGGGCATTCAGGCTCACAAGCGCCACAGTTTATGCATTCATCTGTAATTATGATAGCCATAACAATTTTTCTTTTAGTTTGATTTGGGAACTTTTCAACTTAAAAAATTCACGTACTTTTGCAATTGCAAAAATAACGCCAAAACAATTCATAACCAAACCATATCATGAATTTAGAGAAAAGAATAAATGCATTTGCTGAGTTAGGGAAATTCCTAGGTCAATTTACACACAATGGCATGCAAAAGTCTGATGATGTACTGCACAATGATTTGTTTTTTGATGGTTTTAAGCATCAAATAAAATTAGCACACGAACACAATGGTTGGTTTACAAACGAAAATATTTTATTTGCTATTGAAGGTTGGTCTAATTCATTGACTAACAATAACATTAAACAATGGTTAGATAAGTATAACTTTAATAATATAAACGCTAAGAATATTGCCATTATTATGGCTGGAAACATTCCGTTGGTTGGATTTCATGACTTTGTTTCAGTGCTCATTTCTGGTCACAAGGTTTTGGTAAAGCAATCTTCAAACGACAAACATTTATTGCCTTTTTTAGCTAAGTATTTAGAACATGTTGAGCCTAGTTTTAAAGGTAACATATCGTTTACCGAAGAAAAACTGGAAGGCTTTGATGCTGTTGTTGCTACTGGAAGTGATAATACAGCACGATATTTTGAGTATTATTTTAAGGATGTGCCTTCAATAATCAGAAAGAACAGAAATTCAGTTGCAGTACTTTCTGGTAACGAAAACAAAGAGGAGTTAGAAGCTTTGTCAGATGATCTCTTTAGATATTATGGTTTGGGTTGTCGCAACGTATCAAAACTGTTTGTGCCAAAAGGCTATGATTTTAAGGACTTTTTCGAAGCAGTATATAAATGGCATCCAATAATCAATCAAGCCAAGTATGCCAATAATTACGACTATAACAAGGCAGTATATTTAATGAGTGAGTTTGATATGCTTGAAAATGGATTCCTAATGATAAAGGAGGATACGAGCTACGCCTCGCCTATTGCTACTGTGTTTTATGAACATTATGAGTCTGCTGAAAATCTAAAGGAAAAATTGAAAAACGATAGTGATAAAATTCAATGTATCGTCTCATCAGACTTTATCAACAACGAAATAAATTTCGGTGAAACTCAAAGACCTGGATTAGCGGACTATGCAGACAATGTTGATACCATTGAGTTTTTGTTAAAAATTTGATGACAAAATTATCATATTATTAATATTTAATCGGCAATAAATTCAGACATTTGCCATGCAAAAAAACAGAATACTAAAAACTAACAAATGAAAAGGCATAATTTTAGCGCAGGACCTTGTGTGTTACCTCAAGAAGTACTTTTAAAGGCATCAGAAGCTGTAATGGATTTAAACGGCAGCGGTTTGTCGCTAATTGAAATTTCGCACAGAAGTAAAGATTTTGTTGATATCATGGAAAAAGCTAGAGCTCTAGCTCTTGAGTTGCTTGGTTTAGAGGGCAAAGGCTACAAAGCTTTGTTTTTACAAGGTGGAGCAAGTACACAATTTCTTATGGTTGCCTTAAACATGCTTGAAAAAAGAGCAGGATATTTAAATACAGGAACTTGGAGTGATAAAGCCATTAAGGAAGCTAAAATATATGATGATATTTATGAAGTAGCGTCTTCAAAAAATGCTAACTTTAATTACATTCCTAAAGGATACGACATACCAACAGATTACGATTATTTTCACTGTACGTCTAACAACACCATTTTTGGAACTCAAATAAAGCAGTTTCCAGATTGCCCAATTCCAATGGTTTGCGACATGAGTAGTGATATATTTTCTCGTCAATTGGATTTTTCTAAATTCGATTTAATTTATGCTGGAGCTCAGAAAAATATGGGACCAGCAGGAACAACACTTGTTGTGGTTAAGGAAGATATTTTAGGAAAAGTATCGCGTAAAATCCCTTCAATGATGGACTATAAAGTTCATATTAGTAAAGGCAGTATGTTTAATACTCCTCCTGTTTTTGCAGTCTATACTTCAATGTTAAATTTAGAATGGCTTAAAAACCTTGGAGGCATCAAAGCCATTGAAGAAGAAAATGAAAAGAAAGCAAGTTTGATGTATTCTGAAATAGATTTGAATCCTTTGTTTAAAGGATATTCAGTTAAGGAAGATCGCTCAAACATGAATGCAACCTTTACATTAGAGAATGAAAATTTAAAAGAAACATTTGATACCATGTGTAAAGAAGCAGGAATAAATGGTATTAATGGACATAGAAGTGTTGGTGGTTACAGAGCATCAATGTACAATGCCTTATCACTTGATAGTGTAAAAGTATTGGTTGAAGTAATGAGTGAATTAGAAAGTAAAGCATAATAAATGAAAGTATTAGCAAACGATGGCGTTTCACAAAGTGGAATAAATGCTTTAGAAAAAGCAGGTTTTGAAGTAAACACAACAACTGTAGCACAAGAACAGTTAGCAAATTATATTAATGAAAACTCAGTTGATGTCCTTTTAGTAAGAAGTGCAACGACTGTACGAAAAGATTTAATTGACGCTTGCCCTTCAATAAAAATTATTGGACGTGGTGGTGTTGGTATGGATAATATTGATGTTGAATATGCAAGAAACAAAGGTGTACATGTTATAAACACTCCTGCTGCATCTTCAAATTCTGTTGCCGAATTGGTATTTGCTCACTTATTTGGTGGAGCACGTTTCCTTTATGATTCAAATAGAAACATGCCACTAGATGGAGATACTAAGTTTAAAAACTTAAAGAAAAACTATGCAAAAGGGACTGAATTAAGAGGAAAAACTCTTGGTATTATCGGTTTTGGACGCATTGGTCGTGAAGTTGCCAAAATCGCTTTAGGTGTTGGTATGAAAGTAATTGCTAGCGATAAATTTGTTGGTAAAGCAGATATAAAAGTAGATTTCTACAATGGTCAGTTTATTAATGTAGAAATTGAAACTGAACCAATGAAGAACATACTTAAGCGTTCTGACTTTATTACATTACACGTTCCAGCTCAAAAAGATTACGTTATTGGCAAAAAACATTTGGACATGATGAAAGATGGAGTTGGTATTGTTAATGCTGCAAGAGGTGGTGTAATTGACGAAGTTGCTCTTATTGAAGCATTAGAGTCTGGTAAAGTTAGTTTTGCTGGTTTGGACACTTTTGAAGAAGAGCCTACTCCTGCGATTCAAGTTCTTATGAATACAAAAGTATCGTTAACACCTCACATTGGTGCAGCAACCAATGAAGCACAAGATAGAATTGGAGAAGAATTGGCTTCGCAAATCATAAGTATTCTCAGGTAAAAATAAAATGTGACCAAAAACGCATAATGGAGTCCTAACTATAGATGTTAGGACTTTTTTTGTACCTTAACACATTAACATTAATCTCATTAAACTAGAATTATGTCAGGAATATTAGACTTACTAAACAGCGATTTAGGCAAAACAATTATCAGTGGTGTATCCAATCAAACTGGGCAAGACCAAAACAAAACAAGTAGTGTATTAACAATGGCTTTGCCAGTATTGATGCAAGCTATGAAACGTAATGCTTCAACACCAGAAGGTGCTCAAGGTCTATTGGGAGCATTGGAAAACAAGCATGATGGAAGCATTTTAGATAATTTAGGAGGTCTTTTTGGAGGAGGCGTTTCTAATGATGTTATGGACGATGGTGGGAAAATTTTAGGTCACGTATTAGGTAACAAACAACGTAATGTCGAAACAGCATTAAGTCAAAAATCTGGAATGGATGCTGGCTCAGTAGCACAAATACTAAAAGTAGCAGCTCCAATATTAATGGGAGTTTTAGGAAAACAAAAAAGAGAAAAGCAAGTACAAAGCCCAAATGACCTTGGAGGTCTTTTAGGTGGATTACTTAAAGGTAATTCTCCTCAACAAGAACAAAGTTTCTTGGAATCAATATTAGATGCAGATGGTGATGGTAGCGTTATTGATGATGTTGCTGGAATGGTGTTAGGTGGCGGAAACAAAAAGAAAAGCGGACTTGGTGGTTTACTTGGAGGTCTTTTTGGAAAACGCTAAGTAATTACCAACAATATATTATTAAAGCCAAGCACTCTTGCTTGGCTTTTTTTTGTGTTAAAGAATGCCAACAGCATCAATGGTTTGGAACAATTTTTGTGTTAAAGAATGCCAACAGCATCAATGGTTTGGAACAATTTTTGTATTTTTAAATAAAAGCAAAACAATGAAAAAGTTAATACTAATGGTAATTACCATTATGTGTATTGTTAGTTGTAAAACGACTGATAAAGTAGCATCCAATGACTCTAATAACACTTCTACTGAACAAGACACTGTTAGGATTGCTAATGATAAACTTGAGTATGAGATTATAATTATTGAGCCTGGTTTTAATTCATGGTTAGAAAGAATGGCAAGACCTGAAGGGTATTATACACAAGAATTTTTGGAAGGTCGAAACCAAATTTATGTAGCAGAATGGAACAGACGAGTTCTACAACCAACTGTATACAACCCTAATCTTTATGAATTACAGATTGATTATAATCATACCATTGACTATGGTTATGAGGTAAACTACAAGCTTTACAATTACTTTATATATTTTCAATTGCACTATAAACAACAATTATCAGGTTTAGTTCCCAGATTATAATTTCTGGTAGTATATTTGCACAGCAATTAAAAAGCATGCAAAAATTTAAAAACCGTTGGGAAATTGAGCATAACTGGCAATTATTGTTTCCATTCTTAGGAATTATTGCTCTCGTTTATAGCTCTTATAAACTATCAGGAATTTTCTTTGACAGACATGAAGCTTCAAACATTCCTTATTTAGTCATACTTTCAGCAGTACTTTATGTTATCCTTTTAAAGTTTTTTCTATTCTGTTTTAAAAAGCTAGAAAACAAATGGGTTGTAGATTATAAATGGGAAATGATTCGCATTTTTCTAGTGTTTGCCATTACTGGTTCTTCGTCTGCTTTTATTAGCAAACCCATTTTAAATGTGTTAGGAATTACTAAAGAAAACCTAAATGTATTTGTCTATTGGTTTCTTTATATTATTATTGGGCTAATTTTTTATCAAATATTATTGATTACCTTTGGTTGGATTTTTGGTCAATATGCTTTTTTTAGAGATTTTCTAAAAAGATTTGCAAAGCGTGTTGGATTAGGAATTCTCGTAAAAGAATGACAAAATTAAAAGCACATATAGGATTTAAGATTAGTCTAGTAATTCTTGTTACAGCCTTACTTGTGCCTTCTTTTGTAAAACTGGCTCATGCTTTTGAAAATCATAAGCATGAAGTTTGCAAAACACCTCAAAAGAGCCATTACCATGAATTGGATTTAGAATGTGAGTTCTATAAATTCAAACTAAGTACAGCGTTTAATTTTCAACCAATAGATTATAACCTTACAGTTTCATCTCAAATTGTTCAAGTAGATAATTTTTACAAGTCTTTCTTTTACAATTTATATACTGTTCAAACTTCACTTAGAGGGCCTCCTCAGTTAATTTAAATCAGATATTACCAAACAAGTATCCATTTAAATTAATAAAACAATAACATGAAATATTTAATAGGCTGCATGCTTTTGTTAGCATCAGCAACTGTGTTTTCTCAAAACACACTAAAAGGAAACATAAAAGACAAAGAAACTAATGTAACCATTGCGTTTGCAAATGTTTACTTTCCAGAACTTGAAAAAGGCGTTATTTCTGATGAACATGGAGATTTCGACTTCACAGATTTACCCAACGGAAATTATAAATTAGTTATTTCTGTAATTGGTTATGAAACATACTCTAGCCAGATTAATTTACCAACAGAAGCTGCACAGAATGTATTATTAGCTCCATCTGCAATTGAGATGGAAGAAGTTATTATCTCTACACCTTTTCACAAATTGCAAAGTGAAAACGTAATGAAAGTAGAGCAAAAAAAGATAAGTGATTTAAAGGCAAATGGTCTTGTAACTCTATCTGAAGGAATTACTGCAATACCTGGAGTTGAGAGCATTTCAACAGGTCAGAGTATTGGGAAACCAGTAATCCGTGGACTGAGCAGTAATCGTGTATTGGTTTATGCTCAAGGTATTAGACTTGAGAATCAGCAATATGGTGCAGAACATGGTTTAGGCTTAAACGATGCTGGAGTTGAAAGTATAGAAGTTATAAAAGGACCTGCTTCCCTACTCTATGGTAGTGATGCACTAGGTGGTGTATTGTATGTAAATCCAGAAAGGTTTGCTTCAGAGAATACTTCGAGTGGTGATTTTAGCACAAATTATTTTACAAATACTCAAGGCTATAACACTAATTTGGGTTATAAATCATCATATAATAATTTTAAATTTATAATTAGAGGTAGTTTAGCTAAACATGCTGATTATAACACCAAAAATTATCGTGTTACAAACACAAGGTTTAATGAGAGAGATCTAAAAACTGCTATTGGGTTCCAAAAATCTAATTTTAAAACTGAGTTAAGATATAATATTAACTCATCACAACTTGGATTAACTGAAGGCGTTGAAGATCAAAATACAAATTATACGCCTCAACTTCCTTATCAGCAAATTAACAATCATATTTTTAGTTCAAAATCAACAATTTTTCTTGACAATAGTTCTATAGATATCAATTTGGGTTATACCTATAATGACAGAAAAGAGTTTGAAGATCATCATCATCATGAAGGAGAAGATCATGACGATGAAGATCATGATGAGGATGAGGACCACGATGACGAAGATCATGAAGATGAGGATCACGACGACGACCATGAGGATGAGGATCATGATGAAGAAGGTGAAGAATTAGAGGCTGCGCTTCATATGAAGCTAAAGACTTTTAATTATGACATTAAGTATAGTCTTCCAAAACTTGGAAAATTTGAAACCATCGTTGGTGTTCAAGGTATGAACCAAACTAACACCAATTATGGTGAAGAAGTACTTATTCCAGATGCTACAACAAATGATATAGGTGTTTTAGCAACATCACACATACATTTTGAAAAAGCTGACGTCCAGCTAGGTGCACGATTTGATAATAGAACAATTAATATTGTTGATGGAGTCAATAAATCATTCAACAGTTTCAATGGAGCTTTGGGTGTTAAAACAAACCTTTCTGAAAAAATATTAGTGAGGCTAAATTTGGCAACTGGGTTTAGAGCTCCTAACCTTGCAGAACTTGCCTCTGATGGAACTCATGAAGGAACCAATAGATACGAAATAGGGAACCCAAACCTTAAGAGTGAGCAAAATTTTCAAACTGATTTTTCATTAGAATTCAAAAATGAACATATTGAAGTGTTTGCAAATGCCTTTTATAATATTGTAAACAATTACATATTCTTAACGCCAAATGGAGATTTTATAGATGATGATCCTGTGTTTTTGTATTTGCAAAATGATGCAAAATTATATGGTGGTGAATTTGGTTTTCACTTTCATCCTCACCCATTAGATTGGTTACATATAGAAAGTAGTTTTGAAACTGTAACTGGAAAACAGGAAGATGACAGCTACTTACCATTAATTCCTGCAAATACTATCAACAACACGCTAAGAGTAGAATTTAATACAAAAACACTTAATCAAGGGTATGCGTTTGTTACTTACAGAACTAGACTTGAGCAAAATAACGTCAGTGAATTTGAAACTCCTACTGATGGATTTAGCTTACTTAGCACTGGTGTAGGTGCAAATACCAAATTATTTAAAAGAGATTTAAGTATAAATTTATCTGCTAATAACATTACTGATAAGATTTATATCAATCACTTATCAAGATTAAAATCTGATGGGATTGCCAATATGGGAAGAAATTTTACCCTTGGACTTTCTTATAAGCTTTAATTAAGTTTTATACCTCAATAATGGTTTCTTTGTTTTCGCTTTTGATTACGTAAACATAAAACCATGTAATAGTAAATGTTGGAATAATATCTAAGCCAGGAATGATTTCTTCTATAAAAGAAATTGTTCCTGCTATTTTTCCAGTTTGACCTTTATACATTTTTGTCATTAAATAGGCAGATAATGGTGCCCAAATAATATCGACAAAAGTAATAAAGCCAATCGCATCAAAAATGATGCTTAATGCAAGCATTTTATACTTGCTCGTGTTTTCAAAATTCATAAAATATTGTTTACTAAATACATAACAAAAAATGTACCAAATTTATTATGACAGCTTTTCGCTAATTAGTTTTAAAAATTCGGTTCTTGTTTCAATATTTTCGAAAGCTCCTCTAAAACCTGAAGTAGTGGTTACAGAACTTTGTTTTTGAACACCTCGCATCATCATACACATATGTGAAGCCTCTATAACAACAGCAACACCTTGAGGTTTCAGAGTATTATCCAAGCAGTTTAAAATTTGCTCAGTTAGTCGTTCTTGCACTTGTAAACGCCTTGCAAAAACATCAATAACTCTTGGTATTTTACTTAAACCGACGATGTGACCATTTGGTATATAAGCGATGTGTGCTTTACCAAAAAAAGGAAGAATATGGTGCTCGCATAAAGAATATAACTCAATGTCCTTTACAATGACCATTTCATTATATGACTCTTTAAACATGGCGCTTTTTAATATTTCTTCGGCATCCTGTTGATAGCCTTGAGTTAGAAACTGCATTGCCTTTGCTGCTCGCTCTGGTGTTTTGGTAAGCCCTTCACGAGAAGCATCTTCACCTAATTCTTCAATAATACTCTTATATCTATTCTTTACGTCATCAGTAACTTTAATATTATATTCTTCGAATTTTTTATATGGCATTTATAAGTATTTTTTGTTAGTGTTGAAATCGAAAACTTAAAATTAAGCAAAATAAATGAGTTCATTTAAAAAATCCTTCTTAACTGATTCTTAACAATTTATTGGTTTTTTTAACGTTTGGTTAGGAGTTCAATGCGAATTTGAACAGTAGATTTGTTAGAGACTGTAACATTTCATTTTTTTTGCGGTCTTTAATAAAATCATCAATCAATCTAATCAATCAAAAAATGAACCGCTTACTTCAATTTATTTGTATTGCATTACTATTTAATATTTCCAATGCACAAGAAAAAAAATTCCTCAATCTCAAAAAAACTTCAACACCTCCAAAAATAGATGCTGTACTTGATGATCAAGTATGGCAAGAAGCTGAAAAAGCAACTGACTTTGTTCAATTCAGACCAGCAATGGGAGTAGCAGAAATTTCAGAAGAAAGAACTGAAGTACAAGTTACTTATGATGATAATGCTGTTTATTTTGCTGCTTATATTTATGACAAGCCTGAAAATATCATGAAACAATTTACAACTCGTGATAATTTTGGACAAGCCGATTTTTTCTTAATATCTATCAATCCAAACAATGATGGTCAGAACGATACTGAGTTTTTGGTTTTTAGTTCTGGAACACAAGGAGATGCTTTGGTTACAAGTGATAGCAACGAAGATTGGGGCTGGAATGCTGTTTGGGACAGTGCAGTAAAAATCGTTGATGATGGATGGATTGTTGAAATGAAAATTCCATACTCAGCACTACGTTTTTCAAATCAAAAGGTACAAACTTGGGGAATTAACTTTCATCGTAGACACATGAGAGATAACAGACAGTATACATGGAATCCTCTAGATCTTTCCTCTGGAAAAAAAATTGGCCTGATGCATGGTGAAATTCGTGGTATTGAAGACATTACACCTCCAACAAGATTAGCATTCTTTCCTTTTGCTTCTGCAATTACAAGATCTTATGATGGAGAAACAGATAGCGATTTTAGTCTTGGAATGGATGTGAAATACGGAATAACAGAAAACTTCACACTTGACGCAACATTGATTCCAGATTTTAGTCAAGCAGCTTTTGATAATGTACAACTAAATTTAGGTCCATTTGAGCAAGAATTTTCTGAGCAACGTCAGTTTTTTAAAGAAGGTGTAGATTTATTTAATAAAGGAGATTTATTTTATTCTCGTCGTATTGGGAACAGCCCAACTGGATATCCAAACTTGGCTGCTAACGAAGAAGTTACAGACTATCCTTCTCAAGTAAAAACCCTAAATGCAGTTAAAGTTTCTGGTAGAACAAAAAAGAGTTTGGGAATTGGTTTTTTTAATGCAATTACAGAAAAGACTTATGCAACTATTGAAAACATTGACACCAATGAAACAAGAGAAGAGGTTGTTGAACCTTTATCCAACTATAATGTGCTAGTTGTTGACAAACAATTTAATGGAAATTCATCAATTAGTTTAGTAAACACCAATGTAACAAGAAGTGGCCATTTTAGAGATGCTAATGTTACAGCTGCATTGTTTGATATTACTGATAAAAATAACAAGTACAATTACGAAGGTGAATTTAAAATGAGTAATCTTAACCTTGTTGATGGTAATCAAACTGGGTTTAGTGGACAAGTTGGATTTAACAAAGTAAGTGGCAATTACAGATTTGGTGTAGATTATAGTGTGGCTGACAAAAAGTACGATATCAATGATATGGGAATTCAGTTCAGAAATAATTTTAGTAATTTTTCTTCTTATTTTAATTACAGAACTTTTGAGCCTAAAGGTATATTCAACAGAATACAAATAAATACATGGTTCAATTATAGACGTTTGTTTAAACCAAGTACTTACACAGGAAAGAACGTAGGATTTAATATCAATGGTCAAACAAAAAAATTAATGAACTTTGGTTTTAACTCAAACTGGAATATTGGTAAGCAGTATGACTATTGGGAACCAAGAACTGAAGGTCGTTTTTCAACATTCAAAAACAATGTTAACGCCAATTTTTGGTTAGGATCTAACCAAGCAAAAAGATTTTCAATAAGTGGTTATAATGGTATGGCTACATTATTTGATCCAGATCGTGATGTCTTTGTACATTGGATTGGTTTAGACCCAAGAATCAGATTCACAGATAAGTTTAGTTTAAGTTATTCTTTTAACTACGAAAGAGGAAGTGGTGGACGTGGTTTTGTCGCCAATAAAAGTGGTGAAGTAATTTATGGACAGCGACGACAAAAAACTATTACCAATAGTATTTCTGGAGTATACAATTTTAATTCGTTTCATGGCTTGTCATTAACATTTAGAAACTATTGGTCTACTGTAGATTATGATTACGATTTATATACAGTTTTAGAAGATGGTTCTATGGACAATACCACAGGAAATAACTTAGGTAACTTAGGTTATGACCCAAATATTAACTTTGGAACTTGGAATTTGGATTTCCGTTATTCATGGCAATTTGCTCCAGGAAGCCAACTAACTGCATTATACAGGAATTCGCTTTTTAATTTTGATAACATGTCAAGAGAAGGTTATTTTAATAGTTTAGGAACCTTACTAGATCAACCAAGTGAACACATATTTTCATTACGATTAGTGTATTACATCGATTATAATAACATTAAAAACGTTTTCAAAAAAAGAAGCTAGTCAGTCAAAATAGCTGGAAAAAGGTTTATAGCATTTTGTTATGAGCCTTTTTTTATGGTATCACCTTAAAGGTTTAACATTTACTTAGGAAAATCTTTCAATAGTAAATGTAGTTTTGAAAAAAATTATGCCAACCATCTATACAAATGAAAAGATTATTTTTTCTTTCATGTCTTTTTTGCAATGCTTTCCTACTTAATGCTCAGCAAAAGAAAACCTTAAATATTACTAAAACTGATATTGCTCCAAAAATTGATGGAGTGCTTGACGATGCAATTTGGAAAGAAGCAGAACTTGCTTCAGATTTTGTACAGTACGACCCAGAAATGGGTGTTCCAGCTAAAGAACATCAAAAAACTGAAGTGAGAATGGCATATAATGACCAAGCCATTTATATCTCTGCCTATTTACATGAAAAACCGGAAGACATTTTTAAAGTGTTTTCACCAAGAGACGATTTTGGACAAGCCGATTATTTCGGTGTTACCTTCAACCCAAACAACGATGGACAAAACAATATAAAATTTTATGTAATGAGTTCTGGAACTCAAGCAGACATTATTGGAGGTTCTAGTGGTAGACGAGGTGGTGGTCCTGGTCCAAGAGGAGATAGAGGTTGGAATGCTGTTTGGGACAGTGCTGTAAAACATGTGGATGATGGTTGGATTGTTGAAATGAAAATCCCTTACGCTGCTCTTCGTTTTTCAAATGAAGAAGAACCTGTTTGGGGAATTCAATTTTTTAGAAAATTTAGAAAAGAAGGACTCGATTATAGTTGGAGTCCAATTGATAGAACCAAAGGAAACCAAGGTATTTATGATGGTGAACTCAAAGGTTTAAAAAACCTGTCACCTCCTACTCGATTGATTTTTTATCCATTTACTTCAGTAAATTCTGTGTCCCAAAGTGGTGAAAATGTTACCAATGTTGGCTTTGGAATGGATGTAAAATACGGAATCACAGAAAGCTTCACCTTGGATGTAACGCTAATTCCAGATTTTAGCCAAGCCGCTTTTGATAAAGTAGAACTTAATTTAGGACCATTCGAGCAACGCTTTGATGAGCAACGACAATTTTTTAAAGAAGGTGTTAACCTATTCAGTAAAGGCGATTTATTCTATTCTAGAAGAGTTGGAAGTTCTCCAATAGGAAGAGGTGATGTATATGACGAATTGATTGATGAAGCTGATGAAGTCGAAGAAGTCATCGAAAACCCAAGAAGCGTTAAAATGCTTAATGCCATTAAAGTTTCTGGTAGAAATAAAAAAGGATTGGGAATTGGTGTTTTTAATGCCATTACAGAAAAAACAGTCGCCACGATTAAAAACACCAAATATGAGCTTGATGGCAATGATGAACGAATCGATTCAACCGTAACCTATAGAGAGCGTACAACTGAACCTTTTTCAAATTACAACATTATTGTTCTAGATCAGCAACTTAATCAAAACTCTTCAATAAGCTTTGTTAATACAAGTGTACTAAGAGAAGGTCATTTTAGGGACGCAAATGCTACAGCATTGCTTGTTAACTTAACAGATAAAACCAATACCTACAACGTAAATGGACAAGGTAAAATGAGTAGGTTAAACCTTGTAGATGGAAATTCAACAGGTTTTGATACTCGCTTATCAATTGGTAAAGTTGGAGGTGCTTATCAATATAGTCTTCGAGGTAATCTTAGAGATGATAAGTATAATGTAAATGATTTAGGTTTTGCAACGCGTAATAATTTCATGAATTTGAGAAGTGAATTCAGGTATCAAGTATTTGAGCCTAGAGGCTTCTTAAATAGTTTTAATATACGCTTTGAAGGTCAACTTGATTGGAGGTACAGTAATAGTGATTATACTGGAAATAGTGTTGAAGTAAGCGTAAACGCCAGAACGAAGAGTTTAATGTGGATTGGTGGAAATATCGAAGCTGCACTAGGCGAACAACGTGATTATTTTGAACCTAGAGATCAAGAAAACGATAGATATTATACGTTTGATAATTGGACAAGTGCTAGAATGTATATGTTCACAAATAGTAACAAAGCACTTTCTACAAGTGCAAACATAAGTTATGCTACCTTATTCGACAATGAACGTGATTTTAAAGAATACCAACTAAGATTAGGTCCAAATTTCAGATTCAGTGATAAGTTTACTTTGGAATACGACATTAGCTACGAAAGAAAATTAGGAAGTCGTGGTTATGTAACTAGGTTAGACAATGATGAAATTATCTTTGCTGAAAGAGATCAAAAAACTGTTGAGAATTCAATATCAGGAACTTTTAATTTTGATGCCTTAAACTCATTAAAACTTTCGTTTAGAAATTATTGGTCAACTGCAACAAACCGAGAAAATCTTTATACTTTAGAACAAGATGGTTCGCAATCACTTGATGCTGGACATACTATTACTAATTTAGATTTAGATCCAAATAGAAACTTCAACATCTGGAATCTCGATTTTAGTTACGAATGGCAATTTGCTCCTGGTAGTCAATTAGTTGCTTTATATAGAAATCAATTGTTTAATTCCACATCGCAATCAAGAGACTCATTTAGTGAAAGTTTAAACGATTTATTCGATCAAGATATTCAGCATACATTTTCAGTAAAAATGGTATATTTCTTGGATTATAACTCCTTAAAGCGAGTATTTAAAAAAGATGATGCCACGAATGCAATACCTTAATATTGGTCTGTACAATAAGTTTAAAAAAACACACAGTAATATTTTACAATTCTGTATTTTTACTTCAGATTAAACTAAATGATTCAAGCAAATAACATTCATAAATATTTTGAAGATTTACACGTCCTTAAAGGTGTAGATTTAAATATTAAACAAGGTGAAATAGTGTCCATTGTTGGTGCTTCTGGAGCAGGAAAAACTACCTTACTTCAAATTCTTGGAACACTTGACAATGCTTCAACTAAAGAACAATCTGAGCTTAAAATAAATGACGTTTCAATTATAGATTTAAATGAAAAAGAGTTAGCGAAATTCAGAAATGAAACTCTTGGTTTTATCTTTCAGTTTCATCAACTACTTCCTGAATTTACTGCGTTAGAAAATGTATGCTTACCAGCCTTTATTAAAGGAATAACTAAGAATGATGCCGAAAAAAGAGCAAAGGAATTACTTGATTTTTTAGGCTTATCGCATCGTTCTACGCATAAACCCAACGAACTTTCTGGTGGTGAGCAGCAACGTGTTGCAGTTGCCAGAGCATTAATAAATAATCCTAAAATAATTTTTGCAGATGAGCCTTCTGGAAATTTAGATAGCGAATCTGCCGAAAACTTGCACAACCTCTTTTTTAAACTTCGTGATGAGTTTGGACAAACGTTCGTGATTGTAACTCATAACACAGAACTCGCTGATATGGCAGACCGAAAACTAACCATGGTTGATGGAAAGATTGTTAGTTGATTTGAAGTTGCGCTTATCGATATGATATGAAATCGTTTTAATGTTTTATATCAGACGATAAGCGAAGTTAGTTTTTTTATCTTAGCATTTCAATACCCTAAATAATAAAGTTATTCACTTTTTAAGCACAACAGAACTCAAAGACTTCCTCGATTCCAAGGTTACGCAATATAATAACCCAAAGTTTATTGAGAGCGACCCAATACAAGTGCCTCATCAGTTCACAAAAAAAGAAGACATTGAAATTGCTGGTTTTTTAACTGCAACTATTGCTTGGGGAAACAGAAAAAGCATCATCAAAAACGCGAACCAGATGATGCAACTTTTAGAACATTCACCTCATGATTTTATCTTCAACCACAAGGAGCAAGACTTAGAATCTTTATTGAATTTTGTGCATCGTACCTTTAATGGCTCAGATTTCATTCAGTTTATTAAAAGTCTTCAGCATATTTATAAAAACCATGAAGGATTGGAAGCAGTATTTGCCAGACATGCAAAACCAAATTCGATGCAAGAAAGTATTCATCAGTTTAAGCAAGTATTCTTTGAAACGCCACATCTGGCAAGAACTCAAAAACACATAAGTGATCCTTTAAAAAATTCGGCAGCTAAACGCATCAATATGTTCCTTAGGTGGATGATACGAAACGATACAGCTGGAGTTGACTTTGGCATTTGGAAAAGCCTCTCTCCTAGCCAACTCTCTTGTCCTTTAGATGTGCACTCAGGAAATGTTGCTAGAAAACTTGGATTACTAAAACGAAAGCAAAACGATGCAAAAGCCTTGACTGAATTGGATGCATCATTAAGAAGTATGGACAAAGACGATCCAGTGAAATATGATTTTGCATTGTTTGGACTTGGAGTTTTTGAAAAATTTTAACACATAATTTAAAAGCCTTTAAGTACCTTTAAAGCTTTAACTAACAAAACCGACCAAAATGAAAAAATTCTTTTCACTCCTAATGATTTTAGGAGTTGTAAGTGCATTTGCACAAAGCAGAACTATTCCTGTTGATACCATGGTAAAAACAACTCATAACACAACTGTTAAGGGTCAGAGTTTCTCATACACAGCCGAAACAGGAACACAACCAGTTTGGGACAATAATGGAGATCCTCACGCCACATTGTACTATACATATTACACAAGAAACAATGTTAAGGATAGAGCGAGCAGACCATTGATTATTTCTTTTAATGGTGGTCCAGGATCAGCTTCTGTTTGGATGCACGTTGCATACACAGGACCTCGTATTTTAAATATTGATGACGAAGGTTATCCTGTACAACCTTATGGATTTAGAAGTAATCCTTACTCTATTATTGATGTTGCAGATATTGTATTTGTAAATCCTGTAAACACAGGTTATTCTCGTATGGTTCCAGACAAAGATGGAAAAATGCCAGACAAAAAAGAATTCTTCGGTATTAATGCTGATATAAAGTATTTGGCAGAATGGGTAAATACTTTTGTGTCTCGACACGATCGTTGGGAATCACCTAAATATATTATTGGAGAAAGTTATGGAGGAACTCGTGTCATGGGGTTATCAAACGAATTACAAAGTTCTCAATGGATGTACTTAAATGGTGTGATTTTAGTTTCACCAGCAGATTATAACGCTTACAATACAGATGGACAACCAGAATATTCAGCTCTTGATTTACCTTATAAAACTGCAGCTGCTTGGCATCATAAAATGTTGCCTGCTGGACTTCAAAGTAAAGATTTAACAGATGTATTACCTGAAGTTGAAAAATACGCTATTGATAACTTAATGCCAGCAATTGCCAAAGGTGGTTTTATTTCTGATGCAGAACGCAATAGTGTTGCTGAGAAATACTCACATTATACTGGAATAAGTAAAAAAGTGATTTTACAGCATAATTTAGTGGTTCCAAACAGTTTTTTCTGGAAAGAATTATTGCGTGATAAAACTGGACAAACTATTGGTCGTTTAGATTCTCGTTATTTAGGTATTGACAGAATGGAAGCTGGAATGCGTCCAGACTATAGTGCTGAATTAACGTCTTGGTTGCACTCGTTTGCACCAGCTATAAATCATTACATCAAAAATGAGTTAAAATTCGATACAGACGTTAAGTATAACATGTTTGGTCCTGTTCGTCCTTGGGATAATAGTGATAACACAACAAGAGATGATTTACGTGCTGCTATGGCATCTAATCCTTATTTACATGTATTGAATCAATCAGGTTATTATGATGGAGCTACTACTTACTTTACTGCAAAATATACCTTATCTCAAATTGATCCGAGTGGAAAAATGAAAGATCGTATGGAGTTTAAAGGATACAGAAGTGGTCACATGATGTATTTAAGAAAAGAAGATTTAATAAAAGCTAATGATGATTTAAGAGATTTTCTTAAGAAATCTTCTGCCAATGGAAAAGCTGCAAAATACTAACATAAACAAAAAGCTTCTAGCACTCTTACTCGTTGGAGGCTTTTTTTTAAGCTTTAATGCTTGTAAAACTGAACCAGCGGAAACTGTGATATATCATTCAGTTCCAACTGGTTTAAACACTTCTGAACCTAGTTTGCACCAAGCAAAGAATGGAGCTATATATTTGAGTTGGATTGAAAATGTAAAGGATACCATTAGTTATTTGAAGTTTTCTGAGCTTGACAATGAAAAATGGTCTTCACCAAAAACTATTGCTAAAGGCAATGATTGGTTTGTAAATTGGGCAGACTTCCCTTCTATGACTTCATTTGGTAATTCAAATCTAGCTGCACATTTTTTGCAGAAGAGTGCAGATGATACTTATGCTTATGATGTTAAACTGATTCAGTCAACTGATGATGGTAAAACTTGGAACAAGCCTTTTAAACCGCATACAGATAACACAAACACTGAGCATGGTTTTGTAAGCAAAATAGCTATGGATGATAATAGTTACCTTTCGGTGTGGCTTGACGGAAGACAAATGGCTTATGCTGAAACAGATTCGACCATACAAAAGCAAATGAGCTTAAGAGCTGCTACATTTGATAAACATGGTGAAACCATTGAAGAGTTTTTACTTGACAATAGAGTTTGCGATTGTTGTCAAACTGATACTGCAATGACCAATGAAGGTCCAATTGTTGTATATAGAGATCGTTCTGATAATGAAATTCGTGATATTTATTATGTTAAACAAGTGAATGGTAATTGGTCTGATCCAAAACCAATTTTTAACGATAATTGGAATATTGAAGGTTGTCCAGTAAATGGACCAACAATTTCTTCAAATGGAAATTTTGTTGTAGTTGCATGGTTTACTGTTTCTGATAATTTTCCTAAAGTCAAAATTTCATTTTCAACTGATAATGGCAACAATTTTGGCAGACCTATCACAGTAGCACAGGAAACCACAATGGGACGATTGGATGTAGAACTCCTTGATGATGGTTCAGCTATACTAAGTTCTATGAATAGTAAAGAAGGTGAATCTGAAATACTGCTTCATCATGTGAATAAAAATGGAACAATCTCAAAAGTGTTTAAAGTCTCTGAAACTGCAAATAGCAGGTCAAGCGGATTCCCAAGAATGACGATTAAAGATGATAAAGTGTATTTAGCATGGACATCAGTTGTTGAAAACCCTGAAGTGAAAATAGCTGAAATCCAAATTGATGCACTTATAAAATAGGTATGCCACATCATCTGATAAGCATATTAATTCCTTTTAAGAATACGTCTCTTTTTGTTGCAGAATGTTTGGAGTCTATTGTAAGTCAAACATATACCAATTGGGAACTCATAATTATTGATGACCATTCAACTGATGATAGTTATTCTATTGTTCAAAAATTTGTTAAGAAAGATTCTCGAATTCAACTTTATAAAAACTCTGGAAACGGAATTATCGATGCCTTGCAACTTGCTTTTTCTAAAAGTAAAGGTTCACTAATCACCAGAATGGATAGTGACGATATCATGACCAACATGAAACTCCAATGCATGCATGATGACTTAATGTCGTTTGGAAAAGGTCATATTGCTTTGGGATTGGTTAAATATTTTTCAGATGATGGCATAAGCGATGGTTATTCAAAATATGAAGCTTGGCTAAATCGGCTTACTGAAAAAGGCGAAAATTACTCTGAGATTTATAAGGAATGTGTGATTGCATCGCCTTGTTGGATGATATATAGAGAAGATTTTGATAATTGTGGTGCCTTTGATTCTGATATTTATCCTGAGGATTATGACTTGGTTTTTCGATTTTACAAACTCAATTTAAAATGTATTCCTTCGAACAACCTATTGCACTATTGGAGAGATTATAACTATCGAACTTCAAGAACTCAAGACAACTACTCGCATGACATGATGTTAGAGCTTAAGCTTCATTATTTTCTAGAACTTCATTATAACAAAAACAAAACATTGGTAATTTGGGGAGCTGGACATAAAGGAAAATATGCTGCAAACTATCTTTTAGAGAGAAATATAAATTTTAAATGGATTTGCGATAATCCAAAAAAAATAGGAAAGCACATTTATGAACAGGAGTTACACAATTTCAAACACCTTGAAACCATTAACAATGCACAAAGTATTATAACAGTTGCAAATCCCGAAGCTCAGATTGAAATTAAATCATATTTAAAAAATCAAAATAGAGTACCAATGGTCGATTATTTTTTCTTTTGCTAGAAGATTGCTCTATAAACGTTAAAATTCTCAGAACACAATTAAATTTATCTGTTCGCATTTTCTATATTTGACAAATCAATTATTGGAATGCAGTTTAAACACCCAGAACTTCTTTACGCTTTACTCCTGCTCCTCATCCCAATAATTGTTCATTTATTTCAACTCAGACGTTTTAAAAAAGTAGATTTTACCAATGTTGCATTTTTAAAAAATGTGACCATTCAAACTCGTAAAAGTTCTCAATTAAAAAAATGGCTGACTTTAATTACAAGACTCTTATTATTAGCAGCAATAATATTTGCTTTTGCTCAGCCTTACTTTAGTAAGGATGATACTTTAAAATTAGATTCTGAAACTGTTATTTACCTTGATAATTCCTTTAGCATGCAAACCAAAGGTAATCAAGGTGAGCTTTTAAAACGAGCTGTACAGAATATTTTGGAAGCCAACTATGATGAAGAGAAGATTACTGTTTTTACTAATAATAATACCTTAAAGAACAGCAATGCAAAAACCATCAGAAGCGAGTTGCTTCAATTGGGTTACAGTTCAAATCAGTTGGATTATAATGCTGCCATTCTAAAAGGAAAAGGACTTTTTAGTAAGGATAATAGTACTAGAAAAAATCTTATTCTAATTTCAGATTTTCAGCAATCTGAAAAAAATGTAGAAGTACAAGCTGATAGTTCAATTAATATCAACTTGGTTCAGTTGAAGCCTGTAAATACTAATAATGTAAGTATAGACAGTCTTTATATTTCAAAAATAAATACATCAAATATTGAACTTACAGTTAATGTAAATGGAGACAAAGAAGTTTTAGAAAACTTACCAATTTCATTATTTAATGAAGATAACTTGCTTGCAAAATCTGCTGTTAGTGATGCTTCAAATGCAACAACCTTCAGCATACCAAATAATGCAAAAATTAATGGAAAAGTTATGGTTGATGAGGCCAATCTTCAGTTTGATAATACTTTATTCTTTAATATCAACGAACGTTCAAAAATTAATGTTCTGATAATAAATGAAATAAGCGATAATTTCTTGAGGAGAATATTTACCGAAGATGAATTTAATTTACAAAGCGCTCAGTCCAATCAACTAAATTTTAATGATATTACTCAACAAAATCTCATAGTACTGAATGAGTTAAAATCAATTCCTATTTCTTTATCCAATGCATTGCAAAGCTTTACCAGCAATGGTGGTTACGTGCTTATTATTCCTCCAATTGAAGCGAATTTAAGCTCCTATAATCAATGTCTTTCAGGATTGGGTAATGTTGCTTTATCAAATGAAACCAATGCAGATAAAAATGTAACATCTATTAATTATGCACATCCAATTTTTGATGCTGTATTTGATAAACAGGTTTCAAATTTTCAATATCCAGTTGTCCATAACTATTATAATATTAATACTCCAGAGAGTTCTATTTTGAGGTTTGAAGATAACAGACCTTTCTTAATACAAACAAACAATGCGTTTGTGTTTGCTGCTTCGTTAAATTCGGACAATTCAAATTTTATAGATTCTCCGTTAATAGTTCCGACGATATACAATATTGGTAGACAGAGTTTAAAACTCCCAAAACTATATTACAATATTGGAGAAGAAAATACTTTTGATGTAAACACAACAATGCAACAAGATGCAATTTTAAAATTGAAATTAGGTGACACTGAAATTATTCCGCAACAGCAAACATTTTCTAATAAAGTAAGTGTTATTACCAATGAAACACCAGAAGTTGCTAGCACTTATGCTATAACAAATAACAGTGAAACTCTAGAGCATATTAGCTTTAATTACAATCGTTCTGAAAGTAATTTAACCTATCAGGATTTATCATCAATTCAAAATGCAAGCATAAGTAATTCGTTGCCTGAATTGCTAACAAGTATAAAAAGTGACAATAATATTAATGCGCTATGGAAATGGTTTGTTATTTTTGCACTAATATTCTTAATTATAGAAATGCTCATCTTAAAATATTTTAAATGAACGTACTCATAAAATCTGCAACTATAATTGATTCAAAAAGCGATTTTCATAATAAAACGCAAGATATTTTAGTTGAAAAAGGAGTCATTGTAAATATTGCCAACAAGATTAAGAATCCTAATAACTATCGTGAAGTTTCACTTAATAATTTGCACCTTTCACAAGGTTGGTTTGATAGTAGTGTTTGCTTTGGAGAACCTGGTTTTGAAGAAAGAGAAACTATTGAGAATGGTCTGAAAGTCGCAGCAAAATCTGGATTTACTGCTGTAGCAGTAAATGCTAACTCAAATCCTGTAATGGATTCTAATGCAGATGTTTCATTCCTCATGAACAAAACTGCAAATAGTTCAGTCAATATACTACCTATTGGAGCATTGACCAAAGAAAGTAAAGGCGAAGAACTTGCAGAGTTATTCGATATGAGAACAGCTGGAGCTGTCGCTTTTGGTGATTATAAAAAAGCACAAACCAATCCAAACTTTATGAAAATAGCCTTGCAATACGCAAGTAATTTTGATGGTTTGGTATGTAGTTTTCCACAAGAAAATGCCATTGCTCAAAATGGTGTTATGCATGAGAATATTACGAGCACCTCAATTGGTTTAAAAGGTATTCCATCTTTAGCTGAAGAGTTACAAATAGCAAGGGATTTATTTTTATTGGAATACACCAATGGTAAATTACACATTCCAACAATATCAACAGCCAAATCAGTAGAACTAATTAGAGCAGCCAAAAAGAAAAAATTAAATGTAAGCTGTAGCGTAGCAATTCATAATCTTATTTTTAAAGATGAAGCATTAACCAGTTTTGACACCAACTATAAAGTTAGTCCTCCACTAAGAACACAAAATGATGCTGATGCACTTATTGAAGGATTAAAGGATGGAACTATAGACATGGTAACATCAGACCATAATCCGTTGGACATAGAGCTTAAGAAAATCGAATTTGATTATGCAACTCCAGGTACTATTGGGCTAGAATCGGCTTTTGGAGCTTTAAACTCAGTGTTTTCAACTAAAGCCGCTATCAAGTATTTAACACGAGGAAAAGAACGTTTTGGATTAAATAACAATCCAATTAATGTTGGTAATACATTGAATGCAACTTTGTTTAATCCAAATGAAACTTACACCTTTACCGAAGCGAACATATCATCTAAGTCCAAAAACAGTATTTTTAATGGACATGTATTAAAAGGAAACGTTTACGGAATAATCAATAACAACAAAATACAATTGAAATCATGATGACAGAGCAAACTATTGAGGAAGGCAAATCCAATGCAATAATTAGCTATTTGACCATTTTTGGGACTGTAATCGCTTTTTATTTAAACAATGATAAAAAAAATGCTTTTGCTAGTTTTCATATACGTCAGTCTTTAGGCTTATGGCTCACATTTTTTGCTCTAGGTTATATTGTTGGTGGTTTTAACAGTTGGTTTGTTACTTTAGGATGGTACATCTTTTTCGGAGTCCTATTTGTTTTCGGACTTATGACAGCAGTTACAGGACGTACACAACCAACTCCAGTTTTAGGTCCACTTTACCAAAAAATATTTGCTAGTTTAGGCAAGTGATTTCTATGAAAAATTTATCCTTGAATCACGTTTGTAGGCCATCTACTCTTAAAGAAAATGCTCCTGCTCTATTTATGTTGCATGGTTATGGAAGTGATGAAAATGATTTATTTTCATTTGCTTCTGAGCTTTCAGATGAACTATTTATTATTTCAGTAAGAGCACCTTATGAGTTACAACCTTTCGGAAATGCTTGGTATGCTATAAATTTTGATGCAGAACAAGGAAAATGGAGCGACAATGAACAAGCCATAGAGTCTCGTGATAAGATTGTTCATTTTATTGATGAAGCTATTGAAAGCTATCCTATTGACAAGAATAATATAAACTTATTAGGTTTTAGCCAAGGAACAATTTTAAGCTATGCAGTAGCTTTAAGTTATCCTCAAAAAATAAATAATGTAGTTGCGCTGAGTGGTTATATTAATTTAGATATCATAACTGAAGGTTTTCAGAAGAATAATTTAAGCGACTTAAGCTTTTACTGCTCGCATGGTAGCGTTGACCAAGTAATTCCTGTAGATTGGGCAAGAAACAATCCGAAAATTTTAAAAGAGCTTAACGTGAACCATGTATATGAAGAATTTCCTGTTGGACATGGTGTAGCACCACAAAATTTCTATTCTTTTAAATCCTGGTTAGAAAACAATCTCTAGATTTACTGAGGAGGATACATAAAGGACTCAACCAGTTTAAATTTTAATTCTTTCTTATCGACGATTTCATAAGTAATAAATAATTCTCCCCAATATTTACCATCCGAAAAATCTGCAAGAATCCATTTATGGTTTAACAGTCGCACTTTATTTATAAGTATTTTTCCTCCAGACATCGAGGCATAAGGTACTAATGGATGCTCTCCTTTAGTTTCATTAAGTTTATAAATCTCATCTTTAATAAAAGGAATCAACTCCGTAGTATCATATCCATCGCGTTCAAAATAGCTCAAAGCATCATCATTATTTTCTAAGTTAAAATACATTAAATCCAAAAGCTCATCTTCTAAGGACATGATGGAGTCTTTAAGAGCTACAACTCTCTCATCTGCCTTATTAAGCTTGCTTTCATAAGATTCAAAAACATTCTTTGAGTTTACATATTGAAAAAGCACCAATAATAGTGCAAATACAAATAGGTATAAAAATACTTTACTTTTCATTAGTTATTATTTATAAGTTCAATTCTAAATTGTCATAAGCCAAATAAACGTTTTCAGGTAAGCTTTGTTGTACGTTGTCATGAAAACCTAACAAATGGCTTATATGCGTTAAATAAGCACGTTTTGGCTTTACTTCTTCAATAAAGGCAAGAGCTTCTTCTAAATTAAAATGCGAAGGATGTGATTCTAATCTTAAAGCAGTGACTACCAAAACATCTAGGTTTTTTAGCTTCTCGATTTCGTTATTAGCTATACTTTTAATATCTGTTAGATATGCAAAATTATTAAACCTAAATCCAAAAATTTCGAGCGTACTATGCATTATTCTTATGGGAATAACTTCTAAATCATGAAGCATAAAAGGCTTATTATTAATTTCATTTTTAATAACACTAGATGTACCAAGATATTCATTGTTTTCATCAAACAAATAAAAAAAACGTTTTTCTAATTGCTTAAAAACACGTTGCTCTGCATAAATTGGTATAGCTCCTTGCCTATAAAAAAAAGGTCTTAAATCATCAATTCCAGATGTATGGTCAGCATGTTCATGCGTTAGTAAAACACCATCAATTTTATCACAATTTGCTCTTAACATCTGGTATCTGAAATCTGGACCACAATCAACAACATAAACATAATCATTCCATTCTATCAAAATAGAAACTCGCAAACGCTTATCCTTTTTGTTTTTACTCAAACAAACTGGATGCTTACTACCAATAATTGGAATTCCCTGGGAAGTTCCAGTGCCTAAAAATGTAACTTTCAAATGTGTTAATTTTAAAACAAAAATAAGGTTTTATTTTTTTCTTTGCGTGTGTATTTTAATACCTTTGTGAAAGGACTATTAATTCAATAAAATTAAATGGAAATTACCCTTAAAGGCGATATGGTTATCGAAAATGTGCCTTCTTTAAAACAGAAAGCACTTCGAATTAATCTGAACGAAAATATATATGGAACTTTTGCTGAGATTGGTGCTGGACAAGAAACTGTAAGGCAATTTTTTCGAGCTGGAGGAGCTTCTAGAACTATTGCAAAGTCAATGTCTGCTTATGATAAAGACTTTAGTGATGCCATTTATGGAATTGAAAACGATAAGCGCTATGTAACAGAATCTAGGCTTCGTAAGATGTTAAACCACGAAGTTAAATTAGTTGAAGAACGTATTACTCGTGAAAAACATCCAAATAAATTATTCTTTGCTTTTGCAAATACAGTAGCTACAATAGATTTTGCAAAAAAATATAAAGGTCATGGTTGGGTTGGAATTAAATATCAACTTGAGCCAGATCAAGATTATAATGAGATTATTCTTCATTTACGCTTTAAAGAAAATGATGCAAGATTACAACAAGAAACGCTTGGAAAGTTAGGTACCAACTTAATTTATGGCGCCTTCTATAAATATAATGAACCAAAAAAATTATTAAGATATCTTTACGATCATTTAGATAAGGATCAACTAGAAATTGATACCATTAATTTTTCTGGACCAATTTTTAAAGATGTAGACAACAGATTAATGAGTTTACAACTTGTAAAAAATGGAATGACAGATGCAGTTATGTTTGCTCCAGATGGAAATAATGTTTTACCAGCTAGAGTACTATATAAAAAGAACATTCTAACGCTTCGTGGTAGTTTCAGACCTGTAACTAAGGTAAATATGGATATGTATGAGAAGTCATACAATATGTTTATTAAGGAAAATAGAGTTGATTTAGATAAGACTCAAGTTGTTTTTGAAATTACGCTTTCAAACTTAAGAGCTGAAGGTGAAATTGATGAGCAGGACTTTATGGATAGAGCTAGGCTCTTATGTTCGTTAGGACAGACTGTACTTATTTCAAATTTCCAAGAATATTACAAACTGGTTGAATACTTCTCGCAATACTCAAAGAGCAGAATGGGATTAGCTATGGGAGTAAATAACTTGGTGGATATTTTTGACGAAAAGTATTATCGTCACTTGAGTGGTGGTATTTTAGAGGCTTTTGGTAAACTTTTCTTTAAAGATTTGCGTGTTTATTTGTATCCAATGCTAAACAAAGATGGAAGCATTACAAATAGTGAAAATCTAAAAGTGCATCCAAGAATGAAAGAATTGTACAAATTCTTTAAATACAACGGAAAAGTGGTAGACGTAAATGAATATGATACTGAAACCCTTACTATTTTTTCAAGGACAGTTTTAGGAATGATTGCCGAAAACAAAGAAGGTTGGGAAGAAATGCTTCCTGAAGGTGTTGCAGAACTCATCAAACAACAAAGCTTGTTTGGTTGTGAAACCGAAGAGATTCTTCATAAAAAAGATTAAAAAAAGCGACCAATAGGTCGCTTTTTTTATAGCTCTAATATTTGAGCTGCATGATGTTTGGTTTTCACTTTATCAATAACGTGAGTAATGATTCCATTTTCATCAATTAAGAACGTTTTTCTGTGAATGCCATCATATTCTCTTCCCATAAACTTTTTTAGTCCCCAAACTCCAAAAGCATTTATTAATTCCTTATCAACGTCAGCAATTAAAGGGTAAGGAAAATTAAATTTATTTCTGAAATTTGATTGTCTTTTATCAGTATCTGCACTCACTCCCAAAATTTCGTAGCCTTGATTTTGCAATTCTGCATAATTATCCCTCAAATTACAGGCTTCAACTGTACAGCCAGGAGTACTAGCTTTCGGATAAAAGAAAACTACCAATTTTTTTCCTTGATAGTCACTCATTCTTATAATATTTCCATCTTGATCTTTTGCTTCAAAATTAGGTGCTGTATCTCCTGCTTTTAATGTATTCATATTTGTTAACTTTGGTTTTTACAAAGATAAGCCAATGACAAAGCAAGAAAAAGTAGAATTTGTTATAAATACCTTAAAAAAATTATACCCTGAAATTCCTATTCCGTTAGACCATAAAGATCCTTACACATTACTTATTGCTGTACTAATGTCTGCACAAAGTACAGATGTTAGAGTTAATCAAATTACGCCATTATTGTTTGCAAGAGCAGATAACCCTTATGAAATGATTAAACTAAGTGTAGAAGAAATAAGGGAAATTATAAAACCAGTTGGTCTTTCACCTATGAAAAGTAAAGGCATTTATGGCTTGTCCAAAATATTAATTGAAGAACACAATGGGAAAGTACCAAAAAGTTTTGAAGCATTAGAAGCACTTCCAGCAGTTGGTCATAAAACTGCTAGTGTAGTCATGTCTCAAGCTTTTGGTGTGCCAGCTTTTCCAGTGGACACACATATTCATAGATTGCTGTACAGATGGAATTTAAGCAATGGAAAAAATGTTGTACAGACGGAAAAAGACGCTAAACGATTGTTCCCGAAAGAATTATGGAATGATTTGCATTTACAGATTATTTGGTATGGAAGGGAATACTCACCAGCCAGAGGCTGGAATCTTGATAAGGATATTATAACCAGAACTATTGGAAGAAAGTCAGTAATAAATGATTACAATAAAACAAAAAAGCCCTGATTTCTCAGGGCTTAATCTCGCCAAAGTTTAGTTTAGAAGCGCTTCAAACTTTAATTTACTCTTACTACAATTTATAACACTTAAAGCTTGAGAATAATTCAGAAGAAAATTAACCGTTTCTTCTCTCGGTTGTAATGTTTCGGAATGTTTTGAATTTTCAATGTAAAGTTTTGCCATTTACTTAATTTTTGGTGTTTATTATTTAATAAACGAGGCAAAACCATATATATTGTATTTATTGTTATTAATTTGTTAAAACTATATTATGCTTATCAATTACTTTTCTTAAATTAATTAGCGCATAACGCATTCTTCCTAAGGCTGTATTGATACTGACTCCTGTTTTTTCAGAGATTTCCTTAAAACTCATATCGTTGTACATACGCATGATAAGCACTTGCTTTTGATCTTCAGGCAACTCTTCAATTAAGCGTCTTACATCTTCTTCAACTTGCGATTTAATCAGGCTTTTTTCGGCATTTAGTGATGAATCACTGATTACAGAAAAAATATCAAAGTCTGTACTATTATCAAACTTAGGCATACGATTGTTTTTTCTAAAATGATCAATGACTAAATTATGGGCAATACGCATTACCCAAGGCAAGAATTTACCTTCTTCATTGTATTTACCAAGCTTTAAAGTTCTTATAACTTTAATAAACGTATCCTGAAAGACATCTTCAGTGATATCTCTATCATAAACTTTTGAATAAATAAAACTGTAAATTTTTTGTTTGTGTCGCCTAATTAAGATAGCAAGTGAGTTTTCGTCACCTTTAATGTAGTTGCTAACCAAAACAGCATCTGAAATAAGTTCTCTTTTCATAATCATTACTTTTTATACACAGATTATACAATCTGAGTTGGGGATTTATAATTTAAAAAGTAATGTTATGTAATAGGCTAATAGTTTAATTTGCTGTTTAATACAAGTCAAATATAACAACAATCATTCCTAAAATGCAAAAAGAATTCATTTTTTTTAACAATTTAACATAATTCAAGTTCATTTTTATTGCTGAAATAGTTATAGTATCTTTGCAAGATTATTTCCTTAAAACATAGATGAATACAGACATTTCAAGCAAAAACCCTAAGACAAACATCCTAATAAAAGGTGCAAAACTACATAACCTAAAAAATATTGATGTCGTCATACCTAGAAACAAGCTTGTGGTTATCACTGGTTTATCTGGTTCTGGGAAGTCAAGTTTAGCTTTTGATACGCTGTATGCTGAAGGACAAAGACGATATGTTGAAAGTCTATCAAGTTATGCTAGGCAGTTTTTAGGACGACTTAACAAACCGAAAGTAGATTATATAAAAGGCATTGCTCCTGCTATTGCCATTGAACAAAAAGTGAATTCTACCAATCCTCGCTCGACTGTTGGTACAACTACTGAAATCTATGATTACTTAAAATTGCTTTTTGCAAGAATTGGAAGAACATACTCACCAAAATCTGGTCAAGAAGTAAAAAAAGATTCTGTTTCTGATGTTATTAACTATATCAAAACCATTGATGAAGGAGAAAAGCTATTGCTCCTCTCTCCTATTCATTTAGAAAAAGGTAGAGCAATTGATGATAAACTTAAAGCATTAAACCAACAAGGTTATGCACGTATTAAGGTTGATGGAGAAGTCATAAGAATAGAAGAGTTTAAAAACTCAAAAGAAAATATTCAACTTGTTGTAGATAGAATTATTGTCAAACATGAAGAGGATTTTTACAACAGGCTAGCTGATGCTATACAAATGGCCTTTTTTGAAGGCAAAGGCGAATGTTTTATTGAAAAACTTGCTGAAAATACTTCAAAACATTTTAGCAATAAATTTGAGCTTGATAACATAAAATTTCTAGAGCCAAACATACATTTGTTCAGTTTCAACAATCCCTATGGTGCATGTCCAAAATGTGAAGGATATGGTGATGTTATAGGAATTGATGAAAATCTGGTAGTTCCAAACACAAGTCTTTCGGTATATGACAATGCTATCTTTGCCTGGAGAGGTGAAAGCATGAGTTGGTATCGTGACCAATTGGTTAACAACTCGCATAAGTTTGATTTCCCAATTCATAAACCATATTTTGAGCTTACTTCTGAACAAAAGCAACTCATTTGGGAAGGCAACGAATATTTTGAAGGCCTGAATTCTTTCTTTACTGAATTAGAAGCGAAAGCTTATAAGATTCAGAACAGAGTTATGTTATCGCGTTACAGAGGAAAAACCAAGTGTTCTACTTGTAATGGTAAACGCTTGAGGCTTGAAGCTAATTATGTGAAAGTAGCCAACGCTACAATAACAGATTTGGTAGAAATGCCTTTAATAAAATTGCGCGCCTTCTTTAAACAGTTAGAACTCAATGACTATGACATTCAAATTGCGAAGCGTTTACTTGCCGAAATTAATAATCGTTTGTCATTTTTAACCAATGTTGGATTAGATTATTTAACACTTAATAGAAAATCAAACACGCTTTCAGGAGGTGAAAGTCAACGAATTAATTTAGCTACTTCTTTAGGAAGTAGTTTAGTTGGCTCTATGTACATTTTAGACGAACCAAGTATTGGCTTGCATCCTCGTGATACAGAGCGATTGATTACTGTTTTAAAATCCCTTCGTGATTTGGGTAATACTGTTATTGTTGTTGAACATGATGAAGACATTATGGCTGCTGCAGATGAAATCATTGACATTGGTCCAGAAGCAGGAACCTTTGGTGGTCATGTAGTTGCAACTGGAAGTTACGATGATATTTTAAAATCAGATTCTCTAACTGCTAAATATTTAAATGAAACTTATAAAATAGAAGTGCCAAAACAAAGACGTACTTCAAAGTATCATGTTGAAATTAAAGGAGCAAGAGAACATAACCTAAAAAATATTGACGTCATATTTCCACTTGATATGCTTACGGTTGTAACTGGAGTTTCAGGTAGTGGTAAAAGTACTTTAATCAAAAAAATACTCTATCCAGCTCTTTTAAAGGAAATTGGTAGTTATGGAGATAAGCCAGGTGAATTCTCATCGATTTCTGGGAATTTTAGTAACGTAAAACATATCGAGTTTGTTGATCAAAATCCAATCGGAAGATCTTCTCGCTCTAATCCTGTGACTTATATTAAGGCTTATGATGATATTAGAGCATTATACTCCAAACAAAAATTAAGTAATATTAGAGGCTATCAAGCAAAGCACTTTAGCTTCAATGTTGATGGAGGACGTTGCGAAACTTGCAAAGGTGAAGGAGAAGTTACTATTGAGATGCAATTTATGGCAGATGTCCACTTGGAGTGTGAAACATGTAAAGGAAAACGCTTTAAAAAAGAAGTGCTTGAGGTCGCTTTTGAAGAAAAAACAATTGACGATATTTTAAACCTTACAATTGACGATGCTATTGCTTTTTTTGATAAGCATGGACAATCAAAAATTAAAAACAAATTGCAACCTCTTCAAGATGTTGGTTTGGGTTACGTAACGCTTGGTCAAAGTTCGTCAACACTTTCTGGTGGTGAAGCACAGCGAATTAAATTAGCTACATTCTTAGGCAAAGGAAATACCAAAGAAACAGCTCTGTTTATTTTTGATGAGCCAACTACTGGATTACATTTTCATGACATAAAGAAGCTTTTAAAGTCATTTAATGCGCTTATTGAAAAAGGACATTCTATTATTGTGGTTGAACACAATTTAGAGCTTATTAAATGTGCAGACTATATTATTGATTTAGGTCCTGAAGGTGGTGAAAATGGTGGTATATTAATAGCTTCTGGAACTCCTGAGGAAATAGTTCTTATTAAAGATTCTTTCACAGCTAACTACCTAAAAGACAAGTTGTAAACTTACTTTTGTTTAATTATCACTATCTTTAAGAGCGCATTAATTTTTTTAACCATTAAGCTCAATAAAATGAAAGTAATCAAAACAATATTCATATTCTTTATTGCCACAGGAATTGCATACGCTCAAACAGATTGTAAACCATATGTGCCAAGCAATAAAGGAGCTACTTGGGAAATAACTAGCTACAATGCTAAAGGAAAACTACAGGGAACGGCAAGCTATGAGCTTTTGGATAAAATTGTGTCAGGTAATGATGTAACATTTAAAATCAAATCAATTGCCAAGGATAAAAAGGGCAGGGAGGTTTATACCAATGAATTTGAAGCTGTTTGCAAAGATGGAAAATTTGATTTTGGAATGGCCTTTAAAATGGATGGCAATCAATTACAAGCCTACAATGATATGGATATTGAAGTAGATGCTTCAAAATTTGAAATTCCAGAAATGGATGCGTCTGTTGGCTCTATGCTCGATGATAGCACTTTATCAATAGGAATAAATTCAGGTCCTATACCAATGAAGATGAATATAGAAATCACTGATAGAAAGGTTGAAAAAAGAGAAGATATAACTACTTCAGCTGGAACGTTTAATTGTATTGTTATAAGTCAAACTATAAGCACAAAAATGATGGTAAGAATAAAAGCATCTTCTAAAGAATGTTATGCTGAAAATGTTGGCATGGTCAGGTCTGAATCTTATAACAAAAAAGGCAAATTATTAGGTTATAGTGAGCTTACCAAGTTTAATAATTAGTAAAATAAAAATGAAAGTGTAAGCATTATCATTGCTGCAATTGGCAAAACAAACATCATATAGATAAAGCTTGATATACTAGCCTTAATAAAACTAATAATAAAGCCCTGTTCATAAAACGTTCGCATAGCAAAAACCAAATAGAAAAATGTGGACATTACTACTAACCAATCAATCCAATCTGGTACATCAATAAAGTAGTTTGCAATTAGTACAATACACATGGTCACAAAAAGGAACGAAAAGTAATAAAAGCTAAATACTAAATGATGAGCAAAAGTTCCTCTTCTCCAGAAAAACACCTTCAAAATCAATGCAAAAATTGGTAAGAGTATAAATAATGAGATAGGAATACTATCAAAAAGTGCTTGTAAAATTCCACCTCCTTTGTTTACATGGAATTTTAATAATTGCTTATAAAACAATCTAGTAATAAAACCATCATCATCATTTAAACCAATTACTTTTAGCTGTTCTTTTTCTGAAGCGCCAGCATTTATTAATGAATCTAATTTTACAGTATCATATCCAAAACTAAAATCATTTTTTACATTTTGTGGTTGCGTTGCAAAGGCAAATACAGAATCCAATTCTTTTCTTTCAGCTTCAGACAATCCAGACATTAACCCTTCATTTTTAAGAGGTTCACTCAACTTTGCTACTGTAGAAGAATCAATTGGACTCATATTAATAGAATCCTTAGACTGTTCCAGTTCAAAGCCTTTCTTAAGAGCGCTATCCACACTTTGGTTATATTCACGAACCTTGAACGAAAACAAAAAGAAAAATACAACCGAAATAAACAAGTACATCTGAGCTGGATGCAAATACATAAGGCGTTTACCGCTTACAAATCGTTTTGCTAGGACTCCTGGTTTAAAAACGAGAGGAATAAAACTTCTAAGAAATCGTGCATCAAATGAAAAATAGTTTGCAATGGTATTATAAAAAAGAACTCCTACTGTTAGCTTGTCATTAGTCTGTTGTCCACAATATGGACAAAATTCATAATCGACATCATGTTCAGATTCACAGTTTTGGCATTTAATCATATTGGCTTCTAAAACAAAGTCAACATTGTCTTCATTTTCAGACGGATTGGTTATGTCAGTATTTTTAGCCATCGATGGTTGGTTAGTTTTTTTAGCCAGTGATAAATTTAATAAAAAGAAAATTACCTTCTTAAAATAATGACGAGTAATGCTATGAACTTGTTACATAGCTTATTTAGGTATTGTGAATCAACTACTTACAACTTTGGCACAACAATTGAAACTTTAAGACATATAGCGTAAGCCGAAAGCTATTCCGAAAAGCTCGGAAGATTAGGCATCTTAAAACTTTTTACTATGAAAAAAATAACTCTAGTAATTGCAAGTATGTTAATAGGATTAACAACTGCAACAGCAAAAGAACACAGTTCTGAAATGAATGGTAAAAAATTAGAAATTACTAAACGCTATCGTTTTGTGCAACCTATTTTGTTTGTGGAGCGTGGTGTGGAATTTTTAGTTTTCCCAAATGGCGAATTTGATTTCAATACAGAAATAAATAATCCTTATCAGGATGTTGTTTATAATCGTACAAATTCAAAAAGAAGCTCCATAAATGCCACATTTGGTGTTAGAACAAATAGTCGTGTGAAATATTCTCGTAACAGAGGTACAATTATTCAACATGATAGACTAGGACGTGTGCGAAGAATTGGTAATGTATTCGTTAATTATGATGCTCATGGTCGTGTAAAACGTGTTGGTTCTGTATATATGAAGTATAGACATGGAAAGTTAAAACGTGTTGGTGGTTTAACCATACAATACAATCGATATGGTAGTATGATCGCTTTAAGAGGTCACGTAAACCATTATAACCAAGGATGTGGATTATGTGGTGCAACAAGCTGTACAGTTAATCATTTTGATGACAGGTATGTAGATAAACGCGAAGACCAATGGTTTGATGATGACTATCACGATGATGACGTTTACTACTATGGAAAAAAAGGAGATATAAAAAAGAAGAAAAGAAAGCGTCTCTAAACTTCAGGTCGTTTTATATTTTGGTTGGTTAGTTATAAAACCCTTCACATTTAACTGTGAAGGGTTTTAGTTTTAATAAGTTCGTTAATAAGTTTTAATTATCTAAAATTCAACACATTAAATAAATATACGTTTTTTTGGCACGCTGTTTGTAATTAATAAAACGTATTCAATCTTAAAACAAACAGTTATGAAAAAATTACAAACATTTATTGCAGTTTTCCTCCTCACAGGAGCAGCTGCTTTTGCAACCACAACCACCACAAATGGAACTCATTTTATTGAAAGAGGTTATGGTAATTCTTTCATATTTGTTGAACAAGGCGTAGAATTTGCTGTATTTCCAGATGGACAGTTTGATTTTAATGTAGAAAGCTATGGCCCGAATTTTAGTGCTTATGCAGATTTTGGAAGCGTAGGTATTAGCTTTAACACAGGTCACAGTTACGATGCTTATGTACAGTATGACGATTTTGGTGCTGTAGTACAAATTGAAAACGTACCTATTTTCTATGATTACTATGGTCGTATTGTTCGTGCTGGTGATGTAAGAATCAGGTACAACAACTTCGGAAGAATTTCAAGAGTTGGAGGTTTATATATTCATTATAACAGATTTAACAGATACTCTCACTATACAGGATTTATAAATATATACAACAGAAGTTATGTTTACAGACCTTGGCATACATATTATGCAATTCCAGTAGTAAACCTATGTGTGGTGTATAACAGACCTTATAGACAATATTATACTCCAATAAGACATACTTATTACAGACCTTATAGAGATAACCATAGACCAAGAGTATCATACAATACTAGTAGAAGAGGCTCAAGAGTAGCGACAAATACAAGTAGACGTAGCGACAGATATGTTCAGGATAATAAAGGAAGACGTAGCAACAGATTGGCTGATAACTCAAGAACAGTAACTAAAAGAGGAAAGTCAGAAAATATCAGGTCAAGAGGAAACACTTCAAGGAAAGATGTTAAAGGAAAACGAGAAGGTATCTCTAAATCGCGAAGAGTTGAAGCTAAACGCCCTACAGATAGAAAGGCAACAAGCAGAACTGTTACAAAACGTAACACGACTAGAAAAGGAAATTCTGGTGAAGTTAAAAGAACTAAAAGGACAGTTGAAAAAAGAACATCTCCTGCGAAACGTGTTGCAAAATCAAATACGAGTAACAGAAAAACAAGTTCAGTAAAGCAACGTTCTAGTAACAGAAATAAATCGCAGCGTGTAGCAAAGTCTACACCAAAAAGAAAAACAACTGCTAGGTCGTCTAGATCATCAAGCTCTAAAAGATCTAAAGGCAGAAAACAATAAACATAATTTTGGTTGGTTAGTTTGGAAGTCCTGCAAGTAGTATGCCTCAAAGCACCTTGCGGGATTTTCCGTATTTAATAAAGTGAAATTACTTCTTCAAAAACTTGTTAATGATATTTGAAATATCCTCAGATAAAGTAAGCAAGTACACAACTGAAACATAGGAACAACCTATTAAAGCTGATTTAAGTGCAATACTTAAGATTGGATGAAAACTAAAATCCCAAAAGTAAAAAGCACCAACCAAAACTAAAATAAGTACTAGAGTCTTAGCTGTATTTGAAGTAAATGGAGACATCTTAAATTTATAATAAACAAAAGTCAGCTTTAATGCATTATAAACCACAATTGAAATAAATGTTGCAATAGCAGCTCCATTGATTCCATATTTTGGAATTAATAAAATATTAAGCATCACAGTGATTACAGCCAATAAACAGCCTAAAACAAGAACTACTCTATAATAGTCGCTATTAAAAAGAATTGCATTATTGTTGCCAATAATATTATCTGCTAGCTTTGCAATACCTACTACAAATACTACCAAAAGTCCACCACTAAATTTCTCAGGGATTAACTCATAAAGCTGGTTAATATTCAATACAATAAGAAGAAAAATCAAACCACTAATAATGAACAGATTTAATGAACTCTTCTTATACAAATCTTCAAGCCCAACCTTATCACTATCGTTCAACAGTTTAGCAGTAATAGGATTTGTTATTTGGTGCATAGATCTTGCTGGAACACCAATTACTGAAGCAATATAAATAGCCACTCCATAGTAGGCTACATTTTCAATTGCTTTCAATTCACCAATCATAAACTTATCAATTTCCAAAATGATACTACCAATGGAGCCAGCAATTATGATTAAAAGCGCATACTTTATAATTGCATATAGGTTTGGAATTTTTCCCAATCTCAAGACAGGACTCTTTACACTAAAAGCATACAGCATCATTACTACAGTTCGTATTGCAAATACTATGACTATACCATAAATAAAATTTTCAACAGAAATCCAATTAGCATAAATCAGTAAAAAAAGCACCAATACTCCTACTCTATGGAAAACCTCTTTCATGAAATTTCCAAATACACTCTGCATTTGTACTTTTGCCCAAGCATAAAATATCTCGAAATATGCAAAGCAAGCTGCAGCAACAAAAATCAGCCAAACATAATTATGTATAATATTATTTTCATTAGAAAGTAGCTCAGAAATAAAATCATAGCACATCCAACCAATAAGCCCAAAAGGAATAATAAAAACCAAAGGAAGGATCAACATCATTGTCATAAAACTATTAATGCTGTTTCTAGTTTTAAAAGATGAATAAAACTTTATAATAGCATTATGAGCTCCTAATGCAAATAGTGGCATCATAATATTCGCAGTAGATATGACAAAAGTTACTAAACCATGATATTCATCCGAAAGAAAATATGTAAAAAGAAAAAGAACATTAATTGCACCAATACCAAAACCCAAATATGTGGTTAAAATATTCTTGAAGCTTTGATTCTGTACAATTCCCATTGACTAATTTATTAAATCTGCTAGTTTTGATGTTAAAGACTTTCTGCTGTACTTTTGCAGATCAATAGCATTGGTTTTTAATTCTCCTGACCTAAACGCTTCAAACATATCTAAAATTATCTCTTTTAAAGCATCATAGTCTTCATATAGAAAATAGTTTCCTGTATTCGTTGTTCTTAATATTTCCGAAACATCTGAACCTTCTGGACCTATTGCCAAGATAGGTCTGTTGGAAACCATGTACTCAAAGAACTTTCCAGGAATAATGCATTTAGTCTCTTCAGAATCTATTTCAATAAGCAATAATACTTGTGATTGTTTCTGATACTTTATTGCTTCAACATGCGACACATAACCTTTGAGATTGGTATATTCTGAAAGATTATGTTTTTCAAGGCTTTTAAGTATGCTTTCACTTACAGAACCAATAAAATTAAGTTGGAATAAAGATGCAAATATTCTGTTTCCCTCTGTGATATCTTCTAAAACTTTCCAAAGAACTTCTGGGTTTCTTTCCGATAATAATGAGCCAATATGAGATAATGTGAACTTATTATCTAATTCTGTTTTGCCAACAGATTCATAATCATATCCATTTGTAATAACCTCAATCGGCTTTTTTGTAATTGATGTAAAATTCTCTTTTGTATTATTACTAGTCACAACTACTCTATCTGCTGTATTCAAAACAGAATGTTCTAATTTTTTGTGTTTTTTTCGAGCCATTGGCATAAGCTTGAGCTTTTTATGGTAGCCAATTGTTGTCCATGGATCCCTAAAATCAGCAATCCAACTAACATCACATCGTTGTTTAAGTTGTAATCCAATTAGATGCAGGCTATGTGGTGGACCAGTTGTAATGATGGTCTGAATGTCGTAATCCTTTATGTAAGTTGATAAATAGTTTACAGATGGTTTAATCCATTTTTTTCTTGCATCTGGAATAAAAAAATTTCCTCTTACAAATAGCATCAATCGTTGCATAACGCCTTGCTTTTTTTTATCAGGAATAATGCCTTTGCTAATGGTATCTGACTGACCCTTAGAAATTTTGCTAGCCAATTTATAAGGTTCTAAAATTGGCTGTTTAATAATTGTTAAATCCTCTGGTATTTCATTAACTAGGCTATTATCAATAATTGGATAGTTAGGGTTTTCTGGAATATAAACAATAGGTTCTATATTGAATTCAGGCAAGTACTTCACAAATTTAAGCCAACGTTGTACTCCTGGACCTCCAGCTGGTGGCCAGTAATAATTAATAATAAGCACTTTCTTTTTGTCCATAAACACTTATTACAAAAAATGACTTTTATTCCTTTCTTCTAAACTCCAAAAATAAACCACCTACTAGCAACATCACTAAAACAATTGAACTTCCCATTGCTATGGTACTACCCTTTTTTATGACTTCTGGTTCAAATTTAAACTCAATAGTGTGATTACCAGCTGGAATTTGCATTCCTCTTAAAATATAATTTACCCTCATGTGAGGAGTAGCATTTCCATCAATGTAAGCGTTCCAACCATGAGCGTAATAGTTTTCTGAAAACACAGCAAAACCATCATTTGAGTTATTAGATTGATATTTTAAGTAACTAGGTTGATACTCTACCAATTCAATAGACGCTAAAGAGTCTAATTGATATTTAGCAAAAGTTCCTTGAGGCATTCTCTTAAATAAATGATTTGGCTCTTTAAAAGAATAAATAGCCTTAGTCTTAGTGTTTAAGCTATCCAGAGCTATAATCTCTGCATTAGCATCAGGAAGTTGTTCCAGTTCAGAAATAAACCATGCATTGCCATTAGCTTCTGAATTGGCATAAGGCACAGCTTCGCCTTGTTCATTTTGAGCAATGATGTATTTTGTGTTCAACATATTGAGCACTTGCAAGTTGTTCTGAGCTATATAGAAATTAAACACATCGTCATAACGCTTCATTTTTGCAGCATGGTAACCATTTAAGGAATTGTGAAAATATGATGGTTTTGTGTTCCCTGTAGTTAAATCAAATACTCTAAAATGTGTTGTGTCTTTAAGTATTTCCAAATCTGTTGAACTTGCTTGATAAGGTTTTTCAACCTGGATGGCTGAAACAAAATCATCGTTATTTACATAACGTCTATCAACAAGCACTAAATCAAAAAGTATTAAAACAGCAAATACAATTACAAGTAATTTTTCTGAAAGCTTTTCTTTTAAAAAATACCAAATCGCTCCAGCGGAAAGCAATACCAATACCAAAGTTCTTAAGGTGTCGTTTACAAAAAAGGAGATTCTATCTTCTTTTACAGCGTCTATAAAACCTTGTCCATAAGCTTGGATATAACGTCCATCATTATTGCCAACAAAGTCAAATAAAGTTCCTTTAAACAAAAGAAAAACTAATGCCAAACCTCCAGTAATGCATGTGGTGTATTTTAATGCTTTTAGCTTTTCTTCTTTATTCTCAAAATCATTAAATAGCCTAACTAATCCAAAAATTGCTAAAACTGGAATACACAATTCCAAAATAACCTGAATGGAACTTACTGCTCTAAACTTATTATAAAGTGGTACATAGTCAATAAACAAATCAGTTAAAAAGCCTAAGTTCTTCCCATAAGAAAGCAACAATGACATAACAGTACCAGCAACCAACCACCATTTTAATCGTCCTTTTACTAAAAACAAAGCCAGCACAAACAAAAATATCACGACAGCACCAATATAAGCTGGAGCTTCAACAATGGGTTGATTTCCCCAATACGTTGGAGTTTGTTTGACTTCATTTAGTGCTTGAACTGGAGTAGCACCTAATCCTCTAAAATAATCATACGTTTTAGAGTCTTTGCCGACATCTTCATAGCTTCCTCCTCCCATAAATCTTGGAATAAACAAGTTGAATGTTTCTGTTATTCCATAGCTATATTCCGTAATATATTCTTTATCGAGTCCGTTTGTTACTTCTTTAGGAGAACCGTCAGGGTTTATGGTCAGTTCGCTTTTTCCGCGAGTACTTTCTTTAACATATTCTTGAGTCGCCATAATATTTGTAGCATTCAAACCAATTGAGAATACAACAGCCACTAATAAAATACCTACAGATTTAAAAAAATGAGGCATCATTTGCTTTTTATAAGCATCAACCAAATACACGATTCCCAAAACTAAAACCAACAACATTAAATAATACGTCATTTGATAATGATTTGCAGAAAGTTCTAAACCTAATGCAATTGCAGTTAACAAAAATCCATATATATACTTCTTCTGAAATGTCAATAAAATACCAGATAAAACTAGAGGCATGTATGCTATAGCATGTGCTTTTGCATTATGACCAACACCAAGTATGATAATCAGATACGTTGAAAATCCAAAAGCCAAAGCGCCCAAAGCTGCCAGCTTATAATCAACTTTTAAAACCAGCAATAAAACATAAAAGCCCATTAAATAGAGAAATAGGTAATCAGCAGGACGAGGCAGAAATCGTAACGTGTGGTCCAGTTTCTTTATATAGTTGTGAGGATAATGAGCTCCTAACTGATATGTAGGCATTCCAGCAAAAGCACTATTGGTCCAATAGGTTTCTTCTCCTGTTGCTTCACGGAATTCATTCTGCTGATTAGCCATGCCAATATATTGCATGATGTCACTTTGAAAAATTTGTTTGCCCTGTAAAACTGGACTGAAATAAGCCAAAGAAGCAACAACAAAACCTAAAATTATTACAATGTGTGGTAAGAATCTTTTAAACGAAAATTGCATGAAAAATATGTGAAATTATTTTTAGAAAATTAATCAATTTCTTCGTAATCTACATATTCACCAACATCTTTATTTTTTGAAGTCTTTTGATTCGGCATTTTATCGATTGATATTTCGCCTTCTTTTTGTTTTTCTTGAGGTCTTTGCTGCGTATTAAATTGCTGTCCAAATTTTTGTTCAGCCTTCTTTGCAACATAACGCATTAAATATGGAGCAAATAATCTCGATAAGATTTTCACGCCATACCAAATCAACAGAATTATTAAAATAGTTCTTACAAAACCTGTAAGTGAAGCATATTGCAACATGAATAAAATATTTATTCAAAAATACAATTCTTACAATTTAAAAAACGTTTAAAGGTCATAAAAAAATAATAAAATTATATATTTGAACTATAACTCAATTAAAATGGAACGTTTAAAATCCCAATTATTACTACTAACCTGCCTGCTAACTTCATCTGTTTGTTTTTCTCAATATACAGAAGTCATCAATTCAAACAGACCAGGACTTTCTAAGAGTGCCTTTTCTGTTGGCACTAATGTTCTGCAATTTGAACTTGGCCCTTATTTAGTAAATGAAGAACATACACCTTTACAAAATGAAGTTTCTGGCTTTGGCGCAGACTTCTCAGCAAGATATGGTTTGTTTTTTGAGCAGCTAGAAGTTAATATAGAAGGAACTTATCAGAACGATACATTTACTGATAACCGATCAGCTATTCCATTGGAATCATCTAGATCAAACTTTAAAAGTGTAGCTCTAGGTGCCAAATATTTAGTGTATGATCCTTATAAAAATGCAGAAGATGAAAAGCCAAATCTTTACAGTTATCACGCAAATAGAAAGTTTAAATGGAAAGAGTTAATTCCAGCTGTTGCAGTTTATGCTGGAGTAAATTTTGACTCAAAACAAAACCCTTACACAGCAGTTGGAGTTGAAGGAATAAGTCCAAAAGTAATGGTAGCCACTCAACACAATTTAGTTGGGGGTTGGGTTTTAGTTACAAATTTTATAAAGGATAGAATAGGTTCGGATCAATCAGATTTTCAATATTTGATTACGCTTACAAAATCAATAAATCAAAATTGGGTAGTCTTTGGAGAAACACAAGGCATTAAAAGTGATTTTTATGCAGATAACTTATTTAGATTTGGTGGAGCATATTTAATGAGTAAAGATTTTCAACTTGATACAGCTTTAACACTAAACACTAAAGACACACCTTCCGTTTTTAATCTTAGTTTAGGTGCTTCCTATCGTTTTGATTTTCATGAAGATAAAGTAGACAATAACAATTCTGCTGAAGACGAAGCAAAAAGAAAAAGTAGAAGAAACAGAAAGTCCAAAAAAAAGGAAAACGATTTTGATGGCGATGGCCTAAACTAAATTTATGATAACTATAAAAGAAGCGCTCACCAAAAAGGAACTCAAATCATTTGTTAAATTTCCTTTTTCACTCTACAAAGACTCGACTTCTTGGGTACCTCCTATTATCAGTGAAGAACTTAGAACTTTTGATAGAAATATAAACCCAGTTTTTAAAGATGCAGATGCTCATTTTTTCCTCGCTTACAAAAATGGTAAAATTGTAGGTCGTGTTGCTGCCTTAATTAATTGGATTGAAGTAAGACAGCAAAATATAAAGAAAATGCGCTTTGGATGGTACGATGTTATTGATGACCAACAAGTTACCAATGTACTGCTTGATAAAGTCGTTGAGATTGGGAAAGCAAATAATTTGGAGTTTATTGAAGGTCCAATTGGTTTTTCAAATCTTGACAAAGTTGGTGTAGTATACCAAGGTCATGACCATATTGGAAGTATGATTACTTGGGAAAATCATCCTTATTACGTTGCTCATCTTGAAGCATATGGAATGACATTTGGCAAAGGTTATTCTGAAAACAAGATGGAGTTTGTTAATATCAAGTCAGAATTTTTCTATCGAGTTCAAGAACTTGTCAAAAAAAGATACCAATTGCGTCCCATTAATTTCACATCCAATAAAGAAATATTACCTTATACTGATGAGATGTTTGAAGTTTTCTCAAAATCACATGCTGTATTGTCCTCATTTGTTGAAATAACTCAAGAACAACGCAATTATTTTAAAAAGAAATTTATTGGTTTTGTCAACCCAGAATATGTAAAATTTGTTGTAGATAAAGATGATAAGTTAGTTGGATTTGGCATTGTTACACCTTCTTATGCAGAAGCATTGCAAAAAATGAATGGTAAATTATTTCCTTTTGGGATTTTTCATTTACTAAAAGCAAAAAAACACAGTAAAACAGTAACTTTCTATTTAATTGGAGTTTTACCTGAATATCAAAACAAAGGAATAACCGCAATAATTTTTAACGAATTTCATAAAACCTTTACTGAAAAAGGTATTGAAATGTGCATTAGAGGTCCAGAACTGGACGCAAACGAAGCAATACATAAGTTATGGAAAAACTTTAAACCTAAAGTATTTAAAAAACGATGTACTTATGTAAAAAATATAACATAAAAAAAACCACTCAATTGAGTGGTTTTTTTTATAATTAATTATTTGCTATTCTCCCATAGCTGCAGAAACTGCAGCAGAAAGTCTTTTATAAGTTCCATTTTCAAGCCTTGATCTGATTGCTGAAAAAGCATCTAAAGTTACTTCTACATCTTCCAAGGTATGAGAGCCAGTTGGAATCATTCTTAGTAAAATTAATCCTTTAGGTATCACAGGATAAACCACTATAGAACAGAATATTCCATAATTTTCTCTTAGATCTTTTACCAATGCCATAGCTTCAGGAATACTTCCTTTTAAATATACTGGAGTAACACAACTTTGCGTAGTTCCGATATCAAAACCACGTTCTTTTAGCCCAGATTGTAAGGCGTTAACGATAGTCCATAAATTTTCTTTAAGCTCAGGCATTGTACGTAGCATGTCTAAACGTTTCAATGCACCTTTAACAAGTTGCATTTGCAAAGACTTAGCAAACATTTGAGATCGCAGATTATATTTTAAATAATCAATGATTTCCTGATCTGCTGCAATAAAAGCTCCAGTACTTGCCATAGATTTAGCAAAGGTTGCAAAATACACATCTATATCATCTTGCACACCTTGTTCTTCTCCAGCTCCAGCTCCTGTTTTACCTAATGTTCCAAAACCATGAGCATCATCAACAAATAATCTGAAATTGAATTTCTTTTTAAGCTCAACAATTTCTTTCAATCTCCCTTGTTCACCACGCATGCCAAAAACACCCTCTGAAATCACAAGAATACCTCCTCCTGTTTGTTCAGCCATTTTAGTGGCACGCTCTAAATTTTTCTCTAAGCTTTCAACATCATTATGCTTATAAGTAAAGCGCTTGCCCATATGAAGTCTAACTCCATCAATTATACAAGCATGAGCATCAACATCATAAACAATAATATCATCTTTTGAAACAAGAGCGTCAATAGTCGAAACCATTCCTTGGTAACCAAAATTCAGTAAGTATGCGGCTTCTTTACTAACAAACTCTGCTAGTTCATTCTGTAATTGTTCGTGAAGGTCTGTATGTCCAGACATCATTCTCGCTCCCATTGGATAGGCTGAGCCATAATCGGCTGCAGCTTCCGCATCTACTTTACGAACTTCTGGGTGATTAGCTAATCCCAAATAATCATTAATACTCCAAGTAATCACTTCCTTTCCTTGGAATTTCATTCTGTTACTAATCTCACCTTCAAGTTTAGGAAACACAAAATAGCCTTCTGCCTGTGAAGCCCATTTACCTAAAGGTCCTTTATCCTTATAGATTTTTTCGAATAAATCCTTCATTCAATAATCAGTCTTAGTTAGGGCACAAAATTATACAATTAAATCTTTTTAACATAATAATTTTATCCACATTATTTATTACTCTATAGCATAAAAAAAACCTGTAACTTATCTTAACAATAAATTACAGGTAATAATATTATAATAATTTTTACTTTACGTATTGTACTGGCTTAATCGTTACTTCATTAACGCTATCAAAAAAGCCTTGTTCATCCATCCACTTATCGCTATAAATTTTGCTCATATAACGAGATCCATGATCAGGGAAAATTACGACAATTTTATCTCCCTTTTTAAACTCACCTTCTTCATTAAGCTGCTTGATGGCTTGCATTGCAGCACCACTCGTATAACCTACAAAAAGTCCTTCGGTTTTTGCTATTTCCCTAGCTGAATGCGCACTATCCTCATCATTTACTTTTACAAACTTATCAATCATATCAAAATCTGTAGCAGTAGGAATTAAGTTTTTACCTAGGCCTTCAATTCTATAAGGGTAAATTTCATCTGTATCTAACTCACGAGTTTCGTGATACTTTTTAAGTACTGACCCATAAGCATCAACACCAATCACCTTTATATTTGGGTTTTGCTCTTTTAAATATTTAGCAGTACCTGAAATGGTTCCTCCAGTTCCGCTGCAAGCTACCAAGTGTGTTATTTTACCTTCAGTCTGACTCCAAATTTCAGGACCTGTAGTTTCGTAATGTGCTTCAAGGTTTAATTCATTAAAATACTGATTAATATAAACCGAACCTTTTGTTTCTTCATGGAGTTGCTTTGCAACTTGATAATAAGAACGTGGATCATCTGCACTTACATGAGCAGGACAAACATATACTTTTGCTCCCATAGTACGAAGCATGTCTATTTTATCTGCTGATGATTTAGAACTTACAGCCAAAATACAATCGTAACCTTTAATGATACTTACCATTGCAATACTAAACCCTGTGTTACCAGAGGTAGTTTCTATAATGGTATCACCTGGTTTTAAGATGCCTTTCTTTTCAGCTTGTTCTATGATGTAAAGTGCTATTCTGTCTTTGGAAGAATGACCTGGATTAAAAGCTTCTACTTTTGCTAAGTAATCGCCTTTAAAATTTGAGGTTAACTTATTAAGTTTGATTAGTGGTGTATTGCCAATAAGGTCTAACACGTTATCAAATACATTTTTGCTGTGTTTCATAAATGTAATTTAAAGTTACATGTAGTAACTCTTCAACTTGGCAAAAGTACAATTTTTTTTTAATTAGGCTGTAATACCTTCTAAATCCAATAAAAATGCAAACTCTAGTGCATCTTCTTTTAATGATTCAAAACGTCCAGAAGCGCCTCCATGTCCTGCATCCATATTGGTTTTTAACAACAATAACGTATCGTTAGTTTTGTGCGTTCGTAACTTGGCAACCCATTTTGCTGGTTCCCAATATTGCACTTGGCTATCGTGTAATCCTGCAGTTACTAACAAATTAGGGCATTCTTGTTTCATAACGTTATCGTAAGGTGAATACGACTTAATGTAGTTATAGTAAGCCAAATCGTTAGGATTTCCCCATTCATCATATTCGCCAGTAGTTAACGGAATAGAATCATCTAACATGGTTGTAATAACATCCACAAAAGGGACTTGTGCTACTATACCATTATATAGACTTGGTGCCATGTTTATAATGCTTCCCATTAGTAAACCTCCTGCACTTCCTCCCATGGCATATAAATGCTTTGACGACGTATAGTTAATATCAACTAAATATTGTGAGCATGCAATAAAATCGGTGAATGTGTTTTTCTTCAACAGTAATTTTCCGTTTTCGTACCAAGGTCTACCTAAATATTCACCTCCTCTTACATGTGCAATAACATATATAAAACCTCTATCTAACAAGCTTAATCTAATAGTCGAAAAGTAAGGGTCGATAGTATGACCATACGAACCATAAGCATAAATTAATAAAGGTGTGCCTTTACTTTTTTTAGTGTTTTTATGACGTACAACAGACATTGGGATTTTTGTGCCATCAGTGGCTGTTGCCCAAATACGTTCAGATACGTAATTTCTCTTATCAAATTTTCCACCTAAAACTTCCTGCTCTTTTTTAATGTCCTTTGTTTTATTGATCATATCGAAATCAATAATTGAAGCTGGTGTTGTGAGTGAATTATATCCATAACGTAAAATAGTGGTATCAAAATCTACATTAGTACTTGAATAAGCTGTATAGGTTTCATTATCGAAAGGTAAATAGTAGTCGTCTGTATTATCCCAACGCTTAATTCTGATGTTATTTAAACCATTTTCACGCTCACTAATTACTAGAAACTCTTTAAAAATATCGATGCCTTCTATCATAACATCTTTACGATGCGAAATCACCTCTTCCCAATGCTCAATAGCTGTGTTAGGAACATTGGTTTTCATAAGTTTGAAGTTGGTAGCATTATCAAGGTTGGTAAGTATATAAAAATGGTCTTCGAAATGTGAAATGCTATACTCTAATCCTCTAATACGCTCTTGGAATAATTCAAATGCATTATTTGGTGTATTGGCATCTAAAATCCTGTATTCGTTAGTCAAAGTACTATGACTGGCTATAATGATATATTGTCTTGATTTCGATTTATACACAGACACATTAAAGGTATCATCCTGCTCAAAATAAACTAACTCATCCCTTTTTACATCTGTACCTAATGCATGCTTAAATACTTTTTCCGAACGCAAGGTTTGCTCATTCTTTTGAGTGTAAAACAAAGTTTTATTGTCATTTGCCCAAGTAGATGAACCTGTTGCATTTGCAATTCGTTCTGAAAACAATTCGTCAGTCTCTAAATCTTTTATATGAATAGTATATTGACGCCTCCCAACGGTATCCAAAGCAAAGGCTACTTTTGAGTTATCAGGACTAATACTAATTCCTGAAAGCTTAAAATAAGATTCTCCTTCTGCCATTTTATTACAGTCAAATAATAATTCGTCTGGAGCATCTAACGATACTTTTCGTCTCAAGTATATTGGATAGTTTTTACCAGTTTCAAATTTTACAATGTACCAATAACCATTAAATTTATAAGGCACAGATTGGTCATCCTCTTTAATACGCGATTTCATTTCTTCGAACAAATCATTTTGAAACTGCTTAGTATGCTTTAGCATATTATCGCAATACGTGTTCTCCTGCTCTAGATAGTCTATTACTACAGGATTTTCTCTATCATTTAACCAGAAGTAATTATCTATTCTAACATCATTATGAGCTACTAATTCTTTAGGAATTTGTTTAGCAATTGGCGGAAAGTTCTTTTTTCTCAAGAAGGTAAATTTTAAGCTTTATTTAGCGCTCAAAAATATAAAAATTAAATAGCTTTGCATTAGAAACCTAAAACTAAAATTATGTTTGGAGATATGATGGGCATGATGGGTAAACTTAAAGAAACCCAGGCCAAAGTTGAAGCCACTAAAAAACGCATGGATACTGTTTTAATTGACGAACAAAGTAGTGACAACTTATTAAAAGTAACAATAACTGCTAATAGAGCTATAAAATCTATAGAAATTGATGAGCAATTACTTAAAGACAAAGAACAGTTAGAAGATTACTTAATTTTAACCCTTAACAAAGCCATTGAAAAAGCTGGTAATGTGCATGAAACTGAAGTTGCTGCTGTAGCAAAAGAAGGTATGCCAAACATTCCAGGTATGGATATGTTTAAATAGAGTCTTTTACTTCTACACGATAACTAATAGTTACTTTTTTTCGTCCCCATTTTTTAGCTGCTTTGACATCGTTATCCATGTAAATATCGATGCGGTTTTTCCAACGTCTATTCATTTTGTCTTTTACCAGATAAACACCTTCCAACCCTTTAATGGTAACAAGTGTATTGTGCTTTAAACCTAAAGCCAACAAATCTCTAGATACTGCAATACATTTCATTCCTGGTTTTAAAGAATCTCCAAAAGCAGTAATATTTGGTTGCTCACTGGTTTGATATGCTAACGAATTATAGGCCGTTGCAGTCACTTCTTTGGTTTGCCAAATGTAGTTTTTGGAGTCTTTTAGACTACAGCTAATCAAAAGCCCAATAACACAAAATAAATAGAGGATATTTCGCATAAACTAAGTTATCGTTTATTTGAAGATACGAAATAAATGAAAAGTACTTAAGAAACTAAAAATCACTTAGTATTGAAAGCAACTTATCGTGCATCACATCTGTATAATCCAAATGTGTCACCATACGTAGTTTTCCGCCTCCCATACCAATAATATGAATGTTGTTATCAGCCAATTGTTGAAGAAATTCACTTTCCTCAACATGAGGTTCTAATTCAAAAATCACAATATTAGTTTCAATAGGCTCTACAGCTTTAATAATAGATAATTCTTGTAAAGCCACTCCTATCTCTTTAGCTTTTTTATGGTCATCAGTTAGTCTTTCAATGTGATTATCTAAAGCATACAGTCCAGCAGCAGCCAAATAACCTACTTGACGCATACCTCCACCAAAAATTTTACGGATTCTAATAGCTCCTTTCATGATATCCTCATCGCCAACCAATACAGAACCAATAGGACAACCTAAACCTTTACTTAAACACACCGAAATAGTATCGAAAACCTCACCATATTGCTTAGCTGTCTCATCTTTTGCAACTAGAGCATTCCATAAACGTGCACCATCTAAGTGATAGCCTAAGTTATGTTCATCACAAATGATTCTAATTTTTTTAACTTCTTCAAAATCCCAACATGCTCCTCCTCCTTTGTTTGTGGTATTTTCAACAGCTACTAAACGTGTTAGTGGACTGTGATAAAAATCAGGAGGATTTATAGATTCCACAACTTGATTTGCTGTAAACATACCTCTTTGACCATCAATGAGTTTACAAGACACACCACTGTTAAAGGATGCTCCTCCACCTTCATAGTTATATACGTGTGCATATTTATCGCAAATAACTTGTTCTCCAGGGTTAGTATGCAGTTTAATCGCAGCTTGATTAGCCATACTTCCTGTTGGAAAAAACAATGCTGATTTCTTTCCAAACATTTTGGCAATGCGTTCTTCTAAAACATTAACTGTTGGGTCTTCTTTATATACATCATCACCAACGCTTGCCGACAGCATTGCATCTAACATGCCTTTTGTCGGCTTGGTAACTGTATCGCTTCTTAAATCTATAATCATTAATTAGTTAGGATTGTAATTACATATATCACTCCCAATTGGTGAACCATCAGGAATTCCAGGTGAAGAAGGTAACTTAAATTCTTTCGGATTATCATTAAACTGTTTCATCATTAAAGCATATTGCATTTTATAAGCATCATCCAAACTTAAGGACTTCATTGCAATGTCTCTAATCGCTTTATTAGCAATTGCCTTCACTTGAAAGAATGATTGGTCACTTACAGCAAGGTTCATTAAATACTTTAATACATTATGGTTAATCATTTGTTGTACTTCAGCTAAATAAGCATCTTTATGAGTTTTATTAAACGAATTATCAATTAGTGTATTCAATAAATCTTCAAGACCAAGTTGCTTGCTATCTAAACTTTTCTGTTGAATCATTCTATTAGCACGTTGTGGATTCAGTAATAGTTTTAAAGTCATATTACTAGCAGTGGAAACAGCGCTTAATGGATCAAAGGCCACTCCTGTCTTTCCTTTAAATGACTCTCTACTTCTCCAATAACCAAAAGCTCTTGGTGGAAATAATTCTAATTTGTGCTTTGGAATAGCTATTGTATTAGCATCAATTGTTTTTAAAAGTGTATTTAAAGCTTCTTTTTGAGTTGAAACATCTATACTTTTTACTGTCATTTGATTATCACCTTTTACAGCATAGTTGTAATCCAAACCTCCAACAACTTTTGAAGCAGCTTCAGTTTGATAACGATGGAAAAAATACAACGGCACGAAAACATCTTCTAAAACAGAATAAGGCTCATTCGTTCGAATATTATCAACTGAAAAATTAGTAATTGCTTTTTTTCTAACAGCCAATACATTGTTTAGTTCTTCCGATGCACTTTTACCATTATCCCATAAATGTGCCAAAGCATGCGCTCCTCCTTGTGCTCTGGCGTCACTATCGGTTATAAAACGAAGTCCATCGTTCTTAGCTTTTTCTAAAATCTTGTTTAATTCATCTCTTTCGTTAGCACCTTTGTCAAATTCAGCATAACTATATGCAACTGTAACTTTATCCCAATCACCAATTCCAACTGCATAAGCATTACTTAAATCTACTTCTCCGTTCTTAAGCGTTATTGTAGGATGCGGATAATCCATTACAGATGCCCTTCCGTTAGTGCTTGCTGCAAAATTATGAGCAAACCCAATAGTGTGACCGACTTCGTGTGCACTTAATTGTCTAATTCTTGCCAAAGCCATTTCTAACATTGGTTGGTAATTATCATCACGCTCAGCAAATGGTTTGTTCATTAAAGCTTGGGCTATTAAAAAATCTTGACGCACTCTTAAGCTTCCCAAACTAACATGGCCTTTTATAATCTCGCCTGTTCTTGGGTCAGTAACGCTTCCACCATAACTCCATCCTCTTGTGGAGCGATGAACCCATTGAATCACATTATATCTGCAGTCCATAGGGTCAGCATCATCTGGTAACATTTTTACCTGAAATGCATTTATAAAACCAGCCGCTTCGTAAGCTTGATTCCACCACTTTGCTCCATCTAATAATGCTGAGCGAATTGGCTCTGGTGTGCCATTATCTAAATAATAAACAATTGGTTCAACCACTTCGCTCTTTGCAGCACCAGGATTCTTTTTTTGCAATCTATGACGAACAACATAACGCTTTCTTATTTGCTCTTGAACAGGAGTTGAATAATCCATATATGACATAGAAATTGCTCCACTTCTTACATCAAATTCTCTTGGCTCATAATTGTCATCAGGCAATTCAACAAAAGAATGGTGCTGATTAACCGTAACCAACGAACTTGTTGGAGTTACGCTTCTTAAATTACGTCCTGTTGGCTGTCCTTTAAAAGTCAACATCACATCAAATTCTATATTCTTAGGAAATGCCTTTGTTCTAGGCAGCCACATCGCACTCTTACTCTTATCCAAACTGTACGAACCTTCTCCAGATCCTCTCAATCTATTGGATACTCCATGAGTATCTTGCATTAAAAAAGGTGTTAAATCAATTTTATGAACTCCATTTTTCTCTTCTATAATTGGAAAGCCAAATAATACCGATTTAGCAAATGCTTGCTCAATACTCATACGCTCTAGCTCATTATCTGTAAGCGCTCTATAATCCAGGTTTGGTTGCACAAGTAATAACTTATTGCCTGTCTTAATGAATTTTACAACACGTTCACCTCCTAATTGTCCTCTATCTAATCCTATATCATTAGAGCCAATACCACTGGACAGCGAGCTTACGTATAAAAACTCTTTGTCTAATTCCTTGACATCAAGTGTTATTTTATCTGAAGATTCATCATAGGAAAAATCAAAATAACCTTTATAATTTTTTAGTGGTTTATCATTAGCATTCTGAGCGAAAACAAATACTGTAAATAGGGCAAATACGGATAATGCAATTAGTTTTTTCATTATTAGTGTATAGTTGATTAAAAAAATAAGACTATAAATCTACACAAAATTATCAGGACAAAAAAAGCTGTTCAATACTAATTTTACAAGCAAATAAATTCTCGATTTTTAATTTTGAACACGATATAATAATCCTATTTTTGTTGAAAACTCTAACATGATTACATCTGATCAAATAAAAGACCTTAATACACGCCTTGACAAACTAAGGCACTATCTTTGACATTGATGCCAAACTTATAGAAATTCAGAACGAAGAGGAACAAACGTTTGATCCAGATTTCTGGAATGATTCCAAACAAGCAGAAATTGTCATGAAGTCAATTCGTGAGAAAAAAAGTTGGGTCGAAGACTATAAAGCGTCAAAAACTTTAGTTGAGGATCTTGAAGTCATCTACGAGTTTTTCAAAGAAGATGAAGCATCAGCTGAAGACGTTCAAAAAAGATTTGACAAAGCTTTAAATCTCATTGAAAAGCTTGAGTTCAAAAACATGCTCTCTGAACCAGGCGATTCATTAAGTGCAGTTTTGCAAATAACAGCTGGAGCAGGTGGAACCGAATCTTGTGATTGGGCTAGTATGTTGATGCGAATGTATTTGATGTATGCCGAAAAAAGTGGTTTTAAAGTAAAAGAGCTTAACTTTCAAGAAGGTGATGTTGCTGGTATTAAAACCGTTACTTTAGAAATTGAAGGCGATTATGCTTTTGGATGGCTGAAAGGTGAAAATGGTGTGCATCGTTTGGTACGTATTTCTCCATTTGACAGTAATGCAAAACGACATACAAGTTTTGCTTCAGTATATGTGTACCCTTTAGTTGATGACACTATTGAAATTGACATTAACCCAGCAGATATAGAAATTACAACTGCTCGTTCAAGTGGAGCTGGAGGACAAAACGTAAACAAGGTTGAAACTAAAGTACAGTTATTACACAAGCCTTCTGGTATTCAAATTCAATGTTCTGAAACACGTTCTCAACATGATAATCGTGCTAGAGCACTCCAAATGCTTAAATCTCAGCTATATGAAATTGAGTTGCAAAAACAAATGGCACAACGAGATGATATTGAGGCTGGCAAAATGAAGATTGAATGGGGAAGCCAAATACGTAACTATGTCATGCATCCTTATAAATTAGTTAAAGATGTTAGAACGAACCATGAAACTGGAAATGTTGATGCTGTGATAGACGGAGACATAGAAGCTTTCTTAAAATCTTATCTAATGATGATGGGACAAAAAACGGATGACAAAAACTTATAATAATGATACAAATATACCATAACAACAGATGTAGAAAGTCACGTGAAGGACTACAGATTTTGGAAGAATCTCGAAAAGAATTTGAAATTGTTAAATATTTGGAAACAATTCCAACTACCAAAGAATTAAAAAATATTATAGGGCTCTTAGGCATTTCACCAATAGAATTAGTTAGAAAAAATGAAGTCATTTGGAAAGAAAAATACAAAAACAAAACGCTTTCAGATAGTGAAATCATTAATGCTATGGTCGACAATCCTAAACTCATAGAAAGACCAATCATAATTAATGGAGATAAGGCAGTTATTGGTAGACCACCTAAACGCATTTTAGAAATCATATAATTGTTATTTGTAGGATAATTCTTTTAACAAAAGTTTAACCAAACTAGGTTAAACCTTAATCTACTTTTGCGGTCAAACCTGCAAAATTTACACATGAATAAATTATTTCTAACCATCCTAACATTAGGATTATTTGTTTTAACTGCACAAGCACAGCGTCCACAAGGTGGAGCTCCGCCGAAAGAAGTCACCATTACTGGTAATGTAATTGACGAAGAAACCAAAGAACCTTTGGAATATGCAACCATTGCATTTTTTAGTAAATCTCAAAACAAAATTGTAACTGGAGGCATAACAGATGTTGCAGGAAACTTTAGCATTCCTGTTGAAACTGGTATGTACGATATTCGTATTGAATACATTGGGTTTAAAACGCAAACCATAGAAGATAAAAGGATTTCGCAAGATGAAAATGTTGGTAATTTCTCACTTGTCTTAGATGCAGAAGCCTTAGCCGCAGTTGAAGTTATTGCTGAAAGAACAACCGTTGAATTCAGGTTAGATAAGAAAATATATAATGTAGGTAAAGATTTAACTGTTAGTGGAGGTACTGTTAGTGATGTTTTAGATAATGTTCCTTCTGTTTCGGTTGATGTTGAAGGAAATGTTGCGCTAAGAGGAAATGATGATGTTAGAATTTTGATTAATGGTAAACCATCTGGTTTAGTTGGTTTAAATTCAACAGATGCCTTACGTCAATTACCTGCTGAATCTATTGAACGTGTTGAAGTTATCACCTCTCCATCGGCAAGATACGACGCTGAAGGTTCCGCAGGAATTCTTAACATTATTCTTCGTAGAAGTAAACTTCAAGGACTTAATGGTGCTGTAACACTTAATGCTTCTCATCCTTTCCAAGCTGGAATTTCTGGTAACATCAATTACAGAACTGGAGATTTAAACTTTTTCAATACAACTGGTTATAGCTATAGAGAAACTCCGGGAAATTCCTTCAGTAATACAGAGTTTTTCAATGGTGATGAACCAAGTACTTTTTTAAATGAGCAGCGTGAATTTGAACGAGTGAGAAAAGGATTGAATACAAATCTCGGTGTTGAATGGTATGTTAATGAAACTTCTTCGCTAACAGCTGCCTTTGTTTATAGAGACAGTGATAACGAAAGTAATACTACCAACATCCTTGACGAAATAGGTTCTGATAATGTTCTCACAAGAAATATTCGTCTTGATCCAGAATTTGAAGATGATAAAACCATTCAATATTCCTTGAACTATGACAAACAGTTTAATGGAGATAGTCAGCACAAACTGACATTTGATTTCCAGTATGAGGATAGCAAGGAAAGTGAGCAATCCTTAATTAATCAAAATGGGATTGATGTTGAAAATGTAGTCACTCAAGAAGATCAAGATCGAATCTTACTGCAATCAGATTATGTAAAGCCGTTAGGTGAAGATGGTCAGTTTGAATTAGGCTATAGAGGAGAATTTCAAAACATAAATTCTGATTTCTTGGTTGAAAACACCAATGATGAAGGAGAAACTTTTTTCACAAATACTGACCTAAGTAATAATTTAAACTTTAACCAATACATAAATGCAGTTTATACACAATACGGAAATAAGCTTGGTGACAAGTTTTCTTATCTATTTGGTTTACGCTTAGAAGGAACTCGTATTACTATAGACCAGGCAACAAGTGGAGATTTTGAAAAGAAAAATTACGCACAATTATTCCCAACCGTAAATTTAGCTTATGAATTATCTGAGGATGCAAGTATTACGCTTGGTTATAACAGAAGAATACGTAGACCTCGCTCAAGGTTCATTAACCCATTTCCATCAAGAAGTAGTGCAACTAGTATTTTTCAAGGAAATCCAAATTTAGACCCAAGTACATCTGATGCTTTTGATATTGGTTACTTAAATCGCTTTGGGAAGGTTACATTAAGCGCTTCTGCTTATTTTCAACATGCGACAAACACATTTAATTTCATCACTAGAGAAACAGATTTGTTTTACATTTTTGAAACAAACCAGACAATTAGTCAAAATGATCCAGATTTTGACCAACTAAATGAAGACTATGATTTAGTTCAAGTTATTAAGCGTGGACCTGTAAACCTAGCTACAAACGATCGTTATGGTTTTGAATTCACCCTTACTTATAGGCCAACTAGAAAGTGGAATTTAAATGGAAACTTTAACCTTTTCCAATCGATTACCAGAGGTGATTTCGAAGGTCAAAATTTCGACGCTGAAAATTTAAGTTGGTTTATTCGTTTAAACAATAAGTATACTCTTCCAGGCGAAATTGATTGGCAAACAAGAATGTCATACAGAGGACCAAGCGAAACTGCCCAAAGTATCAATAAGGGAATTTTCTCAACAGACTTAGCATTTAGTAAGGACTTATTCAAGGACAAAGCGTCTTTAGCGGTAAGAGTTAGTGACGTTTTTAATTCAAGAAAACGAATTAGTGAATCCTTTACTCCAAATTTTAGATCTGATAGCGAATTCCAATGGAGACAACGTACATATACAATGTCTTTCACTTATAGATTTAATCAGAAGAAAAACCAACGTCAAAGACAAGGTGGTGATGGTGGTGAAGATTTTGAAATGGAAGGAACTTGATTTATATAAAACAAAGCACAATAAAAAAGGGGAATCCGATGGATTCCCCTTTTTTATTTATATAATAATAATTAATTCATTGCTTCACGCTTAGCTTTCTTCTCTGCTCTAATTTCTTTCATTCTTTCAATAAGAGCGCCTCCAATCCAATAAGGAATAACAAAAGTCAATAAAAATATCATCAACCAAAACCCTAAAGTCAATATTGATAAAAATGCTAAGAATCCTAAATATTGGTCAAAATCAAACATAATTGCTGCTATCTTTAATAATTTTTTACAAAGATAATGCAACATATTTTGTTATACAACAGTAAAATCAACATTTATTAACAGGATATAAACCATAATTCCACATCTCAATTGTAATACGTAACTTTGCATTCCTTTAAAAGATAATAGACAAAACATTAATGAGATTCCTGTTTTCACAGGAAATGTTATGATTAACATTCACAAAAAAACACTTCAGGATTTAGAGTTTCAAACTGTTTTGCAACAGTTAAGTGAACATTGCATCACAGCTTTGGGTAAAACAAAGGTTCAAGATATCAAGCCTTATAACAAAAAGGAGACTTTACTTGCTAGCCTTAATTTAACCAATGAATATGTATCGTCGTTTTATAATGACAACCGAATACCTAATCATGGTTTTGATTCAATTACAAAAGAGCTCCAATTACTAAATATTGAAAACACTTATTTAGAAACTCATAGCTTAAAAAAATTGGTTTCTATTTCATTAACTGTTAATGAAATATTGAAGTTTTTAAAAAAATTCGAAGAATACTATCCAAATTTACACAAGTATACTTCTCATATTCCTGTTACTAACGAACTTATAGAAAAAGTTGATGCTGTCGTTGACCGCTTTGGAGATGTAAAAGATAATGCTTCTCCTCTACTTTATGAACTGAGACAAAACATAAACAAACTAAAAGGTAAAATCAACTCCAGTTTTTCATCAGCCTTAAACACTTATCATAATTTGGAATATTTGGATGATATTCGTGAATCTGTTGTGGACAATAAACGTGTACTTGCTGTAAAAGCCATGCACAGACGTAAGGTCAAAGGCGCAATTATGGGAGGAAGCAAAACTGGTAGTATTGTCTATATTGAGCCAGAAGCAACCTTACAACATTCAAGAGAGTTAAATAATTTAGAGTATGAAGAAAGTGAGGAAGTCATTAGGATTTTAAAGGAGATCACTAATTTTATCAGACCTTCTCTAGAACTTCTTGAAAATTACCAATCCTTTTTAACAACCATGGATGTCATTGCTGCAAAAGCAAAATATGCCAAGTCCATGAACGCGATTCTTCCAGAAATTTCAGAAGAACGTGTTATGTATTTACGCGATGCTTACCATCCATTGCTTTATTTAACCAATTTAGAAAAGAAAGAAAAAACATTTCCTCAAACTATTGAACTAAAAAATGACAGCAGAATCATTGTCATTTCTGGCCCTAACGCTGGAGGAAAAAGTATCACTTTAAAAACGGTTGGTTTATTGCAAGTCATGTTGCAAAGTGGTATGCTTATTCCTGTGCACGAGCGTAGTAAAGCATGCTTGTTTGATAGAATACTAAGTGATATTGGAGATAATCAGTCTATTGAGAACCATTTAAGTACTTACAGTTATCGATTAAAGCAAATGAATTATTTCTTAAAAAAATGTAATAAGAATACACTTTTTTTGATTGATGAATTTGGTACAGGAAGTGACCCAGAACTTGGTGGTGCTTTAGCTGAAACTTTTTTAGAGGTGTTTTATGAACGTGAAGCTTTCGGAATAATCACAACTCATTATTCCAATTTAAAGTTATTGGCAAATGAAAAGGAACACATGCTTAATGCCAATATGCTGTTTGATGAACGTTCTTTAGAACCTATGTATAAATTAGCGTTAGGCCAAGCAGGAAGCTCTTTTACTTTTGAAGTAGCTCAAAAAAATGGAATTCCTTATAGTTTAATAAATAAAGCAAAAAAGAAAATTGAACGTTCAAAAGTGCGATTTGATGCAACCATTGCCAAACTTCAGAAAGAACGAACTAAACTAGAAAAAACCGGAGAGTCTTTAAAAAAGAATGAAAAGAAAAAACTGGCTGAAGCCGATAAACTGGAAGCTATCAATGAAAGAATCCAAAAGAAACTTGAAAGTTATCAAGAGTTATATGATAGCAACCAAAGACTTATTTATTTAGGACAAAAGGTAAACGACCTCTCTGAAAAGTATTTCAACAATAAGAAAAAGAGAGAGTTAATGGCAGAGCTTTTTAAATTAATTCAGATTGAAAACTCTAAACGTAAAAAGCTAAGTCCAAAAGAAAGCAGAACTGAGCGTGTAAAATCAATAAAGGTTAAAAAAGAGGTTGAGAAAAAGGTTGAAGTAATAAGAAAGAAAAAGAAAGCAGCTAAGAAAAAAGAAGTTGTCAAGCCAAAACCTAAACCAATTCTTAAAGTTGGTGATAGAGTGCGACTTGAGGATGGACGAGCAATTGGTAGTATTGATAAAATTGAAAAAAATAAGGCTGTAGTAAACTATGGTATGTTTACGACTAATGTAAGTGTCGAACAATTGGAACTTGTAGAATCAAAAAAATGAATCAATTACCAAAACATAAACAACTAATACTCTTTGATGGAGTTTGCAATCTTTGCAACTCTAGTGTTAATTATGTCATTAAACATGATAAACATGATGTATTTATGTTTGCACCATTACAAAGTGTTGTAGGAAATGAAATCATTGCGAAATACAATTTAGACACTTCCAAAACAGATTCAATACTACTCTACTCTGAGGAAAAAGGTTTGAAAGTTAAATCTTCAGCTGCATTGGCCATTGGTTCTAAACTTGGGTTTCCAAGGGATTTACTAGGCATTTTTTATATAGTACCTACTTTTATTAGAAATTGGGTATATGATTATGTAGCTAAAAATAGATACAAATGGTATGGAAAAAAAGATGCTTGTATGATACCAACTCCAGAACTTAAGGCGAAGTTTTTAAACTAAAAAGCCTTAAGTCAGACTCAAGGCTTTTTAATACATTTAACAACTAACGAAAAAACTAAACTTTATTTTGTTAGCACATTTATTTTGGCTGATGTAAATATAGAGTGCCAGATTATTTTAGCATTTAAAACTTCGTTCAAAGGCTGTTATTTTTGTTTAAAAAGAATAAATGGTAAAATTAATCTATGAACTGCAAGATTAAAAAAGAATTATAATATATTAGTATGAAGCTACACCTATCTTGGTAATAAAATAAATGGCTAATAAAACAAAAAAGTTGTTTATGGCATGAAATACAATTCCAGTTAGCAGACCGTTAGTTTTCTTAACTGCATATCCAGTTATTAGTCCAAATGCAAAGTAGTAAATAAATAATTTTAAATTGAAGTGAACAGTTGCAAATAAAAGAGCTTGAATTATGTTTGCCAAAACAAAGCCTAAATGCTTTTCCGAAGATGACAAAATGATACCTCTGAAAATAATTTCTTCGGAAAAAGGAACTATAATGGCAATAAGAAAAACAGAAAATGTAAAACCATAAGCTGTCATTAACACTCCAATGTCTTCTCTTATAGCTAATACTCTAAGTGAATTAATAACATCAGAAAACTCAAGGAAGCCATTAAGAGTTTTGAGCAAAATACCGTTGCCTATTACAAACAAAATACCTAAGAGAATCATTTTTATGATTCCAATGTTTGAACTTAGAATAAAACTAATTCTTTTTTTATTCAAAAATACAGTTGTAAAAAGAGCAAGAAAACTGGAAAAAAAGATTAGTGAATTAGCCATAGAAAAATTATCTTCTGAAATATTCTCTTCATAATAAGAAAAAGAAATCTCAAAAAAGAAGTTTATATAATCTTGATAGTAGAACACAAAAATTAAAGCAATCTGGCTTAATAAATAGAAAAATGAAATTCCCCAAAAATGCTTCAGTGTCCAATCTATAGCTAATTTTGGCTTTACTTTAGTAGTTTTCTTTCTTAAATATTTTCCAAAAGCGTAAATTGGTAAAATCCATAAATACGGAATAACGAATAATACCACTATACACAGTACTAGCAAAAGTAAATGCAATAAATCAATAATATTTAGTGCTTTTAAAGGTGCCTTGAAAAATAATTTTAATCTTTTAATGCCAAGAAAATCATCATAAAAACTCTCTTTTTGAAGCCGTCTATAACTTAAAAATGCAGTATCTGAGTCTGAATACTTAATATCGTGTTCTAGCAGTTTTTGCAAACTTGATAATTTATCCCATTCTTGTATAGTGTCCTTTACCAAATAACTACGAGCTAGGTCAATTTTATTTGCTCCTAAAAACACTTTATGCAGATTCTGATTGCTAATCAATGTCGAATCCTTTTCTTTAACTCTACCAAAAATGCTAAGTGCCTTTTCATATTCACCCAACTCGATAAGAATATTTCCCTTTGCATTTAAATCCCATGCATCACTATCCATATAAAGAGCAGATAGTATACTTTCTCTTGCTTTATCCTTATTACCTAATCTTAGATGAATATTTGAAATAAGAATTGACAAATCAAGGCTATCACTAAAACGTTCTGCTCTTTCCGCATACGATAAAGCCAAATAATCATTTTGATCAAAATAATATTTTGAACTAATTTTAAAAAGCTGGCTTGTTGCTTTATAATTCCACTTAGATTTATCCTCATTATAATTTTCAAGAGTGCTTTTTAAAAAAACTTCCCTTTCTTCTCCATATAAATTCTCTAGGCGATAAATTATTACACTTGGGTGGCTTGGAAATAAAGTATAAAGGTCTTCAATACATTCACTTGTTTCTTCATAATTTAAATCGTAATCTTCATATTCATCATAATATGCGCCACCAATAAACTTACATCTTGATATTTTCGTCTCGACGTCATCAGGGTTTAAACTAATATATTTATCATACTTTAATAAAACTTCTTGATATTTTACATCTTTTGAAGTCTTTAATGTTTCAATAAACAAATCATGACTATTTTCCTGACTGACGTGGATATCTTGAGCAGAAATAAAAAAAGGGAATGCAAAAATAAAACACAAAAAAGCACTTATAATTTTTGACATATAATTACTTTAAGTTCTTCAGAATAAAATCTACAGTTTCATTTGTATTATCGTTGCTTAAATAGGAATCTGTATAATATTTGGCATTTACAGCATAACCTTTTTCAATAAGGTATTCAATTGTATCCAAATGTTCTAATGATACTTTTCCTGTGAGGAGCAAGCTTAAATCTTTTCCAGATTGATAATAATTATATACTTTTTTTAATCCAGATAAATACAAATAATCTTTAGTAAAACCACCTCCACGATGTGCTCTAACTGTTATATGAAAAGCGTCTTCCCTATTCAAATCGTAAGTGTTGTGCAACATTCTAAAGGTTTTTGAAAATGAATATCCTTTTGCTAAACTATTTACTGCAATCACACGATAAGCCAATTCACGTAGCCTTTTGATGGTTAAATTTCCAGACATGTATTCACTAAATACAGCCAAACCTTCTTGAGTTTCAACATTATCGGGAAAGCCATGTGAAAATATTTTTAGTGGATGCAATAATCCATTCATGGTTGTTACCATATGCACACCAATTTCATGGTTGGTCAACACTCCAATTTCATTTTCACTAAATGTATGGTGATTGTTTAAAACCAAAGTCTTGGTATTATTAAGAACCATTGCAATGGCTCCCATTGTAGTTGAGTACTTTATATTGTATGTGAAATCATATCTGCCAGAGAATTCCTTAAATATAGCTTCAGTCTCTTCTGCGGTATATTTTGGTTTGAAATGGTCAGCATCATAATCATCTTCAAAATGGAGAATATACTTAGCATTTTCAACATCTTTCTCTGTTGGAGTACCAAATGAGTGCAAACTATTGTAATAGAATTTTTTGCCTTTGCCTATGGTTTCGATACTCTGAATTAGACCTGAATAAAAGTATATGATTTCTTCATATAAATCTCTTATTCTTTCATCTTCTATACGTTCGATTGGTAATGAGAAAAATTCGCGATGAAGGTTGAATTTGTCAAAATCAATATTCGGATAATGAAAAACAGGATTGGTCAAATATTTTGAAGCAAAGAATTTTTCTTTTTCACTTTCAATATTAACTGGATTAACATAAGAAAGCAGTTCAATTTTTTTTACTAGCTTATCTAAATATCTGTCTATTTCAAATAATGTTTCTGTAGCTGTGCTTGTCTCTTGCTTCATTAAGTAATTATTTACTGTGCTTTTTCACAAATGCTTTTGCATGTTCTGGAAGTTTCTGTCTTAATTGTCTTTCGACACTATTAACGACTTCTGGAAACATGATTTGCTCATATTCATTGCAATAAATCTTGGCGATTTCGGTAGCCAAAACTAGTGTATTTTTAAAACTATTGGTAATAAATTTCAAGAAATATCCATTGCCAAAAAAAGTATCGTTAACCAACGCTGTACTTTTTATATGGTTTGGAAGCTCCATTTCCGATAGACTGTGCCTCCAAGCCTCAATGTCATCAACAAATCTTTCACTATCAACATTACTAGTTCCCAAATTCCAAGTTGGCACTTCCCTATCCCAACGTTTCCAATTATAACTGTGCATATCATACACAATAGCAACTCCAAATTTTGTTTCAATGGCATTAATTAGCGCATAAACAACATCATAAAAGGCCTTATGTTTTGCTAAGGAGTTTTGTTTTTGAGTTTCAGGCAAAGGTGTTTTCCAAAGTTGTTTTCCCCAAGCAGTTTCAAATACAGCATCTTCAGGAGCTCTATTTAAATCATACTCAAATCGAGAATCACATCCTGCTATTACAATTGGATGAGAGGCAATCATGTTTTTTGTTTCGGGATCTTCTTCATACCATCTATCATATTCTGAATGTAAACAATTATCCCAAAGTTCTTTTCTAAATTGGTGACCATCGTGTATCGCAGCACACACATAAGGTACATATTCATCAATTTTTATTGTGAGCGAATAATCTTCATCAACAGCATGAAAGGTTTTTTGCGCTTGAATATTAGCTATTATTTCTTTTACAGATAACTTCTCCATTTATTTAGCTCAATAATTTTTTAAGAAATAAAAACATGTTACGCTCCATAATATCATATTCGCCATCGCTCAAAAACAAAGTTTTAATATCTGTGAACAATGACTGCAATTCATCAGCATCATAATTATGTTCTTTAACACCTTGCATTATTTTTTGAATGCTTTGATAATCGTTGTCTTGATCAAACTCATCATGGATTTTTTGAAATGTTTGCATATCGACCTTAGAGATAATAACATTTTTCTCCATGTTATCTTCCTCAAAATTAGAATGTGCTGTATAAAGCAAAATATAAGCTACTAATTCTTCTTTAGTCCAATGTGTTTGTGCCATAATTATTCTGTTGTTAATGTTCCGTACTCAGTCCATGAACCATCATAAACTGAGACGTCTTTTTTATCAATTAATTCTGCTCCTAAAGCTAAAATACAAGCTGTAATTCCAGAACCACATGAAAATACTAGGTGCTGATTTAATGCATTTACTTTATCAAATTGATTAGCAATATCATCTTCTGATTTAAAACAATTTCCATCTAAAAGCTCTGGAAAAGGAATATTTACAGAATTTGGAATAGTACCACTTCTCAATCCTTCACGAGGTTCTGGAGCTAATCCATTAAAACGGTTTTCAGAACGTGCATCTATAATTAAATGATTATCATTTTTTGATGACTCTTGAATGTCTTTAAAAAACTTAAACCTCTCAGGTTTATATTTTGCAATAAAATTTCCTTTAGGCTTAGAATTGCTTTGTTTGTCTTCAACTTCATAACCATGAGTCATCCACTCTGGTAATCCACCATCCAAAACAGCTACATGTTCAAATCCAAATGCTTTAAACAAATACCAAGCTCTTGCACTTGAATAAATGCCTTTGTCATCATATACTACAATAATACTATCGTTATTAACTCCTAGTTTCTGTGCCTCTTTAGTAAATAACTCTTCAGAAGGAACTGTATTTGGGAAAGGAGAGTTAGTATCACTGAACACATATTTAATGTCAAAATATTGAGCGTTTGGGATTTGAAATGACTCAACTTCATTAGAATTTGAAGTTACTTTATTTATACTTGCATCAAAGATGAGTAAATTGTCATTATTCAAATGGCTATACAACCATTCAACTGAAACTAATGATTCTATTTTTGCATTGTTTGCCATTTGACAAGTGTCTATTAAGCTTCGTCAACAGCTTTTCTTAAACGTGTGCGTCTGTCAAATGCTTGTAATTTATCGAGAACTTTACTTTCTAAGAAATCTATTACTTTTTCTTCAACCTTTACTTTAGGCTTATAAACTTTATTGATATATGTAATTCCTCCTGGAGACATTACATTTACTTCAACCAGTTTTCCACCAATGACATCAATACCAACAAAGTATAATCCATCATTTACCAATTTAGGGCCAATTTGTTTACACAAAGCTTTTTCCTCTTTAGTTAAGGAATGCTTTTGCACGCTTCCTCCAGCTGAAACATTTGAACGATGATCATCTGAACCAGGAACACGTTTCATAGCTCCAACTGGTTCTCCATTAAGTAGTAAAATTCTAACATCGCCTTGGTCTGCACCTTCAATATAGTCTTGAAGAATTACATAATTTGAAATTCCATCTGACCCAGTAATATAAAAATCTAACAAGGAGTTAATATTATTCATCGCAGACTTTTCAATTAATATAACACCAGAACCACCAAAACCGTTTAGAGGTTTAAGTATCATTTTATCAGCTTTAGATTCTTTTATCTGTTTTACTAAGTAGTCTTTGTTTTTTGACACATGAGTTGCAGGAATAATGTTACTATGAGCATCTCCAAATGCTGCTGTGTATAACTTATTATTTGCTTCTCGCATTCCACGAAGTGAATTAATAATAAATACATCATCCTTCACTGAATCCAAGAAATTAAGCATAATTGGGTCTAATGGTGGATTTGCTCTAAAGAAAATTGCGTCAAAACCAGCTAGTGGCAACATTTCTTCTCTTAATTCTGCTTTATTATAAAATGCCTTTAAGCTTCCAGGTACTTTTTCCATTCTACCAATAACAGTACAGAACGCATTGGTTACACTGTTTCTTATCGTTAAATTGGCAGGTGTACACATGGCTACTCCATGTCCACGTTTAGCACATTCTTTCATCAATGCTAAACTTGTATCATTCTCAGCATCAATGTCTTCCCAAGGGTACATTATAAAACAAACATTCATCTTCTTTTGTTTTGGTTGATTTATTCAATTTTATTTCACTTCATCGTAGTGATCATCCCAATTTTTTACTTTTGGTTCACCAAGCTTCCCTACAGATTTTGCAACAAGCATAGATACCATAGCATCTCCAGTTACATTTACTACTGTTCTACACATATCCAGAGGTCTATCGACAGCAAAAATCAATGCCAAACCTATTGGTAATAATTCTGGAGGAAGCCCAACAGATTCCAATACAATCACTAACATGACCATTCCAGCACCTGGGACAGCCGCACTACCAATAGAAGCCAATAATGCTGTTAAAACGATTGTTATTTGATCTCCAAATGTTAGATCTAATCCTAAAGCCTGGAAAATAAACACAGCAGCTACAGCTTGGTATAAACTTGTTCCATCCATATTAATGGTTGCTCCAACTGGAAGTACAAAACTTGACACCTCTTTATCTACACCAATATGTTCTTCAACTCGCTCCATTGTTACTGGAAGTGTCGCTGCACTACTACTGGTTGAAAATGCCAATAACTGCGCTGGACTAATCTCTTTTAAAAACCAGAAAGGATTTTTCTTTGTAACCGTAGTCACAATAATTGTGTAAAATATAATCATTAATGCAAGGCCAAGTAGTACGACACCTGCATATTGAGTTAAGGCAATTAATATATCTGGATCATCTGAAGACACAACTACACTTGCTAAAAGAGCAAATACTGCATAAGGCGCAGTAAGCATGATAAGATCCACCATTTTCAACACAACATCATTAAGCGAATCAAAAATATTTTTTAAAGGTTCTGCTCTTTTTTCCCCAATTAATAACATTGATATTCCTAAAAATATAGAGAAGAAAATTACTTGCAACATTAAACCGTTTTCACTCATTGCTTTAAAGGCATTGTCAGGAACCATATCTTCTAGAAATTGTAATGGACCACTCTCAACTTGTTTTGTAGCCTCGGTGATTTTACCTTGAACACTACTATTTTGAGCATATGTACTTGATAGCTTAGCTACCGTTTCTTCAGAAACACCATCTCCAGGCTGTAGAACATTTACTACCATTAATCCTATTGAAATGGCTATTACTGTTGTAATCACATATGTTATAATAGTACGAATACCAATACGTTTGAATTTTGAAATATCTTTTAAATCGGAAATTCCTTTTATTAAAGACGCTAGTATTAACGGTATCGCTATTAGCTTTAATAGCTTAACAAAAATACTGCCTAATGGTTTTATCCAATCATCCGTAAAACCTTTTCCCCAATCAAATTGAAGCATGATAAATCCAAAGACGAGACCTAAGAGCATTCCTATTAAAATTTGCCAATGTAATGCGAGTTTCTTCATAATTCTTATAGTTTAGTAATCTTGTTTAGTAAATAGTAATCTGCCAAAACCAAAGCTGCCATAGCTTCAACAATTGGCACAGCTCTTGGAACTACGCAAGGATCATGTCGACCCTTACCTTGCATTTCAAGTGTGTTTCCATCAGCATCGATAGTGTTTTGTTTTTGCATAATGGTTGCCACAGGCTTAAAAGCGACTCTAAAATAAATATCTTCGCCATTACTAATCCCTCCTTGTATACCTCCAGACAGATTGGTTTTTGTACCTCCATCTTTATTAAAGATATCATTATGCTCGCTACCTTTCATTTCAACGCCACAAAAACCACTTCCATATTCAAATCCCTTTACAGCATTTATCGATAGCATTGCTTTACCTAATTCGGCATGTAGCTTATCAAAAACAGGTTCTCCCAATCCTATTGGAACATTTTGCAACACACAAGTTACTGTACCTCCAATAGTATCACCTTCTTTTCTTATCTCTTTGATGCGAGTTATCATTTTTTTAGCAATAGTTTCATCAGGACAACGCACAGCATTCGATTCAATTTTTGAAAAATCTAAATCTTGATAAGGCTGATTGATGTTTATTTTTCCAACAGAAGATGTAAAAGCATGTATCTTTACATCTTTTAGCAACTGCTTTGCAATAGCTCCTGCTACTACTCTACAAGCTGTTTCTCTTGCTGAGCTTCGACCTCCTCCTCTATAATCACGAACACCATACTTTTTATCATACGTGTAATCTGCATGACTCGGTCTATACACATCTTTTATATGCGAATAATCCTTAGATTTCTGATTGGCATTTTTAATTACAAAACCAATTGGAGTTCCTGTGGTTTTACTTTCAAAAATTCCTGATAAAAATTCAACAGTGTCAGGTTCTTTGCGTTGTGTCACGATTTCTGATTGACCAGGTTTACGTCTATTCATTTCATTTTGAATAGCATCCATATCTAAATGAAGTCCAGCAGGACATCCATCAATCACTCCACCAATCGCGACTCCATGAGATTCACCAAAAGTACTTAGCTTAAAAATAGTTCCGAAAGAATTTCCAGCCATTAATTGTGTATTCTTATTAGTTAGTTTTGCTAATGTAATTGTATTATTAGAGAAACAAAAACGGATTTTAAATAATAGTAATAAATATGCATAAATTACTGACAAAATCCAATTTTGGCATAATATTAGCGTTATAGGATTATAATTTTTTAATCCGAATAATTACATTTACAAAAATTTAAAACTTATGAAGAAATTATTTTTATTATCATTTGCATTAATAGGATTTGCATTTACAACTCAAGCACAAGACATCGCAGATAATGCTATTGGACTTCGTTTAGGAGATAGCGACGGTTTTGGTGCAGAAATTTCATATCAACGTGCTTTAGGTGTTGACAACAGATTAGAGTTTGGCTTAGGCTGGAGAGATGGTAAAAACTACGATGCTGTAAGAGTAGTTGGTTTATACCAATGGGTTATGAACCTTGATGGAGGCTTTAACTGGTACGTTGGTGCTGGTGGAGGATTCTCATCGTATAGCATAGATGTAGCTCCAGGAGATGATGAAAGTGACACATCCTTATTTGTTGCTGGTGATATTGGTATTGAATACAATTTTGATATTCCTTTACTGATTTCATTAGACTTTAGACCAGAATTAGGTTTTGGCGATTTTAATGATGACTTAGATTTTGACATCGCTTTAGGATTGCGTTATCAATTCTAAAACCCTTTAAAATATAGTTATGAAACCACCTTTTTGAGGTGGTTTTTTTATTGACTTTGTCAAGAAAAATAGCTAACTTCGTTTAACGTCGTGTATAAAACATTAAAACGATTTCATACACACCTTAAGTTAGGCACAAGTTGAATGAATCGTATAATCGAAAAGCCATATATTATTTTTTTTGTGTTCGCATTAATCCCACTATTAAATGGATTTAATACGCAAGATTCAACAGTTTTCAACATTCAGGACACCTATTATGTTATTAGTAATTCTCATTTAACAATACTCTATTCTATCGTTTTTGGAATAATTGGATTAAGTTATTTATTTGCTGAAAAAGTGACTAACGGGCTCTCTTACAACCTAAATTTAATTCACTTAATAATAACATTTGGCGGAATAGCCATCGTTCTAATATTAAGCACTCTAAAATTAGAAAATGATGAAATAATTAATCTAAGAAAACTGGATTTTAATCAAAATATGGAGAATATGATATATATTGTTTCTGCTCTAATTGTTTTTGGACAAGTCATCTTACCAATTAATATTATTCGAAATATTAAAAAAAGAAATCAAACCAGTGCCTAACAACGTGTATAGTTCATGCTTACGCCTGAACTTCAATAATAATTTCTATATTTAATAAAAATAATGGTTTAACTGAAAAATCTCAACAGCACAGCTGTCGCGCTTTTTCTCCAACGGATTTTTCGCCGCAAGCGGCTCATCCAAGCACAAAAGCGCTCGGCTGAAAATCCGCACGAAACCATACACGAACACGTTAAACGAATCTCCTAAATAATCTCCCTTAACACCTCATTTTTTCTAGGTGTTTCCCAAGAACCTCCTGTGAAGTCAGGTACTATAGTACTAGCACTATTATTAGCAACAGAAATTTGAGATAAAGGTGTAATGGCACTCCACAACACACTATCGTACAAATTAATATCTAATGGTAAGCCTTGGTTAAGGCAACGTATCATTCTGTAAATCATGACAAAATCCATACCTCCATGCCCAACTGCATTAGCATCAATTTGTTCTCTTAAGCGTTTCCAAAGTGGATGGTCGTATTTTTCTCTATAGTCTTTATACTCGTCTTCTTTTAACCAAGAATGTCCCCATTGCAGCTCTTCATGACCAACATACAAACGAGAAGGATAACCTTCATGTACTGCCTTTGTTCCTGTTACTGTATTTAAACGTGAATAAGGTCGTCCTGTATGCGTATCAAACTGCAGCATGATGGATTTCCCTTTTTTGGTTTTAATAAGTGTCGTATTCATATCACCACAAGCAAATTCTGTTGCCCAGAATTTATCTTTTTTAGCGGCTTCACTTAAGCTTTGTTCTTTAGAACTCATACTCACTAAATGGTCATAATTATCACCACGACCAATATCCATATAAAAACTAACTGGTCCTAAACCATGTCCTGTATAAAAGTTTCCATTTTTGGTTTGGTGATGCTTTATACGCCACTGGTCCTCATAATAGGTTTCATGCATCATGTGTTTACGCAAGTCGTGTATATAAGCGCCTTCTGCATGATTAACGTCTCCAAAAACGCCTTCATTTATCATGTTAAGCACCCAAAGTTCTTCACCATTAAAACAGCAATTTTCCATATACATGCAATGCATTTTAGTACGTTCTGCCACTTCAATAAGTTTCCAGCAATCTTCCAATGTCATTGCCATTGGTTGCTCGCAAGCGACATGCTTACCATTTTCCATACCATAAACTGACATTTCTGTATGGTATTCCCAAGGTGTTGCAATAATCATTAAATCAACATCGTCACGTTCGGCAACTTTTTTCCATTCGTCATTGCCACCAAAATAAAGGTCTGCTCCTTTTGGTTGAATGGTTTTAAGGTAATCGTTATTTTTATTGAGTTTGTCTTCTTTTAAATCTGAAAGCGCAACAATTTCAGCATAATTGTTCTTGATAAGATATTCAAACATCTGAATAAGAACACTTCCACGATTTCCCATTCCAATAATTCCTACTCGTACTTTTTCGATTGGAGGATGAGCTAAATCAACAGCAGTTCCAAGCGCTTTTGATTGGCTTAGTAGTTCATCTAATTTGTCTTTATCAATTTTAGTGTTGTCATCTTTACAAGCAATCATAGCTGGAGCTACACCAAGAAATAATGCTGCACGAGAACTGAGGTTTAAGAAGTCTTTTCTGTTCATTTTGAATATCGTTAGTATGAGAACAGAAAGGTAAAAAATTATTCTGAATCAGAACCTAAATAGAAATACAATTTGCTAAAGCTTGTTCGTAAATAGCTTCGTAGTATGGTACGATTTTGTGAATATCAAATCGTTGAGCTTCTTTTTTAGAATTGGCTTTAAATTCTTCTAGAATTGAGTCATCCTTTAAAATATACAATGCATTCTTGACCATATCGTCAATATCTCCAACATTGCTTAAAAATCCTGAAACACCTTGTTTGTTCACTTCTGGAATTCCTCCAGTGTTACTAGAAATAACAGGAACACCTGAAGCCATTGCTTCCAAGGCTGCCAAACCAAAACTTTCAGTTTCAGAAGGTAATAAGAACAAATCACTGAAACATAAAATCTTGTCTATTTCGTGGCTTTTACCAAAGAAAATCACCTTGTCCTGAATACCAAGTCGTTCGCATAATAATTCAGCTGGTTCTTTTTCTGGACCTTCACCAACCATCATCAGTTTTGCTGGAATTTCTTTTTGAATTTTATAAAACGTTTGGATAATATCTTGAATACGTTTTACTGGTCTGAAGTTACTGATGTGTGTAATAATCTTTTCATCATCTGTAGCCATCAAAGCTCGTTGACAATCCGTAAAATGGTTGGTATGCTTTGCAAAATCAATAAAGTTAGGAACAACTTGAATTTCATTAGTTATATTAAACAAACGTAAAGTGTCGTCCTTTAAACTTTGAGACACTGAAGTCACAGCATCAGATTTATTGATACTAAACGCTACAGTAGATTTATAAAATGGATGACTACCAACTAATGTTATATCTGTACCATGAAGTGTTGTAACTATTGGCACATCAATACCTTCTTCATGCAACATCTTTTTTGCCATATAAGCAGCATAAGCATGAGGAATAGCATAATGTACGTGAAGTACATCAATTTTATGAAGCTTGACCATATCAACTAGTTTACTCGATAGAGCGAGCTCATAAGGTTGATAATGAAACAGTGGATATTCTGGAACATTCACTTCGTGAAAATGCACCTTGTTACTCAACAGCTCTAACCTAACTGGCTGACTGTAAGTAATAAAATGGATTTCATGTCCTCGTTTGGACAGTTCTAATCCCAATTCTGTGGCTACTACACCACTTCCACCAAATGTTGGATAACATACTATACCTATTCTCATAAATAACTATTCGTCTATCGCTTCGTAAATCAAGCGTTGAATTTCAGTTCTAATATTTTCTCTTAACAATTTATTCTTTCCTGCTTTAGGCCAAGTCCTGTTGGCCATAAACACATATACCAATTCTTCTTCTGGGTCTGCCCAAGCATAAGTTCCCGTAAATCCTGAATGCCCAAAACTAGTCATTGAAATACAACCACATGTAGGACCTTCGTCTCCTAACTGTGGTTTGTCAAAACCAATACCACGCCTATTATTTTTTTCACAGAAATGGCATTTATTAAACTTATCTAAGGTTTGTGTTTTAAAATAACGCTTTCCTCCATAATACCCTTTTTGCAAAAAGAGTTGCATAATCTTAGCAACATCATTCGCATTGCTAAAAATTCCAGCATGTCCTCCTACTCCATTCTGCATGGCTGCTCCCATATCATGCACATAACCATGTACTTCTTGATACCTAAAATAATCATCAACTTCTGAAGGTATAATTTGCGTATTGCTAAACTTTTCTCGAGGGTTATATGTTGTAAAATTTGCTCCCAAAGATTTATAAAAATGCTGTTGAACCAAATCATCTAATGGTTTGTCGTAATGTTTCTCAATAAATTTCTTTAAAATGTAATAAGGCAAATCGCTATAACGATATCTGAGCCTGCTCAACATTTCGCTTTCTATGATTGTTTTTTGAATAGAGTCCTGATAATCAGAACGCAAAAACAGATTATCAGTTACTTCTATATTGAAGCTTTTGCTACGTTTGTTTCTATAATATTTTTTGTCTGGTCTTTTGGTTATAGAATCTAATGTGCTAAAATAAAAAGGAATCCAAGGACGTAATCTCGCATAGTGAGACAACATTTTTTTTATAGTTACATTCTCTTTATTCGTGTCTTTATATTCTGGCAATATGGATGATAGTTTTGTATCCAATGAGACAATGCCATCTTCTTCCAATTCCATTAATAAAGGAACTGTAGCCAATATTTTTGTAAGTGAGGCTACATCGTAAATGTCAGTTGGTTTTACCTTTTGTTTTTTTTTATAAGTATGATGCCCAAAGTTTTTATTGTAAACTACTTTACCTTTTCTTGCAACAAGAAGTTGAATTCCAGGAGTCATAAGAGAATCGACGGCATATTGAGCAACACTATCAATCATAGCCAAACGTGATGAATTAATTCCAACTCTCTCAGGAATACTATAACCTAACCTACTTATTGAAGGAAACTCAATTCCAGTACCAACTTTAAACTCATCACTTATTGAAACTGGCAAATGGCCTTTTGCGCCAATACCACCAAATATAAGTTGTGCAGCTTTTTCTTGAGCTATCTTACTGTTTTGGTAGCTAACCATTATACTTTCGAAATTTTCAGTGGTCTTTAAATCAATCAACGCATAAGGCTTAGCAAAAACATTAAGAATGATATTATTTGTCCTGGCTATTTCGTATAACCAAGTAAGCTCTTTATCTTTAAACTTATAGCCTTTCCAAGGGTTATCGTTAGATTTATGAAACCCAACAATAACAGTATTGTAACTACTTAACTTGTTTATTAAACTATTGAGGTTACTTTCTTTTATCTCATGAACTTTACCATATTTTTGAAGCTCCTTTAAAAAAGGTGCTCCATCGTCATCACCAAGCTTTACATAAGCAATAGAACGTGTTTCTAGTTGTCTGAGTGGTAAATTATCTGAGCTGTTTTTTACAACAGTAATGGCATTTTCAATGAGCTCTTCATAAAGCAAATCATCCTCAATTCTGTTTAAGTCTTCAACCAAATTATAAGTTCCAATTGGTTTATAATTATTCAACCCAACCTTATACTTTGCTTGCAATATTTTTTTAACGGAATGTGCCAAGCGTTCTTCGGAAATTTCACCACTTTCATGTGCTTCAACAAGCCTCTCAACTCCTTTTGAAACATTTTCTGAAATGAGCAACATATCATTTCCTGCTTTAAAAGCTGCTAAGTCCACTTCGGCTGAACTACTGAAGTTTGAAGCGCCTTTCATATTAAGAGCATCAGTCACAATAAGTCCTTCAAACTCAAGTCTTTTCTTCAACAAATTAGTTACTATGTTTTCAGACATCGATGAAGGGATTCCATCTCGAGCTTCTAAACTAGGAATGTTTAAATGCGCAACCATTACACTAGATAAGCCTTCATTAATTAGCTCTCTATAAGGATAAAGCTCAACTGAATCTATTCGTTTTTCATCAAAACTTATGGTTGGTAAGGTCTCATGCGAATCTTGGTCAGTATCTCCATGTCCAGGAAAATGTTTAGCGGTTGCCAAAACTCCAACCTCTTGCATGCCTTTCATAAATGCTAGGCTTTTTGCGGTAACATTATCACGACTTTCTCCAAATGAACGATTACCAATAATTGGGTTTTTTGGGTTTGTATTAATATCTACAACAGGAGCATAATTAACATGCACTCCTAGTCTTTTTGAATGTTCGCCAACATATTTTCCTACTCTTTCAATTAACTTATTGTCTTTAATAGCGCCAAGTGTCATGTTCCAAGGAAATGAATATGTAGAGTCCAAGCGCATTCCTAATCCCCATTCTGCATCCATACTGATTAGCAAAGGGACATTTGAGCTCGCTTGGTAAAGATTATTTAATTTTGCTTGACGAATTGGACCTCCTTTTGAATAAATAATTCCTCCAATATGGTTTTCCTTAATATCCTTTATAACCTGCTGATGTGTTTTAGCATCTTGACTCGAAAAAACCATAATTGAAAATAGCTGTCCGACTTTTTCTTTTAAAGTCATAGATTGATACACGCTATCTACCCATTTTTGCTGGGCTTCGAAATCGCTAGTTAATAAAGGGTTAGTAGATTGTTGACCAAAACCAGTAAAAGAGGTAATGATTAGTGCAAATAATAGTTTTGTAATGCGCATAGTTTGGGATTAATTAAATACTAATAAAGTATATAACGTAATACCATGCCAAAATAACATTTTTAAGAAAAAGATTAATGTAATTTAAGATAGATTTATAACCAATGTAATTAACAGTTATAAATACTAATAAATTTAGTTTAAAAAACGACTGTGCCAACTCTCGCTTGCTGGCACTTCCCAATTTTCCAAATATTCTGCTTTGTTAGCAACAAGATTATTAAAAACAATGGTCTTTTTTGAAACTGCACGTTGTTTAGCCATTTTTCTGAATTCGGACAATGGCTTATATGCAATATATTCTCCTTGCTTATAGGACACATTCATTTTGTCCATTAAATCCACATTATAATCTTTTTCCAATTGTTGAATAAAGTGAACTGAAGCATCAATGGAACAACCTGTAGCCATATTCAAGTTTTGGTTTAATCCAATAACTATAAATCGCTTATATTTAAACTCATATCCAGATTGTAAATCACTTCCATGCGCTGTCCAATTATTAATAAAGACATCTAATTTTGATTTTATTTCTTCAATCTCATTTTCAGTAAATGAGCGATTGGCTTGGTAAATCCAAACTCGTGATGTTTCTGGTAAAGTTTCAAAATTGACTAACATTTTTTTAATGATTATATTTTTCTTTGAATTTTTTTGACTTAACATGCAAAAACACACTATAAACTAGTGTTCCAACTATTATTAACTTCATTAAAATTCCATTAAGGATAGAACGAGGATCAACAATAAAATTTACAGTATATAATGTCAAAATAATTACTAACGGAATTACAGTAAATAAAACAGGAGCTTTTTTGAGCATAAAAGCACAAACACCAAAAGAAATAATTATCAAAATATCAAGAAATAGAATTACTTTATTATTTATTAAGAAATCAAAATTGATTATTAAGCCCAAAATATTTAATCCTATTACTAGCAAAAGTATATTTTGACTTTTTCTTATTGAATCGTTCGCATCAAAAATAACGCCTCTTTTGTTAATAAACCTTCCTATATGAATTGATTTTTCTTTTTCAGTTCCAAAAAAGGGAAATTCACATTTTTCGCATAAGCGAATTTCTTCATTGTTATAATTCTTACAAGCTGGACAAATTTTTGCACTCATTTTACAAATCCTGTGCATTAGCAATTAACTCAGCAACATCCATTACTTCGATGTCATCTTCTTTTTCTTTTGCTTTTACACCATCAGTCATCATGGTATTACAAAAAGGGCATCCAGCTGCTATGATTTCAGGTTTGGTTTCAAGAGCTTGTTCAGTACGTTCCACATTGACGTCCTTATCTCCTTTTTCAGGTTCTTTAAACATCTGTGCTCCTCCTGCTCCACAACACAAACCGTTCTTTCTGCATTTTTTCATTTCAACTAACTCTGCCTCAAGTTTCTGTATTAAATCACGAGGAGCTTCATAAACATTGTTTGCTCTTCCTAAATAGCAAGGATCATGAAAAGTAATGCGCTTTCCTTTGAATTTTCCTCCTTCGACAGTCAAGCGACCTTCATCCAAAAGGCTCTTTAAAAATTGAGTGTGATGTATTACTTCGTAATTACCACCAAGTGAAGGATATTCATTTTTAATGGTGTTAAAACAATGCGGGCAAGCTGTAACTATTTTCTTTATTTCATAAGCATTAAGAACTTCTATATTAGTAACAGCTTGCATCTGGAATAAAAATTCATTCCCAGAGCGTTTTGCAGGATCTCCTGTACAACTTTCTTCGGTTCCTAAAACAGCAAACTCAACATTTGCTTTATTAAGTAATTTTACAAAGGCTTTGGTTATTTTTTTAGCTCTATCATCGAAGCTTCCAGCACAACCAACCCAAAATAAAACTTCTGGTTGTTTGCCTTGAGCCATGAATTCTGCCATTGTAGGCACTTTTAATGTTTTATCCATAATTTATTAATATTACTGATAGTTCAGTTACAAGCTATAAAACTAATCTTCTTCCTTTTTTTTTCTTTTCAGCATTAAATTTTGTTGAAATTCTTTTGCTTTTTCAAGTAAGCTAGTAGGAAGTACTTGATATGTTAATGGTGAATCTGGATCATAATTAATCATGACCCATTTATTATTTGTATCGTTATCTTGCATTAGTATAGTTGTCCGATCTTTCATAAGTATTTTCAAGGTGTTATCTGAAATAAAATCAATATCCATTCCTTTTGCTTGCATCATTGATTTCATCATTGACTTTCCTTCATCATCAAATTCCGCTTCATTAAATGTCATACTCATTCTTAAGTCATATGAAACAAAAGCATATTCTAGGCTTCTTGATTTTTCAGTATAAATTTCAGAAATTAAATAATTTGGCAGTTGTTTTGGCAAATCAATTGAGAATTCTTCAGTACCCTCAAACATAGACCTCATTGTTGACTTCATTATATCTTTTGATACCAAGTCGAATACTTTTGGGTGCATCATATCAACAATAGCATCATAGTCTCTATTATTTGTGTCAACAAACATTTTAAGAGCTAAACTATCAACTATTTTTTTTGATTTTTGGTTTTCTTGAGCATTTGTTTCAAAAATAAATCCAAAAACCAATACAGTTAGCAAAAAAGTTTTTAGGTAATAATTTATAGTTTTCTTCATATTTTATTTCATGAACTTTTAACAGCTGGCTAAACTAATTATCCTGCTTCTCATCTCTAAAAGCCGCAAAGTCTTTTTTAGAAACTCTTATATACATGGCTAGCTTTTTTATTCCTTTTTTAACTACATTATCCTTATTGTTCCTTACCAAATAGGCTAGTCGTTTCGCCTCTTCCTTTATTTTTTTTGTCTGTAACTTAGAACAATAATCACAAAAGACTTTGGTAACCCTAATATCTTGAGCTCTATAGTTTGAGTACTTAATTTCAGTATATACTTTTATTTGCAGAGAATCTCTCTGATATCCTACTTGTGCATTAACTTGATTTGCAAACAAGGTTAAAAATAAAAGTATAACTATACATCTGTAATTCATTCCTGATCATTTTCATTATTCGTTCTTCCAATTTAATCGATCCATTTGGTTATAAGGCCAAGGAGCTCCATTATTTTCAATATTGGTCATCATATTATTCAATTCGGTTGGTGCTGCAGATTGCTCCATGACCAAATAACGTCTCATATCTAAAATAATAGATAAAGGATTAATACTTACTGGACAAGCCTCAACACATGCATTACATGATGTGCATGCCCAAAGTTCTTCGCGTGACACATAATCATCTAGCAACTGCTTCCCATCTTCTTTAAATTCACCCTTATTCGCATCGATATTTTTACCAACTTCTTCCAAACGATCACGAGTATCCATCATAATCTTTCTTGGAGACAATTTTTTACCTGTTTGATTGGCTGGACATTCGCTTGTGCATCGTCCACATTCTGTACATGTATATGCATTTAACAATTGTAACCGGTTTAAATCCTGTACATCGCTTGCTCCAAATTTTGCTGGGACTTCATCCTCGCTTCCTGATTCTGGTGTTGCAAAAGGATCGACATTTGGATCCATCATCATTTTTACTTCATTGGTCACGGCTTCCAAATTATCCATTTGACCTTTTGGTTGCAAACTACCATAATAAGTATTTGGGAATGCCAATAAAATGTGTAAGTGCTTTGAAAAATATAAGTAATTCAAGAAAATTAAAATTCCAACAATGTGCAACCACCATGCAGAACGCTCTATAATGTGCAGCGTTGATTCAGAAACATTTTCAAACCAAGGCGCTATAAACTGACTTACAGAATTTCCTGAGTCAATACCTTGAAAATGAACATCTGCAGCATTCATTATCAAAAACAAAGTCATGAGTACCATTTCAAAGTAAAGAATGTAATTAGCATCATTTTTTGGCCAACTAGTCATTTCTTTACTCCAAAAACGTTTTAATTTTATAACGTTTCTTCTTACCCAGAATACAATTACAGCGATTAAAACCAAAACCGCTAAAATTTCAAACGAACCTATTAAAACACCATATAAACTCCCTAAACCAGAAAAGACACGATGTGTCCCAAATAAACCGTCAATAATAATCTCTAAGACTTCAATATTGATGATTATAAAACCAACATACACGACAACATGCAAAAATCCAGAAATTGGTCTTCTAACCATTTTACTTTGACCAAGTGCAATCATAGCCATGTTTTTCCAACGTTGAGATTTGTTGTCTGAAACATCTAAATCACGTCCTAACTTTATATTGCGTCTTAATTTGCTAACGTTTTTTGTAAAGTAACCAATTCCAGCTATAAGAATTATGGCAAAAATAATATTAGGTAAGTATGCCATATTTAGTTTTTAAGTTCCTTGATTTCGTTTCCTTCAGCGTCATATATTTTTGCTTTTTTTCCGAAAATGGAAAAATGCACATAGCGCTTAGGGTTTAATTTCATATCCTGAAGTAATTGCTCCAATTGTTTTGATGCTCCTTCTAGATTATCATATAAACCTTCATCTTTTAATAATTTACCCATTGAACCTTCTCCGCTTTCAATACTTGAAAGCAGCTTATCAAAATTACCAACTGTTGCCTGTAAATCATTAATAGTTTTGGTTAAATTAGCACTAGCAATTGAATCTGTTATCTTTGATAAATTTGACGATACATCTTCAACATTTGCAAGTGTATTATCCAATTTTTCTTTATTGCTTGCAATTAGTTCATTTATAGAAGCAGACGTATTTTTAAACGATGAAATAGTTGCATTTAATTGAGCAATTCCGCTTTTCAAATTATTTTTTGTTGGCTCATCAAAGACATCATTAATATTTGTGAGAAGTGAATCAGCAGTAACCAGAACTACACCAATTTTATCTTGCAATGGTGAAAGCGTTTGTCCGACCATATCCATAATTCCAGGTTTTACAGAGCCTTGAAGAATATCTCCAGATTTTACGTTTTCTGCATTATCGAAAGCAGGAATAATACCAATGCCTTTTCCACCAATAAGTCCTGTATCATAAAGCTGGGCTTTACTGTTTTTTGAAAACTGGAAATCATCTTCAATTAATAACAGAACTTTCAATTTTGCAGAACCGTCTTCTGTAAATCCAATTTCCTGCACCTTACCAATAGTGTGTCCATTAAGCGTTACAGGACTTGAAGATGTTAATCCTTCAACATTATCATAAACAACAAATACTTTTCTTGAAGAGTCCAATAAGTTTTGACCCTTTAAATAGTTGAATAAAAAAACAATAAGTACTAAGCTAATAATTACTAATACAGCAGTTTTTACTTCTCTGGAAATTTTCACAGGTTGCAAGTTTGATTAAAAACAAAATTAGCAATTAATTTTAAAACATTAGCTAATTTTTCAATGCTTCGCTAATCGGAATTTGTTCACCATTTTTTATGGCGACTATAAAGCAAGTGCTATATCCTTTTTCTAGAGCTTCAAGCTTTTGTGTTTTTATGGTGTTATAATTTGAAGTTGATCCATAATAATACTTATAAACACCATTTTTTTGTTCTCTTGAAATGTCTTTTAACCCTTTAAAATTATAAGGTTTTGTTTCAAGCTTTCTTGTGCTTGCCGCAATTTGAACTTTGAATGTAATATCAGGATAAGTTTCAGAATCATTGTTATTTGAATAAACTTCACCAGAATTGCCAATAATTAAGTTTTCATCAACACCATTCAAGCTGTTTTTATATTTTATAATAGCGTCTTTAATAGATGTAGCCATTTCTGTTTGTCCTTTATTAGAACTCAAGTATCTTCCCTCTTTTAAATTTGTAATAAAGCCTGTTTCTACCAAAACACTTGGCATGTAGGTTTGGTGCAATACAATAAAGCCTTCCTGTTTTACACCTCTATTTTTTCTTTTTAATTTTTTTGAAAAATTATTCTGAATATAACTTGCTAATAAAATGCTTTGATCCAAGTAATCTTCATTCATTAAAATCAAACCAATGATTGATTCTGGGGCATTTGGATCATAACCTTCATAATGCTTTTCATAATCATCCTCAAGAAGTATCACTTCATTTTCAGCCTTTGCAACATTAAAATTTGTCTCCCCTCGTTTGGTTCCTAAAACCCAAGTCTCTGCTCCATAAGCTTGTGTTTCATGTGCATTACAATGGATTGACACAAACAAATCGGCATCTGCACGATTTGCAATGGCTCCTCTTTCATGTAAATCTACAAACACATCTGTTTTACGCGTATAAATTACTTTTATATCGTTATGCTTATCGAGCATTTTACCAATCTTAAGTACAATGTCTAAAGCTATCTTTTTCTCAGTATCGACTTTTGTTGGTCTTCCTGGATCATGACCACCATGTCCAGCATCCAGAACAACAATAAATTTATCGTTATCAGATTGCGAGTAAGTATCTAATGTTAATAATAATATAAATGATACTAAAAGGTATTTTAGGTTCGTTTTCATAAAGATTTTAACGACTTTAAAACTCAGTTTATTTTATAGTTCATAATTTTATCATAATCACAAAAATCAAAAGAAAAAATTATGTAGTTTTGGTCATTCAAAAACCGAGCCATACTTTAGCAAAAATACATCTAAAAGCATTGCGAACAAACATCTTTCATATACTTTTTGCCCTAAGTTTTACAGTGTTTATGAACACGTTTAGCTTTGCTCAAGATATTCCAAAAAAAACTAAGCCAGTAAAACCAAAAACGGAAAGAGATACGATTAAAACTTCAATTGATTCCTTATTAAAAAATCAAAAACCACTTAGAGAACAAGACACTATAAAGTTAGATACCATACCAAAGAAAAAAGGAATGATTGAAGGTATTGTGAAATATTCTGCGACTGATTATGTGTCCTTTAATCGAAAAGAGCAGAAAACTTATTTATACAATAACGCAAAAGTGACTTATTTGGACATGGAAATTACTGCTGGTATTATTGTTATTAATCATGAAAATAATGAAGTTTATGCTGGACGATTAAAAGATTCTTTAGGTACATACTCGCAAGCTCCAGTTTTTAAACAAGGTGCAGATGTTGTAGAGCCTGACTCGATTCGATTTAACTTCGACTCTGAAAAAGCTCTAATCTGGAATTCCAGAACAGAGCAAAGTGGCGGTTACATTATTGCTGAAAAAACAAAAAAGGAAAACGACTCCGTATTTTTTATAGATCGTGGAAAATTTACAACCTCTGCTGATCCTGATAATCCAGAGTATTATTTCTTAATGCGTAAGGCTAAAATTGTACCTGGAAAGAAAGTTGTTACTGGTTTGACCAACATGTTTATTGCAGATGTACCAACTCCAATTGGTTTACCTTTTGCTTATTTTCCGCTCACTAAAAAGCAAACCTCTGGTGTAATATTCCCATCTTTTGGTGAAGACAGTAACAGAGGTTACAATATACAAAATGGAGGCTATTATTTTGCGATTAGTGATTACGCAGACTTGGCAGTAACAGGTGATTACTATACTAATGGTAGTTATGGCTTGCGGATGCAAAGTGCTTATGCTGCTCGCTATAAATTCAGAGGGAACCTAAGTTTTAGATATGAAAACTTAATCACTAGTGAACGTGGTTTCCCTGATTATGCTAAAAGCTCAATTTATAACATTAGATGGTCTCATTCTCAAGATGCAAAAGCGAATCCAAATTCTAGGTTTTCCGCTTCTGTTAACTTAGGTAGTAGTCGATATTATCAGCAATCAATTAATCAATTAAATGCTTCTAACTTTTTGAATAATACATTATCATCTTCTATATCTTATTCAAAAACTTTTCAAGGTGAGCCACAAGTAAATTTAAATTTAACCGCAACACATTCACAAAATACGCAAACCGAGACCATAAACATGACACTTCCAACATTTCAAGGAAGCGTAAGTAGGGTTTTCCCATTTGCTCCTAAGGTTGGAGCTAAAAAGGGATTGATTCAGAATATCAATTTACAATACAATGTTCGTGGTGAAAACCGAATTCAAACAACAGACTCCTTATTCTTCAAAAAAGAAATGTTTGATGATGCAAAAATTGGTATGCAGCATAGCATTCCTTTAACAACCAATTTTAAACTTTTCAAGTATTTAAGCTTTAGCACTGGTGCAAACTATCAAGAAACTTGGACTTTAAACACGTTGAACAAAAGATATGACCAAGAATCTCAACAAGTCATTGAAACAGAATTAAACAATTTTGATTCATTCAGAACCTACAATTTCAATATGAGTTTAGGAACTACGGTTTACGGAATGTTTGATTTTGGTGAAAACAAAAAGATTCAAGCCATTAGGCATGTTATGCGTCCATCAATTAGTTATAATTTATCTCCGGCTTTCGATCAGTATTATGAAACCTATGAGGTTATTGATGCGAATGGACTAACAACTGATGAGGTTGAATATACACGTTTTGAAAATTCAATATTTGGAAGTCCAAACAGAAATCTATCCAGCTCAATCGGATTAGCGTTAAGTAATAATTTTGAAGCCAAAGTAAGAGATAAAGACAGCACTGCAACAGAACCAAAAAAAATTATATTATTAAACAATTTGAATTTTTCAACGTCTTATAATATTGCTGCAGACTCTTTGCGATGGACTCCAATGAGAGTTACTGGAGGAACTCAAATTCTTAATAATAAAATGCGAATTAATTTTGGCGCTACTTTAGATCCTTATGCTCTAGATAATAACAATAGAAAAATAAATAAATTTAATATTGATAATGGCGGAAGCCTATTTAGGCTAACAAGTGCAAACTTTACTTTAAATTATTCATTAGATAGCAAGATGTTTGGTGGAAAAGAAGTAAAAGAAGAACCACAAGATCAAAGATCAAGAGAAGAATCCTTGAGAAGTGGTGGACGAGCTGATGACTTATTTGGTAAGCCTCAAGACTTTGCAGACCAAAGACTTAATACTGACAATGACACAGACGAGGAAGAAGAACCAAGTGAATTATATAATTACAAAATTCCTTGGAGCTTAAATATAGCCTATGCTGTGAACTATTCCAATACTGTCAGGCAAAATGAGATATCCTCTCACTCCTTGATGTTTTCGGGAAATGTAGATTTATCGCCTCGTTGGAGCGTTGGAGCTTCTTCTGGTTATGATTTAAAAAATAAAGGGATTACATATACACAATTGCGTTTTGAACGAGATTTATTAAGTTGGCGAATGAATTTTTCCTGGATTCCTTTTAGCAATAGAAGTTCATGGAACTTCTTTATTGGTATTAAATCAAGTATCTTAAGCGATATTAAGTATGATAAACGTAGGCAAAGAGACAGACAATTATAACACAACCATTCAATATGAAAACTATTATTACGACTTCTAAAGCTCCAGCACCAATTGGTCCTTATTCTCAAGCTGTATTAAGTGGAGATACACTGTATACTTCAGGTCAAATTGCTTTTGATCCTGAAACTATGGCTTTGGTTTTAGATGACATTAAAACTGAAACGAAACAAGTCATGGAAAACATGAAAGCTGTTTTATCTGAAGCTGGAATGACCTTTGAAAATGTAGTAAAGACTTCAATTTTTATTAGTGATATGGACAATTTCTCACAAATAAACGAAGTTTATGGAAGCTACTTAAATGAAGCCACTGCTCCAGCAAGGGAAACTGTTCAAGTTGCTCGCCTACCTAAGGATGTCAATGTTGAAATAAGCATGATTGCAAGAAAATAAGCTTCTAATTTGGAGGTGTATGTTCCAATAAATAATTTGTTAGCAAGGTATATAAATGCCTTGTAGTGTTTTTTCCCTCTCTAATTCCATGTGATCTATTTGGATAAGGCATTACATCAAACTGCTTATTCTGTTTTATTAATTCATTGATTAACATTTCAGCACTTTGATAATGGACATTGTCATCACCAGTTCCATGAACAATCAATAAATTTCCCTCAAGGTTTTTTGCATAAGTAATTGGTGAGCCTTTAATAAAATCTTCTTTATTTTCTTGAGGCAAACCCATATATCGTTCTTGGTAAATGTTATCGTAAATAAGCTGATTTGAAACAGCAGCCACAGCAATCCCTGTTTTATAAATTTCAGGGTACTTAAACATCAAATTTAATGTCATAGAGCCACCACCACTCCAACCCCAAACCGCAGTCCTTTCATTGTCCAAATAATCAAGTTTTAATATCTCTTTAGCAGCTTGCCCTTGATCTAAAGAATTAATAACACCTATTTTTCTGTAAATACTTTTTCTCCATTTACTTCCTTTTAAACAAGGAGTGCCTCTGTTATCCATATCGATTATAACATAGCCCTTTTGAGCCATCATGATATTCCATAAACCAATCTGAGTATCTTTGGCTACTTGTCCCCAAGGCTCTCCATAAACATGAAACAGTACTGGATATTTTTTATTCTCATCAAATCCAATAGGTAACACCATTCTTACATCAATATCGATACCTTGTTCGGTTGTTGCTTTAGTGAATTTTACTTCTGGTAAATCAAGTGATTCAAGCTTAGATTTAAACTCACTATTATCAGCTAATGTTTTAATAATTTTATGTGAAGGTAATTCTACTAAATGTGCAGTCCTTGCTTCTTTAGTACTTTCGTGAATGTGCTTAGCATATTTTGCGTTTGGAGCAAATGAATAGTTATTGACGCCTTCGTAGTTAACAGGAGTTATGCGCTTCATTTTTCCTTTTCCTTTTAAATCTGTTTTATACAAATATCGTTGCGTGCTGTTAGTTGGTGATGCTATAAAATAAACATCCTTATCATTTGCATTACGCATTGATGCAACATCAAAATCAAAAGGCGTTATTAATGTTTTTTCTGCTGTTCTTATATTAATTTTATAAATATGTCTCCAATCATCAGTTTCTGTCATTCTCAAGAATGCCTCACCATTGTCAACCATTGGTAAGTCATTATTGCCCCAACCATTGGCTGAAATGTCTGGATAACCTAAATCAACCCAAGTGTCTTCAATTTCAGTGTAAACTTTTTTGAGTATTTTAGTCGAAGGTTGATATGACCAAACTATTAATTGATTTTGATGACGATTCATTTGCTGAATTAACATTAAGTCATCATTAACCCATTGCATTCCTGGAATATAATTTTCCTTTTCGTTTCCTGGAATTGGAATCCATTCCACTTTGCTTGATTTCAAATTAATAAGTCCTAATTTGGCACCTGAAGGCTCTCTACCGACTTTTGGATATTGAAGCGGAATTGGCTCAGAGTAAATAGAATCTGTATTATTAATCATGTAAAAGGTTTCGATATCACTTGCATCAATTTGCCAATAACTTATATAATTGGCATTTGGACTCCAAGCAAAACCATCACGCTTTCCGAATTCTTCTTCATAAGCCCAATCAAAAGTTCCGTTTATGATATCTCCATTTCCATCAAAAGTAAGTTGCTCAACTTCTCCTGTTGTGAAGTTTTCTTTATATACATTAAAATCATGCACATAAGCCACGTATTTATTGTCTGCTGAGAATTTAGCAAACATTAAAGACGATGGTTTAAAAGAGGCTCCTAATTGAGTGACTTTTTTTGTTGCAAAGTCAAAAACCCAATAATCTCCTTTAGTATATGACCTCCAAACACGACTTGTATTATTGAAAAACAAAACTTTAGAACCATCATTAGACAAGGTAAAACTACTTATCTGTAATAGTTTTCCATTAACCAATAAAGACTCAGCTGAAATGTATGTACTCTTATTTTGCTTTTCTGTTCCGTATCTAATCAGTTCATAAGCTCCTTCTATAGTTTTAGACTTTTCAATGATGACGTAAGCATCTCCATTTTCTATCCATTGCATAGGTCTTTCTCTTTCCTGAGCAAATTCATTGGAATTATAAATGCGATCGATGGTTAATAAACTACTGTTTGTCGATTGCTGAGCAACAACATAATTAACCACTAAAAAACAGGCTAGCACTATATATTTTTTCATTTCTCTAATTATCTATTTTATTTAACGAGCATTAATGCTCCAGATTCAACATTGGCATCTAATATTTTTACTACAGCATCTAAAGTCACAGTACCATAATACCATGTTCCTGCTGCTAATGATTCTGCCAAAACTGCTTTATATATATCGTAATAACTACGCTTACCATCGACAAAATTAAACACTTCCATACGCATTGTGGAGTGAATCCTTACACCTTGAACTCCTCCTCTACGCTTGCCAAAATAGTCGTCAAGAACAGGATTATTTTTTGGAATTTTTTTCGAAGCGGCTTCTTCTTGTACATTTAGCACAATTTTTGGAGCTTTGTTAGTATTGTTTTTAAATTTATAATAATCGTCAACATCGTTCATGAGCATTTTCTTTTTTGCTCTTAAACGCTCATTTACAGTTGTTATCTTTCCAAGAACATTATCATTGTTACCTACTACATCAGTAATTGATGACAAAGCTCTACTTTCCCTAAAGGCAGCTTGTTCTAAAATTATGGATGCATTTTTATAGGCAATCGATTGGTCTTGTTGTGTTTCAATTTGATGAAAAGCTGCTTGCAAATCATTAGCTAATCTTCTATTTCCTTGAGCATAAGTTTCAGACAATAACAAATTGGCTTGGTCGTCTTCTGCCTTACCTAAGTAATAAGCCATAGATGCAATTATAAATGCATTACGCTCAAGTTGTGTTGCATCAATTTGCCATAAATCGTCATCTGATGAATGAATATAATAATCATCCCAATTAATCAAACCAACTGCTGGAACTCCAATAGCACCTTCAACAAAATTCAAGTTATCTGATGCATTAAAAAATGGTACAAACCTAGCGCCAAAACCCTCATGAGTACCACGAGTAGCATAAATTGGTCGTGAGTGCGGACGAGGTAAACCTCCCATTCTTCCAGCAGTAATAAATGGATTATTCGTTTCTATTACAAACTGACCAACACTTTCAAAAAGAGCATCTAAATATGTTGTAATAGAGTGTGGCGAATAAATCAAATGTTGAATACGACTACCAATGGATTGTTTTGCACCAACCATATCCTGATGCAAATTGGCTAACATTTTTGATGGTTCTTTTGGGTTGTCTCTAAAATACCGATACTCTGAATAAATCTCGTCTGTCCACCAGAAACGAATATCTCGCAGTGGCCTTTCAATTTTTCCTTCTTCAATTAGTTTATTTAAGGCACGTGCAATTTCCAACAGGTTACCACAACCACTACCATCATCATTTGCAGAGCCCTGCTCTTCTTGTAAATGTGCTGTGATTACAATTTGTTGGTCGTGATGTTTTGAACCTTTAATCCAACCTTCAACAAAACCAGTTCTGCCAGGAGCTTCACCAATTTCAGTATCAACTTTAGCCTTAATAACTACCTTTCCTCCCATTGTTTTCTTCCCAGTAGCAAACACATCTTGCATTCCTTCGGTTTCTAACATCTTTCGAAGCTGTTCTCCTTTTCTCGGTGATAAATTAAATGCAAATGTTCCTTGCTTTCCTTCTGGAACATTCATTGAAATTCTTGTCCAAGCAAGTTGGTCAGGGAAATCCATTGGGTTTTTACCTTCTGAAGATGTGTAACAGACTACACCAATTGCTCCTTTTGCATATACTGCATTATTAACAGCTGCTCCTGGAGAAGCATTGACTAATACTATTTTACCAGCTACATCCAAACCTTCCAAATCGGCTTTACTTCCTGTTCCAGCCCAAACTAGTTCGGCAGTAGCATCTGCATCGCGACTTCCATCAGACAGCAATAAAGCATGATCACCAATATCAGCTAATTTTATCGAAACAGGTTCTGTAATCCAAAGCTCAGCAGATTTTGCTGTGTAATTGGGACCACCAAGAGGTTGATCGATAAACTTTACATCCTCCAAGCCTGCTTTTTTGGCTTCTTCAATAACGTAATCAGCTGCTTTAAAATAACCTTCCATCCCTGAATTTCTATGCCATTGGGTCAAAATCCTTATATGCTCAAATGAGCGATCTCCAGAGAGTTCGTTAATAAGCATCCTAATTTCAGCGTCATTTAAAAAAGGGGTTTCCTGTGAAAAAACAGGAATGGTAAGAAGCGATAATAATAACGATTGAATTAATTTCTTCATGACTAATATTTAAAAGGTTGGCAAATTTTGCTTGTCTGTATTTTACTAGCCACACAATATATTTCAATTTGAACTAACATTCAAAAGTTGTTAATAACTAATCATATAGCATAATTCAATAATTCTTAAATTTGATAGTAACCAAAATGTTTTGATTATGCGTATTGAATATGATATAAAATTGGGTTTTAAGGATGTGATGATTCGTCCAAAACGGTCAACACTAAGAAGTAGGTCACAAGTAGACCTTAATCGTTCATTTAAGTTTATGCACAGTAAACATGATTGGAGTGGAATTCCAGTTATGGCAGCTAATATGGATACTGTTGGAACTTTTGAAATGGCTAAAGCCTTATTTGAAAAAAAATTATTTACTGCGATACATAAACATTATTCAATTACTGATTGGAATGTTTTTTCTTCAAGTGCTCCTGAAGGGATAGACGAATTTATAGCAATTAGCACTGGAATAGGAAAAGATGATTCAGACAAATTGGCTTCAATATTTAAATTCAATCCTCAATATAAATTTATTTGCATTGATGTTGCCAATGGTTATAGCGAGTATTTTGCAGATTTTGTAAAACTAACACGTGAAACCTATCCTGATAAAGTCATTATTGCTGGAAATGTTGTTACAGGAGAAATGGTAGAAGAATTACTACTATCTGGAGCAGACATTGTAAAAGTAGGTATTGGACCTGGAAGCGTTTGTACTACAAGAGTCAAAACAGGTGTAGGTTATCCGCAATTATCAGCTATTATTGAATGTGCAGATGCTGCTCACGGACTAGGAGGACAAATTATTAGTGATGGAGGATGTGCAATTCCTGGTGATGTTGCTAAAGCATTTGGAGCTGGAGCAGATTTTGTGATGCTTGGTGGTATGCTTGCTGGACATGATGAAAGTGGTGGTGAATTAATTGAAAAAAATGGTCAGTCCTTTAAAAAGTTTTATGGAATGAGCTCGCAGACAGCCATGGAAAAACATGTTGGTGGAGTTGCCGAATATAGAGCTAGTGAAGGCAAAACTGTTGAAGTTCCTTACCGTGGAGATGTAGATTCTACGTTGAAAGATATTCTTGGAGGATTAAGAAGTACTTGTACTTATGTTGGTGCTCAAAGACTTAAAGAACTAACTAAGCGCACAACTTTTATAAGAGTAGCTGAGCAAGAAAATCAGGTGTACAAAAAATAAAAGATTATTGTAATTGATTACTGTGATATTTAACCAACCCTTCTATTGGACGACGTTCAAACCTACCAATAATAAAACCCATTTCATTTGCTACTTCCTTTATTTCATCTTGTAAAAAATAAGCAATGGATCCTGCAAAATGAACTGGTGAGTTTTGTAGAACATCTTTAAATTGCATTATCATATTCTTAGCAAACAATCTAATCCCATTTTTTATAAGGTTAACAACATATTCCGAATCCTTATTTAAAAACATAAACTCTGCAAAAGAAGCTAAATATGCATTAGGATTAGGTTGCTTATAAAGATTGTACTTTATAAAATCTGAATCCATATTAAACTTTTCGCTAAGTGATACTTTTAAATGTCCTGGCATGTGATTAAAATAGTAATCTCTTATTAATTGTCTTCCAAAGTAATTACCAGAAGCATCGTCCATAACCGAGAATCCAAGTGATTTAACACGTTGCTCAACATTTATTCCGTTGAAATAACTACAATTTGAGCCAGTTCCCAGAATACAAACTACAGCAGGTTCTAATGAAGAGCCAACTGTTGCATAGACTGCTGCATAAGTATCTTCTTTAACTTCTACAACTGCATTTGAAAAAAAACTGCTCAAAATATCTTCAAGTAATTGACGTGGTTTTTCAGTACCACAACCAGCACCATAAAAAAACATGTGTGTTACATCCTCCTTTACTTGGCTAATGATTTGATTTTTTTTAATAGTTTTAATGAGTTTCTTTTCACTCAAGATAGCAGGATTCATTCCTTTAGTTCGTTGCTTTTCCAGCAGCTGATTGCCTTGATTGTCTATTGCCAACCAATCACACTTTGTAGAACCACTATCGACTATAAAAATCATATTCGCATTTATATGCAAACTGCTAACTATATTGAGTCAGCAGTTTGCAATAATGTTATGTTATAAATCATTAATATATTCAATCAAATCAACCAGTTTAGCTGAATAACCAAATTCGTTATCATACCAAGAAACAATTTTAAAGAATTTTGAATTAAGCTCTATTCCAGCTCCTGCATCAAAATTACTAGAATGAGATTCTCCAACGAAATCTTGAGAAACAACTGGTTCATCAACATATTTCAAGACACCTTTAAGCTCACCATCAGCAGCACTTTTAAAGGCCTTTTTAATTTCGTCATAGCTAGTATCTTTTTGTAATCTCACAGTTAAATCCACAACAGAGACATCAACAGTAGGAACACGAAATGCCATTCCAGTAAGCTTCCCATTTAATTCAGGAATTACTTTTCCAACAGCTTTTGCAGCTCCAGTTGTAGATGGTATGATATTGTTCAATGCTGATCGGCCTAAACGATAATTTTTTCTCGATGGTCCATCAACGGTTAATTGTGTTGCTGTTGCTGCATGAATTGTAGTCATTAAAGCTTCTTCAACACCAAAATTATCATGCAAAACTTTTGCAATTGGAGCTAAACAATTTGTTGTACAAGAAGCATTAGAAACAATTGTATCAGTTGTCTTGATTTCTTTATGGTTTACTCCCATAACAAACATTGGAGCATCTTTTGATGGTGCTGAAATCGCAACCTTTTTTGCTCCAGCTTCAATATGATAATTAGCAGTTTCCAAGGTTGTGAAAATTCCTGTGCATTCTGCAACAATTTCAACTCCAGCTTCATCCCATTTCAAGTTTTTCGGATCTCTTTCAGCAGTAACTCTTACTGTTTTTCCATTAACAACCAGATTTCCATCTTCAATTTCAATCTTACCATCAAAACGACCATGAACTGAATCATATTCTAGTAGATAAGCTAAATGCTCAACATCTAACAAATCATTTATTGCGACTACATCTACATCAGGTCTGTTCACAGTTGCTCTGAAAACAATTCTACCTATACGACCAAACCCGTTAATTCCAATTTTTACTTTTGACATATTATTTTTTCTAATTTATGTTGTCATGATATCTGACACACGTAACAATTCTTTATTTATTTCTGATTTCCCTTTAATTGCTTGTTCTAAAGGCGTTAATTCCATTTTATTATTTTGAAGACCAACCATGAAGTTTGATTTTCCATCTAATAAACTTTCTACAGCTTTTACTCCCATTCTACTTGCCAAAACACGGTCGAAACATGAAGGGCTTCCACCTCTTTGCATATGTCCCAAAACGGATACTCTTACATCGTAATATGACATATGCTCCTCGACATAATCTTTTAACTCAAATACATTTTTACCAATTTTATCGCCTTCAGCAACAACTACAATACTAGAAGATTTACCAGATTGCTTACTTCGATTAAGTGATTCTAACAGTCTATCGAGACCTAAGTTTTCTTCTGGAATTAATACTTCTTCTGCTCCAGCTCCAACTCCAGCATTTAAGGCTATATGACCAGCATCGCGACCCATAACTTCGATAAAAAATAATCGGTTATGTGAACTTGCAGTATCTCTGATTTTATCAATTGCTTCAACAACAGTATTTAAGGCAGTATCGTAACCTAAAGTATGCGTTGTGCCAAAAATATCATTGTCAATAGTTCCAGGAATGCCAATAACTGGCATACCAAATTCTTGGTTGAATATTAGTGCTCCAGTAAAAGTACCATCACCACCAATTGTGACTAAAGCATCTACTTCAGCTTGTGTGAGACTATCAAAAGCTTTCTTACGACCTTCTTTGGTTCTAAATTCATTTGAGCGCGCAGATTTTAACACTGTACCACCTTTATTAATAATGCCCTTAACACTACGAGCATTCATAGGCTTAAAATCTCCTTCAATAATTCCATCATAGCCTCTGTAAATTCCAACGCATTCAATTTTGTGAAAGGCACAAGTACGAACTACAGATCTGATTGCAGCATTCATTCCAGGTGAATCTCCACCAGAAGTCATTACTCCTATTTTTTTGATTTCTTTCGCCATTTTTTAGCCTTTGAAAAAGTAAATCTAATAAACTTAAACTATAAAAAAGCTAAGTTTTATCATATTTTAACGAAAACAAAAAACTCAAACGTTTTCGTTAATAACTATTTTATGAAGTGGCTAAAAATTGTTTGATTTTTGGATGCTTGTAGAGTCTTTTTTCTTAAAAGTTGTGTTGTATTCTGAAAGTGGGTTTTCACTATTTTTTTTCTTTTTTTGAGTTTTACTCAATACGTCTTCTTTCTTTTTGAATAATTTCTGAAACAATTCTTTCAGGTTGTCAAATTCAACATTATAAGACAGCCCTAAACCTTGAGTATAACCTATTTGCTCTCCAAAGTTTTGTATGCTATTTTCTCTATTAAAAAATTTAAGTGACAACGTTCTATCTTCATTGAGTAATACTTCAACTTCAAAATCGCCAGCAATAACAGTTTCATTAACACCACCAATTGGTACACCAACCTTACCATTGATAAGAACATTATCGCTTATTTGAGTTGACAAGGTAACACCAACACGACTATCTGTTTCGTAATTTGGATTTCTTTCTCCTAGGTCTACATCAATACCTACTTGAAGTTTACCATCATTGCTCGATATTAAATCATTGAGCAGTGTTGTGGCTCTATCAGAAACCAATCCTAAAGCATCTTGAGCACCAAAACTTAATTCGCTTCTGAATGCTCCAGTTGCCAAAAGTGACAATGCTTGAAACTGTTTACTATCACTATCGCTTAATCTGTATTGAAGCTCAGATTTTAACGTAGAATTTACATTTGGAAATTCTAAATCAAAATCCAGAGTTGGTAATTCCAAGCGTTCTGTTAAGTAGATTTTTACTTCAACAGGAATACTCTGATTTATAGGATTATCAAGTAAAATAGAAGGATTAGCACTAATATTATCATGTATTGCTTCAATGTTAATTTCGGCTTGTAATGGGTCGCCTTCCCATACTAATGATCCACCTTGTACAACTTTAAAGTCCTTCTGAATTACACCTCCATAAATAAAATTATAAGTTCCCTCTGATACAATGAAGTCACCATACATATTAAAGCGTCCATTGGTGTTTATTTGTGCTAGTAAACCACCATTACCACGACCTCTAATGGTGCTTCCTGAGTTTTTATCAATAACAATTTCTATTTCAGCATTTTCATTAACTGTTAAATCAAAGTCCATTTCCAATCCAGAGATATCCTCAGCCACAATTACTTCTCCTTTTATCTTTGCTTCTTTTTCTTCTGGGCTCAGAAAATGTATGTATGAATTATCTGCAAGTGACTCAGTATCGTTAAGTGGAATTTTAAATACTGTACCTTCTTCAGTTGCTACTTCCGCTTTTATAACAAGCTGATCTGTTGGACCTGATATGTATATATCTCCATCAACAAATGCCGTTCCATAATATAAAGCATCTTCTGTTTCTTGAGTGTTAAGCACCAATAATCTATCTGAGTTCATATCGAGGTTAAGTGACCAATTAGAAAAGTTAACATGGTTTATATTACCAGATAGACTTGCTCTAGAGAAAAATTCATTATCAGTTAATTCAGCATTTTCAAAAATAAAACTTTGTCCTGTTAACCTTATGTTTGTTTCATCTTCAAATCCATAATTCACATTTAGGTATGGAATTGCCAAGCCTCCATCATCTAAAACTAAGTTACCATTAATTTGGGGTCTGTTTAATTTTCCAAAAACTCTTGCATTTCCTGTTACATAACCTCTTATTTCATTAATAACGCCATCACCAAAAGGGTTTAGTGGTTCTAAAATGAAATCTCTAAAATTAACTTCTAAATCTATATTTGAGTTTTTTCCAGCGACATCTAAATTCCCAACAATAGATAGAGATTGATTGCTATCCTCTTTCAGGGAAATATTTACATCATAATTTGTGAGCGTTTGGTTACCTACTATGTTTGCTCTAAAGTTTCCAAGGTTATTTTCGTTGACTTTAAAATTATCTACAGTTATGTCAGATTCAGGAATGTAATTTCCATTTTGCTGTCGTATATTAACGAGTCCATTTATGTTTCCTTCCATCAATAAATCATTGATATCTGGAGTAACTTTTGCGAGGTCTACATCTTGAAAATCAATATTTATATTCTTGGTATTGTCTCCTTGCAATGTACCTGAAAGCTTTATGGATTCTTCATTATGAGTCATTGAAATATCTCTGATATCAATATCTTTAAACGTTCTATCAAAGACTACTTTATTGTTTTTGTTTCGTTCCTCATTAATAAACCATTGGTTTTCTTTAAAGCTAATTTCAGAATTTTTAAACCCTAAAACTGACTTGTTATCTTCATTAATGGTATAAAAGAGATTTAGGTCAAATTGATCCTTATTTGTTTTTCCTCCTTTAAATTCTGTTCTTATGAACAGTGTATCATTGAGCGTTACGTTTATCAAATTAAAATTTGATACATCGTAATACTTTGTATCTAAACTGTCAATTTCGATATATGTATTATATAGAGGGTTTTTGTTATTAAGTCTGAGTTCAATATCGTTGGCGAAATTTTCAGCAAAACTTATTTTTGGTGATTTAAAAGTCATATTGAATTCTTTGGCATCACTCTCTACTCTTCCTCTAAAAAAAGTATTACTGCCAAGTTTCAAGTCTGGATAAAACACTTCAGCAATCTTGTTGTATATCTTAAAATTAAAATCGATGTATTGATTTCCGTCTATTAAATGTGGATTATAATTAGTGTAGATATCTCCAAGGGAATTTTCAACTAATTTTACCACGTTACTTACCTTGAATTTACCTTTCATGGTTCCTTCGATAATATCTGGTGAGTTTACAAAAAGAGTTCTTTCATTATTCTCGAAACTTGAGGCTATGGTAAAATCTTTAAAGTAGTATTCATCGTTTTGGTTTGTATATAAGGTATTCTGAAACGTGATATTTCCATAAGCATCATCAACACTTGTTCCCTTCATATTCATTTTAACCAATCCTTTAAAAGTCGAAATGCTATCCTTAGTCACAAAGTTCAAAGCATTTAAATTGGCATGATTTACATTTGCTGTAAAATCATAGTTGTTTTCTTCTTTAGAAAAATCTACTAACCCATTAAAAGCAAAGTCTAAATTTTCTTCTTTAGTGCTTAAATCTCCATTAAATACTTTGTTTTTAAGTGTTCCGTTTATGGCTATGTTTGAGTAGTAATAGTCATTGTAATTTAATCCGTAAATCGTTCCTTTTATCAATGAATTAAGATTTTCTAAGGTAAAGCCTTTACCATCAACATCTGCATTCATGGAAACTCTTCCAACTTTTGGGTCATTGATTACTTCTCCTATTAAAAACTCATCAAAAACTACATTTCCGTTATACGATGCATTATCTATATCATCAATATTATGCATTTCCAATTCTGAAATGATATAACCTAAGTCTGTATGAATATCAAGATCTGCCACTATATCCTTCGACGTTATTTTGGTGCTACCTTGCATATCAAAATTTCCGAATTTGTCCAAAATAGATGGAATTGAATTTCCGAGTACATTTGGTAGCAATGCCTTTAAATCTGAATATGTTGAGGCCACATTATCAAAATTTCCATCCATCACAAAATTACCTGGTTTATTATTAAACAAGTTTTTAAAATTCACGTCTCCATCAATTATTGTTTGCCTAGAAGTTGTAACATATAAATCATTGGCAGTTAAATTGTTCAACGTTCCTGTAAGTGTTGCATTTAATCTTGCAACTTCATTTAAACCAAACTCATTGTAAAAAGAATTTAATTCATTCAAGGCTATTTTTGAATCAGTAAACGTTGCGATAAGTGCAACCTTATCTTCAAAAAATTGTAAATCTTCGCGATCATACTTAAATTTTAAATCTCCATTAAGCTCAGATTTAATAGTATTAATATGCAAATCGTCGAAAACCATTGCTGTTCTGGAATAAGAAAAATTAGTGGTCATTTTCTTTATTTCAACACCTCTAGAATCTTTAAATGCTAATTGATTTATTCGAGCGTTTACTTTTGGTCCGAGAATTAAAAAGTTAGTTGCATTAATATTCAAGTCAGAAAAATCAAGAACCTTGACTGTTTCTTTGTTTTCATCACTAAGTCTGAATCTGCTATTGATTATTGAAATATCGCTTGATGATAATAAAAAAGGACTTTCTGAAGTACTCGGATTGTCATTATCTAGTTTGTCAACAAAAACATCGAGATTCGTATCTTCTTCTCCCTTATAAGTTTTGATGTTTAAACCCATTCCAATGACATCAACATCTCCAAAAGTCAATTTATTATCATATATAGCCTTTTTGAAACTGAGAATGGAAGTGTTTAACTCAGTTATAGCAACTAGGGTATCCTGTTTATAGTCTTCAATATAAATATTCTTCAACTCAATATCTCCATTAAATTGAAGACCAACTTTTTCAATGTTAATATTAGTACCAAAGTCATTATTAATACGCTCTGTAGCATATCTACCAAGTCTATTCTGAACAGCAGGAATGGAAAGAACCAACACCAAAATGATGAAAAGTAGCACCAAAATGGCAACTAGTTTTAACGCTATTTTTAATACTTTTTTGATATGTTTTTAAAGATATAAAATTAATGCAAAAAATCTAATATTTTAATTGTGTAAACCTATCAATTTATACAAGTGTTTTCAAGGTTCTGAAATTTTTTTTTTATTTCTTTGTATATACGTTAAAACATGCGAGTTCCGACGTCAATACCACAAAACAAATTAAACAATTATTGTGCCTAAACTATATTAATGAGTTCACAAAATATTTACGTTCTCGGAATTGAGTCTTCATGCGATGACACAGCTGCTTCGGTAATTCACAACGGAAAAGTTTTGAGCAATGTTGTTGCCAACCAGAAAATACATGAAGCTTATGGTGGTGTTGTCCCAGAATTAGCATCAAGAGCGCATCAGCAAAATATTGTTCCTGTAGTACACCAAGCCTTGCAAAAAGCCAATATCAAAAAAGATCAATTAAGTGCTGTAGCTTTTACAAGAGGTCCAGGTTTAATGGGTTCGCTACTTGTTGGCACTTCATTTGCTAAATCTTTGGCTTATGGTCTTGATATTCCTTTAATTGAAGTGAATCACATGCAAGCACATATCTTGGCTCATTTTATTGAAGAAGATGGATTTGATAAACCTGACTTCCCTTTTTTGGCAATGACAATTTCTGGTGGACACACTCAAATCGTTAAGGTAAAAAGCTATTTGGATATGGAAGTCATTGGTGAAACCATAGATGACGCAGTTGGAGAGGCTTATGATAAATCAGGTAAAACTTTAGGATTAGGATATCCTGCTGGACCAGAAATAGACAGACGTGCACAAAAAGGAAATCCAAAGGCATTTCAGTTTACTAAACCAAAAGTTGATGGTTTAAATTTTAGCTTTTCAGGATTAAAAACTGCTGTACTTTACTTTGTGCAACGTGAAACCAAAAAGAATCCTGACTTTGTAAAAGAGAATCTCAACGATATTTGTGCATCACTACAATACACAATCATTGGTATTTTAATAGATAAGTTAAAGCTTGCTTCCAAACAAACTGGAATCAAGCAAATTGCTATTGGTGGTGGAGTTTCGGCAAACTCTGGAATTAGAGCTGCGCTTAAAGCAGGAGAACAAAAATTTGGATGGAAAACCTTCGTTCCTAAATTTGAGTACACTACTGACAATGCTGCGATGATTGCCATTGTTGGCTACTTAAAATTTCTTGAAGGCAAATTTTCTGAACAAAATGTAACTGCTTCTGCACGATTGAAGATTTGATTGTTAAAATTTCTGTTGATAACCTTACAAACCAACTTCATATACAAATTCAATTTTTAGTTTCTTGCCAATTGTAACAATCAACCAAAATCAATGCATAAAATTCTACTGTTTCTTTTTATTTTTTCTACATCATTTTTTATCTCAGCTCAAAAAAAAATACTAAAAGAACTAGATTCTGTTACAACTATTGAAAAAGCGCAAAGTTTCATTAATTCAATAGATGGCAGAAATAACAAAATCATTACCTTCAACGAAGAAAAACACAAAACAAGACTAACTGAAGAGCTATTAAAGCTTTCAAAAGGTGGACATAAAGTCGTTAGAAAAGAATCTGAGAATGTTCATTATAAGATATTGGAGAAAAACAAAATCACTTACTATCGCGTTAGTTACATTTTGTTGGATGGAAAACAATTCTCAATTAGTAGTATCGAAAAATTACGTCCTCAAATTATTGAAAAACATAGACGTGGTGTTCCCTTTAAAGATTTAGCTATGCAATACTCTATGGATAAAAACAGAACTCGTGGTGGAGATTCAGGATGGTTTACATATGGAGATATGCTTCCTGAGTTTGAACAGAAAGTTATGAATGATAACCATAATGTAGATGACCTTTATACCGTTAATGTTGAATCCAACCAATGGTATTATGTGGTTAAAAAAACACATGAGAAAAAGAGCATTACAGAAATAAAGGTGCTTAAGGTTGTTGAAAGCAAACGATAATGCAATTATTTTATAATCCAGACATACAAGAAACTACATCTGCTTTCACTTTTGACAAAGAAGAAAGTAAACACATTGTAAAAGTGTTGCGCAAAACTGTCGGAAATATTTTAAAAATCACCAATGGAAAGGGTTGGCTATTTGATGCTGAAATTACAATTGCAGATATTAAAAAATGTCAAGTTAAAATTAGCAATGCGATAAAACAACCAAAAAGGGATTACAATTTACACCTTGCTGTTGCTCCTACAAAAATGAACGATCGTTTTGAATGGTTTTTGGAGAAAGCCACAGAAATAGGTATAGATAGTATCACTCCTATTTTATGTGACCATAGCGAACGAAAAGTCATCAAATTAGAGAGGTTTGAAAAAATTATACAATCTGCAATGAAGCAATCCTTACAATGTTACTTACCTAAACTAAATGGGTTAACTCCTTTTAGTTCTTTTGTAAATAAAGCTCATGATGGTCAATTATATATAGCGCATTGTGAAGAAACTGATAAGAAATCATTGAAAGATGAGATTCAACCAAAACAAGACATTACCATTTTAATTGGACCTGAAGGCGACTTTAGTGTTAAAGAAATTGAAATGGCTTTGCATCACAACTTTATTCCTGTAACTTTGGGTAACACAAGGTTGCGTACAGAAACTGCTGCTATTATAGCTTGCCATAGTGTTGCTTTTGTGAATGAATAATTATGAAGCTACTTACAACTTTTTTATTTTGTGTTTTTTCTGTGACTTTGTTTGCACAAGATATTGCTATCCTAAAATATAAAGGTGGTGGAGATTGGTACAGTAATCCTACTGCATTGCCTAATTTAATTGCGTATTGCAATGCCAACATTAACACGAAAATAAATCCAAAACCAGAAACGGTTGAAGCTGGAAGCATTGATATTTTCCAATATCCTTTTTTGCACATGACTGGTCATGGTAATGTGTTTTTTGATGATGACGATGCTGAAAATCTTAGAAACTATCTCATTTCAGGAGGTTTTATTCATATTGATGATAACTACGGAATGCGACAATACATTGAAAAGGAATTGAAAAAAGTATTCCCAAATAATGAGTTAGTTGAGATTCCAGCTAATCATCCCATTTTTAATATTGCCTATAAGTTTCCAGATGGCTTACCAAAAATACATGAGCATGATGGTTTACCTCCAAAGGCTTTAGGCATTTTTCATGAAAGTCGTTTGGTATTGTTATTTACATTTGAAAGTGATTTAGGTGATGGTTGGGAAGACCCAGAAGTTCATAATGACCCAGAAGCAGTTAGGGAAAAAGCGCTTAAAATGGGAGCAAACATTGTTAAGTATGCTTTTGAGAATTAATTTGTATTTTTATTATTATGAATTATGAATCTAAAGATCCTTTTCATTTTGAAATTCCAGAAAAAAAACCCAATTCTCTTTTTATTAGAGTATCTTTTTTCTTGCTAGCAATTTTTTTTCTAATAGTTCCTCTATATTCAATTGATAGAAATGTATTTAAAATTAATGATGTAGTTATTACAATAGAGTGCAGTCATGATTTTTGCAAATCCAATTCAAGTTGTTTACTAACATCTCATTAATAGTTTTTATTTGCAACTCAACCACTACAATACAAACTTTCAAAAAAAAACATTTCCTATAAAGGTAGTTTGTGATGATATAACAAATGCACCAAATCTTGGTAGCTTGTTTAGGATATGTGATGCTTTTGGCGTTGAAGAACTTATATTTTGTGGTAAAAATATTCCTTTAGGAAGAAAAATGACAAAAACGTCAAGAGCTACTGAAAAAGCTGTAAAACATCAAACTCAAGACGATATCTTAAATGTTGTTTCTGAACTAAAAAATAAAAACTATTACCTCGTTGCTTTGGAAATTACTTCAGCAAGTGAAGTCATTCATAATTATATTTTTCCTACCAATCAACCGATTGCTCTCATTGTTGGAGATGAAAACTTTGGGATTTCAGAAGATATTTTAAACCAATGTGATGCTATTGTACATATTCCAATGTTTGGTCAAAATAGCAGCATGAATGTTGTGCAAGCAACAAATATTGCGCTTTACGAAATAACAAAGCAATTAATATAATCTGTTTTATATCTTTACGATATGAATTCAAACACCATAACCAACGGAATATTAAAAGCACTAGCCATTGTTTTAGGCATCTGCCTGGTTTTATATTTTTTATTTAAAATCCAGTCTGTCATAGTCTATATAGCAATAGCATCTGTTATCTCTCTAATTGGCAGACCTATCGTTCTATTCTTAAGAAGGAAACTAAAGTTTAATAACACACTTGCCGTTGTTGTTACTATGGTTGTTTTTATTGGATTGCTAGTTGGCTTGGCTGGATTATTTATTCCTTTAATTACCAAGCAAGGACAAAATTTAGCACTTCTGGATATTAATCAATTACAAGCTAATGTTGAAAGTTTATATACTGAAGCCGTTGAATATTTTGAAATAAATAATATTGATGTTGAAAAGTCCATCAAAGACTCTAATCTGCTTTCAAAAATTGATTATTCAGTTATCCCGAACTTTTTTAATTCGTTTGTAAGTGGTTTAGGAAGTTTTAGTATTGGTTTATTTTCAGTTCTGTTCATTTCGTTCTTTTTTCTAAAAGATAGCAAACTCTTTGAGAGTGGAATGCTCACTTTTGTTCCTGATGAAAATGAGTCACGTTGGAAAAATTCTTCAATTAAAATAAAGGATTTATTATCTAGATACTTTGTTGGGTTAATCTTTCAAATCCTTATTCTGTTCATCATATATACTATTGGTCTTTTAATAATTGGCGTTGAAAATGCAGTTGTTATTGCGTTTTTATGTGCATTACTTAATCTCATACCTTATGTTGGTCCTTTGGTTGGAATCTTTTTAATGATTACACTGACCATGACAAGCAATCTAGGTTTTAGCTTTAGTGAAGTGATATTACCAAAGACATTTTGGGTATTTATTGTTTTCCTCATTGGCCAATTGGTTGATAATTTTGCAAGTCAGCCAATTATATTTTCGAAGAGCGTTAAATCACATCCTCTTGAAATTTTCTTAGTTATTTTAATGGCTGGAATTTTGTTTGGTGTAGTTGGGCTAATTGTTGCAATTCCTGCATACACTGCCATAAAAGTCATCCTAAAAGAATTTCTTGCCGAAAATAAAATTGTAAAGCGCTTAACCAAGAATATATAATTACGCTTGAATCCAAACATTCTAAATACAGACAATCAAGAATTTATTGATGCTAACTTGGATTCAGATATAATTTCATTGTTGCTCAGCAAAAAAAGTTTTGATTCTGTAACTCTAAAAGAACTCGTTGAGCAAATTGAATCAAAAAACAAGTGCAAACATAAGTTACCAACTTGGTTCAATACAAAGAACATATATTTTCCAAACAAACTCAACATTGAGCAAACCTCGTCCGAAATTGCTGCTAAGCACAAATCATCGTTGGTGAAAGGTAACTCCTTAATCGATTTAACTGGTGGATTAGGTGTAGACTCGTTTTATTTTGCTAAACAATTTAGTCATGTTACACATTGTGAATTAAATGAAAATTTATTCAAAATAGCAGAGCATAATTATAAGGCTTTTGGAATTAGCAACATCAATTGCATGTCTGGTGATGGCATTGAACATTTACAAAATTCAAATGCCAACTTTGATTGGATTTACATAGACCCTTCGAGGCGTCATGATAGTAAAGGGAAAGTGTTTTTTCTTAGTGATTGCTTACCAGATGTTACCAAACACCTTAATTTGTTTTTGGAACATTCTAAAAATATCTTGATAAAAACCTCGCCAATGCTAGATATTTCAATTGCTTTGAGTGAGCTTAGGTTTGTAAAAGAAATCCATATCATCTCCATTAAAAATGAGGTAAAAGAACTGCTTTTTTTGATTGAGAAGAATTTTGATAAAGGGATTACAGTACACACTATTAATATTGAAAATAAAGATGAGCATCGTTTTGATTTTAAACTATCAGAAGAAAGAAACAAGTTTTCAACTTACTCTCATTTAAAGAAATATCTATATGAACCTAATAGTGGCATCATGAAGGCTGGAGCGTTCAATTCAGTTTCATTTATCTTAAATATTGACAAACTCCATAAGCATTCTCATCTTTATACTTCAGATTCCATTAAAGAGTTTCCAGGAAAGTGTTTTGAAATCATAAAAGCTTTGCCTTATTCGAAAAAGGATATTACTAGATTCTATTCTAATAAACAATATAATGTTGTCATTAGAAACTTTCCAGAAACTGTTGCAAAGATTAGGAGCAAATTCAAAATAAAAGATGGAGGAACGTTTACTTTGTTTTTTACCACCAATTGCAAAAACGAAAAAATTATTATTGAAGCAATGAGGCTAAAAAAATAGGGTTGCCTCATAAGAAGACAACCCTCAATCCTTTATTGCTAATAACATTAACCTTAAACTATAGCTTTACATAAAGGAGTTTTTGTTGAATATTTGCAGTAAAATATTTATTTAAATGAAGTTTTAAAACTTAACATTGTACTTATCTTCTTATTTCAAAATTATTTAAATTAATATCATCCAATCCTTCTTCATCAAAAGGATATTCCATGTGATCCTGAATATTATAAAGTGAGATTAAAATAAACTGACTCAGTATAACTACAAAATATGTTATCCAAATGGTAGTTCCTAAACCAACTTTGTTGATAATGGTAGGTGTATAAATTAAAGGGAATATATATATAAAAATTAAACAGTATGCCTTTAAACTTATTGGTGTTCTATGAGTATGAATAGCAAGCAGGTTTTCAATGGATTCATGCATATCATACATAAACCTAATCACCTTATCTTTTACACTTTTTGGTAAATCTTCTCTGTTTTCCATAATAAAGACATATACTTTATTAATTACTGCATCAAGATTCTCTGTATTGTGGTCATTATTTCTAAGATGACTCATTGTTTTATTACTAATCTCTTCTAAAATGGAATCTATTTCAGTATGTTTTTCCTCACTTAAATTAGTAGCATTCAAGAAAAAATAATGCACAGTTTTAACAGAACTTCTAAACTGACTCAAATGCTCCAAAGCCTTTTCTCGCCTTCTAAAAGAACTTCTTATGGTAAACACCAAAGGAAATACTATAGCAATACTAATTAAGGTTAAATCAATATTATAATTAATATTGTATTTGTAGGCTAATATAGGTGTTAGAATAGATATTGAAATGGCAACCAAAGTCCGATAATTTATTATCGCAACATACTGTCTCATTGTTAGGAATATAAAATGTTATATTTGTTAAAATAGAAACAATATTATGAATAAGCAAATAATATGTATTCTCCTTGTCTTTGTTTTCTTCCTACCAAGTCATAATCATGCACAAGAATCTTCAATTCCTGAACAGATAGAAGACTCCTTAGATTTGTTTGATGACCAAAAAATATTACCTCTAAGATTTAATTATTCCAATAAAGATTTAAAAAGAAATACCAACGACAGCACTTATATACCATCTATTTTGTCATATCAAAACGATGATGAGGGTTGGACAAGCCTAAATATTGATATAAGAGCAAGAGGAAATTTCAGAAGAGAAAAGTGCTACTTTGTGCCAGTAAAAATTAGCATAAAAAAGAAACACTATAAAAACACCAAATTCGAAGGTCACAAAAAATTAAAACTCGTAGTGCCATGCCTTCTTGAAAGAGATAGAAATGATAATGTGGTCAAAGAATATATGGCCTACAAAATATATGAAACTATATCTCCTTACCATTTTAGGACTCGATTCACTGATATAGAATTATCTGAACCCAGAGGAAAAAAAGAAAAAATTCATAACATAAAAGGGTTTTTAATTGAGGATGATAAAAAGATAGCTAAAAAATTTGACGGAAAAATTGTTGAGCGTTCAATCCATCCACTAGCTCAGGAAGAATTAAACTCAATTAGATGTGAATTTTTTCAATTTATGATTGGTAACACAGATTTTTCTAACCTTGAGCAGCACAACTCAAAACTGATTTACATTGATAAAAAAATCTATCCAGTTCCTTACGATTTTGATATGTCTGGCTTAGTGAATGCAAGCTACTCAGTAGTATCTGAAGCAATTACCAGTAAATCATCAAATATGACAAGAGTGACTCAAAGAATGTATAGAGGATTTAAGCGAAACCTTACTTTAATAGAGCAAGTACGACAAGAATATATTCAGAACAAGGCCAAGGTATTTAAAATTATTGACGACTTAAAACCAAGGTTTGAAAGTGAAAAGGAATTCGAAGCAGCAAGAGAATTTATTCAAGATTTTTATAACATCATTATGAATGATAATAAGTATAAGTCTCAAATTGTTGAAAAGCTAAGGAGCTAATTTTAAAACACACCTCTTCAATTAGAGCCTCTATAATAATCAAGAAGTTTAACTCTTAAAATGTATTCGTATTTGACGTTATTCAAGCTTATACGAGCGTTTTCCAAATTATTTTTACTAATAATATAGCTCACACTATTATCCACTCCATTAGTAAATCTAATTTCATTAATTCTCAATGATTCTTCATAAGCTTCATTTTGATTAGATAAAACTTGATAACGTTCGTAAGCAGATTGCATATCTCTGTATGTTTGCTCTATTGCAGTTCTCAATTGCAACTTTATACGCTCTAATTGTATTTCAGCTTCCTCGCTTCTTATTTTTTCTAGGGCAACTGTGTTTTTGGCATTAAAACCATTAAACAAAGGAATATTAACAGCAATTCCTGCTGAGCTATTTAAGTTATTTTCAAACTGATCGCTAAAATCAATTTTCTCAGGAATAAAACTTGTTGATTCAGCAAAAACTGAATAATCCTGACCGTCGACTGTAACAAAGCCTCCAGTATCCACAATACTTGTTCCTCCTTCATTAAAAATTCGTGCTGCACTTGAATAATTGGTGTTAAGGTTCGCAAACACAGAAATTTCAGGAACATAATTTGACTTAGCAACAGATACTCCTTTTTTAGATGCTTCTAGCCTAAACTCTCCTGCTTTTACAATTGCAAAATTCTCTAATGCTTGCTGATATACCTCGTCAAATGAATCGTTATAAACTTCAAAATCCACTGGAATATCAATGGCAGCAACGTCAAAATCCACATCAATATTTAATAACTGCATTAACGTTAATTTTGCATCTTCATAATTATTTCTAGCATTGATTAAGCTTGCTTCATTATTAGCTTTCAACCCTTGGAAATCTCTATATTCAGATGGATTTGCCATTTCTTCTTCAAATATGGATACCATTTTTGTACCATTTTATAGCACTAAAAAAACTGGTAACGGAATAGGTTTAAGTTTATCAAAACAAATTATGATGCTCCATAACGGAAGGCTTCAAGTGCAAAGTGAAGAAGGAAAAGGTACAATTATGAGTTTGATTTTTTGATTTACAATTACTCTCATAAAAAATAAGTCAAGTGAAAATTTATAAAACAAAAAAGTCTTACTATTTCTAGTAAGACTTTTTGTGATGGCACTAGGATTCGAACCTAGGACCGCCTGCTTAGAAGGCAGGTGCTCTATCCAGCTGAGCTATGCCACCATTAATTTAATTTGTCGGGGTGGCAGGATTCGAACCTGCGACCTCCGCGTCCCAAACGCGGCGCGATAACCGGGCTACGCTACACCCCGAATCGATTATCATTGAAATTGCGGAGAGAGCGGGATTCGAACCCGCGCGACAGTTACCCGTCGACAGTTTAGCAAACTGCTCCATTAACCACTCTGGCACCTCTCCTATTTATTAGTCTTTAAAAGAACTTGCATTATGGATTCATAATGCGGATGCAAATGTAGGTTATCATCTTAAAGAACGCAAGCAATTTTTTTAAATTTTTTCTTTAAAATTCTTACTCAGGATATTCTATTCGCAAGTGATAGATATTTGCAAGCTTATGTTTTAACACCTTCTTTATGGATTGAATTTCTTTGAATGTAATATTCGAATTCAAAAATTGTTCGTTCTCCATCTGCTTGCTTATAATATTCTCAACAAATGCATCAATTTTTGTTGATGTGGGCTCCTTTAGGCTTTTTGAAGCAGCTTCAACACTATCACACATCATTAAAATTGCTGTTTCTTTACTAAAAGGCCTAGGTCCAGGATACATAAAATCTTTAAGATTAACATTTTTATCATGTAATTCCTTTTCTTTTTTATAGAAATAATAAACGACACTTGTTCCATGGTGGGTTCTAATAAAATCAATAACTCTATCTGGCAAATTATGTTTTTTTGCAATTTCAATCCCTTCGATTACATGGTTAATAATTATAGATGCACTTTCCTTAGAAGACAACTCATCATGAGGATTTATTCCTGTAGACTGATTTTCAGTAAAGTATGTAGGATTGCTCATTTTTCCAATATCATGATACAATGCTCCAACCCTTACTAACATGGCGTTAGCTCCAATCTCATTAGCAGAAGCTTCAGCTAAATTCGCAACGTTTAAAGAATGGTGGAACGTTCCTGGCGCTTTATTTGATAACTCCTTTAATAGTTTTGTGTTAGTGTCGGACAATTCTAATAATGATACATCTGAAACGAGTCCGAAAATTTTTTCATAAGCATAAATAAGTGGCTGAACGAATAGTGTCGCCAATCCGCAAAGAATAAACATTAAAAAAGTTTCCCATTGTAGATTATCAATACTTCCTTCATGAATTACAAAAAAAGCAAAGTATGCAACTATATATATTAATGTTATTTGACCTACTGAAATGAATAAATTTGCTCGCTTATACAATTCAGAAACTGTTAATATTGTTACTATTCCAGCTATGATTTGCAAAAACATGTACTCATAGTTGTTAGCAACTACAAAACCCAATAATAGCACAGTAATAACATGCGCAAACAATCCTAATCTCGCATCAAAAAAAGCTTTTAAAACTAGTGGCAAAATACAGAGTGGTACAATATATATGTACCCTGAATTATAGTTAATTACTAGTGTGGTTAACAAAACCATCAATAAGATATTGAAGAAAATAAAGGTGACTTTTGTATTGTTGTTAAAAACTTCAATCCTATATTTTCTCAAGAATAGAAGTAGCATGAGCAATGCGAGAGCAACAAGAAGTGTGTAAGCGCCAAGAATCCAATTATAATTTGCTTCACTCCAAACTTGTGATTGGTATTCTGATTCTAGTGATTTTAAAACTTTGAACTTCTCTCCCTCAACAACCTCTCCTTTTGATATTATGATTGTTCCTTTTTCTATATAACCTTTAGATTCGGAAATTTTGTTCAACTCCTCTTCTAATGAATTATCTGTTATATTTTTATTTAAAACAACATTGGGTTTGATAATATCAAAGAATAGCGATAAAAAATTATCACGATAATTTAAAATATCTTCGTCTTTAATTTCATTATCAATGAAAGCCGTTATTTCATTCAGTGATATTAGTCCTGAATATTTAACAACTCCAGCCTGAGTATTATTAACAAGCAAAGTAATATCTTGGTTATTCGAATAATTGTAGTCCTTATCCAAAACACCTCTTTGATATATGCCTTCAAGTAATTCTTTACCATAATCTTTCAATTCAGACCTATTTGGTAGAAGTAATGAATCTGGAAATTCAACTATAAACTGTGAATCATAAGATTCGTTTATATTGTTTATTAATTCAGTATCGACATCAAAGTAAACCTGAGCATTGTCAGTTATCTCTTTACGCTCAGCAGCAATTTCTTCAGCAGTCTTTTTTATTGCAAAATCGAAAGGAGCATAATAATTCTCAGATTGCCAAGGCTTACCTTTTTCAAAACTATACTTAAATTTTCCGCTTTTTGGAAATAAATAAACTACCAAAAAAGTAGTAGTTATAAAAAGAAGTATTTTATAAAGTAACGAATGATTCTTATAAAGCTTATTAATTAAGTCTTTCATTTGCTTGTTGAATAATATCAAAAGTAACAAAAAAAATAAGAGCAATTGTTGAGTGTGATATTAGTATAATCTTTCCATTTTCTTCCAAATTTTGATTAATTTCGCAACTACAACAAATTAAGTTTATAAATGAGTAAAGAAGTAGTAATAGTTTCAATGGCCAGAACTCCAATTGGAAGTTTTTTAGGAAGTTTATCAACCATTCCAGCACCAAAATTAGGTGCAATTGCCATTAAAGGAGCTCTAGAAAAAATAAACCTAGATCCAACCTTAGTTCAAGAAGTACTAATGGGTAATGTTGTCCAAGCAGGTACAGGGCAAGCTCCAGCTAGACAAGCAGCAATTTATGCTGGGATTCCAGATACAGTTTCATGTACTACTATAAATAAAGTTTGTGCTTCTGGCATGAAAACAGTTATGCAAGCAGCACAATCAATTGCTTTGGGTGATGCAGATATTATTGTTGCTGGAGGCATGGAAAATATGAGCTTAATTCCTCATTACATGCATGCACGTTCTGCAACTAAATTTGGACCAACTACACTTGAAGATGGTATGCAAAGAGATGGTTTAGTTGATGTTTACGACGGAAATGCAATGGGAGTTTGTGCTGATGCTTGTGCTACTGAGTATAAATTCTCAAGAGAAGATCAAGATGCTTTTGCAATACAATCCTACAAGCGTTCAGCTGCTGCTTGGGAAGCTGGAAAATTTAACAATGAAGTTGTTCCTGTTGAAGTTCCTCAACGTCGTGGTGAGCCAATAGTTGTTAATAAAGATGAAGAATACTCAAACGTAAAAATGGAAAAAATTCCTGCTTTGCGACCAGCTTTTACTAAAACTGGAACCGTTACTGCAGCGAATGCCTCAACAATAAATGACGGTGCAGCAGCAATGGTTTTAATGAGTAAAGGTAAAGCTGATGAATTAGGGTTAAAACCTTTGGCTACGATTAAAAGTTATGCTGATGCAGCACATGAACCAAAATGGTTTACTACTGCTCCTGCAAAAGCATTACCAAAAGCATTGGATAAAGCTGGAATTGCTTTGAATGATGTAGATTATTTTGAATTTAATGAAGCCTTTTCGGTTGTTGGTTTAGCAAATATGAAAATATTAGGCCTTGATGACAGCAATGTGAATGTAAATGGTGGTGCAGTTTCTTTAGGTCATCCATTAGGATGTTCGGGAGCAAGAATTATAATTACATTATTAAGTGTTTTAGAACAAAACAATGCGAAAATTGGAGCAGCTGCCATTTGTAATGGTGGTGGTGGTGCTTCAGCTATTGTTTTAGAACGTAACTAATTTATATGCAATACGGAATTTGCCATTTAAGCATAGTTTCTTTGCGTTTTGAACCTTCGGACAAAAGTGAACTTGTATCTCAAGTTTTATATGGTGAAGTTTTTAAAGTGTTAGAGCAAAGAAAAAAATGGAGCAAAATTCGTTTGGCTTTTGATAAATATGAAGGCTGGATTGATAACAAACAATTTCAACTAATAGATAAAGATGATTATGAAAAGGTTTCCAAAGCAATACCAATTCTTTCATCAGATTTAGTAGAATTTATTGAAGACAATTCAAAACAATTGTATCCTATTCCTATAGGATCTACATTAAACGGTTTATCACTGTTAAGTCACAAACATGATGGCAATACCATTTCTAAAATCAGACCAAAATCTGAATTTATAAAAACTGCATTCCTTTATTTAAATGCACCATATCTTTGGGGAGGAAAAACACCTTTTGGTATTGATTGTTCTGGGTTTACGCAAATGGTATATAAATTAAATGGTCATAAACTATTGAGAGACGCTTCAATGCAAGCTACTCAAGGTGAAGCTCTGAGTTTTATTGAAGAAAGTGAACCTGGAGATTTAGCCTTTTTTGATAATGCTGAAGGCGATATTATACATGTAGGTATTATTATGGAAAACAATTACATTATTCATGCTCATGGAAAAGTAAGAATTGATAGATTAGACCACTCAGGTATTTACAATACCGAAAAAAACATTCATACACATAAGCTAAGAGTCATTAAAAAAATTATATAAAATAAAAAAGCCACTTAAAACTAAGTGGCTTTTTTATATGTAAATCTTATTCTAGTTGTCTTGCATTGCATCAACTTTAGCCTTCATAGCTTTGAAGTTTGGTTGATCATCCAATACACTATAAATTTCCATCAAGGTTTTAGCAGCATCATAACTGTTTGGTTCGTGCTCTAAAACACCTTTTAGAAAAGGAATTGCTTCCTTATAAGTGTTATTCTTTAATTCATTTAGCTCATTATAACGCTTATCATCTGCAGCAGATGTACCAAGTCCATTCATTTCATCTACATATTTTTGTACTTGATCAAATAACATAGCTACCAAGTTCATTCTAGCTCTATTATATGTTGTATCAACTTCTAAAGCCTTTGTATAATACCCTTTTGCTGCTTCATAATCACCAGTATCTGCCGAAACTACACCAAGGTTAAAAAGTAAATCAACATTATTTGGATTAACGCTCAATGCTTGAGCCACTAATTCTTTGTACTCATCTATTTGACCTAATTTATATCTTACATTTGCTTCAGCTACTAATAAGTTAAAATCACCAGGATTTGTAGCCTTAGCCTTATCAATTGCTGCAAGTGCTTTATCAGTTTCTCCCTTTTCAATATAAATTAGAGCAATATTTTTAGCTATTTCCCCAACTTTAGAATCAGTTTTTTCATTACGAGAATTAGAGTGAGTTCCAGCTTTTACAGAAATATCTCTAATTGCTGCTGATGGAAAAGATTGCTCTTCTCCAGATTCTGTTTCAGTGGCCATATAACTCACTGAAATACCTGTATAACCTAAATCTTGAAGCTTTGAAAACATGCTAATAGCTTCATCATAACTTTTGTTTGAAGTAGCTAATAATGCTGCGTTATACAAATACAATGTATCAACAGGAGATGACATATATGCATTCTCAAAGTTTTTGTAAGACACTGCATAATTCTTTTCACCTAAAGCGTTTTGAGCTTTGGTGATAAAGCTATTTGTCATAGCTGTATTCATTTCATCCACTTTTGGCGTATAAGTCATTCTACCACTTTGCTTTTCAGTATCACGAAGTAATTTAAAATTCTTAAGTGCTTCGGTTACATCAGCGTCACTACCAGCTCCATCTGCATATAGAGCCTGTCCTTTCAGAAAGTAAAATTTCGCTTTAAGCTTATCATCCATTGCCGACATCAATGATTCAGCTTTAGATACTAAAGATTTAGCGTCTCCGAAATTCCCACTCTTTATGGCTTTTTCTACTTCTTTTAGTTCTTTCTTCTGTGCATAAGAGAATGCTCCAATCATTAAAGCCATGCTCAGTACAACAATTCTTTTCATTTTAATATAGTTTATTTGTTAATGTATTTTACTCTTCTTCAGAATTATCAATAGTTGTGCCATTATTAATAACATCTTCATTATCAATTAGTTCATCTTCATCTACGTCATCTTCATCATGCATAACTTTTGCCACAGCAGCAATAGAGTCATTTCCTTTAAGGTTAATAAGCTTAACACCTTGAGTCGCTCTTCCCATAACTCTTAAATCCTGAACAGCCATTCTAATTGCTATTCCCGATTTATTTATAATCATAAGGTCATCTTCATCACTTACGTTCTTGATTGCTACTAAGTTACCTGTTTTTTCTGTAATAGAAATGGTTTTTACACCTTTTCCTCCACGATTGGTAATTCTGTAGTCTTCTAAACTAGAACGTTTACCATAGCCATTTTCTGAAACTACAAGGATATCGCTTTCCATATCATTAACCGCAATCATACCAATTACTTCATCAGTTTTCTCATCTTGGAGTCTAATACCACGAACACCTGAAGCATTTCTACCCATTGGTCTTGTTTTAGCTTCTTCAAAACGAATTGCTTTACCAGATTTAAGAGCTAACATCACTTGGCTTTCTCCTGTAGTAAGTTTTGCTTCTAATAGCTCATCATCCTCTTTTATGGTAATGGCATTAATTCCATTTGTTCTAGGGCGTGAATACTGCTCCAAAGAAGTCTTTTTTACTTGTCCTTTTTTAGTAGCCATAATTACATAATGACTATTTATGTAATCTTCATCCTTTAAATCTTGAGTACAAATAAATGCTTTTACTTTATCGTCTTGCTCAATATTAATAAGGTTTTGAATTGCTCTACCTTTTGATGTCTTACTTCCTTCAGGAATTTCGTAAACTCGCATCCAGAAACATTTCCCCTTTTGTGTAAAGAACAACATATATTGGTGGTTGGTACCAACAAATAAGTGCTCTAAGAAATCCTCATTTCTGGTTGTTGATGCTTTTTGACCAACTCCTCCTCTATTTTGTGTTTTGTATTCGGTAAGTGATGTTCTCTTGATATAACCAGCATGAGAAATAGTAATAACCACTTTCTCATTCGGAATCATATCCTCAATACTTAAGTCACCTCCAGCATACTCTATAACCGAACGACGTTCATCTCCATATTTATCTTTAACCTCAAGAAGTTCATCTTTAATGATATCCATACGACGATCTTTTTTGTCAAGAATATCTTTTAAGTTTTCAATGGTTTTCATTAAATCTTCATACTCAGCTCTAAGTTTATCTTGTTCTAAACCTGTAAGCTGACGCAAACGCATTTCAACAATGGCTTTCGCTTGAATCTCTGTAAGCTCAAACCTATCGATTAATTTTTGTCTAGCTTCATCTGCATTTGCAGAAGCACGAATTAACGCAATTACTTCATCAATATTATCAGAAGCAATAATAAGTCCTTCTAATATATGAGCACGCTCTTCGGCTTTTCGAAGTTCATATTGAGTTCTTCTAACAACTACTTCATGTCTATGCTCAACAAAATGATGAATCATGTCTTTTAGATTCAACATTTCTGGCCTACCATTTACAAGTGCAATATTATTTACACTAAACGATGATTGCAATGCAGTATATTTATAAAGCTTATTTAAAACTATGTTTGGAATTGCATCTCGTTTTAAAACATAAACAATGCGCATTCCATTTCTATCAGACTCATCTCTAATTGTAGAGATCCCTTCAATTTTCTTATCGTTAACAATATCAGCAGTTTTCTTAATCATATCTGCCTTATTGACTTGATAAGGAATTTCGGTAACAATAATACACTCTCTGCCTTGAACTTCTTCAATTTCGGCTTTTCCTCGCATTACTATTCGTCCACGTCCTGTTTTAAAAGCTTCCTTAACACCATCATATCCATAAATAATTCCACCAGTTGGGAAATCTGGAGCCTTAACATGTGTGATTAGCTCATCAATTTCAATATCATTATTGTCAATGTAAGCAATTGTACCATCAACTACTTCAGTTAAATTATGAGGAGGCATATTAGTTGCCATACCAACAGCAATTCCAGAAGCACCATTAACTAAAAGGCCAGGAATTCGAGTTGGTAAAACTGTAGGTTCTTGAAGTGTATCATCAAAATTAAGCTTGTGGTCAACAGTCTCTTTGTCAATATCTGCCAACATGTCTTCAGAAATCTTACGCATTCTAGCTTCTGTATAACGCATTGCTGCAGGACTATCTCCATCTATAGAACCAAAGTTTCCTTGTCCATCAACAAGCATGTAACGTAAACTCCATTCTTGAGCCATACGTACCATAGTGTCATACACTGACGTATCACCATGTGGATGGTATTTACCTAGTACTTCACCAACTATTCTAGCTGATTTTTTATGTGCTGTATTTGCTCTAACACCAAGTTCATGCATACCATAAAGTACACGTCTGTGAACTGGTTTTAAGCCATCTCTTACATCTGGTAAGGCACGTGACACAATGACTGACATTGAATAATCAATGTAAGCCGATTTCATTTCATCTTCAATGTTAATTGGAATGAGTTTTTCTCCTTCTGCCATATAAAATTTTAATTAGATTTTTTGTAGGTTTTCAAATCGAGCTAATATAAGGATTTTGTCAGTGTTGGCTTGAACTTTATAATGGTTTTTTGAGACATTTTATCAACAATATTATAGGTGTTTTTCGTTAATAACTATAACGTTAATTATTTTGATTTTATAGAGTTTTTTTTGTCTATTAGCGTCACTTAGTCGAATTAAGGTATGGTTTTTGAAATTATTATCTTGTTTTTACTATTTTTAATGCAGAAAGGAATAAGTTATGGATGATAATTTTTCACCAAGAGTAAAAGATGTAATTGCTTACAGTAAAGAAGAAGCATTGCGTTTAGGCCACGATTTTATTGGTACTGAACATTTAATGCTTGGACTGTTACGAGATGGAAATGGCAAAGCCATAGATATTTTGGGTGCTCTAGAAATTGATTTGAACCACTTAAGACGAAAAGTTGAAATTTTAAGCCCAGCAAATCCTAATATTACTATAGCCTCAAATGAAAAGAAGAACCTTCATTTGACAAGACAAGCTGAGCGTGCTCTAAAAACCACGTTTTTAGAAGCCAAGTTATTTCAAAGTACTTCTATCAATACAGCGCATTTATTGTTGTGTATTCTTAGAAATGAAAATGACCCAACAACTAAGCTATTAAATAAACTAAAAGTTGACTACGATAACGTAAAAGAGCAGTTTAAGTATATGATTACAAACGATGACGATTATATAGAACCTACCAAAGCAGAATCTTTTTCTGATGAAGAGTCATCTTCAGAAGAAAGTTCAAAAGAAAATCCTTTTGGTCAATCAACAAGCAAAAGTGCTAAAAAATCAAAAACACCTGTTCTTGATAATTTTGGACGTGATTTAACTGCTATGGCTGAAGAAGGAAAATTAGATCCTGTAGTTGGTCGTGAAAAAGAAATACAGCGTGTTTCTCAAATATTGAGCAGACGTAAAAAGAACAATCCTTTATTAATTGGTGAGCCAGGAGTTGGTAAATCAGCAATTGCAGAAGGATTAGCAAATAGAATAATAAGTAGAAAAGTATCAAGAATATTATTCAACAAACGTGTTGTAACCCTTGATTTAGCTAGCCTTGTAGCTGGTACTAAATACAGAGGACAGTTTGAAGAACGTATGAAGGCAGTGATGAACGAACTTGAAAAAAATGATGATATCATTTTATTCATTGATGAAATTCATACTATTGTTGGTGCTGGTGGTGCAACTGGGAGCTTAGATGCTTCAAACATGTTTAAACCAGCTTTGGCTCGTGGAGAAATACAATGTATTGGTGCAACTACGCTTGATGAATACAGACAATATATTGAAAAAGATGGTGCTTTAGAGCGTCGTTTTCAGAAAGTAATAGTAGAGCCAACAACAGTTGTTGAAACTATTGAAATTCTAAACAATATTAAAGGAAAATACGAAGAGCATCATAATGTCGATTACACTCCAGAAGCTATTGAAGCTTGTGTGAAATTAACAAATCGTTATATGACTGAGCGCTTTTTACCAGACAAAGCCATTGATGCTTTAGATGAAGCTGGTTCTCGTGTACATATTACAAACATTGATGTTCCAAAACAAATATTAGAGCTGGAAGAAGAGCTTGAAGCAGTAAAAGAGACAAAGAATAAAGTCGTTAAAAAACAAAAATATGAAGAAGCTGCGAAGCTTCGTGATGATGAAAAACGACTTGAAAAAAGTTTAGCAGAAGCTCAGAAAAAATGGGAAGAAGAATCAAAACAGCATCGTGAAGTTGTAACTGAAGATAATGTTGCAGATGTCGTATCAATGATGACTGGAATTCCTGTAAACAGAATTGCACAAACCGAAAGCAATAAGCTTGCAAAACTTCCTGAACTTATTAAAGGAAAGGTAATTGGTCAAGATGAAGCTGTTGCAAAGGTTGTAAAAGCCATTCAGCGTAATCGTGCTGGACTTAAAGATCCTAATAAACCAATTGGCTCATTTATATTTTTGGGTCAAACAGGAGTTGGTAAAACGCAATTAGCCAAAGTATTAGCTAGAGAACTTTTTGACAGTGAAGACACTCTTGTTAGAATTGACATGAGTGAGTACATGGAAAAATTTGCAATTTCAAGGCTTATTGGTGCTCCTCCTGGTTATGTTGGCTATGAAGAAGGTGGACAATTAACCGAGAAAATTCGTCGCAAACCTTATGCTGTCGTATTATTGGATGAAATTGAAAAGGCACATCCAGATGTATTTAACATGTTGCTACAAGTACTTGATGATGGTTTCTTAACTGATAGTTTAGGGAGAAAAATAGATTTCAGTAATACTATCATAATCATGACATCAAATATTGGAGCCAGAAAGTTAAAAGATTTTGGAACTGGAGTTGGATTTGGTACCTCAGCTCAAAAATCGCAAGCGTCAGATCATGCAAAAGGTATTATTGAAAATGCTTTAAAAAAGGCTTTCGCTCCAGAATTTTTAAATAGAATTGATGATGTTGTTGTGTTTAACGTTCTTGAAAAAGAAGATATCAACTTAATTATTGATATTGAGCTTGAAAAGCTAATTGCAAGAATAAAAGATTTAGGCTATACACTTAAATTAAGTAAAAAAGCTAAAGATTTTATTGCAGACAAAGGATTTGATCAGCAATATGGAGCACGACCATTAAAGCGAGCTATACAAAAATATATAGAAGACGCCTTAGCTGAAGAAATTATTACATCCAAAATTCATGAAGGAGACGTTATAAGTATGGATTTAGATAAGGATGCAAGCGAACTTACAATAAAAATTAAAAAGGCTGAAAAGCCTACAAAATCATAGATAATTTTCGAATTATAGTTTAAACTCCACTTTTTTAAGTGGAGTTTTTTTTGATTCATATTTTATATTACCTAATTTTAGTTATGCAAAAAATGCTTACATTCTCTTTTTGTAAGACAGATATTTATGATAATTATCTGGTTGCTTACATGAATGAAGTTATACTTATAACTACAGACAATAACAAAGCTTTAGAAAAATTTGAAATGTCATTAAAAAACTATTTTAAAACTTTCACTTCTTTGAAAGATGCAAAAGGTTGGGCTTTAAACATTTTATACAATGGATAAAGACAATATTAAGGTTATTACCAAAGCCATTAACGAAGAAATTGCAAAAACTGAACTAACAATTAAAAACTACAAGGAGCTAACAAAACCTATTGCACCAGAAAACGCCATTGGGAGAGTATCAAGAATGGATGCCATAAATAATAAAAGTGTTAACGAAGCTGCGCTTAAAAAAGCAGAACAAAAACTTAACAATCTCAGCATAGCTCTTTCCAATATAAACGATTCTGATTTTGGCGTTTGTTTTAAATGCAACAACACTATACCTCTTGGTAGAATTCTGCTAATGCCTCACACAAGATTTTGTGTACAATGCGCTAGATAACACTTTTTTAATTAATTCATTTACAATACATTAAATTTATTTAAATAAACAATTAGTATAAACTATATGTTTAATAATTAGCTTGAGCAAATTTGAATTTATTGTATAAAAAAAGACAGCCATTTTGCAATGGCTGCCTTTCTATTAAAATAGATTATTAAATCTATCTCCTCTAACTATCGTCTCTTCATGTTTGAAGAAACAACTTTCTTAGTAACAGAACCTTGATTAGTTGTCACAGTAATGTAGAACAACTGATCTCCAGCTCTAGATAGGTCGAAGCTCTTAGTTACTTCAGAGTTAGCTCGTACGTTTGTAAGAGATAAGCTCTTCACTAATAAACCTCTTGTATCGTGTACATTAATAGTTACATCAGTATCAAACTCAAAGTTGAACTTAACATTAACGTCTCTATCAAATGGTACTGGGTAAGCCATAAAGTCTAACTCAATACCCATGTCATCACCTTGATCTGGTGCAGCTTGAGCAGATTGACCCTCATGAACATAATCAGGTCCATCATTATCAATACCGTTATTATTATATTGATAATCTTGAGCATCCCAAGCATAAGTTATTATACATTCACTTTCGTTACAACCATCATAAGCTGTAAATGTTCTTGTAAACGAATTTTCAGCCACACCAATTGTTGCGGTCAAAGTAAGTCCGTTTTCATCACAAATTACCCCAGTTAATATAGAATACTCACCCCATTCATTGAAATCACATGAAGGGCCATCTATCCAAGTATAACCTTGATAAATTTCTTGACCTCCTTGAGTTATCTCTTTTAAATGCCAATCATTATGATCAGTCCAATAAAGCTCATAAGTAGAATCTCCAACTTGTTGACCATTCTCATCAAGTGCGATACCAACATATCCTGCTCTACCATTGCTAACAGGTCCATCAGCAATTCCTAAATTAATAGATACATTCACATTATTTACAGCATAAGTAACTTGAGAATCATAATATTGAGTAACTTCTCCATCACCTGCACAAGCATCAGTATAAGCAGCCTTTTCTTTTAAAGAGGCTCCCTTAACTTCAAGTACATAACGGTTACTTTGGTTAACACAGTTAATGTCGTTCCAAGTACTAGATCCAAAGAATCCAACCTCAGCACAATCTTCACTACCTGCATTATTAGGCTCTCCTGCATGCCAGTTAGTGTACGTTGAAGTATCACCATCTTGCCACACAAACACACCTTCTTGAGCAGTATCAGTATAACCAATATAGTATCTGATATTTCCACCAGCGGCAGCAACAACAGCATCATACACCCAAGTATTCTCGGCTGCATCATTAATTGTTACAGCATAACCACCATTTGCTAAAGCATTTGGTAAAGCTTCAGTTGCAGGCATCGCAGCATCAGACAAGTAATAGTAATTACCATTGTACTCACCTAACATTGTGAATCCAGCTTTATAACCAGGTCCATTATTTGGATCGAAGTCTAACTTAATAGTTTCACCACAATCTGCATCAACAAACTCAGGAGCAATTGTATCTTCTACAGTAAATGTACTAGTAGTTTCAGATACGTTTCCACAAGAATCAGTTGCATAGAATGTAACTGTTGTAGAGTAAGAACACTCATTACTTTGTCCAAATTCTGGAGCTTCTGTATCACAACCTTCGAAACGAAGATTATCTATAATAAACCTAGCAGAAATTGGATCAGCTGTATTTCTTAGGATTATTTGGTCAAATCCATCAGCACTTTCCATACCGAAGAATTGATAAGAGAATCCAGCAGTCAGTAAATCTGTTGCAACAACATTTCCATTATTCATACAAATTACTTCCATATCGATATCAAAATCAGCTGAAGCAGCATCAAATCCAACTCTATTCACTTTAGAATCAAACTTAATATCAATCATACCTGTTTGTGCAAATGGCATACTTAAACCAATTCCATTACCATCGTATGAGAATGATTCTAAAGAAGTATCATTACTAAACTGTACTCCTTGACCAGCATACTCTTGTCCACTTGGGCTACCACCTTCAGGAAGTGCTTCAAAATCAATTAAAGTTTCATCTCCACTAAAGTCATCTACACTTGTTAATAATCTATTTGTGTAATCATCTCCACAATAGTCATTAGTCCATGTAACATCATTACAATCTTCAGCAGTATGACCACCATTGCTTGCTAACCATGCAGCGAAACCATTATCATCAGTACCATCGCATTCAACTGTTTCGTCGTCAGCTTTAGTAATAACTGGAGCTTCATCATCAAGGATAACAAATGTACATACAAATCCTTCGTATGCATTTTCACAGTTATCATATACATCAAAAGTAATTGTCATTGTTCTTGAACAAGTTTCTTTATCGTCTCCTAAGTCAGTTCCAACTACAACAAATGTTAACTCATCTTGAGTTGCACAGTTATCTACGAAACATGGCTTAAGGTTAGAGTGATTAAACTCAACTCCAGCTACTGTAAACACACCACCTTCAGAAGTAATTTCTTCATCGTAAGTGATTGTTGCATCTGCAGGACAAACACCTGTTTGACTAGATGGTAAATCCATAGTTTCGTTTTCACATAAACCTGTTGGTTCAGGAGCACTCATGTCTCCACCATGATACCAAAGTTTCACAGATTGAGCATCGTTACCACAATCGTCAGTGATATCGTAACGTACCCAAAGGATCCACTTACAATCATCACCATCAAGATTCACTTCTCTATATACATTAACACCACTACAGTTGTCTTTGTATAATAGTGCAAAATCATCTGCAGTAAGGATACCTAATGCTGCTAAATCATCTTCCGTTTCAGGAGCACACATATCATTCTGGTTACTTTCTTCTGGTAACACACCATCTAAGTAAGGAGCTTCATTATCTCTAACTTGGATAGTTTGCGTTGCAGAAACAGGGTTTCCACAATCGTCTTCAGCTGACCAAGTTCTGATAATATCATAATTACCAGCACAGTTAAGCTCATTAATTACTTCACTGAAATCAACTTTAACGTCGTCATCACATGTATCTGTAGCAGTTACATTTGCAGGAGCAGGAATCGCATCAGTACACTCAATTGTAGTGTCTGCAGGTACTCCAACTAACTCAGGTGCAGTCATATCTTCACCAGAATAGTATACTTTATAATCTCCCAAAATATTACCACAGTCATCAGATACAGAATAGATATGGATAATAGACCATCCACAATCGTCACCAACTGGACTAGAGAATAAATCAACAACTACATTACTACAGTTATCTGTAAACATAAGAGCGAATTCTTCTTCAGTCATTGGTGGTGCCATATAATCGTCAGCACAACCATCGATTTCATTTATACTTACAGGTAATTCAAACCCTTCTCCTTCTTCTGGAGCAGTTGTATCAACAACAGTTACTGTTTGAACGTGCTCGATACCATTACCAGCACAATCAGCAGCTGTCCAAGTACGAACTAACGTATAACGTCCTGGGCAATCACCATCAATTTTCTCTTCAACAAAATCTACTTTAACATCAGGATCACAAAGATCTGAAGCAGTTAATGTAACAGCTGGAGTTACAGCGTCACACTCTTCAGTAACATCTTGTGGTAATTCTTCGTTAAAATAAGGATCAGTCTCATCGTATATAGTAATAGTTTGAGATGCAGTACTAACATTACCTGCACAGTCAGTTGCTGTCCAAGTTCTAGTAATTTCACCTAAACCACACTCATCAGTCTTATCATCATCTTCAAAAGTTAATGAAGGATTTTGATCACATTCGTCCTTAACAGTTGGCTCACTAAATACTGGGCCATCTGGACATTCTACTCTATAATCATCACCAACATTTTCAATTACTGGTGCAGCATTATCTTCAATTGTTACAGTTTGAGATTCTTGGCTAGAGTTTCCAGCACAATCAGTTGCAGTCCAAGTTCTAGTTATAGTACCTAAACCACACTCATCAAGATCTTCAACGTCTTCATATGTTAATTCAACTCCACTTGCACCGCCTTCACAGGAAACACCATTGAATACACAATTGAGATCAGTTGCTGTCCAGCTTTCCAAATCGCATGGTGGATTGACTCCGTCTACATTACTATACCAAATCATGTAATCAACTTCAAAGGCTTCCCATCTATTTTCAGCGTCATTATAAACAAGAGTATAAGCTGCATTTGGTGCACCGTCTCTTGATCCAGCGAAAATAGGATGACCGTTTTCTTCACCTATAGCTTCAAAGCTAATAATAGTTGTATACTCTTCATTGAAAGTACAATCAAAAGAAATACTTCCAAATTCATCAGAACTACACTCATCAGAAGCCGTTGGCTCACTGAATTCGAATCCTTCTGGACACTCTACAGTAAAGTCGTCACCAACACCATCAATAACAGGTGCTACATTATCTTCAACTTTAATAGTTTGAGTTGCAGTACTTACATTACCTGCACAGTCAGTTGCTGTCCAAGTTCTTTGAATTTCACCTAAACCACATTCGTCACGATCATCTTTATCCTCATAAGTTAATGTAGGAGCAGAATCACATGTATCAGAAACAGTTGGTTGACTGAATTCTGGAAGTTCAGGACATTCAATTAACATACCAGAACCAACACCACTAATTACTGGTGCAGTTGTGTCTACAATTGTAATTGTTTGAGATGCAGTACTAGAATTACCAGCACAGTCAGTTGCTGTCCAAGTTCTAGTAATATCACCTAAACCACAATCGTCACGCTTATCATCATCTTCATAATTTAAATATGGTTGTGAATCACAAGTATCAGAAGCAGAAGGATTACTCCATACTAATTCTTCAGGACACTCAATAGTATAGCTAGCTTCAACACCACTAATAACTGGTGCAGTAGTATCTACAATTGTAATAGTTTGAGAATCTGAACTCTCATTACCTTTACAATCTGTAGCATACCAAGTTCTAGTTACAGTACCTAAACCACAGTCATCAAGATCAGAAGAATCTTCAAATCTTAAATCTGGATTAGCATCACAATCATCTTTTGCAACTGGCTCACTCCATACTAGTGCGTCTGGGCACTCAACTGTATAATCATCCTCAACACCATCAATTGTTGGTGCTACGTTATCTTCAACAGTTATAGTTTGAGAAGCTTGAGACGAATTTCCACAATTATCTGTAGCTGTCCATGTTCTAGTTACAGAACCTAAACCACATTCGTCGCGATCGTCTTTATCATCAAAAGTAATTGTTACCTCAGTATCACAGTTATCAGAAGCCGTTGGTTCACTAAATACTGGTTGAGCAGGACACTCAATAGTTGCATCATCACCAACACCTGCAAATACAGGAGCAGTAGTATCAACAACGGTAATCTCTTGAGTTCCTAATGTAGTATTTCCAGCACAGTCTGTAGCTAACCAAATTCTGAATAGTGTATAACTGTCTTCACAAGCACCATCTTCTCTTCTTTCTTCAACAAACTTAACATGTACATCTTGATCACAAGCGTCAGTAGCTGATGCTTCACCTAATTGAGGTAATGCGTCACACTCTACTGTTACATCTGCAGGTACAGTTAATTCTGGAGCAGTAACATCTTGAACAGTAATTGTTTGAGATGCAGTACTTACATTACCTGCACAGTCAGTTGCTGTCCATGTTCTAACTACCTCACCTAAACCACAATCGTCACGCTTATCATCATCTTCATAAGTCAATGAAGCTTCATAATCACATGCATCTTGTGCATATGGCTGACTAAATTCTGGTTGTGCAGGACAATCAATTGTCATATCATCACCAACTCCAACAATTTCAGGAGCTGTAATATCTTGAACTTTTATAGTCTGAGTCGCAGTACTTACGTTACCTGCACAGTCAGTTGCTGTCCAAGTTCTTTGAACTTCACCTAAACCACATTCGTCACGATCATCTTTATCTTCATAAGTTAATGAAGGAGCAGAATCACAAGTATCAGAAACAGTTGGTTGACTGAATTCTAATTCTGCAGGACAATCAATTAACATTCCAGATCCAACTCCACTAATTACTGGAGCAGTAGTATCAACAATAGTAATTGTTTGTGATGCTTGACTAGAGTTAGAACAGTTATCTGTAGCTGTCCAAGTTCTAGTAATAGTACCTAAACCACACTCATCTAAACTTTCTACATCATTATACTCTAAAGATACCTCAAGATCACAATTGTCAGAAGCTGTTGGATTACTCCACACTAACTCATCTGGACATTCAACAGTATAATCATCATTAACACCATCAATTACAGGCGCAGTAGTATCTACTACAGTAATTTGTTGAGTTTTTAAAGTTGTATTACCACAGTTGTCTGTAGCAGACCAAACTCTAAATAACAAATAAGAATCTAAGCAATCCCCATCTTCTCTTTTTTCATCTATATATGTTACAGTTACATCTGCATCACAGTTATCTGTTGCAGAAGCTTCTCCTACAGCAGGAACAGCATCACACTCAACAGTTACATCTGCTGGTATTGTTAATACTGGAGCAGTAGTATCTCTAACAATAATTGTTTGACTTAATGTAGTAGAATTGTCACAGTTATCTGTTGCAGTCCAAGTTCTAGTTAAAGTATAACTATCGGCACAATCACCATCAGTTCTTACTTCACCATCAAACTTAATATCAACATCTGTATCACAATTATCTGTTGCAGAAGCTTCTCCGATTTCAGGAACTTCATCACACTCTACTGTTACATCAGCAGGAATAGTTAAATTTGGTGCAACATCATCTATAACAGTAATTGTTTGTACATGTGTAATAGAGTTACAAGTATCTTCATATGTATATGTTACAGTAAATGAACCACAGTTAGCATCGAAATCTTCAGCTACACCTTGAGCATAACCATTGATATCACAAGCACCTGATCCACCATTACTATAATATAATTCACCTGGTTCAAAAGAATCAAGTTCTTCACATTTAATTTCTAAATCATCAAGTTCATCAAATACTACTGGAGGAGCTGGTTCAACAGTGATTGTTTGAGTATGTTTTACTTCGTTATCACAGTCATCAACAACTGTCCAAGTTCTTGTCATAACTCCACCTTCACAAGCTTCACCTAAATTAGAAGTATCATCTACTCCCATATCTTTAGATTTAGGATCTGACTCAGAACAGTTATCTGTCCAAGCTAAAGCATAATTAGCAGGAATTAGATCAATACAACTTACTGTTATATCAGCAGGAGGATCAACAAAAACAGGAGCTTCATTATCTCCACCATTATAATATAATGAAATAGTATCTGCTGGGTTACCACAACTATCTGTAATATAATAATTGATATAACCTTTCCATTGGCAATCTGTTCCTTTAAATACTGCTTCTTTTTCAACTAAAACAGTACCGCAGTTATCAGAGAAAAGGCTAGCAATATCGTCTTCACTAGGTCCTTCAGGTAAATCGCTATAGCACAGATTCATTCCAGTTTCTCCAGTAGGAACTTCAGCTCCTTTGTTTAATTCTGGACCTTGTGTGTCTTGAACCGTAATAGTCTGAGTTAATGTGTGCGTTAAACCACAATTGTCTGTAGCAGTCCACGTACGTTGTAATTGATAAAGACAGTCATCTTCACCTATACGGATTTCTCCATCATAAGTGATTTCAACATCGTCATCACAATTATCTGTTGCAGTTGGTGTTCCTGGATTAGGAATAGCATCACACTCAACAGTAATGTCAGCTGGAACTTCCAACTTAGGTGCCTCTACATCGCCACCTTCATACATTAGTTTTTCGTTAGCTAACTCTTCATCATCACAGAATAATGTGTACGTGTAAACCGTCACCCAACCACAGTCGTTACCTTGTAAGTCTTCAGTTTTAACCACTGAAAGTGTGCCATCACATTCCATTCCTGGAAATAAAGCCAAGGCTTGCTCTTCTGTTAGTCCTTCGGGACGGTCTTCCACACATACTTCGTAGAAAGTAGTACGGTTTTGCGCAAACATTGATGTACTAAATGCAAAAAGCATTAAGACCATTACGGTCCTAAACATTCGCATTTTCGTCAAATCAATGCTACAACAAGTTAAATTCGTAATGGCATGCCAGTAGGCATTTCCACTACTCTTGGTAAAATTGTTCATAAACATAACATTTAGATTTAATTAAAATTATTTTAACACTTTGTTTAGCTTTTCAGCTAATTACCATAAACTTAAATTAGCATTTAAGGACATAGTAGATATAGGGCTTAACAATACATAAATGGAAAGAAGAAATACATCTTCAACCCAAATAAATACTGGTTAAATAAAGCATAGTCACATGACTAATACTTAATCAAAAAATTGTGCTAAAAATCAAAAAATTGTTGTGCTATTAAACAATTATTTTTGTGTGTAAGAAGCAACTAAATCTTGTTTAAAAACAATCAAATAATTGCTACATAACTACAAAAAGAAATGAGTTCTTCTTGCATTATCAAAAGTAGACCATATAAAACATTCCTGCAAGCAGGTTTAACTAATTTATATGTATTTAAACGAAAAAATTAACATTTGTTTAAGTGAAAAGCACCTCATTATCAATGTTTACGGTTTGTAAGAACGATATTGACTTTATTATATCTTCATGCAAAAACTTGTCCTCTTTTATAAAAGAAACTTCTTCTTTATAAGTCATAATAAAGGAGTCTAGAAATACTGATGTATTAACGGGGTTTCTAAAATACATGGCTTGGCTAGCATTTAATAATTCTATTGCTAGAACCCTTTCAACATTATTTATTAGTTGGATAGCTTGCACTGCTGCATTTGCTCCCATACTAACATGATCTTCCTGTCCATTAGAGGAAACTATAGAATCTACACTGGCTGGAGTAGCAAGTTGCTTATTTGCGCTTACAATACTAGCTGCTGTGTATTGAGGAATCATAAAACCAGAATTTAGGCCAGGGTTGTCAACCAAGAAAGCTGGCAAACCTCTCGAACCAGAAACTAACTGAAAAGTTCTTCTTTCTGAAATGTTTCCAAGTTCTGCCATTGCAATTTTTAAATAATCAAAAGCTAGTGCCAAGGGTTGTCCGTGAAAATTGCCACCAGAAATTATTTTATTGTCTTTAGTAAATATATTAGGATTATCAGTTACTGAATTAATTTCAGTCACAAATGTCTTGGTTACAAACTCCAAAGCATCTTTGGTTGCACCATGTACTTGAGGCATACATCTAAAAGAATAAGGATCTTGTACGTGCTTTTTCTTTCTGGAAATCAGTTTACTACCTTCTAAAAAAGATTTTATTCGTGCTGCAGTTTTAATTTGTCCATTGTGTGGCCTAACTAAATGCACCAATTCATCAAAAGGTTCGATTCTTCCATCAAATGCATCCAATGAAATTGCTCCTATTAAATCTGCAAAATATGATAATCTAAAGCTTTTTAACAATAAATGTATACCATAAGCACTCATAAACTGAGTTCCATTCAATAGAGCTAATCCTTCTTTTGATTGTAATTGTATGGGTTTCCAATTATATTTTTCACATACTTGTTTTGAATGGACAACTTCACCTTTATACCAAACTTCACCTTCTCCAATTAAAGGAAGTGCAAGATGTGCAAGAGGAGCTAAATCACCAGAAGCTCCCAAAGAACCTTGAGTATAAACTACTGGAAGTATATCGTTGTTATAAAAATCTATTAACCTGTTTACAGTTTCAAGTTGAACACCACTATTGCCATAGCTTAAAGATTGAATTTTTAAAAACAACATTAGTTTTACAATTTCTCGTGGAACAACGTCTCCTGTTCCACAAGCATGAGACAGCATTAAATTCTCCTGAAGCTTTGTTAGGTTCTTTTTATTTATTTTGACATTATAAAGAGAGCCAAAACCTGTATTAATCCCATAAATAGGATTTTTATTGGTCTTCATTTTTTCATCCAAATAAGCTCTACAGTTTAAAATTCTTTCTTTAGAGCCTTCAGACAATTGTATTTTTTTTGATGAAAGAATCAAGTCATTTACAATGCTTAAGTCTAACCATTTTGAATCGATATAATGTATTGAATCCATGCTTATGTTTAACATTTCAAAAATCAACAATCAATTTATGATTTCCAAAATAAAACTAGTTATTCTCTTCTTGTTGATTTTCTTCTACATTGCTAGTTTGTTCTGGTTGTTTGAACAAATCAATATAAGCCATACTTAAATAGTCAATTATATGACTTGCCAACAGACTTTGATAACCAAAATCTGTAACTGCAATATCTGCAGCTCTACCATGTAAATAGACTCCAAAGATAGAAGCTAAAATTGGTTGATAGCCTTGTGAAATCAAGCCAGTGATTATTCCTGTAAGTACATCACCACTTCCAGCAGTTGCTAAACCTGGATTACCTGTTGAATTAATATATAATTTTTCATTCTGGACTACAATCGTATGCGCTCCTTTAATAACAACTATTACTTTATACTTTTTAGAAAAAGCCTTTACCTTTTTGAGTTTATCAAAATCGTCTTTCCACTTTCCAATAAGTCTCTCCAATTCTTTTGGATGCGGTGTCAGGACAGTATTGGGTTTTAGTAATTTTAATAGTTTTATATTTTCGGACAATATATTTAGTGCATCTGCATCAACCACAAGAGGTGAATTATTATTATTTAAAAAACTCTCAAAAGTTAGCATGGTTTTTTTATCAGTTCCCAAGCCAATCCCAACACCAATTGCAGCTGGCTTAAAATCAACACTGATTTCACTTACAATCGAATCATCTTTATCAGTTACCACCATTGCTTCCGGGAAAGCAGCTTGCAATACTATATTTCCACACTTAGGAACAAAAGCAGTAACCAATCCTGCTCCTGAAGACATTACTGCTTTAGTTGCTAAAACAACAGATCCTATTTTTCCATGACTTCCACCAATTATAAGCGAGTGTCCATAAGTGCCCTTGTGGGAAAACTTGTCTCGAGGTTTATACATTGGTAAAACCTCAAATTTTCGTATAAGTTCAGCTTCGGTTTCTGATGTAAACAAAAACTCTTGATCTAATCCTATATCCAAAATTTCCCACTGTAATGTAAATTTGGCTGTTTCTGGTAAGAAAAACACCAATTTAGGTGAAGCAAAGCTCAACGTATGATTTGCCCAAACAACTCCATTTTCATCACTAGTTACTTTGTCTGCATATAATCCGGATGGCATATCTATTGCTAAAGTAAATGCCTGCGAATTTTTAAAATGTTGAAATAGTTCTTTTACCCAATCATCAACTGGTCTGTTTAATCCAATACCAAAAACAGCATCAACAATAATATCTTCTTTATTAATTGGTGGAAACTCTTCTTTACAACTTAAAAGTATAGGCCAATTTTTGGTGACAGTTTTTATCCTATCGTAGTTAACCAAAAAATCCTTTGAGCGTTTATCACTACAATTAACAACATAAGTATGCACATTATAACCATGAGTAATTAAATGACGCGAAATAACCAAGCCATCTCCACCATTATTTCCAATACCACAAAATACATGAATTGGCACTTGAGCACCTTGCATTCTCGTATGCAACCAATTAAAAATTTGTGTTCCAGCTCGTTCCATAAGCTCTGTGGAGCTTATATTTTGGCGCTCAGCTGTTAACCTATCTCCTTCATAAATTTGTTCTTTGGCGAAAATTTTCATGTGTTTGTAGAATAAGTATTATTTAATTTTTAAATCAGTGTAAAAATAATACTTTTGATAGCATTGAAACCAAATGAAGCCTTTAAATCAAAATATCAATAATTTCTCTCCCTTCACTCAAGGTAACACAGCTTTATTTGGTATTTTTATAAACTTTATCACAACCCGTTTGGGTTGCTAATTAATTATTTCCTTAGGTCTAGATAAATGTTGTGAGAAATCTCAACAGATTTTTGAATTAAATATTTTTAAAAATGAAAGTTTTAAAATTTGGTGGAACATCTGTAGGATCAGCCAAGAACATAAATAAAGTTATAGCCATTTTAGAATCTATTTCTAACAAAGAAAATTGTGCAGTTGTTGTTTCAGCAGTTGGAGGCATAACAGATAAACTCATTGATTCAGCCAATAAAGCTGTTAAAAAAGATAGTTCTTATAAAAATGCATTTTCTGACATTCAATCACAACATAATGAAATAATAAATAGTTTAATACTCGATAGTAAAAAAAGACAAATCGTAACCGAAGTTGTAGAAGCTAAGCTTACTCATTTAGAGCAACTTTTAGATGGACTTTACTTGATTAACGAATTATCTCCAAAAACGACTGATAAACTTTTGAGTTTTGGTGAAACATTGTCTTCGTTTATTATTTCTGAAGCCTTGAAATCCAAAGGTTTGGACGCTTTGCTCAAAAATTCTCAAGAATTAATAGTAACAGACAACAACCACACAAATGCTACTATTTTAGCGGAAGAAACTGAAAATAATATCAAATCCTATTTTAAAAAAAACACAGCGAAGATTACTATACTTCCAGGGTTTATTTCAAAGTCATCTGATGGTGAATTAACAACTTTAGGAAGAGGAGGCTCTGACTATACTGCTGCCATTGTTGCAGCAGCTTTAGAAGCTAATGAATTACAAATATGGACAGATGTAAGCGGAATGTTTACCACGAACCCTAAACTTGTAAAGCAAGCAAAACCAATTGAAAAAATTTCTTATCAAGAAGCAGTTGAGCTTTCACATTTTGGCGCCAAAGTATTGTATCCTCCAACTGTGCAACCAGTATTGGATAAAAACATACCAATAGTCATTAAAAACACAATGGCTCCAGAAGATTCTGGGACTTATATATCGAGTGAAAATTCAAATGGTTCTAATCTAGCAGTAAAAGGCATTAGTAACATCGATAATATTGCTTTATTAACGCTTCAAGGGAATGGTATGGTTGGTATTCCAGGTTTTTCAAAACGCCTATTCGAAACCTTATCTCAAGATAAAATAAATGTCATATTAATTACTCAAGCCTCTTCAGAGCATTCAATTTGCATTGGTATTTCTGAAAATGACGCTGACCTTGCAAAAAAAGTCATTGACAAAGCTTTTGAGTATGAAATTTCACTGCATAAAATTGACCCAATAATTGTAGAAAAAGAGCTAGCTATAATAGCAATTGTTGGTGATAACATGAAAAATCATCAAGGTATTAGCGGAAAAATGTTCAGTACTTTAGGTAAAAACAATATAAATATTAGAGCTATTGCCCAAGGTGCATCAGAAAGAAATATATCAGCTGTTATTTCGAAAAAGGACATAAAAAAAGCATTAAACACTATACATGAACGCTTTTTTGAAGTTAGAACAAAGCAAATAAATTTGTTCATCACTGGAACTGGAAATGTTGGTGAAAGATTAATAGACCAAATTCAACAGCAACAAAAATTTCTAAAAAAGAAACTAAAAATTGACCTTCGAATTGTTGGTATATCCAACTCGCGCAAAATGATTTTTAAAAGTGAAGGAATTAATCTCGATAATTGGGTTTCAGAATTTAATTATGCACAAGCATCTAGCATCGATGGTTTTTATAAGAAAGCTGTTGATTTAAACCTGCGCAATAGCATCTTTGTTGATGTTACTGCTAATGAAGAGGTTTCAGATAAGTATGTAGACTATTTAAAACAAAATATCGCTATCGTTGCTTGTAACAAAATAGCCTGTTCTGGGAATTATGAAAACTATCAAAAACTTCAAGATTTAGCCTTAAAATATAATGCTCCATTTTTATACGAAACCAATGTTGGTGCTGGATTACCAATTGTAAATACGCTAAAAAACCTTGTTACTTCAGGTGATAAAGTAACTAGTGTCCTTGCTGTTTTGTCAGGGAGTTTAAACTTTGTTTTTAATAATTTTAGCGATCGCAAAAACTTTCATGATACTGTTAAACAAGCTCAATTTGAAGGCTATACAGAACCAGACCCAAGAATTGATTTAAGTGGTATTGATGTAGCTAGAAAAATATTAATACTAGCAAGAGAAAATGGAGTTACAATGGAAATTGATGATGTCGAAATCGATCCATTCCTAACTAAGGAAAATCTAGAAAGTGACACTGTTGATGATTTTTACGATTCGCTTATAAAAGATGAAGCCCATTTTCAAAAACTATATGCTTCAGCTAAGACAAATAATTGTCAATTAAAGTATGTGGCTGAATATAGTAAAGGCAAAGCGAAAATTGGATTGAGAGAAATTCCGGAAGGACATCCTTTTTATAATTTAAAAGGGAAAGACAATATTGTTATGTTTTTTACTGAACGATATCCTGAACAACCTCTTATTGTTAAAGGTGCTGGAGCTGGTGCAGATGTAACCGCTTCTGGCCTATTTGCCGATATTATAAAAATTGCGAGCAATTAATGAAAAAGGAAATAAAGATATTCTCACCTGCAACCGTTGCCAATGTAGCCTGCGGATTCGATGTGCTTGGTTTTTGCTTGGATAACAAAGGAGATAAAATGGTTATTAGAAAGACCAAAGAAAAAGGAATCAAAATCACTCATATAGAAGGCTATGATTTGCCGTTTGAAACTAAGGAAAATGTAGCTGGAGTTTCTGCATTAGCAATGTATGAACATGCAAAACCTGATTGCGGTTTTGAAATAGAAATATATAAAAACATTAAACCTGGAAGTGGAATTGGAAGTAGTGCTGCAAGTGCTGTTGGAAGTGTATTTGCGATGAATGAATTACTTGGCAGACCTTACAACAAAACCCAGCTCACCTATTTTGCTATGAAAGGCGAAGCCTTAGCCAGCAAAAGTGAGCATGCAGATAATTTAGCTCCTGCAGTTTTTGGAGGTTTTACACTTGTGAAAAGCACATTACCATTGGATATTTTACAAATTCCTACTCCAAGTGAATTGTACGCAACGCTTATTCATCCGCAAATTGAAATAAAGACATCAGATGCTAGAGATATACTCCCAAAAAATGTGACTCTAAAAGATGCAACTTCTCAATGGGCAAATGTTGGCAGCTTAGTTCATGCCTTGCATACAAGTGATTACAAATTAATTCATAGGTCGCTTCAAGACATAATTGTTGAACCACACAGGAAAAATCTAATACCTCATTTTGATGATGTAAAGTTTGCTGCATTAGATGCTGGAGCGTTAGGTTGCGCTATTTCTGGGTCAGGACCTTCAATTTTTGCCTTGAGTCAAGGTGAAGACATTGCATTAAAAGTTGAAAAAGCTATTCAATCGGTTTACTCAAAAACTGGGATTGAATACAATACATTTGTATCAAAAATTAATCTAGAAGGCATAAAAATTCTTAATTAAAAAGAAAAATGAATTACTATTCTCTAAATAAAAAAGCGCCAAAAACAACATTCAAAAATGCTGTAGTTAAAGGGTTGGCTCCAGATAAAGGATTGTATTTTCCTGAATCTATAACACCATTATCTAAGGATTTTTTTGAAACTATTGAGCATAAATCGAATTCAGAGATAGCATTCGAAGCAATTAAGCAATTTGTAATACCTGAAATTCCAGAAACTGAACTAAAACATATTGTTGATGAAACCTTATCATTTGATTTTCCAATTGTTAATCTAAATGACAATATTTCAACACTTGAACTTTTTCATGGACCAACCATGGCTTTTAAAGACGTTGGTGCACGCTTTATGGCTAGATGTTTAGGCTATTTCAATAAAGGCAATAATGAAGAAGTTACTGTTCTTGTCGCAACATCTGGAGATACTGGAGGAGCTGTTGCTAATGGATTTTTAGGCGTAAAAGGAGTTAATGTCGTTATCCTATATCCTAGCGGAAAAGTTAGCGATATTCAAGAAAAACAACTTACAACTCTTGGACAAAACATAACTGCACTAGAGGTAGATGGTGTTTTTGACGACTGTCAAGACATGGTGAAACAAGCTTTTTTGGATGAAGAATTAACAGGTAAAATGCAATTGACTTCTGCTAATTCTATAAATGTTGCGCGATGGCTACCGCAAATGTTTTACTTTATGTTTACTTACAAGCAGTTAAAAAGCAAATACAATAACATTGTATTTTCTGTACCAAGTGGAAACTTTGGCAATATCTGTGCTGGGATGATGGCCCAAAAATTAGGCTTACCAATTAAGCGTTTTATTGCTTCCAATAACGAAAACAATGTAGTTACTCAATATTTAAACACAGAAATCTACAGTCCTAAACCTTCGGTACAAACTATAAGTAATGCTATGGACGTTGGAAACCCAAGTAATTTTATTAGAATTCAAGAGATTTACAAAAATGACTTTCATGCATTAAAAGAAAACCTGTTATCATATAGTTTTTCTGATGCTATAACCAAAGACGCTATGTTAGAAATTTATAATGAGTTTGGATATGTTGCTGATCCACATGGTGCAGTTGGATACCTTGGAGCGAAAGAATATTTAAAAGAAAATAATAATACTCATTGTGTTTTCTTGGAAACGGCTCATACAACCAAATTTTTAGACGTTGTCGAAGACGTTATTAAATCTGAAGTAGAGTTGCCAAAGCAAATTCAATCGGTTATGAATAAGACTAAAGTGTCAACGAAAATTAGTAATTACTCAGAACTAAAGAATTTCCTATACGAATTTTAGTAGACTATCGTTTTCTTAGTATTAACCAAGCAATCAATTATGAAATTACGTACTATACTACCATTATTTGGACTATTATTTTTTACTATTTCATGTGATAGAAAATCATGCAAAACTGATAACCCAATTTTTTTAGAACACACTTATAATGACAACGTTTATAAAGCTGAGTTGGCAGCACAAATTAAAAATATTGGACAGGAAAATTTGCGTTATTGGCTACATGATTACCTTCAAATCAAAGATTCAGAGTATTTACTTTTCTATATTCAAAATGATGATTTATGCGCAGAAATATTAATAAAAATGAATCATTGGAACAACTTGGAATATATTCAAGAAAACAAAGGAAAAGGTTCATTTAATGCCGAGTTTAAAGGCTTACGTTTTGAGATTTTAGCAAATGATTCTGGTAACATAGAATTTATTTACACTTCTGTTGACCGAATAATTGATTAATAATTCCATACGCCAAATAAGAAAAGTTTTTGTTTACAAAAAAACATTAACTTAGTATTTCCTCTTTCTACTTAATTGAACTAGCCAAACCAACCAAAATTAAAATAATGCTAGTTCTCTTTAATGCCCACAAAAAGCAATTTTTACACGTTGCTATTCTTAGTTTTCTAATTATTTCTTGTAAGCCTTCAAATTCTGATGAAAATTTAACTCAAATTGAAGGTTTAAGCGAACCTGTCGAAATTATTAGAGACCAATGGGGAATTAATCACATTTATGCCAATAATCAGAAAGATCTTTTTTTTGCACAAGGCTATGCTGCTGCAAAAGATCGTTTATTTCAATTTGAAATATGGAGACGTCAGGCTACTGGAACTGTTGCAGAAATTTTAGGAGAACGAGAACTCAAGCGTGATATTGGCACAAGACTATTTAAGTTTCGTGGTGACATGGTAACAGAAATGAACCATTATCATGATGATGGTGAGGAAATCATCACTGCATACACTGAAGGTGTTAATGCCTATATAGACGAAATTTTAAAAACTCCTGAGCAATTACCAATTGAATTTAAGATGCTGAATATTAAACCTGAAAAATGGACACCAGAAGTCGTAATTTCAAGGCATCAAGGACTACTTGGTAATATTAATGAAGAACTTGCAATAGGAAGGTCTGTGGCAAAAATTGGCGTTCAAAGAACCAAGGAAATTGCTTGGTTTCACCCTAAAGAACCAAATATTGATTTAGACCCTAAAATAAACGGAGAATTATTAAATCATGACATTTTAGAACTTTATCACGCATACAGACAAACTGTAAAGTTTCAACCTGAAGACGTTATAGAAGAATACAGAAAAACAGAAAGCGCAACTGCTCTACTCCTAATGAATGAAACCAGTAATGATTCGCTAGCTATTGGAAGCAACAATTGGGTTGTGAGTGGAGATTTAATGGAAGATGGAAATACTTATATGGCAAATGATCCACATCGTCGAATTGCTGTTCCATCACTTCGCTATATGGCACATTTAGTTGCTCCTGGATGGAATGTTATAGGAGGTGGCGAACCAGAAATTCCAGGCATTTCAATTGGCCATAATGAATACGGAACTTGGGGATTAACTGTTTTTGAAACTGATGGAGAAGATCTTTATGTTTATGATTTAAATCCAGAGAACCCAAATCAGTATAAATACAAAGGCAATTGGGTTGATATGAATGTCATTTCTGAAACCATAAAAGTAAAAGACAAGGATGATGTTACAGTCGATTTGTTTTACACACAACATGGTCCAGTAGCGTACATCGATGAAGAAAATTTAAAAGCCTATGCTATTCGTTGTGCTTGGCTAGAAGTTGGAGGTTCACCATATTTAGCTTCTCTGAGAATGGATCAAGCAAAAACCTGGGAAGAATTTCGTGAAGGATGTAACTACAGTCATATACCTGGGGAAAACATGGTTTGGGCAGATAAAGAAGGTAACATTGGTTGGCAAGCAGTTGGTATTGCACCAATTAGAAATAATTTTAGTGGCTTAGTCCCTGTTCCTGGCGATGGTAGTTATGAATGGGATGGTTACTTGCCTATTATTGATAAGCCTCATGCTTACAATCCTGAGAACGGGTTTTTAGCGACAGCCAATCAAAATGTAACACCAGATGATTATGAACATTGGAACGCCATCGCATATTCTTGGTCAGATCCGTATCGAGGTGATCGTGTAAACGAAGTATTAGGCTCTGGTAAAAAAATGAACATGGATGATATGAAGGCCTTGCAAGTTGATTACCTGTCAATTCCAGCGAGAACATTGGTGCCTTATTTAAAAGATTTATCCTTTGCTGGAACTGCAGCAAAGGCTCAAAATCTACTATCTAGTTGGGATTTTAAATTAGAACCCAACTCAATCGAAGCTGCAATTTATGTGGCTTGGGAAAATGAAATTGGTGATTTAGCAGATGAAAACTTTATACCAAGTGCAGTAAAAAGTGATTTTCGTTATTTACAAATGAAAAAAACCATAGATATTATTCAAAATCCAGATTCATGGTTTGAAGCAAATGCTTCTCAAAGCAGAGATCTATTTTTGACTAATGCTTTCAAAAGTGCCATAAACAATCTAGAAAACACACTTGGTAGCGATATGAGCAAATGGCAATATGGTCAAGAAAAATTTAAACATTCATACATGGCTCATGCCTTAAGTAGTTCAATTAATGAAGCAACCAAAGCTAAACTCGATTTAGGACCTTTACCACGAGGTGGAAATTCGTATACGCCAGGATCAACTGGAGGATATAACAATCAAAGTAGTGGTGGTTCTTTCAGGATGATAGTAAACACTGGTGATTGGGATGCTGCAATTGGTACAAATGGTCCAGGTCAATCAGGCAATCCTGATAGTCCTTTTTACAGTAATTTGTTTGAGTCTTGGGCGAAAGACCAATACTTTCCTGTGTACTATTCTAGAGAAAAAGTAGATTCTGTTGCTGTAAATTCCATAATGCTTAAACCAAAGAATTAATGATTAAATTCTTTCGAAAAATACGTTACAACCTTATGAGCGAAAACAAAACAGGCAAGTACTTTAAATATGCCATTGGTGAAATACTTCTTGTAGTTATAGGCATACTTATCGCTTTACAAATTAATAATTGGAATGAGCAACGTAAAGATAGAATTAGAGAGCAAGCTATATTAAATAGTCTCCAACAAGACTTTAAAACAAATATTGTTAATGTCAATGATGCTTACATTACGTTTTCAGAAGCTTATGAATCTTCAGTAGTACTACTAGAAATTGTTAAAGATAATAATACCATTAATCCTACAGAAGTTGAGGATTTAATGGATGATATCATTAATAAAACTAAGTCGCTTGATATTATTACTGGTTCTTTGGACGAAATTTTCAGCACTGGAACTTTTAACTTAATTAAAGACGAAGAACTGAGGAAACAACTGTCGTATTGGTCTTTCTACGTAACAGATACAGAAGATGATATTGTAATTTATAGAGATTATTTGTTTGGCTTTTTTATTCCTTCTTTAACCAATAAGTTGCTTTTAAGAAATATGGATGATCCAGGTTTTTTTGAAAATAATCTTGGTTTAAGCGAAATGACAAAGTCAAATTTTAAAATAGATTATAACAAGACTTTAAGAACCATAGAATTTGAAAATGAACTTTACAATAACACCTTAAATTATAAGTATGCACTAAATTCGTACAAAGTGTTTAGCAACTACTTAACGAATACTTTAAAACAAATTGACTCCAATATTAAATGATTAAATTACTTCTGAAAACATACAATAGTTTATTGAAGCAATAAATTCATACAAAACATTAGTCTAATTTTTTTAACTCCAGCTTATCAAAAACACTAGGTTGTTTCATTAAGGCTTCAATCTCGTTAGATTTGCGTGGTGCTTCTGCAGATAAATTGATTGGTCCATTTTCAGTTATTAAAATATCGTCTTCAATACGTACTGCAATTCCCCACCATTTTTCATCACAAGGACTTCCTTCAGGAATGTATATTCCAGGCTCAATAGTTACAACCATGTTTGGCATAAATGCGCTGCCATCACTTAAATCATGTACATCCAAACCAATGTGATGACAAATACCATGTGGCAAATACATGTGTCTCTCATCAACCGATTTTAAAATCCCCAACTTCACCAAGCCTTCATTAATTACTTTTATGGCTGCATCAAAAGTTGTTCTTCCGTTGTTACCAACAACAGCAGCGTCAATTCCAGCTTCCTGAGCATCATACACCAAATCGTAAATTACCTTTTGTTCTGCACTAAATGTACCATCTGCAGGAATTGTTCTCGTGACGTCAGCAGTATAACCATGATACTCTGCACCTAAATCCATTAGTACTAAATCCTGACCAACTTCAGTTTTATTGTTCTCAACATAATGTAAAACACAACCATTAGCTCCTGCTCCAACTATAGATGGATAACCTTCATATTCGCTACCATATTTTTTGTAAACATATTCATGAATACCTTGCACTTCGGTTTCAGACATATTTGGTTTCATAGCTTTCATAACTTCTATTTGTCCCATTGCCGAAATTCTGACAGCTTTGGTTAAAAGCTTCATTTCTTCTGGAGTCTTAATTTGTCGCAATCCACCCATTAATGTCCTTAAAGTTCTAGTATCAATTTTTGCTCGTTGAGTTGGTATATTCCCTTCTCTGTTCTTATCTAGTTGCGTACTTTTTTCTGTAATGGCTTCACTTTCCTCAACATAATAACCAACTTGAGTTTTAAAAGACGAAATAAGATTGTACAAGTCTGCTTGATTACGCTTAGAATCTCTATAATCATCTTTAAAATCATCAAACATAACCTTATCAAACGTCATGAAATCTATTCCAGAATCTAAAAATTCCTTACCATTAAAAGCCATATCAAAACCAAGTTTTTCCTTAGCACCTTCTACTCCTAACCGATAGCCTGTCCACATTTCAGCTCTTGCATTTCGCTCTTGAACATAAAGCAATTCATTATACCTTTTACCATCTTTTTCTTGCATATCCGAAAATATAACCAATACTGCATGAGGCTCTCTATATCCAGTTAAGTAATAAAAATTTGGGTCTTGATGATAAACGTATTCAACATCATTTGCTCTATTTCTAACTGCGTTAGCAAAAAATACTGCAACACTATTTTCTGGCATTTTAGCCCTTAAGGCTTCTCGTCTTTCTTTGTGAAAGTCACTAGACAAATAATCTGTTGGCAAGCCTTTTTGTGCTACTAAAACAATTGGAGTTAATAGGACTAATAAGCAAATAGTACGGAATTTCATAAGTCAAAATTTTGAAGTCGGAAATTACATAATAATTTAAAATGTGAATTGTGTTTTAACAGAAATTTTATAAAAAATATAAACCAAAATTTATGTAGTTTTGCGCTACAACTTATTACAACATTATTTATGAAAAATACTGCTTTATCATTAACTCACGAAGCACTTGGTGCAAAAATGGTTCCTTTTGCTGGTTATAATATGCCTGTACAATATGAAGGTGTAAACATAGAACATGAAACCGTTAGAAATGGTGTTGGTGTTTTTGATGTTAGTCACATGGGAGAATTTTTAATAGAAGGTCCAAATGCTTTGGCACTTATTCAGAAAGTAACAAGTAATGACGCGAGTAAACTATCTGTTGGAAAAGCTCAGTACAGTTGTTTACCTAATGATAATGGTGGAATCGTTGATGATTTAATTGTATACAAAGTAAAAGAAGAGACCTATTTATTGGTCGTAAATGCAAGTAATATAGAAAAGGATTGGAACTGGATTCAATCAAAAAATGATGTTGGTGCTGAAATGAAAGATATTTCAGAAAATTATTCTTTGCTGGCAATACAAGGACCAAAAGCAGTCGAAGCTATGCAAAGCTTATCGAGTCATGATTTATCAGAAATTAAATTCTACAATTTTATTGTTGGTGATTTTGCTGGTATTGAACATGTAATTATTTCAGCAACAGGATACACTGGAAGTGGAGGTTTTGAAATTTATTGTAAGAATAGTGAAGTAAAACAAGTTTGGGATAAGGTATTTGAAGCTGGAGCAGATTATGGTATAAAGCCAATTGGTTTAGCTGCGCGTGACACATTGCGTCTTGAAATGGGTTACTGTTTGTATGGTAACGATATTGACGACACGACTTCTCCAATAGAAGCTGGTTTAGGTTGGATTACAAAATTCACAAAAGACTTCACTAATTGTGAAGCCTTGGAAGACCAAAAGCGTCGTGGACCAGAACGTAAACTGGTAGCTTTTGAGCTTGATGAGCGTGGAATTCCTCGTCATGGATATGATATTGTTGATGGCAATGGAAACAAAATTGGAGAAGTTACTTCAGGCACAATGAGTCCAAGTCTTGGCATTGGTATTGGTTTGGGTTATGTGCCAATGGTATTTACAGACATAGGAAGCAAAATAAATATTCAAATTAGAAAAAATGCAGTTCCAGCAACTGTTGTAAAACTTCCTTTCTACAGAGGCTAATGCATGATAGATTTTCAACATGTTATTGAAGGCATTCACACGAACTTAAAGAATGACATAAACAGAGGCTTAATTGCATCTTACATTCCTGAATTGTCTGATATTGATTCACAGAAATTTGGAATTCATGTCAAACATGTAAATGGTAAATCGTATTCAGTTGGCGATTGGAACGTCCCATTCTCTATACAAAGTATTTCCAAAGCATTGTCATTATCATTGGTGTTACCAATTTATGGAGATAGTATTTGGGAGCGCGTAGATGTTGAACCTTCAGGTAATCCTTTTAATCATTTATCACTCTTGGAATTGGAAAATGGTATACCTAGAAATCCATTTATAAATGCTGGAGCAATCGTTATTGCAGACATGATGCTGTCTCACTTTGAAAACCCTAAACAAGTCTTTTTAGAGTATGTTCGTGATTTGGCAGATGACCAAACCATTGATTTTAACTACGATGTTGCAAAATCAGAACGATTAACAGGTTTTGGTAACTATGCTGCAGCAAATTTGTTGAAAGCATTTAACAACTTAGAGAACGATGTCGATGAAGTTTTGGATTTATATTTTCATCAATGTTCTATAGAGATGACTTGTGAGCAATTATCCAATGCCTTTTTTATGTTTGCAAATCATGGTAAATGCCAACAGGAAAAACAACGTTTATCAATAAGTCAAGCAAAACGTATTAATGCGATAATGCTTACCTGTGGTTTTTATGATGAAGCTGGAGAATTTGCTTTTGAAGTAGGTTTGCCAGGAAAAAGTGGTGTTGGTGGTGGAATTATTGCGTTATTGCCAAATCATTTTACAATTACAACCTGGTCTCCTGGGCTCAATGAAAAGGGAAATTCACTACTCGGAATGAAAGCTCTTGAACAGTTTACGACCAAGACCAAACTGTCTATTTTTTAAGATTCATGCCTCAAATAAAACAGAAATCAAGAATTCTAATTTTAGGAGCGAGTGGCTTTATTGGTAATGCCATTTACAAAGAGCTTTGTGGTTACTTCAGGACGTTTGGCACTTACAATACAAACCATAAATCATTCGAGAAAAACAAACATTATTTCCAATATAATGCAGAAGAAGATGATGTCATTGAAATCATCAATATTGTAAAACCAACAATTATTATTTCAGCATTACGTGGCAATTTTTCTGCTCAAGTTATAGCGCATAAACATATTTCAGAATATATCGTTGCCAATAAGTGCAAACTCATATTTTTATCATCAGCCAATGTCTTTGATGCCTACAGTAAATATCCAAGTTACGAAAACGACAAAACCCTTAGTCATAGCGTTTATGGACATTTCAAGATAAAAATTGAGAATATGCTCTTACGTTTACCAAAAATGAAAGTAGCAATTATAAGATTGCCTATGGTATTTGGAGCATTCTCACCTCGAGTTGAAGAAATCAAACTTCACATAAAAGAAAAATTGCCCATTGAAGTGTTTCCAAATTTGGTCATGAACGTTACTTCAGACAATAAATTAACACAGCAAATTCATTACATAATCAACCGAAACAAATATGGTATATTCCACTTAGGAAGTAATGACTTGGTGCATCATGATGATTTTACCAATGAAATCATAAAAACACTGGGAGACTACAAACCTATTTACAAACATGTTTATACAACAAATGACGAACGCTATTTAGCAGTGCTCTCAAAAGAAAATAAACTACCAAAGCATTTACAATTAAGAAGCCATGAAATCCTAGAAGAATTTAAGGTTTAGTTGATTAGCTTTCATAATTTCATTACCTTAAAACAAATAAAAAATTTATGTCAAAATTAAGTCCAGACGAAATAGAACAACACATGCTAAGATTCCCAGATTGGGAGTATTACGACGATGCCATTCATGCAGAATTTGAATTCGAAAATTTTAAAGATTGCTTTAGTGCGATGAGCAGAATAGCTTTTGAGTGTGAGGCTCAAAACCATCACCCAAACTGGAGTAATGTTTATAATATTCTTACCATTTCAATTTCTACGCATAGTGCTAGTTGTGTTACAGAAAAAGACTTTAAACTAGCCGAAGCCATAGAAGCCATTGTTGAAGTTGAAGAATAGTTTGTTTTTGTAACGAGCATTATTATTTTTGTGTTCATAACCTAAATTCCAGATAACATTATGGGAAGAGCTTTTGAGTTCCGTAAAGCACGTAAAATGAAACGATGGTCTGCCATGAGTAAGGCATTTACTCGCATTGGTAAAGACATTGTAATGGCAGTAAAAGAAGGAGGTCCAGATCCTGATAGTAATTCCCGATTACGAGCAGTTATTCAAAACGCCAAGTCTGTAAATATGCCGAAGGACAATATCGAGCGTGCCATAAAACGTGCAAGCGATAAAAGTCAGGGTGATTTTAAAGAAGTAATTTTTGAAGGTTATGCTCCTCATGGTATTGCGGTTTTGGTAGAAACAGCTACAGATAATAATACACGAACAGTGGCAAATGTTCGTAGTTATTTTAATAAATGCGACGGAAGCTTAGGAACTTCTGGTTCTGTGGTATTTATGTTTGATCATACCTGTAATTTCAGAATTCCGAGTGAAGGCATTGATGCCGAAGAAATTGAACTTGAGTTTATTGATTATGGAGCTGAAGAAGTATTTGTTGACGACGATGGCATACTAATTTACGCACCATTTGAAAGTTTTGGCGCTATCCAAGCAGCACTTGAAGAACGTGAAATTGAAATTCTTTCTTCTGGATTTGAACGTATTCCTCAAGTTACAAAACAACTCGATGCTGACGCTGCATCAGATGTTGAAAAGCTTCTCGAAAAACTCGAAGAAGACGATGATGTACAAAATGTGTATCATACTATGGAAGAGACTACAGAATAATTTATTGCTAGTACTCACTTACTTTCAAAAATCCTCGCGGATTTTCTATTTGTTTTGTATTTACTATTTTAGTCTCTACGCAACGAAACCATAAACGAACATGTTGTGCATAATTAAAAAAACATAAAGTTCCATTATTCCTTTTAACATGAAAAAGTCTTTATTTTTAATTATAATCTTACAATTCTGTTTGAACAGTTGTAGCAAAAAAGATGAAACTGATGAAATTGCTGAGACCATAATTACTGATATTTCCCTATCATCATCTGAAAGTTTGATTACTTGGGATGATTATAGCGACTTGATGGAAAAAATAGAGAATGCATTAAGTTATAATTATGGAAATGCACTTGAGAATGAGACTGAAAAACAACAAAGTTTTAATACTGACACAACTCAGGTAATTGCGACAATAGAATTCAAAACAGCATTTCAGAACATTTACATAGACTCAAACTTATCTAATAATTCTGTAACAATCAATCTTGAAAAAAATGATGGTGTTGAGTTAAGAGCAGATGGTCCAGGAAACACCTATGAACTAATTACTTCGGTTTTAGCTCCTGGATTTGACCCAATTGAAGCTCCTGATTGCAGTCATAATGTCTTTGGCTACCATATTGATGAGTTATTTGATAATGATTTAAATAAAAATGTTTTTCGTTTTCATATTCATACAACACCTGACAATGATCGCTGTATAAATTTTGACAGACAGCGCAATGAAATTAAAACGTATGATAAATCACCAGATAATTTATTAGGTATAGAAAACGAAAAAGTAAATTACAAATGGAAATTTAAATTAAAAGAAGGGTTTCAGTCTTCACCTAAATTTACACATTTACATCAACTGAAGTCAGTAGGAGGAGAATTAGCAAGTCACCCTATGTATACCCTAACGACACGAAAAGGAAGTCCAGATAGATTAGAATTACGCTATGGTGAAACAGACTCTTCAATTATTTTAACACAAACCGAATTAGCACCTTTTATAGACACTTGGTTAGAAGTAACAGAAACAATACAATATGGAATAAATGGGACTTATCAAATAGAAATAAAGAGAATTAGCGATGGCACAATTTTGCTGACATATTCAAATTCTTCAATTATAAACTGGCGACCCAATGCCACTTTTGTAAGGCCAAAATGGGGAATTTACAGAAGCTTAGAGTATGACGAAGACCTTAGAGATGAAGAGGTCCTTTTTGCTGATTTTATTATTACAGAAATAGAAGAGTGAGGTTATTTGATTTAAGAGTTAACAATCTTTAGATTAAAAACTATGTTGCGGAATTAAAAAAGAAAAAAATCACTCAAACTCTAAAAAAAATAAAGCTAACAAAATGATCCTATCTAAAGAAATAAAAAAATCAGTAGAAAAAAGTGTCCTGTGTTGGTTAGCTACTTCATCAGCAGATAATTTCCCTAATGTATCTCCAAAGGAGATTTTTACAGGCTATGAAGATAGCATTATTGTAGCAAATATTGCTTCTCCTCAGACTGTAAAAAATATAAAAGCTAATCCCAAAGTTTGCGTTAGTTTCATCGATATACTTGTTCAAAAAGGATATCAAATAAAGGGGAATGCAGACATTATAACAAAGAAAAATCCTGAGTATTTAAAATTGAGTTCGCCTTTAACCGAAATGACTCAAGGGAAATTTCCCTTTTCAACAATTATAAAAATAGAAGTTACTGAGGCAAAACCAATAATTGCTCCAAGCTACTTGTTTTATCCTAATACTACTGAAGCAGAGCAAATAGAGAGTGCAAAAAAACAATACGGAATACAATAATTTATGAGTTCAAACAACAATCACATTAACTACGTAGAATTTGGTGCAAAAGATATTAAAGCCATAAAAAACTTTTATAGTAACTGCTTTAACTGGGAATTTACGGATTATGGTCAAGCGTATACTGCTTTTTCCAATAGTGGCCTAGAAGGCGGTTTTGAAAAAACAGAAAAAGAAATCATCAATGGATGTTTAGTGGTTTTATATCATCAAGATTTGGAAAACATTCTCAAAAAAATCCTCGAACATAATGGAATAATATCAAAAGATATTTTCTCATTTTCAGGTGGAAGACGTTTTCATTTTAAAGACCCTTCAGGCAATGAATTAGCTGTTTGGTCAGATAAATAGGAGTTACATTAATTGAAAAATAATTATTTTACAGTTTTTTTCAATAACTCATTTTGCTCTTCCATTAGCTCAGTAAGTTTTGATAAAAGTTCAATATCTTTTGGAGTAACTACAGTAGTATCTTTGGTGTCCTGAGCTTTTTTACGTAAACGGTTCATTGCCTTAACCACGATGAAAACTGTAATTCCAACAATTACAAAATCAAGAAAAACTTCAAATAAAGTTCCGTATTCAATTGCAACTTCTTTGGATGTTTTGGCACCATCAGTTCCCATTACGGCATCTCTTAAAACAATCTTTTGTTCCTGAAAACTTAGACTATCAGTCATCAACGATAATGGTGGCATAATTACTTTTTTTACCAACACATCAATAACTTTGTTAAATGCAGCACCAATGATGATACCAATGGCCATATCCATCATATTGCCTTTTACAGCAAATTCTTTAAATTCTTTAATGAATTTCATGCTTAGTTTTTTTATGTTTTTTGAATTCTATTTTACCAATTGGTATTCTTGTGGTCATTAGCACCTTCTATTATGCTTTCTACAACTTCAGGGTTTAGTAGTGTACTTATATCACCCAAATTAGTAGTATCATTATGAGCAATTTTACGCAAAATGCGACGCATAATCTTTCCTGAACGTGTTTTTGGTAAGCCTTCTGTAAATTGAATTTTATCAAGTTTTGCAATAGGACCAACATGCTCAGTAATTATTTGGTTGATTTCTTTACGCAAATTATCATGGTTTCTACTTTCACCTGAATCTTTTAATATCACATAACCATATAAGGCATTTCCTTTTACATCATGAGGAAAACCAACAATGGCAGATTCGGCAACAGCTGGATGCTCGTTCACTGCATCTTCAATAGGAGCAGTTCCTAAATTGTGTCCTGAGACTATAATGACATCATCCACACGACCAGTGATACGATAATAACCAACCTCATCTCTAAGTGCTCCATCACCAGTAAAATACATGTTTTCAAACGCCGAAAAATAGGTGTCTTTGTATCGCTGATGATTTCCCCAAATGGTTCTTGCCATACTTGGCCAAGGAAATTTTATGCATAATCGACCATTAACTTGATTACCTCTCAGCTCCTCTCCTTCTTCATCCATCAGACATGGCTGAATACCTGGGAAAGGCAACGTTGCATAAGTTGGCTTTGTTGGAGTTACATAAGGAATTGGACTAATCATAATACCTCCTGTTTCAGTTTGCCACCAAGAATCTATTATAGGAGAATTCTTTTTACCAATATTATCATTGTACCAATGCCATGCTTCTTCATTAATTGGTTCTCCAACAGAGCCTAAAACTTTCAATGACGATAGGTCGTATTTTTCAACTACTTCCAAACCTTGCTTTGCCAAAGCTCGTATTGCAGTTGGTGCTGTATAAAATTGATTTACCTTATGTTTTTCAACAATTTGCCAAAACCGTCCAAAATCTGGATAGCTTGGCACACCTTCAAACATAACTGTGGTGGCTCCATTAGCTAATGGTCCATAAACAATATAACTATGTCCTGTAATCCAACCTATGTCTGCTGTACACCAATACACATCTTCTTCTCTATACTGAAAAGCATTTTTAAATGAAAATGCTACATATACCATATAACCAGCAGTTGTATGCACCATGCCTTTCGGCATTCCTGTAGATCCAGATGTATATAGTATAAATAATGGATCTTCCGCATTCATAACCTCAGCCTTGCCTTCAGGAGAGGCTTCGTCCAGTAAAGGCTGCAACCATTTGTCGCGTCCTTCCTTCATGTTTATATCAGAATTGATACGTTTGACTACCAAAACTGTTTCAACACTTGAACAGCTTTCTAATGCATCATCAACAATACCTTTCAAATCTATGGTCTTAGCACCACGATACGAACCATCACTTGTAATAACCATTTTACAGTCTGCATCATTAATCCTAGTAGCCAAAGCAGTTGAAGAAAATCCTGCAAATACTACAGAATGGATAGCTCCAATTCTAGCACATGCCAATACAGAAATTGCCAACTCAGGAATCATAGGTACATAAATGCAAACTCGGTCACCTTTTTTGATACCTTGAGCTTTTAATACATTGGCAAATTTATTAACTCTAGCATATAATTGCTTGTAGGTAATATGTTCAGCTGGTTCATCTGGATTATTAGGCTCGAATAAAATCGCTGTTTTATCTCCTCTAGTAGCTAAATGTCTATCAATACAATTTTCTGTGATATTCAATTTAGCGCCTTCAAACCATTTTACTTCTGGTTTGGTGAAATCCCAAGAAAGGACCTTATCCCATTTTTTTCGCCATACAAAATGTTCTTCAGCTATTTCTTCCCAAAAAACTTCTGGGCTCTGAACAGATTTACGATAAACTTGGTAATATTCTTCGAGGTGTTTTATATGATAGTTACTCATGACAAGTGCTAAGATTATGCATTGATTTATGAGCTAACTAAAGTAATAAAATATTATTTCTTGAGCACTTTTATAATTTCTTTTAATCCGCTTTTGGTTTTTACTTCCAGAAAATAGTGACCAGATTTCAGTTTTGAAATGTTTACACTATTTTCAGTGGTTGAAATAGTTAAATTAATAGATCTTCCCAATATATCAAACAATCGAACGCTATCTAGAATTTCAAGATTAATTCCATCTATATAAATCATACTTTGTGCAGGGTTTGGGTAAACCTTTAATTTTTTTAATTCAAAATCTTCAAGACTAAGAGAACTAACACTCACATTACTTGTGTAAGTATGAGTCATACCGCATTTAGTAACTTCTAACTCAACTTCATAGTTGCCATTCGAAGAATAAGTATGAACTGGATTTTCATCAGTCGATGTATTTGTATCGCCAAAATCCCAAGCAAAGGAATCAGCATTTTCAGAATTATTTATAAAAGTAACCTCTCCATTGCTTTCCAAATAAGCAAAATCGGCAACAGGATCAAACTCACCTACTTTCCATAAAGCTAATTGATCATAAACAATCAATTTAGTAGCATTTCTAATTTGCAAAGCTACTGCAGGATCTAAGCCTGCGTCGTAGGTAATAAGTGTTGGGTCTTTACGTAAAATAATAGTATAAAATGTACATGCTGCTGCATAAGAACCTGCTAAAGCCGGATGGGATTCATCGGCATCGTATAATTCTGGTGTATTTGGATTTTCTATTAAGTACCTCCAAACTGCTCCAACAGGAGAAATTAAGCCATCATTTGCATCAGCTAAAACACGATAATTTACTGACAAAGCATCATCCATGCCTTCATAAGTACACATCCAAGGGTAGTCAGTACAAATCGTGCCTCCAACACCGTTTTCTCTTCCCCAAGTACGATAAAAAATTGATTGTGAACAAGCAAAGTTAGTTTCAATTAATCCTGCTAATTGTTGTGCATAAGGAGCAACATTCGTGTCAAAATAACTTCCAGTTAAAGCCACTTCTATGCTGCCTCCTTGAATGATAACATAATCCCAATCATCTTCATTTATATTATTTTCCGTAAATCCATTTGTCGCATGAAACTCTAAATCTGAACCACCAACAATAGAACCATCAACAATTAAAGCATCACCTGTAGAGTTAGCAACTTCGTATGTTAATTGTGGTAAATCATTATAATTAGTATAGCTATTACCTATAAAAAGAACTTTATCTTGAGAGATTGAAAATTGAAAAAAACAAAATGTAATTAATATTAGAAAAGTAGATTTTCTCATTATTATTATAGTTGGTTGTTAATATTAATAAGATGCTCTACTTAAAAAAAGGTTGCGTATAGGTTAGTGTAAATTGAGTATTAATGATTAGAAGCCTCTCCTGCTCCACTTGGAATCCTAATATTTTCAACAATTTCTTGAACGTCACTTGGTGGTGCCTTGGTAAATTTCATCACAATAATTGAAACAACAAAGTTGATAACCATTGCCACTGCTCCGAAGCCTTCAGGTGAAATTCCAAACCACCATTCGCTCTTATTTGGAATCGTCTCATCAAGCCAACCAAATTTATATTTCACGATATAGTATAACATAATGGCAATACCTACTACCATTCCAGCCACAGCGCCTTCTTTATTCATTCGTTTATAAAATATTCCTAGTACAATGGCAGGGAAAAATGAGGCTGCCGCCAAACCAAATGCCAAGGCGACGACTGCTGCCACGAAATCTGGAGGATTTATTCCAAAATATCCTGCGATACAAACAGCACCAATCGCTGAAATACGAGCTGCAATGAGTTCTCCTTTTTCAGAAATGTTTGGGTTATATACCTTTTTAATTACATCGTGAGATACTGAAGATGAGATTACTAATAACAATCCTGCTGCTGTCGATAAAGCTGCTGCTAAACCACCTGCAGCTACAAGCGCAATTACCCAGTTAGGCAAGTTGGCAATTTCTGGATTCGCTAACACCATAATGTCATTATCAACATATAGTTCATTTTTTGTTTTAGTATTAGGCAGACTAAAATCAAACTTCCCTCCTTCATTTCTTAAAAAAGCTTCTCCTGGAAAATATTGAATTAATCCATCATTATTTTTATCTATAAATGCAATCAATTCTGTTTCTTCCCATTTTTTAAACCATTGTGGCACCTCATTATAAGGTTGGTTAGAAACGGTTTCAATCATGTTAGTTCTAGCAAACACAGCAACTGCTGGTGCTGTTGTATATAATACAGCAATTAAAAGCAATGCAATTCCAGCAGATTTACGAGCATCTCTAACACGTTTTACTGTAAAAAACCTTACAATAACGTGTGGCAAACCAGCAGTACCAACCATTAGTGCTAAGGTTATTGCAAAAACATCTATAAGTGATTTTGAGCCTTCGGTATATTCGGCAAAACCGAGTTCTGTACTAAGTCCATCTAATTTATCTAATAAATAGGTTCCTGAACCATCAGCTAATTCACCACCAAAACCTAATTGAGGAACAGGGTTTCCTGTCATTTGGATGGAAATAAAAATTGCAGGTACCATAAAGGCAAAAATAAGCACACAATATTGTGCTACTTGTGTATAGGTAATACCTTTCATTCCTCCGAGAACAGCATAGAAAAGCACTATAAGCATTCCAATAATAACTCCTGTGTTAATGTCCACTTCAAGAAAACGAGAGAACACAATACCTACACCTCGCATTTGTCCAGCTACATAGGTAAACGACACCAACAAAGCACAAATAACAGCAACGATTCTTGCAGTATCTGAATAATAACGATCGCCAATAAAATCAGGGACTGTAAACTTTCCGAATTTTCTTAAATATGGCGCTAAGAGTAACGCTAGTAACACATAACCTCCTGTCCAACCCATTAAATAGACAGCACCATCATACCCAGCGAAGGAGATAATTCCTGCCATCCCGATAAAAGATGCAGCACTCATCCAATCGGCTGCTGTTGCCATACCATTTGCCCAAGGAGATACACCTCCTCCAGCTACATAAAACTCTTTTGTTGAACTAGCTCTAGACCAGATGGCAATACCAATATAAATTGCGAATGTAACACCTACCAAAATATACGTCCAATTCTGGACACTCATAGCTTCGATTAATAACACTTTATTCATCATAGCCATATTTTTTATCGAGTTTATTCATTAACCGAACATATATGAATATGAGAATTACAAACACATAAATAGAACCTTGTTGTGCAAACCAAAAGCCTAATTTAAAGCCTCCTATTCTAATTGTATTTAGAGCATCTTTAAAAATGATTCCTGCGCAATAAGAGACTAGAAACCAAATAACAAGTAAGATAATAACATACCTTATGTTTTCTTTCCAATATGCTTTGGCTTTTTCTTGGTTTGTCATGCTTTGTTTTCTTTTAGGCGTTGCCTATAAGCTCCAAGCTCCTTGACTACTTTTGGTGCTAATATGATTGTAGATAACATGGTTGGAATTGCCATAAGTGCGAACACACCATCAATAAGATTAATCATAGCACTTAATGAAGTTGTAGCACCAAGAATGATACTAACAATGTAAATGTAATTGTAATAGTGTTTTTTGTCTGCTCCAATTAAGAATGACATACATTTTGTACCGTAATAGGAATAGGAGAATAATGACGAAATACTAAATACTGCAATACAAATCAACAACAAGTATTTACCAAATCCAGGCATTGCTGCTCCAAAGGCAGAAGCTGTTAAACTTACACCATTATCTGCTGTTGTTTCCCAAACACCAGTTACTAAAATCGCTAATGCAGTAAGTGTACATACAATTAATGTATCTATAGCTGGGCCTAACATGGCTACTAATCCTTCACGAACAGGTTCATCAGTTTTTGCAGCTCCATGCGCCAAAGGTGCTGTACCTAAACCAGCTTCGTTAGAAAAGGCACCACGTTTAATTCCGTGTAATATTAACGCACCAATCACGCCTCCTAAAAAAGTATCATCTTTAGGAAAATAATCTGCAGCAAATGCATCAGTAAATATTAAACTTAAATACTTTGGAACTACATCAATATTTACAAATAAAATAATTAGTACAGATACAAAGTATAATAATACCATCGACGGCACCATTTTAGCTGCTGTTTTACTAATGCGTCCTAAACCACCAAGAATCACGATGGATGTAATACCAACTAAAACCAACCCAATAACTAAATTAGAAGTGAATCCAACCTCAACACCATTAGGAGCAAGTAAAATATCATTAATTGCTTGTGTCAATTGATTGACATTAAACACTGGTAACGCACCAATCATACAACAAAAAGCAAACATAACTGCTAAAGGTTTCCAAGATTTCCCTAAGCCTTCCATAATGAAATACATGGGACCACCTTGCAATTCTCCAGCACTATCTCTTCCTCTAAACATAATGGCAAGTGTCGATGTAAAGAACTTGGTAGACATACCAACAACAGCACTTATCCACATCCAAAACACTGCACCTGGACCACCAATAGAAATTGCAACTGCAACACCAGCAACATTACCCATTCCAATAGTAGATGACAATGCTGTCGTCAATGCTTGAAAATGGCTTATTTGCCCTGGATCATTCGGGTCATCATATTTACCTCTTAACACTTGAATAGCGTGACCAAGTAATAAAAATGCTGCAAATCTTGAACGAATCAATAAATACAATCCGCCACCTATTAGTAATATAAGCAGTGGCAAGCCCCAAACTGCGCCAGAAAAAGCTGAAGTTAGTTCGTTTAGTTTTTCCATAAATGTTAGTTAGTTTAAGTTATAAATGTAAGAAAGATGAATGAAACAACTAAGAATGTTGATAATTTCTTATTCCTAGACCATATATTGCATTGACCAATACACTATTATAACATAACTTAGCTTCTAAGTTTTATATTCAATAAATCCAACCAACATGAAAACAATTCTGTATATCCTAATTTTCTTCTTTAGTATTAACACATTTAGCCAAGAATCTCATCGTAGATGGCGGAAAATGAACCAAGTTAGAAACGATAAATTCGATTTGGTGTTGCCTGAAGCTATGAGAGAAAATAATATAGATATGTGGATTGTAACAAATCGTGAAGGAAATTTTGATCCTTTATATGCTGATATGGGAGAAGGTTATGTTGGCTCCACTGGATATTACATTTTCACTGACAAAGGCGGCGATCGTATTGAAAGAGCAGCACTAGGCATTGGAGGCTATCTACTCGAAGGAAGTGGTGCTTTTGATTATTTTGGTTCTCAATCTGAGCTTAAAGCATTTGTTGAAGCTCGAAATCCAAAACGAATTGGACTCAATATTTCTAAAAATTTTGGAGGCGCAGATGGTTTAACACATTCGGCATATTTAGAGTTATCCGAAGTGCTTGGTAACAAATATAAGGACCGTTTTGTGTCAGCAGAAAAGTTGGTGTCTGATTTCAGGTCACGTCGTGTTGCAAGTGAAATAGCTATTTATGGTGAAGCTGGAGAATTATCGTATACCATTGCTGAACGAGCTTTTTCCAATGAAGTGATCACTCCTGGAGTCACAACCCTTGAAGATGTCGCTTGGTGGATGAAAGAACAACAATTTAAACATAATTTGGGTTCTTCCTTTGGGATGCCTTCAGTATACATCACTGGTCCTGATGGTGTGGAAGCGACGTCTTCCGATAGAATTATTCAACGTGGCGATGTGTTAATGATTGATTGGGGAGTTGGACTCATGAACATGTACACAGATATGAAGCGTGTCGCCTATGTGCTTAAAGAGGGTGAAACAAAAGTTCCTGTTGGTATTCAAAATGCTTTTAACCAAGGTGTCAAAGTAAGGGACATAATTAAAAGTACTATTAAAGCAGGTGTGACTGCAAAAGAAGCAGAGAGCAATGTGTATGAAGCCCTAACAAAAGCTGGCTTTAATAAAATGGAAGCCTTTAATAAATTTACCAATCTTGATAAAACCGATGTGATTATCGGTTGCCATTCTGTTGGAAATTGGGGACATGGTATTGGACCATCCATTGCATTTTTCAATCCTGTACGAATGGGTTACGAACTAAAACCAAGCAACTTAATTTCTATTGAGTTATTTGCTTATACTAAGGTTCCTGAATGGGGAGGAAAAAAATTAAGAGTACCTCTTGAGGATGATGCAGTCATTACTGAACGAGGCATTGAATGGTTATATCCTATAAACCCAAGAATTTTAGTAATTAAGTAACAATGGCATACGACGAATATTTAGCAGACAGAATACGACGGCAATTAAAAGAAAAGCACATTGTTTTTTCAGAAATGAAGATGATGGGAGGCCTACTTTTTAAAGTGGATAATAAAATGTTTTGTGGCATCCATATAGATAAAAAATATGGAGATAGTTTACTCATGGCTCGAATTGGAGAAAATGCTTATGAAACCGAAATTAAAAGCGAACATTGTTTACCTATGGACTTTACAGGACGACCAATGCGAGGTTATATTTTTGTAACACCTGATGGCTTTGATAGTGAAGACGATTTATCACATTATTTAGAGTTGTGCATGGCTTTTAATCCTTTAGCTAAGGCAAGTAAACCCAAAAAGAAAAAGTAGTGTTGTTTACGTAGATCTACGTATTGATTTTATCATTTTAAAATGCTAACTTCGTTTAACGTTGTGTATAAAACATTAAAACGATTTCATACACACCTTAAGTTGGGCAAAATAATAAAACCACAATTGGATATGAATGTTTAAATTTGAATAAGATTTTAACTTTCCAAATAAATGTCGAATAATGGATCAAAATATAATTCAGAAGTATATAAATAACTTAAGAATAAATCTTACTCGCTTCCTCAAACCTAATATTGGACTTGAAGTTGATATTTATAATTGTGGAAATGAAGGCGCCGTTTTAATTGTTTACTTTAAACCTAAAGGTAAATCAATAGACAAAGAGATTGGTCATTTCGAATCTATTGCTGAGGTTTTAGGTTCAATAGAGCAAAACTTCTTCAGTGGGAATCTTACGAATTTTCATTTTAAGGGAACCAATATGATGATGAGTAATAATAGAATAATTATCATCAAAGACAATTCAGATTCAGAATGGACTGCAGCTCAGTTAAACGATGATCTAAATAAAATAGTTCAACCACCTGCTAAATCAAATCAGTCATGAAATTAGGATCATTTGAAGGCACACCTGAAGAATTAAAAGATGTATGCGAGAATCATGGCTTTGATGCATCCGATTTTCTAAATTCACCGACGAGATTTCAGCCAAAAATGTGGATAATTTATTTAGCAATTTTGATTTTTTCAATTTTAAGTGTTTGTATTTGGACAATTGAAATTTCTTCAACATTACTTAAGGTTTTAATCATACTAAATCTTGTAATTGTAATATTTATTACTGCTTTGGTTCATTTGCGATTTGAAAAATGGTTTATTACTGTTTTATCATTTCTTGGTGGCCTAATTATTTTATCTGTTAGCTTAGGATATGTCACTCCAAAAGATGCAATAAATGAATTAAAAAACACTGTTATTCAAAATGGGAAAAAAGAATAATTACTTAGCCCAACAACGTGTATAATTCATCCGGCGGATGAATTTCAATTTAAAATCTTAACTTTAAATAATCGTATGATTTACTCGGAAAAATAACGAGACAACAGCCTCGCTCCTTTTTCCACTCGGATTTTTCGCTGCGCTCAGCTAAGCGCAAGGCGCTTCGGCTGAAAATCCGGCCGAAATCATACACGAACACGTTAAACGAAATTCCAAAATTTAATTAAGAAAAAATCACTTCAAATAGTTAAGCACATTCTCCTCAATACGCTCTTGAATGTTAGAGACATTAGCTTTAACAAAAGTTTCACCAGTAATGTTTTCGTATAACTCAATATAACGTTCAGAAACAGAAGCGATGTACTCATCACTCATTTCAGGAACAGTTTGTCCTTCCAAGCCTTGAAACTCATTGCTAATGAGCCATTGACGCACAAACTCTTTAGAAAGTTGTTTTTGCGCCTCACCTCTATCTTGTCGTTCTTGGTAACCATCAGCATAAAAGTAACGAGATGAATCTGGAGTGTGGATTTCGTCAATTAAGACAATTTTCCCTTCTTTGGTTTTTCCAAATTCGTATTTAGTATCTACCAAAATTAAGCCTCTAGAAGCAGCAATTTCACTTCCTCGTTGGAATAGTTTTTTAGTATAATCTTCAAGTACTAAGTAATTTTCTTCAGATACAATACCACGTTTTAAAATATCATCACGAGATATGTCTTCGTCATGGTCACCCATTTCAGCTTTGGTTGCTGGTGTAATGATTGGTTCAGGAAATACATCGTTTTCTTTCATGCCATCTGGCATTGACACACCACACAAAATACGCTTCCCAACTTTATATTCACGAGCTGCATGACCAGACATATAACCACGAATGACCATCTCCACTTTAAAAGGCTCGCATAAATGACCAACAGCTACATTTGGATCTGGAGTTGCCACCAACCAATTAGGCACCAAATCTTCGGTTGCCTTCATCATTTTAGTTGCAATCTGATTTAAGATTTGACCTTTGTATGGAATTCCTTTTGGCATCACCACATCAAACGCGCTTAAACGATCTGTAGCCACCATTACTAAAAGGTTGTCATTAATATTATAGACTTCACGTACTTTTCCTTTGTAAACGCTTTTCTGGTTAGGAAAGTTGAAATTGGTATCTGTTATCGTGCTACTCATCAATTATCTATTCTCTGTTCTCAATACTTTTATAGGCTGCAATAACCTTTTTAACTAGCTTATGACGAATCACATCTTTATCATCCAAGAAAATAATACCAACACCATCTATGTTCTTTAAAATCAATAAAGCTTCTTTAAGGCCAGAAATGGTACGTCTTGGTAAATCTATCTGACCTGGATCACCTGTAAGCAGGAATTTTGCATTTTTCCCCATTCTGGTCAAGAACATTTTCATTTGAGCATGTGTTGTGTTTTGACCTTCATCTAAAATTACAAAAGCATTATCTAAAGTACGACCACGCATAAATGCTAAAGGTGCAATTTGAATGATTCCTTTTTCAATATAACCTTCCAGTTTTTCATGAGGAATCATATCTCGTAACGCATCATATAATGGTTGCATATAAGGATCTAGTTTTTCTTTTAAATCACCAGGAAGAAACCCTAGGTTTTCCCCAGCTTCAACAGCAGGACGTGTTAATATAATACGCTTTACTTCTTTATTCTTTAACGCTTTCACAGCAAGCGCAACTCCAGTATACGTTTTTCCTGTTCCAGCTGGACCAATGGCAAAAACCATATCATTTTTACGCATGCTCTCCACCAACTTTCGCTGATTGGCTGTTTGCGCTTTTATTAATTTTCCTCCAACGCCATGTACTAATACTTCTCCACTAGCTTCCGAAGTTTGATAATCATCACTACTCTGGCTCGTAAAGACTCGTTCAATAACGTTTTCGTCCAATTTATTGTATTTACCGAAATGCTTCATAAGCATCGTGAGGCGACGATCAAATTCTTCTAGTAATTCTTCATCACCAAATGCTTTTAGTTTATTTCCTCTGGCTACAATTTTTAATTTTGGGAAGTACTTTTTTATGAGTTCTATATTGGTGTTCTGTGCACCAAAAAATTCCTTTGGGCTTATCTCTTCAAGCTCGAAAATCAGTTCGTTCAAATGCAGAAAAATTTTATAAGATAAATCACTTTGGATTTATTAGTTTTGTATGTCTCAAAAGTACAAAAAAATACCAGCAAAACGGTTAAAAACATATCAACAAATTTGCCAATGGCAATAATAACATTAACAACAGATTTTGGAGAGAAAGACCACTTTGCTGGCGCAATAAAAGGAGCTATTTATAGTGAGTTGCCAGATGTTCGCATTGTTGATATCTCTCATTCTGTATCTCCTTTTAATATTCCAGAAGCTGCTTATATCATTCAGAATGCTTATAGCAGTTTTCCGAAAGGCACGATCCATATCATTGGTATTGACTCAGAAATCAATGAAGAAAACAAACACATAGCCATAAAATTGGATGATCATTATTTTATTTGTGCTAACAATGGTATTATGAGTATGGTTTGTTCTGAAATAGCGCCAGAGAAAATTGTTGAGATTAATATTCATGATAAATTACCTACTAGTTTCCCTGTCTTGGACGTTTTTGTTAAAGCTGCTTGCCATATTGCAAGAGGTGGAACCTTGGAAGTTATTGGTAAGACAATTGAAACTATAAAGCCCATAAAAAATATCATTCCCTTTGTGAATGATGAAAAAAATCAAATTATTGGTAGTGTTATATACATTGATAATTACGGCAACGTTATTACCAACATACGAAAGAAGTTTTTTGAAGACATACAAAAAGGGAGAGCTTTCGAGATATCTGCACGAAACTATAAATTCAAGACCATTTTTTCAAAATACAGTGATATTGTAGATTTTAGTTTACCAGAAGATAAACGTTTGGATGAAGGAAGAGGTTTAGTGGTTTTTAACTCATCAAAATATTTAGAAATTGCAGTTTACAAAAGTAACAGTTCTACTGTTGGTAGTGCATCTACGCTAATGGGATTAAACATGAGAGATACTGTAACAGTTAACTTTATAAACGATTAATATGCTCGTACGAATTGTAAAAATGAGTTTCAATCCTGAGCATATAAATACATTTATGGATAATTTCCATGCTGTAAAAAACAACATACGAAACTTTGAAGGTTGTCGTTATTTAGAGCTATACAGGGAACAAAAAGATTCGAATATCTTTTTTACATATAGTTATTGGGACGATGAGTCCTTTTTAGAAAAGTACAGACATTCAGATTTGTTTAAAGATGTTTGGTCACAAACGAAACCACTGTTTAATGATAAACCACAAGCTTGGAGTGTGGATAAAATTGTTTCGCTCAAATAAATTAAGAATTATGAAATGCCAATTAAAAATTATATTATCCCTTTTTTCGATTACATTATTTTTTTCTGCTTGTACTGAAGACAAAAAATTTATTGATGGAGATGAATATGTAGTTTTAGATATTGTAAGCTTTTTGGGTAAACCAAAAAAACTTAACGTTAGAGAAATAAAATCAATTGAAAGAATTATAAAAAATAATGTTGCCAATTATAAAAAAGAACATATTAAAGGTTTGGAACTGAATAAAGAAGATATAGATGAAAATATTTATGTATACGGAAGACAATATGTGGCTTATGAAGACAAAAATGGAGAAAAAATCGTATGGGTAAATTTTTTCTGCAATCCTGATGAATATTCAGATTATTGGAAAACTGAAATAGTAAGCGTTGATGATGGTGGTAATTGCTATTTTCAATTAAAAATAAACCTGAACACCAACAAAGTCTTTGATGTTTTTGTTAATGGTGTCGCCTATAATACAAAAAAAGCTTTTAATTTTAATCTTTTTTCTATTGTCTAAATATGTTTGCAATCCTTAAAAAAGAAATAAACTCATTTTTTGCATCACCAATTGGTTATTTGGTGTTAGCTATTTTTTTAATTATCAACGGCTTGTTTCTTTGGTTTTTTAAAAATAAATTTAATATTCTGGATTATGGTTTTGCAGACCTTACCTCCTTTTTCACCTTAGCGCCTTGGATTTTAATTTTCCTGATTCCAGCTGTAACCATGCGCAGTTTTTCGGAAGAAAAGCGACAAGGCACTTTGGAACTTCTACTCACCAGACCAATCTCAAAAATGCAGATTGTCTTGGGGAAATATTTTGGAGCTTTAGTTTTAATAATTCTTGCCTTAATTCCTACACTATTATATATTTATACAATTTACCAGCTTGGAAATCCAATTGGTAATTTAGATTTGGCTAGCACGATTGGTTCTTATATTGGACTGTTATTTCTTGCTGCATCTTATACTGCTGTTGGCATCTTTGCTTCATCCATTTCCAAAAATCAGATTGTAGCTTTCATCATTGCTGTGTTTTTGTGTTTGTTTTTTTATGTTGGTTTTGAAAGTCTTGCCGATTATTTTTCAAGCAATGCTCTAAGCTCTTTAGGAATGCAAGCTCATTTTGAAAGCATTAGTCGCGGTATTATTGATACTAGAGACTTTTTATACTTCATCACAATTACAGTCATTTTTCTGTTTCTCACAAAACTCGGAATTAGCTCTGAAAGAATAGCGTCTAAGTCAATTAAAAATGCAACCTTGATTTGTGCTGTGCTAATCTTATTAAATGTACTAACGCAAGGTTATTACAAGCGTTTTGATTTAACTAGTGATAAACGCTATACACTAAGTGAAGCTACACTTGACCTCGTAAATAGTGCTTCAGAACCTATTATTATTGATGTGTTTTTAGAAGGTGATTTTCCTTCGGAATTCAGGCGATTACAAGATGAAACTAGGCAGCTTCTTGAAGAGTTCTCATCAGAAAATAACAATATAAAGTTTGTATTTATCAATCCAATTGAAGATGATGCTGTACGTGACCAAAATTTACAACTACTCAATCAACGTGGTTTAACACCAATGCGTTTGAGTGTTCAGGAAAACGGAAAGAATAGCGAAGAAATTATCATTCCCTGGGCTTTAGCTAGTTATGGAGAAACAACTGTAAAAATTCCTTTGATTAAAAATAAAATTGGCGCAAACCAACAGGAACTAGTTTCAAATTCTGTTCAACACTTAGAATATGCTTTTGCAGATGGTTTCAGCAAATTGTTATTTCCAAAACGACGTAAAATTGCTGTGTTACGAGGTAATGGTCAACTAGAAAATAAGTATGTAGCAGATTTTGTAACTGCATTACGTGACTATTATTTTATTGCTCCTTTTACTTTAGATAGTGTTGCCAACAATGCAGAAAATGCCTTAAACGAACTTAAAGGTTATGATCTTATTATTTCAGCAAAACCAACAGAGGCTTTTACAGAAAAAGAAAAATATGTATTGGATCAATATAACATGAATGGTGGGAAAAGTCTTTGGCTTATTGACAATGTAGTTATTGATAAAGACAGTTTATACAATGAAACCGGTTCGAGTATAGCTTTACCAAGGGATTTAAACTTAACAGATTTTTTCTTCAAATATGGTGTTAGAATCAATCCTGTTCTTGTAAACGACCTCTACTCTGCTCCTATTACTTTGGCCATTGGCGAAGGAAGCGCAACGCAATTTCAGCCTTTGCAATGGCAATATGCGCCTTTAGCAAATAGCCAATCCAATCATCCAATAGTCAATAATCTTAATTTAGTGAGATTTGATTTTGCAAATCAAATAGATACTCTACCAAATAATATTACAAAAACGGTTTTGTTAAAGAGTTCTCCATTATCTAAACTTGATGGAACTCCTAAATCTGTTAGTTTAGAAGATATTAAATCTGAACCAAATCCGGAAAATTATAAAAACGGAAATCAGAACTTGGCTGTATTGCTTGAAGGCAATTTTACTTCAGTATATAACAATAGAGTAAAACCATTAAAAATAAAAGATGATAAAACTGAAAGCAACTCCACAAAGATGATTGTGATTGCTGATGGTGATATCATTAAAAATGAGGTTGGAAGAAATGGACCTCTAGAACTTGGTTTCGATAGAGGCACAGGACAGCTCTATGGCAACAAGGAGTTTTTGCTCAATGCAGTAAATTACTTGTTAGATGACGATGGACTTATAAACATTCGTTCCAAAGAAATTGCAATTGCCTTTTTAGACCCTCAAAAAATAGCTGCTGAAAAAACTAAGTGGCAAATTACAAATATTGCTATACCATTGGTATTACTTGGAGCATTTGGGTTCATTTTTACATTCTTTAGAAGAAAAAAATACGCTAATTAACCTAAAAAAGTGTCTGAAATTGCACCTTTTTCAAGACGATTAGGTTGTTAATAAGTTTGTTTCCAATATTAGCTAGTATAAGATATATTTGTAGTAATTAATTAAAGACCAAAAACGAAATAAATTTAGATGAAATTTATAGTATCAAGTACATATTTACTTAAGCAATTGCAAGTTTTAGGTGGTGTTATAAACAACTCAAACACCTTACCTATTTTAGATAATTTCTTGTTTGAACTTAACAACTCAAAGCTAACAGTTTCTGCAAGTGATTTAGAAACTACAATGTCATCAACTATTGATGTTGAAAGTGATAGCGAAGGAAGCATAGCTGTTCCTGCAAAATTGTTGTTAGACACTTTAAAAACATTTCCAGAACAGCCATTAACGTTCATTGTTGAAGATAATAACACGATTGAAATAAGTTCTAATCATGGTAAATATGCACTAGCTTATGCAAGTGGTGAAGAATTTCCTAAAGCTGTAGAACTTGAAAGTCCAAGTGCTACAACTATAAGCGGAGACATATTGGCTACAGCGATTAGTAAAACCATTTTTGCTGCTGGAAATGATGACTTACGTCCAGTAATGAGTGGTGTATTTTTTCAGTTTTCTACAGACAATCTTACTTTTGTAGCTACTGATGCTCATAAATTGGTTAAATATACAAGGAGTGATGTTTCGGCAACTGAAACTGCTGAATTCATCATGCCAAAAAAACCTCTAAATCTTTTAAAAGGAATTTTATTAGGATCTGAGGATGATGTGGTTATTGAATATAATGACTCCAACGCAAAATTTGTGTTTGAAAACTCAGTTTTAATCTGCAGACTTATTGATGGAAAATACCCAAACTACGAAGCTGTAATACCAAAGGAAAATCCGAATAAACTATCTATTGATAGAACTCAATTTTTAAACTCTGTAAGACGTGTTTCTATTTTCTCAAACAAGACAACACACCAAATTAGACTAAAAATTGCAGGTGCAGAACTTAATATTTCGGCAGAAGATATTGACTACAGTAATAAAGCAGAAGAGCGTTTGACTTGTGATTATCAAGGTGATGATATGCAAATAGGATTTAACTCTCGTTTCTTAACCGAAATGCTTAACAATTTAAGCTCTGACGATGTACAGTTGGAAATGAGTTTACCTAACAGAGCAGGAATCCTTACTCCAAACGATGGATTAGATGAAGGTGAGCAAGTTACAATGCTCGTTATGCCAGTAATGCTTAACAACTAGAAAAAGATAAAATTATATACAGAAAAAGCTCACCATTCGGTGAGCTTTTTCATTATCTCATATAAACTAACTAACTAATAAAACTAAGAGATAATTGTATTTTTAATTTTATCTATTCCTTTTCTTTTTCTTGGTAATTAAAAATTGCATTTAAAACCAAGCCAATCATAACTCCAAGAGCTGCTCCAAATGAAACTCCTAATGCTATTCCATTTCCAACATTATTTTGTACAGATCCAATCACTGTGCCAATGGTCATTCCCAAAGAAGTACCAATTGCTGAACCTATGCCTATGTAATAGGCAAAACTTTTACCCTTTTCCATAAATTAATGAATAATATTAATAGATAAAGGATATGATGGTGTTTCTCCATTACTTGCCTTAATAGCATTAATTATTGGAAAAATAATAGCAATAAACGCTAGAGCAATTAAACCGAAAATACCCAATCCCAATAATAAAATTAATGGAATACAGATGATTGAATAAATAAGAATACTCAATTGAAAATTAATGATATTCTTACCATGTTCATCCATTTTATAAACCTTTTCCTTATTGGTTGCCCAAAGAATTAAAGGTAGAATCAAACTTCCGAACCCAATTACCAAGGTAATTAATTGACTCAAATGTGTAATTACAATAAGTTGTCTGTCTTGTCTCATTTTCTTGATTGATTTGATTGATTACTTATATATATGACGCAGATAAAACTAAAACGTTACAGTTTTAAGGATATTATTCTAGACCATGTTGTTTAAGAATTTCATGGAATTTAGGATTGCCTTCAAGGTTTTCAAAAAAAGTACCTCTATCTCTCTTTAATAAGTCTGTTTGTTTATTCCTAATAGTATCCAAATAATAAAGCACACTGTCTGTTTGCTGAAGGCCAGAATAAACTACAGATAATTGATGACTTCTAAATTCTGGTAAAGATCTTGCATAAATATCATCTATCATTCTGTTGGCTCCAATTGTATCTCCAACTTTAGCATAACAATAGCCTAAAAACCTATTAACAATAGGAACTCTATCAACAATTTTCTCAAGATGAAAAATACATTGATTAAAATCTCTTTTATCCATATAAAGTCTGAAAAATGAACGATGAATAACAATATCGTTGTTTTCGATACCTTCTGCTTCAATTTTCTTCATCAATTGTTCAGCTTGGTCGAATTTCTTATTTGTGAGTAAAGCTGTGAAGTAAGTATTTGCTGAAGCAAACGAAAGAGGGTCTAGACGATAAGCCATTTCAGCTTGCTCCAATAGTATGTCATATTCTTCAGTATAATAATGGAGTGTCGCAAATTGATAACGTGCAGTTAAATCATTAGGAGATAATCTGAGAGCCTTAGTAAACTCTTCTTTTGCCTTTTCAGGTTCGCCATAGGTGTTGAGTATTAATCCTCTTACCGAGTATATCCTTGAAACATCAGGATTAATACTTTCTGCGGTTTCAAGATATTCTTCCGCTGTTTCTCTTGCTTCTATATAATCGCGTCCACCATAGTAAGTCTGTAAATAAACAGAGTTTGCTATTTCTGCATAGGCTTCGGCATAATTAGAATCAATTGCTATAGCTGTTTCAAATAATTCAATGCTCTTTTCGATACTTTCAATAGTACGTTTGTCTGCTTCTTGCCTTCCCTTTAAAAATGCTTTGTAGGCCTCAATATCTCGAACAGGAATCGCTTCTATGCTCTTCTGTTCTTCAAAAGAAATTTTTAGTTCTAATGCTTCAACAATTTCTTCTGAAACCTCACTCTGTATTGCAAAAATATCTGTTATCGTTCTATCATATTGCTCAACCATAACATGTTCATCCGTTTCTGCAAGGACTAACTGAGCAGTTACTCTAAGCTTATCTCCATACTTTCTTATGCTCCCTTCCAAAACATATGCAACTCCCAATTCTTTAGCTATTTCAGGAATAGTCTTTTCTGTATTTTTATATTGCATCACCGAAGTCCGCGAAATCACATGCAAATCTTTAAGCTTAGAAAGATTGGTCAATATATCTTCTGTCATTCCATCTCTAAAAATTTCAGAATCTTCATCAGTACTGAGGTTATCAAATGGTAATACAGCTATAGAGTAATCTTCTATAATTGGCTTTTTATTTGAAAATTGGAAGTAAACAAAAATCACTGCAGCAATTAATAGAAATGCTCCAAAAATCATTGTTGCTTTACGAGATGATTTGTTTTTCCAACTCCTATTTGCCTCTTCTTTAAATTTCCCTTTTAATTCACTTGCATTTGGTATTATCAATCCATCATTAGCCAAAGCAAAAATAGGAATAGCATTATCCACATTTTTAAACTCATAAGCATCCAAAAATTGTGTTTTTATATGTCGATGACTTCTTATTTGGTCATGAACCTTATCTGATATTAAAACACTACCAGCGTCAGCGCAAGATTCAATCCGAGCAGCAATGTTTACAGCATCACCAACAATATCATCATGTGAGTACATAATATCTCCAACATGAATACCCATTCTTACAGGAATTTGATCTCTCAAAAATGCCTGTTGCATTTCAATAGCACATTCAACAGCCTCAACAGTACTTGTAAAAATACTAAGTGTACCATCTCCAAAATATTGCAAAATTTCGCCATTAAAAGTCTTAGTGGTTGATTCGAAAGTTTTGCGATGATTACTTCTAATTTCTAAGGCACTTTTTTCATCTTCTTGCATCAAGGCAGTATAGCCTTTAATATCGGTAAACATGATAGCTGCAAGTTGCCTTTTTTGTGCCATTAGAATTTAAGTGTGGAATTATTTGTCTAAGATAGACAAGAAAATGAAAAAAATAAATTTAACTAATGAATTTAGTTAACATTAAGTTTTTCATAATTGATTATATAAAAAAGCATAATACTTATTTAATTTTATCTAACAAAGCAGTAAATCTTGGATTGCCAACAAGTGATTTAAATTTAATATCTCTTTTCAAACCCCAAAAAAATAAACCTAATCCTCCCGATTTATAATCAGTTTCTAGCCATTCTAATGCCTTTTCTTCATTTCCAAGTCCCATATAAATAGTAGCAATCATATAAGGTGGAACAAAAGTAGTTTTGTTTTTTTCTAATTGATAATTAAGAATTCTATTTGCCTCTTCGGTTTTACCCATCTTAGCATAAGAATAACCTAACATCCAGTTTGTGTCTGTACCGTCAGTTCTCGTTCTAAATAAATTAACAGCATCCTCATAACGACCTTGTAATGAAAGAATATTACCTTTCATCCATCTTAATAAATTGTCATTAGGAAATTTTAAAAGCCCATTATCTAGCACTTCTATTCCTTTTTCAAATTGATCAAAAAAGGCATATGCAAAACCTATATTTCCAATATATTTAGAAGATAATGGATCCAATTTAGAAACCTTTTCAAACAACGAAACTGCGGCATCTAAATCGCCATCAAAGACTCTTATCCATGCTAACTTATCATAAGCTCCAACATAACTTGGGTTTATTTCAATTGCTTTTTCAAGATATCTTTGAGCTGTTACTCGTTCAAACTTATAAAAGCTAATAGCTCCAAGTGCACCAAAACTTCCACCATCATCTGCATTAATTGATAACGCAGTAAATGCTGGGTTTGAAGCTTTTTCTAAAATCTCTCTCGGAGCTCCTCTTCCCCAATATATATATTCAACATAAGTATCAGCTAATCCGACATATGCTCTACAAAACTCTGGGTCTAATTCTATTGCTTGTCTAAAAAAATCTTCTGCCTTTTTCAGTTCTTCAACTTTACCGCCACCTCTATTTAAAAACATCTGTCCTTGTTTGTAGGCCATGTAAGCATCCGAATTTTTAGTTGGCGAATTTTCTAATCTATCTGTTTCATTAACACTTAACGTTATTTCCAATGCTTTAGCAATATCTTTAGAAACATCAGTTTGTATGTCAAAAATGTTATCTAAAACATTATCATAACTATTAGCCCAAATATTTCTATTACTTTTTGCATTAACTAGTTGTGCATTTAACCTCACCTGATCACCATGTTTTCTAACACTTCCTCCAAGAATTAGCTCAACTCCTAAAGCATTAGCAATTTCTTCCATGGATTTGTTTGAGTCTTTATATTGCATTGCAGATGCCCTGGAAGTAATTTGCAAGTTTTGAATTTTAGATAACTGCGTAATAATATCTTCTGTAATTCCATCTGCAAACATTTCTGATTCTTCATCGTCATTCATATTATCAAAAGGAATTACAGCCAATGTAATTTTATCTCCTGTAAACATACGTTCTGGATTCATTGTCATATAATATGTTAATCCAAGAATAACAATGAGTAAAAATGATAATAAATAGACACTCTTTCTTTTATATTTTTTAAAGGTTTCGTTGTCTCTTGGTTTAATTTTTCCTTTAATATCTTCTAGTTTTGGCACTACTAACCCTTCAGAAGATATAGCAAAAATTGGAATAACTTTATTTACATTTTTAAAATCAAACGCATCCAAAAATTTAGTTTCTATATCATTTTTATTTCTTAATGCATCATTTATTTTATCAGAAATCAAAACACTTCCTGCAACAGCTAAAGATTCAATTCTAGAAGCAATATTAACAGCATCACCAATAATATCAGAATCTGTAATAATAATATCACCAACATGAATACCAATTCTTATAGGAATATTAGGTTTTTCTCTAAACGCTTTTTGCATCTCAATAGCACATTTTACAGCAGATATTGAACTTTTAAATGTGCTTAATGTGCCATCTCCATAATATTGTACCAATTCACCATCATACTTTTCTGTAATTGAGTCAATAATATTTCGATGCTTATTTCTTACTACTATAGCATTATTTTCGTCAAACTGCATCATTGCAGTATAACCTTCTATATCAGTAAACATTATTGCAGAGAGTTGTCTCCTTTGTGACATTATGGATTAATTCTGTTAGGTCGTCTAAATTAGTTAATTCTAAATAAAACTTCATGCTAATTCAATCTTCTTTAGAAACATTTATAATTATTAATATCTTTAACGTAGATTTTTATCAATCCTATGTCAAATACAATTAGCAATCAGTATATTAAGTTTCTTTCAAACGTGTTTATTTTTTCTGAAGTAAACCAAAAAGCGCTTCAAAATTTACTAAATACAGTTTCTGAAGAAACTTTTATTAAAGGAAAAACGATTTTCCATAAAGAAGATGTAGGTGATTCTATGTATGTAATTACAAGTGGAAGTGTCAAAGCACATGAAAACAACTATGTATTTGCAACCCTAAAAACTGGAGAATGTTTTGGGGAATATGCCTTAATAGACAACAAACCTCGCTCAGCATCTATAACTACTTTAGAAAGTACAACAGTACTAAAAATTGAAAGAAAAGATTTTCTTGAATTATTAGAAGCAGATAGTAGCTTTGCTCAAGGCATGCTTGACGTAATGATTAAACGCCATCGTGATTTAGATACTATTCAAGAGCATTTAGCAACTTCAAAACATGAACTAGAACTTGCTAGTGCAAAAATGAAAGGATTGATTGAAGGTGCTATGGATGCCATTATTATGTTTGATCAAAACTTTAAAATTGTACTCACAAACCCTTCTGCAAATAAGCTTTTTGAAAATGATGATGTGTTGCAACGAAATGTTTTGTTTTTCTTTGATGATAAAGGCGCAAATCTAATAGAAGATTTAGTTAATCGTGATGGAAATTCAAAAAAGGGCTTTAATAATTTCATACCAGACATTGTTAAAGTTATAAGTTCAAACGAAACCGAAACACTCAACGAAGGCACAATTAGCAAGTATGGCACTGATGATGAAACCTTTTTTACACTAATTCTTAGAAACATAGAAGAGCGCTTAATCGCTGAGGATAAAATAAATTTATTAACCACTCAAACTGAATACTTAGCTGAAGAAATTAATACACTCACCAATAATCATGGTATCATAGCCAATCATGTGAAAATGCGTAATGTACTAGCTCTTGTTGAGCAGGTTGCCAAAACAGATGCTACAGTTTTGGTTACTGGTGAAACAGGTACTGGAAAAGAGCTCATAGCACGAGCCATACATAAAGCAAGCATTAGAAATGATAAACCACTAATTAGAATTAATTGTGGAGCCATTCCTACTAACCTCATTGAGAGTGAGCTTTTTGGTCATAAAAAAGGAGCTTTTACTGGAGCAACTTCAGATAGAAAAGGTCGATTTTTATTGGCTGACAAAGGCACAATTTTCCTTGATGAAATTGGCGAGTTACCAATTGAACTCCAACCCAAATTATTACGTGTTATACAAGAAGGCGAATTTGACCCAGTTGGTAGTTCTGAAACCATTAAGGTGGACGTTAGGATTATAGCTGCAACGCATCGTAATTTATTGGATCACGCTAATGAAGGGAAATTTAGAGAAGATTTATATTATAGATTGAACGTCTTCCCAATTGAAATTCCTGCTTTAAGAGAGCGTGGTAATGACATTATTTTGATAGCAGATCAAATGATGCATCAGTTTTCGAAAAAAATAGGCAAACCATCAATTAAATTATCAGATTCTGATAGAACATTGTTATCAAATTATCCTTGGCCAGGAAATGTGCGTGAGCTTCAAAATTTAATAGAAAGAGCCATCATAGTCTCTAAAAATGGAATTATTAATTGGCATGATATCATTCCTTCAAAAGAAACAATACCTATTACACAGACATTAGAAAAAACTGATACAGTACTCACTTCCAAACAACTAGTCAACTTAGAAAAGGACAATATATTAAAAGCACTTAAGCAAACTAAATGGAAAATATCTGGAGTAAATGGAGCAGCTAAATTATTACAACTTCCTCCTACTACATTAGCATCAAGAATTAAGGCTTTAGGCATAGAACGACCAATATAAATTACGAAATATCATAATTATTATAACGATATTTCGAGACTTAACGATTTGTCGTTGATACTCTATTTTCAATATTTTCATTCAACAATTTGATTATCAATACTTTAATTATTTTGGCACAGCAATCGCATTATACTAGCCAAACAAATAAAATAATTCAATTTAAATTTTAAAAATTAAAGTAATGATTACAACAGCAAACATTAAGAACGGAGTAAATGTAGATCAATTAGTAGAAACTATTGAGCACATACAACAACAACCTGAATTGGCAAAATTCGAATTCAGAGCAAAAAACAATTGGATCGATGGAGGTCATTGTGTTTCAAGTATGAAAGGTTTTTATGGAGCAGGTCAAGAAGACACTACTCGTCAAGAAACTTTTACAATGGAATGTGACCATCCTAATGTATTATTAGGAGAAGATAAAGCTGCCACTCCAGCAGAAGTCGTATTACACGCATTAGGTTCATGCTTAACTGGAGCTATGATGTATCATGCAGCTGCAAATGGAATTGACATTGAAAGCGCAGAATCTAACTTAGTAGGTGATGCAGATTTACACGGCTTTTTAGGATTAAACCCAGAAATTCGTAAAGGATTTAATGGTGTTACTTTTAAGTTAAAAGTAAAATCTGATGCTAGTACAGAACAGCTAGAAGAATTAGCAAAATTCTCACCTGTATTTGACATGCTAACTAACCCTACTCCTGTTTCAATTGAAATAGTAAAAGAGTAAACCCTTGTTAAAAAAGGCTACGAAGCTTTGTAGCCTTTTTAATTTCTTCTAACACCAAAAAATGAATAATACACATCACATAGTAACAGCTAATCAAGCAGTAGCAGAAATAGCATACAAGACAAATGAAGTCTTTCCTATTTATCCTATTACACCAGCTTCGGAGATGTCTGAATTGGTTGAAGAATGGAGCACTAAAAATAAAGAAAATGCTATGGGTAATGTGCCAACTATTGTACAAATGCAAAGCGAAGCAGGTGTAGCTGGCACAATGCATGGAGCATTACAAACTGGTTCGTTATCATCAACTTTTACTTCTTCTCAAGGGCTATTATTGATGCTTCCTAATATGTATAAAATTGCTGGTGAGTTAACACCAAATGTTATCCATGTTGCTACAAGAAGCATAGCGACACATGCCTTATCCATTTTTGGTGACCATAGTGATATTATGGCTGTAAGACAATCTGGCTATGCGATGTTAGCAAGTGCTTCCGTACAAGAAGCTCAAGATTTTGCCCTCATATCGCAAGCATCTTCATTACAATCGTTAATTCCTTTTGTTCACTTTTTTGATGGATTCAGAACATCACACGAAACTTCAAAGATTGAAAAACTTCCCAATTCTGTAATTCAATCAATGATTAATAATAAGAATATTAAACTTCATAGAGAACGCTCACTAAATCCCAACAACCCAATAATTAAAGGTACTGCACAAGGTCCAGATATCTTTTTCCAGAGTCGTGAAGCAACGAATACATTTTATGATGACTGTCCAGGAATAGTTCAAGACAACATGGATTTTTTCGCAAAACTTACTGGAAGGCAATATAAAATCTTTGACTATAAAGGACATAAAGAGGCAGAATATTTAATAATATCTATGGCTTCATCAACTGAAACCATTGAAGAAGCCATTAAGCACTTAAATGATAAAGGTGAAAAATATGGATTAATTAAGGTAAGGTTGTTTAGGCCATTCAGTACAACACATTTATTAGAATCATTGCCAAAATCAATCAAATCAATTGCAGTACTTGACAGGACTAAAGAACCTGGTTCAACTGGTGAGCCACTATATCTGGACGTAATGCAATCTCTATCAAAAGCATTTCAAAATAAGCAAATTAATACTCTCCCAAAGATTGTTGGTGGTAGGTATGGTTTATCATCTAGGAAGTTTACGCCTAGTATGGTTAACTCAATATTTAATAATTTAAAAGAGGAATTTCCAAAGCATAATTTCACCATAGGAATCCATGATGATATTAAAAATTTGAGTTTAGACGTTACGGAAAATATTCAACTAAACGATAGCTTTTTTCAGGCTGTCTTTTATCAAGAAAAAAATGAATCAACTACTAATAGCGTAAAAAATGTATCAGAAATAATAGGTCAAGATTTCTTTGTTCAAAGTTATTCTGAAATCGACTACAAAAAGACAAATTCAAGGTTCGTATCACACCTAAGAATTGATGATAAACAAATAAAAGCGCCTTATTTAATAGAAGAGGCTGACTTTATTGCTTGCCAAAACATAAACTACATTATAAATGATAATGCACTAGATATTATCAAACCAAAAGGAACTATTCTTGTTAATACTCCACTAACAGCAAAAGAATTTTGGCAAGCAATTCCTTATGAAAAGCAATATCAAATAACCGAAAAGGAAATTGACTTAAAAATTATCGATTTCAATAAAATTAAAGCAACTTACGAATTCAATCAATTCTTAATTTCCAATATTCATGCTTGCTTTTTATGCATCAAAAAAGATACTTTCTATTCTGACGATATATCAAATATTACGGATTTCATCCAAAATATTGAAGCATCATTTGATTATAACAGCATAAAGCCTGAAACTTCTCATGATTTTGAATTTGAAAATTCTTTACTTGGCAAATTACTAGCAAATAAAGGAAACGAAGTGCCATTAAGTTTACTGCCTATTGATGGAACTTATCAAAGTGACACTTCAAAATACAATGAAATAAAAAACAATGCTGAAATCCCAAAGTGGAATTCAGATTTATGCACACAATGTGGAGCTTGCAGCATGGCTTGTCCACAAGGAGTATTAAGAATAAAAGTCTTTGAAGATATCTATTTACAAGAAGCTCCTTTAAACTTCACATCAACTAAATCAAAAGATTTTAAAGGATTAAACTATACTATCAATATAAATTCTGACCATTGTACTTCTTGCAATAATTGCGTAGATGCTTGTCCATCAAAAGCATTAATGATGATTGAACAATCAGAAAACAAAACCAATACTAAAACCAACTGGGATTATTCTGAAACAATACCAGAATTAGATCGCACAAAAATCGATATAACTAAAGTCAGCCAACAACAACTGCAGGAACCTTTATTTAAATATTCAATTGGTGTTGAAGGTTGTGGAGAAGCACCTTACCTTAAATTGATGTCTCAATTGTTCGGAAATAGACTACTAGTTGCTAATGCGACTGGAGCAAGTTCTATTTTTGGAGGTGCTTTACCCACAACACCTTGGTCTAAAAACAATAAAGGGCAAGGACCTGCTTGGGCAAACTCATTATTTGAAGACAATGCTGAATTTGGTTTAGGCTTCAGGTTATCTATAAATCAGCAAAAGAAACAAGCAACTATTTTATTGAAAAAACTAATGCCTTTTTTAAGTTTTGACTTAGTTTATGACATTCTAGAAGCTAATCAAACAAATGAGGAAGAAATCGAAATGCAGCAAAACAACATCAATACTCTCAAAAAACAATTAAAAAGCATTGACAATCCTGAAGCATTTCAATTATTACAGATTGTTGATTCGTTGGTAAAAAAATCTGTTTGGATCGTTGGTGGAGATGGTTGGGCTTATGATATAGGTTATGGAGGTATTGATCATGTAATAGCATCTGGAGAAAACGTAAACATTTTAGTCTTAGATAATGAAGTCTATGATAACACTGGAGGACAAATATCAAAAGCAACTCCCTTTGGAGCATCAGGTAAATTTGCTCATAAAGGCAAACAGAAGCAAAAAAAAGATTTAGGTCTTTTAGCAATGACCTATGACAATGTTTATGTAGCATCTGTTTCAATTGGTGCAAACCAAGAACAAACACTGAGAGCTTTCAATGAAGCCGAAAGCTTTGATGGACCTTCCATAATTATTGCATATACGCATAGTAATTCTCATGGCATAGATATGAAAAAACCAATTCAATACCATAAAGCTGCTGTAGATTCAGGTCAATGGATTCTCTACAGAAATGATCCTAGAAAAGAAAATGAAAATAAAAACCCTTTTCAATTGGATTCAGAAATTCCATCCATGAATATTGAAGAGTATATATTAAAGCAAAACAGGTTCGATAAATTATTATCCAATAAGAAAGAGTATAAAAACATTTTGCGTACATTACAGAATCAAGTTGACAAACGTTTCAATAAATATTTGTCGCTTGCCTCTAAAAATCTTCCTAATAGAGCAGAATTAGTTCAAAACTTGAAAATAAATAAGACTTTAAGATATTAAAATGAATACTAAAAGATCAACTCCTATCGATATATCTGAAAATGACTTTAAAAGTATTGGTCATGATTTAATAAACAGCATTGCTGAATTTAATCACTCAATACATAAAAAACCTGTCACTCTTGGTAAAAACCCAGAAGAAATTCAAAACCTATTAAAGCTGAGGAATTTTCCTGAAGAAGGAGAATCTCCTTCAGAATTGATTGAAAAGGCTTCAGAGTTATTATTCAACAACTCTCTATTCAATGGACACCCAAAATTCATGGGTTACATTACAGCTTCAGCAGCACCAATTGGTGCCTTAGGAGATTTGCTAGCTGCGACGGTAAATCCAAATTGTGGTGCGTTTACTTTAAGTCCAGTCGCTACAGAAATTGAAAAACAAACAATACAATGGTTAGCTGAATTCATCGGTGTATCTCCAAATTATGGTGGAATATTAGTAAGCGGTGGAAATATGGCAAACTTTACAGCTTTTCTTGCAGCTAGAACTGCAAAAGCGCCTACTGATTTCAAAAAAGAAGGTCTGTCAAAAGCAGCAAAAATGATAACTTACTGCTCAAAGACCACGCATACTTGGATAGAAAAAGCATCGATACTATTTGGCCATGGATCTAATTCCGTGAGATGGATTCCAACTGATAGTGATAATAAAATGGACTTAAAACTTTTGGAAGAATCTATTAAAGAAGACAAAGCAAATGGTCTTAATCCATTTATGATAGCAGGAACAGCTGGAGATGTAAGTACTGGAACTGTCGATAATCTTGAAGGCATTGCTTCTGTATGTAAAGATTTTGATTTATGGTTTCACATAGATGGCGCTTATGGAGTTCCAGCTGCAATATTGCCAGAAAACGAACATCTTTTTAAAGGAATAAAAGAAGCAGATTCGATTGCTATGGATCCTCACAAATGGCTTTATAGCCCTCTTGAAGCTGGATGTACTTTAGTAAAAAATCCAAAGCACTTAATAGATACATTTAGTTCTCACCCTGAGTATTATAATTTTACTAATACTAATGCGGCACAAAATTTTTATGAATATGGTCTTCAGAATTCTAGAGGATTTAGAGCATTAAAAGTTTGGTTAATGTTGCAACAAGTAGGAAGATCAGGATATATAAAAATGATAAGAGAAGACATTGAGTTGGCAAAATTAATGTATAAAAAAGCTCAAAAGCACTCTCAATTGGAAGCCAAGACTCATAATTTAAGCATTACAACATTTAGGTTTATTCCTAAACAATATCCAGAAAACATATCAGATAAAAACACCTATTTAAATGAATTTAATCAGGAATTAGATACAAGTTTACAAAATGGAGGCAAACTATTTCTTTCGAATGCTATTATTAACGATGATTATTTTTTAAGGTCTTGTATCGTTAATTTTAGAACATCCAAAAAAGATATTGAAGAAGTCATTGAAATTATTGTAGAAGAAGGAAACAAATTGAATAACACCAAACTAAAAACACAAGTCGCATAATTAATGGCTTCAGAATCCACATACAAAAATTACAAAAAGATAATTCACATTACCTGTGGATACTTTGGCTGCCTACTTATAGCTGGAACTCTGACAATGTTATGGTATTTAGGAATTATCAAATTTGACTTTTCAAATAGTTCCAGCAATAGTATTGATAATGTTTTCTACATGAATTATGACATATCACTTTTAGATGATTCAGAAGAAAACAATATTATTAAATATGGCTATGAATTATTTCAAAATACGCCAAAGTATATAGGACCTGAAAATGGGAGTTCTGAAAAAACTTATTCAGGAAATAGATTATCATGTAACAACTGCCACTTAAATGCAGGAACCAAACCATATGCAGCACCACTAATAGGAATTATAAACCGTTTTCCGCAATATCGTGGAAGGGAAAATAAAATTGGAACTATTGAAGAGCGCATTAATGGTTGCTTTGAAAGAAGCATGAATGGAAAAATGATGCCTCCAGAAAGTCATGAAATGAAAGCATTAGTAAGTTATCTAAATTGGCTTAACCGTTATGCACCAGAAGATGGCAAAGTTGAAGGTCAAGGTTTTGTAAAAATCAACATTCCAAATAGAGCGATAAATCTATCAAATGGCGAAAAAATATATTCCAATGTATGCTTTAAATGTCATGGTCCTGATGGTCAAGGTGTAATGTCTTCAAATGGTTATACCTATGAATATCCTCCTCTTTGGGGAAATGATTCATACAATAATGGCGCTGGAATGAACAGAGTAATTACTGCTGCACAATTTATCAAAGCAAACATGCCATTTGATAATACGTATGAAGAGTTAAAATTAACTGATGAAGAAGCTTATGATGTAGCTGGTTATATAAACCAAATGAAACGACCTATTAAACCTAATCTTAATCTGGATTTTCCAGATTTGTTAAAAAAACCTGTGTCAACACCTTATCCTCCTTATGAAGATCCCTTTTCGATTGAGCAACATCAAAGAGGTCCTTTTCCACCTATTATAGAGTTTTACAAAAAAAACTACAATATAAGGAAGACTAAATAGCATAACCAAATCAAGAAACTTAATTAATTCCTAAGTATGAAAATCATGCTTAGGTTAGGCAAATATTAACTGATTTAAAACAACAAAAACAATGAAAACAATTGACAACAATTCTCGAAGAAAATTTATTGGAGCACTTGCTCTAGGAGCAACAGCTAGTACAATTTCGGTACTCGCGAATCCAATTTATGCAAACAACCCTCTATTTGATGGAGGAAAATTAAACGAAACCGAAGATTGGTTTAAAGGCATCAAAGGTAAGCATCGAATCGTTTATGATGGTTCAACACCACATGGAGGATTACCAATACTATGGAACTGGGCATATTACTTGTCCCACAATTCAACCGACACTCCAGATAGCGATATTACAGCAATGACAGTGTTAAGGCATACTGCAATTCCATTTGCATTAACTGACAATGTTTGGAAAAAATACAGCTTGGGTGAATTTTTTGGTATTAATGATTACACAAAGAAAGCTGCAATCAGAAATCCTTTCTTTGAACCAAAAGATGGTGATTATCCAATCAATGGACCTGGAGGAATAAAATCACAGCAGGAAAGAGGTGCAATGTTCTGCGTGTGTAATTTGGCCCTTCAGGTTTATAGTGGTAAATACGCTGAAAAAATGGGTGGTGATGCAACTGAAATTTATAATGAATGGATAGCTGGAGTTATTCAAGGAATAGAAGTTGTTCCTTCTGGAGTTTGGGCTTTAGGTCTAGCTCAAAAGAATGGATGTGGATATATTTTTGCAGGCGAATAATTTAGCACTATGAAAACATATATAATATCAATATTAGCATTGGTCATGAGTTTCATGATCAATGCTCAAGAAAAACCAGTAAAAATTGTGTTTGATGTATCAAGCAAAGATACAGCTGTGCACGAGTCAACTATTAGACATATCACATATGCTTCTGAAGCTTATAAAGAATCAACATTTCAAATTGTTATTTATGGTGGTGCTTTAAACATGCTGTTAGAAGAAAAGTCAGTAGCAGCAAAAAAGATAGCTGATTTAACCAAGAAAAGCAATGTTACTTTTGCGGTTTGTCAGGGAACAATGAATAGATATAAGACAAAAAAGTCAGAACTTATTGAAGGTGTCATAATTGTACCTGATGCAATTTATGAACTTGCCTTAAAACAATCAGAAGGTTGGAGTTATATTAAAGAAAATAACTAAAAAAAGGGTTCAACATTATTGTTGAACCCTTTTAATAAAATCGTCTTTTCTATTTAACAATAAGTTTCTTAATCGTTGAAACATTATTTTGAATAATCTTTACTAAGTATATTCCAGATGGTAACTCTAAATTAAAAGCCACCTTATTTTCCACTGATAATCTCTTCACTTGCTTTCCTAAGATGTCATAAATCAAAATAGTCCCTTCAGATTTTAATCCAGAAATTGCCAAACTATGTTTTGTTGGATTAGGATACATTTTTACGACTTCCAAGGATTCTGTATCAACTGCTAAAGTATTTTCAACAGTAAATGATACTTGTTTTGTAATATCATTTCCACAATCGTCTGTTAATGTAAAAGTTACACTTTCTGTTCCAACTGTATCGCAATCATAACTCAATCCAGAATTATTATTAGAAACAGTAGCTATACCACAATTATCTGTTCCAGAAAAACTTGCTAGCCACGAATTAAAAACATCATTTGGATCTGTGCTTCCATCACATGAAAATGTATAATCAGATGGTTCTACGCTCCATGTTGGGTCTGTGGTATCTGTTATCGTAAATGTTGCTTCTTTAGATATTATATTTCCACACTCATCTAATAGAGTAAATGTAACTGTTTCCGAACCTGTTGCTCCACAAATATCACTCAACCCAGTGCTACTATCCGTTACAGTAGCATTTCCACAGGAAACAGTGCCTGAAAAGCTATTTAACCAAGTAACAAAAGCTCCTCCAGGATCAGCAGTACCATCACATTCTACAGACATATCACTAGGTTCATTTGTCCAAGTAGGTCCAACGAATGAAATTTTATATAACGTGCCATCAAAAATATTAACATAATAAACAAATCCATCCAATGGATTCTGCATCATATGCACAATACCAGAACCTGTATTTATAGGTGCCAATTCAGAAATATCACTTATCCAATTTTCAGTACCATCAGTCAGTGTTGCAATATTTATCCAATTTCTAACATAATCAGTGAATAAGTATTTTCCGTTCATACTACTGCCAAGTGCATCTCCTTCTATAAATACACCAGCAATAGCTGTATTACCTCTAAATTCAATTCCGGTAGTTGGTGAACCAGCTTCTCCAACTCTAGGATTTGTAGCTGTTGTTCCACTAAACCAAGGCACTCGAGCTTCATTTGTTCCACCATGTTTCCAAGCCACTTCTGGTCTATCATGTACAAACCGTCTTAAAGCTGGATCTAAATCATCTGTCCAATCTATAGGCTCTGGGCAATTATCTTTAAACAAGGCATTGCCTTCATCTGGATTTGTAGCTCCACTATTATAATAACCACTGTGTTGTGTTAACCCTTCATATAAAGGCCAACCACCATTTAATCCTCCCTTGTCAAATATGTGCAAATCTTCCCAAGTTCCCCAACCAACATCAGCAACATGAACAATTCCTGGATCACCATCAGCTGGATTTGTGCTTCCACTGTCAGGTTCAATTGACATTCTAAAAGGGTGACGTAATCCCATTGCCCACATTCTGGACTCTGGAGATCTAGCATCTGAAATATCATAGTGAGGGTTTGATGGTATTCCATCGCCAGTATCGGGATCTAAACGCAATACTTTTCCACAAAGTGAAGTAATCATCTGACTTCTAAAAGCACCTACATTTTCTTCAGGACGCATTATGCCATCATTAATAGCTTGCTGATAATAAGTCTCGCTAGCGCTTCCTACATCAGTAGAAGAGTAACTAGCATTATCACCTGTTGATACGAGTAAGGTTCCATCATTACCAAAAATTACTGTTCCTCCAGCATGAGATTCATGCGTTAAAGGGATACCAGTTGAAACCGATTCGCCTAAGAGCACTGTTCTAGAATTATAATCTGTAGTTAAAGGGTCACTACCAATATTTAATTTATAACGCGTTAATCTACTTATAGAGGCTTCATAATAATCATTATCATTAGGATCGTAACTTGGTGTTCCGTAGTTCATGAGATGTTCCCTATCGACCATATAATACATATATACTAATCCATTGGCTTCAAAATCTGGATCAAGACAAAAACTTGCAAATCCAAAATCTCTCCAATCTCCAACTTCATCTGATATATCCAAAACTGGTGTAGCTTGTTTTACATAGTTAGAACCATTCCAGTTAGAAACATATACATGTCCACGTTTTTCCCAAACAAACATCTTGGTACCATCTTCGTTAAAAACAACTCCCATAATTGTATTATAACCTGATTGTACTAAATCATGACTAAAACTAGGCGCAAGAGAATATAGTTGAACTTCAGATAATTGTATACTATTTTCTGAAGCACATTGTGTCGTGAAATCAACTCTATAGTACTCGTAAGCATTTGAGTTACTGAAATTAAATGTTCTCTCGAGGAACCTAGTACCTAAACAAGGAATAGTACCTGTAGTAATTTGTGTGAAATCTGTGCCGTTATTAGATCCATAAACAATATAATTTTGTGGATCTCTACCTGGAACATCATTTGCAGTGGTAATTGATATAGATGATGCAACTCTAGATGTTCCTCCTAAATCAACAGTAAAACCCATGCCATCATTAAAATTGAAATCCAAAAATTTTGTTGATGTATTACCATCAATAATATTTTCAACACCTTCGTTGGCTGGTGAATTCACAGAACCAAATTCTGTTATAGACATCGCTGGAGAGAATATAGGGCTCTGAGCAAAACCAAAACTAATACTAAGGAAAAATAAACTTAGAAAAGCAATAGCTTTGAAAGAAGATTTAAAATAATAGCAAAACATGGTAATAACTTAAATTAAATTTAAAAGTTGAATTTGCTATTAATCCATTAGCTAAAATAGTATATATAAATTAAAAAAATATAAATCTAATTAGTTTTCGATAAAATTGCAAAAATATAGATTATTGATATAGAGCATCATAAAGCACTTCAACTGAATGTTTTACTGCTCTATCAAATTTATCAAGAATTTGATGCCTACAACTAGTACCATTTGCAACTAAAATAGTATTCTCATTTGCCTTTTGAATTGCTGGAAACAATACTTGATTTCCTATTTTTTGGCTTAAATCAAAATGTTCTCCCTCATAACCGAATGATCCAGCCATGCCACAGCAACCTGAAGGTATTTCGTTCACTATATAGTTTAATGGTAATGATAAAACTTTCTTTGTTGAATTTGTTGACGATAATGCTTTTTGATGACAATGACCATGTAGTAAAATAGCTTTAGATTCTTTATTAAAGCCATCAGAAGTTATATGTTTTTCCTCTATTTGATTTGCTAAGAATTCATCAATTAAAAACACCGATTTACTCAGTTTAATGGCCTCATTCTTTAACGTCTTATCAACCAAATTAATGTACTCGTCTCTAAAACTTAAAATAGCTGAAGGCTCAATGCCAATTAGTGGAGTATCTTTTGAAACTAAATTTTTAAAAACATTAATATTAGCAATTGCAATTTGCTTTGCTTGGTCTAAGAACCCTTTCGAAATGTAAGCTCTTCCACTTTCACGATGGTCAACCATTAAAACTTCATAGCCCAATTTATTTAATAAAAGGATTGCTTTTTTGCCTATTTCAACGTCATAATAATTGGTGTATTCATCACAAAACAAATATACTTTTTTTGATAAAGGTTCTTGATTATGAGACTTAAACCAACTTCTTAAAGTTTTAGCTTTTAATTTTGGCATTGAGCGTTCTTTGGCAATTCCAAATACATTTTTAAACCAATTTTGACTAACTAATATATTATGAACTTTAGGGAACTTAGACGCAATTTTGTTTAGCTTTACATTATTGGCTATTAGTTTATCTCTTAAAGACCTTGATTTTCCTTTATAATATTGATACTGAAATTCTGCTTTTAAAGTTGCCATATCAATATTTGATGGACATTCCGATTTACAGCCTTTACACGAAATGCACAAATCCATAGCTTCCTTAATTTCTGGATGATCAAATGGATTTTCTTTAGTGTTTTGAGTTAAAAACTCACGCAAAACATTGGCTCTACCTCTAGTTGTATCTTTCTCATCAAGCGTTGCTCTGTAACTTGGACACATGGTTCCACCAGCGAAATTAAGTTTTCTACAATCACCCGAACCATTACATTTTTCAACAGTTTTTAAAATTCCTCCTGTCTCTTCAAAATCAAAAATAGTTGTGATTTCTGGTTGAATTATATCTTGTTCATAACGCAAATTTTCATCCATTGGCTTAGCATCAACAATTTTTCCTGGATTGAATATGTTATTTGAATCCCAAGTCCCTTTTATTCTTTTGAACAATTCATAATTCTTTTCTCCTAAAACTAAAGGAATAAATTCAGCTCTAACTCTTCCGTCACCATGTTCACCACTAAGAGACCCTCTATAAGATTTAACTAATTTTGCTGAAGCCTCGCTTATTTCTCTAAAAAATTTTACATCTTCTGATTTTTTTAAATCTAAAATCGGTCTTAAATGCAATTCGCCTGCTCCAGCATGTGCATAATAAACAGCTTCTTGATTATAGCTATTCATTAATGCTGTAAAAGCATTTATGTATTCCGGTAAATCTTCAACAGCAACAGCTGTATCTTCAATACAAGCAACTGTCTTCTTATCTCCTGGAATATTAGCCAAAAGTCCTAAGCCTGCTTTACGCAAATCCCAGACTTTTTCTGTTTTGTCTTCCAAAATCATTGGAAAAGAATATCCTAATTTTGACTCTTCAAATAAACGAATCATTTCATTCGCTTTCGATTTAGCTTCGTTTAAAGATTCTCCTCTAAACTCCACAATCAAAATTGCCTTAGGATTGCCTTCAACAAAAAATCTGTTTTTCTGCTGTTCTATATTATCTTTGGTACAATCCAAAATAGTTTTATCCATGAGCTCACAAGCTGTTGGGTTTTCCCTCATGGCAACAACCGTAGCTTTTAAGCTTTCTTCAATTGATTTAAAATGAGCAGCTATCACTACAACATGTGGTTTTGGTAGTGGTACCAAATTCAGTTTGATTTCTGTTGTAAATGCCAAAGTACCTTCAGAACCGCAAAGCAGTTTACAAAAATTGAAATGTTCATCAGCATCTGAGAAAGGTTTGAAATTAATTAAAGTATCTACAGCATATCCTGTATTTCTTCTTGTAACTGATTGCTTTGGGAAATTAGCTTCAATTTCTGCTACAACATCAGAATTTGATAACTCACTATAAACTTGTTCGTATAATTTTCCTTCTAAAGAATCTAACTTTATTTTTTCTTCAAATGCATTCAATGACAACTCATTAAAAACAACTTCACTTCCATCGCTCAATAAGGTCTTCAATTCTAAAACATGATCTCGTGTTGATCCATATACAATTGAATTGGATCCACAAGAATTATTCCCAACCATACCTCCTATCATACATCGATTAGCAGTTGAAGTATTTGGTCCAAAAAATAAACCATACGGTTTTAAAAAACTGTTGAGTTCATCTCGTACAACACCAGGCTGCACTCTAACCCAATTTTCATTAGTATTAATTTCAAGGATTTGATTTAGGTATTTTGATATATCAACCACAATACCATTTCCAACACATTGGCCAGCCAATGAAGTTCCCGCAGCTCTTGGTATCAATGTAGCATTTTCTGTATTAGCAAAAGCAATTAGTTTTTTTATATCATCAGAATTTTTAGGAAGAGCAACTGCCAAAGGCATTTCCCTATAAACAGATGCATCTGTCGCATAAAGAGTTTTCATCATATTGTCATAATGCAACTCTCCGTCCAATTGGGATTTTAAAATATCTAGCTTATTGTTCAAAAGGAAATATAATTATGATATAAAGATATTCAAATAAATAAGTTTTTATACTGTTTTTAATCCTGAACAAAACGTTAAAAAAAAACTAATCCTTACAAATTTGCTTCAAAATTCTTAAATTGGTGTGTTCTCAATTTACTATAGTCTAATACTACTTATTTTATATTTTACGAATTAATATTTAATCAACAAAAAATGAATATTTTATGAAACGAAGAAATTTTATTCAATATGCTGGTTTAGGTGCTGGTGCCTTGATGATGCCTTCGCTTCTTATGGGAAATAATATTTCCGCAGAAGCTTTGCTAAATCCTGGTCTTGATGTCGCTGCAAAAAAAGAGTTAGCCAATGTGGCTCTCAATACAGCAAGATCTTTAGGCGCATCTTATGCTGATGCCAGAATTGGTAGATACCTAAACCAATATGTCTTTACACGTGAAGATAAAGTGCAAAATGTAGTTAACACTGAATCATTTGGTATTGGGATACGTGTGATAACAAATGGTACTTGGGGTTTTGCCTCAACAAACAATGTTTCACCTGATGGAATCAAGAAAGCGACAGAACAAGCGGTTGCAATTGCAAAAGCAAATTCAAAAATTCAAAAAGAAGAAGTTGTTCTCGCTCCTGTAAAATCACATGGAGATGTGTCTTGGAAAACTCCAATTAAAAAAGATTTTAAAGATGTGCCTGTTGCTGAAAAAGTAGATTTATTGCTTAGTGCAAATAAAGCTGCCATGGAAAATGGTGCTAATTTTGTGAACTCAGCCTTATTTATGGTTAATGAACAAAAGTATTTTGCATCAACTGAAGGTTCTTACATTGACCAGGATGTACATAGAATCTGGCCAACATTTGGTGTAACTGCCATTGATCGTTCGGCTGGTAAATTTAAGTCTCGTCAAGCACTAAGTGCTCCAATGGGATTAGGTTATGAATATATGGATGGATTGGCTTCTGAAAAAATTGCAGGTCCTTCTGGAACTGGATTAATTGGTTACAGAAACAGTTATGACATGATTGAAGATGCAACCTTAGCTGCAAAACAAGCTAAAGAAATGTTATCTGCTAAATCTGTTGACGCTGGTAAATATGACCTTGTACTTGATCCGAATCACTTAGGATTAACAATTCATGAATCAGTTGGTCACCCATTAGAACTAGATCGTGTCCTTGGTTACGAAGCAAATTATGCTGGAACAAGCTTTGCGACCTTAGATAAATGGAAATCTGGAAACTTTAAATATGGTAGCGATATTGTAAATCTTGTAGCCGACAAAACTTATCCAGGATCACTTGGTGCTGTTGGATATGATGACGAAGGTGTTAAAACAAAACAATGGGATTTAGTACGTGGTGGAGTTCTGAAAAACTACCAAGCTATTCGCGATCAGGTTCATATGATTGGTCAAAACGAATCACATGGTTGTTGTTATTCACAAAGTTGGAATGATGTACAATTCCAACGCATGCCAAACGTATCGTTAGAAGCTGGAAAAGAAAAGTACTCCGTTGACGATATGATTAAAGATGTAGAAAAAGGTATTTATATTGCTGGTAGAGGTTCATACTCTATAGATCAACAGCGCTATAATTTCCAATTTGGTGGTACTGTATTTTATGAAATAAAAGACGGAAAAATTGCTGGTATGCTAGATGATGTTGCTTACCAGTCAAACACACAAGAGTTCTGGAATTCATGTGCAAAGATTTGTGATGAAAGTGATTACCGAATTTTCGGTTCATTCTTTGATGGAAAAGGCCAACCTTCACAGGTTAGTGCTGTATCTCATGGTAGTTCAACTACTCGTTTTAATGACGTTAATGTAATTAATACAGGTAGATCTATTTAATAATCTTGTTTTACAATAAATAAAAATACAATGGCAATATATACAAAAGAAGAAGCAAGACAAATCATGGAGAAAGCCTTGAGCTATTCTACTGCAGATTCTTGCGAAGTAAATTTAGGTGGAAGCGAAAGTGGTAACATACGTTATGCACGAAATACAGTTTCTACTGCTGGACATAGGTCCAATCAAAATTTAGTAGTTCAGTCAAATTATGGTAAAAAATATGCAACTGCTACTATTGATGAATTTGATGACGAATCACTCAGAAAAGTTGTAAAACGTTCTGAAGAACTTGCAAAAATATCTCCAGAAAACCCAGAATTTATGGGAATTCTAGGACCTCAAGATTATGATGAATCTGTAACTTATAGCGACGCAACTGCTAATATATCACCTGAGTTCAGAGCGAAAGTAGCTGCAAGTAGTATAAATCCTGCTGCTACAAAAGACGTAACTGCTGCTGGATTCATGAATGATTCTTCTGGTTTTTCAGCTATGATGAATACTAAAGGCTTATTTGCTTACAATAAATCAACTAATTTAAGCTTTACAGTTACCATGCGAAGTAATGATGGTACTGGATCTGGTTGGGTTACAAGGGATTTTAATGATGTTAGTAAATTTGACGCTGCAGAGGCATCACAAGTAGCTATAGATAAAGCAATTATGTCCAGAGAAGCAAAAGCAATTGAACCAGGAAAATACACAGTTATTTTAGAACCTGCAGCATCTATTGGTTTACTAGGAAATATGGGAGGAGCTCTCAATGCTCGTACTGCAGATGAAGGAAGAAGCTTCATGTCCAAAGAAGGTGGTGGTACTAAACTTGGAGAAAAAATTGTTGACGAACGTATCAACATTTGGTCTGATCCTTTACATCCAGATGTTCCAACTGGAACTTGGAATGGTGAAGGTATGTCTTTAAAGAAAACCAAGTGGATTGAAAATGGTGTTGTAAAAAACTTAGCTTATGACCGTTTTTGGGCTAAAGAAAAAGGTGTAGATGCGGTTCCTTTCCCTCCTAACTTTATAATGGAAGGTGGAGATGCTTCACTTGATGATTTAATCAAGAGTACTAAAAAAGGAATCCTAGTAACAAGACTTTGGTACATTCGTGGTGTGGATCCTCAAACCTTACTTTACACAGGATTGACTAGAGATGGAACTTTCTATATTGAAAATGGAAAAATTAAACATCCTGTTAAGAATTTCAGGTTCAACGAAAGTCCAATTATAATGCTTAATAACCTAGAAACTCTGGGGCAACAAGTCAGAATTGATGGAAACTTAATTCCTTACATGAAGGTTAGAGATTTCACATTTACTAGCTTGTCAGACGCAGTTTAATTTTAGTTTAAAATAATTAACTGGTTGTTATGTTTCTCATGGCAGCCAGTTTTTTTATTAACCAACATATTAAAGTGTTAATAGAATCCAAACAAGGTTCTAAATTTTAAATTTATTCAATAAATTGGCACTTAACTAATTAATCATCAATCATTGAATAACGCATTTTTCTTTACGAGGCTTCAATATGAATCAGGAGATTGGGACGTGGATCAACGAATGCCTTCAAATGTTTTAAATTCTTTAGTTGAATACACTACGTTAAAAGTCGATACTCGCGAGAACATCGTTCCTTTAAGTAGTGATGAGATTTTCAAATGTCCTTTTTGTTACTTATCTGGTCACAAACTCGTTCAGTTTACAAAAAAGGAACGCGAAAATTTTAAAAAATATGTTATGAATGGTGGGTTTGTGTTTGTTGACGATTGCAATCACGATATTGATGGTTTGTTTTCAAAATCTTTTGTTCGCCAAATGGAAGATGTTTTTGGTCCAAAGGAATTAAAAAAAATACCTAATAATCATGAAATCTATAACATATTCTTCAAATTTGAAGATGGTCCACCAACGACATCTCAAGAACTTAATGGTTGGGGAGACGATATTGTTCATGATTATTTAAAAGCTATTGAGGTTAATGGACGCATTGGTGTCCTTTTCAGTAATAAGGATTATGGTTGTGAATGGGATTATGATTTTAGAAACAAACGCTGGTATAAAAATGATAATACACGTTTTGCAGTAAATATAGTGATGTACGCACTTACATCTTAACAAAAATAATATGGATAAAAAATTAGACGTAATAGAGCAAGAAGTTAAAACCCTTACCAATAAGCTTTCAGATTTAAAAAAAGAAATCGGAAAAGTTATTATTGGACAAGAAAAAACAGTTGAACAACTCATCATTACATTTTTAGCTGGAGGTCATTCATTGCTTGAAGGTGTTCCAGGATTGGCAAAAACATTAATGATTAGGACACTTGCAGAAACTGTTGATTTAAAATTTAAACGTATACAATTCACTCCAGATTTAATGCCATCAGATATTATTGGTACAGAAATCCTTGAAGAAGACCACTCAACTGGGAAAAAGTTTTTCAAATTTAGTAAGGGTCCAATTTTTGCAAATATCATACTAGCTGATGAGATAAACAGAACACCTCCCAAAACCCAAGCTGCTTTATTGGAAGCAATGCAAGAATTCGAAGTAACGTATTCTGGAAATACTTACAGTCTTGAAAGGCCGTTTTTCATATTAGCAACTCAAAACCCAATTGAACAATCTGGAACCTTTCCTTTACCAGAAGCTCAACAAGACCGTTTCTTATTCTATATTAAAATAGGATATCCAAACGAATCTGAAGAAACAACCATACTAAAAGCTACAACAGGAACTAAATCTGTAAAACCTTCTAAAATTATTTCGGCAGAAGAAATTATTAGGTTGCAACAACTTATAAGAGAAATTCCTATTAGTGATGACCTTATTTCTTATGTAAGCAAAATTGTGAGAGCAACAAGACCAGAAACCACAACCAATTCTTATGTAAAAGAATGGGTAAGTTGGGGAGCAGGACCTAGAGCAGGACAAGCCATTATACTTACTGCAAAAGCAAGAGCCTTAATGGAAGGTCGTCTAGCAGTAACACCAGAAGATTTAGAAGATGTTGCATTACCTGTTCTGCGTCATCGTGTAATTGTCAATTTTAGAGCTGAAGCAGAAGGCATAACCTCAGATAAGGTCACTCAAGAATTATTTAAAAGTATCAAACCATAATAAAGTGAAACAAGACTATCGTCAATTATTAAAACCAGAAATAATTAATAGTGTCTCAGGTATGGCACTAATTTCTCGTGTTATAGTTGATGGTTACTTAAATGGTCTTAATCATAGCAGACGTGTTGGCTCTGGAATGGAATTTAGTCAGTTTAGAGGTTATGAACCTGGAGACGATTTACGATTATTGGATTGGAAAATGTTAGCACGCTCAGGACGCTACTACATTAAGCAATCTGAAATAGAAACCAATATTTCTATAAAATTTATATTGGACACAAGTAACTCAATGCTTCATAAAGAAGGAGACTTAACAAAAATGGAGTTCGCAAAAGTCCTCATCGCCTCATTAGCTTATTTATGTCAAAATCAAGGCGATGCCATTGGCTTATATGCTTTAAACGAAAGGCAACTACATAGTATTCATCCAAAAATTCAGAAGCAACATTACAATAGAATGCTTCTTGAGTTAATCAATATTAAACCAGAAGGAAAATGGCCTCAAAATGCCAACTCAACCTTTAAAGTTCATGATAATACGCATAAGGAATTGATTTTCTTTATTACAGATATGTATGAACATGATGAAGAACTAACTAACTTTATAAAAAAACTTAAAACGCTTCGAAATGAAGTTGTTGTATTTCATTTAATGGGACACAAAGAGCTGGAGTTTGATTATAAAGGTACACTAACGTTTGAAGACCTTGAGACTGGAGCCAAGCTAAAAGTTGATTCAAAGACTGCAAAAAAACAATACAAAAAACTATTAAAGGATAAGATGAAAGCAACTAAAAATTTGTTGCTTTCCAACAACATAAGCTATCAACTGTTTGATATGGAGCAACCCATGGGAGAAGCTTTAAAACTTTTTCTAAAACGCAGAAACAATTTAATGTAAATGACTTTTTTAAATCCGACATATTTATGGACTTTACTTGGTTTACTAATACCAATAGCCATTCATTTATGGAGTAAAAAGGAAGGTAAAACCATAAAAGTTGGAAGCATTGAATTGCTAAGAGAGTCTGAATCCAAACAAACCAGTAGTATAAAACCTAATGAATTATGGTTGCTACTACTAAGGCTGCTTATCATTTCTTTGGTAGTAATGATTTTAGCTGAACCTCAATTAAAATTAAAGACAGAAAATGATGCCATAACTTATATTATTGAACCAAATTTAATTAAAGATAACAAAGCATCTTCTATTTTAAATTCAATTGGTGAAAATCATAGCATCAAACTTCTAACTAAAGGATTTCCAGAGTTAGAATCTATTGATTTAGATGATTTATCAACAGACACACCAAACTATTGGCAATTGGCAAAAGACATGGAGACCATCTCATCTGATAGTATTATAGTTTACACAGAAGCTTTGATTTCTGGTTTTAAAGGTAAGCGACCTATTATTAACAAAAATATTGATTGGATTACTATTAGTGCTGAGGAAAACAATAATCCGATTCCTATAAGAGCGACCAGAATAGATAATCAAGTTGAAGTTTTATCAATGACAACTCAAGATGAATTAACAAAATTCTCAAAATCACTAGTTGATGAAAATAGTGTTGATGATAACTTAGAAATTATAGAAAACAATCCTATAAAAATCTTGCTACATTCAAATGAAGATTTTACAACTGATTCAAAATTCATTGAAGCTTCCTTCTCTGCTATTTCCAAACATTTAAACAGAACTATTGAAGTTGATACAGATGAAAACTCAAATACTAAGTATGACCTCATAGTTTGGCTAGACCAGCAATCACCTATACCGCAAACTATTTCAAAACTATTGGTTTATAAATTTGATGAATTGAGTCATAACATCATACAAGAAAGTGATAAACAAAATCTTTTTTACTTAACAACTCGCTTGAATACCAAGAATATTATAGATAACTATTTGCCAGAACAGCTACTAAACATCTTAGATTTAAATGCAGACTTGGAAGAAGCAATAAATAAGAATGATAAAAGAGTACTTTCTAAAGCTGAGTTGCTCCCAATTCCATCTTTTGAAAAAGCAATAAAAAAAACGGATAATTATTTATCTATATCTAAATGGTTTTGGCTTCTATTGGCTTTTTTATTGTTAAACGAGAGAATCATAGCGCATTACAGAAAACAATGACAGGTTCAAAAAACATATTATCGAAGTTTAAACAACGCTGGCAACTATTGTTATATAGTGAAGTTTTACTCTATGTAGTTGGCTTTGGAGTTTTTGTGTTTCTTTTTAGCAATAATCTTTTGGTTTCGTTGTCAGTTTCGGTTATCACAGCAATAGTTGCAATATTAATCATTAAACCTTGGCAGCCTGACCTAAATAAAACAACCAATTTTATTGATAATAACATTGCAAACTTAGAGCATAGCACAAGTTTTCTGTTAAAACCTGCAAATAGCCTTTCAAATCTAGGTTTGATTCAACAAAAAAGAATTGAAACTCGTTTAACTAAAGAGCTAAAAAAAATAAATCCTCCAAGCAATATTAAGAAAAGTGGAATAGCAGCACTTGGTTTAATTCTTATTGGATTTCTTTGTTATCAATTTAATGTTTCAGATTATTTCAAGACAAATAATACGCCAATTAATCATGAGAATGTAATAAATTTTAAAGCAGCTGATTCAGCAGATGCTAAGGCCAAAATTCCCACTATTCTAAATCAGTCGCTCCTCATTGACTATCCAAATTATACGCAATTAAAAAGTGCACAAACATCAGCAATGGATATTAGTGCTGTAGAAGGTTCTCGTGTTTATTGGGAGCTTGAGTTTAGTGATGCTGTAAGCTCTGTTACTATAGAAAATATGGAACAGAGTTATGCAATGAAACTCAAAGAAGGAACCTATACACACAACCTCAAATTAATGAACTCTGGTTTTTATAATTTTAAGTTTGAAGACAACAACGGAAACACATATTTTTCAGATTTGTATGCCATTGAAGTCTCAAAAGATTCTGAGCCAAAAGTGGAGATAAAGGACATTGAGCAATTCACTCAGTTTGAATATGACGATAACAAAAACATCACGTTTAAAAGTCTAATATCAGATGATTATGGAGTTGGCAAGGCACATATTGTTGCAACAGTCAGTAAAGGTTCTGGTGAATCTGTGAAGTTTAGAGAAGAACAATTAAGTTTTGATACCAATATAAATACTGGTGCCAAAACCCAGAATCTAACTAAGACCATAAACCTTGTTGCCATGAAAATGGAGCCAGGAGATGAGCTTTATTTTTATGTTCATGCTTCCGATTTAAAATCGCCTAACCCAAATACTTCAAGGAGCGAAACTTATTTTGTGGCCATTAAAGATACTGTTACCAATACCTTTGGTGTTGAAGGAACGCTTGGAGTCGATAGAATGCCTGACTATTTCAGAAGTCAACGACAGCTTATTATAGACACAGAAAAGTTAATCAAAAAGCGAGGCAAAATTTCTCAAGAGGATTTTAATTTTACAAGTAACGAACTTGGTTTTGATCAGAAAGCACTTAGAATTAAGTATGGTGAGTTTATGGGAGAAGAGCAAGCAGAGGAAGAAGGCGTTATTAGCCAAGACAATCTTGAGGTGTTTGAAGCTGAAAATGAAGAGCATGACGATCATGACGAAGAGGAAGACCTTTTGGCGAAATACACTCACGACCATGATGGCAGCAATGAGCATAATCTAGTTGATGAAAAAAAATCTACAGAAACTAAAAATCCGTTAGAAAAATTTTCCCATAATCATGATAATGCTGAAATGGCAACCCTTTTTGAAGAATCTTTGCGCTCAAAATTGCTAAGAGCATTATCCGAAATGTGGGACGCAGAGCTTTATTTACGTTTATACAAGCCTGAAGAATCTTTGCCTTACCAATACAAAGCACTCAAATTGCTTCAAGACATTAAAAACAGTGCTCGAATTTATGTGCATAGAATTGGATTTGACCCTCCTCCTATCAAGGAAGATAAACGTCTTTCTGGAAAACTGGAAGATATCTCAAGTTATCGAAAAAATGAACTATTTGATAGTGAAAAAGAGTTTCCTTCTATTCGAAGAGCAATTCAGCAAATTGAACAAATCATAGCCAACGGAAATAGTATAACCGACGAAGATCAGATGCTTTTTCAAAGTGCTGGCAACGAATTAGCCCAAAAAGCAATCGAATCGCCAGGAATGTTCTTAAGTACCTTACAATCATTAAAAGAGCTTTCGGAAAATAAAAATACATCAACCGAACAACTAAGAAACGTTCAAAAAGGACTTTTTATGGCAATGCCTGACTCTGAAGCTTACCCTTCAAAGTCCAGTTTGTTTAAAGACAAAATCAATCAATTACTATTAAAAGAACTCGAACTGAATGATTGATAATTTAAGTTTCTTAAATAACCAATGGTTTTGGCCTATTATCATAGCTGCATGTCTTCTACTCATTCTTTTTGTTTGGAAAGAATTTAATCAAGCCAATAAATCAAAATTATACTTAAAAATTGGGCTAGCCGTTTTGGCAATTGCTTCTTTAACTTTAATCGTTCTAAAACCAATAGTTACAGTAAAAGCAAATGCTTTTGAAATGGCATTGCTTACCAAAGGTTATAATTCAAACCAATTAGATAGTCTTAAAAAAACCAACAAAAATTTAATCATAAAAAACTATGCAGCAAATGAAGCTATTTTAGAATCTGATAAAACTCCTGCTTCAATTTATGTTTTAGGTGAAGGTGTTGCTCCTTTTGATTTGTGGCAATTAAACCACTTGAATGTTAGTTATTTAAATACCGAAATACCATCAGGTATTGTCAGATTAAACTATAAACAAAAAAACATCGTTGGAAATCCTATTGAGATTAAAGGCTTATACGATAATGCAAAAAAAGGAACCCAGCTAATTCTTGAAAATGCAGTAAAAACTGGTTTAGATTCAATAGTTTTTTCAAGTGATTCAAGTCAAGTTTTTAAATTATCAACACCACAACATGTTGTTGGAAACTATGAATTGTTTGTAACAGAAAAAGATTCGTTGAACAATATAATTTCGCAAAACCCAATAGGCATCAAGATTACAGAAGAACAAACCATTCGAGTTCTTATTGTTAATGGCTTCCCAACGTTTGAAACCAAATACCTAAAAAATTTCCTTGCCAAAAATGGCCATGAAGTTGTGATAAGAAGTCAATTGACAAGAGGCAGGTTTAAATATGAATATTTTAATCTTAATGAAAAGCCATTAGTTGAGTTTTCTGAGAAAAGCCTAGAGAGTTTCGACTTAGTAATAATTGATTCCCAATCATTCAGCAATTTAGGAAAACGCCAAAATGATGCCCTAGAAAACACCATTAGGAATCAAGGGCTTGGATTATTTATTCAACTTAATTCAAGTTTTAGAAGTAATATAAATTACATCACCTCCTTTAATTTTCAATCTGATGTTGTTCAGCAAATTAGTATGGAGGATACTCCAAAACAAAAAATTACAAAACATCCTTACACCTTAAAAGAGCAGCTAACACAGCAGAGCATCCATACATTTGGCAACAAAATATTATCTGCTTATAAGCCTCTTGAAAATGGTTACGTTGGTACTTCAGTACTTGCAAATACTTACGAGTTGGTTTTAAACGGGAATTCAAGTACCTACAAAAAACTTTGGTCTGAAACTATAAATGTCATTAGTAAAAAACAAATTCCTTTGGTGTATTGGGATCAGCATTCATCAATGAATTTTGTAAATGAGCCTGTTGCATTTAAACTACGTACAAGTATTGAAAAACCAATAATCCTGCAAGGTGATTATCATGTTCCAATAATTAATGATATTGACAACAATAATCTTTGGACTGCTACTACATATCCAAAAAAAACTGGCTGGCAAACCTTAAAGATTGAACAAGATAGCACTGAATTATTTCATTATTATGTTAACGACACAACTCATTGGACATCCTTAAAATCATACCATACAATATTAGCCAATAAGAGAGCATTTGAACATTCAAATACTGAAAATAAGCCCTTTAAATCAAAAAAAGAAATGAATTTATTTTGGCTGTATATTCTATTTATACTTTCAATAGGATATTTATGGTTAGAGCCAAAACTATAACACCATGCAAAACCTGATCTGTGGAACACTTTTTGTTAAAGTATAATAAATTAATATAAAAGTTTCGTTAATAATATCATTAAGACTTCGACTAAGTAATCAAAGTCCTATATTTGACAACTGAAAAGAGTAATTTATTTATGCGATTTAAAGCCCTTCTTATTCTACTAGTTTTCGTTGGTTTCTGGCATCATTCTTATGCACAAACTGATGTAAGTAAGGGTGGCTTTAAAATTAAGGCGATTGATAGTATTGCTGAAGTACCAAGAGATGCTCGATTGAAGCTCTCTCCTATTGCTGGCCTCACTTCAAAGAATATCAGGCCAACCATTAATTTCACACCATTGAGTAATCCTTTTAAAAAGAAATTAGGTGTAAAAATGGTTCAGAAAAGTGATTTAGTAAAACCTACTTGGAAGATAACTCAGAAATTTGGTGAAGATCAAAAAAACTTAGCACAATTTAGTAAAGACTATAATTTGGGTGAGCTTTCTACCAAATCTGATATAATTGTCATAAAATGTCGAGATCATGAGTATGTTGATGGTGATAGAATTAAGCTCATGCTCAATAATGCAATTATTCATCCTAACATAATTTTAAAAGGCGACTTTTTTGTTATTGATGTTGATTTAGTTGAAGGCTACAATACCATAAATTTTGTGGCTCTTAACGAAGGCACTTCAAGCCCTAACACAGCTCAACTAAAGGTTTATGATGCTGATGGAAACTTATTAGCGTCAAACAAATGGCTTATCAGAACGGGTTATAAAGCCAGTCTTTCAATTTATAAAGAATCCAATTAAGTAGTTTCTTTATGGACTATGTTTACAGCTATTTTTAGGGTAGAACTTTCTGCGTTTAAATCTTTGTTTTTTAATTTTTCAACTATCAAGCGTAAGGCACTTTCTCCAATAGCTTCTGCATTCTGGTCAATATATGATAATTTTGGAACTGATAAATGAGACACCACTTCATCTGTAAAACCAATAATACTGATGTCGTCTGGAATTTTGCAACCTAAACTTGCTGCGAGGTTAACAGCAATTGTACCAGTTACATTATCAGCAGATAATATAGCATCTATGCTTTTGTTCTTTTTAAGAAAACTATTTATCTGATCCTGATAATCATCTTCTTTCTTAATATATAATATATACGCTTTAACTCCATTTTTATGATGCTTACTTATGGCGTTTTCAAACCCTTTACGCCTAAGAACTCCAACATTCAAATCTTCAATTGTAGTTATAAAAGCTAGATGCTTTCTACCCTCTTTAATCAAACTATCGGCTACTTTAAAGGCAATCTCGAAATCATCAATAATGACCTTCGAGCAATTAATCGCGCTCAGGTTACGATCAAACATTATCACTGGTTTTTGGCGTTCAATTAATTCCTGGATATGATTACTTTGTCCTGAAACAAGCGTTTCTTCAGAAACTGCCAACAAGAATCCATCAACACTACCATCTGAAAGTACAGAAATGCTTTCTTTTTCTTTATCAAATTGCTCATTAGTAAAGCAGGTTATTATACTATATCCTAATTTAGTAGCTTCATTTTGAATGCCATATAAGGCTCTAGCATAAAAGCGATTTAAAATGTTTGGGATTATTACTCCAATAGTTTTGGTCTCATTTTGCTTTAAACTTAGCGCAACTTTATTGGGCTGATAATTTAGCTCCTTAGCGAGAGATTTTATTCTATCGATAGTATCCTTACTTATTTCGTCACTGTCGCTCAACGCTTTTGAAACGGTAGAAACTGAAACATTCAATTGTTCTGCTAAATACTTAAGTGTAATCATTCAACCAAAATTAACAAAAAAAAGCGCATAATTAATTTATGCGCTTTAATTTCACATTTAACAATAGGTTAGTGTTTAACCAACCTAAGATTACTTTCTCCATTATTGGTCTTTACTTTTGCAAAATAAAGCCCATTAGATAAATTATTACTACTTATTGATACTTCACTTGAATTAGGCTGTGAAACATAAACTTGCTTTCCTAATACATCAAATAGTTTAATAGTTTGTATGTTTTGATTGTTTGTTACAATATTCCAAACATTTTCTGTTGGGTTAGGATAAACTTTAACTTCGTCCAAGATTGAGACTGTTCTAACGCTTAATGTTTCACCTGGTGTAGACCAAGTATAACTAATGGATTTATCACCATCAGCACTTACATATCTATTAGTATTTGTACCATCTGTTGCTGTAAAAGCATCTCCTGGTGAGAAAGCTTCTTGATCTGTCCAACCATCTACTGTGAATTTAAATTGATAAGAATATTCTTCAAGCATAAAAGTTCCTGACCAAATTCCGCCTCCTTGATCTGTCAATTCATTACCACAGGCTCCACACCAAGAACCAAAACCTTGAGAATTATGGTTTTCACCATTAACGTAAACTGTAGTAAAAGAACCACCATAGCCATTCATATCCACTGTAAGTGTAATCGCATGTGGTCCAGGGTTTGCCATTGATTCAGCACAACCACTAAAAGGAGCAGTAGCTAATGTCTTATCTGAACCATCAACTACTAAACGTCTGTTGTGGTTTCCATAATTTGTTATAGTACATACATCTCCTTGTGCAAATGCATCTTGCCCTGTCCAATCATCAAAAGTAAATTTATACTCATATTCGCCATCTACAATTGGTAAAGTTACTTCCCAAATATTTCCTCCCATATCAACCAAAGGATTAGCAGTACCACTCCATCCATTAAAGCTTCCGCTTACATAAGCTGTTGTGAAAGTTTGCCCTGTCATATCTACACTAAAAGTAATGTTACTTTGAGCAGATACAGTTAGTACAGTAAATAAGCAAACCAAAAAGTAAAGTTTTTTCATAATTCAAATTTTAAGTTATTTATTTTTAGATTAATTAATTATTAAATAATTCGTTACAATAACAGAATTATTATTTGTTTTTCATATAAAAACCACCTATACAAAAACCATACAAATAGGTATTTTTCTTAATATAATAAGGTAATCCTTACACAACATCGACGCTTTGTAAGAATTAATACTTTAATTTTTCATTTTTATCCCAAATGCCCCAAAAAGCTCCAACGTCTCCCTCTGCTCCAACTTTCCAAGATTCATCAAAGGATGAGAAATAAAACATTTCAATATCTTCTTCTTTAGACCATTTTTGAGCATTGATAAAATACTTTAGTGCATTTTCTTCTGATGGAAAAGCACCTTCCAAATTAGTACCTTCATTTGGCCAACCTGTTTCGGTAATAATGATTCGTTTGCCATTACCTGCTCGTTTAGCTCTATTATACATATCTTTCATATACAATAACGAATAATCTTGATCGCAACCTTCCCAAAATGGGTAGCAATTGGCTAAAATAACATCGCACACCTCGGTTATAGCTGGTCTATCTGAAAACTCATAATAAGCATCAACATAACCAACTGGTACATCTTTAATTTCCTTTTTTGCTCTTACAATAAAATCGATAAGTTCATCTTCAGTTAAATCTCCTCGGTACATCACTTCATTACCAACAGCTGCAACATCAACATAACCTTCATTAGCCAGTTTTACAAGGCCTTTCATTTCATTATTATTAATATCTGCATCATCACCTAACCAAGCACCAACCAATGTTTTTAAACCATGTTCTTTAGCGATTATTGGGATTAGTTCATTCCCTTCTGTACACGAAAATGAGCGTATCCAATTTGTATATGGCTTAATAATTTCTATACGCCTTCTAATTTGTTCTTCCGAAAGAACTTGTCCTGGCTCTTGCCCATCCATATAAGGGCTAAAACACAAACCGTGAACACCATTATTAAGCACTTTTTTAAATGTCTTTCTTAATCCTTTAATAGATACATCATCATAATCTACAGCAGTTAATGCTAAAAATTTTTCTTCTCTAAGTGACATAATCTTATTCCTTATTTAATTTCTTCTAAGCTGCTTTTTTTTGCACCTCTAGTTGTTCTCTAATTTCATTTGCTTTTTTCTCATCTATCGCATAGTCTTTCATAATGTACATAGCTAAGAGTGTTCCTACTAATGGAAAAAAGCAAAAGAATGCATGCAAACCATCTACAGCAGATTGCTGGTCTGTGGTCGGAAGGTCCGCATTAAAACCTACAGCCCAAATAATAACACCACTCAGTGCGCCTGCAATTGCAAATCCAACTTTTACCATCCACCAATAAATGGCTCCAAAAATACCTTCTCTGCGCTTGCCTGTATTGAGCTCATCTACATCAATAACATCAGCAGTCATGGACATCATTATGGTAAATAAACTCCCAATACCGAAAGAAAAAAATGGAAGTGCTATAATATACATCCATGGCTTACCTGGGACGAATAAAAAATAGAGCATTATATATCCTATAATTGAAATGCTCTGAGCTATCATAAACGCCTTTTTCTTGCCATAAATCTTTGACATCCAAGTTACTATAGGTATTACAATAAATGTTGTGCCTAGAGCGCCTAAACAACCAAATAGGGCTACCCAAATACCTGTGGCTTCAGCATCACCATTAAATAATTTATAGACAATAACGAAAAACGTGAGTGCTGCCACTGTATTAAATGCATTAAAAATCAAGAACGTAGCACCACATAATTTCCTAAACTCTTTAATCTTAAAGGCTTCTATAAAGCTATCGTATATTTTTTTTAGACTATTCCCAATATTTGCTGCATTTAAAGGTTCATAATCTTTATCTAAGGTCGGTTCACTTTTAATAAATAGTGCTGGTACCATTGCACAAATTGCACATGGAATAGCAACCCAAACAGATAACTGTCTCACTGCTACATCAGCTGAAGGGAACCACTCAGGATCGTACATGATAATCCAAAATAAAGGTGCTATTACCCAAGCCCATTGTCCAATAAATTGCGCAACAGCCATAATATGTGTGCGCTCATGGAAATCATCACTCATTTCGTAACCCATGGCGACATAAGGCACACTAAAAAAAGTGAGCCCCAAATAAAAAACAAGAGACCATAAAAAGAAATACCAAAAATTAAATTGTAATGAGTTTTCTCTAAAAAGTTGCCACATAGCTATGTAGGCAATTCCCATTATAATTGAACCTATCAATACATATTGCCTCCGACGTCCCCATTTCGAATTTGTATTATCTGAAATGAAACCCATAATTGGGTCAGTGATAGAATCGAAAATTCTTGGTGCAAAGAAAATTACGCCCCACATCCAACCAGGAAATCCTAGGTCTTCAACAAGCACTACCATAAATATTCCCATAATTGCAGGAAACATTTGATTGGCAAACATACCAACACCAAAAGCAATTTTCTGACTCATTGGGACTTTATTAAGAGTAGTATTAGACATAGTTTATTTTGTTAGAGTAATAGTTTGTATTGCTTGAGCGCTTATTGAAATATTTTTTTCTTTTCCGTCTATTGTCATCGTGAAGTTTTTTACTTCAGTGCTTTGATTAAGTATCACGACTGCTATTGTTCCATCAGGGTTTTTGGCTGCAGTTACCATTAGGTCATTATCAGAATTAGCAACATCAATGACTTTAGCTTCAGGTCTAATGTATTTACTAAAATGTGCCATTGTATAATATATTGGTGTAAAATAAACTTCATCCTTATCAGGGTCTACAATTATTGGTGCTGCACACCAGTTTTCAAACCAGTTTGGACCACCTTGTCTATCCAACACCATATTCCAATCTACCCAACCATCTACCCAATTGTTTAGGCAACCTATTATATCTCTTGCATATCTGTAAACTGGTGCATATTTAGGGTGCAAATATTTTTTTTCTGGCTCTCTCCAATCAAAACCCCAATCTGTTGCTTCCTTTTTCCAGTACCATGCATCATCTTTCCAAGCTGGTACTTCAGAATCTACACAGCCTTCGGTTTCGATTAAATATTTTTTAGGCGTCTTATTGTGTGCATATTGCAAGTCTTCCGGAAAATAATCATAGGTGCTTTCATACCAATGAATAGCTGTTCCTGCAAAGTATTTTGAAGACGCTTCATCTTTAAACATCACATCTACCCATTCTTTTAAACCTGCTCTATTTTGGTCATATCCTAGAATATTCACATTGCTCTTTCCTTCTGCTTCCAATTTTGGACCTAAGTGGTTTTGTACAAAATCTGTTTCTTCTTCTGGAGAAAAGTGCATGCTTTCCCAATTGTTACCATTTCCATGAGGTTCGTTTACTGGTGTTAAACCCCAAATATCAATACCTTCGGCTTTATAAGCATCTAAGTATTTATTGAAATACAAAGCAAACGCATCGTAATATTCTGGTAATAGTTTTCCACCAACATAGGCTTTGTTATCTTTCATCCAAGGTGGAGCTGTCCAAGGAGATGCAATGATATTAAAGCCATCTTTTGAAATTGCCATAGCATCTTTAATCATCGGAATCAAATCCTCTCTATCCTCATCAATAGTGAAATTTTCTAAAGTTAAATCACCTTCAACTGGTGCATAAGTGTAATTATTTAATGAAAAGTCACAAGAAGCAATATGTGTTCTAGTAAGCGAATATCGAGCACCTTCTTCTCCAAAATAAGCTTGCAATATTTTATCTCTATTTGCCTTACTTAATCGATTTAGCAAATAGGCAGAAGATTCTGTAAACGAGCCTCCGATACCAGTAATGGTTTGATACGTTGAATCAGGATTAATTTTGATTATTGAGGGATTTTCTGAAGGTTCAAATTCAGTTAGTTTTGTCAATTTATTTCCTGAAGCTGAAGTTTCATAAACGTCTACTTCCAATTGATTAGAATTACAACTCATACATAATCCAATTAATACAATGATATAATGTTTTAGCTTCATCATCTTTGTTTTAGTTATTTGATGATTTATACCTAAGCTTTACAACTTCAAAGGTCTTTTTCTTGTTTCTATCGATATCTACAATTCCCCAATATTCTTCGTTGGGTGCACCATCGTAAGGCACTCCTGTACTATTGGGTGCAATTCCTCCTGTGTCTTGAATATTAGGATTTCCAGCTTTCCACCATCCATCTAAAAATGAGAATAATGTCACTCCAGAACCAATATTTGTATGAGCAAAAATGTCATCTAAAATTTTAGCATTAGCATCTGCCTGAGCTTGTTGGTTTTCGCCTTGTTGGTAACCATCTTTAGTTATTTTCATGTAACTGTCTGCTCCTGCCTCGGATAAATACATTGGCTTATTACTAACCTTTTCCCATTCCTTGTAAATAGTTTCAGGGTTATCCCAACGATATACATTCATTCCCCAAACATCAATATTTGTTCCCATTTCAAGAGCTAGTGCATCAGGTAAATCTCCATGAGCGGTTGTTATAGGATGGTTAGGGTCTATATCTTTAATTAATGCCGCAGCACCATTCATATCCTTATACCAATTCTTTATATCTCCTTCAAACCATTCTGGATGATAATTATACTCATTACCTAATTCCCACATTAATATGGCACTGTGGTCTTTGTACTTTTTTACATATTCTAAGTATGTTCCTGATACAATATCATAACGTTCCCTTTTATCATTATATCCAAAACCAATAATAACTTTTAAGCCAGCTTCGTCTATTTTATCAAGCACATTTACATCGTCGATAGGCGCATAAACCCTAATGGTATTTATACCAGCTTCTATCATTAATGAGAGGTCTTTTTCTAAGGTATCAAAGCTTCTATTTTTACTTCCTTTTGGGACAGGATGATAGCAAATACCTTTAATGATGTATTGTTTTTCATTCACCAATAGTTGTCTTTCAGATATTGATACTTTATCAGCTTGTGACTCATTAATACAGGACATTAATGAGATGCATAAAAGAACTAATATGTACTGTATTTTCTTATTCACTTTTTAATTATTAATTACTTCAGCTTTTGTATTTGGCGCCAAAACATTCTTCATTAATTCTTCTTTATTACCATTGTATGTTTTAGTAATTGGATTACCGTTTCGACCTAAGCCTTCAAAGACACCTTTATCAACTAAATCCCAAAGTGCGAATTTTGCTTTACCATCAACAGTGAATAATCCGAAATGATTCTCTGAACCTCCAGGATTTCCACCATCTTTCCAGTTTTCATCGAAAGCTTCAAAATAGAAACATGAAATACCAGCTTTATTAGTCCAATCACGTAAATGCTTGTAATAAAGCGCTGCTTTATATTCATCAGTCGCTTTAGAACCATTTTTTCCGTAAAATCCGTTAGATTGAGTAGCCCAACCAGATTCTCCAATGTGAATTGGTTTATCAATACCTAAACTATCTATAAATGATTTTACGCCATCGTATTGCGACATTGCATACTTTTTTGCTCGAAGCATTGCGGCGTCAATTTTCTCTAATTCTGAGTCGTATTCCGTAGTATCATTAACCCAATAGTCTGGACTATAATGTGTGTCATGATATGCATAAGTATGCATTGAAATGTAATCTACAGCCTTGACCAACTTAACCAAGTCTTCTGTATGATATACGCCATCGCCTCCTCCCCAAGATGCAAAATTATCGGAACTTGTAATCCATAATTGCTTTGGAAGTTCACCTCTTTGCTTTAAATCTTGTAAGTGGTTTACCCATTTTAAAATAATGGAGGGTTCTACAAAATACTCCGTTGCCCAATGTATCATTGCTTCATTACCAACAGCCAAAATCTTGACAATATCTGGATATTGTTTCGTTAGCTTAATAGCTTCTTTAATCTCAGATTCATTCCCAATCATTCTATCAATTTGTGGCATATATCTTTCTCCATCTTCATTGCGAATTTTTTCTACCACATCAGTAAAAGCATGTTTTGCTTCAATCCAAGCACCTAGCATTACATACATTTCGAAATTAGAGTCCTTTTTTTTAAGCTCAGAAATTGCTTTCAAAATATTTTCAGCATGAGGAAAATGTACGTTATAAGTACGCAATATTTTTATTCCCATAGCAGACATAATCCTAAGGTCATTTTTAATTTCAGGAATAGTAGGTTGTATCTTGCGCGAATTTTCACGATAAGCACCATATGAAATTGCTAGACACTCTGGGTTACCTAATATATCTTTTGCTGTTATGTTTATTTGCGACTGCATTAATTGTTGTTTAGTTTGGTCTTTTTTACATGAAAACACAAGCATTACTGTTAAGGCTAGTAGTATAATGTTTGTTTTCACTTTCATTTTCCTTTTTTATTTTAAAATACTTCCTTGAATGCTCACTATAATAAGTGTTACTTTACCTGTTCTTTTAAATATTTCCTTGCTTGTTTGAGCATCAATAATTAGATTATTTAACTTCTCACTTGTATTGTCATTCTTAAAAATTTCAATACTATTATGTTCTGCTATTTGATAAATTACAGGAACTTGGCAATAGGTAAATGCTAATGAATTAACAGATAACTCTAATGATTTTTGCTCCTGGGCTATATCGATATACCTAAATGTTTTTTCTTTCTTTAAAAATTCTCTTTGTCTTAACAAACAAGGATCAAATTGCAATTTACCTTCATTGACAAAAACTCCTAATTCACCGAAACGACATAAAATATCTTCCTTTACTTGACCTGTCATACCAGGTTGTTGAGCCCCTTTTCCAGCTGGTGTGTGTGAATAAGGGTCGGTTGGGAAAGCACCATATAATTTTGGTGGTTTATGTACACCTATTCCAGCATGAATCTCATAATAATGGTCTAATAGTTTGCCAATAATTTCAGGGCTTTCATTTTTTCTAATAGCCTTTAAACAACTTTCTTGAACACTCAACAATAACTTAGAAACCATGTGCCAATAAATAGAACCAAGGCCTTCATAACCATAAAAAGTGCCTGAGCGACCAGTAAATGATTTATGGTCAAAAATGTCTTCAAAAATGTCTAGGACTAACTTTGAATCTGATTCAACAAGCGGTTTGTATTTAGTTTCGGTAAGCACATCTAACGCATCCTTAAGGTCATTAGCATTTTTAAAGTTTCCATTAAAATGATAATCTCCTTTTATATCCTGTTCAATAATTTGAGTATTCTTATCAGCAACAAGCTGTTGTAATAAGTTTGATTTTAAAACAAGCTCTTTTGGAATTGTATTTCTATTTATAAAGCTTGGTAAATCCTTATTAGGGTATAATAAATAGCTGTATTGGTCTTCTCTAAACAAAGCACTCTGCTTCATAGCATCCAATATTTCCAGAGCTTTAGCAGAAGATAAATACTTAGAACTTAACACAGCTACTTGACCTTCAAGCATTTCATTTAAATATGAAATTTTTGCAGATTTATCACCAACTGTTATTAAATTATAGGCATGAAATAAGTTATCCTCTCTTCTGTTAGCACGAATTGAATGTTCCAAATGTTCAATACTAGTGTTGACAAAATCTTTTAAGCTATCTAATGAAATTTCTGTTTTACGACCTGAAAAAGCATTGTTATAGATTTGATTTCTATAATCGCTTGCAGCTTTAAGTAATGGCTCCAATATTTGCATGCGCTGTGTATCATCAAAATTATCAGACAACATGTTTTCATGCGTTTTTAAAGTGTCCAGAACCTTATTATAGAATGTTACTAACTCAATCGAAATCTCAAATGTGTTTTGATTTGTATCTTCAAAAATTAATTTAAAGAAATCCAGAAAACGACGCAAATAATAAAGTGTTACCATTGAAACACCATTACCAACCAAAGCATTATTTGCATCATTCCATTCTGGCCTTTGTGTATTCATCCATATCCCAGTTTCAGGAATAAAATTAGAGAGCTTTGCTAGTGTAGTAGCCAATATTTTTTCAATAAAATTTACTTTAACGATAAATCTATTTTCATCCCTTAATAAAGCTCCATCAGCTCCAATTTCCAATCGCTCTTGACGAATTTTAGTATCTAAAACCTCATCAAACTCAATAGTATCTTTTGGGTTATCTATAATGCTTTTATAGTCTTTTATCTTATAAGGAACGTTTGCATAAACAAACAAATCTGTATTAAAATAGTCTTGTAATTTTCCTGGTTTTCGTTTTTCTACAAATTCTAAAAACTTAAGCAAGTAAATTATTTGGTGGTCTCCCCAATATCCTATGTATGACCAAGGATCATCAGGTTCTATGGTTTCCCAATCGAAACCATCTTTAGTAACACGATAAGGGTTGTAGCCATCAAAAGTTGTTGCGTTTAGAAATTTATGAATCATACTTTCAATAAACTCTGGAAACGAAATCGCTAATGCTTCCCAGTTTTGAAAAATATCACGCCAATTACCTTCATAATCCAATATTTTGGAACCATCTACCTCACTACGTGTATTTATGGAAAATTTATTCCAAGGTCTGCTTGGGTCACCATGGCGACGACTAAATCGTAAAGGCATATACTCCAAGCATAAACGTCTAAAATTTGCATCATTACTGTTATTGGCTATATCACGAAGTTTGAAAAGTGTGAATGTTTCTGGTAAATCATCAATGATTGCTTCATTGTTTCCTACTACATTCTTATTGGCCTTTGAAATATAATTTTTAAAATCGCTTTTTTCAATTTGGTAATTGTTATCAAAAATACCACCACGCATTATATTGAATAATGTATTTGAGAAATGCCTCGTATCTCTAAATTTATCTTCAGTTAATTGAATACCATCTGATGAGCCATTAAGCACAATTAATCGTTGCGTGCCAAAATCAATGTTTTGCTTAACCTTATCTAGTAACCCAATATCTTCTTGAATACTCTTGGATAAAGCTGCAATATCTGAATGGCTTTGATTGACGTTAGCAACTATCATCCATTGCTTATCTTCTTTAGGATGAAGTTCAATCTCTGAATTTAAAAAATAAGCTCCCTTTTCTGCTTTTACATCAACCTCTTGTTCAATTTGTTTACAATTTCTAAAAGCTTTTAATTGAAGTGAAGACAATAAATATTTAGGGCTCTCTAGTCCAATTGACCAAGCTAAATTTGCTTTTAGAGCTTCACTAGGTTCAGCTTTATCAACAATAATTGCACTCAAAGCAAAAATACCCAATCCAGTAGTTTCTACTAATTCACTACGTTTATAAGCATCGACCAAATTACTACTTTGATTTTGTAAATCACTCCCAACTCCATAAGGCATGATATTTTGAATGCCATCCAATAACGATACTTTTACTGAGCTTTCGCTATGATTTACTAGTGTAGACCCCTTAACAAAACCATAAATATTACTTGAACTCCATTGGTATCTAAAAGTGAGATCAAGGTCATGATTAACCTCCTCAAACATTACCTTGTTTCCATATTCGTTTTTATATAAGTTTCTAGTGATTTGGTACATACCATCAAAACGATCTGAAAATGGTTCCCATATTTTAGTTTTACCATAATGCTCAACTAAAAAGATAGATTTACTCCCAGTAATATCTGCCGATTCTGTGATTTTATCATCAGTATAATAAGGAAATAGTGCATATTCTGCATTTTTCCTTCCAGCAGTTAAACCTCCATTGCTCGAAATAAACATCCAATGATTAGAATCGCTTACAACGCTCATAAAAAATGAACGCATAGCATCACTATTGGAAATTTTGAAATAATTATCGTTCTCGATTTTTACAAAATCTATGGTTGTATCGTTGTTTAATATTTCTTTATTCAAGTAATTCATTAAGAAAATGTAATTGTATTAAAAGGCTGTAAAGTATAATATATATGACCGCACAGCCTTTTACAAAAACTAATTTAGTTTGTTCATTTTATTACTGATACACCCTTACGTAATCAATTTCCATTGAATCAGATGTAAAAGCAGGATCAATCGTTCCGCCTAATGATCCTCCCAAAGCCACATTAAAAATCAAGAAAAAATCATTATCAAAAGGTAAATCAGAATTTAACGCTATAACGTAGTATTCAACATTATCAACAAACATCTTGATCTCTGTCTCAGACCATTCCATTTTATATACATGGAAACTGGTAGTAGCATCCGAAATGGTTGTAGTTAATCCATAACTTGCAGGTGTAGAATCTGACTGGTTTAGCCAGTGACATGTTGCTAAAACGGTACTTTTATCCCAACCTGTTTGTTCCATTATATCTATTTCACCACTTTGTGGCCAACCTACCGAGCTGAAATTGGCACCTAACAACCATAACGCTGGCCATGTACCTTGAGATGCTGGTAATTTAGCTCGTATTTCAACTCGTCCATATGTAAAATCAAATTTAGATTCCGTTAATAATCTGGCAGAAGTATATTCTGACCCCATATAATTTTCTTTCTTGGCAATGATTTTTAACAAACCATCTTCAACTATAACATTATCTGAACGACTTGTATAGTATTGAGATTCGCCATTGCCCCAACCACCAGCACCAATATTATAACCCCATTTAGATGAATCTGGACTACCATCTTCATTAAATTCGTCAGACCAGATTAATTGAGTACCATCATCATTAAAATAAACTGATATCGTTTCAAAAGTACTTATACTGTTATCTGTAGATGAGTATGCAAATGCACTTATTAAATAGCTATTGGTACCTGATTCGCTAAACGTATGCGAACTTATGCCGCTACTAGTTTCAATTGCATCATTAGTTCCAAACTTTATTTCGTATCGCACTGCATTGGTCGCCGTAACCTGCACATTTACTTGACCACTACCATCTCCATTTGGATTGGCTGAGTCAGCACCCACAATTTCAACATTTAATACAATATTACTAGGAACAATTTCATTAGTATCTGGCGGACCATCGTCACTAGAACCTCCGCTAGAACATGCCACAAAAGTGAACATTAAGAAACATATAATCGTAGTAAAATATAGTTTAGGATACCTCATCTTATAATCAAAAAATTAAAATATGCTTTTAATATTTATTCATCAGCTATTAGTGTGAAACCCCAATCAAATTGTCCGTTACCATCAGATGTTTTAATCACCATTTCATTCTCAGAACGACTAATAATACTATACTTGTGATTTCCACCAACATAATATCCAATAAAACCTAAACCTGTCAATGAAATAGTTTCTACTCCTCCAGGTGCAGATAATGCATGTTGTTCTTGATAATCTGAGTAAATATAATTAGTAATATCAGCGCCATCCTGTTCTCCTCCAGAACCACCAAGTTCATCAATTAAGACCTCTCGCCCAAACACTGTACCGCTTGTATCGACAACTGGATCATCATTTGTATTGTTAGTAATATGAGTAAAACTACCATCTTGATTAAATATATATCGATCATCATACATACCTACGCCAGCTTTATCATCAGGATTGGCTCCATAAAAACTAAAAGGATCTCCTCCCAAAGGCCCTAAACCAAAATGGTTAGGTGCTTCATTTTTTATTCTCCAAACTCTTGATCCTGAACCATAAAGCATCTGTATTAAATCTGCAGGTGGCTCGTAAAGTGATAATACATCAATATTAACACTTGATATTGAAGACGCTCCTCCTGTACCAAAGGCAATAACTGTTATCGTATAGGTATTTGTTCCTAAAATTGTAAAATCATGGCTTATTTGACCATTAGGTGCAAGCTTAGTCTGATCTTGAATTACAAAGTGGAAAGCTGTTGCATTATCAGCAGTAGCAGTAAAATTAACTGTTCCACTTCCATCACCATTTGGGTTTGCTGCATCAGCTCCAACTTTATCAACATCTATTTGGATATTTGAAGGTGCAATGATATCACCAAATTCCTGATCTTCTTCTTGGCAACTAAATAAACATACTACCAATGCAAAAATGGCAACTATTGGTTTAATATTTTTCATAATATTCATTTTTATCTTATTAGTTCGTTAAGGTAAATTCATCAAAATAATAAACTGAATCATCTCCAGCTGTACCAAAATCGAAGAATATAACTACTCTTACATAGTCAGCTGCTGGAGCTGCACTAAAGTCATAAATTAATTCTTCCCATGTATTAATCACTGATGTATTTAAATCAACTTCATGAGTAACTGATGCATCAGCGTTTTCTAATTTAAGTTTTACAACTGCACCTAACTTAGGCGACCAAGTTTTTACACTAATTTGAGTATAAGTTGTCAAGTCTAATGGCGTCGAAACTTCAAAAAATGTTCCAGCCCAAACTTGAGAGCCACTCGTTTTTGTAAGTTGAGCCACATTGCCAGTTGTATTAAGTCCTGACATATCTGGATTGGCTATAACTTCTGTTGCTGCAATATCTCCAAATACTGTAAATGTTGGAGCAGCACCTTCGAAATTTTGGAATTCCAAATCTGGAATACCTCCTGAACCAACAAGTTCAATATCATCGAAATAATACAATGAGCCATCACCTGCTGTACCAAAATCAAAGAATATGACGATTCTAACATAATCCGCTGCTGGAGCTCCACTAAAATCATATAATAGATTTTCCCAAGCATTTGCTACACTTGTATTTAAATCCATCTCATGAGTAATTGAGGCATCTGCATTCTCTAGCTTTAACTTAACAACAATTCCTGAGGTTGGAGACCAAGTCTTTACATTAATCTGACTAAATGCATCCAAATCTAAAGGAGTACTTGTTTCAAAAAATGTTCCTGCCCAAACTTGTGAACCACTTGTTTTGGTTAATTGTGCTACGTTTGAACTAAGGTTAATTCCTGACGCATCCGGATTTGCAACTACTTCAGTAGCTGCAATATCTCCGAATACTGTGAAGGTAGGCGCAGCTCCTTCAAAATCTTCAACCATTTGTGATGTTACAACACCAGCAAAATCTTGATCAATATTATCTATGTAAAATGTCCAATCAGTGCTTCCATCTCCTACTGTTCCAAAATCAAAAAACCAAACCAATTTTTGGTAAGTCTGAGATTCATCAATGTCTGAGAAGTCTATTGTTACTTCTTCCCAAGCACTATTACCTACAAGTGTTACTTGTTTTTCAATAAATATCCCTGGATCATCTAAATTTTCAAGCTTAAACAATAAACTTCCTCCAGGTCTAGGAGACCATACATCTAGTGTGATTGCCTTTTTTGTACTGAAATCTATTGGAGCTGATGTAACTATAACATTACCAGCCCAAACTTCTGGTCCACCTTTTACAACTTGAGCCACTTTAGCAGATGGATTTCCACTCGTATCTGGATTGTCAATTACAGCACCTGATGCACCACCAAATCCAAAAAATACAGTAGTATCAAATACTTCAAAATCAATTGGGAGTTCTGTTGGTGTGGATATTGTAACGTCGGCAGTTCCTTCTGTAGTTTCTGTACCACCACTCAATGCTTCTACCTTAATGGTGTAATCACCTACCAAATCATATTGAAAACTAACAACTTCCTCTAATCCCATAGGTGTTGGAACTTCATCAGGATTGGAAGTGTCAAAATAAACTAAAAAGGAAGCAGCATAATCTGCAGTGGCAGACACATTAACTTGAAATGGGTTAGACGCATCAATTTCAGCATTTATCATTAGGTTTTCTGGTGCTCTAAAAGAAACCACTAAATTCTGAGTTCCTTCAGTTTCTAAACCAGTAATTCCGATTGCTTTAATAGCTACAGAATAATTTCCTTCGTCATACATATGAGTAATACTTTCTCCTGCATCTAAAGAAACTGTATCACCTGTGCCATCACCAAAACCTACTTCATATGATACAGCGCCATCAGCATTTGGTGTAATAGCAACCAATCCAGAATTGTCTTGAGTGATATTAAATATTGCAGAAACATTTGTTGGTGCAACAACATCGTCAACAAAATTAGTTTCTCTATCGTCATCAGCACAACCAATTAAGGTTAATACCATGAGAGTTGTAAATAAAATTTTAAATGTCTTCATAATAATTTTTTTAATATCCTGGATTTTGCTCCCAACGGTTTCCTGCTAATTGAATTTCAATTGCTGGTATTGGAAATAATTCATGTTTCCCAGCTTGAAACCCTGGAATCTCAGAAGCTGCTCTACCTGTTCTAACTAAATCAAAAAAGTGGTGTCCTTCACCTACTAACTCAACACGTCTTTCGTGATAAATCGCATTTGTTAAGTTGTTCCCTGTTTCTGTTACATCTGGAAGCATTGCTCTAGTGCGCACTCTATTGAGATATTGCTGTGCTTGCATGTCGCTTATTCCGCCTCTGTTATAGGATTCAGCAGCCATTAACAACACATCAGCAAATCTAATTGAACGATAGTTATTTGGATTAGTTAAGTTAGCATCTCCAATGTTTGTATCTCCTTGACGTGAAATATATTTTCTATTAAAATATCCAGTATGCTCAAAACCTGTTCCGTATGTAGCTCCTGTTTCTTGAGCCCATGCTTCGATATCCAATATTGCAATTTCCAATCTAATGTCTCCATCTTCAAATTCATCAACAACTTCTTGTACTGGTACGTTAAAACTAAAACCAGATTCAAACATAGGCCCATTATAAGCTCTAATTCCATTAAATCCAACAGCAACATTACCTTCACTACATTGTAAACATCCAAAACCAGCACCTTCCAAATCAGTATATTGAACTTCGAAAACAGACTCAATATTGTTTTCGTTATCATTTTCAAACATTGTGCTGTAATCCGTTAATAAATCGTAAGGTCCATTATTTATTAGGTCATCAAGAACAGCAGCTGATTCAGTAAATTTTTCTTGATATAAATATATTTTACCAAGTAATGCTTGAGCCGCTCCTTTAGTAATCCTTCCTGTTTCAGATTGTACATAAGGTAAGTTTGCAATTGCAAAAATTAGGTCCTGTTCTAATTGATTATAAATTTCTGCCTTTGGTGTTCTATCAAGTTCAAATTGATCACCGAACTGAATTCTCTTATCAACTACAAAAGGTACATCGCCAAACCATTTTACCAATTCGAAATAATAATAAGATCTTAAAAATAAAGTTTGAGCAATAACTCCATCCTTATTTGAAAAATCAGTTTTATCCTTAAATTCCATTATGAAATTAGCTCTATTAACTCCAGCATACATCCAAGACCAAATATCTCTGAGTTGTGAATTCACTGGTGTATGAATCATGTCGTCTATTTCTTGAATTCCTGGGACATCTGTTGCACTCTCACCACCAGCTAACGTGTTATCTGATGCTATTTCACCCAACATTACATTTAGATATGTTGATTGTAGCATATCATAAGCTGCTATTAAAGCATCTTGATAGTCTGCCTCAGAATTAAAGAAATCTTCTGAGTTTGGATCTTCTGAATCTACATTAACGAAGTCGTCGCTACACGCTGAGACAAAAATTAATGAAAGAAGTAGAAATTTAATTTTTAAGTTTTTCATAACTATCTTTTAAAATTTTAAGTTTAAACCAAATAAGAAAGTCTTTGGACTAGGATAAAAGCCTTGGTCAATACCTCCACCAATTGGTGCTCCATTTGAAGTTGTTGGGTCATACCCACGATATTCAGTCAAAGTAAATAAGTTACTGGCTGATACATATAAACGTAATCTACTAATGTTGTCATTATTAAATGCTCCTGATGGGAACGTATACCCTAATTGAACATTTTGTAGTCTTATAAAAGAACCATCCTCTACATAATAATCAGAGAATAATGTGTTTGATGTTGCTCCTGTTGTTACTCTTGGAGTAGTATTACTTGTTCCTTCTCCAGTCCATCTATCTAGTGCATATACTGTTCTATTTGTTAGTCTTTGATTACGCTCATAATTTCTAACTATTTCATTACCTACAGATGCGAATGCATATGCTGCAAAATCAAAATTCTTATAGTCAAAGGATATATTCATACCCATTGTAGCCGTTGGTAAAGGATTACCTAAATTTGTACGGTCATCATCATCAATAATACCATCATTATTAATATCTACAAATTTTAAATCCCCTGGCTGTACTGCACCATTAATAGTTGGATAAGCATCTATTTCAGCTTGGTTCTGAAAAATACCATCAGTTTTAAATCCTCTAAAATATCCTATTGGGAAACCTGCTTCCATTCGCGCTGGAGGGTCTTGACCGATTCCAAATACTCCACCAGTTAAAAAGCCACCATCCGAACTCACTGAAATAACTTCATTCTCGATGGTAGTGACATTATATCTCACTCCAAATCTAAAATCATCATTAACTTGTTTTGAATAACCAATGGCAAATTCAAAACCAGTATTTTCTACTATACCTGCATTAATTGTTGGTGCTCCAGAACCTGGTGCTCCTACTCCAAGTAAACCAGATACCTGAGGGATTACTAATAAGTCCTCAGTACGCTTCTTAAAATAGTCTGCTGTAATATCAACTTCGTTATTAAACAATTTTAAATCGACACCAATATCAAGCGTTTTTTGTTTTTCCCACTGAATCTCAGGGTTAGAAACAGCTCCTGTCGCAGTACCAAATACTAATTGGCCATCCAAGACATACGTTCCTTCTCCGTTAAGTAAGGACACATAACCAAAATCTCTAATTCTGTCATTCCCTAATATTCCGTATGATGCTCTTAGTTTTAAGAAATCAATTGTATTATTATTAGCCAAGAAATCCTCATCTGAAGCTATCCAACCAATTGAACCAGATGGAAAATATCCGAATTTATTCTCAGGTCCAAATTTTGTAGAACCATCCCTACGCATAACGGCAGATAATAAATATTTTCCTTTATAATTATATTGCACTCTAGCAAAGTAGGATAATAATCTTGCATCAAAAGATGGGTTTCTTCCAAGAGCTTGATTTAAGTTTTCAACATTAGATGCCAATTCTATTGTAGCGTTAGATATGTCATTGTCAATTATTTCAAATCCCCTTTCACCTGCAAATCTTCCTGTGGTTTTAAAAACAGAAGTACCCAACATTACATTCAAGTTATGATCTTCATTAAACGTATTTTCATACTTAATGAATGCATCGAAGGTATAATCTCGAAACAAATTATGTGATTCAATAACCTCATTAACTTCCCTATCAAATACAGTATCTGTATTATTTGCCAATCCAAAATCAGTTATTGGCGAGAAGATATCACTAGCTACATGAGCATAGTTAAATTGAAAATTTGATTGTACAGTAAAATGATCAAAAAAGTTATATGATAAACCTACATTTCCACCTATTTTATCAACTTGTGTTCTATTAAATGTTGATCTTATTTGAGATAAAGGATTAATAACTTCACCACCTAATCCAATAGCACGTCCATTCGAAGGCTTGGTAGGATCCATGTTTAATGCATTAAAAAGAACAGATCCTAATGTGTTTTCAGAAAGTCCTCTTTTACCAGTATGAGTGTATAGTAAACCTGCATTAAATTTTAAATTATCAAGTATATCTAAATTATAATTTAAACTCTTGGTTAAACGTGAGAAATTTGATTTTTTCTTTCCAACTATACCATCTTGAGTTAAGTATGAGCTACTAAAAGCATATGCAGACTTTTCTCCACCACCCTTAACCGAAACAGCATGATTAAAAATTGGTGCATCCTCAAATACCTCATCTTGCCAATCGGTTCCTTGACCTAAACCTGAGACATTTGGAAAAGGAATACTCTCACCTCCTGCTGCAAAAGCTTCATTTGCTAATAAAGCATATTCAGTAGCATTTAATACTGGTATTTTTCTTGTAGTTTGTTGAAACCCTACATAAGCATTATACTCAAAAGTTGTAGGCATTTCTTTTCTACCACTCTTTGTTTTAATAAGTATTACACCATTTGCTGCTCTTACTCCATAAATACCAGCTGTAGCATCTTTTAACACGTTTACACTTTCAATGTCGCTTGGATTTATTACACTTAAATCTTCAATAACATTACCATCAACTAAAATTAGTGGCCTACTATCTCCATTTGTTGAAACACCTCTAATACTAATTGTAGCAGCTGAACCTGGAGAACCTGAATTGGCTGTAATGTTTACACCAGCAACTTGTCCTTGAAGAGCTTGTTCAACTCTAACTGGTTTTAACTCCTCAATGGTTTCATTAGAAACAACACTAACGGCTCCGGTAATTTCTTTTTTACGTTGTGTACCATAACCAATAACAACTACTTCATCTAATTGTGCAACATCTGGTGCCATTAAGACTTGTAAATTGTCTTCATTATTAACAACAATTTCTTGCGTTATGTAGCCAATATAACTAAAGACCAAAGTAGAACCACTTGGGACATTACTTAAAGAGAAGTTACCATCAAAATCTGATATGGCTCCTTTACTTGTGTTTTTGACTACAATATTAACTCCAGGGATTGGCATTTGATTTTCTGAATCTTGCACATTCCCGTTAATTGTCAAATCCTGAGCATTGATTAAACCAATTCCGAAGACAATTAATAGTGTGGATAATAAACCTTTCATGTGTATAATTTTGATTTTGATAAATTTATGAATACTTACCCTTTACCATATAAAATAAACCACTACAAAAAATATACATGATAAAAAAAATGTATCAAAATTGATAATTCAACAAAAAATACCCATTATTATTGGGTATTTCGTAATTATTGAAATTTAACTATACTACCAAAAAAGCACCTAAACCATAAAATGTTGTGGTAATGTATAGTTATTTTTAAATAGAATTTTGAGTTTTATAACTCTAAAATATAATTGGTTAGGCTTGTTTCATGCTCTAATTGCATTTTTTTACGCAAACGATATCGTTTTACTTCGACGCTTCTAGGCGAAATATTTAGCAATGGAGCTATCTCTTTAGAAGACAAATTAAGTCTTAAATACGCACATAATCTTAAGTCATTATGTGTTAAAGCACTGTGCTTTGTTTTTATTTTTTTGAGGAAATCTTTATCGGCATTATTAAAGGCTTCTTCAAATAGTTTCCAGTCGTCTGTATTGTTCAAGTTTTTGTCAATTAACTTTACAACAGATTTAACGTCTTTATCATTTGATACTTGAGATAACTCCTTTTTAACATCGCTTAAAAACTCATTTCTTTTAATAAGGTTCATCGTTGATATGGCAAGCTCATTGTTTTTACTTTCCATATCCTGCTTTAATCGCTCGTTTTCAAAACTCATTCTTTGTTGCTCATTTTCAAGGTTTTTTAACTCCAATTCGCGTTCAGCTCTTTGAAGTAGTTTTTCACGCTGTTTGGCATAATATCTCTTGTAAATTGTATGCATGAACACTGAAAACAGGATCACCATTAAAGCATAAATAAGAATCATAGTGTTTGATAAATACCAAGGCTTATCTATTTCAAAACTATAGGTTGCCACATTATTGCTAAGATTACCTCCTACTCTAGCTCTAACATTAAACGTATAGTCACCATGCGGAAGGTTTTTAAATAATTCACTTGATTCTGTACTCCATGCACTCCAGTTATCGTACATACCTTCCAATTGAAACTGATATTCTGTTTCTAAATATTTATCAAACTCAGGGACGCTATATGTAAATTCAATATTGTTTTCCTTGTTTAAAAACGTTTCTTCAACCGTTTTGTCAATGTTTTGAATGGCTTCATTAACTGCATTTACATTAATTGAATTGATAGAAATTGTATATTCTTTACTTATAATATTTCCTATATCAACAATTGTATATCCTGTAGAAGTTCCGAATAAATAATTGCCTTCATTGATATTGGAAATATTCTCATAGCCTGTCATCTCTCTGCGCAATGACTTTGGAAGCGAAATTTTATTGATTATTGGAGCATTACTCAATTTTCCTGGAGACAGATAATTAATGTTGTGATTTGTAAAGCTCCACAAGTTATTTTTATCATCTACAATAAGTTTCCCTGAAGTGTAGCCTTGTTTATCAATTAAACCACTGTAAACACTGTCTCTTTTAAAAACTCCTTCTTCATTACTATATTTAAAGACTCCTTCTTTATAAGAATATAATATTTCATTGTTATACTTCACTAAATTAGAGTGACTACCAATGCTTACTGAAGTGTCCTTATCTATTGAAGTGACATTTAAATAATCCGTATCTATAGATAGCTTAAAAACACCTTTATATTCATGATTTACAAAAATTTGATTGGTCTCATTAACCTCAAAATTCTTGGAAGAAATATCAAATCCATTAATTTTATTTCTAAATCTCCACGTATTGTTTTCTCTTTTCAAAACATTTAATCCATTGTAATTTCCTTGCAGTAACACATCAGTATTATTCGTTACAGGCTTAATATCCCAAGTTCCTTGAACATTAGAAATTAGCTTCGCCGAATTGTTTTTAATTTCAAAGGTTCCAGAGTTATGCCCACAAAACAAGATGTTCTGATAGGCCACCAAACACCAAACCTGACCTTCCGTGCCTTCAATAAACTTAAAATTACTATTTGAATTTAATGGCTTTACAAATAAACCTTGGTTACTTCCTAAATACAGATTACCCTTAAACACCTTGCTTGCGTATATGGTTCCCAAACCATCAAATTCATCATTATATATCTTAAATGGCGATTGTATGTTTACACAATTGATTCCGTTATCCAGCCCTAACCAAATATTGTGTTCTGAATCTTCAAAAAGATTCAAAATGGTATTATTAGACAATCCCTTGACTTGATTTATTTCGTAATTAACCTGACCATCTTGAGTTAAATGAATTAAACCATTTGATATAGTACCTAATGCAAAACTTTTATCTTTAAGCTGAATGCTATTGTAAATCGTAACATCATTTAGCTTATTATTAGCAGGAATACTCCATTGAACTAAATCTGAATTTTCTAAAAAATAAAAGCCGCTCTCAGTTGTTTGAAGCAATAATTTTTCTTGATGCCAAAACATATTTACAACCTCATTGGTTTGAACAATATTGTGATTCGTAACCAAATTGGATTTACCATTAATGATATTGTAAATGCCATCACCATCTTTTTGAAAATATACGACATCATTTACCAAATACATTTTTCGTATGATAGAGTCAGACTCAATGATATTGAATGATGAATCAGAAGTGTTATACACATAAATGCGATCTAAGGACTGAAACAGAATCCAATCATCAAGAGCTAATATCTTCCAAAATTGCTCATCTTCAATTAATTGGTCGTTAATAGAGCTAGAAAGAGAGGTGTAAATAAGTTCATTAAATTGATTATGTTTCCAATATCCAAATTCCATGTATGAACCTGTGTAGATTCGGTCTTGCTTAACAAATACTGACCTCGTTATGGTTTCATTAGGAGATGGAAAAAGTTTCCACTTAGCGCCATTAAATTCTAAGAGTCCATCATTATTGGCCACATAAATGAATTTATTATCAGCCTGAGAAATGTCCCAATTTTGATTCTCAGCATTGTAATCAGACGTTGTAAATATTTCAATTGGAGGCAGTTCTTGAGCATGAGCTTGAACACAAAAAAACCCATACAAACATACAACAACAATTTTCAGAAATAATTTCATAGCCTATAAACACTATCATTAAAAGTAAATGTAGTGTTTTTTAAACTAATAATTAACTATACAAATTGTTAATTTTTATTATGACTTTGCAAAGTAAATATAAATCGCCACAACAAACAGACAGATTAATAAGCCAACTGTTTTGGTGTGTTTCCATGGTGTAATCTCAACCTGTTTGGTGTAGACTTGCACATAGGCTTCCTTTCGAGGGTAAAATTGACCTATCAATAACATGATAATTACATTTAACGTAAACAGGATGGCCATAATGTGCAAAAAATGAGGATAGGCTTCGGCTTCAACTAGCCGCAATGCTTGAGGGTTTGTAATTCCAGCAGATTTTGCTTTAGCCAAAGCTGCTTCTACACGACTTGGGAAAATCCAAAACTGACTTATAATATACAATACCGAACCTGAAACAATTCCAATCTTGGCTGCAATTGCTGGTACACGCTTGGTTAAATATCCAACCACAATGATGGTAAAAATCGGAATACTATAAATCCCATTAATTTGCTGTAAATAATTAAATAAGCTTCCAGCATTAGCAATTAATGGTGCAATAAACATGGCTGCAATGGCTAAGCATATCCCAAATATCTTTCCGTATTTCACTACTGTTCTTTCATTGGCAGTTTTATTAATGTGTTCCTTGTAAACATCAATACCAAAGAGCGTCACAGAGCTATTCAGCACACTATTAAACGAACTTAAAATCGCACCAAAAAGTACAGCTGCAAAAAAGCCAATCAAAGGCTTTGGTAATACGGCTCTTACCAATTCAGGATATGCCAAATCGCTTGATGCCAATTCTCCATTAAAATAATGATAGGCAATCATTCCTGGTAAGACCAAAATTAGTGGCCCTAATATTTTTATAAAGGATGCCAACAGCAATCCTTTTTGACCTTCAGCTAAGTTTTTTGCGCCTAAAGCACGCTGAATGATTTGTTGATTTGTTCCCCAATAAAACAACTGCACCAACATCATTCCAGTAAATATGGTTGAAAATGGAACTTCTTGACCAGGATTCCCTGTGGAGTCAAAACGCTCTGGATTAGCATTCATTAAAACCTCCAGTCCATTTAAAACACCACCATCTCCAATGGCCATTAATCCAAATATTGGAATTAAAATCCCTCCTATCAATAAACCAATCGCATTTATAGAATCTGAAACAACAACCGCTTTTAAACCTCCGAAGACTGCATAAATTGATCCAATAATACCTATTCCCCAAACACAAATAACGATAGCACTGTTGTTAGAAACACCCAAAAGTGTCGGAACATCAAACATACCACTAATGGCTACAGATCCTGAATACAGTATCACAGGCAACAACACGACCACATAACCTGTTAAAAACAATATTGAGGTAATGGTTTTGGTCGTAACATCAAATCGTCTGGCTAAAAACTGAGGGACTGTCGTCAAGCCTCCTTTTAAGTACCTTGGTAATAAAAACATGGCAGTAACCACCATGGCAATTGCTGCTAAGGTTTCCCAAGCCATAACCGATAAGCCATCTTTATACGCACTACCATTTAAACCAACAATCTGTTCGGTAGATAAATTGGTCAACAACAAGGAACCTGCAATAACTCCAGCGGTTAAACTTCGACCACCCAAAAAATAACCATCAGAAGAATGCTCATCGGTTTTTCGGGTTGATACATAAGCGATAATTGCTACTAAAAGTGTAAATCCAACAAAAGAAATAATGCCTATCATAAGCTTTTGGAAAAATATAAGTGACTAATGTACCAAAAAAGTATAATTTGAAACTAGGAAATGGCATTAATCTTTATAACTGATTCGCTCGCGAATGCCTCCACTAGCACGATGTATAATCACGTCGGCTTTATAGCGTTTCGCTAATGTTTTGGCTTTGCGAATTGCAGTGCTTTGCTTTCGGTGTTTGGATGTGATGCGCTTGTTCCCTTCTCGTCTTACAGCCCAATCGTCGTCATAAGGCACAACGTGCTGATGCCATGTTCTTCGTTTTGCGGTTTTGTAACCCAAAGCCTGTAGAATAGCTTCGACGAGTTCTTGTAAGGCACTCACCCAATTTATGTGTTTAGACATCGCTTTGTTCTTTTTGCAGAAAGAAATATAAGAAAAGCCTCAGACTTTCCAAGTCTTATCCAGAAGAAACTTAAAATATCGCAACACTATATTCTGGTGCATCAATCGTTTTAAATTTTGAAGGTGCAAGCCTACGACATAGTCACAGGTTTCTAAACAATAATTCGACACTATTTTCAAGTTAATCCACTCATTATCAACATGCACTGTTAATAATTATTAGTTCCTAAGGCTTGAATTTACTAGTTCAAATTAGTACTTTTAAGTAACTAACATATAATTTATTTAACTATGACATGAATCCCTCTGAAAAAAATGTTCCAAAACCCCTAATCGACGAACCCAATGCCTCATTTATTGATGGCAATATTGCTAAAGATGAAGAATGGATGACCACTGAAGATGTGATGCAACATCTTAACTTAAGTAGAAGCAGTGTGTACCGTTTACGAGTCAATAAAATGATACCAGCTTACAAATTGGGAGGCACTATTGTGTACCCAAAAAGCTTAATCAATAAAATGCTTTTAAACAATGCGATAAAAAACATGCATTCTAAATCATAGCCCTAAGTACTTTAATTAATCCTCCCTTTAACTAATTAAAGTACAAATGCCAACAGCAATACAGCGCAAACACGCTATTGCCATTGGCATTACATACAAAAAATTATGAACTAAGATTTAGCTCACCGTTACCACACCTAAGTAACTGCTTGTGGCAGCCAGTTTATGCGTATCGGTAACAAAAGTTGCCCAGATTTGCACATCGTTACCTGCGTAAAATGCTGGTAAAGTCACTTGTGCGCTTTCGTCTTCACGAGAGGCAATATCCTCATAAGTCTGAAACAGGTTCAGGTCTGGTGCATAAAATACCACGACCAATTGGTCTGTGGCATTGGCATTACCTTGTCCGCTATTATCAGTCCACTCAAAGTCTATAACCTGACTAGCTGCTGGAGCCACCTGAGGGGAATCCATCTCTCTTAAATCGCCCTTGCTAATTAATACCTTGGGGTAATCCATAGCAAAACCCTCAGGAGTTTCAATTAGTGCGTTTTTAAGATGGTACGAGGTGGCCAAATTGTAGGACGACTTATCGCCCTGCTGTTTGCCATAGTACTTACTGAGTATGTCCTTAATGGGACTTAAAAATTCTACCACTGTTGCAAAGCGTTCGCGTTGTAACAGTTGTGCTTCGGTTGGTGTGTAGCTACCGCGTTGTGGTAAACTACGCATTACATTTTTGCCTCTCCAGCGTGCGCCAACAACGTTGCCCACTTTACCGGAAAAGCCTCCTAAAATACCTTTTTCGAAAGTTGCCATAGGTTTATGGTTTTTGGGGTTAATAATGCTGCCAAGGTATAAGCAACAAGAATACGCTCCAAATTCTGACACGTATTGACTGTTATTGATTGGTATTGACTGCTTTTGACGCTGATTGACACCTATTGACCTCCATTGCTTTTTTTTGACACTGATTGACCGTTGTTGACCTTTATTGACCACTATTGACACATATTGACCTGTTTTTGGTGATTTTTAGGGGTTTTGTTGCAGTTTGCTTCGAGGATGCTTCGCCTTTGGTGGCAGCTTATATTTTAAAAATGGAATTTTTTGGGAGAAAACTGCAAGGAAAGTGGTATAACGTATTAGCAAAATAAACCGTCATTGCGAAGCCTTTAGGCTGAAGCAATCTGCCTATCGGTTTCCTTTCATGAGATTGCTTCACTGCGTTCGCAATGACGTTTTAATGCAAACGCCTCAACTAGTTTCTTTAAAACTATTTTATCTAGTTCCCTAGAAATTTGAAACTTTTTAATTATATCTCATTTATATCATATCTTTTCATTTAAAGATTTTTTCTTTAGTGATACTTGGTTAACTTTAAAAATTGATATTTACTAGTGAAAGAACTCGAAGACTATTATTGGTTTCCTCCCGTTTTAAGAAACTTTCAAACGGAATTTATTGGCTTTGTGGTTGACAAATTCAATGTATATGATGTTTTTATAAAATATCTTAAAACTTTACAGCTTTCTGTACTACCCATAACAGACCTTTGCTCTGGTAGTGGAGAACCTGCCATCGGCATTTTCAGAAAAAGCAATTGTTTTAGTCGTCTTAAACTCACTGATAAATTTCCTAGTGCTTTAAACATACATAGTGACAACATTTATTATGAAGTGCAAAGCATAGATGTGCTCGACATGGAATTCAAATCTGGAACTTATTATACCATGTTCAATGCCTTTCATCATTTTACAGATGAAGAAAAAGTAAAGATTACTCAAAACATTCATAATTCTGGTTCCACTGCATTTATTGTTGAGATTCTCGAACCAACCATTTTTTGTCTTTTAAAAATATGTATTACAACCACCTTGGGCAGTTTGATTCTCACTCCTTTTATTCGCCCATTCTCACTAAAGCGTTTGTTATTTACCTATATCATTCCCATTAACATAATTACCATTACCTTTGATGGTATTGTGTCGGTTTTAAAATCCCGTTCTGTAAAACACTACCAAGACCTCTTTGCTAACAATGAGCAAGCCATAAAAATATGTCGGCTCAAAAACGGGTTAAATCCCATTATTGTTGTACAAATTATTGGAGCAAAATGAAAGCACTTATTACACTTTGGAAATTTAGCAGACCGCATACTATCATTGGAAGTGTCATAGGCATTTACACGTTATTTTATATCATATACGACACGCAGCACATACAATCGTATTACTATTTAATAATGGCTTTAATTATTGCTATTACCTGTAATGTTTTCATTGTAGGTATCAACCAAATTGCCGATGTAAATATTGATAACATAAACAAACCGCACTTGCCAATTCCTTCTGGTTTATTAAGTGTGCAACAGGCTAAAATTATTGTGTACTCTTCTTTAAGTATCAGTCTTGGTCTCGCCTTATTAATCTCGCCTTATCTTTTTGGCATTATAGCAATAGCTACAACCATAGGTTGGGCTTATTCCATGCCACCTTTTTATCTTAAACAACATCATATCAGTGCTGCCATAGCCATTGCTACTGTTCGTGGTGTGTTGCTCAATGCTGGAGGGTTTTTTGTATTTAATCACTTAATTAACAACTCTCTTGAGATGCCAGAGAATATGAAAATACTTACCTTGTTTATCGTTGTGTATAGTATTGTTATTTCCTGGTTTAAGGATTTACCAGATATAGAAGGTGATGCAACATACAATATTAAAACATTCGCTATTCTTTATTCCCCTAAAATAGTGTTAATAACAGGTAACCTGTTGGTTGGATTCGCCTATGCATTCACCATCTATTTAAAATGGTATGATTATACTATTGCAAACATGCCATCCTTTAAAACTAAAGTGCTATTTATTGGGCACTTAATTTTATTAGGCTTATTTATTATAAATGCCTTTTCTATACGCCTTAACGAACACGACTCTATTAAAAAATTCTATAAGCGTTTTTGGTGGTTCTTCTTTGCTGAGTATGCATTGTATCTGTTGGCCTATTCATAATGTTACGTCATTGAAACGGAGGTACGACCGAAGCAATTTGTCTATGGTTTACGCTTCCTTTTATAAGACTGCCTCGCTACGCTCTCAGTGACGCTGGGCTTATGAGATTACTCGTCGTTAGCTTCGCAATGTACCCTCAAGAAAGCAATGCTTCCTTTCGTGTAATCCTCGTAATGACGGTTAATTTTAGTTTTGATAAAAATTATTTACCACTTATCAACCTATACTTTTTAATAATAAATGTTAACATCTGATTTATTTTGGCATAGTATATTTCGTCTTCCTTTATACTATTCCAGTTAAATTTACTGTTTTTGTAAATTAACAAGTCGTCTTTATAGTAGTTCCAGTAGTACTTAAACCAATCAAACTCAAATTCTTGGTATGTACGCATCCATATGTTATACACTTTACTTAACTCTGATGGATGCATTTTAAATTTTACAGCAATTCTATTATCTTCAAAAGTAACATTAACATTGTCATAATAATTCTCACAAATTGAATACCATAGGTCTTTTTCAATTTCAATTGGTCTAAACTTTTTATTTAAATAATACGTGTTTAACTTAATGCAAAGTTCTTGTTCTAGCTGCTCGAAACTTTTAATAATGTCTATATTAAACTTAGATGCTTTACTTTTCTCGCTCATTTTTTCCAACTGTGCACCATTGATAATTTCTCTAATTTCTTGTGTTGCGTCAATAATAAGATCCTCATCTTCAGAGAAAAAATTATCAAAATAATCCAATTCTTGTAAGGGTTCATACTCTGGGACTGTAGCTAACACACCCATTTCTCTATTGTTTTTTTCAGAATACTCGTACAGATTCATTGAAGAAATAACTAATATTTCTCCATTGTAATAAGTTTTACAATGTATGTTAGGATGACACAATAAATTGATATTGCTTATAGATTTAAGTTTCTCCCTTTCTTCGGTTGACAACTTATTTTCTCTATATATTAAAAAAATCTGAACGCCTCTTTTATCGGCATCTTGAAGAGCTTTTAAGATGTTTCTTGATATACTTATATAAGGTACAATTAAAACTACTTCTTTTTTTGCTTCTTTAATAACTTGAGGTATCCAATGGTTAAGCCTTTTAGTGTTTAAAAATACTGCCATTTGTGGGTTTGATTATTGTTTTATTTTAATAATTGTTAAAAGTGTTTTGCATAAGCACAGCTGTATCAGCCATCCATTTAAAATACTCTAGCCATTGCTCTTCCTTTTTTAAATTTCCTTTGCTTATTTTTTTAATTCGGCAAGCTTTTTTGTTAGGTAGTTCCATCCATAATAGTTTACCTGTTTGACCTTCAATGGCTTCCTTGTTATTTAAAAATGTGCTAAAAGCTTCTTTAGAGTTTGGAATATAAATTTCACAAGCACATTCGTTTTTTTGAGAGTTTATAGTTAGTGACATATGGCAATCAGACTTACCTATTGATACATCATACCAATGCTGTGCGTAGGTTTTTCGCAACCTTAAATTGTAATTTTTATCTGTCGCATATTGCTTAAAGGCATCCCAAAATTTAAGTTGTAATAATTGCGTATCTGAATATCCTGCTTTTTTAATGGATTGCTTTACCGATTTAGTCCAGTTGTTAGGCTGAGAAATAACATGAAACTTTGCTGCTGGCTCAGAGTTTCCTATTTGCCAAACTTCCATTTTTATAGCAAAAAAATTAATGTGCTCGTCTGTATGCTCGTTTAACCAATTAATTGCCTGTTGGTGTTCTTCAAGTACTTCTTTAACTATCCAAATAATAATTTCAGCATCAAGACCAGAGGCATAGGTAATAAGTTTACCAAGATGGTCATGGTCTGTACGTTCTAATTGATTTTCAATAATTACCTTCTTGCTCGTATTTGGCTCTTCTGCATATATATCTACATTAAAACCACCTACATTATGTTCGGTGGCTATTAATGATAATTCAATGTCTATTTCGTCACTTAAAAGCTCCAAGTTTTCAGGCATTGCTAACCAATTGGTAAAGTTTATGGCTTCATGCTTCCAAATGTTTCGTAGTGCTACTTGTTTTAGTTTACCTAGTTTCATTTAATAAATTTTCATTCATTCTCTTTTCTAAATCTTCTATTTCATGCAATGATGGCTTTCTAAAGGCTGTTTCCTTGTATAAAGGCCTATAAAAAGAAATCAAATCACTATCATTCTTATCTAATATTTTAAGCAAACCATATTTTTCAATTAAAGGCTTAAATTTTTCAGAACCCATATCTGAAAGGCAATTAAAAAACAACCAACTTATTTCATCATCAGATAGTTGTGCTCTAAGAATAGAAGTATATGAATATTTAATATTATAATTGGCCACTTTGTTATTTACAAACTTTCTTTCATCAATTATTTTTACAATACGGTATAAATTTCTGAAATAATGCCCTAAATCCGTATTTAACCTAGAATATACCTCATCATATATTGACTTAAATTTAGATTCAATAGTTTTATTATTAAAATCTAATTTTGACAATTTATAACTTACAATTTTATTATAATTATTCTTTGATGAAACATAATTGTCATCTTCAATTGTATTCGGGAATTTTCCCGATAAATAAAGGTCATCGTACAATAAATTATATAAAAACAATAAAGTGATATTGAAAACATCTCTTGAGGTATAAACTTTGCTTTGATTGTCTTTATGGACAAAAGCATTATATCCAGATTTTTCATTTTCAATATAATTGAAAGTGTCTTTATTAAACAGTACTAATTCATATAACTCAAAATCAATACTATCTACAATTTGATGATGATTAGAAAGCATATTAAAAAAGGTAGTTTCAAAATTTTGACGATAATCAATACGTTTTTGTTCATCAAATTGTTCTTGAATTAAACTATTTGCTCTATACTGTGCGTAAAACGCTAAAGATGCCGCCACAATACCAATAAAGGCTACTACAGGGTTAAGTATTCCTCCTATTAAATCCCCATAAACACCAACTTTAGAATAATCTTCTTTTATGGTTTCTGGATTTAATAATATACTATTTGTATGCTGCAAAGAGTAGATTAAAATGACAGCGCACAATGCGACTAAAAACAATGCAACAATAATTATATTGCTTATGCCTTTCTTATAACCAAAATAGTTTACATGTTTTTCGAAAACCAAAAAGGTAGAAACAGCAAATGAAACTATAGCTATAATTACTAATATTGCTATATAAATACTCATTTTTTCTTCTTTTTATCAGTTTTTAGCAAAGGCATAGTATACTCATTATAGAGTTCAAACAAAAACTCAATACGTGCGGTTTCGTTGCTAAAGGGTTGTGGTCTGTAACACAAGTCAACCGCTTTATCTAGGGCTTGATGTGCTTTTACTAGTTTTGGTGGCATGGTAAGTGGGTCGTACAAATCGGCAAGGCTACTATTTGTAAACTCTGCACGTACCGCTAATACTTTTTGGGCTTTGTTTTCTACTGCTTTTTTGTGTTTATCGCTTAGCTCTTTTGGCCATGGGTAGTTATTGTAAACTAAATCTTTAGAATAACGATAATCACTTTTTAATCTGCCACAAGTATATTTTACCCATGCCATGTGCATAATAGACATTAGCACGCCAAAATTATATAATGTGCCGTTTGGGATAATATAAACACTATTTAAAGGAATATATTTCTTACTAAAAAAACCAAAAGGGATATACTTTCTTCTTTCTGATGTAGTAGCAGGAATTACAATAAATGAATTTGGATTTTGGGTATCTCTAAATAATGTTGGAAAGTTTGCTAATTCTCTTGTTGGAGCAAATGAGCTTTTTAATCTCATTTTCTTAACATTATCTATCCTTTCTAAAAGTTCTGGATATTTCTTAATCTCATTAGGAGAAACATCTTTTAACCAAAAACACCATCTATTAATATTATTTAAAAACTCTTTACCACTTACTACTGGTTTAATTATATCCTTTATCGATTTATATTTACTTATTAAAATGTTTCTTTCATCATCATTGAGTAATAAAAAACCTCCTTCGGTTGGTTGGTTTCCTTTAAATATTTTTGGAACATTTGCGAATGGTTTTGTTCTCTTTTCAATATATATATCTTGAGCATCAACCAAATATGGATTAATATTTTTTACTTTAATTAGATGAGGTTCTCCACTTATATCCTCATACTCATATAAATACTTGTTCTTTATGTCATAGTTAGCAAAACCAATGATTACACAATAAACAGCTGCTTTTCCTTTGGCTTCATTTGTCCACTTAAAAGTACGATGTGCAAAGTGTATTTTTATTTTATAAGTATTAAAAAGTTCTTTCCATAATATACCAACTTGTTCACCTTGTGATACTGAATTTGTTGATACATATCCTACTTGGATTTTAGTGCTTTGTATATATTTAGCACCTTTTAAATACCATGCTGTTACATAATCCATCACTCCAGCGCCTTTTACACCACTGAATACTAATTCCATATCAGATCTTTGTTCTTTAGATTGATATTGTTTCCCATAAAAAGGAGGATTTCCCAAAATATAACTTAACTCATGTTTAGGTACTAAGGTTTCCCAATCAATCCGTAAGGCGTTACCATGTACAATGGTCGCACTCTTTTTAAGTGGTAAACGTGCATAGTATTGCCCAAAGGCTTCGGAGATTCTTAAGTTCATTTGGTGGTCCATGAGCCAAAGGGCTACCTCTGCTATTTTAGCAGGAAACTCATCATACTCGATACCATAAAATTGGTCGACATCTACGTGCAGTATTTGGTCTATACCAAACACTTGTTGGTTACCATAAAGTACTTTAAGCACCTCTAACTCCAATAATCTTAACTCTCTGTAGGTAATAATTAAAAAGTTACCACTGCCACAAGCTGGGTCTAAAAACTTTAGCGTACCTAGTTTATGGTGAAACTCTTGTAAGGCTTTCGTACCCTTTTTCTTGGCTGCTTTAAACGCTTTATACAAATCGTCTAAAAAGAGAGGTTTTATAAGTTTAAGTATGTTTTTCTCGCTAGTATAATGTGCACCAAGGTTGCGGCGTTCTTCTGGGTTCATGACACTTTGAAACATGCTTCCAAATATGGCTGGTGATATTTTCCCCCAATCTAAACTACTGCATTGTAATAATATATCGCGCATACCAGCATTAAAAGATGAAATTGGTAAAGGCTCTTCGAAGAGTTTACCATTTACATACGGAAAAGCATTGAGGTGTTCGTCTAGATTTTTTAATCGTTTATCATGCGGTGTATTGAGTACTTGAAAGAATTGCGCTAAAAGTGCACCAAGGTTACTGCCATCATTATTGGTTTTTACATCAATAAATTCTTTAAAGGTGTCTTTTTCAAAAATACCTGTATCATCAGCAAACAGACAAAATAATAAACGTACCAAAAAGACTTCTAGAGGATGTCCTTCGTACCCACTTTCTTCCAATTGGTCATGAAGTTTCCCCATAAGCTCTGCGGCTTTAATGTTTACAGGGTCTTCGTCTTTAAACGTGCGTTTTTGGTATCCTGCAATAAAGCCAAATAGCTTGATGTTTTTATGGAACTCACTAATGGTAAACTCGTAGGTTTGGTTATCATCTAAATCATAAAGTTTAAACTTAGCAAAGTCTGAGACTAATACGTATTTAGGTAATTCGTGTTCTTTTATGCCATGAAAATAATCGGTTGCTTGTTCAAAGGCAGCGTCAAGATTTCCACCTTTAGACTTATGCTCTACCAATAGTGTGCCTTTCCAAAACAAATCGATAAAGCCTTGCTTATTGTTTAGTTTTTTAACGGGCTCTTCAAAGGTTGCCAAGCGACGACGTGAGATACCAAACACATGGAAGAACTCATTCCAAAAGGTATCTTTTTCTGCGCGTTCGCGTGTTTCGTCTTTCCACTCGTTAGTGAATTTGAGTGCTCTATCTTTAATTTCATTCCAGCTTAAAGCCATAAAAAGGTATAAGTATGTGTTGTAAAAATAAAAATTCTTACCACAGTTATTATAATAAAGCGCAGTTAATTAGGTACTAAAACAGGTAGAGATTAAATATAGTAAAAAGTGCCTAGTAACTGCTTTTATTATTGCTAATGTTTATTTACTGTTTATTACCATCATCAGAAACTGAAATATCAAATAGGTTATATCCTACACCAAAGCCTAGCCATAAATTGCCATTACTAACCCAATCATACTTTTTTTGGTTATTTATTTGGTCTACTCCAACATACAATCCAACTTGTACACGTTTGTATTGTAGCATAACTCCATTAAACATGGTTAATGTTGCTACATCTTGGGCATCTTCATCTTCAATTCCTGAAGCATTGCTTGTGTTTAATCCCACACTACCAATACCTGCTCCAACTTGATAATTAAAAGAAGAGCCTGCAATATCAAAAATACGAATGTTAAGGGTAGTGCTTAAATTAAACTCCGTGTCAAAAGAAATTTTATCTTGTGGCCTAGCCTTAAACGGCAATGTGAGCAATCCAACAGACATACGTTCTTTGGATTCAATCTTCTTTGCAAAGGCTGCAAAATCTTTTAAAGAGATTGTATATACTTTATTATTATAATAATCGCTTTTTAATTTTTCTTCAGGAAATGCTTTTAAGAATTCGTCTTGCTGAGTTTGAGTTTTTAATTTAAAAGGTAAAGCCATAAGATTCACACTTGTATCTTCTATAGCTAAAACCCTGAACTTAACATTGGTCTCCAGATATTTCATGATTTTTGACATATCTGTATTATCTGCATAAATGGATTGTGTTTTTGCTGTTGTTGGTACAGTATTAGTCAATACAATAACATCGCCAACACCAATTTTTTGAGCAGAAAGCGATAAGGATACAAGAAATAAGATTAGTGTAAAGGTTTTAAATTTCATAATGGTTGGTTTTAATTTAAATTAATGCAATATGCGTTTTGCACCCAAAAGGCGCATGGTGTTAAAAAAATGTATCAACTAGCGTTAAATCGTCCTACGTCGCAGAGTGTAGGTCTTAAGGAAGTACTAAGATAATAAAAAAGTAATTATAATTGAGTTGCTCCGTAAGAATGTTATCTTTGTACCAGCACTACAGCATTGGAGCAGTAATCCTTTTGTGATGGGTGCTTTTTTGTTGGTGGTATTTTGCTTGTCTTCGACAGGCTCAGACTGACAGCAAGTTTTAGATGAAACTACCTTGTTTTTAGTTTATTTGCCGATGCAAAAAGTATTATCTAAATTTTTATAATAGTTTCCGTTTGTTAGGGCACAAATAAGCCATCATAACAGGTGTCCTTAGGAGGAAAATTTATTCCAGATAAAATTGAAACAATTAATAATTATATTCTACTAAATTTTTTATACTTAATTCCATCTTCACTTACCCAGATATATATAATACTCTTTTCCGTAGACAAAACTTTTGGTGAATTACCATAACCGATTTTTTCTGAGACCGTCATTGGTTGATGAATCGCCATTATTTCGTCTCCATTTGTATAAACAATACTATAATTATCGGAATTTCCAGAAATTGAAGGTGCTCTACCATTTCCAATTAATTGTTCATCTAAATCTGAGTTTGAAGTATATATTATTCCTTCTCTTTGCCAAGTAGACATGAGGTCATTGTTGCTAAAACTCGTCAGTCCTCCTCCGTCCATAGGACATCCATCAATCTTCCATGTTCCAGATCCCAATTTTTTAGGTGCAGAAAAGGACACAGCATTATCGTTAGATTTAGTGTAGTGTAAATCTCTTGAACCTCCAATATTATTCCTGAACATGATTATTACATTCCCTTCTTGATTAGTCACTATTGATGGCTTACAACATTCGCATACAGAACCATCTGGTGATCGATAAACAAGTTTGCTTTTTGACCATGATTTACCATTATCTGTAGAAGATGAAACATATATTTTTCCTTGTGGTTTTAGACGTTCGCCATTTAACTTTTTAAATTCTTTATATGCTTCGTAGTTTTCTGCCTTAATCACATTGTCATTATCATCCTTAAAAACCCATAACAAATTTCCTTCTTTGTCACTATGGAAGGCTAAGTTTCCATTTTTAGGTACATCTCCAATTTTATCATAAAGCTGTTTTTTTGTAATTCCAATTGGAGTCATCACACTTAAGTCTTGTTCTGCCTTATTATTCAGTTTTTTGGCATCACGTTTTCCTTGCAAGGTTGAGCGATTTTCTTTAGTACTATATTCTAAAAAACGAGTATCAATCCATGTACTATATAAAACACCTTTTTCAGTTGAGGTAATTGAGGAAAGACATTCTTCAACAGATTTTTCAATATCATTCACTCTAAAAGGACCTTCCCACGCTATTGCTTTTTTATCTTTTGACCAAGAAAATAAATTTCCTGATCTAGATGAAGCGGTTATGACAATGTTACCTTCGGTAATTGCTATTTGAGGTCCACTTGAATAGCCTAACATTAATCCTTTTAATTCACCTACCAATTCAGGTTCACTAAAGGATTTTCCGTCGTCCTTAGATTCAGAATAATAGATTAGTTCTTTATCGCCAAAAGCTACACCAATTGTATTATTCCTTTTAGCTACTGTAGGTTCACTACCAATTGAAGAAATGGTACCAGAAATATAATTTTCTTTATCGATTGATGTAAAGTTTTCAGAAGTCTGTTTTGATTCTTCTTTACATCCTGTAACAATAAAAATTAGGATTAGTGTGAATTTGAATATTAGCTGTTTCATGATAATTTAAGAGTTTTATTTAAATATTATTCAATTACCTCCTTAGTGCTTCCACATTTAAGCATAACATCGCCAAAGTAAGGATTAAGTACTTGTTCGTCTTTGCTAATCCAAAACGCACCATTGTTATTGTCAGCCATTGGACAAAATTGTACAAATAGCTTATCGTTAACTTCATCAAAATTTCTAACCATTTCTATTAGCTTATCTGAAATTATTTGAAACTGTTTACGCTGATGTTCCAAACTCACATTTTCATTTATACCTTTAGAAGTTTTATGTAGAATAGACCAGTAAATATGTGTTTGTTCCCTTTGGTTTACAGGCATTTCATCTAATGCTTTTCTGAATGCCTCACTTTTAGATGAAGCTATCGATACATCAGACTGAATTAAGGCATCTTTAAGACTGATATAAGCATCAATAACAGGCTGAAATGATTTTTCAACGGTACTATTAAAATCAACTTTTTCTGGCATTATGTCCATTGAATGTCCTTCATGTCCTGTCATTGTTTTGCCACCTTCTTTATTCATCATTGACTTTTTGCCTTGCAATTGAGCAGAAGCATCTACAGTGAATGTACCATTTGTAACGATTTCATCGCCATCGTTTAGACCATCAATCACTTCATATTGTTCACCGACCTGTTTTCCTAAAACAACTTCTCGCATTTCAAAAATATGCTCATTAGGATTAGTTTTTAAATACACTACTGAACGCTTGCCTGTCCACAATACAGAAGAAGATGGTATGGTTAACTTTTGTTCTGAATCTGAAGACATGCTTTCAATAATTCCTTCTACAAACATACCTGTCTTGAACTCTCCATTTCTGTTGTTCAAAACCACACGAAGGTCAACGGTTCTTGTTTGTGGATTCATCATTGGGTCAATAAAATCTACTTTTTCTTCAAATTTCTTATTTGGATAGGCATTTGTAGTTACAGTAATGTCTTGCCCTTTTTTAAATAGTTCAATCTGGTTTTCATAAACGTCAAATAATGCCCAAACAGTATTCAAATTAGTAATCTTCAGCAAAGACTGACCTTGTTTTACGTAATCACCATGTTCTACTAACTTTTCAGAAACTGTACCTGAAACTGTAGCATATATTGGAAAATTCTGAATCACCTTTCCTGATGCTTCAATTTGTTTAATCTGACTATCAGAAATCTTCCAAAGCTTTAGCTTATTTCGAACTGCGTTGTATAAAGCTGGCTGTGATTCTTTTAACGAAGCTGCAGTAATTAGCTCTTGTTGCGCTGAAAATAATTCAGGAGAGTAAATGGTAGCCAAAAGCTGTCCTTGTCGAACTTCTTCTCCAACAGAACTTATATTTAATCGCTCTATTCGTCCTGAAAAGTAGCTTGCCTGTACCACATTTGCATCTTCATTCTCTCTTATCTTACCTGATAGCTTAGTGGAATTACTTTCTATAGAACCATTGCCCACTACAGAGGTTTGAATATTGGCTAATGCCATTGCATTTTCAGTCAGTTTAAATTGGTCTGCTGCCAAACCATCTGCACCAGCTTCGGCTGGAATTAAGTCCATACCACAAATTGGACAATCACCAGGCTCTGGCTGCATAATCTGTGGATGCATAGAACAGGTCCACATTTGATTAGCAGAAGTTGTTTCAGAATGATCATGCTCTGCTTCATTGTTAGATGAACTACCAAAAAACAACCAGCCCAAAACTAAGCCTGCTATTAATATTCCTGAATAGATTACATATTTTTTCATCACTAATTATGTTTTATTGTAAAAGGAAATTCAATTTTGACTTTTTCCCAAGCCAATGCAATGCTTCCTTTTGCATTATCAATTTTGTTAACCTTATATTCCAAATGCTCAGTTATTTCTTCAGTAATCATAGGTTTAACTTTAAATCTAATCACATCTTCTTTTTCATCGTATTCGTCCTTCCCGTGTTGCTCCCAATTTTTATTAATCATTATGGTCCAGTCGCCTTTTGATGGAATTGTGAAAAATCCGTATTTACCTGCTGGAAGCATTTTGTCAGCTATAATTAAGTCCTTGTTAGTTTCAATCCATGTTGCCATGTGCGCACCTGCTTGCCAAACTTGGTCATATCCTACTAAACCACCAAAAATGATACGTCCTCTTACACCTGGTGACGAATAATCAATGTGAATATGCGCGTCGCCAATCATTGCCATAGTTTCGGTATGTGGGCTTAATACTTTCTTTTTGGGTGCTTCTTCCTTATCTGATGTTGTAACATGATTTTCATGTTTGCTATTCTCTGTTTGCTTTGCTTCATTTTTACAGCCAAAAACTGTTACTGATAGCAAAAGGACTATTAATAAATTTCTCATAGTTTGATTTTTAATTAATTAACATTAATACTGCCATCACAATCATAATGGCATTCTCTATAAATGTGGCTTCTGTCATAGGTAACTTTAAAGCTGTACCTAAACAAGCACAACGTATCGACTTTTTATCTAATAATGTCTTTGTAACTCCAATAGTTGTAATTCCAAGTACAACGAGTGTAACTATTAAAGCGATTTCAACTTCAAAGCGCATTAAGAACATTAACCCTAAAGTTGTTTCTATAAATGGATAAATCCATCCATAGACTGGAACTCGCTTTGCTAAAGGGTCGTACATTCTAAAAGACTCTGGAAAGCCTTTTAAATCTAACATTTTAAAGAAGCTAAAAACGATGTAGAACAAGCCCATGAAATCTAACATAGCCTCACTCCAGCTCCAATTTTTATAATGAAGCAATACACTTGAAGCAGCTATATAAAACAAAATTAGAAGTAAAGGTTTAAGTTGCTGTAATTTGCTTTTTTCTTGCTCAATTTCAAAATTTGATGCACTTTCAGAAGCAAAAACATTTTTAACCTGCCTTTCAGAAATTCTATATTTTGAAGGTAATGCCTTTTGCAGTTCCGTTGTGTCAATATGCTTACTCATAGAAATGGTTGCTTCTCCCTTTTCGAGATTTACTTCAACACCTTCTATATCTTGCAATTCATTTAAATTTTTCTCTATGGTTGCCTTACAGTTACTACAGGTCATTCCAGATATTTTATATGTATGTTTCATTGTAATTAGATTATAAATTGGTAACACAGCAACATTGAGCTATTAAAAGTTACTATTAATGTTTCTAAAAATGCGCCCTTATTTTCAACATTTCTTTTTAAACAATCCTTCACTTAAAATTGCCCAAATGCTGCTTGTATTATAGTATTTATATTATTTAATGCTTATGACCATTAGCATTATGGTCTTCATTTTTCACATAAGCCATACCACATTCTGGGCATTCTCCTTCGGCATCACTCCCGCTTCCATCACAATGCATTGGGCAAACATAAGCCGAATCATATTCTTTCTTTTCAGCCTGCTCGGTCTTGGTAGTAGCTTCTTCCTTTTTGTCTCCTTTACACGATACCGTTGTAAGCACTAAGCTTAAAACCATGATTCCTAAAATTGTCTTTACTGTCTTCATTTTTAATTGAATTTATTGTTAATATTTAATTGAACTTATTTTGTTAAATAGTTAATGATTGTTCTCTGTAAATAATAGTCCTTAATTGATTCTATCTGATTCAATTGAAATTTTAGTTGTAATTCTTGAACATCTAAAACATCATTAAAATCAATAGTTCCTGTCTCATAGCTTTTCACTAAAATGGTTTCCGCATCTTTTGCTTGCTTCAAATTTTTAGTTTGTGTATCGTAGCTTATTCTGGCCGAGTTACTGCTTTTGATTGCTTTATCTAATAATGTTTCCAGTGTGTTTAATCGACTTTCTTTTTGAGCTAAAATCTCTTGATGTTTCAGCTCATTTTGTTTCGATTTGGATTTATACTTGTTATTAAAAATTGGAATGGAAACACTCACCATTGGCATAACAATATCTTTCCCATTGTCACTAAAATCCATATTTGGACGTTCTGAAACAGCTATATAATCCAAACCAAAACCTAACATTGCATTACTTTCTTTTTGATTTAACAATTCAGATTGTTCTACAGATGTGTAGAGCTTATCGTACTTTAATAATTCAGGGTGCAAAGCCAGATTATCCCAATTAATCAATTCACCCTCTAAAGGCATAACCAATCCATTAGCAATAATTACTTCTGTATTTTTATCTCTATTGAGTAGCTTATTAAATGTAGTTAGTTCAGCTAAATAATTTTGTTCTAATACTTGCTTTAATTGTTTCAATTCATTTTGCCTCATCTGTAATCGCAATACATCAACTGCCGACGCTTTACCAACTTCAACAGAGGTTAGTGCTAACTCCTCATAGGTTTTGAGTAATTCAATATTTTCATCTAAAACAACTTGCTTCTCTTTTATCGCATATAAGTTGTAGTATGATTGCGAAACAGAGGCTACCAGTTTTCTTTTTACTATAGCGATGTCTTCATAAACAGCATCAGCTAAAGCGTTAATATAATTCTCTCTTGCTGTTATAGCTCCAAATGAAGGCAGCATTTGTTTTGCAGAAATTTTAAAGCGTTGTGCTCCTGTTCTTGTTTCTGGCTCGCTTACAAAGTAGCCTACGCCTAATTGTGTATTGGGTAAGGTATTTGCTTCATTTACTTTTTCCTTAGCTATCTGATGTTTCAATTCGAAAGTTTGGATTTCAGGATTATTCGCTAATGCTTCATCAATTAGTGTTTGTAATTCCTGTGCATTTCCGTTCAGAAAAAAGAAGCAAGAGCCAAGAGCCAAGATTAATTTTATTTGTTTCATTTTGATGCTTTTTTAAGTTGTAATTCTTGTCTCCAACTGTATAGAACAGGAACAACAAATAAGGTTATTAAAGCGATGACCATACCACCAAAACTCGGTATTGCCATTGGAATCATAATATCACTTCCTCGTCCAGTTGAAGTCAGAATAGGTAATAATGCTAATATGGTTGTTGCTGTGGTCATTAAACAAGGACGAATACGTTTTGTGCCTGCTTCAACAACAGATGCTCTTATCTCTTGTTTGTTTTTAGGTGTGTTTCTGTCGAATGTTTGGGTTAAATAGGTTGCCATCACAACACCATCATCAGTTGCAATTCCGAATAAAGCAATGAAACCAACCCAAACAGCAACACTTAAATTTATTGTGTGCATTTGGAATAAATCTCGTAGGTTCTCGCCAAAGAAATTGATGTTTAAAAACCAATCTTGTCCATACAGCCAAATCATTATAAATCCACCTGCAAAGGCTACTGCAATTCCAGTAAATACCATTAATGAAGTAGCCACCGAACGGAATTGAAAATACAGGATTAAAAAGATAATTATTAAGGCTAATGGCACAACTACAGATAGTGTTTTCTCTGCTCGAAGTTGATTTTCATACGTTCCTGTAAATTGATAATTGATGCCTTTAGGAACAACTAATTCGCCTGAATCAATTTTAGATTGTATTAAATCTTGCGCATTTTCAACAACACCTACTTCAGCATAGTCATTTAACTTATCAAATAGAACATAGCCAATTAAGAAAGTGTCTTCACTCTTAATTACCTGTGCGCCTTGTTCGTATTTTATTGTTGCTAATTCACTCAAAGGAATAGAGTTTCCTTTAGCAACAGGAACATAAATATTCTCTAAATCGGTTGGATTCGCTCTTAGTTCTCTTGGATAACGTACTCTAACACCATAACGTTCTCGACCTTCAACAGTCTGCGTTATTTCCATACCACCAACTGCAACTTTTAAGACATCTTGTACATCTTGAATTGAAATACCATAGCGTCCTATTTTATCTCTATCAATGTCTATTAATAGATAAGGCTTACCAACAATTCTATCTGCAAAAACAGCTTCGGTTTTAACACCTTCAACTTGTTTTAAGATGCTCTCTAACTGAACACCAAAGGCTTCAATTTGTTTTAAATCTTGACCTTTGACTTTAATTCCCATTGGTGCACGCATGCCAGTTTGAAGCATTACCAATCTGGTTTCAATAGGTTGCAATTTTGGTGCTGAAGTGACTCCTGGTAATTTGGTTACTCGAACAATTTCCTGCCAAATATCGTCAGCAGAATTTATTTCTGGTCGCCAATTTCTATAGAACTCGCCGTCATCGTCTGGAATGAGTTGTTCTTTTGCATTGAGAGATTGCCACGCTTCACTCTGCTCCGCTCGCAATGACATTCCGTTTTTAAGTTCAAAGAAACCATCCTCATTCACTTTATAACGCTGACGTTCTCCATCTTCATTTAGCATATATTCAGGCTTATACTGAATTAAGTTTTCGTACATCGATAATGGTGCTGGGTCTAATGAAGATTCCACACGACCAGCCTTTCCAACTACAGTTTCAATTTCTGGAATACTGGCTACTGCCATATCCAATTGCTGCAAAACACGTTTATTTTCATCAACACCAGAATGTGGTAACGAGGTTGGCATCAATAGAAATGAGCCTTCGTTTAATGAAGGCATAAATTCCTTACCTGTATTCTTCATAATTAAGAATCCACAAATAACAATAGCAGTAGGAATTGACAGGAACAATAGCTTGTTTGCCAAAGCCCAATTTAAAATACGTGTATAATATCTTCTGAATACCGTAAAAGCACCTAATAGTCCGAAACAGATAAGACCTACGAATATGAGATTCCAAAAAATATTTTTATCAACGCCTAATGGTCTCCAATATTCAGCTAAAAGAAATACGATTGCTAAAGCTGAAATAGCAATGTTGATGTAATTTGCTTGACTTTCAGATATTCTATTTTGAAGCTTCAACAATGATGTAGCTCCAAAGGCTATTAAAATAAGACCAAGCCAATAACCAAAAATGATAGCAGTAATTCCTAATAAAATTAGAAGCCCATTTAAGGCATAGTTAAAGCTATTCTTGATATTTTTCTTTTTAAATAGATAGGCTGCAAAAGGTGGGATTAAAAACAAGGCTACCAATATAGAGGCTACAAGCGCAAAGGTTTTTGTAAATGCCAAAGGTCTAAATAGTTTTCCTTCTGCACCAATCATTGTGAACACAGGAATAAAACTGATAATTGTTGTTAAAACTGCTGTAAGGATAGCACCAGAAACTTCGGAAGTTGCATTATAAACTACTGTATTTATTGGCAATTCTTGTTCATTCTCATCCAAATGCCTTATAATATTTTCTGAAAGGATAACACCAACATCTACCATTGTTCCAATAGCAATGGCAATTCCAGATAATGCTACAATGTTGGCATCTACTCCAAATAGTTTCATTGCTATAAATACCATTAAAACAGCAACAGGTAACAAGCCTGAAATTAGAACTGAAGCACGTAGATTAAATACCATTATGATTATCACTAAAATGGTAATCAAAATTTCTAAAGTCAATGCTTCATTAAGAGTTCCTAATGTTTCTTTAATAAGCTCTGTCCTGTCATAGAATGGTACAATGGTAAGTTGTGATGTTCTACCATCTTTTAATTCTTTAGAAGGCAACCCTGAACTTAATTCGCTTATTTTTTCTTTTACATTATTGATGACTTCTAACGGATTCGCTCCATACCTCGACACCACGACACCACCAACTACTTCTGCTCCTTCTTTATCTAAAATACCACGTCTTGCTTTAGGTGCAAGCGATACATTTGCAATGTCTTTTATTTTGATTGCTGTGAAATCTTCAGATGCTACAACAGCATTTTCTATGTCTGAAATTGATTTGATATAACCTAAACCTCTTACTAAATATTCAGCTTGATTAATTTCTATAGTTTGCGCTCCAATGTCCTTGTTACTTTCTTTAACCGCTTTTACAACTTGATGTAAACCAATATTGTATTGACGCATTAATTCAGGGTTAACATCGACCTGATATTCCTGAACATACCCACCAATAGAAGCTACTTCAGAAACACCACTTGCTGAAGACAGGGCATACTTAACATAATAGTCTTGAATACTTCTTAATTCGTGTAAATCCCATCCACCAGTAACATTTCCTTGTTCATCTCGACCTTCTAAAGTGTACCAGAATATTTGTCCTAACCCTGTGGCATCTGGACCTAAAGATGGATTAACATTTTCAGGTAATAAATTGCTTGGCAATGAGTTAAGCTTTTCAAGGATTCGGCTTCTGCTCCAATAGAAATCAACATCTTCTTCAAAAATGATATAGATGCTTGAAAATCCAAACATTGAAGAACTACGAATTGTTTTTACACCTGAAATCCCTAACAAGGAGGAAGTTAAAGGATAGGTGATTTGATCTTCAATATCTTGTGGTGAACGACCTTCCCATTTAGTGAAAACAATTTGCTGGTTTTCGCCAATATCAGGAATGGCATCTACAGCAACAGGATTACTTGGTAAAAACCCTGTATCCCAATTAAAAGGCGCATTAACTGTTCCCCATCCTATAAAAAGAACAAGAAGCAATACAGCGACAAGCTTATTTTCTATTAAAAATTTGATGCTTTTATTTAGCATAGCGTTTGATAATTAAACAATTAGACATTGGTGTATGGAAAACACCGAATACAACGAATTATCCACAAGACATAAAGTCATTGGATAACAAAGTCTATTGTTTAAAAATCAAATTAGGTAAGTCTCATCAAGCTTGTATATCTGCCTAACGACCAAAGGAGGTTTATACTCTCTAAAGGAGTTTATGTCTTCGTCATACTCTTCAAAAAGGCCAATGTATGCATGAACGAAAGAAGCAATAATTTGCTGTTGTTCAAATGATAGTTTATCAAATGATAGTTGTAATTCATCTTGACCATCAATTACTTTTTGCTCATCACTACAGCAATTTTTTTTCATAATTGAACAGCCCTCTGAGGAAGGATTCTGCATTACCATACCGCATCCCTTTGCTTTAGTAAATACAACCGTTTCAACTAAATTATCTCCACAATAATGCATACTCACAGTAAATGACATTGTAGAGAATAACACTACAAAAGCCATTAATAAGGACATTATTTTATGGAATACTTGTTTCATATTAGTAACAAAGGTAGAAAAAATCTTTTCAATTGGTGTTTGTTTAACTTGTACTTAAGAAATATGGTCTAAGTCTATGAGTGAATTATTCTCAAAAAGTTAACTCGGTTTTTATACTGAAAGTATTTTTACAAAGTTTATAATACTTCCTTTTACTTGAGGCACAGATAAGTTACAATATTTAGTATCTAAAAAGACCGAGTCAATTTATATGAAGGTTTTTTCTAAGATAATAATATTGTTTAAAAAAAATTATTATAACATATTGATAATAAATAAAATAATTTATTTGCCGATACAGAAATTAGCAAAAATGTTTCCAAGCAGGTCATCACTAGTAATCTCTCCAGTAATCTCACCAAAGTGATATAAGGCCTGTCTGATATCTATCGCCAATAAATCACCAGATAAATTAGCATCCATGCCTTGTTGCACTTTTTGTATTTCTTCCAAAGCTTTTAGTAAAGCATCATAGTGGCGTGAATTGGTCACAATGGTTTCGTTGTTACGCAGTGCTCCTGTATTGATAAGGTTTAGTAGCTTATCGGTTAATTGATCTACTCCAAATCCTGTTTTAGCAGAAAGCAATATGGCTTCAGGAATATGGTTGGTAAGCTCAGCCAATTGGATGTCGTCTAGCTCATCAATTTTATTGGCAATGATAGTCAATGGTTTTTGAGGATGCTTATTTTTTATTTTTTCAATTTCAATAAGCACAACGCCTAAGTTAGCGATGCTTGTTTTGCTATCAAATAAATAAATAACAACTTGTGATTGGTCAATCTTTTCAAAGGTTTTTTTAATCCCAATGCTTTCCACAACATCTTTAGTGTCGCGTATTCCAGCTGTATCAATAAACCTAAAACCTATGCCTCCAATGGTGAGTTCATCTTCAATAGCATCTCTTGTGGTGCCAGCAATATCACTCACAATGGCTTTTTCTTCATTAAGCAAAGCATTAAGTAAGGTTGATTTCCCAACATTAGGCTCTCCTACAATAGCGACTGGAATGCCGTTTTTAATGACATTACCAACTGCAAAGGAATCAATTAAATGCTTTAACACCTTTGTAATGCGCTCTATTAAATCTTTAAACTGATCACGATTGGCAAACTCTACATCTTCTTCGGCAAAGTCAAGCTCCAATTCAATGAGTGAAGCGAAATTCATAAGTTCATCACGCAACGCCTTTATTTCATTACTAAAGCCTCCTCGCATTTGCTGCATCGCCACTTGATGAGATGCTTCATTATCACTAGCGATTAAATCGGCAACAGCTTCGGCTTGGCTTAAATCTAACTTTCCATTTAAAAAAGCTCGCAAAGTAAATTCTCCTGGGTTAGCAATCCGACAACCAGCTCTAAGGAACAACTGAATGATTTCCTGCTGTATAAATGGGCTGCCATGGCATGATATTTCGACCACATTTTCTCCTGTATAAGAATTTGGATTCTTAAAGACAGACACCAAGACCTCATCCAAGTCCTTACCATCTTTTAAAATATGTCCTAAATGAATCGTATGGGTTTTTTGGTCGCTAAGCGACTTTTGGCTCTTTACAGATTTAAAGTGTTGGTCACACATATTAATTGCATCATTGCCAGAAATTCTAATAATAGCAATAGCTCCAGAACCTGAAGCTGTCGCTAAAGCAATAATACAATCGTCGTTAACCATGTTACTTATTTTTGGCAAAAGTAGGAAAAATGAAAGTTTAACAGAATTATAACAGCTTATTTAGAGCGATGATTATTGATTTTTGTTTAAAAAATGGGAATATCGTTTATATTTGCAGCTAAAATACCTAGTTATGAAAAAAATTATTGTCCTATTATCACTCGTTTCTGTATTGGTTTCTTGTGAAAAAAAAGAACCTCTTCCTCCTAACACCTATAAAATAAATGTTTCAGCTCCTGGTGTGTTAAATGGTATACGAGCTCATATAAAGATTATTGATAACCGTAGACAAGAAATAAACATTGACACTGCTATGGTGGTTAATGAACAATTCACGTTTACTGGTAAAGTGAATAATTCAGCCATACGTATTTTAAGTGTTAATGGTGTAAATGGTAGTCTCGCTTTTATACTAGAGCCTGGAGAGTTGGATGTAGAGCTTTATAAAGATAGCATTCAATTTTCGAAAGTAGAAGGTACAATCAATAATGAATTATTTAACGATTATAAGAAAAATTACAGAGCGCTCAACGACAAAGTAAATAAAACTAGAAGCGAAAGAATTACTGCTAAGCAAAATAATGACACTATAACTCAAGAACAAAAGCACATTGAGTTCCAAACTTTAGTGCAACAACGATTGGATTATCCACATGATTTTATTGATGAAAATCCTGATAAAGAAGTTTCTTTACTTATCCTAGAAAGTCAATTGATAGGTGGAAATCAAAATATGACAAGATTTAAGAAGAATGTTGCCGATTTAGATGACATTATAAATAAAAATGCTTCTTACAAGTTTATTGGGCAAAAGCTAAATTCTTTTATAGCCATTAAGGAAGCCGAAGAAAGAGTAAGTATTGGTAAAAAAGCACCTGATTTTAAATCCACTACTCCTGATGGAGATATTATTTCACTTGAAGACATTAGAGGTAAGGCCACCATTATCGATTTTTGGGCAGCTTGGTGTGGACCTTGTCGACGAGAAAATCCGAACCTAGTTCGTATTTATGAAAAATACCATGATAAAGGTCTTGAAATTATTGGCGTTGGTCTTGATGGTAGAAGTAATCAGCCTGACCCAAAGCAATCTTGGAAAAAAGCAATTGAAGATGACAACCTAACTTGGCATCAAGTATCTAGCTTAATGTATTTTAGAGATCCTGTTGCAGAGCTTTATAATATTAACTCCATTCCTGCAGCATTTATACTTGACGAAAATGGGATAATTGTAGCAAAAAAGTTAAGAGGGCAAGCTTTGGAAAATAAGATTGCAGAGCTTTTAGAATAACATGAAGTTTTATATTTTTCCTGTTTTTCGTAATACGTAAAGTAAAACAATCGGTATTGCCAATAAGCCTACCATCAGTAAGTTTTCTTTAAACAACCAAGTGGCTAAAATTAGGGTGATTACATAACCACCTATGGCTCCACCAAAGTGTGCATCGTGGCCAATATTGCCAACACTATTTTTCATACCATAAATTGAGTATAGCAGATAACCTATTCCAAAAATATAAGCTGGAATGGCTATAGGTATAAACATCATGTATAATTCCATATTAGGATTTAGCAAAATAGCAGAATATAACACTCCTGTAACTGCTCCACTTGCTCCTACTGCACTATAGTGGTATTCATCCTTATGAAAATAGAAAGACAATAAATTACCAACAATTAAACTCCCAAAATAAACAAGTAAAAAATTAATCGAACCCAAATAACTTATCACCTCATCTGCAAAGAAGTACAACGTAAACATGTTGAAAAATAAGTGCATTTGATCCACATGTAAAAAGCCAGAAGCAATCATTCGTATCTGCTCACCTCTACGTATACCACCAATATTGAACTTATGTTTTTCAAAAAACGAAAAATCATTGAAGCCTTTTAAAGACACAATAATGTTAATGGCTATAATAAAAATTGTTACTGGATCTATATTCAACATAAAGTATAAACGTTAAAAACAAATATAGCATATATTTGCAGTTGCAAATCTAAAATTAAAAAATGCAATTTTTAGCATACATTATATTTTATCCCATTTTATGGCTAATTTCTATTCTTCCGTTTCGTTTACTGTATGCTTTATCTGATGTTTTATTTGCCTTGAATTACTACATCATTGGTTATCGTAAAAAGACAGTAAAACACAATTTAAAACTTGTTTTTCCAGAGAAATCTGAACAAGAGATTAATCGGATTGCGAAAAAATTCTATCATCATTTATGTGATATGATATTAGAATCTATTAAATCTTTAACTATTTCTGAAGAAACTATTCGTAAACGGTTTGCATTTACAAATGTTGAAGAACTAAATAAATTTGCACATAACGGTAAAAGTATCGCATTAATGTGTGGCCATTATGCAAACTTTGAATGGAGTTTGGTGATATCACGTTTTGTTGATTTTAAATGTTACGCCATTTATAAACGTCTAGCAAATAAATACTTTGATAGATTGGTAAAACGAATTCGTGCTCGCTACAATACACAATTAATTACTACAAAGGAATCGATTCCTGTTTTATTCGAAGCTAAAAAAAATGGAGAAGTAACCATGAATGGCTTTGCTGCTGATCAATCTCCAAAAATATATAAAGCTTTTCATTGGAATGATTTTATGGGAATAAAGGTTCCTGTACATACTGGAGCCGAAATGCTTGCAAAAAAGTTAGATATGGCTGTTGTATTTATGGATGTGCAAAAAGTAAAAAGAGGCTACTACAAAACAACGTTTACTACACTAGCTGAAAATGCTCGCGATTACGAGAACTATGAAATCACTGATGCTTTTTTAAAGCTTGTTGAACAACAAATATATGACGCTCCAGAATACTATTTATGGACGCATAAGCGCTGGAAGCATAAAGACAATGTTCCAGAAAAATTCCAATAAAATTTAAAGTTTAAACCAATCTTCAATCGTGGCATCTCTGTTTGTCACTTTAAAAGACTTGTGAACAAACTCATTGGTATATCTATCATAATCATAGTCTTTAGACCATTCTTGATGATGTTTAGATAACTCAATAATGCTCTTGCAAACAAATTCTGTCTCTTCACAACTTGTTGTTGGATGTATAGACATACGTATCCAGCCTGGTTTTCTCGCCAAATCTCCTATGGAAATTTCATTAGTAAGTTCATTTGAAGTGGCTTGATCTACATGCAATAGAAAATGTCCATAAGTTCCTGCACAACTACAACCACCTCGTGTTTGTATACCAAAGCGATCATTCAACAATTTTACACCAAGGTTATAATGTAAATCATCAATATAAAATGAAATAACTCCTAGTCGATTAGTATGCTGTGGTGCCAAGATGTTAATGTTTTCAATATTGCCAAGCATGTTAAACACTTGCTCTAAAATTTCATGTTCACGCTCTAACATCTGGTTCACTCCCATTTGCTCCTTGAGTTTTATAGCCAATGCAGTTTTAATGGTTTGCAAAAACCCTGGAGTACCTCCATCTTCCCTTTCTTCGATATTATCAAAATATTTATGCTCTCCCCAAGGGTTGGTCCAACTAACGGTTCCTCCTCCAGGACAATCAGGAATCATATTGTGATAGAGTTTTTTATTGAACAACAACACACCACAAGTTCCTGGTCCACCAAGGAATTTATGTGGTGAAAAGAAAATAGCATCCAAATAAGCGTCTTCGTCTTCAGGATGCATATCGATATCAACATAAGGTGCTGCACAAGCAAAATCTACAAAACAAACGCCTCCATGCTGATGCATAACTTTAGCGATTTCATGATGTGGTGTTTGAATTCCTGTAACATTAGATCCTCCAGTAATAGAAGCTATTTTTAACGTACAATCTTTATATTTTTCAAGAAGTGCTTTTAAATTATCCATACAAAACAAACCTTCTGAACAAGGAGGAATGACCTCAACTTTTGCCATAGTTTCTAACCATGAGGTTTGATTAGAGTGATGCTCCATGTGAGTGATAAATACAACAGGTCTGATTTCTTCAGGTATATCAGTATATTTTGCAAGGTTTTCAGGCACCTTTAAACCAAGAATACGCTGAAACTTATTTACAACTCCAGTCATTCCAGTTCCTGATACAATCAGAACATCGTCTTCATTAGAGTTTACATGTTTTTTTATAATGTGTTTTGCCTTGTGATAAGCAATGGTCATTGCAGTACCAGATTCTGTAGTCTCTGTATGTGTATTCGCAACATAAGGACCAAAGTCGTGCATCATCTTCTCCTCTATTGATCTGTACAAACGTCCAGAAGCTGTCCAGTCTGTATAAATCATTTTTTGAGTTCCGTAAGGTGACTCAAACTCTAAATCAATACCAAGGATATTATCACGAAAAGGTTTAAAATAACGTTCCAATTCTGATTTATGCGATGTCTTTACTTCTGTTGTTATCATCTTTTTCGTTTTCGAATCTAAATTTACTAAATATTAGCCACTTCTTTTATTTCACTGATGATTTTATCAGCCAAATCATCTGCTTCATCCTGGGATTTAGCTTCAGTATAAATTCTAATAATTGGTTCTGTATTACTTTTTCTTAAGTGTACCCAATTCTCAGGAAAGTCAATTTTTACACCATCAACCGTTGTAATATCTTCATTTGAGTAACGGTTTGTCATTGTTTCTAAAATGGCATCAACATCTAACTCTGGTGTCAGTTGTATTTTTTTCTTACTCATAAAATACGATGGATAACCAGCTCTCAATTCACTTACAGGAATGTTTTTCTCGGCAAGTAAACTTAAAAACAAGGCTACTCCAACTAAGGCATCACGACCATAGTGAAGTTCAGGATAAATGATACCTCCATTACCTTCTCCACCAATAATGGCATTGTTTTTTTTCATGAGCTCAACCACATTAACTTCACCAACTGCACTTGCCTCATAGGTTTGTCCGTGAGATTCTGTAACGTCTCTCAGTGCTCTAGATGAACTCATATTACTCACAGTACTTCCTGGAGTGTTGCTCAAAACATAATCTGCACAAGCAACCAATGTGTATTCTTCACCAAACATTTCACCATCTTCACTAACAAAAGCCAAACGATCTACATCAGGATCGACTACAATACCAAAATCAGCACGTTCTTTAACCACCAATTCTGACAAATCAGTTAGGTGTTCTTTTAAAGGTTCTGGGTTATGCGGAAACTCACCATTTGGTGTACAATACAACTTAACTGCATGAACTCCCAAACGTTCTAATAATCTTGGGATTGCTATTCCTCCAGTTGAATTTACACCATCAACAACTACTCTAAAATTAGCTTTTTCAATGGCATCTTTATTTACCAATGGTAAATTTAGTACCTCGTCAATGTGCATTTCAATATAAGCCTCATTCTTAGTGATTTTCCCTAAAGTATCTACATCAGAAAAATGCATATTGTCAGATTCGGCAATATCTAAAATCAATTGGCCTTCTTTTCCACTTAAAAACTCTCCTTTAGCATTAAGTAGCTTTAATGCATTCCATTGTTTTGGATTATGACTTGCAGTTAAAATAATCCCTCCATCTGCATGCTCAAGAGGCACTGCTACTTCAACGGTTGGCGTTGTAGATAAACCTAAATCAATAACATGAATTCCTAAACCAACCAAGGTGTTCATTACTAAATTCTGAATCATTTCACCAGAAATCCTAGCATCACGTCCAACAACAACTCTGTAATTCTCTTTATTTCGTTGTTGCTTTAACCAAGTTCCATAAGCAGATGCAAATTTTACTGCATCAATTGGTGTTAAGTTTTCACCAACAGTTCCTCCAATGGTTCCTCTAATTCCTGATATTGATTTTATTAATGTCATATAATTTTCAAATTAATGCACAAATATACCATTTCAAAATCGTATTTCTTACATAGTAATTTGTAAATTACACCAATGAATTATTTGGCTCACATCTATCTTTCTGGTGAAAACGAATTGATAACCATTGGCAATTTTATGGCAGATGGCATAAAAGGAAAAGCCTATCAGAAATACCCTAAAGACATACAAATAGGAATCCTTTTACATCGAGAGATTGACACCTTTACTGACGCACACTTAACTGTTAGAAAAAGTACCAAAAGGTTACACAAAAAATACAGCCACTATTCAGGAGTCATAGTTGATATCCTGTACGATCATTTCTTGGCAAAAAACTGGAGAAAATACTCTGATGTTCCTCTAGAAAGCTATTGCGATAACTTTTATGATTCGCTTGAAGAACATTTTGAAATTTTACCGTCGCGTATTCAGCACATGATACCCTATATGATTTCTGGCAATTGGTTAGTAAGCTATGCTTCAATTGAAGGCATTCAAAACGTTTTGGAAGGTATGAACCGACGAACCAAAAATCGTTCTAAGATGAATTTAGCTATCAAAGAACTTGAAGATTTTTATGATGAGTTTGAATCTGAATTCACCTTGTTTTTTGATGAATTGATTAACTTTTCAAAACAAAAACTAAAACTATTATATTCACAACATAAATAAACAAAACACTAATAATGAAAAAGTTTGTATTTATCTTATTCATACTTACTGCTTTTATTGCTTGCAAAAAAACAGAAGAACAATCACTTATTGATGAATCTCAAAGAGGCCTTATCACTCAACATGGCATGGTGGTCTCAGCACGAGCAGAAGCTTCTAAAATTGGCGCAGCCATTTTAGAAAAAGGAGGTAATGCCTTTGATGCAATGGTCGCAACTGAGTTAGCTCTTAATGTGGCTTATCCTTACGCCGGAAGTATTGGTGGAGGTGGTTTTATGGTTTATCGATTGAATAATGGCGAGGTTGGCTCACTTGACTACAGAGAAAAAGCACCTTTAGCTGCGAGTCGTGACATGTATTTAGATAAAAATGGTGATGTAATTCCTGAAATGAGTACACTTGGCGCTATGGCTGTTGGTGTTCCTGGTGGTATCGCTGGACTTTTTGCAACTCATGAAAAATTTGGTACACTTCCAATTAAGGACGTCATTCAACCAGTGATTGATTTAGCTAAAAAAGGTGTTGTGGTAACCAAGAAGCAAGATGAACGAATTAAACACTATCAACCCAACTTTCCAAAGGCTAATAAGGATTCTATTTTATTCGATAAAGCCTGGAAAGAGAACGATACTATAAAATATCCAGAACTTGCCGAAACTCTTACACGAATCATGAATAATGGTCGTGACGAATTTTACAAAGGAGAAACTGCCAAGCGTTTTGTGCAGTTCATGCAAGACAATGGAGGCATTATCTCAGAAGAAGATTTAGCAAAATATCAAGCCAAATGGAGAGATCCCATTACCTTTGAATATGACGACTTAAAAATCATTTCTATGTCACCTCCTTCAAGCGGTGGAATTTGCTTAGCGCAAATATTAAAAATGGTTGAACCTTATGAACTTGATCAATTCGGACACAACTCGATAAAAACCATTCAAGTATTAACAGAAGCTGAGCGACGTGCTTATGCAGATCGCAGTTTTTATTTAGGAGATCCTGATTTTGTTGATAATCCTATTGATGCGTTAATGGAAAGTGACTATCTAAAAGAAAGGATGTCGTCTTTCTCTTTTGATGCACCAACAAAGTCTAGCGATGTCACTCATGGCGAAGTCATGGCTTTAGAAAGTATGGAAACCACTCACTATTCTATTATAGATCAATATGGCAATGCTATTGCTGTAACAGTAACACTTAATGGTGCTTATGGCTCTAAACTTTATAATGACGACTTAGGATTTTTCTTAAACAATGAAATGGACGATTTTAGTAGCAAACCAGGAACACCAAATATGTTCGGACTTATTGGTGGTGAAGCCAATAGTATTTTACCTGAAAAGCGTATGCTAAGCTCAATGACACCAACCATTGTTGAAAAAGACGGAAAATTATTTATGAGTGTTGGTACACCTGGTGGTTCTACGATTATTACATCAGTATTACAAACCATTTTAAACATTCACGAGTTTAATATGACTGCACAACAAGCTGTTGATGCACCTCGTTTTCATCATCAATGGTTACCAGATGTTGTCATGTTTGAGCCTAATATGTTTCCAGATAGTCTAATAAAATCAATAGAAGACCTTGGTTATGAAACTGTGGTAAGGGAAAATGTAATTACAGGAAAAGTCAATGCAATTTTAGTATTGCCAGATGGAAAGCTTGAAGGTGGAGCAGATCACAGAGGAGACGACACAGCAGTTGGTTATTAATACAAATGGCATTCAAAACAGAACTCATAAAACAATTTGAAGCACATTCTAACTCAGAATATGCTGCACAGATGAAAGCTTATCTGCGTGATAAATTTGAACTCTATGGCATTAAAACAAAGCTCAGAAGGGATTTACTGAAAGACCCTGTGAATGACAATAAAGAAGAAGTTTTAGTTAATATCAGAGCAATTTCTAAAGAACTATTCCTTCATCAACAGAGAGAAATGCACCATTGTGGTGTTGAATTGTATGAAAAGTTTCTTCGGAAGAAATATTTTAAAGACGACATCAATCAAATAGAATTTTTTATTACAACCAATTCGTGGTGGGACACAGTGGACTTTATTGCTAAACAAATTCTTGGCGCTTACTTAAAACAATTTCCTGAGGAGACTAAATCCGTAATTTCAAAATTTTCAAAATCAAAAAATATGTGGCTCAATCGAAGTGCTATTTTGTTTCAATTAGGTTACAAAGAGCATACTGACGAAACTTTGTTTTACAGTTTATGCTTAGAACATAGACATTCAGATGAATTTTTTATTCAAAAAGCCATTGGTTGGGCTTTAAGGGAATATGGAAAGACAAACCCAGATTCGGTTTTGAACTTTGTTAGGTCAAACACCTTGAAACCACTAAGTGAAAAGGAAGCAATTAGGAACATCATATAAAGAATTTTGTATTTTGCCGAAATTTATTGATGATGTGAATTATATAAATGAAATTTACACCTGAACGTAAAAAAATTACTTGAACTGAATCAATCAAGTTTGTAAAATGAAAACAAAAAAAATCTTAAAAATAACAGCTGGAACAATCATCTTCCTGACCTTGCCTAGTCTGCTGTTTTTTGGGTTTATATATTATAAATACAACGAAGACCTTCCTACTGGAATAGAAAACGAGCAAGCAGATATTCTTGCACAGAATATGCTTGATGCATTAGACTACGAAGCCTTTAAAGCTACAGATTATATCGAGTGGTCTTACAAAAACAGACGCTTGTACAAATGGGACAAGTACAATAATATTTGCACTGTACAATGGAAAGAGTTTAAAGTAGATTTACACTTAAAATTTATTGAGCGAAGTCAAGCCTTTGTGCATAGTTTTAAAGTTGTAGACGAAAAACGCGACGAGCTTGTAAAAACTGCTCAAGAATACTTTAACAATGATTCCTTTTGGTTAGTCGCACCATATAAAGTTTTTGATGAAGGCGTTGAAAGGCGATTGGTAAAACTTGGTAATGGAAAAGAAGGCTTGTTGGTTACTTACACTTCAGGCGGAACTACTCCAGGCGATTCCTATCTTTGGGAATTTGATACTAATGGAAAACCTAAAAGTTTCAAAATGTGGACCTCAGCATTACCCATTGATGGCCTTGAAGCAAGCTGGACAGATTGGACTACAACAGAAAGTGGTGCTCAACTACCAACCTTCCACAAACTACTTTTTATAGGCTTGGAAATAGGACATATAAAAGGTGAAAAACGTCCTTATCTTAATACAAAAAACTAAACTAAAAATATTCTGTCATTTCGAGCGCAGCCGAGAAATCTCTTGAAAAAAATACGTCATTTCGAGTGAAGTTCAGAAATATAAAATGCATGAAATTTGAATGAGGAAAATCATTAACACGATTAGGTTAAATTCTATATTTTTATCAAAATAAAAAACTATTCCAATTTGACAGATTTTGTAATCCTTACAGACCAACAAAACTTGAATCAATACAATGATGAAGGTATTGAACAAGATGGCTTTATTGAAGATGATATTTTAAAACAAGCTTTAGAAACTGAAGATCTTAATGTTTTACGCTTGGCTTGGGATAATCCAGATTTTGACTGGTCAACTACTAAAGCAGCTATTTTTAGAAGTACTTGGGATTATTTTTACAGATTTCCAGAGTTTTCAAAATGGTTATCCAAAGTTTCAAAACAGACTAAGCTTATTAATTCTGCAGAAATTATTTATTGGAATATCGATAAACACTACCTTATTGATTTAGAGAAAAAAGGATTAAATATTGCTGAATCCTATTTTATTGAACAAGGCAGCAAATTAACCTTAAGTGAGTTACACAACACATTAGGCTGGAAAGAAACCGTTTTAAAACCATGTGTTTCTGGGACAGCCCGACATACTTATAAACTCAATCCTGATAATTTAGAAGAGTATGAATCGATTTTAAAAGAATTGCTTCTAAACGAAGCCATGATGCTGCAACCCTTTCAGCATGACATTGTAAATAAAGGTGAGGTTTCAATGATGCTTTTTGATGGTCAGTTTACTCATGCTGTTCTAAAAGTTGCCAAACAAAATGAGTTTAGAGTACAAAGTAATTTTGGTGGCAAAGTATCTCATTATGACCCAACACCAAATGAAATTGCATTTGCAGAACATGCTGTTAGATGCTGTCCAGAATTACCAGCTTATGCTCGCGTAGATATTTTTAATGATAATAATGGCAACATTGCGCTGAGTGAGCTAGAACTCATTGAACCAGAACTATGGTTCAGACTTTATCCTGAAGCTGCCAAACTTTTGACTAAAACAATCAATAAAAATTAGTATCTTTAAATCTCTCTGCGAACTAATCCAAATTTTGGATTAACTGAAGATTTTTAGTTTATGCTTTTAAAAATCTTTTCCTAATTACTAGCGAAATAGTTTCAATTGTTATTATTTAATTCAATTTAAAATGGCTCATAAATTTGTAAACCTAGCAGAAGATCAGAAAAAAATTTATTTATATCGTTTTGACAATCAAGATCAAAAACTTGTCAAAGAGCGTCAAGTACTTTGGGGAGATTGGTTATCCATTGATGAAAATCATGATTTCAGTCATATTGGTAATGGTTACTTGGCTGTAAATTGGTCACCAAATACACCAAGTGCAAAAACACTTTATATTAAAGAAGAACATACCATAGACACTAGACCATTGGAAATTATTTTTGTTGATGTTGGACAAGGCGATGGTGCAGTTCTTATTACTCCGGAAAATAATGAGCATGAACGCATCATGGTTATCGATGCTGGAGAAGGAGGAAATATGAAAGCCTTTTTAGAAGGACGGTTTGCGCATAGAGGATTAGAGTTTGATTCTGCTATCATTACACATCCTGACAAGGATCACTATTATGGTTTTAAATCTATTTTTTTAAATCCAGAAATTGGTTTTAAAACCATTTATCAAAATGGTATTGTTGAACGACCAACAGGCTCTGACGAAGACAAAGTTGGTGGCTGGATTGAAGACCCAAACAATGGAAAAAAATATATTGAAAACCTTGCCCTTGATCGAGACGATATAGAGCATCACTACACTGATGATAGCAATTTTGGAAAATATGTTTTCCCTTACGTAATGCATGCTGCGCTTAATAATCCAAAAATTGACGACTTTAAAATGTTGTCCATAGATGAGAGTCAAAGTACTCATGAAAGCAATCGAGCATACATGCCAGGTTTTGCACCTTCTGATGGAAAAAATTATAGCATTGAAGTCCTTGGTCCTGTTGCAGACAAAGACCAAAATGACAATTTAAGATTAGAAAAAATAAGTGATTACGGTAAAACAAAAAATGGACACTCAATCATACTAAGATTACACTATGGGAAATTTAAAGTTCTGTTTGGTGGTGATCTTAACAAACCAGCCGAAAAATTTCTGCTGAAACATTATACAAATCGCACTTCGTTTCCAAGTCGTGGTTCTGCACAATCCGAAGCCATGATTAACGAAGCAAAAAACTGGTTCGGAGCAGAAATCATGAAAGTTTGCCATCATGGCGCTTCTGATGTTACTGATGAATTCATGTCTGTTGTTAATCCTGCTTGTTTTGTAATTTCATCAGGTGATCAAGAAGGTCATGTGCATCCAAGACCAGACTTATTAGGCAGATTAGGAAAGCATGGTCGTGGCGATTCACCTGTTTTATTATCTACAGAGTTGCAACGCTCTACAAGAGAATCTGAAGACAAAGAACTAGTCAAAACTTTAAAAGGTAATATCGATAAATTGGTAGCCAATCAAACGGACGAACTCAAAGCTTTAGTTGAAGAAAACATAAGAGAACTCGCAAAAACTAATGTAGATGTTTATGGAGCTATCTATCTGAAAACAGATGGTGAAAGGTTAATTACAGCTTTTAAGATTGAAGAAAAATCTAAACTTAAAAAGTGGTTTTATTTTGAATATGAAATTGACAACTCAGGAGTTTTAAAATTATCGAGTTAATCTCGTTTACTACTTTGCCCAACAAATTGTTGGTCTTTAAGTTTAAACATCACATTAAAAGTGGTTAAACTACCATAGCTCCTTGTTATGTATTGTTGCAAGTCAATTTTTTCTTGTTCATCAAGGTTTTTACTAGAATTTATTTTTTGTTCCATTACACGAAGTCTATCACGTACCATAGTGATTTTATGAAAAAAACCATCAATCGGAATTTCCTTGCTCTGCAAGTTGGTGTCTCCAGGCTCCAAAATAAGCTTCCCTCCTTTCCATTTGTCAGCGATGTGTACAACTTCACTAACATCACTCCACTTTTTTAGAATTTTTACCAAACTGCTTTCCACCTCAAACAGACTTACAGTATCCACATCGTCATCTGAAGCTTCAATAACGTCAAACTCGCTATCCAAATCAATAGTTTCTAAGCCATTATCTATAAAAGTTACCCAATAATGTCGTGAAGTCACGTTAGTTACCACACCTTTCCCATATTCTGAATGATTAATTCGTGAACCGATTCCAAGTAGTTTCATTTCTAAATGTTTAAGTTAAGTACTACAAGTATATTAATTTTTTTGAAAACTCTTAATCTTAATAATTTATATATGACTATTGTTTTTATTGACTAACGGTTTCTAATTTAGACGGCTTCAGTCCTTTAAAAATTAACCAAATTGGTAGTGCTAATTGAATCAATCCCATTGGAAGCATCATATTCATACTTATACTTTGTCCAAAAATTGAAAACAATATCTCAACAAGCATAAGTAATACTGCAAATACTCCAAAAACAGAAATAACTCTTGGTACCAACTTAGATAAGTAAAGTCCATAATACAACACAAAAACAGGAAAGCAAGAAATTAGTAAATGTAAGTAGTGTGTCCAGCGATGTTTTTCATAATAAAGATTACCTATTACTTGTAACCCTTCAGGACTACCACTACTAACATAATCATTACTTAATTCTAACATAGATACAACACTCACATTGTCAAGCATGATAGCGATAAAGTTGAGTATACAAAACGTCAGATATAAAAACGCCAAATGATAATGATGCTTTTTAAAAATAGGCAATAACAGTATCGCTATAAGGATGGAAGCCAGACCACTTAATACATTAAGTAATACTGAGCCAATGATTGAGTTTGTGTTTTCAGAAGTACTAGTTAAAAAATTTTCTGAAAACAGAACTGGGCCTTGCAATACTTGAAAAACCACAATACCTGAAATAAAAATAAATAAGAATAATACACCAGAAATTCTTCCAGCTTTTTGATTTGAATACATAGTTGCTTTTTTGATTGATTATGTATGTGTCGCAATACTAAACAGAATGTTACAAAACACAGATACGCTGTGATTTGTAATTATATTAACTTCTTCTATAAATATATCGCTTTTTTTAAAGCTTCCATTCTCCTCAAGCACAAAATTATTGATAACAAAAAAAGCAATAAAGTGTGCCATAAAATTTCATATCTTTAATTCTTAAATATTAACAACAATAATTATGATTTATGCATTAATTGGTTTTGTAGTTCTTTTAGCATTTTATGGCATTGGAGTTTACAACAGACTTGTAAAATTAAGCACTCTTGTGGACGAAGCTTGGAGTGGTATTGACGTACAGTTAAAAAAGCGTTATGATTTAATTCCAAATTTGGTCGAAACTGTAAAAGGTTACGCAAGCCACGAAAAAGAAACCTTTGAAAACGTTACCAAAGCAAGAAGTCAAGCGCAAAATGCGACAACAGTTGAAGGGCAACAAGCTGCCGAAAACCAGTTAAACAGAGCCTTAATAAACTTATATGCTGTTGCTGAACAATATCCTGAGTTAAAAGCAAACGAGAACTTTTTAAGCTTACAAGACGAATTATCTGCTATAGAATCTGACATTGAGAAATCAAGACGCTATTATAACGGAACCACTCGCGATTATAATATTTTAATAGATCAGTTTCCTTCAAATATTATTGCTGGAGCTACTAACTTCAAAAAAGCAGGATTTTTTGAAATTGATACAGAAATAGAAAGGCAAAATCCTCAAGTAAAATTTTAAGCATTGAAACAACTCATTTGTATTTTATTATTCTTTGCTGGCTCAATACCTCTATTTGGGCAAAGTGAAAAGGTTATTTCTTTTCATTCTGATATTGTTGTTGATACATCTAGCACGATTACAGTAAAAGAGTCCATTAAAATTTATGCCAACGGAAACATTTTTAAAAGAGGGATTACACGTACTATCCCAACCGTAAGTACAGATAGTTCAGGCAAGAGAGTAAAACTGGATTATAAAATCCTAAGTGTTGAACGAGATGGCAGAACATCGAAATATCATACTGAAAAAAGAAATGGTACAATAACCATTTATGTAGGCGAAAGCGATGTGTTTTTAGATGATGGCGAATACGATTATACCATTACCTATCGCATGAGTGGGCAAGTTCGCTTTTTTGAGGCTTACGACGAAATTTACTGGAATGTCAATGGTTTTGATTGGGCTTTGCCTTTTGGTCAAGTGTCAAGTAAAATTACACTTCCTAACGGTGGAAACATCATTCAAAATGCTTGCTATACTGGACGATATGGTAGTACTAGTACAAATTGTAATGCAAACAAATTATCTGATAACAGTATTCGTTTTAATGCAGCCAATTTACGAGGTGGCGAAAACTTAACTGTGGCTGTTGGCTTTAGTAAAGGCGTCGTCAACCAACCTCCTCCTCCTCCTCCTCCAACATTTCTTCAAAAGTTTGGAGCGCTTATTTTAAGTGGTCTCATTAGTTTAGCATTATTGTTTTATTATGGATTTACTTGGCTTCGATTTGGAATCGATCCACCAAAACCAACGGTATATCCTCAATATGAAATTCCTAATAACATGACACCAGCTTCTGTTGGCATGTTAGATAAGTTCCGCTATCATGGTGATTTAATTACTGGAACCATTTTAAATTTAGCAGTAAAAGGCTATCTCAAAATTGAAGAAGATATTCAAGAGTTTGCATTTGGGTTGTTTAAAAGTAAGAAGTTCTTCATTCATAAATTAAAGGACGATTCAGGACGACTTACTGATGAAGAGCGTATATTATTCTCAAAACTATTTTCAAGTTCGTCTACACTAACTCTAGACGGCAAGTATGATTCTAAAGTACAAAGCGCAGTGTCAGCGTTTAAAACATCCTTAAGAAAACAACATCATGGTTTGATTTATCAGGGTATGAATTTAAAATTTTGGATTCTTCCAATATTGACAATTATCGCTTATGTGTTTTTGTTTGTTATTCTACTTTCTAATTATTTTCAAGGCGAAAATGACGGATTGATATTCGCTTTATTTTTGTTTTTAAATATTACATTCTTTTTGATTTACCAATATCTAATAAGGAAACCTGCTGTTGAAAAACTAAGACTTAAATCCTTAGTTGATGGTTTTAAAATGTACATGAGTGCTGCCGAGGAAAAACAAATTGCGCATTTTAATCCTCCAGATTTAACACCTGAAATTTTTGAAAAACTATTGCCTTATGCTGTTGTATTGGGAGCCGAAGATGTTTGGGGAGACAAATTCCAAAACCTCATTAACAAATCACTTATTGACCAAAGCTACCAACCAACATGGTATAATGGACGCGTTACCAACTTTTCAACCTTTAACCATACCTTAAATTCGTCATTATCCAACTCTATTAGTAGTTCTGCAACACCTCCATCAAGTAGTGGAAGCGGTTCTAGTGGTGGAGGATTCTCTGGTGGTGGAGGTGGTGGAGGTGGTGGAGGTGGCTGGTAGTGGTCGCACTTTCCAATATTTTTTCGTATATTAAGGCTATGAATATACCAGAAGAAGCTTACGATATCCTTATTTATATTGCTATAATTAGTGTAGTATGGGCAATTGTCATTTTCATCACACGAAAAAGCAGGAATTTTAGAAGTAGCAGAAATAAAAAGGCGAGGAAGCAGTTTTAGATCGTTTTTGACTCACTTTTGTAACTATCATAAACTGTACCAGTTAAAACTAGTTATACAAAAAACAGTATCGTTACATTAATACCTTTTTTATTATAGCTGTAAGGTGCTAAAACAGATATTATTATTCTGTGGTTAATTACCTTTTTTCTTCATGATAGGTTCATATGTATGTTTTTTATAACTATATTGGTAAAAGACTAATTTTAATCAGTAAAAACCGATGAAAACCCCAAGTCTAAAAAACATACTTTATAGAATCCGATCCATCGGCACCTTCTATATAGCCAAACAAACGTTGGAGCATTTAGAAGCTATTCGTAACCATGAACTTGGTGTTGCGCTTACTATGCTACCAACTAAAGGCAAATTTCTAATAATTGGTGCAGGAGCAGGATGGCAAGCACGAGCCTTAGAGGCACAAGGGTATGAAGTAAGTGCCATTGATTTAGCTTCTAGCAATTATCGAGACAATATGGTGTGGCCGGTAACTGTGTATGACGGCAAAACCATTCCTTTTGAAGACCATACCTTTGATATTGTTTACAGTTCTAATGTACTTGAGCACATTCCACACATCTATGAGTTTCAAAAAGAGATACTAAGGGTTGCTAAACCAGATGCTTGCGTGCTCCATATTTTACCATCAAGTAACTGGCGTTTTTGGACTATCATTTCAAATCTTTTAAAATGGAGCTTTCCGAAGGTTCATGGAGAACATGCTGGGAATCCGTTTACAGAAATTTACTATTTCAGCCGTAGACATTGGACGAAACTATTTCGTGAAACAGGTTGGGCAGTTGAAACTCAGGATACCACCAAATTGTTTTATACAGGTTGTTCAATCATGGACGCTCGTTTAAGCATTAACACACGACGTAAATTGAGTCGCGTGTTTGGAAGCTCATGCAATGTTTTTATTTTGCAGAAAGACAGTTAGGAACAACTATTTGTATGAAATCGGCTTAATAAGTCAACCTCACTCAATATAAGTTGTTTTATATACAATGTTAGCAGTTTTTTAATAAAAAGTCAATGCGTAGTTCAATGTACTTATACACTGTTATTAATTATATTTCTGCTCAAAAACCCTGTTCATAACTCCTAGTACAGCACTTCACATTCACTTTCGTTTTAGCTATTAAAACTGTACCTTTGCAACTTTGCCTGTTTAGAGGCAAAATTACTGTCATTATGAGCCAATTTGAAGAACATATTGAGGTAAAAGGCGCACGCGTTCACAACCTCAAAAATATTGATGTTACCATACCTAGAGAACGACTAGTCGTTATTACTGGTTTGTCTGGTAGCGGGAAATCTTCTTTGGCGTTCGATACCATTTATGCCGAAGGTCAGAGACGTTATATTGAGACCTTTTCTGCCTATGCTCGACAGTTTTTAGGTGGTTTAGAACGTCCTGATGTCGATAAAATTGATGGTCTTTCACCTGTAATTGCTATTGAACAAAAAACAACCAGCAAGTCGCCACGCTCAACGGTTGGAACTATTACCGAAATTTATGATTTTTTGCGTTTGTTGTTTGCTAGAGCAAGTGATGCATATAGCTACAACACTGGTGAAAAAATGGTGAGCTATAGTGATGAGCAAATAAAAGAGCTTATTCTAGAAAGCTTCAACGGAAAACGTATTAATGTTCTGGCTCCAGTAATTAGATCACGTAAAGGACATTACAGAGAATTGTTTGAGCAGATTGCCAAGCAAGGCTTCGTCAAAGTTCGAACTGATGGCGAGATTGTCGATTTGGTTAAAGGCATGAAACTAGATCGCTACAAAACTCACGATATTGAAATCGTTATTGACCGATTGAAAATTGATGCTTCTGTAGATAACGATAAACGCTTGACCGAAACCATTAACACTGCTATGTATCATGGTGACAATGTACTCATGGTCATCGATAACGACACGAATGAAGTGCGTTACTTTAGTCGCGATTTAATGTGTCCGCAATCTGGAATTTCCTATCCTAATCCTGAGCCAAATAATTTTTCGTTTAACTCACCAAAAGGTGCTTGCAATAAGTGTAATGGTATTGGCACTTTGTATCAGGTGAATCTGGATAAAATTGTTCCTGATGATTCTATGTCCATTAAAGCTGGAGGTTTAGCACCACAAGGTCCACAAAAAAACACATGGATTTTCAAACAGTTGGAACTCATTGCACAACGCTTTAAGTTTAGTTTGAATGATCCAATAAAAAAGATTCCTCAGGAAGCCTTGGATATGATTTTTTATGGAGGAAACGAAAAGTTTTCAGTAGATAGCAAAACTTTAGGAATAACAAGAAATTATAGTATCGATTTTGAAGGCATTGCTAATTTTATTGAAAGCCAATACAACAACACAGATTCAAGGTCTATACGTCGTTGGGCAAAAGAATATATGGACAAGGTCGTTTGCCCAACCTGTGAAGGTTCACGTTTAAAGAAAGAATCGCTGTACTTTAAAATAAACGAAAAGAATATTTCGGAGTTGGCACACATGGATATTGTAGATCTAGGAGCTTGGTTTCATGATTTGAACAAGCATTTATCTGAAAAACAACAAGTCATCGCTTCCGAAATCATAAAAGAAATAAAAACAAGAATACAGTTTTTGTTAGATGTTGGATTAACCTATCTTACTCTTGATAGAAGCTCAAAATCTTTGTCAGGTGGTGAAGCACAACGTATTAGGTTAGCCACACAAATTGGTTCACAGTTGGTTGGTGTGCTTTATATTCTGGACGAACCAAGTATTGGTTTGCATCAACGCGACAACGAAAAACTAATAAACTCTTTGGTTTCCCTTCGTGATATCGGAAACTCTGTAATTGTGGTTGAACATGATAAAGACATGATCGAACGTGCAGACCATGTTATTGATATTGGTCCTTTTGCAGGAAAACATGGTGGCGAAATCATCAGTGAAGGTTCACCTAGAGCACTGTTGGATTATCATACTCTCACAGCAGATTACCTTAATGGAACCAAAGCTATTGAAACACCTAAGAAGCGAAGAAAAGGCAATGGCAAAAAAATGACACTGAAGGGTTGTACAGGAAACAACCTAAAAGATGTATCTGTGACCTTTCCGTTAGGCAAAATGATTGGAGTTACAGGTGTTTCTGGAAGTGGAAAAAGTACATTGATTAATGAAACCCTTTATCCAATACTGAACAATCACTATTACAATGGAGTGAAGCAGATTATGCCATACAAGAGCATAAAAGGATTAGAACATATTGATAAGGTTATTGATATTAACCAATCTCCAATTGGTCGTACACCACGAAGTAATCCAGCAACCTACACTGGAACTTTTAGTGAAATACGAAGCTTGTTTGCAAAGATTCCTGAAGCTATGATACGAGGTTATAAACCAGGACGTTTTAGCTTTAATGTTGCTGGAGGACGTTGCGAAACGTGTAAAGGTGGTGGTTTAAGAGTGATTGAAATGAATTTCCTTCCAGATGTGTATGTGGAGTGTGAAACCTGCCAAGGAAAACGTTTTAACAGGGAAACTTTAGAGATTCGCTATAAAGGAAAATCTATAAGTGATGTATTAAACATGACTATTGATGAAGCAGTTCCGTTTTTTGAGCATATTCCAAAAATATACCGAAAACTCAAAACCATAAAAGATGTTGGCTTAGGTTATATTTCTTTAGGACAACAAAGTACAACACTTTCAGGTGGTGAAGCACAACGAATTAAACTAGCAACAGAGCTTAGCAAACGTGATACTGGAAATACATTTTACATCTTAGACGAACCAACAACAGGTTTACATTTTGAAGATATTAGAGTCTTGATGTTGGTGCTGAATAAACTAGCTGATAAAGGCAATACAGTTTTAATTATTGAACATAACTTGGATGTTATTAAAATGGTCGATCATATTATAGATATTGGTTACGAAGGCGGAAAAGGTGGTGGAGAAATTATAGTTGAAGGTACACCAGAGGAAGTTGCCAAGCATCCAAAAAGTTATACAGCTAAGTTCCTTAAAAAAGAACTAAATTAGCGATTAGAAACACGATTATATATGAAGAAAGGATTACATCCAAAAGGTTGGAATGAAATAAAAACAAATGACTCTTGGGCGATTTTTAAAATCATGGGAGAGTTTGTAAATGGTTATGAAAAATTAAGTAGAATTGGTCCTTGTGTATCCATTTTTGGGTCAGCACGAACCAAACCAGACCACAAATATTATAAATTGGCACAAAGTATGGCAGAAAGAATTGTTGAAGCTGGCTATGGTGTTATCACTGGTGGTGGTCCAGGAATTATGGAAGCTGGTAACAAAGGAGCACATTTAGCTGGAGGAACTTCGGTTGGATTAAATATTGACCTTCCGTTTGAACAGCATGACAATCCTTATATTGATAGTGACAAGAGCCTTGATTTTGACTATTTCTTTGTTCGTAAGGTGATGTTTGTAAAATATTCACAAGGTTTCGTGGTAATGCCTGGAGGATTTGGAACACTTGATGAGCTATTTGAAGCAATGACACTCATACAAACCAATAAGATTGAAAAATTCCCTATTATTTTGGTTGGAAGAGATTTTTGGGCAGGACTTATGGATTGGGTAAAAGATACCCTTTTAGAAAAATTTGCAAATATTAGCGCAACCGATTTGGATTTAATCCATCTAGTAGATACAGAAGATGAAGTTATCGATATTTTAGATGGTTTCTATAATCAGTATCAGTTAAGTCCGAACTTTTAATTAATAGCATATAACCTCCCTTTTTTAATGAACAAAAGAGTTTTAATAGTACTCCTACCCTTTTGCATGTTTGCAAATAGCTTGTTTTCGCAAGAAAACTTAAAGCTAATGTTTTACAATGTTTTAAACTATCCTTTGCAAGCTCCTGCATCACGTATTCAGGATTTACAGGTTATACTTGATGATTATCGTCCAGATTTATTCATGATTTGTGAATTGAATAATGAAGAAGGTGCAGATAATATTCTTAATATCATGACACCTATTAATAGTAATTATCAAAGAGCTGTTTTTCAATTAAACACTTCTGATGATGATTTGGGTGACCAAAATGATTTGCAAAATATGATTTATTATGACAGCACAAAATTCATTTTGGAAAGTCAGCATATCATCACCACAACATATAGAGATTTTAACTACTATGTTTTAAAATTAAACACAGTAGATCAAGATACCAATCCTCTTTATCTAGATGTTTTTGTAACGCATTTAAAATCGTCAAGTGGTACAGCAAATCAGCAATTGCGATTAGCAATGGTAGACGATTTAGTTGCTTATCTTGAAACATTACCAAGTGATAGAAATGTTGTGTTTGGTGGAGACTTAAATTTATATACTTCATCAGAGCCAGCATTTCAAGAGTTATTAGATACGAGTAATAATATCACTTTTGTTGATCCTGCAGATCGTATTGGAAGTTGGCATAACAATCAGAATTACCTGGATATGTTTACACAATCTACCAGAACGCAAACTGGTTTAGGAGGAGCAACTGGAGGATTTGATGATCGTTTTGATTTTATCTTAACATCTGAGAACATGCTCACAAATTCTGATTTGTATTACTTAAATGACAGCTATCAAGTTTATGGTAATAATAACAACACTAACTGCTATAACTCAGAAATAAACTCTAGTGATTGTGATGGTGGTGATTTCAGTCTAACGATTAGAAATGCTTTATATACAATGAGCGACCATTTACCAGTGACAGTTGAGTTACAAACTACAGAGGCATTGAGCATTAACGATGTGGCGTATATTAATGGCATAAAAATTGTTGGTTCAAATGTTGTAAATAATCAGTTGAATCTCAGTAATACAAATAATGACATCAATGAATTGACAATTTACAACACGTTAGGTCAAAGTATACAAGAGATTAAAATAAATAACAGAAGCTTATTGAGTATTGATGTTTCGCATTTAGCAAACGGAGTTTATTACTTAAAGTCTTCAAACAAATTGTCAAAATCCTTAAAATTTATAATTCAATAATTGATTAAAAAGCTTTCATATCTCGTTCTATTCCTACTGTCTTGTCAACAACTAGTTGGTCAAAACAAAATTGATATTAAAGCTGATTTTAATATTCAGGAGAAAACCATCTCAATCACTCAGTTTATCTCTTATCTAAACACATCCAATGATACTTTAAACACAATTTATTTAAGTGATTGGAACAATAGTTTTTCAACTAAGACAACACCTTTAGCCAATAGGTTTACTGAAGAATTTGATACAAATTTTCATTTCGCCAACAATGAAGATCGTGGTTATACTGTTATTACTTCTATAAGGGATGAAAAGAGTAATTCGCTTAGTTTTGAAAGATTAGAAACACAACTCGATATTGTTTCTGTAAATCTTGACAAAGCTTTACTTCCAGGTGAATCATATAATATAAATCTGTCATACAAACTTCATCTACCAAATGATAAATTTACACGTTACGGCATTTCAGCATTTAATGAGTTAAAACTAAAATACTGGTACATTACTCCAGCAATTTATAATGGTGAGTGGCAATTTTATAGCAATAAAGATTTAGATGATTTATTCATTCCAAAAGCAGATATTACGCTTGAAGCTGAATTCCCTAAAAACTACGTGCTTACAACTGAACTGGATTTAGTTTCTACCAAACAAAATCAAAACTCACAAACCATAGTGCTGACAGGTCAAAATCGTGTCGATACAAAATTATTCTTAACCTTTCTCCCAAGGTATAGAACTGTCCAAACTGATCGGTTTTCAATCATTTCTGATTTAACAGAAAAAGGATTAGAGTCGGCAGAAAAAGCCATGATTACAGATCAGGTTACAGATTTTATTTCACGTCATTTAGGTGAATATCCACACGAAAAGTTGTTAGTCACTGAAATTGATGCAAAAAAAGACCCTGTTTATGGTTTAAGCCAATTACCAGATTTTATAAGGCCATTCCCAAAGAATTTCAAGTTTGAACTGCAACTTCTAAAAAATGCCCTAGGCAATTATTTAGAAAACACTTTACTGATTAATCCGCGAAAAGATCAATGGTTAAAAGATGGTATTCAAATTTATTTTTTAATGAAATACATTGAAGAATACTATCCAGACATGAAACTTATAGGAACTTTAGCAAATATTTGGGGAATAAGAGCGTTTCATGCAGCAGATTTAAAATTTAATGATCAGTATAATTTTGTGTATATGCACATGGCAAGAACTAATAGAGATCAACCTTTGACACTACCAAAGGATGAACTATTAAGGTTTAATGCTGAATTAGCCAATAAGTATAAAGCTGGAATAGGTTTACGCTATTTAGATGACTATATCAATGAAAATACAATTGAGGAAGCTCTAAAAGAGTTTTTAGATTCTTATAAAATCAAGCAAGCTTCAACCACAGATTTCAAATCCTTTTTAAAATCAAAAACTTCAAAAAATATCGATTGGTTTTTTGAGGATTACTTGACCACAAGAAAAAAGATAGACTTTAAAATAACCAAAGTAAAAACTACAGACGACTCTATAAAAGTTACAATAAAAAATAAGCGAGATAATAAAATGCCTATTTCATTATTTTCGGTTAAAGATGATTCGATAGTGTCAAAAATTTGGATAGATAACGTATCGGAAAAAGAAACATTTACAATACCAAACAACAGTGAAGATAGGCTCACACTAAATTATGACCAAACGATTCCTGAATACAATTTACGTGATAACTGGAAATCGTTAAAAGGGTTTTTATCCAATAACAAACCCATTCAAATAAGACTCTTTAAAGATATTGAAGACCCAAATTACAGTCAAGTATTCTTAATGCCACATGTAGAGTTTAATAATATTTACGATGGTTTAACACTTGGAGCAAAAGTTTACAATAAAACCTTACTCAGAAAAAGGTTCAATTATAAATTTACACCAAAATATGGTACAAAATCCAAAACCCTAACTGGATCAGCTTCTGTTTCTATCGATGCAAATATTGAAGAATCAAATTGGTTTAGGCTTAGTTATGGCATTTACGGAAAATATTCAGCTTATGCGCCAAATTTATTTGCTCGTGTAATTTCTCCAAACTTAACATTTAGATTTAGAGACAATAGTAATTTTAGATCGAATAAGTTTCAAGCGTTAAGTTTCCGTTATTTGGATATTTCAAAAGATTTAGATGTCAATAACATATCCAATAATTCTGAACCAGATTATGCCGTTTTTAATGCACAATTTGTTGATACTAACCCTGGATTGATAAACTTTTACAAGTGGTTTGCAGATTTTCAGTTATCAAAAAATTTCGGAAAAATAGCTTTTAATTATGAGTACAGAAAGCTGTTTGAGAGTAACAGGCAAATTAACTTAAGGTTCTATTTTGGTACTTTTCTTTATAACAATAACGATCCAAGTTCTGATTATTTTAGTTTTGCTCTAGACAGACCAACAGATTATTTGTTTGACTATAACTACTTAGGTCGTTCTGAAGCTTCAGGTATTTTCAGTCAGCAACTTATTATTGCCGAAGGAGGTTTTAAGTCCAAATTAAAAACACCTTTTGCAAATCAATGGATGACTACTATGAACTTTAGTACAACCCTCTGGAAATACATACAAGGTTATACAGATATAGGAATTGTGAAGAACAAGTTTTCCAACATGAAATTTGTTTACGATTCTGGTATTCGTTTAAATCTTGTTACCGACTATTTTGAAGTCTACTTCCCTATTTATTCAAATTTGGGATGGGAAATTGGCAATCCAAACTACGATCAGAGAATACGTTTTGTGTTTACCGTAGACCCAAAGTCATTACTAGGATTATTCAGAAGAAAGTGGTATTAATCAGTAATTAAGTGATTTATATTATTCGCAACGAAAACTCAATATTTCTAAACTCATTGCGTTTTTGTTAATAAATAGTATTGATTTTTGATAATTTATCAATATATTAACAAGGAGTAGCATTGTAAAAACATAAGCAATTTACTACCTTTGCAATACTTTAAACCCTAACAAATGAACACCAATCCAGATATTACTAAAGCCATGTCTTATGCTGATTTCAAAAATGAAATCATAAATGACTATACCATTGCTGTAACAAGCAGAGAGTGTAGTTTATTAGGACGTCGTGAGGTATTAACTGGAAAAGCAAAATTTGGAATTTTTGGTGATGGTAAAGAAGTGCCTCAACTAGCTTTAGCTAAAGCTTTCCAAAATGGAGATTTCAGATCTGGTTATTACAGAGATCAAACCTTTATGATGGCTATTGGAGAGTTAACCATTGAGCAATTTTTTGCTGGTTTATATGCTCATCCAGATATTGAAGCTGATCCTATGAGTGCTGGACGCCAAATGGGAGGACATTTTGGAACACATAGTCTCGATGAAAATTACAATTGGAAAAACCTGACCAAACAACCTAATTCAAGTGCAGACATCTCTCCTACTGCTGGACAAATGCCAAGACTTTTAGGTTTAGCGCAAGCTTCAAAGGTTTTTAGAAATGTAAATGGTATAAATGCTTCAAATTTTTCAGAAAATGGAAATGAGATTGCTTGGGGAACCATAGGAAATGCAAGTACTAGCGAAGGTATTTTCTTTGAAACCATAAATGCAGCTGGAGTACTTCAAGTGCCAATGGTAATAAGTATTTGGGATGATGAGTATGGTATCTCTGTACATGCAAGACACCAAACAACTAAAGAAAATATATCTGAAATCCTAAAAGGTTTTCAACGAGATGAAAACACTAAAGGCTACGAAATACTAAAAGTAAAAGGTTGGGATTATGCAACGCTTATCGACACCTATTTAATAGCTTCAAAAATAGCTAGAGAGGAACATGTTCCAGTATTAATTCATGTTACAGAACTAACGCAACCTCAAGGACATTCAACATCTGGTTCTCATGAACGATATAAGTCTCCTGAGCGCTTAACTTGGGAACGCCAAAATGATTGCATTGTTAAAATGCGTGAGTGGATTATTACTAATGATATAGCCACTAATGAAGAACTTTCAGCTTTAGAAAAGCAACTTAAAAAGAAAGTAAGAGATGGTAAAAAAGCAGCTTGGACTGCATTTTTAAAACCTATATTACAAGAACGCTCAGAGTTAATCTCGCTATTGAATAATGTTGCAGCATCAAGTCCAAATAAATCATTCATCACAAAACTGATTAATGACTTATCAAATATAGATGAGCCAATTAAAAAGGATGTCATTTCAACGGCAAGAAAAGTATTGAAGTATGTAGCTTTTGAAAACTCAGATGCAAAACAACAACTACAATCTTGGATTAATAATTATTTTGAAATTAATCAACCAAAATACAGTTCTCATTTATACAGCGAATCACCTAAAAATGCAACACTAGTCGAAACTATTGAACCAACCTATGACGATAATGCCGAATTAGTAGATGGACGAATCATTATTAGGGACAACTTTGATGCTATTTTTAACAACTATCCAGAAGCCTTAATATTTGGTGAAGATGCTGGAAATATTGGAGATGTAAATCAAGGATTAGAAGGTTTACAGGAAAAATATGGCGAACTTCGAGTTTCTGATACAGGAATAAGAGAAGCTACCATTCTTGGTCAAGGAATAGGTATGGCAATGCGTGGATTACGACCTATTGCCGAGATACAATATCTTGATTATTTAATGTATGCCTTGCAAATTATTAGTGATGATTTAGCAACATTACACTACAGAACACTTGGCAAGCAAAAAGCTCCAATGATAATTAGGACTCGTGGTCACAGACTTGAAGGTATTTGGCATTCTGGATCTCAATTAGGAGGTATTTTGAATTTAATTCGTGGAATTTATGTTTTAGTGCCACGTAATATGACTATTGCTGCTGGCTTTTACAATACCATGCTTGAGAGTGATCAACCAGCATTAATTGTTGAATGCCTTAATGGTTACAGACTCAAGGAAAAAATGCCAAATAACATTGGTGAGTTCAGAACTCCAGTTGGTATCGTTGAAACTGTTAAGGAAGGAACAGACATAACATTAGTTTCTTATGGTTCGACCTTAAGAATTGTTGAAGACACAGCAAAAGAGCTTCTTGAAGTTGGTATTGATGCTGAAGTTATCGATGTACAATCTTTAATTCCTTTTGATTTAAATCACGATATTCTAAAAAGTATTGCTAAAACAAATAGAGTTTTAGTTATAGACGAAGACGTTCCTGGAGGAGCTTCAGCATACATTTTAAACGAAATCTTGAATGTTCAAAACGCTTACGAATATCTAGATAGCCAACCAAAAACCTTAACTGCTAAAGAGCATCGTCCAGCTTATGGAACAGATGGTGATTACTTTAGTAAACCTTCAAATGAAGATATTTTTGAAACGGTTTATCAAATGATGCATGAAGTGAATCCTGAGGATTATCCGAAATTACGCTAATTTTTTAGCTTCTTTCGTTTTCAACAATCTGTTATTAACTCTTTTTTCTATATTTAAAGTATATTAATAATGATATGCTTTCAAAATCTGACAAAGAACAACTTCGATCTGTTATTTTCAGTCACCTCGACGGCATCGCAACAGCTACAACAGCCTACTCTTTACACAAAAAAGGTGTCTTAGATTATTTGCTTCAACAAAAAAAAGTTGATTTATCTGAATTAACTAAAAAGTTTAAAGCCAACGAAGGTTATTTAAATGTAGCGCTACGGATTTTATGTTCTCAAGGTTGGCTAATTCAACATCTGGATAATTCCGCTAATACTGTTAGTTATGAAACCAACGACAAAAGCGAGTTTGCTTTTAAAAATGCAAAATTATACGAGGACGCTGTAGATTTGCTTTCATATTCAGTAAAATTTCCTGAAGAACGTATTGGACCTGATGCATTTAGTGTTTTAGAGCGTATTTTTAAAAATTATGAAAAAAACTTTGGTTTAAAAGCTGTTAAAAACAACTCAATTGAGCAACAAATACTAAAACACATTGAAGGTGTTATTGTAGCTCCAATTATTGTAATGCTTGGTGTTAATGGTTTATTTCATAAATACTTTATGGAAGCTTCTTTCAGAGCACAAGAGTTTCACAAAAATCCTGAAAGCTTTAAAAAAATACTTGACTTCTTCACTCACCTTGGATGGTTTATCAAAAAGAAAGATACTTACAGATTCACAGATGAAGGCTTGTTTTTTGCAAAAAGAGCTAGTGCTTATGGAGTGACTGTTTCATATTTGCCAACATTTATTCAGCTCGATGAATTGATTTTTGGAAATCCATTGATTCTAAAAACCAGTTCGCCTAACGAAACCGAAAAACATGTACATAGAGAGATGAATGTTTGGGGAAGTGGTGGTGCTCACTCTACTTATTTCAAGGTTATTGACGAAGTAATCATAAGTTTATTCAACAAACCAATTGCTGAACAACCCAAAGGTATTCTGGATATGGGCTGCGGAAATGGAGCGTTTATTCAACATATTTTTGATGTTATTGAATACCAAACACTTCGTGGAAAAATGCTCGACGAACATCCATTATTATTAGTTGGTGCAGATTTTAATCAAGCAGCATTAAAAGTAACACGAGCAAACTTAATAAAAGCAGATATTTGGGCCAAAGTGATTTGGGGAGATATTGGCAGACCAGATCTTTTAGCAAACGATTTAAAAGATGATTACAATATTGATTTAAAAGATTTATTGAACGTAAGAACTTTTTTAGATCATAATAGGATTTGGGAAGCTCCAAAAAGCACAAGCAGTAGAATAAGTAAATCATCAGGTGCTTACGCTTCCAATGGAAATAGACTTAACAATAATCTTAATGAAGACTCATTGCTAGAGCATTTTAAAAAATGGAAACCATATGTCGAAAAATTTGGGCTTCTCATTATTGAATTACATACAATTAACCCTAAATTTACCGCAGATAATTTAGGAAAAACAGCTGCGACAGCTTATGATGCTACTCATGGTTACTCAGATCAGTACATTCTTGAAGTAGATGTGTTTAATAACATAGCAACTGAAGCTGGTTTATTTCCTGATAATAATTATTTTACTAAATTTCCAAATAACGAACTGGCAACAGTAAGTATAAATTTATTAAAAGGTACGAATTAATTAAAACCCCAAAATATGTTCAAAACAAACAAAGACTTAGGATTATTTATATTACGAGTTGGCGCTTCAGTATTAATGCTGACCCATGGATATGGAAAATTTTTAAAATTATTTACAGACCCAACAGATTTTGGTGACCCAATTGGTTTAGGTCCAACAATTTCATTAATACTTGCTGTTATTGGCGAATTTATTGCTCCTATAATGATTATCATTGGTTATAAAACAAAGTTAGCTGCAATTCCGGCTCTAATTACTATGTTGGTTGCTGCTTTTGTAGTCCATGCCTCTGATCCAATTGGCACAAAAGAAAAAGCCCTTTTTTACGCTGTTTGCTTTTTGGCTATTGCATTTACTGGAGCTGGAAAATACTCAATTGACAAACAATAAAGAATCTAGTTCAAAATTTTCACCATCAATTCTTTAAGTAAATCACCTTGAGGTACAGCATTAGCTCCTACACCTTTACTTTTTACATCAAACTCCCTTAAAGTCGCTATGACGCTGCTCACCTTTTTCATTGGATAATTTCGTGCAGCAGTAAGATATTCATTAACAAAATATGGATTTACCCTAAGCGATGAAGCTACAGCTCTTGGTGACTTATCATGTAAACCATGTAAGTGCAACAATTGAGAGAAGAAGCTAAATAACAATGAAACGGTTACTACCATTGGATTATCCTTTGGATTATCTGCAAAATAATTGACAATTTTGTAGGCCTTTACGTGGTTTTTGTCACCTATGGCTTTTCGTAACTCAAAGTTGTTGTAGTCTTTTGATATTCCAATATTTTCTTCAATAATTTCTGGTGTAATCTGAGTGTCTTTTGGAATAATTAATTGTAATTTTTCCAATTCATTGTTAATCTTACTTAAATCAGTACCTAAAAATTCAACTAACATCTGAGCTGCCTTAACAGAAATTGTATATCCTTTTGGCGACAAAGTTCTTCTAATCCATTCGGCAACTTGGTTTTCATATAATTTTTTACTTTCAAAAACTATACAATCTTTTTTAAGTGCTTTGTATAATGCTTTTCGTTTATCAATTTTTTTATACTTATAATTAACTACAAGCACTGTAGTTGTTTGCGGGTTTTCCACATAAGAAACTAGTTTCTCTATGGTTCTGGACAAGTCTTGAGCCTCTTTAACAATCACGACTTGTCGCTCTGCCATCATTGGATAACGCTTAGCGTTGGAAACAATATCATCGATTGAAACATCACGTCCATACAAAACCATTTGATTGAAGCCCTTTTCTTCTTCAGCAAGCACATTGTCTTCAATAAAATCAGAGATTTTATCGATATAATAAGGCTCCTCTCCCATTAAAAAATAAATAGGTTTTAAGCTTCCCTTTTTTATATCAGTTACTAACTGCTTTACTTCGTCCATTGAAAAAAAATCACCAAATTTGTGTAGTGCAGAAATTAAATTTTCCTACATATTCATTCCGTCTCAAAAATAGAGAAAATAAACGTTTTATCTTTGATGAAATTCGTAAAAAGTTTGTGGTATTGCAACCTGAAGAATGGGTTAGGCAACATTGTTTGAGGTTCTTGACTGAAAACAAAAAATTCCCTAAATCGCTAATCAATGTTGAAAAAGAGTTAAACATAAATGGATTGACCAAGCGTTATGATATTGTGATATACAATTCAGATGGAAGTATCCATTTGATTGTTGAATGTAAATCGCCAAAAATTAATATCAATCAAGACACTTTTGATCAAATTGCTCAATACAATTTAACTCTAAATGCTACCTACTTAATGGTGACTAACGGAATTAATCATTATTATTGTGCTATGGACTTTGAAGCTGAGCGTTATGAGTTTTTAAAAGACATTCCTGATTACGCAATAAATGAATAAAACAATCACATTTTGGCTAGGAGTTTTAGGAGCAATACTTTTTATTATTCCTTCTGTTTTAGGCGGATTTCAGTTTGACACTTATAGTCATATTAGTCAATTTATTAGTGAAAGTTATGCCTTTGGAACTCCTTACGGCCTTTACATGAGGTTTTTAGGGTACATACCTAGTGGAATCTTAATTGCGTTGTTCTCCATTTCATGCTGGAAAATTTTACCGAAATCTAGTATACTAAAAATAGGACTGATTGGATTTGGTGTGTTTTACGGAATAGGTACTATTATGGTTGGACTATTTCCTTGTGATGAAGGCTGCAACAAAGAGCTAATAAATCCAAGTATTTCACAATTAATTCATAACCTTTTTGGAGGGCTTACCTATTTAATAGTTCCAGCTTGCTTGATATTAATTGGGTTTAGTTCCAGAAAATGGAGCGGTTCAACTTCCTTTTCGACACTGTCTATCATTTGTGGCACAGTAGCTTTGGTATTTAGCATGTTGCTTTTAAGTGATTCTAATGGAAATTATATTGGTCTATTTCAAAGAATAACCGAAGGTTCTATTTTATTTTGGTTAGTTAACTTTGCTTTTTATATAAAAAACTATAACCAAATTTGAAAATAGCAGTAGTCATACTTAATTGGAATGGTAAAAAACTTTTGGAAGAGTTTTTACCTTCAGTTGTAAGGTTTTCAAAAGAAGCAACTGTTTATGTTGCAGATAATGATTCAAATGATGATTCTATAGATTTTACCATTACGAACTTCCCTACAGTTAAAATAATCAAAAATCAAATAAATGGTGGTTATGCTAAAGGTTATAATGATGCTCTAAAACATGTTGAAGAAGACATTGTTTGTTTACTCAATAACGATGTAGAAGTCACAGAAAATTGGTTATTGCCAATTATTAAATGTTTTCAGGAAAGCCAAAAAACAGCAATCGTTCAACCAAAAATATTAGATTATAACAACAAAACATTTTTTGAATATGCAGGAGCTGCTGGAGGTTTTATCGATAAGTTTGGATATCCTTATTGTAGAGGACGCATATTTAATACCATAGAAAAAGACGAACAGCAGTACAACGATAATTCTGATATTTTTTGGGCATCTGGAGCTTGTTTTTTTATAAAAAAGTCTGTTTTTGAAGAACTCAACGGATTTGATGAAACCTATTTCGCACATCAAGAAGAAATTGATTTTTGTTGGAGAGCAAAAAATTTAGATTACCAGATTAAATATGTTAGTGATAGCAAAATTTATCATCTTGGAGGTGGAACTTTAAGTATGTTAAGCCCTAAAAAAACCTATTTAAACTTCAGGAACAGCTTATTCAATTTAGTTAAAAATGCCAAAGGCAATTTGTTTACTCTTATTATTATTCGCCTTATTCTTGATGGAGTTGCTGGACTAAAATTCCTTATTTCATTTAAAGCTAGTCACACCTTAGCCGTCATTAAAGCTCATTTTTCTTTCTACTCTAATTTAAAACGATTACTAAAAGAACGTAAAACCTTAAAGCAATCAACAAATTACTATAGTAAATCCTTAATAATTTGGGAATATTTCATAAAAAACAGGAAGACTTTCAATAGTTTATAACTCGTTAGTAAAAGTTTTGTTAATACTCCATTTTCCTAGTGTTTTTTGTATATTTTTGTGTGAAAGTTTAGAACCCATTTAACAATAAAACCAATGAAAAAAATACTTTTACTGAGCTTCTCTTTAATGCTCGTTCTTAGTTCTTGTGTATCAAAAAAAGAATATGCTGCACTTGAAGCTAAACAAAAAGAAACGCAAGATTTATTAAATTCTGCAACTGTCAAACTCAATAGTTGCTTATCTGATGCTGCAGCTGCCAATGCAAGAGCTGACGCATTGAAAGATCAGCTTGCAGACATGCGTAAAGCAAACGACAATCTAATTCAAAGTAATAAAGACTTAACAATGCTTACAGCTAAAGGCGCTGATAATGTTGAAAAAACTTTAGAAAGCTTAAAAGAAAAAGATCTTAAAATTTCTCGCTTGCAAGATGCTGTTACTAAGAAAGACAGTGTGATGCTTGCTTTAGTAACTAGCTTGAAAAAAGAAGTTGGAATTAACGATCCTGATATTGAGGTAAATGTTGAAAAAGGTGTTGTATTTATCTCTATAGCTGATAAATTACTATTTAAAAGTGGAAGCTATAATGTAACTACAAGAGCTAAAGAAGTTTTAGCCAAAGTAGCTAAGGTTATAAAAAGTAAGCCTAATTTTGAAGCAATGGTTGAAGGACACACAGATACAAAATCTTACCAAAAAGGTGTGCTGCTAGACAACTGGGATTTAAGTGTGAAACGTTCAACATCCATTATTAGAGTATTACAGGAATTAGATGTTAATCCTGCTCAATTAATTGCGGCTGGTAGAGGTGAGTTTGTACCATTAGTTGATAATGACACTGCTGAAAACAGAGCAAGAAACAGAAGAACTCGTATTGTTGTACTTCCAAAGATTGATGAATTCTATGAAATGATTGAGGAAGAAATGAAAAATCTTGCAGCTCAAGGAGGAAACTAAGAAATATATTAAATATTAAAAAAGCCCAATCTAACGATTGGGCTTTTTTTATAATATATCAAGGCTTCCTTTACCTTCTCTTATGATAGTCACATCACCATCTGATACATCAATAATTGTTGAAGGTTCATTATCGCCATAACCACCATCAATAACCAATTCCACAAGGTTATCCCATTTTTCTTTTATGAGTTCTGGATCTGTTGTGTACTCAATAATTTCATCCTCGTCCCTTATGGATGTTGAAATTATTGGCCTTCCTAATTTCTTTACTATTTCAATAGCAATATTATTATCAGGCACACGTATACCAACAGTTTTTTTCTTTTTAAATGGGTTGGGCAAACTTTTAGCGCTAGGCAACACAAAAGTGTAAGGTCCTGGTAATGCCCTTTTCAACAACTTAAAAGTTGAATTATCTATTTGTTTAACATAATCGCTTAGGTTACTCAAATCATGACAGATAAATGAAAAGTTGGACTTTTCAAGTTTCACTCCCTTTATTTTTGCAACACGCTCTAGTGCTTTAATATTAGTGATATCACAACCTAATCCATAAACAGTATCAGTTGGATAAATAATCAATCCTCCCTTTTTAAGGATATTTACAACTTTTTCAATTTCCTTAGGGTTAGGGTTTTCTTCATATATTCTTATAAACTCAGCCATTAACCAATAATTTCAAGTTTTGCAAAACGCAATAATAATTTCTTCACACCTCCATTTTCAAAATTGATTTCAGCTTTCACATCTGCTCCCTTACCTTCAATTTTTAAAACTTCTCCCTTACCAAAACGCAAGTGTTTTACAAAGTTACCAACTACAAGATTATTATCAAATAAATTAGATTTACCATTACTACTAGCAACAGGTTTTAAGTTTTTTGGAGTGCTTAATTTAAAAGATTTAGCTTCGGCTTTAGGCTTTGCCTTACTTCTTGAAGGTCTTTGCTTTGCTGGTTTATAACGAATTTTATTAGGTTCCACATCTCCAAAAATATCTGCACTCAACATTGGGTTTATTCGTCGCTCTTCAGGTGGTGTTAATATTTCTAAATATTCATCATCAATTTCTTCAATAAATCTACTAGGTTCCGAATCTATGAGTTTTCCCCAACGATAACGAGATAATGCATAAGTCAAGTATGCTTGCTTTTCTGCTCTAGTTAATGCCACATAAAAAAGGCGTCGCTCCTCTTCTAGTTCGCTACGAGTATTCATACTCATAGCACTTGGGAACAAATCTTCTTCTAATCCAACAATATATACATAAGGAAACTCTAGTCCTTTTGCTAAATGTATCGTCATTAAGGCAACATGGTTAGAGTCGCCTTTATCAGCATCCAAATCTGTAGCCAATGCAACATCTTCTAGAAACTCTGCTAATGATGCTGTTGCATCTACTAGTTCACGTTGTCCTTCAACAAAATCTTTAATACCATTTAATAATTCCTCTATATTCTCCATTCTGGCAATACCTTCTGGAGTGCCATCTTTATTGAATTCTCTTATCAATCCAGATGCTTTGGTAACATGCTCAGCCAATTCAAAAGCATTGGCTGTTTTGTTCATGACTTGAAAACTTTCAATCATGGTTACAAAATTTTGAAGCTTTATTCTGATTCCAGCATTTACATTAACATCAAGCTTATCAATATTTTGAAGGACTTCAAAAATGGACTTATCATAACCATTTGCAGCAACAATTAGCTTATCAATAGTAGTTTGACCTATTCCGCGAGCAGGAAAATTGATAATTCGTTTGAGTGCTTCCTCGTCATTAGGATTAATAATAAGTCTTAAGTATGAAAGCACATCCTTAATTTCTTTTCGCTGATAAAATGAAAGGCCTCCATAAATTCTATATGGAATATCTCGTTTTCTTAAAGCATCTTCAATAGCTCTAGATTGTGCATTAGTCCTGTACAATACTGCAAAATCACTATTCATAAGCTGATTTTGCATTTTGTTTTCAAAAATGGTGCTCGCAACATAGCGTCCTTCATCTCCATCTGTAAGTGAACGATGTACTTTTATTTTTGCACCTTCATCATTTGCTGTCCAAACGACTTTATCAAGTTTTGTTTGATTTTTATCAATAATTGAATTAGCAGCGTTTACAATGTTTTTTGTTGAACGATAATTCTGCTCTAACCTAAAAACCTTGACATCATCATAGTCACGTTGAAAATTCAAGATATTATTGATGTTGGCTCCTCTAAATGCATAAATACTTTGTGCATCATCACCAACCACACAAATGTTCTGAAAACGGTCACTTAACGCTCTTACAATCAAATACTGCGAATGGTTGGTATCTTGGTACTCATCAACCAATATATACCTAAATCGGTTTTGATATTTTGCCAGTACATCAGGAAAACGAGTAAGGAGCTCATTGGTTTTAAGCAAAAGGTCGTCAAAATCCATTGCTCCAGCTTTAAAACAACGCTCGACATAGTTTTTATAAATATCACCAAGCCTTGGTCTTCGTGCTGCGGCATCAGCCTCCATTAACTCAGGATTTTGAAAATATGCTTTTACAGTTATCAAACTGTTTTTATAAGAAGAAATTCTTGACCGAATCTGTTTGTATTTATAAATGTCTTTATCAAGTTTCATTTCCTTGATTATTGAAGCAATCAAACGATCGGAATCTTGAGTGTCATAAATTGTGAAGTTACTTGGATATCCCAAACGATCTGCTTCATAACGTAAAATCCTGGCAAAAACAGAGTGAAATGTTCCCATCCATAAATTCTTTGCCTCACTATCGCCAACAATGGTTGCAATCCTGCTTTTCATTTCACGAGCAGCTTTATTAGTAAAGGTCAAAGCAAGGATATTGAATGGATCAATGCCCTGACTCATTAAATATGCAATACGATATGTAAGCACACGTGTTTTACCAGAACCAGCTCCAGCAATAACTATCATTGGACCATCCTTTTGCAAGGTTGGTGCCAATTGAGCTTCGTTTAACTGACTTAAATACTTCTCCAATTCATTTTCATTTTAAGAGTGTGAATTTAGCCAATGTTGAACGGTTTTCTAAATCTAAAACAGAATAATTATAAACAATTCAAAATCTACTTACTCTTTAGTAAAATTTAAATATCTTTAAGCCTACAAAATTCATTTTCATGAGGAAATCACTCTTAATTTTTAGTCTACTTTTGGCAATACCTTCGTTTTTAAAAGCTCAAGAAAACCAAAAAATCATTGAAGATTACGGACAAACTTTTAAAGTAAAAAACCCTGATATAGTAACTGATACCACAGCTGAATTAAAAGTTATTTTTGATATCTCAAAGTCATCGGAGGATCGAAGTGTTGTAAACAAATACATTGAAACAGCAGCTCGTTTTTTAAACATGCATGCTAAGGAAGGTATGAAACCTGAACAACTACATGTAGCTATGACAATTCATGGAGGTGCTTGGCAAGATGTAATGACCAATAAAGCTTATAAAAAGACTTATGGTGTTGATAACCCCAACTTAAAACTTATTAGCCAATTAACTGAAGCTGGTGTTGATGTCATTTTATGTGGACAAACTGCTGGAGCAAGAGGATTGACCAAAACCAACGTTAGTACTGATGTTAAGTTTGCACTTTCAGCCATGACTGCGCTTTTACAATATCAAAATAATGGCTACAGATTTATAAAATTTTAAAACAACTATAATAATGAAAAAACTACTACTGACCATCATGACACTATCTTGTGCTCTAACATTTGCGCAACATGGATTAGATAAAGAAATTGCTGACATTGAAAGTAAAGTAATTGAATGGAGACGCGATTTTCATCAAAATCCAGAGTTATCAAACAGAGAATTTAAAACTGCTGCAAAAATTGAAGCTCACTTAAGATCTCTTGGTATGGAAGTACAAACAGGAATTGCACATACTGGAGTAGTCGGTATTTTAAAAGGAAAGAAGCCTGGGAAAGTATTGGCGTTGAGAGCAGATATTGATGGCTTACCAGTTCCTGAAAGAGCTGATTTGCCATTCAAATCGACTGCAAAAGGAGAGTTTAGAGGCGAAGAAGTCCCTGTCATGCATGCCTGTGGTCATGATACGCATATTGCTATTTTGATGGGAGTTGCTGAGATAATGGCAAAAAACACAGACAAAATAAAAGGCACAATCAAATTTATTTTTCAACCTGCAGAAGAAGGTGCTCCTCCAGGAGAAGAAGGTGGAGCAAAAATGATGGTTGAAGAAGGTGTGCTAAAAAATCCTGACGTAGATGCCATTTTCGGTTTACACATTGGTTCTGGACAACCAGTAAATACTATTGCTTATAGATCTGGAGGAATAATGGCAGCAGTAAATAGCTTCGAAATTAATGTAAAGGGAAAACAAAGTCATGGTTCTACTCCATGGACAAGCGTAGATCCCATTATGGCAAGTGTAAAAATTATTGATGGATTGCAAACTTTAGTAAGTAGAGAAATGCCATTAACACAAGAAGCTGTGGTCCTATCCATTGGAAAAATTTCGAGTGGTGTGAGAAGTAATATCATACCAGAAACTGCTCAAATAATTGGAACTTTACGTACGCTTGATGCTAATATGCAATCTCAAATTCATAAACGAATGAAAGAAATGGTACCAGCAATTGCCAAAGCCTATAGAGCTGAAGCAACAATAACAATTGATGAAGGTTATCCGATTACCTATAATGATCCTGAACTTACAGCTCAAATGCTTCCATCATTACAGAAAGCTGCAGGAGCTGATAACGTTTTTGATATAAAAGCGATTACTGGAGCTGAAGATTTTTCGTTCTTCCAAAAAGAAATTCCTGGATTATATTTCTTTTTAGGTGGAAAAACACCTGGAGAAACAGAAGCTTTTCCACATCATACGCCAGATTTTTATATCGATGAAAGTGGATTACTTCTTGGAGTTAAGTCATTCATTCAGTTATCATTAGATTATTTAAATAACTAAGCTTATTTGACTATGGAATTTCTGTCCCAGATTTCTTGGTGGATGTGGATACTTATTGTCTTAGCACTAGTCGCTATACGAGATGTTTTCTTTCAGAAAAAACACACGATTAGTCATAATTATCCTGTTGTTGGTCATTTACGCTATTTGTTTGAAAAAATTGGCCCAGAAATACGTCAGTACTTTGTAGCTAACAATAGAGAAGAACTTCCCTTCAATCGTATTGAACGTGGTTGGATTTATGCATCAGCAAAAAAGGAAAACAATTACGAAGGTTTTGGAACAGATAGAGATATTTATGCACACCAGCATATTTTTATCAATAATGCCATGATGCCTTTTAAATTAGCTGATAATCATCCAAATACTATTGACCCAAGCTTTCTTCCATGTGCAAAAGTAATGGGAATACACAATAAGAGGAAAAAACCATATCGTCCAGCTTCTATCATCAATGTTTCAGCAATGAGTTTTGGTTCATTATCTGCAAAAGCCGTTGAATCTTTAAACAGAGGAGTTAAAATTGCTCATGCATATCATAATACAGGCGAAGGTGGTCTTTCTCCTTACCACAGTAATGGTGGCGATGTTGTTTTTCATTTTGGTACAGGATATTTCGGTGTTAGAGATAAGGATGGTAATTTCTCCATGGAAAAAATGAAGCAATTAGTTGCTGACAATCCATTTATCAAGGCGATTGAAATAAAGCTTTCTCAAGGCGCTAAACCTGGAAAAGGAGGTGTATTACCAGGAGCTAAAATAACTCAGGAAATAGCAGATATTCGAGGAGTTGAAGTTGGCAAAGATGTCTTATCACCTCCTAATCATTCTGCGTTTACGAATGTTAAGGAATTAATGAGTTTTATTGAAGATATTGCAGAGAATACTGGACTTCCTGTGGGAATTAAGGCTGCCATTGGCAAACTTGATCAATGGGAAGAGCTTGCAGATTTAATGATAGAAACTGGGAAAGGCCCAGATTTTATTGCGGTTGATGGTGGTGAAGGTGGAACAGGAGCTGCACCTCCAAGCTTTGCAGATCATGTGTCATTACCTTGGGTTTACGGTTTTAGTGATTTGTACAAAGTATTCAAAGAAAGAAGATTAACAGAAAGAATCGTGTTTATTGGCAGTGGTAAGTTAGGTTTTCCAGCAAAAGCAGCAATGGCTTTCGCCATGGGAGCAGACTGCATTAATGTGGCACGCGAAGCCATGATGAGTATAGGTTGCATACAAGCTCAGGTTTGCCATACTAACAAATGTCCTAGTGGTGTTGCCACACAAAGTAAATGGTTGCAAAACGGGATCAATATTCCGTTGAAGTCGTTACGTCTAGCTCAATATTTTAAATCGTTCCGAAAAGAACTCATTGAAATTACACATGCCGCAGGCTATGAGCATCCTTGTCAATTTAATATGAAAGACATCGATGTTAATGTTGATGACCACAATCTTTCAGAAGAATTAGACAGAACTTACAATTACCAAAAAACCAATGTAAGCTTTACAAATATGCAAGATTTAAAAGATTGTATATATTTGGGAGGTAAATAAACTTTAACCTACTAAAAGATATAACATGGAATTACAAAAAATATTTGAAGTGTTTTTATATGCTGTTCCTGCACTAATAACAGGAATGATAGCTTATTATTTTTTTAAAGAACATACTAAAAATGAAGATGGTCGCAGACGCTTTTTATTACATAAAGATTTACAAGTAAACTCCTTACCTATTCGTTTACAAGCTTATGAAAGAATGGCTCTTTTTTTAGAACGTATCTCACCTAATAAATTATTAGTTAGAGTAAATCCAACATCTTCTGATAAAGATAGTTATGAGTCTTTACTTATAGCAAATATTGAACAAGAATATGAGCATAATTTATCGCAACAAATTTACGTAAGTGATGAGTGTTGGAACATTATTAATGCTGCAAAAAACGCCACAATCCAGCTAATAAGAAAAGCCGGATTATTAGAAAAAACCAATTCAGCTAATAAGCTTCGTGAGGTCATTTTAACAGAAATGATGGAGAAAAGAGCACCTAGTGACGCAGCGCTTTCGTATGTGAAAAATGAAGTGAGCGAAATGTGGTAGTGTCACTTCAACTCATTCGACAAAGGCTCTTGATGCTTTTTCTTTGCGTAATCAAAACCTTGTTGCCACCATTTTTCCATTAATCGCTTACTAAAAATCAAAGAGTTTTCAGTTAAACTTGTTGGTGTATAATAAATATTCAAGTTTACATCTTTGTTTTTAGCTGCTAACTTCCCAATGGTAATATCGTTTCTTTCAACTTGATCTAGCAAATGACCAAACAACCCAAGCATTAACGAAAATGGGTTTTTACCTAAAACCTTCTTTCCTTCCATTGTTTCAGCCTCCAAAACAATCGCATCAACCTCTGTGGCACCACGCTGTATAGCTTCACGTATTGGAATTACACAACCTAAACCACCATCAGCATATTCAAAACCATTAACAGTAGCTAAAGACATAAAAGGTATGTAATTACAAGAAATCCAAATCCAATCACAAAATTCTTCATACGAACAATCATTTATAGACTTATACTCTACTCTATTTTTTGATAAGTTAGATACAGTAACAACTACATCTTCTTTTGTCGCCAGAATAGTTTCAAATTCTTCTTTTGTAAAATTTCGCCTTATATTTTTCTTTAAGTGTTTGCTTTCTCCAAACGTTCTTTTCATACGAACGAATTGCCAAATAGAGTTCATAAAATCAATAGACACAAACTCTCTATCTCCTTTTTTCCGCTGTACAAAAGGACTTACACTAAAAATATCACGCTGTGTTACGTTGGTAAATAAATCATAAACCTTATCTATTTTATTCAAGGACAAATGTGGAATTAATAAACTCCCAGTAGAAGTTCCTAAAAACATATCATACTCCTTACCTAAGTCTTGCATCAAATATTGCACAACACCACCTGCAAAAGCGCCCTTACTTCCTCCTCCTGATATAACTAGTGCCTTCATAATTATTTGTAAACTACAAAGTTAAAACCAAATTATCAATTGACCTTGTTATTACTGTCAAAAGAATTATTTTAGTTGAATGAACACAAACCTCCAAACTCCAATAGATTATTTAAAAGGCGTAGGGCCTAATCGTGCTGATTTATTGCGCAAGGAGCTTGGTATTCATACTTACCAAGATTTAATCAACTTATTTCCCAATCGTTATATTGATAGAACACAGTATTATAAAATCAATCAACTACAACGTAATTCAGCAGAAGTGCAAGTGATTGGAAAAATAACCAGTTTACGCGAAGTAGCTCAAAAGCGTGGCAAACGTTTAATCGCTAAGTTTCAAGATGATACAGGAAGCATGCAGTTGGTTTGGTTTAGAGGTCATAAATGGATTAGGGAAAGCATAAAATTGGATGTGCCTTATGTAATATTCGGAAAGGTAAATTGGTTTAATGGAGTATTCAGTATGCCACATCCAGAAATGGAACTACTAAAAAACCATGAAAAGAGTTTAAGCTCAGCCATGCAAGCTGTTTATCCATCAACAGAAAAGCTATCCAACAAAGGAATCACTAATCGTGTGATTATAAAAATCATGCAACAGCTGTTTTTAGACACTAAAGGAAAATTTTCAGAAACGCTTTCTGAGAACTTAATAGAAGAGCAAAAATTATTATCAAAATCCGAAGCACTTTTTAATATTCATTTCCCTAAATCTCCATCACTTTTAGCACGCGCTCAATTCAGGTTGAAATTTGAAGAACTATTCTATATTCAGTTACAATTAATTTTAAAAAATCTGATTCATAAATCAAAAATAAAAGGCTTCACTTTCGAATCAGTAGGAAATTATTTCAATACTTTTTTTAACAACCATTTACCCTTCGAATTGACTAATGCACAAAAAAAAGTTATCAAGGAAATTAGACATGATTTAGGCAGTAATGCACAAATGAACCGTCTTCTGCAAGGTGATGTTGGTTCTGGCAAAACCATAGTTGCATTAATGTCAATGTTTATAGCACTTGACAACGGTTTTCAAGCTTGCTTAATGGCTCCGACTGAAATTTTGTCAGTCCAACACTATAATGGATTAATTGAATATTGTAATAAATTGAAAATCAGTATTAAACTATTAACTGGTTCAACTAAAACTTTAGAAAGACAAAAAATTCATGAATCTCTGGAAAATGGAAAATTACAGATACTAATTGGTACGCATGCTTTGCTTGAAGATAAGGTGAAATTCAAAAATTTAGGACTAGCAATTATCGATGAGCAACACAGATTTGGAGTTGCACAACGAAGTAAATTGTGGAAAAAAAATACTTCTCCTCCACACATTTTAGTAATGACAGCGACACCAATTCCAAGAACATTAGCAATGTCTGTTTATGGTGATTTAGATATCTCAATTATTGACGAACTACCTCCAGGTAGAAAAGATATAAAAACTGTACATCGTTATGATAATAATCGACTTAAAGTTTGGAGGTTTTTAAAGGATGAAATTAAAAAAGGAAGACAAATTTATATTGTTTATCCATTAATTCAGGAAAGTTCAAAAATGGATTATAAAGATTTAATGGATGGCTATGCAAGCTTAGAGCGTGATTTTCCAAAACCTGAGTATCAAATATCTATTGTACATGGTAAGATGAAGGCTGCAGACAAAGATTATGAAATGCAACGCTTTGTAAAAGGCGAAACACAGATTATGGTTGCTACAACAGTGATTGAGGTTGGTGTAAACGTACCAAATGCATCAGTAATGGTTATAGAAAGCGCTGAGCGCTTTGGACTGTCTCAGCTTCATCAGTTAAGAGGTCGTGTTGGTCGTGGAGCAGAGCAGAGTTACTGTATTTTAATGACCAGTCACAAACTAAGTAACGACAGTAAAACGAGATTAGAAACTATGGTAAGAACCAATGATGGTTTCGAAATTGCTGAAGTAGATTTAAAGTTACGTGGACCTGGTGATATTATGGGAACACAACAAAGTGGTGTGTTAAATTTAAAAATCGCTGATATCGTCAAGGATAAAGACATTTTGCAACAAGCACGATATTACGCTAAACGAGTTTTAAAAGCTGACCCTTCACTATCCAATCAAGAAAATAAAGCAATTCTAAATACTTATAGAGAGCTAAGCAAATTCAAAAATATCTGGAACTATATAAGCTAAAAAAGCCCAAAGTCTCTAACCAACCAAGAGAGCTTTGGGCACAAAACTAAACATTGACTGTTCGTTTTTTAATTGATATCTTCGCCTTTTTCTAATTTAGCGATATTAGCTTCGATAGCAGCTTTGTTTCCAGCATCAGGAACTCTATTATGTGCTTTTTTCAAATGAGTTAAAGCCTTCTTATAATTACCAACTGCTGAATACCCTCTAGCAAGACCATAATCAACTGGCCACGTTTCAGGATGCTTTTTGGCATTCATTTTAAAAACCTCAAGAGCTTTATCTTTAAGTCCAAACTGAATGTATTGTCTTCCTATTTGATGTACTTCTAATAACGCCGCATTTGGTAAATAATTATCATATAAAGCAAGTGCTTCTTGCTGTTTACCCATTTTATTTAAAATACCAGCCTTTATGTTCGTGTTATTAAAATCTTGTTGGCTATAGAATTGACCAGCTATGGCATTGTTTATCCAACCCAAAGCTTCTTCTAAATCACCTCCATTGTTCATTGCGAATGCAGCAGCTTGTTCCCAAGTTTGCCGTTGAAAACCTGGTTGATCTTGCAGTTTCTTCCTAATGTCAGCAAGTACAACTTCGGTAACATTAACTCCAATTTTAAAAGGAAATTGTTTTTTCTCCCAATTTAAAACTGCTGTGGCTGAATTTGCTGTAACATCATTGAAAGCAAAAGTAAGCTGTTCAACATGAGGTATTGCTTTTGTTTGCACCTCTACTCGTAAGGCATCTTCGCTTGGTTCATAAAAAAAACTTCCCCAAGCTGAAGAGTTTTTAGAAAATATTATAGTTGCTCCTCCATCTTCTTTCACAACTATGTGCAGTCCATACTTTCCAGCAGCCAGAGGCTTACCTTCAATGGTAACATCGTCAGTGAATTTGATAATAGTGTTTTCGTTAGCTCCTGCTCTCCAAGGAGATTCAGTCGCAGTACCAAAACCAAAGTTATTCATGCCATATGGCACAAGTTTGCCCCAAATTTCGCGACCATTTACACTTGGCCTCGAATAATTGATATAGATTTTTGTTGTTCCAACGGTTTGAGAAACCGTTGCTTCCTGACTTCCTCTAGGAAAGTTTAACTGCGCATTCAGGTCTGCGCTCGATAGCATTGTCGACAAAAACAGTACGACAAAAGCCAAAGGGTTGAGTTGTTTCATAATAATTTTTGTATTGGTTGTTTGTCTTTTAAAGGTAGGATGACTTCAAGCTTCAAAATGTTAGCGCTTTGTTAATTAACTTTATGTTGTGATGAATTTAACATACCAATCCTTTGTTCAAAATCTGTAACAAAAACAATAATTACTTATCCTTTAATAAACATTAACCGTTTGCTATATGAAAAAATATTACTCTCCTATCCTATTTCTTTTGATTGTATGCTTTTTTATGTCTTGCAAATCTGAAGTTGGAAACAATTACTCTATTGAAGGTATTTGGCAGTCTGTTGGATATGGTAGAATTCTTCAAATTGATTCAACTTCTTATTCTATTTATGATATAACTGAAATATCGTGCACTCAAAGTAAAACCGGTAACTCTTCTGATTTTAATGATGTTATTAGATTAAAAAATGATACGCTTTCAATACAAAGAGGGTTAAGTACTTATTACTATACTCGCTTAAATACAATGCCAGAATTATGCTCAAATTTTAAAGAGGACGAAAATTTTGATATCGAATATAACTTTGAGGTTTTCGCTAATACATTTAAAGAACAATTTGCATATTTTGAATTAAACAACATTAATTGGGACGATTTCTATAACACTTATAAAAACAAAATAACAACTAAAACTACCGAACCTGAGCTTTACCTGATTATGGATACTATGATTACTGAGCTACATGATAATCATGGCTCTATAGAACCAACTGATGAAGTTTATGAGGCAGTTGAAAACCTAGACACTATAATTTCAGGATCCAACCTGAAGGAATATGGTGATTTTACAATTGCAAATATGGTTGCTGAGCATTTTATTGAAGAAGATTTAACCAAGGATTCATGGCTTATTAAATGGGGAAAATTGCAAGACAACATTGGTTACATTCAAGTTAAAGCAATGATGTTACATGGAGATTTAGACTTACCTGAGGTATTAATTGAAGACAATGGTTTTGTTCAAACGTATTTTGATGCTTTTGAATCGCTAAGCGGCAAAGAGCAAATTAAAACAGAAGTAAGTGGCATTAGAAATACCATGAATAATGTTATGAACGATTTAAAAGACACTAAACATATCATTCTAGATGTTAGATTTAATGGAGGCGGAAATGATGAAGTTAGTCTAGAAATATTGAGGCATTTTAATCCTTCGAAAAAATTAGTCGCATCAAAAAAAGCTAGATTGGGTAATTCTTACACAAAAACCACACCTATTTATCTTGGCACATCAAATAAAGCATACACTAAACCTGTTTTTCTATTAACCTCTCAACAATCTGCTAGTGCAACAGACATGTTGGCTTTGAGTTCACTTGAATTAAATAACTTTTGGCGAATAGGTTCGCATACTCAAGGAGCAGTTTCAGATGCTCTTCAAAAGAAATTACCTAATGGATGGCATTTTACCTTATCAAATGAAGTTTACATGGACATAAAAGGAACTGTTTACGAAAACATTGGTATTCCTGTTGATTATGAACTTAATTACCCTAATGACAGACAAACATTTTTTAGAAGTGTTGCCAACGATTTAGAAGCTGATAAAAAAACCATACTTAAAGCTATTTCAGAGTTGAATAATAGATAGTTTAGTTATTCATTCAAAAGGGTATCCATGAAAATATTGAATTCATTTGTGAAGTCTGTATACTTTTCACCAGTTGCTGGACCGTTAAAACCTGTATGAATCTTTCTAACCTTTCCTGTTCTATCTAAATAAATAGTGGTAGGATACGACATGACCTTATTTAACATTGGCATTTTTTCATGTGCTTTACCTTTATCGTTTGTACCAATTTGTGCAATAAGTATTTCATAATTCAAACCAACACGTTCTTTCATTCTGGTCAACCCATTAATAGCTTTTTCTTTGGTTTTTGCATTTTCAAAAGCTAAAGCCACAATCTCTAAACCTTTATCTTTATTAACTTCATAATATTTTGAATAGAACTTTGTTTCATCTAAACAATTAGGGCAATACGAACCCATTAATTGCACCAAAACAACTTTATCTTTAAATCGCTCATCACTTAACGATACCATATTGTCTTCTAAATCTGGAAAGGAAAAATCAAAAGTATCATAACCTTCATTTATAAAAGTAAGCGTGTAAGCATCAGGTAATTCAAAATCTGGATTTGGTTTACCAACAAAGGTCTCTAAAGAGTGATTTCCTGAGTAAAAATTACCAACCATTGTAGAATCGGTTACGTTTGCTTTAAACAAAAACGCATGTGCGCCATCAAAGGTTGAAATCTTCAACGTATCAGCAGCTACAACACCTTCTAAGTAACGATAATCACCTGTTGGTGTTCTAATGTTTCCAGTTACCATATTCCCTTTTTGTTCTAAAACTGCTTTTGCAGGATATATGTTTCCGTAGTCATTAAATTCCATTTCCCAAACTCCAGACACATCAACATCTTTATTACTTGGTTCATCATCAAATCGTTGGTCAACTCCATACTCCGAGTAAAACTCTACAAATCTATCTCTGTCAGCATCAATCCACTGTCCTTTAATATTCTTGCCATCAAACTTGCCGTTAATTTCGGTTCTAAAAAACGGTAATTTTATAAACACAGAATCGTTTTTATAGGTAATTTCATCAACCTCAATAACCTCATCAGCATTATATATTTTTAAAGTAGAATTGGACGTTACTTCAAACATAAATGGCATGTCCTGATTATCTTGTGCAACTATATTTCCTCTATAAGCACCAATTTCTAATGTTCTCTGCTCTTTTTCTTGACAAGACAAGACTAACAATAACACCAATACCAATAAACTTTGTCGCATACCTGAATAATTTGTTAACAGTTCGAAATAACAACAAATTATGCACATAAAAAAATTGTTTAGATTTCATTAAGACTGAAGTATTATTATCTTTGTCGCTTGTAAAGACACGCACAAATGAAGATTTCATACAATTGGTTAAAGCAATTCATTAACATAGATTGGAATGCCGAAAAAACTGGCGAACTTTTAACAGATTTAGGACTGGAAATAGAAGGTATAGATACTTATCAATCGGTTAAAGGTGGTTTAGAAGGTGTCGTTGTAGGTGAGGTTTTAACTTGCGAACAACACCCAAATGCTGATAGATTAAAAGTCACAACTGTTGATGTTGGAGGAAATGCTCCTTTACATATTGTGTGTGGCGCACCAAATATTGCTGCTGGACAAAAAGTTCCTGTTGCTACTATTGGCACGACGTTATATACACCAGAAGGAGAAGCTTGGACTATTAAAAAAGGGAAAATTCGTGGTGAAGTAAGTGAAGGTATGATTTGTGCCGAAGACGAACTTGGTTTAGGTGCATCGCATGATGGCATTATGGTATTAGATAAGAAAATAAAAGTTGGTACACTCGCTGCTGATATTTTTGATATTGAAAACGACCAAGTTTTTGAAATTGGTTTAACACCAAACAGAGCTGATGCCATGAGTCATTTTGGTGTCGCTCGCGATTTAAAAGCTGGATTAATTCAGCAAGAAGTGAACTTGGAATTAATTACACCTTCAGTAAGTGCCTTTCATGTCGATAATCGTTCACTAAAGATAGATGTTGATGTTCAAGATAAAGAAAGAGCACCAAGGTATTGTGGTGTTACCATTTCTGGATTAAAAGTTGGAGAGTCTCCAGCTTGGTTACAGCATCGTTTAAAAGCTATTGGTTTATCACCTATTAATAATGTGGTTGATGCTACTAATTATGTGTTACACGAATTAGGACAACCTTTACACGCCTTTGATGCTGATAAAATTGCAGGAAAAAAGATTATTGTAAAAACACTTCCAGCTGGAACCAAATTTTTAACACTAGATGAAGTTGAGCGTGAACTTCACGAAGAGGACTTAATGATTTGTGATGGTAAAGAAAAACCAATGTGTATTGCTGGTGTGTTTGGTGGTATACATTCTGGTGTAACTGAAGAAACTACAAGTATCTTTTTAGAAAGTGCTTATTTCGACCCAGTTTCTATTAGGAAATCGGCTAAACGTCATGCGCTAAATACTGATGCTTCTTTTAGATTTGAAAGAGGTATTGACCCAAATATCACTGAATATGCTTTAAAACGTGCTGCACTTTTAATAACGGAAATAGCTGAAGGCGAAATTACAAGTGATGTGATTGACGAATATCCTTTGAAAATTGAAGATTTTCAAGTACGCTTAAGTTTTGAAAATACTAAAAATTTAATTGGTGAAGAAATTCCTCGTGAAATCATTAAACGAATTTTAATGTCGCTAGACATTACTATAAATAATGTTACCGAAACTGGTTTAGGCTTAACTGTTCCAGCTTTTAGAAACGATGTACAACGTGAAGCTGATATTATTGAAGAGATTTTACGTGTGTATGGCTATAATAATGTTGGTACTACAGAAAAGTTAAACGCCTCCATTTTAAATTCTTCAAGATATGAAGATCATAAAGTGCAAGATGTTATTGGTAACCAATTAGTATCTCAAGGGTTTTATGAAATCATGGCGAATTCTTTAACAACGCCTGATTATGCAAAATTAAGTAAACAGTTAAAAGAAGAGCATAATGTATTGATGTTTAATCCTTTAAGTAATGATTTATCTGTATTAAGACAGTCGCTGTTATTTTCTGGTTTAGAAGCTATTGCTCACAACATAAACAGACGTCAAACAAGCTTAAAATTATTTGAGTTTGGAAAAACGTATCACAACTACAGTGAAGCTCGTGAAGAACATAAACATTTATCACTATTAGTCACTGGGAACAAAAACAACGAACGTTGGAATACAGAGAACAAAGCAAGCGATTTCTTTTATTTAAAAGGTAGTGTTGATGCCATTTTAAACAGATTAGGAATTTCGAGAGCTAGAACATCTCCAATAAAAAATGATGTGTTTAGCGAAGGATTAAGTATAGGACTTGGTAAAACTAAATTAGTGGACTTTGGAATTGTTAAGAAGTCTGTTTTAAAAACCTTCGGAATTTCTCAAGACGTGTTATTTGCCGATTTTAATTGGGATAATATTCTTGAAGTTGCAAAACGCAACAAAATTAAATTTACTGATATCCCTAAATATCCTGAAGTACGTCGTGATTTTGCCTTGCTATTAGACCAATCTGTGCAATTTGAAGACATTCATAAAATTGCAAAACAATCTGAAAAACAATTGCTTAAAGACGTGAATTTGTTTGATGTTTATGAAGGCAAAAACTTACCAAAAGGTAAAAAGAGTTATGCAGTGAGCTTTACTTTGCAAGACGAGCGCAAAACACTTACTGATAAGCAAATTGACAAGATTATGAACAAGCTGCAAGCAAATTTTGAGAAACAGCTTGGTGCGGAGTTACGTTAATTAAAAATGGAAAAGGCACTTTATTCATGAACAATTGAACAAAGGGCCTTAAACCAATCATAAATCCACTAAACTTAAACACTTACAACTTCTGGAAAATCAATTGGTACTTTTGTGATTCCATGAATGTAATTGGTAAATGTAATATCAACAATTACAGACACAATATCTATTAAAGCTTTTTCTGTGAAACCTAAATCGAAAAACCTGTCAATATTCTTTTGAGATGGTTTTCCTCTGTTTACAGCTATATCAGCAGCCAATGTCGTTAAGATCAACAGCTTTTCATCTTGACTACTCAAAGTTCTAAATGAGATTGCATCTTCATCATTAAACCCATTCATTTTTGCAATAGCTGTATGTGCTGCTAAACAATACTCACAGTCATTTACTTCTGAAACTGCTAAGCGAATAGCCTCCAATTCTTTCATTGAAAAGCTTCCTTTTCCAGCTCTATTAGTCGTTTCCATATGCAACTCTAAACTGTCTGAGGAATAACCTGTTACTGCATAAATATTTGGTAGCATTCCTATTTTGCTCTTAATATTATCAAATATCAATTGCGATTTAGAATCAACTTGGTCTTTTGTTGGAACTTGTATTTCTTTCATAGTAATATCAATTATGAGTTTTACTTAGCTTAGACCAGTTTTTATTTGCCACAGACACTAATTTTTTATGATTGTTTTCCGCTAACCAAAGTTGCTGAGCATCTAACTCTAAATTATATAGGTACAAGAAGTACTTACCATCTTTTACAATAAACTTGTTCGGGTCTGGTCTAAACTTTGCTCCTGCATACACACCAAAAGCGCAAAATCCACCATACTGAGGCATATAACGTTCAGGGTTTTTATCAAAAGCTGCTTTTTGTTCAGCAGACGTAAAATAATATGTAACTTTTTTGTGTTCAGATTTATATTGCTTTAATCCTTTTTGAGCTATACCTAAATCTAAGTAAGACACAGGACTATAACCTTGTAAGGCTATATTGCTATTATCAATATTATTAGCTTTATTATCCTGTGAAAAGCCAATTGTTGTTGCTGAAAACGCTAATGCAAGCGCTATTTTTTTTAATGTATTTTTCATTTTTATTTCAATTTTAAATTATTAATAATCGTTTTCGCTTAATGATACTACTGTAAAAACTACAGCTGCATTAAACAAGTAGTAATTTGCTTCCATTCCTGTAAACCCTAAAGCAAATGGAAGTATCATAAATGCTATTGCCACTACCAAATCTATAGCTAGATGTCCTTAAAAAGGTATTCGTCTAAATGCTCCCAATTTGTAATTGGTTAAAAGGCTAACTGCCAAAACTGCTATTCCTGTTACTACGGAAATCCATTGAGATGCAGCATTAACAGCTCCTAATCCTAAAACAAAAGGCGCTATGATGAGTCCTATTCCTGCAGAATAATCTGCAACTCCATGAAGTGTAGGAGATATAAATCGAAACTTCATGTTAGTTGGCATTAAAATATTCTTCTTGAATAACTTTCCCTTCATCGTTCCAGATTCGACGAATAATTTCGTGCCAATAAATATGACTATCATCTTTCATGGTAAAATCGAAAGTGAACTCTGAAGCTGATACATTACCGTCTACAATAGTGTGATGATGTTTAATACCATTTACTTCGGCTATTGCTCCTGCAAAGCCTTCCATTTTTTCTACCATCTGATCTTTATTTGAAGTTTTAACATCTCCAAAATCTGACGTGGTAGCATCGTTAGCAAAAAATTGCTTGACAGCATCAACTATTGCACCTTGTGCAACCACACTGTCCATTTCTACTACTAATTCTTTAATATTCATTCTTTTATTTTTAATGATTAAACAAAATATGTTTGTAATTACATTGCAAATATCAGAATGGGATACAGGTTAAGACCTACAAAAAAAACGCTAAAAGTTGTACTTTCTATTTTGAAATTTAGATGGAGTTTCTCCAGAATACTTTTTAAAAAATGTAGAAAAGTGGTTAGGTTCTTCAAAACCTAATTGATAAGCAGTATTAGTAATGCTAACACCTTCAGTCAATAATTGTTTTGCAGTGTTAGTAAGCTCTAACCTTATTAATTGCCCTAAAGATATGTTCATTTTATCTTTTACTTTTTTAGATAATGCTTTTATGGAAAGGTTCATTTTATCTGCATAAAACCCAAGAGACTGTTCTTGTGTATGGTAACTATTAATTAGTTCAATAATATTTTGTGCAAAAGAATCTCTCTGTTGAAAATCGAAATCTGACCTGAACTGTTTTGGAGTTTTTCCTGTTTGAGATTTAAAAACACGATTAAAGTATGCTGTATCCTTAAAGCCAAATTCATAAGATACTTCTTGTATACTTTTATCTGTAAAGGCAATTTCCTTTTTACTTTCTAATAAGCGTTTTTTTCCTAAAAGGTTTTTTAAAGAAATTCCAACTTTATTTTTAATAAGTGCTTGTGCTTGGCAACCACTATCGCTTACTATTTCGGCTAATTCAGTATTAGTAAGATGATTTTTATATTCTTCATCAATAACATCTTTAACATCAAAAATTAAATGATATTCTTCTTTGTTAGCATGAAAAGGATTTTGCCAAAACCATTGCTTTGAAGAAACGTCAATGATTTCAGGAATTTTATCTGATAAAACTGTGCTTTGAAGGTACTTCTGGCAATCTTCACACTCATTAAAATTTATATAGCCTAAAGAAATTAAGTGTTTAAAAAGTACTCTTACATCTTTGTTTTTAAAAATTTCCTCTTCATTAAAAACTATCTGCCTAACCTGAAAATCATCAGATAGAAACTTTATATACTGTCCTTTTTCTAGATAAATGATTTTATCGTGCCAATTCAAATACGTTTTAAAATCTACTTCTATACTTCCATGACCTGAAAGTATTTGAAAAAGCGAGTATTGGTTTATAAAGTAAACCTTATTAATCTCAGGAGAAAATTTACTAACCATTTATCTTTTTTTTATTAGTTGTTTTATGAGAGAAAAACTAACAGAAAAAGATTACTATTTAATTTAAATATTAGAGTCAAACAATACTTGCCAAACACCTTTCTTGTTCTTCTGCCAAACAAGCATGTATTTTCCGTTATACGAACCTTTGCATTGGCCAAGCTCATAAACAATAGTTTCAGAAACTGGTTCAACCAAAATAGGATTTAAAGTTAATTGGTATTGTTCATTATTCATGTACTCATATTCAGCAACTAAATCACTTCTTCCAATAAGCAAGCGTCCTCGGTTATAATACATTGTATTTTCTGAATATACATTTTCAATTAATGATTTAGCATCGTGTGCATTGCATAATGTTATCCAATTTGCTCGTTGCTTGTCAATCTCTTTTAAATCAACATTGGATTCATCAGTTTCCATAATGAATTCCAATTCCCGTATATCTTCATTATTTGAAATATTCCAAATAATAAGGTGTTTTGCTAATCCATCATCTTTATTAATAAAACTACCTATTTCATAATCATATGATTCATTTGCATTAATTCTTTTGGTTGTTGAAACGCTTTTAACCACAAAGTCACTATTTGGGACTAATTCTAAAATTTCCCTTCTGTCTTTTAAATCAACTCCATTTGCAGAAAGTACCATTGCATCTTCTGTATACAACGTTGATAATAACCCAATATCTTTGTCATTTATAGCTTGCATCCATTTATGGTTAGCTGACAAAGTATCCAAAATTATTGGTGATGATGCTTCGCTATTTTGTTTTTTAGCAGTTTGATTGCAACTTGCGAAAAGTAAAGTGCATATTACTAGAAAGCTTGGAAAATATCTCATTTCAATTTGTTTTTTAAAAATTATAAATCAAATTAGTTCAGCAACAGTCTAAACCCAAAAACTTTAAGCTCGGATTGCTCAAAATCTAAATCACTAGACCTTTTAAATCCTAGTCTTTCATACATACTCCAAGCAATTTTCATTGCTTTTGTAGAATGAATAATTAATTGCTCTTGATATTCATTTTTGGCTAAATCAATACAATATTTTGTAAGTAACTTACCAATACCTTTACCTCTAGCTTCATTGTTTACTGCTAATAACCTAAATCCAGCAGCATTTTTTTCTTTTGTTGCTGAATCTCCAGAACCATAGTGTTTCATATCTCCAAAATAAACAACAGCTCCATCTAATGTATCATTTTCAGATACTGCGACTAGTAGTTTGACTTTAGGTTTTGAGGTGAAATCACCAAGATTAGCCAGTGTCCTATAATAATTAGGTTGTTCATCCTTTTTAGGAAAACCATCTAATTGAGAATAGACCTCAACCATAAGTTTGCCTACATCAACAAACTCTTCTGGCTTTGCTACTCTAACAGCATAATCCATCAATCAATAAATTTAATTCTTAATTTTATTATACTTTTTCATAAGCTCCATAACCTTATCAATTGGTAATGATTCTATTTTGTGTCCATCGCGTCCAACCATAGATTCAGCTGCAAATAATGAGTTTAAAATAGCTTCTTCTGTTGATTCTATCGTTGCTAAAAACAAAGGTGACATATCATCATTTCTAACTTCTTTTTTCTCATTATACATCGAGTCACTTTGATATGGAATCAGATTTTCTTTGGCTGTAGAAACAGCAATAACATAATCACCACTTCCATTGGAAGCTATTCCTCCTGTTTTGGCTAGTCCAAGCATCGCTCGTTTAGCAAGTCGCTCTAAATTTCTTGCATTTAAAGGTGCATCAGTTATAACTACAATCATGCATGAGCCATCCGCATCATTTAAAATTTTATCTCGATAAGGATGCTTTTGAAGTTCTTTAGCAATTGGCACTCCATTAATCTCCAAAACACCTCCAAAGTTTGTTTGTACTAAAACACCAACTGTATAACCACCTAAAGATTTTGGAAGTACTCTAGAAGATGTTCCTATACCACCTTTGTAACCAAAACAAATAGTTCCAGTTCCTGCACCAACATTGCCTTCTTCTACTTCACCAATTTTAGCATTTTCTATAGCATTTAATACATGTTGTTCTGTAATGTGACGACCACGAATATCATTTAACCAACCATCGTTGGTTTCGCCTACTACCGAATTAACCGAACGTACATTTTGATTCTCTTCTTGATTCAACGTATAGCTTACAAGGCCTTCTGTTGCTGCTGCGACACTTAACGTGTTTGTTAAAATAATTGGAGTTTCAATGTTGCCTAATTCTTTTACTTGACTATATCCTGCTAGTTTCCCGAAGCCATTACCTATATAAATAACTGCAGGCACTTTATTTTGAAAAATATTACCCTGATGAGGAATAATTGCTGTTACACCTGTTCTTACATTGTCACCTTCAATAATGGTTTCGTGGCCAACAGTTACACCTTCAACATCAGTAATAGCATTTAGCTTTCCAGTTTTTAATACTCCGATTTCAACACCATAATCTCTAAGTCTTTTATTTTGTGCGTCCATATGTATTGATAGCATTATGGTAATTATTAATATGTAATAGTTAGTCTTCATTTGTTAGAAATATCAATCTATGATTCCATTTTAGCTAATGCTTTTTTTATCATTATAATTGCCTTATCTATGGTTTCGAGTTTAGTTCTAAATGAAAGTATTGCCATTCTAATCACAAACTTTCCATTAATTAATGTTGAGCTTAAAAACACTTCGCCATCTATGTGCAACTCTTTTAAGAGTCTTTCATTGAATTTATTCTCATTATCATCATTTGTTGGAAACCAAAAATAGCTAACAGATAAATCTGGTTTAGGCCCAACTTTAAAACCTATCTTTAATAATTCTTCTCTAAAATAATGAGTTAACAATAATTTTTCTTCAAGACAGGCTACAAATGGTTCTATGCCATGCAACTGCAATGGCAGCCACAAACGCAAACTCCTAAAATGCTTTGTCAACTCTGGAGAAACGTCAGCTGGATTTACTGGTGTTTCCTCAGCTACAGCATCTTGCATATAGTTCGCCCTAACCACATGAGAATGATAGACTGCTTGTTTATCTTTTACTAAAACCGCACCTAAGCCATAAGGCAAAAAGAGTCCTTTATGAGGATCGACAACCAATGAATCAGCTAGTTCTATGCCTTTAAAATTCTCCTTTTTGTCATCAACCAATATGAAAAATCCACCATAAGCACCATCGACATGGTACCATAAATTATTCTTCTTAGCAATTTCACCAATTTCCTGTAATGGGTCAATTGCTCCAGTGTCTGTTGTGCCTGCAGAGGCTACAACCAAGAAAGGGTTTAATCCGTTTTGTTTATCAGTTTTAATTTTAAGTTTTAAATCGTCCGTTTTGATTTTTGAGTTGTCATCAAGTTTCAAATAATTAATGATAACATCTTCTAAACCAATTATTTTTAAAGCTTTATGTATACAATGATGTACTTGCTCACTAAGGTAGATTACACTCTTTTCAATGTTAGCGTTTTTAATTTTGTGCTTATCCCTTGCAGCAGTTAGAGCAATTAAATTAGCAATAGAACCTCCTGAAGTTAAATTACCTACAGCAGATTTTGGAAATCCGAACATATCCTTCATCCAATCCAAAAGTACATGTTCAATGGCTACACCTCCTGGACATGAAAAATGCATGCCAACATATTCATTGGTAATATCCACTAAAAAATCTGCTATTGCTGATGTATAAATTCCGCCTCCTGGAATATAACCAACATGTCCTCCAGAAGCAGGTTTTATTCCCTTAAGTGAAATTTCATCATTATACACTTTTAAAATCTCTGCTAATGTTTTCTTATCTCTTGAAAGCTCAAAAGCATTTGGAGTCTCTTTAGCACCAACAAAAGCTTTTGCATTTTTCAGCTTTTCAATAAATTCATTGGCATAAGTGCTTACTTCACTAATATAATTAGATCTTTGTTGTTCATTTGGTTCTAGAGCTTCTGAAATCTCATGCAGCTTATTTATCTTTTGTACAAGATTGTTCATATTTAATTGTTTGTAATAAAACAGATAATTATTAGTCATGTTAAATGTACAAAATTGAAAGATTTTTCGTATCTTAATAACACTAAATCGTATTGACTATGGAATCACATTATACAAGAATATACACTGGAAGCATGATAATTGTACAACTATTAGCCTCAAAGCTAGAAGAAGTTGGAATATCTCCTGTTATTAAAGATGAAACAGAATCTGCAAGGCTAGCTGGCTTTGGTGCTTCAATTCCTGGTTCACAAGAAGTTTTTGTTCATGAAAATGAATTGGATAAAGCTGTACCAATAGTACAAGAAGCCTTAGCTAAAATGGAAGCATAGATTAGTAGGCAGTAGCAGTAGGCAGTTAAAACTAAAAATCAGTCAAAAATTTTAGATTTTTGGCTCTCCCTTTCTTTTAGGTTTTATCTTTTATTAAGCAGTAACTGCGTACATTTTTTCCCTTAATTCCTTAATTTTTGGATCTTGCATGTACTCATCAAATGTTGTGTATCGATCAATGATGCCGTTTGGAGTTAATTCAATCACTCTATTGGCAACAGTTTGAGCAAACTCATGATCATGTGTTGTAAACAATACAGTTCCCTTAAAATTCTTTAGTGAATTATTAAATGCAGTAATGCTCTCAAGGTCCAAGTGGTTAGTTGGTTCATCCAACATTAATACGTTAGCACGTATCATCATCATACGAGACAACATGCAACGAACTTTTTCTCCTCCTGATAATACATCAGAGGTTTTTAAAGCTTCTTCTCCACTAAAAATCATCTTTCCTAAAAAGCCTCTAACATAAACTTCTTCTCGCTCTTCTTCTGTAGTTGCCCATTGACGCAACCAATCAACCAAAGTTAGTTTATTGTCAAAAAAGGCACTATTATCTAATGGCAAATAAGATTGTGTTGTGGTAACTCCCCAAGCATACTTTCCAGCATCTGCTTTTTCATTTCCAGAAATTATTTGATAAAACGCTGTTGTAGCTCTTGAGTCTTTCGAATACACAACAACTTTGTCTCCTTTAGCAAGATTTAAGTCAATATTATTAAACAAAATATCACCATCCAACGAAGATGATAAACCTTCGATATTAAGTATTTGGTCACCTGCTACTCTATCTCTTTCAAAAATAATTGCTGGATATCTTCTACTAGAACGCTTAATATCAGCAATGTTAAGTTTTTCAATCATCTTTTTTCTACTTGTAGCTTGCTTTGATTTTGCTACGTTAGCAGAGAAACGACGAATAAATTCTTCAAGCTCTTTTTTCTTTTCTTCAGCTTTCTTATTCTGTTGAGCATGTTGTCTTGCTGCAAGTTGAGAAGACTCATACCAGAAAGAGTAATTTCCTGAATAATGATTTATCTTACTAAAATCAATATCAGAAATATGTGTACAAACAGCATCTAAAAAGTGTCTGTCGTGGGATACTACAATCACACAATTATCATAATTTGCTAAGAAGTTTTCTAACCACGAAATTGTTTCATAATCCAAATCGTTAGTTGGCTCATCCATAATGAGCACATCAGGATTACCAAATAAAGCTTGTGCCAATAACACTCGAACTTTTTGTTTACCATCCAAATCTTTCATTAAGGTATAGTGAAAGTCTTCTTTAATCCCTAAATTTGATAACATGGCTGCTGCATCACTGTCTGCATTCCAACCATCCATTTCTTCAAATTGAACTTGAAGTTCACCAATTTTTTCAGCATTATCATCTGAGTAATCAGCATATAGTGCATCAATTTCTGATTTAATCTTAAATAACGGCTTATTTCCTCTTAAAACAGTTTCCAAAACTGGGAATTCGTCACACTTACTATGGTCTTGCTCAAGAACAGACATTCTTTTTCCAGGTTCAAGGTGTACATGACCAGAAGTTGGTTCTTGTTTTCCTGCTAAAATCTTTAAAAAAGTAGATTTTCCAGCACCATTTGCTCCAATGATTCCGTAACAATTTCCATTGTTAAAAGTCGTGTTTACTTCATCAAAAAGAACACGTTTACCAAACTGCACAGATAAGTTAGAAACTGATAACATTTTTTAGCTTTTTAAGTTGCCGCAAAAGTAGAAAAATACTATCATACATCAAATAAAAGCTTACATTAAAACATTTAACAGCGCGTTAACACCGCATTTCGTGTTCAAGCCATATTTTTGTAGCTAATTCAATACTCCTCAAGTCTGTATTGATTATTATAGTATGAAGAGATTATTACTATTTTTATTTACTATTTCTGTGCTAACAAGCTGTAATTCTAATTCGGAATCTGCTTGCAATCAGGCATTTATTGGTGGTGAAATCATTAACCCTATTAATGATCATATAATTCTATATGATGACACCTCACCAATTGACACGCTATATTTAGATAAAGACAATAGATTTTCCTACGAGATTGGAGAAGTAAGTTCTGGATTACATTCTTTTATTCATGGTGGACAGTATCAAGTCCTTATACTTGAACCAAATGATAGTATCATGCTAAGAACAAATACATTGGATTTTGATAAATCATTGGTTTTTACAGGTCGTGGCTCTAAGAAAAACAACTATCTTATTGATTTATTCAATACGTTAGATGGTGAAGACAAAGTCATTTATGAAGTTTCCAAAATGGAACCAGAGGAATTTTTATATGTTGTAGATTCTCTAAAATCAGAAAAACTGGAGAGATTAAAAAGGTTTACTGAGAAGTATGAGAGTTCAGAATTGTTTAAAAAAGTTGCACTAGCAAACATAAGTTATGGTTATTCTACGCACAAAGAATTATATCCTTTTAGGTATTTTGATCGTGACGAATTAAAAAACAGATCTAGTTTACCACCTAATTTTTACGACTATAGAGCAGAAATTGATTACAATGATGATCTTTTAAAAGATTTTTATCCTTACTACAATTTTCTTTTTCCACACTTTAACAACTTGGCTTTAGAAAAATATTTTGAGTTAACTAACGATTCTATTTTCGACAGAAATTCATTGGTATATCATATGAATAAGCTTGACTTAATGGATAAATTAGTTGAGCATAAAGATATTAAGAACAACTTACTAAAATACGCTACAAGAAACTTCCTCTCATATAACAACTCTGATTCTGATTGTGACGCTATGTATGAATCTTTTTTAAGCAAAACCACAAATGAGGAGCATTCTGAATACATCACCAACCTGTATAATACTATTAAGGGTTTACGTCCAGGAAATAAATTCCCTGATGTTGAAATACTAGATCATAAAAACAAGGTTATTAATATAAATGAAATGTTTGATAAGCCTACTGTTGTATATTTCTGGTCTCATGCCATTAAAAATCATTTTAAGAACAGTCACAAAAAAGTAGCAGAGCTAAAAGAGAAATATCCAAACGTTAATTTTGTTTCCATTAATATTAATGCAGATAAATTGACCATGTGGAAACGTTTGTTACATCAAAATAACTTCTCTCTAAAAAATGAATTTAGATTTAGAGACCCAATGGCTGCCAAAAAAATATTAGCAATACAATACATTAATAAGGTAATGGTTGTTGACAAAAACAATAGAATTATCACTTCAAATGCTAATATGTTCAATAATGACTTTAAAGAGTTATTAGATTTTTTATAACATAAAAAAGGCGTGATTATAAATCACACCTTTTTCTTTTTTATTTATTTCAGAAAATTAATTTCCTTTTTTATAATCTGCTAAGAATTTCTCCAAACCAATGTCAGTTAAAGGATGCTTAAGTAATCCTTCAATTGCTTTTAAAGGTCCAGTCATTACATCTGCTCCAAGTTTAGCACAATCAATAATATGCATGGTGTGACGAACTGAAGCTGCTAGAATTTCAGTGTCAAAGCCATAGTTGTCATAAATTTGACGAATTTCTGCAATAAGGTTTAATCCATCTGTCGAGATATCATCCAACCTTCCAATAAATGGAGAAACATAAGTTGCTCCTGCTTTCGCTGCTAATAATGCTTGTCCTGCAGAAAACACTAAAGTTACATTTGTTTTTATTGCTTTATCACTAAAGTATTTACAAGCTTTAACACCATCCTTTATCATAGGTAGTTTAACAACAATTTGGTCATGCAAATCGGCAAGAGCTTCGCCTTCTCTAACCATACCTTCGAAATCTGTTGCAATAACTTCTGCAGAAACATCACCATCAACCAAATTACAAATGTCTACATAATGCTTTAAAATGTTATTTGTTCCAGTAATGCCTTCTTTTGCCATTAGCGAAGGGTTGGTTGTTACACCATCTAAAATACCTAAATCTTGAGCTTCTTTTATTTGGTCAAGATTGGCAGTATCAATAAAAAATTTCATGTGTTGTGTTTTAAGTTGTGCAAAAATTCTTTGCGAATTTACAACTAATTAAAACCTGCTGAAGAAAATTTAATTAAAATATATTAACAACTGATAAAATGCTTCAATGGTTAAATCTTATAATGATTCATCAAAAGCTTTTCATAAACCTTATCAGGTAAAATTCGTTTGAGTACGATAGAAAATTTTTGCATGAACTCACCTACTTTATAATGCACTTTAGGGCTTTTAGTATTAATTATTTTATAGATAACTTTCGCCATAATGTTAGGGTCGCTTCCACTATCAACATGCTCATTCATTAAGTTTAATGTGTTCTGATAAACTTCTTTATATGGTGAATTTTCCAAAACTGGTGCATGATATCGTCCAGCTGCAATGTTAGTTGCAAAATCTCCTGGAGCAATATTGGTCATCTTAATATTAAAATCTTTAATCTCCATTCTAAAGGCTTCAGTAATTAACTCAAGAGCTCCTTTACTTGCACTATAAATACCTCTGTAAGGCAATCCCATATAACCTGCAATAGAAGTGACATTAACTATTAAACCAGAATTCTGTACTCTCATTTGTGGCAATACTGCTTTTATAACATTAATAGGTCCAAACAAATTTGTTTCAAAATTGCGTTTTATTTCATCTTCAGGAATTTCTTCAATTGGTCCAGTTATTCCAGCTCCAGCGTTATTTATTAAAACATCTATCTTACCTACTCTATTGATTATCTCTTTTACGCAATTCTGTATTGAATTAACATCAGCAACATCTAAAGCGACAAGGTCAATTTTACTATTAGTGTAATTTGAAGGATTTCTACTGGTACCAAAAACCACAAACCCTTTACTTAACAAAAACTCGCCAACAGATTTTCCAATTCCGGAAGAACCTCCTGTTATTAAAACAACTTTAGACATATAATGAAAGAAAATTAATGCTTAAAAATACAATATTAAAAAGAAAGTTTATTGTACAAAAAAAGGCAAGCTACCTACATCACACCGCTACGACCATTTACCTTTGCTTCGTTCCCGACCTGGAGGATTCAACAGGAGCTGGTTGTGTAGGACTTGCCGACCGCAAAGATACAATCTTTTAATATTTTCACAATGATTTTTTTAACTGAATTTAAATAAATAAATTGCCTGCTAAACGAAAAGTATCATGCAATTCTATAAGGTTCTAACGCTCACATTTATAGCAGTTTTTATTAACTCTTGCGGAAGTAATTCACAGTCAACTGAAAATGATTTTACTTTAACTTCAAATGCAAAATATATTCAGAGCTCTAACATATATTCTATTTCAAAAGATGAAACCTTAGAGTTAAAAATTAGTAATCCAAAAAAGCATACAATAGATTCTATTGTATATAAATTCAATAATAAAAAGACCAATGCATTAATTCCCTTGTCAAATTCTAAATTAGGGTTACAAGAACTTGTTGCTACAATATATTTTAATAATACATCGCAAACTATCAATCAAACTATTCAAGTATTGAATGATGTTGCACCAAAAATTTACGAATTTGAAATTGTTAATGAATATCCTCACGATATAACTTCTTATACACAAGGATTAGAATTTTATAATGGTGAATTATATGAAGGCACAGGACAGCGCAGAGAATCAAAGCTTAGAAAGGTTGATTACAAAACAGGAGAAGTGCTAAAAAATGTTGATTTAGAAAACAAATATTTTGGTGAAGGTATTACCATTCTCAATGACAAAATTTATCAACTTACCTGGGAAAGTAGTATAGGGTTTGTTTATGATGTTGAATCTTTTGAAAAAACTAAAGAATTCAATTATGACAAAAGCAAAGAAGGTTGGGGAATTTGTAATGATGGAACCACACTCTACAAATCTGATGGTACTGATAGAATTTGGACCTTAAATCCTGAAACTCTAGAGGAAATGGATTATATCCAAACTTATACTAATAAAGGTAAAATAGTAGGTATTAATGAGTTGGAATGGGTTAATGGAAAAATATATGCCAATCGTTATCAGTTAGATGGTGTCGCTATTATAAATCCTGAAAATGGTGCCATTGAAGGTGTTATTGACTTTCGTTCACTAAAAAAGAAAGTTACTCAACATAAAGGACTAGATGTACTGAATGGTTTAGCATGGAACTCAGAAACCAACACATTGTTTGTTACTGGAAAACGTTGGGATAAATTATTTGAGGTAAAAATTATTGAAAAGTAATAAGCCAAATACTTTTCCTTGAGTTTTAAAGTTATATTTTTAAGCCTATAATTACGTTATATCAATCTTATACATGAAAAAAGTACTATACTTTGTTTTTACCATTTCAATTCTAGTTTTTTGGAGTTCTTGCCGAAAAGATTTCGAATTTGATTTAAGCACAGGCAACTTGCAGTTTTCAAAAGACACAGTTTATTTAGACACTGTATTTAGTAATATTGGGTCAAGTACCTATAACTTAAAAGTATATAATAACAGTGATAATGATATTGTGATTCCTTCAGTAAGCTTGAGTCAAGGACAAAATTCAATGTATAGACTTAATGTAGATGGGCAAACTGGCTCTGGAGCTATTTCTGGTAAAGAATTTGAAAATGTAGAGATTCTTGCAAAAGATAGTATGTACATTTTTATTGAAACCACAATTGATATTCAAGATCTAGTTACTAGTGAAACTCAATTTTTATATACAGATGCTATTGAATTTGACACAGGTTCAAACCAACAAAATGTTGAATTGGTTACCTTAGTTAAAGATGCTGTTTTTATCTATCCTCAACGCTTTTTAAATGGCGAAGGAGAATATATCACTGAAACACTAACGTTTGATGTCGATGGCGACGGAATGGACGATGAAACTGCGATTGAAGGTCGCTTTCTCGATGACTCTGAACTCACCTTTACAAACGAAAAACCTTATGTCATTTATGGTTATGCAGCCATTGACGATGGCAAAACGCTCAATATTGAAGCTGGAGCACGAGTTCACTTTCATGCTAACTCTGGTTTATTAGTTACTTCAGGTGGTTCTATCAATGCACAAGGTGCATTGAGTAATGATGAAGAACTTATGGAAGGTGAAATAATTTTTGAAGGCGATAGATTAGAACCTGGCTTTTCAGATGTTCCAGGACAATGGCAAACCATTTGGCTCTTTAATGGAAGTACCAACAACACATTTAACCATGTGACCATAAAAAATAGTACAGTTGGTATTTTAAGCGAAGGAAATCAAGACGATAATAACAAACTGAATATTACCAACTCACAAATATATAATTCAAGCAACTTTGGAATACTTGGTAGAGCGACTTCTATCAATGCTGAAAATTTAGTGATTAATAATAGTGGACAATCATCATTTGCTGGAACCTATGGTGGACGATATAATGTTGTCCATTCGACTATTGGAAACTATTGGAACAATAGCTTTAGGCAATTCCCTTCTCTTCTACTCAATAACTATATTGTAGATGAAGACAATACAACTTTTACCAATCCGCTTGAGGAAGCGAATTTTACAAACACTATTATTTATGGGAATGATAATCCTGAAATGATTCTTGATAAAAATAGTGATGATACCTTCAACTTTAAATTCACAAATTGCTTGATTAGGTTCAACGATTCAAACAATAACTTTACTGGAAGTCAATATGATTTTGACAACATGTCGCTTTATGAAAATGTAATCTTTAATGACGACCCAGAATTTTTGGATGTTTCAATGAATAAATTTCAAATTCCAAACGGTTCACCTGCTGATGGTTTTGGTATTGTTGCTGGCAACCTATTCTCAGATATTATTGGTACAATGCGAGGCACACCAAGTGATTTAGGTGCTTATGAAAGCATTGAATTTGAGGAAGAAGATTAAACTCTACCATCTTAAAATCATAAATGTGTATCTTTAAGTTCAAATCAAAAAACAAAACAAATGATACGTACAGTTACAATCTTACTCTGTCTACTGACTTTAAATTTAAGTCAAGCCCAAACTAACAAACAAGGCGTTGAAAAAGCTTGCATGAATTACCTTGAAGGATTTTATGAAGGAGATACAGACAAACTTAAAGCTTCTTTACAACCTTCCTTAAATAAATTCGGATTTTGGAAAGACAAAGACTCTGGTGATTACAAGCAAGTTAACCACATGTCTTTTGATGCAGCATTAGCATTTGCTAAAAATGTAAAAGAGAAAAAAGAATTTCCTGCAGCAGATGCTCCTAAAAAAGTTGAAATTTTAGATATTAGCAATACTATTGCCTCAGCAAAAGTCACAGCATGGTGGGGAATTGACTACATACTACTATCTAAACGAGGAGACAAATGGATGATAGAACAAGTCATTTGGGAAGGTCCTCTAGAAAATTAAGATAAAAAAAAGCAGCTTTAAAGCTGCTTTTTTTGTTCTACATTTTAATTATACAAACAAAGGTCGATGCGACATTAACGCATTTACTTTTTTTGCAACAACTTCAAGTACATTCTCATCTTCATAATTTTGAATAACTTCATCAATAAGAGCTACAATACCTTCCATATCATCTTCCCTTAAACCTCTTGTTGTAACAGCTGGAGTTCCAACACGAATTCCAGAAGTCACAAATGGACTTTTATCATCAAACGGAACCATATTCTTGTTTACAGTAATATCTGCTTTTACAAGAGCTTGTTCAGCGTCTTTACCTGTAATATTTTTATTCCTTAAGTCAATAAGCATCATGTGATTGTCTGTTCCTCCAGAAATAATTTTATAATCTCTATCAACAAAAGCTTTTGCCATCGCTTCTGCATTCTTTTTCACCTGAAGTGTGTAATGCATAAAATCATCTGTTAATGCCTCTTCAAATGCAATAGCCTTAGCAGCAATAATATGTTCCAATGGACCTCCTTGGTTTCCAGGAAATACTCCAGAGTTTAATAATGAAGACATCATACGCAGATTGCCATTTTTTAACTTTAAACCAAAAGGGTTTTCAAAATCCTGTCCCATCATAATCAATCCTCCTCTTGGTCCACGCAATGTTTTATGCGTAGTCGTTGTAACAATATGACAATGAGGTAATGGGTCACTTAAAATTCCTTTTGCGATTAATCCAGCTGGATGAGAAATATCTGCCATTAAAATAGCTCCAACACTATCAGCGATTTCACGAAAACGCTTAAAGTCCATATCTCGCGAATAAGCAGAAGCTCCAGCGATTATCAATTTTGGTTGCTCTGCTGTAGCAATAGCTTGCATTTTATCATAATTCAGTTCACCTGTTTCTTCATCAACACCATAAAAAACAGGGTTATATAATTTTCCAGAGAAATTAACTGGCGAACCATGAGTAAGGTGACCACCATGAGACAAATCAAATCCTAAGATGGTATCTCCTGGTTTTAAACAAGCAGCAAAAACTGCAGTGTTGGCCTGACTTCCAGAATGTGGCTGTACATTAACATAAGCTGCTCCAAAAAGCGTTTTGGCTCTATCAATGGCCAACTGCTCAACTTCATCAACAACTTCACATCCTCCATAATAACGCTTACCAGGATAACCTTCCGCATATTTGTTGGTTAAAACAGAACCAGCTGCTTCCATAACTTGTTCACTGACAAAATTTTCAGAAGCTATAAGCTCCAATCCATTGATTTGGCGTTCTTTTTCTGCTTGAATTAATTCGAAGATTTGTAAATCGCGTTGCATAAAGTTTCCTTATTGTTAAATTACTTTCAAAAATAATAAATACATTAGTTTAATTAATCAAATAATATATATTTACATAGAATTTAATAACAACTAATTAACAATACGATTATGCCTTTATCAGCAAACAACCCAAATAGAGCATCATGGTTGTACGTCAATAAGCACTCAGATTTTCCAATTCAAAACATTCCTTTTGGTGTTTTTCTTACCAGAGAAGACGTCATTACCATAGGAACCAGAATTGGTGATACTGCTATTGACCTAGGAGCCTTACATCAATTAGGTTATTTTGATGGCATTCCGTTAACCGATGATATTTTTCTTCAAGATACCTTGAACGATTTTATTGCTGATGGAAGACAAACTTGGAGAGCAGTTAGAAATCGTATTGCTGAAATTTTTGATGCCGAAAACGAAACCCTAAAAAACAATACAAAACATAAAGAGATTGTATGCTTTAGGTTAGATGAAATTGAAATGCAAATGCCAGTCTTAGTTGGTGATTACACAGATTTTTATGCTAGTAAAGAGCATGCTACAAATGTTGGCACCATGTTTCGTGGTGAAGACAATGCATTAATGCCAAATTGGTTGCATCTTCCTGTTGGATATCATGGTAGAAGCTCCTCAATAGTAACTACTCATATTCCAATTCATAGACCTCAAGGGCAAACATTACCCCAAGGCGCAAGCAAACCAACCTTTGGACCAAGCAAATCAGTCGATTTTGAACTTGAAATGGCCTTTATTACTACAGATGCTAATGATTTAGGTGAACCAATTCCAATTGAAGAAGCTGAAGATTATATCTTTGGTTTGGTTCTTTTTAATGATTGGTCAGCTCGCGATATTCAAAAATGGGAATATGTACCGCTTGGACCATTTTTAGGTAAGAATTTTGCATCTACAATTTCACCATGGATTGTAACACTGGATGCATTAGAGCCTTTTAGAGTAGAATCTCCAAAGCAAGACCCAAAACCGCTTCCATATTTGCGTTTTAAAGGTAAAAAGAGCTACAACATCAATCTAGAAGCTGCTATTAAACCAAAAGGTGCTAAAGAAACTATTGTATGTAAATCAAACTTTAAATATATGTACTGGAATATGGTACAGCAATTAGCACATCACACAGTTAATGGTTGTCCTGTAAATTCAGGTGATATGATGGGAAGTGGAACCATTTCTGGTCCTACTGAAGATTCTTATGGCTCAATGTTAGAACTTACTTGGAGAGGTGAAAAACCAATTAAAATGAAAGATGGTACCAAGCGAAAGTTCGTCAATGATAATGACACAGTTATCATGAGAGCATATTGCGAAAATGACGATGTTCGTATTGGGTTTGGTCAAGTAAAAACAGAATTACTTCCTGTTTTTAATCCAAAAAAGAAAAAATAGTAAATAGTTATAAAACAAATACTTACAGCCTTTAATAGTTAACTATTAAAGGCTGTTTTCATGTTTGGCATCATAATTGAATTTTAAATTATAATATTAATTTAAAACACAAGATTATGAAGAAATTACTACTCCTAACAGTCCTTCTTTCAGTACTAGTATCTTGTGGTGGAAGAAAGCAAATTGAAAAGCAGCTACACTCTGGCAACTACGATGTTGCTATTGTTAATGCTTTAAAGAAACTTGAAAACAACAAAGACAAAAAGCGAAAGCAAAAATTTGTTGTGATGCTTGAAGATGCTTACTACAAAGTAGTAGAGCGTGATTTAAAAACAATTAAACATCTTAAAAAAGATGGCAACCCAGAGCAGTATAAAGCTATTTATGAAATTTATACTGATTTGAATGCTCGTCAAGAGGCTATCAAGCCAGTTCTTCCATTAAAAATTGGCAACAAATATTTAAATCTCAATTTCAATGATTACTCTAATGAAATTGTAGATTACAGATATAAGGTTTCAGATTATTTAATTGATAAAGGCATTGCTTTATTAGATTCAGACGATAAATACAACGCAAGAGAAGCTTATGATATATTTAGGTATATAGAGAACATCAATCCGAATTTTGAAGAAACTAGAGATTTAATGCTAGAAGCTCACCAAAAAGGAATTGATTATGTGATTGTGAATATTGAAAACAGAACACGCCAAATCATACCAGCAAGATTGGAACAAGAGCTTTTGGATTTTGATACTTATGGTTTAGATCAATTCTGGACAGAATACCATGCTAACAAAGATGAAACCATTGCTTACGATTATGCAATGCAATTACAGCTTAAGCGTATCTTGATTTCGCCAGAGGAATTAAGAGAAAAACAATTGGTAAGAAGAAAACAAATTGTTGATGGCTGGGAATATCAATTGGACGGTAATGGTAATGTTATGAAAGATAGTTTGGGTAATGATATAAAAATAGATAGAATTATCGGTGTTAGAGCTCGTTTCTCTGAATTCAATCAGTTTAAATCTACTCAAGTTCTGGCTGATGTTGTTTATACAGATTTAAAGTCGAACCTAGTATTAGATGCATTTCCAATAGACACTGAATTTGTGTTTGAAAACAGGTTTGGCGTTTATAGAGGCGATAAAAGAGCTTTGACTAATAATGACAGAGCCTTATTAAGACAGCGTAGAGTACATTTTCCATCTGATGAACAAATGGTTTACGACTCTGGCGAAAACATAAAACAAAGGCTTAAACAAATTATTAATTCTTATAGACTTAGAGGTTAATCAAAAAAACTCCCAATTAATTGGGAGTTTTTTATTCTAATAAATTGTCAATTTTGTTTATTTGTTTAATTCTTCACTTATTAAATCTCCAATAGAAGAAAGATTTCTTAGAATACTTGTTCTTTCTCTATCAGACGTATTAATTTGGTAACATATCGAAAATTTATCTTGAGCATAATAAATCATGTTAGTAATATATCCTGGCATAAAGCCACTATGTCCATACGTGATACCAGAAGAACCTTCTTTAATATGAACACCCAATCCCCATTTACCTCCTAGCCTTCCAGCATCTATGCCATCAAAATATTCCTTAAGTAAAGAAGCATCAAACATTTTACCTTCATATATCTTTTTTCCCAAAACCGCTAAATCATGAGTAGTAATTACTAAGCCACCACCAGCCCATTCAAAATTCAAATTATATCTACTATTTCCATTTTTATCAAATTGCAATCCTGGAAAAAAAGAATCATTTTCAGCATTATATCCTTGTGCAACATCTTTATAATTTCTTTCTGTTTGTGGAACTACATTTTTTAAATCGGCCTTATCTAACACTCTCTTTTGAACTTCTTCATACAAAGAATTCCCTGTTATTTTTTCAATAAGCATAGCAAGAATGATATAATTAGTATCCGAATATGAGAAACTTGCGCCAACTTTAAATTCGGGCTCATTATCAAATATATAAGATAAAAGCTCCTTTGGTTCCCACTTTTTATCGACGTCCTTAACTATATCATCCTGAAATTCAGGAGAAAAAACATATCTAGGAATACCTGTTTCATGTCGCATTAAGGCACGAACTGTAAGATGCTTTGCATTTGGAATTTTATTGAACCATGAATACTCAGACATCGTTTGAAAAATAGGTTCGTCTAATTTGAGTATTCCTTCCTCAATCAATTGAAGAGCTACTACAGAGTAAAAGACTTTACCAGTACTTCCACCTAACATCTTAGTATCAGAAGTCATTTTTATTTTATTCTCAACATCTGCCCAACCTCTAGTAAATGTTTTTGAACTTCCATCTGGTAAAACCAATGAAAATGATAGTCCAGGTGCTGTGGAGTCTTTCCATAACTCATCCAGATTATCATCAATAACCTTTACAATTCGGTCATTAATACTATTTTGTGCTGATACCTGAATTAATAAAAAACAATTAAGAATTAAAAAAAATCTTCTCATTACATTTAAGGAATAAATTATTTCCCTAAAGTAACTTAAATTAATTTTAATTATTAAAATTTTTAAATGGTTCTTATTCAGTGAAGTTGCTCAAATCTAAACCATTAATAGCACCATGACTTGCATGTGTAACCACTATACCATTTTTTATCACAAGCAATTGAGGAGATTCGTGCATCACTTGAAATTTGTAACCTACTTCATTAGATACTTCTCTGTAGCTCAATAAATCTAAGTAATACAAATCTAAATTTGCATCAACATCATAAGCCTCAATAAATTGGTTCATGACCATTCTACTAATACCACAACGTGTGGAGTGCTTAAAAATAACCTGAGTTTTAGTTTTCGATTTACCTTCAATATCCCTTAGTTGGTCAATAGTGTTCAAAGCAATCCAAGGTAATCGTTTTTCTTCTTTAGGTTCAGAAGTTTTAAAAATGTTCTTAAATAATCCCATAATGTCTAAGTCGCAGTTACAATTTAACCTTACAAACTGACGAAAAGTCGCGTCATTTCTTATGTTTACAGACAAAATGTCGTTCAATTTGCATTGGTAAGGTTATTGAACAAAGCTAAGCAGAAAAGAAAAAATTAGCATTATGAATTTTAACAACTATACAATAAAATCACAAGAAGCCATACAACAAGCGCAGCAAATTGCACAAGGATATGGTCATCAACACATTGAAAACGAGCATGTTTTCAAAGCCATTTTTGAGGTTGATGAAAATGTATTGCCTTTTATATTAAAAAAGCTAAATGCCAATATCGCAATGCTTCAACAAGCATTGGATAAACAGCTGGAAAGCTATGCTAAAGTATCAGGCACAGACTTGATGCTTTCAAGAGATTCTGGAACTACTTTGAATGAAGCGTCTAACATTGCAAAAAAAATGAAGGACGATTATGTTTCAATTGAACATTTGTTGCTTGCTATTTTTAAATCAAAGAGCAAAATTGCTCAAATGCTCAAGGACCAAGGTGTCACAGAAAAAGGGTTACAAGCTGCCATTGAAGAATTACGTAAAGGAGATAGAGTGACTTCACAAAGTCAAGAGGACACTTATAATTCTTTAAACAAGTATGCAAAAAACTTAAACCAATTAGCAAAAGATGGTAAGTTGGACCCTGTGATTGGTCGTGATGAAGAAATACGTAGAATACTACAAATTCTTTCACGTCGAACCAAAAACAATCCAATTTTAGTTGGAGAGCCAGGAACTGGTAAAACAGCAATCGCAGAAGGCTTAGCGCACAGAATCATTGATGGCGATATTCCTGAAAACCTAAAAGAGAAACAGATTTTTGCTTTGGATATGGGAGCACTTATTGCTGGAGCAAAATATAAAGGTGAGTTTGAAGAACGTCTAAAATCCGTTATTAAAGAAGTTACAACTAGCGAAGGCGATATTGTCCTATTTATAGACGAAATCCATACACTAGTTGGAGCTGGTGGTGGACAAGGTGCTATGGATGCTGCCAATATCTTAAAACCAGCCTTAGCTCGTGGTGAATTACGTGCCATTGGAGCAACGACTTTGGATGAGTACCAAAAATATTTTGAAAAAGATAAAGCTCTTGAGCGTCGTTTTCAAAAAGTGATGGTTGATGAACCAGATACTGAAAGCGCCATTTCTATTTTACGTGGTATTAAAGAAAAATATGAAACACACCACAAAGTTCGCATTAAAGACGAAGCTATTATTGGTGCTGTAGAGTTATCAGAGCGATATATTACCAATCGTTTTCTTCCAGACAAGGCTATTGATTTAATGGATGAAGCTGCTTCCAAGCTGAGAATGGAAATCAACTCCAAACCAGAAGAATTGGATGTATTGGATAGAAAAATCATGCAATTAGAAATTGAAATTGAAGCGATTAAAAGAGAAAAAGATGAAGCTAAACTAAAAAATCTTCGTTCCGATTTAGCTAACCTTAAAGAAGAGCGTAATGAAATCAACGCTAAATGGAAAAGTGAGAAGGAAGTTGTTGACAATATTCAGAATACGAAATCGAATATTGAAGAATATAAGCTTGAAGCTGAACGCGCTGAACGTGAAGGTGATTATGGTAAGGTTGCTGAAATCAGATACGGAAAAATTAAAGAAGCTACCGAAAAACTTGAGAAGCTTCAAAAAGAACTTCAAGACAATCAAAGTGAAAGTTCATTGATCAAAGAAGAAGTCACCTATGAAGATATCGCTGAAGTTGTAGCAAAATGGACAGGAATTCCTGTTACCAAAATGATTCAGAGTGAGCGAGAAAAACTTCTCAAATTGGAAGATGAATTACATAAACGAGTGGTTGGACAAGAAGAAGCCATTACTGCTGTAAGTGATGCAGTACGTCGCTCTAGAGCTGGTTTACAAAACCCACAAAAGCCAATTGGTACATTCTTATTCCTTGGAACCACTGGAGTTGGTAAAACAGAATTAGCAAAAGCATTGGCAGAATATCTTTTTGATGATGAGAATGCAATGACAAGAATAGACATGAGCGAATACCAAGAACGTCATGCAGTAAGCAGATTAGTTGGTGCACCTCCAGGATATGTTGGCTATGATGAAGGTGGACAACTTACTGAAGCTGTACGCAGAAAGCCTTATTCTGTAGTGCTATTAGATGAAATTGAAAAAGCACATCCAGATACGTTTAATATTTTGTTACAGGTATTGGATGAAGGCAGATTAACAGATAACAAAGGTCGTATTGCAGATTTCAAGAATACCATAATCATTATGACCTCTAATATGGGAAGTGATATTATACAACAGCGTTTTGAAGCAACAAAAGATATTGATTCTGCTATGGAAGCTGCAAAAATTGATGTCTTAGCAATATTAAAGCAAAGTGTAAGACCTGAGTTTTTAAATAGAATTGATGATACAATAATGTTCACACCTTTATCAAAAGAAAATATTGTAGATATTGTTGGACTTCAATTAAAAGGTGTTACTAAAATGGCTGCAAAGCAAGGCATTACCTTTGATGCTACTCAAGAAGCGATTCACTACTTAGCAGAAAAAGGTTATAACCCAGAGTATGGTGCACGTCCTGTAAAACGAGTGATCCAAAAGGAAGTGCTTAATGCGTTAAGCAAAGAAATATTGGCTGGAAATGTAAATACAGACAGCATTATTTTACTAGATGCCTTTGACAATGAATTAGTTTTTAGAAATCAAGCAGATCTTGTAGAAGAAATGTAACAATTTACTTTTTTAACAGTCTTATAGTTGGTTGGTTAGTTGAAAAGCAGCGCAAGTTCCAAATTTGGAATACGTGTTGCTTTTCCGTTTAAAAAACTTCCTAAAAAGCATCATGATATTTATCATTGTTTTAACTTTACCATGTTACTACATTTATAGTTATGAAACTAAATAAATATATTGACCATACTTTATTAAAACCAACTGCCACAAAACAGGATATTCTTCAATTATGCGAAGAAGCTAAGCAATATAAATTCTTTTCTGTGTGTGTAAATAGTTGTCATGTTAAACTTGTGAAAGAGCAGTTAAAAGGTTCAGATGTAAAGATCTGCAGTGTCGTTGGTTTTCCTTTGGGTGCAATGAGCACTGAAGCCAAAGCTTTTGAAGCCAAACAAGCTTTAAAAGATGGAGCTGATGAAATTGATATGGTTATAAATATTGGATTATTAAAAAGTAAGGATTTTGATGCTGTTTGGAAAGATATTGAAGCTATAAAAAAGCTAATGCCAAATCATGTTCTAAAGGTTATTTTGGAAACCTGTTATTTAGAAGAACTTGAAATCATCAAAGCCAGTGAGCTAGCTATACAAAGTGGAGCAGATTTTATTAAAACCTCAACAGGTTTTGGTTCTGGAGGAGCAACTTTACACGACGTAAAACTTATGAAAATTGTTGCAAAGCATTGCAATACCAAAATCAAAGCCTCTGGTGGTATTAGAGACTATGAAACTGCTATGGAATATATTAACTTAGGTGTTGAGCGTTTAGGTGTATCATCTGGAATAGCAATCATGAATGGAGAACAATCTGAATCAGACTATTAAAAACATAAACAATGAGTGTACATATAGAAGCCAAAAAAGGAGATATTGCAGAAACCATTTTACTTCCTGGTGATCCTTTACGAGCAAAGTGGATTGCAGAAACGTTTTTAGAAAATCCAGTTTGTTTCAATCGTGTGCGAAACATGTTTGGGTATACAGGAACTTACAACGGGAAAAAAGTATCTGTAATGGGAACAGGAATGGGAGTTCCAAGTATTTCTATATATGCACATGAACTCATAAACGAATTTGGTGTGAAAAACCTTATTCGAGTTGGTAGCGCAGGATCCTATCAAAAACATGTAAAACTTTATGATGTAGTTCTTGCAATGGCTGCGTCGTCAAATTCTGGTGTGAACGAATTACGCTTTGGTGGTGCTGACTATGCTCCTACTGCTAGTTTTGAGCTATTTACTAAAGCTGTTGACGCTGCGAAACATAAAAACATCAATATTAAAGCAGGTAATGTTTTTACAAGCGATGTGTTTTATGCAGATGATTTTGAAAGTTACAAGAAATGGTCAAAATTTGGAGTGTTATGTGTAGAAATGGAAGCAGCAGGTTTATATACGGTTGCTGCAAAACATAACGTCAATGCACTTGCTATATTAACCATATCTGATTCTTTGGTTTCAGGTGAACGCACTACAAGTAAAGAGCGTGAAACTACATTTAAAAACATGATTGAAATTGCCTTGGAACTGGCTTAGAATATTTATTAAAATAAATATTAAATGTATAACTTATAAACTAATGTATAAAACACTCTTAGTATTCTTAATTTCTAGTTTTCTTCTTGGCTGCAAATCCGAACCAGAAAAAATGATATTCAATGAAGGTTTTGCAGCTTTTATAGTAAAGGATATTAGCACATCAATTGATTGGTATACAAACAAATTAGGTTTTGAAATTATAAATGAAACCAACCTAGAAGAAAGAGGTATTAAACAAGCAAACCTAAAATTGGGCAACACAAACATAGAGCTGATTGAAAGTACTAAATCTATTGACCCTTTTGAAAATAACACAAAGAAAGGCTTGGTTCAAGGTATTTTTAAAATAGGTTTCGTTGTGTCCGACTTTGATAAATGGAAAAATCATCTCATTGAACAACAGTTAATTACCGAAAAAGATATTGTTACCAATCCTATTGACAACAAAAAAATGTTGATTATTAAAGATCCAGATGGAAATAGGATACAATTATTCGAGAATTAATCTTAACTTTAAATTTCTAAAAAAAAATCAAATGAAAAAATATATCGTCCTCTTACTTGCCATAACTTTTGCTTTACCAGCTTGTGCTCAAGAAGCTGAAACATCTACTGAAACTTCAACGTTTTACTTTATTCGTCATGCTGAAAAAGATAGAAGTGATAAAGAAAATAGAAATCCGAACCTAACTGAACAAGGTATTTTAAGAGCAGCAAAATGGAGTATTGTTTTACAACATGTAGATTTTGATGCTGTATATTCAACCGATTATAACAGAACCAAACAAACTGCTCAACCAACTGCCGAGAAAAATGGATTGGAACTAACCATGTACGATCCAAGAAATCTTGATGGAAAAGCTTTTATATTAGAAAATAAAGGTAAAAAAGTACTGGTCGTTGGACACAGCAACACAACTCCTGCTTTTGTTAATGCGGTAATAGGCAAAGAAAAGCATGCCCAAATTGATGATAATAATAATGCTAATTTATATATTGTAACTGTATCGCCTTCAGGAGAAATAAGCGATGTTGTTTTGGTAATTAATTAGCCTTACTACTTGACACTAATATTTTCAAGTTCAATTTTAGAGAGAAGTTTCAAGTTTCCAGATTCAAAGGCTTTGTCTAAATCCAGTAATGTTACTGAACTGTCTTCAGATTTATAGTTATTATAGTCAACAAAGCGTAATCCATTTACAATTCGCTCATTATACGCTTCTCTGAAACGTATTCCTATACCATCATCTTCGATGTATGAATAGGCAATATAATTTGCCTTAAAAGTTTCCTTATCAATCCAGTAAATAAAGACATCTTCAAAGTCCTCTCCACCTCCTTCTTGATTAAAGGTCACTTTGATTTTATAGTAAAATTTATCTTTAAGGGAAACTTCATCCAAACTACTTTTATTCACTGCAGCATCATTTAATCCATAAGGCAATAATGCAAAGTAATGCACAGAGTTTACTGAACTCGTATATTTTACAGCCATACTATCTGGAATATCAGCAACTTGATCATTTACAAAGCGCTCGAAACCTTCATTATTTAAAACATCCTTAATAGTACCTATTGAGTCTTGAAATTCTCTTTCGTATTGAAACATTCCATCATTCCTTACCGAACGATAATGCTTGTCTCTGAAATCAAAGTCAATTTCAGCATTTAAATATTTTTCACCTCCAGAGGTTTCAATGGTTTTATCAACTATGTCTTGAGCAGATAACGAAGTCTCGGTCTTACATGAAACAACTGCTATTCCCAACAATAATAACCCAAATAGATATCGCATGAATCAGTTTTTAGTACTTGTCGTAAAATTACGTTTTTACTAACAAAATAAAAACTAATAACGAACTCTAGTTTTGGTACATGCACAATTACTTATTCCACGTAGAAAATCCAGTCCTACTGTGACAACATGAGTTCCTGAATTATATGCTGATAATCCGTTTGTAGTAAATTGATAAGCATAGCCAAAATAAAACACTGATTGTTTAAAGCCAATCATTGGACCAATATTAAGAGGTTTAAAGAACTGGTCGTTTAAGAACCTATAAGAAATTCCTCCCCAAAAATAATTTTCATCTCTACCAAATTTTCTAATTTTAAAATTCAAATCAGTACTTGATCTACCATCATTAGCGAAATATTGAAAAAACACAGAAGGTTCAAACTCAAACTCATTCTTTTTAGTATAACCTCCAATAGTCATTCCCGAATATACTTGCATGTTAAAAAGTACATTTGGTTCAAATGGCCTAATGCTTTCATCAATCTTTTTTGGCAAAATATTATTGGCATTAACACTTAAAAAGTAGTTTCTAAACCTGTATAGTACACCAACATCAAAATTGCTATTAGTAGTTTTTCTATCATCAGTAACAAAAGGGTCTATAACTGGGTTTTCATAAGTTGTATTAAAATTATCAATATCAATTCTGAAATTATTAATATTATACGAAAGCCCTAAAGACAAATACTGTTCTGTAGGTATATCAAGAATCAAGTGATGTGAAAATGAAAACTTTGCTCCTGTTTGTATTGTATTACCATTTCTGTCATTATAAAATGACAAACCAACACCTGAACGGTCTGCAATTCTTATATCACCATAAAATGATTGGTTATCAGGTGCTCCCTTTATCCCAACCCATTGAGTCAATCCATTAGCTCTTAATTTTAAATTATCTCCAATTCCAGCATAAGTTGGAGCAATCACAAAATTATTATCTGCGAGATATTGAGTAAAAACTGGTAAATTCATTTCTTGGCCATAACTGTAAGTTATGATCATGAGCATTAAGTATATTGTAGTTTTTTTCATTGTCTTAGTTTTTACGTTTGGTAGCGACCAATTTTTAGCGATATAAAGTGAAGTGACCTACAAAATCACGATTATCATTTACATCATTTAGTTTTACTACATACCAATAATCTCCAGTAGGAAGTTCATTTCCTCTGTATTTACCATCCCATTTTTCGCCTTGTCTTAATGTTGCTACTGCACGTCCATATCTGTCATAAATATCAAAAGTCAGGTTTGGATATTGCTCAGTACAACCTGGTCCCCAATCATCAAGTACACCATCACCATTAGGTGTAAAGTAATTTGGAATACACACATCTATATACTCCATGTAAATGGATGCAGTTGCTTCACAGCCATTTGCATCAGTTACGACGACAGTATATGTTCCTGTTTCATAAATCGTAAACGTGTTTGTGTTTCCGTAATATTCTCCATTTAATGTATATTCATAAGGTTGAGAGCCTCCAGTTGTAATGGCATCAAATTGATTTAAACCACTTTCTTGAAGCGTTAAAACCAATGCTTCAAAATCAGGAATTTCAAAAAACTCGGTTCTTTGAATACATCCATTTGTATGCCTTACATCTACATAATGATTCAATCCAGCAGGAACATCTATGAAAACATTACTTGCTTGGAAAGGACCTCCATCTAGTGAATAATCTAGATCTGAAGGATCTAAGCTACCATCTACTGATACTGTTACTGAATTTGATGGAGCATTATTCACACAAGCAAATTCAACATCTAATGTTGGGTCAATTAAAACTGATTCTGGGAAAGTAATATTCCATTCAGATTCACAACCAAGTGCATCACGCACATAAACAACATGATCACCTCCAGCAAGACCAGTAAAGTCAAATTGGGTTTGAGTTGGTCCTCCAGTTGTATATGTCCCATCAATATCATCCAAACTTACACTATAAGGTAGGTTTCCTCCTGATATTTCGACACTAAACTCTCCATCCATATCACCTTCACATACCTCTGGAAGTATTGAACCTCCAACAATACTCAACGTTACTGGAATTGGATCATCTATCACAAAATCGATTAAGACATAACATCCTAATTCGTCTTGAGCAATTGCTTGGTAAGTTCCTGGTGCTAAGTCTTCAAAAATTGGTGAGTCAAAAAACTGATCCAATTGAGGTGAAATAGCATATTTTATAGTTCCTGTACCTCCTGAAGCATTGATTACCAACATACCATCGTTACTTCCACTACATGTTACATTAGTAACTGTGTAATTTGCAATTAATGGTGATGAAGGCTCATTTATGGTAATTATAGCTGAAGTCGATAAACAATCACTACTTTCAACCTGAACTTGATATGTTCCAACAGTAAGATTGGTAAAAACACCTGGACTATCTTGAGTTGGTGCTGGTACAATATCAACACCTGAAGCATCTTGTAACGTATAAATATAACTCCCTAAACCTCCTTCGGCAGTTGCCACAATAGTACCATTATTATCGCCAACGCAATTAATCATAATGTCAGTAGCTTCCAAGTTAACCTCTAGATTTGGTAAAGGGTCTATTGTAATTTCATTAGATACAGCAGAGATACAACCATTTGCATCTTGCACATAGTACATATACGTTCCTGGAGTTACAGAAAACGTTGTGGATGTTGTAAAAGAACCTATAATAGTCGTAAACGTAATATCGTCACTGTAAGTGTATGTTCCTGTTCCTCCAGTTGCACTAAGGGTCAGGGTTGCATCCACTGTACAAGTAGGTGTCGTTGCTGCAACCAAATTGGCTTGTATTTGAGTAGGTTCATCAATTATGACATCTGCAGAAATAAATTCACAATTATAACCATCATTCACAACAATTTGATAAGTTCCTGCTCCTAAATCAGTAAAAGTTGGAGAGGTTTGAGGGCCAGAAGAGCTTACTGTAGGCGAAATCATATTTAAAGTATACATATAACCTGTTCCAGCACCACCTGATGTTGCATTAGCAGTTATAGTAGCATTAGAATCACCAAAACACGATAACATAGTTGTGCTCGCAGTTACAGTTGTTGTTATTGGCGTAGGAATATCTAGTGTTATGTTTTCAGAAACAATACATCCTCCTGCATCTCTTACGTTTACTGTATATGTTCCAGCACTTAGGTTTGTAAATGTTCCGTTTGTTGAATAAGGCACCGTTGCAGTTCCTGTTAATTCGTATTCAAAAGTTCCCCAACCTCCACTCGCAATAGCAGTAATTGTTCCACTATCGTCATCACAAGTAACATTGGAAGTTTCAGATATAACCAATGCTAAAGGGTCAGCAGGTGAAGAAATAATCACGCTTGATGTATTAGAACAAAATGGGCTTGCTGTTTCAGTAATCACTACAGTGTATGTTCCAGAAATTAGACCTGTAACCAAAATTGGGTTAATAGATGTATTAGCTGAAACAACTCCAAATACCGAAGTACTTGTACTATCAAACACTTCATAATTATATGGTCCAGAATAACCACTTACGTTCAACTCAAATGAACCTGTATTATCACCAAAGCAAGTTACTGCTGAAGGTGTCGTAGTAAACGAAGGCAAAGCAGCTTCAGGTACAACCACCTCAACATCTTCAGTACAAAGTGTCGTTGAATCAGTAATTGTAACTGTATAAGTTCCAGATGGAACACCTGTAAATACATTTCCAATTAAAGTAATAGATGCAGGATTTGGACTGATAGTATAGGTATAAGTACTACTTCCTCCTGAGCCTATTACAGTAATTTCTCCATCATCATTATTACATGAAGGTATCGCTGTGATATCTGGAATAATCTCTAATGGAGGAGCAATATCAACTGAAACCAAATTTCCACAACCGTTTGCATCCTGTATTTGAATTGTATGAGTTCCCGAAGCTAAGTCTGATATTGTAAAAGGCGCTGTTAAAGTTTGAAAAGCACCACCATCAATACTATAAGCATAAGGTGCAATTCCTGCAGACACTAAGGTAACATCGATCTCATAATCACCATCTGCAGTAGTACATTGATTATTTAAACTTGCAGCTATAACTGGTTCTGGTTCAGAAGGCAATACTAAAACTGGAGTAGTTCTAATACAGCCATAAGCGTCCATTACATGAACATAGTAACTATTCGCATTTGCATTAAATACACTAGCTGATGCCCAAAATGGATCAGTTGGAAGTGGTGGTACAGCAGACGTTGTTAGTTGGTATAAATATGGAGCAGTACCATTGGTAGCAATAGCACTAATAACTCCTGAATTTGGATTACAATTTGCATCTTTATCAACTGTAGCAGTAATACCCAAATCAATAGCAGATTCAGTAATATTGAATGGTATAGTTACAACACTACAACCAGCATTTGGTCCTGAAGTTTCCGTAATTAAAACAAAATACGTTCCATAAGGTAATGGTCCTAAATTTGTAATTGGTAAAGAACCTCCTGCAGGTACAATTCCAGAACCTGAAATTCCTGTAGTTGTTGTGGATAATGAATTAAATATTTCATAATTCACATTTGTTGGAACACCATAGATACTATTAATTGTAAATGAAACATTACCATCTGCACTACCAACACAAGTAATATTATTAGATGTTAAAGCATCAGCTGTTAAAGTTGAATTAGTTGGTATTGGTGAAGTTGCTGTTTCAAAATAACTACATCCTGTTGATGCGTCATAAACAATAAACGTATAAGTAACTCCTGGTAATAAACCTGTAAACGTTGCAGATTGACTTCCTGGGAAATCCTCTGGAATCCAAGTTCCTCCTGGTGGAGGTGGTGGAATAAATCCTTGGTAAATATCAAAATAGAAAGGTCCTGAACTTACTAATGTTGTTCCGATACTTACTACAGCTTCACCTCCTAAGGTACAATCAACCGTTGAGTTTATCGAAATATCCAAATCATTTGGTGGTGAGGCAACTACGATATCTTGAACTAGCATCGTACATCCATTAGCATCGACTACTAGAATTTGATACAATCCGAAATCAACTACATCAAATGTCGTAGAAACTGTACCTGTGGCATTCAATTCAGAAGCTGAATAACCATTAGTACTTGTTACAAAATAATTATATGGTGCTGTTCCTCCAGTTACACTATCAATTATTACAGAACCTTGTGAAACGCCGCCACCAGAACAAGAAATATCGACAGCATGATATGCCACTATTATTGGGTCTGGTTCAGCAATTACAATTGTTTCTGTATCTGTACAAGATTTAGAATCTGTTAAGGTGATCGTATAGTTACCAGCAGTTAATCCACTAGTTTGTGTTCCATAATCAACACCAGTTGTGTTGTTATAAACATTAATAACAAATGCTGGTGTTCCTACCGAAGGGTTAATTGTGATATCAATTGCTGCATTAGAGTCTCCATTACATAAAATAGGAGCAGTTTGCACAACAGATATTATTTCTGGCAATGAGATTGCATTTACGGTTTGCACGCCTGATTCAACAATACAACCATTAGCATCTGTTATTTGAAATTGGTATGTTCCATCAGTCGTCACAGTATATGTAAACGGAGAACCTGTTGTCCCTAAATTTGTATAACCACCTCCATTAAAAGAAACAGCGTAAGTAAATGGTGCAGTACCACCGGAAATGGTTCCTGTAATAATTCCATCAGGTGAAGCAGTACAATCCAAGTCTTTAGTTAAAACAGTACTTATCGTTATTGGTGGTAAAGGTGGAATAGTATAAGATTCACTATAAGTACAATCATTAGCATCTCTTACTTGAAACGTATAAGTTCCTGGCGCTAATCCTAAGAAAATATTTGATGTTTGATAGGCAGTAGCAGAAGTAGCTGGTGCAATTATTTGATATTCCAATGGTGCTGTTCCTCCAGTTGTTCCAGTAATAGTTATATCTGATGTTACTGATGGACAACTTAAAGGTGTATTACTAAACGTTAAGTCTGTTGGTGGATCTAATTGATCTATGGTAATTGGAGCTGAAACAAAGGTACAGTCATTAGCATCACTAACAGTTATTGTATAAGTCCCAGCAGTTAATCCTGTGAATGTATTACCTGACTGAAAATTAACACCATCGATACTGTACATATATGGAGGCGTTCCACCTGTTACTCCAGACACTGTTATTGTTCCGTTACTTGAACATGTGTAAGGAGCAGTAAGTGTTACTGTTCCATCAATTGCATCTATAGCTGAAATTGTTACTGTCTGTGGTGAAGTTACGCAAACATCTGGTCCAAAAGTATACTGAACAACCGCTTCATAATTTCCAGCGGCAAGTCCTGTAAATATTGGAGAATTGAAAAATGTAACACCATTATCTATACTGTATTCTAAAGTGTTTCCGTTAGGGTTAGTAACATTAAAACTTATTGTCCCAACGTCTCCAGCATCAGTACATAGAATGTCAGTTGTAGAAACATTAAATTCTGGAGCTGGAACTGCATCAACAGTAATTGTGGTTTCAGCTGAACAGTTATTTGAATCAACAACAGTGATGTTATAAATACCAGCTGATGTAACCGTTATTATTGGTGTTGTTTGAAATACAGTTGTACTGTTTACAAAATAAAAATAAGGAGGTGTTCCACCTTCTGGATAAACAGTAATTTCACCATCAGTACATGTTAATGGTTGAGTAAGTGCTGCTGTGGCAGTTAACAATGGTGGATTGATTATTTCTATATCATCTGAAAACGTACAACTATCTTCTGTCGAAACATTTACTGTATAAACTCCAGGGTTCAAATTACTAAACGTGTAATCGCTTGCTGTAATTGGTCCAACGCTGTTTATCAAAGTTGCTCCTTGATATATTGAAAAGAAATATTGAGGATCTGCATCATTGGCTGCTATGTGTACGCTACCTAATTCTCCATTACAATATGGTTGAGTAATTATAGTTGAAACTGTAAAATCTCTTTCTCTGATTTGCACATCTGGAACAGTAAAAATACAAGGGTTTGGTGATACACCAACTTGTCTTATGTAAACAGTATAAATCCCAGGAGAAGTAATTGTAAAAATATTACTTGCTTGATAGTTTACACCATCAATACTATATTCATAACCACTTGGAACATCATTTACAACAATCTCACCTGGAGTTGTACAAATAATATCTCTTGAAGTTACCGTTGGCACTAACAAATTAGTATAAACATTGAAATAAAACTGATTAAAGCAACCGCCTTCATAGTTTAAAGTAAGTCTATATTGTCCTGCTGTATCCACTAAATAATCTGGTCCAGTTTCAACCTGATTCCAAGTACAGGTCGCATCTTCATTAGCACAATCTTGATCTGCAACAGCTGGACAACTGGTTTCATCTAACTTTTCCCATATTATTGATGTAGCATCTGTTATATAAGTTTGAATATATCTTGAATCATTTGCTCCACATAAGAATATATTAGGCAGTTCTTTTCCATCATTAGGACATGTCACAATTTGATCAGCATAAGGAAGTACTGGGTTTGGAACATTTGCTCCAAACGTAATAACATTATACTCTTGTTCTATAGATTGACAAGGTGCTGTTGCAGTATTAAATGAATAATACGTTCCAGTACTCGTCACAGTAATTGATTGGGTTGTACCTATTTCAGGAGTCCCAGTTGGGCTTGTTGACCATGAATATGAATCGTAGCCATTAGCAGCAGTTAAAACAACACTATCGCCACAAAGTATAACCTCTTCAGTAAATGTACAGTCTAAATCCGCCAAAAAATTAGTAGCAGATGGTGTTAATAAACAACCTGTATTACTACTAATACTTGGGTCGTCAGTAATTTCAAATAATGGGTTTAAAGTTCCGTTATAAGTTGCATATGCTTGATTGGTAACGATGTTAGAACAAGCATCACTAAGTAAACTACAAGATTCAACAACAGTTACTTTAAAACGTATTTCAGAAACAGGGTCATTTACTTCAACTACAGAATTATCGACTTCGAATATTATTTCTCTGGTCACTGGATTGTAACTTTGCACTGTTACTCCAGGAGGTAGTGAAACTATATCAGCTGGATAATTAAAAACTATATTAATGGGTAATATATCTCTTATGATAAGGTTAGTTGCATCATCGTTTCCTGTATTTTGAAATCCGATGACATAATTAAGTTCATCGCCAAGACCAACCAATTGACCACCTATGTTATTTCCTAATGCATCTTCTACTATTTTAGTTAAGACTATATTAGGTTCAATAATATCAACTGCCAAAGCAAAGAAATATGGAAAATATGTATCACCACTTGTTTCTAAACGAACGGTTGCCGTAGTGTCATCATTGGCAATAACAGTGTTTCCAGGATTTGGAACAGCCATAACTCCTGTATCAAAACCTAAAGTGTTTGTACTATTTGGGTTCCTATCATTTACAGGTGTTGCACTAAGCTGTGTAACAGAACTATTAAAAAAGTTAGTAGCAGGTCTATCAGCAGTTGAAAGATTTACACCATTTAATAATAATTGATCTCCTAAAATGGGACTATCTCCCTCCAAAGTTGCAAAAGCAAAGTTAGCTCTTACTGGTGTTGGCGCAGGTACTGTTCTAAATCCTGATACTGGAATATCTAAAGTTGGGTTTCCTCCTGCTACACTAATAGCACTAAAACCATCAAAACTTGTAATAGATTTTCCAGGAAGAGTTGGATCTTCATAAACAATGAACAGTGACCATCCAGCAGAATATCCAGTTCCGTTATATGGATCAAATGAACCTGTTTCCCCTTGTGCACTGGATACATTAGCAACAGTATAAGTTCCTAAATCTGAAGCTAATCCAGTTACAATAGCAGTAACATCTGCATAACATGCATAAGAAAAACTATTTCCACCATCAACAGAAGTACCATTAGCTTCAAAAATAACAGTCCCAGTAACATCCTGATATCCACCTGTTGGTCCCATTAATTTTACATCTGTAATAGATTCTGGGCCATTTGTTACTGCTCCCCAATATAAACCAGCATGAATAATTCTGTAGCAATTTGGATTATCAATAGTAAGGTCTGCACTACTTGAACTATATGTTGAAGCATCAGTATCGATATCAATATATCTCATGTCAACATTATGATTATACACAGTATTATCATTAAATGCATTATTATCTGGACCGAGAATATTATTTCCTATTAAAACAATATCACCTTTTACATCTTGATTGAATCTTGGTGTAAATGGCACGTAGTTTTGTGCAAAAGTTTGCAAACCAAAGATCAATAGCAAAACAACAATGATTGTGTTAAAATAAGTAGGTTTTTTCATGGTTATAAATTTTTACACTTTTTTACCGTTGGGGTAGCAAAAAAATGCTCTCTCTTTTCTTTAAATAAAATCAATCGTTAATTCATCAAATCTAATCAATATGCCTATGAAATGCTAACATATTCGATGAAATACATTATATTACACGTAATTTCTTACATTTAAATAATTTTATTTAAATAATCATGACTATTGGCCTTTAACAATTAGCAAACTTCTATTAATAATCACATCCAAAAAAATTTACTACACATGAAGAATAATATTTCTAAATTAATTTACAGTTAAACATGGTGATAAAGCACCCTAGCAACTAGTGCTTTTATTAAGATTAGAGTAAGAATTTTTATCAGCTAAAAACGTAATGTCTTTACGCCATGTTTAACTGTAAATGTATTGAGTATATCATTTTATACAAAAGTCAACCCAAAGAACAATAGGCTAATATTGAATTAATTAACTTTCCTCAAGAATAATAAGTATTTAAATGCTTTTGGAAGTATGTGAAAATTTTATTATTCATTATTATTTTTCAATTTTAACTATGGACATTTTACTGTTATAAGGTTTTCCATTATTTGCTTGGATTGCCTTTCGAGCTGCTTCAATACTATTGAAATTCTCATAGTAAACAAAATATTTACTCGAATTAACATCGTAGAAGAAATCAATATTTGCTTGTCCAGCAGATATAGTTTTAGTTAAAAATTCATCTCTTTTATTTACATCGCTATGTACTGCTAGTACAACATAATAACCCTCTGATGCATGTTTAACACCTTTAACAATCTGGATGTTATCAACAATTCGCTCATCTCCAAAATCAAAATCTTCTTCGGTCAATAATCTATTAGCACCAATTTCTGTACTCTGTTTTATCTGATTAAGAGTCAATCTATCCTTTTGATATCTATCTTCTTCGTTATCATAAAGTGCCTTTTTTATTCTTCTGTTTCGCTCAAATTCCAAATCAATTTCAATACGTTCTAATCTTGAAACCAACAAAGCTTTTGCTCTTTTTGATTCTTCTTGTTCATCCTTCAATTCTTTAATTGTATTGAGGTAGTATTGGTTTGTAGCATCCTTTTTATTTGGCACTTTCTCAAGCCTGTTATTATACTCTTCTTCCAATTGTTCAATACTTTTATTACGCTCATCTATTGCATTGTCAACTTCAACTTTTAATGCTTCCAAAATTTTATTTTGAGCTGTTACACTTTTAAATGGTTTTGGTTCTTTATATATACCTTGTTCACTTAAATCGTTTTCCTCTTTTAAGTCTTTTAGGTCATCATTTTTGCTTTCAACTGCATCATTTAATCTTGATAAAATGTCTTCCTGTTTAGCCTTAGTTTTTTTAGCTTGTTCAGCAATTTCAAACATCGCTTTAGCTAGGTCATCTTTATGAGTAATTTCTAACAACACTGCTTTTTCTGCTGCCAAACGTTCTCTTTCCGCCTTAGCTTTTAACTCTATTTCCTTCAGTTTTTCTTCAGCAATACGAATTTCTTCATCTGCTTTTTCTTTAGCTACAACCTCAGCTGCTAACTTTTGCTCTTCTTCTTTCTTGGCTTTAGCTATTAACTCAATTTCCTTGAGTTTTTCTGCTGCAATTCGTGCCTCCTCATCTGCCTTTTCTTTAGCTAATACTTCTGCTGCTGCTAACCTTGCTTCTTCTTCTTTCTTAGCCTTAGCTTTTAACTCTATTTCTTTAAGCTTCTTTGCTGCAATTCGTGCCTCCTCATCTGCTTTTTCTTTTGCTGCTGCTTCTGCTGCTAATCTTTGTTCTTCCTCTTTTTTGGCTTTAGCCAATAACTCAATTTCCTTAAGCTTTTCAGCCGCTATTCTAGCTTCTTCTACTTTTTCTTTTGCTGCTACTTCTGCTGCTAACCTTGCCTCTTCTTCCTTTTTTGCTTTGGCTTTTAACTCAATTTCTTTAAGATTCTCTGCTGCAATTCGTGCCTCTTCATCTGCTTTTTCTTTTGATGCTGCTTCTGCTGCTAATCTTGCTTCTTCTTCTTTCTTAGCCTTAGCTTTTAACTCAATCTCGCTTAATTTCTCTGCTGCAATTCGAGCTTCTTCATCTGCCTTTTTCTTTGCTGCTGCCTCAATTGCTTTTTCCCTATCTGAAGCTTCTTGAGCTAATCGAGCTTTTTTATCTGCTTCAATTTTCGCTGCTTTTTCTCTTTTCTCTTGAGCTCTTATTGCTCTTTCTTCAGCAGTTAATGTTGGTTTTGCCAAAACAGGTTTCCTCCTCTTTTCAGGAATTAAGAGCGCTGATTCTTCATCATCACCACTATAACTATAGCTTTGTCTGTTTTCAAACTTGTATGCAAGTGAAACTTCATGAGAAGAACCAAATGTTTCTAACACGCCTATTGCCTTTTCAAAATTATATTCAATGGCAATTTGTTTTGTAATATTAAGTCCAACACCTCCAGATACTCCATATTGTGTATTGTAGCCAGCCTGAGCCCAAATTCCCTTTGGAACAGTAAGCATAGCTACTCCTGAAATAATGGTTTTATCTTTTTTAAATTCCGATCTTACTAAAGCTGAAAACTTACTTTGGTCAAAAAAACCTCTTGAATCCATGTAACCTGTATACATAATATGTGCTTGTATACTCTGCTGAGGATCTTCTTCAATAAGCTCAGATGATTTTATATTATACTGTACCAAGTTGTTTACTGAAAGGCCAAAATCAAAAAATTGTGTTCCATAATTAATTCCAGGACTTATACTCAATAAGAAGTTAGATGGAATGTTATTTAATGAAGGGTCAGGAACATTTGTAACGACGTTCCCTTCGTTGATTCCGCTATTGTACAACCCTAAATTCATACCAAAAGTCAAGTTACTTTCTTGTTGAACTCTAACATTATATGCGAAGTTTAAAATTCCTCCAAATGACGTCAACACACCATAGTTTTGTTGAAACAAACCAACTCCAACTCCAATATTTTCTCTAAATCTGCCTGAATAACTTGCCAAATACGTTAATGGAGCATCATCAAATTGAACCCATTCCCTTTTATTGGTAAAGCTTATGTATTTATTCTGCTCTCTTACAAAACTGAACGTTGGATTAATTGCATATCTATTAAATCTTAAAGAGTTTCTTACTGGAATTGCAAGAGATGACACTCCATCTTCTTGCGAATAGGAGAGCTGTACAACACTGATAAAAATCAATATGATTAATAAATTAACTTTCATTTTATTTGACTACAGTAATAGAACCCTTACGAGTTTTATTATTCTGAGTTGTTATGATATAATAATAAACAGGGTTAATGCTCTTAAAATTTATTTCGTTTTGAGGCCAATTGTTTAGATAATCGTTTGTTTTTAAAACAACCTTACCTAAAGAATCCATGATAATAACTTCGGTATTAGTTCCAGACACATACTCTTGCGGAATAACCCAAGTATCATTTACATTATCTCCATTTGGACTAATTAAATTTGGAATTTTAGCAACATTTGGAAAAGGCTCGCTAATCATAAAATCAAATTCTTCCGAGGCATTACAACCTACCGTTTGAGTTACAACAACTTTATAATTCCCTGGTTGTGATGCTTCATAATTGTAATCTGAAGCTCCAGAAATGATAGTGTCATTTAAATACCATTTAAAATCAGGTGTATTTGCTGTTGTACTTACAGTAACCATTAAAGTTTCACCTTCTTCTAAATAATTAATATCAGAAACATCGATACTACTTGTAAAGCCAGTATTATCTAAATCGATTGATGCAGTAGCTACACATTCGCCTAAATCGACACTTACTTCGTAAATTCCAGATTCATTAGTAACCAACATTTGCTCAGTTGCGCCTGAAATTTCTTCACCATTTTTAAACCATTGATAACTATTTCCGTTTATAGCGCTTAAGGTCGTAGATCCTTGAGTTGAGCAGTAAGGGTTTCCTAAACTGGAGCTTATTGACGTTGTTGTTTCTCCTGAAGTAGCTTCGCTGACTGTAACTCTATTTGAAAATGAATCTGAAGTACAAGAACCATAATCAGTTTCAACAAAATAAGTTCCAGGTTCACTTACAGATAAGGTTTCACCAGAAGCAACAAAAACTGATGTTGTGGGACCAGTTTCTTTATACCAATTAAATGTTAATGATGAATATTGCAAAGGCGAATTATTGCCTTCAGCTCCTGGATTGTCTATTGTTAGTAGGTAACTACTGCCTGAGCAAAATACAGAAGTTTCAATAAGATTATTAATAGAAAAAGGTTCGTCTTGAATTTTATAATAAGCTGGAAAAGACACAGAGCCTGTACTTGTAGCTGATGGTGCAGTACTCTTAATCCTAACCTTGTATGTTTCACCAGCAGTTTCAGTTGGTAAAGAAAAACCTAAAGTAGCTGGAGATTCAGTAATTTCACCTGCACCAGAAGTATAAACAATTGTAGGATCAGAAAAACTTCCTGAGCTATCAGAAAGTTCAATAATAAATTTGTTGGAGGCCTCTATTCCTGATGTTGGAGAGAAAGTAAACGTTACATAATATGTATTAAAAGATTCACTTGCACACGCTTGACTAAAACCTAGACTAGGTGTACTGATTACTATCTGTGCACTAATGTCGCTTGTGACAGTAATAAGCAATAAAATGAAAAATTTAATAATTGTAAAGTTCTTCATAAGCGTTCCCTCTTTAACCAGTTATTTTACAATGACTCAGCTTTTCTAAATACTAATCATCATTTGATGCAATTATCTTATTAATTCTAAGCCTAAAATCTGGTCTTTTATTTGTGTTAGCACTTATGAATGTTTCTTCATCTTTACTTTTTGAGTAAACATTGAAAAATGACCTGTTACCATACCAATTTTCTAAATCATCGTTATTTGCATTATACTCTGTGTAAATGTTTCCATTACAATTATTGAAATACATATTGGTAAACTTGATTTTTTCAAGATTCTCCTGATTAAGCTCAATTTCTTCTTCTAATAATACTGCAGGATTAAAACCAGACACAACAGTCTTGTTCATGAATAATGCCGTGTTTTCTCCAACAAAAACAGCTTCTTTTACTAAGCCAGAATCAATATCAGATTGTAAGTCTTTACTTTTGTTCAGCAACGTTAAGTTCTCAGCAATAACAGAGGTTCCGTTTTTAGAGAAGTCAACTTCTTCTTTTTTATCATAAGATTTAACAAGCAAACATCTTGATCCATCACTACTAGATACAAATGGAGATCTAATAGCCAATGAATTATACAGTTGGCTTTGCGACCCATAATTAAAAGCAAAATCGTTTCCATTGGATTCGTAAGACACTATTTTCTCCAAGTTAACTCCACCTCCCCAAACTTGAAATGAGTTCCCAGCTGAATGGCTTACCATTATGTTTTCTAAAGTAGTTTGATTTCCAACACTTGCAAGTAGTAATCCATTAAAATTTCCAGCACCTTTAACTCTCTTACCAGCATACTCAATTCTAACATATTTAAGAGAACCTGATGAATCATCAACATGTTGACCTCCATGATTAACATTTGCATAGTCAGCAGGTTTTAAATCTGAATAAAAAGAAGCAACTGAACCGTATCCGAACTTATTGCTTGGTGCATTTCCAAGAATAACCAAGCCTCCCCAATCTCCAGGTCTTTTAACACCTCTGTTTGAAGTAAACACAATTGGATCTGTTTCCTCTCCTTCTGCAAATATTTTTGAATTTCTACTAATTGTTAAAGAACCCTTGGTTTTATAATCACCAATAATCACAGTTCCAGGTTCAATGTTCAATGTCGTGCTATCTGTAACAAACACACTACCCATTAACAAGTACACGTGCTTTTTAGACAATGTCATATCTTGGGTTATATTACCAGCTAGTATTTGTGTAGGTTCTCCATAATCAACAGAATTAGAATTAAATTCTGTCCAGTTACTTAGCCAGTTATTAATTCCTACGATGCCCTTTTCTTGCTGTGCATTACTAGCACAAACAACAAATAAGAACATGCATACAATTTGGGTAAAGTTTTTCATAACTTAAATTTGGGGTTAATATCATGTTATATATAGTTCAAACCTATGCAATATACCTATAAAACGCAAATTTATTCGATGAAATGCGTTATTGAGTAAAGGAAAATAACATTATAATAGATTTTATCTATTAATAATTGATATTTTAAGGTCTTATATTGATAAAAATTATAATAAGAATGAAGAAAGCATTTTTATGCTAATGAGAAATACTTCCTTCATTTACTTTAAACGAGCATGAAACACCATAAAAAAGCTCAAATAATATCTGAAAAGATAATCTAACTATATTTTATATAAGATAGTCACTAAATCAAAAATCTATCTAATAAAAACATTGAAGCCCAAAATAATCTCAAAAAGATTATTTTGGGCTTCATGACTAATTCAAAAAAAAATAAAATCTATTGTTTATTGGTCAAATTCATTGTATGAATGCAATGATTTCATGGTTTCTTCATAAAACAAGATTGCAGCAATTAAATTACTCTTGTCTGAGTATGGCAACATTTTTTGCTGAAACTCTAAAGTTGTTTCTAGAAATTCAGATGTAGCATCTACTTTATCTTCAAGTGTTTTTCTATTTTCTTTAGTGTTAGGAATACCAAAAGTAGACATTGTCTTTCCTGGCTTTGTAGCAAATGCTATATATGGTAAAGTCTGAACAAGGCTCTCTATACGTTCAATATATAGGGTAAGAAGCTCTCCTTTCTGCATTCGGTTCAATTCCTCTTTATTATGGTATTTTTTTATAGCAACATCTGTACTGATAATGCTTTGTGGTTGGTTCTTCTTTTGAGCAAAACTCATACCAACAACTAATAAAAAACTGAATAAGACTAGCTTTTTCATGGTCACGATTTAAGGGTTTATGAAGCAAATGTATGTAATTTATCGAGAAAAACAAGCGTTTTATCGATTATTTTGACATTTTTTTATTTTTTGATTTCTTTTTTTGACTGAATAATCGGTTTTATTTAACAAAAAATCGATTAAAAATTTAATTACCTTTGGCAACCATGAAAAACACAGTTAACATAAAAAACAAAAAAGCAAAATTTGAGTATGAAATACTTGATAAATACACTGCTGGTATTGTGTTAACTGGAACTGAAATAAAATCCATCAGAAACAGTAAAGCATCTATTTCAGAAAGTTTTTGTGAGTTCAACGAACAAGGTGAATTGTTCATCATCAACATGACCATAGAGGAATATCTATATGGAAATTACTATAATCATAAGCCAAAAGCTGAACGCAAATTATTATTAAATAAGCGTGAGCTTCGTAAGCTAGAGAAAGAAGTTAAAAATGTTGGACTTACTATAGTACCTCTTCGCTTGTTCATTAATGAAAAAGGGTTTGCTAAACTTGATATTGCGTTAGCAAAAGGTAAAAAACTCTTTGACAAGCGAAATACCATAAAGGACAGAGACAATAAGCGCAACTTAGATAGAATAAAGAAAAACTTTAAGTAAGAGTTGTTTAACTTTATCTTACTATCTTTAATAGCACATAACCATCAAAGACATGAAAAAACAAATATTACTAGGAGTACTTTTTTGCTTTAGCTTAATATTAAATGCTCAAGAAAACACCAACGACTACTTAAATAAAGTAAAAACACTTGATACGACATTAGAAACTTTATATGGTGTTATCTCTGGTGAAAAAGGTGAAGCAAGAAATTGGGACTTGTTTAGGTTTTTATTTCATCCTGATGCAAAACTTATTCCTTCAGGAAAAAATAGAGAAGAAAATGTTAGCGCACGTTTTATGACGCCTGAAGATTATATTAATTCCTCTGGAAATTATCTGGTTGAAAATGGTTTTTACGAAATAGAACTAAAACGCGAAGTAGACACTTTTGGGAATATCACCCAAGTCTTCAGCACTTACGAATCTTATCGCAGTAAGAAGGATGAAAAGCCCTTTATGAGAGGCATAAACAGTATTCAGTTACTTAATGATGGTAATAGATGGTGGATTCTTAACATTTATTGGATGCAGGAATCAAAGGAAAACCCAATTCCAAAACAATACTTACCTCATTAAGAAAATTTTCAAATAACTTTAAGATACTCCTAACAACCTATTGCACGTTTAATAGTTATGTTTGGCAAAACTTTGCACAACGTTTTTATAAATATTTGCGTTTGTAACTAATTAACCATCAATCAACTTACATGATTAAAAAAATCCTACTCCTACTCGCTATTAGTTTCAATACGTTTGCGTATTCACAAATTAACGGAACAGTAAAAAACTCAAACAATGAAACTTTAGCTTTTGTGAACATATATGTTGAAGGCACTTACAAAGGAACAACCAGTAATGAAGATGGTAATTATGAATTAAACATAACTGAAACTGGTAATTACACGATTGTTTTTAAATTCCTTGGCTTTAAAACTAAAAAAAGAGACATTAATATTACTTCTTTTCCTTATCAATTAAACATTAGTCTTGAAGAAGAAAAAGTGTCATTGGATGAAGTGGTTATTAATGCCAATGAAAATCCTGCCAACAGAATCATTAGAGCTGCTATCGAAAATAGAAAAATCATGCTTAAAAAAGTTGATGAATTTAAGGCAGACTTTTATTCGCGTGGACTTATTAAAATTGAAGATGTACCAGAAAAAATAATGGGTCAAGAAGTTGGAGATCTTGATGGTAGTCTGGATTCTACAAGAAGCGGAATTATTTATCTCTCAGAGACCATTTCTAAAATTGATTTTAAGCGTCCAGATAACTTAAAAGAAAAAATTATTGCTTCTAAAGTAAGTGGAAATGATAATGGCTTTAGCTTTAACACAGCTATGGACGTTAACTTTAATTTTTACAATAACACCATTGAACTTGGCAGTCAGATTGTATCTCCAATTGCAGACTATGCTTTTAATTATTATCGTTATAAACTCGATGGTGTATTTTATGACGACAAAGGAAACCTAATTAATAAAATAAGTGTTATACCAAAACGTATTAACGATCGCATTTTTTCTGGTACTATTTATATTGTTGAAGACCAATGGTCTATTTATGCTCTTGAACTTGACATTACAGGACAGCAAGCACAGATTCCAGTTGCAGACAACATCTCACTAACTCAAACCTTTAGTTATTCAGAAAACGAACAAATCTGGGTACTCATTTCTCAGCAAATTGATTTTGCCTACGGAATTTTTGGTATTAATGGCGAAGGACGCTTTTCAGCAGTATATAGCAATTATGACTTTAAGCCCAATTTTGACAGAAAAACTTTTGGCAAAGAAATTCTATCATTTGAAAATGAAGCCAACAAAAAAGATTCAACCTATTGGAGTACTATCAGGCCAATTCCTCTAACAAAGGAAGAGTCAGAAGATTATGTAGTTAAGGATAGCATACAGATTGTACGACAATCTAAAACATATCTTGATTCTATTGATGCTAATGTCAATCGTTTTAAAATCACAGATATTATCTCTGGATACAATTATCAAAATTCTTATAAAGACAATTATTTTAGCATTAGTGGTCCTTTATCAGGTTTAAGTTTTAATACAGTTCAAGGCTACAATAATTCAATGCGAATTAACTTTAGAAAAAATTATGATGAGTTCAGGAAGTTCTTTTCAATAGGAAGTAATTTTGGATATGGTTTAAGCGATAAACGCTTTAGAGGTGTACTTTACGCCACTTATAAGTTTAACGATATTAACGACCAAATCATCAGCATTTCAGGAGGTGTTAGGACTCAGCAATTCAATAATGGTGTTATTTCTCCTTTGATAAATTCTGTGAGCACTTTGTTTTTTGAAGATAACTACATGAAGCTTTATGAAAACACTTTTGCACAATTAAATTTCTCTAGAGAATTATTTAATGGCTTAAACCTATATTCAAACATAAGTTATCAACGCAGAAAACCTTTATATAATACAACAGATTATGTAACCATTAATGAGGATAATGATGCTTATACGAGCAACAACCCTTTAGATGGTTCTGCTTATGGTATTGCTCCTTTTAGCACACATAATTTAATGAAATTCAACTTGACTACACGAATTCGATTTGGACAAAAATACTTCAGTTATCCAAACAGTAAATTCACTGCTCCCAATGACGATTATCCAACTGTATTTTTAAGTTACGAAAAAGCCTTTGCAGCCAGTAATGATAATTACAATTACGACCAACTTCAAATACGCCTAACACAAGGAATTGATGTCGGCAACAAAGGTAGGTTTCGTTATAATGTTAAAGCTGGAAAATTATTCAACGCTGAAAATATTGCCTTTATGGACTACCAACATTTTAACGGAAACCAAACTCGTGTTGGAACTTCCAGTAACTACTTAAATGTTTTTAACAACTTGCCTTATTATGCATTAAGTACGAATAACCAATATTTAGAAATGCATGCAGAACATGACTTTAGAGGTTTTATTCTGGGAAAAATTCCACTACTCAACAAACTTAATTATAATTTAGTTATTGGAGCTCATTCCTTGGCAACTCCAGACCATAAACCTTATCAAGAGTACAGTATTGGCATTGATAATATCGGTTTTAAGAAATTTAGGTTTTTACGATTGGATTATGTTCGCTCCTACCAAAATGGCTTTAAAAATGATGCTGTGATTTTTGGATTGAAGTTTTTAAATTTTGTTGACTGACAGCCCTTACTTTTCATTTTACTAACTTAGAGCCATTGGTTAACCTAACAAAGTTGGCAATTAGTGAAAAATACAACATGCAGAAACTGTAAATCCTTTTACTCAGGAAACTTTTGCTACAACTGTGGACAAAGAGCTATTGCAAATAATAGGCTTGTGTTTAAAGACATTGTAAATGATTTTTTTGACAATGCCTTTAACATTCACAAAGGATTATTTTATACGTTCTGGAGCTTAATTGTAAATCCTGGAATGGTTGGCAGATCATACATTTCAGGACAAAGAAAACGATTTACAAATCCTGTAAGGCATCTCATAATTGCTGTTGCTATACAAGCTTTTTTTGATTATTGGTTTTTAAATCCTGAGCTTACTGAACAACCAGATTTTGTAAACTTTTCTTTTCTATCAGAAACTGTAAACAATAACATGGCACAATGGAATCATGTATTGGCAACAAAATATTCGCTTATTCACAACCTTTCAATGATTTTAGTTTTTCCTGCTGCCTTCTTAATACTCTTTAAAAATCTTAAGTACAATTTTACCGAGCTTTTAGCTGTTAATTTCTACTATTTTTCTACAGGATTAATTCTAACACTATTTACTATTTTAGGAATAAATTCCATTACTGGTAACAATGTTCCTGTCCCTGTAATCATTATTGTTACAATGTCCTATGTTATATGGAGCAACATGAGTTTTTTTAATAATGAAAAATTCTTGAAACGCTTAATAAAAGTCTTATTTGCAATGTTGTTTTTCATCCTTTTCAGAGTATTTCTAGTGGTTTATTTACTCAGTATTTTGTTTCCAATAATATAAAGTCAAATAAATTAGTTAATTTTCTACTTATTAAGCTCCTAGTCATCCTAACCTTAACTAATCAAAACAATATTAGTATGCCAAAAGTAGGACAAACACTTATTAACAAAGACTCTGGAGACATCTTTGAGTTTATTGAAACTGGAGAAAGCACAAATGGTGAGCGAGTTAAACTAAAAATCACTTTAAACAGCAAAGGACGAACCGTTGATGACCACATTCATTTGGAGCAAGACGAAACTTTCGAAGTCCTTTCTGGTGCACTAACTTATTTTTTAAATGATGAAACACACCACATAACAGCTGGCGAAACTGTGATGTTACCCAGAAAAGTAGCACATAACCATTATAATACCTCTGACGAACCTTTAACGTATTACCAAACCATTACTCCTGCTTTTGATGTTGATTATTTTATAGAAAACCTAAGTGGTCTCATTAATGATGATAAACTAAAAAATGGGAAGCTACCCTTTTTGCAAGCCATGGTCACAGGGAAATATTTAGAAAGCCCTTCAAGGTTGGCAAGTATTCCTTTAGGTGTACAAAATGTACTCATTAATGTTTTAGGCCCAACAGCGAGACTATTTGGCTATAGAGCGCTTTATAAAAAATACACTGGAATTGAAAAATAACACTCGACAAAGGAACTTTGATAATTCTTATTATGTCTGATTTTATTATTATAATTTCAGGAATAGGTTTTATACAAAGCATCCTGTTTTTACTATTAATCTCTCAAAAAAAACACAAGCAGTCTTCTGATTGGGTTCTATTAACTTGGTTTTTATTGTTTGCCATCCATTTGGGACTTATTATTTTAATTCATTTAACCGATTCTCAGTTTGGAGTTGTATTAGCTAAAACATTTGGACTTCTTCATGGTCCATTCCTACTGTTTTACACATTATCTCTTTTCAATAAAATTGAATTTAAAAAAAGCGCAATACACTTAATTCCATTTGTAGTATTCAGTATTACTGCCTTCTTTGTAAATAAAGAAACATTGGATTATTGGGAAATAGGATTGCTCGTCTCTAAAACTATTTCTTTACTTGTTTATCCAATCTTTATTGGAATTTGGATGAAAAAACAGCTCAATCAAATTAAAAAAAGTAGAGCTGACAGTTTTATTCTGGATGCAAAATGGCTTAACAGTTTAGTTGCAATTTTAATGCTCTATGCTTCAATTGGAATCCTTCATGTGCTTATGGATGTTTTATTCAATATCGAGTTTTCCATACTACTAGATATTTTTGTTTTCGTATCCATGATAACTATTATTGGATTTTATGGTTTAAAATTTAAAGTTGTGTATGAGTCTGATATTATTGACTCAAAGTCATCTTTACCTGAATACAAAAATAGTCCTCTTAAAAAAGAGAACACCTCAAGGCTAAAAGGTAAAATAGATACTTTTTTTAATTCGTCTGAAGATTATTTAAATCCTCAGTTTTCTTTAACTGAGTTATCAGAAAAACTCAATATCCCAAAGCATCATTTATCTGAAATAATCAACCAGGAAATGAAAACAACTTTTTACGATATTGTAAACAAAAAGCGTATTCAGTATGCCATGAAACGAATTTCTGAGCAAAGCGAAAGCAATATCACCTTAGAAGGTTTAGGCTATGAATCTGGCTATAATTCAAAATCATCCTTTTTTCATCATTTTAAGAAATATACTGAAAAAACACCAAGACAGTACAAATTAGAAATTAGTTCAAATTAATTAAACACGTCTTTTAAACTAATAATAAGGTGTTCATTTGCATCAGATTTAAACCGAAGCAATGAAACAAATTAATTTAACTAAACTCGTTATAACTGTATTTATTATCTCATGGATTGGTGTGCTACCAAGTTTACTAATTGCCTACCAATTTGAGATTCCAGATGCTTTAAAACGCTTAGACCTTTTAATGACCTTAGGTCCAATTTTAGGTGCTACCATTTTTATTTATAAAGCTCAAGGTAAACAAGGACTAAAACAACTTTTTAAAAGATTGCTCTATGTTAAAGCAAAGCCTATTGTAATTATTATTGCATTACTCTCTCCAATTATTTACAGCTATTTAGCTGCTAAAATTGGATTTGCTTTTTTGGGTAATTCTTGGCCTCCAACATTTGATGCCATTACCATACTCACTAATGGTGTTATTATTTTTTTAATGTATTTAATAATAAACACTGAAGAAATTGTTTGGAGAGGTGTTGTTTTTGATAAGCTCTTAAAAACAAACAGTTTCATTAAATCCTGTTTGATTATTGCTCCTATTTGGTGGCTCTTTCATATACCACTTTTTTTATATCCTGAAGGACATCAAGCAGGTTATGGCATTTTTGAATTCTCGCTTATTGTTATTGCACAAACATTTATACTTGGTTGGATTTATGCACAAAGCAATCGCAGCCTGTTTTATGTACATATGCATCATCAACTTGTAAATGGGTTTGGTCAGGCTTTTCCAATCTTTCCAGTTTTTATTGGTGGCAAACTTATACCTCTTTGGGTGTTTTGTATATTAATGTTAGTACTTGCCTTAGTTTTGGTAATTACAAAAACAATGCAACGCAAATAAGCATTTGACTTTGTCAGAAAAAAAGTCGAACTTCGTTTAACGTCGTGTATAAACAATTAAAAAAGTCCATACACGCCTAAAGTTGGCAGTAATTTAAAAATTGAGAAAAAGAATGAAAATCCGTTTATTAATTGCATTTATATCTTTAATGTTTATTAATTGTTCGTCTAGTGATGAAAATAACAGTATTGAATCTATAATATATCCTTCATTCAGCTCTGAAATAGAAGTTAATATTATTGGTTTATCTTTTGATGCAATGGAGCCATTCTTGTCTCCAAATGGAAATTATTTATTCTTTAATAACTTAAATGACGGTATCAATACTAAACTATATTATGCAACTAAAGTTAATGATTCAACATTTAATTACGAAGGAGAAATCATAGGAACAAATCAAACAACTAGTCCTCATTTAGACGCAGTTGCTGATATGGATTCTAGCGGGAATTTTTATTGGACATCAACCAGAAACTATCCTAATGAATTGAATAATCTATTTCAGGGAACTTTTAGTGAAGGCAATGTAAATAATATTGGAAGAGTCCTAGGGGACTTTAATATGAATACTCCTGGCTGGCTTGTAATGGACCATGGAATAAGTTTGAATGGAGAATTTTTATACTTTAATAATGCAAGATTTGATGAGACAAATTGTCAAGGTCCTTGTGAAACTCAATTAGGGATTGCTCAAAAAAATAATGATGCAACATTTAGCACACTTACTAACTCTGCATCAATTTTACAAAATGTAAATGATTCGAATTATATTTATTATGCTCCATGTATAAGTAGTGATAATTTAGAATTATACTACACTAGATACCTTAAAGGAGAGATTACGCCTAATACTGTTTTTGAAATTTGTGTAGCAGTGAGAAAGGAATCTTCATCGGAATTTTCAATTCCAACAGTTTTATTTTCGGAAACTATTTCAAATTTAATAGAAGCACCCACTCTAACTACAGAAAAAAACATAATCTATTATCATCGAAAAACTTCAGGTACACATAAAATAATGATGAGATACCGAGAATAATAATCAAAAAAACTACTGCCAACAACGTGTATAGTTCATTGCTCGGAAATTCCTATCGGAATTTCTATCGCTTCTGAACAATGGGTTTCTGATTATTTGCTAACTTAGTGCAAACGCAACGAAACCATACACGAACACGTTAAACGAAACTCCTTTTTACAACTTATCTAACTGGTTACTTGTGTTATCCTCGCTAATGGTCCAAAAGAAGCCAATAAAAAAGAACTGATCTGCTGCTGGTTTTAAGGTTTGTCGTGCAAAATTTCCATTCATGTCTGACGTGTTAGCATACTCATAACCGTTTATGTTTTTAAAAGCTGTAACATTGTTAATAGAGAAATACAAGATTTTTTGCTGACTGATTAAATAAGCCCAATTTAAACTCAGGTTATTATATGCTTTTGTTTTTTGGTTTAAAAATCCATCTATATTCGGATTCGTGTAAGTACGTCCAGAACCAAAAGCATAGCTAAAACCAACTTGGCTTTTCCAATCAGTTATAAAGTATTTTCCAACTACAGATAAGTTGTGCGTGTTGGCAAAATTTGGTTGTGCTTCCATTGGGTAATTTCTATAATCACGCTCAGAGTCTAAATACGAATAACTTATCCAATAGTCCGTATTTTTAATACTCTTATTATCTCTCCAAAACAAATCGATACCTTTTGCAAAACCAAAACCTTCGTTTGAGAAATTGGTGTCAAAATCAATAAATTCGTCGTCATACTTTATTAAATTATCATAGTCTTTATAATAAGCTTCTGCTCTAAAAATACGTCCTTCAGAATTAAACTGATAGTTTAATATATAATGACTAGTTTGTTGTGATTCAATATTTTGATCAAATTTTAAAATGTTACTTTGAGGATTTTGATGAAAGCTACCATACGCTAAAGATAGTTGACTTTTTGGTGATGTTTTATATGCCAACGACAATCGTGGTGAAAGCGTAAACTCATTAAATAACGAAGTATGTTCTACACGTAAACCAGGTTTTATAGCAAATGCTTTTGAGAAAATAATATCTGCTTCGGCGTAAGAAGCAAAGATGTTATTATTGAAACCATAATCGGTTTTCTCAACAAAATCTGAAGCAAATTCTTCATTAAAATTGGTCGTGAAATACTCACTTCCAAAATATAGTTTGAGTCGATTACTGATTCTATTCTTCAACTTAAATTTAAAATGCGCAGAGTGTTCTTGGTCTCTAATGTCATTATCAATGACTTTAAGTTTCTCATCTGCGTAAGTATAACTCATACCACCAAAAACTGACCATGTATCTGACAACATACCTTGATAAGAACCATTAAAATAAAGGTTATCGTTTTTAAGTTTAAAATGTATACCATCTTCAAAATTGATATCTTCTTGAGTGAGTTCAAAATTTGAAGTATCAAATGCAGAGTAAAGTTTTAGTAGTCCATTTTCGAATTTGCGTCTGTAAACAGCTTCTCCAGCTAAGTTTTCAAAAGGCTTCTTCCAATCATTCCTGTCTGGAAACAAACCAATATAAGGTGCTAAATTAATGTATGATGCATTTACACTCAACGAGCTTTTACTCCACTTCTGTGTATTTCCTAAGGTTCCTCCTACTGTCATGATACCAATATCTGTTTTTTCCTGGTCTGGTTCGTCAATAGTATTTAACAACAACACCGAAGACAAAGCTTGGCCATACTCTGCAGAATATCCACCTGTTGAAAACGTGATACCATCAAACAAAAATGGCGAATAACGACCTCTTGTTGGTGTATTGTTGGTTGTTGGCGAATAAGGTGTGAACACTCTAATTCCATCAATAAAAATTTGAGTTTCATCAGCTTCACCACCACGAACAAACAAACGACCATCTTCTGCAACAGTTGCTGTTCCTGGTAAAGTTTGCAAAGCACCGACGAAATCACCTAATGCGCTTGCAGTGGTAACCACATCCAAAGGCTTTAATGCATTAACTTTACTATTGTCTCCTGCTTCAAAGGTTCCTGCAGATAGCACAACAGCATCTAGTGTATTGACATCGTCTTTAAGTTTAATTTCTAAATCTTTAAAAAAAGACACATCTCCAACAATAGTAAAGGTTTCGTATGACAAATATGAAACTACCAAGGTTTGCGTTCCTGTTTCTGTTGTTGTAAAACTAAATTCGCCTTTTTCGTTGGACGTACTTCCATCATAAGTACCTTCTAAATAAACATTGGCTCCTTCAATAGTTTCTCCTTTACTATTTTTTACAACGCCATTAATTGTAACCTGAGACGTAACACATAAACTAAATAATAAACAAAAGATGGTTAAAACTGATTTCATATCGTTGTGATTGTTTTGATTGATGATTCAAAAGTGAAAAACATCTTACAAAACCTAAACTTATTTATACTCAATTGTAAAATTTTAAGGATGAATTGATACATTTGAAAAAAAGTAACTAAAAATGAAACTAAGTGCATCAGAAAAAGGCTTTACAGCTCTTTTCTTTGTCATAGTTATTGTTGAGCTCTTTTCATCTACAATTAGAGTTCTTAGTGGTTTGCACAATATTGCAAAACCATTAATTGTTAGTTCACTATTACTTTTTTTCTTTTTAAACGGAACACATCTTACTTCAAAAACAAGAAAGTTTACGATTCTAGCTCTTAGCTTCTCCTTAGCTGGAGATGTATTAATCATGTTTGATGATATTTCAATCAACTATTTTTTAGCTGGTTTAATATCCTTTTTGCTGGCTCACATCATGTACATTTATGTGTTTTTAAATAAAAGGAACAATAAAATAAAACCTATCATTTTTACATCTTTATTGGTTCTTTATGCCATTGGGTTTATTTATATAATAAAAGATGGCTTGGAAAGCATGCTAATTCCGATAATAATCTACATGTTGGCAATTTTAGTAATGGCAATTTCAGCTTCACTAAGAAAGAACTCTGTATCCAACATCAGTTACGTATTGGTATTAAGTGGAGCACTACTATTTATAATTTCAGATAGTTTTATTGCCATAAATAAGTTTTATACAGAAGTATCAGGTGAGCACCTCATCATAATGAGTACTTATGCACTAGCTCAATACTGCATAGTCATGGGAATTTTACAGCAAAATAAGTAAGACTATTTTTTAAAAGGCCTGATTATTAACCTAGCAGCTTTATCAAAATTGATGTAGCTATACGTCCAATTAAAAAAGGTCACGACTCGATTTCTAAAACCAGCTAAAGACATTAAGTGAATAAACATCCAGACAAACCAAGCAAAAAAGCCTGCAAATTTAAAATGCTTTAAATCGACTACAGCCTTATTACGTCCAATAGTTGCCATTGAACCTTTATCGTTATACACAAAAGCTTTTAAGGGCTTGTTATTAATTAGACGAAGCACATTCTTTCCTAATAACTTTCCTTGTTGAATAGCAGGTTGAGCTACTTGAGGATGTCCTTTTGGGTAAGCCTTGGTTTCCATATAAGCAATATCGCCAAGCGCAAATATATTGTTATAGTTTTCAATCTGGTTATACTCATTCACTTTATAGCGATTTATCCTATCAACAAGAGTTTCTGAGTTTAACCCTTTTACTGGATCACCTGTAACACCAGCAGCCCAAATAAGGGTTTCTGATTCCAGTTGCAAATCAGAATTGGTGGTAACTGTAAAACCATCATAATCTTTAACAAACGTATTGCAATGCACCTGAACACCTAGTTTTTTTAAAAACTTTTCTGCTTTTTTTGAAGCATGTTCACTCATTGGTGGCAATACTCTGTTATTTCCCTCAAGTAAATGTATCTGCATCGTAGAGCTATCCATATCTGGATAATCTCTAGGCACAATATGATTTTTAAGTTCAGCAATAGCTCCAGCCAACTCAACTCCAGTTGGACCGCCTCCAACAATGACAAAATTTAATAGTGCTTTTCGTTCTTCTATTGAAGGAGCAATGGCTGCTTTTTCAAAGTTTTGCAAAATCAAACTTCTAATATTTAAAGCTTGTGGCACTTTTTTCATTGGCATACTATTGGCTTCAATAGTTTTATTACCAAAGAAATTTGTTTTAGTTCCAGTTGCAATCACTAAATAATCATACTCTAAGCTTCCAATATTGGTCTCAATAATCTGTAAATCTGCATTGATGTTTTTTACCTCTGCCAATCGGAAGTAAGAATTTTTATGGTTTTTAATAATTTTTCGAAGAGGATACGCAATAGAATCTGGTTCTAATCCAGCAGTTGATACTTGATATAATAGTGGTTGAAACGTGTGATAATTATCTTTGTCCAATAATACGACTTGAACCTTTTTATTAGAAAGTGTTTTAGCTAAATTAATTCCAGCAAAACCACCTCCAACAATCACAACTCTTGGGAATTCTGACTTGGGAATATTCATGAAAAAGACTTGAAAATTTTGCATTACAAAGATACGATATAAGTACAGTAAACACTATTTTTGAATATTAATTAACAACTTGTGTAACAATTTAATTTTTAAAGCTACTTACAGAGTAACTAACTGACCACGTTGAATAAGGAATTAGAACATAGTTTTGTTGAATTGCTGGAAAAGCATCAGAATATAATTCATAAAGTCTGCAGACTTTACACGAATAATTATGATGCACACAATGATTTGTTTCAAGAAATCACCATACAGCTTTGGAAAGCATATCCAAAGTTTAGAGGTGATGCTAAGTTTAGCACTTGGATGTATCGTGTTGGATTAAATACAGCAATTACGCTCTATAGGAAGTCGAAAAGAAGAATAAGCACACAAGATTTTAGTGATGTGCAATTCAAGATTTCGGCTGAAGAATATGACGATACTGAAGAGCAGCAATTAAAGATATTGTACAAAGCTGTACAGCAATTAAACGATATTGAAAAAGCGTTAGTGTTTTTATACTTAGAAGACAAAAACTATAAAGAAATAAGTGAAACAATGGGAATAAGCGAAGTCAATGCAAGAGTGAAAATGAATCGTGTGAAAAACAAGCTTAGAACCATACTAAATCCGTAATACTATGGATGAATTAGAATTATTAAAAAAGGATTGGAAAAAGGAGGATAATAATTTTCCGAAACTTTCTTACAATGAAATTTATAAGATGATTTTGAAAAAATCGTCTTCTATTGTGAAATGGATTTTCATTATCAGTATTTTGGAATTTCTTTTTTGGGTAGGCATTTCCTTTTTGTTTAAATATTCTGGACTAGATGAAGAAATGTCCAATATAGAATCTACAACAGCTTTTATCGTACTTAGTGTATTCTCTTATATTATTCTAGCATACTTTTTTTACAGATTTTACATGAATTACAGAACTATTAATACAACTGATAGCGCCAAAGTATTAATGGAAAACATATTAAAAACAAGACGTACAGTAAAACAGTACGTTGGAGTTAATTTAGCAGTTTTGGTAGTTAGTGTAGGTGTGCTTTTACCTTACTTTTTAGATCAAGATCCAAATTCAAAAGCACTAATAGAAAGTGCAACTGCTAATGGAGAACTTTTTAAATTTTATGCAGGAATCATTATTGTCACCTTAATAATGCTAGCAATTGCTATTGGTTTAATATTGCTTTTTTATTATTTAATCTACGGGATTTTGTTGAAAAGGCTAAATAGAAACTATAGAGAGCTTAAAAAACTAGAAGTTTAATTACAGACTACCACTCACGTTGTTTGTTCAACTCTTCTTTAGCTAATAATTCTTCTTGAGGAATCACTTTTAAAAATGATGGATGCTGCTCAATGGCATATTCAATTTTTTCAACTATATCTGCTATAGATTCATTCTCATAATCAATTTGCAAAGGTTCTTTAACTTCAAAAGATTGATACACATTTTTCTTCTTTACTCTTAGTCCTTTTTTATCAAAAGATCGTCTAAAACCATCAATAACAATTGGAACAACAATTGGCTGATAATGTTTGATTATATGAGCAGTTCCTTTTCTAATTGGTTTAAAAGGTGTGGTTGTTCCTTGCGGAAATGTTACAACCCAACCATCGTCAAGCGCTTTCTTAATACTTGTAATGTCACTCATTTTAACTTGACGCTTCACATCCTTTCCTTGAGACCTCCATGTACGCTCAATACTAATAGATCCTGTATATGCAAATATTTTAGGAATTAAACCCGATTTCATGGTTTCTTTTGCAGCTACATAATACATGTTGAGTTTAGGATTCCATAAATAGCCTACGTTTTTTATATTATCTAATCTACCACTTAAACTTGCATTAAACACATGAAACATGGCGATAACATCGGCAAAGTAGGTTTGATGATTTGAAATAAAGAGTACGTTGGTGTCAGGAAGGTTTTTTATGATTTCTGAACCTTCTATTTGTAATTCATTAAAACCTCTAAATCTTCTGTGAGTGAGAAGCCCTAATATTCTGATAAGCCATTTTTTTACAAAAAGTATATGTCCAAAAGGATTTTTCTTAAATAATCCCATAAATTAAATAGTCAAGTCTATTAGTTAGTGATTGCAAACGTACATATTTTTTCTGTTTTAGGCTGATAACAAAATCCTAATTAACAAATATCCAGAAAGACTCAATTACAAAATACTATAATACTTCTTTTAAAATATCCTTTATCTCACTGAGCATCATAGCAGTTGCTCCCCAAACTACATGGCCATTAAGCTCAAAAGCTGGAACATCAACTTTTACTGTATATGAAGTTGCTACAGATTTTGTAACCACAATAGTATCATCTAAAAAATGAGCCAATGGTACCTCAATAATATCTTTGACTTCTTCATCTTGTTTAATAAACAGTGGTGTTTTTGTTGTAATCCCAACATAAGGTTGTACATAAAAGTTACTAGGCGGAATATATACTTCGGTCATTTGTTTAACAACCTCAATTTTATGTTCTGGGACACCAACCTCTTCCCAAGTTTCTCTCACAGCAGTATGTTTTAATGATTCGTCGTTATCTTCAAATTTCCCTCCAGGAAACCCAATTTGGGCTGAATGCACTCCTTTATAGGTATTTCTTAATATTAACACCAAATGTGTTTCTCGTGAAGCATTTGGATAAAACAATGCCATAACTCCTGCTCGCTTTGCATCTTTCATGCGCTCTCTGTATTGTTTAATCAGCTCCCTTCTAAATGGTGGAGACATTTTAAACTGAGATGCTTCGGCTGGCAAAGGGATATTTTTTATTTTTGGCAGAGAAACTAAAAATTCATCAAAATTCATCTATGCGATATATATTTCTTTTTAGTATGCTTTTACTACTATTTAATTGTGAAGATAAACAAAAGCAGCAAAAAACAAAGACTGAGGCTCCTGCAATAGAACAAAAAAAGGAGAAGGAAAAACCTAAAGTAACACCTAACAATGTTGAAAGGGAATTTCCAAAGCTCAACGAAAAAAATGCTATGGAATTTTTCTTGGAATATGAAAAACATAATAAAGAGAATAAGGTTCGTATTACAACAGATTTTGGAGAAATTGATATCTTGTTATTTGATAAAACAAAGTTTCATCGTGCGAATTTTGTCTTTCTAACAAAACAAAAATATTTTGAAAACACTCAGTTTTACAGAGTCATAAATAACTTTATTGCGCAAGCAGGTAATAGCGACGATAGAGCTACTGCAAGGAAAAGGGCAAATATTGGTAAATACCTTTTACCAACAGACACTAAACGTGGTTATACTCACGACAGAGGTGTAATAAGTATGCCAAGTAGTGAAATTGACAATCCTCATAAACTGGCTTCTCCTTTTGAATTTTTCATTGTACAACAACGTGGAGGTGCCAAATTTTTGGATGGTGACTATACTATTTTTGGTAAAGTAATTCGAGGTATGGATGTCATTGATAAAATTGTAGCTGTAGAGACTGACGAAGCAGATTGGCCTTTACAAAACATATATATTAAGAAAGTAGAGATAATTGAATAATCATTCCGCTTTGTAAATATTAGGCAAAGTAATTTTGAATTTTACAGCTAATAATCTTACCAAAATAACTACTGCTCCAGCTATCATAAAAACGAAATCACTTTCAATAGGTAATTTTCTAATTAAAAAATAAGTTAGTCCACCAAGAATACAAGCTGTAGCATAAATCTCTTTTCTGAATATCACAGGGATTTCGTTACACAGAATATCTCTAATAACACCTCCGAAACAAGCAGACATAGTTCCTAAGGCTATGCAAATTATTGGATGTAAATCGGCAGACAAGCCTTTTTCAATTCCTATTAATGTATAGAGTCCAATTCCAATGGTATCAAATAAGAATAGTGAAGTTCTTAAGTAGTTTATCTTATTTCTTACCATTACCGCAAACACAGCTGAACCCAAAATAGCATAGGTAAAGTTCATGTCTTTCATCCAACCAACTGGTGTTTGTCCGATTAAAATATCACGTAGTGTTCCTCCACCAACTGCTGTAACAAACGCAATTATTAGTATCCCAAACAAGTCCATTTTTTTGTTCATGGCGACCAAAACACCAGAAATGGCAAAGGCAATAGTTCCTAAAATATCAATTGTATAAAACATTTTGTCTTCAATTAATCAGACAACAAAAATACTTGATTAAATTTAAGGACTGTAAAGTTTTTATTAATTTTAGAGAGATACTTCGGCAAGCTCAGTATAAGCGATTCACTCAATTTTTATAAAATATAAAAATTGGTTCTCTGCTTACATATTTTGGGTATAGTAGTTATAATCTTTTAAAATCACATCAATAAATTCGTGGTCTGTACTATGTTTCACTTCCTTTAATTCCAATACCTCAACAATCTTGGTTCGCAACTTAATGAGTGTTTTATAATCTTTTGACTTTTTTGCGGTCTTAAAAGTATCTTTTATAATTCTTGCATCATTATCTGATAATTTAATAACAGTTGGATAAGTTGGCACATAATCCTGTTTTAAATCTTCTAAAATTGTATGGTTGATGTTTACATTGTTTTTTAGTGTAATTACCGAAGTTCCTGCTGTCATATCACCAAGTCTTTGATTTTTAGGACTTGTAATAATCGCAATTAATGCTACTACTCCACTCATCATGTTTAAATCTACAATTCTAAAAATCCAACGAATGATAAAATCAGATAATGTTGCTTGGTAGCCATCAATCTTCACCACTTTGATTTTTAGAATACGTTTTCCAGGTGTTTGTCCATCGAGTAAAGTTTCAAAAAGAAGCGTGTAAAAAATAACAGGCAAATAAAACACAAGAACAATGGCTATTTGAGACCAAAAATCCATATCCTCAATGAATTCATCAATCTTAAAAAGCTTAAATGCTATTTGGTATATTACAATACCATAAGCTATTTTAATTAACCAATCTATTCCCCAAGCAAGTATGCGTTCGCCAACACTTGCGGCAGTGAAATTTATATTTACATTTTGAGTAGTGTTTATTTGTAACTCTACCATTTATTCTGTTAATTTGAAAGTCTATGAGAGAGGTTGCATTTATCAAACAAAACAAAGAAAAATGGCTAGATTTTGAGAAAGCCATTTTTGGAAAAACACTTAAAAACCCTGATGAATTAGCGTCTTTATATATTCATTTGGTAAACGATTTGTCTTACGCACAAACTTATTATCCCAAAAGTAAAACAATTCTTTATTTAAACAACTTAGCAGCTAAAGCTTTTCAAAAAATTTATAAAACCAAAAGAGAAGATACAAATCGTTTTGTGCACTTTTGGAAAGTTGAAGTTCCTCTTATAGTTTATCAATATAGACGTTACGTACTTTACGCCTTTGTCATTTTTTTATCGTTTGTTGCTATTGGAGCCTTATCTGCTGCTTATGACGATACTTTTGTACGACTCATTTTAGGAGACAATTATGTGAACATGACTTTAGAAAACATTGAAGCTGGAGATCCTGTCGCAGTTTACAAAAGTGGTAGTAATTGGGGAAGTGCAATTGGTATAACATTAAACAACCTTTATGTTGGAATGAAATCTTTTATTTATGGTGTATTTGGTGGCTTAGGAACTGGATTAGTACTTTTATATAATGGTATTATGGTTGGAGCATTCCAGTTTTTTTTCCATAAAGAAGGTGTGCTCTGGGAAAGTGTTCGAGGTATTTGGATTCATGGTTCCATGGAAATTTTTGCTATCGTTATTGAAGGTGCCGCTGGATTAATTTTAGGAGCAAGTATTTTATTCCCAAAAACGTATTCAAGGCTAACATCTTTTAAAATTGGTATGAAGGATGGCGTTAAAATATTAATAAGCACATTTCCGTTTACTATAGTTGCAGGATTTTTGGAAGGCTATGTGACGAGATATTCCAATACGATGCCAAATTGGTTGTCTGTAGGTATTATTCTTGTTACACTGAGCATTATTTCATACTACTACCTAATTTATCCATATCTCGTCCACAAAAAACTTAAACAAACCTATGCAGTTATATAAATCAAGAGGTTTTAGCGCCTTTTTTCAAGATACGTTTTCGTTTATCAAACAAAATGGCAAACATTATTTTAAACACTTTTTTATTATCAATGGGATTTTTTTGTTAATCCTAATGGTTATAGGTTATTTTATTTCAAAATTCTATTCTGAATTTTTATTCAGTGGTGTTTTGCAAAGTGGAAATAACAATACTGTAGTCGATGACTTTATGAATGAAAATTTTGGAGTTTTCATAATTTTAGTGATTGTTTTTATTGTCTTTGGACTTATCGCTGGACTCATTTCCTATTCTTATACAGCAATATACTTAAAGCTTTATTCTGAGAACGATGGTAAAAACTTTGACACTCAACAAATCATTCAAGTTTATAAACAAAATATTGGAAACCTATTCGTTTTTCTTATTTGTAGTATCATTATTGGAATTCCACTGGTGTTTGTTTTAGGATTTGGAGTGTTTCTCTTAGCAATTACAATTATTGGTTTTTTACTCATGCCCATTTTATTTGGTGCCTTTATGTTATTCTACAACATGACACTCATGGAATATCTTCAGCAAAAAAGAGGAATTTGGGATAGTTTTGGCTATGCTTGGACACTCATGTCTAAAAAATTCTGGGCAGCTGTTGGTAGTGTTGGTATCTTTTATTTGATTGCCTATGTAGCTCAAAATGTTATTACTATGATTCCTTACCTGTTTTTTATGGGAAGTATGTTTACTACAATTCCTGAAGGCAACACTAGTCCTGAAGAAATTGGAGCTTCCTTTATGGTTGTGATGTTGGTTGTGTTTTTTATCACTTTTATTGTTGGAACAATTCTTAACAATGTCACGCAACTCAATCAAGGCATTGTGTTTTATAGTTTAAAGGAAGAAAACGAAAACATAAATACTAAAAGTGTGATTGATCAAATTGGTTCAGGTGAATAAACTTTTAAGTTTACATATTGTCCTTTTGTTTTTTGTATGCTGTTCATATCAGAACATTCAAGCATCAAGCAACAATGAGTTGACCAAAAATTTAATAATTTCTGATACACTTAATGTAGATACTTCAAACATTAATCCTCGTCAGTTTGACAACATCAAAGAAAAATATAGCGAAGAAGATTTTATTTACGAACGAACTGTCGAAAATTCTGGTTGGTGGACGCGTTTTAAAAAATGGCTAAGCGATAAATTCAGAAATCTCTTTAACATTAAAAATGCTGGACAAGCCTCCAAAATGACAGATATGGCTCTCAAAATTGGAGGTGTTTTGCTTTTTGTTCTAGTTATTTACTTCATCTTTAGAGCCATTGTAAACAAAGAAGGCGCTTGGGTTTTTGGTAAATCTTCCGACAAGAGTATTATTCCTGTAACAGATATTGAAGCTAATATTCACGCAACAGATTTTAAAAAGCTAATCGCAGAAGCTGAAAATAATTCTAATTACAGGTTAGCAGTCAGATATTATTACCTATGGCTTTTAAAGAAACTAAGTGTTGCTGAAATTATTCATTATGATGTTGAAAAAACAAACAATGATTACAGAAACGAAATAGAGTCCTCAACAACAAAAAAAGAATTTGCTTATACATCTTACTTATACAATTACATTTGGTATGGTGAGTTTGATGTTAACGACGAACAATTCAATAAAGCAAAACGTGCTTTTGATTCATTCTTAAAATCCATTAAAGTATGAACAAAACCATAAAAATATATATTGGATTGCTGGTTTTGCTTTTTATTGGAGCCATTGCTATTGAGTTTTCAAAACCAAAGCCAATAAACTGGACAAGAACATTCAATGAGGCTCACACTATACCTTATGGAACATTCGTCTTGTACAATGAGCTTTCTAATGTATTCCCGAAAAGTAAGGTGCAAGATATAACAGTTTCAGCTTACGAATATTTTGATGAGTACTACAGTTGGGAAGACTCTACATATTTAACCGCTGGAAATTATATGCTCATTGACGATTATGCTGAAGTTGACGATGTCTCAGCTCAGGAGTTATTGGATTTTGCTTCCCATGGCAATACAATTTTCATGTCAAGCAATTATCTTCCTCAGAAGTTTTTGGATACTCTAGGAATAGAGTTAGAAAATGATTTTGATTTTACTGGAGAAGCACAATTTAGTTTAGCAAATCCTACTTTCAAAAATGATTCCATAACTATTGATAGAGGTTTGAGCAACATTTATTTTTCAAAACTTGATTCGAGTAAAACAACTGTTTTAGGATATCAAAAATTCAAGGAAGCTCAGCGTATAAATTTTATTAAGGTGAATCATGAATATGGTAACGTGTATCTCCATTTACAACCAATGGCATTTACAAACTTTTCACTATTAAAAAAGAACAACAAAAAATATGCTGCAGCCATTTTATCGTACTTGCCAGATGATACCATATTTTTTGATTCAAGAAACAAAAAACGAACTGAATTAGGAGATTCGCCATTACGATTTGTTTTAAGCCAACCAGCTTTAAAATGGGCTTGGATACTTGGCTTGGTGTCATTATTTATATTTATTCTTTTTAATGCAAAGCGGAAGCAACGTATTGTAAAAATTATTAAACCTTTGGAGAACTCGACCATTGCATTTACAAAAACCATTGGAAATCTTTACTATGAAACAAAAGACCATAACAACCTAATAGACAAAAAAATCACTTACTTTTTGGAATCCATAAGACGTAAATACTATTTAGACACACAACTGTTGGATGAAAAATTTGCAAAGAACCTGTCATTAAAGTCAGGAAAAGACTTAGGCAAAACCAAAAAGACAATAAATCTTATTGTACATTTAAAAGCGAAACAAGTGTGCAATGAAGACGATTTAAAAAACTTAAATAAAACAATTGAAGACTTTTATAACAACTAATATATGGAGCATACAAACGACTCTCAAGAAGACAACTTAAATCAAGAACAAACACCTATTGAAAATGAGGTGAAGCAAGAAACTCAAGATTCACAAGAAGATAATCTGAGTTTTAAAAACCGAATTGATTTAACCGAATTACAAGAAGGTGTTGAACTTATTAAAAACGAAATCAGTAAGGTTATTGTTGGCCAAAAAGGCATGATTGATATGCTTATTGCTTCCATCTTGGCAAATGGACATTCTTTAATCGAAGGTGTACCAGGTGTGGCAAAAACCATTTCGGCAAAGCTATTGGCAAAATCATTAGATGTTGGTTTTAGTCGAATCCAATTCACCCCAGATTTAATGCCAAGTGATATTTTAGGAACTTCAGTGTTTGATATGAAAACATCTGAATTTGAGTTTAAACAAGGTCCCATTTTCTCTAATATGATTCTAATTGACGAAATAAATCGTGCACCAGCTAAAACACAAGCAGCTTTGTTTGAAGTCATGGAGGAACGCCAAATAACTATTGATGGTCAAAAGTATAAAATGGAACTTCCTTTTATTGTATTGGCAACTCAAAACCCAGTTGAACAAGAAGGAACCTACAGGTTACCTGAAGCGCAGTTAGATAGATTTTTATTTAAAATAGATATTGACTACCCAAATCTTGACGAAGAAATTGAAATCATTAATCGTGAACATAATCTTCAAGGTGAAGCAAAAACAGCTAAGGTAACTTCGCATTTAACTAAAGAACAGGTCGCAAAGTTTCAAGGGTTGGTCAACCAGGTGATTATTGAATCGCATTTGGTCAAGTATATTGCAGATATTATTGTTAATACCAGAAATAATCCATTTTTGTACTTAGGTGCTTCGCCAAGAGCTTCAATAGCGATTTTAAAAGCTAGTAAAGCCTTTGCAGCAATGAATGGTCGAGATTTTGTAACACCTGAAGACATTAAACAATCTGCTGTTCCAGTATTGCAACATAGAGTCATTGTAACACCAGAACGCGAAATGGAAGGTGTTACCACAAAACAGATAATTAGCCAGATTATAGAGGCCGTGGAAATTCCTAGGTAATCCATTTATAAACAATGTTAGAGAAACCATTTTCATTTAAAGGAAGAATACGAAGGCAAGAATATGCTTTAAGTGCTGCAATTTATTTCGGCTTGTATTTTCCAATTGCGATTTTGACAAAAGGCGTAGCTTATGGAAAAGAAATATTCTTAGGTTCTCTCTTTATTTTAAGTTGGTTTATGGTGGCTCAAGGTTTTAAACGTTGTCATGATATCGGAGTAAATGGGTTATATCAATTTATTCCTTTCTATTTTTTTTACTTATTAGTTGAAGATGGTGTACCTAAAAAAAATAAATATGGTTTAAACCCGAAAGGATTAAAAGGACCAGAAGAAACTGGGAAAATTCGTCAAAATGAAGGCTAATGAAATTACTTAAACCATTTTACATACAAAACCGTTTTTTTTACGCATGTATTACACTCATGGTGTTGTTTGTGTTCAGTTTCGTATTTCCTAGATGGTTTGTAATTGTTAAACTCATATTTTTAGTACTTTTAATATTTACACTTCTTGATGTTTTATTATTGTTTACTGCAAAACGCGGCGTTAATGGCATTAGAATACTTCCAGAAAAATTTTCGAATGGTGACCAAAATTCAATACGATTAAGTGTTGAAAACTATTACACCTTCCCTATTTTTATTAAAATAATTGATGAAATTCCAGTACAATTTCAAGTACGAAATTTCAGTATTGAACGAAAATTAGATGCAACCAGCAAAACTGAATTGCAATACGAATTACGACCAACCGAACGTGGCGAATATCACTTTGGTAAGTTAAATATTTATGCAACTTCTATATTTGGATTGATTGCAAGGCGCTTTAGTTTTTGTGATGAAGCAATGGTCCCAACTTATCCTAGTTTTATTCAATTACGCAAATATGATTTAATAGCAATTAGCAATAATTTGCACCAATATGGTATTAAAAAAATCAGAAGAATTGGTCATACCATGGAGTTTGAACAGATAAAAGAATATGTTCTAGGTGATGATCTACGAACCATTAACTGGAAAGCTACAGCAAAATCCAATCAATTAATGGTCAATCAATTTCAAGATGAAAAATCACAGCCTGTATATTCCGTAATTGATAAAGGTAGACTTATGAAAATGCCATTCGATGGATTGAGTTTATTGGATTATGCTATTAATGCTGCTTTGGTGATATCTAATGTTGCAATTAAAAAGCATGATAAAGCTGGGATTTTCACCTTCTCAAAAAAGGTTGAAAACATGGTGGTTGCTGAAAAGCGAACTTCGCAAATGAACTTGATTTTAGAAGGACTTTATAATATTAAAACAGATTTCTTTGAAAGCGATTTTGGCAGACTATATGGAGATGTAAGACGTAACATTACACAGCGAAGTTTACTATTGCTATATACTAATTTTGAAACTTTAGATAGCTTACACAGGCAATTACCTTATTTAAAGGGAATGGCCAAGAACCATTTATTGGTAGTTATTTTCTTTAAAAATACAGAACTGAACAGTTTAATTGAAAATAAAGCTGAAACGATTCAGCAAGTTTATGATAAAGTCATCGCTGAGAAATTCGCTTTTGAAAAACGCCTTATCGTCAATGAGTTGAAAAAATATGGCATCTACTCCATTCTTACAACACCAGAGAATTTAACGCTTGACACAATTAATAAGTACCTCGAAATAAAAGCAAGAGGCTTACTTTAACAATTCAGAAGTAAAAAATAACAGTTCAGTAAATCAAATTACCATAACTGGTTTTTATAATAGACTTTTACAGTGTTAATCATTAAAAAACACATTATTATGAAAACTATCGCACTAATTTTTACATTTATTTTAAGCTCAACATTAACCTTAATCCAAACAGAAAAAGGACAAGATGTTACAGTAACCATTGAAAACATTTCAAATAACAGAGGTACTCTTGCTGTTGGACTTCATTCTGAAGCTACATTTATGAAATCTGGAGGTATAAAAAATATGTCTTCAAAAATAACTGGAGATAAAGTGACTGTTACTTTTAAAGATGTTGCACCAGGCAATTACGCAATCATGGTATTACATGATGAAAACAACAATAAACAAATGGATTTTGAACCAAATGGAATGCCAGCAGAATCTTTTGGAATATCAAACAATCCAACCTTAATGGGACCTCCAATGTTTTCGGATGGAAAGTTTGAAGTAGGAAAAGAAAATGTTGAGTTAACCATCAAACTATAAGTACAGCATTAATCAAACATCAATCAATCAAAAAACAAAAAGGAGCATGCTTAAAACATGCTCCTTTTTCCAATCAATCAAAAACTAACTATTAATCATATAGTTATACGGTTTCGCTTAACCAAGCTTTCATCATCTAAACGGTTTTTTCTTGTTCAGATATAAAATCACTCATCATCGCATTGGTTCCTTCATCATCTGCTTCACCTGACTTATTCAAAATATCTCTTTCAATTTTCAATAATTCTGTTAAAGAATCTACTATTAACTTTACTGCCTTATTATCTTCTGATACATTTTTTCCAACTGGAACTTTGCCATAATTGGTGTAGTCATCAAACGTGTGCAAAGGTGTTTCGCCAAGGGTTAAAATACGTTCAGCAATTTCATCAACTTTTATATTGGCATCATTGTACAACTCTTCAAACTTAACATGTAAATCAAAAAATGCTCTTCCTTTTATGTTCCAATGTATACCTCTTAAGTTTTGGTAATACAATTGAAAATTAGCCAATAATGTATTTAAATCTTCAGTTAAAGCTTTAGCTTTTTCACTATCTAATCCTATACTATTTAATGTTGTCATATCCTCTCGTCTTTTATTTACTACAAATTTAATCTATTAAAAAGGTGTTTTTGTATAAATTTTATTGATAGTTTTTATATCTTTATAACCTAAAATTATAAACATGACAATTACACAATTATACTATGTTTTGGCAGTAGCTGAACATCAAAACTTTACTAAAGCTGCGGAAAAGTGTTTTGTAACACAACCTACGCTAAGCATGCAAATTCAGAAGCTTGAAGACCAATTGGATGTGCAGATTTTTGATAGAAGTAAAAAACCGATTGAGCTTACTGAAATTGGTAGAAAAATTGTAAATCAAGCAAAAAATATAGTAAACGAAGCGGATAGGATTAAGGATATTGTAGACCAACAAAAGGGTTTTGTTGGTGGCGAATTTAGGCTTGGTATTATTCCTACCATTATGCCTACACTGCTGCCTATGTTTTTAAAAACATTTATAAAGCGTTATCCAAAAGTTAAACTAAAAATTGAAGAGTTAACAACTGAAGAAATGATTCAGCGCATCAACGAAGGTCATTTGGATGCTGCAATAGCAGCTACTCCTTTAGAGAATGAAACTATTAAAGAACGTCCATTGTATTATGAACCTTTTGTGAGTTATATTCCGAAAGGACATCGTTTATATGAAAAGAAAAAAATTGAAGTTTCTGATCTCGAAATTGATGACATGTTACTGTTAGAAGATGGTCATTGCTTTAGAGATGGTGTTATTAATTTGTGTAAATCATTTAAACAACACGATGATGATACTTTCCAATTAGAAAGTGGAAGTATCGAAATGTTAGTGAAACTTTCAAATGAAGGCTTAGGCATGACTTTACTGCCTTATTTGCACACCTTGGACCTTAGAGAACTGGAAAAACCCAATCTAAGACATTTTAGTGACCCTGTTCCTGCAAGGGAAATAAGCATTATTTATCATAAGAGTGAGTTGAAGATGCAAATTATAGAAGCATTGCATGGCGTAATTTCAGGAATCATTAGAGGAGCCATTGCTTTTCAAAACGTGAATATTATAAGCCCAATAACAAAATAAAAAAGCGACTCTATCGAGTCGCTTTTTCTATGCTTTTAAATAAATTAAACATTGATTTAATTCTGGGTTCTGCTGTATTAGAGAATTTATGAAAATTTTTAGCTCTTCAATTTCATAAGGTAATAATCGTTGAAGTGCTTTTTCAAGTTCTCTACAGAACAACGTAGCATCAAAACTAACTTTTTTAAGGACTGTTTTGGTGTACTCAAACATTGCTCTTGCCATAAGTTACTTAGGTTTTATTGGTAAAAAATAAAAAAGTAAAATTGCGTCTATAGGCTAAAAGTTTATTATTATCTAACTTTAAATTTATAAAAAAATTTGATTGAAAGTTATTTTTTTAGAAACTTTAACAGCCAATAAAATATAAAACACTGAAAATTAGGTGCTTTTTCAGCTGTTCGTTAAAATCTATTATCACCATCCAAAATATCTCCTATTCCTCCCAAGATACTGCCTTCTCCTCTATCTTTTCCACCACCTCTAGGTGCTGTAGCCAATACACGACCAGCTAATCTGCTAAATGGTAACGATTGTATATAAACTGTACCTGGACCTTGCAGCTTTGCAAAGAATAAACCTTCCCCTCCAAATACAGTATTCTTAATACCTCCAACAAACTCAATGTCATAATCTACATCTTGAGTAAACCCAACAATACAACCTGTATCTACTTTTAATATTTCACCAGCTTGTAACACTTTTTTTGACATTGTGCCTCCTGCGTGTACAAACGCCATACCATCACCTTCAAGTTTTTGCATAATAAATCCTTCGCCTCCAAATAGTCCACGACCAAGTTTTTTTGAAAACTCGATTCCTACACTTACACCTTTAGCAGCACATAAAAATGCATCTTTTTGGCAAATAAACTTACCTCTAAATTCTGTTAAATCAATTGGTATAATTTTTCCTGGATAAGGTGAAGCAAATGAGACATTTCTTTTACCAGTTAGATTGTTGTAAAAAGCTGTCATAAACAAGCTTTCACCAGTAAGAATACGCTTTCCTGCACCTAATATTTTCCCTAGAAAGCCAGAATTTTTTTGTGAACCATCACCAAAAATGGTTTCCATTTTAATACCTTCGTCCATCATCATAAAGCTTCCTGCTTCAGCTACTACACCTTCTTGAGGATCTAATTCAATTTCCACATACTGCATTTCTTCACCATAAATTCTATAATCTATTTCGTGTGCTGTCATTTTATAAGTTGTTGTTTGTTAATACGTTTATATGTTGTCTTCTTTTAATTTTTGTTACACTTTGGTTCTAACTTTCATGGACCATGTAAAACTAAACCTAGATACTTCAATATTATCGTTATTTCTGCCAATAACACTTAAAGTTACGGTTTGTCCTTCTCCACTTTCAATTGCTTTTTCAATAACACCATCAATAAGTTTTCCTTCATTACACTCAAAATTGATTCGTCCTGTAGCTTTTTTAGAATAACTTGCATTATTCTTTACTAATAACATTGCAATATCTTTATCAGTTTCATTTATCTTTTTAATAATTAATGCTCCAGTTGTTAGCTCTGCTGCCATGCCTTGAACTGCCCAAAAAAGTGATTTAAATGGGTTCTGATTTATCCATCTGTGCTTTACAGACACTATACATTTATCGTCATCCAAATATTTTGTTCTTACTCCAGTAATATAAGCTGAAGGCAATTTAAACATTAAAAAAGTATTGAGTTTACCAGGATTTATAGTCATTGCAAAGGATAATTTGCTACGAAGTTACTCAAAAAAGCTGATATACTAAATGTTAATGTTTTGTTAATTTTTAGTACTTTGTATTGCATAATACCTTCTTTTAGATATATATTTGCATAAGAAATTACTATATGTTTTAATATCATGTTGACAAACCACCATAAAAATGTTGCCGCAGTTATACATTTATCTGCATTATCTAAGTTCATATTTCCGTTAGGCAATTTTATCATGCCTTTAATTTTTTGGACAATGAACAAAGACAAATCAGACTTTGTTGATAAGCATGGTAAACAAGCAATCAATTTTCAGTTAAGTATTTTACTTTACACGTTTTTAATTGGCTCTATTACTATACCTCTATTTTTATTTGGTGTATTAAATCATATTGATTTTCCTGAATTTTGGCAAGCTTACGATTTTGACTTTGATTTTCATCTTTCAAGTCATGATAGTTATAATGTGGTGATATTTTCAATTTTAGCAGGTTTATTGGTCATAGCTGCATTTATTTTGGAAATTATTTTCATCATTATAGCTACAAGTAAAGCTAATCAAGGTGAACCATATAAGTATCCATTAACAATCAAATTTTTAAAATAAATTTACCCTGAGCTTGTCGAAGGGTCATCAATCAATCGATCTAATCAATCAAAAAATGAACAGTTATTAAAAACTTAAATTCTAACAACATAAAACCTTATCAGTTTTAACGTGTTGTTAGATTACAAACAAAAATGAACACATGAAGATAGAAAACACAAAAGCACAAATGCGTAAAGGCGTTTTAGAATACTGCATACTATCGATCTTAAGAGATGACGATGCATATGTAGCAGAGATTCTAGGCACCTTAAAAGATGCAAAGATGCTCGTTGTAGAAGGAACTATTTATCCTTTACTTACTCGTCTTAAAAATGCAGGTTTACTCAATTACCGTTGGGAAGAATCTACATCAGGACCTCCAAGAAAGTATTACGGCTTAACAGAAACAGGAAAATTATTTTTAAACGAATTAAATACCACTTGGAGCGAATTACAAAACGCCGTTAATATAGTAACAAGTCAAAAAACAACAAAAAAATGAATAAAACAGTCAATATAAATTTAGCAGGTATATTCTTCCATATAGACGAAGATGCATACTTAAAATTACAACGCTACCTTGAGGCTATAAAACGTTCATTTACAGACTCCCAAGGAAGAAATGAAATTATTGCTGACATTGAAGCACGTATAAGCGAATTGTTTAATGAACGTGTACAAAATGAAAAACAGGTAGTTTCAGTAAAAGAAGTTGAAGAGGTTATCGCTATAATGGGACAACCTGAGGACTATATGGTAGACGAAGAAATTTTTGAAGATGAACCTAAACGTTCCTATTCATCAAGAACAAGCTCAACCAGAAAACTGTACAGAGATACTGAAAGCGCATACATTGGTGGTGTATCTTCTGGATTAGCACATTACTTTGATGTAGATCCATTATGGATTCGTATCGCTTGGGTAATTCTATTTTTCGGATTCGGAACAGGAATACTTGTTTACATACTATTATGGGTATTAATGCCAGCAGCAGAAACAACATCTGAAAAACTGGCAATGTCGGGAAAGCCAGTTAACATTACTAATATAGAAGAAAAAGTAAAAGAAGGGTTTAGTAATGTTAAGGAAAGCTTGGATGAAGTTACAGACAAAATAAAAAGCGGTGATTATAACAAAGTTGGTGATAAAATCCAGACAAAATCACGCTCATTTTTTGATGCCCTTGGAAGTGTAATCATGTTTTTCTTTACAATTTTTGCCAAATTTTTTGGTATCATCTTAATGATAGTTGGTGCCTCAACATTAATTGCGCTTATTATTAGCTTGCTTTCTGTTGGAGTTGTAGACATATTCCATTTTGACGGCATCGATATGGCAAATGTATTCTATTCGTCAAACTTACCTATTTGGGTCGTATCCATATTAGTATTATTTGCAGTTGGAATCCCATTCTTCTACATCTTTATTTTAGGGTTGAAAATTTTAGTAAACAACTTAAAATCTTTAGGTAGAACAGCAAACTTTACATTATTTGCCCTTTGGTTAGCATCAATTGTAACCTTAGCAATTTTTGCAGCAAAAGAAGTTGCAGAATTTTCTAGAGAAGGTGAATATACTGATACTATTGAGTTGAATGTAAAAGCAAACGATACGTTGTTTGTAGAGATGATAAACAACGAAAAATACGCGAGTAATAACTACCGAAGAAATGATTTTGACATTGTGTTTGATGATAATGATGTGAAACAAATTTACTCATCAGATGTAAGATTTACTGTAAGATCAACAAGTGATACTATTGCTTATATGAAAGTTATTAAGCAGGCAAGAGGTAGAACGTATCAAGCAGCAAGAGATCGTGCTGAAGGAATAGATTACAACTTTAATTATAATAGCGGAAAATTAACATTGGACAACTATTTCTTAACAAAAGCAGATAACAAGTTTAGAGATCAAGATGTGAAAATCACATTATATATGCCAGAAGGAAGTGTTATTTATTCGGATGAGAGTACGCGCAACTTTAGAAGCTGGAGATACACTTCGGACATTATTTCGCATGGTAAAGAAAATCATTATCTGAAAATTCGCTACAATGATGTTGAATGTTTGGATTGTGGTGATAAAGATTCAATAATTGAAATTAAAGATGAAGAATCTTCACTTGAAGTTGACAGAGATAAAATTGAATATAAAGATGGAGAAGTTAAAGCAACTATTGATTCTAGCGGAATTTCAATAAAATCTAATAATAATTAACAATTCAAGAACAGAATTCGACAGTTCAGAATATAATAAATTGAAAAAACACAATTAAAAAAGATATTTACAAAGAATATAAAATCAATCAAATTATGACAACTATATCAAAATTTATCACAGCCCTAATTGTAAGCCTATTATTGGTTTCATGCAATTTCGATTTTAATGGATTCGGAGTTAGAGGGAACGGAGACGTTGAAACCGTTGAACGATCTATAAGCGACGATTTTAGTGAAATTAAAATAAGTAGAGGCTTAGATGTTTATTTAACGCAAAGTGACGAAGTAAGCTTACACATTGAAGCAGACGAAAACCTTCACGATATTATCGTTACTGAAGTAGAAAATGGAGTGCTTCGTATTACTACAGATGAAAACATAAGTTTTTCTAAGTCTAAAAAAGTAATGTTAAGTTTCAAGGACGTTTCTAAAATTACTGCAACAAGTGGAAGCGATGTGTTTTCAACAAATACAATAGTTGCAGACAACTTAGAATTATCAACCACAAGTGGAAGCGATATGGAATTAGACATTAATGTTCAAGTGGCAGATTGCAGTTCAACAAGCGGAAGCGACCTTAGAGTTTCAGGAACAACAAACAAGCTATACGCTAGTGCAACAAGTGGAAGCGACATTAAAGCTAGAAACTTAAAAGCGAAAATAAGTGAAGCTAGAGCTACTAGTGGAGCAGATATTGTACTTAACACCTCTGATGAGCTTTATGCAAAAGCAACAAGTGGAGCAGATATAAAATACTACGGAAACCCAGAAAAAGTCACTAAAAAAGATGGCGTTTCTGGAAGCGTAAGAAAACAATAACCAATCAATCTTATACTCTGAAAAGAGTATTTCAACCAATCATGTTTTACCATCTCAATAGCTTTTAACAGCATTGGGATGGTTTTTATTTTAGTGCTTTTATATTTAAATCTAGAGCTATTTCAATAGCATCTTCAACTACAACCAAACCTAAAACTTTTTTTGGAGGCTCTAACTTAAAATCACTTAATTTTAGATTAAGGCATCCTACTGCATTTAAAGAATTTGAATCGTTTATATTAAGCCAAATACTGTAAAATTTAGACCTTCCTGCCATACTAATATTAACTAGAGCTAGAATTTCGTTAGTATTATTTGGGTTGACGGAAATTTCTTTTAAATCTAAAGTTATATAAGGATGATTTTTAGTGTCTAGCATTTCTAAAAAATCACTATTCATCATTCTACTTCCACAATCAAAGCATTCATTAGCTAGTTTTAAATGAGCATCTTGAAACTTAATTTTGTTTCTCTCTTTTTGGTATAAAGTACTAACTCTTGAATTAATATCACTAAAAACTAAATCACAATTAAATGTACTTACATTAGTGGAGCCAGTAATACCTAATTTACTATTTCCCTCTATTAGATATGAAGCGACCTTATAGTCAGAATGATAGGTTGTAAAACCTAATATTACTAAACACATCAAACCTAATAATACATTTTTCATGAGTCTATAAATTAGAACTTAGCGATTAATTTAATAAGACTAAACGAGTTTTAAAAATATACTTAAAGTTAAATAAGAAGATTCAAAACTCGTTTAGAATAATAATTATAAAATAATCAGTCTAGAAACTTATAACTGATTCAACCATTAAGCCATCAAACTTACCTTCATTGAAAATACTACTGGAATTATAACCATCGTGTTTTTGACTTACATATTCCAATTTCATAAGAATATTTTTAGTTAAAAACCATCCAGCTCCTAATTGTACTCGGGAAATTTCAATATCGTCACCACTTATATCTTCTGAATCAACTTTGTTATAACGACCTCCTATATAGAAGTTTTCATCATTACCAAACCTATAGATTACTTCACCTGCAAATTGTTTTGCAGTTCTTTCTTCTGTTTCAGAGTTTGCGCGCCCTTTTGCTGTCTCAATAGTTCCAAAAATCTCTAATCCTTGGTACTTAACAAATGGGTTGAACATAACAGCTGTTATATTATTGTTTAAAGAAGGGTTATAACGTGCAGATCTAAAATTTGATGATGCACTTGCGTCCTCATCTTCTAAAACCAGGTAATATCTTGAACCTGTTCTATCTGCACTATAAAGGTATGACCTTCTTACACTACCTGTATTGTAAATAGATCCCGTTATTCTAAATCTGAAATCGTCATTTACTTGCTTATCATAACCTAATTTAGCTAAAAATGAAGCTCCTCCAGTATCTGGATTATCAACAGCTTGATTTAACTTACCATTTGTAAATCCTACCATTCCAATAAAACCATTATTCTGATAATACAACTCTGCACCTACTTCAGTTGTAAAAGCATCCATAATAAGGTTACCAACAAATGGGTTATAAATAGCTTGTGAATTATCACTTCTTCTAAAATGTGCATCACCATAGTTGTTTTCCATGTGACCAATTTTTAGTGTGGCGTGTTTCATAAAATCTTCCATGAAACCCTCACTAATAAAATCTAGTTTATCAACTTGAAGGTAACCACCTTTAACATATGGCTCTGGGTGATGTCGAGAAGACAAATAAGTACGTAAGTGCATTCTAACACCATCAAACAATGCCACATCTAAATCTAAATTTGCAGTTGCTAAATTGAAATTGGTTCCAATTTCTTTTAAGTCAACACTTCCAGAGTTTTCATGACTCAAAGCTTGAAGTTGCAATGTTGAAGAGCCACCAATTCTCACCTTAACATCACTAAAGGTTGTTGCAGTGTCTTTCTTAGTCTCAAAAACATTTAAACCTCTTTTGTCAGGTTGCCTAAAATTGTCAAGATCTCTTTTCTGAGCTGAAATATTCATAACGAACATTAGAGCCATAATAAACAATGAATATTTAATATTTGTTTTCATAATATTGGTTTTAGAGTTTTTAATTTTAATTATTTAGTAATTACTTTTCTTTATTTAATTTTTAAAAGCGGCATTGAACTTTATTGTAATATCATCTCCAGTTTTAATAGTACCCAATAAAGCTGTTGGAGGCTCAACTTTAAAATCCGTCATTTTTATAATACAACTACCTGTTGCATTTAATTCTTTGCCTGATTTTATGAGGAGAAAATCTATCATTTTCAATTTGGTAACTCCACAAATTGTCATTTTTCCTTCTACTCGCATTTCAAAAGTCGAATCATCAATTTTCTTACTTGATTTTATTTTAACCATCGAAAATGTTATATTCTCAAATTCATCTGTTTTTAAAGCCTTATATGTTTTTTTGTCCATGGCTTTTTTTCCACTTTTCAATGTTTCAGAGGCTATATAAACTTCTAAGTTTTCTATATGACCTGTAGAAAAATCCTTAAGTTGAATTTTTCCGCTGAAATCGTTTGAAATCACATCCCAATCATGTAAACTTGAAGTTCCAGAAACCGTAATTGTAGAGTTTGTTTTATCTAAATTATAATCTTGCGAATACACTATACTGCTGAGGAGTAACATTGAGAATAACGCAACTATTGATAAGCTTACTTTTTTCATTATGTCATTATTTTATAGTATAAATTTCGCAATAACGACTATCAAAAAACATGACTTATATCAGCAATATCTTAATTTCGAAATGTTTAAATTTTTAACATTTTTTATACCATATTTATAAAAAATCAAGACAAAAATTTAAAAGGTGATAAAAATTAGAACTGTTAGACATTAATTTTATGAAGTGCAGATTTGTGCTATTTAACTTATAGGTTCTGGAGAAGAAATTTAAATGCAAATTATATACTTACTTTACTTGAAATTTTTACTTTCATTAGTGAAATTTGATTTAACAAAAAGACATTTAAAATAAAAACTAAGTGAGGGTTTTTATGTTAGGATAATGATTATCACTCACTCTCAAGGTAGTTTTTAACAGATAACGAATCGTTTTTGCATATATTTGTTATTATAAAAATGATTGATATGTTAAAAAATGCCCTTTTAATCGTATTTCTAATTAGCTGTACTACAACAGCTTTTAGTCAGAAAAAGGAAAAAATTAAAGGAGATAGAAATGTTACTTCTAGAGAAACCAAAATAAATTCCTTTAACAAAATCAGTATTGGAGAAGATTTCAAAATAGATATCATTGAAGGTTCAGAAGCTTCAGTGTTTATTGAAACAGATGACAATTTACATGATGTTATAAACTTTACTGTAGCAGATAGTACGCTAACATTTCAGACAGACAAAAATATTACGTCTAAAAGAAAGCTAAATATTAAGGTTATTTATACCACTACTTTAAAACAAATTGAAACTTTTGAAGATGGAGAAGTTAGCTCATTGACTTCGGTAAATTTAGATGATGTAGTTTTAAAAAACACAGGTTCTTCAAAAGCTTTTCTAAATATTAAGTCCAATACTTTCAAATTCGTAAATAGTGGTAGAGCTAAAGTAAAGCTCAATGTCACTACTAAAATGGCTGATTTAGAATTAGCTGAAAACAGTAAAGTTGATGCATTAATTAATTCTGATACTCTTAATGTTGATTTATATCAGCGCTCTGACGCAAAAATTGAAGGTACTTTAAAACATTTAAAAATTAGAGCAGACAATTCAACAAACTTCGTTGGTAAAGATCTTACAAGTTCTACCTGTGAATTACTTTCTGAAGGAAGTAGTGATGTTGCTGTTCAGGTTACAGATAGCTTAATTATTGATGCCACAGGAAGTGGAGAAGTTTATATTTATGCTGACCCAAAAATTACTTTGAACAAATTTGCTGATACTGCAAAACTCCATAAAAAGGAAATGAAAAAATAATAAAAAAGCCGAAACGTGTGTTTCGGCTTTTTTATTAAACTCTTCTAATTATAGTTTGAAGTCGAAACTTCAAAAGTTGAATCCTTAGCTGCTAACCATCTTTCTGCATCTAAAGCCGCCATACAACCTGTTCCAGCTGCAGTAACTGCTTGTCTATAAACATGATCAGCTGCATCACCTGAAACAAATACTCCTTCAATATTGGTTTTAGAAGTACCAGGTTTATTAATGATATAACCTGTTTCATCTAATTCCAAAAAGTCCATAAAAATATCTGTATTTGGTTTATGTCCTATCGCAACAAAAAATCCAGTTGCAGGAATTTCATGTTTCTCATTCGTCTGATTATTGAATACTCTAACACCAGTTACCACTTGACCATCTCCTAAAACCTCATCAGTTTCAGTATTATACAGTATTTCAATATTTTCTGTATTCTTAACTCTCGCTGCCATGATTTTAGAAGCTCTAAACTCATCACGTCTCACCAACATCGTAACCTTTTTGCATAGTTTAGATAAATAATGTGCTTCTTCACAAGCACTATCTCCTGCTCCAACAATTACCACTTCTTGATTTCTATAGAAGAAACCATCACAAACTGCACAAGCCGAAACACCTCCACCAAGCTTTAAGTACTTTTGCTCAGAATCTAATCCTAAATACTTAGCTGATGCTCCAGTTGAAATAATTACGGTGTCACAGTGAATCTCTTTCGTGTCGTTAACCCATACTTTATGAATATCACCTGAAAAATCAACTTTGGTAATCCAGCCATCACGAACATCAGTACCAAAACGCTCTGCTTGTTTTTGGAGTTCAATCATCATTTCAGGCCCAGTAATTCCATCTGGATACCCTGGAAAGTTTTCAACATCATTTGTTGTTGTCAATTGGCCACCAGGTTGTGTACCTTGATATAATACTGGAAACATATTAGCTCTCGAAGCATAAATTGCTGCTGTATATCCTGCAGGTCCAGAGCCTATTATTAGGCATTTTACTTTTTCAATTGTATCTGACATTTAGTTTTATTTTTTATTAAACAAAAGTAGGTTTTTTGAATAAATCCTTACATAGAAGTTATCAACAGTTGTTATCAAAATATAGGATAAACTTATAAAAAAAGCTCAACAAAAGTTGAGCTTAAAAAGTCGGGGTGGCAGGATTCGAACCTGCGACCTCCGCGTCCCAAACGCGGCGCGATAACCGGGCTACGCTACACCCCGAAAAGGTTATCAAAATTAGAGGTGCAAATATAAAGCTTTTATACAAATACCAATAATTTTATTCTTAAATTTATGCTTTAAACAATATTGCTTATGAAATCAAAATTTATACTACTGCTCGCATTCTTTAGTTTAATTTCTTGCGCTCAAAACAAAACAACTGAAAATCTAAGTTATAGTCATGAAATTGTAGTTCCAGATTTATCAATTCCATGGGGAATTGCTTTCCTTCCAGATGATTCAATGCTTATTACAGAAAAAAGTGGCGAACTCATTCATTTTAAAAGTGGGAAGTCTTCTAAAATATCTGGCTTACCAGAAGTTAAAGTACAAGGTCAAGGTGGCTTAATGGATGTTGAATTACATCCAGATTTTGAAAATAATGGTTGGATCTATATTTCTTATGCCTCAGCTGATGGTGAAGGCAATGGCGCAAATACTGCTATTATGCGATTCAAAATTGAAAATAATACTGCTACTGACAAAAAAGTGCTCTATAAGGCAGAACCTAACAGTCGTCGTGGGCAACATTTCGGATCTAGAATAGTGTTTGATAATGAAGGGTTTCTTTATTTCTCTATTGGTGATCGAGGCAATAGAGATATTAATCCTCAAAATATTGAAAGGGATTGTGGAAAAATTTACCGTTTGCATGACGATGGCAGAATTCCTGTTGATAATCCTTTTGTTAAAGATAGAAATGCAAAAAAAGCTATTTTCTCTTATGGTCACAGAAATCCTCAAGGTATGGCAAAGCATCCTGAAACTGGGCAAATATGGACTCATGAACATGGTCCAAGAGGTGGAGACGAAATTAACATTGTAGAGTCTGGAAAAAATTATGGCTGGCCTGTTATTAGTTATGGCATAAATTATAGTGGAACAAAATTCACTGACATTACTAAAAAAGATGGCATGGAACAGCCAATCCATTATTGGGATCCTTCAATAGCTCCAAGCGGAATGGATTTTATAACAAGTGATATTTATCCTCAATGGAAAGGAAATCTTTTGGTTGGTTCGCTAAAGTTTCAATACTTAAATAGGTGTGAACTAAAAGGCAACAAAGTAGTTAAAGAAGAAAAACTACTAGACGGTTTAGGAAGAGTAAGAGCTGTAAAACAAGGACCTGATGGATATATTTATGTTGGTGTAGAAAATGTTGGTATTGTTAAAATAATTCCGAAGAAATAATCTTAAATTTGCAAGTCAATTCAAACAAATAATTCATGCTTATAATAGGAATTGCAGGTGGTACAGGTTGTGGTAAAACAACTGTTGTTAACCAAATACTTAATGAATTACCAGAAGGTGAAGTTGGTGTGATTTCTCAAGATTCTTATTACAAAGATACTTCGCATCTTAGCTATGAAGAGCGAGTTAAAATAAATTTTGATCATCCTAGATCTATTGATTTTGATTTGCTTTCAGATCATCTGCAAGAATTAAAAAACAACACGCCAATTAATCAGCCTGTTTATTCTTTTGTGCAACACAACAGAACTGGAGACACCATATTAACGCATCCAAGAAAGGTGATGATTGTTGAAGGCATTTTAATCCTAACCAATCCAGAATTAAGAGAATTATTTGATATTAAAATCTTTGTACATGCAGATAGTGATGAACGATTAATACGAAGGTTAAAACGTGATATTGCAGAACGCGGAAGAGATTTAGATGAAGTCCTATCTCGCTATCAGTCAACCTTAAAGCCAATGCATGAACAATTCATTGAACCAATGAAAGAGTATGCAGACATCATTATCCCAAACAATAAATACAACACAGTTGCTGTTGACATAGTACGAACCATCATCAACGAAAGATTATAAATGGCCAAGACCAACTCCAAATACAAGCGCCTCCTAAAACCCCTTAAAAATGTGTTTTTACTCATTCTTATAGTGTTTTCTGTTTGGATGTTGTTTTTTGATAGTAACTCTTGGTTTATTCACAACGAATTGAATAATGATATTGAAAAGCTTGAAGACGAAAAAAAGTATTATCAGAACGAAATAAAAAAAGACAGCAAAGAAATCAAGAAATTAAGTACTGATGATGGTCTTGAAAAATTTGGTAGAGAGAAATACAATATGAAAAAGAAAAATGAAGAAATCTACTTAATTGAATATGAAGATAGCATAGCAAAACAGAAAGAAAATGACTAAATCATTATTCAATGACTTTAATCCTGTTTCTGCAAAAGCTTGGAAACAAAAAATACAGCTCGATTTAAAAGGTGCAGATTATAATGAGACTCTGATTTGGAAATCTCCTGAAGGCATCGATGTAAAACCCTTTTACAATGCTGAAGACCTTCAATCAATTTCACAAGATATACCAACTCCAACATCATGGAATATTTGTGAAACCATTTATGTAAAGGACGAAAATTCAGCCAACAATAAAGCACTGAAACTTTTAAATAAGGGAACTGAGAGTTTTCGATTTATAATTCCAAATGAGAGTATTTCACTTAATCTTCTATTAAAAAATATTAATCTCACTTCTACTCCAATATTTTTAAACCTTGAGTTTTTAAGTTCAGATTACATTTCAAATGAAGTTGCCAAAATTGATACAACCAATATCAAATTCAATATAGACATTATTGGTAATCTAGTTGAAACTGGCAATTGGTATCAAAACCTTGAAAAAGACCATAAGCACTTTGAAGATATAATTAAAATCACAAAATCCTTTAGTGTAAACCTCTCAACATATCAAAATGCAGGAGCAAATATCGTACAACAATTGGCTTATTCATTGGCTCTTACCAACGAATATTTAAACCATATTCATAACCACGAATCATTCAAAGGCACAGACACAAAAAACCTAACCATTAATTATAACGTTTCGGTTGGCACAAATTATTTTTTTGAAATTGCAAAACTAAGGGCTTTGCGCTTATTGATCCAGTCTTTATCAGATGGTTACGATTTTAATTTACAATGCCACATCTTTGCAACACCATCCAAACGCAATAAAACATTATACGATTACAATACCAACATGCTTCGTACAACAACAGAATGCATGAGTGCTATTTTAGGAGGAGCAAATACCATAAACAATTTAGCTTACGATGCGCTATATCACAAAGACAATGCGTTTGGTTCAAGAATATCGCGAAATCAATTACTCGTTTTAAAGCACGAAAGCTATTTCAATCAAGTGCAAAATGCATCTGAAGGTTCGTATTATATTGAAACACTCACAAATCAGCTTGCTGAAAAAGCATTAGAGCTGTTTAAAAATATTGAAGCTAAAGGTGGTTTTGTATCTCAACTATTTGAAGGAACCATACAAAGGAAAATAAAAGAAAGTGCAGACAAGGAACAAAAAGCATTTAATAACCAAGAAGAAGTATTATTAGGCACAAACAAGCATCCAAACGCTAATGATAAAATGCAGGATGAACTAGAGTTGTATCCATTTGTAAAAACTAATGTCCGAAAAACATTAATTCAACCTATTATAGAAAAAAGATTAAGTGAAACTATTGAAAAAGAACGACTTGAAAATGAAAAAAATTAGTACTATCCTATTAATCGCTTTGGTCTTTGCAACCAGTTGCAAAACAGAACCAAATTTAGAATACAAATACCTTCAAGAAGATGAACTCTTTGAATGTGGTGGTGTAGATATGACCTTGATAAAGGAGGCTGTTTATGCTTTTGAAGATTATATCAAATATCATTATTCTATTCAAGGAGAAAAATCAATTGAAAAAGGTTACTATTTCTATTGGGAAGTCTCAAAAGGAACACGAATTCCTGCTGTAGAATTTATTGATGAACACATTTTAGCCATAAGAGATGAGCTCAAAAAGGTGGATGACTTATGGATTATCAATGGAGAAAACGCTCAACTTAACATGGAACATCCAATTATTAAATGTATTGGGGACTATATGAACGAACCTCGATTAAAACAAGTTTTCAATGTTTTAACTGAGTCCAAAACCTTTAAACATAGTGTTTTTATTGCTCCAATGGGAAGAGACCCAAAAGTAATTAGAGAAGATCGTGCACTATGTACTTATTTGGCACTAAATACATTTTATGCTAGAATATTGAATCTAGATTTTTCAAACCTTGAAGAACTTATAGAAATTAATAAGAGAAAGTTCTACGAAGAGCAAAAAGAAATATTTGAAGCTAGCCAAGAAGCTATGAAAAATCAAGAAGGGGAAAAAATAGAAGTAGATTCTTCCAAAATCAAAAACTAGTCATTGAGTAATGTCCAGAAAAAATCTTCAACATATAACACTAAAATCAAGCTTTAATGTTAAGGGTAAACATCCTAAAACATTTAGCACTGCTGAAGGCATTTCTGTAAAATCGCAATACTCAAAAGACGATGTGTCCGATTTAGAACATCTGGATTTCGCAGCTGGAATTGCACCAAATCTTCGTGGACCATATAGTACAATGTATGTTCGCAGACCTTGGACCATAAGGCAATATGCTGGATTTTCAACAGCAGAAGAAAGTAATGCCTTTTACAGACGTAATCTAGCAGCTGGTCAAAAAGGACTTTCTGTAGCTTTTGATTTGGCAACCCATCGTGGTTACGATTCAGACCATGAACGTGTGGTTGGCGATGTTGGAAAAGCTGGAGTAGCTATCGATTCCGTTGAGGATATGAAAGTATTGTTTGACCAAATTCCTCTGGACAAAATGAGTGTATCCATGACCATGAATGGCGCTGTCCTACCAATCATGGCATTTTATATTGTTGCTGCCGAAGAACAGGGTGTAAAACCAGAAGCATTAGCTGGAACCATTCAAAACGATATTCTAAAAGAGTTTATGGTAAGGAACACGTATATCTATCCTCCTACGCCTTCCATGAAAATCATTTCAGATATTTTTGAGTTTACGAGTAAGAACATGCCAAAATTCAACAGTATTAGTATTTCTGGATACCACATGCAAGAAGCTGGGGCAACATGTGATATCGAATTGGCTTACACACTTGCTGATGGACTAGAATATATTAGAAAAGGATTAGCAGCAGGAATGGACATCGATGTTTTTGCGCCTCGCCTTTCTTTCTTTTGGGCTATAGGAATGAATCACTTTATGGAAATTGCCAAAATGCGTGCAGCAAGAATGTTGTGGGCAAAATTGGTAAAACAATTTAATCCAAAAAACCCTAAATCGTTAGCCTTACGAACGCATTGTCAAACCTCTGGATGGAGTTTAACCGAACAAGATCCTTTTAACAATGTAGCACGAACAACCATAGAAGCTGCAGCTGCTGCTTTTGGTGGTACTCAATCCTTACACACTAATGCTCTGGATGAAGCCATTGCATTACCAACAGATTTTTCGGCAAGAATCGCTCGAAACACTCAAATATTTCTTCAAGAAGAAACAAAAATCACGAAGACAGTCGACCCTTGGGCTGGAAGTTATTATGTTGAAAAACTAACACATGATATTGCTCACAAAGCGTGGCAACTTATTGAGGAAGTTGAAGAACTAGGTGGTATGACGAAAGCTATTGAAGCTGGAATACCAAAAATACGAATTGAAGAAGCTGCTGCCAGAAAACAAGCGAGGATTGATTCTGGGCAAGATATTATTGTTGGAGTTAATAAATACAGATTAGATCAAGAAGATCCAATCCAAACTTTGGAAGTTGACAACCAAACGGTAAGAAATCAACAAATAGAAAGCCTCAATAACATAAAAGCAAAAAGAGATAACACAAAAGTACAAGCTGCTTTATTAAAATTAACTGAAGCTGCTCGAACAGGACAAGAAAATTTATTAGCTTTAGCTATTGAAGCAGCAAGAGAACGAGCAACATTAGGCGAAATAAGTGATTCCTTAGAAGCAGAATTTGGACGCTATAAAGCACAAATAAAATCATTTTCAGGAGTGTATAGTAAAGAAATTAAAGATAACGAATCCTTTAAGAGAGCCAAAGAATTGGCAGACCAATTTGCAGAACAAGATGGACGACGACCTCGTATCATGATAGCAAAAATGGGTCAGGATGGTCATGATCGTGGTGCCAAAGTGGTGGCCACTGGTTATGCAGATGTTGGTTTTGATGTCGATATTGGGCCTCTATTTCAAACACCTCAGGAAGCTGCCAAACAAGCCGTTGAAAACGATGTACATATTTTAGGTGTCTCATCATTGGCAGCAGGACATAAAACCTTAGTGCCACAAGTTATTGAAGCCTTAAAAAGCTATGGTCGCGATGATATTATGGTTATTGTTGGTGGTGTTATACCAAAGCAAGACTACCAATTTTTATTTGATGCTGGAGCCATTGCAGTATTTGGACCAGGAACCAAAATTAGTGATGCTGCAATTAACATTTTAGAGATTTTGATTGATTGATAAAGTGGAACTAAAACTCCTATTATCCCGAAAATAAACCTCTAAAATGAGTATATTCATCCACATATAGCCAGTTGTACAACATTTGAGAAATGACCTCCGAAATCGAAAAAAACAATAGAAAAATCCTGTACTTACTGAAAAAGAAATTCCCAATGGAAGTCGCAAAAGGAATTCGATTTGATTTAAGTAAATATTCAATTATTCCAAAAGGAAAATTTTTAAAAAACATCTACACATGGAAATTAACGGAATTTGATTCTGATGCTTATTTACTATCTATTCGCAATTCATATAAAACTGAAATAATGGGAACTGGCGGAGAATCAATGATTGAAATAGATACTGAAAGTAAACATAATGGAGTGATTTTAAAAACTGAGTCAAATCTTCCTGAACTTATAATTAGACCTGCTTACCTGAAAGAAAAAATTGCGAACATATTTCTGAAATTTGACAAAAAACTTAATGATAGAAAAGAGTTTAACAAAAAATACATTCTGGAATCGTCAATAAGTCAAATAGAATTGGAAAAAATGATAACAAGAAATCTAACAGATGAATTAGTTAAAGTAAATGAATTTAGTTTGGAGTTTAAAGACAATTCAATCTTTTTAAAATTCGAAAAAGAATTTAACGAGGAAGATTCTGTTAATCTATTAAAACTTGGAAAAATATTAGAAACGGAATTAAAAAACGTTGTACAACAACGTGTATAATTAATTACTGCGGAATTTCCCAAACGGAAATTCACAATAATTAATTAACTTAGCTACTAATCGGAAAATGACTAACGTCCTTTTCCGTAACTAATCATACACAAACACGTTGGGCAACATTGACATTTGACAAACAAAAACTACATTCCGAACATTTTCAACAAGAGCAGAGACGAATTATCTATTTCTGATCTAAAAGATTTTTTTGAATTACCTCAGGAAGAAACATCTACACTTGAATTTAAAAGTGGGAAGGTGGAAATAATTGATCTCTATAAAGAAATTACAGCATTTCTAAACACTGAAGGTGGACTTTTAATTGTTGGCTCACCAATAGAAACAAAACAAAGAATTGGTAAAAATTACAAGACCACTTGCCAAGGTGAATTGACCTACACAAAATTTAAAAATAAAGACTGGCTTTATCAAAAGATTACTTCAAATATTGTTCCTGCTCCAACTGATATTAAAATTGTAGAATTCCTTGAAAAAAATGGAACAATTTTTATGCTTGACATACCACAAAGTATGAACCCTCCGCACCAATGTTCGGCTGATGGCAAATACTATATTAGACTAGAACGGGAGGCTAAACCTGCTCCACATGGAATAATTGAGGCCCTCTTTAATAAGCGCAAAATCCCTAAGCTTAAAGTTAGGATTCAAATCAAAAAAATCAATGAGCACTTAGATGAATTAGAATTGTTATTAAATAATGTAACAAATGTGCCTGCCGAAAAAGTTTCATACACGGTTGATTTAATTAATGTTGGTAAAGTTGAAAGTGAATTTGACTTTGAATATTTAATTAGTGACATTGGAGAAAAATTTACAATGAGCCATCATCACAACTCTATTCTTCCAGAAATCCTTAGTTTGAAAACTAACGCTGTTGTTAATCATTTTAAAGAAGAGTATATAGTATTTGTAGCATTTTGGTGTAAAGATGTCAACTTTGACTTTCAATTCTGGACCTATAATCCACTTAGTTATGAATTCACTTCACTAGGTTCCAAAACTGAAAACGGAATGAAGTTCTTGGAAGATGCAAAAAGACTGAAAAAATAACGTTGCCCAACCACGTATATAATTCATGGCTGCGCCAGTGCCTTATCCAATTGTATTTCTTACAAATTACACTACCTTTAATCTGATAAAAACGTCGAAGCTTGCCTGCCGACACAGCGCTGCCCAGGCTAACTGAAAAATCTAGCTGATTTGCGCCCAACGCTCAAATCGCTTTAGAAGCGCAGATCCGGGCGAAATAGATCGGGAAAGGCTCATTGAGCCACCCTGGCAAGCCAGACCGCCACAAATCATATACATAGCCGTTGTAGCCAATTAGAGTACCAAGGCTTATAATATTTGCTCTACATTTGTAGAAATAAAATAAATACTCTACATTTGTAGAGGATAAATATATTTTTATGAAAAAATTCTTAACTCTATTAATTATTCTAATTGGATTAACTTCTTGTAAAGAAAATACAGAAAAACAAACAACATCAGATGAAATACCAAATTCTATTGATAATTCTGTAGAAATGACAGAAGAGCAAAAGGATTTGAAAAAGAATGCGATACCCATTGAAAGCTTATCAAAATTGAGCAACAAGATATACGATGAAATTGGAAATTATGAAATATTAATGATTGGCGAAATGCACGGAACAACTGAACCTGCTGAATTTGCTTATGGACTATGTGAACTGATTGCTAAACACGAAGGCAGTGTGATAATGGCTATGGAAATTCGTGCTTCACTTATGAATAACTTGTCAAACGAGATGTCAATTTCCGAGTTAAAAGAATTGGATTTCTTTCGTGGAAAAAATTTTGACGGTAGAAATGGTGTAGCATGGCTTGATTTAGTATACAAAAGCATTAAAAATGATGGAATTATTTTAAAATTCATTGATAATGCTTACCAATCTTCAACCAGAGACTCATCCATGTACAGGGAAATACGCGACATCCATAATAAACATCCAAACACTAAAATAGTTACTCTAACTGGCAATGCACATAATTCTTTTATACCTCTTTTCAACAAAGAGAGAATCGGAGGATACTTGTTAAAGGATACTGTTAATTTTGATTCTAAAAAAATCATGTCCATTAATCATGCATATAGTGAGGGAAATATGTTAAATAACGACCTTACCGGATTAAAAATGAGAACTATTGAAAGAAAGGAAAATATTTATAATACTACCTTATCTCATGAAATGTTTTTATATAGGAAATTGCCTCAAGAACTAAATCGATGTACACATATTTTATATACTGATAAAGTAACTGCTTCAGGAATAATTAAAAAAGATGATAGGTAATGATAGTATATATCTCTTTTACGGAAAAATCGACTTGGCAAAACGAACTCAAAAACATAGAATTACAAATAGAAAATCGAATAAATAACTGGCTACAACATCGTGTATAGCTCATTGCGGCTGAATTCCTAATCGGAATTCATTGCAATTTGCTATCTTTAGGTTACGGCGGAAAATCATAGCTGATTTCCCGCAACGAGCCATACACAAAACCGTAAGGCATTCTGCAAAAAAATAAAAAGATGAAAAAAATCATAACCAGCATTTCATCAAATAAAGCAGCTATGATAGTTGGGATTGCATTTATTACTTCAGTTGTAATTGTAACCATAGTGGATGATTTTCTGTTGGCAAATTTTGTAGTACCTGGAGACGTGCAAGCTTTGGCCAAGGATATAGAAGAAAATACCGTTTTATTTCGCTTCGCTGCTTTTGGCTATTTTCTTGTGCTAATATTGGATTCAATAATAGGTCTAGCGCTTTATGTAGTGATATTACCATCTAATAAGAAACTCGCAGCGCTTGCAGCAATGCTCAGGATTTTTTATGCATTTCTATTGGTAATTGCACTCCTCGCTCTGGTATTCCAAATTATTAATGTTTACAATTATGCAACCTTAAAGCTCTTTGGATATGTGTTTTTCGCATTACACATTTTCATTCTTGGTTATTCCGTCTTCAAGTCAGGATATATACCTAAAAGCATTGGAGTTTTGCTGATTTTAGCATCGTTTACGTACATAGTATTTTTTGTAGAACTTCGTCTACCCGAAATACTTCAACTAATTATTATGTTAATAATGCTTATGGCCGAACTTTGCCTAAGTATCTGGTTAATTGTGAAAAGAAATAGACTACCTAAAAACGCCTTACAACAATGGGTTTAATTAATACTCCTTCTCTACTCCAATTTAAATTCCTAACTTTATTCATCTGATTTGCTACGATTGAAAATCCTGCGGATTCTCTGCCGTACAAATCATACACGAACACGTTGACAACATAAAATTCAGACCATGAAAAATCGCATAATCCAGAGCATTTTATTACTAACTATTCTTTTCCATTCAACAAATTTATTTAGTCAAAATTTTGAAGCAAATAAGGTGAAATTAGAAATACAAGAAGCCGCTTTATCCGAACAGAATGCCTTTAAAAATGGAGACTGTGAAATTGTGTTAAACCATATGGCAGAGGATATCACTTTTCTCGCCAATGGCAAGAAAGTACCATCAAAAAAAGTAGTTGGAAAGTTTTGTAACTCTATACCTCGACCTTTTAAAACTGCCTTGATTGACAAGTTAGATATTTATCCTTTGACCGAAACTACTGCTTACGTAATAAGGACGCTGGAGTATCAAAAAGATGAAAAAACCAAAATGTCTGAGTATGTAACTAAAATCTGGAAGAAAACTGATGGTGAATGGAAAATTACTCATTTACATTCAACAGTTAAAGAAGTACCAATTAAAAAATAGTTTATGTTACACAACAACGTTGCCAGCTATATAAAGAAATAGAAATTAGAATGAAAAAACCATATAGAAAGGGAGCCATTGGAGCTTTAACCGACGAATATGAAAAAGCTCTAAACGAATTAAAGGATTTGCTCTTACAGATTCCTGATGCTGAATTTCAAAAAGTATATAATGAAAAAGCCGACATTGACTTTCAATCCATAAGGAACATAGTTTTGCATATGGTTAATTCAGGGTATGGTTATGCAAATTATATTAGAAAAAGGTTTGGTGAAAGTTATGTTGTTCCGAAAATAGAAATTAATAAAACTGAACAAGCAATAGCTAAACTTGATGAAATGTTTCAATACACTGTTGACACTTTTGAGGACAAATGGCATTTAACCTATGACGACTTAATGAAAACTATAATCAAAACTTCTTGGACAACATACGATTTAGAAGCTATTATTGAACATGCAATCGTTCATATTTTAAGACACAGACTTCAAATTGAAAAAATGACTATTAAATACGGAATATTATAGTACTTAAGAGAATAAAAACAACTGCCAACGTTACCAATCATTAACTAAGACATTGTGTGCAAACTGGATAAACAGAACTTACCTGAATCAAGCCTGCTAAGAAACAATTGTTTTTAGTAACTTAGAGACTATTAATCGATAAATTCATGACAACAAATAAAGCAAGTATTATTCCTGTAATACAATATAAAAATGCAAAAGAAGCTATCGATTGGATCTGTGAATCATTCGGATTTGAAAAGCACCTTGTAGTTCAAGGAGAAGATAATACAATTATACACGCTCAACTAACTTATAGTAATTCAATGATTATGTTAAGTTCCGAAAATAATAGCGAATACGGCAAGTTGATAAAAACACCTAATAGCTTGAACGGAATAAACACTCAAGCTCCTTATATAATTGTTGAAAAAATCGATGAACATTATAAAAATGCTGTTGCTAAAGGTGCAACAATACTCATAGAAATTAAAGATGAAGAGTATGGTGGTCGTGGCTATACATGCAAGGATATTGAAGGTCATATTTGGAGTTTTGGTTCATATAATCCTTGGAATTAATATAAATAGAAAAGCCAATACACAATTATGAAGAAACTCTGTAAAAGACTAATAACAATCTGCTTGATTTTAATCTCATTCTCTTCCTGTGGTCAAAAATCAGAAACCAAAATAACGCTTGATAAAATAATTGAGCACGCAGAAAACAACTCACTCTACCGAAAGAATGTTGATTGGAATTCTCTCAAAAAAGAAATGTATGTTTTAGCAGAAAATGCTAACTCAATATCAGATTTAAAGCCAGCTCTTGACCTAATGCTCAATGAATTGAACGATAGTCACGGTCGCATTTTTTACAACAACAAGTTCTTATCCTATTATTCAGGTGAAAAGAAAGCACATAGGTCTCAAATGAATTCCGAAATATATAACGAAATCCAGTCAGGTCAAGTTTATAAATTTAAAACAATGGTTTTGCCAGATAATATTGGATATGTCCGAATTGTTGGCTTGCCAATGGGAAATAACGAAAAAGCGTCAACTAAAATTCAAGATGCTGTTTGTGACTTGGTTGACAAAGGAGCAAACAAATGGATTATCGATTTACGTTATAATGGTGGTGGAAATATGTTTCCAATGGTAGAGGGAATATCAAACATCATTGGAGATGGAATTGTTGGAGGAACAAAAGGTGTTACCGAAAATGAAAGCTCATTATGGCAAATTAAAAAAGGAGACTTTTATTATGATGAGCAGACAGTTGCTTTAGCTAACAAATGCTCTGTAGAAGAAACTCAAAAAATCGCAGTCTTGACAAGTGTTTATACCGCAAGTTCGGGAGAAGCTTTAGCTGTTATTTTAAAAAACCGTCCAAAAACAAGATTTTTCGGTAACAAAACTATGGGATTGATTACTGCAACCGATTGGAAACAAATTGACAGTTTAACTGCTATGTCAATTTCTGTCAGTTATTACAAAGACCGTAAAAACAATCTGTATGACCAATATGTTGATGTTGACGAAAAGATTGAGTTTGAACCAAAAGCTGATTTAGAAAAAGATAATGGAACAAACCGAGCAATTAAATGGCTAAACGAAAAGAAATAACAGTGGACAACTTGATTTATAATTAATTTCTTGGTTTGTATGTAGTTGGAAAATCCTACGGATTTTCCAACAGGTTCGTTTTCTTTTTCCTAAATTAGTTCTCACGTAACCTAACCATAATAAATACGTTAGCACCAATAAATTCAATAATAAAATGAAAGTTACAGTCGAAAAAAATGAAAAAGTTGCTAATATGATATTTGCAACTATTTATCCTCTTTACTGGACTAGATTGGAAAAGCATGGGAGAACAAGAGAAGAATTCCATAAAGTTATAGAATGGTTTACTGGTTTTGATGAAAAAAAATTACAATCACTTATCGCAGATAAAGTAACATTTAGAACGTTTTTTGAAAAAGCAAAAATTCATCCCAATGCACACATGATCAAAGGAGTAGTTTGTGGCTATCGCATTGAAGAAATAGAGGATGAATTTGAATTGTACAAACAATGTAGACAAATGGAAAAACTGATTGATGAATTGGCAAGAGGTCGTAAAATGGAAAAAATTTTAAGAGTAGAGAAAAAATAAACTGGAGCAAACAATGTGTATAATGCATTGCTTATACTAGCAGATTTTCCATATTCGGTTAGTATTTGCTAAATTATGCGTACAAACACTCTATAATTAATTTAAATAAAATGAGACTTACCAGATTTGTAATTATTTTTGTTGGATTATTATTATTCTCAGCTTGTACTCAAGAAAGTTCTTTAAATCAAGAACAGCTTAAAAAATTAGACGCTTCTTGGGAAAAAGCCCAATTAGAATTAGATTATGACTTCATCGAATCACTATTAGCGGAAGACTTTATTTGGGTTCATAATCATGCAAATACCATTGATGATAGAGCAGCTGTTTTAGAAAGGATTAATCGATATATTGCCAACAACAATAAGGAAACTAAATCACGAATTTCAAAAGATGTAAAAGTCATTGTTTCCGGAAAAACAGGGATTGTAAGTGGTTACACAATTATAGATAGAGGTCCAAATCCAACAACTTATCATTTCATGAGATCTTATACTGAAATTAATGGTAAGTGTTATCTAATTGCCAACCAAACTATGGCTATTCCTGAGCAACAAGCTGAATAAAATCAAAGTCTTAACAATATACTTAGTTCTTGTTGCTTAAAGCTTTGTCAAGAATTTTTAGCCAAATCTCGAAGCCTTCGTTCCTTTTTTGCTAACTTAGGTCCTAGCCAACGAAACCATACACAAATATATTAGCGGCAAAATGAAAAATCATTTTAATAAAATCGTTTTACTTTTTCTACTATCTATAGTTGGAAGCCTGCAAGCACAATCCAATCAAGATTTTGCTAATACAATCCTTGGAAATTGGATTGGAAATGGCGCATTATTTAAGCAAAAAGCTACATTTAATATGACATGGAAAAATGATTTAAATGACAAATTCATTAAACTATCATTTGAGAATAAATTTTATGACAACTCTGGAGTAGAGAGAGTAATTAAAGCCAGCGCATATTACAATTTAAAACAAAATAAAGGGTATTGGTTTGATACTAGAGGAATGATGTTACCATTAGAATTGGAAATTAGCGAACAATCAATGGTCGTACTATGGGGAAATGAGCTCACTGAGAAAGGAAAAACTATTTACTCAATTATCGATAAAGAACACTTAAAAGTTCAAGACTTTGTATTTAAAGATAATTCGTATTTACTCTTTGGTGAGGCAACCTATGAGAGATTAAAAGACTAGTTACTCAAAGCATATTTTTTGAAAGAAAAACTAAATAATGACATTTTACGAAAAAGAACTTCATAGAAAACGTAGTATTGTTTATTCAAACGAAAGACAAATCAATACTGTAATTGGAATTAGAAATTACATTGAAAATAATTATGATGTCAATTTAGATTTGGACTTATTATCTCGAATTCAGTTTGTTTCTAAGTATCACATGTTACGTTTGTTCAAAAAATATTATGGACAAACTCCAAGGCAATATTTAATTGATAAACGAATTGAAAAATCTAAAGAAAAATTAAAAAATGGAATGTCTGTAACTGAAACCTGTTTTGCTGTCGGATTTGAAAGTTTAAGTTCGTTCAGCTCTTTATTTAAAAGTAAAACAGGTAAAACTCCTACAAATTTTCAAAAAGAGCAACTTTCGAGAAGCAAAATAGCAGTATAATTCTGAAATTTGAAGTATAAATAACATAAAGATGAAAGTAACATTAATTAGTATTCCAGTTCGAGACCAAGAAAAAGCTTTAAAATTTTATACCGAAAAATTAGGGTTCTTAAAGAAGAAGGACTTACCCTTAGGAGGAGGAAACAGGTGGCTGACCTTAGTTTCGGCAGAATGGCAAGATGGCCCAGAACTATTGTTGGAACCAGGTCCAAATCATTTTGAACCTTGCAAAGTCTATCAAGATGCATTATTGGAAGCAGGATACCCTTATACTCAATTTGATGTTAAGAGTGTAGATGAAGAATATGAACGATTAACGAAATTGGATGTAAAGTTCAGCATGAAACCAACTGAAATGGGAACTGTAAAAGTTGCTGTTCTTAATGACACTTGCGGAAATAATATTCAACTTGTTGAAGAATTGTAAAAATACAAAAGCTAGTAACGAGTATAATTCTTCTGTGTCTACATTCCTTTTTAGCTAGCTTAGTTATCAAACCCAATAAACCACACTCGGAAACGTTGTGAGTAATTTGCCTATCGCAAATTATTTAAACAATCATCCAAGTCTGTCAAATGATGAAAAGAATTAAAATCACTTCTAAAAAAGAACGCAAATTGTGGATTTCTGCATTAGTGGTTTTAATAGCAATCTATGCCTCACTATTTTTGGGAGGTCAATTTCTAGACTTAATGGTTGAACGTCGAATAATAGAACAAAGCACGTTTTACCTATTCCTTCTTTTAATCCTCGTATTCATAATTAGCGGATTGAAAAATTCCAGAAATAGATTAGAAAATTGGGCTTATGCAGGAATGATTGCGGTTTATGGCATGGCTTTGTTAAGGATGGATATTACAACTTCTGAGCGCTCTCATATGTTTGAATACGGTTTACTTTCAGTTTTAATTTATGAAGCATTAGTTGAAAGGAAGCTTAATGGCGTAAATGTCAAATTTCCAGTAATGACTTCAATTTTGGGAGCTGGAACTATTGGATTATTGGATGAATGCATTCAATTCTTTATACCATATCGCGTTTTCGATATCGTAGATATTGGATTCAACTATTTGGCTTCTGCATTAGGAGTATTTATTTGTATTGGAGTTAACAAGTTGAAACAAATGATTAGCTCACTTTAAATTTGAATCGCAACCAATCATGTACTAACAACAAGTAGTCCTAATTTAAAACCCATTGATAAATATTATATCTTTAGAGAAACTTACGTTAAATGCTAAAATTTTTCAGAAAAATACGCTACAACCTAATGAGTGAAAATAAAACTAGAAAATATTTTAAATATGCAATTGGCGAAATTATTCTTGTCGTCGTTGGCATTTTAATTGCACTTTCAATAAATAATTGGAATGAGAATCGAAAAAATAGGCTCTTAGAAAAAGAATTGCTAAAAGAAATCAAATTAGATTTGGTAACTGACACAATTCAAATGAATGGTAGATTTTATACAGCCTATAACGATCTTGTAAAAAGTATTAGAGTTTATGACTCTATCATTAAGCTAGATGACTTAAAAATTGATATAACTTACTTAGATTCCATTTTTAAACGCTGTATTCGTCAGAGAAGTACATTTTTTCCTACATCAGGAACCTATAGTTCCATTGTATCTAATGGTAACTCTAATATTTTTTCTAACAAAAAGCTATTTAAAGAAATACAAAACTTATACGATTTTGCATATCGTGTAACCCTTGAATCTGGAAACAGAATTGATGATTTTTCTGATAAGATTAGGTATCAATATAACTATATCGAAACCTTAAGCAATAGTGAAAGACTAATCCTATACAAAAAACCCAAAATTCGAAATGAAATAGATTTTTGGTTTAATGAGTATAATCATTTCAAAGGCTTAATCGAATTTAATCTAAATAGATTGAACAAAGTATTCCCAAAAATAGACGAAGAGCTCGAAAATTAGGTAAAACTAACATCAGTTTATATGATTAATCATCTCAGAATTTCACCTTCAAAAATTGATTTAACTTTCACTATCTTGGTTGTTTAATCCGAACTAAAACAAAATGAATTACACTGCAAAAATGCTACGCGACAATGCGCTAAAAAATAAAAACATCGTTGTTACAGGTGGAGGAAGTGGTCTTGGTAAAGCAATGACTCGCTATTTTCTGGAACTTGGAGCTAATGTTGCGATTTCGTCAAGAAACCTTGAAAAACTTCAAAACACAGCCAGCGAGCTAGAGCAAGAAACAGGTGGTAATTGCCTTGCAGTACAATGCGATGTTAGACATTATGACCAAGTCGAAACTATGCTTAAAACTGTAATAGATGCCTTTGGCAAAGTAGATGTGTTACTTAACAATGCAGCTGGAAATTTTATCAGCCCAACTGAGCGTTTATCTGCAAATGCCTTTGACACTATAATCGATATAGTTTTAAAAGGCACCAAAAATTGCACCTTGGCTTTTGGTAAACATTGGATAAACACTAAACAAGAAAATTCCAAAGTCCTAAATATAGTGACAACTTATGCTTGGACAGGTTCTGGTTATGTTGTCCCAAGTGCAGCAGCTAAAGCTGGAGTATTGGCAATGACTAGAAGTCTAGCTGTTGAATGGGCAAAATATGGTATGCAATTTAATGCCATTGCTCCAGGTCCTTTCCCTACTGAAGGAGCTTGGGATAGATTAATGCCTGGAAATTTAAAAGATAAGTTTGATATGGCAAAGAAAGTGCCTCTCAATCGAGTTGGTGAACATCAAGAATTGGCAAATTTAGCAGCTTATTTAGTATCAGATTTTTCATCCTATATCAATGGTGAGGTCATTACAATTGATGGAGGCGAATGGCTTAAAGGTGCAGGAGAATTCAACATTTTGGAAGATATTCCTGAAGAAATGTGGGACCAATTAGAGGCCATGATTAGGGCAAAAAAGAATAAATAATTTTTAGCAATTTTAGACTTTGAACTGTTCACGCTTTGTTAACAACTTCCATTTCATAAACCCATAATAAATTGTATTTTTGAGTTTCCTTAAACCAAATCGATTAATGGGTAAAATAATAGCAATCGCTAACCAAAAAGGCGGAGTCGGAAAGACAACTACTTCGGTAAATTTGGCTGCCTCTTTAGGTGTTCTTGAAAAAAAAGTACTACTTATTGATGCAGATCCACAGGCTAACGCAACTTCAGGTTTAGGTATTGATGTTGAACAAGTTGAAACTGGAACGTATCAGTTATTAGAACATACAAGTTCTGCTGAAGAAAGTATCATAACTACATCTGCTCCTAACGTTGATATTATTCCTGCACATATTGATTTGGTAGCTATTGAAATTGAGTTGGTCGATAAAGATGAGCGTGAATCAATGCTAAAGAAAGCCATCGAGCATTTAAAACCTGCTTATGATTATATTCTCATAGACTGCGCACCTTCATTAGGCTTGCTAACCTTAAATGCACTTACTGCTGCTGATGCTGTAATCATTCCAATTCAGTGTGAATATTTTGCATTGGAAGGTTTAGGAAAATTATTGAACACCATTAAAAGTGTTCAAAAAATTCACAATCCAGAACTGGATATCGAAGGCTTACTACTTACAATGTACGATTCAAGATTGCGTTTATCCAATCAAGTTGTTGAAGAAGTTCAAAAGCATTTCAACGATATGGTTTTTAAAACCATTATTCAACGCAATGTACGTTTAGGTGAAGCACCTAGTTATGGCGAAAGCATTATTAATTATGACGTGAGTAGCAAAGGAGCAACGAATTACTTAAGTTTGGCAAAGGAAATTATAACTAAACATGGAGACTAATGGCGAAGGCAACAAAAAAACAAGCTTTAGGTAGAGGTTTATCTGCTCTTTTAAAAGACCCTTCTAACGATATAAAATCAGTTCAAGATAAAAATGCAGACAAAGTTATTGGCAACATCGTTGAGCTTGATTTAAATGCAATTGAAGTTAACCCATTCCAGCCAAGAACTAAATTTAATGAAGAAGCACTTCGTGAATTGGCTTCTTCCATTAAAGAACTTGGAGTTATTCAGCCTATTACTGTAAGAAAACTTGGTTTTAACAAATATCAATTAGTTTCTGGAGAGCGTCGTTTTAGAGCATCCAAATTAATTGGTCTTGAAACCATTCCTTCGTATATACGAATTGCCAACGACCAAGAGTCATTAGAAATGGCATTGGTTGAAAATATTCAACGTCAGGATTTAGACCCAATTGAAATCGCTTTGTCATACCAACGGTTAATTGACGAAATTAACCTAACACAAGAGCAAATGAGCGAACGTGTTGGTAAAAAACGTTCGACTATTGCTAACTATTTGCGTTTATTAAAACTTGATCCAATTATCCAAACAGGAATGCGTGATGGTTTTATTTCTATGGGACATGGTCGAGCAATCATCAATATTGAAGATCAATCTGAACAATTGGATATCTACGAAAAAATCTTATCCAACAAACTTTCGGTTCGTGAAACTGAAAATCTAGTCAGAAGCTTTAAAGGCACTACTGAAACCTCAAAACCTGTTAAAGAGGAATTGCCAAAGTTTGTTAAAAAAGGGCTTAAGGAATTTTCAGAATACTTTGGACACAAAATAGACGTTAAGGTTTCAAAGAATGGTAGCGGAAAAATTACAATTCCTTTTCATTCTGAAGAAGATTTCAATCGTATTAAAAAATTAGTGCAACGTGCAAAATAAATTTTATATCCTATTCATTATAATTGGATTTCTACCATTTAGCTCGTTTGCTCAAGAAGAAAAAGAAGCCAAAGGAGTCATTGATGATAAAACCATTGTTGTACAAGACTCAACAACCAGAAAAGCAATCGATCCTTTAACACCATCAAGAGCAGCATTTTATTCTGCAATCTTACCTGGTCTTGGACAGGCTTACAACAAAAAATACTGGAAAATCCCTATCGTTTACGCAGCATTAGGTACTGGAATCTACTTTTATATAGATAATAATAACCAGTATAAACGTTATCGTGATGCCTATAAACGTAGACTCGCTGGCTTTACTGATGATGAATTTTATGGTTCTGGTTCAACACCACAAATTTCGAATGACGCACTCATTCGAGCACAACAAACGTTAAGACGAAATAAAGAAATATCTTTATTGGTCACCATAGGAATTTATGCTTTAAATATTATTGATGCCAATGTTGATGCTCATTTATTGCAATATAATATTGATGATAACTTAGCAATAAAGCCTCACTTCAATTTTAATGAACTTGATGCCACAACAGATTTAGGATTAACCTTAGGATTTAAATTTTAAACGTGAAAATAGCATTACTTGGCTACGGAAAAATGGGAAAGACTATTGAAAAAATAGCAATATCTCGTGGTCATCACATTGTTCTTAAAGTAGACAAAAACACTACAGATTATGACATCACTTTAGCTGATGTTGCCATAGACTTTAGTATACCTAGTGCTGCAGTTGCTAACCTTTCAAAAGCTCTCAATAATAATGTTCCTGTAATTTCAGGAACTACTGGATGGCTTAAGGATTATGATGATGTCATTAGACTTTGCAAAGAACGTGATGGAGCTTTTATATATGCTTCAAATTTTAGCATTGGTGTCAATATATTTTTTGAATTGAATCGTCATTTGGCAAAAATGATGTCCAACTTACAAAAATACAAGGTCACCCTAGAAGAAATACATCATACACAAAAACTGGATGCTCCAAGTGGTACAGCTATCACTTTAGCCGAAGGAATCATAGAAAATTCAACTTATAAAAACTGGAGTTTAGATAAAGCTGATTCGGACGAAATTCCGATTAAAGCAAAACGCATTGAAGATGTTCCTGGTACTCATACAATCACTTATGATTCTAGTGTAGATAGTATAGAAATTAAACATACAGCAAAAAACAGAGAGGGTTTTGCTTTAGGAGCAGTTATTGCAGCTGAGTGGATTATTGGTAAAACAGGAATTTTTACAATGAAAGACGTGTTAAATATAGGTTAATGCCTTTTATTTGTGTAACGAAAATTAAAATAGAATAACAAACTAACAAAACTAGTAAGGTTATGACTTGGACAGAATGGTTTATCGTTTTTATAGTAATACAAGTAATTCATGGACTTGGTACTTGGAAACTCTATATAAAAGCTGGACGTAAAGCTTGGGAAGCATTTGTACCTGTTTACAATGCAATTGTTTTAATGAAGATTATAAATCGTTCACCTTGGTGGACTATTTTATTATTTCTACCAATCATCAATCTTATCATGTTTCCTGTTATTTGGGTGGAAACTGCCAGAAGTTTTGGTAAAAACACATATACAGATACCTTCCTTGCAGTTATTACTTTAGGGTTTTATAACTACTACTTAAATTATATGGTAGATGTAGAGCATGTTAAAGATAGAGATGGCAACCCAAAGTCAGCCTCTGGAGAATGGGTAAATTCTATTTTATTTGCTGTTGTAGCAGCCACTTTGGTTCACACTTATTTTATGCAACCGTATGTAATACCTTCATCATCATTAGAAAAGTCTCTGTTGGTTGGCGACTTTTTATTGGTGAGTAAATACAATTATGGAGCTAGAGTACCAATGACAGCAGTTGCGGCACCAATGGTACATGATACAATTCCTGTTCTTAAAAAGAAATCTTATTTATTTAATGATGAAGATGCCAAGCAAAAAACATCTTGGTTAAATAAACTACAATTCCCATATTTTAGATTACCTGGTTTTGAAAAAATTGACAGAAATGAAATTGTAGTATTTAACAGCCCTGCAGATTCAACTGATAACATCAATATTTTTTCTTCAGACAGAAACTACAACAAGCCAGTAGATAAAAAAATAAACTTAGTAAAACGTTGTGTTGGAGTTCCAGGAGATTCATTAGAAATACGTGATGGTTACGTATATATAAATGGAGTGAAAAATGAATTACCAGATCGTGCTGCGCTTCAGTTTAGTTATTTTGTTCAGCCAAAGACTAATCAATTCAATCCGAATTTGGTTAAAGAGAGATATGATATTACTGACCCTTTTCAATATTTGAGTAACCAAAGAATGTATTATTTTTCAGCGATTTCAGATGAAGCTCTAAGCAAGTTTAAAAATCATCCGAACGTTCAGAGCATTACACCAAATAAGCAAGAAAAAGGGAATAGAGACCCTGGAATTTTCCCTCATCATTCCGATTACAATTGGAACAATGACTTTTTTGGACCTCTTTATATTCCTGAAGCTGGTAAAACCATAGCGTTAAACACCAAAGTATTGCCATTATACAAACGTCTGATTTCAGTGTATGAAAAGAATGATTTAAAAGTTGAAGGCGACAATATTTACATAAATGGAGAATTAGCGACCTCTTACACCTTTAAACAAGATTACTATTGGATGATGGGAGACAATCGTCATAACTCTTTAGATGCACGTGCTTGGGGATTTGTACCATTTGATCATGTTGTCGGAAAAGCAGTCTTTGTTTGGATGAGTTGGGATGGTATTAAAAATCCGCGATTAAAGAGGTTTTTTACAACGGTCCATGGTTCGGGCGAACCAGTTTCATATTTAATTCCGTTTTTGATATTCCTTTTTGGATGGTATGGATTTAATAAATGGCGTAAACATAAAAAAGCAAAAAGTTGATTCGTAAAGTTGTTAAGTTGTTTTGCTGGATTATTTGATGATTGATATGTCAAAAAACGACTTAACGTCTAAACAACTAAACCAATGAACATATTACTTCACTCAACATATTTCCCAAGCATTTCACATTGGGTAGCTTTGCTAAAGGCTGATAATGTTGTTTTTGAAGTCAACGATTCTTATCAAAAACAAACCTACAGAAACAGAGCAAATATTTATAGCTCTAATGGTTTATTGAGTTTAACCGTTCCTGTTATTTATTCTCAAAAAAACAGACAGCTTTATCGAGATATTAAAATTTTTAATGAGAGTAAATGGCAATCCTTACATTGGAAATCGTTATTAAGCGCTTATAGAACTTCTCCTTTTTTTGAATATTATGAGGATGACTTAGCTCCACTTTTTCATTCAAAGCAAGACTTTCTTATGGATTTTAATTTTAAATGCTTTGAAGTTTTAATGGACTGTTTGCAATTAAACATTTCCTATAGTAAAACAATAACATTTGAAAAAGAACGACTAAATACAAATGACTATCGCTTTTTGGTAAATGCTCGTAAAGAAAAGGAATATGATTTTACAAATTACACGCAAGTTTTTAGTAATAAACATGGATTCTTATCCAACTTAAGCATTCTAGATTTACTTTTTAACGAAGGACCAAACGCATTATCCTATTTAGAAGCTCAAAACATCTAAGTATGCTTCAATTATTAACGCATTATGGTATTCATTTTATTTTACCACTAATTGTTGCTTATTTATTTTTTAAGCCTCAATGGAAAACAGCTTTTCTTATCATGATTGCCACTTTAATTATTGATTTAGATCATTTATTGGCCAATCCGATATTCGATGCAAATAGATGCAGTATAAACTTTCATCCACTACACTCCTATTATGCAATGATTGTATATGTAATACTATTAGTGCCAAAAACAACAAGGTTGATTGGTTTAGGACTTTGTATACACATAATTGCTGACTATGCAGATTGTTTATGGATGTAAACTAATTTTTGTTAGAATTGGGAAATGATCAGAGTACTTTTCATTATAAGTCTTGAAGTTATTAATAGCAAAATCTTTATCTGCTAAAATAAAGTCAATTCTAACTGGGAAATATTTAAAATCAAACGTTCGGCCAAATCCATTTCCAGCAGCGCCAAAGGCATCCACTAAATCACCTTTAATCTCTTTATAAACATACGAATAAGCTGTGTTATTAAAATCACCACAGATAACCATTTTATAAGGTGATTTCTTCTTGTGTATTAAAAACAATTCAGATTGGAATTGCTGCATTTTAAAAGTCTCACTAGCACGTTTAATCAAGCGTCCTGAGTTTTCTTGAGATATCGCTTCTTTATTAGCATCAATACGTAATGACTGCAAATGCACGTTATAAACTCTAATTGTGTCAGAATTTTTAACAATATCTGCATATATGGCATTATTGGCTGTGTTTGGAAACTCAATAGAGCCAGAACTAATTATTGGAAATTTTGAAAAAATAGCTTGACCATATTTAAATCGTTCTCCAGAAAGATGCTCGTATTTATGCTCATATAAAGGCAAGTTTAGTTTTTCATGAGGATGATATTCTTGAAAACTTATAATATCTGGAGATTCCGTATTAATAAATTCCATCATGTTTTTCTGTACACTATCGTTTTCAATCCAATTATATAAATTGAATAAACGAACGTTATAGTTCATGATTGATATATTGTTCTCATGTTCTATATTCTTAGAATTTGAAAACTTATATAATGAACCAACATGATTGAAGCCTAAAATCAATACAATTAATGAAAGTAATAATTGCTTCTTCACATTCATCAACCAATACAACAAAAACAGCAAGTTGGAAAGGATTAAAAATGGTACAGCCAAACTCAGAACAGCCAAAAAAGCAAAACGATTAGGAGCCACATAAGGTAAAATATAGGATAACAGAAGCATCAACGCGAACAACGAGTTGACGATAAAAATAACCTTATTAATTAAGCTTAGCTTTTTCAATTGTAATTCTTAATAGCAAAATGAATATAAATCTATTTCCCAGCTCTGAACAAAAAGTCCTTTTCTTCTTTTGTTAAGCTTTCGTAACCACTCTTACTAATTTTATCTAAGATAATATCGATTTTCTTCTGATTATTAAACTCATTAAACTCGCCTTTAGTATAACCACCTACTTTAGACTTGTCCTTATAAACAGTTTTGAGCTTAGATTTTTTTGTAAATGAAAACAAACTTAAAAAAGCATCCATTAGTTTTTCAAATCCCTTACCAATATCAGTTCCTTGACGTAAACGAGTCGCATAAAAATAACCCAATAAGTCACCTCCAAGATGTGCAACATTCCCTCCTGAATTAGCTCCAAAAAGACCAAATAAATCCAAAGCCACCATAATGAAGCCAACATACATTAACTTAAAACGTAATGAGCCTAAACGCATTTCATAATGAGGCATATAAGCGCACAAAAAAATCAATGTTGCTCTTACTCCTGCTGATGCTCCAACTAATGAACCACCATACTTAAAAAAGTCAGGAAACAATGCATAGGTTAACAAATAGGCAAAGCCTCCTGAAATAATACCCAAGAAATAAATATTCAATGATGTCTTAATATTGAATAAATTAGAAAAAGAGCGCCCAACAAAGTACAGCACAAACATATTCATAAGTAAGTGCCAAAACTCGATATGTGTAAAGCCATACGTAATAAGACTCCAAGGTTTTAAAATAAATGATGAGAACTCCTTTGGCAATTCCAGCCAATTTAAACTTGAGCTTCTTGAAACATCAGAAATAACAGTAATGAACCAACCAATAAAAAAAACAGCAACATTAATCGCTATTATTTTTTCAAAAGCTGTGAGTCGTTTTAGCTTATCTTGTATGTCTCGAGTAAGTGACGTCATTTAGTTCCACCTATTTTTATTGAATTGTGTTTTTCGCCAATACCACATGATAAAGAAACCAGTTAATGCACCACCAACGTGAGCCATATAAGCTGTATTACTTGGACTAAAGAACGATTGACCAGTAAGTGCAGAGATAATATCTAGTATAATAATTCCGGGAATAAAATACTTTGCCTTAATTGGGATTGGTAAGAAAATCAACATTAGCTTAGCCTCTGGATTCATCATACCAAAAGCTGCTAATACTCCCATAATACAACCTGATGCTCCAACCATTGAAGCATTATAAACAGGAAACAACTGTTGTAGATTAGATAATTGAACTTGAGAAATACCATCAATCCTTTTATTGGTAGATAGCATTTGTACGATTTCCGAACTAGTTAAACCAGAGTTTATTAATTCTGAATGCAATGGTAGATATTGAAAATAATAATAACCTAATTGAAACAAGAGTGCTCCAAGTCCAGCAGAAATATAAATAAATAAGAATTTTTTACTTCCTAATTGATGTTCTACAGCAGTACCAAACATCCATAAAGCAAACATATTGAACAAAATATGTGCAAAACCTCCATGCATGAACATGTGTGTAATAATTTGCCATGGCTGAAATAAATCGTTAGCTGGAAAATAAAGTGCAAACCATTGATAGAATACCTCGCCATTACCAACTGCCATGGTTCCAATAAACATAACCACATTAATTATTAGTAAATGCTTTACAGTATCAGTAATACCTCTCATCATAATCTTACATGAATTTTTTATCTAAATCATCAACATTCATCGTTATAAACGTTGGTTTATTGGTTGGTGTTGTTGTTGGTTCTTTGCAAGCAAACAGTTTATTAACTAAATGCTCTTGCTCTTCATTAGTTAATTTTTGCCCAACTCTAATGGCCAAACTTTTTGCTAAAGATTTTGCCAGCATATCTGTCTGGCTAAAATGACTATCAGGCACTTCATTTTGTGCATCATGAACTAATTGCTCTAAAACTAATGATGCTTGGTCATTGGTAATAGATGCAGGAATTCCTTGAAGTTCCAAGCCATCATCTTCGAACTTTGAAAACACAAATCCTGTTTGCTCTAGTTGTGTTTTTAGTGTTTTTAAAACCCTAATTTCTTCCGTGTCAAATTGTAATGTAATTGGAAACAACAATTGCTGACTTATAGCTTCTTTAATTGTGATTTGTTGCAAAAACTCTTCATATAAAATACGTTCATGTGCGCGATGTTGGTCAATAACTAACATTCCAGATTTAATCGTATTTATAATGTATTTATTTTTAAGCTGAAATGTTTTTTGAGAATCCTGTACATCATCAAACATGGTTTGTTCTTCGTTGTCGCTTTCAAAATGCAATTCACTAAAATCTTCACGTTCAGTATTCCCTTTTGATTCTAATCCTACATACAAACTTTCCCAACCATTATTCTCCTTTTTATAAGCTACTCCTTTATTACTTGAAGTCTTTTCTTCCTTAAAAGGATTAAAGCCTCTATCAACTTCAACCATTGGATTTTGAGCCGATTTGTTTTTATAACCATAAGGCGTATCCAAATTATTATCACGTTCAAAATCCAAAACTGGAGCAATACTAAATTGACCTAAACTATGCTTTACTGCAGAACGTAAAATAGCATACATAGTATGCTCATCATCAAATTTAATTTCGGTTTTTGTTGGGTGAATATTAATATCTATACTCTTAGGGTCTACTGTTAAATACAAAAAATAAGAAGCATGTGTATTTGGTCGTAACAATCCTTCAAAAGCCGCACTAACTGAATGGTTTAAATATGAACTTTTTATAAATCTATTGTTTACAAAAAAGAACTGCTCTCCTCTTGTTTTCTTAGCAAATTCTGGCTTTACTACAAATCCTGAGATTTTTAGCACTTCAGTTTCTTCTTCAACAGGAACCAATTTTTCGTTGGTTTTACTACCAAAGGTATTGACCAATCGTTGTCTATGATTACTCACAGGAAGATGAAACAATTCACTACCATTATTGTACAATGAAAACTCAATATTTGGATGCGCTAGACTTACACGATGAAACTCATCAATAATATGTCTGGTTTCAACAGTATTTGACTTTAAAAAATTTCGTCTAGCAGGAATATTATAAAACAAGTTTTTGACCGAAATCGAAGTACCCTTCGGAGTGACAATAACCTCTTGCGATGTAACTTCGCTTCCTTCAATTTTAAGGTGTGTTCCAATATCGTCTTGTTCTTGTTTGGTTTTAAGCTCAACATGAGCAATGGCTGCGATACTTGCTAGAGCTTCACCTCTGAAACCTTTGGTATGCAGGTTAAACAAATCTTCAGCAGCCCTAATTTTTGATGTGGCATGACGCTCAAAACTCAAACGAGCATCAGTAACACTCATACCTTTACCGTTGTCTATAACTTGGATTAAGGTTTTACCAGCATCCTTAATAATGAGCTTAATAACTGTAGATTCTGCATCAATAGCATTTTCCAAAAGTTCTTTAACCACAGAAGCTGGCCGTTGGACAACTTCACCTGCCGCAATTTGATTGGCTACATGATCTGGTAATAGTTGAATGATATCTGCCATTAATTATTATGAAAAGAAAATGGATAAATCAAAGTCAATAATAAACAAGAATACTAAAACTAAAACGGCAACGATAATCAATATTCTACGGTTTGCTTCACGATCTGGCTTGTCTTTTAATTCTTCAAGAGCATTCGTGAATTTACCCTTTAAACCTGTACTTCCAACAGTTTTTCGATAATCATCGAATTTATGTTTGATTTCAAATGGACTGCTTCCATCTTCATTTGCTTTATAGTAGCGAGGAGTATAACTGAACTTTTTATTTTTACGCAACTTGAAAATTCCCATAACGCTTAGTTTTAATTAGACATGAATTTTATTTCTAGTACGTACATACAAATCAATAATAGTACCAAAATCAGAAATAAAACTGGCAACGAAAATGCTCTGTAACCTTTTCGTTTGGTTGTATCTCTTACACCTTGCCATTTTGATGAAAAATCACTGCTTTTTGAAGCTTTTTGTGAATCAGACAATGACTCATCACTTTTTGAATATCTTGGCTTATAATTGAATCGCTTATGCTTGCGTTGTTTAAACAAAGTATGCAATTTTCATGTCAATCAAATGTACTTAAAATACACTGAATTCAGGCTTAATAAATCCCAAAAATTGTTAACAATTATTAAAAATGAAGTGTTTTAAGCTATACTTCTCAATGCTGCCATTTTTATAGCAGCAATTGCAGCTTCAGTTCCTTTATTACCATGTTTGCCACCTGATCGAGCAAGGGACTGTTCCATGGTGTTATCAGTGAGGACACAAAAAATAACTGGAGTATCATGTTTAACGTTAAGATCCTTTATGCCTTGAGTAACGCCTTCACAAACAAAATCAAAATGCTTGGTTTCTCCTTGGATAACGCATCCTATAGCAATAACAGCATTAACACGATGTTCTTGCATTTTCTTACTACCATAAATCAATTCGAAACTTCCTGGAACATCCCAACGTATAATGTTTTCATCAATTGCACCACAATCAATCAAGGCATCATAGGCTCCTTTATATAAACCTTCGGTTATGGTATCATTCCATTCAGAAACAACAATCCCAAACCGAAAGTCCTTCGCGTTTGGGATTGTTGTTTTATCGTACTCTGATAAGTTTTTATTTGCAGTTGCCATGTTTTAATTACTTGCAGCCTCTGCTCTACCAATAAACACCTCGATATTTTGAGCTTCGGTAGAAGTAGAAAATTCTTCTTTTATGCGGTTAAAGTATTTTAGCGCTTCATTATTTTTACCCAATTGTAAAGCAATAGTTCCTGCTTTATACAAATAAGTTGGCGTAGTAAAGTTATTTGCTTTCATTTCGGCAGCTTGTACGTAATAGTCAAGCGCATCTTCAGCCTGATTTAGCTGTACGAAAGCATCACCAATTCCCCCTTTTGCTATAGGACCAAGTATTTCATCAGAACCATCGAAATCACTTAAATAAGAAACAGCGTTCTGATAATCTTTCAAATTCAAATAAGCCATTCCAGCGTAGTAATTGGCTAAATTCCCAGCTTTAGTTCCACTATATTCTTTAGCAATATCAAGCATTCCATATTTACCTTCACCACCATTTAGTGACAATGTAAAAAGTGAATCTTTTGCATTTCCAGTTATAGCCTCATCAAAATATTTTTGAGCTTGGTACATTTCATTCATAGCTTCACTTTGCTTAGGCTCTTGGATAAATTTACTATATCCCAAATAACCAAGCACAATTGCAGCAGCCAAACCAACAATAACAAATATATACTTCTGGTTTTTTATAACCCATTCCTCAGCTTTTGAGGCTCCTTCATCCAATGTATTGAATACTTCAGCAGTTGTAGATTGTTCTTCAATCTTACTTGCTTTGTCTTCTTTTGTTTTTGGTTTATATCCTCTTTTCTTGTAAGTCGCCATATCTTCTATATTTAAGCGTCGCAAAAATAAAATTTTTATTGGTATAAAAAAGGTAAATTATTTGTTATTTTTCAATAATTTGCAGCTCCTTTTTAAGAAATTGCTAACTCAAGGAAAACATCCAACTTAAATTTGTGTATGATATTAAAATCATTATCTCTTATTAACTACAAAAATTTTGATAGTAAATCATTTGATTTTGATAGTAAAATAAACTGCTTTGTTGGGCCTAATGGCATAGGAAAAACCAATGTTTTGGATGCTATTTATCACTTGTCGTTTGGAAAAAGTTACTTTAATCCAATCGCTTCTCAAAACATCAAACACAATGAAGATTTTTTTGTGGTTGATGGGCAATATGATAGAGAAACAAGAGATGAAAAAATAATTGTTTCCCTAAAAAAAGGGCAAAAAAAAATCATTAAGAGAAACGGAAAACCTTATGATAAGTTTAGTGACCATATTGGTTTTTTACCTCTTGTAATTATTTCACCTGCAGATCGAGATTTAATTATAGAAGGTAGTGAAACTAGACGAAAATTTATTGACAGTGTCATTTCTCAAAGTGATAAAGCTTACTTATCAGATGTTATAAATTATCAAAAAATTGTTTCACAAAGAAACGCATTACTAAAATATTTTGCCCTAAACAATACGTTTAATAAAGATTCATTAGAAGTTTATAATGAGCAACTTAACCAACTTGGGAGTGAAATATTCAAAAAACGAAATGCTTTTTTAGAAACCTTTATTCCAATTTTTAAATCGCGCTATGAATGGATAAGTAATAATAATGAATCGGTTAATTTAGTTTACAAAAGCAACCTGTTTGATGGCGACTTAAAATCGCAACTTGAAGCGAACACAAAAAAGGACAGAGCACTGCAATACACAAGCGTTGGCATACATAAGGATGATTTAAGTTTTGAGATTGATGAACATCCTATAAAAAAGTTTGGTAGTCAAGGACAACAAAAATCATTCTTGATAGCTTTAAAATTGGCTCAATTTGACTTTATTAAAACTCAAAGTGGAGTTAATCCTATTTTACTTCTTGATGATATATTTGATAAACTAGACGACCAACGTGTTTCGCAAATAATTAGTTTAGTTGATAAAGAAAATTTCGGACAAATATTTATAAGTGATACGCATCCAGAAAGAACCGAGGAAGCAGTAAAACGTGTTCATCAATCCTACAAATTGTTTAAATTATGAGAAAACACATCATTATTTTCATAACTGCTTTATGTCTACTAGGTTGTAATGAAAATCCAGATACATTCATTCAACATATCGAAGGTTATTGGGAAATCACTGATGTTACAAAGGGCAACAAAACTGTTAAATCTTACACTGTCAGTACCAATGTAGACTATTTTAAAGTCAATGATGATTTGTCTGGTTATAGAAAAAAAGTTACACCTACATTAGATGGAACTTTTACAATAAATCAACACGAATCTCCATTTATTTTAAAGATTGAAAACAACCAACTTTACATAAACTATACAGTAAATAATGTTACCTTTAGTGAAACTATTGAACATGCTTCTGAAACTGAATTGATCATTTCAAATGAAGAAGGATTTAAGTACACTTACAAACCTTTTGAATCTTTAGATTTAGAGTAATGAAAAGAAACAACGAACATCTAAAACTTAGCGATGCTCTAAAAGAGTTTGTCAACGAAAATCGTCTGCAAGATGGTTTAGATAAAGTTGATGTTAAAGAGGCTTGGGTAAGTTTAATGGGAAATGGTGTAAATAATTACACCACAAATGTCCTACTTAAAAGAGATGTTCTCTATATCGATTTAAGTTCTTCTGTTCTTAGAGAAGAATTAAGTTATGGTAAAGAAAAAATAATTACTATGCTTAACGAGCACTTGGGCAAGGAGCTGGTAAAAAAAATTGTATTGCGCTAAAAGTACGTAGTTCTACGTATTGTTTTTCTTTTGTTTTATGTTTATCTTAGTACAGTACTCTTAAAACTTTTAGAGGGGTTTTCCTAACACAATGAGTATTTTCAATTCTACCATAATTAACCTACTTTCTTAAATAGGTTTTCCTCAAAAACTCATAAATAATTAGTACTTTTCGGCATCAAAAAACTGATTACTCAAAAAACACATGAAAGTATTTAAATTTGGTGTGTCATTGCTTCTCACTTTGGCCACCTTTTATGCACTTAACACTAAAATTGGCAGTCTTCCTCCTTTAGGTAAATTTTTAAGTCCAAATCAAGGTGTATGGCAAAATGAGATTACTGAATCTGAAAAAGAACTTGCAATAAATTTAAAAGGCTTATCAGCTCAAGTAACCGTTAAGTATGATTCGCACTTAATTCCGCATATTTTTGCTGAAAATAACGAAGATCTTTATAGAGCTCAAGGTTATGTTACTGCGCAACACAGATTATGGCAAATGGAATTCCAAACACATGCTGCTGCTGGGAGATTAAGCGAAATTATTGGAGAAGCAGCAATTAATTATGATAGAACTGAACGTAGGAGAGGAATGGTTTATGGTGCAGAACAAAAACTTAAATCCTGGGAAAATGACAAGGAAGCATTAACTTATGTCGATGCTTATGCAGATGGTGTAAACCAATACATCAATTCGCTAAAACCAGAGGATTTTCCTGTTGAATATAAGCTTTTGGATTATGCACCAGAACAATGGTCCAGAAAAAAAACGGCTTTGCTTTTAATGTATATGACCAAAATGCTTGCTGGTGGTGACAGTGATTTAGAATACACTAACTTTTTAAAAAAATACGGAAAAGAGCGTTTTGACTTATTATATCCTGATTTTTTTGATATAAATGACCCAGTAATTCCATCAGAAACCGATTGGAGTGTTCTGGAAAATGCTGAACAACCACCAGTTCCAGATTCTGAAATGCCTTTGGATTATATTGAAGAAACCATTACAAAACCTCATCCAGATAATGGAAGTAATAACTGGGCTGTTGGTCCTGAAAAATCTTATTCAGGGAATCCGATTCTTGCTAACGACCCTCATTTAGGATTAAACTTACCTTCCATTTGGTATGCTATGCAACTAACAACTCCAGATCAAAACACATTTGGAGTGTCCTTACCTGGAGCGGCAGGAATTGTCATTGGTTTTAATGAGCATATAGCTTGGGGAATGACTAATGCAACACGAGATGTAATTGATTGGTACAAAATAGAGTTTGAAGACGAAACAAATTCAAATTATAAGTTTGATAACAAATGGAAAAAAGCCTCAAAACGCGTTGAAGAAATAAAAATTAGAGGTAAAGAATCCTTTTTAGATACTGTTACTTATACGCATCATGGTCCTGTGACTTACGATTCTACTTTTAAAGGAAATGGAAATAAAATAGGTTACGCAATGCGATGGACTGGTCATTTAGGAGGTCAGAACCAAAGAACTTTATTAGATTTAAATACGTCCAAAAACTACGAAGATTATAAGAATGCCATTAAAACGTTTGTAGCTCCAGCACAAAATGTGATTTTCGCTTCAACCGAAGGCGATATAGCTTTATGGATTCAAGGCAAATTTCCAAATAAATGGAAAGGTCAAGGGAAGTTTTTAATGGATGGTAGTAATCCTGAACATGATTGGCAAAGTTTTATTCCACAAGAACATAATGCACACACCAAAAATCCTGAGCGAGGATTTATTAGTTCAGCAAATCAACATCCTGTTGATGAATCTTATCCTTATTATGTATTTAACGACGGTTATGAAGCCTACAGAAACAGAGTAATTAACGATTTCTTTCGTTCAAAAGAGAAATTTAATATCCAAGATTTTAAAAACTTGCACAACAACAACTATAATTTACAAGCCTCAGAATTGCTTCCAACAATGATTCCTGTTATCGAAGAGCTTGACTTATCATCTTCAGAACAAGAATATTTAGAGATTTTAAAACAATGGAACTATAACAATGATATTGATGAAGTTGGTCCAACGATTTGGCAAAATTGGCATAATAGGCTAACCAGACTGACTTGGGATGAAATATTAAACGATAGTTTGGCTTTGGATTATCCTTTTAAATATCAAAGAGCATATTTACTTAAAAACAATCCAGATGACCCATTTATGGACATTATGGACACACCAAAAGTTGAAACTGCCAGTGATTTATTTGCTATAACATTTAAAGCTACAGCTAAAAAACTAGATGACTTAAGAGCAGAAGACAAATCGCTTGAATGGGGAAAAGCCAAAGCCACATATATTGGCCATTTACTGCAAGCTCTTCCTGCGTTTTCGCGACACGATTTACCAATTGGAGGCTATTCAGGTATTGTAAATGCTACTAGTGAAAACCATGGTCCTTCTTGGAGAATGATTGTTGAAATGACCTCACCTCCTACTGCTTTGGGTATTTACCCTGGAGGTCAGTCTGGAAATCCAGGTAGTAAGTATTATGATGATATGGTGGATACTTGGGCTTCTGGCGAATATTTGAAGCTCAATTTTATGCAAGATAAAAACAACAATGACGATGTTATTTTTTCACAAACTTTAAACCCTAGCAATGAATAAGAATATAAAACACTTCATATTAATAATAATACTTGCTTATGTATTGTCATTATATCTACCTTGGTGGTCAGTGATGGTAGCTGCTTTAGTAACAGGTTTCTTAATACCATTAAAAAAAAGTGCTGTCTTTTTTGTCCCCTTTATAGCTATTGCTTTATTATGGATAATTCAATCTTACATGCTAAGTAGTGCAAATGATTTTATTTTAGCTGAAAAAATTGCAACGCTCTTAAAACTTAAAGGAAATTCCATGTTATTACTTGTAGTTACTGGATTCGTAGGTGGTTTAGCTGCTGGAATTTCTGGTATATTAGGTAAGCAATGCAATGCCATTTTCAATAATAAATGATTAAAAATCATAATATTAGTTTTATAAGCATTATCTTTGCACTTTATTAATAAATAATTTTAAACAATGAGTAAAGGAACAGTAAAGTTCTTCAACGAACAAAAAGGATTCGGCTTCATTATTGAAGAAGGAAACAACAACGAACACTTTGTACACTACACTGGATTAATCGATGAGGTAAGAGAAGGAGATAATGTAGAATTCGACTTAACAGAAGGTAGAAAAGGAATGAACGCAGTAAATGTAAAAGTAGTATAGTGATATATTGTTAACAACGTTTAGAAAAAAAGCCTATCAAAATTTGATAGGCTTTTTTTATGATTAATATTATTAATGTTCAAGTTACTAGAACATTTCTCTTCCAGAAAAATGAAAAGCTCCTTCAATAGCAGCATTCTCATCACTATCACTTCCGTGAACTGCATTTTCTCCAATAGATGCAGCATATAACTTTCTGATTGTGCCTTCAGCAGCTTCTGCTGGGTTAGTAGCTCCAATTAAAGTTCTGAAATCTTCTACTGCATTATCTTTTTCTAAAATAGCAGCAACAATTGGTCCTCTTGTCATATACTCTACTAATTCACCAAAAAACGGACGCTCATTATGCACAGCGTAAAAAGCCTGAGCATCAGCAGTTGTCATTTGAGTTAATTTCATAGCTACGATTCTAAATCCTGAAGCTGTAATTTTTTCTAATATTGCGCCAATATTCCCTTTTTCAACAGAATCTGGCTTAAGCATTGTAAACGTTCTATTTGTTGCCATTGTGTTTTTTAAATTTTGGGCAAAAATAGGGTTTTTAAGTAAATTTGCAACTATTAATAGGTTGATTTAATTATTGAATACAAATAAATTTTCACTAATAAATAACTTGTTCGATTTAACCTTTTTGTTATTAAATTGTATCTTCGCTTCTTATGACAAAAAATGATATTTCTGAAATAAAACAACTGCTTTCTGCACCTAAGCACATTGTTATTGTTCCACATAAAAATCCTGATGGTGACGCTATTGGCTCAACGCTTGCGCTCTATCATTACTTAGTAAACAAAGGTCATAATGCAAAAGTAATTGCACCCAATGATTATCCGGATTTTTTAAAATGGATTCCAGGAGAAAAAAGCATAGTAAATCATGAAACTGATACTGAAAAAGCCAATAAGCTAATTTCACAAGCAGAATTAATCTTTACTTTAGACTTTAATGCATTGCACAGAACTGGAGACATGGAAGTTCCTTTAAAAGAAGCAAATGCCATTAAAATTTTAATAGACCATCATCAGCAACCTGATGATTACGCTAAGTACCTATACTCTGATGTAAATATGTGTTCTACGTGCGAAATGGTTTATCATTTTTTTGAAATGCTTGATGATATTCATTCAATTGAAGCAAAAATAGCAACATGCTTGTACGTTGGTATTATGACTGATACAGGTTCATTCCGTTTTTCATCAACTACCTCAACGACTCATAGAGTCATTGCTGATTTAATTGATAAAGGTGCCGAGAATTCTGAAGTACATAATAATGTATATGACAACAATTCTTATAATCGCTTACAACTTTTAGGCACAGCGTTGAATAATTTAAAAGTTGTTTCAAGGTTAAATACTGCATATATAAGTTTATCAATAAAAGAGCTAAATAAGCACAATTTTAAAAAAGGTGATACCGAAGGTGTTGTAAATTATGCCTTATCTATTAAAGGTGTAAAGTTTGCAGCAATTTTTATAGAGCACAAACAAGAAGGTATTATTAAAATTTCGTTACGCTCAAAAAATGATTTTGATGTTAATGAATTTGCAAGAGCTCATTTTAATGGTGGAGGTCACATTAATGCTGCTGGAGGAAGAAGTGAACTCAACTTATCAAAAACTATTGATAAATTTGTTAATTTGTTACCGCAATATGAAAAAGTCTTGAAATCATGAAATTTCTCTTTAGAATTGTAGTTATTATTTTGTTAGTAACATCGTGTGAGTCACCTGAAGCTAGACGACCTATAACACAAAAAACAGACTCCTTTATAAAGGAATCGGTTGAAAGAAATAAAAAGCTCATTGAGGCTCAACAAAATCAAATAAAAGACATAATAGCAAACAATCCAGACATCAATTATATTGCATCACAAAACGGATTTTGGTATTATTACAACAACAAAGTTGAAGGAGATAGTTTAACACCAAAATTTAGCGATATCGTTAATTTTAAGTATAATATCAAAGATCTTAATGGCAACACTATTTATGCGTCTGAAGAATTAGGAGTTCAAAATTATCCTATGGAGCAAGAAGAGCTCTTTACTGGTTTGCGAGAAGGACTAAAGTTAATGAAAGCTGGAGAGACTGTTACCTTTTTATTCCCTTCGCAACAAGCTTATGGCTATTATGGCGATGAAAACAAAATCGGAACTAACGTACCATTAATAAGTACAGTAACATTAAACACTATAACACAAAAACAAACAAATAATAATGAAGTTAATTAAAACCTCAATTGCATTTTTTACGCTTTCGCTTTTACTGAGCGTTACGTCTTGTAATCCACAAGAAAAATATTCTGAATTTGGAGATGGATTATACGCAGAATTTGTGACCTCCAAAGACACTATGGTCGCACAATTATTTTATGACAAAGTACCTCTAACCGTTGCAAATTTTGTTGCCTTAGCAGAAGGAACACATCCAATGGTCGATGAAAAATTTAAAGGAAAACCTTTTTACAACGGTTTGACTTTTCATCGTGTCATGGATCAATTTATGATTCAGGGAGGAGATCCTGAAGGTAGTGGTCGTGGTGGTCCAGGATACAAATTTGGTACTGAATTTGAAAAAAGTTTGAATCATGATAAACCAGGAATGTTATCTATGGCGAATTCTGGTGGATTGAATACAAATGGTAGTCAGTTCTTTATTACTGAAGTACCTTATCCAAGTCTTAACACTTATGATAATAATGGAAATATTAAGCCATGCGAACGACCAAGAGTAAGTTGTCATTGTGTTTTTGGTGAATTAGTAAAAGGAGTTGAAGTACAGGATGCTATTTCAAATGTTGAAGTGGATGCTAGAAAGAAACCTCTAGAAGATGTCATTTTAAAGGAAGTGAATATTATTAGAATTGGTTATGAAGCTAGAAATTTTGATGCTGTAAAAACATGGAATACTGAGCTACCTTTAATTGCTGAAAAACAAGCTAAACTTAAAGAAGAAGCAGCAAAAGCAGCTGAAGAAGCTAGGCAAGCCGCAGAAGCAAAAGCCAATGAAGCAGCAGCTGAAGCATTATCAATATTTAGCGATTACAAATCTAAAGCCACTAAATCTTCAACTGGATTAATGACTTATGTAATTAAAGAAGGTAATGGAACCAAAGTAAAGCAAGGAGATAATGTAACGGTTTGGTATGAAGGATACTTTGCAGCTGATGGAAAACTATTGGATACAAACCGAAAAGATGTTGATGAAAAATCTGGAAGGTATAATGAACAAAAAGAACAAATGGGAAGATATAACCCAATGCCAATGCCAATTAGTCCTGATGCTGCATTGATTGCAGGATTTAAAGAAGCAGGAGCAACAATGAGTGTTGGTGAAAAAAAATTCGCTTACATTCCTTCTCATCTAGCTTGGGGAGAAGCTGGTTCACCTCCAACAATTCAGCCAAATTCTGATGTAATTTTTATTATTGAAGTTATTGAAATTGTGAATTAATCTTAACAAACATAAATTATAAAAAAAGCAGCTCGTTGAGCTGCTTTTTTTATTTCTTAGGTATTTCCTTTAAAATTTCCAGAACAAAGTTCCAATACTTTTTAACCGAAGATATTTGAGCTCTCTCATCTGGTGAATGTGCTCCTTTTATATTAGGCCCAAAACTAATCATTTCCATGTCTGGATAATTAGTTCCTAAAATTCCACATTCCAATCCTGCATGACAAGCTGCTACATGAGGCTCTTCATTATTTAGTTTAACATATAGTTCTCGCATCACTTTTAAAATAGACGAATCCATATTAGGTGTCCAACCTGGATAATCTCCTGAAAATTCCACATCGCATCCTGATAACTCAAAAGTAGCACGAAGTGTATTAGCCAAATCTAATTTTGAGCTTTCAACTGAAGAACGTGTTAAACAGCCAACTTTAATATTTCCATCTTTAACAACTACTCTAGCAATGTTATTTGAAGTCTCCACTAAGTCTGGAATATCTGCACTCATTCTATATACACCATTGCAAGCTGCATAAACAGCATTAACTATTTGTATTTGTGCTTCATAAGGCATTGTCCTTTTTGGTAACTCTGTTACTGAAAAATTCATCTGTAAATCAGGTTCCATAGTTTTCAACTCCTTCTTAATCGTTTCAGAAAGAGCGTTTAATAACCTTACTATAACATCTTCCTTTTCAGTTTCAAAAACTATCGTTGCTACACTTTCTCTTGGAATGGCATTACGTAAACTTCCTCCATTAATTTCAGAAATCTGAATATCTTCAATAACTGCATATAACAAACGATTCATTATTTTATTAGCATTGCCTAATCCTTCATGAATCTGCATCCCAGAATGTCCACCTTGCAATCCAGTCACTTCAATTTTATATGCTATCGAATCGTTTTCAACGTTAATTTCTTGATACGAACCAGTTGCAGTAACATCGATTCCTCCTGCGCAACCTACTCCAATTTCATCATCTTCTTCAGTATCCAAATTTAAAAGAATCTCGCCTTGTAATAGGCCTCCTTTTAATCCCATGGCTCCTGTCATTCCAGTTTCTTCGTCTATGGTAAACAAAGCTTCAATAGCTGGATGCGCAATAGAATCGCTTTCTAGAATGGCCATAATTGTTGCTACTCCTAAACCATTATCTGCTCCAAGTGTAGTTCCTTTTGCTTTAACCCAGTCACCATCAATAAACATTTCAATGCCTTGAGTATCAAAATCAAAATTCGTGTCGTTATTTTTTTGATGCACCATATCCAAATGCGACTGCATAACTATTGCTTTTCTGTCTTCCATTCCATTGGAAGCTGGTTTTCTAATAATCACATTACCAACTTCATCAACAACGGTTTCAAATCCTAGATTTTCTCCAAAATCTTTCATAAAAGCAATTACACGCTCTTCTTTTTTTGAAGGTCTTGGGACTTCATTTAGATCTGCAAATTTATTCCAAAGGACTTTTGGCTCAAGGTTTCTTATTTCTGAATTCATATTGGTTTATTAAATGTTTCACAAAGGTAGCTATTCACTTTAAAGTTTTAATAAACAATTCGCTATTTTTGAATCATGTCGAAAAACCAAAAATTATTATTAGCCATAAGCATTGTTCCTCAATACTTAATCATTACATGGCTTAGTAATTACCCTGATTTTATCGAAACTTATTATAGTAATGGCCTATACCAATTGACTTCTAAAATACTGCGTTATGTTTTTGGTTGGATACCTTTTTCTGTTGGCGATATATTTTATACCATTGCTGGAGTTTATATCATTAGATGGTTAGTGATAAATAGAAAGCGCATTCTAAAAGACACTAAACAATGGATCTTGGATGTTCTAACTGCTTTCTCAATAGTCTATTTCGCATTTCATTTATTTTGGGGAATGAATTATTACAGAGTGCCTTTACATAAAACCCTGAACTTAGAAAGTAAGTACACAACAGAGCAACTAAAAAGTGTCACAGAAAAATTAATAGCTAAAGCAAATACAGTTCATAAATCAATTACCGATAATGATACAGTCAAAGTGATAATGCCATTTTCAAAAAGAGAACTCATCAAAATGTCTGATGAAGGCTATGAAAACCTTGGAAAAATCTATCCAGAGCTTAAACATAGTCCATCGAGCACAAAGCTATCATTATACAGTCTTCCTTTGACTTATATGGGATTTAGTGGTTATTTAAATCCTTTAACCAATGAAGCTCAAATAGATGGTTTAATTCCTTTACATAAATATCCAACAACTCTATCTCATGAAAAAGCACATCAAATTGGATATGCAGCAGAAAATGAAACTAACTTTATCGGCTGTTTGGCTACAATTAATAATGAGAATATTTACTTTAAGTATTCAGGTTATATTTTTGCGCTTCGTCATTGCTTAAACGAAATATACAAACGTGATGGAGAATTGTATGAGTCACTGATTGAATCAGTAAACAAAGGCATTATAAAAAACTACCAAGAATCTTATGAGTTTTGGAACTCATACCAAAATCCATTAGAGCCTTTGTTTAAAGAATCTTACGATACGTTTTTAAAAGCTAACAATCAAAAACAAGGTATTGAAAGTTATAGTTATGCTGTTGCTTTATTTGTTAGTTATTTTAAAGATAAAACCCTTTGAAAACGTTAAAAAAAAATAAATCCTTCAATTAAGATTATATTTCTTTATCTTTAAAATTCTAATTTTTTACCAACCAAATATGATTAAAAAGTATCTTATTTTAATGATGCTTATGTGCTCATTTTCACTTGTAGCACAAGAGCATTTTCCGAAAAATGATGGCGTAAAATCTGAAAACACAAACTACACAGCATTTACAAATGCTAAGATTTTTGTGACGCCAACACAAGTAATTGACAAAGGCACCTTACTCATCCATGATGGAAAAGTAGTAGCCACTGGAACGTCAGTAAATATTCCTGCAAATGCAGTTATTATTGACCTTTCAGGTAAAAGCATTTATCCTTCATTCATTGATATCTATTCTGGTTTTGGAGTTGAAAAACCAAAACGTCAAGGATTTGGTGGATTTGGTGGCGGACAGTATGACGCTACTCGAGAAGGTTTTTATTGGAATGACCACATCAGACCAGAACAAAATGCTGTAGACCACTTTAAGTATGATGCCAAAACTGCTTCGGCTTTACGAAAAGCTGGATTTGGTGTTGTAAATACTCATCTACAAGATGGTATCATGCGAGGCACTGGAGCATTAGTTGCGTTAACAAGCCAAGGTAGTGATGCCGAACGAATTTTAGACGATAGATCTGCAGCTTACCTTTCATTAAGCAAAAGCTTAAAATCACGTCAATCTTATCCTAATTCCCTATTGGGTTCATTAGCATTAATTAGACAAGTTAATCATGATGCTGCTTGGTATGCAAAAGGAGGAATCAAAATTACTGATCGCTCATTAGAAGCTTTTAACAACAATAAAGACCTAGTCAAAATCTTTGTTGCTGGAAGTAAAGCCAATGCATTTAGAGTTGATAAAGTAGGTGATGAATTTGGAACTCAATATGTGATTGTCGGTGGAGGCGACGAATACGAGCGTATTAAAGATATTAAAGCTACAAATGCTACTTATATATTGCCACTTAACTTTCCAAATGCTTATGACGTAGAAGATACCTTTGCAGCAAGTGTACTAGAGATTTCAGCAATGCGAGAATGGAATCAAAAACCATCCAATCCAAAAGCTCTGGCAGATAATGGTATTCGATTTACATTTACAACTGATGGTTTAAAATCACCTGGTATGCTAAAGGCAAACCTGATGAAAGCCATTGAATATGGTCTAGACAAAACCAAAGCATTAGAAGCACTTACAACAGTTCCTGCTCAAGTGTTGGGTCAATCTAATATAGTAGGTTCTTTAAAAAATGGTGCTTATGCAAATTTCCTGATTACTTCTGGAGATATTTTTGATAAAAGCACTACACTTTACGAAAATTGGGTAAAAGGAGATAGAGATGTTATTAAGGATATGAACATTAAAGACATTGATGGTAACTACTCCTTTACCATGGCTGGTAAAACCTATGATATTAAAATTTCAGGTTCTGCAAGCAAGGCAAAATCTGATGTAAAGAGTGATGGTAAGCAATTAGGTTCAAAAATTTCTTATAAAGATAATTGGGTAAACCTGACCTTTACAAGTACAGACACAACGCAACAAGAGTTTATGCGTTTTACCTCAAGAGTTAATCAAAATGATAATTTAAGTGGAAAAATCATTGATCCAAATGGAAATGTCGCTTATGTTAGCGCTGTTAAATCTCCAAGTGATGGTGATTCCAAAAAAGGTGGAATGAACAAACGTGGTGGCTCAGATAAGGAGGTTAAAATGATGCCTGTTACATATCCTAATGGAGCTTATGGTGTTTCAGAATTACCTCAGCAAGAAACTATTCTATTTAAAAATGCAACTGTTTGGACTAACGAGTCTGAAGGTATCCTTGAAAATACAGATGTATTGGTTAAAAACGGAAAGATTTCAAAAATCGGTAATAACTTAAGTGATGGAAGTGCGAGAGTTGTTGATGCAACAGGAAAACATTTAACTGCTGGAATTATTGATGAACATTCTCATATTGCTGCTTCTGGTATTAATGAAAGTGGACAAAACTCTTCAGCGGAAGTAACCATTGAGGATGTCATCGACCCTGAAGATGTTGACATTTACAGAAACCTTGCAGGTGGAGTTACTTCAATTCAAATTCTTCATGGTTCCGCAAATCCAATTGGAGGACGTTCGGCTATCATTAAATTAAAATGGGGAGAAACTGCTGATGGATTAATTAATAAAAACGCACCTAAATTTATAAAATTTGCTCTTGGTGAAAACGTTAAGCAATCTCGTTCTCAAAACGGAACACGTTTCCCTAGAACCAGAATGGGAGTTGAACAGTTATTTACCGATTACTTTACCAGAGCTAAAGAATATGATGCTAAAAAGAAAAGCGGACAACCATATCGTTACGATATTGAATTGGAAACTCTTGCTGAAATTATGAATGGAGAACGCTTTATTTCATGTCACTCGTATGTTCAAAGTGAAATCAATATGATGATGAAAGTAGCTGAAAAATTCAATTTTAAAATGAATACGTTCACTCACATTCTAGAAGGATATAAAGTTGCTGACATTATGAAAGAACATGGTGTTGGTGCTTCTACATTTAGTGATTGGTGGGCTTACAAGTTTGAAGTAAATGATGCAATACCTTACAATGCTTCGATTATGCATAATGTTGGTATTACAACTGCAATTAATAGTGATGATGGAGAAATGTCAAGACGTTTAAACCAAGAAGCTGCTAAAACTGTAAAGTATGGTGGTGTAAGTGAAGAAGAAGCTTGGAAAATGGTAACACTAAATCCAGCGAAACTGCTACACATTGATGATCGTGTTGGAAGTATTAAAGTTGGTAAAGATGCTGATGTTGTGTTATGGAACGACCATCCACTTTCAGTATATGCGAAGGCTGAAAGAACAATGATTGAAGGTGCTACTTATTTTGATATTGATAAGGACAAGCAAATGCGTACTAAAATTAAAAAGGAACGCAGTGAACTTATGGCAATGATGATGCAGGAGAAAAATAAAGGGATGAAAACGCAACCTATAAAAGCAAAAGATAAGCAACAACTTCATTGTGATTCAATGGAACAAAACTAGAAATTATGAGACACATAAAATATATATACTCAATTTTAATGTTATGTTGCACACTTACGTTTGCGCAACAAACACCAGCAGATAAACAAACAGAAGCCATTACTATAACTGGTGCAACCGTTCATGTTGGAAATGGAACTGTAATTGAACATGCTGTTTTAATTTTTGAAAATGGAAAAATCCAAACTATTGTTGATGGTCGAGTAGCAAAAATCGAATATAAAGGCAAAGTAATTGATGCTTCAGGAAAACATATTTATCCTGGTTTTATTGGAGCAAACACAAGCTTAGGGCTTGTTGAAGTTGATGCAGTAAATGCAAGTAATGATCAACGTGAAATGGGAAGCATGATTCCGCATGTACGCAGTTTAGTGGCCTACAACGCAGAATCCAAAGTCGTAGAATCTATGCGACCTAATGGAATTTTAACAGCTCAAGTATCTCCAAATGGTGGAACATTCTCAGGAACATCTTCAATCATGCAATTAGATGCTTGGAACTGGCAAGACGCAGCAATAAAAGCAGACGATGGTGTACACCTGAATTGGCCAAGTAGTTTTTCACGTGGTCGTTGGTGGCTTGGTGAACCTCGAGGTTTAAGACCAAATAATAATTATGCTAGACAAGTTGAAAGCATTGCATCTTTTGTAAAAGATAGTAAAGCTTACTTAAAAGGTAAGCGTACCACCAAGAATATTCCTTTTGAAGCTATGAAAGGTTTATTTGATGGTTCACAGAAATTATATGTACATGTCAATGACGAAAAAGGGATTACTGATGCGGTAAACTTTGCTATTGAAAACGGAATGACAATGGTCGTTGTTGGAGGATATCAAGCACATGCTGTTACTGGTTTACTAAAAAGCAATAATATTCCTGTGTTAATAGACCATACTCATAGTATGCCTGCAACGTCAGATCATGATTATGACTTACCATACAAAAACCCAAAGTTATTAGCTGATGCAGGAGTATTGGTTGGAATCCATACAGGAAACAACTCAAACTTCCAGACACGTAACTTACCGTTTTATGCTGGACAAGTTGTAGGACAAGGCATGGCTAAGGAAGATGCATTAAAATTAATTACATCTAACATTGCAAAAATTTTAGGTGTTGACGATATGCTAGGAACCATTGAAGTTGGTAAATCTGCGACACTGTTTGTTAGCGAAGGAGACGCTTTAGATATGCGAGGCAATCAATTAACTCACGCATTTATTGATGGTCGTGCCATTAGCTTAGAAACACACCAAACTGAGCTTTGGAAACGTTATAAAAATAAATATGAAGGAAACTAAACCTTCTTTTACTAAATAAAAAAAGCGAGCCAAATGGCTCGCTTTTTTTATATCTTAATAGTACTCAAAATAATCTGTTCTTCTTAATTCTCCACTTTCATGATAATTCATAGCTTCTGTAGGGTACAAATCACTATTATATTGATAAGTATAAGTTGTCATAAAACTTGTATTTTGAACCAAATCTTCAAAATTTATACTTACAATATTATTATCTGCTGAATATGCCATGTTATGATCAACAAGGGCATCAATTACAGTATGTTCTTTCAAAAAAGCATGACCAGATAAACCTTTTTTATAAGGGTTAATTTTGTCATCATAAGTTAATGTTATTCTTTTAAAAGGTACAACTGTTGAGCTGCCAGAAGTTTTTGCTTCAATATAAATTTCGACAGGATTATTTCTGTCATATTGATATGTTTTTAAATATGTTAATTCATCAGTTCCGCTACTGCTATCATAGCCTTTTATAGAAAGAAGCTTAGTGTAAGTGTCATCTTCAAATTCATATACATTAAAAAAAGAAGATGGCTCTCCAGATTCGTACGTAGTGCCTATCATAGTATTTCCATCATAAGTACATTCTATAAAGTAACCAATACTCGCATCACTACCTCCACCATGTCCAACTAAGACATCATCCTCATAATAAAAAACTGACACACCAAAACCTTCAGCAATACTTTCTATTAAACCACTGTCAGAGTAAGTATACGTCCTTGTAGTTGTTACAGTACCATAACAGGAACTATACCTCTCTACAATTTTACCTTGGCTATCAAAATCTGCAAAATCACCTTCACAATCAACAGGTGTTCCAACATGCACATAATTAACCTGCTTTAAAGTTAACTCTTGGGTTGGTTCTGTTTCATTTATTGATTCGTTGGTGCATCCAATTGTAAATATTAAAAGAAGTAATACAATGTAATATCTGTTCATAAGTTTTAGTGTTAATTACTGACTACAATTACCAGCAATGATATCTTCGACTGTTGGATTAAAGGCGTTATTATTAATTTTAATTTCATTAAAGTTACCAAAAACAAATAAGTTTGTTAATCCACAATAATCAATTAAGCTAACATTTCCTTCATAACTAACATCTGGTTCGCTATGATCTCCAATAAAAACATCTCCATACACATTTTGAAGATTTGATAGTGCGTCTAAATTACTTAAGTCTAAATTGCCCTGAATTGAAATTTCAGCTGGACGATTTGAATCTTCAGATCCCAATTGTTGCAAACTCTCCAAACCATCTAAACTTTGTAATGAAGAATTTTTAAAAATTAATAGTGCACTAAAATAATCTTGAGCTCCAATTTCACTTAAATTATTTAATCCATTCAAATTTATAAGTGCTGAACAATTGGACACAATCAATTTATTAACTTTAACTAAATTTTCTAAGCCATCAAGATTGGTCAAATTTGGAGCATGGTTAATCCATAATCCATATCCAGAATTACTAGAACTATAAACTTCTGTTAGTGAACTTAATGGTGTTAAGTCAGTTACATCGGAAGGCTCAGTAGATAAAGGACTACCTATTTTTAACTGTCCATCAATTTTAGTGTAACATAACTCGCCAAAGTCGTTGACTTCTTGTTGGGTTCTTAATATTAAGTCACCTACAAACGTTCCATTATCACAAGCTTGTTCTTGTTCCATAACACTTTCATTGTTACAGCTTAAAACAAAAAAGGTTAATACAAATAATAGTAATAGTTTTTTCATAATGTCAATGGTTTGATTTAAGCAACATATTCACAAAAACCATTCCAAATTAACATTTTGTTAACTTTTCTATTTCACTATCATAGTACTATCAGGAACCTTAAACATGTCCATATTTGGTAATTCTTTAGATAGTTTTACATTTAAAAAATTAACATTGTTTCTAAATGTAGTTGGCATATTGTTTTCGTAATTGTACCATGATAAGGTTTTAGGAAGTAGCAAACCTTCAACATCTTGCCAATCACTATACTTTATAAAATGAAACTCCTTGCCTTTTTCTTTTGAAAAATAAGTCACTGTATAACCTAACCATTCCATCTTAAAGGTTTTTGGGTTATAGTATAAAATGTATTCATCTTCTGGTGATTCTCCAATTCCAGCTTCGTAAGAAATAGAAAGGCCATGATATGTTTCTCCTTCAAATTCCATAGCTTCTGCTTTTCCGTAGTTAATACCATTATCACCAAGTACAAAAGGCATGGCATAAAAATAAAACATCAGGTTATAGTAAAACTTAGGATTGGACTTATATTGCACTGTATCTAAGTTTTTTAGCCAAACATTTTCGCCATCAAATCCTAATTGATGATGCTCAAAATCAATAAGTGATTTTCTACTTTTTAAAGCAACATTATACTTGTCGTTAATGTTAGGCTTCTCTATTTCATAATATAGGCTTTCAAAAGTATTCCAAGCATCAATACCTCCATGAGCATCAAATATTTTGATAACAGTTTCTGGGTAAATGGATGTGGTTACATTCAGTTCAGCATCTTTATAATTGTCTGTTTTTGATTCTTCTTTACATGAAATAAAAGCGATAAGACTTAAAGCAATTATGAGTGGTTTTTTCATTTTTAGTGGTTTTAGTTGAAAGCTTTGTCGTATACTAAGGTACTTAATTACTTTTATTATTTATTTTTGCGATAATGGTAAAGCAAATTTCAAGCGTACACAATTCATTGATTAAAGAACTGGTTCAATTAAAAGAGAAGTCCAGAAATCGTAAGAACTCAGGACAGTTCCTTATTGAAGGACAACGTGAAATCAAATTAGCTTTGAAAGGAAACTACGAATTAGACACCATTTTGTTTTATCCTGAGATTTTCACTGAAGAACAACTCAAACACTTAACGACTCCACAACTTAACATTATAGAGATTTCAAAAGACGTTTACCAAAAACTAGCTCATCGTGAAACAACAGAAGGTGTTTTGGCAGTTGCTAAGGCAAAATCTTTAGAGTTAAGCGACCTTAACATTGATATTGAAAATCCTCTTATTCTCGTTGCTGAAGCTCCTGAAAAACCAGGAAACATTGGCGCTTTATTGCGTACTGCTGATGCTGCTAAGGTTGATGCAGTAATTATTGCCAACCCTAGAACTGACATGTACAACCCAAATATTATTCGTTCAAGTGTTGGCTGTGTGTTTACCAATCAGATTGCAACAGGAACAACTAATGAGGTTATTGATTATTTAAAAGAAAACAACATTAATATCTATTGTGCTGCATTACAAGCTTCTGTAGATTATCATACCCAAGACTATACAAAACCAACAGCTATTGTTGTTGGCACTGAAGCAACTGGATTAAGTGAAGAATGGTTGCAACATTCAACACAAAATATTGTTATACCAATGCAAGGACAGATTGATTCCATGAATGTATCTGTTGCTGCAGGAATATTAATTTTTGAAGTAAAACGACAAAGACAATTTAACTAATGACAAGTACCACACTTTTTTATATCATCATCGGAATTATCATTGTAAATTTTATCATCGACAAAATTCTTGGTGCATTGAATGCAAAACACTTTAATGACGAATTACCTCTTGAACTACAAGATGTTTATGATGAAGAGGAATACAAAAAATCTCAAGAATATAAAGCGGTTAATTATAAGTTTTCAAATTACACGTCGCTATTCTCAATATTATTAACCTTAGGTTTCTTCTATTTTGATGGCTTTGAATATATTGACAATATTGCTAGAAGCTATAGCGATAACACCATTGTTATAGCACTTATTTTCTTCGGAATCATCATGTTGGCAAGTGACATTATCACAACACCTTTTGCATATTATAAAACTTTTGTGATTGAAGAAAAGTTCGGGTTTAACAAAACAACAACCAAAACGTTTATTCTTGATAAGATAAAAGGTTGGCTGATGTTAGTTATTCTTGGTGGTGGAATTTTAACCTTAATTATTTGGTTTTATGAAGCCACAGGAAATTACTTCTGGTTATACGCTTGGGCTTTAGTTACAGCTTTTTCAGTATTTATGAATATGTTCTATTCAAAACTAATTGTGCCATTGTTTAACAAGCAAACACCTTTAGAAGAAGGTGATTTACGAAACAAAATTGCAGATTATGCAAAGACAGTAGGATTCAAACTCAATAAAATATTCGTGATTGATGGCTCTAAGCGTAGCACAAAAGCCAATGCGTATTTTTCAGGATTTGGCAGTGAAAAACGTGTGACGCTCTACGACACATTGATTAAAGATTTAGACGATGAGGAAATCGTTGCTGTACTAGCTCATGAAGTAGGTCATTATAAACGAAAGCATATAATTTTCAACCTTATTGCCTCTATCCTACTCACTGGCTTAACGCTTTATATTTTATCGTTGTTAATTTCTAATCCAATACTGTCAAATGCCTTAGGTGTTGAGATTCCTAGTTTTCATATTGGATTAATTGCATTTGGATTATTGTACAGTCCGATTAGTGAAATTACAGGTTTAATCATGAATTATTTATCCAGAAAATTTGAGTATCAAGCAGATAATTATGCTAAAAGTACTTATGCTGGCGAACCTTTAATTACATCACTCAAAAAGTTATCAAAGAATAGTTTAAGCAATTTAACACCTCATCCTGCTTTTGTGTTTATGCATTATTCGCATCCAACGTTGTTGCAGCGTATAAAGAATTTGAGGTCGTAAAAATAAAGACTATCTTAGGCTCTTTATTTTTTTGAATGAGCGAAATCAATATTAAAAACAAACCATGGTATAAACGCATTCCTCATGCAGTTACCATGTTGTTTGGCATTATCATTTTAGTTACAATACTTACTTATATTCTACCAGCTGGAACTTACGAACGTATTTTGGTTGATGGCAGAAAAACTGTAGTTCCAAACTCATATAGTGTTATTGATTCTACTCCAATAGGAATATTGGACATGTTTAAAGCGATACCTTTAGGTTTTAAAGCTGCAGTTGAAATTATTTTCATCGTACTTGCTGGAGCCATCATGTTTGGATTTATGGAAAAATCCAAAGCAGTTGAAAATTCTGTGGGCACAATCGTGAAAAAATTAGGTTTAAAAAACAAAAACCTAATTATCGTTATCATGACTTTTATTTATGGTCTATTAGGTGTTGCAGTTGGTTATGAAAACAATATCGCCATGGTTCCTATTGCTGCTGTACTGAGTTTGGCATTAGGAGGTGATTTAATTCTAGCAGCAGGAATTTCAGTTGGTGCTATGACCATTGGTTTTGGGCTTTCTCCTATTAATCCTTATACAGTCGGAACTGGTCATAAAATTGCTGAGCTACCTATGTTTTCTGGTGCATTACTAAGAAGCATATTGTGCTTTGTAGCCTTAAGCATTATGGCATATTATAATGTTAGGTATTTTAAAAAAATAACAAAATATCCTGAAAAAAGTTTAGGAAAAGGATTGGACATAAGCAATCTATCATTGTCAAAACCAATTCAAAATTATAGAGTTACCATTAATAACTGGATCGTAATTTCAATCTTCGTTTTAGGTCTTGCTGTCATATTATATGGTGTATTTAATCACAATTGGTACCTCAACGAATTATCAGCCATTTTTTTAATGGTTGGCCTGTTATGTGGTATTGTATCCAGAATGGATGCCACAACCATGAGTGAAACGGTTTTAAAAGCAGTTTCTGTTGCAGCTCCTGGAGCTTTTATGGTTGGTTATGCAACGTCTATAAAAGTGCTTATGGAAATGGGAAATATTGGAGACACAATTTCATATAACCTATCGGTTACGCTTCAAGATTTACCATTGTATGCTTCAGCAATAAGCATGTCAGTATCACAAACCGTTATCAACTTTTTTATTCCTTCTGGAAGTGGTCAAGCATTAGCAACTTTACCTGTAATGTTGCCTCTTGGCGAATCACTTGGTTTAACAAGACAAATTACCATTTTGGCATTTCAAATTGGTGATGGCTTATCCAATTTAATTAATCCAACTTTAGGTGGACTTATTGCTATGTTAAGCATGTGTCGTGTACCAATTGACAGGTGGATTCGATTTATTTTTCCAGTTCTAATCACTTTATTGATTATTGCTTTTATGGCATTAATTATTGCAGTAGCAACAAACTATAGTTAATATGACAGTAGAAGAAATTTTAGCAAAACTTGTATCCTTTCCAGTACTTGGTGGAGAAAGTAATATGAGTATTATTACTTGGATTAAGGAGTATGTGGAATCTCACGGAATCACTACAATTTTAGTTCCAAATGAAAAAGGTAATAAAGCTTCACTGCATTGCAGAATTGGACCTACTGTTGATGGAGGAGTCATTCTCTCTGGTCATACAGATGTTGTTCCTGTCGAAGGTCAAGAATGGACAACAGACCCTTTTAAACTCACTGATAAAGGCGACGGAAAACTCTACGGAAGAGGTTCTTGCGATATGAAAGGCTTTGTGGCTTGTTGCTTAGCTGCATTACCAAACATGGTAAAAGCCGATTTAAAAAAACCTATCTATTTTGCCTTTTCTTATGATGAAGAAGTAGGTTGTTTGGCTGGTCCAGAATTAGCTCAAGCAATAAAAACACATTACACTGAAACACCAAAATATGCCATTATTGGCGAGCCTTCACTCATGGAACCTATAGTTGGGCAAAAAGGAATTTACATTCTAGAAACTTATGTCAATGGTTCTGCAGGACATAGTAGCAGAATCAAACAAGAGGTCAGTGCTATACACGAAGCCATGCGACTTATTTTATGGTTAGAAAACAGGATGAATCAACTTATAGAAGATAAACGATTGGACGAACGCTTTCATCCACCTCATTCCTCAATTCATATTGGCTTGGTAAATGGAGGTATTGCACCTAACGTTATTGCAGATAAAGCCCATTTTTATTGGGATTTACGGACCATACCAATGGATGATACTGAAACCATTGTTTCTGAATTTGAAGCTTATTGTCGTGAACGTGAACAAGAATTACGAGAAGTCTTTTCTGGTTTCGAAATAAAAACCATTGAAAATCATCCTCCAGTAATTCATTTGGATACCAAAGAAACTGATGATGTTGTTGATTTAGTTAAACGTATTTCTGGCAACTCAAAACTAAATACTGTTGCTTATGCGGCTGAAGCTGGACAGTTTGCTGCTGAAGGCTTTCAATCTGCAATTTGCGGTCCTGGTTCTATTGAACAAGCACATCGCGCTAATGAGTTCATTGCAAAAGTCGAATTAGTAAAAGGTATGGAAATGATGGATAATCTAATTGCTGAACTAAGTTCTAATAGTTTCCAATAGATATTGCAAATTGACTTTGTCCTAAAAAATAGCTAAATTCGTTTTTAACCAATCAATATCCATTTATCTGGATGTATCTAAATTTTAGCCTTCTTTAAATTCTAATAATAGTTCATGTTTAAATTCTTTAGAAAAATCAGGCTAGGATCAATTTCTAAAAACAGACTTGGAAAATACTTTATTTATGCCATTGGTGAGATAATTCTTGTCGTAATAGGTATCCTAATTGCTCTGAACTTAAATAACCAAAATGAGCAAAGAAAAACTGAAACTAAAGTTGAACTCATCTTTACAGAAATTATGGAAGACCTTATCGCTGATATAAAGGCTACTGAAATGCCAATGAAATATTTTGCACAAAGGGACTCAACTATATATTTGATATTATCAGACCAAGTAACTTATGATGATTATGCAAACAATACATTGCCATGGATAAATAGTATGCTTAAATGGCATAATAATGTTGATTTGACTCAAAATGCTTATGACAACTTAATTCGCAATTTGGACGCTGTTCCCATAAAATTTAAACCTGTAATAAAAGATTTGAACAAGTTATATGGTTATTATAAAATTTTCCTAAAAGAATCAGATAAAAAATTGGCTGAATTTATAAATGAGGGCTACAGTTTTGGTTCAAATAATTATTCGTGGTTTTATATTGAAAACAAATCTCAATTTAATGAGAGTATTAAGTTCAAACTTGAAAATTTCAGATACAGAAACGATATACATGAATATAGAGGTCTAGGTATTGGTAATCAATTAAGATGGTCAATAATTTACAGAAAAAGAGCCATTGAATGCTATAAAAAAATTGCCGAGTTACTTAATAAACCACTAGACCATGAAAGTTTTATTTTTAATCCAGATATAGCCAAAACGCTGGTAGGTGAATGGCATTTCGAGGGTGACACCAAAGATTCCTTGATATTTTACTTAGAAGATAAAAGACTCTACGCTAAAAATCTTAATAATGAGCAATGGGAAATGTATTATGTTCCCGAAAATAAACTAGTGGACTCAGATTTAACATACGGAACAATTGTAAAAGAAAACGGTAAGACTTTATTAAAATATAACGACTTCAGCCTAATAAAGAAAGATTAGCCAAGGTTCTTCAATGTTATAGTACTAACCTCCTACTTCACTCAAAAATTAAATCCTAAAAACATATTGCTCCTTAATTTTGTTTATGCTACTTTTAATCTATGACTCAAATTGAGATAGAACAAGAAAATGCAGCCATTGTAAAAGATGAACCCATAAAAGGCTTAGACATGATTGATAATTTCATTACTGAACTAAGTTCCAATGTTTTTCAATAGTAATTGCAAATTGACTTTGTCGTAAAAAACAGTTAACTTGGATTATAATTTCTTAAAAAGAGTTTAACAAAATTAATTCAAATGACAAGAATATTCCAACTAGTTTTAGCACTCCTTATTGCTACAGGAACAGCCTTTAGTCAAGAAGAGGGTATTATTGAAGAAAACAAATTTTACGCCGACTTTATTGCTGGTCCATATTTAATGATTGATCATCATTTATATAAAAGTGTGTTTTTAAAAGGTCCTCGACTTGGATATCATGTGAATTCAAAGTTTTCATTGGGTTTGGAGTATATGGTTGGTCAGCAACATGATATAACAGGTGCATTAGGTACTACTCATACTGCCAATGGTCAAGTTTTCTATCATTTTTCAAATCGCTCAAAACCTGGAAAATTTTCTCCTTATTTACTTATTGGTGGTGGTTTTATTGAGTTCAAGGATTTTTCAGAAGACATCTATGGAGTCGCTTTTTACGGTGGAGCTGGATTCAACTTCCCAATCTTTGATCGTATTCAAGGATTTTTTGAAAGTAGATATATCAACCTTGGTCCTTTAAACTTGGAAGGGAAAAATGAACTTGGCGTTTTATGGGGAATAAGAGTTAATTTTTAAGTGTCTTTAGATTCAATAATTACACACAGTTTACTTTCTAATATAAGAATACCCATGATTTTTGTTAATGTTAATTATCAGATCACTATTTTTATACTTTACTAATTGTAATATTAAAACGATAGCAAAACAACCTGGATAGCTCGTTGCTTCTGATTTTTCGAATTAATCAATCACAAACATATTAAACAAACTACTAAAAATTGAAAGCTCTTTAATTTCATTATCTTAGTAGAAACTAAAACAAATAACATGAAAAAAACAGCTATTTTATTTGCTTGCTTAGCAATTTTAGTATCCTGTAACTCAGAGACGAAAAATAAGAATGAAGAACAATCTACTGAAACAACAACAAATTCAGTAACTAATTTACAAGAAGAAGCAAATATAATTCTAAAAGACATTACCACAGATGAAGCTTTAATTGCAACAGCATTAATGGCTGCTCCAAAAGAAAGTAGAGCAAATGCTACCGTAATTGGGTACAATATGGCTGGAGATTTTGTAACCCTAAAAGAAGGCAGTAATGAATTTATTTGTCTGGCAGACGACCCAAATAAAGATGGTTTTAGTGCTGCTTGTTATCATAAAAATCTCGAGCCTTTTATGGCTAGAGGAAGAGCGTTAAAAGCCGAAGGAAAAACGTTTCAAGAAATATTTGCTATTAGAGAAGCAGAAGCCAAATCAGGTGATCTAGATATGGGCGAGTCAGGATCAACTTTACACATCTACTATGGATCAGACACAAAATACAATCCAGAAACATCAGAAGTAATTGGAGCACTTTATAGGTACGTTGTATACATGCCTTGGGAGACTTCAGAGTCTACAGGATTACCAGAGGTTCCAATAGCACCAAACCATCCATGGATCATGAACCCTGGAACTCACAGAGCGCATATTATGATTACACCTTTAGTTCCCGGAAAAGAATAGGCGAAAAATATATTGTCAATTAATATTCTTTGTAGTACTTTTAATCTATGACTCAAGTTGAGATAGAAAAAGAAAATGCAGCCATTGCAGCAGCCTACAAAGAGCTCTTAAAAATAAGCTATCGCTTGCTAACTAAGGAGGACAAAAAACTCATTAGAAAAGCATTTGATGTAGCTGTAGATGCACATAAAGAACAACGTAGAAAGTCTGGAGAAGCCTACATTTTTCATCCAATAGCAGTTGCAAAAATTGTGGCTTCAGAAATTGGTTTGGATGCCACTTCCATTGCTGCAGCATTACTACATGATGTTGTTGAAGATAATCCTGATTACACTATTGACGATATTGAACAACTCTTTGGCGAAACCGTTGCTAGAATTGTGGATGGCTTAACAAAAATTTCTTCGCTTAATAAAGAAATGGATGTCTCAATGCAAGCAGAGAATTTTCGAAAAATGTTGCTGACCTTAAATGACGATGTTCGAGTTATCATCATCAAAATTGCCGATAGATTGCACAACATGCAAACCATGGCATCTATGCGACCTGATAAACAAGTTAAAATTGCATCAGAAACACTATATATTTATGCACCTTTAGCTCACAGAATTGGGCTTTACAATATAAAAACAGAACTCGAAGACCTTGGTTTAAAGTATACAGAGCCTGAAGTGTACAATGACATCCTAACCAAGATGCAAGATAGTAAAGAAGAACAGGATAAGTATATAAAACAACTTAGCAGTATCTTAAAAAAATCATTAGACAAAGAGCAGTTGGATTATGAGATTAAAGGACGACCGAAGTCCATCTTTTCCATACGAAGGAAAATGATTAAACAAGGCGTAACTTTTGATGAAGTTTACGACAAGTTCGCCGTTAGAATAATTTATAAGTCTGAATTAGAGGCCGAAAAATTCCTTGCTTGGAAAATCTATTCTATTGTAACAGATCATTTCAGACCAAATCCTATACGTTTGCGAGATTGGATTTCATCTCCAAAATCTACAGGATATGAAGCCTTGCACATTACTGTAATGGGACCAAAAGGACGTTGGGTTGAAGTACAGATTCGTAGTGAACGTATGAATGAAATTGCCGAAAAAGGTTATGCTGCACATTATAAATATAAAGAAGGAAATGAAAAAGAAGACAACCTAGACGTTTGGATAAGCAGATTACAGGAAGCTTTAGAAAATCCTGATGGCAATGCAGTTGATTTTGTTGAGCAGTTTAAACTGAATCTTTACTCTAAAGAAATTTTTGTATTCACGCCAAAAGGTGATTTAAAATCACTTCCAAAAGGTGCTACTCCTTTAGATTTTGCATTTAGTATTCATACAGAAGTAGGTATGAAAACTCGTGGTGCGAAAGTCAATGGTAAATTGGTTCCGCTTAGTCATGAATTGCAAAGTGGCGACCAAGTAGATATATTAACTTCAGAAAGTGCCAAACCAAACTCAAACTGGTTGGATTATGCAACAACTGCTAGAGCACGTAGTAAAATAAAATCTTCTCTTAAAGAAGAAAAGAAAGTCATTGCCGAAGATGGCAAAGAGATTTTACGCAGAAAATTAAAACAGCTAAAAATCGCACTTAACGAAAAAAGTGTGAACGAGTTGGTAACGTATTTTAAGTTAAAAACAAGTCTCGATCTCTTTTACCGAATTGGTATTGGTTCTATTGATAACAAAATGCTCAAAGAGTTTGCTGCTTCTCGTAGCAATGTTTTTATGACTTATATTAAAAGCAAAATAAGAAAACCAAGCACGCAACCAGACATTGACAAAGATGAGATTACCTCCAAATACGATATGTTGGTCTTTGGTAAAGAGGAAGAAAAACTGGATTATAAATTATCCAATTGCTGCAACCCAATTCCTGGTGACAATGTATTTGGGTTTTTAACCATTAATGATGGCATAAAAGTCCACAAGAAAAACTGCCCTAATGCATTAAGCCTACAATCCAATTATGCCTACAGAATTATGGCTGCAAAATGGATAGACTCTACACAGCAAGAGTTTACAGCAGTCATTAAAATGACTGGAATTGACAATTTAGGATTGGTAAATGAGGTTACCAAGCTTATTTCTGATAGCATGCATGTTAATATAAAAAACATAAGTTTTGATACAGATCATGGTATTTTTTCTGGTAAAATAACGGTTGTTGTCAAAAATAATAATTTGGTAAAAACGCTTATGGATAGAATTAAAAAAATTAATGGTATCGAAAAGGTGCATAGAGTATAAAAATAGCTTAAATTTGCACTGAAATTTATGAGTGTCAAAACTGAAAATACTAACCAAGAAATTGTAAAAAACGTCTTCACAAAATTTTTAGAAGACAATGGCCACAGAAAAACACCTGAGCGCTACGCTATACTACAAGAAATTTATGACAGCAACGAACATTTTGATATCGAATCGTTGTACATAAAAATGAAAAATAAAAAGTATCGTGTATCTCGTGCAACACTTTACAATACTATTGAACTACTCTTGGATTGTGCTTTGGTAAGAAAACACCAGTTTGGAAAAAATCAAGCGCATTACGAAAAATCATATTTTGATAAACAACACGACCACGTAATACTTACAGACACTGGTGAAGTTGTTGAGTTTTGTGACCCAAGAATTCAATCCATAAAAAAAACAATTGAAGAAGTTTTTGATATTGACATTCATAATCATTCACTCTACTTTTACGGAACAAAAAAACAATCAAACTAATTAAAGAATGGCAGTAGATTTACTACTCGGATTACAATGGGGAGACGAAGGCAAAGGAAAAATTGTTGATGTACTTACCTCTAATTACAACATTATTGCAAGATTTCAAGGAGGTCCAAATGCTGGACACACACTTGTTTTTAATGGCATGAAACATGTATTGCACACAATTCCATCGGGAATATTTCACGACAGTGCAAAAAACCTAGTTGGAAATGGTGTAGTAATTGATCCTGTTATTTTTAAAAAGGAATTAGATAAGCTGGAAGAACAAAATGTTGACTATAGAAAATCATTATTGATTTCTAGAAAAGCACATTTAATATTACCAACGCATCGCTTATTAGATGCTGCCAGTGAAACTGCCAAAGGGAAAGCAAAAATTGGTTCAACCCTTAAAGGAATAGGTCCAACGTATATGGACAAAACCGGAAGGAATGGAATTAGGGTTGGTGACTTGGAAATGGCAAATTGGAAAGAAAAATATCGTGCACTTGCTAATAAGCATGAAGCCATGATTGATTTTTACGATGTTAACATCCAATACCAATTAAAAGAGTTAGAAGCTGAATTCTTTGAAGCTGTTGAAACTTTAAAGTCGTTAACTTTCATTGATTCGGAAGAATATATTTATCAAGCGCAAAAAAGCGGTAAAACCATTTTAGCTGAAGGTGCTCAAGGTTCATTATTGGATATTGATTTTGGAACTTATCCTTTTGTAACCTCTTCAAATACTACTGCAGCTGGAGCTTGTACAGGATTAGGAGTTGCTCCTAACCAAATTGGTGAAGTTTTCGGAATATTTAAAGCTTACACGACTCGTGTTGGTTCTGGTCCTTTCCCAACAGAACTTTTTGACGAAGTTGGAGAAACTATGGGACGAGTTGGCCATGAATTTGGAGCAACAACAGGTCGTAGTCGTCGCTGTGGTTGGTTGGATTTGGTCGCTCTTAAATATGCTTGTCAAGTCAATGGTGTTACTCAACTTATGATGATGAAAGCTGATGTACTTTCAGGTTTTAAAAGTCTAAAAGTGTGTACTGCATATAAATACAAAGGAGAAACCATAACACATTTACCTTATAATATTGAAGCTGAAAACGTAACTCCAATCTATTCTGATTTTAAAGGCTGGAAAGAAGATTTAACTGAAATGGATAATGACAGTCAATTGCCAAAGGAGCTAAACGATTATATTGATTTTCTTGAAAAGGAATTAGAAATCCCAATCAAGATTGTATCTGTTGGTCCAGATCGAAAGCAAACTATTTTCAGGTAAGCTGTTAAATCTTTATTAAGTGATGTCTTAAAAAAATGCCAATGCGCAATAAGACATCAATATAATAGTTACTTTTACTACAAAATTATTAAGATTGAGAATTAATAAACCTGCATATTTAATAGTCGCATTCATTATTCTGGTTTCTAGTTTTTCCTATGGACAGCAGCGTCGTAGAATACAAATTGACACCTCTGGTTTTATAACCAAAAATGAAGCAGATTTTCCTGGTGCTACTATTTTAACTCGTGATGATATGAATCAGGTTAAAATATCGCATGATGGTGTTACCATGTGGTGCGATCAAGCCATACATTATGGTGCTCAAGATTTTATCGAGGCTTATGGGAATGTAAAGATTATTCAAGGTGATACCATTAACATGACATCAAAATATGTTGAGTATAGTGGAGTTACCCAATTAGCTTTTGCTAGTGGTGATGTAGTTTTATCTGACCCAACATCGACAATTACAACAGACACTCTGTATTTTGACCGTATCAAACAGCAAGCTTTCTACAAAAACAAAGGTAAAGTTGTAAGAGATTCCTCAGGTACAATTACTAGTATTCAAGGTCGTTATTACATGGAAATTCAAAAGTATCAGTTTATAGATAGCGTAAAGCTGGTCAATCCAGAATATGTGATAGATTCTGATCGTTTAGATTTCTTTTCGCAACCTGGTCATGCCTATTTATTTGGACCAACAACTATAACAAGTGAAACAAGCAAGATATATTGTGAACGTGGTTTTTATGATACCAATAATGATGTTGGTTATTTTTTAAAAAACTCGAAAATAGATTATGATGATCGTCTTATTGAAGGTGATAGCCTTTATTTTGATCGAAACAAAAGTTTTGCTTCTGCTTCAAATAATATAAAAATTACTGACACCATAAACAATGCTATTATTAAAGGGCATTACGCTGAAGTATATCGGGAAAAGGATTCTGCTTTTGTTACAAATCGTGCTTTAGCAATTACTGTTCAAGAAAGTGATTCTATATATATACATGCCGATAAACTTATGGTCACAGGAAAACCTGAAAATAGAATAACTCGTGCCTATTACAATGCCAAAATTTATAAAACTGATTTAAGCGGAAAAGCTGATTCCATTCATGTTGACCATAAAAAAGGTTTAACTGAACTTATTAATTTAGAGCGTTTTAGTTCGAAAGACGCTTTTGCATCAAAGAGACATCCAATACTATGGAATATAGGTAATCAAATGACAGGAGATTCTATTCACCTTATTTCAAATGTTGAAACCGAACAGTTAGATTCCTTAAAAGTATTCAATAATGCATTTTTAATCAGCAAAGATACTGTTGCTGGCTCTAATGGTTTTGATCAAATAAAAGGTCAAAAACTTATTGGTTTATTTAAGGATAATGAAATGTACAATGTTGATATCATAAAAAATGCCGAAAAAATATACTATTCTTATAATGAAAAGCAAGAACTCGTAGGTATTGATAAATCAAAATCTGGAAGTATCAATATTAAACTAAGTAATAATACCATTGACGAAATGCGTTTGCTTCAACAAATTGATGGCTCCATTTATCCAGAAGATGAGTTTCCAAAAAATGCAGATAAATTGCGTGGTTTTGTTTGGAGAGATGAAGAACGACCAAAAAGTGTTGAAGATTTATTTAAGGATGATCCTCCTTTAAATTTACCAGTAATAAAAGGTTTAGACGATTATATTCCTCAAGAAGATTTCTTTGATGAAGATTTGATGAAACGAATAGAAACAGCCGGAAAAGGTGTTAAAAACAAAAATAACAAGAACAAAGCAGCTCGTAAAGTACCACAGAACCGTCAGAATTTAAACAAAACTCAAAAACTGAATAAGCCACTAAAAGGTCAAAAATTAAATGACGTTTTAAAAAAGAAAAAAGACAATAAAAACTGATTTCTTTACATATCAAGCACAAACCACTCCTCACCCATTGGCAATGGAAGTTTCACATGCTGAAGGCAGCTATATATATGACAAAAACGGTAAAGCTTATTTAGATTTTGTCGCAGGTGTTTCTGCTTGCAGCTTAGGGCATAAGCATCCTAAAGTTATTGAAGCCATTAAAAAGCAATTGGATAAATATTTACATGTGATGGTTTATGGTGAGTATATACAAGAATCTGCAGTTGAACTCTCTAAATTGTTAGCTAAGCATTTGCCTGAACCACTGGAAACAACTTATTTAACCAATTCAGGAACTGAAGCCATTGAAGGTGCAATAAAACTTGCTAAAAGAGTCACAGGTCGTTCACAAATTATTTCAGCACATCATGCTTATCATGGAAATACACTCGGTTCATTAAGTCTTATGGGTTACACAGAACGTAAGCAACCATTCCTGCCTTTAATTCCTGATGTAAAGTTTATTGAATTCAATAATCCTGAAGATTTAAACAAAATCACTTCTAAAACAGCAGCTGTTGTTTTAGAAACTATACAAGGAGGAGCTGGCTTTATTGAGCCAAAAAATGATTACCTCATAAAAGTTAGGGAACGATGTAATGAGGTTGGAGCATTATTGGTTTTAGATGAAATTCAACCAGGAATTGGTCGTACTGGAAAGTTGTTTGGCTTTGAACATTATCATTGCCAACCAGATATTTTAGTTACCGGAAAAGGCCTTGGTGGTGGTTTACCTATTGGTGCTTTCACAGCATCAAAAGCAATGATGAACACCTTGAAGGACAATCCAAAACTTGGTCATATCACTACCTTTGGAGGTCATCCTGTAATTGCAGCAGCAGCTTTAGCAACATTAAAAGAAGTGACATCCTCCTCTTTAATGAATGATACAATTGAAAAAGAATCGATAATTCGAAAGCATCTTAAGCATCCTTTAATTACTGAAATTCGTGGCAAAGGCTTAATGCTTGCAGCCTTAACATCTTCTGCAGAAATTACAAATGAAATTATACTTAAAGCTCAAGATGCTGGCCTAATTTTGTTCTGGTTATTATTTGAACCTAAAGCAATTCGCATTACTCCTCCTCTCACAATTTCCAATGACGAACTTATAAAAGGATGTAAAATAATTGTTGACATCTTAGACAAAATTCAAGAAAGCCAAAAACAGTCGTAGGTTTCACTGTTAATTAATTTGTTGAAAACATTGAGCGAAATTTCTTCATTGCTCTAAATAGAATACTAAATTTATTTCGATGAATATTAACTTTGCCTATGGAGTTTAGTCAGTTTGACGACAACAAAAATATTTCTTTATCAAAATTTGAATCGATGCTTAAAACAAACAACGTTTTGTTTTTCGATTCCAATGAATTTGAGAACATTATTCACCATTATCTCGAAAATGGTAAAATTGCCCTCGCTAAAAAAGCAATCAAGCTCAGTTTAGAACAACATCCAGATTCAACCAATTTAAAATTATTTAAAGTTGAAGTGTATGTGTTTGAAAACAAGTTAGATGAAGCTAGCAAATTACTCGATTCTTTATATGAATTAGAACCAAATAACGAAGAAATTTTTATTCAAAAAGCAAATATTTTATCAAAACAAGACGAACACCAAAAAGCTATTGATACTTTATTGGTCGCTCTTGATTTCGCTGAAGAATCAGCAGATTTATATTCGTTGATAGGTATGGAATACTTGTTTCTTGACAAATTTGAAGAAGCCAAAACTAGTTTCATGAAATGCCTTGAGGCAGATATTGAAGATTATTCTGCTCTCTATAATGTGATTTATTGCTTTGATTTTCTCGAACAAAATGAAGAAGCTATTGAATATTTAACCATGTACTTGGATAAAAATCCATATTGTGAAGTTGCTTGGCATCAATTGGGAAAGCAATATTTCTCTAAAAAAGAGTACAATAAAGCGCTTGCAGCTTTTGATTTTGCAATTATTTCTGATGACATGTTCATTGGTGCTTATCTTGAAAAAGGAAAAGTACTTGAAAAATTAAACGAATTCAACGAAGCTATAGAATGCTATAAAATTACTTTAGCTTTAGATGATCCAACATCTTATGCATTATTAAGAATTGGCCATTGCTATGAGAAATTAGGTCATAATGATTTAGCTGTACAATATTATTATAAAACTGTTGACGAAGATCCTTTACTTGATAAAGGCTGGATAGCTATCACAAAATATTACAACAAAATTCAAGATTACCAAAAAGCCTTACACTATATAAACAAGGCAATTAATATTGATGAAGACAATGTTGTGTACTGGAAATTATATGCACAAATTTCTCATCGTTTGAATTTTTTAGAAGAAGCTGAACGTGGTTACAAAAGGACATTGGAATTAGGCAATTATGAACTTGACACGTGGATTTCAAGAGGTGACATTTTAATTAACTTGGGCGAATATGAAGCCGCACTCTTTAATTTTGAACAATGTGTGGAGTTTTATCCTGAAAGTGAAGAAATTGAATACAGATTGGCTGGACTTAACTTAAAGCTTCAAAAAATATCAGAAGGAATCATTCACCTGAATAGTGCATTGACATTAAATTATGAATACAATTTCATTCTAGAAGAACTTTTTCCATCAATTTACAAGCGTCCATCAGTAGCAAAAATTATAGCTCAATTTAAAAACGCTTCCAGTTAAAATTCCATACCTTTAAGCTTCTTAATTACAAGTAAATGCAAAGACGTTTAATTGATTATTTAGTCATATCTCTAAAAGGGATGGCAATGGGAGCAGCTGATGCTGTTCCAGGAGTTTCAGGTGGAACCATCGCTTTTATTTCTGGTATATATGAAGAACTGATTAACACCATAAGTGGTGTCAATTTATCACTGATAAAAACCCTTAGGAAAGAAGGATTTTTTGTCTTTTGGAAACAATTAAATGGTAACTTCATTTTAGCGCTCCTAACAGGTATCATCATTAGTTTTGTATCGTTTATGAGGCTTGCCAAGTATCTGTTAGAGAATCATCCAATACTCATTTGGTCATTCTTTTTTGGACTTATTATAGCTAGTATTTATTTTGTTGGTAAACAGGTTACCAAATGGAACTTAGCTTCAATTTTAGGAATAATTATCGGAGCAATAGTTGCTTATTATATCACAACAATTCCTGCTTCTGACGTAAACGATAGCTCATACTTTTTGTTTTTCGCAGGAGCCTTAGCAATTTGCGCAATGATTTTGCCAGGCATTTCAGGCTCGTTTATCCTAGTCATTTTGGGAGCTTACAAAACATTAAGTGATGCCATTCACGATTTTGATTTTAAAAAACTAGCTCTTTTTGTTGGAGGAGCCATTGTTGGCTTACTCAGCTTTAGTCATGTCCTAAAATGGCTGTTTAAAAAGTATCACAATTTAACCTTAGCCTTGTTAACTGGTTTTATCATTGGTTCTCTCAATAAGGTTTGGCCATGGAAAAAAGTTTTGAGTTGGCGAGAAAACTCTAAAGGTATTCAAGTTCCTTTTTTAGAAGAAAGCGTGTCTCCATTTTCATTTGATGGTGACAGCAAAATTGCGTTAGCAATAAGCTTTATGGTAATAGGTTTTTTAACTATCTTTTTACTTGAAAAATTAGGTTCAAAAGCCAACGACTAAAAACAAATGCAAAGCACGAGATCATTCACTGATAAACTTTTTCTAGTTATAAAAGGACTAGGAATGGGAGCTGCAAATAAAGTTCCAGGTGTTTCTGGTGGTGTGGTTGCATTTGTAGCCGGTTTTTATGAGGAGTTTATATACTCTCTTCAAAAAGTAAATGGCAAAGCGTTTAAATTACTCATTAATGGTAGGTTTAAAAGTTTTTACAACTATATAAATGGTCGCTTCTTGAGCTTGTTATTCTTAGGAATGATTGTTAGTTATTTTAGTGTTTCAAAAATTCTAGACTATCTCATTGTTCATTACGAACTTTTCGTTTGGAGTGCTTTCTTTGGAATGATTGTCGGTTCCATATATTACATAAATAAAGATTTTAGTGATTGGAATACAAAAACAATAATTGCCCTCATTATTGGTATTAGTATTGGTCTTGGCATAAGTTTTTTAGATCCTGCCAAGGAAAATGACAATCTTTGGTTTGTCTTTTTCTGTGGAATCATTAGTGTTTCAGGTATGACACTTCCAGGGTTTTCAGGTTCCTTTATTCTTATTCTTTTAGGAAACTATGTATTACTCCTTGTTGATTCAGTAAATGCTTTATACGATACCATTTTTGATGTTTTCTCAGGCGATTTTAGTTTTACATCTAACCCAGAACGTATTAGGATGCTTAAAGTATTAGCTGTTTTTACCTTAGGTTCTGTTACTGGTTTAGTAACATTTTCACACATTCTGAATTATGTTTTAAAATATTTTAAAAATATTACCTTATCTGTTTTAATGGGCTTTATCATTGGCTCACTTGGAGTTGTTTGGCCATGGAAAAAAACCATTTATAAATTATCTGAATCTGGTGAAGTTTTATTGGATTCCACAGGAGAAAAAATTATTGAAAACTACCAACGGTTTTTACCAGAACTTAATACTGAAACTTTAATTGCTATTGCTTTTGTAGTTATTGGTATTCTTATCGTTTTGGCATTAGAGTGGTATGGACAAAAAACCAGAAAAGAACATGTCTAAATTTGGATTGATAGGAAAAGATATTGAGTACTCCTTCTCACGTTCATTTTTCAAAGAAAAATTTGAAAGAGAACAGTTGGAGCATACTTATGAGAATTTTGACTTAGAAAACATAGAACAATTTACCAACCTTATAAAAGACACACCTAATATTGGAGGTCTAAATGTAACCATTCCATACAAAGAAGCCATTATACCTTTTCTTGATAACTTAAACAAAAAAGCAAAAAAAATTGGCGCAGTTAACACCATAAAAATCTCTAAAAAAGGAAATTTAATTGGCTATAATACAGATTGTTATGGGTTTTCAAAATCACTAAAAGAGCACTTAAAACCTCATCACAAAAAAGCTTTAATTCTTGGGACAGGAGGAGCTTCCAAAGCCATTGCCTACAGCCTTAAAAAGTTGAACATAGAATTTAGCTATGTTTCCAGGTCTAAGTCAAATTATGATTCTTATACCTATGATGAACTTACAGATTCAATTATCTTCAATCATACACTGATTATTAATTGTACTCCATTGGGAACTCACCCTAAAACAAATGAGTGTCCAAACATTCCCTACGACGCTATTACAAGAGAACACCTATTATTTGATTTGATTTACAATCCAGAGGAAACCAAATTCCTAACTATTGGTAAACTAAGAGGCGCAACCATTTGCAATGGACTTAAAATGTTAGAACTCCAAGCGGAAAAAGCTTGGGAAATTTGGAATTAAGCAACACTTCCTCGTAAAAACAGTCATTCTTTTTGAATTAACTCTTGTTAATGCTATCTTTAAACTTTAAAGATTTTTTTTGAACCTTAACATTGAAACAAATGTCTGAGAAAGATAACCTGCCAGAAGCAGATGGAATACAAGAAGAAATAAAAGCAAAAGCAGAAGATGTAATTGCTAATGAAACAAAAGAAGAATTAGAGTCTTCTGAAGCTGAAGAAAAAGAAACTGAAGCCAAAGCTGAACCAGAAACTCCAGAAAAAAATTCAGAGCCTGAAGCAAAAGAAGAAACTAAAACTGATGCTCCTGAAACTGATGAAGAACCTGAAGAAGTTCAAGAAGAAATTGATGCTTCAAATGCTGAAGATGCCGAAGATGAAGATAATTCTAAACGTCATGAGCTAACTGAAAAAGATTACCATGCCATGTCCATGGAAGATTTGGTAAATGAAATGGAGCTCTTGGTAAACAACCAAAAAATTCAGGTTATTCGCGACCATGTTGATACGATTAAATCTGAGTTCAATGCAAAATTTACAACCTTACTCGAAGAAAAAAAGGAAGAGTTTCTTGCCGAAGGTGGTAATAGTATAGACTTTAGATTTAGCAATCCTGTAAAATCAAAATTCAACGACGTATATAAAACCTATCGTAAAAAGCGTCAGGATTATTATAAAAATCTTGAGTCCTCATTACAAGCAAACCTTTCCAAACGATTGGAAATCATTGACGAAATTAAAGGCCTAATCAATGTTGAGGAAAATATAAACACGACCTACAAACACTTTAAAGCACTTCAGGAAAGTTGGCGAAATGCTGGCCCAATTCCACGAGATAAATACAATAATGTTTGGAACAACTACCATCATCATGTTGAAATTTTTTATGATTTTCTTCATTTAAATAGAGATTTACGTGATTTAGATTTTAAACATAATCTGGAGCAGAAATTAAAGATTATTGAGCGCGCTGAAGAGTTGGCAAAAGATGATAATAGTAATCGTGCTTTTAGAGAATTACAAGCATTACATAAGATTTGGAAAGAAGAATTAGGACCTGTTGAAAGAGAGCGTCGTGAAGAAATTTGGGAACGCTTTAGTGTTGCTACCAAATCCATTCATGAAAAACGTCAAGAGTATTTCAAAGATTTGGATAAAGCCTATGAAAAAAACCTAGAGGTAAAACATGGCATAATTGCAGAGATTGATAAAATTGCTGAAGATGAAGGCAACAATCATTCCGCTTGGCAAAAAAAGATAAAAGCAGTTGAAGCCTTAAGAGAGCAGTTTTTTAACGCTGGAAAAGTACCAATAAAAGTTAACGAGGACACTTGGGCAAAATTCAAAGCGTCAGTTCGTACATTCAACAGAAAGAAAAATTCATTTTATAAAGGTTTAAAAAAGGAGCAATATCAAAATCTTCAAAAAAAGCTAGAGCTTATAAAGATTGCTGAAGAAAATAAAGACAATACTGATTTTGCAGTCACTACACCTTTGATGAAAAAAATCCAGAGTGATTGGAAAAAAATTGGACATGTTCCACGACGTGAAAGTGATAAAATTTGGAAACAGTTCAAATCGGCTTGTAATGCTTATTTTGATAAAATGCATGAATCCAAAAATGCTGCTAACAAAGAGGAGGTTGAAGCTTTTGAAAAGAAAAGTGAGTTGCTTGATAACATCAAAAAAATTGAATTTACTGATGATAAAAAAGCCAATTTAAAGCTTATAAAAGAGCAAACCGAAGCTTGGAAGTCTATTGGTCATGTTCCTTATAATAAACGTTCCATCAACAAGAAATTCAATAAAATGATTGATAGCTTGTATAATAAACTCGACATTAGTAAAAAAGAAACTGAGTTATTAAAATACAACAGTAAGTTGGAAACCTTATCAAACGATAAGCGTTCATTGGATAACGAACATAACTTTATCAGAAAGAAGATTGATGAAGTGAAATCTGAAATCAATCAGCTAGAAAACAACTTGCAATTTTTCTCAAACGTTGATGATAGCAACCCTTTGGTAAAAGATGTACATAAAAATATCGAACGTCATAAAAATGACTTACAACTTTGGGAAGAAAAACTCAGAAAAGTAAAACAATACTACTAAAAAAATCACATCCTACTTGTAAACACAAGTAGGATGTTGACTCCTAACTAAACTAAATAAAACTACTTAACTTTCTTAGCTTTCTACCGCTTAATGAGAGCTATTACTCGTTAGTTATAAAAATCTATAAACCCCAAATTTATAGAGCTTTCTTTAGTAGATATTGTATATACGTATGTACTTACAGGTTTGGATTACGACGTATGAAAAATTTATGTTTTTTCTATTTGAATGCTGATGAATGGTAGCAAAAAAAAACATCTCGACTGCGCTCGATGTGACAGTATGACCAATATAATTATACTTAAAGACTCTTAGCTTCCTCCCAAAATACATCCATTTCCTTTAAAGTCATTTCGCTTAATGGTTTACCTAAGTCTTTTGCTTTTTGCTCCAAATACTGGAAGCGTTTTGTGAATTTCTTATTGGTACGCTCTAAAGCGTTTTCTGGGTTTATTTTTAAGAAACGAGCATAGTTAATCATTGAAAACAATACATCACCAAACTCACTTTCGATTTGGTCTTGATTTCCGTTTTTAACTTCGGTTTTAAACTCTTGGAGCTCCTCCTCTACTTTTTCCCAAACTTGGTTTGGAGCTTCCCAATCAAAACCAACTCCAGCCACTTTATCTTGTATTCGGTTGGCTTTTACTAAAGCTGGTAAACTTTTAGGCACACCTTCCAATACGCTTGATTTACCTTCTTTTAGCTTGAGTTTTTCCCAGTTTTGTTTTACTTCTTCCTCATCAGCGACTTCAATGTCTCCATAAATATGAGGATGCCTATCAATAAGCTTATCACAAATGGAATTAGCAACATCAGCCATATCAAAATCATTGGTTTCGCTTCCAATTTTGGCATAAAACACAATATGCAACAGTAAATCACCTAATTCTTTTTTAACCTCTTCCAAATCGTTATCCAAAATGGCATCACCAAGCTCGTATGTTTCTTCGATGGTTAAATGGCGAAGCGTTTGCATGGTTTGCTTTTTGTCCCAAGGACATTGCTCACGCAACTCGTCCATAATGGTCAATAACCTATCAAATGCTTTTAGTTGATGCTCTCTGGAATTCATAAAACGGAAATATTAAGCATCAAAAATAAGGGTTTTATAGGAGCAATTGAAGATTTGTTATTAACAGGGAAATAAGAGTTATATTAGAGTTAAGCTTATCGGTATCGACTATGAGTAGTTGTATAGGTTAACACATAATTGCTAGTACATACCAAACTGAAAATCTGCGAGAATTTTTCAGAAGTGGACGAGAACAAGTAATAACTTACAGACATTGTTGCTGCCAGTTTTTAATTCCACATTTTTTCGAATAATCTCGGACAAATCGCTCTCATAGTTTCAGGTTCTTCTTCTTTCCAAGTGAACTCGAAATTTGGATAATTTCCCTCATTAGTTTTAAAATCGTCAGCAATGTAGTCGTATAACTCCTTTCCAGTTTTATTCTCAAACGCTGTTAATGCAACATACCAAAAACCTTCAAAGTCATAATATTCTTCGCCTTCTACGAATTCCGAAATCAATGTATCAGAGTTTTCTTTGGCTTTATAATAAGTGTCTTTTCCTCTGGATATTATCCAATTTCTAAAATATTCAAAACCATCGTCAGAACAACCACCATTCATTATATATCCAGCACACCACATTTCAGAATTATAAGTGTCGTAAAGAAGTTTATCAGTTCTTAATCGAAAGCCAATCATTTGTTTTGGTGTCAATTTTTCAATTTCTTTTACTAAAAACCTTTCTTGTGCATCCAGATTTTTAGTATTCTTTGCTGAGGAATCAACTATATTCCAAAATATTGTTTCATCTAGCATTTCACTCGTTTTTTCGATTTCTTGATTGTATGTTTTTGGTGTTTCTTTTTTGGCTTGTTCTTTCTTTCCAAAAAGTTTGTCAAATATTCCCATTCATTTTGTTTTTAGTTTGGTTTCTTAAATTACACACAAGATGTGATAAGTGAAGTTAGATTTTTTTTTTAACACAAAGTCAATGATTTTAAAATAAACTTATCATCCAATTATAAACTAACTACTTCTTTTTTAGCAACTTCAAACTCTGCAATAATATCGCTTACAATCTCAGCTACAGGTTTTATATCATGTATTAATCCAGCAATTTGTCCTATTTCCAGTTCGCCATCATCTAAGTCGCCTTCAAACATACCACGTTTAGCTCTAGCTCTGCCAAGTAGTTCTTTAAGTTGTTCAACTGTTGGAGCTGTTTTATAAAGCTCTTGAAGGTCATTAAAAAACTTGTTTTTAATAAGTCTTACAGGTGCCAATTCTTTTAAGGTAAGTTGTGTGTCGCCTTCTTTAGCATCAACCACTACTTGCTTAAAGTTTTGATGTGCAGAGCTTTCTTCACTCGCTACAAATCGGCTTCCAATCTGTACGCCATCTGCTCCCAAAACCATCGCTGCTAACATCGCTCTTCCTGTAGCAATACCTCCAGCTGCTATTAAAGGAATGTCTATTTTTTCTTTAACCATAGGTATTAACGTTAAGGTTGTGGTTTCATCCCTTCCATTATGTCCTCCAGCTTCAAAACCTTCAGCTACTATAGCATCAACTCCTGCTTCTTGAGCTTTTAAAGCAAATTTTACACTACTCACAACATGAACAACAGTAATCCCTTTGTCTTGTAACCATTTAGTCCACGTTTTAGGATTTCCAGCAGACGTAAATACAATTTTGACACCTTCTTCAACAATGATGTTCATAATCTCTTCAATATTTGGATATAACATTGGTACATTAACACCAAAAGGTTGGTCTGTAGCTTTTTTGCATTTTTGTATATGCTCTCTCAATACATCTGGATACATGCTTCCTGCTCCTATTAAACCTAATATTCCTGCATTGCTTGATGCTGAAGCTAATTTCCAACCACTATTCCATATCATTCCAGCTTGAATTATTGGATATTGAATATTGAAAAGTTCAGTAATTTTATTTTGCATTTATTCTTTAATGAGTTTTAAAGATTTAGTGTTGATTCCTTGAGCTTCAATTTTTAGCAGATATATTCCGCTTGATAATTGCTTCAAGTCAATTGGTTGAAAAGGTTGTATTATACTATCCATAACTAGTTTACCTAACACATCATGAATATATAAATTGGCAGATTCAATCTCACTTGGAAACAAGATCTGTAACTCTGACTGAACAGGATTTGGAAATATTTTAAACTCAACTATTTCAGAATTCTGATTACTAAGTGCTGTTGAAAGTGCATCACCCAAATCTGGAATTCCATAACCCAAAAAGTAATCTGGTGTTGTGTATTGTGAAGCAGATTCCCTAACCAACTGCATTATTTCTGAGTTAGTCAAATCTGGTAATGCTTGCCTTAAACATGCTAAACCTCCAGCCATAATTGGTGAACTAAAAGAAGTTCCATTATTTTGAACAATAACATTATTTGTCCCAATTACATAAGCTGTAGCTCCTCGAGCCACAACATCTGGTTTTTGAGTTGGTTGTATCGCACTACCTTGTGAGCTAAATGAGGCATAATCTCCATTTAAATCGACAGCTCCAATGCTAAATACTCCAGCAGCATCAGCTGGTGCATTAACTCCAGAGGCTCCAGAATTTCCAGCAGAATTTACCAATAGCAATCCTTTTTCAAAAGCAATGTTTGCACCTCGTGTTATAAATGCTGTGTTACCATCCAAATCGTTGGATGTATGACTGTAATTTGGATTGTCATAATCTTTATAACCTAATGAGGTGTTAATAATATCGACACCTAAGCTGTCTGCTCTTTCAGCAGCTTCAACCCAATAACTTTCCTCAACTGGGTTTTCGCTTCCTGCATCTTCCGTTCTAAACACATAATAAGACGCATCAGGAGCAGTACCAACATAATCGTCTTGTATAAATCCAGCCATTGTACTCAATACTTTCGTGCCATGAGTACTTCCTGCATAATCATAAACATTAGCTGTTCTGTCTACAAAATCATAACCATCCAATAAGTCTCCATTATCTCGTAAACGCTGAAATGCTCCCATTGTATTCACATTCGGAAAACCTGCATCCAAAACTGCAACTGTAACACCTTCTCCAGTATAATCCAGCTCATGCAACGCATCAGCAGCAATCATTTCAACTTGATTTTGAGTGTTCCCATAATCAAAGTCAACCAAGGCTTCTTCAATACTGAATTTATCATTTGATCCTGTGACTTGAATTGGAGTCATGTTTAAATTATCGTCGGCAAATTCAATAGAATCAACAAAACTTAGGTTTAACAAATCGTTTATATCTGATTCGCTTCCTCTAACATGGACTGCATTAAACCATTTTGATTTTGCCAATACTACAATTCCAGTAGCATTTTTAACCTGTGTAATATAACTTTCATTGACAGGAACATCGCGAGCATCAATAGTGACATTGTGATTTGTTTTTCTATCAATCGCCTTTTGAGTTAGAATTGTAAGAGGGTTGGCAATTGCATTGGCAACATCTTCTTTATCTGCAAAGTAAACCCAAGCATCTTCTTGAGAAAACACCATACATTGAAAGAAAATGAAACTAATAAAAAGTAATTTTCTGAGCATTTTTTATGATTTGGTATCTGCAAGTTAAGAAATTACTCCAGAACCAACTAATTCGTCATTAAGGTACCAAGCCACAAACTGACCTTCGGTAATTGCCGATTGTTTTTCTTCAAATGCAACATACAAACCATTGCTAACTTTATGAAGTGTCGCTTTTTGCAAAGATTGTCTGTATCTAATACGTGCCATAACTTCCATAGTTTCTCCTTCTTGAAGTTTAAGGTCTTTTCTAACCCAATGCAATTCATCGTTGGTAACGAACAATACTTTTTTGTATAAACCAGGATGTGATTTTCCTTGTCCTGTATAAATTACATTCTCTTCTACATCTGTATCTATTACAAATAAAGGCTCAACTTTTCCTCCAACTGCTAATCCTTTACGTTGCCCTTTTGTAAAATAATGAGCGCCTTGATGTTTACCAACCACTTGTCCATCTGATATTTCATAATCCATTTTTCGAGACTCATATAAAAGTTGCTCTTCAATGGAATCAAAATTAGGGGCAGTTACTGAATACGATTTATAGTCTTCAGGAATTTCAACAATCACACCTTCTCTAGGTTTTAGCTGTTGTTGAAGGAAATCTGGAAGTTTTACTTTACCAATAAAGCATAAGCCTTGTGAGTCTCTTTTTTCGGCAGTAATTAAATCTTGCTCAGCAGCAATTTGCCTGACTTCTGGTTTAGTAAGCTCTCCTATTGGGAATAAGGTTTTTGCCAATTGCTCTTGTGATAGTTGACATAAGAAATAGGATTGATCTTTATTATTGTCTTTTCCAGATAATAACTGATAAACTGTTTGACCATCTTTTTCAAACGAGCCTTTTCTGCAATAATGGCCTGTTGCCACATAATCTGCTCCAAGCTCTAAAGCAATTTTCATGAAGACATCAAACTTAATTTCCCTGTTGCATAGCACATCAGGATTTGGTGTACGACCACGTTCATATTCATTGAACATATAGTCAACAATACGTTCTTTATACTGAACACTTAAGTCAACCGTTTGAAAAGGGATGCCAAGTTTTTCAGCAACCAACATGGCATCATTACTATCTTCCAACCAAGGACATTCGTTAGAAATAGTCACTGAATCATCGTGCCAATTCTTCATAAAAAGACCAATAACCTCGTAGCCTTGTTCCTTTAAAAGAAAGGCTGCAACGCTTGAATCTACTCCACCTGAAAGTCCTACTACTACTCTTTTCATTATCAAATTAAGAAGTGCAAAGATACAATATTTCTTAAGCTGAGCATAAATTGAAGCGGAGTGAAAAATCTAATTTTAAGATTTATTTTGTTTAACTTTAACAAAATATTATTAAACATTTTGAATAATTGTTTAATCTTTGCATAAAACATTTAAACAAAAATAAAATTCAAAATGAAAACAACGAATCAACTTCAAAAATTTGCTCTTGTATTAGCCATCATGTTCATGGCATTTTCTTGTAGCAATGACGATGACAACACAACTGAGCCACAATCAACAACAATTACTGCTTTAGCAAGTAATGCTGATGATTTAAGCATTTTAGTTGCAGCCTTGCAAAGAGCAGGTTTAGATGCAACACTTGATGCAAATGGTTCTTACACAGTTTTTGCTCCAACAAACACTGCTTTTGAAAACTTCTTAGCTGATAACAATTTTAATGCATTAGAAGATATTCCAGTAGACGTATTAACACAAGTTTTATTGAACCACGTTATTGCTGGTGAAGCATTTTCAACGTCTTTATCTACAGGATACGGAAAGACTCTGGCAACAAACGCTGGAACTGGTGAAAACTTAAGTATATTAATAGATACTTCGTCTGGAGTAACATTAAATGGTGTATCTAATGTTGCAACAGCAGATATTGATGCTTCTAATGGTGTAATCCACATTGTAGATGCAGTAATTGGATTACCAAACATTGTAGATCATGCATTGGCTAACGCTGACTTATCAAGTTTAGTTGGTGCTTTAACAGCTGGAGGGAACACAACGTTCACAACTTTATTATCAACACCTGGAGATTTCACAGTATTTGCACCTAATAATGATGCTTTTGCTTCATTTACAACAGAAAATGATATTGCAAGTGTATTAGCAAATCATGTTATTCCTGGAGCTACAGCAATTTCAACTGTATTAACAAACTCATATGTTAATACTGCTGCAATGTTAAGTGGAACAATGACTCCATTAAGCATGTATATTAATGTTGATAGTGGTGTTACGATAAATGGAGGTTCTAACGTAGTTGCTGCTGATATTGTTGCAACTAATGGTGTTATACATGTTGTTGATGCTGTTATCGATTTACCTACAATCGCAACATTTGCAACTTCAAATGAAGCTCTTTCAATTTTGGTTGATGCTTTAGCTTACGCAGATACAGGAATGCCAACTGTACCATATATTGATACAGTATCTGATGCTACAACAGGACCATTTACAGTATTTGCTCCAGCAAATACAGCCTTTGTAGACTTATTAGCTGAATTAGAAATCTCTGCTTTAACAGACTTAACTCCAGCACAAGTTGACGCTGTATTACTTTACCATATTGTTAATGCAAATGTACAATCAGGACAACTACAAAGTGGACCTGTAGGAACTTTAGGAGGAAACATCTCAGCAGATGCAACTGCATTTACACTTACAGATCCTAATGATAGAACAAGTAACATTGTTACTTCGTTAGTTGACATACAAGCTGCTAATGGCGTTGTACACGTGATTGACAAAGTATTATTGAATGATTAATTATAATTAGATTGGATTGGTTAATAAATCTTGATTAGATTGGTTGTTAGTCATAGACTTAAATCCCTTTAAGTCTATGCAAAAAAAAGCTCCTTAGTTGCCTAAGGAGCTTTTTAATTAATTTTTTATCCTATCTCTTTTAGGAATGTAAGTGAAGTCTTTTTCTTTTACGAGTTTATTATTTTCATAATATTTCCAGACACCTGTTTTTTTACCTTTTTTGTAAGTCCCTTCTACCAGCAACTCTCCCTTACCATTATATGATTTTGATATGCCATGCAATTCATTTCCAACATAGTTTAGAGAGTTTAATACAACTCCTTTTAAGGAATATACTTCGGATAGACCTTCAATCTTTCCATTGACATAATTAGATTTTTCTGCAAGCTGTCCATTATCATAATAAACCAGCCTTTCTCCTTGTAAAACTCCTTTATCATCAAAGGTTTCAATAGTCATTACCTTATCTGAATTTTTATGGTAATAGGTCCATTTACCAACATAGGTTTTACCAACCATTTTACCTTCACTAATGGTTTTCCCTCTTGAGGTCAAAAATTTCACCTCAGCACTATTATCATTAACATTAAATAGTTTAGTTGCAGATAGAACACTCTTTTTTCTAACAAGTTTATAAAACTTGAACAATCCAATTTCCTTACCATGGTCAAACTCACCTTCATAACGAAGCTGTTTAGTTCCTTCAAAATTTTTCTTCCAGATACCATGACGCTTACCATTGGTATCAAACTGATTGATGTCTTGTGCAAAAGCAACAATTGAAGAAACAAATGTGAGTAGTAAAACTATTTTTTTCATGTTATTAAGAACAAAATTTATGGATTCCTGCCTCACTTCGACAAGCTCAGTGTGACATTTGGAATGACATTTACAAACTTAATTAAATAATAAACGTTTTCGGTTTACAATAATTGTATAACAAAAAAGCTGCCAAAAACGGCAGCTCTTATATTATTTTTTACGTTGTTGCTGTCTCTTTTGCTCTTCAGCCTTTTCCATCATTTCAGCCATTTTCTTCGCAAACTTACCTTGCTTCTTCGGCTTTTTCTTGTTCTCTTGCATTTGAGCATGAATTTTATCTTCATCCAAAATGTAATTCTTAATCACTAACATAATACCAATAGTAATTAAGTTAGAAATAAAGTAATACAAACTCAAACCAGCTGCATAGTTATTAAAGAATACTAACATCATTAATGGCGAGAAGTATATCATCCACTTCATCATTTTTCCCATATCAGGCATACCTTCCTGAGTTGGTTGTGATGCTACTTGCTGTCCAGTCGTCATTTTCATGTAGAAGAAAATTGCAACAGCAGCCAATATTGGAAATAAACTTACGTGATCTCCATAAAAAGGAATGTGAAATGGTAATTCTGCGACAACATCATACGACGATAAATCGTCTGCCCAAAGGAAACTTTTTTGTCTCAGCTCAAAAGCAGTTGGGAAAAACATGAACAAGGCATAAAACACAGGAAGCTGTACCAAAGCTGGTAAACAACCACTCATTGGGTTTGCTCCTGCTTTATTGTACAATGCCATGGTTTCCTGTTGCTTCTTCATTGCATTGTCTTTATGCTTTGCAGCAATCTCAGCAATCTCAGGCTTTAAAATTTTCATCTTAGCTTGAGACAAATACGACTTATATAATACTGGAGACAATACCAATCTCACTAAAATGGTCATGACTATAATGGCAATTCCGTAAGGTAAGAAACCACTCAAAAATCCGAATACTGGAATGAACACAGCTTTATTAATCCAACCAAAAATTCCCCATCCAAAAGGAATACTTTCTTCCAAACCACGATCGTATTGTTTTAGTGTCTGACTATCTGTTGGACCATAGTACATGTTCATAGATTCGTTGAGTTCGCCACCATTAAGTTCCAATGGAATTGAAACCGCATAACTCTTTGTAAACAAAGTATCTACCTCTTCGTCGTTCATTAAGTTTTCAGATATCATTTTAACAGATTTAAAAGGCTTATCTGTTAATAAAATAGAACTGAAAAAGTGCTGTCTGAAGGACAACCAAGACACATCAACTTCGGTTTCATCATCGTCTCCCATTTGACCAAGCTTGTCTATTTTGTCACCTTCATACTTATAGGTTAAACGTGTATATCTGTTTTCGTAAGAAATACTTTTAGCTTGTCTGCGTCCTATGAGCTTCCAATCTAAAACAATATCCTGACTTCCGTTAATCACATTGTTCAAACCTTGTGACCTTACTGAAAAATCAAGCATATAGTCATTAGGCTTCAGCTCGTATCTGTATTCCAAATAACGTGATTCGGAAACCTTAAGTTTCATCGATAAGACCTGATTACCATTTTCTTGTGATAAGGTTGGTTGAAAATATAAATCTTGTGTATTTAGCGTTCGGTTATCAGTCGTACCAAATTTCACATTAAATATAGAGTTCTGGTCTTTGATTAAAAACACAGGAACAGAGTCGTATTTTGTAAACTCCTTTAGCTTTACTTCAGTAATATAACCACCTTTGTTGTTCACCTTTAAGTAAAGAACTTCATTCTCTAAAACAGTTTCTTCATCAGCATTCATGGCATTTGCCGAATACGCAAAAGCGCCTATTTTATTTTGTAACTCTGCCATTTGAGTAGAGTCCTGAGGATTGCTAATACTGTAATCTTCAGATGTGGTTACTTTGGTATCTTCAGCCTTCGCAGCATCTTCAGCTTTCTTCTCGGCTTCGACCTGTTCTATTTTGGCTTGTTCCTGAGCTTCTAATTCTTCAGGAGTTGGTTGGTTGTTATATAACATCCATAATAAAATTCCGAAAATGAGTACGAAACCTATGATGGAGTTGATGTCTAATTTTTTTTCTTCCATTTAACTTGTTATAAATCTTGGTTGTGTTTACCTATATCAAAAAGGCAACCGAAGATATGTTTTATGCCATACTGACACTATTCTTAGCTTTTGAGTATTTATAAGCTGCTCTTACAAATGCCACAAATAAAGGATGCGGATTTGACACAGTACTTTTATATTCTGGATGATATTGCACACCTACGAACCAAGGATGGTCAGGAATTTCGATAATTTCAACCAAACCTGTGTCTTGGTTTATTCCTGTTGCGTTCATTCCTGCAGCTTCAATATCGTTTTTATAATCGTTATTAAATTCATAACGATGTCTGTGACGCTCCATAATACTAGTTTCGCCATACACCTTAGATACAATACTGTCATCTGCAAGCTTACATTCCCAAGCACCTAAACGCATTGTACCACCTTTATTAACAATGGTTTTTTGTGATTCCATGAGGTCTATAACAGGATGCTTCGTGTCTTCTAACATTTCGGTTGAGTTCGCGTCAGCTAATCCTAAAACGTTTCGAGCATATTCAATTACAGCCATTTGCATGCCTAAACAAATTCCTAAAAACGGAATGTTTTGTTCACGTACATATTTAATCGCATCTATTTTACCTTCAATACCACGTTCTCCAAAACCAGGAGCTACCAATACACCATCTAAATGCGATAGTTTTAATTTGGCATTTTCTCCATTAAGGTATTCTGAATGTATAGACTCCACATTTACCTTCACTTCGTTTGCTGCTCCAGCATGAATAAAGGCTTCTAATATTGATTTATATGAATCTTGCAGCTCTACATACTTACCAATAAGTCCAATATTTATTTCGCTTTTTGGGTTTTTATGTCTTGACAAAAACTCGTTCCATTGTGTTAAATCTGGCGTATCAGATTTTAAATCCAGTTTTTGCAACACCACTTTATCCAATCCTTCGTCCAACATTAAATTTGGTACATCGTAAATGGTTGATGCATCAATCGATTGTATAATAGCCTCTTCCCTAACGTTACAAAATAATGCTAACTTTCTGCGCAAGTCTGATGGTAATTCATGTTCGGTTCTGCACACTAAAATATCTGCCATTACTCCACTTTCCATCAAAGTTTTTACGCTATGCTGTGTTGGTTTGGTTTTAAGCTCACCAGCAGCAGATAAAAATGGCACTAAGGTTAAATGAATCACAATAGCATTATGCTCACCTAAATCCCATTTTAGCTGACGTACAGCCTCGACATAAGGTAAGGACTCAATATCACCAACAGTACCACCAATTTCGGTAATAACAATATCGTAATCGCCAGAGTTACCAAGAATCTGAACTCTGTTTTTTATTTCGTCTGTAATATGTGGTATAACTTGTACTGTTTTACCCAAAAACTCACCACGACGTTCTTTCTCAATTACGCTTTGGTAAATACGTCCAGTAGTTACGTTGTTTGCTTGTGAGGTTGGTACATTTAAAAAGCGCTCGTAATGACCTAAATCTAAATCGGTTTCTGCACCATCGTCTGTAACATAACACTCGCCATGCTCATAAGGATTTAAAGTTCCTGGATCGACGTTAATGTAAGGATCTAATTTTTGAATGGTCGTTCTGTAACCTTGTGCTTGGAGTAGTTTAGCCAATGAAGCTGCGATAATCCCTTTACCAAGTGAGGATGTTACACCTCCAGTTACAAAAATATATTTGGTATTGTTTGTCATGTTGCGCTAGTAAACGCAGGCAAATTTACAAAATTTATACAGTTATATAAAGATAGTTTTAGGTTATTTATGAGCCATTGTTAATAACCTTAATTACACTACAATATAAGTAGATCTACGTATTGATTTTGCATTGAAAAAAGCCTAACTTCGCTAACGATTGATATAAGGCATTATAAACGACCTCATATCATTGTGTTGTACGCAATTTGAGAAACCGAATGAGAAAGAAGAAAAATTTGATTTTTATAGCAATTTTGTTAGTCGGAATTGGACTTCTACTCTGGAATTTCGGATTCTTTAATCGCTATAATTATTTAACTGCAAAGTCTGACTTTTCAAATAATAATCCTCAAATTGTTTTTATTGGAGAATCAATGCTAACATCTTCAGATATTAATAAAGTCAGCAAAAAATACGGATTTAAAGTTGTGAACTTTGGTTGCTTAATTAGTCAATCAGAACAAAACGGAATTGAAAACTACAATTCTCAAATGAACAATTATTTGGATGAATTAAACGGAATTGGATGGGAATCTGAATACAAAAAAGAAATAGACTCTTTGATGAAGCTCACTAACATACCTAAAACAGCATTTTGGATTGAGAAAAATGGAAACGGAAACTGGTACAATGTCGATTGGATGCATAATCACAAAAACAATGCGACATTGTCTATTTATGATAAATATGGAGACATTGTAACAAAAGGACGTTTTATAATAATCTGCCCAAGTGAAGAAATTGAATTTATGGACGAATTAGAATCGCAAATTGACTTTTATGATGGAGAAAATATTCAATTAAAGAGTAATTGTTATTTAATGAAAAGAAAATAAACTGCGTACAACAACGTGTATAATTCATTGCTGCGCAAGTGGTTAAGAGAAGGAACTTTTCTCACATTATCGTATATTAGTTTCTGTGAAAAGGAATCGACAACACAGCTGTCGCTTTTTTTTCACTGCGAATTTTCGCCGTAAACGGCTCATCTGAACGCAAAAGCGTCCAGCTGTAATTCGCAACGAAACCATACACAAACACGTTAGCGAAAGCTAAAAATTTCACTATTTCTTCCTCAACTTCCTCACCAAGTCCTCCAAACCATTCACTTTAAGCTCGTAAACAGTTGCTAGCATTTCGCCTATTTGCCCTTTAGGGAAGCCTTTGTTTCTGTACCACACCACATAATACTCTGGTAAGTCGATCATGTATCTGTCTTTGTATTTGCCATAAGGCATTTTGGTATTTGCCAATTTGAGTAAAAACTGTTTGCTTTGGGTTTGGTCTAGCATTTATTTGTAGTAAGAGAGCTTTTCAAGCTCCAATTGTATATAGCGTTGCCACTCTTTTTGTTTTGGTACATTCTGTGAGTGGTCGGTTTCCAGATCATATTGTTGCTGCATGGCTCTGAGTTCTTCTTGTATGGCAGTATGAATGCGTTCCATTTGGTCGTTAATGCGTAAATCAAACTTGGTTTGTGCAATGCGCTTTCTAAACTTGCGTGCATGGAGTTCGGTAATATCAAAATGTAAACGTTCGTGGTCTAAAATAATACTATTGGCTCGTTCTCTTACAAACCATGATTTGTCTGGATAAAAATGCGCATCAACAAAAGCAGAATAATCCACAAGTCGTGTTTCAGACATTTTTGTAGAAAAGCCAAAGGATAAACCAGAAGCAGTTACTGCTGCAACTGTTGTACCATACGTTGGTTTACCATTAAAATCTTCCCAAGTTAATTGCAAATCGTCGCTCCAAACCATGGAACGATCTTCTTGTAACAGAAAGGTAGAAAAAAAACAAACGATAAGGAGTTTATACATAATATCTGTAAACGATAAAGTTTTATCGTTTAGTATGGCAGTAACTTATTGTTTTACCTCAACTATGTGTAAATCGTCATACTTTACGACGTAAGCTGCTTCGTTATAGTAACCTCCAAATAGTTTTTTGGAGTAACGAAACTTGTTTTCGACATACTGTGTTTCAATGGTATTATCTGCTGCTTTGTATAAATTATCTGCAGTAGCCAAACGTAATAGGATGTCCATAGTTAAATCGAAACCTCGAGCTGCATATTTACTTGGCAAGGCTCTGTATGTTCTGAGGTATCGTTGCACAAATGTGTTACGTATCTCAGTGTTGTAATCGAGATTGTATGATGGATAGTGAAACTGTAAATTGGACAGCGTAAAGTTTGATACATTTTCGCCTTCAAAAGCATCTTCTTTTTTTGTAGTTACCAATATGATTTCACGCTCAACCTCAATTGGTCTGTCTTTAGTTCCTTCAATGGTAACACCATTAAAACCGTTAAGCATACTTGACACGTTTGACACAAAACCTTCGTCGTCAGTTTCTAAAAACACATAATTACGACCTTCTTTTAAGTCTGCGATAATATCGTCACCCAAAATATAATAGGCTTCTTTACCATCTTCATTTTTTCTAGAAAAGAACTGCTTTACATAACCTCCAAGTTCAGCCTTGATAGCATTGCTTGTTGCTCTATGAGCGTTATCTGATATGATAATGGTATTGTGCTCTGTAGAATCCTGCTTTACAAAATTGATGATTTTTTTGCGTAACAATTCATCCGAAGGAATGGTTTGAAACACATTGTTGTATAAGTTTTTCGGAACTGTAAGTGGAGATACTGCTGGCACATCGTCTCGCTTTAACATGGTTGCAGCTCTATCAAAATTATTAGCGATAAAAGGACCAATAACAACATCATACTGTGAAAAGTCGTTATCACTAATTATTGATGATACTTGGCTTACTCGAGCTTCGGTATCATATACATCCAACTTTGTTGAAATGCCTAATTGCTTTGCCGAGTCCAATGCCATTAACACACCTGAATGAAAATCGAGAGAGATATTTAATAACCTATCGTTTTTTATTTGGCTTCTTACTTCTCTTATCGAATCCATATCGATGCGATTAAGCCTAAACGGAATCATAACAGCTAATCGTTTGGTGTCGAAATTTGTTAGGTCATTAACCAATGACGTGTAGTTTACATCTTCTAACTCAATATTATTTGTAGCGTCCAAAGGCACTTTTAAAATCATACCTTCTTTAAGGTTGCCATCTGCTAATTCTGGATTTAGCTCAGTAAGCTGATCTTGATCTAATCCTAATTTTACCTTAAGCCTGTAAAAGCCTTCTTTTGGTAACACAGTGTAATATCCAAAAGTTTCCTCAATCACCTTTTCTTCATTCGACGCAATATTTGGCACATTGATTTCCTGACCAACTTGCAACGAATCTGTCATTTTAGGATTTAACTCTTCAAGTTCAGGAACCGAAATACCAAACTTATAGGCAATACGCCATTTTCCCTCTTTTGGTAAAACCTTATATTTTTTAATGGTGTTTGCTAAGTTGCTTGTCGTTTTTACCTTATCGTATTTTGGGATTTGAAGCTTGTCGCCTTTTCTGAGGTTTTCAGAATACAACTTTGTGTTGTGCTTTTTAATCTCATCGACTGAGATATCATATTTTTGAGCAATACTATATAGTGTTTCTTTTCGCCTTACTTTATGCGACGAATAACCAATCAATTGTATTTCTTCAACTTCAACTGGCTCGTCAAGAAATTTAGAATTCGGAATAATTAAAACAGCATTAGGTTGTAAACTGGTTTTTGCATCTGGATTAAGTGCAAAAATATCGAAAGGAGTTACCATATAAGTTTTAGCAATTTCCTCGATAGTTTCTCCTGGTTTTACTTTGTGAGTTTTATATTTCTGAGCTAATGCTACATTGCAAAAGACAAAAACAAAACTAAGTGCTATTATTAATTTTTTCATTTGTTTGATTTAAACTATATACGTGATAAACCTCTTTATAGATTTAGACACCTTTAAGTCACATATTATTCCCATTCAATGGTTGCAGGTGGTTTTGAGCTAATATCGTATACTACTCTATTAACGCCTTTCACCTTATTTATTATATCATTTGATGTTTTTTGCAAAAACTCATAAGGTAAATTTACCCAATCTGCAGTCATACCATCAGTACTTTCAACAGCTCTAAGTGCCACACATTTTTCATAGGTTCTCTCATCTCCCATTACACCAACGCTATTAACTGGAAGTAGCATTGCTCCTGCTTGCCATACCTTATCGTACAAATCCCATTCTTTTAATCCATTGATAAAGATAGCATCAACCTCTTGTAATATACGAACTTTTTCGGCTGTGATATCTCCTAAAATCCTAATGGCTAAACCAGGACCTGGAAAAGGATGACGACCCAATAATTCAGGATCAATTCCCATGGAAGCACCAACACGTCTTACCTCATCTTTAAATAAAGCTTTTAAAGGCTCAACCACTTTAAGCTTCATAAAATCTGGTAATCCTCCAACATTATGATGGCTTTTTATCGTTGCACTTGGTCCTCCAGTTGCCGAAACACTTTCGATCACATCAGGATAAATAGTACCTTGAGCTAACCATTTTACACCTTCAATTAAATGTGCTTCATCATCAAATACTTCAATGAACGCACGACCTATAGCTTTACGCTTTTTTTCAGGATCGCTTTCACCAGCTAAGGCATCCAAAAAGCGTGCCGAAGCATCAACGCCTTTTACATTAAGTCCCATTCCTTCATACTGATCGAGTACGTTTTCAAACTCATTTTTACGCAGTAAACCGTTATTTACAAACACGCAGTATAAGTTCTTACCAATGGCTTTATTCAACAACACAGCAGCTACTGTAGAATCGACTCCACCTGATAAACCAAGAACTACCTTATCGTTTCCAAGTTTTTCTTTGAGTTCGTCAACGGTTTCTTCAACGAAGGCATTTGGTGTCCAATCTGGAGTAACATTAGCAATAGACACTAAAAAATTCTCTAGCAATTGTTTACCATCTTTAGAGTGGTATACTTCAGGATGAAATTGAATCGCGTAAGTTGTTTCTCCATTAATTTTATAAGCAGCATTCTGCACATCATGTGTGCTTGCCAATAATTCGCCATTGGTTGGCAATTCTTTTATGGTATCACTATGGCTCATCCAAACCTGAGAACCTTCAGAGATACCTTTAAAAAACGATTCGCCTTCTTTTATAAACGATAAGTTTGCGCGACCATATTCTCTAGTGTTTGAAGGCGCTACATTTCCACCAGAAAAGTGAGCTAAATATTGTGCACCATAACAAACACCTAGAAGTGGCTTTTTACCTCGTATTTCGGAAAGGTCTGGATGTAAAGCCTCGTCTCCTCTCACGGAAAAAGGGCTTCCAGATAGAATTACAGCCTTGTAATCGCTAATGTTTGTTGGAATTTTGTTAAATGGATGAATCTCGGAGTAAATGTTGAGTTCTCTAACTCGACGTGCAATAAGCTGTGTATATTGCGATCCGAAGTCTAATATTAATACCTTGTCGTGTTGCATGCGCAAAATTAATAATTTGACCTATTCTGACAACCTTTAATTCATATTTTTGTACATATTTATTAACCATGAAAATGATTATAGTTTTAAAGAAAATGATTGATAAACCAAGTGTGTTAAGCATTACCAGAAGTGATGGTACAACAACTTGGTCTAAACTCCATCGTGGATTGGAAACGCATGATTTAGCACATTATGCTGTTGAATCTACTTTGCGGTTTGATAATGCGTTTTATGGATTGATAAATAGAGGTTTTACTGTTGCGGATTTTGAGTTACCAAAAGAACAACGTCCTAAAGACGTTCAACCAGAACATTTACATGAAAATGCGCTTATCACTGAGCATGTTGTAAACTTATTAGAAGTTGAATTTAGAAACTCTGGTTTTAATCCTAACTTCCTTGAAGACCTATCTAAAATATTAAAAAAGAATGCACTCTCTTACCCAAAACTTCTCAACACTGAATCGCTTAATCAAATCAGAACAACTTATCATAACTTGGTAAATCAATGGTTGGCTTTGAATGAAAATGAAATACTAATTATTAATTTCAAGTTCTAAAGCTCTACAATTAAGAACTCACCAAGTAATGGCTTTAATTCTTTAGTTAACTTAGGAATAAGTTGCTCACCATATTCTAAATAAAATTCTGAAAAATTAGTGTTTCGTTCTTGCAGACTTTGACTAGGGAATAATTGATTTTGAATCTCAGTGATTCGTGAAATTTGCTCGCTTAGTTTTCGTTTTTGTGCTCTAAGTAATCGTTTTTCAAGATTTGTTAAACCTTTTAATTGTTTTTTCTCCTGTGCAGCAACTGCACCTAAAAATGATTTGTCAGTTTCTTCAGCTAATTTGTAAAGTGCTTTAAACTGATTTTGAAGATGTTCTTTCTGTGGCGTAAAATCGATATCGATTTTTGAAAGTTTCTTAACCTGAGCATTTACCAAAGCGTTTTGCTTTGCAAACAACTCATTTATTGTTAAGTCTAGTTTACTAAGTTTTGCCGATTGTTTCTCTGTTTTTATAAGAACTGAATTTCTTAAAAGTAACATTGGGAAAGGTACATTTACAGCTTCAAAATTAGATTTGAGTTGCAACCAATAAGCCAATTCACCTCCTCCTCCAATATAGCATAGGTTTGGTAAAATAACTTCTTGATATAAAGGACGCATTATTACATTTGGAGAAAATCTTTCTGGTGCTTCTTTAAGATGTTCTAACATTTCAGATTTACTCCAGGAAATATCATTGTCTACCACTTTATAGGTGTCATTCTCAAAGATTATACGTTCTCTTAAGTTCTCTTTTAAGTAAAACAGATTAATTTCTCTCGGGTTCACCTGAACTTTATAGCCTAAGTGACTAATCTTGTTATTTGTTTCAGTAACTCTATCAAATGATGTATTTCCAACTAATTCTTGTTCTGCGTAAGGAATAAATTGGGATTTTAAATCGTTATCATCAGCATCAATAATAACCAATCCAAGTGAGCCAAAAAGTTCATTGGCTAAAAATCGCGTGGCATCAGCTAGATTATCATGTTCTAAATAAGCAGATTTAAAAAGTTGCTTGATATAATTAGCGTTTTCACCAAATCCTAAATCAGCTGTAAAAACTTTTAATACCTTATCTAATCCTTCAGTATTTAAATGCCCTACAGCTCCAGAAGATTCTCTAGACCATTGCACTTTTTTTCCTTTAAAATTAAAGTAGTTGATTTCATCAAAATCATGATCTTCTGTTGCCATCCAATATATTGGAACAAAATCATACTCAGGATATTCAGCTTTTAGTTCCTTGGTCAAATTAATTGTAGAAATGATTTTATATAAGAAATATAGTGGTCCAGTGAATAAATTTAACTGATGTCCAGTGGTAATCGTAAAGGTATTTTCATTAGCCAACAATTCAATGTTTTGAGTTGTTAAATCCGATTTGTTTAAACTCTCGTATTGATTTTTTAAGCTTTTTAATAATACTTCTCTACTGTTTTGAGAAAATGAGCTTTGCTTCTCTGCAATTTGAGCCTTGAAATTATTGAGTTTGGGAAATCTATTATATAATGATTTAATCTCTTCTTTTTCATCTAAATAATCACAAATAAGGGATGAAAAATAGTTGGTGTCTCTAAAAGAAATACAGTCAGTTGGCATGCTTTGTAATAAAATCGTTTGTAAATATAATGCTCTTAAATATTTTAACTCCTAATTTTTAGTTAATTCATAACTCCTTCATATATTTACTTTCATTTTTTTAATTTAAACCAATTCCAATGCAAAAGTTTTATCAGGTCCTTTTTGTCGTAATGAGTTCTATAATCATTACAAGTGCCCAAACCATTAAATCTCCTTCAGAATTTTTAGGCTACGACATAGGTACCAAATTTTCAAGACATCATCAAGTTGTTGATTATTTTCAATATGTTGAATCACAGCTTACATCTCAGGTAAAAATGGTTAAGTATGGCGAAACTTACGAGCGTCGTCCACTTTATGTAACCTATCTTTCTTCGGAAGAAAACATGAAGAATCTTGAAACCATTAGAGAGAACAACCTTAAAAATGCAGGTATTCTGCCAGGTGACTCAGGAAATCCAGACATAGCCATTGTTTGGTTAAGTTACAATGTACATGGAAACGAAGCTTCAAGCACAGAAGCGTCAATGCAAACACTTTACACCTTGTTGACAGAAAAACAAGAATGGTTAAAAAACACAGTAATTATTATTGATCCATGTGTTAATCCTGATGGACGTGATAGATATGCAAATTGGTATAACATAACGGCAAGTGTACCTTATGATATTGATCCTCAATCAAGTGAACATATTGAGCCTTGGCCAGGAGGAAGACCAAACCATTACCTATTTGATTTAAATAGAGATTGGGCTTGGGCAAGTCAGATTGAATCACAATCAAGACTAAAAGTTTATAACAAATGGCTGCCGCATATTCATGTAGATTTTCATGAGCAAGGATATAATTCTCCTTATTATTTTGCTCCAGCTGCTGACCCATATCATGAAGTAATTAGCGATTGGCAACGTGATTTTCAAACTCAAATAGGTAGAAACCACGCAAAATATTTTGATGCTAATGGATGGTTGTTCTTTACAAAAGAGCGCTTTGATTTATTCTACCCAAGTTATGGCGATACTTACCCAACGTATATGGGAGCTATTGGAATGACTTATGAGCAAGGTGGTCATAGTCGTGGTGGATTAGGTGTTTTAAACGATGAAGGCGAAGTTTTAACTTTAGTGGATCGTGTGACACATCATACCACAGCAGGATTATCAACTGTTGAAATTTCATCAAAAAACGCTTCAAAATTAAATAGTGAATTCAATAAATATTTCAATACTTCAAGATTAAAATACAAAAGCTACGTATTGCAAGGAAATGAAGATAAGATTGAAGTTTTAAAAGAGCTTTTAGATCGTCATGAAATCAAGTATGGTAGTGCATCTAATGGTAGAGTTTCTGGCCATAAATATGATATAGCTTCGCAAGGAAGCATGACAACTACTTCAAATGATTTGGTTGTTAGCACGAATCAACCAAAAGGTAAAATGGTTAAAGCTTTATTTGAACCAGATGGAAAATTAAGCGATTCATTAACCTACGATATCACAGCCTGGAGTTTGCCTTATGCGCATGGTTTAAATGCAGTTGCTAGCACAAGTTTAGTGAGTTCAAAACAAGCAGCTTCTCCAGCAAAAGTTTCATCCATATCAAGCTCTTATGGATATGTTAGCAATTGGAACTCAATGAAAGATGCTAAGTTTTTAGCTGATTTATTAAAGCAAAATTTTAGAGTTAGATTCACGGAAAAACCGCTTTACCAAAACGGAAAAAAATACGATAGAGGTACTTTAATTATTTTAAAAGGTGACAACTATAGGTTAGAAGATTTCCAAAGCAGATTAAACAAAACTGCTTTGGCACACAATCAGCCATTAGAGTCTATAACAACTGGTTTCTCAGATCGTATTCCAGACATTGGATCATCAGATATTAAACTTGTTAACAAACAACGCATTGCTATGTTCTCTGGTGATGGAACTTCTAGCTTACATTATGGAGCAATATGGCATTTCTTTGAACAACAGCTAAACTATCCTGTGACTTCTATTAATACAGAACACATCAATTTTATTGATTTATCAAAATACGATGTTCTTATTATGCCAAGTGGAAATTATAGAAGCAGCTTAAATGACAATGCCATGAACGAACTTAAGTCTTGGGTTAGAAAAGGAGGAAAAGTTATTGCTATAGATAGAGCACTTAGTGCATTTGCTGGAAAAGATGGTTTTGGACTTAAGTACAATGAAAGTGAAGGTGGAGAAAACAACAACCTACTTCCTTATGCAGACAGAGAGCGTGAAAATGCTAAGAACCTTATTACTGGAGCAATTTTTAAGACCAAGGTGGATAATACGCATCCAATGGCTTTTGGATATACCAATGAATATTTCACTCTAAAATTAGGGAGTACTTCATATAGTTTATTAAATAGAGGGACTAATGTAGTTCATATTGGAGATAACCCTAAACAAGTTTCTGGTTTTGCAGGAAGTGAAGCAATCAAAAAACTAAAAAAATCTTTGGTATTTGGAGAGGAAAGAATGGGTAGTGGTAGTTTTATTTACATGGTGGACAATGTAAACTTTAGAAGCTTTTGGGAAAATGGAAAATTATTCCTCATTAACTCTATTTTCTTTGTAAACAACAACGCCTTTTCACTTTAAACATGAATAAAAAAAATGCCCTTTGGTTGTTCGTCGTTGCATTAGCCTTTAGCTCATGTAAGGCTCAAGTAAATGATACTAACAACAACTACTTTGATATTATAAGACCTTCATTTACTGGAGAAAAAGCTTATGAAACTACAGCCTACGTAGAACAATATTGGCGATTACCTGGAAATACTGGATTTAACAACAGTATATACAGAGTTGCCGAAAACTTAGAAACAGCTGGTTATGTTTTAGAAGAAAAAGCTAATGCAAATGAGCGTTTTACCTATCGCATTGAAAAGCGACCAATGAAAAATCCAACTTGGGAACCTGTAGATGCAGAATTATCTATTGTTGGGATTGATGAACCGCTGTTAACCTATGAGACCAATAGAAATATGATATACAGAAATGCATCCTCTACTCCAGAAGAAGGTGTTATTGCTGAAGTTATACATATTGAATCCTTAAATGATTTTAAAACAAAAGACATTGAAGGTAAAATTGTGTTTGCTGAAATGAGTCCTTATCGTCTATACGATGCTGCCATAATTCAAGGAAAAGCCTTAGGACTTATGACTTATAATAATCCTGACTACTTGCAACCTGAAAAAAACACAACATCTATTCAATTTAGGAGTATGCGATATAAAGAAGGTATAGATGCTTGGGGAATTGCATTATCATATCAAGCCAAAGAAGCTTTAAAAAATGAATTGAGAAAGGGTTCCGTTAAGGCTAATGTTAATATTAAAACAAAATTGTATCCATCGGAAGAATTAACCATCATTGCATCCATAAAAGGAAATGGATTACCAAACGAAAGTCTTGTTTTTAGTGCTCATGTTCAAGAGCCAGGAGCCAATGACAATGCTTCTGGAGTTGGAGTGCAATTGGAAATGGCAATGCTTTCGGCTAATCTCGTTAAAGAAAATAAAGTAGATATTAAACGAACATTGACCTTTCTTTGGGGAGACGAAATCACTTCTACAAAGCGTTATATAGAAGAAAACAATGGCAAAAACACCACTATAAAATGGGGAATTAGCTTGGATATGGTTGGTGAAAATACAGACATAACAGGTGGTTCATTTTTAATAGAAAAAATGCCAGACCCAAGTGCTATCTGGACTCGTGGAAATGACAAACACTCAGAATGGGGAGGACGACCTTTAAAAGAAAAAGACATGAAACCTCATTATTTAAATGATTTCATAATAAGCACTTTTAAAGAACAAGCTGAATTTACAAATTGGAAGGTAGAAACTAATCCTTTTGAAGGAGGTAGTGACCATACACCATTCTTAAGAGCAAATATTCCAGGTCTATTACTATGGCATTTTACCGATCAATTTTATCATACTGATAACGATCGCATTGATAAAGTATCTCAAGAAACATTAAAGAATGTTGGAACTGGAGCATTAGTAAGTGCTTTTAAACTCTTAAATGCTGATTCTAATTTTGGGAAACGACTTATTGATTCAATTATGAGTGCAGCAAAAACAAGACTTAATGATGAATTTACGCTTAGCCATAAAGCAATACAAGATGGAGCTGATAGTACAGAACAAATAAAAATAATTACCACATGGAATACATGGTATTTAAACACCTTGGATACCATTAAAGATGTTGAACCAATACCAAATAGAGACCTTGAAGCTGAGATTGACTTAGCCAAAAAAGATTTAAAGACGTTTACAGAAAGTCTGATTTTGAAACTATTATAATGAATAGAATAGATCTCATAAATGAAATTATCTTAAGAACTGGTAAAACAACTTATCTTGAAATTGGCGTAGCACGAGGAACCACATTTTTCCAAATTAATTGCAAAAAAAAGATTGCCATAGATCCAAAATTCATGTTCAATGGACTAAAAAAATTAATTTGGAATTATAAAAATCCAACGAATAAAAACAATCAATATTTTAGTATTACAAGTAATGAATTTTTTGATAAACAGGAAGACTTCATTAATCGCCTTAAAGGAATTGATGTAATTTTTGTTGACGGATTGCACACCTTTGAAAATTCTCTTCAAGACGTTTTAAATTGCTTAAAGCACATAAAAGAAGATGGTTATATCATTATGCATGATTGTTTTCCTCCTTATGAAGCAGCTGCATTGCCAACTAAAACTTACCCAACTGTTGAAGAACGTAAGGTTGAAGGATGGACAGGTGCTTGGTGTGGAGATGTATGGAAAAGCATCGTATATTTAAGAAAGCATTATGAATCAGACCTAAACATTTCTGTTTTAAATACTGATTTTGGACTAGGCATAATTACTATAAAAAAATCTGTCCCAAAAAAACTATCAATTGATAAAGACAGTTTTAATACTATTGATTGTATGACCTATAAAGAAATGAAAAAGAATGCTGCAACTATATTGAATCTTAAAGATGTTGATAATAAAGAAGAAACTATAATTTCAATACTTTCTAAACATAAAATTCAAGCATAAAATATTATGAAAACAATTAAATCACTCGTCCTAATGCTAATACTTTTAAGTTTCTCATGCGAAAAAGAAAACAGCAAAGAAACCAAAGAATTTAAAGTTGATTATGAAAAAATCACTCTTGATAATGGCCTGCAAGTCATTTTTCACATTGATCGCTCAGATCCAGTTGTTGCAGTCGCACTAACAAGTCATGTTGGCTCTGCTAGGGAAATAGAAGGAAGAACTGGGTTTGCCCATTTATTTGAGCATTTATTGTTTTTAGAATCTGAAAATCTTGGGAAAGGCGGACTCGATAAAATGAGTGCTCGTATTGGTGGCTCTGGAGCAAATGGATCTACGAGTCGAGATAGAACCAATTATTTTCAAACAGTGCCAAAAGATGCCTTGGAAAAAATGATTTGGGCAGAAGCTGATAAATTAGGTTTCTTTATTAACACAGTAACAGACCCAGTTTTAGCTAAAGAAAAACAAGTTGTAAAAAATGAAAAACGTCAAAGTGTAGATAATCGTCCTTATGGTCATACTTTTTATGTCATAGACAAAAACTTATATCCAGAAGGACATCCTTATAGTTGGGAAGTGATTGGGTCATTAGAAGATTTGCAAAATGCAACACTTCAAGATGTCAAAGATTTTTACAATCGTTGGTATGTCCCAAATAATGTAACCCTAACAATTGCTGGTGATTTTGATATGGATCAAGCCAAAGAATGGGTTAATAAATACTTTAGTGAAATTAAACGTGGTGATGACATTCCAAAAATGGAAAAGCAACCTGTGACTTTATCTGAAACAAAAAAATTGTTCTACGAAGATAATTTTGCTAGAGTTCCTCAATTAACTTTGACATGGCCTGGAGTTTATCAATATCATCCTGATTCGTATGCTTTAGAGGTACTTTCTAACTATTTGGCACAAGGAAAAAAAGCACCTTTGTATAAAGTCCTAGTGGAAGATAAAAAGCTAACCGATGGTGTAAATGCTTTTCAGTACAACTCCGAAATTGCAGGTCAGTTTATGATGCGTGTAACAGCATTTCCAGATACAAGTCTTCAAGAAGTTCTAAGTGGTATTGAAGAAGGTCTAGCAAATTTTGAAGCTGAAGGTATATCAGAAGCAGATTTAGATCGTATTAAAGCTGGTCAAGAAACTAGTTTTTACAACAGCCTATCAAGTGTTTTGGGTAAAGGATTTCAGTTAGCTCAATACGAGATTTTTGCTGAAGATCCTGGGTTTGTAAATCAAGATGTAAAAAATATTCTTGCTGTTACTCCTGATGATGTCATGCGTGTTTATAATAAATATGTTAAGGATAAAAACTATGTTGCGACTAGCTTTGTTCCAAAAGGGCAAAAAGATTTAGCTCTTAATAGCTCAACTTTAGCAGATGTTGTTGAAGAACCAATAGTTGATGGTGCTGAAGAAAGTTTTGATGCAAGCATTGCTGCTGAATATGAAAGAACTCCATCAAGTTTTGACAGAACCATTGAACCTCCTTATGGAGAAAGTCCTGATGTAAAGGTTCCTGATGTTTGGAAAGATGAATTATCGTCAGGAATTAAACTATTTGGAATTGAAAACAATGAAGTGCCTTTAGTACAATTTCAGATGCAAATAAAAGGCGGCTTGCTTTTGGAAAATCCAGACAAAATTGGAGTTTCAAACTTATTAGCTGATTTAATGACCAAAGGAACAGCTTCCAAAACACCTGAAGAACTTGAAACTGCTATTGAAACTCTTGGTGCTTCCATTAATGCGTTTGCAACAAAAGAATCCATAATTATCTCTGGAAATACATTATCCAAAAATTATGAAGAAACCATGGCTTTAGTTCAAGAGATTTTATTACAACCACGTTGGGATGAAAAAGAATTTGATTTACTCAAACAAAGTACATTAAGTCAAATTGAGCGTCAAAAAGCAGAACCAAATAGTATTGCTGCTAATCAATTTGATAAATTAATTTATGGTGAAAATCATATTCTATCTAACGATAATCTAGGAACAAAATCTTCTGTTGAAAATATTACTATTGATGATTTAAAAGCATATTACGATTTTTATATTGCACCAAATATCACAAAAGTACATGTGGTTGGAGCCATCTCGAAAGAAGAGGTTTCGAATTCATTAGCTCAACTAAATAATCAATGGTCTCAAAAAGATATTGATTTCCCTGAGATTTCCGATCCTGTAGCACCTGATGCTTCTAAAGTATATTTTTATGATGTACCAGGAGCAAAACAATCTGTATTACGATTTGGTTATCCTGCACTTGCTGCAACTGATGCTGATTATTACCCAGCCCAATTACTTAACTATCGTTTAGGAGGTGGCGGATTTGCCTCTCAATTAACTCAACATTTAAGAGAAGGAAAAGGTTACACCTATGGTATTGGTTCTGGATTTTCAGGATCAACTATTAAAGGTGCATTCGGAATCTTTAGTGGTGTTCGCTCTAATGTTACCTATGAATCGGCAAGTTTAGTTAAAGAAATATTGAATAATTATGGTGAAAACTATAATGAAAATGATCTAGAAGTCACTAAAGGCTACATGATAAAAAGTAACGCCAGAGCTTTTGAAACATTGCGAAGCAAATTAAGCATGCTTACAAACATTAGCAACTATGGTTATGCAGATGATTATGCCAAGCAGCGTGAAGATATTGTAAAAGCAATGACAGTGGAAGATATTAAAGCTTTGGCTGAAAAATATTTAAATCCGGATAAAATGATTTATCTTGTGGTTGGAGATGCTGAAACACAAATGGATAAATTAGAAGGTTTAGGGTTTGGCAAACCTGAGCTTCTCAATGAAATTGAAATTGAAGAAACAATACAACAATAAAATAAATCATTATGAAAGCCATAATGGGCATTTGGCAGATAATAGTCAATATCAATTAATACCATTAAGCAGATAAAAAAGTTTGTGACAAAAATTTAAATAGATGAAAACAATTAAAAAAGAAGACATTAATCAAGAGGTTTTTAACCTTTATGACGATTATGCTCACAACAAAATTGACAGACGTCAATTCGCTGAAAAACTATCCTTATATGCAATTGGTGGACTTACAGTAAGCTCTCTAATGAGTTTTATGTTACCTGATTATCAAGAGAAAATTCAAATTAAATCCAACGATCCAAGGTTAGATTCTGGATATATTGAATATGATTCTCCAAAGGGTGGAGGCACTATAAAAGGATTGTTATCGCAACCTGTTGGAAATACAGCAAAACTTCCAGGTGTTGTTGTGGTACATGAAAACCGAGGGCTCAATCCACATATAGAAGATGTAGGCAGACGAGCAGCTGTCGAAGGTTTTATTTCTTTAGCTCCTGATGCACTAACACCTCTAGGAGGTTATCCTGGAACTGATGATGAAGGACGAACATTACAACGACAAAGAGATCGTGGTGAAATGTTAGAAGATTTTATAGCAGCATTTATATACCTAAAAAATCATCCGAATTGCGATGGAAATATTGGAGTAGTTGGTTTTTGCTTTGGTGGATGGATTTCTAATATGATGGCTGTTCGAGTACCAGAATTAAAAGCTGCTGTACCATTTTATGGAGGTCAACCTAATGACGAAGACGTACCAAAAATAAATGCCTCGTTATTATTGCAGTATGCTGAATTGGACAAACGAGTTAATGCTGGATGGCCAGATTATGAAAAAGCATTAGAAGCCAATAACAAAGACTATGCAGCTCATTTTTATCCAAGCACAAATCATGGTTTCCATAATGATACTACACCTCGTTATGATAAAGAAGCAGCAACATTAGCTTGGCAACGAACTGTTGAATTCTTTAAAGAGAAATTAAAATAAGTTTTTTATTTCATTTGTTTAATTTGTCTGGCAGCAAAATTTATATAAAGTATCAAAATCACTTTAAGCTATATGTCCTACTTAAATACAAGGCTACTTTTGAAACCTCTTTAATTGAAGGTAATATTGATTTTTATTATAATATCGACGAGCAGGTTTTTGGTGATTCTATTAGGTATTTTTTATTGTCAAAAGATAAAAGTAAAATTGATTCTTTACTGATTAAAAAAGGTATTATCGCATCTCTTGAGCAAAATTTAGTAGATGATTTTGAACAAGCTGGTTCAGAACTAAAATTTCAAACAAAATTCTACATTTTAACCGTTTTTGTGATAGTCCTTATAGCTGTATTTGCTTTGATAATTGAGAATTGGAAGTAATATTTAGAATAGATATTCATATACTTCATAAAAAATTATATATTTAGATTTACAAAAAATTCAAAACGAATGAAAAAACTGTTCATACTCTGCTTAACATTTTTATCTGCAAATCTGTTCGCTCAAGGCATTGATGAGAATGACGATATTTCATCATCAAAAACCTCTTTTGGCATAAAAGCTGGTTACAATAATATTCAGATGAAAATAGAAGACGATGGTCGTGATTATGTACAACGTGAGGCTGGTATTTATGTTGGTGCATTTGTAAATATTCCAACATCTGAAACCTTTAGTGTGCAGCCTGAAGTCATTTATAGTTCGTCTAGATATAACATCAATGATAATATAGATTTAATTCATATTCCAGTATCATTAAAATTTGAATTGGCTAATAACTTCAAAGGTTTTATAGGTCCTGAAGGTCAGTTTTTATTAGGAATTGGTGACGAGAATACTGATTTATTCAACAACTTTATGTTTGGGTTCTTTTTTGGAGCAAGTTATGAAGTAGCTCCTAATTTTTCTATTGAAGCTAGACCTTATTTTGCATTAAGTAGATTGTTAGATAATGGTCCAGGAGTTACAAGAAAACTCAACACGCTCCAAGTTGGATTAGCTTATCAGTTTTAAATAACCATTCACTTATAGATAGAAATTTAGACTTCTTTTTTAATCCCTCACACTGTTGTATTAGTCACAACATCAATGGTTTGACATAATTTTTGCACTTTTTTTGCATATAATTTAACCATTTAGGCGCTTTGCTATAATACATTTGGAACAAATCAAATTATTAAAACAAATCTGTTATGAAAAGGAATCTTATTATTTTGTGTGCATCTCTAGCTATTATAAGCTTAGTGTTTTATGGCTTCACAAATTGGAATTATAATAATGATAAAGTAATATCATCAGAAAATGAAACTATTGCCTTGAACCAAAATGTGAAAAACGAAACTCCAGACTTATACTATGGTGTAGACACTCGGTTTGCAGCTGTAAAAAAATCTGATGTTCATAATGCCACTACCATTTATGACTTTCTAAATGAAGGAGAAAAGAGTCAGATAGAGCAAATCAATTCTGTTAGAATCACTTTAGTAAAAAACAATCAATTATCTCATATAGAAGCATATGGTGTTGATGTACAACTTACTGATGAGCAATTAGAAATTTTAAAGTCAACAGATTACTTCAGCCATTTTACGGTTAGAACTGAATTCAAAGAAAAAGATAAAGAAACAGGCCAATTAAAAGAGCGCTTTTTTGGTCCTCATATAACTGTTACTCCAGATAAACAAGCTGTTTATAATGATGGCAAAGAGTCACTCATTAATTACTTAATGACTAATAGTAAAGAAAGCGTAGACATTATAAAAGGCGACAAGCTTGGAGCCCTAAAAATATCCTTTATTGTCACAAAAGAAGGGAAGGTTGCTAATGTGAAACATGATGCGATGTCTACAGGATATCCTTCTGTTGATGAAAAATTTATGGAACTCATTAAAAATATTCCTGGAAAGTGGACACCAGCAAAAAATTCAAATGGAGAAAAAATGGATTATGAATTCGTGTTTACATTTGGACCAAGAGATGGTTGTTAATCACTAAAGTATCACTACTTAATAACTGATTCTGCATACAAGTCAAAATCTGCAGCATCAGTTATTTTTACAGTTGCAAATTCTCCAGTTTTTAAATATGTTTTTGAAGCATCAATTAAAACTTCGTTGTCAACATCAGGAGAATCAAATTCTGTACGTCCAACAAAGTAATTACCCTCTTTTCTATCAATAACTACCTTAAACTCCTTTCCTATTTTTTCTTGGTTTAATTCCCACGAAATCTGAGATTGAATTTCCATAATTTCATTGGCACGTTCTTGCTTCACTTCTTCTGGCACATCATCTTCCAAATTATAGGCATGTGTATTTTCTTCATGTGAATATGTAAAGCATCCTAAACGTTCAAAACGCATTTCTCTAACCCATTCTTTAAGTGTTTGATAGTCCTCTTCAGTTTCTCCAGGATAACCAACTATTAGCGTTGTACGAATAGTCATATCTGGAACTTTAGCTCTAAATTCTTTTAACAGCTTCGTGGTTTTTTCTTTCGTTGTTCCACGACGCATACTTTTAAGTATTGAATCGCTAATATGTTGCAAAGGAATATCTAAATAATTACAGATTTTTGGCTCTCGATTCATCACATCCAAAACATCCATTGGGAAACCTGTTGGGAAGGCATAATGCAGACGAATCCATTCTATTCCTTCAACTTTGACCAGAGCTTCCAATAATTCGGCTAGATTACGTTTCTTGTATAAATCAAGTCCATAGTAAGTTAAATCTTGAGCAATAAGGATTAACTCCTTAACACCATTTGCAGCAAGCTTTTCAGCTTCAACAACAATTTCTTCTATTGGCGTACTTTTATGTTTTCCTCGCATTAAAGGAATCGCACAAAAACTACATGGCCTATCACAACCTTCTGCTATTTTTAAGTAAGCATAATTTTTAGGAGTTGTTGTTAAGCGTTCTCCAATCAATTCATGTTTATAATCAGCTCCTAAAGCCTTTAAAAGTCCTGGTAATTCAGTAGTTCCAAAATATTGGTCAACATTAGGAATTTCCTCCTGTAAATCTGGTTTATAACGTTCACTCAAGCAACCTGTAACAAAAACTTTGTCAACGTCACCAGCTTCCTTTTTTTGCATGAAATCTAAAATGGTATTCACACTTTCTTCCTTTGCATTATTAATGAAACCACAAGTATTAATCACGACAATGTTGCCTTCTTCTTCATGAACAACTTCTTTTCCATTAGCTTTAAGCTGTCCCATTAATACTTCGCTGTCATAAACATTTTTACTACAACCAAGTGTAACAACATTGATTTTATTTTTCTTGAGTGATTTTGTACGCATAACTAAATTTCAGGCTGCAAAGATACAACCTTAAACTCCTAATTATTAAACAATCTAATTATAATTTGAAGGTGCTTTTCTTTTTTTAGTGGCTTGCTCATAGGCATAGGCATATTCCAATAACTGCTTTTCAGACAGCCGTTTCCCAATAAATGTCAAACCTTTAGGTTTTCCTTTTTCCGAATAACCCATTGGAACAGTAATAGCAGGATACTCAGCTACTGCAGCCAATCCAGCATGATAGTTATTAATGGACAAAAATCCATCTAGATTGTTTTCTTTTCTCGGATTGTCAAAGAAAGTTCTTCCTTTGGTATGAAGAGAATCTTTAATTTTTGTTAGGAATTCTTCGTCGCCTTCGTCTGCAACAATCCCATTGAATAGTCGTTGTCCATAAGGCATAATTCTTAAAGAATCCGATTTATTAAATTCAATAACATCTGAGACAGATTTTAATTCTATTGATGGATTTGCATAATTAGTAAGGTATTGTGGCAAATCATTTTTCATATCCAAATTTAAAAGACTAATGAAGTTAGAAAGTGAGCGTTCGCCTTCTTCAACTTCAACAATTGTTGCTCCTAATTGCTTTAAATCTTCTAAGGCATTTAGGTATAATGAATCTTTCAACAATCGCTTAAAAGCACCAAAACGTTTACCTTTTAAAGATTTTGATTGTTGCAATTCTTCATAATAAAACCCATTGAGCCACAAGGCGTAAATAGATTTACTGTCAGATAAATCTTCTCCAAACATTGCGTCTAAAAGAATAGCGTTATCTATTACATTTTTAGTCATTGGTCCAGCAGTATCCAATGTTGATGAGATTGGAACAATACCACTTCTACTCAACAAACCAATAGTAGGTTTTAATCCAACAATAGAATTTGCACTAGAAGGTGATAAAATAGAACCTGATGTTTCGCTTCCAACTGCTGCTACTGCAAAATTAGTCGCTGTTGCGACACCACTTCCAGAACTTGAGCCTCCAGTGTCAAAAACTCTGCGACCGTAAGGATTTAAGGTCTGTCCTCCAATTGCACTATAACCACTTGGGCAATCACCACAAAAGAAATAAGCCCATTCACTTAAGTTTGCTTTTCCTAAAATAATAGCGCCTTGTTTTTTTAACTGCTGTACTATAAAAGCATCATCTGCTAAGTTGTTTTGCAAAGCTACTGCACCAGCAGTAGTAGGCATCCCAGAAGCATTGATGTTGTCTTTTAATAAAATTGGCATTCCGAAAATTGGATGTGGAGCATCAACAAATCTTGTTTTGTCAGCTGTTTTCGCCAGCTCAATCGCTTTTGAGTTAATAGAAATAACCGAATTTAAGGACAGCTCATTTTCCCTGTCGAACTTTCTAATACGATAGAGATAGAATTTAGTAAGCCTTTCGTAGTTTAATTTCCCTTCAGCTATATGCTTTTGTAACGTTGGAATATCCTGCTCGATGATTAAAGGCTTAAGATTATTATAATCAGACTCAGAGAAATCCTCAAACTGAGCATTGAGTTGACTCCATAGCTCAGAGTTATTAATATATTTTGAATCCAATACCTTAAATTCCCTAAAGTCTTTTACTTCTGCTTCTTTAAACGTGGTTACTCCAACATTTATGGAATCCGTTGTTGGAGTATTTGATTCAATTTCAGGAAGAGTATTGGTTGCTTTGTCTTCCTTGCACGAATAAAGAGCAATAAGACATAGAGAAAATATAAGTTTACGCATGGTTAGTATTTTGAATAAAAATACTAATTAATTGGTTACACTAATTAAATCGAAAAAAGACTGGCCTTTATTTAAAAAAGCTATCCACAAATTCATATTTGTTGAACACTTGAAGATCTTCAATGCCTTCACCAACTCCAATGTATTTAACAGGAACTTGAAATTCGTCACTAATACCAATAACAACACCACCTTTAGCAGTTCCATCAAGTTTGGTAACAGCTAATGATGTTACTTCTGTTGCTGCTGTAAACTGTTTTGCTTGCTCAAAAGCGTTTTGTCCAGTAGAACCATCTAATACCAACAATACATCATGAGGTGCATCGTCTACCACTTTTTGCATCACACGTTTTACTTTGGTTAACTCATTCATTAAATTAACTTTATTGTGCAAGCGTCCAGCAGTATCTATAATAACAACGTCAGCCTCACTTGAAACAGCAGATTGCAAGGTATCAAACGCAACTGAAGCAGGATCAGATCCCATTTCTTGCTTTATCATAGGTACCTCAACACGATCTGCCCAAACTTGTAGCTGATCTATTGCAGCTGCTCTAAATGTATCAGCTGCTCCTAAAACCACATTTAAACCTTGCTTTTTAAATTGGTGCGCCAATTTTCCGATAGTGGTTGTTTTACCAACTCCATTTACACCAACAACCATAATAACATGTGGCTTCTTCGTCTCAGGAATCGTAAACTCTGTAGCCTCTCCAGAATTAGTTTCAGACAACAGTCCTGCTATTTCTTCTCGAAGTATTTGATTTAGTTCTGAAGTGCCAAGGTATTTATCTTTTGCGACGCGAGCTTCAATTCTATCAATAACTTTAAGCGTCGTGTTTACACCTACATCACTAGTTACAAGGATTTCTTCAAGGTTATCCAAAACCTCATCATCAACTTTAGATTTTCCTGCAACTGCTTTATTAAGTTTGGTAAAAAAAGTCGTTTTGGATTTTTCCAATCCTTTATCTAAAGTTTCCTTTTTTTCAGAAGAGAATATTTTTTTAAAAAAACTCATTTGTATCTTATTTCATGTCATCAAACAAGTAGCAAATGTCTTGCCTAAAATTAGTTTCTGCTACATTGTCATAGTTGGATTGTAAATATAAAAAACAAAAGCCGCTTTCGAGATGAAAGCAGCTTAAATATCTTTAAGACAAGAACTGTTTACTTCTTATTAATGAAGTCGTTTACTTGCTCTGGAGCCATAATTGATTCAACAAACATATAAGCTCCAGATTTTGGAGACTTTACCATTTTTATAGCTTTTGTTAATCTTTTAGATCCTGTTTGTAATGATGCTACTGATTTCTTTGCCATGACTCAAATATTTTTATCACTTGAAATTTTCTGCGAAAATTCCTAATTATTTAATTTCTTTATGAACTGTCATACGCTTTAGAATAGGATTGAATTTTTTAATCTCCATTCTGTCTGGCGTATTCTTTTTGTTTTTTGTCGTAATGTAACGAGATGTTCCAGGTTGTCCAGACTCTTTATGCTCTGTACACTCTAAAATTACCTGAACTCTATTTCCTTTTTTTGCCATTGTCTTATTTATTTAACTATTGGGCTATTATTTGATGAATCCTTTAGCTCTAGCATCTTTTAATACTGCAGAAATACCAAGTCTGTTAATATTCTTTAAAGCAGATGTAGATACTTTTAAAGTTACCCATTTATCTTCCTCAGGAATATAAAAACGCTTCTTGATTAAGTTAGCATTAAATTTACGCTTAGTTTTATTCATAGCGTGTGATACGTTGTTTCCAACCATCGCTTTCTTTCCTGTAAGTTCACAAACTCTTGACATTATTTCTAACTTTAAAAAATTGTTGTTTTTAAACGAGGTGCAAATTTACGAATTCTTTAGTAGTTGACAAATTTTATTTTATCAATTTTTAAAAATTTCTTTCTGCAATAATTCCAAAGCTTTATTTACGGCTTTGTTAATCACTTTTATCCTATGGTTTCCTAGGTGAAATTCTTCTGAAAAAACCTCATTAGGTGTTACTATTGCTATACAAACAGTACCAACTTCTACACTATCATCACCTTTTGTTGGTCCAGCATTTCCAGTCGTTGAAATAGCATAGTCTGTACCAAATAATTGTTGCGCTTGTTTAGCCATGGCTTCAGCAACTTGAGTGCTTACAACCGAATATTTATCTATAATTGATTCATCAACTTTTAAAACATCAATTTTTGCTTGTGTAGCATAACTTACCACGCTTCCTTTAAAATAATTAGAAGCACCTGGAATCGCAGTAATTCGTTCTGCAATTTTCCCTCCAGTACAACTTTCGGCAGTTGCTAGTGTTTTACCTATTTCAGTCAACTTCTTGCCTATAATAGCTTCAATTGAGTGTTCTTCTTCAAAGCCGACAAAAATATCCTTGACTTGAGGCATTAATAACGCTATCTGTTTTTCCATTCCAGTTACTACCACCTTCTTATCCATTCCTTTTGCAGATAAACGTAATCTCACTCTGCCTAAACTTGGTAAATAGGCAAGTTTTATAAACTCAGGCAAATTATCTTCCCAAGCTTCAATTCTAGCTGCTAATCTACTTTCACCTAGTCCATAAGTGTGCAATGTTTTGTGCATTATGAAAGGCAATTTGAATTGTTTTCTCAACTTTGGGATTACTTCGTTTTCAATAAGGGCTTTCATTTCAAAAGGAACTCCTGGAAGTGAAATAAACACTTTTGAACCTTTCTCCATCCACATTCCTGGAGCACTACCAAAACGATTCATCAAGACTTTAGCTTTTGAAGGTACCAAAGCTTGATCGATGTTTACTTGTGATAATTCTTGCTTGATGTATTTTTTCCAGAGTTCTTTAATATTCTCCAGAACAGAAGCGTCTAGAACTAAAGTATCATTAAAATATTCTGCTAATGTATTCTTTGTGATATCATCTTTGGTTGGTCCTAAACCTCCTGTAACAATAATGATATCAGCGTTTTCTTCAGCTTCTTTTAATGATTTCAGGATGTGCTCTTTATCATCTTGAACCGAAGTGATTTGGTATACTGAAACACCTATTTTGTTAAGCTGTGTTGCAATAAAAGCAGAATTAGAATCTACAATCTGACCAATGAGAATCTCATCACCAATTGTTATTATCTCTGCTTGCATTATAAATTGAAGTCTTCCTTGATTTCGGCAGCTGCTCTCTCAACTGCAACCATAACCATCTCAAGTTGCTCTGTAATATCTTTTCCTTTTTGCTCATGCTTTCCCCAATCCTGAACTTCAATAAGCTCATTGAGGACTCCAAGTTCGAACAAATCAATAGTAGGCTTCATTTTATGGGCAGCTTTGTAAGTAGCTAAATAATCAGTACTGTCTGCAGCAATTTTTAAGAGTCTTGCATCAGCTGGGACTTCCTCTAAGAAAGTCATCGCTAATGTTTCGATAAACTCTTGGTCACCACCTGCTAATTCGCGTACTCTATCTAATTTATAATGTTGTTCCATTTATTTTACTGTTATAGAGAACATTTCTTCATTCTCAATATATCCTTTTAATTTATCATTAGCAATTACCTTGCCAACTCCTGCTGGAGTGCCTGTAAAGATAATGTCCCCAATCTTTAAAGTAAAATATTTTGACACATATTCGATTAACTCATCAATTTTCCACAACATTAAGTTGGTATTTCCATCTTGTACAACCTCTCCATTTTTATGCAGTTGAAAGTTAATATCGTTGACATTATCAAAATTGGACTTGGGTAACCACTTCCCTAGTACTGCTGCGCCATCAAAAGCTTTTGCCTTTTCCCAAGGTAATCCTTTTGCTTTTAACTGACTCTGTAAGTCTCGAGCTGTAAAATCAATTCCCAAACCGATTTCGTCATAATATTTATGTGCGAATTTTCTATCAATATGCTTTCCTACTTTATTGATTTTTACCAATATTTCAACCTCATGATGTACATCGTCCGAAAAATCAGGTATAAAAAACGGTTGTTTTTTTAGAAGTATGGCAGTGTCTGGCTTTAAAAAAACCACAGGATCAGTAGGTTTTTCATTTTCCAATTCTTCTATGTGTTTCGTATAATTACGACCAATGCAAATAAGTTTCATATTTTTTAAGATATTAGACCAAAGACCGCTTCGCTTCTAGAAACAAGATTATTTTTACTAAACCACTATCTTGATTCTTGGTTCTTGGTTCTTGGTTCTTGGTTCTTAATCCAATTTATTATTAAACTGTCTTAGTTTTATCGCTGTCAGCACCTTTTTAGTGTATAATGGAAAATCTGCATTAAGCAACCATCCAAAATAACCAGGTTCATCATTAAGCACATCCACTACTCGCTTACCTTTATGTTTCCCAAATGAAAAACATTCCTCTTTTTTCTTGTTATAGGTAATAAAACCAGCAAAATCTGCAAACTTTTTACGAGAGCTAAACTCAGCCAGAAACTTAGTATCATTCTCTAACTCTTCATATCTATCCAACTGTGCTTTCAGAACTTCGTATGTTGCTTTTGTGTCTGCTTCTGCACTATGAGCATCTTCAAGGTTTTCATCACAATAAAACTTATATGCTGCACTTAGGGTACGTTGCTCCATTTTATGAAATATGGTCTGTACATCAACAGCAACTCGGTTTTTCATGTCAAAATCAACCTCAGCTCGAAGCATTTCTTCAGCTAATAACGGAATGTCAAATCTATTGGAGTTGAAACCTCCCAAATCCGAATCCTTTATCATATTATGGATATCTTTTGCCAACCCCTTAAATGTTGGTTCATTAGCCACTTTTTCATTAGTAATACCATGAATAGCAATGACTTCCTTTGGGATTTCCATTTCTGGATTTACCAACCAAGTCTTGCTCTCTTCGGTTCCGTTAGGATATACTTTTAGAATAGAAATTTCTACAACGCGATCTTGAGAAATATTAACTCCTGTTGTTTCCAAATCGAAGAAACAAATGGGTTTTGTTAGGTTTAACTGCATTAATCAACTATTTTGAAATGCAAAAGTACATGATTTTTTTCTTTTGGAAATTCTTAAAAAACAAATTAAAAATTACATGGACTAACGAAGTGGTTACTGATGTAAAACTAAATTTTGCATTTTTTTGTAAGACAAAATTTAGTTTATACAGAAGAAAGGTAAATAGAATGAACAAAAAAGAAGCTTGGGTTTTTAAAAACCTATTGACTTTAACATAAAAAAAAGCGAACTTCGTTTTTACTCCTGAAATAATGAATTATAACTGAAGATCTTCATAAATAATAAGCAATAAAGTGAAAACCATAATAGAAACAGAACGATTATTATTAAGAGAAATCACTCTTGATGATAAAGAGGCGCTATTTAAGTTGCATTCTAATCCAGCAGTACAAAAGTTTACTGGAGAACCTGTGGTGGAATCTATTGATGATATAAAAAAAGCCATAGAAGCAAGAATTATTAACTATAAAAAATATGGATACGGAAGATGGGCTACTTTTTTAAAAGATGACATGCAATTTGTAGGTTGGGCAGGATTGGCATATCTGCCAGAATTTGATGAAACTGATCTTGGTTATAGGTTCTTGCCTGAGTATTGGGGATTAGGTATAGCAACCGAAGCATCGCGTGCCATTTTAAATTATGGATTTGATTCTCTTAAATTAAAAAAGATTATTGCAATTGCCCTTAAAGAACATAAAGCATCGATTAGAGTGATGGAAAAAGTTGGAATGGAGTTCGATAAATTTGCTCCCTACGAACCTGGAAGTGAAAATGCTATCTGGTATTGGTGTGATAAAGAACTTTTAACAAAGAATAAACAATAAAGAAGCCTGGGTTTTTAAGAATCTTGTTTAAATAAATCATTTATCTTTATGAAAATAACTTATCAAATCATGATAAAATTTTTTAGAAAAATTAGACAAAGATTACTTTCTGAAAATAAATTCAGTAAATACTTTATTTATGCTATTGGAGAAATTATTCTTGTCGTTATTGGAATTCTATTAGCCTTACAGTTAAACAATTTAAAAGAACAAAAAAACATCCTAAAGCAAGAGAGAAATGCCTTAGAACTAATACAAGATAATCTTAAAAAAGAAATTAATGACTTAGACCGTTTTGTAAGTCAAAGAATTTCTGATACAACTTATCTAAAAGATGTTTATTATAAAAATTGGGAAGGGATTCCACTTGACTCATTAGGTCTTAAAGGAACTAGTGCTTTTAACTATAAATCATTTAATACAGCTTACGAGGGGCTAAAATCCAATGACAAATTGTTTATTATTCAAAATGAAAACCTAAAAGAAAAAATTATTTTCTATTACGAGCAGCAACGTTATCAATTATTAGATTGGTCAGATTGGCATAGAACCTTCGTTTATAGAGATTTAGAGAATTATATGTTCACAGAATTACCGATAAATCCAAATGAACTGATTGATGATTTGGATTTTTTAAAAACCAAATTGGAGGAAAGGCGATTAAAGTCGCTTATAAGTAACCAAATAGGTTCGTTAAGAAGAATAAATCATACAATTAATGAAGGGAAGGTTTATGCAAATGAGATTATTGATTTAATAGATAAGGAGATAGATACAAGATGGAGAACATCAGATGAATAATATGAACTTAAATAAGTTATTAAATCCACACTCCATCTCTGTCAAATTCTAATCCACTTCTAACTTATATCCAACACCATGTACATTAGTTAGCTTAATGGACTTGTCTGTTTGTAGTTTCTTTCTAAGCTTTGAAATATAAGTATCCAAGCTTCTGCCAACAATAACACCATTATCTTCCCAAACTTGTTTCATTAGGTCTTCTCGTTTAACTATCTGATTAGGCTGAGAAGCAAAAATAGCCAGTAGCTCACATTCCTTTTTTGAAAGACTGATTTCTTCAGCTTGTTTTACTAATTTATTTTGTTCAGGATAAAATTGGAAACTTCCTATTGAGGCATAGTTACCATTATTACTATTAGCTGAATTCTTTGCTCTGTACTTATATAGAATGAATGCCATAATAATCATGGCAGCAATTAGAACATACAATAAGTATGTCAAGCTGTTATTTTTAGAGTTTATTGATTGAGTAAACCTTACACTCACAATATAGCAGGCTTTGCGTAATTGCCTTCCACCACAAGGTACAATGTCCTTATCCACATCTTCTTTCATTTCGTAGCTATAAGCAACCTCGCCATCTTCACATTGTGTGACTTCTGTTAAATAGTACTTAGGTAAGCCTGATTTTTGAAAACTATTCTTAATGACATTAACAAGGCTATCTGGATGAATTGACACTGATTCTTGAAAAGACAGTTGATACTTTTGATCCTCTAATTCCAAAACTGGTTTAACCAAAGATGTGGAATCTTGATTAATCAGTAATAGTTTATGACCAACATCACGTAATGCAACTTTTGTAACTTCAGAAAAGTCCTTATTGCTATCATTTTTGCATGATACTATGCAAAAAAAGAATATAACTAAGGCTAAACTACTAACTAGATATTTGGTGCTGTTATTCATAATTAAATGTAAATAACATACAATTTCTCGACTTTTTACAACTCTTGACACTTCTTTTACATTTTTTTGACATTTTTCTTCTGCCTCTAAAATAGTTTTACCCAAAACTTAAAATATATACTATGAAAAAAATTGTAATTGTACTTGTTAGTCTTACATTACTATCAAATATCTGTGCTGCTCAGGAAAAATTAGATATTAACATTACTAAAAGCACTATTAAATGGATTGGAGAATACACGTTTTATTTTGGTGGACATGATGGTTTTATCAATTTTAAGGAAGGATACTTTATTAAAACTGGAGATGTTATCACTGGAGGAGAATTTATTATTGATATGAATTCAATCATCAATACAGATATTAAAAAAGAAGATGCTAATCTGAGTTTAGTTAATCATTTAAAAGACCCTGACTTTTTTGATGTGAAAAAATATCCAACTACAACATTAGAAATTACTTCGGTTGAGTATTTTGAAAATAATCAAGCAAAGTTTCATGCGAATATGACTATTAAAGGAATTACAAAGTCTATAAATTTTAATGCAGATTTAGATTACCAAAACAAAACGATGACAACACGTTTCAAAATCGATAGAAGAGAATTTGGTGTCAATTATCAAAGTAAATTTAAAGATAGTGTTATTTCTGATGCCATTGGATTTGAAATCAGTATAAGTTTATAAATTTGAGTTATGAAAAAATACACATTATTTAGTTTCACACTGTTATTATCAATAACAATTAACAGTCAGGAAAAAGAAAATTTATCACTATTTGGAACAGACAGCACTTGGATAAAGGAGATTATTGAATTCCCAATCGGTTTTGCTCAAGACATAAAATACGAAGGTTTTGAAGATTTAAGGTTTCCTCCTGGGTGGTCCAAAGAAGAAAGTCCAAACTTTTGGTCTTATGTTTGGGCTTGGAGCGTTAACAATAAGAAAACTTTCACTATAGCTGAATTAGAAAAGAACATTCAGCTTTATTTTGATGGCTTATTAGGTCTTGATTTTTATAAAATAGATGAAAAACCTGTACAAAAAACTAATGCTGTATTTATTGAAAAAGCGCCATCTCAATTTATAGGCAAGGTAAAAACGGTTGACACACGTTATACCAAAAAGCCAATGACACTTCATGCACAGGCAGAAAGCTATTATTGTGAGCAAACAAATAAAGCTGTTATTGTTTTCAGATTTTCACCTCAATCTTTTGAGGATGATGTTTGGAACAGACTTAAAAGTGTAATGCTTATTGATGATTTTTGTAAGCGTTAACTAGTATTGAATACAAATTTATGATGATGAAATACACCTTTTTAATTGTTTTGACATTATTGCTTACCTCATGCAATAACCAAGAAAAAAACAAAATTGTTGATTTAGTCAAAACTGAAGACCTAACTACACAAGGCAAAGGCTTACAAATTGGAAATTACGTAGTGGAAACTTTTGAAGATTCCAAAGGGAACCTCTGGTTTGGTACTTTAGAAAAAGGAGTTGCTAGATACAACGGAAAAGTGCTTAAATATTTTACAACTGCTGATGGTTTACCGAGCAATAGAGTATCAGTTACTATTGAAGATTCAGAAGGCAATTTATGGTTTGGAACTGGAAATGGATTGTCTAAATATGATGGCAAGACGTTTACCAATTTTACCACAAAAGATGGAATTTGTAATAATGTGATAAGCAACTTACTCATTGATAGTAAAGGCGATTTTTGGATTGGAACTTGGAATGGCGTTTGTAAATTTGATGAAAGAAATTTTAAGTCCTTTAATATTCCTTATCCTGTAATAGATACACAAATTAACGAGGATACAAAAAATTGGATTACCGAAATTACTGAAGACTCAAAAGGAAATATTTGGATTGGTCGTGATGGCTATGGAGTAGCCAAATATAATGGAAGTGATTTTACTCACTACACTACAAAAGATGAACTTTACTCCAATAACGTCACTAGCATTGAAGAGGACAAAGAAGGGACTATCTGGATTGGAAATCGTGTCGCAGAAAAAGACAATCCAGATACTAGTAAAAGATTTGGGAAAGGTGGCTTAAATAAACTTGATGGTGAAACATTTACTCATTTCCCAAATATTGATGGCATTAATGAGAATGATGTTTTTGGTATTTACAATGATGATTCAGGTAGCTTATGGATTACCACTATAAGCAATGGTGTTTATAAATATAATGGTTCGACATTTAATAATTATAAAGTACCAAAATCTGCAATGAGTATATTGAAAGATAGTAAAGGAACCATTTGGCTTGGTTGCTCTGGAGGATTATTTAGTATAACTTCAAAAGGAATCAATAATGTAACAACAAATGGACCTTGGGAATAAATTATACTCACAATAAAATCCTTACTTGACTTTGTCAATAAAAAATGCGAACTTCGTTTGCGTCAACTAGATTCTTTAAGTTCCGAAGAACGTTTTCAAGCCATAATGAATATTCATGGTGCTATGCTTATGTTTCAGAATAGTTATTACTTAGCACAGGAAGGCACTTTAGACAAAGAAATTCAGGAGTCCTTAATAGAAATAATTAATGGTATTAAAAGAAGTTCAGGTTTTGCAGTGTTTTGGGAAGCCAGAAAGTCAATATTCCTGAAAGATTTTCAAAACTATGTAGAGGAAATTCTTGCTTCAGATAGAATTAATTCTGAGGCAGTCTATGAATTTGAGAAAACTAATTGAGAAAAAAATATGATTTGCTAAATCTCTCTATTAGAATCCCAAGCCTCTAAATAATCTTTTACAGCTTTTATAAACTGTCCTCCTAATGCTCCATTTACAACACGATGGTCGTATGAATGCGACATAAACATTTTATAACGTATTCCTATAAAATCGCCTTCTGAAGTTTCAATTACAGCAGGCACTTTTCGAATAGCACCTAATGCTAAAATACCAACTTGTGGTTGATTGATAATTGGAGTTCCCATAATACTACCAAATGTACCAACATTGGTTACAGTATATGTTCCTCCTTGAATGTCATCTGGTTTTAACTGATTATTTCTAGCACGATTAGCTAAATCATTGACTTGCTTAGTCATCCCAATTAAATTCAGTTGATCTGCATTTCTAATTACTGGAACAATCAGGTTACCGTCACCTAAAGCAGCAGCCATACCAAGATTAATATTTTTCTTTTTAATAATGTTATCGCCTTGCACAGAGATATTCATCATTGGATAATCACGAAGTGCTTTTGCGACAGCTTCCATGAATATTGGAGTAAACGTTAAGTTTTCGCCTTCGCGATTTTTAAAATCGTTTTTAACTTTATTTCTCCAGTTCCAAATTTTGGTAACATCAGCTTCAATAAAACTTTGTACATGGGCAGATGTCTGTACCGAATCTACCATATGTTTGGCAACCAATTTACCCATTCGGCTCATTTCGATAATTTCATCTTCACCTGAACTAATTGCTGGCTGTACTTGCTTTACTTCTGGAGCTTGAGTTGGCACTTGTTCAGTTCCGTTAGCTTGAGCTTGCTCAACCTTTGGTGCAATTGGAGCTACAGGTTGACTTGTTCTGTTTTCTATATAAGCAAGAATGTCATTCTTAGTCACACGTCCTTCGCTTCCTGTCCCTGGAATTGCATCCAATTCAGCTTGAGTGACACCTTCTTTTTTAGCAATATTTCTAACCAATGGCGAATAAAAACGCTCACCTGAAGATAATACAGGAGCAGTAACCGCTTTTGCAGCCACAATAGTTTCAGCAACTTGAACAACTTCAGGAGCTGGAGTTGGTTCTGGCTGTTTTTCTGGAGTTTCTTGAGTTGGTGCAGCTATTGTTTCATTACTTTCGCCATCAATTTCAATCACTGCAATGGTTTGTCCTACTTGCACAACATCATCAACTTCAAATAACTTCTCAACTAGGACACCATCTACTTCACTTGGCACTTCACTATCAACCTTATCAGTTGCTATTTCCAAAACAGCTTCATCTGCTTCAATAGTATCTCCTACTTCTTTAAGCCATGATGTTATGGTTGCCTCAGCAACACTCTCTCCCATTTTTGGTAATTTCAGTTCAAATTTTGCCATATCTATAATGCAAACGTAGTTTTTAGGTTTCTGCTTGCAAAATTAATGAAAAATCTATTATTCTATTGAACTTCTTCTAATTAATTGTCATCAAACTGAATGACCTTTCCTCTGTTTATAGAGTTATTGCTACCAATGATAAAGTTTGAATTTTTAGGTAAAATTTTAAAACTGAGATTATTTTGTGAGTGAAGATTCTCGATATGTTGTATGATTTCCTTGTAAGTTAAGGTCTGATTATCAAATATAATTTCAGAATTTCCCTGGAAATGTTCAACATGATTTTGAACCAATACCTTCTTACTTAAGGCCTTATTAAGCTTATCATTTGAAGCTTCAGAAATATAGTAGTAGTGTTCAGGTTGAAACTCATCTAACTTCTTTATTTTTCTAAGAAAGTGAGCTACATTAATACCTACCATAACAATAGTATCAAACAGCATATTGGTTCTGAAATGCTTTTTGTAAAACAACATCATAGCACCATAAAATCGTTTGGTGTACTTTTTATCCTTGCTGGTACTTTCTCCTTTAAAATGAATGCAAGTGGTCTCTCCAAAATAATAGTTTTGATATCCAGATTGAAGCAACTTATAGGATAGGTCAATATCTTCGCCATACATAAAATAATCTTCATCAAACCCTTTAACCTGATTGTAAACATCTCGTTTTAAAAACATGAAAGCACCAACCAACACATCGATTTTACCTATATCATCTTTATTTAAATGACTAGCATAATAGTTAGTGGAATTTCCAAAAAGTTTCTGCATAGCGACCTTAACCACTGGAACATTACGCTTGCTTTCAGGCAGGAAAGCTCCAGAACCATCAATTAATTTAGAGCCAATAGCACCACAATCTGCTTTTGTTTTTGCAAAATCCAAAAGTTTGACAAAGGTGTCTTCAGCTACAACTGTATCAGGATTTAAAATACAAACAAATTCTCCTTTGGCTTCCTTAACGCCTTGATTGTTTGCTTTTGCAAAACCAACGTTATCTCTATTTGCAATGAGTTTTACAGAAGGAAACTTCTGTTTGATCATATCGCAACTATCGTCTGGTGAATTATTATCAACTACAATGATTTCTGCATCAATATTAGTAATTGCCTGTTCCACACTCTTTAGGCAGAGCTCTAAAAAGTGCTTGACATTATAATTGAGTATAACAACCGAAAGTGTCATTTATGATTTTAAGGAAATTTCGAATGGAATTCTATTGGTAATACTACGACCTAGTGTAATTTCATCAGCATATTCCAATTCATCGCCAACTGAAATCCCTCTTGCAATGGTCGAAGTAATAACTTCTGTATCTTGAATTTGCTTATAAATGTAAAAGTTAGTCGTATCGCCTTCCATAGTCGAACTTAGCGCAAAAATAAGTTCTTTTACTTGGCCTTGCTTTACCTTTTCAACCAATGAAGTGATGTTTAAATCGTGTGGTCCAATACCATCCATTGGTGAAATTTTCCCTCCAAGAACATGATACAACCCTCTAAATGAACTAGTACCTTCTATAGCCATAACGTCGCGAACATCTTCAACAACACATATTATTTCATTATTCCTGTGAGGATTAGCACAGATTTCGCAAATGGCAACATCACTAATGTTATGACAACTTTTACAGAATTTTATCTCGTTGCGCATTTTAGATAACGCTTCAGCTAAATGCTTGGTTTGGTCATTAGGTTGGCGCATTAAATGCAACACCAATCGTAATGCTGTACGCTTACCAATTCCTGGTAGTTGTGCCATTTCATTAACAGCGTTCTGAAGTATTTTTGATGAAAATTCCATTGGCACGAATTTACAATTTATTCTGAACTTGAATGACTCTCTTTAATCAAGTTTTTACCATTATTTGGATTTTGATTTTTTTAATTTGTAATTTGACGTCCAAATTCAATCCTAAATGAGCGCAACTCAAATTTTAATCTTAATCGCAGCATATTTTGGTGTGCTTTTACTCATTTCTTACTTCACTGGAAAAAATGACAACAACGAGGATTTCTTTAAAGCTGGAAAGCAAAGTCCTTGGTATATTGTTGCCTTTGGGATGGTTGGAGCCTCACTCTCTGGAGTAACATTTATTTCGGTTCCTGGTTGGATTGAAGGGTCGCAATTCAGTTACTTTCAGGTGGTTTTGGGTTATATGTTTGGTTATTTTGTAGTAGCTTATGTATTGTTGCCTATTTATTACAGACTGAATGTTACCTCCATTTATGAGTACTTATTACAGCGTTTTGGAGTCGTAAGTCATAAGACAGGAGCTTTTTTCTTCTTTGTCTCAAGGGTTTTAGGAGCTGCTTTCAGATTATTTTTGGTCGCTATTGTTTTGCAGCAATTTGTATTTAATGCTTGGAATGTACCTTTTGAAATCACAGTAGTTATCTCCATTTTATTGATATGGATTTACACCAATAAAGGAGGTATAAAAACCATTGTTTGGACAGATACGCTTCAAACATTATTCATGATTTTGGCTGTTATCTTATCTATTTACTTTATTAATGAAAGTCTTGGTTGGTCGTTTGGAGAATTTTTAGCGTCTAGTGAATTAAAAGAATACAGTGATATTTTTGTTACTGATAGCTTATTGGAACGTAGCCACTTTATAAAATCTTTTCTTGGCGGAATGTTCATTACCATTTGTATGACAGGCTTAGATCAGGATATGATGCAAAAAAACCTGACATGCAAATCATTAAAAGATGCTCAGAAAAATATGGTATCATTTAGTATTGTTCTTGTAATTGTCACCTTCCTATTTATGCTATTAGGCGCATTACTTTATATATATGCCAATAAACATAACATTTCAATGCCATTAATGGATGGCAAACCAAGAACCGATTTACTATTCCCTGAGATTGCTTTAAATAGTGGTTTAAGTATCACGCTTGCTATTACATTTATGCTAGGCTTAATTGCTGCAGCTTATAGTAGTGCTGATAGTGCGCTAACCTCTTTAACAACATCATTTTGTGTTGACTTTTTAGACATTGAAAAAAAACCAAAAGAAAAGCAAAAAAGCGTACGTAAAAAAGCTCATATAGGAATGAGTGTAATGCTTGTGATTGTTATTATTATTTTTAAATATGTACTCACAAGCAACGTTATTGATAGTTTACTTACAGTCGCTGGATATACGTATGGACCATTACTTGGCCTATTTGCATTTGGGATTTTTACCAAGTACCAAGTAAAAGATAAATATGTTTGGATTGTAGCTTTATGTTCAGTGATATTGATAACTATAATTGGAAATATTCCACCAGAGAATATTGGAGGTTATGTCTTGGGTTACGAATTACTGCCAATAAATGGTCTGCTAACTTTTATTGGTCTAGTACTGATTCGTAGAAAGTAGAACTAAAGTACAGGCAGCTTCAAAATCAATATTGTTTTCTTTTAATAATTGATAAAATTCAGGGTTTTCGGTTCCAGGATTAAAAATCACTCTATTTGGTTTTAGTCCTATGATATAGTCGTAGTATTCCTTTTGACGTTTTGCATTCAAATATAAAGTAACAGTATCCACATTTTTATAATCCTTAAGCTCATTATTAATGTTAACACCTTCAACCTCTCCAGTCTTCAAACCAAATGCAACCGTTTCAAAGTTATTGGCTACCAAGCGTTGTATGGCATAATTTGAATATCTATTTGGTTTTAATGATGCACCAAAAACTAAAGTCTTCTTCATGTAAATGTTAAAAAAATGTTAATGCATGTTAAAAAAAGTAACAGCAATGTAATCTAGTCGTCTGTTAGGTATAAATGTAGTAAAAAGCATTTATAAAAGACAATTCATCAATCAATCAAAAATCAATGAAAAAACTAATCACTTTATGTGCTTTGGTATTACTTATCGTACAAAGCAACTACGCAAACAATTTTATTACAAGTAGCGATTTAGTCGATGGCTCTATATCTGGAAAGGTAATAGATGAATCACTAGACGCCCCTCTTCCTTATGTAAACATCATTATCAAAAATGAAAAAGGAGAAATCGTAACTGGTAGTATTACACAAGAAGACGGAACATTTGAAATCACAAAAATTCCTGAAGGAAAAATTACAGTAACCGCTCAGTACATTGGTTACAAAGCAATTGTAAAAGAGCTAACTATCACTCGTAAAAATCGAAAATTCAACTTAGGAGAGCTTAGATTGGAGGAAGAAGCCGCAAGTCTGGACGAAGTTACAGTCGTAGCTGAAACTTCTACAATTCAACAAAAAGTTGATAGAAAAGTAATCAATATAGGTAAAGACCTAGCTGCATCAGGAACTGCTTCTGAACTTATGGTTGGTATTCCTTCAGTAAGTGTTGATGCTCAAACAGGAGACATAAGCTTAAGAGGTAACCAAAACGTACGTGTTATGGTAGATGGGAAATTATCTAACATTCCAACAGCTCAATTACTTAAGCAAATTCCATCAAGCGCCATAAAATCGGTAGAGTTAATTACCAATCCATCTGCTAAATACGATCCAGATGGTATGAGTGGTATCATAAACATTGTCCTGCATAAAAACACCATGGTAGGATTCAATGGTAGCCTTGCAACTAATTTTAGCTATGAATTAGAGCCAAAATTCAACAGTAATCTTAGCTTGAACTACAGAAATGGCTTATTCAACTTTTATGGAAACTACAGCAACAACATTTCTAAAAATGCCAATTATGGTTTTATTGATAGAATTGACCAAGATATCCTCCAGGAAGTTGATATTTTAGATAGTAGAAAATCTCATGTATTTAAAGTTGGTGTCGATTACTATTTAAACGAAAAAAACACCATTTCAGTTTTCGCTAATCGTAATTTATTTGATGGTGGAACAACAGGTGGAACAGATATTTTCTATGCTGACAACACAGAACAGAACCAAGGGTTTGATAGTGCAGGTGACAATGTTTCTGAACAATACAACTTTAACTATTCGTTAGATTTTAATAAAGAAGGTAGAAACTTAGAATTAGAAGTTGACCATAATATGTATGATGGTGATACTTATACAGATAATTTATTCGCAGGTAATGCTCCTAACATACGATCTAACTTCTTTGAAGACACTCACACTGAAAGAAACCGTACTTCAATTAACTTAGATTACGTAGATCCTTTATCAGAAACATCTAAACTAGAGTTTGGTTTACAAGCAAGATTGTTTGATAATATTACGGATTATGAATCTGATGGTCGTTCACAAAACGAAGATGGCGATTATATTCCATCGTTAACATATTTTGATTATAGTAGAGACATTTATTCAGCTTACGTAAACTATAGTAAGAAAATTAATAAGTGGAACATTCAATTAGGATTACGTGCAGAAACTGTAAATGTTGAAACATTAGCAAAGGAAACAGATCTTACAACAAATAGCACAACAGATATTCCTTTTGATAATGACTATGTTCAAGTGTATCCATCAGCATTTATAACCTATAATGCTTCAGAGAAGAATTCATTTCAGCTTAGTTATAGCAGACGTATTGACAGACCTGGAGTTGGACAAGTAAATCCATTACCAGAATTTAATACGCCATTAATTTCTAAATTTGGTAATCAGGATTTATTACCACAGTTTACTAATTCATTCGAAACAAATTATACAAGAAATCTTGAAAGAGGAAGTATTACTGCTGGAGTATTCTATAGAAGAATCAATGATGAAATTTCAACAGTTGTATTGGTTGATAGAGCAGATTTTAATCGTTTAATTTTAACTGACGATAACTTTAACAATACATCTTCTTATGGTTTTGAAGTTTCAAGTAGCTACAGACCAACAAACTGGTGGAGCATCAATGCTAGTTTTGACTTATATTCTCAAACGCAAAAAAGTATTAGTGAGCGTTTAACTGCACCTGCAGATACAGCAACAGAAGATGATATAATACTTGAAACTGTATCAGTAGATAACGTTGCATATAACTTTAGAATGTTTAACAACTTTAGAGTAAGCAAGAGCTTATCGTTTACAGCATTTGGTTTTTATAGAGGAACCAACGAGAGTATACAGTTTGATGTAAAAGCTATGAAGTTTGTAAACTTAGGAATGCGTTATACTTTCTTAGAGGGCAAAGCAACTTTTAGCTTTAACTACAATGACGTGTTCAATACCATGAAATTTCAAGCAGATGCTTATAGACCATTTAGACAAAATGTAGAGTTTAACTGGGAAAGTAATATCTGGAGTGTTGGACTTAACTATCGCTTTGGTGGTGGAAAATATCGTGCTAAATCAAGAAAGCAACGTGATAATGACGAGAAAGAAGGAGGAGGAATCTTCTAAACATAACTCAATTAATAACCTACATAATAGTTGATGGTTAGTGTTAATGTTTGGTTATTAATAAGAAAACCCGAAGTGACTTACTTCGGGTTTTTATTTGTAAAATGTTAAAGTTTGTATAAAATCAAAACTCAATGAAATAAAACAAGACTTTTTACGTCTTATATACAAGAACATTTTTAGTAAATGTTAATGTTGGTTAATAGCTAAAAAACCTGAAACAGACTTGTTTCAGGTTTTTTTAGTATCCAGAACCACTAAACTCAACTACAACTGTATCTTTTTCTACTTCAAATTTCACCCAACGATCAAGAGAACCTCCATTCGTATAATAACCTCTTTTAAAAATTTCTTTTTTCCCATTAGAGCGCGTAAATTCTAAAAAATAAGCACCATCAGTTTTATTATATTTCATCGATAAAAACTCGGACATGATTTCGTTTGGTTCAATCTTTTCGATTTCAATAATATTTAATTTTTCAGATGTTGTGAATTTTACATTAGTAATTTCAGCATTAGATTTATTAACTATTTCAAAATCAATACCATTTTTTTTGAGTAAATAACACGAATTTAAAGTCAAAAAAAGAATAATTACAGAAAGTCTTTTAGTCATAATTTTTTTGATTGGATTCCTGCCTTACTGACGCTTCGGTCAGTACAAGTCGCAGGAATTTAGTTACCACTTAATAATGACACTTCCCCAAGTAAAGCCACTACCAAAGGCAGCCAATACCACATTATCCCCTTCTTTTATCTTGCCTTCTTCCCAAGCTTCGGTTAAGGCTATAATTACTGATGCTGCAGTAGTATTACCATATTTCATGATATTATTAAACACTTGGTCATCAGACAAGCCAAATTTCTTCTGTATAAATTGTGCTATACGCAAATTCGCTTGATGCGGAATCAACATATCAATATCATCTTTTTGTAATCCGTTTTTCATTAATCCTTCGATAATAACCTCGCTAAACCTAACTACTGCATGTTTAAATACAAAGGTGCCATCCATGTATGGAAAATAAGACAAATCATCATCGCCAGCTTCCAAAATTTCAGGAACCCAATGCCTAATACTTGGTGCCTCAACAATGAGTTTATCAGCATACTTTCCTTCACTATGCAAATGGGTTGATAAAATCCCTTTAGTAGTATCTTCTTCTCTAGAAAGTACACAAGCTCCTGCTCCATCACCAAAAATTACAGTTACACCTCGTCCACGCGTACTTTTATCCAATCCGTTGGAATGATATTCCGCGCCAACAACTAAAATGTTTTTGTACATTCCTGTTTTTATAAACTGGTCAGCCACAGAAATGGCATACACAAATCCAGAACATTGGTTTCTGATATCTATGGCTCCAACATTTTTCATGTCAAGCATATCTTGAATCTGTACACCACAACCAGGAAAATAATAATCTGGTGTCATCGTAGCAAATACGATAAAATCAATATCATCCTTAGTCAATCCTGAACGTTCAATTGCCATTCTTGATGCCTTTGCTCCCATTATAGCAGATGTATCTTCAGAGCCTTCCTTTATCCATCGTCGTTCTTTTATTCCTGTTCGTTCCTGAATCCATTCATCATTTGTATCCATCATTTTGGACAAATCATCATTTGTAACCACATGTTCTGGAACATATTTACCTAAGCCTATAATTTTTGAATTATACATAGTTAATTTTTTATGCGAAATATAAATTTACAAATAATGAGCGTAATAAAACCATAAGCCATAAACAAAAATGAAATACATAGTAAAATGGTTTTTATCCATGAATAATTTTAACAGAGTTTCCCCTTTTATTAAATGTTGAATTTCAGTATCTTCAAGCTCGCAAAAAATACATTTACCATCATGAAGACTTTATTAAAATTAATGAGCATATTATTTGTTCTTACTGGTTATGCTCAGGACAACTTAAATTATCAATTACCTCACGACAATATTTTGGAACTGGCAGATGCTCCACTTGCTCCTTCTTTAAGAATGGATAGCAAAAGTGATAAGATGCTATTTCTTTACAGAAGCAATTTTAAAAGTATAGCAGAACTATCTGAAACCGAAATGCGCCTTGGAGGCCTTAGAATCAATCCAGTAACAAATATTGGAAGTCGACAAAATTACTACACAGACATTAAAATTAGAAATGGCAGAAATAACGACAATGTTGCTGTAAATGGACTTCCAGAAAATGGTCGCTACGCTTACTTTAGTTTTTCTCCAAACGAAACCAAAGTAGCATTTACTAACACCACTGAAACTGGTGTTGAGCTTTGGGTTTTAGATTTTGATACTGCAACAGCTTCAAAACTAACTGATGCCACAATAAATGCTAATATGAGAAGTCCGTTTGCTTGGTTTAAAGACAACAATTCGCTTCTTGTAAAAATGCTTTCAAACAATAGAAAACCACTAATAGATACAAAAACAGCAGTACCTTCAGGACCTACTATTTCTGTAAGCGAAAAAGGTGTTAAAGCACAAAACAGGACATATCAAGATTTATTAAAAAATAGAAACGATGAGCACAATTTTGAGCAGTTGGCATTATCTCAATTGTATAAAGTATCATTGGGTGGTTCAAAAACCAAATGGAAAGATGATGACATGTATACAGGTATGTCATTCTCACCTGACGGAAAATATATTATGGTAAATACCATACAAAAGCCATTTTCGTATATCGTAACCTATGGTCGCTTTCCATCTAATACCAATATTTATGATACTAACGGAAACTTAGTTAGTGAGTTTTTAAAAGTTCCGCTGATTGAGGATTTACCTAAAGGCTTTATGGCAACTAGAACTGGAAAACGAAGTGTGTCATGGAGAGCAGACAGACCTTCAACTTTATTTTGGGCTGAAGCATTAGATGGTGGTGATCCAGCAATTGATGTTGCCTATCGTGACGAAGTTTTTGAGTTGAACGCTCCTTTTAATGGAACCCCAAAGTCACTTGTAAAACTTAAACAACGATATGCTGGAATTGTTTGGGGAGATGATAATACTGCAATAGCTTATGATCGCTGGTGGAATACCAGAAACTCAAAAACTTATGTGTTTAACCCTTCAGATAATAATGAAACGCCTTCAATAATTTGGGATAGAAACTATCAAGATCGTTATAGCGACCCTGGAAATTTTGCCACAAAAAGAAACGAATATGGAAGATATACCTTAGAGCTGGATGGTAGCGATGCATATCTTATTGGTGCAGGTTATAGCAAAGAAGGGAAATTCCCTTTTATAGACAAAATCAATCTTAGCGATAAACAAACAAAACGTTTATATCAATCTACTGAAACCAATAAATTAGAAAACATCAATGACATCCTCGATGTGAAAAAAGGTGAGATTTTGGTTCGTGTTGAGTCTAAAAATGAGTTTCCAAACTATTTCGTTAAAAACATAAAGCGCAAAAAAGGAGCAGTTCCATTAACAAGGTTTGAAAATCCATTTAAAAGTATACAGAATGTGCATAAAGAAGTCATCAACTATAAGCGCGATGATGGATTAGACCTTTCAGGAGAATTATACTTACCAGCAGATTACGAAGAAGGCAAAAAGTATCCAATGATAGTTTGGGCTTATCCAAGGGAATATAAAGATAAAAGTAGTGCCTCACAAAGCACATCCAATCCAAACCGTTTTACATATCCATCTTATGGATCACCAATTTTTTGGGTCACTCGAGGCTATGTAGTACTTAACAATGCTTCATTTCCAATTGTAGGTGAAGGCGATAAAGAACCTAACGATAGTTTTAGATCACAATTGGTTGCCAACGGAAAAGCTGCCATTGATGCTGTTGACAAATTAGGATATATTGACAGAAGCAGGGTTGCTGTTGGAGGACACTCTTATGGAGCGTTCATGGTGGCAAACCTTCTATCCCACTCCAATTTATTTGCGGCAGGAATAGCACGAAGTGGTGCATATAATAGAACATTAACTCCTTTTGGCTTTCAAAGTGAAGAACGTAGTTATTGGGAGGCTCCTGACGTTTACTATACCATGTCTCCATTTATGCATGCAGACAAAATGAAAACACCAATGCTATTAATTCATGGTGAAGCTGATAATAACTCAGGAACATATCCTTTACAAAGTGAACGTTATTTTAATGCGCTTAAAGGACTTGGCGCTCCTGTAAGGTTAGTTATGCTGCCAAAAGAAAGTCATGGCTATAGAGCAAGAGAATCGGTTATGCACTTACTTTGGGAGCAAGACCAATGGCTTGAGGAACATGTAAAAAACAAACCAACAGTAACCAATACTGAAAAAACGTTAAAAAATTAATTTTTTAAAGCCATTCAAATCTGAATGGCTTTTTTATGTCAACTTGTCACAAAATAACAAATGGTATTTTTTTTGTCTATAAAATATAAACTATTCAAATAATATAAATTTATATATCATGGCAAAAGGAAATATTAATGTTTCGGTTGAGAATATCTTTCCGTTAATTAAAAAGTTTCTATACTCAGATCACGAAATATTTTTACGTGAACTAATAAGTAACGCAACAGATGCGACAATGAAGTTGAAGCACCTTACCAATATTGGTGAGGCCAAGGTTGAATATGGCAATCCGCAAATTGAAGTAAAAATTGATAAAGATGCCAACAAACTTCATATCATCGATCAAGGTCTTGGTATGACTGCTGAAGAAGTTGAAAAATACATTAACCAAGTAGCATTTTCTGGTGCTGAAGAATTTTTAGACAAATACAAAGATAAAGTCGATGATGCTGGCATCATTGGTCATTTTGGTCTTGGTTTTTATTCTGCCTTTATGGTCGCTGATAAGGTTGAAATCATCACAAAATCTTTTAAAGATGAACCTGCTGCACATTGGACGTGTGATGGAAGTCCTGAGTTTACTTTAGAAGCTCATGACAAAACCGAAAGAGGTACAGAAATCATTCTTCACATCGCAGACGACGAAAAAGAATTTTTAGAAGAATCTCGAATTCGTGAACTGTTAACCAAGTATAACAAGTTTATGCCAATTCCAATCAAATTTGGAACTAAGGAAGTAAACGACTCAGACTTCACACCTAAAACAACAAAAGACAAGGATGGTAAAGAAACGACTGAGCCTCACAAACAAATAACAGTTGATAATATTATTAACAATCCTAATCCTGCTTGGACCAAACAACCAGCAGATTTAGAGGATCAAGATTATAAAGATTTTTATCGCGAATTGTATCCAATGCAATTTGAAGAACCATTATTCAACATTCATTTAAATGTAGATTATCCTTTTAATCTTACTGGAATCTTGTATTTCCCGAAGATGACGAATGATTTGAACATGCAAAAAGATAAAATTCAGTTGTACCAAAACCAAGTGTTCGTAACTGATAATGTTGAAGGTATTGTACCAGAATTTTTAACGATGCTTCGTGGTGTGATTGATTCTCCAGACATTCCGTTAAATGTGTCTCGTAGTTATTTACAAGCAGATGGTGCTGTGAAAAAGATTTCATCTTACATTACTCGTAAAGTAGCTGATAAGCTAAAATCGTTGTTCAATAATAATAGAGAAGATTTCGAAAAGAAATGGGATGACATAAAAATTGTTATTGAATACGGAATGCTTTCAGAAGAAAAATTCTTTGAAAAAGCTGATGCCTTTGCATTGTATCCTTCAGTTGATGGTAAGTATTATACTTATGATGAGCTTTATAATAAAATTAAAGCTAATCAAACTGACAAAGATGACAAGCTCGTGATTTTATATGCTGCCAACAAAGATGAGCAACATAGTTATATTGAAGCTGCAAAAGCAAAAGGTTATGAAGTATTGTTATTGGACTCTCCTATCGTGAGCCATTTAATGCAGAAATTGGAAACAACAAAAGAAAACATTTCGTTTGCTCGTGTAGATGCTGATCATATTGATAATTTAATCAAAAAAGACGATACTAAAATTTCTAAGCTTTCTGATGAAGAAAAGACAAAATTAGATGAGTTATTGAAAGAGGTAGTGCCTTCTGAAAAATTCATGGTACAATTAGAAACTATGGATAGTGATGCTGCTCCTTTTATGATTACTCAGCCAGAATTTATGCGTCGTATGAAAGAGATGCAACAAACTGGTGGAGGCGGAATGTTCGGAATGGGTAACATGCCAGAAATGTACAACTTAGTTGTAAACACCAATTCAGAATTGGTTGGTGAAATTTTAGGCACCAAAACGCGTAAAAAACAAGAACGTTTGATTAATCAGAGTTTGGATTTGGCAAGATTATCACAAGGTTTACTAAAAGGTGAAGAGTTAACAAACTTCATTAAACGCAGTTACGACATGATTAAGTAGCTTGTCTTTTCTGCTCGAGCAGAAAATCCATATATATCCTAAAACCACTTCACTTGAAGTGGTTTTTTTATTGGTACAAACAGTACAAAGCCTTATCAACTGTAACATTTGTTACATTCCATCATGACAATTATCATGTTTATTCACGTCTTGTATGAGTAATTTTATATCATAAATTTTAAAACAATGAAAGAGCTACTCATATTAGGAGCAGGAACATCTGGAACAATGATGGCAAATCATCTTCGAAAAACACTTTCAAAAAAAGAATGGAATCTAACAATCGTAGATCAAGAAGAAACGCATTATTACCAACCTGGTTTTTTATTCCTCCCTTTTGATTTGTACAAAACAAAAGATGTCAAAAAGAAAATTGATAAGTTCATTCCAAAAGGAGTTAATCTTATTCAAGAGAAAATAGAACGCGTAGATAAGGAAAATGATTTAGTGTTACTTCAAAACGAAGATGTATTACATTACGATATCTTAATCATTGCCACAGGAACTAATATTGCACCAAATGAAATTGAAGGCATGCTTGGCGACCATTGGCATGAGTCAGTTTTTGATTTTTACACATATGAAGGAGCAAAAAACCTTCGTAACAAACTAAGAACTTGGCAAGGAGGTAAATTAGTAGTTCATATTTCTGAAATGCCTATAAAATGCCCTGTGGCTCCTTTAGAGTTTGCGTTTTTAGCTGATTCATATTTCATAAACAAAGGCATACGAGACAAGGTAGATATTACTTTTGTAACACCAATGTCTGGTGCATTTACAAAACCTAAGGCGACTGAAGCTCTTAATTATTTATTGGGTCAAAAAAACATAAAAGTAGTTTCTGACTTTAATATTGAACGAGTTGATGGTAAAAACAAAAAAATTATTGACTACGCAGAAGATGAAATTGAGTACGATCTTTTAGTGACTGTACCAACAAATATGGGCGATGAAATGGTTGAGCGTTCTGGATTTGGAGACGAACTTAATTATGTTCCTACACATAAAAACACGTTACAATCAACAGTAAAAGACAACATATTCGCAATTGGTGATGCTACTAATCTTCCAGCTTCAAAAGCAGGATCAGTTGCGCATTTTGAAGCGGAGATATTAACAGAAAATATTAAGCGATATATTGAAGGAAAAGAACTCAAAAAAGAGTTTGATGGACATTCCAATTGCTTTATTGAAACTGGACATGGAAAAGCTTTGTTAATAGACTTTAACTATACTCAAGAACCTGTAAAAGGTACGTTCCCTCTTCCAGGAGTTGGTCCATTAAGCTTACTAAAAGAAACGCACCTGAATCACTTGGGAAAACTAGCTTTTAAATGGGTGTACTGGAATATGCTCATAAAAGGAAAACACATACCTTTTGTATCTGCTAAAATGGATACAGCTGGTAAACAAATAGAAGAAACAATAAATTAAATATTAGTACGATGGTAGTAGAAAAAATATATGGAGAACTCTGTGTTACATGTAACGAACAAGGTTACTTAACAGATTTAAATCAATGGACTAAAGAAGTTGGTATTGAAATAGCCAAAGAAGAAAACATTAAAATGACAGATAAACATTGGGAAGTCATAGATTATCTTCAAGACCAATGTAGAAAAGAAGTCCCACTCAGCATCAGAAAAATTGGAAAAAGTGGTGTTGTTAGCATTAAGGAATTCTATCAGTTATTTCCAAAAGGACCTCTGAAAATTTCAAGTAGAATTGCAGGAATTCCAAAACCTGTTAGCTGTATTTAAAAACTTAAAAAAAGTATTGTCATGGAAAACACAATCGAAAATCCAGAAACCAAATCAATAGACGATAAAAAACCCATCAAAAAAATGATGCTCATTTTATCTAAAGCAACTATAGATAATGTATATGCATGCTTTATTTTAGCAAATGGTGCAAGAATGGAAGGTATAGAATCTGAAATATTTTTTACATTTTTTGGCTTAGAAGCCATTAATAAAAAGAAACTAGAAAAACTCCATGTAGCAACAGTTGGTAATCCTGGAATGCATATTCCAACAATGCTTGGTGGTTTACCAGGAATGGAAGCACTTGCAACAAAAATGATGAAATCTGAAATGGAAAAATTAGACATTCCTCCAGTTGGAGAATTTTTAGAAATTTTATCTGCTTCAGGCACGAAACTTTGGGCTTGTAAACTAGCCATGGACATGTTCCATTTAGATAAAGAAAACCTGATTGATGATTTAGATGGTGTTTTAACTGTTGGTGATTTTTATACAAGAGCGCAAGGAGATAGTACTCAACTAATGTTTATTTAATTAACTCAATTATGAGTTATAAAAACCACTTCGTTTGAAGTGGTTTTTTTATTGACTTTATCATTTAAAAAACCGAACTTCGTCAATCTTTTGTTGAATTTATACTTATCAACTAATACGTGATATGACTTATAGAATATTTTTTTTAGCTGGACTGACTCTTTTTTTAATTGGTCAAATTATTCTAGCTCAGGGCAATGATTTTGTGTACGCTCAAAAACCAATAGATTTTGCCCATTGGTTTTTGTTATTAGGAGTAGTTTTTTTGATTCCTCAAGTGGTATCGTTTCCTAAAAAAATATTTAGTTATATAGGAATTCCTATGACACTTGCTGGAATTGCATGCATTATTGGTATGTGTGTATTAGATTTTATTTGGTGGAGCTTTCCAACTGAAGAAGCACGAATTGAATTTACCAATCATGTCTCAAATGTACCTTCAATCTGGAAGCCTTTTATTACCATTGGTTCCAGTTCTAAAGTATTTAATATTGGACTTTTACTTTTGAGCTTTAATTACTTCAAAAGAGATAAATTAGGAGTTATTATTATTTGCATTGCAACACTTATTTTATTGCACGTCATCCCAATGTATTTTAGATTGGTTTCAGGATACTCCTTGACTTTATTAGGTTTCGCATTAATATTCTTGAGAAAATCAAAGAATATTGATGAACAGCAAAATTTATAATATACTTCTTAATATTCTCAAACTCAGTAAAACAGTCACTTCACTCATTGAAACGGCTCGTTTACTAAGTTCATGTTTCTAAACACCTAGTAAACATGTAGGTTTGGTGTATATTAACATTTAAACCTTACATCATGGAAAATCAATTACGTTTAAGCGTCAAATCACCTTGTTCAGAAAACTTTAATCAATTCTCTCCAACTCAAGCTGAAGGATTTTGTGGTTCATGTCAAACAGAAGTCATTGACTTCACAAAAATGAAAGAACAAGAAATAATTGATTATTTTAGTAACAGCAATACAAAAGACACTTGCGGAAGATTCAGTAACAAACAATTAAAAATTTACGATATGAAAACTAAGAGAAGTAAAAAAATGAGCCTATTAACAGGCATTGGCTTAGCATGTTTAACGTTATTTTCGTTTACAACATTGCAAGCGCAACAAGCAACTAGCAATAATGCACAAACAACATCAGTGCAAGATAGCTTTGTGGTAAAAGGCAATATAGCAGACGAGACAGGACCACTTCCAGGTGTAAATATTGTTTTACAAGGCACAAGTGTAGGAACAACAACAGATATTGATGGAAATTTTCAATTTCCTCAAAAGCTAAAAAAAGATGATGTACTGCTTTTAAGTCATATTGGATATGAATCTAGAAGAATTGTAATTAAGGATCAACAATCAGCTTCAAATATTCAATTGAAAATTGATATGGAATTAACTGAAATTGTAATCACTGGAAAAGTGGCAACGAAAAAAGTGTATTCCTCAAAGAAAAATAAAGACCAATAGAGGTAATGAAAAAGATACTCCTTTTCATATCACTAACTATTATAAATAGCTCTATTGCTCAAATATCTGATTTTAAAGACATCGATTTTGCAGCAGCAGATAATATTGCAGAAATGTACGAAGGTGAAAAACTGGATAATATCGCATTGCTAGCATATAATCTCACACATAATTTACCAACAGATGCTGAAAAATTTAGAGCTATTTATACTTGGGTTTGCAATAATATTGATGGCGACCCAAAACAAGACAACGAAGTCATTGCCAAACGAAAAGAGTTTAAAAACGATTATGCAGCCTATTTAAAATGGCAAAATGAATTTAAAAAAATTGCCTTTGATAAATTATTTAAGCAAAAAAAAACCATGTGTACAGGTTATGCTTACTTAATTAAAGAGCTTTGTTTTATGGCAAATATTGAATGCAAAATTATTGATGGTTATGGTAGAACGACTGCAAGTAATGTCGATAATTTGGACTTAACAAATCACTCATGGAACGCCGTTAAACTAAATAACAAATGGTACTTGGCTGATGCCACTTGGTCTAGTGGATATTTTGATGATTATAATGTGTTTATAAACGATTATAATGATGGCTATTTTTTAACAGACCCAATATTATTTGCTCAAAGTCATTACCCTGTTAACAAAAAATGGCTACTAAATGATACCTTAATAAATTCTGAGTTTGTGGCATCACCTATAGTTTATGGCGAAACATATAAGCATAAAATAATTCCTGTGAGTCCTCAGAAATTAAACTTATCTGCTAAACGATTTTCTGAAGTTGAGTTTAGTTTTAAAGCCCTAAAAGATATTGATCTTGATAAGATTTCTATGGTACAAATTATGGGAGTTAAGGAAAAGCCTTTTAAAATTTATGACATCAAAGAAGATAATGGCTTAGTAAGTTTTAAATACAAGTTTAAGTATAAAAAACACTACGATGTGCATATCAAAATTGACGATGACTATGTGGCAACCTATACCATAAAAGTATCAGACAAATATGCAACTCATTGACTTTGTCAGAAAAAACAGCTAACTTCGTTTAACAGTCGATAAACTTCAATTAAAACTGAATTTATCTTAACATTAAACGAACCTTGAAAATTATTTCTACAAATATTGCCAAACCCAAATTTGTTACCATTAATGGTAAACAACAAAAAACTGGTATTTTTAAAGAGCCAACTAATACACCTATTTACTTAGATAAAGAGGAAGTAAAAGGTGATGAGATCTCAAACAGACAAGTTCATGGTGGTGAGTTTAAAGCTTGTTATTTGTTTTCAGCAGGTAATTATTCGCATTGGAAAAACTTATATCCAGATCTCAATTGGGATTATGGCATGCTAGGCGAAAACCTAACCGTCGAAGGTTTAGATGAATCGCAATTATATGTTGGTGATATTTACAAAGTAGGCGATGCCATCATACAAATAACACAGCCACGAGAACCTTGTACTACTTTTGCAGCAAAAATGGGTTCAGCTGAGATAATGCCACAGTTTATTGCACATGGTAAACCTGGAACTTATGTGAGAGTTTTACAACAAGGTAATGTAACAGCTGGTGACACTATTGAGCTTGTCGAAAAAGCAGAAAATAGCATTTCCATAGCTGACTTTTTTAAACTTTTGTTTGGCAGAAACAAAAACCAAGAACATTTGCAGCTCATAGTTGAGAAAGAATCTGTTCCATTACGCAAACGAATGCAATTAGCGAGGTTTATAAAATAAATACGGTTAAGTGTAACTATTAATCGTGGTTGTCGTCGAATAACTAACATTCAACTTTCAAAAATTAAAATCCATGAAAATTCAAGACTTTTTCAAAATTACCATTTTTACTTGCCTTTGCTTTTTTATTTTAGGAACATCCGAAGCACAAAATTTGAGCTCTCAAGTAGATGAATACTTGCTTTCGCATAGCCAACCAGATGCTCCAGGTGCTTCTATCTTAATTGCCAAGGATGGTAAAGCTATTTATAAAAAAGCTGTAGGAATGGCAAATTTAGAACTCGATGTGCCATTGTCAACAGATCATGTTTTTGAAATTGGATCCATAACCAAACAATTTACAGCTGTTTCTATATTAATGCTAGAAGAACAAGGAAAGCTAAAAGTAGAAGATGACATCACTAAATACATTCCTGATTATCCAACACATGGAAAAACAATAACCATCCATCACTTACTTAATCATACTTCAGGCATAAAAAGCTATACTAGCATGGAAAGTTTTATAAAGCATGCTCGGACAGATATGACACCAACAGAACTTATTGATGTGTTTAAAAATGAGCCAATGGATTTTGAGCCAGGTGAAAAATTCTTATATAATAATTCAGGATACATTTTGCTTGGTCATATTATAGAAGTGATTTCAGGGCAGAGTTATGCAGATTTTATTCAAGATAACATATTTACTAAGTTAGGTATGAAGAACTCTTACTACGGAAGTATGAAAAAAATCATTAAAAATAGAGCTTCTGGTTATCAAGATAGAAATGGTTTTGTAAATGCCGATTATTTAAGCCTCACCTTACCTTATGCAGCTGGATCTATAATGTCTACGGTTGATGATTTACTGATTTGGCAAAACGCTATTAGCGCAAACAAACTCATTAAAAGAAGTAGTTTAGAAAAAGCAATCAATGGTTCGAGCTTAAATAATGGCGAAAAAATTCCTTATGGTTATGGATGGATAAAAGGTTCTGTAAATGGCTCTGACACTTATGAGCATTCAGGTGGTATTTTCGGTTATGTTACAAATGGCATCTTTTTACCAAAAGAAAACATGTATGTTATTGGGCTTTCAAATTGTGATTGCAGTAATGTTGGTGAAATAACCACAAAAATTGCAGCAATGGCCATAGGAAAACCTTTTCCTAACAAAAAAGATGCAATTAAATTAAGTGAAGAAAAACTTGATAAATGGACTGGAGTTTATGAGTTTGAAGGTGGTGTATTTCGCTTTATAACCTTAAACGGAAATCAATTAAAAAGCCAAAGGGAAGGTAGTGAGGTTTTTGATATTTACCCAATGTCTGATGACCATTTTATTTTTGAAGAAGGTACCATTTCATATCAATTTGGAATGAATAAAGATGGTTCTAAGTATGTTGTTATGAATTCGAACGGAAATGAATCCAAAGGAAAAGAAGTTGAATATATAGATGCTCCAAAAGAAAAGGAAGCTATCTCTCTAGCTCCTGAAGTTTTAAAACAATATGAAGGGAAATATGAGTTAGCACCAACGTTTCATATTGTAGTAACAGCCAAAGAAAATCAACTCTTTGCTCAGGCTACTGGACAACCAGAATTTGAATTATTTGCTGAATCTGAAACTACATTCTTTTTAAAAGTTGTTCCAGCATCAATAGATTTTAATAAAGATGACAACGGAAATGTAACCAGTTTAACCTTGCATCAAGGAGGACAAGATATGAATGGTAAAAAGATTGATTAAATTTTGAATATTTAATAAAAAATTTAAAACCTACATCTTTTTTGATGTGGGTTTTTATGTTTAAAGTCAGTATCTTTCGAGTAAATAATCACCTAAATGAGTCAAGATTATAAAAAACCAGAATTTAAGGAGCTCTTAAAGAGGCTTCAGGAAGAGAGTTGGCAATTGGAATTACTTATTTCTGGTTTTGCCATTTTCGGTTTATATACTGCTCTTTCAAGTATTGAAATAGAGGTTTTAGACGCTCAGCTTTCTCAGCAAATTTATGCATTTGTTGTTTATTCTATTCTTTGGGCTTCATGTAAGATTTTAATTTTTAATCTTTTGTTACATGTACTATTACGTGGTATATGGATTGGTGCTTTAGGTTTACGTTATGTCTCAGGAGATATTGATTATGATAGTTTAAAGTACAGTCCTAAGTTTACAAGGTACTTAAAAAAACGTGTTGGCTCTTTCGATAAATACATAGCTACATTAGAGAATTATTGCAGTGTCATTTTTGCAATTTCATTTCTACTCATTTTTTATGTATTGGCGATAACATTTACTATAGTTGTTATTGCTTTAATTGCTAATTATTTAATTGGCTCCGACGACTTACCTAGTTGGCTGTCACAAGGTGTTGGAATTAGCCTCATGCTGTTCGTGATTTTTGGAATGTTTTTTACATTAATAGACTTTATTACTCTTGGTTTTTTAAAAAAGAAAAAATGGATTTCAAGAATTTACTTCCCAATATATTGGGTGTTTAGTTTTATCACCTTATCGTTTTTATACAGACCGTTAGTTTACAATTTTTTAGATAATAAATTCGGGAAACGCCTGAGTTTTGCACTCGTCCCTTTTTATATTTTGATTGCTCTAACCCAAACCATTAGGTACAAAACCTCTAACTATTTTGATATTGATTCAACATCTTCCGAAATTATTGCGAACAATAATAATTATGAAGATTTATTAACTGAAACTAGCTTTATTGATGATGTTGCCATACAATCCAAAGTTATTTCGGATGCTTATGTAAAAGTATTTGTACAGTTTAATGAAAATATTGAAAATCGTATGTACAATTACAACGAAGGGTTAAGACCAAAAAAAGATAAAAGAGGATTAGGCTCGAATGTTACCTTTAATGGAGGTGAATTTATAGATCGTAGCGAACGTGATAGTTTGCAAAATGAATACGTAAAGACCTTTAATGACATCTATTATGTAAAAATAGACACCACTGTTTATGATACTGAATTTATTTTTGCCAGTAACATTCAAAACAAGCCAGGATTTGAAAGTTATGTTCCAACTAAAGGTTTAACTGATGGAAAACACATTTTAAATGTGAGAAGAAAACGAATTGTAAAGCAAGACACTACGTATTGGAATGTAGCCAAGATACCTTTTTGGTATTTTAACGATTAAAACTCCAATCGTTTATTTATAAAATGCTTCATCATAGGTATTTGAATAAAAAACACTAAACCAAATAAACCAACAGTGTACATTAAGGTTTTAGAAAACGTAATTCCAGAAATTGCTTCAGTTACTTTATTATTTGAAATTATTGAATAATCAATAGCTTCCAACATTGAAGAGCTTTCAACATTACCAAACATGACATATATAGAAACTCCTATCAATATTGCAATAATACCAAACCATCCAAATTTTGAAATAAGTGGTTTATAGGCTACTGTTTCACCAATTGAAACATGTTCAACTTGCTTCATAACATTAGCTGTAAAATCTAATGAAGGTGATTTTATTGAAGATGATTTCATCACCTTTTTCGCTAAATTATCTAAATGCTGCTCTGTATGTTCCTTCATAACTCTCAATTATTTCATTATCTAATTTCTCTTTAAGAATGGTCGCTAGTTTTTTTCGACTTCTAAAGAGTTTTACTTTTACATTGTTTGGCTTTAAACCAACAATTTTTGCTATTTCATCCAATGATAGTTCTTCAAAGTAATATAAAGTTAATAAAAAACTATCTTCACTTGGTAATAGTGATAAACAATCTTGTATAGCTTGTTCGCGTTCTTTTGCTTCTATTTGATCCAACGCATTATCCAAAGTCTTAACTTGATGCTCAGTATATTCATTAATCGCAACAGTATACTGTTGTCGTTTATTTTTTTTAAGTCTATCTAAACATGTGTTATAAGCTACTCTATAAATCCATGTTGAGAATTTTGAGTCGCCTTTAAACTTATTCAACGACTTATAAACTTTAATAAACGTGTCTTGCGCAGCTTCTTCTGCTTCTTCTCTATGCTTCATCATACGCAAGGTCAATGTATACACCAAATCCTTATAACGGTCTACCAATACTGCAAAAGCACTAGCATCGCCATTTAAAATTGAGTCTATATAAACTTGATCGTTGGTGGTCATCTGTAACTATGACTATATAAGTATTGTTTTGGTTACACTTTTAATGAAAAAAAAATAAATTTTAATTTTTCTGTAACCAAAATTCAAAAGCTGTCGTCATAAGCTATGAACTCATTAAAAATAATCAATTAAAAACAAACAATTATGGAAGTAGCAATTTTAGCAATTATATTCGGTTCAATTTTCGGTGTATTTTACCTTTACTTTTCTTCAAGAAATAAAGAACGCTTGGCACTTATTGAAAAAGGTGCAGATGCAAGTATCTTTAATATTGGAAAACGATCAGGTTCATCATGGAAAGTGATTGTAATAAACCTTGCTTGTTTAGTCGTAGGAATTGGTATTGGAGCGCTTTTAGGCTCAATCATTGACGAATACACCAATCTTCATGAAGGAGCAGTAGTAGGTGTAATATTTATAATGGCTGGATTAGGCTTATACGTAGGTTATACACAAACAAATAAAGCTTTAGAAGATTAAGATTACATTACCAAACCAATCAATCAACAAAAACCACTTCATACTGAAGTGGTTTTTTTGTGCCATTTTTTAAGTAACTTTAGCTTTCATTGAAATCATAACCTAAAGACATGTATTAATGGAGTTATATCGTAGAAAATTTGTTAAAAAACTATTCACTGGAGTTGCAGGAACTGTTTTACTATCTTCTTATAAATCAAGTGACACAGTTTATCCAATTGGCTTGTTAGACAAAGATGATTATAGCGAAGCCTTTTGGGAAAACGTAAAAGCACAGTTTAAGTTTGCTCCTAATTTGCGGTATTTTAATAATGGTTCTTTGGGATCTTGCCCAATTGCTGTACAAAAAGCTACAAATGAGTTTAGGGCGACATTAGATGCGTTTCCATCAAAATATATGTGGGGAGGATGGCATGATGAAAAGGAAGAAGTACGACAAAAAGTAGCCGATTTATTCTCTGTTGATAAAGAAGAAATTGCTTTAACACACAATACTACAGAAGGCATGAACCTCATCGCTAGAAGTTTTAACCTTAAGGAAGGTGATGAAGTAATTTTAATAGACCATGAGCACAAAAGCAGTGTCATCCCTTTTACAGTTTGGCAAGAAGAACGAGGTGCAAAATTGGTTCGTCCTGTAATTCCGATACTACCTGAAAAAGTTGAAGATATTGTGAAAATTTATGAAGATGCTATTACACCACGAACTAAAGTTATCTCTATGTGCCACAGTGTAAACACCAATGGCATGATACTTCCAGTAAAAGAGGTTTCAGAAATGGCTCATAAAAAAGGTATTCTGGTTGCTGTGGATGGCGCTCAAGCTGCAGGAATGTTTGATATTGATTTAAAAGATTTAGATTGCGATTTTTATACTGTAAGTGCTCATAAATGGTTGTTTGCTCCAAAAGGTATTGCTATGTTTTATGCCAAGAAAGAAAGTCAGCATCATTTAAAGCCATTAATTGTGGCTAATGGACATACTGATAAAAGTATAAGACGATTAGAAAACTACAACACTAGAAATTTACCAGAATTATTAGGCTTTGGAAGTGCAGTCGATTTTATAAACAGCATTGGAAAAGAAAAAGTCTCAAAACGTTCTTACGAGCTGAAGCACTACTTTAGAAACAAAGTAAAAAACAATCCAAAATTTAAATTAAAAACACCTGGACATGATGGGTTATCGTGTGCAATACAAACACTTGAAGTGGTTGGTATGGATGTACAAGATGTAAAAAAAGCATTGAGCGACAAGTATGGAATTGACACGCGACCAATGAGTACCTATGGCTTAAATGGTGTTCGCATTTCGTTTGCTATATTCATTACCAAAAAAGACATTGATTATTTAGTAGATGCATTGGAAACTATTGCTGGATAAATAATGTACATACATCTTCAACATTACACAATAATTCAATGAGAAAATCCCAAATAAGGACATTTTTAAATCAACCTTATCCTTTTTACTATAGAGGAAAAGAACTTTTAGTGGTCTGTGTTCTTCTATTTATTATGTCCTTAGCTTTCAATTATTTCTTTGAACCCTTTCATGTTAATCCTAATGAACATCGCATGGATTATTTTTGGATTTGTTTTGTTCATGCCTTAGTAGCTCCTTTAGTTCTATTCCTATTGTCTTTAATGTGGAGTAGAAAAACCATCGAAGAAAAATGGTCTGTAAAACGTGAAATCATTTTCTTGGCAATTTTTCTTCTACTTGTTGGTCTTGGGCAATTTTTAATTAGAGATATTGTTTACGATAATGCAAATAATTGGTCATTTAGATATTTGTATGAGGAAATTAGAAATACCTTTATGGTTGGAACACTTTTTATTGCCATATTAATTCCTTTAAACTTTACACGTTTAAATGCTAAGTATATAAAAACCGCTCACATACTAAATGAATCTCACGATAAGTTTGAACGTAGTGAGAATTCAAAAATTGAAATTCAAACCAACTTAAAGGACGATACAATTGTTTTTGATGTAAACAACTTCCTTTTTGCTAAAGCTGAAGGCAATTATGTTGAATTCTATTTAAAAGAAGAAAATATTAATAGAACTGTCAAACGAATTACAATGAAAGAATTAGAATCTGCCTTAAGTTCTTATTCAAACGTCATAAAAACACATCGTTCTTTTTTAGTCAATCTACTTCATATTGAAAGTGTTTCTGGTAATGCTCAAGGCTATAAACTTTATCTCAACGATTTTGATACTCCAATTCCTGTATCACGTAACTTGATTGAACATTTTAATTCAAAGATGAAACATATGTGATTTTTGCTTGTTATTCGTCACATTTAAATTGTAATTTATCACATAACCTTGCTAATCATCACAAAACTCTGCTCATAATCACAAAATAAAATTCTGCATCCTATTTCAATTTACATTTGCTCAAAACAATAAAGTTATGCGTAGATACGATATGGATTGGTTAAGAGTTATCGTTTTTGCTTTGCTCATTTTTTATCATGTAGGAATGTTTTTTGTGCCTTGGGGTTGGCACATCAAAAACAATGTTATTTATGATTGGCTAACTATTCCTATGTGGTTTTTAAACCAATGGCGTCTTCCAATTCTTTTCATTATCTCAGGAATGGGAACCTATTATGCATTAAGAAAAAGGTCTGGAAAACAATTTGTCCTTGAACGAATTAAAAGACTACTTCTACCACTAGTTTTTGGGATGCTTGTTATTGTTCCTCCACAAGTTTATATTGAGCGTCTTGCAAACAATCAGTTTACAGGTTCTTATTTTAGTTTTTGGCCTTCACAAGCGTTTGTTGGTGTTTATCCAGAAGGCAATCTGAGTTGGCATCATCTATGGTTCCTACCTTATCTTCTGTTGTTTTCTTTAATTCTAATTCCTCTGTTTTTATATTTAAAAAACAATCCTGAAAATAGGTTTATCAAATGGCTTTCAAATATTGCTAAGCATCCTGTTAAACTCTATTTGTTTATTATACCTCTGTACTTTACAGAAGCTTTAGTAGAACCCTTTTTTCCTGTAACTCATGCTCTCATTGGCGATTGGTTTGCTATTACAAATTTTAGCATCATGTTCTTCTTTGGCTTCTTACTTATAACTGTAAAAGATATTTTTTGGGTTACGGTTGAAACCTACAGAAAAGGATTCTTGATTGCTGGAATTATACTGTTTTTAGTAATGTTTACTCTTGTAAATATTACTGAAGATAGTACGATTAGGCATTTTAGCGAAGCACTACTTAAAGTTGCCAACCTTTGGTCTTGGATACTGGCATTATTTGGGTTTGCATCAAAGTATTTGAATAGAAAAAGTAATTTACTCAGCTACTGCAATCAAGCTGTATATCCATTTTATATTTTACACCAAACCATTACGATTATTTTGGCTTACTATTTAATGGATTTGGAATTATCGCTAGCGATAAAAGGCTCAATATTAGTAATAGGAACATTCGGAATTTCTTGGTTACTCTACGAATTTTTAATTCGACGAATAAAATTTATGCGTCCACTATTTGGGTTAAAGAAAAGACAATATTAACTCACCAAAAATCATCAATCAAAAAAAACAATAATCATGAAAACAATCAACAAAACAAAAGGAATAATATTATTATTGGTATTCTTGTTTATTACAAATTGTACTTCTTCAAATATTAATGAGTGTGATAAAAATTCATCCATTGATATAGGTTATGATAGCTGTTTATTTATCGAAGACCTAGGAACAGTAAATAATCAAAAAGAAACCATAACTACAATTATTAAAGAGACTTTGACCTTGATAAATACTAAAATGAATATCACAGATTTAAGGTTTAAAGTGCAACTATCTCCTCAAAATGTCATTCCAGAAATTGGTATAGGAGGGTTTAATCCAAATGAAAATGAAATCATCATTTCTTTAAATTCAAATTTTTCAAACCTAACCAACAGCATTTTAATAGAGTTGCCTCCTCTAGTGGCTCATGAAGTACATCATGCAAATCGACGACGTTCAGTTGGTTATGGGTCAACTTTACTAGAAGCTTGCATTACTGAAGGATTGGCTGATAGTTTTTCTATAGAGTTATTCAACATAGAGCCTCCAATTTGGTCAACTGCTTTAAACGAGTTAGAATTAGAACAGTGGATTAATACAGCAAGTAATACTTGGAATGAAAGTGGCTATAATCATTCTGATTGGTTTTTAGGAACAAGCACAGAAATACCTAGGTGGACAGGTTATTCTATAGGGTTTGAACTAACACAAAAGTTCTTAGATGAAAATTCAGGAAAATTAGCTTCAAACCTTCATGATGAACCAGCAAACTCATTTATTGAATAGATAGTGTTTAAGTTATGATGGAAGCATCTATTATCTCGAATAATTTGGTGCTTCTTTAGTAATTGTAACATTATGTGGATGGCTTTCCCCAATACCAGAAGCAGTAATTTTTACAAACTTTCCAGTAGCTTTTAGAGTCTCAATATCTTTTGCTCCACAGTAACCCATTCCAGCACGTAAACCACCAACAAATTGATGGATACTTTCGTACAATTCACCTTTATATGGCACACGACCAACAATACCTTCTGGTACTAGTTTTTTAATATCATCTTCAACATCTTGAAAATAACGGTCTTTACTACCTTGTTTCATGGCTTCAACAGAACCCATTCCTCGATACGATTTAAACTTTCGTCCTTCGTAAATAATGGTTTCACCTGGAGATTCTTTTGTTCCTGCTAAAAGTGAGCCTAACATGACACAATCAGCTCCAGCAGCAATGGCTTTTGGTATATCTCCTGTATAACGAATGCCTCCATCTGCAATTACTGGAACTCCACTTCCTTTTAAAGCAGCAGATACTTCTAACACAGCTGAGAATTGCGGAAATCCAACTCCAGCAACAACTCTTGTTGTGCAAATAGAACCAGGTCCAATACCAACTTTTACTGCGTCTGCACCAGCTTCGACTAAATACTTGGCAGCTTCAGCAGTTGCAATATTACCAACAATTACTTCTAATTTTGGGAAATTTGATTTTATGTCTTTTAATACACTGACCACACCTTTGGTATGACCATGTGCTGTATCAATAATTACAGCATCAACGCCAGCTTTTACCAAAGCAGATGTTCTATCTACAGCATCACCTGTTACTCCAATGGCAGCAGCAACACGTAAACGACCATAGTTATCTTTATTTGCAATTGGTTTTTGGGTTACTTTTGTAATATCTCTAAACGTGATTAATCCAGCCAGTTTATAGTTATCATCTACAATTAAAAGCTTTTCAATTTTATGTTGTTGAAGAATAATCTCGGCATCTTTCAATGAAGTTCCAACAGCAGCAGTTACTAAATTTTCACCTGTCATCACCTCAACAATTGGTCTGTCGCTATCATGCTCAAAACGTAAATCACGATTGGTAACGATTCCCTTTAAGGTGCCTTCATCATCAACAATTGGAATACCTCCAATACTGTATTCTTTCATGTATTGATTAGCATCTTTAACCTTTGCAGATAATGGCAAGGTCACAGGATCTATAATCATTCCGCTTTCTGCACGCTTAACTTTACGTACTTTACCAGCTTGCTCCTCAATGGTCATATTTTTGTGTAGTACACCAATACCACCTTCACGAGCCATAGCAATTGCCATCCTACTTTCTGTTACAGTATCCATTGCTGCAGAAATAATAGGCACATTAATAGAAATGTTTCTAGTGAATTTTGATTGAATACTAACTTCTCGCGGTAAAATTTCGGAATATGCTGGAACTAAGAGTACGTCGTCGTAAGTAAGACCTTCTCCAACAATTTTGTTTTGGTGTGCAATCATTGCTTTAGCTTTTAATTGCGTGCAAATTTACACATTTTATTTCACTTATAGTGTATGTATTCTATTAGTATTTCGTAATTATTGCCTTTTTGTAAATCCTTTAGGAATGTATAAATTTTCCTTATCGTAAAAACTTATATAAACTAGAATTGGCTTTTTTAGACCTTCATAAGTTACTTCATATACATCAACTAGTGCATTACCTTCTCCACCTAGAACTCCATTTTTGCTTTTATAAGCACAACAACTCCCTCTTCGATGAAATTGTAATTCTTCACCATTAGGTCCAGCTAAAGAAGCTAAATATCTTCTTTGATTTGAGACACTCTTTTCACCAACTTTTACAGGAAATTTCCCATCCAAACCATAGTCCTTGTTTTCAGAATACTCAGTAATATCCATAAAAGGAATATGGTCAGAAGATGACGTAGTGGGATTTGTACTTGTACTTAATATTTTTGGGTTACCTGAACCACAAGAAGCAAAAAGTATGATAATCAAGCAAAAAGAAATTAGTTGTCTCATAAATTTATATTTTATTAAATCTAGTGTTTATAGATATCAATTTAAAGAAATTGTTTGAAAATAATTATTTTTAGACTTTAAACCATCTTTATGGAAGCCTACGCAAATGCATTATTGTATGCGATTCCTTTTTTTATTGTTTTAGTTCTCTTTGAGATAGCCTATGGCTATTTTATTAAGAATCAAACGCATAATGCTATGGACACAGTTTCCAGCTTAAGTTCTGGGCTTACCAATATTATAAAAGATTCACTTGGCTTAGTCCTGATTATTGTTTCATATCCTTATTTACTTGAAAATTTAGCTATCTATAACATTGAATCGTCATGGTTAGTTTATGTCGTTGCCTTTATATGTATTGATTTTGCCAGTTATTGGAACCATAGATTAAGTCATAAAATAAATTTTTTCTGGAACCAACATGTTATTCATCATAGCAGTGAAGAGTTTAATTTAGCCTGCGCTTTAAGACAATCTATTTCTAATCTTTTAGGTTATTTTTCTATTTTGCTAATTCCAGCTGCTGTTTTAGGAGTTCCTCATGAGGTGATTTCTGTATTAGCGCCTTTACACTTATTTTCTCAATTTTGGTACCATACAAAGCATATTGGGAAATTAGGAGTTCTAGAATATATCATTGTAACACCTTCGCAACATCGAGTGCATCATGCTATAAACGATATTTATATAGATAAAAACTTAGCAGCCATTTTTTGTGTTTGGGATAGAGCTTTTGGAACATTCCAAGAGGAATTAGATGATGTTTCTCCTGTTTATGGCGTATTGAAACCTGCTAATACTTGGAATCCTATTCTTATAAATTTTCAGCATATCTGGAGATTGATAAAAGATGCATGGAGAACAAACAACTGGTTCGATAAATTACGGATTTGGTTTATGCCAACTGGTTGGAGACCAAAAGACGTAACTGAAAATTTTCCAATTGAGATAATTGAAGAGCCTTATAAAATGATAAAGTATGACACTAAGCCTTCTAAAGCGCTAATTTATTGGTCAGTTTTTCAGTTAATCGCTACAACATTATTGATGCTATTTATGTTTTACAATTTTAGCAATATTGAAACCTTAAATCTTTTAATCTATGGTTTGATTGTGTTTTTGGGAATCTATGGATATACATCGTTAATGGATCATAACAAAAGTGCTATTATAGTTGAAACGCTATTTTGCGCTTTAGGGGTTTATACCATTTTTAATACTAATGATTGGTTCGGACTCACTGAATATTTAAGCTTCGGTAACTATATATTGATTTCCTATTTTATAGTAAGCTTTATTGGCACACTTTATTTTTCATTAAAACTATTTAAGACGCAGAATTTTGTGACTAGGTCTTAACTGAAAAATTTTATCGCTTAATATCTTTTAATTAAATTGTCATTGAAAATATTCTCGTATCAGGCTTATTTTCTATTAATCTTATATCAAAAGCCATACAAATATTTCTAACAAACATTCTACCTTGTTCCTTAACAATAATTCTATCATCTTTAAGCTCAACAAATCCATCTTCAATCATTTCTTGAAGTCTAAAAATTATTTCATTTTTAATTTGTGAAGCCATCTCTGAATTCCATTGTGTTTCGAGGTTACACATTAAGTCTAAAATATGACGTCTAATTATTAGATCCATAGAATTTAGTAAATGCCCTCTAAAAATTGGAATAACACCACTGTTAACCTTATTGGTATATTCCTTAACTGATTTTACATTTTGAGCAAAAGCATACCAAGAATCACTAATTGATGACATTCCTAAACCAATCATTAATTCTGTTTTCCCTGCAGTATAACCCATGAAATTCCTATGCAAAGTATTGTTTTTCATTGCTTTATAAAGTGAATCTGTTGGCAATGCAAAATGATCCATACCTACTTCTACATATCCATTATCAAAAAACAATTGTTTTCCTAGTTCATATAAATATCGTTTTTCAACATCTTTAGGCAAATCTTTTTCATTAAAACCACGTTGTCCAACGCCTTTAATCCAAGGCACGTGTGCATAGCTATAATAGGCTATTCTATCTGGTTTTAATTCTACTGTTTTTTTAATGCTATCTCTTATACTTTTTTCAGTTTGAAATGGAAGTCCAAAAATTAAATCATGACTAATAGACTCATAACCAATTTCTTTTGAAAATCCGTGAACCTGTTTAACTTGTTCGAAACTTTGCAATCTATTAATAGCTTTTTGTACAACAGGATCATAATCTTGTATTCCAAAACTATTTCGTCTAGATCCTAGATCGTATAAGGTTTGCAATTGCTCTTTTGAAGTATGATTAGGATGACCTTCATAACTAAACTCAAACTTTTCAAACTTATCAGCTCGTTTAAAAATGCCATCGATTAATTTCTTTAAATGATCAGATGAAAAAAATGTTGGAGTACCACCACCCAAATGGATTTCTCTTATTTTAGGTCGACTATCAAACAAATCGCAATAAAGATTCCATTCCTTTAAAACGGTTTCAAGATAAGGTGCTTCTACTTCGTGTCGTTTAGTAATGTGCTTATGACAAGCACAAAACGTACATAAACTTTCACAAAAAGGTAAGTGAATATAAAGGCTTATTCCTTCTAAGTCATTGCTATTATTAAAAGTATGAATAACAGATTGTTTCCAATCTTCTAAATCAATTCCATTTTTATCCCAAAATGGAACGGTTGGATAACTTGTATATCTTGGTCCTGGAATATTGTATTTTTGAATTAAATTTTCCATTGTTATTTGTATTCTTTTACAGCATCTATAAAGGCTTTTGCATTATCTATTGGAATGTTAGGCAAGATACCATGACCTAAATTCACAATGTATTTGTCTTTACCAAATTCATTAATCATTTGGTGTACCATTTTTTTTATTTCTGAAGGTGGTGAATACAGTCTGGTTGGATCGAAATTACCTTGTAGCGTAATATTTCCACCTGTAAGATAACGTGCATTTCTGGCAGAACAGGTCCAATCGATACCTAAAGCAGAGGCCCCAGATTTAGACATTTCGTTGAGTGCAAACCAACAACCTTTACCAAAGGCAATAACAGGAGCATCATCTTTAAGTGCATTTATTATTTGTTGAATATATTGCCATGAGAATTCTTGATAATCAACTGGTGAGAGCATGCCTCCCCAAGAATCAAAAACTTGTACAGCATTACAACCTGCTTTTACTTTTTCTTTTAAGTAGGCTATTGTGGTATCTGTAATTTTCTGAAGTAATTGATGAGCTGCAACTGGGTTTGTAAAACAAAACTCTTTAGCCTTATCAAAATTCTTACTGCCTTGTCCTTGTACACAATAGCAAAGAATGGTCCAAGGTGAACCAGCAAAACCAATTAAAGGAATTTCATCATTTAATTTCTCCTTGGTTGCTTTAATCGCTTGGTATACATAGTCTAACTCTACAGTTACGTCTGGAACTATAACATTATCAACATCTTTTTGAGTACGCACTGGATGAGGCAAATAAGGTCCGAAATTTGGTTTCATTTCAACCTCAATATTCATGGCTTGTGGAATGACCAAAATATCACAAAATAAGATAGCTGCATCCATGCCATATCTACGAATAGGCTGAACTGTGATTTCACTTGCCAATTCTGGAGTTCTGCAACGCGTAAAGAAATCATACTTAGCCTTAATTTCCATAAATTCTGGCAAGTAACGTCCAGCTTGACGCATCATCCAAACTGGTGGACGATCTACTGTTTCTCCTTTTAATGCTCTTAAAAATAAATCGTTCTTTATCATATTCAATTTTTTGAAACTGCTTCCATAGCTTTATCTATTGCTAGAGCAATTGTCTTTAAATCCTTTGTTGTGATTGCGCTTGATAAAAACCAAGCTTCAAATTGTGATGGTGGTAAAAACACACCATTTGTAATCATTTCCCAGAAAAACACTGCGAATTTTTTAGTGTCTGAGGATTGGGCTTCTTCGAAATTTGTAACCTTACTTTTCGTAAAAAAAGGATTAATCATTGACCCAAATTTGTTGACAACAATATCTACATTATATGTTTTAGCTGAAATTTGAAGCATCTGTTCAATTTGATCAGCCATGCTATTAAATGTGTTGTAAGGGTTTTGTCTTTTCAATTCTTTTAACGTAGCAATTCCTGAAGCCATTGCTATAGGATTACCAGATAAGGTGCCAGCTTGATACATGCCACCTAAAGGTGAAACCATTTGCATGATCTCATTTCGTGCTCCATAGGCACCAACAGGAAAACCGCCACCAATAACTTTTCCTAAGCAAGTAATATCAGCTTCCACTCCATATAATTCTTGAGCACCACCAAATTTAGATCTAAACCCAGTCATCACTTCATCAACAATTAACAAAGCATTTTTAGAGGCTACTAAATCTTTGAGTTCTTTTAAGAAATTACCTTCAGGCAATACAACGCCCATATTACCACCAACAGGTTCAATAATAACACCTGCTATATCGTCAAACTTATCAAAATGTTGCTTTACACTTTCAATATCATTATAATTGGCTATCAGCGTGTTTTTAATTGCATCTTCAGGCACGCCTTTACTTCCTGGTAAACTTAAGGTCACCAAACCAGAACCTGCGGCAACTAGTAGAGCATCTGCATGACCATGGTAACAACCAGAAAACTTAATGATTTTGGATTTCCCAGTATAAGCTCTAGCCAAACGGATTGCACTTAATACAGCTTCGGTTCCAGAATTTACAAAACGAACTTTATCCATTCCTGGAAAAGTATCACAAACTATTTTAGCAAGTTTAATTTCATTATTTGTAGAGGCGCCAAATGTATAGCCATTTTTAATTGCTTTCTGTATAGCTTTTTGAACCTTCTTATGGCGATGTCCTAAAATCATAGGACCATAAGAGCCGACAAGATCAACATATTCATTATGATCTACATCAATAATTTTACTTCCTTTTGCTTTTTTTATAAACAAAGGATTGCCTCCAACTGAAGCAAATGCTCTTACTGGTGAATTTACAGATCCAACCAGATGCTTCTGCCCTTTTTTATATAATTTTTCTGATGTTTTAAATCTCATTATTTACTATTTAATAGATTGGCAACTTCCTTGGCAAAGTAGGTAATAATGATATCTGCTCCAGCTCGTTTCATGGATAACAAACTTTCCATCATAACTTTTTTACCATCAATCCATCCTTTTTCGTCAGCAGCTTTTATCATTGCATATTCGCCACTTACATTATAACATGCTATAGGTTTGTTGAAATTGTGTTTTAAATCGCTTACAATATCTAAATAAGATAAGGCTGGTTTTACCATTAAAATATCGGCTCCTTCAGAGTCGTCATACCTTGCTTCTCTTAAACCTTCTAATCGATTTGCAGGATCCATCTGATAGGTTCGTCTATCTCCAAATGATGGCGCAGAATCAGCTGCATCTCTAAATGGTCCATAAAATGCTGAAGCATATTTTACAGCATATGCCATGATTGGCACATCTTTAAAGTTATTGCTATCTAGAGCTTTTCTGGCGGTTTCAATGGTTCCATCCATCATTCCAGAAGGTGCAATCATATCTGCTCCTGCTTTTGCATGTGATAACACTTGTTTCTCTAAGTTAATCAGAGTTAAGTCATTATGTACATCATTATCTTGAATAACTCCACAGTGACCATGACTGGTATACTCACAAAAGCATACATCTGTAATGACGTATAAATTAGGACAATGCTTTTTAATGAATTTAATCGCTTGCTGAATAATTCCATTATCATTCCACGTTTCTGTGCCTTCTTCATCTTTATGTGAAGGAATTCCGAACAGTATAACAGCTGGAATATTTAAAGAAACAATCTCATCTAATTCTTTTGAGATTTTGTCTAATGAAAAGCGTTTAATTCCATGCATGGAAACAATTTCAGAGGCAATATTTTCACCTTCCTCTATAAATAAGGGATAGATTAAATCGTCTACAGAGAGTTTAGTTTCTCTTACTAATCTACGAATGCTTTCGTTTTTACGTAGTCTTCTTGTTCTAAACATAATGCTGGTTCACTAATTCAATAACACTTTCAACAGTAGGTACTTTAGCAACTCGAACATCTTTAAAATACTTTCGAGCTTCATTAGCAGTTGTTTCTCCTATACAAAACGCTATAGGTTTAGCCTCATTTTTAAGCATATAACTCTTAACCGTTGATGGACTATAAAACATAACACCATCTGCTGTATCATCAACTTTTACAGCATCAAATTTTACACTGTAAGCTTCAACCTCATTTACTTTTATATGGTTCTCTTCTAGAATTGTCGGTAAATCATCTAAACGTAAATCGCTGCAAAAATAAGTTACTTCTGTTCCTTCAATATAATTGACTAAATACTCAGCAAGTTTTTTTGCATTCTTATCTGCATACTTAACCTTGCCTATTTTTTGTTCAACCAATCGTTTAGTACGCCTTCCTACACAATAGATATTTTTAAATTTCAATTGGTCTGAAGACATATTATTCAATATAGAAGCAACTGCGTTTTTACTTGTAATCACTACATTTTCCATTTTAGATTTTAGTAAATGTGGTGCTAATCTGTTTAAGCTTATTTTAATAAAGTCACTACTTTCAATATTTAAATTTTCATGAAATAGCTTTACTTGGTCTTCACTTAAATTTTTTGAAGAATATATATGAGCTCCTTTTTTTTCTATTTTAATCTGGTCCATTAAACGCTTTCCTCCGCGTTCAATTATAAACTCTGCACATTCAACAGCAAAGTTTTCGTGATTACCAAGTTTCACTTCACGTTCAACTTCTATTTTCTTAGAGCCATCTTCACTTAGCAAGATCCCTTTAAATTTTATAGTGTCATCCTTAATTCGAGCTAAAGCTCCAATTGGAGCCGTACAACCTCCTTCTAGATGGTTTAAGAACTTTCTTTCTATTGAAGTACATATTTCAGTTTCTTCGTGATTAAATTCAGCACAAGCATCTCGTACAAATTCATCTTCTTCTAGTGCTGCAACCATTATTGCTCCTTGAGCAGGTGCAGGAACCATCCAAGATAAGTTAAAAGATTCTTCAGGTTTTATTTCAAGTCTTCCTAAACCTGCTGCGGCAAAAATAGCCCCATTCCAGTTATTTTCTTGAAGTTTTTGTAATCGTGTATTCACATTACCTCTTAAGCCAACAATGGTATGTGTTGGATATCTATTTAACCATTGTGCACGACGTCTCAAACTACCCGTTGCAATGATTGCTTCTTTTTGTGATAAAAACTCCTCATTATTTTTATAAACCAAAGTATCATTGACATTGCCACGCTTTACAACTGCAGCTTGTACAATTCCCTTTGGCAAAATAGTTGGTACATCTTTTAAAGAATGTACAGCAATATCAATATCTCCATTGAGCATTGCTATATCTAATGTTCTTGTAAAAACTCCTGTAATCCCTAAGGCATATAAGGGCTTGTCTAAAACTAAATCTCCAGTTGATTTTACAGGAACAAGTATGGATTTATAACCCTTATTCTCTAAAAGTTTTTGAACTAATTTAGCTTGCCATAAAGCAAGCTCACTATCACGCGTACCTATTCTTATTGTTTTAGACATTATGCTTTGTGTCTTCTAATTGAAATACTTTTTTAATAAGTTCAATACTACCATGAGCAGATAAGGTGTCTTCTTTAAGATGGTGAGCAAATTGATTTGTTATTTTTTGAATGATTTTATTGCTGATTAATTCAGCTTGTTCTTCATTAAAATCATGACTTAGTTTCTTTTTAACAGTTACTAATTCAGCTTCTTTAAAGGTTTCAAGTTTAAATTTTAAAGCTTTTATTGTCGGTGCAAATTTTCTATTATCCAACCAGTTAAAAAACTCCTCTTTAATAACAGAAATAATAGCTTCAGCTTTAGGAATTTCTTCATTTCGCATGGCTAAAGTTTTATCTGTAATTCTAGAAAGTGTGTCTAGATCAACTAAATCAACCAAATCATAAGAACCAATAACTTCATCTACATTTTTAGGCATCGATAAGTCTAATACTAAGAGTTTTTTTTGCTTAGAAACATGTTGCTCAGTAATAGTTGGCTGATCTGCTCCTGTAGATACAATTAACACATCGCTATTGCTAATTTCCTTAGTAAGGTCTTCAAAATCAGCATGACGTATTGAGCTGTGTTCTTTAACAAATTTTTGAGCCTTAATAGATGTTCTATTAATTAAACATACACTTTTATTATGAGTATACTCTGCCAAATTTTTGCAAGTATGCTTGCCCATTTTACCTAAACCAAAAACTAAAATGTTTTTGGTATTATAATCTGGCAAATTACTAATTATATATTGCACTGCAGCATATGAAACAGAGGTTGTGCCTGTGCTTAATTTGGTTTGATTTTTTACTTTTTTACTTGCCTGCAAGATAGAATTAAACAAGCGCTCAAGAAACGCATTTGTGACCTTTTGTTTTTTAGCTTGTTTAAACGCCATTTTAAGTTGGCCAACAATTTCGTAATCGCCTAATATTTGACTTTCCAATCCAGTACCTATTCTGAATAAGTGATGAATTGCATCATGATTGATATTTATATATGATACTTTTGAAAATTCTTCAACCGTACCTTTAGAGTATTTACATAATAATTCTATAAGTTGAAAAGGGTGCTCAGCAAAACCAAACAGTTCAGTACGATTACATGTTGACAATACAAAAAGTGCCATGCCTCTTTGCTTGGCTTCATTAAGTAAATTGATTTGGTTATTTTGTGTTAAACTAAATAATCCTCTTGTTTGAACATCAGCTTTTTTATAGCTAATACCTATATTATAGAATTTTATTTTGGAATTGTTTAGCGTCATATTACTTTTAAAACGACACAAAAATAACATCTTCTGTTATATAAAAATGTCGCTAAAAGAACTATTAATGTCGTTTGGTGTTTTTTGGAAGTCATAATTTTTTAAAAAAAAGCTAAATAGTTTACATTTGCTGCGTTTATTAAACACCTTGTCTTTATTTAGAATGATTACAAACTAATAAGCAATGATGATTAATGAATAAAATATGTCGCAATAAGAACATTTTAAAACTGTGTTCAATAATGATAAAAGACGCCATACTTATTTAACAACTAAAAGATTATAAACTATATGAAAGGTATTTTACTCGTTAACTTAGGTTCACCTGATAGCACAAAAACGAAAGATGTTAGAACATACCTAAATGAATTTTTAATGGATGAACGTGTGATTGATATTCCTTACTGGAAACGTTTTCTTATTGTAAAAGGTATCATACTTAGGTTTCGTCCGAAAAAATCTGCTGAAGCTTATAAAAAAATCTGGTGGAAAGAGGGCTCGCCATTAGTTGTAATCTCTGAACGTTTTACTAAAAAACTAAGAACAAAGTCTAAAATTCCAATTGCATTAGGCATGCGCTATGGTAGTATGAGTATCAAAAAAGCGGTTGAGGAACTACACAATAAGGGTGTTACTGAAATCCTATTAGTACCATTATATCCTCATTACGCCATGTCATCATATGAAACAGTGGTTGTTAAAACAGAGAACGTTTGCAAACAAGATTTTCCGCATATTAAACTAGAGGTGTTACCTGTTTTTTATAATAACAAGGATTATATTAAGGTCATGTCAGACAATATTAATCGTCATTTAAGTGATTTTAATTACGACCATATTTTGTTTTCTTATCATGGTATTCCAGAGCGTCATATTTACAAATCAGACACGACCAATAGTCATTGTAAAATAGATAGCAGTTGCTGTAATATGTCTTCTGAAGCTCATAAAACTTGCTATAGACATCAGTGTTTTGAAACCACCAAAGGAATAGCAAAAACATTAAACTTAAAAGTGGGTACCTATAGCAATTCCTTTCAGTCTCGCTTATTAAAAGATCCTTGGCTAAAACCTTATACAGATTTTGAATTTGAACGTTTACCTAAAGAAGGAAAAACAAAATTGGCTGTAATTACTCCTGCTTTTGTATCGGACTGTTTAGAAACTTTAGAAGAGATTGCTATGGAAGGAAAAGAACAGTTTATTGAAGCTGGTGGTGAAAATTATAAATACATCCCTTGTCTTAACGATAATGATGATTGGGTAAATGTCATGCATGATTGGATTGAAAATTGGACTAAAACTGAAGTATAATAATGGACTATTTATACGCCAAATCGTTACATATTATTTTTATTATCACTTGGTTTGCTGGTTTGTTTTATACTGTGCGTTTGTTTATTTACCACACCGAAGCCAATGATAAAACGTCTCCTGAAAAAGAGATTCTACAAAATCAATATAAAATAATGACCAAACGCCTTTGGTATATTATTACATGGCCATCAGCGATTTTAGCAAGTTTATTTGCTTTTTGGATGTTATATATTAATCCTGTGCTTTTAGACATGCCTTGGATGCACGTTAAGTTAGGGTTTGTGATACTGCTTTACATCTACCATCTTGTATGTCACTATATGTTTAAGCAATTGCAAAATGATAACTTAAAATATTCTTCAACAAAATTACGATTATGGAATGAAGTCCCTACACTTATTTTATTTTCAGTGGTATTTATTGTCGTTTTAAAAAGTGCTGTGAATTGGATTTACGGGTTAATTGGCATCATTACTTTTGGCATTATTCTAATGTTAGCCATTAGGTTCTATAAATTTATAAGAACAAAAAACTAATGCTGTTTTTTAGAGACTTGATATAATATAACTAGTACTGAAATACTGAAAGTGAGTGTCATTAACATTCCAGAGAACATCACAATATATTTCATCCATAATATTTCTTTCCAAAGTAAATAAAGGCCTCCAAAGGTAAGTATTACAGAAATAAACGGCTCAATCATTAAAAATAACTTGAGTTTCATATTGAGTTTTGTAATGCTTAAAAGAATACCTAGCAAAAAGAATATTATGGACATAGACAAAACATGATTATGTACCAAAGTGAGCATTTCTTGTTCACTCTTTTTAAATTTCATAACTGTTGCTTCTTCATCAGCCTCGTTACCTAAATACTGTTCTTCAATGCCGTTAGGATTTGCTGACGACGTTTCACCAACAAACAACAAACCAGAATAAAAACCTATTGAAAGTACAATGGCAAAAGTGGCAATTAGCCATTTTAGTTCTTTTGATAAGTTGTAAATTAAACCATTTAGCTGCATCATAGAATGTTGTTGTGTCGTAGTATTTTAATTGACTTTAGTAAATCGTTCACAGCATTAGTCATAGATCTCACCGAAATGGTTGCTCCAGAAATTGCTATAATATTGTCTCCATAAGCGAGTTCATCTGTTGGTTTTTTTCCATCAAATTGCTTTAGCCAACGTTTACTACCAATTTCGCCACCATACTCTTCTCTATAAATAAGCACCTTAGATTTTACAATAATCCAATCCGTATCAAATAATACCAAATAATCAAACTCTGCTGTTTTGCTAGGAGCAGAACTTATATAAGCGTAACCTAATAAGGAGTCACTTTCTTCAACTTTAAACAAGTTATTTTTACCGAATTTTGAAGGTAGATCATTAGCTATTGCTGAGTCAATATTCAGATCAATCAACTTGTAATCTTCAATATTGTAATAGCTCTTTACTTCCTTATCAACTCGTTTCTGTATGTTCTTTGGCAAATTAAATGACAATAGTACAAAAACAAAACAAAAACCAATAACTTGTTTAAAATTCATAGTTAAATTATTAAAACCAAACTCCTATTCCGAAATTTAACATGTTTGGTATATCACTACCAGAAACAGCGTTATCCTTAAATTGATAATCGCCTTTTACTACAACTCCAGGTGCAATGTGGTAGCTTAAACCAGTAGTTAAATCATTTCTATTATATGCTTTATTTCGAGCTAAGCCACCATCAGTTTTGGCATGTGTATCATACTGCTCATATCTAGCGAAGGCAAATAAACGTTGCTTCTTTTCCTGTGGCAATAAATTATAAGCCGCTTCTAAATACCACCCTTGCAAGGCACTTCCTAAATCTTTATTTGTTAGACTATTATATGAATCTGTATTAGATAATGATGCCTGTATAAATTGCCCTCTTGCTGTAAAGCGCTTATAAGCATAACGTGCATCAAGACCAATCATTGAAATTCCAATATTAGAACCGTCAATTGATTCAACATCGTCATCTGCCTGCGTATCTCCAAAATAACCTGAAAGACCTAAACGCAATCCTGGAATACCATAGTAATCAAACTTCAAAGAAAATGTCGGACTGTCAATTGTTGATTGAATTGCCTTTTGCCTTCCACTTCTCAAACCATTTGATCCTTTTAAATAACCATTTACACCACCTTCACCATCAAATGAAGTTGACTTAAATCCATTAAAAACATAAGCTTGATAACCTAAAGATAAGTCATTAAATCTTCCAGTAACTCCTAAACCTATTTCTCTCCATGTCGTTGGCACAATAACATTGTCTACTGAAGGTCTTTCAACTCCATTAAATGTAGTTGGTTCATGAAATTCATTAACGATTCCCATTGGAACTAACATTAAACCACCTCTAACGCTTACATTCGGAGCTACAGCGTAATTAACAAAAGCTTGTTCAACAAACACTTCTTCGACATGTTCAAATTCAATTTCTGTAATAAACTGAACTTCATCAGAAAATTTATAACCAAAAAGCAAAACCAATCGTTGTACATCCATTTCTCCGTTTAATGCCTCTGGCTGATTATATGTAATTTCTCCATAAGCTCCAACAGTTATGGCTTCACCATAGTTTCCTGACAATAAACGCTGTGCTGCATTTAATTGTTTTTGAGGATCAAAAGTAATAGAATCTTGGGCAGTTTGAGCATTGACTAATGTACTTGCAGAGATAAAGATGAGTAGGATTATTCTTTTCATTATATTAAACTTATATTGTTTGTTTTTATTTAGACTTATTATAAATAACTAATTATTTGAAGTGGCAAAAATAATACTGAAACCTAAAAAAACAAATTTTATTTAGAATTATTTTAAATAAATTTTCAATTTAAAAATTAGTGGTATTTATTGAAGATTTTAGAAGCCTCATTGTAAGCACTTTCAAAGCTTAAGGCATTTAAATTACTAATTGATTTTTTTGAAGTAAAGTAAGATAATAACTTTTCGGTTGGCATATTTCCTGTAAGCTCATCCTTCGCCATTGGGCAGCCTCCAAAACCTTGAATAGCACCATCAAAGCGCCTACAGCCTGCTAAATAAGCTGCGTTTACTTTTTCAAACCATGTTGTTGGTGTCGTATGCAAATGAGCTCCGAATTCAATATCTGGATATTGAGGAATTAAATTTGAAAACAAGTAATCAATATTTTTTGGGTTCGAACTTCCAATGGTATCACTTAATGATAAAATTTTAACTCCCATTTTACTCAAACGTTCCGTCCACTCTCCTACTATATTCACATTCCAAGGATCGCCATAAGGATTCCCAAATCCCATAGATAAATATGCAACCACTTCCTTATTGGATTTCGAAGCTATATCCAAAATTTCTTGAAGCGTAACTACAGATTGAGCAATAGTTTTATGCGTGTTACGCATCTGGAAGTTTTCGGATATAGAAAAAGGGTAACCTAAATAATGAATCTCTTTATGTTGAGAAGCATCACTCGCTCCTCGAGTGTTAGCAACAATTGCCAACAATTTACTCTTAGTATTTGTTAAATCCAGTTGAGCAAGAACTTCAGCTGTGTCAACCATTTGCGGTATTGCTCTTGGAGAAACAAAACTTCCAAAGTCAATAGTATCAAAACCTACTCGCAATAATGACTGGATATAATGCACCTTCTCTTCTGTAGGAATAAAATCTTTAATGCCTTGCATAGCATCTCTAGGACATTCAATAATTTTAACTTGGTCTTGCATTATAAATCTTAAGTCAAGTAAAAATACTACTATTTTTTATCCTCATGACTCTTCAGAAAACAAATTGTTCAAAAAATATTGTAAGGTTTAAAGATTTTTGAAACTAATAATAGAAAGCTATTGACTATGAAAACAACTACCAAACAATTAAAATTTTATTTACTTTCATTACTCCTACTAACATGCATGCTGTCCTTTGGACAGTCAACAGCAATCTACACAATTACTTTTAATGGTGATTGGAATAGCACAGATCATAGTGATAATGGGAATATAATGTTCCCTTCAAATGATCACTGGTCTAATTTGGTTGGAGCTACACACAATTCCAGCGTTACTTTCTGGGAACCAGGTGAAATGGCTTCTTTAGGAATTGAAGATGTCGCTGAAATAGGTGACAATACTAATATAAGTTCTGAAGTTAGTAACGCTATTACAGCTGGAAATGCAGACCAATGGATAGCGCAACCATTTAACCCTAACAATGCCACAGGAACTGCTACAATAATGAGTATTACTGTAAGTGAAGACTTTCCATTGCTTACTTTAGTTACGATGATAGCACCAAGTCCAGATTGGTTTGCTGGTATTCATGGTGTATCGTTAAGAAATGGTGGTAATTGGGAAACAAGCTTATCAATCGACCTTTTTCCTTATGATGCTGGTACAGAAGAAGGAACAGAATATAGCACGAGTAATTCGGATACAGTCCCTCAAGAAGATATAACAAGCTTAGTTAATGTTGCTCCTTTTAATGATAAAAAAGTTGGTACATTGACTATTACACTTGAATCTGTTTTAAGCATACCAACAAATGACTTTAAGTCTGGTATTAACTTGAGTCCTAATCCATCAAATGGGATTATCTCAATTAATAATGCTACTTCTGAAACAATTGATACTGTTCAGATTTATGATGCTATTGGTAAATTAGTTAAATCAACAAAAATTAAATCCGCTAATAGTAACGTTCAACTCAACTTACAAGATTTGAATTCAGGAATATACTTGGTAAAAATAAATTCAATTAAAGGAAATTCTTCGACTAAGAAGTTAGTGATAAAGTAACTAATTAAAATAAAAAACTTAAAAAAGGAGTATAATTTAATGCTCCTTTTTTAATATAGCCTTATTAATATCTTTTATGAGTTTTGGTCCTTCATAAATAAAACCTGTATACAATTGTACTAAACTTGCTCCTGCTTCAAGCTTTTCAAGAGCATCATTTGCAGTATGTATTCCACCAACTCCTATAATCGGAAAAGCCTTATTACTTTGTTCTGATAAAAAACGAATCACTTCAGTTGATCTATTTGTTAAAGGTTTTCCGCTGCAACCGCCAACTTCTTTTTGATTATCACTTTTTAAGCCTTCACGAGATATTGTAGTATTGGTTGCAATAACACCATCAATTTTGGTGTCTGAAACAATATCAATAATATCCAATAATTGTTCGTTGGTCAAATCTGGAGCAATTTTTAAAAGTATTGGTTTCGGCAACTGTTTTTTAGCATTCTCTATTTGAAGTGCATTCAATAATTCAGTTAATGGTTCTTTGTCTTGAAGTGCTCTTAAGTTTGGAGTGTTTGGTGAACTCACATTTACCACAAAATAATCTACATAATCAAAAAGTGCTTCAAAGCACAATTTATAGTCATTTAGAGCTTCATCATTAGGAGTTACTTTGTTCTTCCCAATGTTCCCTCCAATTAATACGCCTTTATTCTGTTTTAGCCTTTCAACAGCTTCTTCAACGCCTCCATTATTAAAACCCATTCGGTTAATAATTGCTGAATCTGCTTTAAGTCTAAACAGCCTTTTTTTAGGGTTTCCAGCTTGAGGTTTTGGAGTTAACGTTCCAATTTCAATAAAACCAAACCCAAAATCATTAAGTTCATTGAACAGCTTAGCATCTTTATCAAAACCAGCAGCAAGTCCAACAGGATTTTTAAATGTCAATCCAAATAAGTGACGTTCTAATCTTGCATCATTTACATGATACATTTTTCTAATTAATTCAGAACAACCAGGAATTTTTGAAAGAAATCTAATTGCCGAAAATGTAAAATGATGAACTTTCTCTGGATCAAAACAAAATAAAATTGGTCTTACTAAAACCTTGTACATACCACAAATTTTGATTGCAAAAATACATGAAATTTTTCATTTAGAAGTTTATATAAACTAAATGAAAAATCTCATGTATTAACAACAGTGGTTACCGAAGTGAAACTAAATTTTGTATTTTTTTAAGGATACAAAATTTAGTTTTTTACAGAGAAAAAGTAAAGTAATTTAAATGAAGAAAAAAGAAACAAGTATAAGACTTGTCACTTAAAGAAGGGTTCGCTATTTTTGAGGAAATGCACCATCCATTATGTTAAACAGAGAGCACATTCTTAATCGTTTTATCAGTTATATAACCATTGATACTGAAAGTGACCCAAATAGTGACACGACACCAAGTACCGAAAAGCAATGGGATTTGGCCAATAAATTATATGATGAACTTAATGCAATTGGTCTGAGCGATGTTAGTATAGATGACAACGCTTACATCATGGCAACTTTGCCAAGTAATGTCGACCATGAAGCACCAACTATTGGGTTTATTTCACATTTTGATACATCTCCAGATTTTACAGGAGCAAATGTAAAACCTCAAATAATCGAAAATTATGATGGTTCTGATATTGTCTTAAATAAAGATAAAAACATTGTGCTATCTCCAGATTATTTTGAAGATTTATTGTTGTACAAAGGGCAAACACTCATTACAACAGATGGTACCACTTTATTAGGAGCAGATGACAAGGCTGGAATTTGCGAAATCGTAAGTGCTATGGAGTATTTGATTCAGCATCCAGAAATTAAGCATGGAACCATAAAAGTAGGCTTTACTCCAGATGAAGAAATTGGGAGAGGTGCTCATAAATTTGATGTTGATAAATTTGGTGCAGATTGGGCTTACACAATGGATGGAAGTCAAGTTGGCGAACTGGAATACGAAAACTTTAATGCTGCTGGAGCAAAAGTAAAATTCAAAGGTAAAATAGTGCATCCAGGTTACGCCAAAGGAAAAATGATAAACTCCATGTACTTTGCAACCGAGTTTATTAATGCATTACCAAGATTGGAAACACCAGAACATACTGAGGGTTATCAAGGATTTTTTCATCTGTATGCCATGAACGGAAAGGTTGAAGAAACCAATTTGCAATACATAATTCGTGATCATGATTTTGATAAGTTTGAAGCTCGTAAAGCATTGATGCAAAAAATTGCCAATGACTTGAATGAAAAGTATAAAAAACCTATCGTTGATATTGAAATTAAAGATCAATACTTCAATATGAAGGAAAAAGTCGAACCTGTTATGCATATTGTTGATATTGCTGAAGAAGCCATGAAAGCTCTAAATATAAAACCACTTATAAAGCCTATTAGAGGTGGAACAGATGGTTCACAGTTGAGTTACAAAGGATTACCTTGTCCAAATATATTTGCTGGTGGACACAACTTTCATGGACGTTATGAATATGTTCCAGTAGAAAGTATTTTAAAAGCAACGCAAGTGATCTGTAAAATTGTAGACCTTACGCAACAACGCTACCAAAAATGAAAATCATAGAGCAACTCCAAAAAAACAAATTGGTATTTAAGTCTTTACTTGAAGATATACATCCGGAATTAATTACATGGCGACCACGTCCAGACAAATGGTGTATGCTGGAAATTGTTTGCCACTTATATGACGAAGAGCAGTTTGATTTTAGGTTTAGGGCCAATTGGATTTTAGAAAAACCAAATACACTACCACCTCCTTTTAATACCATGGATTGGGTTAAGGACCGCAAGTATATGGAACAAGATTATTACGACATGGTCAATAAGTTATTAAACGAACGTGATGCTTCCATTACTTGGTTAAAGGAGTTAAAAAATCCAAATTGGGACAACTCCTACGAACATCCTGAGTTTGGTACAACCACAGCAAAACATTATATAGACAATTGGTTGGCACACGATTATTTACACATCAGGCAAATTATAAAACAAAAGTTCGATTACTTTAATAGTCAAACCAACGAAAACCTAGAATATGCTGGAATATGGTAATTTGACTTTTTAAGAAAAAAAGCCGAACTTCGTTTAACGTCAGAAATAATCAACAAAAAACTGAAGATTTAAGAACATTGTATGTAATTAAAACGGTATGAATTCAAGTATTAAAGATTTGATTTTAATACTATTAGTTTCACTGATAGGAATAACATCCTTTGGACAAGAATTAACTACAAAGATTGCCACGAATATAAAACATGGTAACATTGAAGAATTGGAAAAATTTACTTCACCTGAATTAATAAATAAATGTATTGGTGTAGCTGATAGCAAAAAGTATAACTATTTGACCATAAGCATCAAGTTAAAATCCATGAAGTCATTAAAATTTTTTATTGAAAAGGGCGCTAATATTGAGAACATCTGTGCAGATAAAACTCCTCTAATGTATGCTGCTAAATATGGTCAATTTGAAATGGTTAAATATTTAGTTGAGAAGGGAGCCGATTTAAATGCATCTTATCGAGGAAAGAAAGCTAACGATTATGCAAGACAATTTAATCACTTTAAAATTAGTAAGTATTTAAGGGAACTAAGGAATAATTAAAACCATAAACTATGAAAAAAGTACATTCCGTTGAAGAATATATCGAGACCAACGAAAAATGGTCTGAGGAGTTAAACCTACTCAGAAACATCATTAATAAAACAGAGCTTAATGAGGCTATAAAATGGAGTGCTCCTGTGTATGACCTCAATGGCAAAAATGTGGTTGGTCTTGGTGCTTTTAAAAACCACTTTGGTATTTGGTTTTTTAATGGTGTATTTTTAAAGGACGAACATAATCTATTGCTCAATGCTCAGGAAGGTAAAACCAAAGCCTTAAGGCAAATGCGCTTTGAGTCTAAAAACGATATTAATAAAGATGCTGTCTTGGCTTATGTAAAAGAAGCTATAGCAAACCAAAAAGCTGGCAAGGAAATAAAAGCAGACCGAAGTAAAAAAGAAACGGTTATTCCACCAGAGCTTCAAGCCGAACTAAAAAAAGACAATGAGCTAAACTTATGCTTTAATGCACTTACTCCTGGAAAACAACGAGAGTATTGTGATCACATAGCGTCGGCAAAACGAGAGGCAACTAAAAACAATCGCTTGGAAAAAATAAAACCTATGATAATACAAGGTGCTGGTTTACACGATAAGTATAAAAACTGTTAAGCATAAAAAAAGCAGCTCGTTGAGCTACTTTTTTTATTTATGATTCAATTATAATTACTTTTTTAAAGTTTTAGGAGTATTGAGTTTTTTACTCATTTCCATTGAAATTGCTGAACGTTCAAACTTAATTTTTCCAGCTTGTGTTTCAATCACACAAGAGGTATCTGTAAGCTGAAACACTTTACCATGCATTCCACTTTTAGTAATGACTTTATCACCTGTTTTTAACTCTGCTCCAAACTTTTTTTCTTGCTTAGCACGTTTCATTTGTGGTGCAATCATAAAGAAATACACAACAGCGAACATGAGTATAAAAGGTGCAAATGACCCTAATCCTTCCATCTAGATGTAATTAAAATATATTAGTTATGGTTATGACCTTCGTGACCTGGCTGAGTACTCGTCTTTTTAACTGGAGTAGCTCCTGCTGGCAATGCTGTAGTATTTGTTGCAGTACCATTTTTTACAAAAGCTTTAATCTTTACAGTTTCTTTTCCAGACTCAGTGTTTGAAGTAACAGTAACCGTTTTAGATGTGTTACCATTTCCTTTACCATTAAACTTTACAGTAAATTGCTGAGAAGCTCCAGGAGCTAATGGCTCTTTACTATAGTCTTCAGGTACAGTACATCCACAAGTACTTTTAATGTCAGTGATTACTAAAGGTGCTTTTCCTGTGTTTGTATAAGAAAATACAGTTTCAACAGGAGTTCCATCTTCAATTTCTCCAAAATCGTGTTCAGTTTTGTCAAACGTAAGTACTGGGAAATCAATTGATGAAGCATCTCTGTTAGCAGCTTCAGCTACATTTTCTGATTTAATTTTTGTAGTTGCATCTTCTTTACATGAGGTAAAGGCAACCATACATAATGCAGATAATCCTAAAATTACTTTTTTCATGTTATTCATTTTTAGTCGTTTATACTAGATAAACATTTGGGTTATTATTCAGTTTTGGGTTATTTTCAGGGCATAAATGTACTAAATTTTTTATTACATCAATCCTCGACCCACTTTATTTAACGTTCCTTTATCAGAATATTCCTTCACTAGCTTGTCTAAAATCCCATTTATAAACACGTTACTTTTTGGTGTTGAGTACTCTTTTGCTATCTCAATATACTCGTTAATGGTTACTTTTACTGGTATGGATGGGAACTTTTGAAACTCGCAAATTGCCATCTGTAAGAGTACAAAATCAATGTTGGCAATACGATCCTTATCCCAATTTTGAGTTTTGCCTTCAATTTCTTTGGAAAGAGCAGATAAATTAAGGATTGTTTTTTTCAAAAGCTCAATAGCAAAGGCTTTATCGTCATCATCCTTTATTAGTTTAGGAATAAAGTGACTTTCTGGCGATGATTCGTTATTTTTTCGTAAAAGCTTTACCAATGCTGTGTTTACAACTGGTAAATCATCAACCCAAGTAATGTTTTTATCTTCTAAATAATCGTATAGCTTATCATTGGGAGCTATAATTTCTTTATATAAATCTATAACAAACTGTTTATCTTCCCTAAACGTTGACAATTTAGTGCTCATATAATCCTTATATAAATCACTTGACTGCATGGATTTGAAGATAACATCTACATATTCATCATCGAGATTCCAATAGTTAAGCTTTCTTTTTTCTAAAATTTCAGCTAACTGAGTATTGTTCTTTAGTTGTAACAATACTTCATTATTGATAAACTTCCTGTTGGGATTTTTATCTTCAGCAGTAGCTAAGTGTTTTTTCTGAGATTTAGTAAGGTGAGTTTCTGCCTTTTTTTGAACTTCGATAAGAAGCGAAATGAGCACAAAATAAAGGTCTAACATGCTATCAATGCTTTTAAGCAAAAACGTTTCGTCTTTTTTTAAATTATCACTTTCGCCTCCTTTAAAGGCGTAAATAATCTGCATTACTTTTATACGAATGTGACGTCTGTTAAGCATATTAAAGAACTTTTAATCTAAATATTAAGGCGAAAAACTAATGTCTTTCGCCTCGCAAAAATAAGATTATTTTTAAATTTTATTAAGAATTAGCTTTTTTTCGCTCTTCTATTCTACTTTTAGCAATATTAAGTGCAGCATGATTGGTTGTTATATCATTTCTTTCTGCATTTTCTAATATCTCGATGGTAGTATTGTAAATATTTTCTGTTTTACGCATAATTTCTTGCTTGTCGTAACCTTCAAGTTCTGCGTAAACATTTATAATTCCTCCAGCATTAATAAGGAAATCAGGTGCATAAACAATACCACGCTCTTGTAAAATAACACCATGTTTATCTTCAACTGCTAGCTGATTATTTGCAGCTCCTGCAACAACCTTTGCTTTTAACTTATGGATTGTATCATCATTTACCGTTGCTCCTAAAGCACAAGGTGCATATATATCCATGTTCTCAGAATAAAGGTCATTTCCAGTGTAAATTGATGCTCCATATTTTTGGCTAACCTCATTCAAGCGTTCTTGGTTAATGTCTGCAATCACAACCTTAGCACCTTCATTAGTTAAATGCTCAACCAATGATTCACCAACATGACCAATACCTTGTACATAAACTACTTTATCTTCTAGAATATCAGATCCAAATTTATATTTTGCTGCTGCTTTCATTCCCATATAAACACCATAAGCTGTAATTGGAGAAGGGTTACCTGCGCCTCCTTTTTCTTCAGAAATTCCAGTAACATAAGGTGTAACTTCACGCACTAAATCCATATCAGCTGTTTCCATTCCAACATCTTCAGCTGTAATGTACTTTCCACTTAAAGAATGTACAAACTCTCCAAAACGCTTCATTAACTCAGGTGTTTTTTGAGTTTTAGAATCACCAATAATTACGGCTTTACCTCCACCTAAATTAAGCCCAGTAATGGCTGCTTTAAAAGTCATCCCTCTAGACAACCTTAATACATCATTTAAAGCTTCCCATTCGTTCTCATAATTCCACATTCTTGTTCCACCTAAAGCTGGTCCTAAAACTGTATTATGGATACCAATAATTGCCTTTAATCCTGTATCTTTGTCGTTGCAAAAAACAACTTGTTCGTGATTATCAAAAGAAAGTTGTCCAAATACTGGATCAACTTTTTTAATTTCAGTAGTATTAATTACGTCTGATATCATAGCAAATAAATAATGTTCAAATATAAAGTGTTATTGTGAATCATGTAATAACAGCGTGCAAAATTAACAGAATATTAGAGTATTTACAACAAAATAGATTATAAATTGCGAAACTGTTAACAAGTTAAAGATTACCTAAATCTTATAAATGAAAGAATTACAACATATTAACAAGTACTTTTACAAGTATAGGTATAGCATTTTATTTGGTGTGTTAATTACTATTGGAGCAAAAATATTTGCTCTTTTTACACCGCGCCTTGTTGGACAATCCATAACAGTAATCTCTCAAAACTTTAGTGGAGAACTTGTGGACGACATTTTTCGTTCAGAACTTATTAAAAATATACTTTATTTAATAGGTGCTGCAGTTATTGCTGGTATTTTGACTTTTTTAATGAGACAAACCATTATTAAAGTATCTCGATTAGTTGAGTTTGATTTAAAAAATGAAGTTTATCAGCAATATCAGAGGCTTTCGCTTAATTTCTACAAAAAGAATAGAACAGGTGACTTAATGAACAGGATTAGTGAAGATGTTGGTAAAGTGAGAATGTACGTTGGTCCAGCCATAATGTATTCATTAAATATGATTACGCTATTTATAGTAGCCATGTTTTATATGTTCAGTAAAGCTCCTTCTCTTGCTTTTTACACAATTTTACCATTACCAATACTATCAATAACAATTTACCTTTTAAGTAAGCAAATTCATAAACGAAGTACAATTGTACAAGAGTATTTATCGAAATTATCAACTTATGCACAAGAGTCATTTAGTGGTATTTCTGTGATTAAAGCTTATGGTGTTGAAAGTGAAACTAATGTTGCTTTTCATCAATTATCAAACGAAAACAGGCAAAAACAAATCCATTTAACTCAAGTTCAAGCATTATTTTTCCCAATGATGATTTTACTAATTGGAGTAAGCAACCTTTTGGTTATTTACATTGGTGGATTACAATATATAAATGGTGAAATAAAAGATTTTGGTACCATAGCAGAATTCATTATTTACGTAAATATGCTTACATGGCCAGTTGCTATATTAGGTTGGGTAACCTCTATTATTCAACAAGCCGAAGCATCACAAAAACGAATTAATGAATTTTTAAAAGAAGAACCTCAGATTCAGAATAAAGTAGAAGCTCCAACTAATATCATCGGGAATATTGAATTTAAAAATGTGTCATTCACTTATGAAGACACCAACATACAAGCTCTGAAAGATGTGAGTTTCTCAGTAAATCATGGAGAAACTTTAGCAATCCTTGGAAAAACTGGTTCTGGTAAATCTACGGTTTTAGACCTAATCGGAAGACTCTATGACATTGAAAATGGATCAATTACTGTTGATGGTAATGAAATTGATTCTGTGAATTTAAATAGTTTGAGGGAAAGTATTGGCTATGTACCACAAGATGCCTTTCTATTTTCAGATAGCATTAAAAACAACATTAAATTTGGACTAGTCGAGGCTACTGACGATGATGTTGTACAAGCTGCGAAAAATGCTGTTGTACATAAAAATATTGCAAAGTTCAATAAAGGTTATGATACTGTTTTAGGTGAAAGAGGTATCACTTTGTCTGGAGGACAAAAGCAACGTGTATCCATAGCTAGAGCTATCATTAAAAACCCAAAACTATTATTATTGGATGATTGTCTATCTGCAGTAGATACAGAAACGGAAGAAAAAATACTCAAAAACCTAGCTAAGGTTTCAAAAGACAAAACCACTATTATTGTTAGTCACAGGATTTCTTCAGCCAAAAATGCAGATAAAGTCATCGTGTTGGATGATGGTAAAGTCATACAACAAGGAAGGCATGATGAGCTGGTAAACATCGACGGTTATTACAAAGATCTTTATTTAAATCAATTAAGCGAAACTTCAAACTAGCATCAAACCAAATTATAAGGTCTTTTAAGTTTTAAGCTTAAATCTTAAAGCTTGAAAAAGAAATGCATAATTAGTTGGTTGCTATAATTTTTTTTTAGATTTTTGAGATTCAAAATTTTAAAAAACACTTTAACAACATAACTATGAGTAATAACGATATGATGGAGAAAGAAGAAATTTTTTCGAAGGTATTAAGAGCAGGAAGACGAACATATTTTTTTGATGTAAGAGCAACAAAAGCTGGAGATTACTATCTAACAATTACTGAAAGTAAGAAGTTTACAAATGACGATGGATCGTTTCACTACAAAAAGCACAAAATCTATTTGTACAAAGAGGATTTCTCTGAGTTCAATAGTATTTTAGCTGAAATGACAGATTACATCATTGACGAAAAAGGTGAAGAAGTAATTAGCGAACGTCATCAAAAAGATTTCAAAAAAGAAGAATATAATGCTGAAGCATCAGACGAAACATCTGCTTCTCCTGAGAGCTTTACAGATGTAAACTTTGAAGACATATAATTTTAAAATTATACTAAAAAATATAAAACCGTTACATAATCGTAACGGTTTTTTTATATTTATACTTTAACTAACTGTTCACATGAAAAAACTACTATTAGCATGTGCTTTATTAAGCACATTTGCTCAAGCACAAAACAAGGTTGACTTATCGTATTACCTTCCACAAAATGTAACTTATAGTCAAAATATCCCAACTCCTGAGAGTGTCGTTGGTCACCAAGTTGGTGAATGGCATATTACACACGACAAACTTGCACAATATATGTATGCACTCGCAAATGCCTCAGACAGGATTACAATTGAAAATAGAGGAAGTACATTTGAAGGACGACCAGTTTTACTATTAACAATCACGTCACCTCAAAATCATCAAAATATTGATGCCATTAGAAAAGCACATGTTGATGCAACCGAGAGTAACTCAACTGATGTTTCAAACAGACCAATTGTTGTGTATCAAGGGTTTTCAATTCATGGTAATGAACCAAGTGGAGCAAATGCTGGATTATTAGCAGCCTATCACCTTGCTGCTGCACAAGGAGCAGAAATAGACGATTTATTAAATAACGCAGTTATTTTGTTTGATCCTTCGTTTAATCCTGATGGTTTACAACGTTTTGCCTATTGGGCAAACACCAATAAAAGTATCAATCTGAATCCTGACCCAAATGATAGAGAATATAGTGAGGTATGGCCAGGAGGAAGAACGAATCATTATTGGTTTGATATGAATCGTGACTGGTTACCTGTTCAATTACCTGAATCTCGTGCTAGGATAGCGTCTTTTCATAAATGGATGCCAAATATTTTGACTGACCATCATGAAATGGGAACTAATTCAAGTTTCTTTTTCCAGCCAGGAATTCAATCCAGAACGCATCCTTTAACACCAAAACTAAATCAAGAACTCACAAAAAGCATTGGTAATTTTCATGCAAAGGCTTTGGATAAAATTGGTTCTTTATACTATACAGAAGAAAGCTTCGATGATTTCTATTACGGAAAAGGTTCAACGTTTCCAGATATTAATGGTGGAATCGGAATTTTATTTGAACAAGCTAGTTCACGAGGACACATTCAAGAAAGTGACAATGGTATTTTAACATTCCCATTTACGATTCGCAATCAATTTACTGCAGCTTTGTCAACTCTTGAAGCTGCCAATAACATGCGTGAAGAGATTTTAAACTATCAGCATACATTCTTCAAGAATGCTCGTAACGAAGGTGCACGAGAAGCTAGTAAAGCGATTGTTTTTGGTGATGAAAAAGATGCAGCAAAAACGTATCATTTGGCTGAAATCCTTAAACGACATAAAATAAAATTCCATGAAGTAAAACAAGATTTTACTGCCAATGGTAAACGCTTTAAAAAAGGATATAGCTATATAGTGCCAAAAAATCAGAAAAACACTAGACTGATTAATGCTATGTTTGAAAAACGCACAAAGTTTCAAGATAGTTTGTTTTATGATATTTCTGCGTGGACATTCCCATTAGCATTTAATGTAGATTACGCTGAAGGCGTATCAACTAACAATGCAGGAAGCGAGGTAACAGATTTACAATTTAAAAACGGAAGTGTTTCAGGTAAAAGTAATTACGCTTACCTGATGGAATGGCATGAATACTATACACCAAAGTTACTTAACAAAGTTTTGAACAAGGGTTTGAGAGCCAAAGTTGGAATGAAACCTTTTAGTTTAAATGGAGTGGATTATGACTACGGAACCATTTTGATTCCTGTTCAAAATCAAAAATTAAATGCTTCAGATTTATACACATATTTGAATGAGCTTGCAAAAGAAAGTCATGTTACTATTAATGCAGTAGGAACAGGTTTAACGCAAGGTATCGATTTAGGTAGTAACCAATTCAGAGCGTTGGAAACTCCAAAAATAGCATTATTGGTAGGTGATGGAATCTCAAGTTATGATGCAGGAGAAATGTGGCATTTGTTTGATACACGATACGATATTACAGTTACTAAACTAGACACTAAAAATTTAGGAAGAGCAGACCTAAGTAGATATAATACCATTATTGCTCCAAGTGGAAGACTTGATGATGGTGATGCTAAAAAAATTAAAGGTTGGGTACAAAATGGAGGTACACTTATTGCTTATAAAAGTGCTCTTAACTGGTTAAAATCGAAAGAGCTTGCTAAAATTGATTTCAAAAAAATGAGCTTAGTTGGAAAAAATATTTCTTATGAACAACGAAGTAATTTTAGAGGAGCGCAAGTGATTGGAGGAGCTATTTTTGAAGCTAAAACTGACCGCTCACATCCAATAAATTTTGGGTATAAAAATGATAAGATTTCGTTATTTAGAAATACAACTATTTTTATGAAGCCAGATAAAAACAGCTATAACAATCCAATTCAGTATACCGAAAGACCAATTGTAAGTGGTTATATTTCTAAACAAAACTTGGATAGTATTGGTAGCACAGTTCCTTTACAAATCAAAGGGTTAGGTCGTGGAAGTGTTGTTGCTTTTACTGACAATACCAACTTTAGAGCATTCTGGTATGGTACTAATAAGCTATTGATGAATGCAATTTTCTTTAGAGACGAGTTATAGTTTTACAGCTAGTAAAATTATAAGAGTAACTATAAATAAGTAGATTAGGCTTACTGATAAAGAAAGTAGAATACTCAGCAGGACTACAACAGAAAACAAATAAATTGGAACCAGAGTTAAGGCAATTGCAAAACGAAAAGTCGATATAAACTCTGGTTCTTCTATTTTAGGCTTTACAAGATATTTCCAAATTAAGTAAGGGAAGAAAATATTAATAATCATAAGCAATCTAAAGAATGACTTAATAAAACTTCTATTATTTTTCTGTGTCGTTTCACAGTTTTCAAAATTGGATTTAATACACGCATTAACTTCTTTAGGCTTTAAATAATCAACATTTAAGGTATTTAGTTTCATCAAGGTTTCATCGTAATTATCTACTGGAATGTGAGTTGTTAATTGAGATAGTTCCGATTTTATTCTTTCTTTTAGCGCAACAACTGATTCGTTTCTATTATTAGATACATATTCCTTTGCAGAAATAGCTTCACCAAAATACATAGCTGTACTATCAGGAAATCTGGTAGCATTTACAAAATTAAGTCCAACAGGAACAAGTTGAATATCTAAATCAGGATGCTTTTCCAATGTATCGAAAACTATTCTTGTAAACCCTTTACTTAAAGGTCTTACGCGTCGCGCTAGATTATGGCTTCCTTCAGGAAAAATTACTACAGCTTGCTTATTAGAAAGTACACTCGTACAAGTTTCAAAAATAGCATTGTTGTTTGATAAGTTACTCCAGCCATCACGTATTCTATAAACAGGTAACATTTGCAAACTCTTCAGTAATTTACTTACTAATGGCTTTTTAAAAACTGCTGCTCTAGTTAAAAAATAAGAAAATCTACCACATTTAGTCGCAATCAATAAAGCATCCAATAAGGCATTCTGATGGTTACCAAGTAATAAAACAGCTTTGTCTTTCGGCACATTTTGTACACCATGAATATCAATTCTTTTAAAATAAAAGAACATCCCGATTCGCAAATATGTCCTTACGCTATGAAGCCACAGTTTTTTCAATAGAAGATTTTTTTGTTTAGACCAATAGCTTGCTAACAATAAACCAGATACAATATGCCAAATTCCCCAGAATGCTGCTAAGATTGCCATACCTCCTAGTCCATTAAAAAATGTAAAAATGAGTAAAAGGCCTAATCCTGAGTTTTGAATACCAGTTTCAATAGCCAATGTTTTTTGGCTTTTTGAGGATAATCCAAATCCCTTTGCTACAAAAAATCCAAGCAGAATTGCTAATAAGTTATGTCCAATTCCAATGTATAATACATGGTGAACGTAATCATTGAAAACGTCTAAATTATTTGAAAATGCTATAATGACTATTGCCACAAAAACAACAATAGATAAAGGTTTCAACAACTTTGAAAGCTTTATGGCCAGTGTTTCATTATTATGACGTAACAGCATTCCTAAAACTAAAGGAATTCCTAATATCATCAGGACGACTTTAACTAGCTCTAGCGGTTCAATGGCAACAGTTTTTAATATTTCAGAAGTTGGTTCGTATAAATTTCCATAAAATTGAAAATTAAAAGGTGTCATGAACATAGCCAAAAAAGTAGCAAATGCTGTAAGGCTTACTGACAAAGCCGTATTCCCTTTTGCCAAATGCGTCATGAAGTTTGAAATATTTCCGCCAGGACAAGCAGCAACCATCATCATTCCGAGTGCTATACTTGGTTGTGGTTTTATAAGAACAATTAAAACAAAGGTTAAAAGTGGAAGCAAAATAAATTGAGACAGAACACCTATTAAAACCAGCTTAGGTTGCTTAAACAGTCGTTTAAAATCGTCTGTTTTAATGCCTAAGGCTACTCCAAACATCACAACAGCTAAGGCTATGTTTAAAACCCAAAGTCCGTTGGCATCAAAATTAATTTGTACGTTATCGAGTTCCTGCATAGTTTAAGCTACTGTTGAACCATTTTTTACCTTGCTTTCTGGCTTTAATAAGATAACATCTTTACCGTCAACAGCTCCCATAACTAAGCACTCGCTCATAAAGTTTGCAATCTGCTTTTTAGGAAAATTAACCGTTGCAACAATTTGCCTCCCAATAAGTTCTTTTTTAGTGTAAATTGTTGTTATTTGAGCTGATGATTTCTTAATTCCTAAATCACCAAAATCAATAGTAAGCTGGTATGCAGGATTTCTTGCTTTAGGAAAATCATTCACTTCAATAATAGTTCCTACTCGCAAGTCTATCTTTGTGAAATCATCAAAATTAATAGTAGTGCTCATTCGTTTTTCTAGTTAGTATTGTGGAATATATAAATTTTAATTTATAATGGTACAGTTATACTTTCGATTCTTTATTTTTGGATAAATACTAAAATCTAAAATAATTGGCACGCACACCATCAAATATGCTTCCACTTGGAACTAAAACTCCTGATTTTAAATTAATTAATACTGTTGACGATAATTATGTAAGTCTTGAAGATGCTAGAGGCGAAAATGGAACCGTAATTATGTTTATCTGCAACCATTGCCCTTTTGTTATTCATGTGAATGAAGCTCTCGTGACAATTGCCAATCATTATCGTAAAAAAGGGATAAGCTTTGTAGCTATTTCAAGTAATGATGCTGAAAACTATCCTCAGGATGCTCCAGATAAAATGAAGATTCATGCACTCAATAATAATTATCCCTTTCCGTATTTATTTGATGAAACACAAGATGTAGCTAAAGCTTATGATGCAGCTTGTACTCCTGATTTATATGTATTTGATAAGGAGTCAAAGTTAGTGTATAGAGGTCAATTGGATGATTCAAGACCTGGAAATGGTATACCTATAACTGGAAACGATTTAAAGCATGCATTAGAATGTTTATTGAACAATACAGAAAACATTAAACCACAAAAACCGAGTATTGGATGTAATATCAAGTGGAAACAATAATCACAAGTAATTATTTATGCAAATATGTCAACTCATTAAAACCAATTCAAAGAATAAAGATTTCATAGAACTTGTAAAGCAATTGGATAGTGAACTAGCCATTAAAGATGGTGAAGATCATGCGTTCTATAATCAATTTAATAGCATTGACAACCTTAACCATGTCGTAATTGCATACAAAAACAAGCAACCTATTGGATGTGGAGCCATAAAACCATTTAATAACAAATCTATGGAAGTAAAGCGAATGTATGTTCCTGAAACTTCTCGTGGATTAGGCATAGCAACCAAAATCTTAAATCAACTTGAAGCTTGGGCTTTAGAATTGGGTTTTGAGACATGTGTTTTAGAAACAGGAAAAAAACAAGTTGAAGCCATTGCGCTTTATACAAAATGTAATTATAAAATCATTCCTAATTATGGGCAATATATAGGAATTGAAAACAGTATCTGCTTTGAAAAAGTATTATAACCAATCTTTACGTTTCAATAAATTTTCGATGTGTGCATAATGATGATTACTATGCCATGCATAAATACCAATATTTTGCCTCAAAAACACTTCATTATTATGTTCTGGATGAATGAAACTAAGATTAAGTTGTTCTTCGGATAATGATTTCAGTAAATAAACCAACTTGAAATGAACAGCCTTTAAGTGATTCAATGACATTTGTATCGGCGCAGTTTTAGCGTCTGGTAATTCTGCCCAAAGCTGCTCATAATAATACTTAATAACTGGTTTATCTTCAGTTAAAGCCCATTTAAACCTGATATAACTATGATGATGGCTGTCTGAAACATGGTGTACAACCTGTCTTACAGTCCAACCTTCTGGACGATATGGTGTATCTAATTGCTCATCAGATAAATTTTTTACAAGATTTTCTAATCGCTCTGGAAATTGCTCTAAAACTGAAATCCATTGTTCAGTTTGCTCTTTTGAAATGATTTCTGGGCATTCAAATTTTTCAATAGGATACTTAAGTTGCTCTAATTCTTGTGGTGTCATAACACAAATATAATGACAAGCAAAGATTATTTTTTTACAAATCTTAAAAAATCTTCGACTGTATCAGAATATACTCGGATAAAATAATGTCCACTTGAGAAATTACTAATCTTAATTTTTTCGAGTAAAGACAAGCTCGACTCTTTTTCCAATAATAAACGCCCTTTAGCGTCAATTACTTCTAACCTTAAATTTTCAACTGGATTTTTAAATATTAAAGTAATATTTTCGGTTCCAGGATTTGGAAATAATTTAATACCATTTGGATTAAAGTCAGTAATAGATAATGTTGGATTTGAAGACACATCACTTACTACTTCACCTATTAAAGTTCCATCAATCGATTTTCCAGTAACTCTAAACCAAACATCATCGCTTTCAGAAATTGGAGGGTTTGACCACAAAAAGGAAGTCTCCGTTATGTCTTCTGCTATTAAATTAAATGTATTTTTATTATCAATACTATATTCCAAATCATACGTTAATGGTCTACCATCATCAGGGTTATCCAAACTCCAAGCTAAAGGAATACTTGCATCATATACACCTCCAACTGGACTTGTTAAGGTCATTTGAGGTTTCTCATAGTAATGTAACAGCTCAGTAAAACCAATTCCTGTCACTGCATTTCCATTAATCGTACCACTGATTGTTGTTGCACCTTCAAAAAACCTGAATGGCAAAGTGACCTCAGTTGTATTATGCATAGATGTTATGGTTAAGTCAATATTATTTTGGTCATTTGATGTTAATCGCCATTGTTGAGAATAGCAATTAACTTCATCAGGAGTACAAAAAAATGCCAATCGTTCAATTTCAAAAGTACTAGAAGTATACTGAGTTGACTCATTAACATAAGCAGATAAGATTCTGTATTTATCTGTAGTAGGTATTTCTCTAGTTGGTGTAAAAATGTTCCATAAATTAATATCCATACCATTAGAAAGTTGCATACTGAACCATTCATATTTTTCACCTGTCAATGGGTTGAAATCACCATATTGCCTATCAATCCATGCTGTTCCAGTAATGTTTTCTGTGGTTCCATTTACGGTTAAAGAACCAGTAACATCATTTCCAGTTTGGGAGTAATAATAGGTGTAATTTACACTGCCTTGATCCAAATAACCATCATCACCAAGTATTAATGGTCTTTTGGTTGTTACCAATTCAAAATCCAAGGTAACTCCTCCACCAGATGCAAAAACCTCATACTCAAAAGGGATTAAATCATTACTTCCATCTAATTTATTTTTCCAGGTTTCAATGCCACCTAAAAAAACATCTGCTTCAATATCTAAATCTGTTGAAGAAAGTGTAGTATAGTTAACAGGTAACACATTTTGATAAAACGTTCCATCGCTATGGTCTGTTAAGTTTAAAATTCTAAATCCATCAAATCCAGAATCAGGATAATAGAAATAAGTAAGCATATAACTATATTCCTTAGTAGAAGTATCTCCAGTAATATGTCCTGTTGTATACCACCATTCAATTGGTTCTGTTATATGCTGACCTTCATCTTCTGAAAAAGAAATCAAACTACCTGAAGGTGTATAAGGGTAAACTTTCCAATCTTGCGCATTACACAAAAGTGTAGCCAAAACAAGGACGAAGAGGGAAATCTTGAGTTTCATTATAGAGGGATTAATTACCCTACCAAGTTATTGCAATACCTATTTTATAACAAATAATGGAGTTAAGCTGCTAATAATTTTCCATTAAATGCAGTAAATTCTTTAAAATGTTTTATTTCAAGGGTGAAAAACTAGCATAAAAGACTAAAGAATCAATTTTCCTCCGTATTAGGATTATAGGCTTTAATATACTGCTGAGCTCTTACATTATCAACATCCAACTCTAATGCCATTTTATAATTATCGTAGGCTTGTAGGCTATCTCCACTTCTTAAATAAGCATCAGCCAAACTATCATAAACATTACTACTCTTAGGATATAAAGCAACATTTATTTTAAAAACATTTATAGCATTTTCATACTTCTTCTCTCTTAACAAGCTATAACCAAGTCTATTAAATTCATACTCTTCAATGGACCAATGTGTCGAATCTTGTTTTTGAATTTCTAAATATCCTGAAAGTGCTTTATCATAATTTCCTTTCTTTAGGTATTCGCTTGGTATATCAACAGAATCTGAAAGTTTTAGGTAATCATAAGTCACCAAATCTTCATCCTCTGGATTAACTACTGACAAAAACCTCTTGTTGGAATTAGGTTGCTGAACAAATCGAAGTTTCTTATACATATCAGGTATAAAAAAAGTATGCTCATCAAGTAATACAGGCTCTATTTTTTCTGCACCTCTCCATTTCAGGTACAATTTATTGTTCTCATAATATACTTCTATTACCTCATCTGGAGCATATAGATAACGTCCTGATGTTTGTTGGATGTGTTCATGAGAGAAATCAACAGAATTTGAACAGCTCACAAAAAGAAATAAGGAACATAAAAAAATTATTGTTTTCATTAGTGTTTTCATTGATTGGTATTTAAAAATAAAAAAAGCCTCATTATAAATGAGACTTTCTTTAAAATTTTTCGTTACACCTTTTAGTGAAAAAAATGCTATTTATTTTACATCCATCAATTCGACATCAAAGATAAGGGTTGCATCTGGTGGAATTACACCTCCTGCTCCTCTTGAACCGTAAGCCAAATCACTTGGTATTACAAATCTTGCTTTGTCTCCTACGTTAAGCAATTGAATCCCTTCGTCCCAACCAGAGATGACTTGTCCCATTCCTAATCCAAAATCAATAGGTTGGTTTCTTTTATATGATGAATCGAAAACAGTTCCGTCAGGTAATTGTCCTTTATAATGTACAGAAACGGTTTTACCTTTTTCTGCTTTTATTCCAGTTCCTTTTTGTATAATTTGATACCTTAATCCACTTTCAGTTGAATCAAAACCTGCGGCAATTTTATCTAAAACAGCTTCCTTTGCAGCTTTTTCTTCAGCTAATCTTTTTTCTCTTGAACCTTCAAATGTTCTAAAGGCTTCAATGGCATTGAAATTTTCAGCGTCTGATCCTACTCTTAAAATCTCCATAGAGTCTATAGTATCATCTTGTGCAATAGCATCAACAACATCTTGTCCTTCTTGTACTTTTCCAAAAACTGTATGATTACCATCCAACCATGGAGTTTCTATGTGAGTGATAAAAAACTGACTTCCATTGGTTCCTGGTCCAGCATTTGCCATTGATAATATTCCAGGTCCATCATGTTTTAAATCTGGATGAAACTCATCATCAAACTGATATCCTGGATTTCCAGTTCCTGTTCCTTGAGGACATCCTCCTTGTACCATAAAATCTGGAATTACTCTATGAAACTTTAAACCATCATAGTATGGTGTACCTTGAGGCTTGGCTGAATTTTCTAAGTTACCTTCTGCTAAAGCAACAAAATTACCAACTGTTCCTGGTGTTTTTTGATACTCTAGAGCAACTAATATTTCTCCTTTTGAAGTATTGAATTTTGCGTATAAACCGTCTTGCATTACTTTGTTTTTTAATGAGGTGCAAATATAGGAAATGATGACAGAAATTTGAAGTTAGAAGCCAGAAGTTTTATATGAATTTAATTGGCTACCTCACTTATAAATTTTATGCGATATAAACGTAATTCTTCATCATCATAATCACCATCAAATTCTTCCATGGCTTCATCAATTTTATCGGTTTCAGACTCCATGAAATAATCGTGTATTTCTTCTTGTTGGTCTTCATCTAAAACCTCATCAATCCAGTAATTAATATTTAGTTTGGTGCCAGAATAAACAATGGCTTCCATTTCCTTAATAAAGTCTGGCATTTGCATGCCTTTTGCAGAAGCAATATCATCAAGAGGTAATTTTCTATCGATATTTTGGATAATATATAGTTTTAATGCTGAGTTAGAACCTGTAGATTTAACAACAAAATCTTCTAAACGCTCAATGTCATTTTCTTCAACATACTTTGCAATAAGTGCAACAAAATCTTTTCCGTATTTTTTAGCTTTTCCTTCACCAACACCATGAACATTACTAAGCTCATCTAATGATATTGGGTATTTAAGTGCCATGTCTTCAAGAGAAGGATCTTGAAAAATAACAAAAGGTGGCACACCTAACTTTTTAGCATTTTGCTTTCGTAAATCCTTTAGCATTTTCATTAAAGTCTCATCTGCTGATACTCCTCCTCCTTTTGCTGCTGTAATAATGCCATCATCGTTAACCGAATCATACACATGGTCTTCAGTCATCATAAATGATTGAGGCTTATTAGCAAAATTCTTACCATCATCTGTCACCTTTAAAACACCATAAGTTTCAATATCCTTTCGCAAAAAACCAGCAACCAGAACTTGTCTGATTAAAGCCATCCAGTATTTATCTTCATAATCTTTTCCCGAACCAAAAAACGATTGCTCATTGGTTTTATGTGAATTAATAAGTGCATTTTCTCTACCAATAATCACATTGACTAAATCTTTACTTTTATATTTTTCATTGGTTTTTGAGACAATATCTATAAGCTTAGCAACCTGTTCTTGAGCTTCAACTTGCTTTTTTGGGTTTTTTACATTGTCATCTAAATCGCCTCCTTCTCCAGTTTCATTATCAAATTCTTCACCAAAATAGTGCAATATAAATTTACGTCTTGAAATAGAAGTTTCGGCAAAAGCAACAACTTCTTGCAACAGTGCATGACCAATTTCTTGTTCAGCAACTGGTTTTCCTGACATGAATTTTTCTAGTTTTTCAATGTCCTTATAAGCATAATATGCTAAACAATGACCTTCTCCTCCATCTCTACCAGCTCTACCAGTTTCTTGATAATAACTTTCAATGCTTTTTGGAATATCATGGTGAATAACAAAACGTACATCTGGCTTGTCTATTCCCATACCAAAAGCAATAGTAGCAACAACAACATCACAATCTTCCATTAAAAACATATCCTGATGTTTAACACGTGTTTTTGCATCTAAACCAGCATGATATGGAACGGCCTTTATACCATTGACCTGAAGTACTTGTGCCAATTCTTCAACACGTTTTCTACTCAAGCAGTAAACAATACCTGATTTTCCTTCATTTTGCTTTATAAAACGAATGATATCTGCATCAACATTTTTTGTTTTTGGTCGCACTTCATAAAACAAATTTGGTCTGTTAAAAGATGCTTTAAAAGTATTGGCATCAGTCATTCCCAAATTTTTAAGAATATCCTCCTGAACTTTTGGTGTTGCAGTTGCTGTGAGTCCAATCATTGGAATATCGTCGCCTATTCGTTTAATGATGTGCCTAAGGTTTCTGTATTCTGGTCTAAAATCGTGTCCCCATTCACTGATGCAATGAGCTTCATCAATGGCCATAAACGAAATTTTTACGGTTCGCAAAAACTCTACATTTTCTTCTTTAGTCAACGATTCTGGTGCAACATAGAGCAGTTTAGTAATACCATTGGTAATATCTGCCTTAACTTGCTTTACTTCTGTCTTGTTCAAAGAAGAATTTAAAACATGTGCAATGCCTTCTTCTTGTGAAACACCTCGTATAGCATCTACTTGATTTTTCATCAAGGCAATTAAAGGTGACACCACAATTGCTGTACCTTCTTGCATCAATGCTGGAAGTTGGTAACATAATGATTTACCTCCTCCTGTAGGCATAATAACAAAAGTGTTATTCCTTGATAATATGCTTTTTATAACTTGTTCTTGCAGCCCTTTAAAGGTTGAAAAACCAAAATAGTGCTTTAGTGCTGCCTGTAGTTCATTAACTTCAATACTCATTAATCCCTCAATTGGTAAAGTTGCCTATTATAAATAAAAACTCAATTAATTGTGCTTTTTCTACTTTATAACAGAACTCTCATAATTTTTTTTCGTTTTTTTGTAGTAACATTTAAAGATAGTAAAATCTTTATATGCATCAAACCTAAAATTATAATTTTTGAGTACACTACAATCTATCCTGAATATTGCCAGAACCACCATTAATATGGAAAGTGAAGCAATAGCAAATTTATCTAATCTATTGGATGATGATTTTGCTAATGCAGTTCAGCTGATTTACAACTCTAAAGGAAGAGTTATTATTACTGGAATTGGCAAAAGTGCAATTATAGCCAACAAAATTGTTGCGACTTTAAACTCAACAGGAACTCCAGCTGTATTTATGCATGCAGCAGATGCTATTCATGGTGATTTAGGCCTTATACTGGAAGATGATGTTGTAGTTTGTATTTCAAAAAGCGGAAACACTCCAGAAATAAAAGTATTAGTTCAACTTATAAATAATGGTCCAAACAAAATGATTGCCATTACAGGCAACAATGAATCTTTCTTAGCCCAAAGAGCAGATTACATTTTAAATGCCTATGTTGAGAAGGAAGCTTGCCCTAACAACTTAGCACCTACTACAAGCACAACAGCTCAATTGGTTATTGGTGATGCGCTAGCAGTTTGCCTATTAGATTTACGAGGATTTTCAAGTAAAGATTTTGCAAAGTACCATCCAGGTGGTGCTTTAGGGAAAAAATTATATTTACGAGTAAGTGATTTATCTTCTGTAAATGAAAAACCTAGAGTTGAAGCAAATACAAGTGTAAAAAATGTAATCATTGAGATTTCTGAAAAAATGCTCGGAGTTGCAGCTGTTGTACAAAATAACAAAGTCATAGGTATTATTACAGATGGTGATTTAAGACGAATGCTAAGTAAAACAGATAACTTTAGTACATACACAGCTAAAGACATTATGAGTGCCAATCCAAAATGTATTGATAGCGATGCAATGGCTGTTGATGCTATGGAGGTTATGGAAACGCATGGCATATCGCAATTATTAGTAGAAGAAGACGGAAATTACGCAGGTGTAGTACACTTGCATGACCTTATAAAAGAAGGCATTATATAATGACAAAGAAAAGTATAAACGAAATGTCTTTTTTAGACCATCTTGAAGATTTAAGATGGCATTTAATCAGAGCTGTTTCGGCAATAATGATTGTAGCAACATTTGCTTTTATTTTTAGTAGATCTATTTTTAAGTACATCATTTTTGCTCCAAAGGAAATGGATTTCCCAACGTATAATATGTTGTGTAAAGCTGCACAGTTTATTAATGTAGAAACGACCTTTTGTGCATCAGAATTACCGATGCTTATACAAAATAGAACTATGGCTGGGCAGTTTTCAGCTGATATTTGGACGTCTATTTATGCTGGTTTCATTATTGCTTTTCCATATGTAATTTATCAATTATGGAAATTCATCAGTCCTGGAATGCATCAAAATGAGCGCAGACATTCAAGAGGCTTTATTATTGTTTGCTCATTTTTGTTTTTTCTAGGAGTATTGTTTGGATACTATATTGTAACACCCTTATCTATTAATTTCTTGGCCAATTACAACATCTCAGAAGCCGTAGAGAATCAAATAGATATTGGTTCATATATTGGTTTGGTACGTTCTGCAGCTATAGCATCAGGTTTGGTTTTTGAACTTCCAATTATTATATATTTTCTGACTAAAATTGGACTCGTAACACCTGAATTTTTAAAGAAATATCGTAAATATGCTTTGGTCATTGTTTTAATTTTATCTGCAATTATCACACCTCCAGACATTGCAAGTCAAATCATTGTAGCAATTCCAATTTTAATATTGTACCAAGTAAGTATTTACATATCTAAAGTTGTTGTAAAAAATCAAAAGAAAAAAGAACAAGCGAATGCCTAATCAAGTAGAAGAATTCAATGAATATCGTGCAAAAATGAATGACAAAATTCTTGCCGATAACAATAAAATCATAAAGCGTATTTTTAATCTGGATACCAATGCCTTTCAAGCTGGTGCCTTGGACAAAAAAACAAAAGAGCTTTTAGGTTTGGTTGCTTCAACAGTTTTAAGATGTGATGATTGTATAAAATATCATCTTGAAAGTAGTCACAAAGAAGGATTAAACAAAGAAGAAGTGGTTGAAGCTTTAGGCATTGCGACTTTAGTTGGCGGAACTATTGTAATTCCTCATTTGCGACGTGCTTACGAATATTGGGACGAGCTAGAGCAACAAGGTTAAATAATTTATAAATTACCGAACAGCCAAGAGTAGATCATATGATTTTACTATTTTTAGCGTTCATTACACAGATATGGTATTAAGAGCTGATAATTTAATGAAGTCCTACAGTGGACGAAAAGTCGTAAAAGATGTTTCGCTTGAAGTGAATCAAGGCGAAATTGTTGGTTTACTTGGTCCAAATGGAGCTGGTAAAACCACGTCTTTTTACATGATTGTTGGTCTTATTAAACCCAATGGTGGTAAAATTTATCTTGAAGATAAGGAAATCACCTCTTACCCAATGTATAAACGAGCTCAAAGTGGTATTGGCTACTTGGCTCAAGAAGCTTCTGTATTTAGGAAGTTGAGTATAGAAGACAATATTTTGAGTGTGCTTCAAATGACCAAGCTCACTAAAAAACAGCAAGAAGACAAAATGGAGTCTTTAATTGAAGAATTTGGATTAAGTCACATTAGAAAAAACAGAGGCGATTTATTGTCTGGAGGAGAACGTCGTCGTACAGAAATTGCTCGTGCTTTAGCGACTGATCCAAGTTTTATTTTATTGGATGAACCTTTTGCAGGTGTTGATCCAGTTGCCGTTGAAGATATTCAACGTATTGTGGCCAAATTGACCAAAAAGAATATTGGTATTTTAATCACAGATCATAACGTACAAGAAACATTAGCCATTACAGATCGTACTTACTTAATGTTTGAAGGTAGTATCCTAAAAGCAGGAAAACCTGAAGAATTGGCTGCAGACGAAATGGTACGTAAAGTGTATTTAGGTCAAAATTTCGAACTACGTAAAAAGAAGTTAGAATTTTAGACGCAAAGCGATATTTATTTTCTGTCATTCCTGCGATGTTATACTGAGCTTGTCGAAGTGAGGCAAGAATCCTCTTTAATCCTTAATAATTGTTTATAAGCTTTGGTCTTTTTAGACAACAACTACTAAAAAAAATTATTTATTATTTTCCTTTTCAGCAATCAACTTTTTCTGATAACGTCCTTGTACAACGTCTGTAATCACTAAAATTGCAATGACAAAGTAGAAGGTTGTTTTACTCATAGGCACGATTTCATTCCCAAATATTTTTAAATGTGCTAAATGACCTCCTTCAGTTACAAGCATAATACCAACTATAAATAGGATGAACAAGCCAAGAACTTCATACATACGGTTTTTTGCTAAAAATGTAGATATTCTATCAGCTAGAAACAGCATAAGCAATCCACTAATAACAATAGCTATAGCCATGACTATAAAAGCTGTTGTATCATTTTCAATATCACTAGTTAAACCAATAGCTGCTAAAATAGAATCAAAAGAAAATACCAAATTCATTAAGACTATGCTTACAACAACTGCATTAGATGACTTACTTCTTTTTGTGGTGCCTTCTTCAACATCATGACTTAAATCTTTTAATGAAATCATATGCCATATTTCCTTTATAGCAGTATAAATTATAAAAGCTCCACCAATCAAAACGATAATACTGTGGCCATTAAATGCAAACTTGAATACATTGTCAATTTCTCCTGTTAAAAACGAAAAAGGCTCCTGAAAAAACTCAATAATCGAAACTAAAACGAAAAGCAAAACAATCCTTAACGCTATTGCTATTAAAATACCTACCTTTCTGACTCTTTTCTGGTCTTCCTTTGGTGCTTTTTTAGACTCAAGGGAAATGTATAATAAATTATCAAAGCCTAATACAGCTTGCAACATAATAAGCATTAATAAGGTAAAAATAACTTCTGCCATAATAATATTATTTATTCAATAAGGATAATAAAATATATAGTAAAATAATTAAAGGAATACCAGCAAACTTAAAGACAATAAGCAACACAATAGCTAAAATTATGAGCAAATAACGAGCTGCATTATCTTTAAAATTCCATGTTTTAAACTTAAGAGCAATCAATTTGATTTTGGCATTCAACAAAAAGCAACTCAATAACGTAACTCCTATTAAAAACCATTGGTTTAAAATAATGCTATTTATCATATCATTGTCTTGATATTCCATAATCAATGGAAATGATAAAATCAACAAAGTATTAGCTGGTGTTGGTAAGCCAATAAAACTATCTGATTGATTGGTAGAAATATTAAACGTGGCTAAGCGATAGGCTGAAGCCAAAGTGATGAGCAAGCCTAAAAAAGGCAAAAAAGTAAAAGATTCTAAACTTCCAACGAAGCCAACTGTTTGATTAACAGAAATAGAATACCAATCACGCCCATTTGACAAATTCAACAAATAAAACATGACCAATCCTGGCACCAAACCACTTGTAACCATATCTGCTAACGAATCCAATTGCAATCCCAATTCACTTTGCACATTGAGTTTTCTGGCTAACAAGCCATCAAAAAAATCAAAGAATATACCCAAAAACACAAATAATGCTGTGGCTGGCATATTACCATTCACAGCGAATAATACAGCGACACTTCCACAAAAAAGATTTAATAAAGTAACAAAATTAGGAATGTGTTTTTTCAATACAAGAGCATTTAGTTAAGTAAAAATAATAAACTATTTTACAATAAGGATGCATCTCAACAATAAGTGCCAAAAATTAGAGTTTATTAGGTGAATTATGCATCTTTGTAAAAAATTGTTGCAATTGAAATATCGCTTACTCTACTTACTGGTTTTATGCACCTCTTTAGTGTTTGCGCAGACCACAAGAAAATACTCCAATGAGTTTATGAACATTGGTGTGGACGCTGCTGCTTTAGGGATGAGTAATGCTGTAGTTGGACATACTTCTGATGTAAATTCTGGTTACTGGAATCCTGCTGGTTTAGTTCAACTCGAAGACAATGAAATTGCTTTAATGCACTCTAGTTACTTTGCTAATATTGCCAACTACAATTATATCGCTTTTGCTAAACCTTTGGATGATAGAAGTGCAATTGGTATATCACTGATTAGATTTGGAGTCGATGATATTCTGGACACCACACAATTGATTGATGAGCAAGGCAATGTAAATTATGATCGCATTAATTTATTTTCGGCTGCCGATTATGGGCTTACCTTTTCCTATGCACGAAAACTACCTGTTGAAGGTTTAAATTATGGTGTCAATGCTAAAGTAATCCGTAGAGTGATAGGTGATTTTGCATCATCATGGGGATTTGGACTTGATTTAGGAATTCAATTTGAGTCAAAAAACGATTGGCAAATAGGATTAATGGTTCGTGACATTACCACAACCTTTAATGCATGGTCCATTGATGATGAAAAATTTGAACAGATTCAAGATGCTGTTGAAGGTCAAAATCAAGAGGTGCCTGAAGGTACAGAAATCACCATTCCAAAATTACAATTTGGCGTTTCCAAAATGTTCACCTTTAATTATGACTACACGTTGAGGGCAGAAATGGATTTAAATGTCCGTTTTGAACAAAATAATGATATCATATCATCGTCTGTAGCAAGTATCAATCCTGCTTTAGGCTTTGAGTTTGGCTATACAGATTTAGTGTTTCTAAGAGCTGGAGCTGGTAATTTCCAAAACGAATTACAAATCGATAATTCAGAACAACTCTCATTTCAACCAAGCTTTGGTGTAGGTTTTAAATATCGTGGCATTCAATTGGATTATGCCTTTACAGATATTGGCGACCAAAGTGTGGCACTCTACTCCAACGTATTTTCCTTAAAGTTGGATTTTAGTATATTTAGGTAACTTTGTGCTATGAAGAAAATTTACTTACTGCTAGTTTATCTCATTGGTTTTCAAATTGCGGTATCACAAACTTTATCACCTAATGCCGAAATAAGCGTTCTGACTATTGGACCAGGAACTTCATTAAATGACGCATTCGGACATAATGGTTTTAGAATTAAAGACAACGCTCAAGGAATTGATGTTGTTTTTGATTATGGTCGCTTCCCATTTAATGAACCTGGTTTTTATTTAAATTTTGCTCGCGGAAAACTGAACTATTCCATCGGTGCAGATACCTTTGCAGACATAAAACGTTTCTATACACGGCAAAATAGAACCATCAAAGAGCAGGCGCTTAACTTGGACCAAACTGAAAAACAAAAACTCTATAACTACTTACTGAACAATTACAAACCTGAAAATCGAGAATATTTATACGATTTCTTTTACGATAATTGTGCCACTAAAATTCGTGATGTTGCTAATATAGCACTGAACAATACCATTACTTTTACTGAACCTAGCAATTATAAGCCTCAAACATTTAGAACACTCATTCATAATAATCTCAATAAAAATTCTTGGGGAAGTTTAGGTATTGACATCGCTTTGGGTTCCATTATTGATAGAACAGCTACTCCTGAAGAACAAATGTTCCTGCCAGAAAACATTTATGCCTTTTTTGCTGAAGCTAGCTTAAAAAATGGCAAATCGTTGGTAAATAATAGTCAAACCCTAAATGCCAAAAATGAAATAAAAGAAGCATCAAACATGCTGTTTAGTCCTTTGACAATTCTTGGTATAACCGCTCTGTTGATTATCTGGATCACTTATAAGGATTTTAAAAATAACAGAAGAACTAAGTCATTGGATGTTGTGTTATTTACAATCACTGGACTAATAGGCATAGGCTTACTATTACTTTGGTTTGCAACAGACCATAATGCAACCGCACATAATTATAACCTGCTCTGGGCCTTTGCTTTAAATGTTTTAGTCATTGGTCAATTGATAAAAACCAAACCAAAAGCATGGTTTATTAGGTATTTGAAGTTTTTATTGATTATGCTAACGTTAATGATGTTTCATTGGCTGATTGGTGTGCAGATATTTGCCATTACTTTAATTCCATTATTATTGGCATTAACCCTACGCTATATGTTTTTAATACGTCATTTCAAAACCAATACCTCAACACCATAACAAGGTTACAACTAAACGACTCAACAACATAAAACCTACTGCTTACTGCTTACTGAAAATAAATCACTGCCCTCTATAATAAAGCACAGTCCCAAAGGTTTTAACCAGAATATTAACATCCAAAAAGAAGCTACGATGCTTAATATAGTACAAGTCATATTGTAATTTTTCAAGACTATCGTCAACTGAGGATCCATAACGTGAATTGACTTGTGCCCAACCCGACAATCCTGGTTTAATGGTATGACGAGTTTCATAAAAAGGAATAATTTGAGATAACTCTTTCACAAAATAAGGTCGCTCAGGTCGCGGTCCAATCACACTCATGTCTCCTTTGAGTATATTGTAAAACTGAGGAATTTCATCAATTCGGCTATTTCGTAAAATACGTCCAAAAGGGGTTACCCTAGCATCATTCTTTTCAGCCCATTGCGCGCCATTGGATTCTGCATTTTTAACCATAGTCCTAAACTTAATGATATTAAATAGTTCACCATGTTTCCCAATACGCTCTTGTTGGTAGAACAAAGAACCTCGGTTAGCTATAACATTACCAACCAACACTAACGGCAATAAACAAACACCGATTACTAAACCTATAATTGAAAAAATAATATCCATAGTACGATGGTAAAATAAATACAACCGGTTCTGATTACTCCGACTAAATGGAAAATACTTATAAAAATCTTTCCCAACATATTGTACCGGAACACGATTCGTAATTTCCTCATATACTTGGGTATATTCCCTAATAGTAAACCCTCGCTCCAACAACATGGTAAGCTGTCCATAAATGTCTGAAGTAATATTTTCCGAGTCATAAATGGCCACAACAATCTCAGAGATGTGCTCCTCGACAATAACCTCTGGGAGTTCCAAAGGTAAATACTCTTTAAGCCCTTTAAAAACAACTTGATCATCTGCCACTCCCTCACTATTAACAAAACCCACGATTTTATAATTAGGGTCAGATTTACCGATGGTTTTTAATATCGTTTCTAAGTTCGAGACTTCCCCAATAATAATGACTTTTTTATAAAACCTTGGTGAAGCAATAAACGTAACATAGGCAATACGCCACAAAAAAATGGCTCCGATTATGGCAAGATAAAAATAAAGGACTTGAATACGTTTTTCTGGTAAAAAAGGAGTGATAATAGGTGTAAACAAGTAAACTAAAACCGTAACGGAAGTCGTCAAAACAATATTTCTAAAACTAGTATCCAGTTTACTACTCGCTTTTAAATCATAAAGTTCAAATACAGTTCCAAAAATGGTAATATAAAAGGCCAGCACCAAGGACCAGAACCATTGCGCTTTGGTAACAGTAAAATATTCAAAGTGAAAACTGGACCCAACAAAGTAAAGGACACCTATTACAGATAAAGTATCCATAATCCGCAAAAGGATTTTGCGTTCAGAGATTTCAAAATGAATTCCTTTTTTTTTGGGCATAGCGCAGTTGGTTAGGACTGTAAATATAAGAAGTTCAATCTATTAAACACAAAGCTCCTCATTTTATTAATATTAAATGTCATAACTTAATGAGTTAACAACTCCCAACTCCCAACTCCCAACTCCCAACTCCCAACTTCCAACTTCCTACTTCCTACTTCCTACTTCCTACTTCCTACTTCCTACTTCCTACTTCCTACTTCCTACTTCTAACTCAAAACCTCAAACCATCGCAGCTTCACAACATTCCAATCAAATTGCTCCACCTTTTTCCTAGCGTTGTCTATTATATCTTTAACCAATTCCTTATTATTATATAACTCCAATACAGCCTTAGTCATGTCTTCAACATGATTAGGCGCCACCAACACTCCTTCTTTACCATGTTCGATTAAATAAGACATTCCTCCAATATTAGTGGATACTACTGGTAATCCTAAAGCCATAGCTTCCATAACACTTACTGGAGTATTGTCAAAATTAGAGGTATTAATAAATACATTGTAGTCTTTCGAAAGTTTGACCCATTCTGGCTTTGATAATTTTCCTGTGAATTCAACATCCAACTGATGCAATTGACAATATTGCTTCACTTGTTTCAAACTACCATCGCTATCTGGCCCAACCATACAAAGTGTTGCAGAATATCCTTTTTCTATTAAATGTTTTAATACTTTAACAGCCAATAAAGGGTTATAAATTTCAGAAAATGATCGTACCCATAACAAGTTGATGTGCTCCAAGACTCTTTCCTTAAAGTCATAATTGCCTAAATTAAATGCATTGGGGATATGTTGGACATTTGTAAATCCTTGCGCTTCAAAACGGTGTTTTAAATAAAGTGAGGGAGATACATTTACATAAGCATTAGTGAACAATCGCTTTGCCATTTTCGGTGAACTTACTAACCTATTGGGTAAATTACCACCATGTAAAATTGGGACATAAGGCAATTTTAATAACTGACATAATCTTGCAGTTAGATAAGCATAATAAAAATTTTGGGTACTATAAGTGTCAATTAAAACATAGTCTGTGGTTTTTTTTGAACGATATACTTGGTACAACATATCTAATAACCTTTTAATTTTATTTTGATAAGCCGAAGTATAGCGCACCTGAAATCCGTCTTGGGAAAGTAGGTTACCAAGGCTAAACATATAAGAGGCATTACGCCTCTTATCGTTGAGATAATTGCCTACGTATAGGACGTTTTTTTTCATGTACAATATGTAATAAGGCCAAGCCGTAAATAAAACCAGGCGCAGCAATCCGCATAGCAGAATGATTAATAGTGGCAAACCAAAAGGCTAAAAATGCATAAAACAACATATTTCCTTTGTGTTGGGTTCTATATGCCAAAGGCCGTAATATGAGTAATAGTAAAATGATAATACCCAACATCCCATGTTCGGAAAGCAATCGGCTTACCTCATTATGGGAGGCAATTATACTACCTTCTTCTTCCAAACGTTCCTGCTTCATCACACTGGCGCCTACGCCTAAAAAGGGATGATCTAAAAAACCTTGGATTTCATGCACAAATAACTCAACCCGACCAGTTGATATATCTTCCTTCTGCCTACCAATAGGATCTTTATTAGTATAACGGTTATCCAATAAGCCACTGGTTTGATTAGAACTCACCCACCAAGTAAGTACGCCACCAAGCACTAATAGACTAAACATAACAACAATCTGTTGTTTTTGCCGATAACCTGAGCGTAAATAAAGTATCCACAAAAAAGCAGAAATCACAATAATGGCTGCAAACACACCTCCTCGACTAAAAGTCACCAAGGCCCTAAAACTTACTGTACACAACAAGATCAAATTAAACACCTTTAAAAATAAGCTTGGGGATTTTAAAAAAAAACGTACGACTAAAGCCACCATCCCCAAACCTAATAAGGTCGAAACCTGATTAGGTCCAAACCCTCCCGACGTGGCAAAACTGGATCCAGTTCCAGAAATCACTTCTTTAACACTAGGATTATACAAAAACAAATGAGTAGTCATCGTAATAATCGGAAAACTCATACAGGCTACAATTTGCAACAACTGTTCCTGGCTGAGTCGTTTATCATAGCAATACAAGGCAGAAAACCCCAAACATACTGGACCACTAAGTACAAAAGCCACAGAGGTTCTAAAATTCAAATCAAATCCTAAATTCATGGAAGCGACCAACACCGCAGGAACTAATAAAATTAAGTATATAAAATAAGGATAAGCCTTTCCGGAAATCCCATTAAAAAACATACCGATTAAGATCAGTAGAATGATAAAGTATTTTGAAAACTCATAAAATAAACCACCTCCTGTCATCCTGAACAGGGATTCCGCCGCAGCAATATAGGCGCAACCAAACAAAACCCACATGGTTTTAGAGCGTTTAGGAGACACAATCAAGTTAAAAATAAAATAACCACAGACTACAATAAAATACAACTTGGAAAACGTTGGGATTTGATTAATAAAAACTCCCAAAATAATATGTACTGCGATTAAAACCACATATAAATCGTTGGTAAAATGATAACGGTATTGTTTTCCTTTATATTTAATCATTAATGAGATAAAGCTTGTCGATATTCAAAGATAAGGGATTCAAGAATGTTATCTTTTGAAAATTGCTCTTTTACTAATGCAAGCAGCTGATTACTCACACTTATACGAAGCTCTGGGTGATTTATATACTCTAAAATAGCTCTACTTAGAGAATCTGCATCATTAGATGGCACGAGTCTCCCCACAGTATCATCTGTGATGACACGCTTACAATCACCTACATCAGTGACGACCACGGCAAGCCTTCCAAACCCGTACTCAATCAATGCCAATGGCAAACCTTCAGATACTGAGGACAGCACACCAATGTCACTTTGTGAAATGATATGCTCAGTATCTGATCGACTACCATATAAAAACACGCAAGCTTCCAATTGATTCTCCTTAATAAGACAATTTATTGTATCTGAATAGTCATCCTCAAAATCCTTACCGACCAAATGCAAGGTCCAATCTGGATGCAAGATATGTGCTTTTTGAAACGCTTTCAACAGAGTAAGATGATCTTTTTGTGGTCGTAAATTGGCCAAACACAGAATCCGATTTCCTTGAGTTCCTTTTAATTGGGTAATTCCGTGGGCTTTAGTTGTAGGAACAGCAAAATTAGATAAAAACTGAACACGATTGACCCTTAAATGTTTCATATTCCATTCTATTAACTTTGTATTTACACAAAATACAGCAATAAAAAACCGGGAACAAAATCTCAAAACTCGATATGGACGCTGATGCAACAGTTCACTATTCCCATAATGGTCATGCCAAATTAATTTCACTTTTGGAAACAACAATTTGACAAGGCTTCCCAAAAAAAAGGAAGACGAGTGCGCGTGTATAATATCGATATCTTTAGATTTTACATACTTATAAAGCTTAAGTATAGCTTGAACATCCAAAGCACTTTTTTTATTTAAGTATACATACTGAACGGAGGAATCCATAGATGCTTTTAACAAGCCTTCTTCTCTAGTCACACATAAATAAGAGGTCTCAATAGGAGTAGAGAGTGCATTAGCTAAGTTAACGGCCATACGCTCCGCTCCACCTGCATGCAAACTATCAATCAATTGCAAAACCCGCATCCTAATTTTTTTTAGCTAAAGTAAATAATTTTATGTACTTGCTCCCCTCTTTAGTTAAAGAGGCGGCCGAACGTCAAGAAATAGTCCACCGGACTATTTTTTACGCTTGGTCGCCCTCCAACACAGCCTTAATATCCGCTTCCAAACGATCAAAAGTATACTGTTGAGACCACTCCAACGCAGCTTTAGCCATAGCATCCAAATCTTTGTCCTTTATAGTGGTTATAATACTGGAAACGGCTTGTCCCAAATCTGGCTCTATTAGGACCCCTCGTGATCCCTCTCCTAGCATCCATGAAACACAGGACACAGAAGTCGCCACAGGAATGCATCCAAAAAACATGCCTTCAGCTACAGCTTTGGGCCAACCTTCACTTTTAGACGGCAAAATATTAAAATGTGAATCCATTAAAGCTGTTTTGACTTCATTTTTATCTCGATTACCATACAGTATGATTCTCGATTCTAATTGTTTATCTTTTATATAAGATTTCAATTCTGGCTTCAAAGGTCCATCGCCAAACATATGAAGTATACAGTCATATCCTTTTCTATTTAACTCTTCTATAATTTGAATGGTCATTAAAGGGCGTTTACCAACCACCAAAGCACCAGCAAACACAAAGTCTAAAGTGCCCGAATAATCCTTAGCTGAAAAAGGTATTTTTTCATGTTCATAATAGGTAGCAGAAATAAAAGGATGGATATTTTTGGTTTCGTTTGGCCATTCGCCATATACCAAAACCTTCATATTACGTGTTAAAAACGTGTGTCGCAAAATAGCCTGTTGTAATCGATATGACCAAGGTTGATTACTATCAGGATCCCAATTACCAGCATACTTAGTCGATTTTTTCTTAAAAGGGAATAAGATTTGAGCAAAACAAGCTATTAAACTGATATTACCAGGGCAACGTAAATGGATATGATCCGCTTTATACATTGCGTAACAACACCTAAAAAAAATGATTGGGACAACAAAAATAGATCTTAGTTTCTGCCATAAGGTTAAGATATTTAAATTAGGTACACGAATAAATTGAATTTGCTCATGCTCATAATAGGTATCAATAGCATCAATAGTATTAGTTTCATGCATAGGGCCAACCACAATAAGTTCATCCACATAACGTCCCCATAAGTTCATTTCTCTTACATAGGGTGCATAACCAAAATACTGTTGTTTATGGTTAGTGTGCTTTACAATAGTAAAAATCGCTAATTTCATCGATCTATTTTTGGAGCGTTAAACACTACAGACCACCAGCCTATCCAACGACCTAAACCTTCCATAAAAGTAACTTTCTTTTTAGAAGAAGTCAGTACACCTATAAAAGTAATCTTCATTAGCAAAATAGCTGTTAAGTGCCATTTTAGCTTAGCTTTAAGGATTGGTTTAGGATATTTTACTCGCCAAACATACCAGCCATTCCTCATAACCATCTTACCATACTTAAACATATTGGGCCTACCTAAGGCTTCATGGTGATGCTCAAGTTGAGCCTTGGTATTCACAAATAATGATCCTTTTTGTGACAATCGCAAACAAAAATCGGCATCCTCATACAAACCATACCCTTCAAAATAAGAAGAAAAACTCATATCCTTAAATACTTCTTTTCGGTAGGAAGACACACCTCCCATAAATAATTCCACTTGGTAAATGCTGCCTGAAGGTGGTAAAAAACTCACAGAACGACCATGAGAAAACGTAGGCAAATAACAAGGAGGACTATCTGGAAGTAAGCCAAAAAGGCGACGCACTCTAAACCGAAGCGGTTCCTCTCTCATCCAACCATCATAATAGAACTTTTTGGAACTATGCAAACTGTCTGATAATTTCCATTGTACTTCATTACTAATATATCCACCAACACCTAAGGCTTCTGGGTGCATTGTATACGTCAACATTAGATGCTCAAAATAATTAGGTTCAAGAATGACATCATCATCCAAAAAACAAATTACTTCTGAATCATCGGAAACTTTACTAACGCCAAAATTACGCTGTTTAGTGAGTCCTCTATGAGCTTCATCTACCTTATAGTATATTAAATTTTCAAATATATTTTTATTTAAAATGTCTTTTGTATCATCATTCCTTGAGCCATCTATAATAAGAATCTTATTTGGATATAAAGTTTGTTCACTGACCGATTCCATCAAGCTCAGTAAAGCCATTGGCCTCATATAAGTGCAAACAATGAGTGAAAATGTCATGTATTGGCTTTCTTTAATTCATTTGCCCAATACACACTTTGATTCCACTGCTTTTTAAACAATTTATAGTATCGCATTGGGTTTTTAATTTTTTGCACAAAATAATAATTAAAACACAATACCTTTTTATAGCTCAATAATTGATAGGTCGTATTGTGTTTAATTTTATAATACATGATGGTTGGAGATGGTTTTGGTTGAATTTCATCCTTGGACCAAGGATGCACAAATGTACTTCTAAAACCTCCTATAGGTGCCTTTAAATGTGAGATTTTAAGTTGAGGCATATATATTATGTCTAAACCTAAATTTCGTAATTGCATTCCAAAATCGACATCTTCACCATAACCAAACTCCAAAGCTTCATCAAATGAAACAAACTCTAAGTATTTAGATTTCATAATACTACAACCGGCTCCAAAAGTGGACCATTGTACAGGTTGCCGTTTTTTCTCAATTTCACCATGTTGTAAATAAGACATAGAGATAACATCCAAATTAAAGGATACCATTTGATGTAAAGAATTTTTAATTAAATGCTTATTAAATTTATTATCATCGTCGGCTAAATAGACATAATCAGAACTAACCTCTTTCAGTGCTAAATTTCTAGCATTACAAACACCCACTTGGTGAATGAAATGATGAATAATTTCAAATGGCCAAGAATCTTTTTCAATAAATTCTAAAGCAGTAGTACTGTTTTGATTTGGGTTTTGCTCAACCACAATCACTCGATTAGGCAAATGTGTTTGCAATGCTAAATCCTTCAAAACATCATGTACATATCCTTCCCTTCCCATTGTAGGAATAATAACATCTATGGTAGTTAGAGGTGTGTCTAACTTTGGCTTTAAAGACTCTATACTTATACTTGAGTCAAACTTCTTTTTCTGATAAAAAAGACTCTTTAATAGTGGCCATATTACTATCTTTTTTTCATACCAGATATAGTTTAACGCCAATAAAAACACCCAAGCTATTTTGTAATGTTGCCTCACAAACTTAAATAAGGTGGTTATTGTAGCATGTTTCAATTCAGGACTTGTCCCTATTAACAATTGTGGAACAGAATAGCAAAATAACCCATTAGGCATGCCAAGTTTAGCGATTGAATTTAAAGTATAATCCAAATCATTACCTATAACACAATCTTTAAATTTTATGAGCTGAAACCCATATATAGCGCCTGCCGTACTACTCATCTGCCACGTAGGATACTTTACGTTGTAATTCACCTTTATAAAGGGAGAATCTTCAACGTATCCAATTTGAGGAGGTAAATACGGTTTAGAACCAAAAGACACCATGGTGCTTTTTAACTGCAATGATTCTTTAATGGCTTCCTGGTTTAAGAATTGTTTCTGATCAGAATGACACCATACTAAAATCCTTTGTTCATAAGAAGATGCTAAAAATATTAGTGCTTTTACAATATTAAGCTCATGGCATTCTATTGTATCACAAATTGTACAATCAAAAACTGAATCTAACTGATTATTTTTGTGGTAAACAATAATCATGAGTCAATTAATGTTTTATAATATTCAATGTTTTGTCTGGTAATCACTTCTACTGAAAAGTTTTGACTCACATGCTTACGCCCTGCTTTACCAAAAGAATTACATTTATCTTCATCGTTTAAAAGTTCCATTAATTTCAAAGTGAATTCTTGATGATTCTTTGGGTTAATAGAATAACCTGTTATCCCATTAATCATCAATTCATTGGCCCAACCAATATTCGAACTTACCAAAGGCTTCTCTAGAGCTAGTGTTTCTAACCAGGTCATTGGAAAGGCTTCAGCAAAACTTGGCAATGTGACAACTTGAGCTTGCCTTACATAGGTTTTAATATCATGATAAGGTACTTCAGGAATGTGTTTGACTTGTTTTTTTGCCTCATTTGTAAGAATATCATAAAAAAGGGTTAAGGTTGAAACCTTATCGAACACATCAATAGAATCTTTTCCGATGAGTAGCAGGCTTGCCTTTGGGTTTCTTTCAACCACACGATTAAAGGCCTGAGCTAATTCCAAAACCCCTTTCTTTCGTATAATCGTTCCAAAGTATAAAATCTGGTTTTTTATAACCTCAACGTTCTTAGGCATAAAATCATTAACATCAATACTGTTATGGATGGTTGTTATATCCTTTTTTAAATGAAAAATCTTATTGGTTAGCTCGCCAGTAAATGTACTTACTGAAACTATGGCAGTCGCATTTTTAAGAGCTATTTTTTCTAAGAAACGGTTCTTCCATTTTTGTTGTCGCCCATCGAGGTGGCAAAAATAACCATCACTTCCATTTAGTCTAATAATTAAGGGAACACTAAACCTCATAAATGCAGTTAAACCTGTCCAATCAGGTGCTTCTATAAGTTGAATACCTTCTCTTTCAATATATCCTTGTATAATATGCTGTATCCTTTTTCTTTCTAAAAACCAATTAAATACTATATGCTCTTTCTTTGCTAAAGCAACAACATGAATACCTTCGTCATCAACTGTACTATTTTCTTTTTGTCCAATAACAAATACAGTAACTCTTACACCTATGGTAATAAGTCCTTTTGCTAAGTTTTTAATGCTTGTGCCTAAACCGCCTGAACGACTCAAACTTGGATGAGGATACTCTGGTGTTAAGAAAGCAATATGCATCATAACTTTTGAGGTTTTGTCTTAGCTATAATATCAACAATATTATCCAAAATACGAGATGATGCCAATTGAGGTGGAAGCTGATTAATTGTCTTAAACCATTGATTAGCATTACCAATAATATTGTCGTTAGTTTTCAATAAGTCTTTTAAATTCTCTCTAATTTCATCCGGATGATTGAGCCACAAAACCACATCATTATTGGGTCTTGAACGGAAATGTACATAGTCATACACATAAACACCCTTCTCAGGCTTGTTATTTACATTTAAGTAATTGTAATTCATATACATGCAAGGTTTTTGATGTGCAGCAAAATCAAACACCATAGACGAGCCAAGGTTAATAACGGCTTCGGTATGTTCAGCCAAACTAGCTAGTAATATTAAATCTTCCGGTAAAGGCATAATGGTATCCCAAACACCTCCAATTTTTTTCCATTCTGGATGAATAGGAAAAATAACGTCCTGATAGGTTTCGATAACAGCATCATACCGATTTGAAAAATCCACAGGGCATCGCCTAAATATTAAACCTAAATCATGTCTATCATTATTCAATTGCCTCATGGCTTCAGCTACATCTCTTAAATACAGTTCATCTTTCGGCGAAGTCGTAACATCATCTCCACTAAAACAAATATAGGTCTTCTTAATATCTAAATCATATGTTGCACAAAACTCATCTCTATCCAAAAAATTGGATTTATCATAATGAATTTCAAATTGCGGAGTTCCTGTAATTTGCACCTGACTTTTATGAATAAAAGGATAATAATGCAGTAATTCATCTTTCATATGCTGGCTCCAAACATGGTAAAAATCGGCTGTAACATCCAATGTTGCCTTAGGTAAATTATCCCATGAAAATACAAAGCTCACGGTAGGAATATCCATATTTTGTGCAGCTAGTATAGGAGCTACAGCCAAAACCGTTCTCTGGCTGGTACAATAAACCAAATCCGGTTTGTGTTCTTCGAGAACTACTTTACAAGATTTATAATAATCTGTTTGTTGTTCCAAACGATGTATTATATTTCTTATAAAACGTAATCCGCTTTCAGAACTAAAAATATAAGTTACTATGTTTGTCAATAAACTCCTCATTATATTTTTAATTCCTTTATAGGACTGAGGAAATAAGTATTTATAGTAAACCGAGTCTTTATCTTGTTTAGCAAACCCTTTAATCTCAATACGCTTACGAGCATTTTTAAAAACGGTGGTCAGCCAATGTAATCTAGCATGTTTCAGTTGTATTTGTCGAAACCCAAAAGTTTCTAAATCAAATGGAGTAAGGTTCCAAAAAACAACTTCAAGTTCATTCTTTTTTGCAAGTTCACAAAAATTGGTATAAGCAAAATTACGTAAGCTTACGCCATCAGGTATCAATACAAGAATTTTTGACTTATTTGATATCACGGAATTGTTTTTGGTGGTTTATTGTCCATAATTGAGACGAACTTAAACTCTCTAGAAAAGCTTCAGCGCTACTCCCGTGTCCAAAATCTTGTGTTTTAGGTTTTTTCGCTTCTTTCACTTGCTGAATAGCTTCTAGTATAGAAGCACGCTCATAACCTACATTCAACAAGTTGGTATTTGAAACCCTATTTTGTTGCCTAGTCCCAATATTAATGGTCGGAATTCCATAGTATGGCGCCTCCCTAACACCAGCACTACTATTGCCAATGATAAATTGAGCATATTTTAAAATCACTAAAAAATATTCAAACCTCAAAGATGGGAATACCCTAAACTTTGAGTTTTTCATTAAATCGTTATAAGCATCAAAAATATGTTGACTTCCCAAATCATTATTCGGATAAATAACTATATAATTTTTTTTGCTTTTAACTAATGCATTTACAAAATGTTCAGCATATAGTTTTATAGTATCAATCTCAGTCGTGATTGGATGAAACATGGCCACTGCATAATCCTCAAATGGAATTCCATAATAGTCTTTTACAACCTCTAGTTTCGGTAAAGTTTTTGAAAACATAATATCTATATCTGGAGACCCAATGGTATAGATAGACTCTGGTAACTCACCCATTTGCAACAATCGTTTTTTGGCATCTTCATTAGCCACAAAATGAATATGACTTAATTTACTAACCGAATGTCGTATGAGTTCATCAATCGTACCTGATAGTTCGCCACCTTCAATATGAGCGACCAAGATATTGTTTAAACTCCCTACAATAGCACCTGCTAAGGCTTCAACTCGGTCACCATGAATGACGATTAAATCGGGTTGTAATTGACTAACATAGTTTGAAAACCCTTCAATAGTTTTGGCTAACGTTAAATCCATGGTGGTTTCATGAGTATGGTTTTTAAAAGTATGTATGTTTTTAAACCCACTGTTTTGAACTTCGATAAGCGTATAGCCATAACGCTCTATTAGATGCATCCCTGTTACAAAAATATGGGGTTCAAATGACTCTTCATCTTGTAAGATAGTTATTAAGGACTTTAATTTACCAAAATCAGCTCTAGTACCAGTCAAGAACACTATATTTTTTTTACCACTCAACATCTTTAAACTTTAGTTGTTCATCAATAGCAATGTCTCTAATCGCTTTTTTACCTAAAATTTCATTAAACTGCTCAGCTAATATCTCTCCTGTTCCTGGGCGTTTTACCCAAATATTCTTTTTGGTAAACGCCTCGCCTTTTTTAACAGGTGCAATAGTACAGACCGTTGCAAACGCAAAATCCATAGTCACCTGTTCTTCCTTGGCTGGTGCTTTTGTACCACCTCGCATCAAGGCCATGTCTTTACTGTCCTTTATTAAAGATTTACAAGCTTGCTCATCCATACTACATATAATATCAGGTCCTGTTCGTTGCTTATGGTCTGTAAAATGACGTTCTAAAATACTCGCGCCTAAAGCTACAGCACCCAAACAAGCAGTATTGGTTAAGCTATGATCACTAAGCCCAAAAACTTTATCAGGAAAGGCATTATGCAGTTCTAGCATAGCACCAAATCGCACCAGATGCGGAGGTGTTGGGTATAAATTAGTCGTATGTAATAAGGCTACAGGGACCTGATGCGCATCAAAAATAGACACAGCTTTTGCTACACTTTCTATGGTGTTCATTCCAGTACTTAAAATCACAGGTTTGCCAAATTGAGCAATGTGCTCAAGTAAAGGATAATTATTACACTCTCCTGAACCAATTTTATAGGCTTTGACTGCCATACGCTCCAATCTGTTGGCAGCAGCTCTGGAAAATGGTGTGGAGATAAAAATCATACCCTTGCTTTCTACGTAATCCTTTAAAGCAATTTCGTCAGTTTCATTTAAAGCACAACGCTCCATAATGTCATAAATTGACATATCTGCATTGCCTGGGATTACGATTTTGGCTGCACCACTCATTTCATCGTCTACAATATGGGTTTGGTGTTTTACAACCTCAACACCTGCTCTATGCGCAGCATCTACCATTTGTTTGGCAACTTGCAACGAGCCTTCATGGTTAATACCTATTTCAGCAACGACTAAAGGTGGATAATCCAAGCCAACGTTTCTTCCTGCTATGCTTATAAATGGGTTAGGCATTTGGATATTGGTTTAGTATATATTCTGCAAATTTAAAATCGTCTTCAGTATCTATATCTACACTAGCATAGGGATGGCTTACAATATACGGAAGATTGTTTGTTCCTAAGATTTTGTCTTCTAAAATTAATGAGGATTTCGTGATATACAATAAACCGTTTTCATAAAACAAAGGCTCTAAATCTTGACTCCGTTGCCCCATGGTATAATTAAAAGGCTTAAATCTGTTACTCACTATTTTACCTAATTTTTGATGATTACGGCTTACTGTCATTAAACTATCACAATCTCTTTTTTTAAAATCACTATAAGCATCAGTAAAGAGTGATTGAGGTCGTAACGGATTGGTTGGCTGTAATAATATCACATTATCAAATACGTCATTTACAACACTTAAGACATGTTTTAAAGCAGAAACGGTTGTAGCATGTGGACCTGACAACTGCTCCGGTCTATCTATAACATCTACTCCATAATCCAATGCTATAGATTTTATCGTTTCATCATTGGTACTAACATAAACAGAATCAATCTCATATTGGTTTAAAGCATACTTAATACTATGCGCAAATAAAGGCAATCCTTCTAACAACATAGTGTTTTTTTGTGGTAAGCGCTCAGAACCGCCTCGAGCTGGAATTATGCAAATGCTTTTTTGTTTATACATATTTTTTAAGAAAGTCTAATGATTTACTCCTTTTATGGACTTCTTCTTTTCATTCAACAATATAAAAATATTATAAAAAAGGGCATACAGATATCAAACCTTGTTTACAATTTTCTAAAATTTCTGCATTTGGTAATGATACAAAATCCGAGAAGCATTTGTTAATATCAGCATTTGTTAAACAATTACTAAACTTTCTAGGCTTATAACTTTCTATGCCAACAGATTCAAAATAGTCTTGAAATTTAATGCCATCTCCAAACAGTTTTTCAGAAAACTCAATCCAAATTGCAGGTATCCCATATGCATGCGAAACAATTAGGCCATGTAATGATGACGATATTATACGTTCACATTGCAATAATGAATCTGTTGTAGCCTCAACATCATTGGTCATTAAATTAATAACCAAAATCGAAGCGCTATTTTTATATAAATCATATACTTCATTGTAATCTGTATAATGCGGCACTATCCCTACTGAATAGATTTTATTCTTTACTGGATAATAGTAGTTTGGAAGTAATAAAGCTGGGTCGCCAAAAATTTCTGGAACTTCATAACCCTGTCTAAGTAAACTGAGTCTTGTCTGTGGCCCTCGTACAGCCAAATATTTTGCTCGTCTAACATTTTGATCTTTATAAATTATCCCACTACCCCAGACTATACATTTTTTATTAACATGCGCTAAAACACTACCTACAGTTACATAAATTGGTTGAAAACAATCTTTAAAATTCCAATATTTTGGATGAACCCAAATTACCTTCTTCTTTGAAATTTTTTCAACAAGATATTTTCCAATTAAGTCACCATAATTTTCTTTGGACTTCCCCATTAATTGTGTCTCACTCCACCAAAATAATCTAATTGTTTTTGAATTAAGCATAATCAGTCATTCCTTAAATCAATTTTTAAATTGATACTTCTAAAATCAGAAGCTATTTGATAACTGTAATTATAATCTCTATAATGAAATAGAATAATTTTTAAAACCATATCATTAATTTTTTTCATAGAGATAAAATCTCGAGTCTCCTTACCTAAAAGCTTTTTTAAGTAATATCTTAGAGTTTTATAATATGGTAAATAAACAAATTTTACAGACAAAACTTCACCTTTATACTGCATTATTTCTACATTTAAAAAATGAGTAATTACTGAATTAATATTAGTAAGAGTTAATTTTTTACTAGGCTTACGTAATATCTCAAAATCATTTAACATATAACATTTCCCCCAATCAAGCTGATTAAAAGGTATTTGCTCCTTCATATTTTGTTGAAATGAATGATGGCGCTGATTTAAGCGTTCTGCTTTATATAATCTTGGTTTAAGGCTAAGCTTTTTGTCTTTTCGCCTTGGGTACCGAGGATGCCATTGGTGCAAAAAAAGCATATAATCCATTTGATTTTGTTGAACACCCGATAGCATTAATCGTGCGTTCAAATCTTCATCTTCAGCTCCATAAAAATGGAAAAACTCATCCAAACCATGCACACATTCCAACGACTTTTTAGGATATAAACCTATACCAAATGTATTACCAACATGTGTTGGATGTAATGTATCAAACAAAGAGTTAATTGTTAAAGAAGCTGTAGTTTTTTCTGATAAATAACCTATTTTAAACAAATAAAAATCATTCGTAGATTTTAAAGATTCACATAACTCAACTGTATTTTTTGCAAAAAGTAAATCAATATCTGCTGTTAAAACATAAGGTGTAGAGGCCTTTTTTATACCATAATTTAGTGCTTTACTCTTATTCCATAATAAACCTTTATGACCAACATAATAATACCTAGCAAAATTAAACAATGCCACTATGTTTTGAATCTTGGTAGAAAACTCAAGGTTACTACCATAATCTACAAATATAACCTCAAAATTATGACTCGATTGTCTTTCAAGTGACAGTAAAGCAAAATGTACTCTAGAAACATCTCTATTTCTGTAAGCAAATATTATAGTAATAGATGCGCTCATAAACTAACTAATTTTCATCAAAAGGATTGAATAATATATCTGTTTTGTAGGCCGTTACATCCGCTGATTCTACAAATATTTGATAGTCATTGTTTTCAAGGATTTCTTTAATTTCCTTAAACTGTTCCAATAACATTGTTTGCACCTTTAAACCATGTTCAAAATGAATCACTTTAGGCTGAATTAGATTAAAATCAATAGCCTTTAAAATATTATAATCATAACCCTCTGCATCAATAACCATTATATCAAGGTCATATAATTTATAATCTTGGATTAACTTTGTAAGACTTATACAAGAAACTAATTCCTCTTTTATGAACTCTGAAGGAATTGAAGTTTTTTCATGGTGATTTGGATTAAAGGATGCTATACCCTTTGCAAATTCAGGGGCTAAATGTTCTTTTTCTTTATCCAATTTATAAATTATTGCTTCATCTAAATCATTATGTATTGCCTTATTTACAGAAATAATATTCTTGTATTTTGAATAATTATACTTCAACTCATTGTAGTAATCTTTAATAGGTTCCAAAACGATACCTTCCAGCCTACTATGATTTATGGAAACAAATTCAAAAATAGGATCAAATCTTTTTCCATCATTTGCTCCAATTTGCAAAAATTTTATTCGATCTTGCTTCATTAGTATCTGATAAAGCAAACTATCAAAAAAATTAAAGTAATACAGGTTTTGAATTCTAAACCCTTTTTTTAAAAGCTTATTCTTTAAGTATTTCTTAAAATTTTTTTTGACTAACCTCATATCTTAAACTAATAGCTTGGCTGCACTTATTAATTGATTCATTTCTGTATTCCATTTGGATGTTGAATATAAATCTCTTGGTATCTTGTTTTTAAAAAATGCTGTATCCGTAATAAAATTATTGATTGCATCCACCCAATCGTCTATAAAATGAGGCGCCTTAATTAAAGTTCCGTATTTTCCATAATTCAAAACTTCTGGTATTCCACCAATCTCTGAAGCAATAACATAACAACCACAATGCAATGCTTCTATCATTGACATACCAAAACCTTCATGCCACAATGTAGGGAACAAATAACAATCAGCAGCCTGAAAATATTGTGGTAAATTCACATTCGGTGTTCGACCAATAAAATGCACGCCATCAATATTTTCTTTTCTTTCACCACCAACTATTATCAATTCAATATTAGAATGTTTTTTAATAATTAGTTTCCAAACTTTTAATATAAAATCTAATCCCTTTTTAGGTCGATCTTGTGAACACCAAATAAAAACTTGTTTTTCCTCTAACCCCATACTTTTCTTTAAAATCAACTTATCATTCAGGTTTAAAGGATTAAATAATGTGGTATCTATACCATTATGTAAAACATTAAATGTACATGGCAGAATGGTGTAATAATCTTTATGAACTCTATAACTATCATAAGTTAAAAGCACCATTTCATCAATTTGATTAAAAAATGAACGTGATTGAAAATTACCAAAAAAAGGTGCAAAACCATGATAAAAAAACTGAAGGTAACACTGTTGTCTTAATCCTAGTTTTTCTAAAAGATTAACTAAATGAGAAACTAAACCGAAATTATCTACTATTTGAATTACGTATGATTCATTAGAGCCCTTTAAAATATTCTTTAATGCTTTTAAATAAGGAATGTACGTGTTTTTAAGAATTCTTACTTTTATTTTTGTTAGTAATGAACTATCTAAAATATTGTAATTTACATCGTATAATTCAGCCTCAGGTTGCTCACAAATTAAGTAATCAATTTGGTGCTGCTCACTATTTAAATAATTGCCGTATAAAGTCGTCCAACTACCTATTTTTGAGTAAGGCAATGCAAACTGAGATATAAGAATAACTTTTGACATGATAATAATAAGTAAGTATTAAGTAAACATAAAATTATTTAAAAAAATTACTAGAAATTAAAGGAGTTTTTAGCACCTAACATTATTTCAATAATCGTTCCCCTTTACCAAACAACTTCAAAGATATAAAAGCAATGCAGAACTTAATCCAATTAACAATAATATTCAAGTTAAAAAAAGAAAGAGTTGCAAGCAGCCTCATTTGTAAAATTGTGTGTTCTCTGCTTTTAAACACGGCAGGCAAATATTTAATTACATTACCATGAAAAAATATACGTAAATTATATGATAATAAATTTTCATTCTTAAGTAATTTTATAAGCTTTGCCAAACTAACCAAATGTGACCTACGTAATCTTTCATTTCTAGTATTATTAATCTTTTTAGTTATACTATTTTCATGTTTTCGATAGTAAACTAAGTACCTATCTAAAATTTTTAAAGACGGTTTTTTGAGTAACATTCTAGCATGAAAATCCCTATCTTGTCCAGCCAATAATTGTTCATCAAATAATTTTTTCCCAGCAAGAAAATCACGTTTCCAAAGAACATCTGGTAAATACCACATAAGCTTTTGTTGTAAAAAATCCTCTAATGTATTTTTTGTCAACTTAGTCCTATTCTCCTTTCCACAGATATTGCTTATATTGTTTTGAAACATTTTGGTTTTTGATATGACTCCATCAAGATTAGTACTCTCAAAAGCTTCTATTTTATATTCTAATAAATGCTGATGTAATATATCGTCACTGTCAAACCATTGCACATAGTCTCCTTGACATAATTCAAACCCATAATTTCGACAAGCATTTGCTCCTTTAAGTCGATCCTTGGGTCGCTGATGGTATTGAAAACGTGAATCTTTTTCACAATATTTAACTATAAGCTTCTGTGTTGTATCAGTACTGCCATCATCCACAACAATACATTCCCAATGCGTATAGCTTTGCGCCAATACACTATCTAAAGTTTCTCCTATTAAATGAGCGCGATTATAAGTTGAGATAATTATGGATACCAAAGGTGTATTCAATATTTGGGCATATATGGGTTAATGCATCTAAAATACATATTTTAGATGCATTGTTATAAATAAAAATCCCGATTGTTCTAAAACTTATGTTTTTTCTTTCAAAACAGTGCGAACAATATCAGAATCCATCATAAAATACTCACAAAATGCAGTAATACTCACAAAACGTTGAGACGGTAATTTAAAGTGCTGGTTAATGTCTTTTATGGTTTGGCGCGCAGTTTTATCACAAACATTCATTAAAAGCATTACATCAGCAGTGTACAAAAATAGCTGTGCCATGGCAAATTAATTAAAAGTTCAAAAACGTGCTATCAAAAAAGTTATTAAGAAGGATTAAAACATAAACAACTATATAATAATCATTTACAAGATAAATGTATCAAAAAACCAATAAACTCACAAATCTTAAACTTCAAAACTTTAAATCTAATAAATGTAAAATTTCACCAAAATACAGTCGCAAGCGTAAAACATGGATACCTTTAAAACTTGTGAAGCCTTGGAACTAGCTTAGAAAAATAAGACTGATTTAACAAAGTAAAAGCATCCATCAACAGGGCATCTTTTAATTAGTTGTCCAAAGCAAGGCTACTGTGAGTTTGTCATGCTGAGCTTGTCGAAGCATCGGACGAGCAAATACAAAGCATTCATAAATACCTTCCAATAAAATAATAAGCCATGAATAAAAAGTACAATCATATTACTGACCTCCTAAAAGTGATCGTAAAATTTAAAATGAAGAATCCGTTAAAAAAGCTTATGCTTGTTCGAATTCAGCGAAGCTGAAAAGGTCATAAGGTTTAGGATTCAAATGTGAAATTTAGTGAGCTTTTAGGAAGTCTTGATTTTTTTGGTTCGTTTTTTTATCAAGAAAAAAATGAACAGAAAGTATGAATGAAAGAAAATGAACAATACAAATACAAAGCATTCATGAATATCTTACTTAAAATATTAAGCCATGAATAAAAAAGAACAAAAAAACAAAGAGAAGAAAAAAAAATTAACTCACACACACCCCTTCCCCATACCTACTCCATACCTTCCTTATGGCTTCCTTATGGCTTCCTTATGAACCACTTATGAAAACCAACAATAATAAATACGCCTTAAAACACCCTAAAAAGGAAAAATACAGAAACAAATAACCAGACAAGCCAAAAAAAATAAACAAAAAGAATAAAACGAAACAATAGAGAATATTTTGATTTTTGCAAAATCCCAAAATCTAAATTAGCCACTAGGCAAAAACTCAAGTTGTTCGAATATCCCATTTGAGCTCATAGCGGATAAACAAAATAACAAAGGCAATTGTCTCCCTCAAAACTATATTATTTAACCAGATGCATTAATAATGGCATCACAAAACTTAAAATTATGGCAAAATTAAAAAGCCTTATCAAACTTGAAGGTACACTAGATGATTTAACATTTTACAAAGGCGAAGATGGATATCTAGTAAAAACCAAAAGCGGAGTATCAAAAAACCGCATCGAAACAGACCCTTCTTTTGTTCGTACAAGAGAAAATAATGCCGAATTTGCAAATGCTGCAACCAGCGGTAAATATCTCAGACGTGCTATTACTGCACTCTTGTATGATGCAAAAGATCCAAGAGTAACCTCTAGATTGACACAATTCATGAGCCGTGTTAAAAATCAAGACCTGACATCACCTCGTGGTCAACGAACAGTGGCAATCGGTCTGGCAACATCAGAAGGAAAAGCATGGTTAAAAAATTTCAACTTTAACAAAAATGCAGTACTAGAAAGTGTTCTGTTAACCAATTTTTCATTGGATACCACGACTGGCGAAATCGTAATTACCGATTTAGTTCCAAGGCAACAGTTAGGAATTCCAGAAGGCGCTACACATGTAACCTTCAGTTCAGGATTTTTAAATCTGGATATAACAACCGATGACAAAGACCTGGAGTTAAGCGCAGAAGTCAACCTGCCAATTAACTTAACTCCAACAACAGTAACCTTATCTCCTGCAACGCCAACAGGATCGGGCGAATCCTACTTTTTCCTAAAAGTAGCGTTTTTTCAAGAAATCAACGGTGTACAATATCCATTAAACAATGGCGCATTTAACGCACTACAATTATTGGAGGTAGTATAAATTCAGTAGTAATACTATAGATAAAGGCGTGTATTCATTACACGCCTTTTTAATTTAGCATAAATCATTCCTAGCCTTAAGTCTGATATAACTGGCTTTAATTAGTAATGTCATAGTCAGGTAGCCTGCTTTAAACCTGTCGAAAAGTCGAAGTATGAAGTATCAAACCCTTATTGTCAGGTTGAGTAAGCCTGTACTGAGTTAGCCGAAGTGTCCAAACCTTGCCAAGTGTCAAAACCTCAGCACATCATAAGCACTAAATGCCTAGTATTCAGAAATGGCATTTTCTAAAATGTCCTGCAGCTGGTTAATATGTCTGCGCATACTAAATTGTTTCTTTATGCGATGCTTTCCAGCAAATCCAAGTGTTCGTGCAAAGCTAACATCATCTAACAAACCAAGCATATTATCTGTCATAGTTGCAACATCATGTTCTTCACACAACAATCCTGTTTCTCCATGAACAATCACATCTGGAATACCTGCATGATTAGTTGAAACTACAGGCAAACCAGCGGCACTCGCCTCCAAAATAGCTAAAGGCGTGCCTTCCATATCACCATTATCTGCTGTAATAGAATGCTGTATAAAAGCTAAAGATTCACTTAAATAATTTCGGTAGTCTTCCGGCTCAATAACACCTAAAAAAGTTACATTATCTTGAATCCCAAAAGTGTTGACCAAGTTTTTGCAAGTATTTAAAAGCATGCCATTACCTGCCAATAATAATTTAGCTTTGGGATGTTTTTGCAATACATCTCTAAAGGCCATAATAGTATAATATGGAGCTTTCTTATCGGTAAATCGACCAATACCAATAAATTGTTGTTCTGTATATAAAGGCTGTACATCATGAAACTCAGGTTGAGGGCCGTAAACATTATAAACTAATTTATCCCTTGGGCAACCTAAATTCAACAACATAGATTCCATAATTTTTGAAACAGCTACAACCTTTGTGGCTAACGCAAAAACATCTTTATAATGATTGCTATTTTGGATAACATCATGACGACTGGCATCATAACCATGAAAATGAACTACAAAAGGTAATCTACATATTTTTAAAACAGATAATAAATTTAAAGCATGGTTACCATATTCGACCAAAATGGCATCAATATTATGCTGTTTTAAAGATGTTAATATCATAGAATCCCGAACTGAATTAATAGGTTTACGTAAAAGTTTAGCTTTTAGTTTTAAATACCAACGTCTATAATCAGAAATCAAATACCCATGATTTTCTAATTGTATACTTTCGCCGTAACCATAATAATAAAACACCTTATCTTTTAAGTATTTTTTATGCGTTTGTATAAAAGTTTCAGAATAAGGATTGTGATTTGGTGTAAATATGGCGATGTTCAAACTGTTCGAATTTATATTATTTAACTACTTTTTTTGACAAGGTTAATAATTTTTATTTTTAACCTATAATATAATGATTTAGTTATAAAATCAGATTCACTCCGTGAGGCTTTATCATTTCCTTTTTTTAAAAAAGATGCAATGATATCCACATCTGAATATTTGAGTAAATTATCACGATAAGACTCAACATAAGGTAACAATATATTGTCTTCTTTAGAACCTAAATAAACACCTTTAAACAAACTATTAGTAAAGTGAATAAAAATAATAGGATATTCATTATTTATTAATACCAAGCCATTTTGTTTTAAAACACGTTTGCAATCAATTTGATTCCAATTAGCTATGTTACAACCTCTATGAGTGATATGCCCTATACCTTCATAACGAGTAGGTAAAATATCAAGAAAACGTTGATCAACATAAAAACCATTACTTCTATCTACTTTACAAGAAAACAAACATAACTTCGCCCAATACAACAATGCACCTTCAGCTCCTGTCGAAGCACCAACAAACCCACCATTATAAATTCCATCTAAAAAATTTAATTTAAAATTGCTCAAATCCTTTATGGGTGAGCTTGAACGCCAATGCGGTGATAATAAAAGTTTTTTTTCATTAAGCTCTAGAAATAAAAAACTAAAATCATTAAAGAAATAAATATCACTATCAACATATATAACTTTTGCATAACCTAATTGCAATAATTTTATCAGTAAAATTGGTTTCATGCCCCAACGATAAGCATCATGATAGGAATCAGAGTATTTTATTTTTATTTGAAGTGCCACTTCACTTTTAAAATCATCACTACATAATAAAAGTATGTTTGACCTAGAAAGCAGTTCATGTTCTAAATTTTGTGGTAAGCTACCGTTACTAACAAATACACAAAAATGAATATCCTTATTAAACTTCACTAGAGAATCATGTAACGTCAAAGCATAATGACCATAGTCCTTAGTTATAATTGTACTTACAATTGCTTCCATGTTTTTTCTTTTAGTTTAGAATAAAACAAAAATTCAATGGGCAATTTTAAATCAAGTATAGAATGCTTTGGAAAATACTTCTTCTTATTTGACCATTCATTAAACATCCATGCATATTTTTTAAAATTTCTAAGCCTTTCAAAAAAACTGCTATTTCTTAAAAATATACCTATATACTCATGCAAACGTTGTTTTTCATTGACAAAATCTTTGATAATTATCGAAGTATTATTATGCCTCCTAAAATAATTTAACATTCTATGTGTATATCCAATATCACCTTGTCTTAATATTTCAATCCAAATATACCAATCACCACAAAATTTCAATTGTTTAGGAAAAATTACATTTTCTAGTGCCGATTTTTTAAATATAACCGCACTAGCATTTGTAATAGTATTTCGGAAACGTAAATAATCTCTAATTTCTGAATTACCATTATTTTCAAAATCAGATAGCCATCGACTTTTACTTAACGCGTCTGCCCATTTATGTCTTCCTAAATTAGCGCCATCATTATTAATAATTGCGGATGCACTATAAACTAAAACTAGCTTTTTGTTTTGAAACATTGGTATTAAATGCTCCAAGAATGTCAATTCACAATAATCATCACTTTCAGCAACCCAAATATACTCACCCTTTGCAAGAGCTATTCCTTTTTCCCATTGTTTAAATGGGCTTCCAGAATTATAATTGTTAAATACAATATGACTTACTTTAGGGTGGTCTTGATAAGTTTTTAAAAATTCCTGACTACCATCTGTCGAGGCATCATCTAATATTATCACTTCAAAATCTTGCAACGTTTGTCCTAACACACTATCCAACCGTTGTGGCAAATATAACTTATGATTGAAATTTGGAATAATGATGGAGACTTTTGGCTTCATTATTTATCAATTACAGTGTTTATAATATTAAATAAATTAGGGCAGATAATATCTGGAGTAAATTGTGAAAAAGCTTCTATGTTTTTTTTTCCATGTTCTAGTTTTAATGAATTATCATTATAATAAATCATTACTTTTTCTGCCATAGCAGGTACATCTAAATAGGGAACTATATAACCTCCTCCCTTCTTTAATATCTCATTCGTGCCAACTGCTTTATCAAAACTTATTATAGGTTTGCCTAGTTGGCCAACTTCGACACACACTAAAGGAAAAGGATCTTCTCTTGAGGTCATTACAAACACGTCAAAATTTGCATAGTAAGCTGTCGTTTCTGAAACCTCTCCAATAAATGACACATGCTTACTCAAACCCAATTTTTCTAAATCCTGCTCGATAATAATCGCTTCCTTTTTAGGTAAATGTCCAACCCAAACAAAATCAATTACACTATCACGATATTTTGTCCTTATCTCTTTAGCTAATTGTATAAAAACATCGTATCCCTTTCGCCAATGTACTAATCCAGAAGCTCCAACAACAAATCGTTTATCATACTTTTGCGCAATTACTTGCTTTATATTAATACTAGCACATTCATACACCACCTCAATAAACTTTTCACTTAAGCCCCAATTGTTTATTAAATGTTGCTTTACTAATTTTGATGGTACTATATTAATATCTATATATTCCTGATAATCTTTAAAATCGGGTAACAACATTTTTATAATAGCACTTAACTCATGCACGTGAGCTACAAGTTTGGCAATATTGTTGTAGCCTTTAATTTCAGTTGCTATAGGAATAGACACAACAGTATTAGCATAAACAACATCATAATTCTTTTGTGCCAACATAGAAACAAATTCTTTATGCATGTCTCTTGTTCTGATTAGATTTAATTTACGTAATACTTGCACAAAAAAGGATAATGAGCGACGTTGTGTAGCGTCTTTATAATCATAATAAGTTGCACTTAATCTCTTGAAATCTACTTCCAAAGCACCACCCTTTAAAGCCAAAACATCAACCTTCATTTCTGGTCGGTGTACCTTTAACCAACTTAAAAAGTGTAACAACACCATTGGTGCACCAGAACGAGAAGTGTCGTGGGTAATCAAGAGCAACTTCATTGCAATATCTTTTTAATTTCTTTTTTAAATTTTTCTACCGGATCCTCTGTAATTACTTCAAATAATTTGTCTCGGGATGCTTTTCCCATATCCAACCAACAATCACGTTTTTCCCAAGCTTGTTCTAATGCGTCATCCAAAAGCGCTATGGTTGGTGCTTTTGCCAAAAAACCCGTTTTACCGTGTTCAATTAATTCATCTGCACCACCAACAGCTGTACTAATTACCATACGTCCAAACGACATCGCTTCTAACATAGCTAAACTTTGACCCTCCATTCTAGATGGTAAAATACATGCATGATTAACACTCCAAATTTCTTCCTTATTACCAATATGTCCCTTTAATTTAACCAGATGCTCTAATCCATACAACTTGATAAGTGACTTAAAATGGTTTTCATTAACTCCTTTGCCATACAAATTAAAACAAATGTTTCGTTCTTTCCATTTGTCTTGAGAGAGTACTTTTAATAACATCTCTTGCCCTTTATGAAACATAGTGTAAGCTGCTACACAAGCTACATGAAATACTTCATTGACTTTAGGATACAAATAAGTTTGTTTATAATTAAAGGGGTTATTTATTCTAAAAACGTTATCCAAAGACAATCCCAACTGTGTTTCTAAAACGTCTTGATTTTTACTTGATAAGCACCCAATACCTATTGCATTATTATAAGCAGTTTTTAACTTTTCTATTTGGTTATCATGAAGGTTTCTTAAACTTGTTGCCAATTGTACTGCAATTACATACTCAACTCCATGTTGTTTTAAAAAACTAGTATACTCAACTATCTTATGATTCACATGATTTCCTGCAGATAAGATAGCTAAATCATAAGTAGATATATCAGTAACAAAATTTAAGTCATTTTTATTAAATGTTACATTAGTTAGTTTACTTTTTAACTTATAAAAAACGGTCTTTTTAGGTTTTGGTTTATAGATTAATTTCCCTCCTAATTTTATAATTTCAGTTATACAATCCTGTTCTTTTTCCCATTGTTTTTTTACTATTGTAACATAATTGTCTTTTACTAAGGTCAAAGCAGTTCTACTCCATAGCTCCTCACTGCCTCCCCATGGAACATGATCATTTAATGTTATAAATAAAAGCTTTGACATTCAGTCCTAAATATTTTCCAATATATAATTAATAATAGAGTTTACTTCGCCTTTTGGGATTAACTTTTTAGTCATATGTTTTTGGTGTTTAAACAAAGACACCCTTTTACTCTCATCTAAATTAAATGCAAATTCTATGTTTTTAAACAATTCTTCAGCACAAAACCCCCTTAAGGCAGCTTGCCCTTCAACTAAAGGTAATATTGGTTCTAAACCTGAGAAATTGGCATGAACAACAGGAATACCAAATCTCATAACTTCTACTCCAGCTGTGGAGTCTTCCGTTACTACTATTGTACTTTCACAAAGCAATTCGTTTATTGAGGTGTTTTTTATTTTAATACGTTCCTGCATCCCATTTTGCATAATGGCTTCATTATATAGAGATATTAAATCCATAGGGTGTGGCTTAATTATAAGCCCAACATGTAAGTTATTTTTTAAATATTCAATAATTGCATTTAATATATCTAGACCTTCTTTATAACTTCGAGAAGGTGAATAACATTTTAAAGATTTATGTGGTCTAGTGATAAATAATATCGTGTTTAAAATACTTCTTTTACCTAATGGCAGTTTCTCTAAAAACACATTACCAACTACTTTATAACCTTCTGGCTGCAATACAGAATTAAGCTCATATTTACGTCTCCTGTCTTCACTCCATAAGGCAACAAAGTCAGCAAAACAATCATCATAATAATAATATTCACAGTCTAAGCCATGCTGATATGTAAAAGTAGGTATCCCTAACCTTTTAGCTGCCAAGACATAATTAATATAAGGCGGATGATTATCTGAATGCACATATACAGCATGAGGCTTAATAGTATCCAACTCTGCAATAGCCAAATTAGTCATTGCTACAACTCCATAAATTTGCTCTTCTAAAAGCAATATATCTTCAGGAATTAAATTTACATTATTGGCGCTAAGAGATTTTATTAGGTTTGTATACAGTATATCACTCCAATCTTTGTCCTCTTTATGTTTTATGGCTTTAATTACATTTTTTTTAGGAAGTATACCTCCCGAAACTTTTGATATAACCTTAACACCATTTGTGGCCTGAAGTTCTTGTATTATTTTTTTGGTGTAAAAAGATTGATATGGAATAAACACAACCTTTTTTCTAGATAAGAAATTTCTTTTATACTTACCTTTAGATTTTAATGGGTTATGATATTGAGGAAAATTTTTAAACTCATCTTTATAGCTTTCTATTTCACCAAAATCTATACCATGTTGTAAACGTATTGCGCGACCTACTTTATCCCATAAATAAAAACGAATGATATAGCTGTAATCTATACCTTCATGCACAGGGTTAAAGTCTATACTTTTATACCAATTACAAACAATATTGTAAGCATGCTTATCTAAGTCTTTCAACCCAACTGTCATGTTCTTCATATCCAAATTCTAATAAACTATCACCAGTTAGTTCTTTAAATAATTTTCCATCTTCATAAGTGAAGTAGTTTTTCCAATCTCCCGAAACTCCTTTACGCACATGTGCATTGGCTTGAGCTACTCCTTGTTCTCTACCTTGGCTCATTTGCTTAAAACTAGCTGTTTCAACACATGTTTTAATAACATTCTTATTACTCCTAGCATCAAAAAATGCTAAACATTCTGCTAAAACCGAACTGGTGTCCTTTAACATATCCTCATAATGCACAACTTTTACCTCATGTTGCTTTTTTGCAAGTTTTATGGTCTGTAAGGGCTGCATCCATTCTGTAGCCCATTGCTGTATTTCTTTATCCTGAAAAAAACGTCCAGTATAACTTTCGCCATTTAAAAATGTATCACGACGTTGCTTTTCAAAACTTGTTAATGCAACACCATATGGTTGCTTATTAAACCAATGAAACACGCCACTTGTAACCACATCACGGCCATCCCTTACCAAAAAAAGTAGTTTTGATTTCGGAAAAAAAGCATCAATTTTTTCTATCACATTGGTGGCTGTATTTATGTAGGGTGTTACTTTATCTACAACTATTTTTTTTCTAAAAAAATTTCGCTCTTCATTTAAAATTCCAGAAATAACCGCATGCAGCATAGCTTTCTTTTGTGTTATCGGAAAGCCATGATGCAACATCATACTATTAATATACTTGTCTAGGGTTACACGTAACCTCTGCGTAATTTGCCCATCATCGTTAACAAAATCAGCATAATCACCAAATAATCTACGCTCTACACAACATACTCCAGGGTGTGCATTTAACATCTTACTCATCCAAGTCGTACCAGAACGTGGCGAAGCAATAATAAAATGGTTGTTATTTTTTTTGAAAAAGTCCATTTAAACAAAGAATCTTTTTTTTATTTTTTGTAAAACCTTTAGGCTTTTAATTACTTTTCTATTTTTACCTAACACCCTTTTAATGAATAATTCTGATTTAACCTGTATCTCCTTTTTACTAGGAACATTAACTAGTTTAACATTATCACTTGGCTTACATATTAATGCCATAGCAGGTGTAAATGCTGGCAAACCTTTATCAAACCTTCCTAAAACTTCAAACCCACAAACGTTCAATAGTCTTTCAAGCGTCTGAATATCAAAAGAAAGTACATGTCCTAAGTGAACAGCTCCCAATCCATTGACTTTATCATTCATAATATTAGGCACTTCAACATACAATATACTATCAATATGCATCATTTTCTTTAGTCCCAATAAATACTGCTTTGGGTTTAAAATATGTTCTAAAACATGAGTTGAAGTAACAATATCATATTCAGTATTACCTAAAGTCTTAATAAAGTCCTGATAGGAACCAATAAAAACATTCCCTTTGAGATTTTGTTTTGCATATTCTCCAAACCCTAAACTGGGCTCAATACCTTGAGTATGTATATTTGGGTAATCCGACTCAATCATTGATAATAAAGTACCTTCTGCACAACCTACATCTAAAACTGTCTTTGATTTTTTTAGATATTCTTTCAAAACTTTTTTCACAAACCTTGCTCTAGATTTAAAAGGTCCATTGTTAATATAAGTTTCAGTAGGAATTTCAATAGCCTCATAAAATGACCGATAGTGGTTTTTATAAAAGTTATTCATTTCTAACTCTGTCGGCCTAGGATTAATATAAATCATACTACAATTATTACATATAACTGTCTGTACACCCATAGCATATCTATCACTATTAGCCAACACCTCAAACTCCTTATAATCACAAATAGGGCAATTTATTTGTTCTTTTTTCAGATTTAAATAATAATTTTTAGAATCCTTGTATTTCATAATTAAAAATTATATTCAAACCGCTCAATATCTTCTTTATAGTTATTAGATACTAAATGGAAAGACTCATCATTATAATATTCTTTGTAATGTATTCTCTTAGTTTTATTTAAATGATTTAGTTTATAGTTTTTTAAACCTATTTTTTTAGCTACTATTGAAAAATCACTTTCTAAATTTTCAAATTTTCCAATAAAATCTAATTCTCTAAAGCAATGATAAGGATGTACTTGAGGTAAAGTATGATGTCTTAAAACACTTTTAACACTATCTCTAAGATGATAATCTATCGAATCATCAATGGCTATTTTTAAAAAATCAACAAAATCTGTATCCTTTAAAGGAGGTTGCTTATTATAAGCCCATTTTGTCTTTTCCATTCCTTGTGTAAACATTTTCCATGCTGAAACCATTCTATCATAAGGATTACGAACAAAAGTAAACTTAAAATACCTATCCCAATCCTTAGGGATGTTTTCAAATATTGGACCCTCATAATCACCATTAAAAACTCCATTACGTATTGAAGTGCCAGCTACTTTGGGTATGTGTACAAAAACACATTTTGGATTATTCATTAAAAATGCTCCCATTTATATATTTCGATTTTGCATTAATACTTTTAAACTTTTTCACAAGAATTGAAGCAAATTTAGATTCTTCCAAATGATGATTAGTTTTATCTTTATTTAATAACGAAATTTTGATAAGACCAGTACTTCTATCAAGAATATCCTTAGTTATTTTTACAAATCCAAAATTATTAATTGCTGCTATTTCTTTTAGTCTTTCATTATATTTAATTGTTAATTCTGTCCTTTTCTTTAAACTTACTTTTACCTCGCTTCTCTCATGAGCAATTTGCCCTTCAAAACCATCAAAAATTGTTGGAAGTATAGTTTCGATAATGAATATATTTCTATAACCCTTCATCTTAATAGCATTTAGAAATTGCTCATAATTTTTTAGACTTCTTTCAAATTGAATACCTATAGATTCATTATATTTTTGTGAACGATACCAAATAACAAATCCACAATCAACTTCTCCTAAAAAGAAAAATAAAAAGTCACTTTTTTTACAATATAAATCAATCTTTTCGTTAAATATTTTTAAAGCATCTGTTTTTGACCTTGGATTAGCTAAACCTTGAGCTGTTGCGCCACCAATAGCAGTAACGTTAAAATTAAAATCTCGTTCATAATTACTATTTATATAATTAAAAACTCTAGCATGGCTATCCCCAAACACAAACATTTTCGGTTTGGTTCTAATTTTTTTTATCTTAGAAAATAAGGTACTAAGCATCTTCATTAACATCATTTAACAACCAATTAGCCTTTAAGCTCAATGGAATGTAGGAATCAAAACTAACATCTGAAAAGCTTTTAAAACTATAAAAACTTTCAAATCTTAATAATCTTTCTCCTATACTATTTCCATTTTCATAGCTTAAAAGGATTAATGTAAAAGAATAATTTCCATTATTTAGAGGGTTTATGAAAGAAAGGTCAATCTTTTTTATAAGACTGTCATTCTTAAAAATCACATTATTATGTAAAGAATTTATCTCCAACAACCCTTTAAACTCTTCATCATAAATAACTCCACGAACAATGAATTTTTCAATATCTTTTTCAACCTTAAGCTCAAATGATATAGAAATATTGTTTCCTTTTTTAATAATATTTGAGGTTTGACCATCAAAGTTCTTTTTAATTATTCTAGCCTTACCATTTCCACTAATCATTTCTTTATTATCAATAGAACTATCTAAAAAGTATTCATTGATAATATTTGATACGTTATCCGATTGATTTTTAACACTTCCTCTTGAAAGCAATAGAGCAGAACTAGACAGTTTAGCTACTTGTGGCATAGAGTGTGATACGAAAATAATTGCTGTTCTTTTCTGTAACTCATTTATAGTATTATAACATTTCATTCTAAAAGCAACATCACCCACAGCAAGCACCTCATCAATAATTAACACATCAGGTTCCATTTGTGCTGCAACAGCAAAACCCAAACGTACCTTCATACCAGAACTGTAGTTTTGTACTGGCATATCTATAAATTCTTCCAACTCTGCAAAGGCTATAATGTCATGCAGCTTAGCATCAATCTCCTTACGGCTAAAGCCCAAAACAGCACCATTGTTATAAACATTTTCACGCCCACTTAAAATAGGGCTAAACCCTGCACCCAACTCTATCAATGCACCAACTCTGCCTTTTATAGTTACCTTACCTGCATCTGGGTTTATTAATCCATTTAGTATTTTTAGCAGCGTACTTTTCCCAGCACCATTATGGCCTATTAAACCCAAACATTCGCCGCGTCGTAACTCAAAACTTACATCCTTAACGGCCCAAAACTCCTTGGGGCGCAACTCACGCTCTTCAGTATTTCCCTTAACGCCACTTAACAAATCTTTTACACCATACCATAAACTGGTTTTAAGGTCTTTGCAAAACTTTTTGCTTAACCCTTCAACTTTTACCAATACCTCGTTTTGTTCTTTCATATCAGGCACTCAAACGTTCAACAATAATAGGAATAGAGAGTCTATAAAAAACCAACCCAACAAACAATAAAGGTATACAGGCAGCAATAACAATTAAAAAATAGCCTAAAAACTCAGGTGTTGTACCAACTGCTAAATCCCGAGAGGTTAATATAATCGGTGTAATAGGATTCCAGGTCATGATAGTGTTCATAAGTCCTGTTTCTGGTATGGCATACACTACAGGTGTCACATACATTAAAAACTGCATCCCAAAAGTGATGATTTTACCAATATCTTTATAAAGCAAGCCTAAAGGGGTAACAAACAAACCAACAGTAGTGCCAAAAAGAAGAGCTCCCAAAATTGCTACAGGAAACAAGAGCAAACTCCATTGAAACCCTACACCATAAAAAAACACGAACAAGATTAGGAGTAATACTTTAATAGAACTATCAAATAATAATTTGTAAATACCAGATAATATCAAGGCTTCCTTAGGAAAATTGATTTTAGTAAGGATGCCCTTAGCAGCATTGGTATTTTGAATTGGTGAGTTAATTGCTGCAACAATAATGGACCAAATCATGGTTCCTGAAAACGCATAAACAGGATAAGGAATTCCTGTGTCAGATAATTTAACAGTGCCACTACTGTTTAAAAATATCCACACAAAGGCCGTAGCTAATGGCATAAGTAATGCCCAAATAACACCTAGGTAAGATTGTCTGTATTGCGCTTTAATATCGCGCTCTGCCAATTGTCTGGCTAAAAAACGAGACGAAACTATATCACTCAAACTAGCCCTTAGTAGAGAACCTATTTTAATGGCTCGATGTTTCTGATAAATGCGAGTCTCTAATGCCATAAAAAATTACAAGATGTTATCGGTTTTTGGTTATAGCTAATATAAGAAATACAATTAGAATGAGTCGTGTTTCAATATGCTATTGTTTAGTTATCATATAGCGTGAAATCATCGCTTTTAAACCAACATCTATAGGGATTAAATCACGCTGCAGCACAGCCTTCATCTTGGTTAAGTCTGGGCAACGACGCCTCATATCGCCTTCTTTTAATGCAGGCAAATGAATGATTTCAGAATTAGATTCAGAGAGTTTGACAATCTTTTTAGCTAAATCCAACACGCTAATCTCTAAATCGTTACCTACATTTAGCACATCATTAACGTGTAAGTTGTCTTCTAGTGTTTTGATACAAGTATCGACATTATCATCAATATAACAAAACGAGCGTGTTTGGTCACCATTCCCATAAATAGGAATGGGTTGATCCTTAAGAGCCAGCTTAACAAAACGTGGTATTACAAAATCGTGGGTTTGTTTTGGTCCATAAGTATTAAAAAACCGGAATATGGTATAGTCTAAATCATACTCACGTTGATATGCTTTTACAAAAGCCTCTCCAACATTCTTAACAATGGCGTAAGGCAATCTGGAATTCAAAGGTGTGGTCTTCTCGTTTTGTGGAATCTCAAAAGGTTCACCATACACTTCGGACGAACTGGAGTAAAACACACGCTTTACACCAGAATTCTTAGACAAGGACAATACGTTTTTAATGCCTTCAATATCCTCTAATACACCAATAGGATGCTCCAAAGTACGCTCTACACCTACGACAGCGGCATAATGAAAGACATAGTCAAAATCAAACCGTCCAAATATTGGGACGATATCTGCATAGTTATTAATATCGGCTTTTATAAATTGTACATTGTCTCGTTGTGGGACTTTATCCAGAGAACCTGTTAAAAGATTATCAACAGCAATGATGTTATGGTCAAGGTTTTCAGACAACTTTAATGCTAAAGCACTGCCCAACTGACCAGCTCCACCAGTGATTAAAATTTTTGCCATGTAAGATTAATAAGATAAAATAATTAATAGCTTTATATACGCAGCCTTGTATTAAGAGGTTAATAACGAAGCCATTAAGCTAATATATAAAAAATATTCAAAGCTTGGCGATTGCATCGCTTTAGTTTTAGCAGACCGATAAGCCAACTAACGACTAACAACTAACAACTAACAACTAAACTACTTAAACCAATCCAATATATCTTACTTGAATATGCAGAAATGCACAATAAAAAGCTTTTCACCATCTGGAGGCTAGTGTCAATTAATTGAATAAACAGCAAAAGTTTACTCTTTCGTAAGTGTAAGACATGGATTTCGTTATAAATTTGTGAAGCCTTGGAGCAAATTTAGAAATTCATGTTTGGTTTTTGAATTATTGAAAGACTCAAAAGACGAAGTAGTTTTCAAATATTAATCCTCAGTTCAATCCTCCTTGAAATTCTGACAAAGTCAGAAAAACAATCCTATGCAGAAATAATGAGCTGTAAAAAGCTTATTTTTAAAATCAAAAAAAGGATTGAATTAATGAATAATACTAATGATTTCAACTATTAAAGAACTAAAGTGAGTGGTACGAATGCAAAGCATGAGTAATTTCCTAATAGGGTTTTGATGTTTTGGTTCATTTTGCATCAAGATAAAATGAACAGAATAAAAAAACTATCTCTTAACCCTTAAACCAATCCCAAGTAATTTTTAGCCCTTCACGAACCGTAAACTGTGGTTGATAACCCAACAAATCTTGAGCTTTATTAATATTAGCTAAAGAATCCCTAACATCACCCAATCGTGGTGGTCCGTATATTGCTTCGACCTCAGAATTAGCAGATGTTTTTAAAGCATCCCATAAATAGTTCAAATCAATACGCTCTCCACAGGCAACATTAAACACTTCATTTTTAGCAGCTTCAGAAGCAAAAAATCCTCTAACATTAGCTTGTACAGCATTATCGACAAAGGTAAAATCTCTGGTTTGTTTGCCATCTCCATTAATCGTTGGAGATTTCTGATCTTTTAGCGCTTGCATAAACAAAGGAATTACAGCTGCATAAGCACCATTAGGACTTTGTTTTGGTCCAAACACGTTAAAATAGCGTAAACCAATAACATCGGTGTTATATGTTGTACCAAATACACTAGCATATAATTCATTGACATATTTAGTCACAGCATAAGGAGACAATGGATTACCAATAATATCTTCTACTTTTGGCAAGTTTTTGCTATCGCCATAAGTAGAACTGGATGCAGCATATACCATACGCTTTACTGTATCGCTATCTTTTAGGGCAATCATCATATTCAAAAACCCAGAAATATTCACATCATTGGTGGTTTTTGGATCGTTTATGGAACGTGGTACAGAGCCTAAAGCAGCTTGATGACTCACATAGTCAATACCTTTCATGGCTGTTTTACAAGTCTCCAAGTTTCGAATATCGCCTTCTATAAGTTCAAAATTAGGATGCGACATAAACTCTGAAAGATTTTCGCGATAACCATTTGAAAAGTTATCAAGAACACGTACTAACTTTGCGTTGTATTTCAATAAATATTCAACAATATTAGAACCAATAAAACCACCTCCTCCAGTAACTAAAAAAGAGAGTTGTGATAAATCTTCTGTATGATATGTGTTTTGGTACATATTTACTTATTTAATTATGCATTAATATTTTTTATTGTCATTGCGAGGAGTGATAAAAGGAACGACGCGGCAATCTATAGTTTATGACGACTTAGCACTCAACTCACAACTCACAAGGACATTACTTATTTGTCATCCTGAACTTGATTCAGGATCTTATTCAAACCAAAAACTTGCTAAATCTTTCCAATCAGGGTTTTCATCTTCAATTAAGTCAATCTTCCATTGTCTATTCCAATTCTTTAATTGCTTTTCTCTCTTAATAGCTTCATTAACATATGGAAAGGTCTCAAAATAAATAAGTTTATCTAAACCATATCGTTTTGAAAACCCCGAAACTAATTTTTTCTTATGCTCAAAAATCCGGCGTTCAAGATTGTTAGTCATTCCAATATAAAGCACTCCATTTTTCTTATTAGTTAAAAGATATACATAATATTGATGCAACGTTCTAAACATAAAATGAATATGAAATGATGTTTAATTCTTTATTTCATAATGGATTCCGCATCAAGTGCGGAATGACAAAGCATCACAACGTAGCATCAACAAAATCTTTAGGAAATAAAGATTTAACATCAAACATCACTCCGATATCAGATTTCAATGCATTGATATTGAGTTGCAAAAATTCCTGATGAGATACTGCCAATATAATAGCGTCGTATGATGTTCCCAACTCAGGCTCAGAACATAATAATTCAAAGTCGTATTCATGCTTTACCTCAGCTTTAGAAGCCCAAGGATCGTAAACATCAACATCTACTTGATAAGACTCAAACTCCCTAATAATATCAATAACTCTGGAATTTCTAATATCAGGACAATTTTCTTTAAATGTAATACCAAGCACTAAAGCCTTTGCTCCTTTGATCGTGGCACCCTTTTTAATCATCATCTTCACAGTTTCAGAAGCCACATAACTTCCCATACTGTCATTCATTTTACGTCCAGCTAAAATAATTTCAGGCGTATATCCACTTTCAATGGCTTTTTGAGCTAAGTAATATGGATCGACTCCTATACAATGACCTCCAACCAAACCAGGTGTGAATTTTAAAAAGTTCCATTTTGTACCTGCAGCTTCAAGTACAGCTTGTGTATCAATATCAAGTAATCTGAATATTTTTGAAAGCTCATTCACAAAAGCAATATTGATATCACGTTGAGAATTCTCAATAACCTTAGCAGCTTCTGCTACTTTTATGGATGGTGCCAAATGAGTTCCTGCTGTAATTACAGTTTTATATAAATCATCAACACGTTTGGCTATTTCTGGTGTTGAGCCAGAGGTCACTTTCAATATCTTAGTCACTGTATGTTTTTTATCTCCTGGATTAATACGCTCTGGTGAATATCCTGCAAAGAAATCGGTGTTAAATGTTAATCCTGAAGCCTGTTCAAGAATTGGAACACAAATATCCTCTGTAACGCCTGGATATACAGTAGATTCATAAATAACAATATCTCCATCCTTTAAGTGAGCACCAACCGTTTCACTCGCCTTTATTAAAGGAGTAAAAATAGGTTTATTTAAAGCATCTGTTGGAGTTGGTACGGTGACAATGTAGATGTTGGAATTAGCTATAGACTCAGGGTCACACGAAATATGTAATCCTTTTGATGCATTAACATCGTCTGTCAGTACGGCTTTTAATTCCTCAGATTCAACTTCTAAAGTGAAATCATTGCCTTGCTTTAAATCATCCGTTCTACTCTGATTAATATCAAAGCCAACAACGTAAAATTGTTTTGCAAATTCTACGGCTAGTGGTAGGCCAACATAACCGAGTCCTATGATGGTAATTCTATCAGTTTTGGGTATCATTTACTTAGTATTGATTGTAAAATATATTTCAAATCTAAATAAAAACTCCAATTTTGCACGTATTTTTTGTTGATTTCAACCTTATCGGTCCAAATAATCGTTCTATTGTAAGTTTCTGGGTCAGGTTGCATGGCCAAAATCTGTTCTTCATTCTTATACTTAATAGTAGCTGGACCTATAACACCAGGTTTGACGCTTAAAATAATGCGGTCATCTCCAGTTAACACATCAGCAAAACCTGAAACATCTGGTCTGGGTCCAACAAAACTCATATGTCCAAATAAGACATTAAATAGCTGAGGAAGTTCATCAAGTTTAGTACGTCTTAAAAATTTCCCATAACTGCTAGCACTTTGATCCAAGCTTCCCAAATGATGTGGCTCTGATTTTAAAGTTCTGATTTTATACATCTTAAATAACTTGCCATACTGTCCAACACGATCTTGTTGAAACCATCCCAAATAACCAACATCAATCGCAGCGATAACAACTAGTACGAACAAGGGTAATAATAAGATTGGAAGTAATAATAAAGCTAAGAATAAATCGAAGATGCGTTTAAAACGAAGATCTGTTGTAGATATCAAACCAATTGTTATCGGGTTATGTTAAGTGCTTTTTTTATACGCTTAATCAAAGATGGTCCTCTTCCATTATCAACATAGGAATTGCCGTAAGCACCATAACCGTAGCCATAACCATAACCATAGCCATAACCATAACCATAATTATGATTACTCTTGTGTTTATAGAAGTTCAATACAAAACTGATATTTTTAAGCTCTCCTGCTCTATATTTTGAATTAACGAGCTGTAGCATTCCTTTTTTAGTATAATCCAGGCGAATCATAAAAATAGTAGCATCAGCAAAAGAACTTAACTGTAAAGCATCTGTAACTAGCCCCAGTGGTGGTGTATCTAAAATAATAATATCGAAATGTTGACGAAGATGCTCCAATAAATCACTTAACTTTTGACTCATTAATAACTCAGAAGGGTTAGGTGGTATTGGTCCTGAAGGGATAACACTCAAGTTATCAATATGAGTTTTATACGTAACCGATTCCAAGGTTTCATCATCAATCAAATAATTGACTATTCCTTTATCGTTCGTGATATTAAAATCTCCAAATATTTTAGGTTTCCTTAAATCCAAACCAAGTAAAATGGTCTTCTTACCACTCAATGCATAAGCAATGGCTGTATTTATGGAGCAAAAGGTTTTTCCTTCACCACTTACCGAAGAGGTAACCATTAAAGTACGGCCTTCCTCTCTTTGTTGTTTACTATATATAAACTGTAAACTGGAACGAATAGCTCTAAAGGATTCAGCAACCGCAGACTTAGGCTTTTCGAAAACAACCAAATTATTTTTATAATTGTATTTCCCTATAAGGCCAAGAATTGGAATTTTGGATAGTTGTACAATCTCATCAGATCCATGAATGGTATTATCCAATAAGAAAATGACAAAAATTAGGAACATAGGCGCAAAAAAACCAACCATAAGCGCCATCATATAGTTTAAGGATTTGTTAGGCCCTATCAACCCTCCTCCAATATCTTTAGCTTCATCAATAGCACTTATATCCGAAATATTAGCGGCCTTCACAATAGCCGCTTCACTTCTTTTGGCTTGATAAACATCATAGGCCTCTCGACCAATGGCCATTTTACGTTGAATCTTTAAATACTCTTGCTGATCTTCTGGTAAATCACTTAGTTCTGCTTCTAATTTAGCTATGTTTCTATTAATGGTGTTAAGCTGCAAGCCTATTGTATTCTTGGTGGAATTTATCGTTTCCAAAAGCACGCTTTTTTCAGAATTGATTTGGTTATCCAATTCGTTAAAAAGGACATTACCTTCTTTAGCAGTACTTTCTAAATTTTGCCGATCAATGGCTAGGCTAGTAATTTTTCTAACACTGGCCAAAATATTACCTTCTTCAATCCCTACAGAAGTTGGTGCAGCTATATTAGTATAATCAGTTTTGGTATTTAAATAGATCTCAAGACTGTTAAGATAATTTAATTTATATTCCTCTGCTTGTTTCTCTTTATCAAACCCCTTTAACTGACTGGATATCTGGGAAATCTCATCATTCACATCAAAGACCTTGTTTTGACGTCTGAAATCATTCATTTCTTCAGTAACATCTTTCAAATCGGCATTAACAGCAGCCAAACTACTATCAATAAATTTAATGGTGTTAGTAGCATATAAGTTTTTCCTCCTAAGTTCAGTTCTACTCAAAATAGCTGCGGTAGCATTCAAATAATCTACGATTTTAGATTTATTGGTTCCTGTTAGTGATAGCCTTAATATGGACGAAGATGTTTTCGAAAAAGGGTCAATTTTTATATTATTTTTATATCCATTGACCACTCTATCAAAACTTAAAAACTTTAAATAAAATTCAGTCCCAGATGGTATTTGTGCATTAGGCTTAAGTTCAAAAACGCCATGCAAAAAAGGGAGTTCAACACGTTGATTAAACAAAAACTTCTCTGAAAATGCTCCAATCGGAACCGAAACCCGTTTTACAGCTTTATCCGAATAACGCTGAGCAGATACAAGTTCGCCTTCAAATTCAGTAAAGACCTCAAAAGACGTCTCATCAATATATCGAATCCCAATGGGCTTATTTAATAACTGAGGCTGATCCTTATCCAACTTAAACCTAAATGGTGCCTTTTTGTAAACATCAACCATATGATACTTTCCTTGCGATAAATACTGCATATAATACTGCAGCGAATCAACAACAAGTTCATTGTGGCTTCTGGTTTTAACAGCAGTAAGAATTTTTCCTACCTTACCAGAAACACCGCCCCAATTAAAAGAAATACTGGTATTGGCAGTAAAAAATGGGTTTTGGTCATTTTCGATAGAAATCAAAGACTCCAATCTGTAAATGTTTTGCTTTCTAACATTGATAAAATAAGCTACAATTAAAGCTAAACCAATACTTAATAATACAAGTTTCCATAGGTTAAGAGCTTTAAATAAAAAACCCCTAAAATCAAAACTGACACGCTGTGCGTCTAATTGGTCATCATGTAATTCGTTATAATCCATAAGCTATAAGCGTGAAAATAATAAAATACCAGTAGTGACCAATGACAATACTGCAGCAATATCTCTTAAAGTTTCCATCCCAGTAGTTCCAGTCCCTAACGATTTTTGTTTTAAGGGCTTCACATAAATCATATCATTAGGTTGTATATAGTAATAAGGGGATTTCATCACGTTAACATCAGTCAAATCCAGATGGTGTATCTTTTGACCCTGAGGGTATTGCCTAATAATAAGCACATCTTTCTTATTACCTGTAACTGGTATTTCTCCAACGTTTGCAATGGCCTGAAAGATGTTAACTCGCTCTTGAAATAAGGTCTGGGTTCCTGGGCTTCCAACTTCACCACTCGCAGTATATCGTAAACCTGTTAGCTTAACGGTCACAAAAATGTTTGCAGCTTCCTTCCATTGTTCTTCAAGTAATTTTTTCTCTAACAGCTTCTCTACTTCTTCCGTTGTATAACCCAACACATTAATATAGCCTAAAGTGGGTACTCTAATATTACCATGTAAATCAATAGTAAACCCATCAAAATAAGCACGTTCTTCACTCTCTGCGCTTAAATTACCATCGCCAATTGGATTTAAAATATCTACCTTGTCCTGGTCAGTAGCTTTTACACGTATGCTAATAATATCATTAATTTGCAATCGGTAAGGCTTTTGTTGCTCCACTAAAAGTTGTGTGGTATCCATCGCTGTGTCCTTATTTTGATAATACACAGTATCCTTATGAGGAATACAGGACGTTGATAACAAACTAAAAATTAATCCGATAACCAGAATACATCTCTTCATTGAAAGCCATTTGATTTCACACAAAACTACATATTTTTTTCGTTTTAAATCCATAAAAAAAATTGAGTTAGAAATACGTTTAAATACTTCAATAACAATTAAACTTAATTTTACCTGTGAAAGTATAATTTTACCATAAGAAATTAAAAAGAATTAAATTATTTTCAGGATTTATACGTTATTTGCATAAAAGCCAATATGAACTACGTTACGGTTGAAAATATAGCTAAATCCTATGGTGAGCTAACTCTCTTTGAAGCGGTGTCTTTCAGCATTCACAAAGATCATAAAATAGCCTTTGTAGCAAAAAATGGCACTGGTAAAACGTCCATTCTAAATATTTTATCAGGTGAAGACGAACCAGATAATGGCCAAGTGGTATTCAGAAAAGGAATAAAAACCTCCTTCCTATCGCAAGAACCAGAGTTAGATCCGAAGTTGTCCATTGAAGAAACCATTTTCGCATCAGACAATCAAATTCTAAAAGTCATCAATACTTATCATGAGGCACTAAAACATTCTGAAGATGAAGAAGCTTACCAAAAGGCTTTTGATGATATGGATCGATTACAAGCTTGGGATTTTGAAACGCAATACACACAAATACTTTACAAGCTCAACCTCCAAGACCTCAATCAAAAGGTAAAACACCTTTCTGGAGGGCAAAAAAAACGATTAGCTTTAGCGAATGCTTTAATTAACAAACCTGAACTACTGATATTGGATGAGCCAACCAACCATCTGGATTTAGAAATGATTGAATGGTTGGAACAGTTCTTCGCCAAAGAAAACATGACCATTTTTATGGTCACTCACGATCGTTATTTTTTAGAACGTGTTTGCAATGAAATCATTGAATTGGACCATGGCAAAATATTTAATTACAAAGGCAACTACTCCTACTACTTAGAAAAAAAGGAAGCACGCATAGAACGTAAGGCTATAGAAACTAACAAAGCCAAACAACTCTTTAAAAAAGAACTCGGTTGGATGCGAAGACAACCAAAAGCAAGAACAACGAAATCTAAATCCAGAATAGATGACTTCCATGAAATAAAAGCGCGTGCACACCAACGTAGAAATGACCATGAAGTACAGCTGGAACTCAACATGGAACGCTTGGGAAGAAAAATCATCGAACTTCATAACGCATCAAAGGCCTTTGATGATTTGTTGTTACTAGATAAGTTCAGTTATAATTTTCAAAATGGAGAACGTGTTGGTGTTATAGGTAAAAACGGAACAGGAAAATCAACCTTTCTAAACATGCTTACCGGAAGTTTAAAACCAGACTCTGGAAAAATAACTAAAGGTGAAACGGTTAAGTTTGGTTACTATACCCAGAAAGGAATTAATATAAAACCTGAACAAAAAGTGATTGATGTGGTTAGGGAGTTTGGTGATTATATTCCATTAAAAAAAGGACGTCAGATAAGTGCACAGCAATTGTTGGAACGTTTTCTATTCAGTAGAAAAAAACAATATGACTTTGTTGAAAAACTAAGTGGTGGAGAACGCAAACGCCTATATTTATGTACAGTCTTAATCCAAAACCCTAACTTCCTTATTCTGGATGAGCCTACCAATGACTTGGATATTGTTACCTTAAACGTCCTAGAAAACTTTTTACTGGACTTTCCAGGTTGCTTAATCGTTGTGTCACACGATCGCTACTTTATGGACAAAATAGTCGATCACTTATTTGTGTTTAAAGGCGAAGGCGTAATCGAAGATTTCCCAGGAAATTATAGCGACTTTAGAGCTTATGAGGATAGTGCTCCAAAAATTGCAGAGAGCACTCCAAAAACCGAAAAGCAACAATGGAAAAAAGACGATAACATAAAGCTCTCCTACAATGAACAAAAAGAATTAAAGAATATAGAAAGTAAACTTAAAACTCTTGAATTTGACAAAAAGGAACTGGAGTCAAAATTTAATGATGAAACCCTCTCAGTTGTAGATATTAATGAACTATCGACCAAAATTCAAGACATCATAAATACTATTGAAGAAAAAGAATTGCGGTGGATGGAATTACTTGAAAAACTAGAATCTTAAATCGTCATTCCGAACACAGTGAAGGAATCTTTTAATGAGATTGCCACGTCGTTTCACTCCTCGCAATGACATTTACATTTGTTTATGTTATATCAAATAAAGCAATACATAAAATTTGTAATAAAATCCACCAACCAACATGGTGTCCACTCTCCTTTTGTGTATGATTTGGTTACAAAATGTTTTTATGATAAAAAAAAGATAAAAGAGTATATAAAAATTAAATACTTTATTAGAAGATTAAGAAGTAATAGATATAAAATCGAAATTACGGACTTAGGAGCAGGTTCAAAAGTAACAACAAGTAACAAAAGAAGTATTTCTAGTATTGCAAAAAACTCTGGAAGTAATTTAAAAAGAGCTATCTTACTTTACAAGCTTGTTAAATATTTTGACTGTAACAATATACTAGAATTAGGAACATCTTTAGGGATTGGTACTCAAGCCATGAGTTTAGGAAAACCAAAAGCAAATATTACGACTATTGAAGGCTGTCCAAATATCTCAAAACTCACTGAAGAAAACTTCAACAAGCATAAATTAAAAAATATTGAACTTATTACAAGTGATTTTTATAAAGCAATAAATAACTTAACTCCTAAAACCTACGACCTCATTTTTTTCGATGGCAACCATCAAAAAGAAGCAACCTTAAACTATTTTGAAACGTTACTGCCTACAATTCATAATAATTCAGTATTTATTTTTGATGACATCCATTGGTCAAAAGGTATGACAGAAGCTTGGGAAACCATTATCAAGCATCCAAAAGTAACTGTGAGTATTGATACTTTCTTTTGGGGAATCGTATTTTTCAGAGATGAGCAAGCAAAAGAACACTTTACGATTAGAGTTTAGATTTTAAAGTAGTTTCAGTTTAAAACTTTGTAACTTTGAAACTTACAACTTTGAAGCTCACAGGATGAAAATCTACACAAAAACAGGAGATAAGGGAACCACTGCCCTATTTGGAGGAACAAGAGTTCCAAAACACCATATTAGAATTGATAGTTATGGAACCGTTGATGAACTAAACTCGCATCTAGGGTTAATTCGTGATCAAGAAATTGATGGCCATAGTAAATGTATGCTACAGATTATCCAAGATAAATTATTTACGGTTGGTGCTGTTCTAGCAACAGATCCTGAAAAAGCAGTTTTAAAAAGTGGAAAAGAACGATTGAACATCCCCAAAATTTCATCTGACGACATCGAGCTTTTGGAAAAGGAAATGGATGCTATGAATGAGTCCTTACCACCAATGACGCACTTTGTATTACCTGGAGGACACCAAACTGTGTCATTCTGTCACATTGCTCGCTGTGTATGCCGTAGAGCAGAACGTTTAGCCTCTGCACTCAATGAGTTAGAGCCTTTTCAACCTGAAACACTCACCTATTTAAATCGTTTATCTGACTATCTTTTTGTATTGGCACGAAAGTTGTCCAAAGACTTACAAGCTGAAGAGGTAAAATGGATTCCTCAAAAGAATTCTTAACCCTTCACGAAAGAGTAAATAGTAACGCTGTAAAAGTGATTTTTGCCTCGAAACCTTACAGTAAAAAGAAACGTTCTTAAACTTAATAGTGAAATAATTATTTTTTTACTTGTCTATTTCATCTAAAAAATTATTTTTGCAAAAAATTAAATTGTAACAAATGTATTGGACATTAGAACTAGCATCTTATTTAAGCGATGCGCCTTGGCCAGCAACTAAAGATGAATTAATAGATTATTCTATTAGAACAGGAGCTCCACTTGAAGTGGTTGAGAACCTACAGTCTATTGAAGACGAAGGTGATTCCTATGATTCTATTCAAGAAATATGGCCAGATTATCCGACAGACGAGGATTATCTTTGGAATGAGGATGAATATTAATCATTCTATCAACATATAAAAAATAGTTAAAAGTCTCGTTTGAGACTTTTTTTGTGCACTATTTTCTCTTGTAAAATAACAACAAACCGTATCTTTGAACACCTATTATTCAGAGATAATAAACAATATATAAATGAGTATTTTAAATTCGGTACTTAAAGTTTTCGTTGGAGATAAATCCAAACAAGATGTAAAGGGTATCATGCCTTTAGTAAACAAAATTAAGTCCTTTGAAAACCAATTAGAAGCACTGTCTCACGATGAACTTCGTGCCAAAACAGATGAATTCAAATCTAAGATTGAAGAAGCACGTGCTACTTTTGAAGACAAAATCGCCCAACTTCAAGAAGAAGCAGACAACACAGACGACATTGATAGAAAAGAAGATATTTATGTTGAAATTGATGGACTTAAAGATGAGTCATACAACGCAACAGAAGATGTCCTAAATGATATATTACCTGAAGCTTTCGCAGTAGTAAAAGAAACAGCGAAACGATTTGTTGCCAATGAAACTATTACAGTTACAGCTTCAACATACGACAGAGAGCTTTCAGGAGAAAAAACTTATGTAACTTTAGATAACGACAAAGCCAATTGGGCAAACTCTTGGGATGCTGCAGGTAAGCCAATTACTTGGGACATGATTCACTACGATGTGCAATTAATTGGTGGTATTGCCATGCATGAAGGTAAAATTGCCGAAATGCAAACTGGTGAAGGTAAAACATTGGTAGCAACACTTCCTGTGTATTTAAATGCCTTAACAGGACGTGGTGTCCATTTAGTAACGGTTAACGATTATTTAGCAAAACGTGATAGCGCTTGGATGGCTCCAATTTTTGAGTTCCATGGTTTGAGTGTTGATTGTATTGATTACCATCAGCCAAACTCTCCAGCACGTAAAAAAGCTTATAATGCAGATATTACATACGGAACAAATAATGAGTTTGGTTTTGATTACTTACGTGATAACATGGCACATTCGCCAGATGATTTAGTTCAACGTCCACACCACTATGCCATTGTAGATGAGGTGGATTCAGTATTGATTGATGACGCTCGAACACCTTTAATTATTTCTGGTCCAATTCCGCAAGGAGACAGACACGAATTCAATGAATTGAAACCAAAAGTTCAGGACATTGTTAGTGTGCAACGAAAATATTTAACAGGCGTTTTAGCTGAAGCAAAAAAATTAATCGCAGAAGGCGATACTAAAGAAGGAGGTTTTCAATTATTACGTGTTTATAGAGGTATTCCAAAAAACAAAGCACTTATTAAGTTTTTGAGTGAAGAAGGTGTTAAACAATTACTTCAAAAAACAGAAAACTTTTACATGCAGGACAACAATCGAGAAATGCCGAAGATTGATGCCGAATTGTATTATGTGATTGATGAAAAAAATAATCAAATTGAATTAAGTGATAAAGGTGTAGAATTCCTTTCTGGGAAAGACGATCCAGATTTTTTCGTTATGCCTGAAATGGGAACTGAGATTGCAAAAATTGAATCTCAAGGATTATCATCAGAAGAAGAAGCAGATTTAAAAGAAGTGCTTTTCAGGGATTTTGGTGTAAAATCTGAACGTATTCATACTCTTAACCAGTTATTAAAAGCTTATGCTTTGTTTGAAAAAGACACGCAATATGTGGTCATGGATAATAAAGTCATGATTGTTGATGAGCAAACTGGTCGTATTATGGATGGTCGTCGTTATAGCGACGGATTGCATCAAGCTATTGAAGCGAAAGAAAATGTAAAGATTGAGGCTGCGACACAGACTTTTGCAACGATTACACTTCAAAACTACTTTAGAATGTACCGCAAACTTTCAGGTATGACAGGAACTGCTGTTACTGAAGCTGGCGAATTCTGGGAAATCTATAAATTGGACGTAGTTGAAATTCCAACCAACAGACCAATTGCTCGTGATGATAAGGAAGATTTAGTTTTCAAAACTAAACGTGAAAAATACAACGCTGTAATTGATGAAGTAACTAAGTTAGCTGAAGCTGGAAGACCAGTTTTAATTGGTACTACATCAGTTGAAATTAGTGAGTTATTAGGGAAGATGCTTAGCATCAGAAAGATTTCTCACAATGTTTTAAATGCAAAACAGCATAAACGAGAAGCTGAAATTGTAGACGAAGCTGGTAGAAAAGGGCAAGTAACCATTGCAACCAATATGGCTGGTCGTGGTACAGACATTAAGTTATCAGACGAAGTTAAAGAAGCTGGTGGTTTAGCTATTGTTGGTACAGAGCGCCATGATTCTCGTCGTGTAGATAGACAGTTACGTGGTCGTGCTGGACGTCAAGGAGATCCTGGAAGCTCTCAATTTTATGTGTCGCTTGAAGATAATTTAATGCGTCTTTTTGGTAGTGAACGTATTGCCAAAATGATGGATAGAATGGGACTACAGGAAGGCGAAGTGATACAGCACTCTATGATTTCAAAATCTATAGAGCGTGCTCAAAAGAAAGTGGAAGAAAACCAATTTGGTGTTCGTAAGCGACTTTTAGAATATGACGATGTTATGAACGCTCAACGTGAAGTGGTTTACAAACGTCGTTATAATGCCTTATTTGGTGAACGTTTAGGAGTTGACTTAGCAAATATGATTTTTGATACGTCTGAAATTATTGCTGAAACGAACAAAGAAGCCAACGATTATAAGAATTTTGAATTTGAGTTGATTCGTTACTTCTCCATGAGTTCTCCTATTTCGGAAGAAGAATTTGGTAAAATGGACGCCAAAGCAATAGCTTCTAAAGTTTATACTACTGCTTTTGATCATTACAAAGATAAAATGACAAGAAATGCAGATTTAGCATTTCCTGTGATTCAAAATGTATATGAAACACAGCGTGATAAATTCAAACGAATTGTGGTTCCTTTTACTGATGGTGTAAAAACGCTGCAAGTCATCACAGATTTAGAAAAAGCTTATGAGTCTGGAGGAAAGCAATTAGTAACCGATTTTGAGAAAAATATTTCTCTTGCCATTATCGATGAAGCTTGGAAAACACACCTTCGTAAAATGGATGAGTTAAAACAATCCGTTCAATTAGCTGTGCATGAACAAAAAGACCCTTTATTAATTTATAAGTTTGAATCCTTCGAACTTTTTAAAGTCATGATTGACCAAGTGAATAAGGATGTTATTTCGTTCTTGTTTAAAGGCGAAATTCCTCAAGAAACTGCAAATACCATTCAAGAAGCACGAGCACGTCGACGAGAAAATGTGCAAACTAGTAAGGAGGAAATCCCTAATATGGATGAACGTGCTGCAGAAAGTAGAGCAGCTGGAGCTGGTGCAAGTCGTCAGCAACAAGTTGTGGAAACCATTGTTAGAGATCGACCAAAAATTGGACGCAATGATCGTGTAACGATTAAAAATGTAATGAGTGGTGAAAATAAAACCCTAAAGTATAAACAAGCAGAACCTTTGATTAATAAAGGTGAATGGGTTTTGGTAGAAGAATAAGATTATTTTGGATGAGTATGGAGCTCTATAAATCTCTTATTTTAATAGATTCTTCGACAAGCTCAGAATGACAACCTAAGAAATAGAAAATCTGGACCTAATGGTTCAGATTTTTTTTATTGCATCACAATGTTACTATACTTAGCATTGATAACAATAGATTTTCCACTGCTTAAGTTTCCTGTTGAAAATGAAGATGTATTTTCTTTTGAAGTTTTATTTGGGTGAGAAAAACGTGTACGATTACCTTGATATTGTAGGCTGTAGCCAGTTTTTGGAAGCTTAATATTGGCATCACTATTTTCCAAAACAATATTCAGGTTGTTGAAAGAATCCAAGATATTATGAATCGTCAAATCCCCAAAACTACCATCAATCATTGAGTTACCTTTTAAATAATCAATATTAATATTTGATGAGTTTGAAAACAAGACCAAAGTCTTTACATGCTTTAACAAAGCATCTTCTACGTATCGTAGTCTTAACTCTCCAGCATCCCAATTATTGACTAAAATAGGCGTGTAAGAAGCATTGATGGAAGTTTCACTTCCATCAATACGTTCTGCCAATAAGCTTGAGTGAGATAAATCTGCCTTAAGGTTATGAATCACTGAAGCAAACTTCAGTTCTCCATGACGCACATTCACTTTTAGTTTCGTGTCTTTAGGCATCTTAATTTTTATCGTCTTTTTTACTTTATTGTTTCTTTTTTCAAGCACTTCAAAGCGTTTTTCAAACTCCTCTTCTTTACCTTCCCATTCCTTTTCAAATTCTTCCATACGCTCTTCAATGATTTTTCCTTTCTCTTCCCATTCTTTTCCGAATTTTTCGCCAAACTCTTCTCCCCATTTCTCCATCTCTTCGGCCCATTTTCCATCAAACTTCTTACTGTACTCCTCTCCCCATTTCTCCATGTCTTTTCCATATTTTTCTCCAAATTTGTCGCCAAATTCTTCTCCCCATTTTTCCATTCTTACAGAGAAACCATCCCAATCAACTTTTGAGAATTCTCTAGCCCACGCTTTCATCTCTTGCTTGTAACCTTTTCCATATTTGTCTTCAAACTCTTGACTCCATTTTTCCAAGTAAGGCTCACCTTCTTTTTTATATTTCTCAACATCAAATTGAATGTTATGAACTCCTTTTGGCAATTCTGGCATCTCTGGCATCTCTGGCATTTCAGGCATTTCAAAATTCATTTCAGGCATCTCTGGCATTTCAGGCATCTCTGGCATTTCAGGTATCTCAGGAATATTGATGTCTAAATCATTTAAAATGTTTAGTCCTTCTAGTCCACTGAAATTGAAATCAAAATTGTAATTACCTCCAAAACCTCCATTGGTTTCAATGGTAACGTTAGCTCCTGATCCTTCTACATCAACATCCCAAGAGTCTAAAACATCTTTTAAATCGTCTTTTGATAGTTCATTACTTTCAACATAAGCTTCAACTTGAATTTCATTTTTGTCCCAAGTAGATATTTCTATGTTTGTGTGATTTGTGTTTAACTTTAAGGTAACATCTTTGTTAGCACTTACAGTTTTGGATAGTTTTTCAAGCTTTTGTTGAGCATTTATACTCAAGCTGCTCAAAAAAACAACCATTAGCGTAATATATTTATACGTGTTCATTTTTTGATTTTTTAATTGTTAAACCTGAGTTCCTTCAAGTTCATTGGTTTCACTATTTAGTTCGTTTAGTTTTTCTTTAAGTCGATACAATAAATTCAAACGAAGTTTTAAATTATCAATTAAGGCATTTACAGTTCGTTCAGTTGGACCAGAAGTAGTAAGTTCGTCTGCCAATACACTATATTCTGTATTGAGTTCTTCCATTCTTTCTAAATATCCATCAAACAACTCTTTATTATCTGGAGTGACTTCCATTTTTGCCAATTCCATATTAATGTTTGCCAAATAGTAATCTTCAACCTTTTTTAATTGTGGCGAAAGCTTGCCAAGAGGTGATTCTTCTTGAGTATCGACAACTTCAGTTCCTTTTATTTCTTCAGGAGTAGAACCCATAAACTTATAAGCTCCAAAACTCAATCCGATTAATATTACTACACTAGCAGCAATGTTTAAAAATGTAAACATTGGTCTTGATTTTTGTTCAGGAAGTGCATTGTCTAGCTTTTCTAAAAATCGTACTTCATGACCTTTAGGCATTTTTTGATTGCTCACTTTTGATTCTTCCTTGAATAATTTTCTAATGTCTTGTGCCATTTTGTGAAACTGTTAATAGTTCTCTTAACTTTGATTTACCTCTTGATAATTGTGTTCTTGATGCTACTTCTGTGATATTTAAAATTTCGGCTATTTCTTGATGGTCATAACCTTCAATTAAATACAACATCACAACATACTGATACTTGTCTGGTAATTTTTGAATTGCCTTTTTTACTTCGTCCAAAGTAATTGCATCATCTACCAACCATTCGTCTTCGTAATTATTATCGATTACTTTTAGGTGCACCTCATCCAATTCCAACATGCGTTGTTTTTTAGACTTAAGTAAATCAATACTTTTATTTATGACGATTCGTTTTAACCAAGCTCCAAAAGTGACTTCCGCTTTATATTGATGAATTTTTGAAAAGGCTTTTATAAAAGCTTCTTGTACAATATCTTCGGCTTCCATAGTGTCCTTTACAAAACGCATTGCTACAGTAAACATACCATCACAATATTGATTGTACAGCTTTAATTGTGCCTTGCGGTCGTTTTGTTTACATTTTTCAACAATGTCAATTGTTAACGTATTCACTTAATTTTGTTTTGGTTAGGTCAATGTAATTAAAGATAAGCTATCGATTTTTTATCTTATTACACCTTAAAGACGACACTTAAATTTGATTGTTGCAAAAAAGATAATTTTTTTTATCCATATAGTAACAAATCTTTACAAATTAACGTTTCTTTAAAAAAAGCGCTGTCTAATCTTTATCTTTGCGCTATCATTTAATTGCTATTATGAACTTATTTTTAAAACGATTAATTATTGTCCTCGCACTTTTGGCGGCTGGAATTTTTGTGTATTCTTATGTCAATGGTGGAATTTTTAAAAAACCTTTAAGCCCAAAAGACACTGTAGAGTTCAAATTAAATGATTTGGAATTGGAAGTGTTTTATAATAGACCTTCAAAACGTGATCGTGATATTTTTGGTGGTTTAGTTGCCTATAATCAAGTTTGGAGAACTGGTGCCAATGAAGCCACAACATTTGAAACCAATGAATCATTAAAAATTGGAACTGATTATTTAGTCGCAGGAAAATACACGCTTTGGACTATCCCTGGAGAAGATTCTTGGGAAGTCATCTTTAATTCAAAACAATATCCTTGGGGAGTTAATGATGCTATGAAGGCAATGCGAGAACCTGATTTCGATGTTTTAAGCATTACTGTTCCTGTACAAAAACTAGAATCTCCAGTAGAACAATTTACAATTGCTTTTGATAATTCTACAGATAACTTATCTTTAACCATAGCTTGGGACTATACTAAAATTGTAGTGCCATTAAAATAAGTATTCAGTCGCAGTTTGCAGTAAATATGTTGTGTTTGAATATTGAAATTTGAATTTTTTAGTCTTTTGAAAAAACAAAATAAATCTGCTTTAAAAGAACAAGATGGTGTTTCGCAAAACGAAATCACTAATACATCTTCTATTAATTCAATTAAACAAAAACGAAAAACTCTACCAAATGCAAATGACTTAGTTTCAGATATCCTAAAAGGAGACATTACTGCATTAAGCAGAGCCATTACTATGGTAGAGAGTAAAAACAAAGACCATTTATTTAAGGCTAATGACATTATTAAAGGCTGTTTACCAAATGCAAATAATTCCATTCGAATTGGTATTACTGGAGTTCCAGGAGTTGGAAAAAGCACTTTTATTGAATCTTTTGGAACTTATTTAACAAGCTTGGATAAAAAGGTAGCTGTATTAGCCGTTGACCCAAGTAGCTCAATTACCAAAGGAAGCATCTTAGGCGACAAAACTCGTATGGAAGACTTAGTCAAAAATGAGCATGCTTATATCAGACCATCTGCTTCAGGTGACTCTTTGGGTGGTGTTGCCAGAAAAACTAGGGAAACCATAATTTTATGTGAAGCCGCTGGATTTGACACCATTATTATTGAAACTGTTGGAGTTGGTCAAAGTGAAACAGCAGTGCATAGCATGGTTGATTTCTTTTTGTTACTGAAACTTGCTGGAGCTGGAGATGAGCTACAAGGCATTAAACGAGGCATTATTGAAATGGCAGATGCCATTGCCATAAACAAAGCAGATGGTGATAATTTAAAGCAAGCTAAATTAGCCAAAGTAGAGTTTAATAGAGCCTTGCATTTATATCCTGAAAAGGCATCGAATTGGCAACCCAAAGTAAGTGTTTGTAGTGCTTTGAATAATGAAGGAATTGATGGTATATGGAAACTCATTGAAAGCTATGAAACACTTACAAAAGACAATAATTACTTTGAGCAAAAACGCAACGAGCAGAATAAGTTTTGGCTCATGCAAACTATTGAGGAACGCTTAAAATCGGATTTCTTTAACGACACAAAAATTAAAGCTGAACTCAAAAAACAGTTACAACTTATCGAAGACCATAAAACCACACCTTTTGCTGCTGCAGAGGTTTTGTTGGGTTTATAAAAAATTCTCCTTATACCAATTCACCTGATGTGTAACACTTTCCAAAAGTGTTGTTTGAGGGTTATAATTCAATAATCGTCTTGCCTTATCTATATTGGCTTTGGTACGCGATTGATCTCCAGCACGTTTTGTCACAACATTTATTTTTATTGACTTGCCAAGTACTTTTTCTACTGCTTCGATACCTTCTTGTGTAGTATGCTCGACTTCAGTTCCAAGATTAATAACTTCTCCATCAACTTTATCTTCATTGCCAATAGCACTTACAACGCCATCAACAATATCACCAACATAAGTAAAGCTCCTTAAATGTTTATCACTTCCTTCATAAAGCGGAAATGCTTCATCGTTTAAACCACAAGCAATTAATTTGGTGTACATTTTCTCTGGACGCTCACGAGGTCCAATCACAGAATATAATCGCATCGAACATGCTTTCATTTGCAGTTCCCTACTTTTCTGCAATACTAATTGTTCTGCAGCCAATTTTGTAACTCCATAATGTGATGCAGGTTTTACTGCAACACTTTCAGGGAATGTTGCCTCTAAACCATAAATTGAAGACGTACCAATATTAACAAACAATTCCAACTCATCACACTTTAAAGCGTAGTCAATTAAATTTTTTGTAGCAATTACGTTATTTGTAAAATAGTCTTCAAACGATGAAGTTGCCGAAATTCCTGGTTGTGCTGCAAAATGGAAAATGTAAGAAACATCAGTTGGCAAAACTGATTGTAAATCGTTATCACGAAGGTCTTTTTTAATAATCTCAACACCTTTTGCCTTTAAGGCATTAGAATTCAGCTGCTTCAATTCTAAGCTGTAATAATCATTAAAGTTATCTACTCCAATAACATGATGTCCTGCATCACTTAATCTTTCTGCAGTATGAGATCCAATAAAACCTGCAATACCTGTAACTAAAATTTTCATTCTTAAATTTTGATGTTGCAATTTAACATCTTTTTTATATTTAAAAGTTGTATAAGCCAATGTTAATTAAAAAAGAATATTTTTGTAACTACTAACTAAACATCGATGAGTTTTCAATTTACAATTATTGTTCCTGTTTATAATGAAGAAGAAAATTTGGAACGTGTTGAAAAAGAACTACTTGCCTATTCCAAAATTGCAACCAAAACCACAAGCATTTTATTTGTAAATGATGGTTCAGTAGATGATAGCCAATCTATTATTGAATCTATTTGTAATAGAAATGACAACTTTAATTATATTCTATTTGAAGAAAACAGAGGTTTAAGCGCAGCTATAAAAGCTGGTTTTGATTATGCTACTAGTGAATTAGTAGGTTACATTGATTCTGATTTACAAACTAATCCAGAAGATTTTAACTTGCTCTTGGAACATATTGACGAATTTGATTTGGTAACAGGAGTTAGAGCAAATAGAAAAGATTCGTTTGTTAAAAACATGTCGTCCAAAATTGCTAATGGCATTCGACGATCTTTTACTCATGATGGCATGGATGATACTGGCTGCCCTTTAAAGGTGATTAAAACAGATTTTGCCAAACAAATTCCAATGTTTAAAGGATTACATCGTTTTTTACCAGCAATGATTTTACTGCAAAATGGTAAGATTACACAAATTCCAGTAAGGCACTATCCTCGTATTGCTGGTCAGGCAAAATTTGGATTATGGAACAGACTTCTTGGTCCATTGAGTGATTGTTTTGCTTATTTATGGATGAAACGCAAATACATAAATTATAAAGTAGCCAAAAAAGATTTATGAGCAACTGGCTAATATATAGTGTTGGCTTTATTGCCCAAATCTTATTCTCATCGAGGCTCATTGTTCAGTGGATTTCTTCCGAAAGGGAAAAAAGAGTAATCACACCTACTATTTTTTGGACCTTGAGCTTAGTCGCTTCTTTTTTACTCTTTATTTATGGATATCTACGAAATGACTTTGCCATTATGTTAGGGCAAGGATTAACCTATTTTATTTACATAAGAAACCTTCAATTGCAAAACGAATGGCAAAAATTTCATTGGATTAGTAGAGCCTTACTTTATAGCGTACCAACATTAATTGTTATTTACTACTTTAACAATAATGTTATTGACAAGGATTTATTATTTAAAAACGAAGCAATCCCTAATTGGCTACTTTGGCTAGGCATTATTTCGCAAGTTGTATTTACTCTGAGATTCGTTTATCAATGGCTCTATTCAGAACGTAAAAAAACATCCTCCTTACCATTAGGGTTTTGGCTTTTGAGTTTAATTGGCTCCATATTAATCCTAATTTATGCTATAAACAGAAAAGATCCAGTACTTTTTATTGGTCATCTTCTTGGTTCTATTATTTACATTAGAAATTTAATTTTATTACGTAAAGATGATTATAAAATGGATTGAAAATAACCCAAAAACTTCAATTGTATTAATTTCCATTTTAATGTTCGCTTTTAATATGGATGTCATGGAGGTTACCATTATGGAAGCACGTAATTTTGTGACTGCTCGCGAAATGATAACTGATAACAATTGGTTGTTAACCACAATGAATGGTGAGCCTAGATACCAAAAACCACCTCTACCAACATGGTTAGCTGCAACTTCAGCAATGATCTTTGGCATAAAAAGCTTGTATGCAATGCGTTTACCAGGCTTTTTAATGGTTATTATTTTGACAATTTTCAGCTATCTATTGAATGAAAAACTTTTAAACAACAAACAACAAAGTTTAATTAATGCTCTGATTACACTGACCTCATTTTATGTCGTCGGGATTGTGATTGAAGCACCTTGGGATATTTTTACACATGGATTTATGCTCATTGCCATTTACAACTTATTTCAACTTTTTGGTAAAGTTAAAAACTACTGGAAGCACACCATTATTGCAGGAATTTGTATTGGGCTTTCTATTATGTGTAAAGGTCCTGTTTCTTTTTATGCACTATTACTTCCATTTTTAATTGCTTATGGTATAATTTACAAGTACCAACATTTTAAAGCCAAATGGTTTTCCTTATTCTCATTGATTTTAATTGCTTTGGCTATTGGTGGCTGGTGGTACTTATATGTACGACTGGCTGATCCTGAAACCTTTGTAGCTATTACCAAAAAAGAAACAGGAAATTGGTCAAGCTATAACGTAAGGCCTTTTTATTATTATTGGAGTTTCTTTACGCAAAGCGGTTTATGGACTATTCCAGCATTTATCAGTTTAATTTACCCTTATTTAAAAACTCGAGTTAGCAACTTAAAGGCTTATAAATTTACCCTTTTATGGACACTTTTGGCTGTGGTGTTACTCTCGATAATTCCTGAGAAAAAATCAAGATACTTGATGCCTGTTTTGATTCCATTGGCACTAAACGCAGGCTTTTATATAGAATACCTATTTCGTAGATTTAAAGAGATTAATGACAAACGTGAAACATTTCCTGTTTACTTTAATTTTGGGATTATTGGTCTTATTGGATTAGCATTTCCAGTTGTAGGTTATTTACTATTAAAAGATGATTTGAATTCAGGTTGGATGCAATTTGGTTTAGCATCACTTGTTTTATTTAGTATTGGAGTACTTATTTTAAAGGGAATTATAGGGAAAAGAATTAAATCTATATTCTATTTATGTATTGCTTTAATGGTTTCTATTTTTCTGTTCGCTATTCCTGTTACCAAACACCTTAATAGTGACACTTACAATTCGTTAAGCGCACTTGGAAACGAAATCGAGCAAAGTAGCTTGTATGCTTTAGGCACTCCTTCTCCAGAAATCATTTGGGATTATGGAGATAAGATAAAAGTAATAACTGAAATGGAAGTTGAAGAATTAGTAAACACAACTCCAATACATTTAATTATTCAATCTGATAAAGAAGAAAAATTAAAAAGTTTAGAACAAAAATACAACCTGAAGTTTCTTGAACATTATAGCTTAAACACAGCTTCAAAAGACAAAAGAGGTTATAAAGATCGTTTAAGCTATAACTATTATAAGCTTAGTCAGAAATAAAGCGTTTTCTTAAATAAAATTGCAGTTTATAAAACATAAATCCAGACATAGCTCCAAAAGTTAAACCGCAAATTATATCTAAAGGATAATGTACACCAACATAAATTCTACTATATGCTACAAAAGCACTCCAAAACAGTAGCATAAATATTAGGTTCTTAAAATATGGTCTTAATAGTAATCCAGCAAAAACAGCTGCTGCCATTGAGTTTGAAGAATGCCCAGAAAAGAATCCGTACCTTCCACAACCTCCAGCTACAAACCTCATTATTTCTTGCAAATCTTCCTCTCTACAAGGTCGTGGTCGTTTTGCGATTACATATTTAAACAAATTAGTGGTTTGATCAGTAAACGTTATCATAGCTGCAACAACTACTATCAGTAACAGCAATGATTTTAAGCCTAATTTTTTGTAAATCAGAAATAATAAAATTGCGTATAAAGGAATAAAGGTAAGTTTGTCAGTTACAACTAACCAAAAGCCATCCCAAGCTTCATTGCCCAAACCATTTAAAAGCAAAAAAAGATCTGTATCGTATTGTAGTAATTGTTCTAACATTACTCTTCGTATTGAGTAATTTCGTTATCATAAAAATCGGTAGCTGCCTTGATTGCATTTTCAGTTTCAGATTCAAGTTCTTTTTGATCGTGCTCATCAAATTCTTCAAACCATTCTACTTCATCATTTTCTAAGTTAATAATGAATCTCGGAAATTCAGTATGAATTACATAAATTGCATTTGGGAATTTTGTATTATCACCTAAAATAAACTTTGGAAGTTCCATATTAACTCATGTTTTGTTGTTCTTGCAAAATTAAACGTTTTGTAAGATAGTTAAACCTAATATACAATAAAATTGCCGCAGAAGTTAATCCAGCTAAAAGACCTATCCAAATTCCAAAACTTCCATAAGCATCTTCTTTTCCTAAATAATAACTTATTGGAAATCCGATTAACCAATAAGCTATGAATGTAATAAAAGTTGGTATTTTAACATCTTGCAAGCCTCTTAAAGCACCTAAAATAATAACTTGAGCACTATCGCTTAATTGAAATATTGCTGCTGCAATGAGTAATTTTGATGCTATAGTAATCACTTCTGTATTATCAATAAAATTGGTGGCATCATCTAAATCAACATATATTTTTGGAAGCATGTTGTGAAATATTAAAAACAGTAATGCAAATACAAAAGCGAATAATAATCCTAACAAAAATATCGAAATGGCTATTCTTCTTAGCTCTGAAAAATTCCGCAATCCCTTTTGGTTTCCAACTCTAATCATTGCTGCTACACCAAGTCCCATTGCAACCATAAAAGTCATTGATGATAAGTTCAAAGCTATCTGATTTGCAGCTTGAGGATTTTTTCCTAAAGTACCACTTAGCCAAATTGCTGCAGTAAAAATTGCAACTTCAAAAAACATCTGCATAGCACTAGGTAAACCAAGGTTGACTAACTTTTTAATCATTTTATTGTCCAAAACAAACAACTTTATCTGGCTGACATAATTTTTAGATTTTTCCTTACCTTTTAACAGCCACCACAAAAAGAACAACATGATAATACGAGAAACCAACGTACCGATTGCAGCTCCAACAATTCCCATTTGTGGTGCACCAAACTTCCCAAATATGAGAATATAATTAAGGATAATATTAATGATGTTTGCCAAGATTGTAGCATACATTGGATATTTGGTCATTGATAAACCATCACTAAATTGCTTAAAAGCCTGAAAAATAATTAATGGAATTAACGAAAACGCAACCAAGTCAAGATAAGGTATGGCTAATACCACAACCTCCTCTGGTTGGTCCATTAAATACATGAGTGGTTTTGAAAGTAGTATGAGCAGAAACAACAAAACACTTAAAACTATGCACAAAAATAATCCATGCTTGAATGATGATTTCCCTTTAGCAAAATTGTCTCCCGAATCAGCTTCAGCAATTAATGGTGTGATTGCTGTGGAAAAACCAATTCCTAACGACATAGCTATAAAAATAAAGCTATTACCCAAAGAAACTGCTGCCAGTTCTGCACTACCTAGTTGACCAACCATAATATTATCAACCAAACTCACAAAAGTATGTCCTAGCATGCCCAACATTACTGGAGTAGCAAGTTTTAAGTTATAATTGAATTCTTTGGTATAATTAGATATCACAATATATTTTGAGCTACAAATGTAAGTTTTGTCTTATTAAATTGATTATTAAGCACCTGTTTTAATACAAAAAAAGTAGATTTTGTTAATAAGTTCTTTAAAATGTACTACATATAAAACCTTAAAAAGCTTATTTTTATAGTCAATTAATTACTATTGATTCGATATAAAATGATTAAACATCCTTTTATATTAAATTTCTATTATTAGAAACTTTTGGCTGTTATTTTAGAGGGATTTAAAAATACTATTGTTGAAAGGTTTCAAACATTTAAAAAGGGGAAATCTTCCCCTTTTTCCTTTTTGCAACTTTATAAAATCAGATAATTATTTATTAATTGTCTATCTGAATTTATTAACCTATAACTAAAAACAGCTCATAAATTGAGCTGTTTTTTTTATTCTTCTTCGTCTTTGCTCTTTTCTTCATCAAGCAAATTAAGCATATTGTTTTGCTGTAGTAAATTATACCATCGCACTACTTTTTTAATATCACTTACATATACTCTATCTTCATCATAATCTGGTAATACTTCAAAAAAGTACTCCTCAAGCTCATCTTTGCTTCCCTTATGACTTATACTCGTAGTTTTCCCTTCTTCTTTATCTCTAATTTTTTTAAAAACGTCAACAAGTGGTACTTCTTCAGTTAATGTGTAAATAGCTATCTCACTTAATAAACTTACGTTACTATTTACATTTACTGAAATTCGTTTTTTATCTATTAGTGACTCTGCTATAAATCCGCTTCTCGTTTGAGTGATTAACTTAAACAGTCCTGGTTTTTCTGATATTGATAACACCTTTTCTAGGCTCATAAACTTATTTTAACTTAAATGTTAGTTATTTTCTTTTTTTGGATGCGGCTGGGAACTTCATTTTATAATCAATAGAGATATTTCCTTTTGATATATTCTGAAGTTTACTTTTAATCAGCCGTTTTTTAAAACTTGAAATTTTATCTGTGAATAATACACCTTCAATATGATCATATTCATGTTGAATTACCCTTGCCAAAAGACCATCAAATTCTTTAGTGTGTTCTTTAAAATTCTCATCTTGATATTGAATCTTAATCTTAGGCTGCCTAAATACATCTTCTCGAACATTAGGTATGCTTAAACAACCTTCATTAAAAGCCCATTCGTCGCCTTCTTCAGTTAATATTTTGGCATTTATAAACGTACACTTAAAATCTTTTAATTGCTGTTTCTCCTCTTCAGTTAATGCTTCATCTTCTGCAAAAGGAGAAGTATCAACTAAAAATAATCTGATAGCAAGTCCAATTTGAGGAGCTGCCAAACCAACACCATAAGCATTATACATGGTTTCATACATATTAGCAATTAACTCCTCAAGATTTGGGTAATCTGAGGAAATAACCGTTGCTTTTTTCCTTAAAACTGGATCTCCATATGCTATAATTGGTAAGATCATAATTAGCTTATTGTTTTAGGTGGCAAAAATACAATTCTTATTATGATATTATAAATTTTTAGAAATAAAAAACTCCCCAAAAGAGGAGTTTTAAATTATTAATAAGATTATTAAACTATTTCTGTATTACAACTTTTTTGGCAACAGAAACAGTTCCATTGGTTACTTGCAACAAGTAAATACCATTGGCATAATTATTTATATTTATTTTTTTCGAACTGGAATTGCTAATGTCTTCTTCGAAAACAAGTTTTCCAGTAATATTAAACATCTTAACTTTCGCTGAGATAACATTATCAAAAGCAATGTTAAGCATATCATCTCTTAAAACTGGGTTAGGATAAACCTTTAACTTAGAAATTTTAAGATTAAATTCTTCAACAGAGAGGTTCTCATCTGTTAACACACCATCTGTATACTCACAGGTTCCATATCCAAAATCTACTGTAAACATATTTGTTGGAGAAATTGGTGATCCTGAGGTTAACTCATACACAGAAAAAACATCTCCACAATCATCCAAAGTAAACACACTTGCGCCTACAGAAACAGTTGTTGGTCTGTCCATGCAATCGGAAGTTCCAGAATCATAAAAAAAGTATAAAGTATCTCCATCAGAAAATCCTGTAGGAGGACAAGATTGCGCATTTATACTGCCTAAGAAAAAAAATGCAACAATAAACGCAGAAAAAAAGTAATATTTTTTCATATTTTTTGGGGTTTAGATTAATACTATATCACTCTAACTTGATATATTAAAGATATTCGATAAAATCTACCTCCAATTTTATTATCGATTAAGCACTGTTTTAATCGATTAACTGTTGAAATCAATTAAATTATCTACTTGTAAGATAGGTTTGTAGGATAATTGTAGCACTTATTTCATCTACAAGTGCTTTATTCTGACGTTGTTTTTTCTTCAAACCACTATCAATCATAGTTTGAAATGCCATTTTAGAAGTAAATCGTTCATCGACCCTTTCAATAGGAATATGCGGGAATTTTTCTTTTAATTTCTTTAGAAAAGGTACTATTAAAGTTTCGCTTTCAGACAGTTCATTGTTCATTTGTTTTGGCAATCCAACAATAAACAAATCTACTTTTTCGTGTTCTAAATAAGAAGCTAAATATTGAAGTAGCTCATTAGTAGTTACAGTTGTTAATCCAGAGGCAATGATTTGCAACTCATCAGTTATTGCTATTCCTGTTCTTACTTTTCCGTAATCTAGTGCTAAAATTCTTCCCATAATTATTGAGTTGCAAAAATACACAAAAAAACGCTCTTAAAACTAAGAGCGTTTCTATCAACATAATCATTTGTAGCCAAGTATCTGTGATACTTATTCAATCAATCAAAAAAGCTAACTTTAAGGCTAATGTTGTTAACATGTACTTTTAAGACACACCAATTATAATTTAGTCACATTCTGTACAAACAAAATAAAATATACATTTATCTTTGCTCTAAAATGACAATAGCATGGCTGACTTAAAAACAATTATAGAAAACGCTTGGGACAATAGAGAACTACTAAAAAATCCTGAGACCATTTCTGCTATAAGACAAGTTATTACTGAGCTTGATTCTGGTAATTTTCGTGTTGCTGAACCAACTGATTCTGGTTGGCTAGTCAATGAGTGGATAAAAAAAGCTGTTGTAATGTATTTCCCAATCCAGAAGATGGAAACTCACGAAGTTGGCATTTTTGAATACCACGATAAAATCCCTTTAAAAACTGATTATGCTAAAAAAGGTATAAGAGTTGTACCTCATGCAGTCGCTCGTTATGGAGCTTATATTTCGTCTGGAACTATTTTAATGCCAAGCTACGTAAATATTGGTGCTTATGTAGATGAAGGCACTATGATTGATACTTGGGCAACCGTTGGAAGTTGTGCACAAATTGGAAAAAACGTGCATTTGTCTGGAGGTGTTGGTATTGGTGGAGTTTTGGAACCTTTACAAGCTGCTCCAGTTATTATTGAGGATGGTGCTTTTATAGGCTCACGTTGTATTGTTGTTGAAGGTGTACGCGTTGAAAAAGAAGCCGTTTTAGGTGCAAATGTAGTGCTGACTATGAGTACTAAAATTATTGATGTTACTGGAGACGAACCAATTGAAAACAAAGGTGTTGTACCTGAACGCTCTGTTGTTATTCCTGGAAGTTACACTAAAAAGTTTCCAGCTGGAGACTATCAGGTTCCTTGTGCTTTAATTATTGGCAAACGAAAAGAAAGTACCAATAAAAAAACATCATTAAATGATGCGTTGCGTGAGTATAATGTGGCTGTATAACTCGTAGCTCTTAAACTCCAAAAAAATCAAAATTCCAAAACTAGATATTTGGAATTTGAATGTTATTTATTGGGATTTAAACCTCATCTTCCTTCCAGATTTTCTAAGTTTTTTTGAGTCAATCTTCTTTTGAAACGCTCTGCTATGCTTCAACATTAAAGCGTGTGTTTGGTCATAAGTTTTACTACACAACTCAGCATATTGTTGTGCCATAATCTTTATCATCGCTTTGGATAACCATAATCTTCTGAAATTATGCATACGTCTATCAAAAGTCATCGTTTCAAACTTCATTCTATTTAAATCAATTAAGTAGAAATTATAGCTTCCATCAGTTCCTCTAGTAATCAAAGTGTTTCCTGGTGAATGGTCCAGAAAATTAATGTTATTCTCGTGCAATTTAAAAGTGAATTCTGTAAACCGCATTAAAATATTTTCCCTATCAGGGAATTTAGGATTGTGAATCAATTCTCTAAAATCGAAATCGTAATCAATATGCTTACTAATATAAAAGCTACGACTCAAACCAAACATATTAAACTCTTCAATATAAGCAACTGGATAAGGTGTTGAAACATCAACACTTAATAATTTGTTTGCGTATTCATAAGAACGTTTTGCTTTTGACTTTCTAAAGAATTTATAAACTAAGCCATTAAAAGCATTCGGGATTTTAAAAGATTTGATTGAGAGTTGCTCACCATCAACAATTACTTTAGCAATTAAATTTCTGCCATTATTAAAAACATTGTCATCATTATCATTAACATTATTAATTTCGTTAAGAATATGTGAGGTTAAATGCTTGTAATTAGGATGAATGCAAACTACCTGTTTTGGCTTACTCATATTATTCAAAGATATACCAAATGAAATTTTAATAAAAGCAGAAAAAACAATAATTTGCGGTAATTCCTTATTACTAGAGATTAGTAAATGAAAAAAATCCTCATTATACAAAACAAACGCATTGGAGATGTATTGCTAAGTTCAATAATTGCCAATAACATTAAAAGTGTGTTCTCAGAAAGTGAAGTGCATTTTTTTGCCTATGATTATGCAAGTGCTGTTTTAGAAAATAATCCGAATATTGATAAAATAATAATTGTAAATGACAGAGAATTAAAAAAGCCTCTAAATTTATTAAAGCAGATTTTAGCAATAAAAAAGGCAGATTATGACATTATTTTTGATGCCTATTCCAAATTTCAAAGTAGATTAATTTGTTTGTTTTCTGGTTCAGAATACAGAATTGGTTTTAAACGAAAACACAAAACCCTAAAATTTCCTTTTTATACACATCCTGTTAATTTTCTTGATGAAAGTTCAAAACCATGTGGCAAAGCTATTGAAGACAGAATAAACATTATCGATTCAGTTTTTCCTGTTTCAAAACCTGATTATGTTCCAAAATTGTTTTTAACTGAAAAAGAGCAACAATATGACAAAATCAATATGCTACAATCTCCTGTAATTATGCTTGGTGTTTTGGGTAGTACTCCACAAAAATCCATGCCTTATGATTATGTAGCAGAAGTCGTCAACCATATTACCAAAACATACCAAGCCAATATACTGTTTAATTATGCACCTCACCAAAAAGAGGACGCATTAAAAATTTACAAACAGTGCGATGATAAAAGTCAAATTCACTTAGACATTTATGAAGATTCAGTAAGAGGATTTATTACACTCATGAACAAATGCGATTTTTTAGTAGCTAATGAAGGTGGAAGCGTACACATGGCAAAGGCCTTAAACAAACCAACTTTCACTATTTACTCACCTTATATTTTAAAAGATCATTGGGCTAGTTTTGAAGATGGAACCACGCACGAATCCATACATTTGCTAGAAGAAAAACCAAATCTTTTTTCAACTGATCGCGAAGAACGAAAAGCTATTGAAAAAGACCCAACACAATTGTATAGGGAGCTTACTCCAGATATGATTATTAATAAATTAGATGTTTTTTTAAAACACCATATTAAATCTTGAAACGTATGAATATCATCGATAAATTTCATAATTGGAGACGAAAGCAACGTTGGAACAGACAATATAAAAGTGGTCGCTGGAAAAATCTAAGAGGTGATAAAGAAAGAGGACGTTACAAAACCATTATTGAGTTTATTGAACAATATGGTAAAAATAATCCTTCGGTTTTAGACTTAGGAAGTGGTGAAGGCATTTTATGTGAACGAATGAAAAAAGGAAGCTATAATGAATTTGTTGGTATAGATTTCTCATCAGAATCCATTAAACAAGCAGTTGCTAAAAACCTTGAACAGGCTGCCTTTAAAGTGGCAGATTTGCATTACTTCAAGCCAGAAAAAAAATATGATGTTATCGTATTTAATGAAGCATTTTACTATGTACATGATTCTGAAAAAGCCAATGTGCTAAAAACCATGATGGACGCATTAACCGAAAACGGCATCATCATAAACTCCATTTACAGAAAAGGTGTTGGTTCTTGGAAATATTTTGAAACAGACGCTTTACAACAATTGGATTTTAAAACAGTCACTACCTCTGAAGAGAAAACCTATTGGAAGATTGGTGTTTATAAAAAAGCTATTCCTTCCTAACCAACCCAAATTCCGTCCAAACACTTTTGTTTTGCTTGGTTACTTTTCTAATGGCTTTGTTTTTTACCAAAGCTACTTCGTTTATGTATGAACGCTCGTGATCCAAATGCAAACAAATGGCACTATAGCGTATTTGTATGGGTTTGATGCCCAAATTCATTAAACGCTCACCAAGTTCTCTGTCTTCGCCTCCATATTCCATACGTTCATCGAAACCATTTACTTTAATAACATCATTCTTCCAGACTGAAACATTCATACCATCAAAGGTTGCTTTAGTTGGTGTCATGGTGTTTAAAAATTGTTCCTTAAAACCAGATGCAGTTAGCTTATTAGTTTTGAAACTTTTTTTCAAACCTTGCTCCAAAAGCCAACCTTTATTAAAACAGCGTTGTGTTTTGATATCATCATCTGAAATTGCCTCAGAAATATGCAAAGGCAGTTTAAAATATCCTCCTGACAAAAAGCAGTTCTTCTTTTTTAATTTCAAATGTGTTTCAACAAAATCTGCTCTTGGTATACAGTCGCCATCTGTAAAAATTAAATAATCAGCTTGTGTTTTGATTATGGCTTTGTTGAGAATTATGGTTTTTCTGAAACCATCATCTTCTTGCCATACATGAGTTATTTTTAATTTTGAATCAGTTTTAAACTTTGTTATAACAGCTTCTGTTTCTTCAGTTGAACCATCATCAGCAATAATGATCTCAAAATTTTTAAAAGACTGCTGCTCGTAGCCAATCAGTACTTTTTTCAACCATTCTGGCTGATTGTAAGTACTAATTATAACAGACGCTTCAAAGCTCATAGCTTAATCTTGGACGATTCCATAATCTGTCCACTTTGCATTATTGGCTTTGACATCTTTTCGTATTTTGAGATTACGATCTAAAGATTCTTTAGTCTTATATCCTCTGGCATGATCCAAATGCAAACAAATAGCTCTGTAACGGATTTGTTTAGTTTTGATTCCGTAATTAATAAGGCGCTCACCTAATTCTCGATCTGGACCTCCATATTGCATACGTTCATCGTAACCGTTAATAGCGATTAAATCTTCTCTCCAAGCAGACGAATTACAGTTATTAAAGGTCGCACCTGTTGGTGTTACCACATCCAACACATTTGCCAAAGTGGCTCCTGCTTTTAGTTTAAGCTGTTGCTTTTTTCCTAAGGCATCATGCTGCTTTAGCCAAGAAACATCAAAGCAGTTTTCATTTTTAATATCTTCAGCCGAAATAATCTCGCTTGTGTTCATTGGTAATTTGCAATAACCTCCAGATAAGAAATATCCTTTTTCAGCAAACTTTACATGTACCTCAACAAAATCCTTTCTTGGTATACAGTCACCATCAGTGAATAAAATATATTCGCTTTTGGCGTCCATGATTGCTTTATTTAAAATTCGCTGACGTCTGTAGCCTTTATCTTCATGCCAAATATGTCTTAAAGTTACAGGATAATCTTTTTGAAAATCTTCAATAAGGGCTTTAGTACTTTCTCTTGATCCATCATCAGATACCAAAACCTCGAAGTTTTCGTAAGTTTGGTACTTATAGCCTTCCAATACTTTTCTTAGCCATTCTTCTGAGTTATAAGTACTCACAATAACTGTAACTGCCAACGTATTCATCTTTTAAAATTTATCTGAAAATTGATGTTGCAAATTTAAGTATATAATATCAGTTTTCTAACTATTTAGGTTTTCAATGCAATTTGCAAAAAATCCAATCCTATTTTTATTAAGTTTGCATCATGCAAATGCTTACTGTAATCATTCCAACTTTTAATGAAGAAGCCTATATTGAAAGAGCTTTAATGTCTGTACAGTTTGCAGATGAAATTATTGTAGTTGATTCCTTTAGCACTGACAAAACTGTAGACATTGCTAATAATTATAACTGCAAGGTCATACAACGAAAGTTTGATAATTTCTCGAATCAGAAAAATCATGCATTGCAATTTGCAACTTGTGATTGGGTTTTGTTTGTTGATGCAGATGAACGCATTCCTTACAAATTACAGACTCAGATTATAGCTGCTATGGATTCTGGAAAACATTATGGTTATAAGTTAAAGTTTCCTCATTTTTTCATGAATCGCTTTTTGTATCATCATTACAATTATGTAACACGATTGGTCAAACGAACCGAATGTCATTTTGAAGGAAGCGTGCATGAAAAGCTAATTATCAAAGGTTCTATTGGTAAATTAGAAGCTCCTGTTTTACACTATACTTATAAAGGGTTACAGCATTATATCAGTAAAAAAGATAATTATGCTTGGTTTCAGGCAGAGCAAATGTTAAACAAAGGGAAAAAAGCCACGTATTTTCATTTGGCTTTTAAACCGTTTTACAGATTTTTTAATAGTTATGTGCTAAGAGGTGGTTTTAGAGATGGTGTTCCAGGATTGGCTGTTGCTGGTATAAATGCCTATGGAGTTTTTTCTAGATATGCAAAGCTTATCTTGCTTAAAAAGGGATTAAAATAATTTTAGTTTCCCAAAACGTAGTTTCAATTTAAATTTTGAAAGTGAATCTTCTCCCTTTATATCAATACGCTGGATTTCATAATTATTTTTAAACGGAAACGTATTAATTCTATTACCTATTCGTAATCCATAAGCAATGCCATGAGCCTTGAGTATGCTAAAAAACACATTCCTACCAGGATTCTTTTTTGGGTATTTTCCGTAAGGATAAGCCAAAATATTATTAACATTCAAGTTATTCTCACTCACAAATTCTTGGCATTTATTAAAATCTTCAACAACTTCATCAGGTGATATTTCAACATAATTTTTATGAGCAAACGAATGTAAACCCAATTCAACAACATTTGGATCTAATGATTGTAATTGTTCCACAGACATAATAGGTTCTTTGCTAGTGTTCCAATTATCTAAACCTCCAACATAAGCAAACGGAATAAAAAAACTGGCCTTTAAATTATACTTCTTTAGCAATGGATAAGCCAATTCCATTTGGCTTATATAGACATCGTCAAAAGTTATAATTGCCATTTTCCCTGGTAAATTATTCGATTTTTTCAAACCTTCAAGTTCTGAGAAATGGTAAGTTTTATAATCATTATCGCTCAAATATTTAAACTGAGCTTCTAGGTTCTTTTCAGAAATGGTTAGTCCAATACTATCACTTTTATCGCGAGTAACATTATGATACATTAAAATTGGTAATCGAGACATTTCTTGAAAAAGTGTTTTAAGTCTGTGAGTTAAAAATGATTACTTTTGCTGACAAATCTACATAATTTTACAACGATACATGATTAGTGCTTTAGCAATAACTTATAATGAAGAAGCCAATATTGAAAAATTCATATTGTGCTTATCATTTGCTGATGAAATCATTATTGTAGATTCTAATAGTACAGATAATACAGTTTCTCTAGCCACAGAACTTGGAGCTAAAGTTCTAGTGCGAGATTTCGATAATTTTTCCAATCAAAAAAACTTTGCTTTACAACAAGCCAACAATGAATGGGTTGTGTTTTTTGATTTGGATGAAACTATTTCAAAAGAACTAGCGGAAGAAATAAAATCTACTATCAAAAATCCTAAAAATACTGATGCTTATATGGTGAAGCGTAACTTTTATTTTATGGGAAAACACATAAAATATAGTGGCTTCCAGAATGACACAGTTGTTAGAGTATTTAAAAAAAGTAAAGCTAAATACAGCAGCAATTTAGTACACGAAACTTTAGAAGTTGATGGTGACATTGGAAAATTGAAGCATAAATGCAATCATTACTCTTATAAAGGTTTTGATCATTACAACAACAAATTAACACAGTATAGTAAGTTGCAAGCACAATCATTATACAACAAAAATGTAAGACCTAATTTGTATCACTTTTTAGTGAGACCATGTTATCGTTTTTGGCATCAGTACTTGATTCGTTTAGGTTTCCTTGATGGCAAAGAAGGGTTTATATTAGCTTACACAAGTGCTTTTTCAGTATTTAAGCGTTATTTATATTTATGGACGATGTATAGAAATATCGAGTAATAAATTCAACTTATGAGTAACAAACACAATATTGCTATTACTTACTTAGACGAAATTCATCATGTCAACCATTTCATATCTGTTGCTGTTGAGCTTTCAAAAATGGCAAATATCACAATTTTAACTCACACGAATTGTCAACCTTACTTATTTGAAACTTTAGCTAAATTTAATAATCATGAGGTAAACGTCGAAAAATTATCCACATCATCATTTAGAGCATTAACTGATAAACTAAAAAATAGAAAATTACCTCGAAAGGGTTTTTGGCTCAAAAAAAACATGAGTTACATTCTTAATGATTTTGATGCCATTATTTTTACAGATTATTTTCATCGCTATGTTAAAGACGCTAGAAAAGGCAATAGCTACCCAAAACTTATAAAATTCCCTCATGGTCCAGTTGGACGGTCTTATTCATATAATAAAGATTTGTTAGATTTTGATTTTCAATTATTGTTTGGACATTATCATTTTGAACAAATGAAAACATTGGATTTGTTAAGTAAACATTTTGTTATAGCTGGATACCCAAAAATTGATGCTGTACAGTACAATATTGATAAATCGTTTTTTAAAAACAATAAGCCAGTTATTCTTTACAACTCTCATTTTTCGTCACCTCTCTCCTCTTGGCATCATATAGGTTTAAATGTTTTAGAATTCTTTTTTAATCAAGAAGAGTACAATCTCATATTTGCTCCACATATTAATTTATTTCAAGACAAAGGTGGTTTTAATGACTCCAACATTCCTGCAAAATATAAAACTGCTGAACATATTTTAATCGACACAGGAAGTCAAGAAAGTGTCAATATGACTTATGTTTTAAATGCTGACATCTATTTAGGTGATGTTTCTAGTCAAGTGTATGAGTTTATTATTACACCAAGACCTTGCGTTTTTCTTAACCCAACAAACGTTGATTATAAGGACGACTTTAATTTTAGATTTTGGCAATGTGGTGATGTTATAAATGAAGTTGCTCAACTAAAAACCGCTCTGGATAATTGTTTTGAAAATTTTAAAACTTATGAACCCATTCAAAAGGAGATCACAACTGATAATTTTTATACAGAAGAAGGCTCAACAGCATCTGAGCGAGCTGCAAAGGCTATTATTGATTATCTGACCAAGGAAAAATATTTATAAATACTTATCAATACCATTATTACAACGCAATAATTTTTGATTGATGGCTAATTGCTGAATTTCATCATTTATGTTCAATCTTTCCCGAGATTTTTCATTATGCCAAATGTGATAAATAATCCCTAAATAACGTAAGCGTTTACCTTTGATATTATTATTTAATAACCTTACAACCATTTCAGAATCTTCTCTTCCCCAACCAGTCATATCTTCATTGTAGCCATTAATTCTAATGAAATCTGATCTCCAAAATGATAAATTACAACCTCTTAGCTTTTCAGAAAGCTCAGTACTAGGCTTGTAAAATCTAACCAAAAATTGAGAATAAATATTACGTGTACGTTTTTTAATGCCTTTACTAAAAAACCTGAAGTCTATGCTTTTTTTTGTAAACATTTCGGATAAGTAATCTTCTTTAATATTAACTCGACTACCAAAGAGAAACATGTTGCTTTTAGCATTTTTTGAATGATCTTCAATAAATTTTGAATGCATGATACAATCACCATCTAATTGAATTATGTAATCGCAATCTGTTTTCGCCACAGCTTTGTTTAAAATTTCTGAGCGCTTAAAACCATCATCCTTATGCCAAATATGTTTTACGTTTAAATAATTTTCTTCTATAAAAGCATCAATCAAAGATTTTGTTTCTTGAGTAGAGCCATCATCAGCTATTAAAACTTCGTCTGGCTTTATAGTCTGCTGAAGTAAACTTTTTAAAACCAGTTCCAAAGCTTCTGGCCAATTGTAAGTAGAAATGAGCAATGCAGTTTTCATTTTTTTGATATCTGACTGTAAAAATAGTGCATTTACAACAAACATAGAATCAACTAATCATATACTAAAGTTGGTAATTGGATTAAGTCTCCTAATTCTTTATTTAATCGTTCTACTCTTAGTCTTTTGTTTCCTGCTGTAGGGAAAAAGGTAAGTTCTCCAAAATAAATTTTATCAGAAATAGAGTATAAATCGACTCTTATAAATATAAACCCATCCGCAAGTTTTTCTGCAATTATAATAAGTTCGTTTAAATTATTTGGTTTTGGTATATCTTTAGATAAAAAATCGTGTTTGTTTAAATCTGGTTCCAACTTGTTCCATTGTAAATCGTAAAAGCAATTTTTATCCTCTCCATTATCAAGTGTTTTTACTAAGACATAGGTTGGTTTACCATGAATACAGTAAAATTTATAATCTATAATATGGTCATTATCCATTTGGTCTAAATAATGTTCAGCCAAAATTCTTGGCTTTACGTCTTTGTAAATCTTTTCTCTGTATTTATAATAATAGTTTGAAGACATGTATTTTATTAATTCCTTTTTTGTTTCACTCCAATCAAGCTTATTTTTATCTTCTACAATAATATTATAGCCTGATCCATGTGTTCCTTTTAAAGCAAATTGGTTGGGCAAATCATCAAAATTAATATCATCTACATTATCATATACACCAATAACTGTATTTAAATAAGAAGCTCCTATTTTTTCTTTTACATAAGCTCTTACTTCATACTTATCTACATAATTCTTATATGCTTCAGTATATTTAAAGAGCTTTAACCATTTTATTTTTTCAGAAAACTCTTGAGGGTTTTCAAGGTTTAATTTTTTATTATTTTTAAGCCTAAAAATCGTTTTAGCATGGCTAACATCCATTCCAAAAAATTTAAAAAACTTAACTTTTGATTGTAAATATTTTCGATTTATGAAAGACATTTCTTAATATTAAGATATTTAAATTTAGTCAATAACGAATTAATTAAAGGTCAATATATTAATTATCTTCGCAAAATAGTTACTTAGATATAATGAATATTGAAATAAAAAACGCTTTAGAAGCTTTAAAAAAAGGTGGGCTCATACTTTATCCAACAGATACAGTTTGGGGAATTGGTTGTGATGCTACAAACCATGAAGCAGTCCAAAAAATATATGCTTTAAAACAACGAGAAGAAAGCAAAAGCATGATTTGTTTGGTCAATGATTTTAAAATGTTGAATCAATATGTTGAGCAGGTTCCTGAAATAGTTTATAATATTATAAAGTACACAACAAATCCAACAACAGTAGTTTATGATAGACCTAAAAGAGTTTCTGAAAACTTAATTGCTGAGGATAATTCACTTGCAATACGAGTTATAAGAGATGGTTTTTGTGGTCAGCTTATAAAAAAATATCGAAAACCCATTGTGTCTACATCAGCAAACATATCTAATCAGAAAACACCAAAAAGCTTTAAAGAAATATCTGAAGACATTTTAAAAGGTGTTGACTATGTTGTAAATTTGCAACGCGAAAAAAAGGCAGCAAAACCGTCGTCAATTATTAAAATAAAAGGAGATGGAACTGTTACTGTAATTAGAAAATAAACTGATTCAGTCTGAATTTTCGCAATACAATCATGAATCATAAAGAAGCACTAAACCATACTATTTTCAAAATCATTTCTAAGGCTGCCAACAACTTAAAAGTTGATGCTTATGTAATTGGTGGTTTTGTGCGTGATTATTTGCTAAATCGTGGTAAACATAAAGACATTGATGTTGTTGCCATTGGTAGTGGCATAGAGCTCGCAAAAGAAGTTGCAAAACTTCTTCCCAACCAACCAAAAGTCCAAGTTTTTAAAACTTATGGCACAGCAATGTTGCGTTTTGAGGACATGGAAATTGAATTTGTTGGAGCTAGAAAAGAATCATACAACAAAGAGAGTCGAAATCCAGTTGTTGAAAATGGCTCGCTCGAAGATGATCAAAACCGACGTGATTTCACTATAAATGCTCTAGCTCTAAACGTATCTGAATTAAATTATGGTGATTTATTAGACCCTTTTGATGGCGTAAATGATTTAGACAACAAAATTATTCGCACGCCTTTAGATCCTAATATAACTTATAGTGACGATCCATTACGAATGCTTCGTGCTATTAGATTTGCAACTCAACTTGATTTTAAAATTGAAGAGAAATCGCTTAACGCTATTACTCAAAATAACGAACGCATAAAAATTATAACCAATGAGCGCATTGTTGTTGAGTTGAACAAAATTCTTGAAAGCAAAGTCCCTTCCAAAGGATTCTTACTACTTGAAAAAACTGGATTGCTCAAACATATTCTACCAGAACTCACTGCACTTAAAGGTATTGACGAAATTGAAGGTCAACGACATAAAGATAATTTCTACCACACTTTGGAAGTTGTTGACAATATCTCTAAACACACTGAAAATGTTTGGTTGCGTTGGGCTGCATTATTACATGACGTTGGTAAAGCACCAACAAAAGAATTCAGTAAAAAAGTAGGTTGGACATTTCATGCGCATGAATTTGAAGGTTCAAAAATGGTATATCAATTATTTAAAAGATTGAAAATGCCATTGAATGATAAAATGAAGTATGTGCAAAAATTGGTTTACATGAGTTCCAGGCCAATTGTTTTGGCTCAAGATACAGTAACAGATTCTGCTGTTAGACGATTGATTTTTGACGCTGGAGATTATGTAGATGATTTGATGACACTTTGCGAAGCAGATATTACCACCAAAAATCCAAAAAAGTTTCAAAAATATCACAACAACTTTAAGATTGTTAGGCAAAAAATTGTTGAAGTTGAAGAACGAGATCATGTTAGAAACTTTCAACCTCCAATTTCTGGTGAAGAAATCATGAAAACTTTTAATTTGAAACCTTCTAGGGAAATAGGAATAATTAAAGAAGCAATAAAAGAGGCAATACTTGAAGGTGAAATCCCAAATGAATACGAAGCTGCCCATGAACTCATGATCAAAACAGGTGAAAATCTAGGACTGACTAAACATGAATAAAGACAATAAAAAAGTAATTTACTGGCTTCTGATTGGTTGCCTCCTTATTTTCATTATGGTTATTGTTGGTGGTATAACCAGATTGACGCATTCTGGACTTTCAATATCTAACTACAAGCTCATTTCTGGTACTATTCCTCCAATGAATGAAGTTGAATGGCAAGAAGCCTTTGACCTATACAAGCAATATCCTGAATATCAAAAGCTCAATACTCATTTTACATTACAAGATTTTAAGGACATCTATTTTTGGGAATGGTTACATCGTGTCATAGGTCGTTTTATTGGAGTTGTATTTATTATTCCTTTTCTATACTTCTTGGCTCGTAAACAACTCACAAAACCAACGATTAAAAAATCAATTATTCTTTTAGTATTAGGTGGTTTTCAAGGATTTTTGGGATGGTATATGGTAAAAAGTGGTTTAATTGATAATCCAGATGTGAGCCATTATAGGCTAGCTGCTCATTTAACAACAGCTTTTATCACCTTTGCTTATACATTTTGGGTGGCTTTAGATTTAATGTTTCCTCATAAAAAAGAGATTAATAAAAAATTTAGGAATCTAATCCGTTTTGGTTTAGGCATTCTTTTACTACAAATAGTTTATGGTGCTTTTGTAGCTGGATTGGATGCTGGATTTATACATAACCATTGGCCAATGATGAACGAAGGTAAATTCATGCACGAAACCGTTTATATTGAGCAAAGTCCTTTGTACAAAAACTTCATCGAAGGAAAAAGCGGTGTACAGTTTGTACATCGTATGCTCGCATACTTCGTCGCATTAACCATTGTTTTGATCTGGAACAAAGCCAGAAAAATGAGTTTGACCAATTACCAAAGAAAAGGCATTAACTTATTACTCATTATGGTTGGTGTTCAATTTTTATTGGGTGTACTCACAATCATTATGCAAGTTCCTGTTTGGCTTGGTGTAGCTCATCAAGTTGGTGCATTTATTCTATTATCAATAATGACATTTACACTTCATAGATTCAGTAAATAAATCAAAAAAATCTTACCTTTGTAACCTAATTCATTACCATGATTTACAGATTTAGAATCATACTTGACAACGATACTGAAGAGGATATTTTTAGAGATATTGAAATCAGAAAAACTGATACTTTGGAAGATCTCCATAATGCGATCACGCAATCATTTGGATTTGATGGCTTGGAAATGGCATCTTTTTACAGAAGTGATGATGAATGGAATCAAGGTGAAGAAATATCGCTTTTTGACATGAGTGAAGGCCCTCAATCGGTTAGATTGATGAACGAAACAAGTATAGATGCTGTTGCTGACGAAGATAATACCAAATTAATTTACGTCTACGATTTTTTGAGCATGTGGACATTTTATGTTGAGCTAGGTGAAATAGTTGAAGAAGCCGAAGGTGCAGATTACCCAAACCTAATGTTTGTAAATGGTCAAATTCCTAATGAAGCTCCAGTAAAAGAATTCATTGCAGAATCAGATGATAGCTTTGATGAATTTAACGAAGAAATAGATGTCGATGGTTATGAAGACCTGGATTTTGACGAAAACTGGAACTAATCACAATTAATAATTATGAGTGCTCACATCTTGATAATTTCGCTTTACATAATCTAAAGCATTTTTTACAACCTCTCCCATATTTTTACTTTTCCTAAATTTTAAGTCGTTTGTATACTCGTAAATTTTTTCTTTAAGTAAATCTATATGCTCTTTTTTAGAGATTGTATCCTTAACCATACAACTCATTAGTTCTTCAATTCTATCATGATAACTAATCATTCGCTTTGCTACAATGGATCGCTCTTCAATTTTGTATTGATCTATGGATTCTTTTTGAAATCGTTCAGACACCATTTTTACCATTTGGTAATTCTCCTTAAAAAATTGAGGTCTGTAAATATTAAATTTTCCTTCAAAGCACTGTTGGTCAAAATCTATAGCTCTAATTTTATAAACCACGTGGTCAAAATCATGAGTTGGTACAATCACATAATTATACGATCGCATATCACCTAAAAGCCTAATCATACAACGTTCGTTAAATTTTACAAATTCTTTAGCTATTTGAGATTTTTCAGTGCTACTACAATTTGGCAACATGGTTTTAATAAATTCATCACCAGGAATTCCTGCAATATGCTCTTCAATTAAAGTGTCTTTAAATACTAAAAAATTAAGATTATATGGCGAAAGCATGTGCTCCAACTCTAAACCATAAATACGAGAAGCATCAGCTTTTTTAACATAAAAATACGTGTAATTATCATTTAGTATATTCCTGATTTTAATACGAAATGGTTTAGAATTTCCAAAAGTGCAATAATCAATCGCATCTACATTTAAAAAAGGAATGGTTCTTTGGTTTCCGTCAGAATGTAAAATCGTATATACTTTTTTTAAGCTTAAATCGATTTCTTCTCTTTCAAACTGACTATAATAAACCCTTATCCATAAGCTATCTTCATCATTTTTATCATATACCACAACAGAACCTTGAAAGCGTAACAAATCATCATAAAAAATAGGGATTCTAATATTTCTGTTGTATTCAGAAAGGTATGTATTCAGTTTTTCTGAAACTGGATAAGATGGTTTTTTCTTAGAAATTTTTAAATCGTCCATAATTTTTTGGCTCATTCGAATTTAAACAATTAATTTTATCTGTAACAAAAATCCAAGGCTTTCGTCTTACTTTTATAACTAATCAATCAAATTAATAATTTGGAACCAATTTTAACGATTAATAACCTTACAAAAAAGTTTGGTTATCTAACAGCTGTAAGTGACCTCTCATTTACAATAAATAAAGGCAATGTATATGGCATTCTTGGACCTAATGGTAGCGGAAAATCTACCACTTTAGGTATTGTGCTTAACGTTGTAAACAGAACTTCAGGAGATTTTAAATGGTTTGATGGTAGCATATCAACTCACGATGCTTTAAAAAAAGTTGGTGCAATTATCGAGCGACCAAATTTTTATCCATACATGTCTGCATACAATAACTTAAAACTTGTATGTAAGATTAAAGGAGTCTCTCATGATAAAATAGATGAAAAGCTTGAAATTGTTGGTCTTTCAGAAAGAAAGAATAGCAAGTTTAAAACCTATTCGCTTGGTATGAAGCAACGACTTGCCATAGCTTCTGCCCTATTGAATGACCCAGAAATTTTAATATTGGATGAGCCAACTAATGGTTTAGATCCTCAAGGGATTCATCAAATAAGGCAAATTATAAAAGATATTGCTACACAAGGTACAACCATACTTCTTGCTTCTCACCTACTAGATGAAGTTGAAAAAGTATGTACTCATGTTGTGGTATTAAGAAAAGGTGAAAAACTTTATTCTGGTCGTGTTGATGAAATGATATCAAGTCATGGCTTTTTTGAATTGAAAACTGATAAAGAACAAGAACTTATTAAAATTCTTGAAAACGACGATGCTTTTGGAAAAGTAAAAATTGCAGAAGGTATAGTTACTGCATTCTTGAATAATCCAATGGAAGCTGCAACCTTCAACAAACTTATGTTTGAAAAGGGTATAACGCTTTCACATCTTGTGCAACGTAAGGAAAGTTTAGAAGAACAATTCTTACAATTAACAGACAATAACTAATCAAAAATCAATCAAAATGCTTCGTCTTTTACAATTAGAATTACAAAAACTTTTACTCAATAAAACGAGTAAAGTACTCATATTTATATCATTTGTATTACCATTTACTGTGCTTATTCTAAGTTCAATAAAAATCAACTTTTTTGGTTTCTTTACTTTAGAGCTTGGTGAATTAGGTATTTATAATTTTCCAATTATTTGGCACATAACCACATTCTTTGCAGCTCAGTTTAAGTTTTTCTTTGCTATTGTTGTTGTGAGTATGATTGGTAATGAATACAGTAACAAAACCATAAAACAAAACCTCATTGATGGTTTAAGCAAAAAAGAATTTATACTCTCGAAGTTTTATACGATTGTGTTCTTTTCATTTGTTGCAACTGTACTGCTTACATTAATATCATTATGCATAGGATTATACTACTCTAGTTACAACGAATTCAATATAATCATACGTGAAACAGATTACTTACTAGGTTACTTTGTAAAGTTAGTAGGATTCTTTTCATTCTGTTTATTCTTAGGTATGTTGGCAAAGCGCTCTGCCTTTGCATTAGCATTCTTATTTGTAGATTTTATCTTGGAATGGGTAATCTTCGGATTAATTACATGGAAAGGTAGTTTGGACATGGCTGAAAAAATTCAAAACTTTTTCCCTTTAAAATCCATGTATAACTTGATAAAGCAACCTTTTCAACGTATTGCAATGTCAAAATTTCCCGATAAAGCAGAATTAGCTTACGACTATGCTTTGCACTGGTACGAGATAGTTATTGTGCTTGGTTGGACTGCACTTTTTGTCTTTTTATCGTATAGATTATTAAAAAAGCGAGATTTGTAATATATTTATAAGCTACATTGCTTGTAAATGAAAAAGATTCTCCTCATAGTTTCCCTCATACTTTGGGCTAATTTGTCAGCTCAAAACGAAGCTGCCAACTGGTACTTTGGTCAAAATGCTGGGATTCAATTTGATGATACTGGAACTTTAATAGGTTCAGTTAATGATGGACAACTTAGTACTCTTGAAGGTTGTACAACCATTTCAGATACTGATGGCAACTTACTTTTTTATACAGATGGTCGATTAGTATATAACCGAAACCATGTACTTATGCCAAATGGCTCAGGTTTATTTGGTGATCCTTCAAGTACACAATCAGCTTTAGTAGTACCACAACCAGGTAATGACACTATTTACTTTATTTTTACTGTTGATACGAGTATTAATGCAGCAGATCCAGATTTTGGTTTTAACTACTCAATTGTAGATATGACACTAGATGGTGGCCTAGGAGATATCACAGTAAAAAACAACAACCTATTACCTGACAGTTCTGAAAAAATAACTGCTGTTTTAAAAGATTGTGCTTCGGAATCTATTTGGGTTATTACATTGGCAACATCTACAGGAAATCCTGGAGCTTATAATACTTATCATGCTTTTGAAGTATCGACTACTGGAGTAAACACAACATCAGTAGCATCAACCTTTCCACTTGCTATTACTGATCCTAGAGGTCAAATTAAAGTATCTCCTGATGGCACTAAATTTGCTTCAGCCAATATGCAAAGTGGTCTATTTTTATATGATTTTGATCCTGATACAGGTATATTTTCAAATCAACAAAATTTAACTATTACAACATTCTCTGGTGTTTCATATGGCGTTGAGTTTTCGCAAAGTAGTAAAAGGCTTTATGTACATTCATCTAACGATTTTGGTGCCAACCAACCTGCTAATACGCATCAGTCAACTTTAACTCAATTTGATTTAGAAGCTGCAGATATTCAGGGTTCAGAGTTTACTGTAGATCAACGTCAGTTATATAGAGGGTCGCTTCAACTTGGCCCAGACGGAAGAATTTACAGAGCTCAAAGTTCAAATTATTTTATTGGTCAACCAGCTTTAGGTGTTATTGAAAACCCGAATGCTTTAGGGCCAGCTGTTAATTATATTCACAACGCTGTAGATTTATCACCAAATGTTTCCACACAAGGTTTACCTCCTTTTATTCAGTCTTTTTTTAATGACCAGATTGATATTATACAGAATGGAGTAAGTTCAACTGAACTGTCTTTATGCGAAGGTGAAGATTATACACTTGCATATGAAGATATTGATGGTGCTGTTTATACATGGATGAAAGATGGAGTCCTTCTCACAGAAGATGATTTTGATTTATTGGTAACTGACGCTGGAGTTTACACTTTACATATCGAGTTTAACAATGGTGCTTGTGAAACCTTTGATGGTGAAGCTATTGTATCCTACTTTGAAGTTCCTGTCGCCAACCAACCAACTGATATAAATATCTGTGATGATGATAATGATGGAACTTGGTCATTTGATTTAACTACAAAAGATGCTGAAGTTTTAGGAATTCAAGACCCTGTTGTCTTTGAGGTCAAATATTATGAATCACAAGCTGACGCAGATAATAATGTAAATGAGATTGCAAGTCCTTACCTAAACATAACAAATCCTCAAGAGATATTTGTTCGTATACAAAATAGAGGTTACGATGGATGTTTTGATACAACTTCTTTCTTTGTAGAGGTTTTTGATACTCCAACGGCAACAGTTTTAAACGATATTGAAGTTTGTGATGACGCTGCTGATGGTAATCAATTAAATGGTCAAGTTGAAACAGATTTAGAAGCTCTAAACACTCAAGTTTTAAATGGGCAAGATCCAACATTATTTGATATTACATACCATCATTCTCAAATTGATGCTGATTCAGGAGCAAATCCAATTGCTAGTCCTTATTATAACCTAACTCCTAATTTGGAAGAAATCTTTGTGAGAATTGAAAATAATCAGAATACTGACTGCTATGACACCTCATCTTTTAACTTAATCGTTCATAATTTACCAACTGCTAACCCAATTGCAGATGTAGAGGTTTGTGACGATGATAACGATGGCTTTTTTAGTTTTGACCTTAATGCCTTACATGATGCAACTGTGCTAGGTACTCAAAATCCTGCAACCTTCAATGTGCAATACTTTATAAGTTCGGATGATGCGCTTAATAATGTAAATGCTCTTGCTATGCCTTATCAAACAGTAAGCAATCCGCAAACTATTTATGTAAGAATCGAAAACAATGATTCTTCTGATTGCTTTGATACGACTTCATTTAACATTGAGGTTTTCAACACACCAACTGCGAATACAGTAATAGACATTGAAGTTTGTGATAATGATAACGATAGCAATGATACTAATGGGCAAGTAACAACGGATTTATCTAGTTTAGATGCAACTGTTTTAGGTTCACAAGATGCAGCTATGTATAATATTACATATCATGCATCGCAAGTTGATGCTGATTCTGGTGCGAATGTATTACCAACAACCTATTATAATACGATACCAAATACACAGGAAATTTTTGCAAGAATCGAAAATGTTTTAAATACAGACTGCTATGATACCACATCATTTAACATTATTGTGAACCCACTTCCAGTAGTGTTTGATGCACTTTTGTTTCAATGTGATTATGATGGAAGTCCAGATGGATTTACTCTTTTCAATTTAACTGAAGCACATGACATGATTACAGCTGGAGTTCCTGATTTATCAACTTATTTTTACTTGAATTTGGCAGATGCACAAAGTGATATGAATGAAATTGATGGTACGTCTTTCAGTAATACAGTCAATCCTCAAATAATAAATGTAAGGATTGTAAATGATATTACAGGTTGTTATAGACTTGCTGAATTGACTTTGGATGTTAGCGCCACAAACGTAAATGATGCTGCCCTTTTTGAATGTGATAATGATGGCAATGAAGATGGGTTTTTTGAGTTTGACTTATCTGAAGCAGATGCTACAGTACTTGGTGGCTCACCAGCAGGTATCACACTCAGTTATTATGAAACAGCTGGTGATGCGCTACTTGAAGTAAACCCTCTTCCAAATAATTTTACAAATACGATTGCTTATTTTCAAACCATTTACGTTCGTGCAGAAAATGACAATGCATGTTATGGTATTAATGAAGTCGAATTAACAGTTTACCAACTGCCAAACATTGAAATTGAAGATGAAACCATTTACTGTTTAAATACATATCCTGATACAATCAGACTTAATGCTGGTTTAATTAGTGGAGCTCCAAGTGACTATACTTACGATTGGTCAACTGGTGATGATACTTATGAAATTGATATTAATGCTGCTGGAACTTACTCAGTTACAGTAACAAACACCAATGGATGCTCAAAGGATAGAACAATTACAGTATTACCTTCCAACATTGCCACCATAGACGATATCGAAGTCGTGGATGCAACATCAAACAATATGATAACTGTTTTGGTTTCTGGTGAAGGCGATTACGAATTTGCACTTAATGACATTAATGGACCATATCAAGACAGCAATGTGTTTGAAAATGTACCTCCAGGACTTCACACTGTTTATATAAGAGACAAAAATAATTGTGGTATTGTTGAAGACATTGTATCTGTTATTGGCTTTCCAAAATTTTTAACTCCTAATGGTGATGGTTATCACGATACATGGCAAGTGTATGGACTCAATCATAGTTCACAGTTGGAAAGCATCGTTTATATTTTTGATCGTTATGGAAAACTTATTAAGCAATTATCACCAACTGGAATTGGTTGGGATGGTACGTTTAATGGACAGCCAATGCCAACTAGCGACTACTGGTTTCATGTAAAACTTCAAGATGGTCGTACGTTTAAAAGCCATTTTACTTTAAAACGATAATATCGAATAACTTCATTAATTGGAAATACTGAATAGCTTTAGGCATGATTTTGCGTTAATATGTTAAAATATTATGTATTTAATCGATTAATTATTGTATTTCATCGATTTTTATCTACTTTTCGCTGGTATAACCCAAATTATATCCATTGCGACCTAAAAAAGAAAAAATTCAATGTACAATTGATAAGCTTAACCTCAGCTATAAACTCTTCTTAGTTTTATGCTTTTTAAGCTGTGCTTCAATTGTAACTTCGCAAAATATTTCTGTAGACGATTCTTTCACTGCACAACAACTAATTCAAAACAATTTTGCCCAAGGTTGTGTTGAAATTACAAATGTTTCATCTAACATTAATGGTAGTATTAATGGGTTTAACAGTTTTGCCTATTTTGAGCGAGACTTATCTAACTTCCCTTTTGAAAACGGAATCATGCTATCCACAGGTGATGCCGTTTCTGGTGGAAATGCTATTAACACAAACTTACTAAACGATGGAGAAACAACTTGGGGAACAGATCCTGACCTTGAAGCAGCCTTAGGAATTACCAATACACTAAACGCAACGACTATTGAGTTTGACTTTGTATCTGTTTCTAACCTAATTCAATTCAACTACTTATTAGCTTCAGAAGAATACCATGCAAATTTCCCTTGTGATTATTCAGATGGTTTTGCCTTTCTAATCCGTGAAGCTGGCACAACAAATCCTTATCAAAATATTGCGCTTATACCTGGAACTTCAATTCCAGTAAATACGAATACCATTCATGATGAAATTGTTGGGTTTTGCGCAGCAGAAAATGATGCATATTTTGATGGTTACTCAATGGGAGACACCAATTATAATGGTAGAACAACTGTACTTACAGCTTCAGCTAACATAACGCCAAATGTTCAATATCATATAAAATTGGTCATTGCAGATCAAACCGATGAAAATTATGATTCAGCTGTGTTCATTCAAGGAAATAGTTTCAATCCAACTGTGGAGTTAGGTCCAGACGTTTCAACTTGTGCAAATGATTATACAATTGATGGAGACATTCAAAACCCATTAGCAACATATACTTGGTACAGAAATGGTGTGCTATTGCCAACAGAAATAAACCCAACATTAAACGTAACACAATCTGGAACCTATAGCGTTGAAATTTCAATTCCGTTAAATAGTATGAATTGTATCATAGAAGACGAAATTGAAGTTACTTTAAACTCAGTACAAAACGCAAATCCTTTAACAGATTATGAGTTATGTGATGACTTAAGTGGTGATGGTATCGAAGTTTTTGACTTAACAACAAAAGATGCAGAAGCTGAAGCAGCTGTTCCTGCTGGCAATTATAGTATCACATATCATTACACACTAACAGAAGCACAGAATAATACGAATGCTATAACCACTTCAATATCAAACACGTCTAATCCACAAACCATTTATGTAAGAATTATTGACGTTGATACTGGTTGTTTGGCTTATACACAATTTAATTTAATAGTAAACGAATTACCAGATATAGTCGCTCCTACACCAATGGAAGTGTGTGATAATACACCAATTGATGGCTCAACAATATTTGATTTAACACTTGCAGATGCTGAAATAACGCAAGGCAATGCTAGTCTAGTAGTAACATATCATTACACTCAAATTGATACAGATGCTGGAATTAATGCGATACCTCAGCCTTATGTCAATACAAATCCGAATGAAACTTTATATGTAAGAGTTATAAATCCTACAACTGGATGCTATAGTACAACAACAATTGATATATCTGTAATAGAGCCACCACAGGTTGATCCAAGTGATGCACCTCCTTTAAATGCTTGTGTGCAAGATGATAGTGGTTTTGGAACTTTCGATTTAACCGAAGTCCTTCCAGATTTATTAGCTGGTTTAACTGGAGTAACTGTCACCTTCCATGAAACTCTAGCAGATGCAGAAACTGGAGATAATCCAATTGCAGATGAAACCAACTACCAAAATATTGTTGAAGATGTACAAACCATTTATGTAAGAATTGTTGACGATGTCACTGGCTGTTTTACTGTTGTGCCTATTGAAATTCATGCCAATGTTCTAATCACAGGAACTAATATTCGCGACTTTTATTTGTGTGATGATGCAAGTGCTGATGGTATTGTTGAATTCAATTTGAGCAATATTGCAAACACAATAATTAATGATCTAACAGGTATTATTATTACTTTTTACGAGTCACAAGATGATCTTGATAATGATGTCAATGCCATTGATCAATCGGTTCCTTACGAAGTAACTTCAAGTCCTCATACAATTTACATGAAGGCAGAAACTTCAGATTGCGTATATGAAGCAACTATAAACTTAATTATAAATCCTCCTGTTATATTAACTCCAATAGCTACTATTGATTATTGTGATACTGACGATGATGGTTTTGTAGCCATAGATGTAACTAGCTTAGATAGTTTTGTAACTTCTGATCCCAACTTAAATCTGACCTATTTTGTCACCGAAACTGATGCTCAAAATAACACTAATGCGTTGCCTGGTTTATATACAAACATCACAAATCCGCAAACTCTATATGTTAGAGCTACTCATGCTACTACTAACTGCTACGATATAATGCCTATTGAAATCAATGTGATTCCAGCTCCAACAGTGACACAACCAGCAGATGTAATTATTTGTGACGATGACCAAGATGCTTATTCAATCATTGATTTAGATGCAATGATTCCTCAGTTTATTACTGACACCACAGACATTACGATTAGCTTTCATAATTCTGTTGATGATGCCAATACTGACACAAATCCGATTGTACCTACTACAAACTATAACGCTACAACTGAAACTGTTCATGTACGTGTTGAAAGCGATATTACAGGATGTCATGCGCTCGTTGAAATTAATGTGATTGTAAACACATTGCCAGAATTCATTCCAATTAACAACTACCAAGAATGTGAAACTGATGGCAATCAAATTGCTGACTTTATATTCTCAACAAAAGATACTGAAATTTTAAATGGGCAAACTGGTAAGGAAGTGCTATACTTTGAAACAGCTGCAGATGCAACAAATAGAACTAATATCATTGATAAGAACACAATCTATAACAATACAAGTAGTCCACAAACCATTTATGTTCGTGTGGAAAACATTTCGGACCAAGATTGTTTTGGAGTATCACAATTTGATTTAGAAGTTGGGTCTATTCCACTATTCAATCCACCAACAAATTATATAGTTTGTGATGATATCTCTAATGATGGCTTTGAACAGTTTGACCTTCAAGAAAAAATCGATGAAATTTCTCAAGGCATTCCTGAGAGCTTGGTTATTACCTTCCATACAACATTTAATGATGCCGAAAACGAATTAAACCCAATCGCTTTAGATTATACCAATACTGTAAATCCGCAACAAATTTATGCTCGTATTGAAAATGGCACCTACTGTCATGCAATTGCAGAATTTGGTTTGAATGTCATTCAAGTTCCTGATGTTAATGTACCTTCAGCTATCGAATTATGTGATGCAGATTACGATGGAAGCAGAACCTTTGATTTAACCGTTTCAGAATTTGAAATATTAGATGTGAGAGACGACGATATTGTGATTTCATATTTTGAAACAGAAGCAGATTTAGAAGCAGATACCAACCAAATCACAAATCCTGATAATTATCAAAACATTACAAATCCGCAAACGGTTTATGTTAAAGTAACCAACACAATTTCCAACTGTTTTGTGTCTATACCTTTGGATTTGATTGTGAACTTGCCACCTCCAATCAACCCAATTCCAACGATTGAAACCTGTGACAGTCCATCAAATACTTATGAATTATCTGATGCTACAGCCATTTTAATGGATGATACAACTGGAATAAACATTTCTTATCACTTATCAAACAATGATGCCATTAATAATGCCAATGCTTTAGCAACAACCTATAATTATACTGCTCCAACAACAACAATTTTCATTCGTACTGAATACATAGCGACTTCATGTGTTGCCATTGCTTCGTTTGACTTAGTGGTAAATCCAAATCCAATTGCTAACACACCTCCAAGTTTGGAGGAATGTGACGATGATTATGATTTTGAGCTTGTGTTTGATTTATCACAGCAAACTCCAATTGTGCTCGGAACTCAAAATCCAGCTCAATTTACAGTAACATATCACGAAACAGATGAGGATGCTCTTGATGGCACCAATGCCATTTCAGATTTAAACTACAATGCCATTAATTGGCAAATCATTTATGTTCGTATAGAAAATAATACCACAGGATGTTTTGATACCACCTTGTTCCAAACCATTGTGCAACGTAAACCTTTAGTAGAAATTCCTGAGCAAGTTATTTGTTTGGATAATTTACCATTAACCGTTTTTGCTGGAGATATAGTTCCAGGAGATACCTATTTATGGAGTACAGGAGAAACGACTTCTGAAATAGAAATAGACACTATTGGTCAATATTCTGTGACTGTAACTTCACCTTTTGGTTGCGAAACCACAACAGTGTTTGATGTTATTGAATCTGAACCAGCTACCATTGAGTTTACCGAAACCATTGACTTTTCAGACCCTAACAACATTACTGTAACCATCAGTGGAATTGGAAATTACTTATACCAATTGGATGATAACGAACCGCAAACATCTAATGTGTTTACTAATGTATCCTTAGGTTATCATACAGTTACCGTGATTGACTTAAATGGCTGCGACTCTACAACACACGATGTGGTTGTGATTGATGCACCAAAATTCATGACACCAAATGATGATGGCTATTTTGATACTTGGCACATTTCTGGTGTAGAAACCTTACCAGGAACTACCATTTACATTTTTGATCGCTATGGCAAACAAATGGCTTACCTAACTGCAACTTCTGAAGGTTGGGATGGTACTTACAATGGATATAAAATGCCAGCAAACGATTATTGGTTTGTCGCAGATGTGGTTAAAGATGATATTTCATTTCAAGTGAAAGGGCATTTTGCTTTGAGGAGGTAGTGTATTATTTGATTTTTAATAACTTATTCACTAATTGTAAGCTATATGTAATCTCTACCAATACATAAAAAAGAATTTTCCTTTTTTAATTGCTAATTTTCTTTCAATTATTCCAATAAATAAAAAAATAATAATCGCGATAGGAAATTTATAATTATCAAAGAAGTAAAACAGAAAAACATCTATAATTCCACCTAGTATCAAAAGAATTTTTAAGCTTGTTTTTGTTCTAAAACTTTTCTTGTGAATTAAATATTTACCAACAGGAGCTAAATACTCTCTAAATTGTATGATGCTGGAAGAACTATTATCTAATTCATACTCACTCGCTTTAAGCTCATCAAAATAATTTAAGAGATTTTGCTTCAAATTAATAGCTTCAAGGTCATTAAAATCCAAAATTCCTTTAGATAAATTCTCTACAGATTTAAAATGATAATTCCTTTTAACATCTGAACTTTCGTCTTCTAACACTGTCTGAAAATACAATAACTCTTCTAAAATTTTTTCATTCATGTATTTAAAATCCTAACTTCCTGCTTGAAGATAAAAATAATAAACTATATACAATCTTTATTAAATCGATAAAATATAATCTTTAACATATAAATAGCCAGCATACTCAAAATCGTAATTATATTTGTAAGCTAGTTGCAATAAATGAAAAAGGTTGTATTTCTTTTTATTCTAATTTCAAGTATTTCATTTGGACAAAACGTTCAAACTGACGCAACAACCTATACACCTCAACAACTTATTGAGGACATTTTAATTGATAGTAATTGCATTGAAAATGTAGTGGTAACCAATGTGGTTGGAGGTGATTTTAGTGGTACAGACCAAAGCTATGGTTATTTTGATGCTTCTGGTACAAGTTTTCCGTTTCAGAGTGGTATTGTATTGAGTACAGGACGCTTACAAAATGTTGAAGGTCCAAACACAACACTAAGTGATGATGATGCACCAAGTTGGCAAGGAGATTCTGACCTAGAACAAGCTTTAAACGAAACCAATACGCTCAACGCTACAATTTTGGAATTTGAGTTTACTGCTATTGCAGACCAAATTAGTTTTAGATATTTATTCGCCTCAGAGGAATATCAGGAAGGAGATAGTAATACTTGCGAATATTCTGATTTGTTTGGGTTTTTAATTCGTCCTGAAACGTCTTCTACTTATCAGAACATTGCACTGATTCCAGGTACCAATGAACCTGTAAAAGTAACCACTGTGCATTCAGGAATTCCAGGAGCATGCGATCCAATTAACGAAGCTTACTTTGGTAGTTGGAATGATGCTACTGCTCCTATAAACTTTAATGGACAAACTGCTGTTTTAGAAGCAACCACAACAGTGATTCCAAACGAAACTTATCATGTAAAACTCGTTATTGCTGATGAGCAAAACTACAGATACGATTCAGCTGTGTTTTTAGAAGCTGGAAGTTTCAAGTTGTTTTCTAATTTAGGAGACGACAGATTATTGGCAAACCAAACAGCATTATGTGAAAATGAAACTATAGAGTTAAACGCCTTTGAACCTGGTTTAGGAACGACTTACAAATGGTTTAAAAATGGTGTGGAATTAATTGGTGAAAACAATGCAATTTATGAAGTTGTTGATGCTGGAACGTATGAGGTTGAAGTCACTTTGGATAGTGGTTGTCAATCTGCTGGAAGCATCATTGTAGAATATTCTGAAAATCCAGAAGTGTTTGATGCAACCTTAATAGAATGCGATTTTGAAATGGATGGTTTTGCGACCTATAACCTATTTGATGCAAATGATGATTTAACCAATGGAAATAACAGCTTGCAAGTTGAGAATTTCTTTTTAACACTTACCGAAGCTGAGTTTAATATTAACTCAATTGCAAATGCTTCATCGTATCAAAATATCACTACCAATCAAATTGTATATGCTCGCATTGTAAACGAAAATAATTGTTCTTCGATTGCTACGTTGGAGTTACGTATTTCAACAGCAGTTATCACTATTGACCCTTTTGAGCAATGTGATGACGAACAAGTCGATGGTTTTACAGAATTTAATTTAAATGATGTTACCGCAACTTTTGAATCCATGCTTCCAGCAGATGTAGTTGTGACTTACTATGAAACACTAGATGATGCTTATAATGAAACCAATGCTTTAGGCTCAACCTTTACAAACTCTACAGAGGATTCTCAAACTATTTACGTTCGAATAGAAAGCAATAATCAGTGCTATGCAATTACAACAGTCGATTTAATTGTGTTATATACACCAATTTTAGAACCTGATGTAACAGCTGATAAACCTATTTATTATTGTTTGGATAGTTATCCAGAAACCATTCGCTTGTTTGGAGGTGTGCTTTTTGATTTGCCTAATAATTACTACTATTTGTGGAGTACAGGAGAAAACACCTCGTTTATTGATGTCAATGAAATAGGAACTTACTCAGTAACTGTAACAGACCCAAATGGTTGCTCTAACTCGCGTTCCATTGTTGTGGTTGCTTCAGAAATTGCAAATATTAATGAAGTTATCGTTGAGCAAGCTGACATAAACAATACAGTTACTGTGATGGTTTCTGGTTCTGGAAATTATGAATATGCACTTGACAATGAGTTTGGACCATATCAAAGCAGTAATGTATTTACTAATGTTCTAGCTGGATTTCATACAGTTTATGTGAGAGATAATAATGGTTGTGGTATTGCAAGCAAATTAATTTCAGTGATTGGGTTCCCAAAGTTTTTAACACCAAATAATGATGGTTATCATGACACTTGGCATGTGCTTGGTGTCAATGATGTTTTTAATGATGGCATAAAAATCAACATCTTTAATAGAAATGGGAAATTGATTACTTCATTGAATAATCATACACCTGGTTGGGATGGCACATATAAAGGGAGACCTCTACCTTCTGATGATTATTGGTTTTCAATCACACTTATTGATGGTCAAGAATTTCGTGGACATTTTAGTTTAAAGCGTTAATTGTTTACTTTTACTGTCATTCCAAAATGTCACACTGAGCTTGTCGAAGTGAGTTAGGAATCCACTATTTAACTATGAAATTTAAAATTGAATCCGAATTCAGTCCAACAGGTGATCAACCTGAAGCTATCAAACAGTTGGTTGATGGAATTAATGACAATGAAAAATATCAAACACTACTTGGTGTTACTGGTTCGGGAAAAACTTTTACTGTTGCCAATGTTATAAAGGAGGTCCAACGACCTACTTTAGTACTTGCTCATAACAAAACATTAGCAGCGCAACTGTATTCTGAATTCAAACAGTTTTTCCCAGAAAATGCTGTAGAGTATTTTGTATCCTATTATGATTATTACCAACCTGAAGCATATATTCCTGTTTCTGGTGTTTATATAGAGAAGGATTTATCAATCAATGAAGAGATTGAAAAAATGCGATTAAGCACAACCTCTTCCCTACTTTCTGGACGTCGTGATGTCTTGGTTGTTGCTTCTGTGTCTTGTTTGTATGGTATTGGTAATCCTGTGGAGTTTCAGAAGAATGTAATTTCCATTCAGCGTGACCAAGTTATCTCAAGGACTAAATTGTTACATCAACTAGTTCAAAGTTTATATTCAAGAACTGAAGGTGAATTTAATCATGGAAATTTCAGAATAAAAGGTGATACTGTTGATGTTTTTCCAAGCTATGGAGATGATCCTTTTCATATTCACTTTTTTGGAGATGAAATTGAAGATATCGAGTCTTTTAATCTTCAAACCAACGAGATTATTGAAAAATACGATCGCTTGAATATCTATCCAGCGAACATGTTTGTAACATCTCCTGATATTCTTCAAAATGCCATTAAACTCATTCAAGATGATTTAATGAAACAACATGACTACTTCAAGGAAATTGGAAAACATTTAGAAGCTAAACGACTTAAAGAACGTACAGAATTTGATTTAGAAATGATTCGTGAATTGGGTTACTGTTCTGGTATTGAAAACTACTCTCGCTATCTTGATGGTAGAGAAGCTGGTTCAAGGCCTTTCTGTTTGTTGGATTACTTTCCAGATGATTTTCTTATGGTTGTTGACGAAAGTCATGTAACAATCTCGCAAGTTCATGCTATGTATGGAGGAGACAGAAGTAGAAAGGAGAATTTAGTAGAATTTGGTTTTAGACTACCAGCAGCTATGGATAATAGACCATTAAAGTTTGAAGAATTTGAAGCTTTACAGAACCAAGTGATTTATGTAAGTGCAACTCCAGCAGATTACGAACTCCAAAAAACAGATGGTATTTATGTCGAGCAAGTGATTAGGCCAACAGGATTATTGGATCCTGTTATTGAAGTACGACCAAGCTTGAATCAAATTGATGATTTAATTGAAGAAATTCAGCAACGCGTTGAAAAAGATGAACGCACACTCGTGACGACCTTGACTAAACGTATGGCTGAAGAGCTAACCAAGTATTTAGCAAGGATTCAAGTGCGTTGTAGATATATTCATAGTGATGTTGATACTTTAGAGCGTGTGGAAATCATGCAAGATTTGAGAAAAGGGTTATTTGATGTTTTGGTTGGAGTAAACTTACTTCGTGAAGGGTTGGATTTGCCAGAAGTGTCCTTAGTCGCAATCTTGGATGCTGATAAAGAAGGTTTTTTACGATCAGCACGTTCATTAACGCAAACGGTTGGTAGGGCAGCGAGGAATTTAAACGGAAAAGCCATTATGTATGCTGATAAAATTACCAAGAGTATGCAAAAAACTATTGATGAAACGGAATACAGAAGAGAAAAGCAAATCGCTTATAACACTAAACACAATGTAACTCCAACAGCCTTGAATAAAAGCTTGGATAATGCGCTTACTAAAAATTCGGTAAGTTCTTACTATTATGAATTAGAAGCTTTAAAAGCTGCTGAACCTGAAAGTGAGTACCTATCAAAACCTGAACTTGAAAAGAAAATTCGTGACACCAGAAAGTTAATGGAACAAGCAGCCAAAGAACTTGACTTTATTATTGCTGCCAAGCTAAGAGATGAAATTAAAAATTATCAGAGTAAACTTTCGGACCTTAAGGTATAGTTTTAGTTATACTGTATTTTAAAAATATCAATTAAGAAATCTGGTGGAATAATTTTATTAGGGAAACTTTCCATTAAATCAAGAACCTTATTAATAGATTCATGACTTAAGCCCATTCTTAATCCGAAATTATGAAGTCTTACAAGTTCTCTTTCAGAGATGTTTTGATCTAAGTTCATTAATAAAACCAATCTATGAAACTGCACGATGCGTTCACTATGAGATTTTAAGTTTATATGAGTAACAGGGTTATCCAGTAAATAATCGAAATCTTCACGAGTAATCTCAAGCTGCTTAGCTACACCTAATAGAAAGTTATATTCTATGTCCTTCAAAGTTTTGTCAATCCTAGCAAAAGCTATCATTTCGGAGAGCAAACTTAATTTTTCTACACGATTTATCATTTGGTGAGGGAGTTTTAATTAGTACAATATAAAAGTAGCTAGAATAATCCTTTTATAATCGTAGATATAGCGTATGTCATCGAAAAATCAACCTCGTTTCATCGTAAATTTTAAGGCGTTCACATAGCGTAATGATTTAATATTCTGATTATCAGTGTTTTAAAAATAAATGCTAAAATTCTAGTTTGCGTAAAGAGCAAACACAAAATCGATGAAATGCATGCCTAATAAATTTAAGGTATTCATATAAGAATTTAATCCATAAAAAAACTCCCAAGACTTTCTTGGGAGTTTTTATAGACTAATTCAAATAAAAGATCTATTCCTCTTTTGGTGTAACTCTTACTGGAACCTTGAACGTTTTTTCTGTTGCAGAAAAAGTTGCAGGAAGCTCCTTATAGTTCAATCTACTTTTAATAAAGTTTTCTACGTATAATTCGTTAGAGTCTACAGATAAAACAACCATTTCGTTGTTTTTGTTTAATGTAAGGGTCACGTTTGCCACGATATCCTCGTCAACTAAAAAACTAGGGTCTTTTAGTAATTTTCCAATTTCTTCAGTTATTACAACTGAATCAGCTTTTTTGTCTTCGTTGCTTGCACTAAGCACACCACTAGCAGTAATCGCTACAGCTAACAGTAAAGTTTTTAATTGTCTCATAATTGTTCGTTTTAAATTGATTGAATAAAAATTGATTGATACTATATAGACTGTTCTATATTTTAAATGTTACATCTGTTAACTAATGTTTAACGTTAATTAGCACTACATTAACACATGTACAATTGATACATGACAAAATTATGCAACAAAAAAGAGTAGTGTGTTACACTACTCTTATTAAAAAACTATGTAATTGTTATGTTATGCTAAAACTGCTTGAACTTTATCTGCAGCTTCTTGAAACTCAACTGCACTTTGCACGTCCAATCCAGAATTATCTATTAATTCTTTAGCGATATCTGCATTCGTTCCTTGTAGTCTTACAATAATTGGAATCTTGATTGCGTCTCCCATATTTTTATAGGCATCAACAACACCTTGAGCCACACGATCGCAACGAACAATCCCTCCAAAAATATTAATAAGTATTGCTTTTACATTTGGATCTTTAAGTATGATTCTGAAAGCCTTTTCTACTCTTGCAGCATCAGCAGTACCACCAACATCTAAAAAGTTTGCTGGCTCACCTCCTGCTTGTTTAATTAAATCCATCGTTGCCATTGCTAAACCTGCTCCATTAACCATACAACCAACATTACCATCAAGGTCAACATAATTTAATCCTACTTCTTTGGCTTCAACTTCAATTGGGTTTTCTTCACGAATATCTCTTAAATTGATATAATCTTTATGTCTAAACAATGCGTTATCATCTATAGTAACTTTAGCATCAACAGCCATTATTTTATTATCACTTGTTTTTAAGACTGGATTAATTTCAAATAAAGAAGCGTCAGATTTTACATAAGCAGTATAAAGTGCCATAACAAATTTGACCATTTCTTTAAACGCAGTTCCAGACAATCCTAAATTGAAAGCAACACGTCTTGCTTGAAAAGGCAGTAATCCAGTTGCTGGATCTACTTCTTCAGTAAAAATTAAATGTGGTGTTTCTTCTGCAACAGTTTCTATATCCATTCCACCTTCAGTAGAATACATAATCATATTACGACCAGAACCTCTATTTAAAAGTACAGACATATAAAATTCGTCTGTCTCAGTTTCTCCTGGATAGTAAACATCTTCAGCAACCAAAACTTGATGTACTTTTTTCCCCTCAGCTGATGTTTGAGGTGTAATAAGGTTCATTCCTATAATGCTACCAGCAATGTCTTCAACTTCCTTTAAGTTTTTAGCAAGCTTCACGCCTCCACCTTTTCCACGTCCTCCAGCATGAACTTGAGCCTTAATAACATGCCAACTTGTTCCTGTTTCACTCGTTAATTGCTTTGCAGCAGCAACAGCTTCTTGTGCATTTTGTGCAACAATTCCACGTTGTATTCTTACTCCAAATCCGCTTAAAATTTCTTTTCCTTGATATTCGTGTAAATTCATGTTATTAAATATGTTTTTGCAGTGCAAATGTAATCAACCTTAGACATTAAACCAATATTTTTTACCATGAGAAAGCATCAAAAAAAACATTATTCTTTTTTTTAATAAATATTGTTGACATAAACAAAAACTTTATACTTTTATAAGCTTAAAAATTAATCAATTAACATGTAACATAATTTAAATTAATTACAATGAAAACAACAGATTTATTAAGTATTGAGAACCAATTTGGAAGTCCGATTTATGTGTACGATGCACATAAAATTGAAGGGCAATACAAACGTTTAAGCTCAGCATTTAATAAAGTCAAGGAACTGAAAATTAATTATGCTGCAAAGGCACTATCAAATATATCTGTATTAAAGTTTATTAAACAGCTTGGAGCTGGATTAGATACTGTTTCAATTCAAGAAGTGCAACTCGGATTAATGGCTGGCTTTGAGGCTCAAGATATTATATTCACACCTAATGGTGTTTCTTTGCAAGAAATTGAAGAAGTCGCTAAACTAGGTGCACAAATAAATATTGACAACCTTTCTATATTAGAACAATTTGGAACAGCACATCCAGATATTCCAGTTTGCATACGTATCAATCCTCATGTAATGGCTGGTGGAAACACTAACATTTCTGTAGGTCATATCGATTCTAAATTCGGTATTTCAATTCATCAAACACCTCACATTTTACGCATAGTTAAAAATACTGGAATGCGAATTAACGGCATACATATGCATACAGGGAGTGATATTTTAGATATTGAGGTATTTCTTTATGCAAGTGAAATACTGTTTGAAACAGCGAAGCAATTTGATGACTTAGAATTCATCGATTTTGGATCTGGTTTCAAAGTACCATATAAAGATGGTGATATTGAAACAAATATTGAAGAGTTTGGCGAGAAATTGACTAAGCGCTTTAAAACCTTTTGCAAAAACTATGGTAAGGAGCTAGCGCTAGCTTTTGAACCAGGTAAATTTCTTGTTAGTGAAGCTGGTTATTTTCTAACTAAAGTGAATGCTGTAAAACAGACGACTTCAACTGTGTTTGCTCAAGTAGATTCAGGATTTAATCATTTAATACGTCCAATGCTTTATGGTTCGCAACATGAAATAATAAACATCTCAAATGTAAATGGTAAAGAGCGATTCTACTCAGTCGTTGGTTATATCTGCGAAACAGACACCTTTGCAAATAACAGACGTATTAATGAAATCAAAGAAGGTGACGTTTTAGCTTTCAAAAATGCTGGTGCTTATTGCTTTACAATGGCAAGTAATTATAATTCACGTTATCGTCCTGCTGAAGTTTTATGGTATAATAACGAGGCTCATTTAATTAGAAAACATGAAACTTTTGACGATTTACTTAAAAATCAAGAAATCATAGATATAAAGAGTTTTTCCAAAGTATCTAAATAAAAAACCACTTTATAGAATGTGTTGGTGAGCCTTTGATAAGGCGTGATTTCACATTATAAAATTCACTATATTTACAAAAGGCTAAACCATTCTGCTCCAGGTTTAGCCTTAAAAATATTTAATCAACCAACCATTAAGTAATGAAAACCATTAAACTATTGATTATTGTGCTATTAATTTGGCCAATGACTTCACAATCACAAAACCGAAAATCGGACAAAACAAAAACAAAGCAACCAGAAACTTTAGACAAAAATTTTCATCAACTAAAATGGCGAAATATTGGTCCTTTTCGCGGAGGACGTAGTGTAACCTCAACTGGAGTTGTTGGACAGCCCAATGTTTATTACATGGGAAGTACAGGTGGAGGAATCTGGAAAACTATTGATGCAGGTAATACTTGGCTAAATGTCTCAGATGGTTTTCTTAAAACAGGAACTGTTGGTGCAATTGCAGTATCTGAAAGTGACCCAAATGTTGTCATCGCAGGAATGGGAGAACATGCTGCAAGAGGTGTTATGACGTCCATGGGAGATGGTGTTTACAAATCAACAGATGCTGGAAAAACATGGAACCATATTGGATTGGATAATTCAAGACATATTTCTGATGTAATTATTCATCCAACAAACCCAGACCTCATATATGTTACTGCTCAAGGCGCGCAATATGGTCCTTCAATTGAACGTGGTGTTTATAGAACCAACGATGGTGGTCAAAATTGGGAACGCATTCTTTACGTAAATGAAAATACTGGAGCATCTTCCCTATCAATGGACATGAACAATCCACGAATTCTTTATGCAGCGATGTGGCAACATCGACGTTATCCTTGGACTATGGAATCAGGTGGAAAAGATTCGGGATTATACAAATCTACAGATGGAGGCACAACATGGAATAAGATGAAGGCAGGAATTCCTGAAGCCTTTGGTAAATCTGGAATTTCAGTTTCAAGAGCAAATTCTAACAAGGTGTTTGCCGTTATAGAAGCTGAAGGTAAAAAAGCAGGCGTTTATCGATCTGATAATGCTGGAAAATCATGGAAACAAGTAAACTCTGATCGTATTACAATAACACGTTCTTGGTACTATATGGAAATATTTGCAGATCCTCAAAATGAAAATGTAGTTTACGTACTCAATGCTCCAGTGCTAAAATCAATTGATGGAGGTAAGAGTTTTAGCAATATATCTGTTCCTCATGGTGACAATCATCATTTATGGATTAATCCAGATGATAATACTAATATGATAAACTCAAATGATGGAGGTGCTAATGTTTCCTTTAATGGAGGAAAAAGTTGGAGCACCCAACAAAATCAACCAACTGCTCAGTTTTATCGTGTAATTACTGATAATTTAGTGCCATATAATGTATATGGTGGACAGCAAGATAATTCTGCGATATCAATAAAAAGTAGGACTAATGGGTTTGGAATTGGTTGGAAAGATTGGCATTCAGTTGCTGGTTGTGAAAGTGCATTTTTAGCTTTTGACCCTGACAACCCAGAGCATGTATATGGTGGCTGCTATCAAGGCATTATAGATAGATTTGTGACCTCAGCCAATACCACGAAGCCTATTAAAGAATATCCAGAATTAGGATTAAGTATTCAACCCAAGGATTTTAAATATCGATACAATTGGAATGCGCCAATTATAAGTTCTCCTCACAATCGAAACACCATTTACCATGCAGGAAATGTGGTATTCAAAACTCAAGATGGAGGTAATAGTTGGGATGTTGTTAGTCCAGATTTAACTAAAAACGAGAAGGATAAACAAGGTCCTGGAGGTGGACCATACACTAATGAAGCAGCTGGTGGAGAAAACTATAATACCTTAATGTCGTTGGTTGAATCACCTCACGAGCAAGGTGTGTTATATGCTGGTAGTGATGATGGATTAGTACATATTACAAAAGATGGTGGACAAAACTGGAATAACATTACACCAAAAGGTTTAGCTGATGGAATAATTAATAGTATAGAAGTATCTCCACACGATCCAGCATCAGCTTATATTGTTGTGATGCGTTATAAAAGCATGGATTTAAAACCACATATTTATAAAACCAATAATTATGGTCAAACATGGACTAAAATAGTAAAAGGTTTTACTGATCCACATACATTTGTTCGCGTTGTGAGAGCCGACAAAAAAAGAGAAGGATTATTATACGCAGGAACAGAAACTGGATTATACATTTCTATTGATGATGGAGCGAATTGGCAACCTTTTCAATTAAATCTGCCTGTAGTACCAATTAATGATTTATATATTCAAGATAATGATTTAGTAGCTGCAACTGCTGGACGCTCCTTTTGGATTTTAGATGACTTGGGAGCAATACAGAATATAAATACAGAAAAAGCTGAAATACAAATTTTCAAACCTAAAGACACCTATCGTATTTTTGGTGGAAGCAGTAATAACTTTATTCCAGGCGTTGGACAAAATCCAAAAAGTGGAGTGACTTTTGATTATTACATTGGTAAGAATCTTGACAGTTTAGAAATCAAACTAGAAGTGCTAGAAGGTAACAAAGTAATCAGAACCTATTCCAGCAAAAAGCCTAAAGATTTTAAATCATGGCCTGGAGGTCCTTCTGCTCCTCAAGTACTTCCTGCTAAAAAAGGATACAATCGCTTCACTTGGAATTTTAAAAGAGAAGCACTTCCAGCTGTAGATAACGTATTTGTATTTGGTGATTATTCAGGTTCGTTTGTTGCTCCTGGAAACTACTCGCTTAAACTTTCTTTAGGAAATACAAGTTCTGAAACAGAAGTCACTATTTTACCAAATCCTAAAGTTCAAGGAAGCAAATCAGATTTTGATGAACAGCAACAAGTTTTAAGTCAGATTGAGAATACTGTAAAAGATATTCATGAATCTGTAAACAACATGCGTTCGGCAAAAGGTCAACTTAAAAATTACGCGAAACTTTTAAAAGATAATGATGCAGCCAAAGATTTAATTGAAAAAGGTGAATCGCTCATTAAACGTATAACAACTTGGGAAGAAAATTTAATTCAACCTAAGCAAAAAACGTTTCAAGATGTGATTAATTTCAACAATAAATTAAACTCTCAATTACTTCATTTAAAAGGGTTTGTTGATGTAGACGAACCTAAAGTAACTCAAGGTTCAAAAGAACGATTGCAAGATTTATTAAGAGATTGGAATGTATACAAAACTGAAAGAGATGCCATAATAAATACAGAAATGTCCCAATATAATGCTGAATTTAAGAACTTGAATATACCTGCTCTTATAATTAAAAACTAGCATGAAAGGATTATCATTCGATCAGTTTACAAAAAAGATTTACATCAAAGCACCATTGAAAAAACTTTATTGGTGTTGGGCAACTGAAGACGGTTTAACAACTTGGTTTCTTAAAGAGGCAAAGTTTAGTAGAGAATATTTTACAATGGATTATGGTGAATATACGAAACCAAGTGACAAGTTTGTGTGGAAATGGCATAATTGGGATGGTCAAGAAGAAGGAGAAGTTATTCAAGCTAATGGTAAAGACTTTATACAATTTACCTTTGCCGAAGGACTTGTGGATGTTAGCTTAGAAGAAGCTAATGATAAGACACTGCTTACGCTCAAACAACATCAAATTCCAACAGACGAAGAAAGCAAACTCAAATACCATGTTGGTTGTAGTAATGGATGGACTTTTTGGCTTACCAACCTTAAAGCCTATTTAGAGCATGGTATTTTATTAAATGAAACTGAGCAAGACCTTACCACAGAGCAATTAGCTGATTGGGTTTTTGTCAATATATAATAATCAAAATTTTAGTAAATAAATTAATATGAATTTAAGAGCATTTATAACTAGTATTTTCCTAGTAATTATTACGACATCTTTTTCACAAATTAAAAAGAATGATCCAAGTCGTTGGACTCCAAAAGACGTTATTAGTCGTGAATCCATGAGTTCTGTATCTTTTTCACCAAATAACAACATGGTGGTTTGGACCAAACGTAAACCAGTAAAAGCTAAAGACCGAACTGTTTCAGATATCTACTTGACACGATTAGATATGGTTAAAGATGGTAAATTCAAAACCATTCAACTCACCAATGGAGATGACAATGATTACAGTCCAACGTTTTCAAAAGATGGTGAGCATATTTACTTTTTATCCTCTCGTGACAAAGGCAACAAACTTTGGAGTTTGAGTATTTATGGTGGAGAAGCCAAAAAAGTAAATGAATTTAAAAATGGAATTTCTAGCCTTAGATGGAAAGACAAGAGCACACTACTATTCCAATCTCATGACGGTAAAACCTTATATGAACAAGAGTTAGCCGAAAAGAAAGACAACGTAATTGTTGTAGAAGATTCTATGCATTGGCGACCAAATCATGTGTATTCTTTCAATATCAAAGACAAATCAACAAAGCGACTAACAAACAATGAAAAGCCTCTCAGTGGTTTTCAAGTTTCAAAAGATGGAAAGTGGTTATTTTATAGTATGCAGCGAAGCAGAAGTTATGCAGCTGATGCACAACAAGATCCATTTCATTACCTAAAAAACCTTGAAACTGGTAAAGTGACTAAGATTAAGCATGACCTAGGTCAACCAATGGGACGAATTCAATTTACGGCAGACAATAAAGGGTTTTATTTTACATCAACTTTTGCGTCAGATCCAGAATGGAATGGTGCTGGTGTGAGCGAACTTTATTACTACACATTGGCTTCTCACACCTATAAAAAGGTAGATTTAAAATGGGACTTAGGTTTAGGCAGAGGTTATCAAACTGTTGGTAACAATGTAATTGCATCTTTGGCCAATAAAGCTACCTTAAGATTAGCTTATTACAAAAAGAATACAAATTCATGGCGTAAATCGAACATTGATTTAGGTGAAAAGAATGACCATACTTCAATCATAACGATTTCAGATGATGGCACTAAAGTAATTTACACCTACTCTACTGCATCAAGATTACCAAGCTTTCATGTTGCTGATTTGAATGGCAACAAAATCACTAATGAAAAAGAATTAATATCATTAAATAAAAACCTTCAAAAGAAAACCTTGGCAAAATCTGAAATCATGGTATGGAAGGGTTATAATGATGAAGAAGTTACAGGTATCCTCGTGTATCCAGAAAATTATCAAGAAGGTAAGCGTTATCCATTAATGCTTTCCATTCATGGCGGTCCTGCTGGAGCAGATTTGGATATGTTTAGTGATCGCTGGAGTACGTATCCTCACTTGTTATCACAACGTGGTATGTTCGTTTTAAAACCAAATTATCATGGCTCATCAAATCATGGATTAGAATTTGTTGAAAGTATTAAGGGCAATTATTACGAACCAGAAATGATTGATATTACTAATGCTATCGATGTATTAGTTGATAAAGGAATGGTTGACAGAGAACAGTTAGGAACTATGGGATGGTCTGCAGGTGCAATTCTTACTACAATGCTAACAGTTCGTTATCCAGATATGTTTAAAGTAGCTGCACCAGGAGCTGGTGATGTAAACTGGACATCAGATTATGGAACTTGTCGTTTTGGTGTGAGTTTTGACGAAGGTTATTTTGGAGGAGCTCCTTGGGATGACACTAATGGGAAAACTTACAATGAAAACTACATTATAAAATCGCCACTGTTTGAAATAGAAAAAATAAAAACACCAACCATTATTTTTCATGGAAGTGAAGACAGAGCAGTACCGAGAGATCAAGGTTGGGAATATTTTAGAGGCTTACAACAATCTGGTGACACTCCAGTAAGATTTTTGTGGTTTCCAGGACAACCTCATGGTTTAGGCAAAATCACACATCAGTTGCGAAAAATGAAGGAAGAATTACAATGGATAGATACGTACTTATTCAATAAACCTTCAACAAAAAACGAAGCTTTTAAAGAAAGTAGTCCGCTAGGTGAATTACTAAAAATTCAAAAAGCTAAAAGTGTGGATGGCTTTTTTGGAGAAATGAAGAATGGTGTACTTATTCCTGAAACCTTGTCCATTAAAAAAGACTCTACATCTATTGGTCGTTTTGAAGTGACAAATGCTCAATTTAAAGCTTTTAAACCAAGCTTTAACTATGAAGCTGGAATCGATAATTATCCTGCAGAAGTAAGTATGCAAGATGCAAAAGCTTATGTACAATGGTTGTCTGACAAAACTGGAGACACCTATCGTTTACCAAATACTGTCGAAGCGAAAAAACTTCATAAGCAAGCACATAAAATTGGAGCTAAAGAACTCACTTTAAATTATTGGGCTGGTTATGCCATCACAAAAGATGAAGTACCAATGTTGAAAGAAAAACTCAATAAAGACTTAAATACCATTCTATACAAAAAAGTAGGCAAAAAGAAACCAACAAAGGTTGGTGATGCCGAAATATATGATTTAGGTGGAAACATTGCTGAATACTACGAAAATGGAGTTTATGGGTATAGCGCTTATGATTTTTATGATGCAAATGATGATAGCATGATTAACAGTAAACATGTTGGGATTCGTGTAATAAAAGAATAAATAGTCATGACAAAACCTTATAGTTTTTTAATGTACTTCCTTGCTATTATCGCCTTTTTCTTTTTAGGCTTGATTTATGCAGGAATTATTGAAGCTGGGAAGGGACAAATGTTGGCTGGTGGAGCAATTGTATTTGGCTATGGTGTTATAGGAGCTGTTATTGGTTTATGTGCATCATTGTTTACAGCGTTTAAGGCTCAAAGACATATAATTATAAAAATCAATATTGTATTAACACTCATAATTATAGCTTCGTTTGCATATTTCACTATTAAATATCAAAAACGTCAACAAGGAAAACTAGATAATAATTCGCCAAAACAAGAGCAGATAACAACTCAAGAATCAACTGCTACAAATGTAGAATTAGAATCTAATTAATTAGACAATGATTAAATTCTTTCGGAAAATCCGTAAAAACATGATTAAAGAAAACAAAGTAAGCAAGTACATACTTTATGCCATTGGTGAAATAGTGCTTGTGGTTATTGGTATATTGATTGCTCTCCAAATCAATAATAACAATGAAGACAGAAAAGCTCGAAAACTAGAAATAAAATACCTTAAGAACTTACAGTTAGACATACAGACAGAGCTTAAAAATAATGATACGATAATAGCTTTTAGAGACAATAAAGCAAAAGTAGGAGCGCAAATGCTAGAGTTTAAAAAGCTTGAAACTGCACAAGACATTTTTGAGTTTGAAGGTAAAATACAAACCGTCTTTTGGTGGACAACTTTTATTCCGACAAACAATACTTATAAGGAGTTACTCAGTTCAGGAAATTTAAATTTTATTAAAAATGACTCCATTAAAAATTATCTATTAGAATTAGACAAAAAATATGTATTTATTGATAATGCTGAGCATCATATGCGCAGTGAATATGACAAATACCTTTATGATGCTTCTGTATTTAATGGTGAAATTTTAAATGTCATGGACTTAAAATTATCAGCAGAGCAAAGTAAAATAGTTCTAAAGAATCCAGCTCAAATACCTGTTGATGATATAATTCCTCAATACCAAAGGTTAATGAAAAACAAAACATTTATTAATGGTTTAAAACTCTCTATTATGAACAATGTCTTTATTAAAAATTCTCATATAGAGTTAACGACTCATCTAGAAAAATTAAATCAATTAATACAAGACGACTTAGACAAAGGTTAAACAATGATTAAATTTTTCCGTAAAATACGTCAAAACATGATTAAAGAAAATAGAGTGAGTAAATACTTCCTATATGCCATTGGTGAAATTGTACTAGTTGTAATTGGCATTTTGATTGCACTACAAATAAACAATACTAACGAAGCTAACAAAACAAGAGCGAAAGAAGTTCATTATCTTAAAAACATAAGGACTGATTTACAACTAACCATCCAGGAATTAGACCAATTTATTAAGGACAGAAACAATCAAATTGCTGCTGCAAGTAGAATACTTGAACACTATGAAGGCAAACCAATTGAAAACACAAATGCATTTAATAAAGACATAGTTGACATTTACACTTGGCAGCGTTTTTTTCAGATTAATAATACATTTCAAGAGTTGACCAATTCAGGTAATCTTGCCATTATATCAAACGATTCTATTAAAAATGGAATGCTCAATATTGAAGCCCTTTATAAAAAGATAAAATATAATGAAGACCACTTTAGATACGATGCCGAAGTAACTCTCTATGAACCTTCCTATAGCATGCTAGATATTTATCCAATATCCAAAAACTATTTTCATCAACTTACTAATGGACAAATGGGAGAACTCGTTGAGCTTGACAAGGAAAACTTTGAAGCCATGCTCACAGATTTAAAACAAAAAAACGGATTTGCTTTTGCGGTTTTGGAATTTACAACTATGAATGGACGCTTTGAAGAAATGAAAGTAATGGCAAAAAATTTAATTCAGATTATTAATAAGGACATTCAGAATGATTAAATTCTTTCGCAAAATCAGACAAAACCTAATTATGGAAAACAAAACAGGTAAATACTTCAAATATGCAATTGGTGAAATAATTCTAGTAATGATTGGAATTTTACTAGCTATCCAAGCCAATAACTGGAATATTGAAAGAACTGCAAAAAAAGAGTTAAATCAATCCCTATCTAAATTACTTGTTGAGTTAAATCAAGATAAGTTTTTTTTAGATGAATTTCTTGACCAAAATTCCAATATTATCTCCATGTTGGATTCTTGCCTCATAGTTTTAAAAAATCCTCAAAATTATACAATAGATACGTTTGATAATTTCTACCATTATACAAATTACACCATAAGCTTTGATTATTCTACTGAGTCATTTGATGAACTCTCAAATCAAGGTAAATTAAAACTAATTAACAATGATAAACTATCGGATTCCTTAATAAGCTATTATGGCAACAATAACTATAAAAGCGTTGAAGAAGCATTAGTAAATCACACACGAGATAATATAAGAGCCTATACAACAGGCTTTGACTTTTTTAGTTTCGTTGATGACCAAGACACTTATAATGCATCTGATTTTGGCATTAAGAGAAAAACCCTTGATGATTATAGAACTGATGTTAGAATTATAAATGGAATTAGATTTAAAATAGTGCTACATAGATTTATTGAAGTTAATTATAAAGATATTCTACCAAGAACCGAGTTTCTCATAAATGCTATTGAAAAGGAATTAAAAGAACACTAATATGATTAAATTCTTCCGCAAAATCCGACAAAATCTAATTATGAAAAACAAAACATCCAAATATTTTAAATATGCCATTGGTGAGATCATTCTAGTGGTTATTGGGATTTTAATTGCTCTATCAATTAACAATTGGAATGAAGCTCGAAAAACCAATATCAAAGAACAAAATTTAATTGCCGCATTAAAGCATGAGTTTCAACTCAATCTAGATGAAATCAATCTAATAATTGAGATTAACAACAATAATATTAAAGGAGCAGAAGAGTTTGCATCTTTTATGTCGCCAGCTGAAACTAATTTATCAGATTCTCAAATTGGTAAATTATGGGATAAAGCATTTAAAAAAGAAGCAATTTATAGACCAAGTTTAGGTGTATTAAACGAAGCCATAAATTCAGGTAATTTAAGCATTATTAGTAATAACGAATTACGCAATATCCTTGCCTCTTTAGATGCTGATATCCAACAATTGCGACAGCAAGAAGAAACTGTTTTCGGTTTCAGATTGCAATGTTATAAAGCACTAAGAAATATTGGAAGCTTTAGAAAGGTCCTTGATAACCTTAAAGACACAGAAGGATGGTATAATCTCCCTCCAAGTAAATTTAAAAACTCGAATAAAGAATTACTTAAATCGGAAACTTTTGAAAATGATTTGGTCTTATTTATAGGAACATCTGTGTATTTAGGGAAAAACTTTCTTCTTCCTTTAAAAGAAAAAATGATCTATTGCATTGATATTTTAAATTCAGAAATTATCAATGATTAAATTCTTTAGACATATAAGACAAAACTTAATTATGGAAAACAAAACCTCCAAATATTTTAAATATGCCATTGGCGAAATAATACTTGTGGTAATTGGAATTCTTATTGCTTTACAGATTAATAATTGGAATGAAAATAGAAAAAGCAAAAGCTTTGAAACAGAAATATTAACCCAAGTACAAGCAAATCTTGTTAAAGACAAACAAACACTTGAAGAAATAAGTTCAAATTTTCAAAAGGCAATAATATCATCTAATAAAATTCTTGAAAGCAGATGGTCTAATCAAGATAAAGACAGCCTAAAGTATTGGCTAGCAGATATTATACAATTTGACCGCTTTCAACCATTGACAAACGCTTATGAAGTTTTAAAATCAAAAGGATTGGATCAATTACAAAATAAAAATCTTCGTTTTTTATTGGGCACCTATTATGATGACCAAGCCAAGCATACAATTGAATCTATTAAAGATGTTGAAGGATCTTTTAAAGATGAATGGATACCAATTATTAGAGAGGAAGCAATGGATATGAAATTTAAAACTTATGTTATTTTAAAAGATATTAAATTGTTCACAGAAGAATCAGCAGCAAAAAATTTATTAAGGATAAATAGGGACAATTTTGGTGGAGGTAAATTTAGAATTGATAGTACCATAAAAACCATTGAAAACATTCAAAATATAATCAGTAAAGAGTTAAATTGAAGATAAAACATAGCACTAAACCATGCAATTGTAGTAATTTTACAATATGAACGGATTTGATATAGTAATGGTCATTGCCATTATCCTATTTGCTAGATTAGGAGTACGATTGGTAACTGGTTATATAAAAATGAAAAAAGAAACCAAAGAAGAAAGCGAAGGTGAGTGATTAATTTATAAATTAGTAATTTAAAACACTTTTACCCTCAAAAAGTATGTATAAAAAGAAGCTTCTTATAATAATATCCACTTTTGCTTTAGCTTTATTTATTGGCACTTCACTTTCTGCACAAGATAAAGGCTATAAAGAAGTACAGCTTACCAACAATAACTCAGATAATCGTTATGCCAGTTACAATAAGGATGGCGAAGTTATTGTATTTGAGTCTAATCGTGATGGCCATTGGCAAATTTATATCATGGACATTAATGGCAACAGACAAGAGCGAATTATAAATAGTGAGTTTAACGACAGACGTCCAACTTGGCATCCTTACAAAAACATTATCTTGTTTGAATCTGACCGAACAGGAACAAACGAACTTTACACTTATAACTTAGCAGAGAGAACATTAATAAAAGTGCCAATAGATTTAAAAGGCAATAAAATGTATGCTCAGTTTGCGCCAAATGGCAAAGAACTCGTTTTTAATCATAAAGTAAGAGACAATAATTACAACATTCATGTAATTTCTGTTAATGGAAAAAGACGTAAAAAGATTATTGATAATGCTTTTGAAAATACTTACCCACGATATACACCAAGAGGTGATGCTATCTTGTATTTTTCAAAAAAGCATACAAAAAAAGTCAATGACGAGCTTTATGTAAACAATATTATTACAAAAGAAGAGAAACGGCTAACAACATCTACCAATCAGAATAACTTTGCAACCTGGTCCAATAATGGTGCACGTTTAGCTTATTCCAGTACCGTCGAATCTGGAAACCAAGAAATATTTTTCATGAATAAAAATGGGCTTTCAAAAAGGCAAATTACATTTAACTCAGGTGGAAATACTTTGCCAAATTGGTCGCCTAACAATACAAATTTGCTAATTACTGGTAAAAGACAAGGTTATGAGCAGATTTGCAGAATCCTTTTAAAAGAAAAGCTATAGTGCTTTATGTCCAAAATATTTAGAAAACTTAGAGAGAACATGATAAAAAACAAAAAAGTATCAGCTTATATTCTCTATGCTATTGGTGAAATCATTTTGGTAATGATTGGTATTCTACTCGCTTTACAGGTTAATAATTGGAACGAAGAAAGGAAACAAAAAACTGAGCTCAATAACATTTTAAGAACAGTTTCTTACGATTTAGAAACAGATACTTTGGTCGCAGGTCAGGTTACAAGGCTTTATGATACACTTCAAGCAAAAAGTAATATCATAATCAATAAACAGCTCAAAAAAGAAAACTATAAAGACTGTCCATTATGCGCCTCTTTAATTACTTTTTACTCACCTTTGAACATCCAAACTAAAGGCTATGATCTTTTAAAAAATTTATCCAATGAAACAGCAAATCAAAAGGATAGTTTAATTACTGATATTGTTCAAGTATATACTCTTTTTAAACCTGTTATTGAAAAAAATAATGAGCGCTTGGAAAACGAGGTTATGAAAAATTTGAATGAGTTAAAAGAATATTCTTGGTTTGTAGATTTATCTCAAGGCAAATTCAACGAACAGATGATTGAATATTTTACAGAAAGCGAAGATTACAGAAAACGTGTTGCCCTACATAATATGTTAGCTACAAATAATCATTTAGCAACTACTAAGGAATACAAACGTCAAGCAACCGAAATCTTAAGGCTCATTAACGAAAGATTAGGTAATGAGTAAAGCTAGCAACTTATATACTGTATGTCCTGTATTATCAACTTCAGATTTAGAAAGAGACATAAAATGGTATGAAAAATACGTTGGCTTTTCCTTAAATTATATGGAAGAAGGTTATGCTGTTTTAAAAAGAGAGAATCTTTGGATTCATTTACAATGGCATTATGGAAATGAAGAAGATCCAGTTTATGGATCAGTAGCAAAGATATTTGTAAATGACATTCATTTAATACTAGAAGAAATGGTTAATCGAGGTACAGTAACCAAAGACAAACTCCGATTAAACACACCTTGGAACACGCATGAATTTGGATTTTACGACATAAATAAAAATGCAATCTTTTTTGTACAGGATGTGTAATTACTCATTACCATCAACGTAATCCTGAAGGTAGCTAAAGCGTTCAGTTAACTTACCATTTTCAGTAGTGATTTTTGCTCTCTTTAAAACACCTCTTTCATCACCATTAAAAAAAGCAGGTATCACATGCTCCAAAAACATATCGCCAAAGCCTTCACTTGCATCTTTAGGTAATTCACATGGTAAATTATCCACAGCCATAACAGTTATGGCATCTTTAGCATCAAAAGCCACTTCGCCTTCCGTTTCGGCATCATAGCCATAAAAGGGATCTGCTATGGTTGAAGCCCTTAAGGTAGAAGCCACTGGACCATCCACATCACAAGATATATCAGCAACCAAGTTAATTTTAAAATCAGGATGTTTAGCATCATCGCGTGTAAACAAATATGGAGCTCCATTACCATAAAAATGTCCAGCTATAAAAAAATCGGTTTCCTTTGCATAAGGCATAAAATTGCTTTCGTAACCAGTTGGATCTTTATAAAACTCCCACTTATCGCCTACTTTTCCATCTTTACGTTTAGCGTATTCCATAACATCTGCCATAACGTAAACTGGCTCGTTAAATTTAGACGTTAAATACAATGCATCACTTATTTCCTTTATGTTCAAGTGATCAAGAATCTCTTTCGCTCCAAGTGCTACTTTTCCAGTTCCAGTTAGCAGAATCTTAATATTTGGCAAAGTGATTTTATCCAATTCAGCCTTCACTTCCTCCAAATCAGCAAGAGTTTCAACTTTTGGTAAACTAAATAAGTTATCACGCAAACCTAAAGCCCTAAAACCATTGTAAGCACCAACTAAACCAGCATATCGACCAAAACCAATCAATCGCGCACCGCTTTGTTTAACTATTGTTTCGTGGTCATACATTTCAATATTTCTATCAAGCATAGCTTGAAGCAATTTCCGATTATAAGGTTGCTTTTTTATGGTATGAGAGAAATAGAAATATTTCTTATTAGGAATTAAATTTTCTATTGGCACTTCTTTTACACCAATCATAACGTCACAATCTGACACATCTTCAGTCACTTCAAAACCTAAAGCTGTATATGCACTATCAGGAAATATACGTATATCGCTAGACTCGACTACAAACTTAGCTTCAGGGAATTGAGCTCTAGCCTCAGCTAATTTTTCAGGAGAAAACACAACACGTCTGTCTGGCGGATTTTTACGCTCTTTTATGATAGCAAACTTCATAGAAACAAAATGGTATAAATTTTGCACGAAAATAAGAGGATTTAAACGGTTGCGCAACTTTTTTTGTAACTTCGCAATCCTTTTCCTTATGAGGAAAGTTCTTTGAAAAAATGGGGTCGACTGGTTTTGACAGCGAGATTAATGAAACGGTAAGCACGTCGTGTAATGACATTGAAACACGTAAAAGGCTAGATCAAATTTTAAACGGCGATAATAATTACGCTTTAGCTGCATAATCTGAATTATAGTAAGATTAAGCCTCGTCCTACTAGGTAGGAAAGCTAAATGTCCTTAGAAAGCCTTGGTTAATGGCGTTCTTTTTTTGGGCATCGTAAATATTAACTTAGATGAAGCAGTGCTTTGATGCTTCTTCGAGATTAAAAAGCTAAGTAATAAGTAGGTTGTTTTTAGTCAGCTTATTATCGAAAATTAATTAAAAACTAAACGTGTAGAAAGCTCTTTGGTTACTTGTTTGGACGAGGGTTCGATTCCCTCCGACTCCACAAATACCCTTGTAATAAATTGTTTTACAAGGGTTTATATTTTTAGGTGTCTTAATAGGTGTAAGTATTAATGATTTTAAGCTCAATTATCCTCATTTTAGCAATCTGCTAATTTGCTTTTATGAACTCCTTTTTCAATTGCTTTATTCACTATTTCTGTTCTTATTGAATTATACGTTTGAGATTTGGATTCATTTTCAAAAAGTAACTTTTCTTTCTGTTCTTCAGAAATGCAACCCTTGTTAAATATATCCATTATTGTACCTCGTTCTATACTATTTTTTATTTGCTTGAGATTTAGTTTTATCAGTTGTTCCTTAAATTCGACCTCAACTTTTAATCCTTGTGTCAATTTCTCTAGTTTCATCTTGTAATTTACTTCTTGTTGTTTAGTTTTCATAATGTAAGTTTAACTGTTATTTTCAATATTCAAATATAAGTAATAAAACTCTATAATTAAAGTTTTTATTATTTTATTAATCATATTATGTAAGTTTATATTGTATTTTGTATCTTTACGACTAAACAAATTAAAATGAATTTACTAAGATTAAAAGATGTTCTAAAAGAAAAAAGTATAACAGGTAAAGAGCTTGCTTCAAAAGTAAATATATCAGAAACTGGTATGTCTAATATTGTAAAAGGTCAAAGCTTACCAAGACAAGATGTTTTATTGAAAATTGCAGAAGAATTAAATGTCGATATAAGAGAACTATTTAATCAGACAAAGATTAAGCAAACAGAGACAATTTATGTAAACCGTGGAGAGAAATTTATTCCTATCGGTGAAATAAGGATAGATTCTAATTCCAATAAATAAAAAAATGCTAAGTACTAATTGCTATAATCTTATTAATCAACTCATGAACGTTGGTGTTTTAAATAAATTTATGACCACTTCCCAAGTAGTAAAATATTTAAACAACAAAAAATATCATAGACACAAGTTGTATAACGATGAGCTAAAACTTAAATTAGGTGCAAAGCGAATAGGAAAAGGAAAAAACCTGGTTTTTGAAACTGAGAAGGTTATTAGCTTTAAATACTTGAATTTACATAATAATTTGGCTTAATTTTTGTTTGATATTTAATATTCATATTTAATATATTATTAGTAACTTTATAAAAATTCTTTTATATCATGCTTAAATTCATTAAAACTTTAAATGGTTTTACCTCTTCATTTCTGATTGAACTACTTAATTCTTTTAATAAAGTTGGTTCTACATTAATTGAACTTTTTAAAAGAGATGATAACTTAATTGACTCAGAAAGTTCAATTGTTTTTGAAAATGAAAATGATCGTAATACGGTGTCTTTGGCAATTGACCAACTAATAGCAGATACAACAAACAATGAAACTAAGGTCAAGTTATCGAATGATGAAATCCTCACATTAAGAAAATAAAATGTCTTTCGCTTTAGACAGTATTGTAGTATTTGTTTTTATTCTTATCCCTGGCATTGCATTTAGAAGGTTTTATTTCCAGGGACCATTTATTAAACAATACAATTCAAAAACTTTAGCACACTCACTAACATCAAGTATTTTCCCTGGCATAATAATTCAACTATCTACTTTATGGGTTTTTCAATCATTTCTTTTAAAATTAAGTGGTGATTCAATTTCTTCGTTTTATAATGATATCACAACAAATAAGCTTCCAAAACAAATATTTAACACTGAGTTTTTAGGTGTGTTATTGCTCTATCTACTTATTATGTTACTCATATCATGGTTATTGGCAGAAGTATGTTATAGAGTCGTTACAATAACAAAATTAGATAAAAGATGGTCTATATTAAGATTTAAAAATCATTGGCATTATCATTTCAGAGGGGAATTGAAAGGATTTAGGTATTACAAAGATATTATAAATGGAAATGTAGTAGAGGTTAGGTCAGACGTACTTTTAAATTCAAATGAAGATGAACCAAGGTTGTATTCTGGTATTGTGAGAAATTACACAACTAATGAGAAATATGATTTAGAATTGCTGTATTTAAGTAGAGTTTCTGTTTATAAAAAAAATAAAATATCTGGTGAAAGAGTTTTAAAAGAAATCCCTGGAGATTTAATGGTAATAAGCTCGAAAGACATACTTAATATTAATTTTAAATTCATCACTACACCTAAAAAGATTAAAGATTTTAGAGCTTTATTAGGTCTAATATTTATTTTACTGCTTGGCTATATTCTTCTTACTCAAAATGATTATTTTTCTAGTAATACTTTGTTTAAAACAATTTTGTTAAAGATATTTTTCATCATTTTTCTAACTTTCACAGCTACTTTATTAGATTTAATACTTCACAAAAGTAAAACTGAAAACAAAACTAAAAGAACCATCTTCTTTACAATTGTTTTTATGTCCATAGTGTATTACCTTTTAAGATTTATTGTTTTTTAAACTTTAATCAATGGAGTATTTATCAAGTAATTTTCCACTTTTAAAACTTCTCAATTCAGTAATTGTATTAAATTCTGGATTATAAGCTACCTCAACAAAGAACTTGTCAATAGCATAGCAGTTGCATTTCTCATGCTCAGTAATATGATTATCCAAAAAAGTTCCTTTTTCCCAAACAGCAGCTTGTTTCTCCTCTAATGTAAGTGAGTTAAATTCGTATAATGTCATACTTGAAATACCCCTAAATAATTTAAAGCACCAATAATTAAAATCATCACAACACCAACAAGGAAAAATAAAGGCACGTTGTTTTCAAAATAATCCCAAGTGTTTCCGCTTTCTTTTAATATCGCTTTTTCTCTATCGATATCATTTTCTGTTATTTTATTTTTATTCATAATTGATGTTAAAATAGTAATTTTTTTACATCCCTTTAAAGTAACTAATTATACACATTGTTACCACAGTTATTTTATTTTAAGAGTATCAATATCTTTATGTTTGTCGCATTTGTGAGCACATTTCTTAATTATTTTTATTTCCTTTGATTCAATTTCTTTTTTCTCTCCGAAAATAGATTGGCCTCCATAAATCCCTAAAAATAAAAGACCTAAAAGAAAGAACAGAATTTGAAGTCCAGATGGTATTTTCACATTAGTTCCGTAAATACTTAAATCAACTTTTTTATCACCTTCTTCTGTGCATTTTTCCAAAGTCCCAGTCAATGCCATCAAAGTCATAATACCAAATAGAACAGATATAAAGAAACTAATCCAACATATTAATAGCAATACTTCATTTCCAGCTTCGCCAAAATTACCTCTAAATGTTATAGACAAAGCAATCAATGCAGTCGACAAAGTAATTAATTGCTTGACAGTAGCAGAAGCAAAATCAAATGCTTTTTTTCGTAAGTCTTCTTTCATCTTTAACAAATTGGCCATAGTGGACATAAACTACTTTTAGACTCTGTCAAAGCTTGAAATCGAACAATTGATTTCGTTCCTATTCCTCTTTCTCTATGAGGATACATTCCATTTATGAATTTGGTATAAGCTTCTTTCGCAATTTTTATGTCATTAGAAGAAGTTCTTCTTTCTCGTTCCATTCTATTAACCGAAGCCTCAAGTTGTTCGTTGAAACTTTTGGTCAAAACTTCTGATAATTCAATATTCAAATTATTAAGTACCGAATTTGAGTGTATTCTTAATTCTCTTAAAATTTGTTCGTTCATATTTTTATTCGGTTTTTAGTTGTTTCCAACGGTTTATACATAACTAAAGTAGCATTTTATTATACTTATCTTTTGTTTGTTAAATCTACTGCTTATTGATTTAAAAATCATTATATCTTAATCTTTAGTAGCTATTATCGTTATACGGTGTAATGCATAGTTTCTATAAATCTGGTTTGAATATAACAGAAGGAGTTCTTTTGAGCATTTCCACCCTTTTTTCAGCCAATTTTAGGTTGGTATTTGGGTAATACTGTTTATAAAAACCGTCATCCTCTAAAGAAGGAATAATTTCAAAAATCATCACAAAATTAAGAGGTACTTTATTTAAGAAATCCATGACTAAAGTTTGTGTATGCGGACTAGGAGCAGAACGAAAATCAGTTGCATACATTAATAGGGCGATTTTGGATTTTATTCCAATATATTTTTTTGATTTCTTTAGTATTAACTCAATTATTTTTGCAGCATGGTCTCCAGAGTTTACACGTGTAGATAATTCTTTATATCCACCTTTCATCTGACCAGGAGGTGTTATTTCAGTCAGCTCTAATAAGTATTCAAAGTTTTTGCTTTTTAAACTAAAGTCTAAATCATTTTCCTTGTTGGAAATTAATTTCATTCTCTCAGGGAATGGATATTTGTTGTATTTGGCAGCAACTTTTAAAAAATAATTGGCAATTTTATTTTCTATGTCAGCTTTTGCTTCAGGAAATACGAATTTATTTTTAGCAATTTTGAATGAGCCATCAGTGAACTCTACTGGATGAATTTTACCTGTTGGTTTTATTTGTCTTTTTTTTGCCATTCTTCCTTGATAATTGTAACTAAGATTTACCAATCTGATTTCTTTTTAAAAGTACTACCTTCTTTTAAAGTCTTTTCAATTGCAAGCAATGTCAATTGTGCTTTTTTATGTGATGCATAAAATGCTTTACCAAATTGATTTCTGATTCGTCCTTTTGGGTTTATTGGATAATTCTGAGATATAACTTCTTTTCTTGTAGAATCTGGTGTATCACCTCCTGAAACAGTAAAATCATAATTAGTAAGGGTCAACATAATTCTAGCTCGATTTTCTTTAACATCAATCCTAAGAATATGCCAAGTATCAAAAATATAAGCAATTATTGAATTTCCAATATGCACATTTTTATAGACTCCTTTACCAATAATTAGCCCTTTCTCTTTGTCCTCTATCTGAATGACTGAGCTACCATCTCCATAATTGTATGTGAAATACTCTAATGCCCTGGTGTAAATTTTGTCTTTTGGTAAGTTGAGGTCTTCAATAATTCTAGTATAGGTAATATTGCCATTATCATCTTGCTCCCATTGCCCTTCTATTTCAGAAATTAGCTTTTTTGTTTTTTTTGTTTGTGCATCTATATTAGTTATTGCAAAACATAACACAAGTATTAAAGCATACTTTTTCATAATAGTCTAATTAAGTAAACTATAAAAATAAGGAAATAATAAATGTACGTAGAACTACGTATACTCAAAAATTATTTTCTGCTCTCTTTTTTTAATATGAATGCAATATCATCTGCAATGTTGTTATTGTTGTATAGATTAATCTTAGGTGCTTTCTTTTGCTTGAAAGCATTTACTAGTTGTTTAGTTTGATTGTGTATTGCACTTTCTTGCGACACTAAATAACTTTTTATAGTTTCACTCTGGTGTGACATACTAGCTAGTATTGAAACCTTATGTATGTCGTTGTAAATTTGTTCGTCTGTTAGGCTTGAAAGGAATTTTGAAGCGTCTGGGTGAATGATATCATCCTTTTTTACATGTGTTAAATGGTTACCTATTTTTTTAGGGCTTAATTCTATAGATCCATCCTTAGATATTTTGGCTTCCTGGCGTTTTTCTCCCCACACTGCGACACCTTCATAATTGTCATACTCTCCTTTCCCTTTTTCATACGCAGGTATAGGTTGAGCAACTACAGTTGCTAATTGTGCTGCGCCAATTGCAGCTGCCAATGCTATTAATAAAGGGTTAGGGCTAACTTTAGATATTGCTTTTGCTGTATTGATAACTATTTCACTACCTGCAATAGCCTTATTAAAAATGGCTTGCTTTCTTTGTTGTTGTCTTTGCTTTTTTTCAAGTTCTTTATTCTTTCTATCTCTTTCTGCTTCTAATGCACTACGTTGTTCTTCTGTTAGTTCTGCGTTATCTAATATAGCTGCGTAATAGTCGTTATTTCGGTTTATATCATCCTCGTACTTCTGGATTTTATTATCAAATAAGGAATTGGTTAGATTAACTATTTCGCTTCCAAAATCTTTACTAAGCTTGATAAGCTCTTCTGATGAATTACTATCAGCATCTTTTTCTAATTTTAAAAGTTCCTGTCTGAGGGCAGTAATTTTTTTATAAATTTCTTGTTTTTCTTCTGATGTTTGAGCTATTACTTCTAGTTCTTTAACAGCATACTCTATTTGGTCTTTTAATTGTTGTTTTAATGACTTCTTTTTAGCTTTTTCAATTTCCTTGGCAATTTCTTCCTCAGTCTTCCCTTGTTCTCTTAAACTAATGGTTAAATCGATGAGGTGATTGTCCAAATTAAGCTTTTCCTTCTCTTGCATCTTCTCAAAAAAGTTTACTCTTTTCTTAAAATCACTTTCGTATATTTCATTTCTCTTTTCTACACCCTCGTCCAATATTTTAGATTTATCATGTTCCGCCTTCTCTTCAATCAGCTTAATAGCATTTTCCCTGCCTTCAGCTTTTGAAATTGCATATTCAGCTTCTAAATCTATCAGCTCTTCACTTTTATTAGAATATTCCAATTGAGCTTTAAGCCTTTCTGATAATGAACTGTTCTCATCTTCCAGTATTGCTTTAAAATTATCTTTCTGTATAATCAACCTACTCTTAGCGAGTTCAAATGCATCTTTTAATAACTGTTCTTGTATTTTCTTATACTCATCTTCATCATTATCTCCAACATTTACATTTAGAACTATGGCTTCTTGGTCAAAATAATCTTCTATTTGTTTAGTAGTGATCCCAAGAGACTTTTCTAATTCTTCTATTTCTTTTTTAGCATCGTTAAAGACATTTGATGCACTCTGTTCTGAAGAAATTGCTTTGTTATAAACCTTAGTAGCAGTTGCCAAGCCATTTAAAAGGTTTTGAAGTTTTGGTAAGTTCTTTATTTCAGTTTCAGTAGCCTTTCCATTTGCTTTAGCAATACTTATTCGTTCTTGCTCTGAAAGAATATAACTTTTTAAAGCTTTCTCCTGTGAATTTAGACTCCCTGTTAAAACTTCAGCATCCTTTCCATACAACGCAAGGTTTAAGGCATTCAAATACTTCCTATAGTCATTTGTAGTTTTGCCTAAGTTACCTGTTGCATCTGCTAATTGGTTAGTCTTGCCTTCTAAATCAATTTTTTCTTGCAACCTAGCTATAGCAAGCCTTTTTATGTACAAAGCATTTACTTCTTTTAAAGCATCTTTTAGATTGTTATTATCGGCTTTTTCATCTTTTATGTATTGCAATAAGAAAGGGTATTTTTCAATCAAGTCGTTCATTAACTTCTTCCTATTTGCCTCACCTTCATTTGTCTCAATTATTTTACTAACTAAAGTGTTTAGCTCAACTTGTTCATCTTTTATGGTATCAACATAGCTTGTTGTTACTTCATCTATACCACCAATAGTCCTAATTAACTTTTCACCGACATTTAAAGCACCTATAAAGAATTTAGATAACCTACCTTCACCACTTTCTATTTTTTGAATTAATTGTGTCCAGGCATTACCTAATCTGTTTTGCGCTCCTACTACTGTATTAATTTTCTTGACACTTTTTACACCAAAAGTATTTTCAAGTTCATCTGCAAATTTTGGGAGAACCTCATCAGCTATAACCTCTCCTTTTTTAAGCATTTCGTTAAGCTCTTCAACACTTACACCAATTGCTCTAGCCATTATATTAAAAGCTCCTGGAAGTCTATCACCTAATTGCCCTCTAAGCTCTTCTGCTTGTACAGTTCCTTTTGATATGATTTGAGTAAAAGCATTTAGGATACCGTTTATCTCTTCTTGACTACTACCAAGAGCAGCAGATGTTTTTATTACCTTATCAAATATTTTCTGTCCTTTTTCGCCTTCAAGGTTTGTGCCTTTTAAACCAGCTAAGAATTTCGTGTATTCTTTTGTTAGTCCTTTTATCTCAATTCCGTATGCCTTTGCTTTTTCTAATAGGAAGGCGTTAACTTTTGCGTATTCTGTTGAAGTTCCTGTTACTTTTACTAAAGCTTTATTTAGTGAGTCTAATTGTTTTACATCTTCAAAAACACCTTTAGCAATTATTCCTGCTGATAATACTCCGAATATCCCAACAAAGCTTTTAAAAGCAAATCTCGCCTTGTTAAAAGCATTTCCATAATTACCAACATTTCTTTGAAACCTATCAATAGCCTTATCAGCCTTTATAACGCTATTTCGATAGTTCTTATAGCTTTTTTGAGATGAGACTAATTCTTTTTGCTCTAACTTACTTAAAGTTCCTAAACGAGCCTTTTTAGCAATTAAGTTTTGAACCGTTCTGCCTGATTGGTTCATTCTTACAACCAATTTTTGATATTCAGAAGATAATTTAGAACTTAATATCGCAGCTTCTTTGTTTGTTTTGTTTATTTGTTGAGTTTCAAAGCGTTGTTTTATAAGCTCTTTATTTAGTTCTGAGAGTGCAGCTTTCTTTTTTTCTGTTTGTCTAAGTATGGCTTTTTCAATTTTCTGCCTTTCTTTTGATTGGTTATTTATTTGTTCTATTATTTCCCTTTGAAGTTTGAGCCTTTCATTAACTTCTTTAGGAGATTTAACATCAAAAAAATTCTTAAGATCTGATTTTAATGCCCTATCGCTTATAGCAAGCAACTGATTATTTGTTTCTTTGAGCTTCTTATTTAAATTATCCAGTAAATCTTCTGCCTCTTTAATTACAGAAATGGGGTTCTTTGCCATAACTTAATATTTATTATTAAGATACAAAATATTTAACTATTTAGAATGATTCTAAATAATAATTTTTAATAATTTATTTTCCTGTCTTAAGGGAAAATGATAGCAGAAGAGAAAATTAATAAGAACATAGGTATTAACCAAAACCGAGAGCTCTACTTATTAAAAAATAGCATCTTTTCCTGAAGATATTTTGAAGCTTCCTGATTAGTTCACTTTTTTATTGAGTCCTTAAACTCAATCAGATAATTTGTTAATTATTTTATCTAAAACAGTATTGTAAGTATCATTACTGAAAACCGGTACTTCTATTTTATGACTGACTTTATTTATTATTATATCAATTTCTATATTGCCATGATGATCTTTGCTTATAAGGTTGCTTTTGTTTTGCTCTACTGATTTAAAAGCTTTTGTGGCTGCTAACTCTATAATTATTTCGTTTATGTTATTCATTTAAAAATTTTTTTAAAAATACGAACAAAGAATGATAAAGTATAGGAATATTTTTCCACTCATAAAAGAATTTTAGCTAGTGGTATTTCGTGGATTTCTCTTTTATGTAGTTGGAATCGTTGGAATCTAACCCACTTTTTATAGAGTCGGAAAAACTTGCTTTTTTTTGACACACATTCATCAACCTTAGGTATTCTTAGGATGCAATTAAACTTAACCGTAGCGTATTGTTTACTTCTTTCTTCATCCTCTAATCTTAAGTAATTCTGAGACGATTTGTAACGTAAACTGTCCTAATTGATTATTTATTTCTTGAGCATTATTAGAATCTTGAATTATTGAATTACAATTCTCTTCAAAATGGTCAGTATGTAAATATGCTGCTAACCAACCTTCTGCTTTTTCAATAAGTGCTTTATCCTTTAATATTTCCTTAATTGTCGTATCTTTTTCTAATACTGCGTATATCTCTAAACGCATTGCTTTTATAATATCCATAATTATTATTTTTTATATCGTTAATTTCGTTAAATAGCGTAGAGTCTTTCAATTTCACTTAGTGAAAACCTCTCACCTTTATTAATTTTGGTCATTAAAGCCAAATATTTTTTAGTAGGTTTTCCATTATAATATTTTTTAAAATTTTTGGAATAAAGTTTTTTGTAATACTTATCTAAATCAAAATAGCAACCATAAATCTTTTCCAAATTCCTCCACTTTTTAGTATGAATTTGTTTTGAATAAACTCCACTTGGCAAAGCTGAACGATGCATAAACCTTTCATTTATCAAATGAAGTTTTCTACAACGTTTACCAGTAAAAGGACATAGAAAATACCAAATAAGACCATTCCCAATATTCGAGGGTGTTGAGATTAGTTGTATGTCATAGTCATAGTCATTACCATTACATTTATATTTCAAGTTCAAATATTGCTCATTTTCAGTAAACACTAAACGAATTGGCAAACTACTTGTAATTTCATCATAACGATTTTTCCAGTTAATTGTACCACTTTTAATTGAATCCTTTTCTAAATATTTCCATTTCTTTAATTCCGAAATGCTGATGCATCTGGCTTCATCAAATATGAAAGGGGATGTATGAGGTTTTGGCATAGCTGTGAATTTTTATAACCTAAATTATTAGGGAACATTTATAATTTATCTTTCATTACTCCTAATCTCTGTGATAGAATTGTGATGCGTTTTCGGTTGTGATATTCCATTTTCATTTTTAAATCGTACAATCTTTGAAACAGTTTTGTTGCTTTTCCTTTGTATTGTATTTTCCTATGTTTAACACCAATTGTTTGTTCTTCGATAGCTTCAACTTGTCTTTTTAAATTGAAGTACATGGTATTGTGATAATCTTCTTTAGAGCTACATTGTGAATTGTAATAAAGTCTTAATCCATAACGCTCTAAATACCAATCTCTATAAATGTATTTATGATGCCCATAAGCCATGTAAAGCACTCTTGCTCGTTTACTACTTTCAGGGCATAAAAAATAAAGCACCTCTCCTTTGCCTAAATTACTGGGAACTGTTACCAATTGTATTTTATAATCGTAATGAGTTTCAATTCCTTTTCTGTCGGTAATAGTATAAATCATTCTTAAATACTTTTCATCTTCAGTAATTAGGCTTTCAAATCCTGATGAACTTCCGTCTTGCCATTCCATAGAACCTGATACTTTACTATTCTTTTGAAAGTAACTATTTCTCAACATCCAACGTAAATCTAACTTACGGCTTCCATTTGTTGTGCTAATTCCTGTAGAGTATCTTCCCATTTTTAAATTTCTAATAACCTTAATCTTTAAGAGAACTTGATTTAAACATACTCATTATAGTCAATGCTTAGATTTATCAAATAATCTGCTAGATCAAAACCTTGTTCTTTTTCGCTTTCAGTTCCTTTAGTTTCTAGTAAATCTGAAACTTTATAATTTACTAACAGTGAAAGTTGAGGTATTTTATTTTTCCATAAATCATAACATTTCAAATCAGGAAATAGAACTACATTACGACCTTTTAGTATTTCTGTTTTTTCTCTATTGAGATTATTAAGACTACCACAAGCCAACCAAATAAATTCAGGAATATAAACACTTGAAATAATTGCTGTTTTCTCACTCTCTACAATTGCAATTGGTTTTGATATATCTTGATTAATCAAGTGTAAACCAAAGAAGCATTGTTTTAAATTGAAATCTTTTGCATCTATAACTTTATGAACCCAGTTAATGTGATTGTATGGTTTTTTAACTCGTTTACCAGTCATCGAATTGTAAAGCATAATTTTACCGCTCCTTACCTTTTGTAATTCGTCTATTTGCCAAAATACCGTTGCACCAGTCCAATGATTAGAAGTGCCTATTTTATATTTATTTACTACTTCCTTTGTTATATTCTTACCAAATAATTTAGATTCTAAAAACTGAATAAAATTATTCGGACTGTTTAGACTTGATTTAACTACACTCTCATGAATGTATGATACTGGCTTTGGCTTTGGCTTAACTCTTTTTACAACTTTTTTATGCTTTATAGTATCAAACGAAATGTAATTATCTTGAAAGTATTGTTTGGGTGCATAGTGATAGTTACACTTTATTAATCGGCTACACATACCAACCTCATCGTTAATATGTTCGTTGGTTTCATTATCAATGTATCTCGTAAAAGTTCTTTTGTTACAGTTTGGACAATGATATCTATTTCTCATTGTCTTGTATGGTTCTAATGTAAACCTGTAATCATTCATGGTAAAAAACTTTTTGTTTTGACTTGCACTTTCTGCACTTTCTGCACTTTCTTAAAAAAGTATTAGTGCAGATAGGGCAGTTAGGGCAACCTTAAATAGAAACTTTTTTTTGTTCTACTTCAATATAAATATACCTTATTCCATTGCTTGAAGATTCTATAAACCCAGTATTTTTAAGTCTTGTATAGAATCTGCCTGCTGATAGTGGTCTATTTCCAAAATCAATACAATGTGCTTGATATTTCTGATATAACTCTGTTCTGTTAGTTCTATTAGTTGCCGATGTTTTATAATTATTTTCTTCTAAAAACATTAATACACTATCACTTTCTTTTCGGAATTGAAGCACTTCTTTTTTAGATATATCACAATCTGTAAAATCTTGATTTATCAATATTCTTTTTAAACCATTCAAAACCCAATTAAAAACACCTGACAATTCATTATCAATAATCTTTTCAGCAAGTTTGGTGTCTTTCTCATCATCGGTTATTGTAACTCTAAAAGGAATTATTATAAATCTTCTAAAGAATGCATTAGTGTTTTCAACTTGTTTTGGCAATTCATTAGTGTTGAACATTAGCTTTGCATAGTCTGTCATAATATAAGGGTCTTTATATTTGACATTAACTTCAATAGGTTCTCCACTTGCTAACTGTTTAAATGTTTGAGCTTCTAACTTTCCATTTATTTCACTTGAGTAGTTCAATAATTTATTAGATAAATTTGACCTATAATAACTATTGCTATCCGTTATAGATTGTAAAGAATATGCACACATGTTATTCTCTCCTAGTAGGGCTTTCATTATATCGAAAACAACACTTTTTCCATTAGCACCAGTTCCATAAAGCAACAACACTTTTTCGAGTTTTAATATTTGAGATTTAACAAAAACACTTCCTAAATATTCAGCTAATATGTTTTGTAGTTCTTCTTCAGGCAATACTCTATCTAAAAACTTTTGAAATAATGGTGCTGTAGCATTCTTATCATAATTAAATGGTAATTGATAGGTCATGAAGTCAGATTGTTTAAACTTGCGTAAGAATTGTTTATTAGGTGTTATTTCAAATGTTCCGTTCTTTAGGTTTATTATGGTCGTATTATAGTTGCTTTTAATTTCTTTCAGCCCAGCATCAGCTATGAATTGCTTATACAAATCATCACGAAATGTATGTAATTTGGCATCGAACTTTTGTACTCCCATTTTTAATGCAACTCTGCCTAAAAAATCTTTAAACTGTTCTATGTCTATGTTTTCCCAATACTCTGAATTAAACAAATAAATCATTTCGTTTTTACGACATAGATTGAAATTATTCTTACTGGCATTATCTAAAAGAATTTCTATAACAGAAACTAAATAATGTTTCTTGAGTAGTTTATCTTTTTCATCTGTGATGTTGGCATATTCTCTAAAATCAACCCTTTCAATTTTGTTAATAAGTTCATCTAAAATGTTACTTGCTTTATTGGTGTTACCAATTTTAAATTCGTCTTGAATTGTACTAACTTCTTCCAATATTTCGTTAATACCTATTTTTGTATTTCCAATCATAATTAAAATAGAGTCATTTGGTTTGATTGTGGGAAACATTCTTTATTGGTAGTAATATACCAGGCTAAATGATTTGTTATTTTACAATAACCTTTTTTTACTTCTGCTAATAATCCTAATTGCTCTAAATCTCTTTTATATCTGCAAATATTCTTTTGTGGTACTCCAGTAGCTTCTGAAACCATAGTATTCGTTGCAATATGGTTTTGCAAATAGTTAAATATGGTTTTTAACTGGTTAGTTTTTTTATTATCTTGTCTCTGTCTTTTATTGAGCCTTGTCTTGTTCGCTACTTGCAAGGCTTTTTCTTTTCCCTGCATTATCTTTTGTATTTAAGTGATTTTACTTCGTTTAAGGCATCAAATAACTCTGAATGTAGAATGTAATACTTACGCCCTAATCGCTCAGCTTTGATATTACCACTCTTAATATGGTTGCGAATAGTTAAAGGAATAACATCCAAAATTTTTGCAGCTTCTTTTATAGAATAGCGTTTATTGGATAAATCTTCTTTTGGTTTGTGCTTAATGTCTAGCAATATATCCTCAATATTACTAAGCCGCTTGTTTAAAGTTTCAAAAGGATTGTTCATCTTGTTACATTGTTTTTTAATGATTTAACAATGCAAAGATTTTAAGATATGCGTTGAATTACCACTTATGAATGGTAAGCGAATGGTAGTTTATTCGTAGTGATTTTTATAATTGGCTTCAAATGTAGATATAACTTGATTTATACTTTTTAAGGCCACTTCATTTTTTATACCACTCAATAACCGTTTAGCATTTTTTAATGCCTTTAAGTGTTTAGTATCGGCTGTTTTATTTTCACTTATACTCGTTAATTGATTTGATTTGTATATTGGTTTTTGTAAAATCTTGTCACTTCTACTCTCTGAATATTCTTCTAATATCTCTAAATAATTGTCTTTTGTTATACTTTTATTTTTTAGACAGAAGTATGCAATCTTTATCTCTTTTGGGGCATATTTATAATTATCTTTTTTGTAGTTCTTATCTTCCTTGTAATAAGCCTCAAATAAAGGTTTAAATAATTGATTATTTGAAAACACAATACTCCAAGCTTTATAAAAATACCCCTGCTTTAAACCATGCTCAAAACCTTTGTTAGTAATAATCTCTTTATTTTCATACATAGTAAATCCTGAATGATTGTTAAACCAACTATGCTCAAATATTATTTGTTTTGTCAAGTATTCAAAAACCTTAAATAAATAGTCGTTTTTATCTGAATACTCAATCATGAAAGGATCAATACATTTTTCTTTAAACTCATTAAAACCAATCTCAAATCCTTTTGCATATTCTTGAAAATAAGATGTCAAATCACTTAAATATTTAACAGGGTTTCCATTTATTTTATAATCCATGCTAATTGCCATACTCAATTTATAAAACATTGATTTTCTATAATGATATGCTCCACAAATAAGGATTGAATAAGGTCTTAATAATGTGCATCTTTCTCCAATAAAATTACTATTAATTAATTGCTCATAATACTCATCCGTCATTAAATCTTGTGTAGGTTCAAAGTAATACCTTTTAATGCAATCATCAATAATAAAGTTCTTTAACAGATAATCATGCGATAAGTTTTCTGGAATGATACCCTTTTGATTACAGCCATTTAAAATATAGTTCATACCACTTATAGAAAACCTAATGTGGTCAATAAATTCATCATTAATTAAGTGCATATTTTCTTTTGATACCAATATATCATCATCTTTACCTTTCAACAAATCTTCTAAATATGGCTTTAATAGTATGTGCTTATAATAGGCTTGTACCTCATCAGAACCTAAACCACTAATGGTGTAAGTTGTATTTTCTTTATAATAATTTCCATCAAGTACTCGTAACAATACCACTTCTTTATTGTAATTATAATTGTTACGATGAGGTTTATAAATATCAAGTTCTTTATTTAATAGTAATTCTTTTGCTCTTTCTTCAAAGTCATTAAGCTGTTTTAATTCAGCATTAATAAAAGTTTCTTTAAGATTTGAATTTACTTGGCTTTTAAACTCTTTTCGGTTGATATACCAATTAAAAGCATAATCTGAATTGTATTTTAAAAACCAATAGGTATATTCAGGTATGTTCAACCCATTCTTAAAATAGTATTTGTGTACTGGTTCTTGTATTTGTATAGGCGTAATTAATGAATGATTGCCAAAAATTGTTTCCCAAACAGTTTTACTATTGTTAAGAAAAAAGAAATAATCTTCTTCGCTTATAGTTTTTTTAATTTTTTCGTATTCATCATAGTAATCTTGTTTAATGATTTTAAGGAAATCTAATCTTTGGCTAATCGTTTTGTGTTTTTTAAGCTCTTTTATAACAAAATTGTAATCTAAATAACCAATATGCTTAAACCTCTCTAATAGGACAATTTCTTTTTTAGTTGCTTCTGTTAGATATTCTATGATATAATTATTTGCGTAACGTTTAAGGCTTCTATATTGTCTTTCGGCTTCATTTTTGCTTATCCCGTATTCTTTTTGAAAAGTGTAATCATTGAACTCTAAAAAATAGGAAACTTGTAAATCAATATTTTCAGAATTATTTACAAAATCGTTTAGTATTTGCTTTTTAAGAACTGGTAATTGAATATTCTCTAATTTATAAATTATGCTCTTTGAAAAGACTTCGGAAAACTCCTTTGGCTTAATCCCTTTTTCTTTTAAAACAGCATTTTTAAAATCATCTAACTCTTTGCTTATTTCGTCTAATGATTTTAACAATTTATTCTCTAAAAAATCCTGTTTTGAGTATCTAAAGGATTCAAATAAAGAGTTCCTTAAATATTTATCATTCCGGAAATACTCTATAAAAGGCACTTTGAATATTCTTCTTCGATAAAGTTCATGCAAAAACTCTCTTTCTTTTTTCATCAATCAACTTTTTTCAATGGGATATCGATGTCAAAAGTCTCTTTAACAGCTTCTTTTATTTCTTCATCACTTACCTGATAATACTGATTTAATGTTTTCATGTCATTATGACCTGTAATTTCAGCTATTAGTTTGTCGCTTTTCCCTTTTCTTTTCATCATAGTAATAAACGTCCTCCTGGCAGTATGCGAGCTAATACGGTCATAAAAAGGCATTATTTCTCTTATAACTTCTTTGCCTTTAGTTGTTGTTTTTTCAACATCATCAGTATATCCAGCAGCCTGAAAGACTTCTTTTATGTAATCATTATGCTTTTGATTGGCTATTAGTGGAAGTTTATAATTGTACTTTCTAAGCAAGAAAAGAGCTATTTCATTTAATGGGATCTCTCTAGTAGTTTTACCAGCTCCTTTTTCTTCTTTCAATAGTAAACTATCATTAACTACATTTGTTTTAGATATTAGTTTTAGTTCTCCAAACCTCAGCCCTGTAACACATGAAAAGACAAAAACATCACGAATTCGCTCCAATCTTTTAGAATCAAATTCCTGGAGCATCAGTTTTTGTAAGTCCTCTTTTTTGAGAGCTATTTGATTTGTTACTACTCTAGGTTTTTTCTTAAAGTTGATAAAATCAGCCTTATAATTATATCCATTTTTTAAGCTCCAAAACATAAATGTTTTAAAAAGCCCTACATTCCTTGAAAATGTGTTGTTAATATGCCCTTTCTGATTCATACAAAAGTCAGTAAACTCAGTATAGAACTTACTTGTAATTGTACTAAATGTTAGTTTATATTTTTTCTCCTGCTCGAACTCCTCAAGGATGTTTTTGATGTTATTATACCTTTTAATTGTTGAGGTACTCCATTCCTTGTTTTTTAACTTGTGATTCATGAACTCATCATAAGCATCAAAGAATTTATTCTTACCTATTGATACTTTCTTAAATTTTACATCAAACTCACTTCTTATAGCATCAATCGTAATCTCTTGTCCAGTATTCAGGTATAAATCAGTTATAGTTCTGAAAAAATTAGAATACCTATCTATTTGAGATTTAATTGTTCTATGTCTATCGGCTTTTGAAGTTCTTCCTGTAAGATTATTTGGCTGTCTATTCTTAAAATCCCATTCCTTTGGGTGTATTCTTTCTCCAGTTGAATAAACAAACTTCCTACCTTCATCTTTAAAATAAGCCTTCAGATAAATTAAGGTTTCTCCCTCTTTATTTATTTCTTTTAAATTAAAAGTACTTCTCATCCTCATTAGGTGTAAGTTTAGGTGTCAGTAAAGATATATTTAATTAGTATTTTAAAGTAATAATGAAGTAAATAATTATTAACAACTTCTTTGTTTATAGTAGGTAAATCAATTTATGAGGTAATATAAATTATATTAAGTGCAATACCCTCCGACTCCACAACACTCACAATTTGATTGTGGGTTTAAATGATAAAATCTGACAAGTTTACTTGATCAGATTTTGTTGTTTAAATACTTATAGTTCTTCAATTTCAATGTTTCTCCAACTAACTTTTACATCTCCTCCACTATGAATTTGTAAGACGATTCCACCTACTCCTTGGCCTATTTTTTCATCTTCAAAGTCAATCATCTCAATACCATTAAGCCATGAAGTTAATTTTGCTCCATTAACTTTAATTTTCATTTTATTCCATTCACCTTCCTTTAGAACTTTTTCTTTATCTGGATCTGGTTTAATTAGCCAACCACGTCCATAAGATTCATATACACCACCTGTATGGTATCCTAATGGAGCAACTTCCACTTGCCATCCACTAACTTTAGTACCATCGACCGTTGATCTAATAAATACACCACTATTACCATTGCTTTCTTGCTTAAATTCTAGTGTTAGAATAAAATCTTTATAATTCTTTTCTGTACCGAGATAACCATATTCTTTATCATCACCACTTTCACATATTAATTGTCCTTCTTCAACATACCACTTTTCGGTACCATATATGTTCCAGCCATCTAGGTTTTTTCCATTAAATAATGAAGAGCTTTGTGCATTAGCTATTCCTGATAATAGAAAACAGCTAAAAATTGTCATTAAAAAATATTTCATGTTGCTTATTGATTTATTTCTAAATATTTACAAAATGTTTTGTAAATGACTTAAAGTTAACGCTTTTATTTTGAGTTCATAAGATAGCATAATCTAAACTCCTTTTTTTATCAAGTTAATTTATTCATACTTATGCTTATTGAGTTAAAAATCTTCATTTTTTATTATCTTTGAAATTGCTAACATAGCAACGTGATCTTGCACATTTATTTTCTAGCTTAAGGAAGACATTGGGGAAATAGATGCTTTAATTACAGAAACCTCTGTATACCTTAATTAACCTATTGGTTGATTTTGTATGCAGAGGTTTTTGAGTTTTTATTATGATTGAATTAAATAACATAGAGCAAGCATATTTGAATATTAAAGAGGATATTCATAAGACACCTTTGGAGTATTCACCTCAATTGAGTGCACTTTCTGGGGCAAAGGTGTATTTAAAAATGGAGCATCTTCAAAAAACGGGATCCTTTAAAATTCGAGGCGCACTAAATAAGTTAAATCACATAGATGATAATGATTTTAGCAAAACTTTTGTTGCTGCTTCTACAGGTAATCATGCAGCAGCATTTGGTCATGCCTCTAAAAAATTTGGATTTAAAGGTGTTTTGTACTTACCTGAAAACGTCGCAAAGATCAAATTGAAAGCCTTAGAAAACTACAATATTGAGAAACGTCTTTTTGGAAAAACAAGCATGGAAACAGAGCAACAAGCTACCTCTTTTGCTAAAGAAGTCAATGGTGTTTTGATTCATCCATATAATGATCTTCATATTATTGCTGGTCAAGGTACTATTGCAAAAGAAATACACGAACAGATTCCAGAAGTTTCCAAAATTATGGCACCAATTGGTGGTGGTGGACTAATCTCAGGTATTTGCTCTTACGTTAAAAACTTTGATAATATTGATGCTATTGGTTGTCAACCAAAAAATGCTTGCGAAATGTACGATTCCATACAAAAAGGATATATTGTAGAACCAAGTGCTTTGCATACTGTTGCTGATGCTTCTGCTGGCGGAATAGAATCGGATTCTGTAACATACCAAATTTGTAAAAAACATCTTTCAGATATTGAAATTATTGACGAAACATCTATAAAAAAAGCAGTGGCATTTATGGTGAAGCATCATGATACTGAAATTGAACCAACAGCTGCAATTCCAGTAGCAGCGCTAATGAACTCAAAAAATTATAAAAATGAAACTGTAGTTCTGGTACTAACAGGTAAAAAAATAAATAAAGAATTATTAAGCGAAATACTTTCAACTTATGGCTAAAGTAATCAGGTTCCAAGAAATTAAATCCATTCTTCCATCTATTGATGTTGTAGATGAAATGGAAAAGGGTTTTATACAATACAGCAATGGAAAAACTGTAGTTCCTCCTGTTGGAGAGTTGTTATTTGACAATCCAAAAGGTGATGCACATATTAAATATGGATATATTAAAGATGATGATTTTTATATTATAAAAATTGCTTCTGGATTTTATGAGAATTCAAAACTGGGTATTCCATCAAGTCAAGGTTTAATGCTTGTGTTTAATCAAAAAACTGGGCAGCCTGAAGCAGTATTATTAGATGAAGGCCATCTCACAGATATTAGAACTGCAGCTGCAGGAGCTTTGGCTGCGAAGTATTTTGCACCAAAACAAATAAATGCTATCGGAATAATAGGTACTGGAATTCAGGCAAGATTACAACTGGAATATTTACAAAAAATCAATCCATGTAAAACGGTTTGGGTTTGGGGACGATCAAGCAATAATGCTGAAAAGTTTAAAAAAGATTTAGAAACTGATTTTGATATTAATATTGCCAAGACGCCTCAAGAGGTAGCAGCAAATTGTAATTTAATAGTCACCACAACACCATCAGAACATCCACTTTTAAAAGCAGAACACATAAAACCTGGGACACATATAACTGCAATGGGTTCGGATACTGCAAATAAGCAAGAACTTGAAAGCGCAATACTAAAAAAAGCCGACTTAGTGATTGCAGATAGTATTCCACAAAGTAAAAATCGTGGAGAAATTTTCAGAGCGACAGAAGATAACTGCATTGCTCCTGATAAAATAATTGAATTAGGAGCATCCATTCAAGATATTTCATTACAACGTAAGAATGACAACCAAATAAGCGTTGTCGATCTTACTGGAGTCGCTGTACAAGATATTATGATTGCATCATCAGTTTATAGAGCATATTTAAAAAATCAATAGAATGAAGTTTATTAGTAATAAAGGTGGAGGAAATCCTGTAGATTTCGAAACAGCTATCCTTGATGGTTTTGCAAGTGATGGAGGATTATATGTTCCAGAAAGAATCCCAAATATATCAAAAGAGCAACTAGAAGCTTGGAAGCACCTTGACTATAAAGAACTTGCCCTTGAAATTCTATCGTTATTTATAAATCGATCTATTGTATCTGAGATTGACTTGAAAGAAATTATCGAAACTGCTTATCAAGATTTTGAGAAAGAAAACATCATTCCATTGTACAAACTCAAATCTAGAAAAGAAACTTATATCATGGAGCTATTTTATGGTCCAACCATTTCTTTTAAAGATGTAGGCTTAGCTTTTATTGTTAATTTGGTGAATTTTTTCTTGAAGAGGAAAAACGAACACCTCTCATTAGTAGTAGCAACTACAGGTGATACAGGACCAGCAGCTATTTATTTCACTGCAGGAAAATCTAATTTAGATGCTTGGGTTTTATATCCAAAAGGAATGATTACTGAAGAGCAAGAACGACAAATGACTACGCTTCCACATACCAATATTCATCCTGTTGGTGTTTCAAACTGTCCAGATGGAGGTGATGACCTTGATCTTGTAATCGCAAAACTTTATGCCAATAAACCTTTCAAAAACAAACTAAAACTGTCAAGCGTAAACTCCATAAATTGGGGAAGAATCATGATGCAAACTGTTCATTATTTCTATGGATATTTTCAGGTAGTCGATTCTATTGGAGAGCAGATAAATATGTCTGTTCCTTCTGGTGGTTTCGGGAATTTATGCGCTGGTGGACTTGCAAGAAAAATGGGATTACCTATTAATTATTTTGTAGCTGCCAATAATAAAAATGCTTGTTTGCATCGTATATTTTCGGAAGGTATTCTTTCAAAAGTTGATATTTATAATACGTTGTCATCAGCAATTGATATCTTGATTCCTTATAACTTTTTGAGGTATTTATATATTTCAGGTGTTAATACCAAAAAGATAAAAAGTATTGTTGATGAGTTTAGCGAAACTGGACGAGTACAATTTGACAAGAATACTTATGACAGTGCTTGTGAAGGATTCAAATCCAATAGTGCATCAGATGAAGAAACGCTCGAAATCATAAAAGAAATATATAATTCAGAAAACTATTTGTTAGATCCTCATGGAGCTGTAGCTCTTTTGGCAGCTGATGAAAATAAAGAAACATTAGGCGATTTGAAGTTAGTATGCTTAGCAACTGCACATCCAGCAAAATTTCCAGAAGTAATTCAGGAGGCCTTGAATAAAACTGAATTGCCAACTCAAGCTACGCATCATTCAATTGAAAAAGCAAAATCAAAATGCGAAAAGGTATATTTGTGTGATTATTTACATTTAGAGGAAGCACTGACAAACATTATGGAAACAGATTGGGATTTAAAACATTAGTCAATGGCGCTTTACACACAGTTAAATAAAAATGAAATCCAGAATATTGCTAATGATTATTCATTAGGTCAAGTAAGTTCTTTTAGTCCATTAAGTGGTGGTTCAGAAAACTCTAACTACTTGGTAAAAAGTAAAAAAGGAGATTTTGTCATCACCATTTGCGAACAGAAATCTGTTGACGAAGCTAATCAGCTTGCAGATTTGTTGCTGCACTTTGACCAAAACAGTTTTAGAACATCAAAAGTAATTCTAAATTCATCAAATCGAGCAATTTCTGTACATGGTAATAAACCTGTAATGGTAAAGGATTTTTTGGATGGAACAGTTACAGAAAATATATCGTCAGAATTAATGTTTCATGTTGGTGTTCAGTTAGGCAAGTTGCATAAAATAACAGTTCCCAAGTTTCTACCTAATAAAACTAACTACGACAAAGGCCAATTTGACGAAGTTAATGACTATGCTCCAAATTCTTCTTTTAATGTATGGCTAGATAATATTAAAGTCTATATTGAAAGTCATATTGATTATAATGCTCCAAAAGCATTAATTCATAGTGATATTTTTCCGAGTAATGTTATTATCAGTAAAGATGGAACTCGTGTAACTATTATGGATTTTGAAGAGGCAGCACATTATTACAGAATGTTTGATGTTGGTATGACGATTATTGGTTCATGTAGGCAGAATCATGAAATTAATCTTGAAAAAATGAGTGCTCTTTTAAAGGGTTATAAAACTGAAATTGAACTCACTGAAGTCGAAAAACAAACACTAAAAGCCTTTACAGTTTACGCAGGTGCTTCTATGACTTTTTGGAGACATAAAAACTTTCATTACACGAACCCAGACCCAAGTTTTTTTGACCACTACAAGGAATTACAAAACGTAACTGATTTTATAAAAGAGTTACCTTCAGAAATATTTAAATAAATTATGGAAAAAACAGTTTCAGATGCTATTGCATACAGACGTTCTTGCAGAGTCTATAAAAATGAACCCATTGAAGTCGATAAAGTAAAACAATGTATTGAAAATGCAGTGTTGGCACCAACGAGTAGTAACCTACAATTATGGGAATTCTATCACGTAACCAATAAAGATGTTATTAAAAAGCTGTCAGGAGCGTGTTTTAACCAAAATGCAGCAAAGACAGCTCAGCAATTGGTTGTGGTTGTAGCCCGAAAAGATTTATGGCGTAAACGCTGTGAAGCTAATATTGAGTTTTTAAACAATGCTTTTGATAAACCTGATTTGGACAAAAGATTACAAAACCGCAAAAAAATGGCCTTAAATTACTATCAAAAATTAATGCCTTTAACTTATTTTGATTTTCTTGGGGTTTTTGGAATGCTAAAATATATTGCCTTTCAAGTGGTTGGCTTGTTTCGCCCAATTTACAGACAAGCCAGATTGAGTGATATGCGTATTGTAGCTCATAAAAGTGCTGGTTTAGCTGCACAGAATTTTATGATTAGTATGGCAGCAATTGGCTATGATACTTGCCCAATGGAAGGAAGCGATACATTAAGGGTCAAACGTATTTTAGGAATACCTTGGAGCGCAGAAATAAACATGATAATTGGTTGTGGAATAAGGGATGAAAAAGGAATTTATGGACCAAGATTTAGAGTTCCATTCGAAACAATTTACAAAGAGATAAACTAAGCTTCAATACTTTCGTATTGTTCTTTTTGTTTAGCAAGGCGTTTGAGTTCTTTTTTAATTTCTAAGCTTCTCTCATTCGCTAAACGATATTTTTCTTCTCTTTTCTTTTGCCTTTCCTGCATTTCAGCTTTTAGTTTTTCTTCTCTTTCTTTAGCTTCTAAAAGTCTTTTTTGCCTGGCTTTTTCTTCTTTCTTACTAGCATAATTGGTAGTTCCGTAAGCATATAAATACATGCTTAAAAAAAACAATCCCATTACTAGTAATAAAATTAAACCATCCATAACTTAACCATTAAATAAGATAGTAAATCTTTGATTTTTAATTCAAATCAACTAAATATACGAAATCTTAATTAATTACTAGAATACAAACACTGCATGCTTTCATCCCAAAAAAATCCATAAACTATGTAGTTATTCGTTAAACAGACAAATTTTGTATATAACTTCGATAAAATTTTCTGTTTTTTTGATTCTCAAGTTTATATGCTTAGTATTTCCCTATCTAATAACAAAACTCTATTTTTGCATCCTAATTTTATAGTTTATGACTTTATTATTAATGGCTGCAGGAAGTGGTAGTCGCTACGGAAAACTCAAACAATTTGATGGTTTAGGGCCTAATGAAGAATTCCTTCTAGAGTACAGTATTTTTGACGCCTTATCTAATGGTTTTGACCATATTGTTGTGATTACCAAAGAAGCTAATCAGGAGTTTTTAAGAGAGTACCTTTCTGATAAATTACCAAAAAACATCAAACTTGACGTTATCGTTCAGGACATAAATAATTTACCTGAAGGGGTTGAGTTAAAAACAGAACGTATTAAACCTTGGGGAACAGCGCATGCAGTTTGGTGCGCCAAAGATGTGATTGATGATGAATTTGTTATTATTAATGCTGATGATTACTACGGAAAAAAGGCTTTTGAAGGAGCAGCAAATTTTATAAAAAACAACACAAGCAATACTTACGGAATTGTTGGTTATAGCTTAAAGGATACCTTATCCAAACATGGCTCAGTATCAAGAGGTGTTTGCAATGTTGATGATGAACAACTCATCTCAATTCAGGAGCACACCAAAATAGTTGATACTGATGATGAAATTGTTGATGAAGAAACAGGAAATGTACTTGAGCCAGACACGATAGTTTCAATGAATTTTTGGATTTGTAACCCTTCAATTTTTGATTATATCGAGAAATATTTTACCAACTTCTTGAATGTTCCAGAAAATCTTGAAAAAAGCGAGATATATTTACCTTTTGTTGCTCAAGAAATGATGGTAAATGGTCTTATAAATATTAACGTTATTGACTCAAAGAGCGATTGGTTTGGAGTAACTTATTATGAAGATAAAACTGAAGCTGTAAACACTTTAAAAAGTCTAACAGAGCAAAACGAATACCCTTCTCCTCTTTGGAATTAATGCTAAAATATAATGGATGATTTAGCATTGCGATTTATATTGAGTCAGTTTAAAATTTCACTTGATAATGTTAGCTTTTCGATAATAAATCAAGGATACATAAACGACACCTTTTTGGTATTGAATGATGCAAAACCTAAATACATCTTACAACGCATAAATACCAATGTCTTCAAAAACATTGATATATTGCATCATAATTTTTACAAAGCATTATTAAAGTTAAAAAGTGATGATTATCAAGATATTACATTAGTTCCAACAATAGACAATGCTTTGTTTTATAAAAAAGAAACAGACTGTTGGCGCTTACTTACTTTTATTGATAACAGTATTGCTTATAATTTCACAAAAGATATAGAAATTGCTTTTGAAGCTGGAAGCCTTTTAGGTAAATTTCATTCGCTTTTATCTTCTGAAAATCCAAACGATTTTGAAGATATAATAAGCGATTTAAACCACTTACCATCAAAAGTAGACGAATTTGATGCTGCTCTATCAAACACAACATTGAATCGAAAAAGTACAGCTATCCACCAAATTGAATTTGCACTAGCAAACAAAGATTTGTTCGATGATTTTTATAATGCAAATCTACCCTTAAGGGTTTGCCATAATGATACTAAACTAAACAATATGTTGTTTGACCAAACGACAAAAAAAGGATTGTGTTTCATTGATTTAGACACAATAATGAAAGGATATTTCCACTACGATTTTGGAGATGCAATTAGAACAGTTGTAAGTGAATCAAATGAAGACGAAAAAAATCTTGAAAAAATAAAATTCAACATAACATTGTTTGAAAGCTTTATTAAAGGTTTAGCTCCTTTTGCTTCAATATTATCGAAAAAAGAAATTGATTTCTTACCAATTTCATGTGCCTTAATGCCTTACATGCATGGATTAAGAGCCTTAACAGACTATTTGAATGGGAATATCTATTACAAAATTTCTTATCCAGAACAAAACCTTGATAGATGTAGGATTTTGTTCAAAATAGTGCGTTTATCTTTGTCTAAACAAAAAATATTAAAAGATATTATAGAAGAGCATTTAAAGTAAAAAAGCACAAGTAGGTTGTGCTTTTTTTTATGGACTATTATTGACCACTAAGATTTTTATTATAGGTCCAAATCTCATCCCAGCTGTTCTTAAATGTAGCCTGCGCCATATTAACTTGATTTTGCCAAGAGTTGTTTCCATTTGTTTTGTTAAATGTTTCAACCCATTTAACATCTTTATCAAATTCTGTCCAGTTTTTAAAGAAGCTCACATCAGCAAAATGTCTACCTAAGTCACCTTGTCTGAATTCATTAGCATATAAGCCCCAAGGATTCTCTCCATCTAATGCAATGACCGTTTTGTGCATTCTACCAAAAAATGTTCTGATACTAAAGCCCATTCCTGGTTCTATTTCGTAATAACGAATAAAAAGTATAGGATGAGATACTTGCGTTGGATCAAGCATCGTCGTATTATTGAACTCGGCATCAGCCTTCCAATATTCTACGGAACCCATTTTTTTTATGTAAGGCATCACATTATCTCGCCAGTCTTCATCATGGCCACCTTCTGAAGGTCTTGAATCCAGATGAGAATAGCCTAAAGGGCCCATTTGCCAAACCATTTTACCAGAATTTGGGCCTGAGCTAATATTCCAAACACTAGCCTGGTGTGGTCCATCTTTATGGTATTGTTGATTGTGTTTTCTCATATTCTCGCCTAATACTTTTAGTTTGGTATTATCTGGTGTTAACATGATCATTTCCCACATTGGTACTGCGGAACTGTCTTGTGCATTAATAGTTGTCATGGTTCCAAAAACCATAGCAATTGCTAATACGAATGAATTTAAAGTTTTCATTGAATTAATAGTTTAGTTGGTTTACTGTACTACAAAATCCTATTGTAGAACAATATATAATTAATAAATAAGGGCGTATACACCTACTAAATCAGGCTTGTTGGGTTAGGGTAGCTTATTTAGTATTATAGATCATTAATCGATCAATTTGAAGTAGTTGTAAGATACGAAATATTTAAATGTTAAAATAGTAAAATCGTTAAAACCGAAGTTTTAGTTTACATAAGACATACACTTTACACTCTAATAATTCAATAAATTGGCTATTCCGTCTTTATTTCAAAACCTTCTGACGTCCATTTGGTAATACCTCCTTCCAAGTCATAAATCATAGTAAAACCTTTTTCTTGCATCAACTTAGAACATTTACCACTACGACCACCAGACCTGCAATACACAATAACTGGCTTTGTCTTGTCCAATTTTTCAATATCCTCTTGAAATGTATCAGCATAAAAGTCAATATTCTGAAAACCTTCAATATAACCTTCTTCATATTCATCAGGAGTACGAACATCCACTAATTGAACATCTTCTAATTGAGACAACTCCTTCATTTCTTCAGGAGTTACCAATTTTATTCCTTCTGCAGGAGTTTCTTCTTTACAACTAAATGTAAATGTTGATACTAAAAATAAAATCACTAAAATTCGTGTCATAATAAATGTATTAATTATGGGTTGTCTCGCCTCGCCATTGAGTAAAACCACCTATTAAATTATAGGCTTTTTTAAAACCTGCTTGATTCATAAAAGCACATGCTTGTCCGCTTCTTCCTCCAGATTTACAATAAACATAATAGTTTTTTGATTTATCGAGTTTCATAACCTCATCAATAAACTCTTGTCCTTTGTAAATATCAATATGAATTGCATTTGGGATATAACCAGCTTCAACTTCTTCTAAGGTTCTAACATCTAAAATAATAGCACTCTTATCACTTTGAAGCTGCTCTTGCCATTCTAATTGAGTTAAATCTGCCATAATAATAATTTGAAAGATACTAAATTAACATTTCTTTAGGATATACCATAAAGACATAAAAAAATCCGAGGTGTTACACCTCGGATTATGTTACATCAATATTATGATTTTTTAACCTTAATTGAGCATCCAATAGCTCTAGTTTTTGTTTCTTCAATATTCTTGCCATCTAATAAAGCATCTACTGCTTCTTCAACGTACTTAGTATTTACTGCTGCAGCATCCTTATAGTTGTCGTCTATAGCTCCAATATATTTTACAACATTTCCTTCTTTTGTTTTTTCCAACAAGTAAACATGAGGAGTTTTTGTCGCACCATATTGTGGATATATTTTCTGACCATCGTCTATTAAATAAGGAAACGTAAATCCTTTTGAAGCAGCTCTTGCTTTCATCGCCTTCATATTATCTCCAGGTTGTACTTCAGGATCATTTGGCATAATAGCAACTACAGGAAACCCTTCTTTTGCATACTTTTTATCCAATGCAATGATTCTATCTTCATATTGAACTGCATATGGACATGTGTTACAGGTAAAAATTACAATGTAACCTTTAGCATCTTTATAATCTGCAAGAGACACCATTTTTCCGTCAATATTCTTTAATTTAAAATCTGTAGCAATATCACCAACTTCGTATCCATTGCTTTTTTTCTTTTCGGTATTAACAGTAAAGGCACTTAAAAGCAATACCATTGCAAATACACTGATTGTTTTAATAAGTTTCATAGTGTTTATTTTAAAAATTGTTTTAACTCAGTTTCTAACTCTTCATAAGTGAAAGTTCTATCATAAAACTCTCTTTTATCTTTATTATAAATGATTGTTACAGGAATTGCTCCATCCCAATTTTCATTTATTTTTGGTATCCATGTATTCTGGTCAACATCATCCAACACCAATATTTTGGATTTCAAATCACGTTTCTTTATAAATGGTTTTAGTTTTTTATCATACTGACTTGGAAAATCTAAACTCACCAAAAGGACTTCCACGTTTTTATCATTGTAATTTTTGTTCAGTTCTTCAAAGTAAGGTAACTCCTTAATACAAGGTGCACACCACGTTGCCCAAAAATTCACAACATAAGTTTTATCATCTGCTTTGGTAAGATAAGGTTCTAATCCATTATAGTCATGAATTTCAAGCTTTATATCATTACTCGACGACTCCTCAACTTTAATATCTTCTGTTTTGGCTGTTTCAATTTTCTTGTCAGTTTTACAAGAAATCAATAACAGCACAAAAATGGCTAGTATTTGCTTCATATTATAAAAATAATCATATGACATTACTAAACGTAAATTTTAACAAAACTTTTTAAAGCATTTTATACTTTGGTATTTACATTTCAACATATTTTTTATCATAACATTTGATTATTACATTTTCATTTCTATATTTGAACAAACAAAACAAATGAACTCAATTTTAAATCATACTTGGTGGTGGAATTTTCGAAACTAACATTCGTGAATAAACCCAATCGTATATTTAAATAAAAATATCAAAAGGCTTGTCATTCACGACAAGCCTTTTTTAATTTATATTATGTATCAATTAAAAACACATTATAAAAAAATACTGGCAGACACCATTACACCTGTAAGCATATACTTAAAGATTCGAGATAAGTATCCTAACAGTATTTTGCTTGAGAGTAGTGATTACCATGCCAACGACAATAGTTTTTCATACATCTGTTGCAATCCTATTGCGTCAATCAAAGTTGAAAAAGAAATAATCACACAAAAATTTCCTGATGGCAGTCAGTCGATTTCTGAAACAAACAATACAGATGTCACCAACGAAATTTACAAGTTTACAAAGCGATTTAAAGTAGATACCGACCAGAAATTCAAGTTCATAAATAATGGGATTTTTGGTTATACTGCTTACGATGCTGTAAAGTATTTTGAGGATATTGACATTTCAAAAAAAGAAGGGTCTTTAGAAATTCCAGATATTTATTACGCTGTTTATCAAAACATCATAGCCATTAATCACTTTAAAAATGAAGCATACATTTTTGCGCATTGTTTTGAAACAGAAAATAATGTTGATGATATACTCCATTTAATAAAGGCTAAAAACTTTGCTTCTTATCAATTTACTGCTCAAGGTGAGATTAGTTCAAATCTATCTGATGATGTATACAAAGAGCATGTAAAACTGGCAAAAAAGCATTGTGCAAGAGGTGACGTGTTTCAACTCGTTTTATCAAAAAAATTCCAACAGGATTTTAAAGGTGATGAGTTTAATGTATATCGCGCTTTAAGAAGTATTAATCCATCTCCTTACCTATTCTATTTTGATTATGGTAATTTTAAAATATTTGGAAGTTCACCAGAAGCGCAATTAGTAGTTAGTAATGGTCAAGCAGAAATTCATCCAATTGCTGGAACATTCAAACGTACAGGTGACGATTTAAAAGATGCCGAATTAGCAGAAAAATTGGTAAACGACGACAAGGAGAATGCTGAACATGTGATGCTAGTTGATTTGGCTAGAAATGATTTGAGCAGAAATGGTAGCGACGTAACGGTTGAACAATATCGTGAAGTTCAGTTTTTCTCACACGTTATCCACCTAGTTAGTAAAGTCACAGGTAAAAAGCATAACAATGTATCAACCATGCAAGTTGTTGCAGATACGTTTCCAGCAGGCACTTTAAGCGGAGCACCAAAACACAGAGCCATGCAACTTATTGAAGATTACGAAAAAACTAGCAGAGCCTATTATGGTGGTGCTATTGGGTTTATGGATTTTGAAGGGAATTATAATCATGCTATCATGATTAGAACCTTTTTAAGTAAAAATCATCAATTACATTGGCAAGCTGGAGCTGGTTTGGTTTCTAAATCAAATCCAGAGGATGAATTGCAAGAAGTATACAACAAGTTAGGAGCATTAACAAAGGCTATTAAAATAGCAGAAAGAATTACGTTATGATAAAAGTATTAGTAATAGATAACTACGACAGTTTTACATACAATTTGGTCCATTATTTAGAGGATTTAAATTGTGATGTGACTGTGGTTAGAAACGACAAACTAACTCTAGAGGATGTTAAACCATTCGATAAGATAGTGTTGTCTCCAGGTCCAGGAATTCCTGATGAAGCTGGACTTTTAAAAGCGATTATTAAAGAATATGCGTCTACAAAAAGCATATTAGGCGTATGCCTTGGTCAACAAGCTATAGGTGAAGTTTTTGGAGGCTCAATTACAAATTTAGATGAAGTTTATCATGGCGTTGCCACAACAGTAACCCTTTCGGTTGATGATGAAACTTTGTTTAAAAACTTAGAAAAAGAATTCAAAGTTGGACGTTATCACTCCTGGGTCGTTGATAGTAATCTCCCTGATTGTTTAGAAGCAACATCGTTTGATGAAAATGGACAAGTGATGTCACTTAGACATAAAGATTATGATGTAAAAGGCGTACAATATCATCCAGAATCTGTTTTGACTCCAGATGGTAAAAAAATACTAGAAAACTGGATTAATTCTTAAATTATGAAGCAGTTACTTAATAGACTTATAAACCACGAAAGCATATCAAGTGAAGAAGCTAAACAGGTTTTGGTAAACATTTCCGAAGGACAATATAACCAAAGTCAAATAGCCTCATTTCTTACTGTGTATATGATGCGAAGTATAACTCTTGAAGAATTGCAAGGGTTTCGAGATGCACTTTTAGAATTATGTATTGCTGTCGATTTAAAAGATTTCAACCCAATTGATTTATGTGGAACTGGTGGTGATGGAAAAGACACCTTCAATATTTCAACCCTATCATCATTTGTTACAGCAGGTGCTGGAGTAAATGTTGCAAAACATGGTAATTATGGTGTATCTTCAGCTTGTGGTTCTTCAAACGTAATGGAGCATTTAGGAATTAAATTTTCAAATGATAAAGATTTCCTTAAAAACTCAATAGATAAAACTGGTATTTGTGTACTACATGCGCCTATGTTTCATCCTGCTATGAAAAACGTAGCACCAATTCGTCGAGAGTTAGGTGTAAAAACGTTTTTTAATATGCTTGGACCAATGGTGAATCCTGCATTTCCAAAAAATCAAATGGTTGGTGTTTTTAATTTAGAATTACAGCGTTTGTATGGCTATTTATATCAACAAACCGATAAAAATTACAGCATAGTTCACGCTCTTGATGGTTATGATGAAATATCACTAACAGGAAAAACCAAAGTCATTTCTAATAACACTGAAACGATGTTTTATCCAGAAGATTTAGGAGTAAAACAAATAGAACAAAGTGCCATTTTTGGAGGTAATACTGTTGAGGATGCAGCAAAGATTTTTGTAAATGTGATCAGCGGAGAAGGAACTGAAGCGCAAAACAATGTAGTATGCGCCAATGCAGGTTTAGCTATTGCGACTTCAAAGCAGATAAGTCATAAAGATGGATATGAACTTGCTAAAGAATCGTTACTAAGTGGAAAAGCCAAAACTACGTTGAATAAATTGATTGAGTTAAGCAAGTAACATGAACATACTAGACAAAATAGTAAAAGACAAACGCGTTGAAGTAGGGCTTCGAAAAAACTTAATTCCAATTAAGCAATTAGAAAGTTCTGTGCTTTTTGAAAGACAAACTGTTTCACTTGCAAATAATTTGCGACATAGCAAATCAGGAATTATTGCGGAACATAAGCGTCGTTCTCCTTCCAAATCAATCATTAACAATAGTTTAAATGTACAAGATGTTGCAAAAGGCTATGAAGATGCAGGAGTTTGTGGTATGTCAGTACTAACTGAGGGAAAATACTTTGGAGGTTCACTAGATGATTTATTATTAGCCAGAGCTAGTAGTAACTTACCTTTGCTTAGAAAAGAATTCATCATTGATGAATATCAACTTCTTGAAGCCAAAGCTTATGGTGCAGATGTTATATTATTAATCGCTGCTATTTTAACTAAAGATGAAATTAAACAGTTTTCAGAATTTGCAAAGAGATTACATCTAGATGTACTTTTAGAAGTTCATAATGAAGAAGAGTTACATAAATCTATCATGCCTTCAATAGACATGTTAGGTGTTAATAATAGAAACTTAAAAACCTTTAAAGTGAGCTTAGAAACTAGTAAAGCTTTGAGTCAAATAATTCCTGATGAGTTTGTCAAAGTCTCTGAAAGTGGTATTAGTTCAGTTGAAGCAATTAAAGAACTTCAACCTTATGGTTATCAAGGTTTTTTAATTGGTGAAAACTTTATGAAAACGAACAATCCAGGTGAAAGTGCTAAACAGTTTATTAAAAAGCTAGAAGGATGAAACTAAAAGTTTGCGGAATGAAATACCAAGATAATATTGAAGCTGTTTCAAATTTGCAGCCAGATTTTCTTGGGTTTATATTTCATGAGCAGTCACCAAGACATTTTGAAGGTATCATTCCAGAATTATCAAAATCAATCCATAAAGTTGGTGTTTTTGTAGATGAAACTGTCGAATTTGTATCTAACCAAATAGAAAAACATAAATTATCTGTTATTCAATTACATGGTCATGAATCACCTGAAACATGTAGATTACTAAAATCAACAAAAGCAAAAGTAATTAAAGTATTCTCTATAAAAGACGAATTTGACTTTTCAGTTTTAGCACCTTACGAAGATGTTTGTGACTATTTCCTTTTTGATACTAAAGGTAAGCTTCCAGGAGGAAATGGTTATACATTCGATTGGAGTGTGTTAAACAATTATCCATCAACAAAACCATTTTTTTTAAGTGGAGGGATTGGATTAAATCAAATAGAAAAACTTAAAGAATTTCAAACCAGTGAAACTTCGAAGTATTGCTATGCAATTGATGTAAATAGTAAATTTGAAATCGAAGCAGGATTAAAAAATATAGAACAATTAAAAGAATTTAAATCTCAGTTATGAGTTATAACGTCAACAAAAAAGGATATTATGGAGAATTTGGTGGTGCTTTCATTCCTGAAATGCTCTATCCAAATGTAGAAGAGTTACGTCAAAACTACTTGAAAGTTATTGCAGAACCAGAATTTCAAAAAGAGTTCAATCAGTTATTAAAAGATTATGTAGGTCGCCCTTCTCCACTCTACTTTGCGAAACGATTATCAGAAAAATATAACACCAAAATATATTTAAAACGTGAAGACTTAAACCACACTGGAGCCCATAAAATCAACAATACAATTGGACAAATTCTCATGGCCAAACGTTTAGGAAAACATCGTATTATTGCTGAAACTGGAGCTGGTCAACATGGTGTTGCTACTGCAACTGTCTGTGCTTTAATGGGATTAGAATGCATAGTATATATGGGTGAAATTGATATCGCTCGTCAAGCACCAAACGTGGCTAGAATGAAAATGTTAGGAGCAACGGTTGTGCCAGCAACTTCAGGAAGTAAAACCCTTAAAGACGCTACTAACGAGGCCATTCGCGATTGGATAAACAATCCTGTAGATACGCATTATATTATTGGAAGTGTTGTTGGACCTCATCCTTATCCAGACATGGTCGCTCGATTTCAAGCTATAGTATCAGAAGAAATTAAATGGCAACTGCAAGAACACGAAGGCACAACTAAACCAGATTACGTAGTAGCTTGTGTTGGTGGTGGTAGTAATGCAGCTGGAGTGTATTATCATTATCTAGATGATGAAGACGTAAAACTCATTGCTGTTGAAGCAGCTGGATTAGGAATTGATTCTGGTGAAAGTGCTGCAACTTCTGTTTTAGGACGAGAAGGTATTATCCATGGCAGTAAAACTCTATTAATGCAAACTAACGATGGTCAAATCACTGAGCCATATTCCATTTCAGCTGGATTAGATTATCCTGGAGTTGGACCTATGCATGCCCATTTATATAAATCTGGTCGTGCTGAATTTATCTCTATTACTGATGATGATGCGATGACAGCTGGTTTAGAGTTATGTAAATTGGAAGGTATCATTCCAGCTATTGAAAGTTCACATGCGTTAGCCATTTTTGAAAAGAAACAATTTAAACCAAATGATATTGTAGTGGTAAGTTTATCAGGTCGTGGTGATAAAGATTTAGCAACTTATATTGAACATTTTAAGCTATAGATGAAATACCTTCAATTCATATTAGCTCTCCTTACTTTAGTGTCTTGTCAGCAAGAAACTAAAACTGATATCCTTTCAGTTGATGTTTCAAATGATATCGTTACTCCAAAAAACTATATCATCACAAAAACAAAAGATGAGATTACTATTGATGGCAATGCGAATGAAAGTAGTTGGAGCACAACAAAATTCTCTGACAAATTTATTGATATTGAAGGTGTATTAACACCAAAGTTTGACACCCAAGTTAAAATGCTTTGGGATGATGAATTTCTCTATGTATATGCAGAATTAAATGAACCTCATATTTGGGGAAATATAAAACAACGTGATGAAATTATTTATTACAACAACGATTTTGAAGTCTTTTTAGATCCTTCAAAAACAGGAACTAATTATGGCGAAATTGAAATAAATGCACTAAATACCGTTTGGGATTTATACCTAAACAAACCATACAGAATTGGTGGAAAAGCGAATTTTGAATGGAATTTAGACGACCTAAAATCTGCTGTTCAAATACATGGTACATTAAATAATCCTAACGATATAGATTCCCTTTGGACTGTTGAAATGGCGATTCCTTTAAAGCCTTTTATTCGCTTTAAAAACAGGCCTAAAACCATCCCAAAAGAAGGCGAACAATGGCGTATTAATTTCTCTCGAGTACAATGGGATCACGATATTATTGATGGTAAATACTATCGTAAAAAGGAAGATGGTAAACACCTGAGAGAATACAATTGGGTGTGGAGTAATCAAAAAGTAATTAATATGCATGAGCCTGAAAAATGGGGTTTTCTACAATTTACAGAGCAATCATCATCTTATGGAATTGAATTTATTAAAGATGAAGATTTAGGTATTAAACAAACAGCTTTTGCACTCTTTAGAAAAACTAGATATGGCGATTTAAAAACATTTCTAGAAAATGAAACTGGTTCTAATCATGACATAGATGTTACTTATTCCGAAGGAAAGACAATCAATGCCATGTTCTTTAAAACAAATTTTGGTTTTGAATACAAACTTCAAAGTCCAATCACTAACAAAACATATATTATTAACCAAGAAGGAACATTAAGAACATTATGAAACATGTAGCTTTAATTTTTATAGCATTTGTATTCTTTTCTTGTCAAGAACAACATAAGTCGCAAGAAACTTTAAAGGAAGTAAAAGACAAATTCACTTTTGCAACTTGGACTAATCCAGGTGGTGCATTTGATAAAGACAAATGGGAGGCAAAATTGTCAGCTTATGACTCATTGGGAATTTCAGAAATTCTAGTTGGTGGTAATACAGAATTTTATGATCAACTTATTCCTTTGGCATCAAAAAAAGGCATGAAAATTCATGCTTGGATGTGGACATTGAATCGTCCAGGTGATACCATTGCTAATAAACATCCTGAATGGTATGCAGTAAATAAAGCAGGCAAAAACTCTTTAGAATACAGAGCATATGTAGATTATTACCAATGGTTGAGTCCGTTTCATCCTGAAGCGAGAGAGCATGTGAAAAATAATGTTAGAAAATTGACCAAAGTAAAAGGTTTAGCATCCATTCACTTAGATTACGTACGTTATGTGGATGTAATTTTAGGTGCAGATTTACAACCAAAATACAATTTGGTGCAAACCACCGAAATGCCAGAATACGATTATGGTTATCATCCTATTGCTCGTGAAGGATTTAAAAACATATTTGGGAAAGACCCTCAAGATTTTGAACATCCAGAATTAAGTACAGAATGGCGCCAATATCGTTTAAATGCTCTGTCATCATTAGTTAATGAGCTTGTAGACATTGCCCATGAAAATGATCATAAAATGACAGCTGCTGTGTTTCCTTTCCCTGAAATGTCACGTCAAATGGTAAGACAGCCTTGGGACGATTTCAACTTAGACGCAGCTTATCCAATGGTGTATAATAATTTTTATCGCGAAAATGTCAATTGGATTGGATATGCCATAGAACAAGGAATTAACAAAGTAGATTTTCCAATATATGCAGGTTTGTATAGTCCAGCTCTAACAGATGCTAAAGACTTAGAAAAGGCTATTAGGCTTGTTAAGGAAAAAGGTGCAAAAGGTTTCTCAATTTTTACAGCAGATAATTTAAGTGCTGAGCAAAAAGCCATATTTATTAAATTGAAAGAAGAATTTAAAAATGAATAGAATCAATCAAAAATTACAAGAAGACAAAAAGCTTCTGTCAATATATTTTACGGCAGGTTATCCAGATATTGATGATACGGTAAGCATCATTCAAAACTTAGAGAAAAATGGTGTGGATATGATTGAAATTGGTTTGCCTTTTAGCGACCCTTTGGCAGATGGCCCAACCATTCAAGCCAGCTCAACTCAAGCACTAAAAAATGGTATGACAACCGAATTGCTTTTCAATCAATTGAAAGACATTAGAAAAACAGTAAATATTCCATTAATTATTATGGGTTATTTCAATCCAATGTTACAATATGGTATGGAAGCTTTCTGCGCAACATGCCAAGAAATAGGTATAGATGGTTTAATTATTCCTGACCTTCCTGTAGATGTTTATCATGATGAGTATAAAGCCACTTTTGAAAAATATGGATTAATCAATATATTTTTAATCACACCACAAACTAGTGACGAACGTATTAGATATATCGATTCTATTTCTAACGGATTTATTTATATGGTAAGCTCGGCAAGTACCACAGGAGCACAGTCAGGATTTGGAGAAGAGCAAACAGCGTATTTTGAACGCATTTCAAATATGACTTTAAAGAACCCTCAAATTGTAGGTTTTGGAATTTCTAACAACGAGACCTTTGTACAAGCAACCAAATACTCCAAAGGTGCTATTATTGGTAGTGCTTTTGTAAAACATGTGACGAATGAAGGTATTAATGACATTGATAACTTTACTAAAAAGATTCTTACGTAATGTTTGCCAAATAAAAGTAAAAACATAGCTCTAATTTAACACTTAACATGTTGATTTTAAGATGCTTTTAATAATATTTAAGTTCAATTTTCTTATATTATAATTGAACAATTAAAACAAACAAAATATGGGAATGATTAAAGATAGAAAGAAATTTAAAAGAACTAAAGAACAGACACATCCAACAAATCCAACTGGAAATTTAAATCAACAAACAAACCAGTTTGATATTGATGAGACAACTATAAAAAAACAGCAGAATAAGAAATAATCTTGTTTGTAGCTTAAAAAACTGAAACCTATTCTTAACAGGATAGGTTTTATTATTAATTTAACGACCACAAAAATCATCATGGCATTAAACATTGTTTTAATAGAACCTGAAATCCCAAATAATACTGGAAATATTGGTCGTTTGGCTTTGGCATCAGACTCGAACTTACATTTGGTAAAACCCTTTGGTTTTGAAATAGATGATACTCGTTTAAAACGAGCAGGACTAGATTATTGGCAACATTTAAACGTAACTTATTATGATAGTATAGACGACTTTTTTAGCAAGAACAAGTATGAAAAAATGGTGTTTTTATCAAGTCATGGTACGCAAACTCATCATAATATACCATTTGAAGATGGTTTGTTTTTAGTCTTTGGAAAAGAGTCTGTAGGTTTACCTAAACAACTTATTGAAAAGTACAAGAAACAGCTTTATAAAATTCCTTTATATAGCAACCATGTGCGTAGTTTGAATTTGGCTAATGCTGTAAGTGTTGTGGTATATGAAGGTCTAAGGCAACTCAGATCATAATTTGACATTATCAACAAAAAAGCCGAACTTCATTTAACGTTGTGTATAAAACAACTCGTGCTGAGCCTAGTCGAAGTATTAAAACGATTTCATACACATTAAAAGTTAACTGCAACTTGAAAAATATTTCAAAAACTACTTGGAGCTTCTTTCACTAGCAAAAGCGCCCCAATCAGCAACAAGTTGAATTAAAGGGATCAATGTTTTACCAAAATCAGTCAAAGAATACTCTACCTTAAGTGGTGGTTTTGTATAAAAAACTTTTCTTCTAATTATTCCATCTTCGGTTAATGATTTCAACTGTAAACTTAGTGTACGCTCTGTAACAGATGACATTTTCTTTCTTAGCTCATTGTATCGTAGTGTTTCATTCATCAAATTATACAAGATGGCTGCTTTCCACTTTCCACCTATAATTCCCATTGTTAAAGTTGAACAACAAGGGTACGCTTTCCCATTAAAACTGTACATATTTCCTAATTTAGTTAAACTATCCTTTTTGACCGTTATTGCAAATATAAAATACTTTAAATAGTTTTGTTACTATACTTTTTATAGTTTTAATTTTTTTAAAAAATTATAGCTTAAAATCAAATGAGAAACCTAGAACTCTTATAAAAAAACAAAGAAAATGATAGAAACAACAGACAAATTAGACAAGCTTTTGAAAATAACAAAGGAGTACATTTACAAATCTTCGAATACAGAATTAACTTATAAAGCGCATCCTGAAAAATGGTCAAAGAAAGAAATTATTGGTCATTTAATTGATTCTGGAATTAATAATATACAACGCTTTACGGCAGTTCAAATTGAAAAAGAGCCGTATAGAATTATGCCTATGAAACAGGTTGAATTAGTAAAAGTAAATGATTATCAGAATGCCAAAATTGAAGAACTTTTAGCTTTTTTGATGTCAATCAATATTCGAATAAGAAATCTAATGCTTCTTCAAAACGCTCAGACTCTAAAAACAAGTATTGAATTATATACTAAAGGAAATATGTCTGATTTGAGATATTTGATGGAAGACTATGTTGCTCATTTTGAGCAACACGTAAATCAAATAATAAAGCCTTTGACTAAATAGAGTTGATGTTTATCTAAGTATGGTACAGAAATAATATTTTAAAACAAAGCTGCTGCTAACAACATGTATAATTCATACGCTAAGTTTAGATAAGCATGAGAGTTTTACCTACAATTTAACTATTTTATTTTCGCTGAAAATCTCGAACGCTTCGCTTTCGCACTTTTCAGCCACTGCGAATTTTCGCCGCAAGTGACTCAACTGAGCGCAAAGCGCAAAGCTGAAATTCTCACGAAACCATACACAAACCCGTTAAACGAAACTAAAAAAATCACAACACATCTTCAAGAGCAGGTTGTAAGTGATGGTATTTAAAATTGAATCCTAAGTTTTCAATTTTTTGAGAGCTCACACGTTGACTTTCCAAAACCAAAGCACTCATGTTTCCCAATAATAGTTTTAGCATAAAACTTGGTACAGCAGGTAATAGTATTGGTCTGTTCAAAACCTTGGCTATATTTTTTACCAATTCTTTTTGAGTTACAGCATTTGGAGCTACTGCATTAAAAACACCTTCCTTCTCATATTTTAGTACATACAAAAATATAGAAGCCAAATCCTCAATATGAATCCATGACTGCCATTGCTTCCCAGTTCCTAAAGCACTTCCAACAAACCATTTAATGGGTTTTACTAATTTTGGCAAAGCACCTCCATTTTCAGACAATACGATACCAATCCTAATTTTAGAAACTTTAATATTCAGTTTTTTAAATGTATTCACTGTGTCTTCCCAAGTGGTTACGACCTTTGACAAAAATGATTCGTCAAAATCATTAAAATCTTCATCATAGTAATTCATTAAAGAATCTGGGTAAATACCAATAGCACTAGCAGATATTATGTGATTAATAAGAATATTTTCAGCTTCAATAACCTTATAAAGTAACTGCAAAGTTTCTACTCTACTGCTTAATATGTCGCTTTTATAGTCTTTAGTCCAACGTTTAGCTATAGTAGCTCCTGCCAGATTGATAACAACTTTAACATCTTTAAAACAATTAATATCTATTTCACCTGAAGTAGGGTTCCAATAAAATCCTTTTAAGTTATCTTCTTGCTTTAATTTAGATTTTGAAGTAGAGAGGTAATTGACTGCAATATTTTGAGCATGACATTGTTTGACAATTTCTTGCCCTACTAAACCTGTAGCTCCTGTAATCAACACCTTTTGCATAATGCAAATTTACGAAACGTAGTTACCAACTATATTAATATTATAGAAGGTTTAACAATAAAGATTTATGTTATTTGGTGGCTCTTAACATGTGACGTTTTCCAGGAGGTCCTTGTAATCGTTCAACTGTAAAACCTAAGGCTTGCATGTTTCTTTTTACTTCTCCAATGGCAGCATAAGTAACCAATACACCTTTCGGTTTTAAGGCTTTAAACATGATTTCGAATATCTCTTTACGCCATAGTTCAGGCTGTACACGAGCACCAAAGGCATCAAAGTAAATAATGTCATATTGATTAACATCCTTAATGTCAGCAAAAAACTGTTCTCGTTTAGTTAAAGCGAAGTTTTGTGAAATCTCATGCTCATTTCCCCAAGAAACATTATGTAATGTTCTGAAATAGGATTCATTTTCAAGGGAAATTAATTCAGGGTAGTTTAGTTGCTCTATTTCTTTGTTTGCAACTGGAAAGGCTTCAATTCCAACATAATGAATATGTATCTTCTTTTCTTGAGCCTCTAAAAAGGTCAAAAAAGCGTTCAGTCCTGTTCCGAAACCTATTTCGAGAATTGATATTTCTAAAGTCTTCGCTTGACTTTCTCTTTTGGATAAAAAATGATTTAGTCCAGACTTTATAAAAACATGTTGTGCTTCTTGGATTGCTCCATGCTTAGAGTGATACTGCTCATTCCAATCTTCAATTTGAATAGTTTTAGAACCATCTGCTGTAATAATAATCTTGCGTTTCAAAACTATTTAATCAACAGTTTTTTAATTCTAGGGATAGGTCCAACACATTTAACGTTATGGCAAGAGATACAAGCATTTATTGCATTGTTATAACGTGTAATAAGTTCTTCTTTTGGTGATTCAAAGACTTGTTTCTGAGCTTCAAGAAAGAGCTTTGAGAACGATTCAAAATTTAAATCTCTATCAGAATTATCCGTTAAAACTGCAGAATGTATATTGTCAAATTTTTCTGGATAACTAGAACTTAATGTTCCATCAATTATTTGTTGTTTGATGCTTTCGTTAAAAGCATACATTTCGTTCATGAGTAAAGCCATTTCAGATCTTTGCGCCATAACCAATGCTTCCTTTTCCTTTGGTTCTTCTTGCTCTTTTTTACATCCAAGAAGAACCAAAGCTAAGGCTATAAACAAATATTTTGATCGCATAATTACTGCTTTAACAGAACTCCATCTGCTTCAAAAGCAAAAGTTTTTTCTGCTTCAGTGATCGCTTCAATATCTTCAGCACTTTTTCCAGCATCTTCAGCATAATGACGTAAATCGTCAACAGAAGTTTCTGTTACAAAAGCTTTTCCGTTAATAATAACATCGCCTTCAGCATTTAAAGGCATAAAGAAACCGTAATCCTTAAAGGTTACCATTATCTCTTGCTCGTTACCTAAATCTAACTTCATCCAGCAACCCTTTTTTGAGCATACTTCATTAATCTTAGCCGAAACTTTTGTTGTAATTGTGTCTCCAACGTTAAGAGATTTAAAACGTTCAGCCATTTCAGAGGCACTTAATGCTCCATCAGCTTCAATTTTATCGCCAAAAGATGCGAAAGCCATTTCTTGAGTTTCTTCAACAACTTGGTCTGTTTTGGTTTCAGTTTTACAAGCTAATATTATAGTTGTAAGCATTAATAAGGCAAATATTTTTTTCATAATTCGTGTTAATTATTAAACTTTTTACAAGTAACAAAGATAATATTTTTTAAGGCTTAAATCTGTTAATATCAGCATTTAATTATGTAATTTTGCGCCTTAAAGCTACCTGTAATGACAGAAAATTTGAAAGATTTGATTAAAGTAACTCATGCTGAAACTTCAAAAATCAATGATGTAGATTTTGATAATTTGAGTTTCGGAAGTGTTTTTTCAGATCACATGCTAATAAGCAACTATGAAAATGGGAAATGGGAAACTCCTGAAATTATTCCATACCAAGCTATTTCGTTGGATCCTTCATCAAAGATTTTTCATTATGGTCAGTCAGTTTTTGAAGGCTTAAAAGCTTATAAAGATGCTAATAATGATGTGTTTTTATTTAGACCAGAAGATAATTGTAAGCGATTGAATATTTCTTCAAAGCGATTATCAATTCCTGAATTACCAGAAGCTTACTTTTTAGAAGGTTTAAAAAAATTATTGGAAGTTGATAAAAATTGGGTTCCAAATAAAGAAGGAAGTTCGTTATATGTTAGACCATTTATTTTTGCATCTGGACAAGGTTTTCATGCTTCACCAGCAACGTCTTATAAATTTATAATAGCCACTGCTCCATCTGGCGCTTATTTTTCTGGTAAAGTAAAGGTTCTTATTGAAGAGAAATATTCTCGCTCCGCAAATGGTGGTGTTGGTTACGCAAAAGCTGGCGGAAATTATGCTGGACAATTTTATCCAACACAATTAGCTGTTGCAAAAGGTTACAACCAAGTTATTTGGACTGATGACACTTCGCATGAATATATTGAAGAAGCTGGAGCCATGAATATTTTTGTGAGAATTAATGATACGTTAATGACTGCTCCAACAAGTGATAGAATACTTGATGGTATTACAAGAAAGAGTATCATTGATATAGCAAAAGATGAAGGCATTCCTGTTGAAGTACGAAAAATTTCTGTTTCTGAACTTGTTGAAGCTTCTAAAAATGGAAGCCTTAAAGAAATGTTTGGAGCTGGAACTGCTGCTGTAGTTTCACCTATTTCTACTTTTGGATTCAGAGACGTGGATTATAACCTTCCTGAATTGGAAAACACTTATGCCAGCAAACTTAAAAAACGAATCACTGACATTCAAACCAATAAAACTGAAGATAAGTTTGGTTGGAGAGTAAAAGTATAGCAATAAAAAAAGAGCCAAATGGCTTTTTTTTTATTTGTCTAATATTTCTTTAATGTGTGGTTTAAAGTAATTTGGTCCTTTTAGTACTTTGCCATCTTCTCTATAAATAGGCTGACCATCTTCTCCTAACTTACTCATATTACTTCGTTGTATTTCATCAAAAACTTCTTCAATTTTATGTTGCAAGCCATGCTCTATAATTGTACCACAAAGGATATAAAGCATATCACCTAAAGCATCAGCCACTTCAACTAAGTCATTATCGTTTGCTGCATCTAAATACTCTTCATTTTCCTCTCTCATGAGCTTATAACGCAACATGTTTTTCTCTGTTCCTAAATCTGCTTTTGGAGTTTCTCTGTAACCAATTTTAAACGCTTCATGAAATGCTTTTACAGCTTCTATTTTATTCTTCATTGTAATTAATTAAATTCGCATAAAAATAAACAAATATGTTTAGCAACGGTCAAATTATTTTTGGGATTCTTTTTGCAATTGTTTTTGCTCTAATTCTGATATATGCCTATAGAAAAGACCTAAAACTGCACCGAAAATATTATAAAGGGAGTGTCTGGGTTTTAATTGCCTTTATTGCATTTTTATTGTTTATTGTTGCTATTAAATTTGTTTTAGGCTAACGATAATAAAAAAGCCTCAATAAAAAAATCAAGGCTTTTCAATTTTTAGAAATCACTTTCTATTTAATTTTCTTCAGGTAAAAAACCATACTTGTTCGAGTAGCTTAACATCTGGTTTTCAAAACTAGCTGCATGCATAACTTTAACAGCAGTAATTTCACCTTCATCATTAGTTTCAGGAACTAAAACAGGGTTTACAAAACCTCCATAAGGAGCAGAAGTAAATTGTTCATTACGCTTTAACACTTCTGTGTGTAATTCTTGATCTACCTTTACACCATAACCTTCAACTAAAGCCTCAACAGCTGCAAAATCGCCTTCTGATTTTATACGTTGTGTTTCTCTTAGCAATTGTCCAAATAATTCACGAAGCTTCGCATAATCATTGATATTAAAATATGTTTTACCATCACGAGTTACTTTTTCAATCACATTATCTGCTTGCCCTTTTTCAAAAGCCCATGCACTAACCCATTGACGATTTCTCATATGTGCTTCTTCAACATCATCACCTAATTCCAATCTTATAAGCTGTGTCATCAAACCGTTTCTGATGTAACCATCGTATGCAGTTTTACCAACAGCTTCCCAATCATCGACTAAGCCTAATTCTTGTAATTTAGAATCATATAGGTAATATAATCCCAATAAATCTGCACGACCTTCCTCTAAAGTTGAAGCATAAGTTTTAAGTGTTTCTTTGGTTTCACCAACTCCAGGATTTAATTGTCCAGAAGCATGACCTACAACTTCGTGCAATGCAGTATGCAGTTTATCTGCTAACTGTCCATATTTTTTCTCCAACTCATGCTCTTCTTCATCATGGACAAATTCCTTAAGTCTTCCACTACTTCCAGAATTATTATAAGCATGGATAATATTTCCTAAAGACACTGATTTACTCCCAACCTCTTTACGAATCCAATTAGCATTTGGCAAATTCACTCCAATTGGTGTACTTGGCGATGCATCACCAGCTTCACCAGCCACATTAACTGTTTTGTAGCTTACACCTACCACATTTTTCTTTTTATGCGCTTCAATTAATGGAGAATTATCTTCAAACCATTGCGCATTCTCTGACAGTACAGCCATTTTTACGGACATATCAAAATCTTTGATTTGCACAATTGTTTCGTAAGAACCTCTATAACCAACTGGATCGTTGTATACTTCAATAAAACTGTTTATGTAATCAATGTTACCTTCAGTTGCTGCTGTCCATGCTACATTATAATCGTCCCAAGTTTGCAAACTACCTGTTTTGTAATACTCAATTAGTAAACCAATTGCATCACCTTGTGCTTTGTTTTCTGCTACTCCTTGAGCTAATTCTAACCATTTAATGATTTCATCAATTGCTTCTCCATATAAGCCTCCTGACTTATATACTCTTTCTTTAAGTTCTCCATTCTCTTTAACCAACATAGAGTTTAATCCATAAGATAAAGGTCTGTCTTTATTAATCTTTGTATCATCTTTAAACACATCACCTTCTGCATTTGGCATATCTGGATCTGTATTTTTAATATCTAAATAAAATGCTTCAACATCTGCTGTAGTTACATTTGGTCCATAAAAATTAACAGCACTTTCCAATACATTGTCAACGCCCTTAGCCTGATTTACTTTCTTTGAATCTAAATCATTAAAAATAACATCAAAAGCCTCACCTTCTAAGGTTGTATTAGTTTCCGTTAATAATGTTTTTAAGTAATCTTCAGAAAACTCAGGAGTCAATTTGGCGTTACTATAATGATGGTGAATTCCATTACTGAACCAAACACGCTTTAAATATACTTCAAAAGCTTTCCAGTCATCTGTGGTTTTGTCTCCATCATAATTAGTATAAATACTTTCAAGAGCGTTTCTTATTTTAAGATTATGTCTGTAATTCATATTCCACATAATATCACGACCAGACAAACCTGCTTCAACCAAATAATAAACCAGTTTTTGCTCTTTTAAGGTTAAGTCTTCCCAGCCAGGAATTTGATAGCGTAAGATTTTTAAATCTGCAAATTGTTCAAGCAAGTAAGGGAAGTCATCATTGGAAATTTCAATGAGTTCTTCTTTAAATTCTTCGCTAGATGTTTCCGTTTGACATGACCACATCATTCCTGCCAAAAGAAATGCTGCTATTAATACTTTAAATTTCATTTTTGTTGTTTTTTGTATAAGTGCTCGAAAATAACACTATTTAAGGAATTATTAAATCTTGAATTAATTTATTTGGTGCTTTACAAAAGGAAACAAAATACTTATCTTTGGTAGAAATCACTAATCTTTTTAAGATGAAAGCATTTAAATTTATTGTTTTCTTGCTCTTAATTCTCATTATAGGAGCTTGCACTTACGTTGCCGTTCAACCCAACAATTATGAAGTTGTAAGAACCAGAACCATAGATGCTCCTGCTGCAGTAATTTATGATAATGTTATAGATTTCAAAAACTGGAATGCTTGGTCTGCTTGGATTGAAAAAAATCCAGAGACTAAAGTCACTTATCCAGAAAAAACTGATGGTGTAGGTGGAAGCTATTCTTGGGAAGATGATGATGGCATTGGTCGAATGGAAACCGTTGCTGCCTCAGCTCCGAATTCCATAGAACAGTCCATGAAATTTGATGATTTTGAACCATCAACAGTACATTGGAATTTTGAACCTACTGAAGATGCAAAAACCAAAGTATCATGGTCAATGAAAAGTGATAAAGTTCCTTTTGGGTTTAAATTATATGCTCTATTTTCCGGAGGATTTGATAATATGATTGGTCCAGATTTTGAACGAGGATTAGAAAAATTAGATAGCGTTATTGTTGAAAGCACAAAAAAGTATGAGGTTATTGTTAATGGAATAACAGAATACAGTGGAGGGTTTTATTTATACAAAACAACTTCTGCCACTTCGCAAAATATTAGCCAAATGATGGGAAAACAATTTGGTGAAATTATGCAGTTCATGATGCCTAATAATATTCAACCAACTGGAATGCCTTTTACTATTTATCTTAATGACATGGCAAAACAAGAAAACAATGTTATTATGAGTCAGGCAATGCCAATTGCAACAAAAATTGAAACTCCAGCAGACAGTAATATTATTTGTGATTATATACCTAGAACAAAAGTGCTTAAAACAACCCTTAAAGGTAATTACACGAATCTATCTAAAGCTTGGGAAACAACAATGAAGCACATTGAAGACAATAATTTAGTTAGATCAGAAATTCATCCTTTTGAAATTTACACCAATGATCCTGGTGATTTTCCCAATCCAGCAGATTGGATTACTGAAATATACATACCTTTAAAAGAATAGATGAAACAACTTTTACTTGTCTTTATAGGTGGTGGATTTGGTAGCGCCTTACGCTATATTATTGGAAAATACATGAATTCTACCGAAACAGGAATTCCTTGGGGAACTTTTACGGCTAATATTTTAGGCAGCTTGATTATAGGAATCATATTAGGAATGGCTGTAAAAAATGATGCACTTTCTTCGAATCAAACATTGCTTTTGGCAACAGGTTTTTGTGGTGGCTTTACCACCTTTTCTACCTTTGCTTATGAAAATCATGTGTTCTTAAAATCTGGGGATTTTACAAGCTTTGCGCTTTATACTATTGGTAGTTTTATTGTTGCCTTTCTTGCCGTATTTGCTGGACTATTTATTGCTAAAAGCATTTAATCTTTCGCATACATTTTTACTCCTGCTTTAATTTCAATTGGTATATAGTTCACTCTTGGAACTATTGGGCAAGAAAACTTCTCATTGTAAACGCAAAGAGGATTATAGGCTTTATTAAAATCAATAGTTATAAAATTACCTTCTGGGATTCTCAAATTAATGTAGCGACCTCCTCCATAGCTTTCTTCTCCATTAGTATCGTCTAAAAAAGGCAAGAACAAATAATCTTCAAAGCCTTTTGTTTGCATGTTTTCTTCACCTTGATAAACATTTAAACTGTACGTTTCCCCATTAATTTCAAAAGTTAATACTCCAAATACACGTTCTTTTGATAAGCGTTCGGTTGTAGTTTTCATATTAAACCATTCCGTTTCTGGAGTACGTTTTAAAACTGCATTAACCACATAAGTTGAATCAAATTTAAAGAAATCCAAACCTCTAAAATTCTTTCTATCCTTATTAGTTAAAGGAGACGTTGTAGCATCTTTAAACTTAGCATTTTGTTCTTTTTGATAATCGGTTTCACCAAGAATAGGTCGCTTATCCTGTGAGCAAGACGATATTAGTATAAAGAGTACAATTATTAAAAGTCTATTCATTATTAGTTTTTTCAGAATCAAAAATACAACTTATCATTTTTTTCCATAGCTTTGAACCAACAAAATCAAGAACAATGACTTGTATTGTGCAAAATTATAAGCAAACCAGAACCTCTTTTCAAGAAGCAGGTTGGACGCATTATATATTGTAACGATACAAACATCAATTATAACAATTTATAAAAGTCCGACTTCACAGTCGGACTTTTTATTTTTAGTCGATAATCGACTTTTAATACATTTCTATAAGACGAAAAAAATAACCAAGCAAAATGAAACGATTATTCAACAATTACCTAAACACCTTTAGTGGACTATCAAGAGAAGTCTGGTGGCTAGCACTTATAACATTAATAAACAGAGCTGGTACAATGGTAATTCCATTTTTGTCTTTATATCTTAACAACGATTTGGGCTTTAGTTTCACCAACATTGCATGGATTCTGTCGGTTTTTGGATTAGGTGCAGTAGCTGGTTCATGGATTGGTGGTAAGTTAACAGATAAGATTGGATTTTATCGTGTCATGGCATATAGCCTTTTTGCAACAGGAATTTTATTTATCCTATTGCAATACCTCACAACGCTTGTAGGATTTTGTATAGGTATTTTTTTAGTGATGCTAGTTGCAGACTCATTTAGACCTGCAATGTTTGTAGCAATGAGTGCTTACAGCAAACCAGAAAACAAAACTCGTTCGGTAACTTTAATACGCCTAGCAATTAATCTAGGTTTTTCGGCTGGTCCTGCTGTTGGTGGAATTATAATTACAACTCTGGGCTATTCAGGTTTGTTTTGGGTTGATGGTATTACATGTATTCTTGCAACATTACTTCTTATAAATGTTTTACATCCTAAAAAATCTAAAGAATTAGATGAAGTCATAAACGATAATCCGAAAAGTGTTTTTAAGGATAAGCCTTTTTGGTTGTTTTTTGTTGCAATGGCATTTTTTGGAATTATCTTTTTGCAATATTTTTCTACAATCCCAATATACTACAACAATGTTCATTCATTAACTGAATTAGAAATTGGACTATTAATGGGAATGAATGGTTTAATCATTTTTTTATTGGAGATGCCATTAATAAAATGGCTAGAAAACTCATCATACACGCAAGTTGGACTGATGATTTTTGGAGCTATATTAGTTGGTGGTAGTTTTATCGTACTTATTATGACAAGTTGGGTTGGAATCCTCGTTTTCGGAATGTTACTAATGACCATTGGAGAAATGATAGTGTTCCCATTTTCAAATGCTTTTGCGATGCAAAGAGGTAAAAGAGGGAAATTAGGAGAATATATGGCAATGTACACCATTGCATTTTCAATCTCACATGTATTTGGACACAACGCTGGAATGCAAATGATTGATAATTTTGGTTACGACAAAACATGGATTGTAATGACTATATTGGCAGTATTTTGCATTATTATATTAATGCTTTTGAAAAAATCATTAGTATCTGAAAAAAATAAAACATGAATTTAAATCAAATAACAATCCCTTCATTAGATGTTGAAAAGGCAACAGTATTTTATAAAACCTTAGGTTTAAAACTTATCGTTGATGCCTTGCCAAGATATGTTCGCTTTGAATGTTCTGAAGGAGACGCAACCTTTTCAATTCATAAGGCTGAAACATTATCAAAAGGTAATGGTATTACTATTTATTTTGAAAATGGAAATTTAGATGCCTTAGTCTCTGATTTAAAACAAAAAGGAATTAACTTTATGAGCGAACCAGAAGATAAATCTTGGTTATGGCGTGAAGCTCATCTTGAAGACTTAGATGGTAATCATATTATTTTATATCATGCTGGAACGAATAGAAAAAATCCGCCTTGGCGCATAAACTAAACTTATGAAAAACACTTTATACATACTGTTATTAGCACTTGTTTTTAGTTGTAATACTTCTGATAAGAAATCAGAAATAATTCAACTAGAAAAAACAACTGAAAAGCAATTCCCTCAATTAGAACCTAATCGTTACAATGTGGCATTTTTGATTATGGAAGGCACCTACAATACAGAACTTACAGCACCTTACGATATTTTTCAGCACACTATTTTTAGAGAAAACATAAAAGCCATGAATGTATTTACAGTTGCCAATACAGACAACCCAATCACAACCTTTGAAGGCATGCGCATTTTACCAGACTTTAATTATGTCTTAGATTCGTTACCAAAAATTGATATTTTGGTTGTACCAAGTGCAGAGCATCATTTAGATTCTGATTTGGAAGACGAGGCCATGATAAACTTTGTAAAACATGTTGATAAAGAAGCTCAATTTATAACCTCTCATTGTGATGGTGCTTTTGTATTAGCCAAAGCTGGATTATTGGATAATGCTGTATCCACAACCTTCCCTAGCGATATTGATGCTATGAGAGACATGTTCCCAAATCTTGATATTAGAAAAGAAGTACTTTTTGTGCATGATGGTAAATACATTACTTCGGCTGGAGGAGCAAAAAGTTTTGAAGCTGCACTATACTTATGTGAATATCTATATGGAAAAGATATTACACAATCACTTGCTGGAGGTTTGGTCATTGATTGGAATGTAGAGGATGTTCCGCATTTAGTGATTGAGGAGTGAATCAATAATTTATGCTTAACTTAGGAATGATTTTTGATGTATAAGTAAAACAAAATCAACACACTATGAAAAACTCTGTTATCACACTTTTTCTGCTCGTCTTCTCCTTTACAACATTTGCTCAAGATTCAAAAATCAAAGAAATTTCTGGAACAATTACCTATCTCAATAATCCTTTAAAAGATGTAAACATTACTATTAAAGGAACTTCAAAAGGAACAAAAACAAATCAAACAGGACAGTACAAAATTAATGCTAATGTTGGTGATGAACTTATATATAGCTATGTTGGTTTTGAAAATGTCACAATTCTTGTAGAAGATGTTACAGGCGTTTTAAATATAGTAATGGATGAACATGTCGATAAACTTGACGAAGTAGTTATAGAAGCCAATACAAAACAAACCAAAAACACGACATCAGAGTTTTTTAACAGAAAAGTGCAAACTTCCATTGGGAATGTAAATCCTATGTTATTAGATGGTACTCGTCACTTTTCAAGAGACAGACTAGCAACTCAATACAGAACTTTGTCTGACGCTTTAAAATTTTATTACCCAAATGGCCTACCAACCAAAAATTTTGATGTGGATGGTATCTTACATGAAGGAGAACCATTTGTAGAGATGTCAACTGTTCGCGATGTCTATTTTGTACCAAGATATCCCACAGCTAAACTTGACCCTTTAAACAAAAGTGTAATTATTGTTCGTACTACCAATAGCGAAGAATATAGAGAAATAACCGCGGAAAAACATCGTAACCAAAATTATTATGATAACGATGCCTTATCTGCAGATAATGCCAACAAGTATTCTTCTGAAGATTTAAATAAAGTAATTTCAGGAAAGGTCACACATTTATTTGCTCCTATACCTAATGTAAATATTACGATTAAAGGTACTTCAAAAGGGACAAAAACTAATGCCAATGGAGACTATACAATCAATACCAAAATTGGCGATATTTTAGAGTATAGTCATGTAAGTTATCAATCTGTAGCTGTTTTAGTTGAAGACGTTACATCAACCCTCAACATAGAATTACAGGAAAAGAAAAACGAACTTGATGAAGTTGTCGTAATAGCTGAAAAGGAAGAAGATCTCCATGAAGTCATGGACATCGATATAAAAACACCTTTTGGAGTTCTCAACCCTTTAAAGTCTGCTGGAAGTGTTCATTATTTAAACAATAAAGAGATTGCTCGTATTAGTAGTCCGTCGCTTCAAGATGCGTTAAGTGGTCGCTTTTCTAGAGTTGTAAAAAGGCCAGATGGTAACCTTTATATTAGGGAAGCTAGAGCTACTTATAATATTGATGGTATTGAGTATAAAACACCTCCAGCATTGGTATTTAGTGATATCGTTCATTTATTTATCGTAAAAGAGAAAGCAACCATTGTCATTCGTACCAAAAGTGCACCTGAAGAGGTTGCAAAACGTCAAGAAGCACTTGCAGAAAAATATCGCAATCAAAATTATTATAGTAATGATGCCCAAACTACAGATGAAGATGCAACGTTTTCTTCTACCAATCTTGTTAAAGATATTTCAGGAAAAGTCACTCATTTATTTGTTCCTGTTCCAAATGTAAATATTACCATTAAAGGCACTTCAAAAGGCACTAAAACAAATGAAAAAGGCAACTACAGTTTGCAAGCCAATGTTGGTGATATTTTGGAGTATAGTCACGTAGGTTTTCAAACTGTTGCAGTAATGATTGAAGATGTTACAACTACGCTTAATATTGAGCTACAAGAAAAAGATAATAAGCTAGATGAAGTTGTTGTAAAAGCTCGAAAAAACCAAAAAGCACTAGAATATCAAAAACAAAGAACAAGAGTTATTAAAACTGGTGTCGGCGAAATTAATTTAAAAGCAATTGGTTTTGCTATTGATTATTCAGCTGGAGATGATTTACCAAAACATTGTGACGGAGTACCAGCATCGGAAGATAAAAGACCATTAGAATGTGCTGCTGCACAAAAATTTCCTTTTATAAATCGTCTGTCAGAAACAGATAAGCCTCCTATTTGGGATATAGATGGAGTCATTTATGACAGACCACCTTTTATTCCAGTTACCACAGTTGAACACATGTGGTTCTTGCCTAACGCTCCTGCTCGATATGGTAGTAAAAAAGTTATTATTGTGCATACTATTGGAAATAATTTTGAAGCTGAGCAAAAAAGAGAGGAAATGGCAGAACAATACCGCAACCAAAACTACTACAATGCTGATGCAGTTTCTACAAATCAAGAAAGCATTTTTTCATCAGCTAACATAAATACAACCAAACCAAAGTTCATCATCACAAAAGAAATTCGTGGTAAAGTAACTTATTTGGACGCTCCAATGCCAATGGTAAATATTAAAGTTGTTGGTAAAAACGTTGGTGTTGTAAGCAGTACTAATGGCACTTACAGCATCAAAGCCAATGTTGGAGATATTATACAATATTCTCATGTTGGTTTTGCAACTGTGTCAGTAATTGTTGAAGACGTCACAGAAGTTTTAGATATCGAAATGGTAGAAGAGCAAAACGAACTGGAAACAGTAATCGTAACTGCAGATGGCAAACAAGGCAAAACAGCGGAGCTTGCAAAAAAAGCTGATAAGAAATTTAAAACTTCAATGGGAAATATCGATCCAAAGTCAGCTGGTTATTCGGTTGGATATATTGATGGTGACAATACAACCGCTGGAGCTAGAGATATTTTAGATGTTTTAGATGGCAAAGTTGCTGGTGTTACAGTAGATCGTATTAACAATGTAGTAAAATTAAGAAGCACAGGCTCCATTAATACAGACACTCCACCACTTTGGGATGTTGATGGAAATGTTATTGATTATGTTCCAAATATTCCTCCAGATGACATTAAAGACATTCATTTACTAAAATCATTAGCTTCAACTACACGCTATGGCTCAAATGGTCGTGGTGGTGTAATCGTAGTGACTACAAAATCAGGAAGTTTTGATGCTTCGACTTCCAAAAGAAATAAAATAGCTGAGCAATACACCAACAAAGATTACTATGCTAACGATGCGTCACAAATATCCTTAGCAAGTTTAAATGCAAACACTTATGCTGATGGTTTAGAAAAATTCCCAAGCAAGCAAAAGGCATATATTTATTATGATGAAAAGTTAAAAAGGCAGCTGCCAAGTTATGTTGATCATTTAGCCATTGCACAAAAATTTGTATCGCATTTTAACGACCTAACGTTATCCACTCAAATATTTAAAGAACAAATTGAACGCAATAGTAAAAACCCTGAAGTTTTAAAAGCCATTGCTTTTCATTTACAAACTATTGGAAGGACAAGAGAGGCCATTGAAGCTTACGAAAACACGTTTAAATTGCGTCCTCAATATGCACAATCCTATCGTGATCTTGCCAATGCATATATGGAAAATGACCAATTCAAGAAGTCATGGCGTTTATACATGAGTTATTTATTACAAGGCAAAGATGTAAGTAGCGAAGGCATTGGAGAGCTTATTTATAACGAAATGGAATGGCTATACTTTAGTAGAAGGAATCAAACAGATATCAGAGAGAATTTTGTTCCTAAGAGTGAAAACTTATTTGACTTTAGAAATGATGTACGCATTATTGTTGAATGGAATTCTTCAGAAGCAGAGTTTGATTTAGAGTTCGTAAACCCTGAGCTACGTTCGTATGTTTTTGAACATACCTTAGCTGGAAATCAAGAACTAATTACTGATGAAAAACAAAAAGGTTACTCAAGTAAAGAGTTTTTTATTGATGATTTAGAAGAAGGTGAATGGCTAGTAAATATAACATACAAAGGCAACAAAAAACCTGAACCAACATACTTTAAAATCACTAAGTTTTACAATTGGGGAAAAGCTACACAATCCAAAGAAGTTGCAGTGTATAAATTTCAAAACGAACGCGATAAAATTCAACTAATGCGTTTTCACAAAGACCTTTTGGCCTCAACCAATTAAGTTTTGGAAATCGGAATATGTTAAATGTAATTCAATTACCTCAAGAATAACTTTTATTCCTTATTTTTAGGTTTCATTTTTCAAACTAACCAACCAAATGAGACTAAAAAATTCTGTTTTTGCCATGATATTATGCACAATCATGGTGAGTTCACTTTCCGCACAAGATTATTTTTACAAAGACAAAGCGCCTTTTAATTCAAACATTCCTTCTCCTGAAGAATTTTTAGGAAGAGCCATAGGTGCGCAACATACAAGACACGATCTTATTGTTGCTTACTTAACCAAATTAGCTGAACTTTCAGATAGAGCTGAGATTGAAACTTATGGTTATACTCACGAAATGCGCAAATTAGTAATGCTTCGTGTTTCAACTCCTGAAAACCTGAGTAACTTAGAGTCTATTAAAAATGAGCATTTAAAATTTGTTGACCCAAACCAATCACCAACTAATTACGATGCCTTACCTATTTTTGTTCAATTAGGTTATAATGTGCATGGTAATGAGCCTTCAAGTTCAGAAGCCGCTTTACTTACTGCATATACACTTGTTGCTTCAAACAGTTCTGAAGTAAAGAACTATTTGGAAAATGCAGTCGTTTTCATTGACCCAACCATTAATCCTGATGGACGTGATAGACATACACAATGGGCAAATCAATTCCTAGCTAAAGAAATAGTATCTGATGGAGCTGATGCTGAGCATAACGAAACATGGCCAAGAGGAAGAACCAATCATTATTGGTTTGATTTAAATCGAGATTGGCTATTAGCTGTACATCCAGAAAGTCAAGGTAAATTGAATTGGTATCACCAATGGTATCCAAATGTGGTAACCGATTTCCATGAAATGGGAACCAATAGCAACTACTTCTTTGAGCCAATGAAACCTATAGGTTCTCAAGATCCTATTATGCCAAAAGAAAATTATGAAGATTTAAATAACTTATTCGCACCTTATTACTCTGACGCCTTGGACAATATTGGATCTTTCTATTATACCAAAGAATCATTTGATGGTACGTATCCAGGTTATGGTTCATCATATCCTGATTTACAAGGAGCTTTGGCTTTACTTTTTGAACAAGCAAGTTCCAGAGGTCATTTGCAAGACACAGATTATGGTACTATGTCATTTGCATTTACGATTAGAAATCAATACATATCAAGTGTAGCAACTATTAAAGCTGCTGTTGAGAATAAAGCTACGCTAAGAAAATACCAACAAGATTTCTTTAAATCTGCTGTAACTAAAAAAGCGCCAACTGGATTTTCAGCTTACGAATTTGGTGATGCTTACGACAATAACAGAAACAAAGAATTTGTTAATTTTCTGCTGAAACATAAAATAAAAGTTTACAAAAATGGAAATAAATTCACAGTGCCTTTAAAACAACCTCAGCACAGAATGGTACAGACCATGTTTGAAACATATAGTAAGTATAGAGATAGTGTATTTTATGATGCCTCTGCTTGGAGTGTTGCTAACTTTTACAACATGAAGTATCGAGGACTTAAATCTGCAAATCTTGGAGAAGAATTAACGGCAACTGATAATCTTAACAATGTAACTTCAGTATCAAAAAGTGATTATGCTTACATCATGGATTGGGACGATTATTATGCTCCTTCAGCCCTTTATTATATGCAATCTAAAGGTTTAAAAGTTGCTTCGGCATTCAAACCATTTTCTGTAAAAACCAATGCTGGAAATAAAGATTTCAACTATGGAAGTATCATGATTCCTGTGAGTAAACAGAAAGTTTCAAGTGAAAAAGTTTATGAAATAGTAAGTAATGCACAGAAAAAATTCAGTGTGCCAATGTATTCTTCAAATACAGGTTTCAGCCTAAAAGGAATTGATTTAGGAAGTAATAATTTCAGATCAGTTAAAAAACCAAAAGTTGCAATGCTTGTTGGAGATGGTGTTAGCAGTTATGAAGCTGGAGAAGTTTGGCACTTATTAGATACAAGAACCAAAATGCCTATTACAAAAATACAGACGAATAGTTTTAATCGCGCTTCACTAGACAAATACAACACGCTTGTTATGGTTTCTGGTGGTTATGGATCTATTGATTCTATTCAACGCAAAAAAATAAGTAATTGGGCAGCAAAAGGAAATACACTGATTACAATTGCAAATGCCTCAAAATGGCTGGTTGACAGAAAAATGGTTAAAGAAAAATTAACCGTAAAACCAAAGCCAAAAGATAAAGACAAGGATAAAACTGAAGAGGTTGAACGTTTACCTTATGTTGATGCTCCTGAAAATTTAGGAAGAGAACGTTTAGGAGGTGCTATTTTTGAAGTCGATTTAGATATTACGCATCCTTTAGGGTTTGGTTATAGAAACAATAAACTACCTGTTTATAAGAACAATAATGTGTTTATTGCTCCTAGTAAAAGTCCATATTCAACAGTGGCTAAATACACCAAAAATCCTCATATTGATGGATATATATCTGAAGATAATTTAAATATATTCTTAAAGCCTTCAGCTTCGCTAATTGTAAGTCCTATTGGACGAGGTCGCGCAGTAATGTTTGCAGATAATCCAAACTTTAGAGGTGCTTGGTATGGTACAAACAGGCTCTTTTTAAATGCCTTGTTTTTAGGTAATCACATATCAGTTCCAAGACCACGTAATTAAACAATCTAAATTTAAAACTAATGAAAAAACTAACCATCCTATTCTCGCTCCTTTTTGTATTAAATGGTTTCGCTCAAGATAATTATAAAGGCGATGGACCACATTCTCAACTCATCATTCGTGGTGTTACTTTAATTAATGGTGATGGCTCACCTCCAAGAGGACCTATGGATATTGTAGTTGAAGGTAATAAGATTGTTCGTATGCAGATTGTTGGATATGATGGTGTACCAATAAATGAGTCCAGAAGACCAAAACTAGCTGCTGGAGGAAAAGAATTGGACGCTAATGGTATGTATCTTTTACCTGGGTTTGTTGATATGCATGGTCATATTGGTGGAGGTGCTCAAGGTGCAGATCCTGAATATGTATTTAAACTTTGGATGGCACATGGTATCACATCAGTAAAACAGCCAAGTGGAAGAAATGCTATTGAACTTAAACGACAAAGTGCTGCAAATGAAATTATTGCTCCAAGAATTTTTGAATATACAGGCTTTGGATCTGGTAGTAAAGAACCTATTAGTACTCCAGAAATGGCAAGAGCTTGGGTAAGACAAAATGCTAAAAATGGTGCCGATGGTATCAAGTTTTTTGGTGCTGAACCTGAAATTATGAAAGCAGCATTGGATGAAAATAAAAAATTAGGCTTAAGGTCTACTGCACATCATGCTCAATTAAGTGTAGCAAGATGGAATGTATTACACTCAGCAAGAGCAGGAATGACCTCTATGGAGCATTGGTATGGTTTACCAGAAGCTTTGTTTAACGACAGAACAGTTCAAAACTATCCTTTGGACTACAATTACCAAAACGAACAACATCGTTTTGAAGAAGCTGGTAAATTATGGCAACAAGCAGCTGAGCCTTATTCTGAACATTGGAATAATGTAATGAACGAATTATTAGAATTGGATTACACACTAAATCCAACGTTTAACATTTATGAAGCTAGTAGAGATTTACAGAGAGCTCGTCGAGCTGAATGGCATGAAGATTATACGTTACCTTCTCTTTGGAAATTTTACGAACCAAGTAAAATTAGTCATGGAAGCTATTGGCATTATTGGGGAACAGAACAAGAGGTAGCATGGAAAAAGAATTTTAAACTGTGGATGACTTTCATCAATGAATATAAAAACAGAGGTGGTAGAGTTGCTGTTGGTACAGATTCAGGTTTCATTTATCAATTATATGGTTTTGCTTATCCTCGTGAAATGGAATTACTACGTGAAGCAGGTTTTCATCCTTTAGAAGTTATTAGGGCAGCTACGTTAAATGGTGCTGAAGCTTTGGGATGGGATGATAAGATTGGTTCAGTTCAAATTGGCAAACTTGCCGATTTTGTAATTGTCGAAGAAAACCCTCTTGTGAATTTAAAAGTCCTTTACGGAACAGGAGCTATTAAACTTACTGAAGATAACGAAGTTGTTAGAGTTGGTGGTGTAAAATACACTATAAAAGATGGAATTATATACGATGCTAAACGACTTTTAGCTGATGTTAAAGCTATGGTAGATGCTGAAAAAGCAAAAACTGGTTGGAAATTAAAACAACCAGGAGTTAAAAATTAACTCTTTGCTTTATTGGTTTATCATCAATAACATTTGATAGGATTATCTGCGTTTTGGTTTCGCCATAGGTAATAAGCTGGTCAATGAAAGTTTCAAGGTGTTTTTGGTTGTGTAATATTACTTCCATAACAATGTTTTCATTGCCTGTAATTCTGTAACAGTTTAAAACTTCATCAAAAGATTTTACTTTTTCTAAAAAAGGTTTTAATCTTCCCATGAAAGCTCTAACTGTAATAAGCGCACGTATTTGAAACCCAACTTCAAATGGTGCAACTTTAGTGTTGTATCCTTCAATTATTCCAGCATCTTCAAGCCTGCGAATTCGTTCGGCTACTGCTGGAGAAGAAATTCCAACATGACTTGCAATTTCAGTGTTAGAGCGCCTCGCATTAGTCTGCAAAAGTTCTAATATCTTCCAATTTATTAAATCTACTTTCATTATTAAAGTATTTTATTCAAATATATTAAATATTAAATCATATTAAAGTATTTGCTTTAATTATTAAATTTAAAGTACTGATATATGAGTTAATTTTGTGTAATTGCTATAAGAAAATGATTTACACTATCCCATCTCACCTGCCAGAGATGCCTATTTACAAAAAGGCTATCGAAATTTTTTCGCTTTCGCGAAAGATATCTACGTATTTAAATTATGATTTAAGTCATTTATTGGATGATGGAAAAGAAGATAAGTCCATTTACTTTTCAGGTGATATTGTACAGCAATCTGAATCGCTTGTTCCAGAAATTATAAAGGCTGAAGTAGAAACTTTCTCAGAAAACAAACATAAACACGCAGATTCGTTACAGCGTTTAACAAATCGTTTATATAGAAATTGTAAACGTTTAGAACAATGTAATAGTAATGGGAAAGATTTCATTCCAATTTTACGCAAGGAATTAAAAATGTTCAGAAAATTACAACGTAATTGGATGATGACGTTATAAGTCAACCACAAACTTTACAATCTTCTTTGGTTTTAACCTCACCCACTAAATGCCTTTTTTGTTTCATTTTAAAATCGCAACATTCAATATAACCTTGTGCTACTAATTTTCTAGCACGCTGTATTCTAGATTTAGTTGTTGGTATTGGTAATTTTAATTGGCTAGCAACTTCTGCTTGCTTTTTTCCCCTAATATCTGCCAAAAACAAAGGGTCACGATACTTTTTAGGAAGTCGCTTGATGATTCCGTACAAACAATCTTTTTCATCATGAGCTTTAGGTTCTTCTTCAACTTCAACATTATAATCTTTAAAATCAGCAGTTATTTTATTGGCTCTAAAATAATCAAGCATCGTGTTTCTAGCTATTGTAAACACCCATGATTTAATCTTTGTATCATCTTGGAGTGAATTAAGTTTTGTGTGGATTTTAATAAACGTATCCTGTAAAACATCATCAACAATGTCTTCTTTCTTTATTCTAGATAGAATATATTGCTTAATATCTTGATGGTATGTTTCCCAAACTTGATTTGTATTCATGTTTTTAAAGATAAGAAATGTCAGGTTGAGCGCAGTCGAGACCTTAAAACCTTTCGACTGCGCTCAAGATGACAATTTAACTAACAATTACAACAACTACAGTTACAAGATTCACAAGTACAATTTTTACATTGCCCATTTGCACAGCTATCACAGTTACAAGTACATTCACCATTTTTCATGACTATTCTATTTTATATTACATCTATAAGACGACAAGTTTCTAAAAAAGATGCATTTATTAATAAGAAATATTAATGAGATCCTAAAGCTAGTTCGGGATAAGCGATATTCACTCGAATACGCTTTGCTTTTCTAAATTGGAATCCTACTTACATATTTCTACGATACTGCCCTCCAACTTCAAACAAGGCATTGGTAATTTGACCAAGTGAGCATACTTTACAAACTTCCATTAAAGACTCGAATATATTTTCGTTGTTGATTGCCTTTGCTTGCAACTCCTTAAGAAGTTCCTTCGTATCATTTACTTTATGCAAATTCTCAAGTGTTTTTATCTGAAACTGCTTCTCTTCTTCCGTTGCCCTAATAACTTCTGCAGGTAATATCGTTGGAGACCCTTTTGAGCTTAAAAATGTATTCACTCCAATAATTGGAAAATCACCATTATGCTTCAACGTTTCGTAATACAAGCTTTCTTCCTGTATTTTACTACGTTGGTACATGGTTTCCATAGCTCCAAGAACACCTCCTCTTTCGGTGATTCTATCAAATTCCACTAGTACGGCTTCTTCAACTAAATCAGTCAATTCTTCAATGATAAATGATCCTTGAATTGGATTTTCATTTTTAGCTAATCCTAATTCTTTATTAATAATTAACTGAATTGCCATGGCGCGACGTACAGATTCTTCCGTTGGCGTTGTAATCGCTTCATCATAAGCGTTGGTGTGTAACGAATTACAGTTATCGTAAATAGCGTACAACGCTTGAAGGGTTGTACGAATATCATTAAAATCAATTTCTTGAGCATGTAAACTACGCCCAGACGTTTGAATATGGTATTTAAGCATTTGAGCTCTAGCATTTGCTCCATATTTATGCTTCATAGCTTTTGCCCAAATTTTACGAGCTACACGACCAATAACAGCATATTCTGGGTCAATACCATTAGAGAAGAAAAACGATAAGTTTGGACCAAATTTGTTAATATCCATGCCTCTTGACAAGTAATACTCAACATAAGTAAATCCGTTAGATAATGTCAACGCTAATTGGGTAATTGGATTCGCCCCAGCTTCAGCAATATGATAGCCAGAAATAGATACTGAATAGAAGTTACGCACATTATTATCGATAAAGTATTCCTGAACGTCTCCCATTAAACGCAATGCAAACTCCGTAGAGAATATACATGTATTTTGCGCTTGATCTTCTTTTAAAATATCTGCTTGAACTGTTCCACGTACTTGAGCAATCGTTTTTACTTTAATATCTTGATACACCTCATCAGGCAACGCTTGGTCTCCAGTAACTCCTAATAACATTAGTCCTAAACCGTCATTACCTTCAGGCAATTCTCCATTATATTTTGGACGTTCTTTCCCTTTATAAATTTTAGCAATTTTAGCCTCAACTTCTTTTTCTAAGCCATGTTCTTTAATGTATATTTCACATTGTTGGTCGATGGCTGCATTCATAAAGAAGCCCAACAACATTGGAGCTGGACCATTAATAGTCATACTCACAGATGTCATAACATTAGCTAAATCAAATCCAGAATATAGTTTTTTAGCATCGTCCAAACAACAGATAGACACTCCTGCATTTCCAATTTTACCGTAAATATCAGGGCGTAAATCTGGGTCATTTCCGTAAAGCGTTACACTATCAAAAGCGGTTGACAAACGTTTTGCTGGCAAACCTGCACTCACATAATGAAAACGTCTGTTTGTACGTTCTGGACCACCTTCACCAGCGAACATACGTGCTGGGTCTTCTCCAGTTCTTTTAAAAGGATATAATCCTGATGCATAAGGGAATTCTCCAGGTACATTTTCTTGCAAACACCATTTTAAAACATCACCCCAAGCTTCATACTTTGGTAATGCCACCTTTGGAATTTGAGTGTGTGATAATGACTCTGTATGTGTTTCAATTTTTATTTCTTTACCTCTAACTTCAAATGAGTAAATAGGATTTTTGTATTTATTTACTTTATCGTCCCAACCAGTAATTACTTCCCAATTGTAAGGATCCAAATTTAGTTTTACACGGTCGAATTCTGCAATTAGGAGTTTTAAGAATGATTTATCATTGTCATTCTGAGCCAAGCGAAGAATCTCTTCTTCTTCTAATTCTAATTTTCCAATGAAAGACCTTTCGACTGCGCTCAAGGTGACATTATTAACAGAACAAATAGTTTTATAAATTCCGTAGAGTTTTTGAGCAACTTCTACTTGCTCTGATGCTTTGCTATCATAAGCACGATTGTTCTCTGCTATTTCAGATAAGTAACGTGTTCTGTTAGGTGGAATGACAAAAATCTTTTCACTCATTTCCTTTGAAATCTCAAACGTTGATTTCAAATCTGAATCAGTTTTTTCAACCAATTTATCCATAATCGCTTTATAAAGCGTATTCATTCCTGGGTCGTTGAACTGTGATGCAATGGTTCCAAAAACTGGTAAATCATCTTGAGGAATATCCCAAAGATTGTTATTGCGCATGTATTGTTTTTTCACATCTCGTAAAGCATCCAAAGAACCACGTTTATCAAACTTGTTAATAGCCACTAAATCTGCAAAATCCAGCATATCGATTTTCTCCAACTGTGTGGCTGCACCAAATTCTGGCGTCATCACATATAACGACACATCGCTGTGCTCAATAATTTCGGTATCAGATTGTCCAATTCCTGAAGTTTCCAGAATTATCAAATCATATTCGGCAGCTTTCAATACCTCAACAGCTTCATTAACATGCTTTGACAATGCTAAATTAGATTGGCGTGTCGCCAAACTACGCATATATACTCTAGGAGAATTAATAGAATTCATGCGTATTCTATCTCCTAAAAGGGCTCCTCCTGTTTTACGTTTAGAAGGATCAACCGAGATTAAACCAACTGTTCTCTCAGGAAAATCAATTAAAAAACGACGTACTAGCTCATCAACTAAAGATGATTTTCCAGCTCCTCCTGTTCCAGTAATTCCTAATACTGGTGTTTTAGAGGTTTTATTTTTTTTATGAATTTTATCTAAAGAATCTTTAGCAATTTCTGGGAAATTTTCAGCTGATGAGATAACTCTTGCAATAGCTTTTGGATTTTTTTCTTCAAGAATATCAACTTCACCGTTTAAAGCGTTTCCAATAGCATAATCTGACTGTTCTACCAAATCATTAATCATTCCTTGAAGTCCGAGTTCTCTTCCATCATCAGGAGAATAGATTCGAGTGATTCCATAATCCATCAATTCTTTTATTTCCGAAGGAAGAATTACTCCACCTCCTCCACCAAAAATTTTGATGTGCTCCGCACCTTTTTCCTTTAACAAATCATACATATACTTGAAATACTCATTGTGACCTCCTTGATAAGAAGTCATTGCAATGGCATTCGCATCTTCTTGAATCGCTGTGTTAACAACTTCTTCCACACTTCTATCATGCCCTAAATGAATCACTTCAACACCTGTGGCTTGAATAATTCGTCGCATGATATTGATAGACGCATCATGACCATCAAACAAGGATGCTGCAGTTACAATTCGTACTTTATGTTTTGGTTTATATGGTGCTATTTGTTGCATTCGTATTTTTATCTGTTATAGGTGTTGCAAATTTACGGAATATTGAAAAATTTATCCACTTTATTAAGAATATTATAAGTTTCTATAAATCATAGATATCTCCTCGTTTAGCAAATCGGAACCCAAGATTTTGAATACTATCTTTTAGTCGATGTGAGTCTTTTATAGTTGGGTTTGAATGATTAAAGTGAATGAAATGAATTTTGTTTTTTGTTTCTAAATCTTCATTTTCAAACAAGGTTGTCGTTTGCGTTGTAAATGGATGTGGAATTTTACTCATATCTCTGTCTAATTCACCATCTCTAAAAAAAGAGGCGTCAACAAAAGCATAATCTACTTTTTTGACTTCTTCAATAATACTACGCTCCCATTGTTCCCATTTGTCAATATCTGGAATAAATAGTGCTTTTTTATGTTTTCCTTCAATGATGTAACCAACTGTTTCAGAGTATTCATCGCGATGTGGCACTAAAAAAGGCTTTACTTTTAAGTTATTATTTAATGACACCACTGAATCATGCTGAATAGGTTTTATATCGATATTTTCAAAAGCCAGTAATTGACTCCAAGGACCACTGGTTTCTAAATAATTTTTCATTCTTGGCATGGCAAAAACAGGTACTTTATTGGCTCCTAAAGCTTCGAAGCCTAAATACATTAAACCTGTATAATGACCAATATGTGCATGTGTTAAAAAAACACCATCAATGATATTTCCATTGTCTAAATGGTCAGTTTTAAGAATCTGTGTTTGTTGCGTAAAATCAGGTGTAGCATCAAAAATGTACTTTTTTTCATCGTTTAAATCGACCAATCCTAAACAGGATACTAGTTTTTTAGGTTCTTCACCATCATAAAACGATTTGCAACAATCATTCTCACAATTAATATGTGGATAGCCTGCATCTTGTGCTATACCAAGTACAGTGATATATTGCCTAGGTTTTTCAATTTCTGCAATAGTTTGATTAATCTCTTTCGTTTCTTTCTTGGAATTACAATTGAATAATGCCAAAAAACATATTAGGCATAAAATCTGAATGGTTCTCATCTGTAAAATTTATCTTTGTTAAAGATAGAAAACCTTAAACTATGATAAAAAGAATAATTGCCCTAGCCCTAATTTTAAATGTAACTGCTTGTGCAGAGTTACAACAAGTTGTTAACCAAATGCCACAAGGTGGCTTAGGAAATGCTGAAATTGCTTCTGGATTACGTCAAGCACTTGACTTTGGTATTGACAAGCAAGTAACCAAGCTGACTGCTAAAGATGGTTTCTTTAAAAATGAATTGGTAAAGATTTTACTTCCAGAGGAATTACAAAAAGTAGATAAAGCATTGCGTGATATTGGCTTAGACAATCTTGCTGATGAAGGCTTAAAAATACTAAACAGAGCTGCAGAAGATGCTGTAAAAGAAGCCACACCTATTTTTGTGAATGCTGTTAAAGAAATCACCTTTGCTGATGCAAAAAACATTTTATTAGGCTCAGATAATGCTGCTACACAATATTTAACGAGCAAAACAGAAACCGCTTTATACGACAAATTTAATCCTGTGATTAAAAACTCATTTAATAAAGTTGGTGCTGACCAAATTTGGGAGAACCTCATTAATAAATACAATAGTATTCCATTTACTAATAATGTAAATCCTGATTTAACAGATTATGTCACTGGCGAAGCTCTTAAAGGTGTTTATACCATGATTTCGGTTGAAGAAAAAGAAATTCGTAATAAAGTGTCGTCTAGAACAACAGATTTATTGAAGCGAGTATTTGCTTTACAGGATTAGAGAAATAACCTATTGTGTTTTCTTATAAAGGCCATCAAAAGCCACAGTAATATTTGCATCGTTTGTAATGGTTTCCCAATACTGTCTTACGGTTCCATCGTCGTTTTTGGTCCAAGTAACACGATGGTAAAAGGGTTCGCCATTTTGGTTTTTAGCAACATCGGTTTGTAAAATCATTTGGTTGCCCACTCTTTTCCCTTTTAAATGTAGGCTTCCACCTTGGTTATCAATCCAGATTTGTTCCCATTGCTTGGTTCTCACATTGTAAAAATTATTGCTGGTTCCTGTATAACCTGGAGTTGCGCTTGTCCACTTTTCTTGAAGGACACAATTGGCCTGGATTTTTTTAATAATATTCGTTCCAGCAGCTGTTCCGTCAGGGTTTGTAACACTCCAATTACCAATCCAGAAATCAAATTCTGAATGCTTTTCGGTACAACAATTACAAGTATTGTTTTGAGCATTAATTGAGAACACTGAAAACAGAAAAAGATAAATAATATTTTTCATAACAAACAAAATTGGTCAATACTTAAATATATAAAATCATTATTAATGCTTTAATAATATTAACATAACATTAAATAGACAACTAAATTAGATATTTGAATCCGCAACAAACAAATAGTCATTTGTTTTTTAGGAGTTAGTTAGTAAACAATAAGCAAACCGGTTTTCAATCTTTGAGAATCGGTTTTTTTATTAACAATTTTAAAATTAAGTTGCTGTTATGCAATATTTTAAATATATTAATACTTTGATTTTAACACTAACCATGGTTTCATTAACAAAGCTCAAGGAAGACCAAAACAAACTCAGTAATAAGTATAAACAACTTGTTGAAGAAGCTTATAACCTAAGGCAAACTGACCATGCCTTGAGTGATATTTCAGAGTTTAGAGCTATCAAACTTTTAGATAAGCTAAACAAGCTTAAATTTTTGTCTAGAGAGCAGTCCAAAGCTTCTATTTAATTATTTATCAATTCTTTAACTTTTTGAAAACATCCAAATAAACAAAGTTCTCGTACTTTAAATAAAAACTATGAGTACAAATACACATTTCTGTAAGGTTGGAAGAATAAAGCCTAACCTTAATAAAATAATAAGTTTAAAGGAGCTAGAAAGAAGAATAGCAAATTTTGTTGAGGATGTTAACAAACTAGATAAATCTCAAGATTGGAGTACTAGTCTTTAGTTTATTAAGCTAGATTGTTTAACTCAACTTCCATTTGAGTTTGGAGTTCTTTTGCTTTGTTCGCTGCTGCTAGAGCAAAATCTTCTTGATTTGAAGCATATATAATTCCTCTAGAAGAATTAATCAAAAGCCCAATATTATTATTCATACCATATTTGCAGACATCTTGCAAATTTCCTCCTTGCGCTCCAACTCCTGGAACTAATAAAAAACTATCAGGAATAATTTGCCTGATATCAGCTAAATATTCTGCTTTTGTTGCACCAACAACATACATCAAGTTTTTAGAATTATTCCAAGACTTAGATGTTTCTAAAACTTGTTTGTATAGATCTCTTCCATCTACCTTTTTAGTCTGAAAATCGAAAGCACCTTCATTAGAAGTTAAGGCTAAAAGTATAGTATGCTTATCCTCAAAAACCAAAAATGGTTCTACTGAATCTTTTCCCATATAAGGCGCTACTGTAACACTATCAAAACCTAAATCTTCAAAAAATGCTTTGGCATACATGGTACTTGTATTTCCAATATCGCCACGTTTGGCATCAGCAATGGTAAAGATTTCTGGATGGTTTTTATTTATATACTTGATTGTTTTCTCTAATGCTTGCCAACCTTTTAAGCCATAAGCTTCATAAAATGCAGTGTTTGGTTTGTAAGCTACACATAAATGGTGTGTAGCATCAATGATAGCTTTATTAAAAGCAAAGATTGGGTCTTCTTCTTGTAATAAATACTTTGGGATTTTATTTAAATCGACATCTAATCCAATACACAGAAAGGATTTCTTTTTTTTGATTTCAGCAAATAGTTGTTCTGTAGTCATATTATTAAAAAAGCCTCATAAGAGGCTTAAAATTTATATCACGTCATCACTGGCTTTTAACATTTCTGTATTTTCAGCTAGCATTAGTTCGTCTATTATTTTTTGAATATCTCCATTGATGATATTGGACAAATCATACAAGGTCAATCCTATTCTATGGTCTGTAACACGTCCTTGAGGGTAATTGTAGGTTCTAATCTTTGCACTTCTATCACCAGAAGACACCATACTTTTACGCTTTTCGGAATCTGCAGCTTGCTTTTTTGCCAATTCCATTTCATATAATCGTGAACGTAAAACCTTCAACGCCTTTTCCAAGTTTTTATGAGATGATTTTTGGTCTTGGCAACTTACAATCATTCCTGTTGGCTCATGATGCAATTTAATTGCCGAATAAGTGGTATTAACAGATTGTCCTCCAGGGCCAGTTGACGTCGTACGTTCAATACGTACTTCACTCATATCCAATTCAACATCAAATTCTTCGGCTTCAGGTAGCACCATAACTGTTGCTGCACTTGTATGAACACGTCCTTGGGTTTCAGTTTGAGGTACACGTTGTACACGATGTACTCCAGCTTCAAACTTCATAGTTCCGTAAACATCTTCTCCACTAACTTCAAAAATGATTTCTTTAAATCCACCTGATGTTCCATCACTTACGCTTACAACATCTACCTTCCATCCTTTATCACTACAGTATTTAGTATACATTCTGTATAAATCTCCAGCAAAAATACTTGCTTCATCACCTCCAGTTCCTGCTCTTACTTCAACAACTACATTTTTTGCATCGTCTGGATCTTTAGGAATAAGCAAGAATTTTATTTCTTCTTCTAAAGCTGGTAATTCTGCTTTAGCTTCATCCATTTGCATTTTAGCCATCTCAACCATTTCTGCGTCACTTCCATCAGCAATAATTTCTTCAGCTTCGTTTATATTATTCATCAACGATTCATACACAAGACCTTTATCTAAAATTGTTTTAAGATCCTTATACTCCTTGTTCAATTGTACGTAACGCTTCTGATCTGATATAATATCAGGTTGAATAATAAGATCATTTACCTCATCAAATCGTTGCTTTATAATCTGTATCTTTTCTAACATTTGTTGACTAAAATTGTGTGGCAAAAATACGATAATTTATGAATTGATAATAGCATCTTATTTTAACATATTAACAATCAAAAATATTTCAGGCGTAATTGCGTTAAAGGTACTATATGCAAAAACTCCTGACTATACTTGCATTTTACAAACCGTTTGTAATTTGGTCTTTTTTGGTAAATATTGCGATAACAATTGTAAATCCGTTTATTGTTCCTGCAATTATCACCAAGTTAATGCTAACCATATTTGTATGGTATTTTGTGAATGAAACAAATGCCAAACGCAAATTGATTTTTTACAACAATCTTGGCATTTCATCGATTAAATTATTTTCAGTGATGTTTTTTATTGATATTTTTATAACTATAGGCTATCTTATACTTATAAAAGAATATATATAACGTGATATTAGAAATTGACAATGTAGAACTTTACTTTAAGAATAAAACAATTTTAAAAGGCATTTATCTAAAAGCTGAAACTGGAAAAGTTACAGGTATTTTGGGTAGCAATGGATGCGGAAAAAGTTGTTTGCTCCAAATTATTTTTGGCTCCTTAAAACCAAAATACAAGTTGGTTCGCATTGACAATACTCCAATTTTAAAACCTCTTTATCAAACCAGTTTAGTTAAGTATTTACCTCAACATACATTAATACCAAAAAACCTATCAATGAAACACATCTTTAAATTGTATGATGTCAATTGGTTGGATTTTGTTAATCTATTTGATGAGTTTTTACATTATGAAACCTTTAAATCTAAGCAGCTTTCTGGTGGTCAACGTCGACTTATTGAAACCTATATTGTTCTTAAAAGTGATGGTAAAATAGTATTGTTAGATGAACCATTTTCACATTTGGCTCCATTACATATTGAAAAAATAAGCAATATTATTAATGAGGAAAAACAAAAGAAAGCCATTATCATAACCGATCATTTTTATAAAAACATCATTAAATCTTCTGATGATATATATTTACTAAAAAATGGTACAACAAAGCTTATTGATAACATTCTTGAGCTTGAAGACTACAAATATTTAAATGAAGGAAGTTTAACATAATCCTTTATTTTTAAAAATTGTATTTTGCATTATCATAACTAACTAATGCGAAGCAAAGCCTTAAAACATTTTGGACTTATTTTAGGTCCTTTATTATTCACCATTACGCTTTTATTCTTTAAACCTCAAGGTTTATCACCTGAAGGAATTGCCGTTTTAGCAACAACGCTTTGGGTTGCTATTTGGTGGATTTTTGAAGTGGTTCCCATTGCAGTAACAGCGATGTTGCCTATCATATTATTTCCAATAACTGGCGCTATGGAGTTGAGCACAACTACTGCTGCTTTTGGGCATAAATATGTGTTTCTTTACATTGGTGGTTTCACGCTTGCTATTGCTATTGAAAAATGGAACTTACACAAACGGATTGCACTTACGGTTATTAATATAATTGGTACTAGCGTTAATAGAATTATACTTGGTTTTATGATTGCCACAGCTTTTTTGAGTATGTGGATTTCTAATACTGCTACTACAGTAATGATGTTGCCAATTGGAATGGCAATTATTTTTCAGCTAAAAGATAATCCTGAAACTAAGGAAGATGAAAATGCTATTTTCGGAAAAGCCTTAATGCTTGCTATCGCTTATAGTGCTTCAATTGGTGGTATTGCAACTTTAATTGGTACACCTCCAAATTTAATTTTTGCTGGAATACTGGAAGAGCAATACAATATTGAAATGACATTCTCAAAATGGATTATTTATGGGTTACCAATATCTATTTTATTGTTGTTCATTTGTTGGAAATATCTAACCAATATTGCTTTTAAATTCAAACAAAAGGATTTCCCAGGTGGTAAAGCAGAAATAAAAAGATTGCTGAGTAGTTTAGGGAAAATAAGCTATGAGGAGAAAACAGTTTTAATTGTTTTTTGCGCAACCGCATTTCTTTGGATGACGCGTTCATTTATAATTTCAAAACTAATTCCTGCTATTGATGATACCATAATTGCAATGGCTAGTGCAACAATACTTTTTCTACTTCCTACCAAAAACAAAACTGAAAAAAAAATAATTAATTGGGAAAGTGCTGTGAAATTACCTTGGGGAATTTTATTACTCTTTGGTGGTGGTTTAGCCTTAGCAGAAGGTTTTAAAACAAGTGGATTAGCCGAATGGATTGGAGGACAAATAACTCAGTTTGAAAATCTACCATTATTTGCTTTACTATTTATTTTAATTCTTGCGGTTAACTTCTTAACAGAAATCACTTCAAACTTAGCAACAACTGCAATGTTATTGCCAATAATCGCTCCAATAGCTCTAGTTTTAGACGTGCATCCTTTTACATTAATGGTAGGAATAACCATCGCTGCTTCTTGTGCTTTTATGTTGCCAGTAGCAACACCACCTAATGCAATTGTATTTGGCTCAGGTTATTTAAAAATACCTGATATGATGCGAACAGGAATACTTATGAATATTATTAGCGTGATTTTAATCACGTTAATCACGTATTACTTACTACCATTACTTTGGGATTTTGATCCAAATGTATTTCCTGAGTATTTAAAAGTCAATTGAAACTCCCAAGCCTAAAATCTGTTTCCATTGTACCTTAGCTCCTGAAACCTCTTTTTCCTCAGTTTCCATATCTTCATTAATGATTTTTATATCATTATCATACTTTAAATGCGAACCTAAAGATGCTTTTACAAAGTCGTTAACGATAAACCTAAAATTCATTTGCCAATCCACATCAACATTCCCGAAATCATTTAAATAGTCTGTGTATAAGCTCAGTTCACTTCTAACGGAAATGTTTTCCATAATCTCAGATTCATATCCACTTGTGAGTAATATTCCAAACTCTCTTCTGTAATTCCGTCCTTCAACCAACAAGTTTCCTTCATCATCGTATTCTGCTGGAGTAACTCCAAATGAGCCAGCATTTGCTAAGTCTTGATCCAATACAAAAGTTGATTTAAGTGTTAGAGGAGACATGTACGCAGAAAACTCTTCAATATGTTCTCCGTAAACAGTTCCAACACCTAAAAACAAATAAGCTGGAGCCATAAATCTTGATATAGGTTCACTATCACTATTGGCATAATTATAACCGTTTGCAAACTGTGTTTTGAAGCTAAAATTAGCTGAATAATACCAATTTGATATAGTATCCTTTCTAAATCCGAATCTTGAATTAAGCTCTAACAAATCGTCAGTTTTTCTGATTTTTTGTTCTTGTTGTTTATTGAGACCAATTCTTGTCGCAATTCTATTTTCCCAAACCATGTGACCTTTTTTGTAGGTTCTACCTGTTTCGAGGCCGAAAAGACCAGAAATTGAATTCGAACCTCCAGCATTCCAATTGACGAAAGCCACTTCGCTAATATCTAGACTAGCTCTATTAAAACCTTTCCATCCAGGTCTGAGACTATCCATTTCAATTTTTGTGCTATCGCTGGATTTTAAGTGAGGGTTGTTTGCAAAAGAAAACGAACAAACAATTAGCATAATCAATAAACTATGCTTTTTTAAACATCTAGAAAACATAATATTTTTTTAAGCGGTTTAATAGTTAAAAACGCCAAATTGGCTTTTTATTGTAAGTTTTTTTGAATTACTCGCTTCTACTCTTCCAATGACCTGAGCATCAACATTAAATGATTTTGAAATAGATATGATGTCGTCTGCTATTTCTGGAGTTACATATAATTCCATACGATGACCACAATTAAACACTTGATACATTTCCTTCCAATCGGTTTTTGATTGTTCTTGTATTAGCTTAAATAAAGGTGGAAAAGAAAACATATTGTCTTTTATAATATGAAGATTGTCAACAAAATGTAGAATCTTTGTTTGGGCTCCTCCACTGCAATGCACCATTCCATGAACATCATTACTATTATACTTTTCAAGTATTTTCTTTATAATTGGAGCATAAGTTCTTGTAGGAGAAAGCACTAATTTACCAGCATCTATTGGAGATTCTTCAACGTTATCAGTCAATTTTGTTTGTCCAGAGTAAACTAAATCTTCAGGAACTGAAGCGTCAAAACTTTCAGGATATTTTTCAGCTAAATACTTATGAAAAACATCGTGTCGAGCTGAAGTTAATCCATTACTTCCCATGCCTCCATTGTATTCTTTTTCATAAGTTGCTTGACCAAAACTTTCCAACCCAACGATAACATCTCCTTCACTAATATTCGCATTATCGATAACATCAGTTCGTTTCATTCTAGCAGTTACTGTAGAATCAACAATAATCGTACGAACCAAATCACCAACATCTGCAGTTTCTCCACCAGTTGAATGAACTGTCACTCCAAATGATTTTAAATCTTGAATAAGTTCTTCTGTACCATTGATAATTGCCGAAATAACCTCTCCAGGAATAAGGTTTTTATTTCTTCCTATAGTTGAAGACAACATAATGTTATCTGTTGCACCTACGCATAAAAGGTCATCGATATTCATTATCAATGCATCTTGAGCAATCCCTTTCCAAACGGAAATATCACCTGTTTCTTTCCAATACATATAAGCAAGTGATGATTTCGTTCCTGCGCCATCTGCATGCATGATTAAACAATAATCGTCGTCGTTAGTTAGGTAGTCTGGAACAATTTTACAAAATGCTTTAGGAAATAGTCCTTTATCAATATTCTTGATAGCATTGTGAACATCTTCCTTTGATGCGGAAACACCACGTTGTGCATATCTTTTGCTTACTTCGTTGCTCATTTGGATTGCCTTATTTGATTTGGCAAAAGTAAGGATTGTTATGAATTATTAATAATCATCTGCCAGTTGATTTGAATTAATAACCGTTGGAATTTTTTTCGCAAGTTTATTTTCTAAAAATTTTCCAAAATAAATATTTAAACCAATAGCTACTCTCCAATAGGCATCATCAGATTCGCCAAAAACCAAGCCTTCAACGTCATCAGTAAACATATAGTTATAATCGGCAAAAAGCTTTAGACCAATACGTTCAGTCATTAAATACTCTAAACCAATTCCTCCTTGAACTTTTGTTTCTGTTGCTTCAAAATAATTGGCAGCATGATATCCTCCTCCAGCAAAAATAAATGGTGTGAACGTATTGTATGGAGATACATACCATTCTAAGTTCAAATCAAATGACATAAAGCCTTCATTAAACGTATCTTCAAATGCTAAATTAAATTTGTGATATCCTAAATTAATGGCAACTGAAGAACCTAGAAATCGCTTATAACCAATGTGACTATAAATTTCGAACATTGGATTTGAAAGGTCGCCATTCATTACTGAGGTTCCAACTCCTAATGATAGCGCATTTTTACCTCTGACATCTTTTCCAAACTTAGATAATTTTAATGATTTCATTGATAAACTATCTTGCTTTTGAGAGAAGCTATGGTTTACAAAACACAAAATAAAGCCCAAAAAGAAAAAGCGCTTAAAAAACGTAGTACTCATAATCTTATGCTATTAATCAAGCAGGCAATTAATATTCACACAAGATTGAAGGGGTTGCGAATATAATAAATGATATGAAACGAGGGCAATAATTTTAACAAAAAAAAAGCACTAAAACTTGATTTACAGTAAGTTTAGAACAAAAAAATAAGCTTTAAACATTAAAAATTTAACGTTTAAAGCTTATAGAATTTTTACTGATAATCGACTTGGATTATAAAATTATGATGCCAAATCAACATCATGAACAACCACTTCTGGATTATCCTGAGATACTCCTTTATTATCATCACTAGCATCAGCTTGAGAGAATAACAGGGTCGCAACCATAAGTGCCGCAACACTTAAGAGTAACTTTTTCATTTTGTAAAAATATAGATTAATAGCAAAACAAATTTAAGAAAAATTAGCATGCAAAACTCTATAACACAGTATCACAGGCCTGTTTTAGGCCATAATTTCGACGAGTTGCTTTAATAATTAGTTGAAATACTAATAATTTTATGATAAAATATCGACAAACAACATCAATTTTGTAGGAATAGTTATATAAAAAAATGATTTTGTATAAAAAAAGCCTCAAAATAGAGGCCTTTTTTTAAAATTGTGAAAATATCTACTTAGTAAATAGTAATTCTCTGTACTTAGTTAGTGGCCAAAGTTCATCATCTATTAGTAATTCAAGCTTATCACAGCTGTATCTAATATCATCAAAAAACGGCTTTACCTTATTACAGTATGCTTCAGCACGTTTCTCAGAGTCTTCAATAACATTGGCCTTTTTACGCTCATTTGTCATTTTTGTGACTCCAGAATTAATCGCTTCAATGTGACCGGAAATTTCCTGTATTAATTCCAACTGCTCTTTTCCATATTTCTTGAAGTCTTTACCATAAATATCCTTCAATCCTTTTACATTTTCAATCAAAATGTTTTGATATCTTACAGCTGTTGGAACTACATGATTTCGTGCAACATCTCCTAACACTCTTCCTTCAATCTGAATTCTTAATGTATATTCTTCAACTTCAATCTCATAACGAGCCTCTATTTCAGTTTTATTCATAACTCCAAGCTCTTCAAACAAACTAATTGTTTTCTTAGCTACTCTAGCTTTTAATGCTTCAGGAGTGGTTTTATTATTACTTAAACCTCTTTTCTTTGCTTCTTTTTGCCATTCATCACCATAACCGTTTCCTTCAAAAAGTATATCCTTGGATGTTTTAATGTACTCTCTTAATACATTGAAAATAGCATCATCTTTTTTCATATCTTTTTTATCAATTAAAGCATCAACTTCAGCTTTGAAGTCAATTAATTGCTTTGCCATGATAGAATTTAAAACTGTCATAGGATTAGCACAGTTTGCTGTTGAGCCAACTGCTCTAAATTCGAATTTATTGCCTGTAAACGCAAATGGAGATGTCCTGTTTCTATCTGTATTATCCAAAAGAATTTCAGGAATTTTACCAACGACATTAAGTTTCAAATCTGTTTTTTCTTCAGGTGACAATTTCCCTTTAGTAACACCTTCAAGATCATTAAGTACTTTGGTTAATTGTTCGCCAATAAATACTGAAATAATTGCAGGTGGTGCCTCATTAGCTCCTAAACGATGATCGTTACTTGCACTTGCAATTGATGCTCTTATTAATTCTTCGTATTGATGAACTGCCTTAATCGTATTTATAAAAAACGTTAAGAATTGCAAATTACTCATAGGAGTTTTCCCTGGACTCAATAAATTTACTCCAGTATTTGTACCTAAACTCCAGTTATTATGCTTTCCAGAACCGTTAACACCTGCGAATGGTTTTTCATGAAATAGTACTTTAAAATTATGTCGTCCAGCAATTTTATCCATTACATCCATGAGTAACGAATTATGATCTACTGCCAAATTAGCTTCATCATATATTGGTGCCAATTCAAATTGGTTTGGCGCAACTTCATTATGTCTAGTTTTTACAGGAATACCTAGTAGCATACATTCTGTTTCAAGATCACGCATAAAGGACATTGCGCGATTCGGGATAGTCCCAAAATAATGATCGTCTAACTGCTGACCTTTAGCTGGTGAGTGACCAAGTAATGTTCTCCCTGTCAAAGTAATGTCAGGCCTCGATGCTGCTAATGCACTATCAATTAAAAAATACTCTTGCTCCCAACCTAAAGAAGCATTTACTTTTTTTACATTTTTATCAAAATATTTTGCAACAGCTACAGCGGCATTGTCAACAGCTTGTAAAGCTCTTAATAAAGGTGTTTTATAATCTAATGCTTCACCTGTGTATGCTACAAATACCGTAGGAATACAAAGCGTAGTTTCATAAATAAATGCTGGCGACGTAGGATCCCAGGCTGTATAACCACGTGCTTCAAATGTGTTTCTTATTCCTCCATTTGGAAATGAAGAGGCATCAGGTTCTTGTTGCACTAATTGACCTCCTCCAAATTTTTCTATTGCTAATCCTCCTCCAATGGTTTCAAAAAAAGCATCATGCTTTTCAGCTGTGGCTCCAGTTAAAGGTTGGAACCAATGCGTATAATGGGTTACACCTTTTGATATTGCCCATTCTTTCATACCTGTTGAAATATGGTCAGCTACTGATCTATCAATTTTCGAACCGTTTTCAATAGCGTCCATAACACTATTATATGCTTCTTTGGTTAAAAATTGACGCATTGTTGCTTGATTAAATACATTGGAGCCAAAAATTGAAGAGCGTCTTTCGTTCTCTTCAATTTTTAAAGGTTTGCGATTTAATGTTTCTTTAATTGCATGAAATCTTAAGGTTGACATGATCTTTATTATATTTTTATAAATTAAAGGGCAAATTTATAAAAAAAGTACACAAATCACTTTTTAACCCTAAAAAAAATAGGGTTAATTATGAACAATTCGACAAATTACAGTTAATAACCCTTAAAAATATCAGGTGAATACCAAAAAAATAAAAATTCCGTATCCAATAATAAGCACAAAACCATTACTCCTACTTATCTGATGTTGTTTAGGAAGTAAAATCAGAGGAATTAAAATAGCAGAGAAAGCTATCATCCAAAAAATATCTCTTGATAGTATTTGAGGTTCAGTAATTGGAATTGTTTTAATCATTGAAGTTAGCCCTAATACAGAGCCAATATTAAAAATGTTTGAACCTATCAAATTACCTAAAGAAATTGCCTTCTCTTTTTTTGAAGCAGCAATTACTGACGCAGCAAGTTCAGGCACACTTGTTCCAATGGCTATGACTGAAATTGAAATAACAGCTTCACTTACGCCAAATATTTTTGCCATATCAATTGCGCCTCTTACCAACCATTCCGACCCAAAATATAAGGCAGTTGCACCTATGATTAGCCAAATAATCATTTTAAAATTTGAAACTATTGCTAAGGCTTCATCAACTTCTTCGAGTACATCATCTTTTCTAGCTTGCTTTAAAAGCACATATAAAAAGACTATTAAAGCTAAGAATAATACAAAACCTTCCCAAAAAATCAATTGCTTGTCATTATATAAAAAGTAGTATAAAGCCAGCGAAAACATCATCATTGATGGCCAATTCAATCTGTAGAATGTTCTATCAATAGATATACTACCTATTATTGCAGTAACACCTAAAACAAGTCCAATATTAGCAATATTAGAGCCAACAACATTATTTATTGCAATTGCAGGTGAACCAGAAAGTGCTGCATTAAGGCTAACCAATAATTCTGGAGCTGAAGTTGCAAAGGACACAACTGTCATACCTATTACAAATTTTGAAATACTTAATTTAAATGAAAGTGCCACTGAAGCTCTAACCAAAAACTCGCCTCCAATAACTAACAAAATAAATCCTAGTATTACCCAAACAAAACTCATTCAATCATTTTTTTGCGAAGATAAAAAGAAATCCTTCTTAAGTAAGTGAACGTCTTTTTTTCTTAAGAAATCACAATAAAAACTAAAATTTTCGTTAAATAACTATATTTACAGTTGTATAACTACAAAAATAGTTATATGTTTGAACAAAGATTTTTTAGTTATGCAAAAACTCACAAACAAAGAAGAAGAAATCATGCATATTTTATGGAACCTTGAAAAAGCTTTCGTGAAAGATATCCTTGCTGAAATAAATGAAGACAAGCCGCATTATAATACATTATCTACTATAGTAAGGAATTTAGAAGATAAAGGTTATGTTAGTTATACAGCCTATGGAAAAACGCATCAGTACTTCCCAATTATAAAAAAAGAAGATTATAGAAAACGTTTTTTCAACAATGCCATTGACAACTACTTTAATAGTTCTTATAAAAATGTCGTTTCCTTTTTTGCTAAAGAAGAAAAAATCAGTGTTGATGAACTCAAGGAAATTATTAACCTCATAGAAAACAATAAATAATTATGGAATATTTAATTAAAGTAAGCGCCATCCTTATCTTGTTTTACGTATGCTATAAATTATTCTTAAATCGTGAAACCTTTTTTGAATCTAACAGATTATTTCTACTAATTGGTGTTACTTCGGCTTTCGCATTACCACTAATCACTATACCAAAATATATAGAGGTAGAACCTATAATTAGAGACTCTTCATTTGCCTTTAGTAATGATATTTCGCAAGCTATGTCTGTAGATAACTCCGTAAGTCTTATGACCATAATTTTATTTGTATATCTCGCTGGAGTAATATTTTTTCTTTCAAAATTTTTATTTCAGTTCAGTTCGTTGCTCAATCTTTTAATAAATAGCACGAAACAAAGAGTTGAATCCTTTATATATGTGATTACGAATAAAGCATTATCGCCATTTTCATTTTTTAATTGGATTGTCTACAATCCAACCCATTTCAATAAAACTGAATTAGAGCAAATTATAACTCATGAAAAAATCCATGCAAAGCAATTACATTCTATTGATATTTTACTTGTTGAATTTGCTAGTATTGCTCTATGGTTTAATCCTTTGGTTTGGTTATACAAAAAGGACTTGCGCCAAAACTTAGAGTTTATCGCAGATAAAAATGCACAAGCTACTACTGATTGCAAAAAAAGCTATCAACATTTATTACTTAAAACCAGTGTGCCAAATTACCAGATGGCATTAACAAATAATTTTTATAATTCATTAATCAAAAAACGAATTGTTATGTTACACAAAAACAGATCCAGTAAAAAAAGTCAATTAAAATTCTTATTAATTCTTCCAGCTTTGGCATTGTTCTTAATGAGTTTTAATACCAAGGAAGTTTATATAGAAAAAGAGTCATCAACTATCGAGAGGTCAGATTCAGTATTGGATCTAAACATGTTTTCAAGTGATGAAGTAGTTTATGATTCAGAATCGAAAAAATCAAAAGTTACAGCGAAAACCAATACTATAGCTGAAAATATTGAAAACAAACAATCTATTAAAAAGCAAGACATCGTAGCTTATTTTATTGAAAGTAATTTTACAGATGACCAATTGGATGATGTTGTTTCAAAAATTAAGAAGCAAGGAGTTACATTGAAGATAAAAAATGTAAAACGCAATAATGATAATGAAATCATTGCTCTTAAAATTGATGCGAGGTCAAGTAAATCCAATGCAAATTTCTCAATTGACAACGATTCGCCAATCAAGCCTATAAAAATCACTTATAACGCTAAGGAAAATTCAATTTCAATTGGAAATGCAAATAGCTTTATTCATGACAAAGACTATGAATATAGACATAAAGATGGTGTAGTCACCATTAAAAAATCCGGAAAAGGAAATAATGTTTTTGTTTATAGCGCTGATGACATGCATGATGGAGATCATGAAGTTATAGAAGATGGTGACAAAATAATTATCAAAAGCGGAAGTAAAGTTCATGAACTAAAAAAAGCCAATAAAGACAAAAATGTATTTGTAATCTCAAGCGAAGGCAAAACAATTGACTTAAAAGGAGATGGAAAATCCAAAACCATAACAGAATGGAAAGACAAAGATGGAAACATTATAATCCATGGAGAGGCCCATGGTGAAAATGGGCTTTTTATTACAAAAGATGGAGACAAAGAAGTGAAAGTAAAAGTTTCTGGAAATACTCTCTGGACAGATGAAAAAGATGGCAAAGTAATTATTAAGTCGTCTGGTGGAAAATCCTTGTGGGTTGATAAAGATGAAGAAGATACTATTAGTGTTCAATCCATAGGAAAAGGAAAGGACAAATTTTTTATCTCAACTAAAGAGGGTGAGCAACCTTTATATATTGTTGATGGCAAAGAAGTAACAAAAAAAGATTTAGACCTTGACCCAAATAACATTGAATCTGTAAATGTTTTAAAAGGAGAGTCCGCAACAAAAAAATATGGTAAAAAAGGAAAAGATGGTGTTGTAGAAATTATCACAAAAAAGAAAAAAGATTAATCTTTTCATTAAGGTTGTGTTGGTTAAAAAGGGTTTCAATTAATTGAAGCCCTTTTTTGTGTTTAATACTTAAAAAAGGCGAAATCATAATAAAAGGGTGAAAATTCTCATTTATTTCTCTTGGTTTTTAAAATATGTCATAAAAACGCTCTACAATTATTACATATAATAACAATAATTAATCAATTTAGTTATTTATTATAACATGATTGAAGATTAAATGATTATAAACTGAAATAGTTTTTGTCTTTTAAGTTATAATATAGTATTCAATTTCATTGTTTTTACACATATCTTTTGGAAACAATATTGACAAAAATCTATATTTCAACTTCATGAAATCAAAAAACTAATTTATTAACCTTTAAAAAAATTGACTTATGATTGCACTTGCAAAATTTATTGTTGAAATCATCATCATCATTCTTTAAATACGTAAAACTTAGTTCTAGAATAAGTTTTACTATTTTTACACTTGCAAAGTGTACATTAAGTGAAAAAGAAATTCTTTAAAATATTAGCAAAAATCAACAAGGCTATTCTGCCAAGTTTTACCAAACAACGTTTAGATTTAAGTAAGGCTTCTAAACTTCAAATGATAATTTTCGCATGGCGATTATATGTAACCAAGCGAGCTTTAGACTAAATGAAAATGGAATTCATTTTATTAATAAAATAAATCAATTCATACTTTTATTTATTGCCTTTTATAGAACATGTACTAATTCCAAATGGTGCATACAAAGGACAAAAACTAATAAAGCTAGTTAAAACAAATATACCTGCAAGAACCAATAGTATAACTCCTAATGTTCCAGTAATTATTTCTTTAAAATATAACACTCCAACTATTGCAACTATTATTACCCTAATAACTCTATCTGCTGTTCCCATATTTTTTTTCATCTTATTTAATTTAATATTACAATACAAAGGTTATGAAATTAATAAAGATTATTAGTGACCATAGTCACAACTTTTAAATAATTTTTATCTCTCCTGAATCTTGTACTATCTTACCTTCTGTTTCTAATTTCTTAAGTACTCGCGAAATCACTTCACGTGCTGTACCTAATTCATTAGCTAGCTGGCTATGACTCATAATTATTGAAGGTTTGTTTGTTATTTCTGATTTGTTCTTTAAATGTTCATAAAGCCTTTTATCCATTTTGTCAGTCAATAAATGACCAATAGTATCTAACAATTCTGAATAACGTAAATTAAATTGATCATAAAAAAGCTGATTGAATTCTGGAAAATCATTTAACCACTTGGGTAGTAATCGAACTGGAATTAATAAGATTTTAGAATTCTCTACAACTGTAGCATAAACTTTACTTGGTGTGTTTTTTAAGGAAGCATAAAATGTCATCACACAGCTTTGAGATGGCTGAATGTAATAAAGCAAGAGTTCTTTATCACTAAACCTAGAATAAACCTTTACTAGTCCTTCAAGAACAATAGGCAAAACTTTAATATATTGTTCCTCTCTTAAAATCTCTTCTCCTTTTGAAAATTTCTTAATTGTAGATTCTTCTAGTACTTTCTCAAATAATGTTGGCTTTAAAAAAGATAAGATGCTTCTGTCAAAATCCATTTTGTTAGATATTTATTTGATAAATCGAAAATACAAACTTCAAACATAATTGAGAAACAAAGGTTTAACACCTAATGCTTAAAAATATGATCTAAACACGACATTTGGAGTAAAGCCTAATGAGTAATGTGTTATTTCATTAAGCATGTCATTATTAATTCGATAAAACTTGTTGAGCTCATTCTTATTATCTAATACGTTCCAAAAAGAAATTCCAAAATTTGCCTTTACTTTTTTACCAAGTTTAAAATCATAAACAGCTGAAACATCCAAGCGTAAATAATCATTTAGTTTTGAAGTGTTTGTAGCTTCAAAATTAACTTCATTATCTACAATTCCATTATCTATTATTGGCTTTGTTATTGGCTTACCTGAATGCCAATTTAAACCTGCTGATAGCTTGAAATTTTGAACACTATAAACCAAGCCTATTGTAGTCCAATGCGTAATATCATAATTACTTGAAAAAGTATTAGTCTCTAAAGTTTCGAAGTTATAATTATTACTCATATAAGAATAACTTAACCAAGCATTAAATGGCTTAAGTTGTTTTCTTAATAATATATCAATTCCATTTACATCATAATTACCTTTACTTTTGACAAATTCATATTGATTTTGAAATCCTTGACTTTGTGATGTAATTCCATTAACATTTTTGTAGTAAATCTGAGTGTTTATTAACCATCCATGCTTATTATAACTTAATCCAGCTGAAACTTGTTTGCTTGTGATTACAGGAATATCATCATTATTAGATAATTGCCACCTGCGTTTTTCTATACCTAAAAAATCATTTTGAAAATTAATTATTTGAGAGGTGTTTTGATGTTTAAACTCTCCTAAAATTTCAAAGGTGAAATGTTTTAAAAATTTTTGACTTAAACTTAAGCGTGGCTCAATTAGTGATTTTTTAAATTTATCAATGTAGTTATATCTTATACCCAAATTAATGTTTGTATCCATATTGATGGATTTATAATTTATTTGAGAAAAAACTCCATGAGTTCTCACAACTTCTGATACGAGAAGCCTGTATAAAGGATTATCTACATCATCTAAATTGGTGATTTCTGTTTCAACAAAATGATAACCTGTTAATAATCGAACTCTATTACTGAATTTATAGTTTGTTTTAAGTTTAATACTGGTTTCAGACACTTTGTTTTCTTGAAGAAAGCGCTGGGCTTCTAATATATTGACGTTTTTAGCCTTTAGTTTATAATCTGTCTCATAAACTTCAAACATGGTCTGAAATTTATGATTCCATGTTCTATTGTATTTTATTGACCCAGCAATACTGTTTTGGATTAAATTACTTTCACGTGAAACAGCTTCATCATTTACGAGGGCATTTTCATCAAATTGCAATTCATTGTAAACATTAATGAAGTTTAACCGTAGTTCATCCTTATCGCTTATATTATAAATCCATCGAAAGGAAGTATCATAAAAATCAAAAGATTGATTAGAATTGGTAATTGTTGCATTATTATTACTAACTTCTGTATTTTGTGCAATTCTGTTAAAAAAAGTTGTGTAAGTAGGTGTTTCAATAAAATCACTAATTGATTTTCTAGCAGCTATTTGTAATGAGGAATTTTTTCCAACTGGTAAGTCCGCAAAACCATTGGCATCTATTAAATTTACACCAAGAACTCCATTAAAAGTATCATTAACCTTTTTTTCTGTTTGCATCATTATAGAACCTGAAACACCATCTGTATAACTTGCATCTGTTCCATTTTTTCTAAGAAAAACCTTTTGGGTTATCTGTGGATTATACATAGAAATTAATCCAAAAAAATGGCCTGATTGATACATTTTTATATCATCCCAAAGGATTAAATTTTGATCATGGCTTCCACCTCTAATATTAATATTGGAAACAGTTTCATTGACACTTTGAATCCCTGGAAACGATTGTATTGAATGTAAAACATCATTATCAATAAGTCCTGGAAGTATATCGAAATCTAAAAAGTTAATTTCAAACGAACCATTATTTATTTTATTAATACCACTAGTAATATAATTTGAAATGATAATCTCCGATAAAGGTTGAAAATTAGGCATCATTAATATGTTTTCACAAGTTGAAGTTTGAAATTCGCTATATGTTTTTGTCAAGGATTTGTAACTTAAATGCCTTAATACAATTTGTGCTGTAGTGCTGCCGATTTCAATTCTAAAAAACCCATTTTCATCAGTTATTGTAGAGCTATTAGGTGTTTGTATCGTCACAGATTCTATAGGTAGAGCACTATTATTGTCCCTAATGTAGCCACATAGCATCAAACGTTCTTTATGTTGTATTAAAACAATATTATCATTCATTATACTAAATGCCAAACGTGTTTTAGTCTCAAGATAAGCTATTGCTTCTATGAGTGCTAGGCTTTTTAAAGGAGGTATAATAAAAACTCCTTCTATAACATCTTCTGCGTAATTAAATTGAACTTGATAATTTTCTTCTAACGTGGTTAATATTTGAGATAATGATTGTTCATTATTAGAAATTTGAGCATAACTGTTCTTTAAAACAAGAAAAAATAAACAGATAGAAATAATTTGTTTAATTTTTAGCTTCATGAATAATTACTAAGTTGGACGAGTTTAAATTATAAGTCATATTCATTGGTTGGGTAATCGCTTTTAGTGCATTCTCTAAATTATTGTGCATAAAGCCACCAGTAAACAATCTATTAATGTCAGCTCCTTTTATAGTTATTTGCACGTCATATTGGCGCTCTAGTTCAGCTAAAACTTCTTCAAAAGGTATAGCTTTAAACTCACTCATGTTCTCTAACCATTTTGGGCTTGAAGCAGTTGTTTTACTTTCAGTAAACTTACCGTTTAATATTTGAAAAGTTTCTCCAGCTACTAATTGTTTTGTAATGTTGTTTGAACTCACTTTTACTATTCCTTCAAAGCAAATTACCTCAAAATAATTATCACGTTGCTTTACATTAAATTGTGTACCAACTACTGTAATTATGCCTTGCTTTGTTTTAACATCAAATAGTTTTCCTTTAGCGACTTTAAAATAAGCTTCTCCTTGAAGTTTTAAAACCCTATTGTTTTTCCAGTTTTTTGAGCTAAAAGCTATTGATGATTGTGCGTTTAAATCAACTTTGGAATGGTCAGGAAGCTCAACACTTATTTTTTCACTTGATAGAGTCTCAAAAATAGATTCTGGGTTATTTAAAAAAGTAAAATAGATTCCTAAAGAAATCACCACAACGCTAGCAATTCTTAAAAATGGGTTTCTCCAGTTTAATTGTTTAACAGTTGCTTTTTCAGTATCATAATTCTCTTTAAAAGTATTAAAGCTATCAACTTTTGATACTCTTGAAGCTTTGAAAAGCTTTGCGTTATCAATAATAAGATTGTTCAAATCAGCATCATCCAACTTGTTGAAATTTTGCTTTTCTGTTTCAGTAAGCTCATCTCTCAACCATTTTTCTATTAAGTAGTTTTTATCCATCAATACTTCACTTTAATATATAACAACTTCAATTACAATTCTCCTGATTATTTTATATTAAAACCTTCTAATTCTTTTTTTAAAATATTAAAAGCACTATAAATTCTATACTCAACTACTTTTTGTGTAACGCCCAGAATTTCAGCTATTTCTTTATGTTTTTTGCCATCAGCTTTATTTAGTAAAAAGGCAACTCGTTGTTCCTCTGTTAGGTGTTCTAACGCATTTTTATAACGGGTTAAAAACTCTTGTTTTTCGACTATAAATTCAGGGCTCTCATTAGTGTAATGCTTATGGTTTTCTTGCTGGTATTTTAAAACCACTTTTTGATGCTTTACTTCATTTAACATCATATTATTAGCTACAGTAAACAAATATGATTTAGCCTTAGTCAAAGTTACTTTTTTACAATTATCCCATAGTTTCATAAAAGCATCTTGAGCTTTGTCATTTGGATTTAAATGAGCACCATATTTATAATATAAAAAATCATGCAAATCATTGGCATATTTATTATAGATACGCTCAAAAACTTGTTCTTCACAAATGTTATCACTAAGGTCTTTTTGCAAGGTGAATTTTTTAATGCATTAAAGTTATACAATTATTTTTTTATTTTTTTTCAGGAGTTTTTATAGAGAAGTTGTTGTATTAATAAATGCATACAAACAAAAATGATTCAGTATGAAAACCCAAATTAAAATCGCCTTTTTACTAAGTTTTGCTTTAGTTTTTTTATTTACTTCCTGTAGAACAGAAGAAACAGAATTTATTGAAGCTCCACCAGAAGAGACTTTGGTGCCTACTTCAGTTGTTACGTCATTAATGACACAAACAACATTAAACGATGGGTCTAACGATAATATTATTGATAATGCCAATTGTTTTAATATTGAATTACCAGTGACAGTTATTGTAAATGGAATAGAAATCACAGTAAATTCAGAAGATGATTATGAAGACATTGAAGATATTTTTGATGAATTTGACGATGATAATGATACTTTAGAAATTACTTTCCCTATTACTATAATTTTAAGTGATTTTACAGAGATTATTATTAATGACTATACTGAGTTTTACTCATATTCTAACGATTGTAATGGTGAAAATGAAAGTGATGATGACATAGAGTGTTTGGATTTTGCATATCCAATATCTGCCTCCATTTATAATTCAGATAATGAAATTATTTCTACAGTTATATTTAATAACGATTACCAATTTCATGAATTTTTAGAAGATTTTAATGAAAGTGATATTGTAAGTATAAACTTCCCAATTACTGTTGTGCTTTTAGATGGGACCGAATTTGTAATTAATAATTTAACCGAACTACAGGACATCATAGAATTGTATGATGATTACTGCGACGAAGATGATGACTATGATTATAATGATGACGATTGTAATGATTGTGACACTACCCAATTGGAAACCATCTTAACCAACTGTCCAGATTGGTATGTTGATAAACTTGAGCGTTACGGAAATGACTATGACGATGTATATGAAGGTTATTTGTTTAACTTTTTTAATGATGGGACATTGTCTGTTGAGTGGGATACAACAACTGTTTATGGAACTTGGGAAGCCTCAGGTTCAGGCAATAATATTATAGTAGTTATTGATATTCCTGATTTACCATATTGTAATAATAATTGGTACTTACATGAAATAGAACAGTATTCAGGCGAAACAAAAGTAGATTTACGTGTCGGAGATGACGACAGGTTGAGATATGAAAATAATAATTGTAATTAGTACAAACCTTAAATCTTAAAAATAAATATTATGAAAAACACATTTTTGTACAGTTTTTTAATCATGTTAAGCTTTTCCTTAATGTCAGCAACATGTTCATCAGATGATGATGATCCTGCAAATGATAACAGTCAGGAAATCATTGAAATAGAAAATACAGCGGAATCAGGAACATGGATTATTTCTAGTTATGTAGATTCTGGACAAGATGAAACAAATGACTTTAATGGTTATGTGTTTACGTTTGGAAATGACGGAACTGTAACAGCCACCAACGGAACAACCTCATATAATGGCACTTGGTCAATAACAGATAGTGATAGCAGTGATGATAGTAGTAGTGATGACGATATTGATTTTAACTTGTCATTTCCTGTGCCAGAATCAAACGATTTTGACGACCTAAATGATGATTGGGACATTGTAAGCTATAGCTCAAACACTATAAGCCTAATTGATGTTAGCGGTGGAAATGGAGAGACAGATACTTTAGTGTTTCAAAAAAATTAGAAAAACAATTGAAAAAGAAAAATTTCCAATTATAAGAAACAGATAAATATTTGCCCCAAGTCACATTTTATTGATTGCTGAAATCTGCTTCGACATTTAATGTTGAAGCAGATTAAAGCAAAACCTAATTAAAAAAGTAAGAATGAGAAAATGGGTTGTTATATTAATAATAATAGTTGCTGTTTTGTTAGGCTACAACTATATCTACCAAGATCATAGAGATATTGAGAGCGAAACAGCGGCATATACGCTATCAGCTCAGGATATTTCTAATGAATTTGAAATCAACCCTTCCGAATCTGAAACTAAATACTTAAACAAGACGATTGTCATATCAGGCAAAATTACAGAATTAGGAGAAAGACAAGTTACTTTAAATGGTAAAGTATTTTGTCAACTTAATAAAAAAGTCAATGCTTTAAAATTAGATCAGTATGTAAAAATAAAAGGTCGCTTTATTGGGTACGACAATTTATTAGAAGAAACAAAATTAGATCAGTGCTATATTATTAATTAAACATATGAAAATGAAAACAAAATTACTTATTACAATTGCGATACTTTTATGTATATCAAAAATGAATTCTCAAACCACTCACAATTTAAATTGGTTCACAGGGATGGGACAAAACGTGGACTTAACAATAGATGTTGGTGATACAGTGACTTGGACTTGGACAAGTCCTAATCACACTGTTGAAAATGTACCAGGAAGTAGTGTTGAAACTTTTAACAGTGGATTTTTAGGACCTATCGGTTCAACTTTCTCATACACTTTTACTGTTGTCGGTGATAACGATTATTTTTGTGGTGTACATGGTGCATTTAGTATGTCAGGAACAATAACAGTACAAAATAACTTAAGTACTGAAGATTTTGAAGTTGGTTCTAATTTTAATTTTTATCCAAATCCAGCTAATTCTATTTTAAGTCTCACTTTTAAAAATCAGGTAATTGATGGTACTATGGAAGTCTATGACATGACTGGAAAAAGAGTCTTATTTCAATCATTAAACTTGAGCAAATTATTTTCAATTAACATTTCTAATCTTGAAAGTGGCCTGTATTTGGTTAAAGCCTCTTCAAATGGAAAATCTGAAACGAAGCGTTTTATAAAAAAATAAGAAAATATAAGCAATCTAAATTGCTTTGAAAATGAATTAAAAAAATTACTATGAAAAGTTTACTAATTTGCATGTTGGTGTGCTTATTTTTTAATGCTTATTCTCAAGAAGATTTATTAAGTGAAATAGACACTATTTCTACACAAAATGAATATACAATAGCTACTTTTAAAGGTTTAAAGATCGTAAATTTTGAATCTACAAAACTAACAGCAAAGAAGGAATTAACTTTTGTTGTTTCACATAGATTTGGAAGCCTTAAAAATGGGCTAAATACCTTTTTCGGGTTAGACGATGCAGTTACTCGACTAAACTTTATATATGGAATATCCGATGGAGTTAACATAGGAGTTTCAAGGAGCTCATTTCAAAAAATATATGAAGCCTCAATTAAGTATAGGTTAACAAGACAAAAACAAAATGGTTTGCCATTTACTATTGTTGGATATAATTCTATTCTAATTAATACTGCACTCGAAAAGAACAACTTGCCAAAGCTAGAATTTAAACATCGATTAGGCTATACTTTTCAGGTTTTAATGTCTAGTAAAATTAACCAAAGTCTATCTTTTGAAATAGCTCCAACAGTGTTTCATGATAACTATGTGTCAATTGATAAACAGAATAACACACAATACGCTCTTGGTTTTGGAGGGCGCCACAAACTAGGAAAACGATGGTCCCTAAACGCAGATTATGGCTGGCATTTTAATAGAGCTACAAATTCTCCATTTCGCAATCCATTGTCTATCGGTATAGATTTAGAAACTGGAGGACATGTATTTCAAATGAATTTCTCAAATGCTCAAGCAATGAACACTAATGGATTTTTAGGACAAAGCACAGGTAGCTGGAGTGATGGTAACATTTATTTCGGTTTTAATTTAAGTAGAGTATTTTAATTATGAAGGAACAAGTATTATTATTAGTCATCATTGGGTTTCTTTTTTCATGTACAAATGCAAGTGAAGAAGATTTAATAGAAGCTACGCCAATTGAAGATGTAGTAACTTATGTCAATGATGTAAAAAGCATTATGGATAATAACTGTATTTTTTGTCACTCAGACCCACCAGAAAATGGAACTCCAATGCCATTATTAACCTATGAGCAAGTAAAAGATGCAGTTGAAAATCGAGAACTAATAAGCAGGATATTATCAGAAGACTTGGCATTTGTAATGCCATTTGGAGGTCCACGATTACCTCAAAATTTAATTGACACAGTTATTAAATGGCAAACAGATGGTTTGCTTGAAGAATAAAACTATTCAGCTATGAAAAACTTACTCTATATATTAATGCTGGTCGGCTTAATAACTCATGCACAAGATAAGTATATAACAAAAACAGGAATCGTTAATTTTGAGGCTTCTGTCCCATCATTTGAAGAAGTTTCTGGAATAAACAATTCTGTTACTGCAATAGTTAATACAAAAACCAATGCGTTCGCTGCTTTAGTTTTAGTTAAAGGATTTAGGTTTAAAAATGCTTTGATGGAAGAGCACTTTAATGAAAACTATGCTGAATCTCATTTATATCCGAAAGCAACCTTTAAGGGTAATATTTCAGAAATCAGTTTAAAAGAGAGTAAATCAGGAGAATATGAAATTGATGGGGATTTAACGTTTCACGGAATCACTAAATCTATTAAAAACATTCCTCTTAAAGTTACTTTTAATAAAGACTCAATTATTTTTGAAGGAAAGTTCTCTGTTAAAGCTTCAGATTATGAAATTAAAATTCCAAATATTGTAAAGAATAAAGTTTCAGAAGTTGTAAAAGTTAATTTTACTTTCAATTTAAGTCAAAATTAATTGTAGTAATTAACCCAACAGAAAAAACAAAATCCTAAAAAATTGAAATACAATTAATTAGGATTTGTGTTGTGACCTCGGCAGGATTCAAACCTGCAACCTCTTGAGCCGTAATCAAGTGCACTATTCAGTTATGCTACGAGGCCATTTTTGAGGATGCAAATATAAGTTATAATTTTTTCTAACAAAAGAATTTACCATCAAAATCTAATTGGCTATTTTTGAATATGGTCAACCTTGAAAAACTACAATCACTAAGTTATCTACTAAACCAAAATCTTCTGAAAGAGATTTCAGCCAATGGTAAACTTAAAATGTTTGCCAAGGATGAAATCATTATTGACATTGGTCAAAAACTAGAATTTGTTCCCATTTTAATAAAAGGCAATATCAAAGTTTTAAGAGAAGATAATAACAATAATGAGTTGTTGTTATATGTACTTGAAGCTGGAGATACTTGTGCAATGTCATTGACCTGTTGCTTAAGTAACAGAAAAAGTAAAATTAGGGCTATTGCAGACAAATCTTCAGAAGTTGTCATGATTCCTATTTCAAAAATGCAGGAATGGATGAACAGTTATGAAGATTGGAGAAATTTCATTTTGCAAAGCTATCAAACACGATTTAATGAAATGCTTGAAACTATTGATACCCTAGCGTTTATGAAAATGGATGAACGCTTATACAAATACCTAGTTGACCAAGTAAAACTTAATGCTTCAGAAATTGTTGAAGGTACGCACCAAAACATAGCAGAAAACTTGAATACCTCAAGAGTTGTTGTTTCTAGACTATTAAAACAATTAGAAACAGAAGGCAAAATTAAACTTGGGAGGAACAAAATTGAGGTTTTAGACTTTTAAGTAACATATATTACATTTAAAGAACACTTATAAACTACATTTGCAAAATAAACACTAAATAAAATGGAATTAATATTAAATCCATGGCCTTGGTATATATCAGGACCTCTCATTGCCTTGATAATGGCACTCCTACTCTACTTTGGTAAAACTTTTGGAATGTCCTCAAACCTTAGGACCATGTGCGCCATAGGTGGAGCTGGAAAGTATTCGAATTTTTTTAAGATGAACTGGAGAGATTATTCTTGGAATCTAGTTGTCGTAATTGGAGCTGTTATTGGTGGTTTTATCGCTGTTCAATTTTTATCTAACGATAGTGGAACAAACCTTAACCCAACAACAATTTCAGAACTAGAAGCCTTAGGTTTTTCAAACGCTGGAAAAACGCTAGTTCCAGATGAGCTTTTTAACCTAGATGCAATAATATCCTTTAAAGGGCTTTCCTTGCTAATTATTGGAGGTTTATTGGTTGGTTTTGGAACGCGTTACGCTGGAGGTTGTACTTCGGGTCATGCTATTACTGGATTAAGTAGTTTACAACGTCCATCACTAATTGCTGTCATTGGCTTTTTTATTGGTGGATTAATTATGGCTAATTTTTTATTACCATTAATTTTTTAAGTATGAAGTTTCTAAAATTTTTAATCGTTGGAATTGTTTTTGGGATTGTTCTAGTAAAATCTGAAGCCGTTTCTTGGTATCGTATTTATGAAATGTTTAGATTTCAATCGTTTCATATGTATGGCATCATTGGGACTGCAATTGCCTCAGGAATATTGTTTTTACAACTATCTAAGCGCAGTAAGCTAAAATCATTAAATGGAGCCGAAATTTATGTCCCAAAAAAGGATAGAGGGTTTACAAGGTATATAGTAGGTGGAATTATCTTTGGCTTGGGTTGGGCTTTAATTGGTGCTTGTCCAGGACCAATGTATATTCTTTTAGGGGCTGGCATTTATTCCATGTTAATCGTAATAGCAGCTGCAATAGTTGGAACCTTCATTTATGGTCTTTTAAAAGATAAGCTTCCTCATTAATATGGATTCAACTCAAATTTTAGGATATCTAGGAGCACTTGTCGTAGGTCTGGTTTTAGGGCTTATTGGTGGTGGTGGCTCTATATTAACCGTTCCTATTTTAGTATATCTTATTGGATTGAATCCGGTTACAGCAACAGCCTATTCCCTTTTTGTTGTTGGCACTACCTCACTTTTTGGAGCGTTCCAAAACTTTAGGAATAAAATGGTCGATATTCGTACAGCTCTAGTATTTGCTATACCTGCTTTTATTGCTGTATATTTAACAAGGAGATACTTAGTTCCAGCAATCCCTGAATCTCTCTTTACAATTTTCGATTTTGAAATTACCAAGGACATATTTATCATGGTGTTTTTTGCCATAGTAATGTTATTGGCCTCAATATCGATGATAAAAACTAAAAAAAGTGCAACTCATGAATCGGAAGGAATTAAATACAATATCCCATTAATTGCCTTAGAGGGAATCGTTGTAGGCGTTCTGACTGGAATCGTAGGTGCTGGAGGAGGCTTTTTAATAATTCCGGCATTAGTGCTCCTAGCAAAACTACCGATGAAGTTAGCTGTTGGCACTTCATTGCTTATCATTTCTGCAAAATCATTGATTGGTTTTCTGGGAGATATTCAAAACTTAGCAATAGATTGGTCTTTTCTACTTATTTTTACTTCAATCTCAATAATAGGTATATTTATTGGTGTGTATTTAACCAAATTCATAAGTGGTGAAAAACTAAAAAAAGGCTTCGGTTGGTTTACTTTAGTTATGGCATTATATATAATTTACAAGGAATTGTATTAAATGAATGTGACAAATGTCACAAAACAAAATAGCAAAGGATTGTATCTTTGCACAAACAATAAAAATTATGAAAGTAGAACAAATATATACAGGATGTCTTGCACAAGGTGCATACTATATTGAGTCTAATGGTGAAGTTGCAATTATCGATCCATTAAGAGAAACTCAACAATATATTGACAAAGCAAACAAAGAAAATGCAAAAATTAAATATGTTTTTGAAACTCATTTTCATGCTGATTTTGTTTCTGGACATGTTGATTTAGCCAATAAAACTGGAGCGACTATTGTTTTTGGACCAGGAGCCTCAACAAGTTACGATGCACACATTGCGACTGACAACGAAGAATTTAAAATTGGAAACATAATAATAAAAGTATTGCACACTCCAGGTCATACTTTGGAATCATCAACTTATCTTTTAATTGATGAAAAAGGCAACAATCATGCAATATTTTCAGGTGATACATTATTTTTAGGAGATGTTGGTCGTCCTGATTTAGCCATTAAATCTGACTTAACAAAAGAAGATTTAGCAGCGATGTTATTTGATTCTTTAAGAAACAAAATTATGCCATTAGCAGATAACGTTATTGTGTATCCTGCACATGGAGCTGGTTCAGCTTGTGGAAAAAACTTAAGCAAAGAAACTGTTGGAACTATTGGTGAACAGAAAAAAACAAACTATGCTTTAAGAGCAGATATGACAAAAGATGAATTTGTAAAAGAAGTACTTGATGGTATTCCACCACCACCACAATATTTTGCAAAAAATGCCATGATGAATAAAATGGGATACGATTCTTTTGAAAATGTACTGCAAACTGGAGATGTTGCTTTAGACTCAACTGAATTTGAAGCGTTGGCAAATCATGAAGGTGCTTTAGTCCTCGACGTGAGACCACAATCAGAATATATACAAGGACACATTCCAAATTCAATATTTATTGGATTAAATGGAGGTTTTGCTCCTTGGGTTGGTGCATTGATTACAGATTTAAAACAACCTATTTTATTAGTAGCTCCAGAAGGAAAATCAAAAGAAGCTGTAACACGTTTATCTCGTGTTGGTTATGATAACACATTAGGTTACCTTGAAGGAGGAATGGATGCTTGGAAAGCAGCAGGAAAAGATGTCGAAACTTTAGAATCAATTTCAGCAGATGAATTTGTAAATAGATTCAACGCTGGCGAACTAAATATTTTAGACGTAAGAAAAGATGGGGAATTTGCATCAAGTCATATAGAAAACGCTCAACATTTTGCATTAGATTATATCAATGATAAAATGAATGAAGTTTCTCAAGATAAAACCTATCACATACATTGTGCTGGTGGTTATCGTTCAGTAATAGCAGCTTCAATCTTAAAAGCTAGAGGATTCAATAATCTAGTTGATATTGCTGGTGGTTTTGGAGCCATTAAGAAAACAGATTTACCATTAACTGATTTTGTTTGTCCTTCAACATTATAATTATGAATACAACTCTTGCAATACAAAATTTAAAATGTGGTGGTTGTGCAAACACAATTATTACAAGGCTTAATAACATTAATGGAATTGATAATGTTGTAGTTGATAATGACACAAATACAGTATCGTTTGATTATACAGACGAATCTATTTTAAATAAGGCTATGGATTTACTTTCAAAATTGGGCTATCCTGTTGAAGGTGAGCAAAATCCTCTAATTAAAAAAGCAAAAAGTTATGTGAGTTGTGCTGTAGGCAGAATGAATAAATAACAGATTTAAATTATTATAACACTAAAAAAGCTCTGAATTTCTTCAGAGCTTTTTTTTATATGATTTCAGCACTTAAACCTGCATCCAGCAACATGGAGCACCTTGGCTCAAGTTCGTCATAGATTCCTGTTTTTACCGTACATTTTCCTTTATAATGCACAATTATTGAGCATTGTTCAGCTTGCTCAGGTGTATGCTCACAAGCATAAATAAGCGTATCGATAACATGGTCAAATGTATTGACGTCATCATTGTACAAAACAATTTCATTGTGCTGCACAACTTCTTCTTCAAGTAGTAGTTCTTCTGAGGTTTTCTTTTGTGTACTCATTGCAAAAGTTTGATACTAATTTAATAATTTTAATGAAACCCAATTATTTCGTTCCAATGTTTCAACTAAATTTAACATATACTTATTGCATTCTGCTTCTATAATTTTAATATCATGCTCATAAAAACCACTTAAAAACAAAGTTCCATTTTGGCTCAAACATTCAGCATATTGCTCTAAATCTTGCAGCAAAATATTTCTATTAATATTTGCTATAATGATATCGTATGTTTTTCCTTTAAGCAATTTTGCATCACCTTCATAAACAGTTATGCTTTTGCAGTTATTTCGTTCAACATTCTCAAGGCTGTTTATATAACACCAATTATCAATATCAATAGCATCAACTTTTGAAGCGCCTTTCATTTCAGCAAAAATTGCAAGAACACCTGTTCCGCAACCCATATCCAAAACCGTTTTTCCTTTAAAATCATTCTTCAAAATATGCTGAATCATCATATGTGTAGTTTCATGATGACCAGTTCCAAAACTCATTTTTGGTTCAATAACTATATCATATTCGGTATTAAAAGGCTTATGAAAAGGTGCACGAACAGCGCATAGACTATCAACTATAATTGGATTAAAGCTCTTCTCCCATTCTGCATTCCAATTGGTTTGTTCAATTTCTTCAAAAGTAAATGTGATATCAAATTCATCAGACTCTAAAATTTGAATATCCTCTAAAATATTCTTGTTCCATTCTTTCTTTTGAATATATGCTGTAACACCTTCATTCGTTTCAACAAAACTTTCAAAGCCAGCATAACCGAGTTCGGCAATGAGAATTTCTACAGCAGGCTGAAGAGGTTGCACTTTAAAGTAATAACCAATATATATTTGGTTTGACATAGCTTAAAAAGCGTTTACAATCGCATAAAAATCTTCAGCTTTAAGAGCAGCTCCACCGATTAATCCTCCATCAACATCGGATTTAGAAAAAATCTCTTTGGCATTGTTTGGTTTTACACTTCCTCCATAAAGAATTGATATAGAATCTGCTGTAGTATTTCCGTATTTTTCAGATAATGTTTTTCTGATAAAAGCATGCATATCTTGAGCTTGTTCAGGAGATGCCGTTTCTCCAGTACCTATGGCCCAAACTGGCTCATAAGCCAAAATAATATTTTTAAACGAAGAAGCTTCCAAATGAAATAGTGCTTTTTTAATTTGATTGTTTACGACAGTTTCCTCATTTCCAGATTTTCTATCAGCTAATTCTTCACCAAAACAAAAAATCACTCTCATATCGTTAGCTAATGCAGTATCTACTTTTTTAGCCAAGGACTCATCCGTTTCATTAAAATAAGCACGACGCTCACTATGTCCTAAAATAACCGTTTTTATACCTATGCTTTTCAACATACCAACACTAACTTCTCCTGTGTAAGCTCCATCTTCAGCAAAGTGCATATTTTGAGCTGCTACTTCAATATCATCTAGTCGTGTTGACTGAAACGCATGCCACAAATTTGTAAATGATGGCGCAATAATTACTTCTGCATCAGAGGTTTTAGTCTGTTGTTTTAATTCAGAAATCAATGATTCTGTTTGAATTAATCCATTATTCATTTTCCAATTTCCAGCGACTATATATTTTCTCATAATTAATGCCTGCGGAAGCAGGTATCTTTTAATTTTTAATAATTTGTTTTGTTATCAAACTTGTCAATACTTAAGTTTTAGTGTAAAACCTTTTAGGAGATACAAAAGTAATTAATTTATTCAAGTCCTTTTTTTTTACCCTTTTGAATTCGCTTTATACAACAAATCTGAACTATTTTAAATTGTAAAAAGAGATTCCTGTTTTCACAGGAATGTTACTGTAATTTCACTTTTGGGTCTAGCCAAGAATAAATGACATCCACAAAAATATTTATAATAATGAACATTAATGCAATTACCAATACTGAACCCATTATTACAGGCAAATCTAAGGTATTTAATGCATTTACTATTTCTTTTCCTAAACCATTCCAACCAAAAATATACTCTACAAAAACAGCTCCAGCAAGCATTGAAGCAAACCAACCAGAAATGGCTGTAATCACTGGATTTAAAGCATTTTTAATTGCATGCCTTTTAATTATTTGAAACTCGCTCAAACCTTTAGCTCTAGCTGTTCTTATATAATCTTGGTTAAAAACTTCCAATAACGAATTCCTCATTAATTGAATCACTACTGCAAGTGGCCTTATACCCAAAACTATGGCTGGAAGTAACAGATTTTTCCATTGTATGGTCATCGTTTCCCCAAAATCATCCATTTCATAAAGACTTCCTGTCATTTCCAAGTTGGTATATTCATGCAATACATAACCAAAAAACCAAGCAAATAAAATAGCACTAAAAAATGATGGAACACTCATTCCTAAAGTACTGAATATTTGTATGACTTTATCCAACCATTGATCCTTAAACAAGGCAGAAACAATCCCAAGGCCAATACCAATAATCATTGCTATTACAATAGCTGAAGTTGCCAAAACAAATGTATTTGGTAAAGTTTCGCCTAATACTTCGGTAACTTTTTTCCCTTGCTTGGTAAATGATTCTCTTAAGTATGGAAACTTAATGGCTGTGGTAGTATTTGCGATAGTAAATAGTTCCTTAGCATTATACTTATTGTCAGACAAATATGTATAATCTGCGTCTGAAGTAGAGTGAAATGATATTGGAGACAAATCGTTTAAGTAATACAAGTACTGAGTACCAATAGGTTTATCAAAACCATATTTCTGCTTTACAATTGCTAGCTGCTGACTATCCTCATTTTGCCCAAGCATCATTTGAGCTGGATCTCCTGGAAGTACATTAAATAAAAAAAAGATAACTGTAACTACTCCAAATAAAGTAAGAAGTGCATAAAATGCTTTATTTAGTAAGTAATTGAACAATTAATCGAGTTTTAAATCTTCAAAATCATTCCAATGAAGTTTTTGTTTTACTGTTGCTTTATCTAATTCTAAAACTCCAGGATTTGATCGCACAACTGTTTTTAAAGCCTTTTCATCACACAAATAAAAATCGAAGTTCAATTTATATTCTTCTTTTATTCTTTTTTTGGTGTCCTCTCCTGATGATGTCATGCCAATTACTGTGTATCCTTTTTTAATGGCTTCATCTGATAATGCTTTAATTTTCGCCAAGCCATCCTTTTCAGCTTTCTCTAAACTATAAGACACAATCATAATCAAATTTTCTTTCTGAAGGATTTGTTCAGTAACATCACCATTTTCATTTTCAATTGAAAAATCCAAAATTGGAGGTTCGTAACCTTCTTTTATCACTTTGGTTTCAACACCAACATAATCACCTTCAACTTGTGGATAGCTTCCGTTAGTAACAAATTCCTTTTCTTCTCCATTTACATTAAATGTCCAAGTAAATTCCTGAACTGCCTTTGGTGCATCTTCAGGTATTGCCATATTTTCCAAAAGGTTATCTCCAATTTTATAAGCCCTAAAATCCTTAGCTGGTAAGTGCATTAATACATGATAACCAAACCACATGCATAGTATAAAACTCAATAATGCCACAACAGTTGTTGGCATTTTGTTGAATATTGGTTTAATGTGTTTGACTCCAAAAAACAATATGAGTACAAAAACAAGAAGGATAACATCCTTTGTAAAACTTTCCCAAGGCGTCAGCTTTAATGCATCACCAAAGCAACCACAATCTTTTACCTTATCAAAATATGCTGAATAGAACGTAAGAAAAGTGAAGAACACAATCATCAACAATAAACTCCAAACTGTAAATTTTGGTTTATAGCCAATGAGTAAAAACACACCTAAAACTACTTCGAAAACCACAACAATAACTGAAATAGCCAATGCATAAGGTTCTAAAAATGGAATATTCAGAACTTCTGAACTAAAATATTCTTGCAATTTGTATGAAAATCCTAAAGGGTCGTTGAGTTTGATTAATCCAGAAATAATAAATAAAACTCCAACCAATAATCTACTAATATGTACTAAGTATTTCATATTTAATCTTTTAAATGTATCATAGCAAAAACTGCATAATTGACCATATCTTGGTAGTTAGCATCAATGCCTTCACTTACTATTGTTTTACCTGAGTTATCTTCTATTTGCTTCACTCTTAACAATTTTTGCAAAATCAAATCTGTTAATGAGCTGACTCTCATATCACGCCATGCTTCACCATAATCGTGATTTTTATCTTCCATTAATTGCTTTGTAATGGCTGTTTGTTTATCATAAAGCTCAGTAGCTTCCTCAACTGATAAATCTGGTTGCTCAACAACTCCTTTTTCAAGTTGAATAAGCGCCATGACGCAATAATTAATAATTCCAATAAACTCACTTTCTTGTCCTTCATCAACTTTCTGAACATCGTTTTGTTGCAAACCTCTAATGCGTTGAGCTTTAATAAAAATTTGATCAGTTAAAGAAGGCAATCTAAGGATTCTCCAAGCGCTACCATAATCACTCATTTTTTTTACAAACAAATCTCTGCATGTTGTGATTACGTCATCATATTGTTTTGATGTATTTTGCATAAAGTCAATTGAATTTTGCGTAAATTTCGCTTAAATTTAAGACTATTCAAAGTTTATTTTAAAACAGTAAACCAACAACAAACATTAGCATACTAATGACCATCAATTGTAAAGGAAAACTTATCGATTTATCAACGCCAAAAGTGATGGGAATTCTTAATGTAACGCCTGATTCATTTTACGATGGTGGACGATTTAAAGACGAAACTTCTATTTTAAATCAAGTTGAACAAATGCTGAAAGAAGGTGCAACATTTGTTGATGTTGGCGCATATAGTTCGCGTCCAGGAGCTGACCATGTTAGTGAAAATGAAGAATTAAAACGAATTGTCCCTATTGTTGAATTATTGGTGAATAAATTCCCTGAAATTATTTTATCCATTGATACATTTAGAAGTCAAGTTGCAAAACAATGTATTGAAATTGGAGCAGCTATGATCAATGATATTTCTGCTGGACAGTTGGATGACAACATGATGGCAACTGTTGGAAAGCTACAAGTGCCTTATGTGATGATGCACATAAAAGGTACTCCACAAAACATGCAGCAACAAACCGACTATAATGATTTATTGAAAGAGATTATTTATTATTTCTCAGAGCGTATTGCTGTAGCAAGGTCAAACAAAGTTATAGATGTGATTATAGATCCTGGGTTTGGATTTGCTAAAACAATTGAGCAAAATTATGAGTTGTTGGGTAATTTGGAGTTACTCAACATGTTAAACCAACCAATACTTGTAGGAGTTTCAAGGAAATCGATGATTTATAAATTGTTGGAATCAACTCCTGAAAATGCCTTAAATGGAACAACATCGCTTAACACTATTGCTTTGTTAAAAGGCGCAAAAATTTTAAGAGTACATGATGTAAAAGAAGCCATACAATGTGTGAAACTTATTAACCAACTTTAATTTATGAACCGACTTTTACTTTTACTATTAGTATTTACTTTTTCGTGTGCTGAACGAGAATTACAGTTACCAGTTACTACAAATAATGATATCACAGAAATATTAGATGTTTCACCTGTGTATATATTTTATGATGAAGAAACTGGTGAAGCTGATCTTAACCGAAATAACATGATTAGCACAACCAATTGGCTAGTAAATATTGATAAGCGATTAACATTAAAACAAGTTTTACCGCATTTACAATACCTACAAGACAAGCGTCATGGTGATAGTGCGCACAAGAACGAAAATGCAAAAAACTACTTTACTTGTTTTAATGAAGAAACAAAAAATCTGTCTTTTATTGAGTTTACTGATCTGATTTATGAATTAGGATATGAAAATATTACCGAACCTGATTTTAGTTTAGTTACATATTTTGGTGTAGCAAAATTCAATTCGCTTGATAGTATTGAATTAAAAGTTATATCCAATGGTCATAGTGTTATTGAGAATTATAGAGATTTTGATTATTTATTGAATGAAATAAATGGTTTATTAAAAGATGGAAGGCTTAATCTTAGCTTATTTTATAATTCAGAGCTCACTTTTCAAGATTATATTGAAATTAAATCAAAAATGTTGACAATCAATTTTAAAAGTCTGCAAATTTACAATGATGAAGTAATCTATAATTAACTATATTTATTAAAATTTAAAACCCAAAAGTCAATTGGAAATATTTGACGATCTCTTAAAATTTACTGTCATAGATGTTATCGACATTATTCTTGTCGCACTACTTCTCTATTACGTTTACAAACTCATTAAAGGTACAGTTGCCATCAATATTTTTATTGGTATCATCTTTATTTATTTAGCTTGGAGACTTACGACTGCCTTAAATATGGAGTTGCTGAGTAGCATTTTTGGTGGTTTTATGAGTGTTGGTATTATTGCCTTGATTGTTGTGTTTCAGCCAGAAATCAGAAAATTTCTTTTGATGGTTGGCTCCACAAATTTTGCTTCTAAAGGTGGGTTTTCAAAACGATTTAAATTTCTTAAAACTCAGTCGTTAAACGAAACTGAAGCAGAAGTAGTTGTTGCAGCTTGTGTGAAAATGGGAAGCTCTAAAACTGGAGCTCTTATTGTTTTGGAGCGCAACAACAACCTTGATTTTTTACTTTCTACAGGAGATGAAATGAATATTAAAGTTACGCAACCAATCCTTGAAAGTATCTTTTTTAAAAACAGTCCATTGCATGATGGCGCCATTATCATTGCCAACAATGTAGTAAAAGCCACACGTGTAATACTTCCAGTAAATAACGATAAGAATATTCCTGAGCGATTTGGTTTACGTCATCGTGCAGCCATAGGAATTACTGAAAAAACAGATGCCATAGCTCTTGTTGTTTCGGAAGAAACAGGACAGCTCTCATATATTAAAAATGGTGAGTTTGTAATGTACAAAAACTCTGAAGAGCTCATTGATAAAATTAAGGCTGATTTGTCGTAATGGAATGCAAAAACTGTAGTTTATCGCTTCAAACACACCACAATTACTGTCCTCACTGTGGAGCTAAGGTCATTAGAAAGCGGCTAACTTTTAAAGCATTATTTGCACATTTTGTCGAACAATATTTTAATTACGACAATAAGTTTTTAAAAACATTTGTTCATCTTTTCACTAAACCAGAAGCAGTTATTGGTTGTTATATTAATGGAACTAGAAAAAAATACGTTAATGTAATAAGTTACTTTGCAATTGCCTTTACAATAACTGGCTTAGAATGGTATCTTTTAGACAAATTCTTTCCAGAAGCTATAGATATTTCTGCAGCAGTAATTGGAGGTTCTGAAGAGCAAGCAGCAAAAAGTATTAGTTTTATGCAAGAATATGCATCAATCATGTTGATGCTCTTTGCTCCACTCTATGCCTTAATGTCGAGGATAGTATTTTTAAAGAACAAAACTTTCAATTATACAGAGCATCTGGTTATTTTCATGTATGTGATTGCTCAGATTTCAATTTTGGGATCTGTTTTTACAATAGCAGGAGCTTTTCTTGGTTTCCCAATTGGAGAATTAGCTTACATTAATCTAGCTTTTCAAGTAATTTTTTCTGCTTATTGCTTAAAAAAACTATATAAACTAAGTTTTTTGCAAATATTACTAAAGACAATCCTGTTTTTTGTCATACTATTTGTTATGATGGTGCTATTTGTGATTTTATTTTTAGGTTTTATTTACCTTACTGGAGGAGTTGAAGGTTTAAAAGAATTTGCTACGCAAGGGAGAAATCCTTAAGCAATTTCGTCTTGAAGAAATTGAACTTCATATAGATTTCTATAATAGCCACCTTCTCTTTCTAATAATTCAGAGTGAGTACCTTGCTCAACGATTTCACCTGAATCCATTACGATAATATTATCAGCTTTTTTTATTGTAGCCAAACGATGCGCAATAACAATAGAGGTTCTTCCTTTTGTGATTTTATCAGTTGCATCTTGGATGAGTTGCTCCGAATGCGCATCAATGGATGATGTTGCTTCATCCAAAATCAAAATACTTGGATTAGTCACATAAGCTCTTAAAAATGATATTAGTTGACGTTGACCAGATGATAGCATTACACCTCTTTCTTTTACATTATAATGGTATCCATTAGGCAAACTCATTATAAAATCGTGAATTCCAATTTGTTTTGCTGCAAACTGAACTTCTTCTTCAGAGATATTAGGATTCTTAAGCGTAATATTATTTAAAATAGTGTCTGCAAATAAAAATACATCTTGAAGCACTACTGCAATTTGTCTGCGCAATGAATTTAACGTCACATCCTTTATATTTACATTATCAATTAAGATATCTCCAGAGTCAATTTTATAAAATCTATTCAATAAATTGATGATAGTAGATTTACCTGCTCCTGTAGCACCAACAATAGCTACAGTATCTCCAGATTTCACATTGAAGGATATACCTTTGAGCACTTTTTCTTCTGCAACATAGGAAAAATGAACATCTTTAAATTCGATATCACCTTTAAAATGAGCAGCAATTTGAGTTCCTGAGTCATCAATATTAGACGTCGTATCTAATACCTTAAACACTCTGTCAGCAGCAACCATTCCCATCTGCAAAGTGTTGAATTTATTTGCTATCTGATTTAAGGGTCTGAACATCATTGGAATAAACATAATAAATGCTGTTAAGTCTCCAAGTGTTGTAAGCTGTTGATCAACAACATTTAAACCACCAAACCAAACTACCATACCTAAAGTTATTGATGATAAGAGCTCAGCTATTGGGAAGAAAATAGAGTTATACCAAACCGTTTTTAACCAACCTTTTTTATGTCTGTCATTAATTTTCTTAAAATTCTTATACTCTATATCTTCACGTGTAAAAAGTTGCAAAATTTTCATTCCTGTGACACGTTCTTGCACAAATGAGTTTAAGTTAGAAACTTCGTTTCTCACTTCCTCAAAAGCCTTTTTCATGTACTTCTGAAAAATCTTAGTTGCAAAAACTATAAGTGGTAATGTACAAAAAACGATAATACTCAAACGCCAATTCATATAAGCCATAACACAACCTACCACAAACATTTTAAGCAAATCACTAAATATCATGAACAAACCTTGGCCAAAAATGTCTGCAATACGTTCCATATCTGTAACTGCTCTGGTAATTAAAACTCCTACAGAAGAATTATCGTAGTATTTCATTTTAAAGTTAAGAATGTGCTCAAACAGTTTTACCCTTATATCTCGAACAACAGATTGACCAAGCCAACTAGCATAGTAAATAAAGAGTAAATTGCATATAACCTCAACAATAAGTAATCCACCATAAATTAATATGTAATAAAGAAAGCCTTCATCTGCTTTTGCAGCAATGTTTTCATCAATAGCAACTTGTAATATTTTTGGTCTAATGGCTCCAAAAATGGCTAGTCCAAAAACTGCAAAAAGAGTCAAATAAAATATATGATTATATGGTTTAATAAACTTTAAAAGCCTTTTAAACAATCCTAAATCAAATACTTCTTTGCTAGTTTTAGCCATTTACTTAAAAATATTTTTTGGGTATTCTATCCTCGACAAATATAAACCATGAGCAGGAACTGACGCTCCAGCTTTGGTTCTATTTTCAGATTTTATAATTTCATGAAACTGCTCAATAGTAGTTTTACCATGTCCTATATCCAACATTGTTCCTACAATTGCCCTAACCATATTTCTTAGAAATCGATTTGCTTTTATAGTAAAAATCAGCTGATTATCTGTCTTTTTCCATTCAGCAAGCATGATATCACAATGATACGTTTTTACATCTGTATTGCTTCTAGAAAAGCATTTAAAATTTTTATAGTCAAATAGAATGTTAGCTGCCTCATTCATTTTAGCAACATTCAAATCATGTTTTAAATAGTAAGAACCTTCATAATTAAAAACATCCTTTCTTAAAGCTATCTTGTAGTTATATGTCCTACTAACAGCGTCAAATCTTGCATGAGCATCTTCTTTAACTTCAAGAATATTATGAATACTAATATCTTTTGGCAAAAAAGAATTTAGCTTAAAAATCATCTTTTCAATATCAAATTTATCTTGAAAGCCTAAATGTGCAAACATTTGTTCAGCATGAACTCCAGCATCAGTTCTTCCAGCTCCAACAATTTCTATTTTGCTTTTTAACAACTTAGATAAGGCGTCTTCTAAAATCTGTTGTACCGAAATAGCATTTGGTTGATTTTGCCAGCCATGATAAGCTTTTCCATTATATGAAAGTTCGATAAAATATCTCAAACGAATATGCTACTTTTGTTACGAAGAGACAAATATAAATAGAATTAACAGTTTCGACTCACAATATTTTCTTAATGAAAAAAATCCTCCTTCTATCAGACACTCATAGTTACATTGATGCAAACATTATTAAATATGTTAAGCAAGCAGATGAAGTTTGGCATGCTGGAGATATTGGAAAATTAAAGGTCACAGACGCAATCAAAAAATTGAAGCCTCTACGTGCCGTTTATGGTAATATAGATAGTGCTGAAGCAAGAGCAGAATTCCCAGAACATAATAGGTTTAAATGTGAGGATGTTGATGTTTGGATAACACATATTGGAGGTTATCCACCAAGGTATAACAATCGTGTTCGTGAAGGGTTAAAGGTAAATCCTCCTGATATTTTTATAAGTGGCCATTCGCACATCTTGAAAGTAATGCCAGACAAAAAACTTAATCTATTGCATATAAACCCTGGAGCTATTGGAAATCATGGTTTTCAGAAAGTCAGGACGATGATTCGTTTTGAAATTGATGGCAAACAAATTAAGAATTTAGAGGTTATTGAGTTTAAGAGGTAAATAAGAAAACCCAAAGTTTTCACTTTGGGTTTTCACGCACTAATACTACTAAGATGATAGGTTTATCTCAATCGGTCAACAGATTTTACGAGATCTTCATCCTTTTTTATGGCTTTATTGGCTAAAACCAAAAATACGATAGAAAAAATAGGTAGAAGCATCCCAATACCTTTCTCAGAAACATCAGTTTCTCCAGATAAGCTTAGCGAACGATATACAAATAATCCTAGTAAAATAAAGTTTAATATGATGTTAAGGCGTCCCAAAACAAATTGTGACTGCCTGTCTTTGTATCTAAAAATTGAAATTAAGGACAATGCTGCAGATCCTAAAAACAAATAAAAATACGAAGCTTCTTGTTTAGCAAAAACTTTCAGCTCTTCATTATTTGTCCACAAATCAAAAACAAATATCAATCCAGCTGAAATACCAGCAGCAACTAATAAATATACGGTTTGAATTCGTTGTAACATTGTCAATAATTGAGCAGCAAAAATAACAGTTTCTTTTTAAACATTTATAAATTATTAAAAATAAAGTTGTATAATTGCATAGTCTATGTGTTACACATCTGTGCTGTGCATAGTTAATCTTCAAAAAAAGAAATCAAAATTCAAATTTTTCTTCAGAAGTCCTCAAGGAACAATAAAGATTAATTTATTCTCTAAAAACTAATTATTCAAATTCACAATGTTTGAAATTTCACAATTAAAAGAAATGAAGCTTCCTGAGCTACAGGAAATCGCTAAAGGACTTAGTATTTCAAAATACCGTTCCTTAAAAAAATTAGATCTAGTATATAAAATACTAGATCACCAAGCAGCAAATCCAACTTCTGTAAAACCTGCTGAAACACCACAAAAGCCTAAACCAAGGCGAGAAAGAGTTCAACGTGCTAAAGATGATAAAAATCAAAAGCAACCAGACTCTAAGCAAAAACAGGATGCTCCTCAACTAAAAGAGGAAAATCCTACTACAAAAAATGACAACAAGTCTCAAGACTCAAAACAGGATAACCCTAATAAGAATCAAAAAGACAATCAAAACCGTCAAAAAAGAGATAATAAACCTCAACAAAGAAATCAGAATAACAATAATCAAAACAGAGGAAACTCAAATAAGCAAAATCAGAAAGATTCTGGAAATAAAGACAATAGAAACCGTTATAGAGAGCCAGATTTTGAATTTGATGCAATTATTGAAAGCGAAGGTGTTTTAGATGTTATGTCTGATGGTTATGGGTTTTTACGCTCATCAGATTACAACTATTTATCATCACCAGATGATATTTATGTATCGCAATCACAAATTCGTTTATTTGGATTGAAAAAAGGAGACACAGTTTTAGGAAATGTTAGACCTCCAAAAGAAGGTGAAAAATATTTCCCGCTAATTAGAGTTACCAAAATTAATGGATTGAGTCCTCAAGTAGTTCGTGATCGCGTATCTTTTGAGCATTTAACACCATTATTTCCAAAAGAAAAATTCAGTATCGCTGAAAAACAAAGCACTATTTCTACTCGAATCATGGATTTGTTTGCGCCTATTGGAAAAGGACAACGTGGTATGATTGTTTCTCAGCCTAAAACAGGAAAAACAATGTTACTCAAAGATGTTGCTAATGCAATTGCGGCAAATCATCCTGAAGTTTATTTAATGATTTTATTAATAGATGAACGTCCAGAGGAAGTAACAGATATGCAACGTAATGTTAGAGGTGAGGTAATTGCCTCAACCTTTGATAAAGAAGCTCACGAACACGTAAAAATTGCAGATATTGTTTTAGAAAAAGCTAAACGTTTGGTAGAATGTGGTCATGACGTTGTAATCTTATTAGATTCTATTACCAGATTAGCTCGTGCCTACAATACTGTTCAACCAGCTTCTGGTAAAATTTTAAGTGGTGGTGTTGATGCTAATGCTTTACATAAACCAAAACGTTTCTTTGGAGCTGCGAGAAATATTGAAAAAGGAGGTTCTTTGTCAATAATTGCAACTGCACTTACTGAAACAGGTTCAAAAATGGATGAAGTGATCTTTGAAGAATTCAAAGGAACTGGTAACATGGAATTACAATTAGATAGAAAAATTTCCAATAGAAGAATATTCCCTGCAATCGACCTTACATCTTCAAGTACAAGAAGAGACGATTTATTATTGGATGACAATACCATTCAAAGAATGTGGGTAATGCGTAAATATCTTGCAGACATGAATCCAGTTGAAGCGATGGAATTCATAAATGACAGGTTTAAGCAAACTAGAAATAACGAAGAATTTTTAATTTCAATGAATAGTTAAAGCTATTCATTGAAATTTCAACCATAAAAAAAGCCTTTCAAAATGAAAGGCTTTACTTTTTTTATACTGTTTAAGCAAATTACTTCAATGAAGCGATGTGCTTTGATAAACCTGATTTTAGGTTTGCTGCTTTATTAGCATGAATAACATTATTCTTTGCTAATTTATCTATCATTCCAGCAACAGTTGGAAACATCTTCTCAGCATCTTTCTTCTTTTCCGTATCTCGTAATTTTTTTATAGCATTACGAGTGGTTTTATGCTGATACTTATTTCTTAAGCGTCTAGTTTCGTTGCTTCTAATTCTTTTTAATGCTGACTTATGATTTGCCATTTGCTTTTCTTTATTATAATATATGTAGCCCGTAGGGGAATCGAACCCCTCTTACCAGGATGAAAACCTGGCGTCCTAGCCGATAGACGAACGGGCCATTTGGTAATTTAACTATTTAAATGAACCAACAATGTTTTCCATTGCGGATGCAAAAATACAACTATTTTTAAATGTTGCAACTACTATGTTATTTTTTTTGAAAAATTTTTAGTAAGCCTTAGCAAACAAAACACGCTGATTGGAAGGTTCACCTGTTAACACACACCTACCTGCTTCCATTTTGTTGTCCAATGGAATACACCTAATCGTAGCCTTAGTTAGCTCCTTTATTTTATCTTCGGTTTCTGCAGTTCCATCCCAATGTGCCGAAACAAACCCTGTTTTAGTTTCTAGGACATTCTTGAATTCTTCAAAATTATCTACCTCAGTTATATGATTATCTCTGAAATTTAAAGCCTTTTTGTGCAAATCATTTTGAATCTCTGTCATTAAACCCTCAACCTTATCAACCAAATCATCAACTTTAACAAATTCTTTTTCGAGAGTATCTCTTCTTGCTAATTCAACTGTTCCTTTTTCCAAATCTTTAGGTCCAATAGCTATTCTCACTGGCACTCCTTGTAATTCATGTTGTGCGAATTTAGCTCCTGGTCTAAAAGTTGTTCGATTGTCATACTTTACAGAAACACCCTTGGCTTTTAATTTATCTGAAATTGAATTTGCTAGGTTTGAAATTTCTTCAAACTGCTCATCATTTTTATAAATTGGTACTATTACCACTTGATTTGGTGCAAGGTTCGGAGGAAGTACTAAACCTTTATCATCACTATGCGTCATAATAAGTGCACCCATCAAACGCGTTGAAACTCCCCAAGATGTTGCCCAAACATAATCTTGTTTACCTTCTTTATTGGTAAACTTCACATCAAAGGCTTTTGCAAAATTCTGACCTAAAAAGTGAGAAGTTCCAGCTTGTAATGCTTTTCCATCTTGCATTAAAGCTTCAATACAAAATGTCTCTTCAGCTCCAGCAAAACGTTCACTTTCAGATTTTAACCCTTTAATAACAGGTATTGCCATGAAATTTTCAGCGAAATCTGCATACACATTATTCATTAATTCAGCTTCAGTCATTGCTTCTTCTCTTGTCTCATGTGCAGTATGTCCTTCTTGCCATAAAAACTCAGCTGTACGTAAAAACAACCTTGTTCGCATCTCCCAACGAACTACATTAGCCCATTGATTAATTAATAATGGTAAATCCCTATATGATTGAATCCATCCTTTATATGTATTCCAAATAATAGCTTCACTTGTCGGCCTAACCACCAATTCTTCTTCCAGCTTAGCTTTAGGGTCAACCCTAAGTTTTCCTTCATTTTCTGGGTCATTTTGCAATCTGTAATGAGTAACTACTGCACATTCCTTTGCAAAACCTTCAGCATTTTTTTCTTCAGCTTCAAACAAACTTTTTGGCACAAAAAGCGGAAAATATGCATTTTGATGACCAGTTTCCTTAAACATTCTATCTAATTCGGCTTGCATTTTTTCCCAAATAGCATAACCATAAGGTTTAATTACCATACAACCTCTAACTGCTGAATTCTCAGCTAAATCAGCCTTTACAACGAGTTCGTTGTACCATTTTGAGTAATCTTCACTCCTACTTGTAAGGTTTTTGCTCATATATTTCTTTTTGGCACAAAAATTGTGACTATGTTAAATAAAAAAATAGTTCAGCAAAACTAACTATTTTTGTTATGTTCAACAATAAATTTATTGAGTTATGCAATTATACAACTACTTAAAACCAAAAATGCAATTTATTGGAACGCTTGTTATGGCTTTTGCCATGTTTTCTTGTGGTTCTTATCAATACGCTGGATATGAAGATGACAGTATTTATGGTGATACAGAGCGAACCGTAAGAACGGTTGAATATGTTGAAGAAGTGCCTGCAACAGATAATAGCACTTATTACAAGAATTACTTCAAAGATAAAAGCGAACAATACGCAGCAATTTCTGATGAGAATGATGTGATTTTCACTGATATAGACTCTTACGAAAGCACATATGCTGAAAATGACACACTGTATTATGATAGCTATGGTGGTTGGGGTGAAAATAACTCTGATGTTTCCATTAATATATATGGTGGGCATGCTTTTAACAGTATTTGGTGGAATAGACCTTATTATACATCTTGGGGCTGGAATTATGGTTATGGATATGGTAATGTTTGGGGTAACGGAATCAATTATTGGGGTTGGAACAGACCTCTGTGGTTAGACTTTGGCTATGGCTTGGGTTGGGGCTATAATAATTGGTGGTGTCCTCCTTTTTATAATAATTGGGGCTGGAACAGACCTTATTGGAATGGTGGATATTATGGTGGCTACTACAGTAATCGTGCCTTAGCATACAACTCAACTAGAAGAGGTGCAACTTATGCTAATGGTAGTATGGCAAACATCAGCAGAAGAAGCTCAATTAATAGCCCAAATACATCTAGAAGAACAGTTTCTAGTGATTTGAATAGAAGAGGAACTATAAATAGGTCATCAACTACAAATCGTAGAAGAATAAATACGAACTCATCATCTAGAACTAGAATTGGTTCAACTAATTCATCATCTAGAATAAGAACGAATTCAAGCAGGACAAGACCAACTACAACTAGGTCAAACATATCAAGGTCGCGTTCTTCGAATATATCAAGAAGTTCTGGTAGAATAAATAATAATTCAAGTAGCAGAAATATTTCTCGCTCAAACAATCGTTCTTCATCAAGTTCAAGAAGTTCGGCAACTCGATCTTCTTCTTCAAGAAGTAGCGGTTCAAGATCTTCTTCATCACGAAGTAGTACATCAAGACGAGGAAACAACTAGGAAAATTTTATTGTAAAAAGAAGAAAATTAAATTAATATGAAAAAGTTACTAATACTGTTCATAGGTGTAATTTCTATGCCTATACTTAACGCTCAAGACATTTCAGATGCATTACGTTATTCAACTGGAGATGTACAAGGAACTGCAAGATTCAGAGCCATGAGTGGTGCTTTTGGAGCACTTGGTGGAGATATGTCTGCCGTAAGTATAAATCCTGCAGGCTCAGCAATTTTTAATGCTGGTCATGCCTCTCTTTCATTATCTAATTATAATAATGATACCAATGCAAATTATTTTGGTTCTCAAAATCAAGCATCAAATTCCAGTTTTGATTTAAATCAAGCTGGAGCAGTCTTTGTTTTCAATAATATGAATGATAATTCTCCTTGGGGAAAATTTGTATTAGGACTGTCTTATGAGCAAACTCAAAATTTTGAAGACGACTTTTTTGCTTCAGGAACTAATACTAGATCTATTGATAGCTATTTCTTAGGATATGCTCAAGGATTAAGATTAGACGAAATATCGGCCTTTGATGGCGAATCTATTTCTGATGCTTATGGTGACATTGGTGCCGTTTATGGGTTTGCAAATCAACAAGGGTTTCTAGGTTATGAATCGTATATTTTAGAACCAGATGCTGATGAAGATTCTAATACTGTTTACACATCTAACATTGCTCCAGGTGATTTTTATCAAGAATATTCTTATGCAGCTTTAGGTTACAACGGAAAATTTAGTGTTAATGCAGCTGTTCAGTATGATAATGATATTTATTTAGGACTGAACCTAAACTCACATTTCATCAATTATGAACGTTCAACATATTTATACGAATCCAATTCTAATCTTGGGTCTCTAGTTCAAGAAGTTGGGTTTGAAAACAATTTATCAACGTTAGGTAATGGCTTTTCCTTTCAATTAGGAACTATTGCCAAACTTAACGAAACACTTAGAGTTGGGTTTACTTACGACTCACCTATTTGGTATACTATTAGTGAAGAAACAACACAATATCTATCAACAGTTAGAGACGACGCAGGAACTGCTGTAACTACGACATTAAATCCACAAGTGGTAAACATTTTTCCTGATTACAAATTACAAACGCCTGCCAAATTAACTGGTAGTGCAGCTTTAGTCTTGGATAAAAAAGCAATCATCAGTTTTGATTACTCAAGAAAAGACTATAGTAAAACAAAGTTCAAACCTGAAAGTGATTCATATTTTGCACAACAAAACATGGTTATTAGTAACAATTTAAAAGCTGCCAATAGCTATAAAATAGGAGGCGAATTAAGACACAAGCAATTGAGTTTTAGAGGAGGTTACAAGTTTGAAGAAAGCCCTTATGAAGACACTTCTTTTTATGGAGATATGAAAGGTTACTCATTAGGTCTTGGGTACAATTTCGGAGGAACAAGGTTGGACTTAGCTTATGAAAACTCTGAGCGAACAATAAACCATCAACTATATAATATTGGCTTAACAGATTCAGCAACATTAAACACTGATAATTCATTGGTGACGTTAACGTTAAGCATGAAATTATAGTAGAATTATTTTAACAAGTACAGAAGCATCTTACTAGTTTGTAGGATGCTTTTTTATTATCGCTTAAGTGTAAAGTGAGCTCTAAATTGCTTTCGTAAACCACTGATTGGCTCATTATATTCAACGGTAAACCAATAATCGCTAGATGGCAAAATCTCTCCATTAAAGGTTCCATCCCAACCTGTTCCTGTTGGACTTAGTTGTTTCAATAACTTTCCAAATCTATCAAAAATATAAATGACAGCATCTGGTTGTGTTCCTATACCAACAATATTCCAAGTATCATGATAACCATCACCATTTGGTGTGAAAAACTCTGGGTAATCTATCACTAATATTTCAACAGAAGCTAATCCGCATCCATTTTTGTCTCTTGCAATAACCAGATGAACTCCAGCAGAAACGTTTTCAAATATATTACTGTCTTGCCATGCTCCATTATCTAAACTAAATTCATAAACGCCAAGTCCAGTAGCAGTAACTTCAATGACATGATTTTCAGCAAAAATCAAAGAAGTCACTTCAGCTGTGATTATTGGTGGACTACTTTCATTAACTATTGCAGAATCTGAGTTTTGGCATCCAGTAGCATTATTAGTCACTATAACACTATATGTTCCACCAACTGAAGGCATTAAACTAGAAGCCGCTTCAGCAGGCATCACAGCACCATTCAGACTCCATTCAAAGCTATACTCTGTCTCAGACAATAGAGTATCTAAAACTGGTAAATCGACCACTTCTGTTCCATTGGTATTTAAGCATAATAAATACTCATCATCCAAATCAAAAATTGGCAATAGGTTGACTTGTAATGTAATTTCAGTTGTTGCCCAACAAATTGAATTAGCAATCGTTATATCGTCTACACGTGCGTAAATAGTTTGTGGGTTTGTAACATTCTCATAAAGATCAGTTAATGGATTAACTGCCAAATCAGCGTCCAGTTGTGTTAAATAATAAGTTACTCTGAAATCGGCTGGATCTTGTCCATCTAACACTAATGCATCTTGACTTCTTAAATCAAATTCAGCGAATCCATCATTATCACCAAATTCATCACACAAATTAAAAATTGGCATGTTTTGATTTGCTTGCACTTCTTCTTGAACTTCAATACTAAAGTTAACAACAGATTTATAACAACCTGTTATTGTATTGGTAATTCTCACATAGATTTGTTGAGGGTTTGATGTGTTTGTATAAGGACTAACCAAAGCTGCAGTATTAGTATCAGCATCAGCTTGAGTTGCATGATAGGTTACATTAAATAATGTTGGGTTTTGGCCATTTAAAACCTCACTTGTTTTGCTTTCTAAATCAAAATCATAAAATCCATCTGTATTATCTTCACATACAATAAAATCGGTAACAGCAATAACTTCAGGAACAGGATTTACAGTTAAAGTAATGTGGTGACCTAATCCTAAACACGCATTGTCAATATCGCTATCAATACGAACATAAATATTTTGAACATTTGGTGAAGCATCATTTCTATGATTGCTTATATCTGGAATAGCATTGGTTTCTGCCAAAGCATCGTCCAAGGTTTCATAAAATGTGATAGTCAGTGCTTGGCCAACTGGAAACAAACTCCTTATTTGAGCTTCGGCATTACTAAAGTCAAAGGTTGCTATACCATTATGATCATCACCATCAATAACAGTATCGTCACAGACTTCATAAGTCAATTGAAAAGTTGATGGAAGTGCAGTTGTAGATACTAACAACTCCAATTGTGACACTCTATGACAACCATTAATAGTTTCTGTTCTTACAAACAGAACATCAGGAGCTGCCGAAGGATCTGTATTTGTATATGCTATTGGATCTACAATAGCGTTAACACCATTTTCGGCATCTGTAAACGTTAAATGATAAGTAAATGCTTCATTTAAATAATCTGCTGAAATCAGCTCATTGGCTTCTGTTAAATTAAAACTTACAAAACCATCTGCATCGTCATCACATTGAAACAGCTCAACTACAGGAACAACCGTTGGTAATTCATATACAACCAAGTCTATTAAAGCAGTTTCATAACAAGACACGTTATCAACATTTTCTACTCTTACAACTATCTGCTGGAAATCTGCAGTTGTATTAACATAACTAAGTGGCAAGGCAGACGCATTTGCATCAGCATCAGCTTGATTAATATGATAAGTAACATCAAACTGCAATGGATCTTGAGTACCAATCACCTGAGCTGTTATTGATGCCAAATCAAAAGTTACAGAGCCATTTGTATCGTCACCATCAGCATTATCATCACACAAATCGTACAACACTGCAGTAGCAGTTGGTTGGTCAAAAACGTCAAACATAAAGCTTGATGTGTTATAGCAATTTATGTTTAAATTATTTTCAATCCTAACAAATATCTCTTCTTCTTGATATGCTGTGACATTAGTATAAGGGCTCGCAAGTGCATTATTATTGCTGTCAGCATCAGCTTGACTACTATGATATGTAACTGTAAAATCTGCAGCATTCTGAGCTCCTAGAACAGTTGCAGACAAGGAATTCAGATCTAAAGGCCAGAAGCCATCATTATCATTGTCACAGATTAATTGATCAGGTACTACATTTGCCGTAGGCGTATCAAAAACTTCTACTTGAAAAGACATTGTATCATAACAATCTGTATTGTCATTATTTTCAATCCTAATATATATCGTCTGAGGATTTGTAACATTTGAATAAGGCGATGTTAGTGCATTCACATTAGCATCAGCATCAGTTTGTGATAAATGGTAGGTAACCGTAAACTGTAAAGGATCTTGTGTATCTAAAACCGTCGCATCAAAACTTGTTAAATCAAAACTCCAAACACCATCATTATCATCATCACAAATTAATTGATCTGCTACTGCATTTGCAATTGGAGTATCAAATACTTGAATTGTAAAGGATGTGGTGTCATAACAATCTGTTAGCTTATTATTTTCTATCCTTGCATAAATAGTCTGTGGATTGGATGTGTTTTCGTAAGGCGAAGTAATCGCATTTAAATTAGCATCTGCATCAGCTGAGCTAAGATGATAGGTTACTGTAAATTCTGTAGGATCTTGAGCACCCAAAATCTGAGCAGTTTGTGATTCTAGATTAAACAAATACAAACCATTGTTATCTCCATCACATTGTAACATGTCAGGAACTGTATTAGCCACAGGCTGTGTTTCAAAATTGACTATAAATTCATAATTAAAAATAATTGCTCCAGAATTGTCCAATGCGTTAACTGTATAAATAGCACTTGGTGCCACAACATTCGTTAAAATAGGACCAGTTTCGGTTAACAGTGTTCCATCTTGAAACCACTCGTAGCTTGCAGCATTAAGTGTTGTAGCATCCAAATCGACTATTTCACCTTCACAATAATTATCAGTGTTAACAATAGAACAATCAGAACTACCTGCCCCAGAATCACCAAAGTTGGTTTGAACAATTTCAATAAGTCCATCTCCACCTGTCCAATTTGTAACTAATAGCAAGTAATACTCACCCGAATTTACACCGTTAATTGTCAAAGTCTCAGAAGGTGAAGGGCTATAACTACAATCAATAATATTTGAATTATCATCATCATTGATATAATAGTCTGTATCATCAGTATTATTCGGACATCCAGTAGCATTTCCCAATGGTGATGGTGGACTACACCTATCTGCTAACATATTACAATTAGAAGGATCTTCAGAACTGAATGGTCCCCATGCAACAAAATCTACGTCCAAGCCACTAGTTGCACCATCATTATTAATACCATCTCCATTAAAATCTTGCCATTGATTTATTTGAAACTGTAAATCGCCTGATTGATCAACCTTTAGGAAAAACCAAGCTGGTCTTGGTGAATTACCTAAACAAGCAATTAATCCCAAATCAATACTACCATCATTGTTATTCTGAAAAACATAACTTCCTGAACTGTCAGCACATATTGGACCTGCTTCATCACAAGAAACACCACCAGCCGTATTAATTTGACCAAAGCCAATTGCCATACTAAACATCAATACTAAAAGCGTAGATACATGTTTTTTCACCATAAGATATTTCCCAAGTATTCGAAGCTAGCAAATTACTAAAATTTATTTATAATCAGCTATTTTATAGGCAAAGTGAAACCTATATGCTATCTATTACATAACAGTTTCAGTTAAAAAAATCCTACCCTTAATTTATTCTTTTTTAATCAGTTGCTCTATAATAAAGGTTTAAAAAATAAGGTCTCCAAAATATTTTGGAGACCTTTAATCTATTTCAATAAATTATTATTCGATTATAATTTTTTTCTGAATAATTCCTTGATTAGTAATAAATTTTATAAAATACATGCCTGAGGTTAGTCTTTCTATTTTAAAACTATTTCGTTTTGGCTTAATAGATTGTTTCAAATTACCAATCATGTCATAAATTCCTATACTTGAAACTTCTTTGTAATCAATTCCTTCAAAGTTTAATTCTTCATTGAATTTAGATGGGTTTGGAATCAAGCTAAGTGAAGGTGAAAAACAAAAAATTGACAATATTTTATCCACTTGCGTACATTTAATTCCAACATTTTTAATAACTAAAAGTCCTACTTTCGGATTAGACATACCATCAAAATTTATAATACTAGTTAAACCAGAACTGTGATAATTTCCATTAACATACCATTGAAACCAATATTCATCAACTGAACAAGGCAAATCAACAATAGCATCAAATTGATAACTACATAATCCAATAGATTGATATGTATAATCAGCTTCTAAATCGCATGGATTCTCACAAGCTATATCAATCGGACAATCAACTTCCAAAATTGACATATTATTAGGAAAGGTTGGCTCAGATGTTGAGTAACTTCTAGAATAGCAACAAGTTTTATCATTGTTATCTAAGTTTACAACTTTTAGTATAACCGATAAATCACTACTAGTAATTGCAGTTTGAGGTAATCCACTGGTAGTTAAAGCGACAAAATTATCTCCTCCATCATAACTAACATAGAATTCTAAGTTACATTCGGTTAAATTAGCAGACATCATATTATTAAAAGTAACAGATGATGAACTGTTAAATTGCATAAACAGATAAGGAGGGTTTAAAGGGTCGCCAGAAAAGCCTTTAAAGAAAATTTCCCGAGCTGCATTTTCAGCTGGTTTACAGTTGTCTCCAGTACAAAACGATGGCGCAGGACATGCAGCTATTGCAAGACCAAGGTGTGGGGAAATTGCACCTGTTGATGTGGAATTGTCTAAAAAGTATTTCATTCGTGTTACTTGACCATCGGTAAAAGTGTTACGGCAAGATGCATATGAATTAGTCATGAAATTGGATGGCTGATAGACCCAACCTGTTTCCTGATTGACAGATAAACATAAAAACCCTCCTCCAGTATCTCTTAAACCTCCATTATCTGGAAGTGTATCTTTTACCCAATCACCTGCGCAACAACCGTTAAAGGCTGTTTCCACAACATCATAAGGATCATTATCAAGGGGAAAAAAAGTATCATCTGAAGTGCCATGATATGTGTGAACTAGACCAAATTGATGGCCAATTTCATGTGCAATTATTGAGCTATTCAATTGCTCAGGTATAATATAAATTCCTGTGCTTGTTATAGAGCTTCCTGAACCTCCTGTTTCAAAAATATTGGCAAAGAAAATATCAATTCTATCTGTAGATGCATGAGAACTAGTTAACAATTGATCAAAATTTGTATAATAGTATGAGTCATCAATATAATTAATACTATTATCCCAAATTAAATTAATCCCTTCAGAGTTAAAAATTGGTATTACATTATTCATCTGATTCATGACATTAGTTGGATTAACACCTCCTGTTCCGCTTGTTTGCCGAACAATATGCACCTTTATGTTTACACAAAAAGTAGTATTATCAAATATGCCTTGTTGATCCTGTAATAATGTACTAAAATGCCAATTTGCAGGAGGTGTCCTATTAAAACCTTCTCCAAAATTACATATAGGAGCTGTTTGAGAAAAAACGGTTGTGACAAAAAATGAGGCAAAGAAAAAATAGAGCATTAATTTTTTCATAATTAATTGAGTTTAGATTGACCTACTCTTACGCTTTTCGGAATACGCGATCTATATTTTAAAGGCGCATATAGATTTGCACTATCAAAATGTTATTAAATCTCAATAAAATAATCGCAGAGAATTATTGAGCAAATTCTTGGGAGGAAGTAAAAAAGTTCTAAAAGAACCAATGTTATTTAAAAGTATAAATAAAAACGACAAAGCTGTTTGAATTGTTAAACAAAGTTCTCAACAATCTATTAACAGTATTAATCTCAGAATATTTTTCATATTAAATAATTAATAATTGTAAAAATCTATGTAGATGTTAACAATTACAAAACAATACGACTAAAAAACTTGAATTGCTTATCTTTGCACCCAATTAACTGTTAGTTATTTATGAAATTTGAAAACATTGAAGAATTTGATTCATTAGGAGACAACCACGTTGGTACGTCTTCTGAAACCCCTTTGCGTAAAGACGCATTTAAACTATCCAATGATGAAAAAATTGACATTATTAAAGATGATGTCAGGCACATCATGGAAACTCTAGGTTTGGATCTTACTGACGATAGTTTAAAAGGGACACCAAATCGTGTTGCCAAAATGTTTGTTAAAGAGATTTTTGGTGGTTTGGATCCAAACAAAAAACCTGCTGCTTCTACTTTTGAGAATAAATATAAGTATGGCGAAATGCTTGTAGAAAAAAACATTACTGTTTATTCTACTTGTGAACATCACTTATTACCAATTGTAGGTAAGGCTCATGTTGCATATATTTCAAACGGAACAGTAGTTGGGTTATCCAAGATGAATCGTATTGTAGACTTTTTTGCAAAACGTCCTCAAGTTCAAGAGCGTTTGACTATTCAAATTGTTGAAGAACTTCAAAAAGTACTGAACACTAAAGATGTGGCTTGCGTTATCGACGCTAAACATTTGTGCGTGAATTCTCGAGGAATCAGAGATATTGAAAGTAGTACAGTTACGAGTGAATTTGGAGGAAAATTTAAAGACAGAGAAACCAGACGTGAGTTTTTGGACTATATAAAGCTAGAAACTAAATTTTAAAATTTTATCTAAACCTACTAACCAACTATGTCCTTGTATAAAGACCAAGAATTAAAAATTTACAATTCTCTTACTGGAAAAAAAGATATTTTCAAACCTCTTAATGAAGGCTATATTGGAATGTATGTTTGCGGTCCAACGGTTTACAGTAATGTTCACCTTGGTAACGTAAGAACATTCATGTCCTTTGATATGATTTTCAGATACTTCAAGCATTTAGGTTATAAAGTTCGTTACGTACGTAATATTACTGATGCTGGACATTTAGAAAATGATGCAGATGAAGGTGAAGACAGAATAGCAAAAAAAGCGCGTTTAGAACAAATTGAGCCTATGGAAGTTGTACAAATGTACACTGTAGATTTTCACAATATCTTAAATCAATTCAATTTTTTACCTCCTAGTATAGAACCAACTGCAACAGGTCATATCATTGAGCAAATTGAAATCATCAAAGAAATTCTTGATAAAGGCTTAGCTTATGAAGTCAATGGTTCAGTTTATTTTGACGTTTTAAAATTCAATGAAACTAATAACTATGGAAAGTTAAGTGGTAGAAAAGTTGAAGATTTAATCCACAACACCAGAGCTTTGGATGGGCAAAGTGACAAGAAAAATCCTCAAGATTTTGCACTTTGGAAAAAAGCTGAACCTCAACATATCATGCGTTGGCCTTCGCCTTGGAGTGATGGTTTCCCTGGTTGGCATTTAGAATGTACTGCCATGAGCACAAAATATTTGGGAGAACAATTTGATATTCATGGTGGTGGAATGGATTTAAAATTTCCACATCACGAGTGTGAAATTGCTCAGGCCGAAGCTTGCAATGGTCAGTCCCCTGTTAATTACTGGATGCATGCCAATATGTTGACTTTAAATAGTCAAAAAATGGCAAAATCTACAGGGAATAATATTTTACCTGGAGAAATTTTTACTGGAGAAAATGACAAGTTGAGTAAGCCATTTTCGCCAAGCGTAACACGCTTTTTTATGATGCAAGCGCATTACAGAAGTATTTTAGATTTTAGTAGTGATGCTATTGAAGCTTCTGAAAAAGGTTATAATAAGTTAATGGAAGCCATTAATTCACTGAGTAATCTCACATCTGGAAATGCTTCTGATTTTGATGTAAAAGCATGGTCTCAAAAATGTTATGATGCTTTAAACGATGATTTTAACACACCAATATTGATTGCTGAATTATTTAGTGCTGTAAAGTTTATCAATCAAGTAAAAGATGGCAAAGCTTCTGTAAGCAATGAAGATTTAGAATTCTTAACTGAAAAAATGAATGCTTTCGTTTTTGATATTTTAGGATTAACCAACGATGCGGTTTCAAGTGACAATACAAATACATTATCAGACACAGTAGATGTACTGATAAAGCTACGAGCTGAAGCAAGAGCAAATAAAGATTTTGCGCTTTCAGATAAAATTAGGGACGAGTTGTTGGCAGTAGGAATCCAATTAAAGGATGGTAAAGATGGTACGTCTTTTACTGCGAATTAATTGTGTTAAAAAAAATACTCATAGCGCCTTTTATATTTTTAATCAGAGTTTACCAATACGCCATTTCGCCATTATTTCCATCAACTTGTAGATATCAACCAACATGTTCTTATTATACAGTTGAAGCTTTAAAACGTCATGGCTTATTTTATGGAGGAAGGTTAGCATTGAAAAGGATTTTTAGCTGTCATCCCTTTGGTGGAAGTGGTTTTGACCCAGTTCCTGAAAAGCGAAAAAAGAATTAATCTTCTTAATGGAATTTGACGAAATTTTCAATTTCAAATTTCTATATTTACAGTACTAAAATATAATACATGCACTTTTTACAAATAGTTTGGGATCCAGCATCAGAAGGGATTAGGCTTTTCGGAGATTTTAAAATTCATTATTATAGCCTGATGTGGATGGCAGCTTTTGTTTTTGGTTGGTACATCATGAAAAAAATATACAAGCATGAAGGTCAAACCGAAGAAAAACTGGACTCCTTATTTATTTATTCAGTGCTTGGCATCATGATTGGTGCACGTTTAGGCCATGTCATATTTTATCAGCCTGAACTTTTTAAGCAAGATTTTTTTAGCATCTTTTTACCATTTAGATTTCGACCAGAATTTGAGTTTACTGGTTTTAGAGGTTTAGCAAGTCATGGAGCTGCTATTGGGATGATTCTTTCCATGTATTTATATAATAAGAAAATACTTAAAAAATCCGTTCTTTGGATTTTAGATCGTGTTGTTGTACCAGTAGCATTAGGCGCAATATTTGTTAGAATTGGTAACTTTTTCAATTCTGAAATGATTGGTAAACCTGCTGATGAATCTTTACCTTGGGCTATCGTCTTTAAGAGTTTTGATGATGTAGCTAGACATCCTGGACAATTGTATGAAGCTTTTGGTTATGTATTTGTGTTTTTGATTCTTTGGTTTATGTATTGGAAAACAAAAAAGAGCGAACAAACTGGATTTCTGTTTGGTTTGTTTTTACTGCTTTTGATGACTGTTAGACTATTTGTTGAACAATTTAAAATTGAACAAGTTGATGGCAGAGAAGATTGGATTTTAGGCATGAATACAGGACAAGTATTGAGTATTCCATTTATACTTATTGGGTTGTATTTTATGTTTATGTATAAACCTAAATCTTCATAGCTCTAATTAAATGAAATCGAACCTTACTAAATCCTTTATTGCACTTGCTTTAAGTTCACTTTTATTATTAATCATAGGATGTAAAGAAGAACCTAAAAGTGTCGTAGCGCCAATAAAAATTGAATTTAAGAAAGAAGGCTCTTTACAACTATACAAATCTGAAACAGATTCTATCATTTCATCCTTTGATATTGAAATTGCCGAAACTGAATATGAAACACAAACTGGATTGATGCATAGAGGTTCAATGGAAAACAATCAGGCGATGTTATTTATTTTTCCGAATATTCAGATGCGTTCATTTTATATGAAAAACACAATAATTCCTCTAGACATTATTTACCTTGATGAAAATAAAAAAGTAGTGAGCATCCAAAAAAATGCTAAGCCTATGGATGAAACTTCGCTACCTTCAAGTGCTCCAGCTAAATATGTTTTAGAGATAAATGGTGGTTTGTCTGATAATCTCAACATTGAAGAAGGTGACAGTATCTCTTTCACTAAAGACTAAACTACTCATATTTTAAACTTGCATATGCAACCCAATGTTTTTGAGTGGCAATTGCTGTTGTTCCCATTCCAAGATCTTCAACGTTAATTAAATCGTGGTCAATACTCGACTGATAATGCATGAAAGTTCCAGTTAAAGGTACTTCATTCAAAAGCAAATTCAACTTATTAGCAAAATCTAATCCGAAAGGCACGGAATAACGACCACACCAAACCCATTTATACTCTTTATAATCTTCTTTTTGAACTGTGTATTCTGTAAACTTCTTAATCTTTTCACTATTTAAATCATCTACCAAACAATTGTTTATGATTTCAATATCCATTTGCCTTGCTTTTTCAGTGCCTTTGTCATCAACTCCAAAAGGTGCTAAATCTGCACTCCATTCTTCATTGCCATAATGGACTGCATCATTAGAAATTACAACTGCCAAATCTTTACCATAACTAAGGTTATGTTTGTCCATAATTTCTTTAACTGTTTCAGATAGTTTTGTACTAATATTGTCGATGGTGTCATAGTTTATGTAAGGCACTAAAATTGGAATGATTTCCAAGTTAGGATTCTTTCTATGAAGAAAAGGTACAATAGCTTCTAATGAATGCTCCAGGTTTTGCATGCTATCATGAACAACATACGTTTTACTTTCAAGGCTGCTGATAATTTCATTGTTTAAATCGGACACTTTTAAATTTCCGTAAGGAGATTGCCAATGCGTATAATTACCAAAAATAATTTTGTCCTGAAGATTATAATTTCTTGCACGATGAGCTACTCCAACCAAAATAACTGTATTTGCATTAATACCTTTTAAAGATTCATAATACAAACGTCCTGCGTACTTATAATCATCATGAGGAGAAATTGCAGCTTTCCAAGACAAATCATTTTTTTTATCAGCAATACCTAATCGATTATAGATTGAATCCATTTGCCAATCGTAATGTGCAAAACCAATGGTGTCGTGAACATGTCTTACATGATTTTTCGAATTTTCTTCTTTTGAATGTTCCGTTTTGGGTTCATTTTTGCAACTCCAAAAGGTAATTAAAACGACTATTATTAAGCGAATTTTCATGGTTAGCATTTTGATAAAGTTACACTTTATTCCATAAAGAAGCCTTTTTACATTGATGCAAAAAGGCTTTTTATTTTTATGATTGAGAGAATTATTTTTTCTTCTCTTCCATTTTTTTAACTGTATCAAACATAATTGGAGTTGCAATAAATACAGATGAATATGTACCTACTATTACACCAACAATCAATGCGAATAATAGTCCTCTTAAGGATTCAGCACCAAAAATAAACATAGCCAATAACACGACTAGCGTCGTTAACGATGTATTTAAGGTTCTACTTAATGTACTATTAAGTGCAGAATTAACTGTTTTATTTAGTTCCCAACTCGTATGTTCATTTAAGAACTCTCTAATTCTATCAAACACTACCACTGTATCATTCAAGGAGTAACCAATTACAGTCAAAATTGCCGCAATAAATGCTTGGTCAATTTCCATACTGAAAGGCATAAAGTTCCATGTAATTGAGAATATTCCTAATACGATTAAAACATCATGGAATACTGCCGCAACAGCCCCAAGAGAGAATTGCCATTTCTTAAATCTGATTAAGATATATAAGAACACTACAATTAAAGACCCTAAGATTGCCCAAATAGATGACTTCTTGATATCATCAGCAATCGTTGGACTTACTTTACCAGAATACATAATACCAACATTATCAATTGGACTTGCAAAAGCATCGTAAGCCAATCCATCAGGTAAATATGTAGTTAGTGTTTCATATAATTTACTTTGTACTTCCTCATCTACTTCTGGAGAGTTTTCATCAATTTTATATTTTGTAGAAATTTTTAATTGGTTTGCGCTTCCAATCGTTTTAATTTCTGCACTACCAAAAGTTGCAACAACATCATTTTTAACTTCTTCAGGGTTGACATCTTGTGCAAAACGAACTGTATACGTTCTACCTCCAACGAAATCAATACCTTCATCTAGTCCTGTCGTAAATAATGAAGCCAAACCTCCAAGAATAATAACAGCCGAAACTACATAAGACATCTTGCGTTTCTTCAAGAAATTAATATTGATGTTTCTAAATAACCCTTTAGTAATTGAAGTTGAGAAGTCTAATTTGTTTCCTTTATTCACATACCAATCAATCAATAATCTTGTAATAAAGATTGCTGTAAACAATGATGTTACTATACCAATTAATAAGGTAGTGGCGAATCCTTTGATAGGTCCTGTACCAAATACAAATAATATTAATGCTGTTAAACCAGTCGTAATGTTTGCATCTAAAATTGATGATAATGCATTACTAAATCCATCCTGAACAGCTTCTTTTTGACCTTTACCCTTTGTGAGTTCTTCCCTTACACGTTCATAGATAAGCACGTTAGCATCAACCGCAATACCAATGGTTAATACAATACCTGCAATTCCAGGTAATGTTAATACTGCTCCTAATCCAGAAAGTACACCAAATATTAATAAGATATTTAACATTAATGCTAAATCAGAGAAAATACCAGCTTTTCCATAATAGAAAATCATCCATAACAATACCAATGATAAAGCAATTAAGAATGATTTCATTCCGCTATCAATTGCTTCTTTTCCTAATGATGGTCCAACTACATCTGCTTGTACTATTTCAGCTCTTGCAGGAAGTTTACCAGCCCGTAAAACATTTGCTAAATCGATGGCCTCGTTAAGCGTAAACTGACCAGAGATTTCAGAGTTTCCTCCAGCAATTGGTCCAGTTGTTACACCTGGAGCAGAATACACAATATTATCAAGTACAATAGCAATTTGTCCTCCAGTATTAAAAGCTTTTCCAGTCATTTCTTCCCAGATTTTAGCTCCTTTAGCATTCATTTGCATAGAAACAGTTGGTTTACCATTTGGTGCAAAAGAGTTTCTTGCATCAGTAATTACAGCTCCACTTAAAGGTGGTTTGTTCTCTCTATTTCCTTGTAATGCATAAAGCTCAACCAACTCGCTTTCTGGTTCTGGAATTCCCCAAGCAAATTTTACATAACGTTGATTAGCAGGAAGTAAAGCTCTTACTTGAGGCATGTTCAAATAATCAATAACTGTTTGCTTATCTTTTTCTTCAAATAAAGCAACGATAGGACCGCCTTGGTAACCTTGTCCTTTTACTAAATCTATCAATGGATTAGCTACAGCTACTGTTGTTGTATCTGTAGAAGTCTCACCTAATAAGTCTGCGATTTGGTCATCTTCAGCATCTTCAGTGTCTTGTGACTCAACTTCTTCTGCTGGAGATTCAGTTTCAACGATATCTTTTAATACCTCGTTAGCTTGAACTATAAACGGTAAAAACGATTCTCCTTGAAATGCATCCCAAAATTCTAACTGTGCAGTTGTTGTAATTAACTCTGTTGCACGTTGCTTATCTTTAACACCTGGTAATTCAACCAAAATACGTCCAGAGTTTCCTAAACGTTGAATGTTAGGTTGTGTAACACCAAATTGGTCAATACGTTTACGTAATACTTCAAATGCAGAAACAATTGATTCGTCAACCTTAGTTCTAAGGATAGGCTTAACATCATTATCTGTCATATTAAAGGTAATTTCTTCGCTTAAATCTCTATTTGCAAAAATATCTGGAGACGCTAATTTAACATCACCTTTAATTGCATCAAAAGCAACGAAAAAGTCCTCTAAATAACTATTCTGACTATCTTTTTGAAGCTCTTGAGCATCAGCTAGAGCTTGAATAAAAACTGGTTCAGTACTTCCATTAGCCAAACCTTTTAGAATATCTTCAACTGATATTTGAAGAATTACACTAATTCCTCCTTTTAAGTCAAGTCCAAGATTCATGCTCTTTTCTTTAACTTCCTTGAAAGTGTAATCCGCAATACCAATATTAAAAACTGGCTCAGTAGATAGAGAATCTAAATACCTTGTTTCTTCGATACCTCTTTTGGCATCATAAGCTTCTTCAGTTTCAGCAATTTTACTTACTGCAATTTCTTTAGCTTGTTTTTCAACTTGATTTGCCTTAAACGTAAATGATAATTGGTAGATACTTACCAAACCGAATAAGAGAGCAAATAGTTTTACTAATCCTTTATTTTGCATTGTTTTATTGTTTTGTAGTCAAATTTTTAAAAGCGAGCAAATATAAAATTTACTGACACATTTGACAATTTTTTATGATTAAATGGGTTTAAAAGCAAGTTCAGTAATGATTTTGCTTAATGATTTGAGTGTTTTGGAAAGAAATCCTATGAAGTTGGTCCTGCTCTAACTTCAGGAATAATATAAGATATATTATCAATTGATATTGCAATATTTCTTTGTGTTTTTAAAGCTACGTTGAAACACAATTCGTTTTCGGAACTGCTTAGCGCAAGAGCCGAAAAATAAACATTTGGATTAAAGTATCTATCACTCTCTGCTTTGTGCTCTATAACAGAGTTTGCCGTTAAATCCCAATCGGTTTCATTACCTTTATAGATTTCAAAAACATCGAGGTTATAACCTATTGAATTTTCCTTATCAGGAGAATGGTTTGATTTGTTTTGATTATCTACATCATAGTTTAAAACTAATCCATTCTCAGTAGAAAGTTTGTTTTTAACACTCTCGACATCAGTAAGGCTGAAGTACGTTATTTTTAAGATTCCATCTTCACCTTCTTTAACCTGAATATTATCAACACCGATTTCTTGCAATTGTTCAGTTACAATTGCAATCGTATTTTGAGCTTTATCTGATGCCAAATTAGTATCAGTAAACTGCAGTACAATTTCTTGGTTTGGAATTGTGTTTTGTTGCTGATAAACAACACCTAAAAACGTAAGTACAATAATTAGGGCTCCAATGTACCTTCTTGTGTTCATGCGCCAAATATAAAAAATAATGCTTGTATTTAAAGCGTATTAGATGAATTTCACTATTAAACGTTGAATTACTTGAATATCTCCATAAAAAAAGAGCAACTAACAGTTGCTCTTTTTATTATTACTTGTATTAGCAGATTAATTCTGCTTCATTTCATCATAGCCTTCAAGAATTGCCATACTAAATTTATCGTCTGAAATAGTTTCTTTATTTATTTCAGTTACTTCACTTGTTATGGTAATATTAGCTCCCATTTGACTCATTGTCATTGTCATAAATAACGGAAACCCTTTTAATTCTTCTGAAAATGCTGATGTTTGCTGTGAATATGCATTAATTGCATCTGTAGCATATAATTCCATTTCCATAGTTTGCCCTTCCATATTTCCAGTGACAAAATATTGTTGACATTCGTAACCTAAAAAGGTTTTTGTTAAATCTCCTTTTCTAATAGATACATTATCCTTTTGTTCTTGAGAAACATCAAGCGTACCCTTTATATACTTTTTCCCAAGCATAGGATTGTCCATAAATGTAATCGACTCGTTAGTTTCTTTACTTGTGATTATAGTCATGTCTCCAGTCATAGGACTTGAAACTTCTGTTCTGGACTTATCGTCTTTAAAATATGTAGTCGTGGTCATATCTCCCATCATAGCTATCTGAGCATTCATTTGCTCATTATCGCTAGACATTTTTTGAGTCACCACTAGCTTTCCTTCCTTAATCTCTTCTTGAGAGAATCCTAAAGAACTAATAATTAACGCAATTAATAATATTGCCTTTTTCATTTTTAAGTTTTAAAATTAAAGTTCTAACAAACCGTTAGTTTTTTTAACGCCTTCAGCACTTTCTTCTAAATGTGCTTTTTCAGCATCACTCAAATCAATTTCAACAACGCTTTCAATTCCGTTTTTTCCTAATATTACTGGAACACCAATACACAAATCATTCAATCCGTATTCTCCTTCTAATAAAGTTGAACAAGGAAACATTTTTTTCTGGTCACATGCAATTGCTTGAACTAAACCACTTACAGCTGCTCCAGGAGCATACCATGCAGATGTACCTAATAATTTAGTAAGTGTTGCTCCACCAACCTTAGTGTCTTCTTTTACTTGATTTAATCGTTCTTCAGATAAAAACTCAGAAACTTTTACACTGTTTCTTGTTGCGTGTGCAGTTAATGGCACCATACCTTTGTCACTATGTCCACCAATTACCATTCCATCAACATCACTTATAGGAGCTTCTAAAGCTTCAGCAAGTCTATATTTGAAACGTGCTGAGTCCAATGCTCCTCCCATTCCAATAATTCTATTTTTTGGTAAGTTGGTTGTTTTATGTACTAAATAAGTCATGGTATCCATTGGGTTACTCACAACAATAATAATAGTATTAGGAGAGTGTTCAATTAAACTTGAAGACACCATTTTTACAATTCCTGCATTAATACCAATTAACTCTTCGCGTGTCATTCCTGGTTTTCTCGGAATTCCAGATGTGATAACACAAATATCGCTATTTGCTGTTTTTGAATAATCGCTAGTACTTCCTGTAATTTTAGTATCAAAACCGTTTAAAGATGCCGTTTGCATTAAATCCATTGCTTTACCTTCTGCATAACCTTCTTTAATGTCCAATAAAACGACTTCTGAAGCGAAATTTTTAATAGCTATGTATTCTGCACAACTTGCGCCAACTGCTCCTGCTCCTACTACTGTTACTTTCATGTGTTTATATTTATTTTAATGTGTTGATTTGAAGCTGCAAAAGTACAAAATAATAACCTTGAAATAAAAAAAGCACCAGATAAAAATCTGATGCCTTTTCGTACTAACTAACTAATAAAATACTAAAAAGAAAAATTAATTCCCAATGAGGCACTATTAAACTCAGCCACAGTATAATCTCCATTTATACCAAAAAACCCGAGTTTTAATTTAAAGCCTCCTGTGGCTCTTACGCCACTAATTTTTTTCTCAATCGAGAAAGGATCTACAATATCTTCTGAAGTTAATACTCCATTTGAAACTCTATATGTTCCCAGTAAATCTGTAGTTGACTTTCCGTTTAAGTAACCAAGTCCAGCATAAAAATTTATTACCTTTAGTTTTGTTGAAACGATTAATTCGTATAACATTGAATTTACTTCTTTCTTAATTTGTTGGTTTTCGCCTTCAACGATTCCTTCATCAGTAAAATCGTAGCTTCCATCTAAATGTGTATATGCAATGAGTCCTGAGATATGTATTGGCCAAACTTTTTCTGCTGGTAACCAACTTGTGAACTCTTGCTGTAAGCCAATTCCATATAAACCTAATTTTGCATCCTCTGTATCAATCTTAGGAAAATAACGTCCTTTTAATTGAGTTCCTTTAAATGGAGCAAATGATGCTTGAAGAAAAGCTGTTGGTAAAAGATTGACACCTTCAGAACCAATTCCTGTAGGCAATTCTATTTCTTCTTCATAGTCTCCAAAAATTGGATCTTCATAAGTTACAATAACCGTAATATTAGGATCATTTTCACCAAGAGCTGTTGCTACAGTTTTGGATGTTGAACCATCTTCAAATCTTACGTTTTGATAATCTGTAGAGTTCATTAAAAAAGATTTCTTCTCATCTTTAATGAACGCTGCATTTACTATAATGGAAAATTCGAATCCAAATTTATGTAAAGACTTTCCTTGATTGAACCAACCATTATTAATACTGTAAATTAGTCCTTCTGAAGCTGGAGCTAAATAATCTGTTGTAAAGAGTTTGGCATCTTCTACACCAGCAGCAAGTAGTTCATCTATATTTTCTTGTGCATTTATTGTACTAATTGTCACAAAAAGCAACAATATTAATGTTAGGTTTTTCATGTTATTATAAATTTGGGTTAGGACAAAAATAATAAAATTTTCAATAAAAACACACTTAATCGTAAAAATATTGCATTTAATCGATGGTTTTTAAAATTTTATTCTTAAACTAACATTTGGAGTCATCTCTAAGGATAGGTTATTTACTTGGACTGCTTGTTCAGAATTATTGGGATCTACTTTATAATAACGGTTGATAACATTTTTTTGGTTTGTAAGGTTTAGCACACCTGCTCTTACTGTAAATATTGTTTCACTATTAAAACTAAAATTATAACTTAATGATGCGTCTAATCTTTTAAAATCATTTAAATTTTGACTGTTTGGCGAGTCATAGTTCACAAACGTATTATTTCCTGTTTCAACAGTCTCGTTACCTTCTACGGGTTTTGTATAAGGCTGTCCAGAACGCCAAATTCCACCTAATGAAATCTTCAGGTCATCATGGATATTATAATTAAAAGCTAAAGAAACTGAATGTCTAATATCTACATTGTTAGGGAATTTAGAAGGTGTAAAAGCGTCAAAATTATAGGTATTTGTACTATAGGTATAACTTAGCCATGTACTAAAATTATTTGTTGTTTTATTGGCTAAAAACTCGACACCATTAGCAGTATAGCTTCCTGCTGCATTTAAAAATTGGAAATTATTATAAAAACCTTGGTTTGATGCTGTTATACCATCTACTGTTTTATAAAACCCATTAACCTCAACAATTAAGTTATTTTGGCTGAATTCTACACCAAATGAACCTTGCTTGCTTGTTGAAATAGGAATGCTTTCCTCATTAGCTAAAATCCAACGACGGTTTTCAACTCCCAGAAAATCATCTTGAAAGTCCACAATTTGCGTAGCCGATTGATTTTTAAACTCTCCTTCTAACTTTAAAGCAAATTGATTATTAAGCTTTTGTCTAATATTTAACCTAGGTTCAAGTATTAATTTATTAAACTTTTGAAAATAATTAGCTCGAACTCCAATTCTAAAATAAGTATTATTCTTATTGTATTCTGCTTCACTAAAAAAAGCATGGTTTAAAACCACATCTTTTTTTGTTCGTTCATATGCTGGAGCGCTAACTGTTGTTTCATTTAAAATACCTGTTTCGTTAAATTGATAACCATTTAAAAAGGTAAGGTTTTCATTTATATTGAAATAGGTTTTTAGCTTCAAGCCTGTCTCTAATACTTCATTTGCTTGGGTTAAACGTTGATCAGTATCAATTCTATAATCGGTTGCATTTACATTATACTTTGAGTAATACCCTATTAACTCTGTTTTAAATGCATCAGTCCATTGTGCACTCCAACTTCCACCAGCTCCAATATTTTCTTGCGAAAGGTTACTTGTTTTAGATTCGGTTTCATTAGAGCTATTGGTAAAACTTTCAGTATAATCCAGGCTATTATTAATTCCTATTACATTAGCTCTAATTTTATGATTTTTACTTAAATCAAGCAACAATTTTGCCGTATAGTCATAAAATAAAAAGTTTGATGACGTGTTACTTTCTTCAATATTATCACTATTAGTAGTGATCTCGCTATCCTGAAAACTTCGCTCGAAATAATTATCATAGGTTGGCGATGTTAAAGCATCTGTAAAAGATCTTCTTCCAGAAATATGAAGTTCGATTTTTTCTGTTAGAGGAATTTCAAGAAATGCATCTGCACTTATCAAATTTAAACCTGCTCCACCTGAAAACTTATTATCGATTTCATTTTTGGTAAACATATTTACTGTGCTCGAAACTCCATCACTAAACTCACTGCTTGTACCATTTTTTGTAACTATAACTTTATTGGTCAAATTAGGGTTGTAAGCAGAAATCAATCCGAAAAAATGCCCAGAATGATACATTTTAATATTATCCCAAAGCATAAGATTTTGGTCGTTTGTACCACCACGAACATTTATATTTGCGATACTTTCGTTTGTACTTTCAATACCTGGAAGAGCTTGAATTGATTGCAAAATATCTGGATCGGTAAGACCAGGAAGAATTCCGAATTTTTCAGTATTTAATATTGTGCTACCATCTAGTCTCTTTTGTAAACCAGTTGTAAGAAATTTTGTAATGAACACCTGATTTAATTCTACACCTTTCTCTCTCATTTCAATTTGGTAACAGTTATTCTGTTCCGAGAAAAATCGCTTTACAGAAAGTTCTTGTGATTGATATCCTAAATACGAAATCTTTAGTATAGCATTAATAGGTATGTCTTCAAGATTAAACTTACCATTTTCATTTGTAATAGCTCCTATTGTTGTATTCTTAACTAAAACAGAAGCTCCAAAAAGCTGACTATTATTGGAAATATCAAGTACCTCGCCACAGATAGAAATTGTTTTATTTATTAAGGAAACTGTAATATATCTATCGTCAAGCAGTTTAAAACTCAGTAAAGTATTTTGGTTTAAAAAATCAATTGTTTGGCTTAAAGTAAAAGAAGTATCTGGAGTATAGACAAAAACGTCACTAACATCTTTTACAGAATAAGAAAATTTTACATCAAATTTTTGTTCAACAGAGCTAATAATCTCAGTAAGAGCCACTTTTTTTGCCTCTGTTTGACTATAACAAAAAAGAACACTTATTAATAATACTATAAAAATTGCAGCTTTATTTCTCTTCATACTTATAAAAAGTAACTGTATCCTTATCTATTTTATAACTCAATTTTAGAGGTATTGTTATTGATTGTAGTGCTATGTTTTTGTCTGTATGCGTAAAAGTCCCTGTAAAAAGCAATGCTGAATCAACATTCTCAGCTACTATTGTTATTTTATATTGTCTCTCTAGTTCTTCAATAACTTGGGATAATGGCACTTCTACAAAACTGGATTCAAAATTTAACCAAGAAGGTTTAGGTGCATTAAAATCCTCAACATTTTCAATAACTCCATTTATTACTCTAAATGCTTTACCTCTAGTTAGCTTTAATTCCTTATTATTGTGGGTAACTGCTACGATGCCCTCGTAACATTGTACTTCAAAGTAATTTTCTCTTTCCTTTACATTAAACTGTGTTCCTAAAACCTGAATATTCCCAACATCTGTATGCACAGTGAATTTTTGACCTTTACTAACCTTAAAAAAAGCTTCGCCATCCAGCTCCAAGTCCCTATTTTCTTTCCATTCTTTTTTATTGTAACTTAATAGTGAAGCCGAATTTAAAATAACTTCAGAATTATCTGGAAGCACCAATGTTTTAGTTTCGGCTATTCTTGTCTCAAAAGATTTTTCATTGTTAAAGAACATAAAGTAAGAAGCACATAACATTATTACAGCTACTGCAGCAACTCTATAAATACTATTGAAGTTTAGGGTTCTAACCTTTACTTCTTTTTTTATTGAATGCTTTTTCTTAAAATCAAGTAACGCCTTTTCAGCATCAACTTTTGGAGCTTCAAAGTGTTTACTATAATGAGCAATCTTGCTGATTGTCTTAAATTCATCAGAGCTTTTTAATTCTGTTATTTCCTTTTCAGAAAGCTCATTATTAAAGAGTTTTAATATGTTTTTTTCTTGTTTCATTATTAATCATTCAACTTTAAGACAATTACAAATCAATTTACCCTACCTTACCTATATATTTTCAATTTTTTCTCTTAAAACTTTTAATGCTCCAGACATTCTCTTTTCAACAGCTTTTTGCGATATCTCTAACATATCAGCTATTTCTCGATATTTTTTTCCTTCAATCCTGTTTAATAAAAATACTTCACGTTGTGCATCTGTTAACAATGAAATGGCTTGTTGAAGTTTTTGTTTAAACTCTTCTTCTTCCAATAAATATTCAGGACTTTGGTTTGTCGCTTCTTGATAAGGAACTGCTTTTGCATATTCCATTACAACTTTATTGTGCTTAACTACATTTAAAAACAAGTTATTTACTGTAGTGAACAAATAAGTCTTTGCTTTATTGAAATCTATTTTGGAACAGTTTTCCCATATTTTGGAGAAAGCATCTTGAACCAAATCTAAAGCACTAGCCTTATCGCCACATTTATAAAAGGCAAAATTACTTGCCGATTGAATATGCTCTAGATAAAACTCATTAAAGTAGGTTTCATTACAAAGCTTCGGTTTATTACTACTCATAGTTAGCTTTCAATTTAAGGTCAGCAACAAAAATAAAATAATTTTATTTCGTTTTTTACTATATACGTATAAGGTTATACAATAGTTTTTTAATAAAATTGGGTAGGGTAAACTAAAAATAGATTGTCTTACTTACGAAAAGCGATAAAATCGCAATTAAATGAACCCAAAAATATAAAATCATGAAAAATTTAAAATTTATTACAACAGTTTTAATCTTATCCTTTATAGCCTTTACATCATGCCAAGATGAGATTGATAATGAAAACGGAGAAAATCCAAACACAAACTCAGCCGACTCTGTCACTGCAAGCAATTTAGAGCGTAACTCAATGCGAGATGGTTCGTTTGATGACTTTTTAGACGGCAATTCATGCTCCTCAATTTTACTACCTGCTACAGCTACAGTAAATGGTACTGAAATAACATTAATAAATGAGGCAAGTTACCAACAGGTAATTGATATTTTAGGCGAGTTTAACAATGATGATGATGAAATTGTTTTACAATTTCCGTTAACAGTGCAACTAAGCAACTATACAGAAGTTATAGTAACAAGTCAAAGTGAATACGATGCTATTTTAGATGCTTGTCAACAAGCAGAAGATGCAGCAGAAGATGCAATTTCTTGTTTGGACATCGATTTTCCAATTACAATTTTAACATACAGCTTAAATCTTGATCAAACAGGAAGTGTAGTTATTGAGTCTGAGCAAGAACTTTATAATTATATGAACAATTTTGGTGACAATGAGTTGTTTGCTGTTAATTATCCTATTACAGCAACCTTGAGTAATGATACTGTGGTTACTATAAGTAGCGATTCAGACCTACAGTCACGAATAAATGAATGCCTCATGGATGAAGATGTTATGGAGGACGCTGAAGAAGATGCCAACACACTAGAAAACATATTAGTTGATGGTCTTTTTAAAGTAGAAGCTTTTGTAACTGCTGGTGTAGACACTGCAAGTGATTATGCAGATTACACCATTGACTTTGCAAATGATTGGACTTGCTTTGCAGAAGATACAGCTAGCAGTACTGTACAAGGAACCTATGAAGTAGCCTCAGAATTTGAAGTCTATTTTACTTTAAATTTTACAGGTAATGCAACGTTTGAATTATTAAATCACACATGGGAAGTTACTAGTTTTTCTGAAACTTCAATCTCATTGCAAAGCACAACAAATTCAGCTATTACATTAGCCTTGGAGCAAGTGTAAATCAGTTTAGGGAAGTTGATCTATGTTGATTTGTTATGGGAAGCAGCTGCCAGGAAACTGGCAGCTGTTTTAAATGAAAACCAAAAAAGCATATATAACGTAAATACTATTGAAATGAGAATTAGATTCAAACATATTTCAGGCTTATTGATTGTTTTTTTTACAGCACTTAGCTTTCTGGCTTGTTCAAAAGAAAACATAGAAAACAATGGTGATACTATTGGTAATGATGATGATAATGGTAATTCCATTTCAGCAAATCAGCAACCTACTGGAACATCTGCCAACGATTTACTTTCTGATGAGAATTTTACTAGTATGGTTATTGAAATAGCATATGTTGAAGGCTTTGCTCCAACACAAAATGCAATTAATAACTTAGCTACTTTTTTAGAAAATAGAACACATAAGCCTAATGGAATAACCATAACTACCAAAGAAATTACTCCTTCTGGCAACACAACTTATACAATACAAGATGTTATTAATATTGAAAATGCTAACAGAACTAAATACAATAACAGCAATCAAATTGCGGTTTGGATACTTTTTATTGATGGTGAATCTGCTTCCAATACAAACAATGGAGTTGTACTAGGAACTGCCTATAGAAATACTTCTTTTGTAATTTTTGAAGAAACTATTCAAAGTTTAACTGATGGAACTTTTGAACCAGACAGAGATATAGTTGAAACCACTGTCATCACACATGAATTTGGTCATATCTTAGGACTTACAAACTTAGGAACACCTATGCAAACACAACACGAAGATACCGAACATTCAAAGCATTGCAACAATAATGATTGTTTAATGTATTGGTCTGCTGAAACTGATTCAGGATTGGAAAACTTAATTGGTTCATCTAGTTCTCCTCAGTTAGACTCTCAATGTATTGCTGATTTACAAGCCAATGGAGGAAAATAATAAACTATTAAAAAATTAAAATTATGAAACGATTACTTATACTACTTTGCATATTTTCAATCACACAAATAAGCTTAAACGCACAAGAAACCTCAACAAGAACATCAAATACTGGTATTAAAGGCGGTTACAACTTAGCTGCTGTTAGTTTTGATGGAGATGGAGAAACAGGACAGCGACATGCTTTTCATATAGGTTTTTATGGAGAATCATTTGTTGCAGATAATATAGCTTTACAAATTGAACTTTTATACTCCCAACAAGGTTATGAGTTAAAGGATAATGGAGGTACGTTCACCCAGAAATTAGATTATATCAATCTACCTTTTTCATTAAAAATATATCCAACAGAAAACTTCTTTTTAGAGACTGGACCGCAGATTGGTTTAGCAATTTCCCATAAAGAAGAATTTGATGACAATTTTGGATTGTTTGACACAACACAAGAGTTTGATCCAAACAGCTTTGATTGGGGAATAAATTTTGGTGGTGGTTTTAAAACAGTTTCTGGTGTCTCTTTAGGCGTTCGCTATCATTTGGGACTAGGTGACATATATGATGATGGCAGCCCAAAAAATAGAGTTTGGCAGTTCTCCTTAGGATTTGACTTTTAAGTTAAAGTGATTCATAAATCAATAAAGTACTACCCAAACTAATTTGGATAGTACTTTTTTATATCATGCTTCCTTTATTCATTAATAAAAATCATTTTTATATATAAAATCATAGGTAGGGTAAATTTCTTTATAGTTGTCTTATTAATGGAAAGCGCTTATTAAGCGAATTAATAACATAAATCTAAAGGTCATGAAAATAATCAAATCATTAGTATTCATTATAACATTGAGTTTTTCATTAATATCTTTTTCTCAAGAATCAGAAATTGACAAAAAAGCGTATTATCAACAACGTGCTATTGAAGATGCTAAATATGAACAACAATTTAGTGCTGAATCAAAAGCTGAGGAAGATCGTTTTTGGAACGATCAAAAAAATTACGAAAAAGAGCTAAAAAGAAGAGACAGAAAAGCTTATAAGGCATATATGAAAGAGAAAAAAAGAGCATACACAAGTCATTATGAACATTGTAATCATCACTGTCACCATAGCGATTACTATTATCATCATGCCTCATTTTACTATTATAGATACGACAATCATTACTATAATAGATATCCAAGAAGAGGAAAATCAATAAACGCAAATATTCAGGTTAGAACACCTAGAGTACGTTTAGGTATTGGACTATTTTAACACGAGTTTATAAACACATTTAAAACAAAAAAGGCTATCCACTTGGACAGCCTTTTTAAATTAATAATCAAACTACTTACGCATCAATATTTGCATAAATAGCATTCTTTTCTATAAAGGCTCTACGTGGTGGCACGTCGTCTCCCATTAACATTGAGAAAATACGGTCAGCTTCAATACCATTATCTATTTGAACCAAACGCATCGTTCTAAACTCAGGATTCATAGTTGTATCCCAAAGCTGTTCTGCATTCATTTCTCCAAGACCTTTGTATCGTTGAATTTTTGAACTATCTCCAAATTCTGCTACAATATCATCTCGCTCCTTATCAGACCATGCATATTGCTTTTTGGCACCTTTTTTAACTAAGTATAAAGGTGGTGTAGCAATATATATGTGGCCATTTTCTATCAATTCTTTCATATAACGGAAAAAGAATGTCAAAATCAAAGTTGCAATATGACTACCATCAATATCGGCATCACACATAATCACGACTTTGTGATAACGCAATTTTGAAAGATTCAATGCTTTACTATCTTCTTCTGTTCCAATAGTTACACCTAGAGCAGTAAAAATATTCTTGATTTCTTCGTTTTCAAATACTTTATGACTCATAGCTTTTTCAACATTAAGAATCTTACCTCTTAATGGTAAAATGGCTTGAAAAGCTCTATCACGACCTTGTTTTGCAGTTCCTCCTGCCGAATCTCCCTCAACAAGGAACACTTCACATTTTGCTGGGTCTTGCTCAGAACAATCACTTAATTTTCCTGGCAATCCACCAATACTCATTACTGTTTTACGTTGCACCATTTCACGCGCTTTTTGTGCAGCGTGACGAGCTTGAGCAGCTAAAATTACTTTTTGAACAATAATTTTAGCGTCATCTGGATGCTCTTCTAAGTAATCCGTAAGCATTTCTGATACTGCCTGACTAACAGATGCAGATACTTCTCTGTTTCCTAATTTTGTTTTTGTTTGTCCTTCAAATTGTGGTTCTTGAACTTTAACAGATACAATAGCTGTTAATCCTTCACGGAAATCGTCACCTGAAATATCAAATTTTAATTTATCCAACATTCCAGAACCATCAGCATATTTCTTTAAGGTATGAGTTAATCCTCTTCTAAAACCTGATAAGTGTGTTCCTCCTTCATGCGTGTTAATATTATTTACATAAGAATGTAAATTCTCAGCATATGATGTATTGTAAACCATTGCTACTTCTACAGGAACTCCATTCTTCTCACCTTCAAAAGCAATAACATCTTTCATTAATGGCTCACGATTTCCATCCAAAAACTTGATAAATTCTTTAAGACCTTCTTCTGAATGAAATGTTTCCCCTTCAAACTCACCATCTTCTTTTTTATGTCTTCTATCAATTAAATGAACCGTAATTCCCTTATTCAAATAAGCTAATTCACGTAAACGACTTGCAAGAGTATCGTAATTATATTCTAAGGTTTGTGTGAAAATTGTAGAATCTGGTCTAAAAGTAACAGTCGTTCCTCTTTTATCGGTATCTCCAACAGGTTTTACAGGATATAATGCTTTTCCTCTTTCATATTCTTGCTCATAAATTTTACCTCCTCTATACACAGTTGCTTTTAAGTGTTCAGACAAAGCGTTCACACAACTTACACCAACACCATGCAGTCCTCCAGATACTTTATAAGAATCTTTGTCAAACTTTCCACCTGCACCAATTTTCGTCATTACTACTTCAAGTGCAGAAACGCCTTCCTTCTTATGAAGATCAACTGGAATACCACGACCATCATCTTCAGTAGTGATAGAATTGTCTTCGTTAATAATTACAGTAATATTGTTACAATGACCTGCTAATGCTTCATCAATGGAATTATCCACAACCTCATAAACCAAATGGTGCAATCCTCTTGTACCTACATCTCCAATATACATGGATGGACGCATACGTACATGCTCCATTCCCTCTAATGCCTGAATACTATCAGCTGAATAATTATGCTTGTTAAACTCTTCCTTTTCTTGACTCATATTATTATTAATCTATAAGTTAAATTTTAGTTTTATTTCATAAAAAAAATGACACAAATTGTATCATTTCTAATACATACAAATATACAATTATTAAACCTCATTTTTAAGGTTTTTATTGCATTTATAACATAATTATTAACATTTGTTAATTTCTTAAAAGTGTCTTAAATCGTTTAAAAAGTAGCTTAAAATCAATTTTAAGGTTTTTTCAACCCATCTCAAAATGAAAAAATAAAAATCATTCGTCTAAGGCGATATTTTAGTTTTGTCTGTTGATTTTTTAATTAAATTTTCAGCAGGTTTTTGCTTAATCCAAGAGATTAATTCCAGAGCCTTTTAAGTTAGGGTAAACTATCTTCCCATAGTCTAGTTTTATACCTGTTGCTGTATCGTTTTTTAGTAGCATTGCACCATCAGCATCTATATAATCTAAAAGAGGTGCAATTTGAGCGAGATTAGAGATACCAACTGTAGATTCTGCCATACAGCCAGCCATAACTTTTAAATCGAGCTCTCGTGCTTTCTCAATCATTTTTAAAGCTGGTGTCAATCCTCCACACTTCATGAGCTTTATGTTGATGCCGTGAAATCCTTCAGCACATTTCTCGACATCTTCAAAACGCTGACAGCTTTCATCAGCAATTAGAGGTAGTACACATTTTTTTTTCAAACGCATCATACCTTCCCAATCATCAGCATGTAAAGGCTGCTCAATAAACTCTACACCTAACTTCTTAAGTTGAACAGCATTTTGAAAGGTTTCTTCAACTGTCCAAGCGCAATTAGCATCGATTCTAAAAATTGCATCTGTTATTTTTCTAAGTTCTGAGACAATTTCAACATCATGTTCGGTACCAAGTTTAATTTTATAGATTGGCCAAGGTGTTTCTAAAATTTTCTGTTTCATTACTTCAATGGAATCAATGCCGATAGTATAATCGCTTAAAGGAGCTTGACTAATTTCATTTACAAAGTAACTTCTAGTTGTTCTGTTTTGTGACTTTGCATAGTAGTCCCAATAGGCACAATTAATAGCACACAAGGTAAAATAATCGTCCCTTAATGATGGTTCTAATTGATTCCATAAGTCATCTGGATGAGTCCTAAAAGCATTTTCAATGATAGTGTTTGATTTTTCAACGGATTGTTGAATCATGTCGATTGTAATTCCATAATACGCATATGGAATAACTTCACCATAACCTTTTTTATCACCATCTGAGACAGATACAATAACAGTATTTTGGTAAGTTCTTGTTAACCTAGAAATTGTGAAAGGATGATTTAAGGCAAGCCTATAAGACTTGGTGGTAAGTTTTAATTTCATTACTTGCTTTTCGTGTTCAGACCTAATTAATTGTTGGCAAACTTATATCATTCTTTAGTTAATATTTTTCAAGTCATTTATTAGCTCAGTGGTTGCCTTTTTAACATCCTCCATTAAACCTATATGAAAAATATGTGCACGTGTTACATTCTTAACATAAAAATCAATTTTTGGATACGTCATAATATTCTCAACTATTGCATTAGCCTCCTCATCACTTAAAATAGTTTCAGGTTCTGGAATATTAGGCATACTTTCAGGTGCTAAAACTGCAACATGGAATTTTAACGGAATTAATTCAACCATGATTCGCCTAAGTTCTTCCATTCTTTGGTCAAATATGTCATTCCATGAATAAGGCAAGCTTGTATAATGTCCTCTGATTTGATCTGCAATTACTGGATCCGAAATAACATTTAAGTTACCTGTATTAATTAGATCATTATAGGTGTTAGCATTATATTGAGGCAACCACATACGACCAATAGATTGCGCTGCATCTATAGTTTCTATGGCAGGGATTTCACCTCTTTTATGTATTCGTATCATGGAATCGAGAACTGTTCCATACTCAAAACTGATTTTTGAACGCATAATTTGACCAGTCATCATCATTGTATCTGCAGCCAAATCCTCTATGAGCCTATTAATGTAATTATGTTCCATTTTTTTACTCAATCGTGCTTGATTCCAATTATTTACTTGAAGAGCAAGTAATATACCTATCATTACCAAAAATATTTCGCCAATGGCATATTTAAAGTATTTGGACGTTTTGTTTTCCATAAGGAGTGATTTACGTATATGACGGAAGAATTTAATCATAATGGTTGGTTAGACTTTTAAAGATAAACTTTTTTAAATAAAAGTCTATCGTTTAAATAACACCAATATCCTATCCCATTTCCAAATAATAAAAGTCACTAACAAGAAAAACCCATTAAACAATAAAATTGTTATTATAAATGGTGTCCAAGCATCAAACGAAGCTCCATTTGGGATATATAAAATGCTCTCGCCAGAATTACTATTTGTAATTAAATGCCTCGTCGCCCAATTATTTCCTAAATGTAAACCTATTGGAAAAAACAGCGTTTTTGATTTTAGCAATGCTGTTGCAAATAACAAATGGCCAACTGGAATTGCCAATACCAACATTAGAATCATGCCTTTATTTGCCAATACATTTTCATCCAGAACATGAATGAGCATAAACAAAACCGAAAAAATGATATTGGCAACAACTACATTGGATACATCAATTGTTTTTTTAAACAAGTAACCTCTAAACAAAAACTCTTCAGTAGCCACTTGTGGTAAAATAAAATAGAAGGCGTACAATAATGTTTCATAATTAATTGAGGTTACCACCTCAATTGTTTCACCAACATATAAAACTCTAACATACTTTGCTCCAAATAAGGCTAGAGCTCCAATTAACACTCCTAATGGCAAAAACGAAATGTTTCGTTTACTAAAATTAAGGCCAATATCTTTAAGTGATTTTTTATCTTTTTTATACAAAAACCAAGTGGCCACAAATAACAATGCACATGACACATAAGGAAAGTATTGTTTTACAATGCCTTTACTTATTATTGTGCTAATAGCAAGTGCTAAACCAAAAAAAAGAATTGCCAATAGATACTTAAAAACAGTTGGATATTTATCAAATAAAGCTCTCATAACTTAATTTAACTTTTCTACTTTATTAGATGAATACTTTAAATACAGATTCACAAAAACCAGTGTTATGATAGATGGAAAAAGCCCTTTTGGAAGGTTATACAATAACCAATCCCAATCTCTCAAGGCAGTTTTTGAAACTTCTTGAAAAATCAGTTCACCAACTGGTGGTGACTCATAAAACATTGCCATTAAAAAATTATATGCTATATGAAAACCCAATCCCATCAAAATGGATTTTGTTTTGTGAAATGTATAAGCCCAAACGTAACCTACAAACCCTGTTACTAGAATTACATATAAAATTGAAATAATACTGTTGCCAATCATACCATAGGAAAACACATGATACACACCAAAGCACAAGGCAGAAATTAAAATTCCCCATTTAGCTCCCAACCTGATTATTAGAATGTATAAAATTGCACCTCTAAACACCAAATCTTCAGTTAAGGCAGACCTAACATGATAATAAAATGAGTTTAAAATATCTGTATAATTAATACTTTCGTTCATTTGCCATTCTACATTTAAAACAAAGCTTTCTATATAGATACTCAATAAGCAAATGAGCGCCACAAATGCAAAACCTATTATAAATTGAATGATACGTTGTTTGTTCGGAATGATTCCTAAAACTTCGATATTCTTTTTCTCAATGACGCGCAAAAGCACCCAAGAGACTACTATTATTACTAATAATCCTAACATACTATATTATTAAAAAGTTTAAAAATTTAAGCCTTCTTTGGCTTTAAAAAAGGAATTGATAATGGGTAATTACACGTCTGATTATTCAAAGCAGACGATATGTTCATAAGACTAACTATTATTCCAAAAAGGAATACAGCTCCTGTAAGAAAAAAGTTAAATCCTGGGAAAACGAAAAACAACAATAAAGAAACTACTATTAGCAGATTTATCGTTCCATGAAAATTAACCACTGCTCTACCATGAGCATCATAAATCTTATTGTCTTCAGCTTTACTAATCCATATAAACAATGGAATTAACACATTTGCAAACGGAATAATAAGTCCAACAAATGGTGTTCCATGTAACAACAACATCCATTTACGTTGTACAACTTCTTCATTTGGGTTATCAAGAACCAGCAAGTCTTCAACTTCAACTTCCAATCCTACAGCTAATAGTTTTACCGTTTGTAAATGTGGTTGCACATCGCCTTTTTCTATACGTTGAATTGTACGTACACCAACAGTTGTTTTATCAGATAAATCTTCCTGTGTGAGGCCTTTTAATTTTCGTTGATAGATTAAATTTTCGCTAATTGATTTAGTTTTCATTTTCTGTGTTTTGTTGGATACAAATCTAGCGCATTTCTATGGTAATTAGCACGTCATTTAAATGTCACCTAGCTGTCATTTACAGTAATAACAAGGAGTTTGATCGAATTTATGAATTAAAAATCACTAAAATGGAATTTCTAAGGATGATTTAAAATTTAATCATTATCAATCTCAATTTTAGTAGCAAAAGGCTTACTACCATTTTCGTAACCTCCAACGTACAAGTTTATGCTATCATTTTGTTTACCGAATCTAATAAACTGACCATCTACTGCAAACTTGTTGGGAGCATAGTGAAGCCACTCGGACGAATCCTTAGCTTCAGATACAATATAATTTCTGTTATCTTTTATGATTAATTGAAATGTTTCGCCAAAAAGTGTTTTATACTTTCCTTTAATTTCTGGGTTTGTTTCTAAATCATTAAATCCGATTGGTTTTTCATCTTGTTTACTCAATATTTTGTTAATGGCATTATAAGCATCTAAAGCTGCCTTTGCATAATTTTGATTAAAATTTAAATAATTATGTATAGCAATTGTTTGATACTCTCTCACCATGCCTTTATATCTCACATTATTTAAAAAATAATCAACACGTTCAGCATTCAAACTACCTTGTACCTCGGAAGAATACCAATCGTATTTCTCAAATAAAATGTCATTAAATTTTGTGAGGCTTTCTAAAAGCTCATTTTCAGAATCTTGAGCATATACAAGGTGATCATTATATTGTAAATATAGCTTATCAAGTATTGCTTCATATTCTGGCGGAATAATGTCTTGCGCTCGCATTAAATTATTAAAACCAATATTTTTGAGATTGATTTGCATGGCGTTAAATATAAGAGAGTGCAAGTGATTTGAATTTGGACTTTGATAATCTTCAATGGTGAGTTTATTACCCATTACCAATCCTATTAACGAATCTTTAGTTGCATAGAAATTTGTTATTGCATTAATTTCGGATAAATCTGCTTTTATATTTTTTTGAATTTTTTGTAAAAGGTTGCCTACTTTTAGTTTGTTTTGTCTTTTCTCATTCCAATTATTAATGCTCAATGCAATGAGAATACCAATAACGACTAGTATAATTTCGCCTATGGCGTATTTAAAGTATTTGCCTGTTTTGTTTTCCATAAGAAGTGATTTACGAATATGACGGAAGAATTTAATCATGTTGATTGGTTAGGTTCTTAAAGATAAAACATTTAAGCCAAAAAAAGGTTGGCAATATGCCAACCTTTAATAATAACTAATTAACCAACCAAATTAGTTACTAATATGCATCGTCATGAACTTTTGCGACTGCTCTTCCAGAAGGGTCGTTCATGTTTTTAAATGCTTCGTCCCACTCCAATGCAATTTTAGTACTACAAGCAACGCTTGGTTCTTGTGGCACGCTTAATGCCGCTGCATCACTTGGAAAATGTGATTCGAAAATAGTACGATAATAATATTCTTCTTTATTTTGAGGTGTTTGAATTGGGAATCTAAAATGTGCGTTTTCTAATTGCTCGTCCGTTACTTCTGCATCCACAACGTCTTTTAACGTATCAATCCAACTGTAACCAACGCCATCACTAAATTGTTCTTTTTGTCTCCAAACCACAGATTCAGGTAACATATCTTCAAAGGCTTTTCTAACAACCCATTTTTCCATACGCTCACCATTTATCATTTTATCTTGAGGGTTAATACGCATAGCCACATCCATAAACTCCTTATCTAAAAATGGTACACGTCCTTCAATTCCCCAAGCTGCTAAACTCTTGTTAGCTCTAAGACAATCGTACATATGTAGTTTACTTAGTTTTCTAACGGTTTCCTCGTGAAATTCTCTAGCATTTGGTGCTTTATGGAAGTATAAATAGCCTCCAAATAATTCATCAGCTCCTTCACCAGATAACACCATTTTTATTCCCATTGATTTAATAACTCTTGCCATTAAATACATTGGTGTACTTGCTCTAATTGTAGTAATATCGTACGTTTCTAATTGGTAAATTACATCCTTAATAGCATCTAAACCTTCTTGGATAGTAAACTTAATTTCATGATGAACTGTACCAATATGTTCTGCTACTTTTTGAGCGGCAGCTAAATCTGGAGAACCATCTAAACCTACAGAAAAACTATGTAGTTGTGGCCACCAAGCTTGTTCTTTATCATCTGCTTCGATACGTCGCTCAGCATATTTTTTTGCAATAGCAGATGTTACAGAAGAATCTAATCCTCCAGATAATAACACACCATAAGGCACATCACTCATTAACTGTCTATGAACAGCATCTTCTAAGGCTTGACGTACTTCTTCAATTTCAGTTTTATTGTCTTTTACTGCTTCATAATCTTCCCAATCTCGTTTGTACCATTGTACAAACTCACCATCTTTACTACTCATGTAATGTCCTGGAGGAACCAATTCAATTTTATTACAAATACCTTCCAAAGCTTTCAATTCTGATGCTACATAAAAGGTTCCTTGCTTATCCCAACCAATGTATAAAGGTATAATTCCCATGTGGTCTCTTGCTATGAAATACTCATCTTTCTCAACGTCGTAAATAGCGAAACCAAATATGCCATTCATCTCATCAATGAAATCGAATCCTTTTTCTTTATACAGTGAAAGAATAACTTCACAATCACTTTCTGTTTGAAATTTATAATCGGGAAACTGTTTACGTAGTTGACGATGATTATATATTTCACCATTTGCAGCAAGAATTAACTTTTTATCTTCACTAAATAGAGGTTGCTTTCCAGAAGCTGGATCTACAATTGCTAGACGCTCATGAGCCAAAATAGCTTTATCATCACTATACACACCACTCCAATCTGGTCCACGATGACGAATAGTCTTTGCCATTTCTAAAATTTGAGGTCTTAATATTTCTGATTTTTCTTTTAAATCGAAGGCACATACAATACCACACATAATCTTTTTCTTTAATTATTACAGTACAAATGTGTGAATAATGTATGATATTATAAACATAAAAGCTATTTTAAATTACAATTTAAAACTTAAACAAATATAATTAATAAAATTATGTAACTAAAAATAGTAAAAACAAATAAACAATATTGCAAATTGTAAAGTTTAACAAAACCTTTGAATTTTTAGATTAAAGATTCAATATTTTTAAAAATCAAAAACAATAAAATTTTAATATGAAAAAATTAAAGATTACACTCGTGTTATTATTAGTAGCAACAGTAACATTTGCTCAAAAAAGCCCAAGAAAACAAGCAACAGGAAATATTGGAGCTGTCGCTGTTGAAGTTGATTATGGCGCACCAAGTGTTAGAGATAGAGCAATTTGGGGAGAATTAGTGCCTTACGGAAAAGTATGGAGAGCTGGAGCAAATGAAAACACTACAATTTCATTTGACAAGGATGTAACTGTTGGTGATCAAAAAGTACCTGCAGGCAAATATGGATTATTCCTTATTCCAAATAAAGGAGAACAATGGATTGTTGCATTAAGTAAAAAGAACGATGCTTGGGGATCAAATGGATACAGCAAAGAAAATGATTTAATTCGTTTAAAGGTTAGCCCTAAGAAAAGTGATAAGAGCGTTGAACAAATGGCTTTTCATGTCGATAAAAAGGGAGTAAAATTCGCTTGGGAAAAAGTAATGATTTGGATTCCAATAAAGTAATAATCGATATAAAATAATTTATTAAAGCCTCATTATAATGAGGCTTTTTTGTTTTCTTATTTTAGATTATTTTTACAAAATTCTAAATAAACTTACACTTATGTAAAGTTTAACAAAACCTTTCGACTTTTAAATTATCATTTCAATATTTTTAAAACTTAATAAAATACACTTAAAATGAAAAAATCAACGCTTTTAACTACTATGGCATTTGCATTTGCAATGCTGTTGACTACAAATGTGAATGCACAAAAATTTCCTGGACTGGATAAAAGCCCAATGGATGCTGCAATTTATAGAACTGACCGTAATGCACCACCTGTTGCAAAAATTGTATACAGTAGACCACAACTAAAAGGTCGCTCTTTAGACAAACTTGCTCCTAATGGCAAAATGTGGAGAACAGGTGCAAACGAAGGAACAGAAATTACGCTATATAAAGATGTGACTATGGGTGGAAAATCTGTAAAAGCTGGAACTTATACCTTAACTACTATTCCAGGTGATGGTGAATGGACAGTAATACTTAATTCAAATTTGAATGTTTGGGGTGGAGGAGCTTTTGGTTATAATGAAGACACAGAAGTAACTAGATTCACTGCAAAAGCATCAAAAGGAGACGAGTCTATTGAAGCTTTCGCCATAGCATTCGACAAAGATGGAAACATACATATGGCTTGGGGCAATGTAAGAGTTGCAATACCAATGAAATAAAAAAGAATCGAAAAATTAATTAAGAGCCTCTATAATTAGAGGCTTTTTTTATGGAATGTTTAGATATTTATGAGTTTGTAGAGACACCTTCCACTTTGGGTTTTCCATGACATAATCAACTATTTCAGGCATCATTTTATCCCGTTTGCTCCATTCAGGTTGCAAGTACAAAATACAATTATTATTAACTTTAGAAGCCTGTTCCTCAGCAAACTTAAAATCACTTTTATTGTAAATAATCATTTTTAATTCATTTGCTTTTTCGTAGATTTCTTCGGTTGGGAGTTTTAGTTTTTTAGGAGACAAACAAATCCAATCCCAAGTTCCTGTAAATTTATAAGCACCAGAAGTTTCAATATGAGTTTGTACATTTTTGGTTCTTAATTGTGTTGTCAATTCTGTCATGTCCCACATCAAAGGTTCTCCTCCTGTAACAACAATAGTGTTACTATATTTAACAGCATTATCTACTATTTTAGATGTTTCTGTTGGTGGATGTAATTCAGCTAGCCAACTTTCTTTAACATCACACCAATGACAACCAACATCGCATCCTCCAATCCTAACAAAATAAGCAGCCGTTCCTTTGTGGTAACCTTCACCTTGAATGGTATAAAATTCTTCCATTAAAGGAAGTAGTAATCCTTTATCGATTAATTCTTGTTTTTCACTTCTAGTCATAGCTTGCAAAGATAGGCATTACATCTTTTACTACAATAATTTGCGCTTTATCGATGTTTTTATTACTTTTGTCGAATATTTTAATCATTTAACTGCGCAAAATGAAAAAATTAATTGCTCTAGCTATGGTGCTTAGTAGCACTTACTATGGTTTTTCCCAAGTTGGGATAAACACTACTGACCCACATCCTTCGTCTATTTTAGACATTGAATCGTCAACTTCTGGCTTACTTATTCCAAGATTAACTTCTACAGCACGAGATAATATTAGTGATCCAGCTATAGGATTAATGTTTTTTAATACTACAGAAGGTGTATTTCAATATAATTCGGGAACAGTAATGAGTCCAATATGGTCAAATATTTCATACAAGCCATCTGTAAAATACAGTAATACAAATACCACGACAAATATAAACACTAGTGCTTATACCAATATTCCAATTTTTGGATCATTAGATTGGAATGACGACACAAGTCTTTATTCAGTTTCTGGAAATACTATTACAATAAATGTATCTGGAAGATATGAAATGACAGCGAACGTATCATACATAGTTCCAACTGTAGGTGGAAATTCGGATCAACGTGTAGCTGTAGAAGCTCAATTTGCAATCAATGGGACTGTTTCTGGGTCAATAGCCGCAACCGGTTATGTTAGACATGCCAATGGTCATACTGAAGCTTCTTTAAACTTAACCGAAGTTTTTAATTTATCGGCTGGTGATGTTATAAGCGTACAAACTATAAGAAGTGGTAATTCTGCAGCTACAAATTTTCGTAGTTCCGGAACTTCAAATATTTATATAGAAAAAATAAAATAGTTACTTAGCAGCAATCACATCAATCTCAATACTTGCATTTCCAGCTAATCCACCAGCTGCAAAAGTTGTGCGAGCTGGTTTCTTTGTAAAGTACTTAACGTATACTTCGTTAAAAACTGAAAACTCATTGATATCTTTTAAAATCACTGTACATTTAACTACATCATCCAATTCAAGATTATGATGCTGTAACACAGCTTGAATATTTTCAATCACTTGTTTGGTTTCTGCTTTTATGCCTCCCTCAACCAGAGTTCCTTTTTTGTGGTCTCTACCAATTTGTCCTGTCAGAAATAATAAGTCATTAGTTTCAACAGCATCACTAAAAGGAGTGTTTTGTCTAGTTGGTTCATGTGATTTATGAAAGGTTATTTTGCTTTCATTACTTCCGCAGGATAAGAAAAACAGAAGTGTTAATATGTTTATAGTTCTTGTTACTTTATTCATGCTTTTCGATTTTATATTTGACTAAAATTACACTATTTTTAGCAAAACTTTGATGATGAGTAGAATTGATGATTTCAAAAAAACCATTACTGACGGAAACACCTTTAAAGGCGACTCGTTAACCCTTGGTTCGGCTATTTTAGATGGAGAAACAATTACTAATACTTTTGTAAAAGTACCTTTAAAAACCATGAATCGTCATGGTTTAATTGCAGGTGCAACGGGAACTGGAAAAACAAAAACCCTACAAGTATTATCTGAAAACCTGAGCGAAAAAGGGATTCCTGTTCTGTTAATGGATATTAAAGGAGATTTAAGTGGTTTGGCTCAACCAAGTCCTGGTCACCCAAAAATTGATGAGCGTCATGAAAAAATCGGCTTACCTTTTGACCCAAAATCTTTCCCTGTTGAAATTATGTCATTATCTGAACAAGATGGTATTAGACTAAGAGCAACGGTTAGTGAATTTGGACCTGTTTTATTGTCAAGAATTTTAGATTTATCTCAAGCTCAATCTGGTGTTGTTGCTGTAATATTTAAATACTGTGACGACAACAAACTACCATTGCTTGATTTAAAAGACTTTAAAAAAGTATTGCAGTTTGCTACTAATGAAGGTAAGAAAGAATTTCAGGAAGCTTATGGCCGAATTTCGACAGCTTCAACAGGAGCAATTCTAAGAAAAGTTGTAGAACTGGAACAACAAGGAGCTGAGTTATTTTTTGGCGAAAAAAGTTTTGAGGTTGATGATTTAACAAGAATAGATGAAAATGGACGAGGTTATATCAATATTATCAGGCTCACAGATATTCAAGATAGACCTAAGTTATTTTCTACCTTCATGCTAAGCTTACTTGCTGAAATATATGAAACATTCCCTGAGCAAGGTGATTCTGACAGACCTGAACTTATCATGTTTATTGATGAAGCTCATTTAATTTTTAATGAAGCCTCAAAGGCCTTATTAAATCAAATAGAAAGTATTGTAAAATTAATACGAAGTAAAGGCATTGGTTTGTATTTTGTAACCCAAAATCCTACTGATGTTCCTGAAGCTGTTTTAAGTCAACTAGGATTAAAAGTCCAACATGCATTAAGAGCATTTACTGCTAAAGACAGGAAAGCAATTAAACTAACCGCACAAAACTATCCTGACACAGATTATTATGATACAGCTGAAGTATTAACGTCTTTAGGAATTGGAGAAGCTCTAGTATCTGCTTTAGATGAAAAAGGTCGACCTACTCCTCTTGCTGCAACGATGATGAGAGCTCCAATGAGTAGAATGGATATTTTAACTCCTAGTGAGTTGAGCTCGCTTTATGCAAATTCTAAACTAGTAAAAAAATATAACGAAGAAATTGATAGAGAGAGTGCTTACGAAATGTTAAATGCTAAAATTGAAAAAGCTGAAGAAATAAAAGCAAAAGAAGAAGCTCGCCTTGAAAAAGAGAAAGAAAAAAAATCGTCCAGAAGAAGAAGTAGTGGCTCTGGATACAAAAGACAAAATCCTGTCGTTAAAGTATTAACTAGTGCAACTTTTATTAGAGCTGTTTTCGGCATCCTTAAAAAAGTAATGTAACATTTGACCCTTAAAAATTAATGAAACAAATATTTTTCGCCCTTATAACAATTACTGTTTTAATATCATCATGTACAAGTACTGTAGATGAAAAACTAATATCCAAACATAGTATAGGGTTTTTAACAGACTCAACCCAAGTAAGAGATTTACAATCTGTTTTTCCTAATGATTCCATTGCAAGATTTTTGAGTGGAGACGAGTTTGCTGGAAACATAAATAATGTGGAGATTTATGACAAAGAGGGAAATAAGTTGTTGATATTAACTCCAAGAAACAGTTCAGATTCGACATCAACTATACAAAGCGTACAAATAATTTCAGACCGTTTTAAAACGTCTAAAGGGCTAAATTCAAAAAGTACGTTTAAAACCATAAAAAACAACTATAAAATATCACGTATTCATAACATGTCAAAGAATATTGTGATAACAGTCAATGAAATAAATGCTTTTTTCAATATTGATAAAAATGAATTACCAGCAGAATTACGTTTTGACAATAACTTAATAATTGAAGCTATTCAAATTCCAGATGATGCAAAGATTAAACGGTTTTTTATCCAGTGGTATTAAAATATTGTGACTCATGAAAAAATATAGTGTCCAAAAAACACCTTTTGTAGTTCCAACTGATGATGCTAAATTAATTGAAGAACATTTTGGCAATGCAACAGATGGAAATTCAGAAATAAGTATTGCACACATGATTGCGCCTCCAGGATGGAGTGAGCCTTTTCAAACTCCAAAATTTGATGAGTATACTTATATCATTAAAGGTAAAAAACAATTTATCGTTGATGGCGACACTATTGTATTAAAAGCTGGAGAATCTATTAAAATAACAAAAAACACAAGAGTACAATATTCAAACCCGTTTTTAGAGCCTTGTGAGTATATAGCTATATGTAAACCAGCTTTTTCAATGGATTTAGTAAATAGAGAATCTGATTAATGGAGAAAATTTTAATTAAAATAGTTGGTTGGTCTTTCAACCTCACAAGTTATATTTCAAAATCCTATGCCGCGAATAAGGCATTGGCTCTATTTGGAACTCCAAGACGTGGTCATATTACTAACGAGCAATCCGATTTTTTGAACACTGCTTTTAGAGAAGAGTTTGAATATGAAAAGCTTCCAATAATGACTTATAGATGGATTGGTAAAAAACAAACCATATTACTAGCACATGGTTGGGAAAGTAACTCTGCAAGATGGAAGAACTTAATTAAGTATTTGAATGAAAAAGATTTTAACGTTATAGCTATCGATGCTCCTGCACATGGTAAATCTGGCGGAAAACTATTTAATGCTATTACTTACTCTGAATTTATTAATGTAATCGCTAAACGTTATCAACCAGATATATTAATTGGGCATTCGGTTGGTGGTATGGCTTCTGTTTTATTTCAGCATAAATATAAAATGGATAGTGTTAAAAAAATTATTCTTTTAGGAGCTCCATCAGAATTTACAGATGTACTACAACGTTATTCAGACATGTTAGGCTACAACCAACGAATTAGAAATCAGATTAAACTCACAATCATTGATAGATTTGGACAAGCTCCAGAAGATTTTTCGACTGCCAAATTTTTACAAGATATATCTTCTGAAGGATTAATCATACATGATTCAGATGATAATGTGATACCTTATGATGATGCTTTATCAATTAATCAAAGTTTTAAAAACAGTAAACTTATAACCACTAAAGGTTTAGGCCATTCGCTTAATGATGCTTCGGTTACTGAGCACATATATAAGTTTCTTGACAATTAAACTTTATGGTATCTTTGTACCATGGAATCATCTCTTAAACGTATTAATAAATATTTAAGTGAAGCTGGTTATTGCTCACGTCGAGAAGCAGACAAACTTATTGAAGCTGGTCGTGTTACTGTAAATGGCAATGTTCCAGAAATGGGAACAAAAGTTAGCCCTAGCGACACCGTTGAAGTAGATGGAGTTGAGATACAAAACACCAAAGAAGCATTTGTTTATTTAGCTTTTAACAAACCTGTAGGCATAGTATGCACCACAGATACCAGAGTTGAAAAAGATAATATTATTGATTTTATAAATTATCACAAACGTATTTTCCCAATTGGACGACTAGATAAACCTAGTGAAGGATTAATATTATTGACTGATGATGGCGATATTGTCAATAAAATATTGCGAGCTAGCAACAACCACGAAAAAGAATATATCGTTACTGTTGACAAGCCTATATCGCAAACATTTATTAAACATATGTCAAATGGAGTGCCAATATTGGATACAGTTACTAAAAAATGTAAAGTCAAACGAATAGACAGCTTAACCTTTAAAATTATATTAACTCAAGGGTTAAATCGACAAATACGAAGAATGTGTGAATACTTAGGCTATGAAGTACAAACACTTAAACGTACTCGTATCATGAATATAAAGTTAGATACTCCAGTTGGTGAATATCGTGAACTCAGAAAAGAAGAATTAAAAGAGTTAAACATCTTATTGAGTGATTCTTCAAAAACATTTAGACCTCAAAACCAAGGGTATTCTTCTAGTTAATTGTTTCTTAAAGATGAATCTTAATTCATTGCCTCTTTCTATCTTTAAAAGAAAACAACTAAGCTATGAAACTAATTTACTTACTATTATTATGTTCTTCATTTACAGTATTTGCACAATATGAATATGATGTATCCGAAAAATTTCCTTACGGAAAAGCAAACCCTAATGCACCAGAACAAATTAAAGATTATGAAATGATGATTGGTGAATGCGATTGCAAATCAACAACCAGAAATCAAGATGGAACTTGGACAGAAGGCGAAGATATGATTTGGAGGTGGAAATATATTATGAATGGCATGGGAGTTCAAGATGAAACTCTGAAAGCAGATGGAGGTCATTCAGGAAGTATTCGTCAATACATTGCAGATAGTAGTAAATGGTATGTTCATTGGTTTTCGTCAAAAACACCATCGATAACTTTTCCAACCTGGACAGGAAGCAAAAAAGACAATGGAAATATTGTACTTTATAAGGAGCAAAAAGCACCTAATGGCACTGATGGTTTTTTCAGATTAACCTTTTACGATATTTCAAAATCTGGATACAAATGGATTGGTGAATGGGTTGACAAAACTGAATCAGTTGTTTTTCCAACATGGAAAATTAAGTGTATTAGAAAATAAAATATAAAACTTACTCGATAAAATATTAAATTAGTTGCCTAAACATAAAGGCAATGATATCACCATTTCACTTAGCAGTTCCTGTTTCAAATCTAGAGTCTTGTAGAACTTTTTACAGAGATGTTTTAGGTTGTGAAGAAGGTAGAAGTAGTAATCAATGGGTTGATTTTAATTTTTTCGGACATCAATTCGTCATACACTATAAACCCTCGACCTCAGAAGAATCACATACTAATCCAGTAGATGGAAAAGCAGTTCCTGTACCTCATTTTGGTGTTGTTTTACCTTGGGATGACTTTGAGGAATTTTCAAATAGATTAAAAGCCAACAATATTGATTTTATAATTGAACCTTATATAAGGTTTAAAGGTCAAGTTGGCGAACAAGCTACAATGTTTTTTAAAGACCCTTCTGGTAACGCCTTAGAGTTTAAAGCATTTAAAGATATTTCACAGTTATTTGCTAAATAAGAAACAACGCCCTCATTCAGAGAATGAGAGCGTTGAATAAATAAATGCTATTAATTCAATTTGGTTTACCTATTTATCTAGTACAACTTTTTTGATTGTTGTTCCTTTTTTGGTAATTACTTTCACATAGTAAACATGACTTGGGAACCTTGAGAAATCAATCTTCATACCTTCATCAGCACTATGTTTTCCTCTACTATTAAAAGTATTAGCAAACATTTTGGTTCCTACTAAATTATAAACTTCAATAGTCACATCTGAATCAACTTTCTTATCAAACTTAATATTAAGGATATCCTTAACAGGATTTGGGTACAGTGCAAAGTTTAATGTGTTGTTTTCTTTTTCACACAAAGAAACTACTGTTCTGCTACATGTTGTTGTACAACCATTTTCATCCTCAATAGTAACTGTATAAGTTGCAGATCCACTACCAATAACCAAGTTTATATATCCTTCTGGGTTATTTTCTACAATTCCCCAACCATTGTTCAATCCTTTAGCATCTATTTCCCATGAATATGTCAGGTTACCTTGACCAGTAGTTTTTACACCCAACCAATTATTTGGCGATGTAGTCTTGCATTCAACATTTGTTCCAAATCCTGAATAAATTTTACATGCTAACATGTTAGGCTGTGAAATATGTACAATCACAATTGATTCGCAAGGGTCATATGAGAAGCTTGGTGATTGCCCACCTCCAGAGCTTGGTCCATTTTCTGGTAAATAGGCCTTAACTAAGTACATTCCTGGACCAAAATAAGATTGTCCACTTAAGTCTGGTCCTAAACCGTTCTTCTTAATTGTATAAATAGCACCTTCACTTAAATTACTAACTGTAATAGTACCATCATTTGCACCATAACATGTAACATCAGTTCCAACTGCGTCTATATCAACTAAATCTGGTTCTTCAATATTAATTTTTTCTTCAAAAATACACTCATCAATATCTACACCTTCATAAAAAGCTTTAATGATATATGATCCTGGAGCATATAGCATATCTGGATTATACGGTTCACCATTTATAGTAACTGTAGCTCCTTCAGAAACTTGAGTAACTGTAATTGTTCCATCATCTAAGCCGTAGCACGTTACATCAGTATACTCGTAATACAATTCAATACAATAGCAATCAGGCGCTTCTACTTCCACAGAAGCCATACAACCTAATGAAGTTGTAGTTGTAATAGTTACATTTTGTCCGTTTGGCACATCAATAATTGACCAAGTTACTTCGTTAATGTTTACAACTGTTCCAAAATCACTCGTTACAACTCCTTCATTTGTTAAAATGTTCACAGAATATGTGCCAAAATTTTCTTTTTCATCACATACAATATCTGTAACTTCAATAGTTGGTAAAGCACCTACAGTAATTGTGATTTCATCTGAATTAGAACATCCTGTTCCTTCTCCACCTGAACAATCAGTACACACTTCAGAATTATAGGTTCCTATTGGCATTGATGGGTCAACTTCAGCATTAGAGCTTAATCCATCATGAACATTTACTCCACTAAATGTCCAATTACCTAAAACAAACGTTGAACCATCAGGTCCTGTGCTTGCGTTTCTATATGCCCAGCCATCTAAATGCTCCCAGGCTTGACCTGTACCATCTACATTTATATCTCCAAATATGTCAATAACATTCCCATTTTTAAATAACTCAATAGCATCATCTCCATTTATATTAGTTGCGTTTCCACCATTATAAGTAGCCGGAAATCCAAACCAGGCATTAAACTCATCTGGATTTGTAGTCACATAAATATATGTTCCTTCAGTAACAGCCTCTGCTGGGAATGTAAATTCCTCACCATCAGTTCCGCCACCATTATTAGCTGAACCTAATCCATAAATACTTAAATCCACAATATCATGTAGAACATATAATTCTACTCCTTTCGGTGTTCCACCTGATAAACCACCATCAAATATTCCTGTTAATAGAAGTGCATCGCAATCTTGTTCTCCTCCTCCATCTGTATATGAGTATGTAATTACGTGGTCACCTACTCCCGCTGTTGCTGGATTGAACATCCCATTTTCATCAACGCCATTACCACTCCACGTACCTCCTATTGGTGATCCAATTAGTTGAATAGCTTCATCATCCTCGCATAATGGGTCTACCTCTTCAATATCAACTTCTGGTAATGGATTTACAGTAATATCAAACAAACAGCTATTGGTACATCCATTTCCATCTGAATACGTGTATGTAATGGTATGTGTCCCTAAACCTGCTACGGATGGATCAAAAGTTCCATCGGTCACACCAGTACCAGTGTATGTTCCTCCTTCAGGAACTGCACCACTTAATTCAAAAGGACTATCATCAATACAACTCTCACTGTTTTCTGGACAACTCAGCTCAGGCAATTCATTGACTTTTACATCATCACTCGCTGAGCCTCCACATCCATTATTATCTGAATACGTGTATGTAATCGTATGTGTTCCTACTCCTGCTACTGCTGGATCAAAACTATATGTCATTCCATTA